>Ga0193752_1000001_pt1 | contig 799833 bp, 550 predicted proteins | sample H1c1metaG_FD_144924 | JGI IMG/M metagenome (GOLD analysis project Ga0193752, IMG submission 144924) | Soil microbial communities from a riparian zone of the East river system, Colorado, United States - H1c1 | ecosystem: Environmental > Terrestrial > Soil > Riparian zone | place: USA: East... | reverse complement strand
TTCATTCCTCCTTTGCACAGTTGGTTAGAGTCCCGTACGTACGGGATTAATCAGAGGGTCGTCCCGCAAGTGCGGGATCCAGCAGGGGGAGCAAAGCTTCGAAGAAATTCGAAGCTTTTCTTTTTAGACACATCCTTCATTCCTCCTTTGCACAGTTGGTTAGAGTCCCGTACGTACGGGATTAATCAGAGGGTCGTCCCGCAAGTGCGGGATCCAGCAGGGGGAGCAAAGCTTCGAAGAAATTCGAAGCTTTTCTTTTTAGGCACATCCTTCATTCCTCCTTTGCACAGTTGGTTAGAGTCATGCAGGTGCGGGATCAATCAGAAGGTCGGTCGTCCTAGACTTCAGAGATCCAGGAGGTCGGCAAAACTTCGAATCCTATTTGAAGTTGTACTTATTAAGTGGCTCCCGCAAATAGAGAAAAAACGAAGTAGGGAGACTTTTCATCATTGCTCGTATGAAAGGATTGACAAACTTGCAATAATAGCAGCCACAATTTAATATCTCCCTTCATGTATTTTATCTACATACCTTATTCACCGTTAGCAGACAAATATTATATCGGGTACTCAGACGATCCGCATCGACGTTTATTGGAACATAATTCCAAACCATTTAACACCTTCACGTCAAAGTACAGACCGTGGGAGCTTCGCGCGATTTTTGAGTGCGGCACGGATAAAGCAACTGCAATGAAAACCGAAAAATTTATCAAAAAACAAAAAAGCAGAACGCTGATAGAACAATTGATTGTAGGCAAAATTCTTCATTCCTCATTAGTTCACTTGGTGAGAATCCCGCACCTGCGGGATTAATCAGAGGGTCGTCCCGCCAGTGCGGGATCAAGCAGGGAGAACCAAAGCCCAGAAATTCGTTGACTTTCGGTTTTTTTTATCGATAGAGAAGTGGTCTACAGGCGCAAAAAAGTCGACAACTGGTCGACAATCTTGTATAAAAGTCGACACTCGAAAACCATCAAACCTCAGATGTTTACTCGCTTACACAATTGATGTTTACTGATAAAGACCTCATGGATTAACCTGGCTTCATCATCCTTCAAAACGCACCGGCCGATTGGTCATTAAAATAAGCCGATCTGTGTAACATGCTATCAGTAAGTTTTTATCTTCTCAGTAAGCGACCATACGCTAAGAAATGCTCAATTTTATCTTTCTTTTTTATTTTAATACTGGCTGCTGGCTTTAATATTGATTAGGTTGTATCTATGAAAAGCATTATTTTATTACCACTTATCGCCTTCGTGCTGGCGGTTTCCGTGCAAGCACAACAGGCGACAGGCCGGTTGGATATAAAACTCAACAAAAACATATTTAAACCCGGCGATTCTTTATTTGTAACAGTGGATTATAAGGACGGCGGTGGTCAAATACTGAACCAATCCCTGGCAACACTGGAGCTGGTAATTGAAAACGAAGAGGGCCAGCGCACCCGCCTCCGCTGGCCGGTGATCAAGGGACAGGCTTCCGGTGCAATATTCTTACCCGATTCATTGCCCCTTGGGAAATACACTTTGCTGGCGGGTTTGCAGCAACGCTTTTTCGAAGTGATTGGCCAGGTAAAAGACGCGAGGAACATCGGCAGTATAAAAGCGATGCTCCTCACCAAAGCTGGCGACTGGGACGAGCAGGAAGTAACTGTGGCACCGGACGGTACCTTTACCATCCGTAACTGGCTGTTTGAAGACAATGCATTGTTAGCTTTTCAAGGAACAAAAGACAATAATCAGTCGCTGAATATCAGCATCAGTAGTCAACTTGATTCCAGCTATGAACCCCTGGCCGTGGCAGGCCGGACATTTTACATAGGTAACCCGCCAGCAGCGGTTCGGCCAAACCTGGACAAGCCTGTTGAAACCCACGAAGCGATTTTTGCAGACCGCGGTAGCGTTCTGCCGGCGGTCATTGTAAAGGGTACCGTTAAAACCCCGGCGCAGCAGTTCAACGAAGAACATGTTAGGGGCTTGTTTCGGTCGGGAGATGAGCGGTTGATTAGCATTATGGATGACCCCAGTGCGATGGGTTTTACCAATGTTTTTAACTACTTGCAAGGCAGGGTTGCCGGTCTGCAAATAGCACCAACAGGTGTGGCCAGGTGGCGGGGCAGCCCGGTAACGTTTTTCCTGGATGAAGTAAGAGTATCTGCACAACAGATCGCCAATATACCCATGACAGACATTGCAATCGTAAAAGCATATCCCCCACCTTTCATCGGCGCTCAAGGTGGTGGTGGCGGCGTTGCCATTTATACCCGTCGGGGTGGTGAAGCCAATTATTTGCCGGCTAATAGACAGGTGTTTAAAGTACGGGGCTACACGCCATCTGCCACGGCGTTGGACATGAATAAGCTGAGCATGTAATTCTGTCCTTCCTGTTTGTGAGAATTCGTTCCGGTGTATCCATAAGCGTTAGGGTAAACGTGTTTATGTTTCCTGAATAGTGCGGAGGTAGTTATGATAACGGCTGGTCAGCATCACTCCACAAAAATCATTTCTTTCGGCAGCGATAACTTCTTTACTTCCCCGCGTTCGCCGGAAACAATATATTGTTCAGCAAGTTCGGGACCAACTGCATTTACAAAAGCCTTTTTGATCTTCGAGAGTTTCTCATTGGCAGAGTTTGATCCTGCATTCACCAGGTCATCAATGCTTTTGTAAATCTTTGGCAACTCACCGGTATTCGTGAAGCGAAAATATAGCCGGACCAGTTCTTCTTTGTGATCCACAAGATGTGTTAACAACACTCCTTCAGGATGGGCAAGAAAGAAATGATAAAGCGTTTTCTCGAGTGGAGTCAGCCTGATCTCGATATTACCAAAATCGGGCAACAGGATCTGGCCCTTTTTTGTAAGCTTCAATTTGCTTTGTTTAAGATTGTGCCTGAATTTCTGGTGAAACAACATCCTCAGGCGCACACCTTCGAAAATGTCAAGGACCTGCCTGATAACCAGGTCGTCAAGCTTCCCGTTCAATCGCTCTATGCAATCCGGGCAGATGTCGGCAGTCCGGAGTTTCAGGATGATATTTCTTTTGTCTTCACAAAAATCATTTACACAGCCCATCGGAAATTCATGCACAGCTTGTTTTAGCTCCGCGTAATTCCTGAACATGAAAGACTGCAACACGAGGGCCGCTGTCAGGTAGGATACCGGGAATTCTCCCGAACAACGTACATAAAACTCCCACTCTCCCGTGTGTACAAAACCATTCATCCTATTGTTGGGATCAACTGCGCTAAACCAGTTGTTTTCGTTAGCAATTGTTGTGAGCAAAATAAGCATTTGATCCTGTGGTATAACAGATGATCTTCTGCGTGCAGTACAAGCGGCAAACAGATTCTCCCAATCGGATATTTTTCGGTATTCCGGCAAGAGGGAATAACTGAGGGATTCTTTCAGCACCATCTTTTTGGGAAATTCCTGCCTGAAAAAATCAGCCTCTTTGGTTTTCTGTTCCCAGTTAGATGAATTGTTCGGATCAATTTGCCCGCAGTCAGTAAAACTCAAAGGGCCATCAAAAGAATTCAGGAACAGCAGCACTTCAGTGAACTGCTGTTCCGAATATTCTTTACTTCTGAGCATGTGTACCTTCATTTGTCAATGTTCTTTGTCCTGAATGTGAGTAATATACCCTATTCCTTGTCATCAAACAAGAAGCTACCTGAACTCCGGTTATGCTCTTTGTTTTCAAAGAAGTTAGTCAGCGATTTACTCAGCCTGCCATATGTTTCTTTCATTTGCTTTTTTTCAAAGGCCATACTATTTTCTCTTTTGATACACAATGCCTCCGCTACCTCACGGGCATCCAGCGTTGCACCGAGATAGGTAAAGGTCCACTTACCACCTGCCTCCAGTTCGCGTATGAGGTTCCCGATACCTTTGAGGTTGAACAACTTTGAAGCGTTTTCATGGCCATCCGTCAGGATCACAACAATAATGGCAACATCTTCCTGCTGCTGCTGAGCAATGCTACCAAGACTGTCTTTGATCTTCAGGACCGTCTCGCCGATAGCATCATACAAGGCAGTTTGTCCATTTGGTTGATATTCTTCACGGGAAAGTTGCCGTTGCTCATTGACTGGCCTGCCAAATGAAACAATATTTACATCGTGATTGAAACAGGTCAACCCGACTTTAATCTCCTGTTCGGGATAGCGTTGTTGTAAAGACCTGATCACCTGGATCTGTTCGTTAAAACCTGAAATAGTCGGATCTATACAATCCTGCATGGAACCACTCTGATCGAGAATAATGTGATAATAAGTTTTCTTTTTCATGACTGTCGTTTTATTGTTATTCAAATTGATAACACAAAACTATCTGGTCTTTACTTAGATTGCCAATCTCTACAAGCTTGTAACCAAGGCCCAAGAACTTAAAACTCCGGGGATAAATTGCGTTTGTGAAATGCGGGTCATAGCCTCTGGTTTTACCTGCGACTGAGCTTAGTTCACTACAATGCGGCCGCTGGCAAGGGAACATTCATTCATCAACAGCTTTATGCTCCGGATTATGAAAGATGGAGATCCTGGTAAAGGATAAACAACTTTGGACTAGAAGCCTATGTTCACCAAAATTGAATGGCCGTATGTATTTCTATAACACAAATACTTTTGCCATAAAATGGGATTACAGGGATATGAATTGTGATGCGTTTGCCACATTTTTATTAGACGAAAATGGCAAAGCGGCTTCCTTTAAAATGAAAGGATTTTCGCCAGGGATTAATTTTAGTTTTGACTTCCAGGATCTGGATCTTAAACGTGTAAAAAGCAAGTGATGGAATTTTGTAAACAGACAGCGAGGTCAATTATTAAATCGCGGGAATAAAGAGAAAAAAATAGGATCTCCCGAAACAAATTTTCGAAAGATCCTATTAACTATCGTTGGAAAAATCCTGTTAATAAGGTTTGTTGTAAAGCGTCAACCAATTTACTTTATCACTCCCACCCTGGATTTTGTTTTAAGTTTGGATTACGCTGCAAATCGTTCAGGGGAATAGGATAATAGTACATGCGTTCCGTCCAATCCCTTTTGATTTCATTCATCCAGATTAGTTCTCCTGAAGTACCATTTCTCAGCAATTGTGAATTTGTAGCAGTGCCTATTTTCGGCGAAACATCCACATAGGTTACACCAGCAACGGCCGGCGATGGACGCGTTCCTTGATAAAATGCCACGTCAAGAATACCATCTTCATTCAGATCCAATGGTGTATTGAGCGCAGGCACGTAAAATCCGTTCCATTCCTGCTCCATCAATTCTCCTGCTTTCCATCTCAGGATATCGGCAAAACGGAAGCCTTCCAGGCTCAGTTCAACACCGCGGTCTCTCCTGATTTCCAAAATAGAAGGATCCGAAATATTGGGAAAATAATTTGCCACCAGGTATGGATCTGCGATGGCAGGTTTTGTTGCAAGACCACCGGTGATACCGCCCCTTGCTCTCAGTGCACCAATAGTAAGTGCCCATTCAGCATTGGTTAAAGTACCGAGCTCTGCCTTTGCCTCTGCAAAGTTTAATAATACTTCAGCATAACGGAACAATGGTACTGAATTCGTATTTAAAGCCCCAGCGTCATAATATACATCGTCCAATGTGTACTTGATAGGCTGGTATCCTGTAAATGTGTAGGAGAATACGGGCGGGGCTGGCACTTGTGCACCATTGTTGATCCGTTTATAATCTCCTGAACGAATTGTTTGTTTCAGCCTCAGGTCACGGTTTTTGACTTCATCTTTAAACAGTGTAGTCTTGTATGCAGGATTGTTGGTAAAAGGAGTGCCGTCGAGGTTCAGATAGGTGTTAATGAAGGTTCGTGTTAAACTTGCCTTTGCTCCGTAAGTACCGCTCGTCCACCACCAGTTGGCATCACCCAATACTCCAAGATTGACATCAGAGACTGAGGCCTGTAATACTTCATTTGCTAAAGGTGTATTGCTGGTGAACACCTGGCGATAAGATAAGCCAGGACCTCCGGCAGTGTTAAGTGAGTATCCTCCTTTCTTGATGACTTCATCCGCAGCGGAAGCAGATTCCTCAAGCCATTTGTTGGCTGAGGCTGTCAGATTCAGATTGGTATGGTATTTCCGGAATGTCCCTTCAAAAAGACAGACTCTCGATTTAAAAGCATATGCCACCCATTTCGTAATGGTGGTACGTGTAGGATCATTAGTAGCTATTATATTGGCGCTGGCATAATTGAGATCAGCCAATACAGAATCCATCACTAACTCTCTTGAATCACGACCCGCCATTAACGCCGGATCATCGATATCCAGTGCTTTTCCAATCCAGGGTACATTACCAAAACGCTTGACCCTTTCCAGGTAAAAATAAGCCCTGAAATAGCGGGCAATACCTGTATAGTTATTCCTGATGTTTTCAGGCACCGCCGGGTCATTATTGTTCTCGATAAAGTAGTTCATGTTTCTTAAGTCTCTCCAGGTCCAGCCTGTACTGTTGTTGGCTCCATATCCTCCCTGCCGGATGAAATCCGAAACAGCCTTTACCGCCAAGTAATCAGACATCTCATCACGCGTGGTAGTGTTTCTTGGCAGGAACTCCAGACCATAAAAGGAGTTTGTGTATAATTTCAGACCATTTTCTGAACCAAATACGGCGTCTTTTGAAGCGGTGGCTCCCGGAACCTGGTCCAGTTTGGAACAAGATGTGAAAGCGAATGCAGCAACCAGTATCCCTATATATAATGTTTTCATTCGTAAATATTTTTTGTTGATTGTCGAATAGCTTTAAAATACAACGTTGATTCCAAAAGAGTAACTCTTTAACATCGGGTAATTGTAACCATCACCGTTTGTAGGGTTATTGTTCAGGTCCCGATCTGCAACCACAGCGTTTTCGACGTCTATAGTATTCTTCACAATCTTGTACATTGGCGAAGAGGTGAAGAGGTTCTCGCCCGAGAAGTAAACTCTCAGACTGCGGGCGCCAATCCGACCGATCCATTTGGAAGGCAGGCTATAACCAAGCTGGACATTTTTCATTCTCACGTAAGCAACGTTTTGTAAATAGCGTGTCTGTGCCACACCGAGTGTGCGGTTAGTATTATTGGACGCAGCTCTGGACATGGTTCTTGGAAAATATGCATTTGTGTTTTCCGGCGTCCACATGTTACCCAAATGGAAAACGGGTACGTTATTATACGGGCGATTGTATTGCCCCCAAAACATTTCTGTTTCGGTGCTTGGATACCATTGTTGCTTTCCCACTCCCTGGAAGAAAACAGAGAAAGAGATATTATTCCAGTCTGCGCCGAGATTTACTCCATATGTATACCTGGGCGATGAATTACCGATGATCCTTCTGTCCCCAGACTTATCAGCTTTATTTTCACCCACGTTGATTAACCCATCTTTGTTCAGGTCTCTCAACTTAATGTCGCCGGGGAACCATAACCCCGAAGGCGAGGCCCGCATCTGTGGATTTTGCTTGGCATGTGAAGCGATATCTGCGGCATCAAGGAAGAACCCTTCTGTCTCATAACCCCATATTTCGCCCAGCGTTTGTCCGACATAGTAAGTTGGGTTATTAGGGTCGGTGCTCAAGAATTTATCGGGGTTGTTATACTTGTCGATTTTTGTTTTGTTGTCTGCTAAAATCAAACGCACATTGTACCTGACGGGTTTATTTCCACCACCAACTTTGTCATTCCAGGTAAGGGAAGCTTCCCATCCACTCGTAGTCAGGTCAGCATAGTTGCCCTTTGGAACATCTGCTCCAAACGTAGCGGGAGGCGTCAGGCCAAACGTGAACATATCCGTGGTTTTGCGGATATACGCATCGCCCACAAAACTCAGGCGGCCAGCCAGCATGGTTATATCCAAACCGATGTTGGTTGTTGTTGAAGTTTCCCAGGTTAAACCTTCAGGGATTACATTGGGATTACGCGTGGTCTGAGGTCTTGTGCCGCCTAAAATCACAGATGATTGGGTTACAGCAAAGAGCTCCTGGAATCGATAGGAATCAATGTTACCATTCCCAAGTGCGCCATATGATCCCCTGATTTTCAGATCAGAGATAATGTTTGGTGAAACATGCCAGAACGCTTCTTTATTGATTCTCCAACCTGCAGAAACAGAAGGGAAAAAACCATATTGTTGATCTGCCGGGAATTTTGATGAACCGTCGTAACGAGCATTTACTTCGACCAGGTAGCGATCTTTGAAAGAATAATTTAATCTTGAAAACCCGCCCACAAAAGCCCATTGTTCGTAATCACCACTGGTAGCAATAGACTGCCCTGCTGCAAGATTCAGATTAAAAGCGTCTTCGAAAATAATCCCGTTGCGCTGAACGTTAAGACGATTATAGGTAGACTGTTCGTAATTATAACCAACCATTACCTTCAAATAATGGTCACCGCCCAAATCAGGTTCAAATTCTGCATAGATGTTTGTCGCCCAATACCTGGTTTTCCGTTCGTCAAATAATAAATCGTTGGTAGTTGTTCCCACAAACGCAGTAACTCCCTGGAAGTTGCTATAGGGTACCTGGACACGCTTTTGATTTCTGCTTTCATCCGTATTACGGAAAGTAAAATCGGCATTCACCCGAAACTTATTATTGAAGAATTTGCTTCTCAGGCCGGTAATGTTCCGGAGTACATCTCGACGAGTATCGATTCCATTCTTTCCATATATAAAATCACCTATGGTATAAACAGATGCAAAAGTCAGCGTGCCATCAGGATTATACAAAGGCATGGTGGGTTTTCCTTCATCGGCAATATTCCTCCAGATTCCGCCGCCTTCACCCACGTTGATGGGGTTATGGTAGTTCATACTGGAATAATCCATATTGTTCTCAATAGTCAGCCAGGGAAATACTTCAATAGAACCCCTGGCGCGGATATTTTTCATATCATAATCATCACTGTTGTAGCGGAAAAGTCCTTTCTGATTCAGGAAACGTCCCGAAACCAAAAAGCTCGCCTTGTCGCTTCCCCCGCTTGCAGAAATATTGTTCTCAAACGCCGGCGTGTTTTTCTTGTATAGCTCAGCATAATAATCGGTGCTTCCATAATATGTATACTCACCAGTAGTAGGATTGACTTCTACAGTGTTGTAGGGCTGTCCTGACTCTGCCCTGCGTTTGAATTCATCAAGGTATGCCTGGGAAAACTTCTGTGTCTTATTGGCATTTTGCGGGAATGCACCATCACCATTTACAAAAGCTTCGGCAAACATTTTAGACCAGGTATAACCATCGGTTACAAAATCGGGGGTTGTGATAGGCGATTTTAATGCGAAATTGCTGGAATAAGTTACACTGGTACGGCCCTTGACACCTTTCTTAGTAGTGATCAGAACCACACCAAATACTCCTCTTGCTCCATATATAGCAGCAGAGGCAGCATCTTTTAGAACCGATACTGTCTCTACGTCGTTTGGATTTATCAAACTGGGATCCCCTTCAAACCCATCGATCAAAACCAGTGCATTACCACCTTGACCGATAGAAGTTGTACCTCTTATATTATAACTGGGCGACTGGGTGGGCTTGCCGTCTGCCATTCTCAGGTTCAGATTCGGGATCTGGCCTTGCAGCCCCTGGGTAAGGTTGGTTATGGGCCGGCTTTCCAGGTTTTTGGAACTGATCTGATCAACCGCACCTGTGGCATTTAGTCTTTTTTGTGTACCAAAACCTACTACGATCACCTCATCCAGGGCAGCAGTTGAGGAAGTAACCATTGTTGCCATAACAGCCTTGTTTTCCCCGGGATTTAACGAATAGTTCCGGATCTCCAGTGTCTGAAAGCCAACATAGGACATTCTGAAACGGTAATTAGTGCCTGTAGCAAGTTCAAGCCGGAAAACACCCAGCTCGTTTGTCATAGCACTTTTTTGCAAGGTACTGTCCGACTCATTGATAGCCACAACCGTTACGTTAGACAGCGGTGCGCCACCATCATCCTTTACAGTACCTGTAACGGTTGCATTTGTTTGTGCCAGACTTTGAAAGGAAATGCCCAGTAAGAGCAGCAGAACCAAACCCAAGTAGCGGGATCGCTTAAGTTCAATTTTCATCATTCAGTATTTAGTTAGTAATGGTTAAAGATGCCTGGTATCTCAACAGGATATCTGGATTCTAAATAAGATGCAAACGTATCGACGCAACGATAAAAGAAGTGAATCCCTATTTTAAGGAATTGTAAACTTTCATGTTGGCAACAATCGTTTGTTGTAATACAAATTAAACATTTTTTTCAATTCCAAAGTTATTAGTCATATTTCAAAAGACCAACTCCTGTATGTAAGAGATCGCTGACATCTGTGGCATCAAAAAGAAGCTTACAACTAATGTTGGAAGGCGAACTTTTACAACTACAGTGATGTTAAATAACGTTGTCAGAATTGATGTAGGTTGTTCGTATCAACCATCCGTTTTTAGACTCTTTGCCGGGTTCGCTTTCGCTGCTTTCATTGCCCGATGTCCCACCGTTAGCCAGCCAACAACGATACACCCGATAAACGCAAATAAGAAAATGGAATATCCCGGTTGAATGCGATATGTATAATTCTGCAACCAGTTATGCATAAAATAATATGCCACAGGCGAAGCAATTACAAAAGCCAGCACGATCAGTAATATAAATTCTCTCGATAACAGGTACACAATACTTGAAGTAGAAGCACCAAGCACCTTTCGGATACCCACTTCCTTTGTGCGTTGGGTAGCGATAAACATGACAAGTCCATACAACCCGAGACAGGAAATGAATAAGGCAATTCCTGCAAAAACTTTGTACAATATGGAAAGCTGGTTTTCCTGTTTGTAAAAGCTATCAATAGTATCATCAAGGAAACTGTAACTAAATATCTTGTCGGGGTAAGTTTCTTTCCAAAGTTTTTCTACTACAACCAGCGTTGCTTTTTGCGTTTCAGGTTTTACCCTGATATTCATTACCTGATAAGTACCATTCCAGGTGCTGAGTACAACAGGCGACATCGGCTGCTTCAGGGATAAAGCATTGAAATCACGAACTACACCGATAATGGGAATGCCTTCCCCTTCGCTACCAAAATTGATGGTTTTCCCGAGTATATCTGAAGGGTTTAAATAACCGAGCTTTTTAGCGAGTGTTTCATTCACGACATATTCCCTGATCGTATCGCTTGCATAGTATTGGCGACCACCGACGAATTCAATGCGGTAAGTCTTGAAATAATCTGCATCTGCCCACTTTAGATTTGCTCCAAAGTCGGTCTCATGGGTCGACTGGTTGAACCGGAATTTACTTGTCCAGTTATCTTCGGAAGAAGGACTGGCATAGCTGAGACTTATATTTTCGATGCCGGGGTGATTGCGTAACCTGTTCACAAAGGCGTTGGTTTTCGACTGGTTCGCGCTATCGTTCGCTATCGGAACATTCACCACATACGACCTGTCGAATCCCAGAGGAGCATCTTTGAAATAAACTGTTTGTTTTACCACGATCAACATGCCGATGATCAGGATCTGTGCAATAGAAAATTGCAATACAACCAATGATCGTCGTAGAGATATTCCTCCAACCATCTTTGAACTGATCTTGCCTTTTAATGCAGTCACCGGTTTAAAGCCCGACATAATAATTGCAGGGTATAAACCTGATAAGATCGTAATCAGTAAAACAAGAATCACCATCAGATTAATCACGGTTGGGCTTAGTAACATGCCTGCCGTCATACTGGTAGCAAGCAGTTGGTTAAGAAAAGGAAGCGCTGTAATGGATATCCCGATTGCGATTGCAAAAGCAGCAACGGTGATCAACAATGATTCGCTGAGAAACTGGAATGTGAGTTGACCGCGACTGCTACCCAGCACTTTTCGTACACCTACTTCCTTCGATCTGTTAACCGCATGCGCTGTCGCAAGATTGATGAAGTTCACACAGGCGATCCCTATAAGAAAGATGGCGATCAGTGAAAGTATAGAAACCAGCTGGTGACTGAATGTGTGTGTGCGATAGTTGCCGAAACGCTCATCGTAATGCATTTCGGCGAGTGGTTGGGCATTAAAAAGGTCACCTGCATTCTGAGCAGGTTTGTACTTTTTTGAGAACGCTTTCAGATCAGCCTGGAATTTATTCAAGCCATACGAGGGAGAGAGTACCACAAAAGTGTAGGCGCCGTGATAAGTACCTATCCAGTCCTTCAGGCTTTCTTTATAGTCTGTACTTTTCAGTGTTTCATAAGAAATTATTACGCTCAATGGGAAATCGGTATTTTCCGGAACGTTTTTGAGTATGCCAGATATCTTATAAGTGAAGCGATTATTGTGGCGAATGGTTTTCCCGATCGCGACCTTCCAGGTGCCGAAGTATTTATCTGCAAGCTCCTGCGTCAGTACGACACTGTTGGGTTGAGATAATGCAGTTTCCGGGCTACCTGCCAACCATTCGAAATCGAACATCTGGAAAAACCCGGGTTCGGAATAGAAGATATCCTTCTCTTGAAATTTTTGTTCCTGCTTGGTTTTATCAGATTGCGCATTGATTTGTCCATCTCCTTGCCTGAAGATAGAGGCAACTTCTTCTACCTGTGGAAAATCGAGACGGAGCTGGGGCGCTACGGGGAATGACGTATTACCGGAATATCTAAGTCCGTCCAGGCCGGAAAAGGTGGACGTTATCCTGTAAATGTTATTTCGTTTTTTGTGAAATGAGTCGAAGCTCGTTTCAAACTGGACAACAAAAAATATCAGTAGGGCAGCTGCAATTCCTACGGCGAGGCCGCTGATATTTATGATAGAAGAAAGCCGGTTTTTCGACAAGTTCCTAAGGGAGCTGTTGAGATAGTTTCTGAACATGGAGTGGCAAGTTGATGAAGAAATTCAGTAAATATTAAGCCAGTTTAGCATCAACTTGTTAATCAGGTCTTTGAAATATCGGATTGATGTGTCAGGTGTTCGCTTTTGATACTGCTAAGCGGACAAAAAAAAATATTGCACCAACCCGAAAGTTGATGCAATATTGAAATTTTCGCAGCATTTACCGGAGTTGAGACACGACTTTATTTAACCTTGGTCCTGCTTACTTTTCCAAAATTCACATACTTATATTTTCCCATTATCGTTCGCTCCAACATTAAATGGTAATTACCTCCGGGATATTCAACTGAAGTCTCGATTACTTCCTTCCTGGTCGTTTCCTTTTTATTCGATAAAGGTTTATTTAAGAACTCATTCATAACGCGCCCGTCCATCGATGCCGGGATAGCAATGCCGAGGATCTGTAAGATAGTCGGCGCCAGATCTACATTGGATGTTGGAAGATCGCTTTCGAATGAGGTCTTGAAAGCCGGACCCGACACGATCAGCGGAATATGTACATCATATGGACTCAGGCTGCCATGGCCGGCTACACCAGGAATAAAACTTGCCCCGGCATATCCCGCACTGTTCTTACGGTCGTCCCAAAATGCATCCAGTAAGATATCTGCAGAGCGTTCGTGATCCCAATGGATCGTTTCGAATGAAAGCGTGCCCGGTACCGCGCCTTTCAGATCCCCGGGTTTCGCCCCCTTTGTAAATATAGTACCGACAAAATCCATGGGTTGCAACAAGGCTACTATCTTTCTGATCAGTTCAGGGTTATGATCTTTTACGTGAATGGCCCCGCCGGCGGTCACCACATCCTCCGAATTAACAGCTTGTTTCAAACCGGCATCAATCAGTATCTGCGCGAGACTTTTCTTGGCTTGGCCCACATAAGTCATGAAGCCATGGTCCGTTGAAATAAGAATATTGAACGATTGACTTAGTCCTTTACTTTCCAGGCTGGCGATGATCCGACCGAACTGTGAGTCTACCGATTTGATGGATGCCATCGCCTCTGGTGAGCCGATGCCGTGTTCATGCGCCGCTCCATCCGGGTCAGAGAACCAGATGGCACTTACCAATGGACCATCTGCGGAGAATCCATAACGGATCAATGCATCGGTAACCCATTTATGTTTTCCACCCGGTTGTATCGGACCGATCTCTTTATAGATGCTATCCTTCAATGAAGCAGGGAGGATCATCGATGGGTTGATGATTGCACCGCCGCTGATAGTATGATTCTGCAGGAAGGCCTGCCCGGTGGAACCTGAACTGAATACCATCATTCTCTTACCGGCAGATTGTATGATCTCACCCAACGAGATCGTGGTCAGCAGTTTGCCATTGGTGGCCTCTGCTATCTTTTGCAACTGACTCGCATCACCGGTATTTAACGCAGTAGTTTTCGATACCTCCGGGAAGAAGACACTATTACCCATTAATCCATGTGTTGATGGATAACTTCCTGTAGAATAGGATGAAGAATTGACACGAGTTACCGTAGGGAAGACGCTATGATGCTCCTTTCCATAAGACGATCTCTTTTTGAATGCATAAAGATTTGGCATTGCTTCTGGTGTGATATAATCCGGTCGCAGCCCGTCGAAGAATACGATCAGTGTTTTGCTTCCTGAATTATTATTCATCTTATCCTTATTCACCTTATCCTGTGCATTCAGGTCGGCAATACTTACAAGTAAGACGACTATAAGAATATATTTTTTAAACCTTTTCATATACTGTTTTTTATTAAGTTTTTTATCTGACTATTAATCCCACCACACTAGCTATTTATCCCACCATACCTTGATATTCGTATTGTCGCCATCCATGGATGCAACCGCATCGGCCAGGCTCTTTGGGTTCAGCGATTGCAGGTAGGTAGGGAAGGGTACACGTACCGGGAATGCATTTTCAACCGGAATGCCTGATCCTCTCGGTAGTACAGGATAGCCCGTTCTTCTTTTTTCAAACCATGATTGATAGTCATTGAAGAAGAAGGCATAATATTTCTGTTGAATGATCGACTCAAGCTGAGTCTCCTTCGGCGCTGCCGCGTCATATGCGACTCCGTGCTGCGCCAGGAAACCTGATGGCAATGCTACACCCCACTGTTTCATGGATGCGGTGATACCGGATTCATAATGTTGCTTCGGAGTCTTGCCAGTTGAAAACCCTTTGAGGGAAAGTTCGGCCTTGATGAATTCAAGTTCAGCGTAGGTCATCATTACACCGAGTGAGGGTAGCGTCTTCAGCGCATCGGGGTAACTGGAGTTGGCGCCGACCGGGTAGGAAACGGTTGTAGGGTAGCCACTTTCAATTCCCTGGTATGCTGTAGCGCCATTCACCGTCACTGTTGTCGCCCATACGGAGAGCCTCGGGTCATTCACGGCATTCAGGTTATTGATGAAATATTTTGTAAAGCAGTTCTGATCTCTCCATTCCAACTGCCTTGTAAGGTAGAATGGGTTGAAGTAAGGTGTAACACCCGGGTACTTAAATATTGCTTCATCCGCATTACCGCTGAACATGGGATATGCGGTGGGATCGGCCAGCATTTTACTTATCTGTTCGCTCACGTTTATTTCTCCATCGCGTTTAATGATGCGTAGCAACAGGCGAAGTTTTAAAGAATTAGCAAACTTCTTCCATTTAAGAATACCGGCGCCTGCGGTGGAAGAGGCATTAGCATCATATACGAGATCGCCGCCGAATGTCAGCCCCTTAGTAGTATTGAACAAAGTATTCGCAGTATCCAGATCATTCAGGAGCCGCATATAGATGTCTTTTTGTTTATCGAATGCCGGCAGGAAATTGTCGTCCGTTCCTTTCGTGGCCTGACTAAAGGGAACATCGCCGTACAGATCTGTCAGGATCGAATAGGCCCAACATCTATAGACCAGGGCGATGCCTTTATAATTATTCTCATTCAGTTCGTTCGCGATAGAATAGATGTCTTCGATGTCTGTCATATACCGGTAAAAATTACTCCATACAGCGCCACCCGGTTGAATAACGTAACGGTGAAGGCCACCCGCACCCGAACTTGCCCTGGGTGCATCCACCTGCATCAGCTCATGTGTAAAGAAACGACCCTCGTTGATTGTAGTATTCACGATCCGGTATTGCAGCTGACCGAGGATCACACCCGGTGTAATTCCTTTAGGCCGGTTGGGATCGGTGTTGAATTCCTTGAAATTCTTCGTACATGCAACACAAAATAGCATTGCAGATAATGTTACGATATAATATTGTTTGATCCGTATCATATTGCTTTATTAAAATTTTAAAGTAAGATTGATTCCCATCGTACGGGTTGAAGGGAATTGCGTTAGCTCCACTCCGGGTGTCAACGTCCCGTTGTTAAGATTTCCTCCTTCAGGATCGAATGCAGGGAAATTGGTAATGTTGAACAGATCCCTTCCATAGATGGCAATACTGGTCTGTTCAATAGGCAGACGCTGAAGCCATTTTTTTGGAAGGCTGAACTCGATGCGCACCTCTCTCAGTTTAAGAAATGACGCGTCGAAAATGTTGTTCTCCGTGATAGCATCATTATACATCGTTTCGTAGTATGATCCGGCTGGTACCCGCTTGGTATTCGGTTCATACTTACCACTTGCAGTGTTCAATACTACGCCGTCACCTATCACTCCGCCTTCAGCACGGCCGGGGAGGGTGACCTTTGTCTTACCTAGGCTATTGTTTTTATAATTGGTCTGCGACCAGATGCTTCCGCCCTTTTGTCCATCCAGCAGGAAGCTGAACCTGAAATTCTTTAGGGTAAACTCATTCATCAGTCCGGCTTTCCAGTCGGCGAAGGCATTACCCATTTTTATAGCTACCGGGTCGAGTCCTGAAGGCAGACCGGAGGTGGCGGAGTAAATGATCTTTCCTTCATCGTTTCGAAGTAGTGGACGTCCGTACATGTCGCCCATCCGTCCACCGACCCTGGCCTCGATGGTCACGTTGCCGCCATGGTTGTAGATGATCTGGCTGGTGACTCCTTCGGCGAGTTCCTTCACATAGCTGCGGTTCATGCTCCAGTTAAGCGTAGTGGTCCAGGTGAAATTTTTATTTAAAATGGGTTTTCCAGTTATAACTGCTTCGATACCCCTGCTGTTGATTAAGCCAGCATTCACCACCTTGCTATTATAGCCGGAAATGGGATCAACGGGAAGCGCGATGATCTGGTTGCGGCTATTGTTGGTATAGACGGCGAGGTCGAGACCTATACGATTATTAAATAAGCGCAGATCAAATCCAGCTTCGTAACTGGAGGTTATTTCTGGTTTAAGATTGGGATTGTATAATGTGCCTGGATTGGTGAAGCTGTTGCTATAGATCCTGTCATAATATTTATCTGTATTGTATGGTGAAGCGTCATTGCCGACCTGTGCCCATGAGAACCTCAGTTTGGCGAGTGATACGGCCACCGGCATTTGTATCATTTCATTAAGCAGGAGACTCGTACTTACGGAAGGATAGAAATAGGAATTGTTTTCCTCTGGTAATGTGCTTGACCAATCGTTGCGGCCTGTTATGTCGAGGAAAATTTTCTCCCTATATGAAAACTGTGTGGATGCATAGAGGCTGTTAAGCGCCTTCTTGGATTTCTGCGGATCTGCAACGGCGGGGAAAAGACTGTTAGAGATCATATATATTCCTGGCTGTGCCAATTGATCGGCGTACATACCCGCGAAGTCATAGGTTTGCCGCATCGCATTTCCGCCGGCAGAGACGGTGAACTTGAAATCTTTGCCGATATTATCATGATAGGTCAGTAATGCGTCCGTGTTGATCTCGTAGTTGAATACGCTCTGTTCCCTGAACATGCCATTGGGGAATTTGGTCATACTGAACGGGCGTTGTTGCGATCTGTATTCATAAGACATGTCGGTGCCGGAACGCAGCATCAGTTCCAACCTGGGGCTTATCTGGTAGTTCGCCGAGATCGTACCGATAACACCATGTTTATTTATCTTATTCAGCATTTCATACAGGTCGAGGTATGGATTATCGGGGCCTGTATTAAATGGATTTTTCTGCTTCACGTTTACCAGTCCCGGTTGCCAGTAAGGCTTGAACCATTCGGGTCTGATATTAGGTGTAGTTCCGATGATCAGGAAATACATCATCGACTGGTTGTTGTATCCCGCTCCTGGAAGATTGTCGCTTTTCTTATTAGTGTAATTGACCCTGCCGCTGATCTTTAATTTGTCGCTGATCTTCTGGTTCACGGATAGTGCGGCATTGATCCTTTCGAACCCGGTATTCGGCAGTATCCATTCATTCTTGAGGTGGGTCAACGATAGGCGTGCGGAACCTTTGTCGTTGCCGCCATCGATGGATATGCTGTTGGAAACTGTTAGTCCCGTTTTGAAGAAGCCGGTAATATAATCTTTATCAGCTACCCAGGGAGTGCGTTCGGTTGGTTTGCCATCGGGAGAATTTGGGTTATACTGAAAATACGACTGGCCATTGAACCTTGGTCCGAATGCTCTTCCGGCTGCAACGGTCGTACTGGTGTTGCTGCCATCGACGCTGTTGAGATATGAGTAATAGGCATCAGTTCTTCCCTCTCCGTATTCATACTGGTAATCCGGCCAACGGTTTACCTGGTCCATGCTTACATTGGAATTGAATGTGATGCCGATGCCCCTCTCCTTTCTTTGCCCTGACTTAGTAGTAATGAGAATAACGCCACCGGCAGCACGGCTTCCATAAAGGGCTGTGGCTCCGGCTCCTTTTAATACTGTCACCTTTTCAATATCGTCAGGGTTTATATCAGAAAGATCCGAGCCGAAGTCAACCGGGTTGTCGGCAGACAGGTTAGATGAAAAGCCAGTGCCTGTTATCCGTTTGCTTACCGGTACTCCATCGATGATGATCAATGCCTGGTTGTTATCCAGGTTGAGCGATGATTCGCCTCTCAGTGTGATGCGCGACGAACCGATGGGCCCGGCGCCTGCACCTTGTATCGTTAGTCCCGCTACTTTTCCCGAGAGTGAATTGATCCAATTCGGAGTCTTCGCATCTGTCACGGCGTTTGCTTTTATCGTTTGAGCCGCATATCCCAGTGATTTTTCTTCCCGGCGGATTCCGAGGGCGGTGACAACCACCTCGTTCAATTCGTTTGATTGCTGTTTCAAATTAACGGACAATGAAATCCTTGCTTTCTCAGTCACAGTATATCCTGAAAGTGTGTCGGGGATATAGCCGACGTGACTAAAAATGAACCTGTATGGTCCGCCCGGCTGCAGGTTGTCCAGGATGAAGATGCCCTTTTCGTTGGAGGTGGTGTTGAGTACGGGATGGTTGGAACTGTTTTGCATAGTTACCACTACATCGCTTAATACTTCGCCATCGCTGTTTTTTATTATTCCCGTAGCGACGGAGCCTGCATTCTGTGCTTGTGATGTGATAACGCAGACAAAGAATGGTAGTAAACCTACCGTTTTCAGAAGCAGTTTAATTGGTTTGATCGTTGCATTCATATTAATTCATATTAAATTGTTTCAGTTTAGACAATAAGATTCCTGCACATGTTTTTGCATGTTTTTTTCAGTTGTTTATAATAATGGTTACTTAATGAATCATGGACTGCTTACGATGATCATCTTATCAGAGCGATGAACTGTAAGCCCGTTGAGCTGGCAAGCCGTTTGTATAAATTCGAATATTGATTCCTTGTTGTTGAATTCGCCGGTGAAACTCATACCGGAAAGTTGGATTCTACTATAGGATATTCTTTGCTGATACTTTTGAGCGAGTGCATCGAATACACTGGCGAGGGGTTCATCGTGGAACCTGAGTATGTCGTTTGGCGAAGTATCCCTCTTATGCAGCGTCTTCCGGTGCGCCGCATTCGCGTGCATGATCTCCTTAATCCTTACGAAGGCCAGCTGTTTAATCGGATCGAAACGAAGCTCCTGCCCTGGTTGCAGTATGGCTTGTTGTATACCCCTTGTTTTAAGGATGCTGTCAGGGTTTACCACAATTTTTCCTTCCAGCAGAAGGATGCTCGTGGTCTTCGTTTCCCCGCTGAATGCGGTGATCTTGAAAATGGTACCGAGCGCCGTTGTGGCCAGCCTTCCTGCATATACAGTGAATGGCCTTGCGGGGTCTTTAGCAACATGGAATAAAGCCTGGCCTTTCAAAAAAACATCCCTCCGGTTGCCGGCAAACAGTGAATCGTAGGCAAGTTCGCTGCCTGGTGATAATTCAATGATAGTGCCATCTGACAGGGCCAGCGATACCGGGCTGTTTGTTAGATTGATATTTTGCTGGTAAGTTTTCTTTTCGATCGGATGTTTGTCAGAGAGGTCAACAAACTGCTGTTCTTTAAAATCATTGGTGAACAGATAGACGCATAGAACAACGATCACCATTGCTGCCGCCGATAGCCAGGGATACCGGACTATTATAGCTGTCTTACCCGGCCTTGTCACTGCCCGGATATTATTCAACATTCTGACCGAAGTATCAGTTGGTAAGCCGAGCGGAGTCTCAAATACCCTCCAGCTTTTTTCTGATAGTAGTGATTGGAGGAGGTCCGGGTGTCGACGGAAATATTCCAGGACGTTTTTTTTCTCGGCCGCGCTGCAGTCACCAATAATGAATCGTTCTATCATGTCTTCGGTGATATCCATATAGCTATACTTCGTTTAAAAAGGGCCGTTCCCCCACGCGTAACAATTAGTTAATAGTGCGATGTGGTAACCGGCAGCTTTAAAGTAATACGGAAATGAGGAAGCCGATTTTGTCCTTCAGGTGACGGATAGCCCGCCCGATCTGGTTTTCGACTGTTTTCGTGGAGATGGACAAATGTTCCGCGATCTCCTTATGTGAAAGATCATCGAAGCGGCTCAGCTTGAACACTATCTTTCTCGCCAGTGGCATTTCTTCGATGATTTCATTGACCCGGCGAAGCTCGTCCTTGTAGGTAATATCCGTTTCGACGTAGAGGCCATGTGCATCGTCAGCCGGGACCAGTAAATGTTTTTTGGAGGTTTGTTCCTTTCTCAGGAGATCGATCATTGTGCTCTTGGCCACGCGGAATACCTGCGTCGACAGGTCAACGCTGTCGGATAACTTTTGCCTGTTTTCCCAGAGTTTGATGAATGTTAATTGAACCGTTTCTTCGGAGAGAAAGGCTGACTGCAGGTGTTTGAAAGCATAGAAATACAATTTTGTGTGGTAATGCTGATAGGCTTTTTCAAAACTCTTTGTATCCCCCGCTCTTATTTGCTGTACACTGATCTCCATAGCCGGGCAAAGGTATCGACACGTGGGAATGGGTTCCTGGTGTAAAGGTTATCTAATTATTACATTAACTTAAATATTAGAGTTGAAGTAGGCTTGCTTCGATTGAAGGAATGCATTTCACGCAAAGCCGCAAAGAGTAATCTATTCATTTAAATCTATTCATTGCCATGACCAAGTTGAAAAGATAGCTTACAATACTCCTCACCATGATGGTTGTTTTGGGTTACAAGCTCAAATTTAATCTGACATCTATTTAGTGGTATCTCCCACAGTCCCTCGACAACAGATGTAACTGGATTGGGAGTAATAAGGATTTTATGAGTTTCACCTGTTGCTATATAAAAGATCATATAAAACCGATAAATTGACTTTCCAGATAGTTTAATAAAATGGCAATCCTTTGAGAAAATAGAATGAGGCGATACAGGATAGAGAGGTGAAAGAACAGTTAATTCAAAATCACCATTTGTAATATCCCTAAAAAATGCAACTTGTTTTAAATATTCATTGTCAACACTGCTTTTTGACGAAGTACTGTCAATTTTATCATGAATTCCTGTAACGATTTCGTTTAATAATCCAACAGCATCTTCAATTGATGCCGGACTTAAATTGAGAACATTTACAAGTATAAGTCCTATTGGACTTTCTGTTAACTTTTCAATATTCTTATAAAGAATTGAAAGAAGTCTTTCTTTTAGCAGCAGGTTTCGATTTAAAATAGGTTGCATTTCCCGGCCCAATGCCCTTGCAGCCACGGATGGCAATTCCCCGTATACTTCAAAAAGGTCCACATATTTTCGGTAAATCATTTCTGTTTCAATGTCAAAATAATTATTGAGAATGGATCCTATATCCTGAATATCCTTAGTCCTCATTTCCGGCCTGTCATCGAACGCAATAAGTTTCAAGATAACAATACCCGGTAAAGAGGAAACTTTAAATGTGTATTTGCCTTCGAATTTTACATCCTCTACAGCTCCCTCATAAACTTCCTGAAATCCGGTTATGTCGGAACGTGCAATGCCTGTACTGTCAATAAATTTATTACTTTCAATTTCTATTGCCCCGAAAGGAAGTAGATCAATCTGCTGTCCTTTTTTATCAAATACTATATATTCGTTCGACGAAGAGTCAGAAAAGCCTTCATTTTTAATCAGAAATTCCTTCAACTTTTTGAATTGGGATTCTTCGGAAACAGCTACAGCCCAGTCTACATCTTTTGTACCCAACGTCCGAATGTTTTTTTGAGCAAACCAGGTATCACGAGCCAATGCACCAATTAAATAAAAATCAATATCAAGAGCTTGTAATGCCCTTTCAAAAGATGCAAAAATATCTTTTAGATTTTCTTGCCTGAGTTCTTTAAAATTTATCCTGTAAATATTGCTCATAAATTTTTTGGGCTGTTTCAATGTTTCTTCTGTTACCGGTATTAATCAGGTCCGCATAAACAAGCAATGGAGGAGCCGTATTTTTCTCTTGTTCACCCTGTTTCCAAAACCTGTCGTAGATGCTGATATATCCTTTAGGACCAGGCACTAACTTATAATTTCTAATCCAGTCGAGCCTATTCTCCTTGGTGTATATGGTTAATTTTTCCGGTTTGAGAAAACCAGTAAGCAGTTCACCGGCAGGCTCACCGCCCCATTTTGTCAGCGTACTTTTGAAATTGATCTTTTTCCAGTTGAGAAAGTCTTTGTCATTAATGAAAGCAAAGGTTCCTATTTGAAGACTCGGTTTCAGGCGGGTTTCATACTCCGTTATCCATCTATCAAACAATTCCTTCTTTCTATTCCATTTAAGTGTATAATTATTTAATGGAACCAGATACTGAAGTTCTTTTAATCCATTAACAGTTTTGTGCACTGTATCGAGGCTTACCTCTGTTGCTTTAGCTATTTCTCTGAAAGTCTCGTTGATGTAATCATCATGCTGCAAAAATTGAAAAATCACTTTGAGACCTGCTTTGCTGAATGGTTTTGCTTTAAATTCTTTCTGATTCTCCAGTTCTTTTCGGCCTTCAATCATGACAAATAACGGGTCATGTTTTACAAAGGCATTGCCTGCAGCATCAATGTAATTAATTCCAAGAGCATGAAGTTCCTTTTTAAATCGGGGCATTATTGTATTGGCAAGAACCAAAACCTCCTTGTTGTGATTTTTTTGGTTTATCAGGTCAGGAAGATTAGGGTTTTGAATATTGTTTTTAGCCTCAGCAGCCATTTCAATCTTAGTTCCCCCGATATTAAATTGTACAATGCCATCTACATAATCATACTTGTAGTCGGCTTCCTTAATAGTTCTCCACTTTGCTTTAATTCCTGTCAGCTGGGTGAAGTTTTCCAGTATCTGATCTACCATGTGCTTTTTCATGTTCGGCAAATAATTATGTTCGAAAAAAGCGAACAAGCAAAAATACCGAACAAAGGCGACAATTACAAACCTTAAAAAAAGACCCTTTAGGCAGGGATTGGGATTATATTATTAGACAGGAAGTGATCATTAGAAGGGTCCAGTCAACCATAATTGCAAAACTTAAGCAATATATCGGCTAACTCTTATGAGGACACCCAAAGTACAATATATATCCGTCAGCGTCCTCAATTTCAAATCCGCGCAATCCATCATCGTTGTTATTGATCGGTGTAAAAAATCTGACTTTACGCGAAGAGAATTCTGCTGCCAGTGCATCAGGATCAGAAACATGGACGTAAGCATCCCACCGGGCAATGCCTTTTTTGATATCTCTCGTGTAGTTCGGCACCGGGTCGACTCCAACTTCCTTGAGCATGATCATTGCCGCACCCCGTTGGACAATGCCAAAAAAAATATCGTCCTCACCGGGTCCTTGAAATGTGATGTCGAACCCGAGAAGATCATGATAATAGCTTAGCGCGGCCGGAACATTTTTTACAATAAAAAACGGCGCAATGCCGGTGATTGCTGTTTTAGTCATGTAAGTTTCAGTTTTACAAATTTTACTTGCTTCTACTTTTCTCTTTCCAATAGTAAATTTATTGCGATTTCTGATTTTTCTATGCTTTTCAATAATGACAGCAAAAATATCCGCAAGCCAACCTGTCCAGACCTCAATGGTAAAATAGTAATGCAGTAGGTTAATCAATAAAAAGAGATTGCATGTTCAATACAAGGACGAAGTTTTTATATAAATGAATCGGGGTAAAAAGTTATATTGAGTTCGTGATAACGCAATCAGCATGAAATTAAATGCATCAACAGCTTCCATTGAACCTTTGCTTGATTATTTTGATCGGCTCATACCATTGAATAGGGAAGAGAAGGAACTGGTAAAAACGAAATTCCATCACCGTTTGTTTCGTAAACGTCAATATGTGTTACAGGAAGGTGCTGTATGTAACCATTTTTACTTCGTAGTAAGAGGTTGCCTGAAAATGTATAAAATAGATGAAAAGGGCACAACACATACACTTCAGTTCGCTGCTGAAAATAATTGGATTACTGATCTTGGTAGTTTCCACGGCTTAAAGCCTTCGATGCTAAATATCGAAACGCTTGAAGACACAGTTGTGTTGGAAATCAACCGCGAAGATCTTGTTTCATTATATATGCAGACCTCCAAGTTTGATCGGATCTTCCGGGTGCTGATAGAAAATAGTTTTGTGCGACTTCAGGAACGGCTGCTCCAAACTATAAGTTCAACGGCTGGAGAACGTTACCAATCCTTTGTCGAAATTTACCCGCATCTTGCCAACCGTCTTTCACAGGTCCAGATAGCATCTTTTTTAGGCATTACCCCAGAGTTTCTAAGCCGCTTGCGAAAGCGCAATGCAACAAAGCCTTCAAACTCTTAAACCAGGTCAAGAGTATTTTCTTAAACAGATCAAGAGTATTTTTCTTAAACAAATCAAAAGTATTTCTTAAACCAGATCAGATTATTTCTTAAACCAGATCAAGACTATTTCTTAAACCAGGTCATTGGAGCACTCATCTTCAATGCCAGAGATTTGCATTATCAAATCAGTCATTTAATTCAAAAGAAATAGTTTATGAAACAGCAATCAAAAGTAGCAGTTATCGGTCTTGGAAATATCGGAACTGTGGTCGCAACCAATCTTGTAAAAGGTAATCGTTCAGTAATTGTTGCCGATAAAAAAATCGAAAAGGCAAATGAGTTATCTAAAAAATTAGGAAACCTGGCGCAGCCTGCCGCAATTGCAACTGCCATAAACCAGGCCGACATCATTATACTTGCCGTTTATTTTGATGTAATAAAAGAGTTATTTAAAACTTATGCAAAAGAATTGGAGGGAAAAATCATCGTTGACCCTTCCAACCCTATTGCGCCGGATGAAAAAGGTGGTTTTAAAAAGATAATTGATGAAAACTTGTCTGCAGGTGAAATACTTTCTTCTCTAATACCCAAAGGTGCAAAGCTGGTAAAAGCTTTAGGAACATTAAGCGTCGCTTCCCTTTCAAAAGCGGCTTTTCAAAGCCCTGATAAGGCTGTTTTGTTTTTTGCAACAGATGATACAAGCATCAATGCAGCAATTGAAGACCTGATTCGTGACAATGGCTTTGAACCTTTACATTTAGGTGGAATTGATCAATCCATCCGAATTGAAGCATTTGGTGACCTGCATGAATATGGTGCTTTGGGCAAAACAGTTGTCCTCAACGAAGTGAAGCAATTAGTCAAACAATCACAAATCAAATAACTCAAATCGGATTTGAAAATTCACAAACAGTAGAAGCTACTACTAATTCCGATAACCGACGATGCTCATCGTCGGTTATCGGAATTACGTTTCATTGCGAAACTTCTTTTGCGGCATTTTACAACAAAGCCGATATTTGGGATAGGCCAACCTTTCTTTCATCATAATCTTTTAGACATGGAAGATGAACGAAATACTTCTGGAAATAAACCGGAAGAAAAACTACCTAAGCCCCGGGAAGATAGTCCGGTCAATCCGTTAGTTGAATCAAATACCGAATCGGAAACCATGTCTTCGCCGAAACAAACTTCTTTAATTAAGGAACCTGAAACTGAAATTCAACCAGGACTTCAACCAAACCATCAAACAGAACGTCAAACTGAGTTTGAAACTGAACCTCATGCCGAACCTCAACCAGGAGTTAAACCAGAACTTAAACCAGTAGCTAAATCAGAACCTCAAACTGAATCGCAATCAGAACCTCAAACCGAAATTCAAACTGAATCTATGGAGCTGCACCATCACCCCCATGTTCACCATTCAAAAAAATGGAAAGATTATTTGTTCGAGTTTTTAATGCTTTTTCTTGCTGTTACAGCCGGTTTTTTTGTCGAGAATACCAGGGAGCATTATATAGAAAATAAAAGAGCGGAACAATTTTCAAAACATCTATTGGTAGATCTTCGATTAGATTCTTCATTTTTTGAGAGAAGGAAAAAAGATCTTCAATCGAACCTGGAAGGCCATGCCAAACTGCTTTACCAGTTGACCAGGCAAACCAACGCTTCAGACAAAGAAATTTTGGAAACATTACTTCCAATTACATTTGCTTACGATCTTCCAGTCACAACCACAACGTACAACCAGATGAAAACATCTGGATCGTTGCGTTATATTCATAACCCGGATTTGACTATTTGCCTTCAGACTTACTATGATGTATTGTTACCCAGGTGTGTGAAACTTACAGATGCGTCTCTTGAATATTATACAAAATATATCAACCCATTTTATCTTAATCATATACCAATCCAGGATTTTGATCCATTCAATGACACATTGATAAACAAACAACCTAAAATAATTAATCGCCAAGATCACACTAACCAGGAACTGGCTAATATTATGGGGCATTATAGTTCTCTGCTAAAGATTCAGAATATAACCATGAACGAACCAGCACTTTCCAAAATCAAAGAGGCAATGCTTTTATTAAAGCAAGAATACAATCTTAAGTAAATACCGGATAACGGGTTCAAACTTTCCTTGACAGATTAACATATCTGATATTTCGTGAATCAATGCCAGGTTTACAACGGCCAAGGTTAAACGTCTCATTTAACAGTGAATAACCCCCTTTTTTTGGTCATCCCCTATAAATACTAATAAATTGGATTGGCTTAGCGATGGCATTTATGATTCATTGATCAATCCAGATATTTAGATTTCTCAAATTATAGTGTCTATGAAGTCCATGAAGATCTGTTCATGGGATTAGTTACCGTGAACTGAATTAATATTAAAATGTCTTCGTTAGCATCAAACTTTTCAAGGACAGTTCAATCCAAAAAATATTACAAACCAATAAAAAGGAGATCAAAAAAATGAGCACAGAAAATTTCGTTCCCCACCAGACTGTTCCCGGACCAGCAAGACTGGAAATGGCGATAGCTGACTATTCGGGTACCGTTAACACCGATCCGACTTTCATGGCTGACCGGCAGGCGATCATTAATCACGTTATGGCCTATTCGTACCTGATTGACGAAGGCCGTTGGACCGACTGGTTCGGATTGTTTTCAGAAGATGTTGTATTCGAAAATTCCACCCCGGAGCTGGGCACCGTCATCATAAAGGGTATGCCGGCATTTAAAGACCTGGTGAACAGTCGCTATATCATTCCCGGCAAGGGTTCGAAAGGCGTGCGTCGTCACACTCAGGGCAATGTGCATGTGGCGGAGCAAACTGCCACAACTGCGAAAGTGCGTACTTATATGTTGATCTCAAGCGTTCCCGCAGCGGATCATCTGCATGTACTTACCACGGGTACTTATAACGCGAACCTGGAAAAGCGCAATGGTAAATGGACCATCACGCGTTGGTACATAGAAGCAGATGCCCCATTAGCACCCAGCCCATTACCGGAAGGGTTTTCTGAAGATGAATTCAAGTGGATCCCGGATCCTTCTATAGAGATGCCAGGAGCCGGTCCGGTTGCCCAGCCGGTTCAAGGTAAGATCAACCTTAAGAACCATCCTTTCTCGATGGGCGGGCTATATAAAAACTCTCCCACCTGGAACTGGAATGATATAGATGTCGTTATTGTCGACTACCTGACTGACGCCAACAGCGCAGCTGCAATGTTGCCGGAACAACTATCGACTTTGCCTATCAAGGAGTTGCCAGGCTATGCTGCAGTAAAGGCTGTATGGGCCCACTACCGGGATAGCAGCTTTGGTCCTTATAACGAGTTCATGCCACTTATCCCATCTCTTTTTAATGGAGAAATGTTTCTTGCCGTACCGCTGATCTATGTCGATAATGACTCAGCGCTGGCAGGTGGCCGTGAGATTGGTGGCTGGCCCAAGAAATTAGCAAAGATCGAATTTGACCGGATCGGTGACGAATACCGAGTCTCTCTCGAAAGGCATGGCAAAAGACTGGCATCTTCCAGTATAAAGATTGGCGGCAAGCTGTTTTCAACACCGCTGCCAGCAGATAAACCGCTGTCCTTACCTTACCCTTACAATATGACACTGCCACTGCCGGCACCTACGGGCAAACCACAGGAAACTGTACCGTTGCCTACAGCAAGCCTTAAAGTGGTACCACAGGTAGGTTCTGACGAACCCGTTGTAGCCCGGGTAATAGGCTCACCATGGCATATGAAAGGCAACTTCTTTAAAGCATCAGGAGCTTCAATCGGTTTCGGCAAATCGGACGAAGATCCTTTCTACAAGCTTCCTGTTCTCAAGGTACTCGGAGGCATGTACTTCGAAGGCGACATGAGCCTTGCCTTCAAAGACATGAAGATACTTGCTGACTGGTTGAAGAAGTAGTGGGATGGGTTTAAATCATAACATGAATTGACATAAATTAAAGATGAAAAAATGAGCGACGACAAAAATAAAATCGATGCCTCAGATTGGATTAAAGGGATAGACACAAGGCTCGAGGTAATGAATGCTGTACCACTTGTGCTTTCAACCCCGGTAAGTTTACTCGCAGAAAACAGGATAACGGATAAAAGCATATTATTCGTCCGCAATATCCAGGATCTCGATATCGGTATGACCATGGACCCGGTGCCATTGGATGATTGGCAGATCGAACTAAGTGGGCTTATAAGACCGTATAGGGTCGTGTTCCAGGCCAAAGAATTACTGGAAATGGACCAGGTCGAATATGAAATGATTCTCCAGTGCTCCGGAAATGGCAGGAATGAATACGGTGGAATAAAGGGTACGCCATGGGACCAGGGCGGAGTAGGCAATGTCCGTTTCTCCGGCGTTCCTTTAAAGGCAATTTTGGAAAAATACAAAGTTGAGATTGATCCCCAGGTTAAGTACATCACCGCCGAAGGCCAGGACGCCGCCATGGGTCTTGAGAAACCCGATCTTGAACATAGTATCCCGATCGCCGACGTTTTAGAAAGAGGGATAATTGCGCTAAAACTCAACGGAGAACCTTTGCCTGGTATTCACGGAGGGCCGGTTCGGTTAGTCACACCAGGATTATTCGGCACTATGCAGATTAAATGGCTCACCCATTTGAAATTTGAAACTGCCGAATCTCCCAATTTCTACCACGCAACTGAATACCGGGTTCCCTATACCCTTCTTCAGCCCGGAGAGAAGTTCAGATTCACTTTAGAAAACAGCAGGCCGACCTGGGACATTCGACTGATGAGTTATATCCTTAAACCGCTGCCCGACTCCAGGTTAAAATCCGGAACAGTCAGCATTAGCGGGGTCGCCTATAACGACGGCAAAGCTCCTGTAGAGTCGGTGTTGGTTTCGGTTGATCGTGGAAAAAGCTGGACGCCTGCGGAGTTTGATATTCCGGAAAGTCCCTATAGCTGGTACGAATGGAAAACTGAGAAGAACCTCGAACCGGGTAGCTATGAGATCTGGGCAAGAGCCACAGATGCGCTAGGCCGCAGCCAGCCGCTCGATGGTAAAATATTCTGGAATCCAAATGGATACGAGTGGACAGGCGTTTTCAAGTGTGAAATAACGGTTGAGTGAATATTATTAAGTCATACAGCCTGGTATCACAATGATACCGGGCTGTTTTTTTATATACCTCCTAATCATCGGCAGAGAAAAAAAACGCAGATAATCATCAACAACACAAGCGAAAATTATAATGAACATTAAGTCGGGTTTATCTTCCAACTCCGAATCAAAACTATTTTCTATTGATGGGTTTTGATCGGACTCGGGTAGAACCTGAAGATACAAAACGTAAAGAGCAATATCAGTTTACTGCAACTGAAATATAATTGGTTGTCTTTTGTATGATTTTACCACCCTCCCATCCTGCCATGCCGGAGTCCATTTTGGTGATTCCTGCAAAATACGCATGGCTTCCTGGTCGAGAGAATATTCAACACTTTTGAATATGGTTATGTCGGTGGCCTTGCCTTCGGTATCTACAACGAACTGAACATACACCCGCCCGCTTATGTTTGACTTAACGGCCCTCTCTGGATACCTTAAATTTTTGATGAGGTAACGCTTCCATCCTCCGAGCCCGCCTGCAAATTCTGATTCTTTTTCATCTCTTTTAAAAGTATCCGCAATTACTCCTTCCTTTTTATCTTGCTCCTCCTTTAATTTTTTATCACGGTCTTCCTGCAATAGATCGCGAACCTTGATAAGCTTTCCCATTGCATATTTTTTCTGGGTGATGATACCACCAGTATCGTTGCAGAAATTCCAGTCGCCATCCAACCTGCCGTTAATAACCATACCGGTTGAATCTAAAAAACCAGAAGAATGATAGAAAGTAAATCGACCAGAAGGACTATTGGCCCTTTGATCCCTGTATTGTTCCGTTGAAGTAAGTGGACCGTAAGTGTGATAGGTATCAAACTGCCAGAGCGTATCAGCAAATTTTGTAACACGCATCAGGTAACCGGCAGAATCAGGTTTTGTAACTCCCTTCATGTTTGAATCAAACATGTAAAATTCTTCCTTAGGCTTTTTTTGTGCAAACACGGCAGCTGAACTGATCAGCAATAGAATTATGATAGGGGTCTTTTTCATGCGGTGTAAACATAATAAATTAAGCTTCTAAAGGCAACGCAGGTTACATATGTTGATTGCAAATAATGGAAAACACCTATTAATTAAAATTTTGCTATCCCCGTTTCCATAAAATCTTCTGTTGCCTGTTACAATACTTTGAAATGGATCATATAATGTTTATGTTTGAAAGCTTCTAACCTCTATCTCCATGCGTATCATTTTTGTCCTGCTGTTGCTTCTGGTAACAGAGCTTGTGTCTGCCAAAGACAAACCCCGGATCTCATCCGAGCCAACATGGCTGTACCCGGTAAAACCCGATCTTTCAAAAAAACCAGACCTTAAAAAAATCAGCAACGGGTATTATCTTGAACTTTTTGATACACAGACCAACCTAAGCAATCAAACCAATTACATTCACTACATCAGGAAAATTGTTAACGAATCTGGAATTCAAAACGCCTCTGAAATATCAGTAGAGTTTTCCCCTGAATATGAAACCCTGATATTTCATTATATACGGATTATCAGGAATGGAGTTGTATTGAACCAACTCAGGCTTAATGATATAAAGGTGATACAGGAAGAAAATGATGTGGATCAATACCAATACAACGGTCTTAAAAGAGCCTTTGTCATACTGAAAGACATCAGGAAAGAAGACCGTATAGAAGCAGCATATTCCCTGACCGGTTTTAATCCTGTGTTTAACAATAAGTTCACCGGCAATTTGGATTTCGCAAATGATAATCCCATATTGAATTATTATCGGACTATTATCGCAGATGCACCCAGGAAACTCAACTTCACATATTTTGGTAACTGCCCAAAACCGCAGGAATCGACAGAAGGAGATTCGAAAATCTATCACTGGAACAATCCCCCGATCGGTTTATGGGAATCGACAAGTTCAACTCCTTCCTGGTTCGATCCATATCCATCCGTAACAATAAGTGAATTCAGCAACTGGAGTGAAGTGGCAAACTGGGCCCTTAATATCAATAACAATTATAATTTTGATATTCCCGCTTCGCTGAAAACAAAAATCATTGAATGGCGTAAACAGTCTGGCGGTGATGATAATGAATTTACCCGGCTGGCACTTCGTTTTGTCCAGGATGATATCAGGTATCTCGGTCTTGAGATCGGGGTAAACACACATAGACCACATGCTCCGGGCGAAGTTTTTAAAAACGGCTATGGCGATTGTAAAGATAAGGCGCTCCTGCTCGCAACTATTTTGCGTAACCAGGATATTCATGCTTATGCCGCGCTGGTTAATACAAGGATCAGGGGGGAACTAATTAATAAAGCACCTTCCCCTTATGAGTTTGATCATGTAATTGTCGCGATTGAACAACCTGGTGGATATAAATATGTGGATCCTACTATCTCTTACCAGAGAGGATCACTACCTGAAATTTATACTCCGGCTTATAAATATGCCTTGCTGATCAAAGATGGTGAAATTGCTTTAAGCCCCATCATTCCTGCAAAGACTACCATAGTCCGATCAATAGAATGGCTCAAAGTGAATTTTGAAGACACCAGTACATTAACAGTTAATACCAGTTACGGTGGTGACAGGGCTGATGGCGTACGCAGTTATTTTGCCACGACCAGTGCCAGGGATGCATCGGATTCCTACCTGAAATACTATTCGTCGTTATTCGATGGCATTGTAATGGACAAAGACATCGAATACCAGGACGACAGCTTAAAAAATCTAATGACAGTTAATGAAGCGTACAAGATACCGGCTATCTGGATTGAAGACGACAATAAGAAAAGAGCTTTTCTCACCTATGCCAGGCTTATTGATGACTTACTGACTGATCCTACGGGAAAGTCAAACAATTATCCACTGGCATTGACCTTTCCAACCGAAGCTCATTATACCCTTAAAATTGAAATGCCCGAGCCCTGGGCGCTTGAAACAGAGGATGTTCAAATCAGGAATGACTCTTATGAGTTTAATTTTAGTGCCGTTGTTACAGGTTCACTGATTACGCTTAAATATTCAATTGTTACTTTCAGGGATCATATTCCTGTAGCTGAAATTGCTCAGTACAAAAAAGATTATAAGAAAATTTCGACTGCATTACAATATCGTTTCAGCTATGGCGGTAAAACGGGCGATGGAGAAATTAAGCCTGTTAGTGGAGTGAATTTTATTGCCATTTTGCTCGGCTTGCTCGCAGCCGGTGCCGCCTTTGCCGCCTTCAATTTGCTGAATCGCAGAACAATTGAGGTTCCTTATGACCGTGCCAATGGTCATGGACTAGGTGGCTGGGTCACAGTCCTGGGCATTACTTTGGTTGTGAAAGGCGGATACCAGGTATATAATTTATACGCGGGAAATTATTTCTCTGCTGAGTCTTATGCAATCTGGCAGACATATGGGGAGGGTTTTGTTTATACGGTTATGTTGGAGTTGTTTTTTTATATGTTCTGGTTTTTCTCAACGGCTGCCATGATTTATTGGTTTGTTCAGAGAAGAGATATATTCCCGTTAATGTTTAACGGATATGTTACAATGTTGATTGCGACCCAGGCGATCTTGTTCCTGCTGTATAAAAAATACGCCAACCATGATGCTTTGAACGGGGTGGTCGATGAGGGCTTAAAGCAGGTTGGAAGGTTTCTTATTTATGGTGTAATCTGGTGTAGCTTCCTGGCCCGGTCCCATCGTGCAAAATGGACATTTTTAAAAGAATATAGGGGATAAGTGATTCAATCTATGAGGTTTCCAACTGGTGATAAACTATACTATCTACCCCCTACATTCTCTTAATATCATACTGATGGTAAGTTTTAAAGCATTGGAATCATACCTGTTAAATTGGAATCATACCTGTTATCTAATCCAATGGCCTTAAATAATGATCATAAGCCCATTTACCAATTTTATCGCCCGTTTTCTGTCCTGCCAAAGTGGAAAAGCGGTAATGGATGCCGGCGTATAGCATTCAGCGCATCGTGCATAGCTATGTGCACCATAGCATTTGACCTTGCCGACAATGGCCCATGTTCATAAGCTGCTCCTCCTTCCGCATCGAATGCAAGCAAATTCCATTCTATGATTATGTCATCTGGCAGTTTATCAGGGTAGTGTTTTGGAAAATCACTTTTAACACAACCAATAAACAATGTGCTGACGAGGGCAGCAAAAATGAGGTTTGTAAACTTTTTCATATGTAGTATTTGAAGGGTGAATAATACAAGTGAATAAGGCACGTAAACCTGCTTAAAAGGTATTGTGTGAGCAAACTTTCAATAGAGATAATTTGGTAATGACATTGCGAGTTGAATAACCAGGGGTTCTGCTGATTACCTTACTGCTTAGACTACAATCAGTGGTGCGGAAAACAAAATGTATCGGGGGTACTGCAAAGAAAAACAAACAGTGCTTTAAATTATAGATCAATTTGCCATGTATGAAATGCAAATAAAATAAGTTGCCTTTTCTTAAAACATGGATAAAGGTTTTTCCAGGCTGCGAAATACCAATCAGGTAACTTTTAGGTTTAGTTTTTCCTGGAACTATTGTCCTGGAATAGGAATACAAACGTATAAAATATTTGAATACGAAGCGAGAAACTTTTACCAGACTTTTATGGTGCTTTTATAATCGATTTATTCCTGTATCATTTATGAATTTATCCGATCTGACGATAGCCCTCATGTCAGTTGTAGGGAACAATGCTTTCAATCTGTAAATTTGTAGTTATGTGCGCCAACCATTCTGATAAATCATTTGCAGCGAAAGCCATCGACTTCCATAAAAACCTGCATTATAATGGCGATCCGCTTCCGGACGGGATAACAATCATGAATCCATTCAGGGAAAATCCGGCCGTATTGCCAATTATTGAACAGTTTTACAACAAATATTTCAACGATCATTTTAAACGAAATATAATCCTTGGCATTAACCCCGGCCGGCTTGGTGGCGGGCTTACCGGCATTCCCTTCACAGATCCCAAAAGGCTCCAGGCGGAATGTGCTATCCATTATGATGGGCCTGTAACCCATGAAGTTTCTTCAGTGTTCGTTCATGAGGTAATTAATGCATACGGCGGCTTAAGTAAATTTTACGGCGATCTTTATATTAACTCACCTTGTCCGCTTGGATTTACAAAAGTCGACGAACGGGGCAGAGAAAAAAACTATAATTATTATGACAGTCCCGCACTTATAAAAGCCGTAAAATCATTTATGATAGAAAGCATTACAAACCTGGTGCAACTCGGCATAAAAACTGATGTTTGTTTTGTTCTTGGAACAGGAAAAAACGAAAAATTTTTAAATACATTAAACCGCGAACATCATTTTTTTGATAAACTGATCGCACTCGAACATCCGAGATATATCATGCAATACAAAAGCCGTAACAGGAATATATATATCGACAAGTATCTCGCGGCCTTCCACCAGGTTCATCATAGATGAAAAAGAAAAAGGGCATCACTGTTGATGCCCCTTAAGCTTATCGAAATTGTATTATTGTTATCTTGGTCCGCCACCTATACAAATGCCGACCTTGATACCTAAATAACCATTTTTAGTCGTTACTATATTGCCCGAACCACTATAATCTACATATGTTGTTTTAGGCACAATATTGTATTCAATCCCGAAGCGGAAATGCCTTGCTTCAAATCCACCCCTTACCATACCGCCAAATTTCGATTTTGCAGAACCGTTATATTCATCTTCATATTCGTTAATAGTTGTTGCAGCAAGCGAGTATATCCCGGCACCAGCACCAGCAAATGGACGGAAAGAATAATTATCAGTAAAGTAATAGTCTGCAGTTGCCAGGTAAGAACCCGAAGCTTTTACCTCGAATTCATCATAATCATCTTCAACACCAGATACCCCCCTGGCCATCACCGCCACTTCCATTCTTAAACCAACTGCAAGTTGTGGGATCACAGCGAATTTTGGTTCGGCCGCAAAAATAATTCCGCCTTTGGCTCCTGATCCACCTGGAATCGCATATCCAAGGCTTAAGTCAAATTTGAAAGGTTTAAGGTCATCCTGTGCTATTGAAGAAAAAGCCAGCATAACGCTTAAAGAAACTAATAGTAAACTTCTTTTCATGGATTAGAGATTTTAGATATTGGGTTTGGTAAATTAATGAACGCTCAAACTAATATCCGGCCAACCAGATTTATAGCGGATGGGAAAATATAATGCAACGCTAGGTACAAATACTTATCAAACAAACATAGAAATAATTAAAAACCGCTGTTTTGCTGGCGGGCCTGGGCCAATACCTTAAAAAAATAAACTTCCTCAACTGTAACTTTTGCTTTTAAATTACACTAACTGGTTAAGCCACATGACAAATTAACTTTAACGATATGGAATGGTTCGTAAAACAAGAGTCAGTTGTCAGAAAGATCTGGGGAAATGCAGATACCATCCTCCTTATTTTCGGTGGAGCTGCAGCGGAGTTTGCCCTGAATAAAGCTGTAGACTGGCTGTATTTTACCGGACGGCTTCCTGCTGATCCTATCGGAAGGTTATTTTCGACAGTCACCTATGCCCGTCTTATCGTTTTTTCTTCCCAGGATTCGGCGAATACTATGATCGATAAAATGAGAATGATCCATACCGGCGTTGAAAATAAAAGAGGTTTCAATATTCCGGATTGGGCTTATCGCGATGTATTGTTCATGCTTATCCACTACTCGATCAGCTCATTTGAAGTTTTAGATAGAAAACTAACCGGGGCAGAAAAAGAGGAGGTATTTGATGTATTTAACAGGGTTGGAACGAGGATGGGTTTAAAAGAACTTCCAACCAGCTATATTGAATGGCTCAGCGTATATCATGAACACCTTGAACATGATCTTGAAAAAAGCAACTATACGGTTGACCTGTTTAAACAATATAAAAAACACCTGGGTGCTGTTCGTTTCAAAATATTACAGGAAGCACAGATTCTTGTCGTGCCAGCCAGGGTTCATAAACTGTTAGCATTAAAGAAAAATTCTTTACTTAATCCCATACTTCCTTTGTACAAGCTAAGCTGTAAATTGAAAATAGATTCATGGATCAAATCCATACTATTGCCGGAAAAGTATAAAAAGCAAATCGCTGACCTGAACCAGTATAAGAAATAATGAACCGGTTTTGTTTGACCTGGTGATAATGTCCAACTAGGAAGATGTAAAAGACGATCAACTAAATATTAACTGGAACCGGAAAGTCTGGGAGGCCTTACAACCTTATTTGAGCCATAAAGTATATGTGAATACGCTGGGCGTTGAAGGCCAATAGCCTGTCCTTTTTTTATTGTTGCTGAAACCAGGCCATTTGCATCCGTGGTTGCAGCTGAATAGCAATCAGGCTAACGTCTTCTACTTTGATTCCTTAGGTTTTGATGGCATAGACGTTGATCTTCTGAAATCCGGAATTTTGCGGATAACCTTTTCATATGCATCAGCATATTTCATCATTCCGATGTCGGTTGGATGAGTGCCATCAACGGTTGATTCTGCATCAAAACCAATTTCATTTGCGGTAAGCAGGTAAATATTTTTTTCACCATTGCCTTTCAAAGTCTTAAAAGTATTTGAGAGAATATCACTGGTCCACTTGTATCGATTTGTAAATGCGGTATCCATATTAACGCCCGGTAATCCGCAACAATGTTCTACCAATAAAACAGGGGTTTGAGGATGCCTGGACCTCAGATTTTTTACCGAAGAAATGATGAGTTCGCTAATATCTGATTCAGAATAAACTTTCCTGTCGTGCAGATTTGGCTGGCAGTCGAGCACGAAAAGACTTGCATCCGTTTCGTTGATCAAATCAATCAAAGGCTGCTCTAAGCGCCCATTCCCTGAAAAGCCTAAATTGATAATGGGAACGTTGAGCCTGCGGCCCAGGATATTAGTCCAGGCCAAACCCGGGCGACTTGCACAAGCACCCTGCATGATTGAAGTGCCATATAACACGATTGGTTTTTCATTGCTTACCGGGAACGGATCAAATGAATTCTTTTCCGGCACATCGATCTGCATCCATTCAGGTGTGTTGTATAAAGGAAGATACAACCTGAACTCTTTTATAGACAGGGGTGAAAAAAAATTTGTGAACTTATAGACAACGGTATCACCAAAGCTAAAAGCTCCTCTTATCCAATGCCAGTTGTTATTAATGTCCAATGCATATAAATCAACACCACTTACACCGGTCGCGGGCATATGATTCATGCTTTTGTTACCGGTAACTTTATACCTGACTACGATTTCAGCGGCGTTCGATTTAAACCTGATATATTCCCCGGCTGAGTTATGCGATAAGCGCCATACCTCAGGTCGCACTGTTTTCTCTGCCTTTGCGGGCAAGCGGTCAAAAGGCATTGCCAGACCAGTATGCCATGCCCTGCCTGCTATTACTGGTACTTTTGATTCAGCAAGGCTCCAGGTTTTATAGCTTTCAGTATTCTGGGCGATAACCGTTTGCCAACCAAACAAAAAAACGACGGCAAAAATGGAAAAGTTTTTCATCATTTGTTCAAACTTATGGTGATTACTAAAAATTATATCCTTTGAACTTTTATCCCAGTTCATCGAAAATCCGGGTGTAATATACCTTTCCCGATTCTGATTTTTCTTTCCCGGCTCCGATATTCGACCTGACAAATAATTTTTTTTATTTGTAAGATATTGCTCTACATTTGTAGAGCGTACTACATAAACATAGAACAATGAAACTTACAAAAGCTGAAGAACAATTAATGGAACTTATCTGGAAATACGAAAAAGTGTTTATGAAAGAATTGATCGGGTACTTTCCAGAGCCAAAACCCGCAACCACCACGATTGCAACTTTATTAAAGAGAATGCAGGATAAAGGTTTCGTAGCCTATGAACTGTTTGGAAATTCACGCCAGTATTACCCACTGGTAAACAAGTCCGATTATTTTGCTAAACATGTGAAAGGGATTATTAAGAACTATTTCAATAACTCAGCAATGCAGTTTGCTTCGTTTTTTACAACCTCAACAAACCTGACAAATGCCGAACTGGAGGATCTCAAAAAAATTGTTGATCAGCAAATAAAAAAACGAAAAAAATGATTGCATACCTCATCAAAGTAATGCTCTGTTCCGGGTTGTTCATCATTATTTATAAACTGTTGCTTGAGAAAGAAAAGATGTTCCGTTTTAACAGGGCCTATCTTTTGTTTACAATGCTGTTATCATTTACCATCCCCGCATTAACTTTTAAAACGTTCAGTGCTGACCTTCCGGCAATACAAGAATTATTACTAACAACAAATATTTCAGCTGCAATCAATCCGGTTCAAAGTTCACCCATGATGGTCGGTCCGAACCCTGCTGTTGTTGTTTTATTTACAGTTTATATCGTTATTTCAACGATACTACTTTTTCGATTCATAATAAATTTCGCAAAAATTCTGTCCACCGTACGGACTAAAGCCAAAATCCAGTACAGAACTTCCCATATAGTTCTCATACCCGGAAACCAGGCACCGCATAGTTTTTTGCATTATATTTTTATCAACGAAAAAGACTTTCAAACCGGGAAAATTGAAAATGAAATCCTGGCTCACGAATTCTGTCATGTGGAACAAAAACATAGCTATGACATTATATTTATAGAGCTTCTTCTAACCATTTTCTGGTTCAACCCCTTTTTATATCTCTTTAAAAAGTCCCTGCGATTAAACCATGAATTTCTGGCTGATGAAACTGTAATTCAGGGTTGTTCAAGTATCGGTGGTTATCAAAATCTATTAATAAGAAAATATATACAGCCATCAGCTTCTTACTTCACCAGCCAGTTTAATTATTTAACAACAAAAAAAAGATTGATCATGATGACAAAACCCAGGTCTTTTACAATTGAGCTGATGAAACAAATCTTTCTGATTCCGGTTCTTGCTCTATCCGTTTTAATATTCAGCACAAATACGATAGCTCAGCAATCCTCTCCTGTCAAACAAAAAAACAAAAAGAAGCGCCATCAACCCAGGTGGGTGCAACTAAAGAACAGTTAATGGAATTTGAAGAAATTGTAAACAAAACTAAAAACGATAAAGGAATTCCTTTGTATGACAAATTCACAGAAGAGGATATACTGAGGCTACAGACTATCTTTTTTGCGATGAGCAGAGATCAACAGGATAAACAAATGGTTGCATTTGTGCCCTCGCCACCACCAATGCCACGAACTCTTCCGACTAAAGAACAACTTGAGTCCTGGAAAAATCCAAAGATTTACGGGGTTTGGATAAATGATAAACGTATAAATAATACTGAGCTGAATAAATTTAGTGATACAAGCTTTGCGCATTTTTTTCTAAGTAAACTCGAAAAGAATGCTATCAATTATGGAAAACATTATTACCAGGTCAACCTGATGACCGGAGAAAAGTATGACGTCTATTTGCAAAATGCGGTTAAGAACCAGAAAAAATATTTAATGTTCTATCGCACCGGCAATGCGAGGTATCCTTTGTTTCAGGGTGTAAGAATTGATTCCTGAATCGTATAAGAAATGGGATACAATTTTATCCGACCAGCAGCAAATCGGATTGCAGCAACGTATAAAGAAACACAAAAGACGAGGAAGCACACCTTAAAAGCGAATATTAATATTCTAACGAAATCCGGCTATCTTCAGGTTAAAGATGAAACTGAACAGGAGTTCCTGGTCACTACCCTGGCATCGGTGGGATCCAACTCATTTTGCATGTTTCTTTACTTTGAGCACACCACCACTTGCTTCCTTGATACTTTGCACATATATAAATGCTGCAGGGTCAACTATCTTAACAGCTTCCTGTATTCGCTTAATTTCCAAACGAGTCACGATGGTCACTATTATTTCACAATCAAAGCTGATATCGAAAGATCCGGGCAGAAATCCCCTCTCGCCTTTATAAACAGTAATTCCCTTACCAAGGTCAATTACAAGCAGTCGCTTTACATCTTCTTGTTTCGAGCAAATAATATTCATCGCCGTAAACTCCTCAATGCCGTCCACAACATAGTCAGTAGCCCTTGAGGCTGTGAAATAGGTAATGATTGAATACATGGCCGTTTCTATCCCAAACTGCAGGGCTGCAGCAGCGAAGAGGACGGTATTCATGGCCATAATAATCTCCGAATTGGAGAAACCTGTCTTCCTTTGAGTAAACACTGCAATCACCTCTGCCCCATCAATTACACAACCTGTTCTGATTACAAGGCCAACTCCTGTCCCGATGAGTATTCCACCAAAAATTGCAATAAGTAATTTGTCGCTGGTGATAGGGTTAATATTGACGAAAATCAGGCCTGAAAAAAGCAATATTATAGCGATAGAAGTTTGAACGGCGAAGGTCTTGCCGATTTTTTTATAGCCAAGGTAAACGAATGGTATATTCAATATCAAAGTGAGAAAGCTGACCTTGATGTCCAGTACTTCATGCAAGAGAATTGAAACTCCTGTTACACCGCCATCCAGGAACCTGTTCGGAATCATAAAACCTTTCATTGCAATAACAGCCAGCCCGGCGCCAATTACCATCTGCAAAAGGTGTTTGGGATTCCTGATATGTTTCCAGTCAATACCACTGTTATAAATCTTCGCTGCCATAATAGTCGTTGGTGTACTTCCTGAATTATAAATGATAAATCGATAGCAATAACAAAGGTTGCTGAATCTACATCCATTTTCTGAACGAAGGAAACATGAAAACTAACAATAATGAATACCAGTATAGTTTTTAGTTTCATGCTGGTCATAATTCCGGATTTGCATGACTGATTTATTTTTTGCTTTCAAACAAAAAACAGCCGGGATGCAATAGAAAGGTGTCATCTTATCATGTGATACAGGAATGTTGAAAAAACAGAACAAACGCTTAAATTTAAAAAGCTTCAGTATTCTTCTTAACTACCAAACTCCTGCAAATGCTCCAAAACTATTTCAAAATAGCCTTGAGAAATCTTCTCAAAAGAAAAGGGTATACCACAATTAATATATTAGGCCTCGCAATCGGAATGTCAGTTTGCCTGCTCATCGTTTTGTTTATAAAGAATGAAGTGAGCTATGACCGCGCCCAGGAAAGAGGTGATCGGATTTACCGGATGGTAGTAGATCGCAAATACCCGGGACGGGCTACTTCTTATTCAATTATTCCACAGTCATATGCTGCAGCCGTAAAACTCGAATGTCCCGAGGTAGAAGAATCGGTTCGTGTGTATTCGCAGGGAGGAGCAAGTTTCGAATTGTCTTATGAAGATAAGAAGTTCGAGGAAAAACGCGGTTATTTTGTTGATTCAAATTTCTTCAAAGTGTTCTCCGCAAAGTTCCTTGCCGGTGATCCCTTAACTGCGTTAGCGAAGCCAAATGCAGTAGTCATTACTGAAACAACTGCAAAAAAATATTTTGGCAATGTTGCCAGTGCGACCGGCAAGTTGCTGAAGCCCGAAGGCAATGACAATCCGCCTTTTGAAGTAACTGCTGTATGTACTGACTGGCCGTAAAACTCTCATTTCATTTTCGATTTGCTTTTTACCACCGCGGGCCGGCCCCAGTTCAATGAATTGAACTATGTAAATTTTGCCACACATACATACTTGTTGCTTAACAACAATGCTGATCCGAAAACAGTCCAGGCTCGTTTTCCAAAAATTATTGAGCAACATGCCGCAGGAAATATAGAAAGGAGTTTTGCAATGCCGTTTAAACAATTCCAGTTTGCCGGGAATGGCTACAATTATTATCTGCAACCGCTGCCAAAGATTCACCTGACCTCGCATCTTGAAGCAGAGCTGCGACCCAATGGCAGCATGCAGGCGATCTATATATTCGGTATAGTAGCTGTATTTATTTTATTACTTGCCTGTATAAATTTTACTAACCTGGCTACTGCGAGGTCAATTGAACGTGCAAAAGAAGTGGGCATACGTAAAACTTTTGGTTCGGAAAAAACATCTCTGATCATACAATTCCTTGCCGAATCAACACTGCTCAGCTTCATGAGCATGTTGCTGTCTGCCGGAATTCTTTTCCTGTTGCTTCCATTATTCAACCAGATATCAGGAAAGGAACTTAATCTCGGCGATCTGTTTACTTTGCCCAATATTATTTTGCTTTTATTATTCTCCCTGGTTACCGGGTTAGCAGCTGGTATATATCCCGCCTTTGTTTTATCCTCGTTTAAACCTATTTCTGTTTTGAAAGGAAAGTTCAAATCGAGCAATTATGGATTAGCACTTCGGAATGGCCTGGTTATCTTTCAGTTCTCCATCTCCGTAATACTAATCATCTGCACAATAATAGTTAATTCACAGATGCGGTTTATGACCGGTGAAAAACTTGGCTTTAACAAAGACCATACAATCATCATTGAACGAACCGATTTGCTGAATGATAATACCAGGGCATTTAAAAATGAAGTGATGAAAATACCCGGTGTAGAAAACATTAGCGGAGCTTCCTCGTTACCCGGGGTTAGCAATTATTTTGGTGTGAGCTGGCAGGAAAAAGGAAGCACAGAACCCATGACCGGCAGGGGAATTATTACTGATGAAGCCCATGCAGCTACTCTCGGTCTGCAGATAAAAGAAGGAAGATTTTTCTCTAAAGATTTTTCAACTGATTCTCTTGGTGTCGTTTTGAATGAAAGGGCAGTCTTAGAGCTTGGATTAAAAAAACCTATCGGGGCACAACTAACTACACAGGAACAACAATTTAATGGAAGAGATGGATCTCCATATATGTATACGGTTATCGGGGTCGTGAAAGACTTTCATTACCAGTCTCTGCATAACCCCATCACTCCGCTTGTATTTACAAATTCATCCCGTTTCAATGATGTTATGTTTATGACGGCTGTCAGGATTAAAGCAGACAATTTCAAGGCAGCCATAACTGCATTGGAAGGCAAATGGAAACAATTTGTAAAAGATCGTCCATTCCAGTTTAACTACCTTGACAAAACAGTGGCAGAACAATACCTGGCGGAAGCAACTACTCAAAAAATATTTTCTTTCTTTTCTTCACTTGCCATTTTTATCGCCTGTATCGGCTTGTTGGGACTGGCAGCTTATGCAACCCAACAACGGATGCGGGAGATCAGTATCCGCAAGGTACTGGGCGCCTCTTCCGGAAATATTGTATTGATGCTTTCCGGTGATTTTCTCAAACTCGTAATTGTAGCGGCCCTTATTGCTTTTCCCGTTGCCTGGTGGTCCATGTACAAATGGTTGCAGGAATTTGCTTATCGCGTCGATATCGGCTGGCAGGCATTTGTAATGGCCGGTTTTGCAGCGGTAGTCGTGACTTTGCTTACAATCAGCCTCCAGGCATTCAGGGCAGCAGTCACAAGTCCTGTAAAAACCCTGAGGGCAGACTGAGCGCCTTTACATTAAAAGTTTTATCTTTTACCAACAGTCTTCATTAAACGCCATGGAAGCATTCAAATCTGCTTGCTAAAAACCACGCAATTGGTAAAATCATGACCAGGGGTTTGATGAAATCATGAGTTGATGAGATGGCCTGACTGTGAGTATAGCCAGGGCGGGTAACATTTAATTAAATTTCAGCATGACCAGCAAATTCAAGAGCAGCTCTATAGATTGGAAACATATTCGAAATCCAAAACATCTGACGCAAATGGTTTTTGGCACCGGCCTCGCCGTTGTCGCCATGAAAGGATTTATGATCCCAAACAGGTTTCTCGATGGAGGGGTTACCGGTATCTCAATCCTGCTTCATGAAGTGCTACATGTTAACATCAGTTTGCTCATGTTTATCCTGAATCTGCCTTTTATCTATCTCGGTTACAAAAAGATTGGCAAAACCTTCGCAGTGCAAACCTCGATCGCGGTTGCCCTCCTTTCGTTAGGTCTGATATTTGTTAACATCGGACCGATTACAAGCGACCGGTTATTGATAGCCATTTTCGGAGGAATACTTATCGGGACCGGTGTGGGACTGGTCATCAGGACTGGTTGTGTAATTGATGGGGCAGAAGTAATTGCGGTGTTTACGCAAAGAAAAACCGGTTTTTCCAATTCCGAGATTATTATGGCAATGAATACGATCCTGTTCGCCGCAGCTGCCTTACAATTTGGGATAGAAACTGCCATGTATTCCATCATTACATATTTCACAGCCACGAAGGCTACAGATTATGTTGTGGATGGTATAGAAGAATTTACTGCAATGAATATCATCAGTTCGAAGCAGGAAGAAGTGAAGCGACTTCTTGTCAATGATCTTGGCAAGGCCATTACGGTTTATAAAGGAGAAAGAGGTTATCTCCCCGGTTCATTTGATATTAAGTTTGACTGCGAGATTATTGTTACAATAGTAACGCGCCTGGAAATAAAAAGGATCCAGGAAGCTTTGGGCACGGTTGATCCCGCGGCTTTTGTATACGTGCAAAGCATTAAGGAAGCCAGCGGTGGTATTCTGAAGCCAAAGGCACACGCTAAATAGCTGAAAAGAGATATGAATTATGAGTTATGAATTATGAAAGCAGTTGTGAAATCAAGAGTTATGAACTCATAATTCTTTCATTAATGGTTTCATAACTCATAATTCATACCTCTCTTGAAATATCAGAGTTTAAAATTTTCTGCAGTCACCTTAAGCAGATCCATATCCGGCGTTCCTCCGTTTAAGTGAAATGCATGTTTTGTTATCTCTTTCGGGATGCGGCCGGCAATATGTTTTAAACGCGCACCATTGTCAGGAAACACGTCAAAGATGCCATATTCGTTGTCAGGAAGACGAATGGCAAACCAGGCTGTGGTCTGTTCTTCTTCCATCGCAAGAGGCTGAGTTTCTTTCAAAAATTCAATCACCTCTTCTTCCTGACCTTCTTTGCCTTTAAAAGTCAATAATATCCCTTTTGTATCCGGCTCGGCAGGTGCTTTTGCAGGAAGCTTGCTGGCAACTATATCTATTTTTTGAATGTCCGGAGGACTTGAGAATAATTCAGGTGCCATACGCATCAGGCCCTTAGCCACATCCCCGTTAAGATGTGCATCCCGTCCCGCCTCATCTTCAAAAACATCGATGATCCCGTATGCAGAAGGACCAAATCTATTAGCGAACCAGGCGATTGTAGCTGGCTCCTGTTTTACCAGCGGAACTGCAGAAGCAAGGAATGATTCAATCTCATCATCTTTGCCTTCTTTCCCTTCTAAACGAACAAGCAATCCTTTTGTAATCATGATAACCTCCTGTTTTAAAATGTTAGGCGATATACATTAACAGATTTACTGTAATAGACTTACCATAATAGATTTACAGTTACAAGATGTACAATAACAACATTCACAATATCAAGATAAACAGTAACACGGTTTACTGCGATACAGTATTCATAGTGCGGAAATTCTGTTCAACATAAATACTGTTCAACATAAATAGTTAAACAAGCCTGTACAAAGCAATGATTTCCGACGATCCTGATTGTTCAAAAATTGCTTCTGACAGTAAGTTAAAAAATAATCGTATCAAATCTGCTATTAAACCGGGATAATAAGCTCATCAACCCGGCCCGCCCGGTTTCTTCCCCAAAAGTATAATCTATCTCCTTTCCAAGTATGGAGCGTATCAAACAGTGTCTGATCCCGAAACCCTTCTCAACACCCTCAGGGATCGCTGCCACGGCAAATGTTATTCCGGATACGTTAATGTAATTCCCGATAGGTTAATGCAATTCCGGATAGGTTGCTGGCAGACCAAATGAAGAAACAATCCAAACCCATTGAAAATAGTTAAAAGTGATGAGCGAGTTATGAGCGAGTTATGAATGGGTGATGAATGGGTGATGAATGAGTGATGAATGAGTGATGAATGAGTTATGCATGCCATACAAAAAAGCACTCATAAGTCACAAACTCATAACTCACTCATAACTCATAATTCATAACTCATAATTCATAACTCATAATTCTATTCAGGGGTTTGTTGAGAAAATACTTGCTTCTTTTACAAATACCCTGCGATTAAGTTTCAACTGGGCTATGATCAGTTCAGCAAAATCTTCGGGATGCATCACCCGTTCAGGATCCCCTTTTATAAGATCGGCGCTATAGGCCAGATCCGTTACAACCGTGCTCGGAGCCAATGTCGTAACCCGGATATTATGCTTTCGCACTTCCTGCATGAGGCTTTCTGTGAGGCCAAATACAGCAAATTTGGAGGCACTGTAAGCACTTGTATTGGCAGCACCTGTTTTTCCTGCCGTCGAAGAGATGTTGACGATATCGCCGGTCTTTCGGTCAATCATAGATTGCAACACGGTACGTATGGTATAATATACACCAAACAAATTGATCTTAATTTGTTGTTCCCAGACTTCCGGTTCCAACTCAAGGAATTTCCCAAATGTGCCGGTGCCGGCATTATTGATTAAGATATCAATCTCGCCAAGATTATTTTTTATTTTTGATACTGCGCTTTCGACTTCTTCGCGATTACTTACATCAGCATTAGCATAAGCGGCATTCACACCCATTGATTTTATTATTTCGGCTACGGCAGCCAGGTCTTTTTCTGTCCTTGCTATCAAGCCAACATTTACACCTTCTGCTGCCAATGCTATGGCTATTGCTTTCCCAATTCCTTTACCGGCACCGGTGACCAGGGCTATTTTTCCTTTTAAATTTTCCATAAATTTTCTTTATGTACTAAATATATTGATGCCCCATCCTTACGAGAATATTCCATCCCGGGTCTTAAATTCAAAGCGGTGCATTGCCCCGATCTGTGAACCGGGTTCCTCACTTTTTGTATCGATCGCGGCTGTTTACTGGATAACTTTCTGTTGTTCAAATATATGTATCCAAACAGTTGCCACATTTTTTCCCGAAGATTAAACCTCCTGGCAAAATCACAAAACCAGCAATTTTGGTCCTGTTGTAAAATCAGTAAATAGTGCAAATTTCAGGCAAAATCTTGCAACAAATTTAGTGACAGGATTAAGTCATCTTTGATAAGGATCTAAATCTTATCTATCATGAAGAAAAAAAAGCCGTCTGCTAAGGCGCCTTCTACTATAAATGCTTTGCATTCAGGGGACGATAAACCTCCAAAATCGGTTTCACATATTATCGTTGAAATTATTGAATATGTTCCGAACGCTGTAGTAAGTAAAACAATAATAAAAAAATCGTCAGGAAATATAAGTGTATTATCATTCGACAGTGGGGAAGGGCTTACTGAGAAGACCTCTCCCTTCGACACATTTGTCCAGATTATCGAAGGGAGCGCGGAAATCGTTATTGATGGAACTGCAAATCTGTTGCACTCCGGCGAAGGAATTATTATTCCTGCTCACCAACCAAATCATATCAATCCGAACGGCCGGTTTAAAATGATCTTAACCATCATAAAAAGTGAGCATGAATAGTTTTCCCGATATCGGATCGCCGTTCACAAGTCACAGTAGCAGGAATACTTATGGCGGTATGCCTATTACCGAGACAATTAGTAATGGTTTTTTTACCGTAGACGAAAACTGGACTGTTCTGTCCTGGAATAAGGCTGCAGAACAGATACTTGGTGTTACCGGGGCGGATATTATTGGAAAAAATCTCTGGGAGGAATTCGTCGGCACCCTTCCACTAAATTTCTACGTAGTATATCACAAAGCGTTTTTGACTGACGTACCTTTGCATTTTAGAGAATACTGGCCGGAGATGAGCGCCTGGTTTGATGTGATAACCTATCATGTCGGAAACAAACTTTCTGTTTCCTTTAAGAGTTCCTCGGTGCCTGCAGGCCGTATCCGAATAACCGCAGAGGTTCAGCAAATGAGAATCCTTGATGAGTTATATCGATATGTTACCGAAGTAACAAACGATTGCCTCTGGGAATGGGATCTGCCTAATAAACAGATATTCTGGATCGATGGCAGTCACAAGAGGATTTTCGGCTATAATATTGAAAATGCTCTGATCCCGCAGGATTTCTGGGAAAGCCGTATACATCCCGAGGATCGTTTGAAAGTCAAGGCCATGTTAAAGCAGTTTCTATCTTATCCCCCTTCTGGTAAGGAATGGGATATAGAATACCGTTTCCAGCGTGCTAATGGTGAATATGCATACGTATGTGATCGTGGTCACCTGATGTACGACAATGATGAAAAACCTATAAGGATGATCGGTGCCACTCAGGATATCACGAGGCGAAAATTGACAGAAATTCAGTTGCTTGAAAGTGAACAACAACTTTCATTGATAGCCAAACAAACGGTAAACGCTATCATCATAACTGACGTCAACGGACATATTAACTGGGTAAATACAGCTTTTACAAATATCACCGGCTATACCGCTGAAGAAGTAATGGGAAAAAAACCGGGAAGCTTTCTACAAGGGCCGGATACAGATCCGGCAACCATCTCGTACCTGAGAAACAGGATCAACCAACAACTTCCTTTCGACTGCGATATTCTGAATTATAGCAAAAAAGGGCGGCCGTTCTGGATACATCTCCATGGACAGCCGCTTTTTGATTCAAGGGGGAATTGCGACCGGTATTTTGCCATGGACACTGACATCACGGAAAAAATAGAACGGCAACGAAAGTCGGCATTAGAAAAAGAATCGAACCTTATAGAGATGAGCCGCGCAGTGCTGGCTGCTCAGGAAAACGAAAGAGTAGTGATAGGCCGGGAAATGCATGACAATCTTAACCAGATACTGGGAGCAGCGAAGCTATATATCGAACTAGCAAAAACCGATGAATCGGTAACTTCATTGTGTCTCGATAAGGCTTCAGATTATATACTGCAAGTGATCCAGGAAATTCGCAAATTATCAAAAGCAATGATTACACCTGTCCTTGTGTTAGGACTGATCGATAGCCTCATAATTCTGATCGCTGACCTGGTGCTGCCAAACCCTATTAAATTCAAGCTGCAGGTACAAGTGAAGGAAGAACAATGTGCGGAGGATATAAAAATGGATCTGTTCCGGATCGCCCAGGAGCAGGTAAACAACATTATCAAACATTCAGGTGCTGATGTAGCGATCATTCGTTTATCGATCAAGGCAAACCAACTCGTCTTGAGTTTCAAAGACAATGGAAAGGGATGCGATCCTGGTCAGCAGCTAAAAGGAGTTGGAATTCTGAATATAAAAACCCGGGTAGAGTTGCACGGAGGAACAATGAACATTATTACTTCGCCAGGTGAAGGCTACGAACTCAAAGTTGCTGTGCCGCTTTCAAATACTTAGTTGTCCTAAGGACCTGATTCACAAATTCTCAAGAGCGATAAGGCGCCTGTTTTTCATATTGCGGAAGTAGGTGGGAGTAAGGCCTGTAACTTGTTTAAATTGCCTGGACAGATGAGCTACACTGCTATAATGTAGTTTGGAGGCGATCTCCGTTAAGGTCAATTCATCGTAAATCAACAACTCCTTTGCACGTTCGATCTTATGAGAAATAATATAGTGTTCAATAGTTATACCTTTCACTTCCGAAAACAGGTTAGAAAGATAAGTATAGTCGTAATCAATTTTTGAACTTAGATAGTCTGAGAAATTTATAACGGGAGGTTCATCCATGTAGTGAATCATTTCAACAATCACATTTTTTATCTTCTCTATAAGAATGCTTTTCTTATCCTCCATTATCTCAAGGCCAGATTTCCACAGGGCCATTCTAAGCAATTCTGTTTCCGCCTCTGTCAACCTTTTATCAAGTATAACCTCACCTAAATCCAAGGTTGAATATGGTATTTTTAATGCTTGCAGCTCAGCTTTCACTATAAGCTTGCATCGAAGACTAACCATATTCTTAATAAGGAGTTTCATTTTTGCGGGTTAAAATACGAAAGGGGATGAGCAAGGTCTTATGTATGTCTTGCTACGAATATGAAATTTAAGATACGACAGAAAAATGCCGATTGGATCTCAGGGACCGTATAAAAGAAAAATTTAATCCTTCTTTCATATCTTGTAATCGTAAACGCTCGGGTCTTATAATAGTAAACCCTTAGGCATAAGAGACTGTCTCAGGTTCATCAAATTTGAAAAATGGTGTCAACATCAAAAAACTTTATCCTGGTATTTTATAGTCTTTATTGAATTTTTTCAACTGGTCTTCGTCCGTGAGATTTAAACGAAGTGGCGTTATCGAAGTATAACCATTTTCAACGGCCCATCGGTCTGTTCCTTCTTCAGCGGGGCCGAGAGGAATAACGGAAAACCAATAATGTTTACGGCCCATCGGATCGATACCCGGAACAATCTCATTATCGTATAACCGCACTGATTGCCTTGTCCACATTATCCCTTTTGGTGCAGGAGGAAAATTTACATTGAACAGGAAGAGACCTTCAATTTTTAGCAGTAAGGCTAATGTCTCATCAACAAAAGGGGCAAGGGCTTTGAAGTCCGGTTCCTCTTTACCAACCGGTGTACTGAAGGCTATCGCTTTTATCCCTAACAAAACAGCCTGTTTTGCGGCTGCCAATGTACCAGAGTGCCACAGGGCATTGCCCAGGTTAGGACCCATGTTGATACCCGAAAGTACCAGGTCTGTCTTAGTAAGATGGGTGCCGAGAGCCGCGCAATCAGCCGGTGTTCCAGTCACTTTAAATGCCTGTACTCCATCAACCTGGATTTTGGCTTTTTTGTAGGAAATCGGGAGGTGGGTAGTAATTGCATGCGAAGCAGCAGAACGCTCCACATCCGGCGCCATAACCCTTACCTCTCCAAACGCCTTTGCCCGGTCGGCCAGGGCTGCTATTCCGGGACTATAAATGCCATCGTCGTTTGTTATCAGGATGTTCATGTAAATTGAACCAACAACATTGTGCCAACCACTAACGGTGCGGCATAGTTTTATTCAATTTTATATCACAATCCACATATATATATGCAAAAAGTACATATCCTCCATAATCCTGGCGCCGGAGACGAAAAATATACCAGGGAACATTTAATCGAACTCTTAGAAAACAATGGCTACCAGTGTAGTTACATGTCAACCAAACAAGACAAATGGAAAAATTTTGATACGAATGCAGATCTTTTAATTGTTGCGGGTGGTGATGGCACAGTACGAAAAGTTGCCGGCCAGATCCTAAATCGACAACTGTTGGATAAACCCAGAGCACTTGCCCTACTCCCTTTAGGCACAGCCAATAATATCGGAAGATCACTGAAATTAAATACCAGCATTGAAGAAGCAGTCAACACTCTCCACTTGTACCAGGCAAAGCCCTTCGATATCGGGAGAATTTACAATGTACCAGGTGCAGGATATTTTCTTGAAAGTTTTGGCTTTGGCGTATTTCCTGCACTGATTGAAGAATCAAAGAAGAAACCAGATAAAGACAAAGCTGAAAAAACGCTGCAGGAAAAGATCCAACTTGCCCGGAAGCGGTTGTATGATATTGTAGTATCCTATGAACCTGTGTTTTGCAAAATTGAGATTGATAGTAAAGAGTATTCAGGCAGATATTTACTGATAGAAGTCATGAACACTCCTTCTATCGGCCCTAAGCTCGACCTGTCGCCCGTTTCGGATCCCGGTGATGGATCTTTTGAAGTGGTGATGGTTTCGGAAAGTGACAGGCAAAAGTTTTTAGATTATTTAAGTGGAAAGATTAGCGAAAGCAAAGATGAATACAACTTCGAAACGATAAAGGGTAAGCACATAAAAATCAGCTGGGATGGAAACCAGGCCCATGTTGATGACAAGTTCATCGAACTGGAAAATGGCATTGAAGTGACTATCAGGTTAAGGAATGAGTTATTGGCGTTCTTAACGCCTCTTCTCAATCCCATTGAATTGTTAAATGATCCTGTCTGAAAAAAATAAACTGATAAATATTTGTAAAATGACCGATCGGTCATGTACATTTGCTTCGGCAATTGAGACAGGCAATTGAGAAACAGGGATCAACTCACATGACAAAAGCAGAAAAGACAAAGCAATGGATCATCGAACAGGCAGCACCTATCTTTAATAAGAAAGGTGTCGCCGGTACGGCAATGAGTGATATTATGGAAGCGACCAAATTGTCAAAGGGAAGCCTTTATGTACATTTCGAAGACAAGGAAGCTTTATCATATTGTGCCGTTGATTACACCCTGGACACATTCATAAAAAAGGCAAAGGCTGCTTTCAGTCATCAAAAAACGGGAAAGGCAAAGCTATATAGCCTGATAGAATTTTTAAGTGATCCCCTTTCACCTCCTGTTATAGGTGGTTGCCCGATATTGAATTTTGGAACTGAAGCGGATGATACCAATCCTGTAATTCTCGATAAGGTATATAAAGTGATAAAAGGCATACAACAAACTGTGGCAGGTATTGTGGAGCAGGGAATTAAGGCTGGTGAGTTTGATAAGAAATGGAATTCGAAGGAATTTGCTATAAAGTCTTTCGCATTAATAGAAGGCGGTGTTCTTATATCCCGAGTATCAGGAAAAAGTGATCAAATGAAGATTATTGTGAAAATGATAAAAAATGAAATTGACTCAAACACAATTTGATTTTTTTTGCAAATTAAATGACCGAACGGTCAGTCAACAGAATTATGAATTATGAGTTATGAATTATGAAAGAAAATTATGAATGATGAATTACTTAATCTATCAGTACAATAATCTACAGTGTACTTAATTTATCGTCATACTTCATTTTATCAGTACACTTCATTTAACATCAGACTTCATTTATCAGTACACTTCATTTAACATCAGACTTCATTTATCAGTATCCTTCATTTAACATCATACTTCATTTATTAGTACCCTTCATTTATCATCATACTTCATTTATCATCATACTTCATTTATCATCATACTTCATTTCATCATACTTCATTTGCTAGCATCTTTATGTAGAATCATACTTAATCTACCGCATATATAATTCAGCAGCTCACCTAAAAAATAAAATAACATTATAATCAACAAATAAAACCTTCGTTATGAGTATTAAAAAAACATGGTTCGTCACTGGTGCTTCGCGCGGATTCGGAATTGAGATTTCAAAAGTCGCATTGGCAAACGGTGATAATGTAGTTGCCACAGTGCGCTCAAAACCGGAAAAATTATTCGCTTTATTAAACAACCACGATAATCTTGAGGTGGTCGTACTTGATGTTACCAATGAAGACCTTGTTAAAGCAGGTGTGCAAAAAGCAATCGATAGATTTGGACGAATAGATGTCCTCGTTAATAATGCAGGTTATGGCCTGCTGGGCGCTGTTGAAGAAGTATCTGATGCAGAGGTGCGGAGGCAGTATGACACAAATGTATTCGGATTGTTGAATGTTACCAGGGCTGTGTTACCCTGGATGAGAAAAAACAACTCCGGGCACATTATTAATATATCCTCCCTGTTCGGATACGGATCTTCTGTTGCGGGATTGGGTTTATATGGTTCTACGAAATATGCGGTTGAAGGTATCACCGAGGGCCTTGCACTAGAACTAAAATCATTTGATATCCATGTAACAGCTGTCGCTCCTGGTCTTTTCCGGACCGAATTCGTTTCTTCCGATTCTTATATAGCATCCAAAAATGTTATCAGCCAGTACGAAGATACAGTTGGTCAAATCAGGGCCGGAATATCAGGCCTTGATGGTAAACAGCCTGGTGATCCTAATAAATTGGCTCAGATAATCCTGAGGTTGGTGGAATCACCAAAACCCCCTCTTCATTTTCTTGCCGGTAACGATGCACTTGCCCTTTACAAACAAAATAATGAGAAGATTCGTTCAGAAATTGCTGTCTGGGAAACCGTTTCTGCCAGCACTGACTTTTCCGCATCGCTATCACACAATTAATCTATCGTTTCACCCCGGGCTATACGAAGTCAACCCTTATCTGGGGTTGTCAGAAATTAGTATTTCATCATTCGTCACTGATTTCATAACTCATAACTCATAATTCATATCTCTCTTATGATTATTTCAAACAAAACAATCCTCATCACAGGCGGTGGTTCTGGGATAGGGCTCGAAACAGCGAAATTATTTGCGGCCAAAGACAATCGCGTAATCATCATTGGTAGAAATGCCGAAACGCTGCAAAAGGCTGCAGCAGGACTTAAAAATATCAATTGGTTCCAGGCCGATATTACCAATGCGGAAGACGTCGAGAAACTTGTAAACAAACTAAAAACAGATTTTAGCGATCTGAGCATCGTAGTAAACAATGCTGCAGCTGCTTATGCCTACTGGCATGCCGAGGAAGCTAACGCTTTTGAAAAAGCCAGCGAAGAAATCTCGACCAATTATTTATCAGTTATCAGGCTCAACGAAAAACTATTACCGGTTCTGAAACAACAACCTGAAGCTGCAATAGTAAATGTTAGTTCAATCGTGGCATTCGCACCGGATGCTTTCATTCCCACCTACTCAGACACTAAGGCTGCATTGCATTCCTATACACTTGCGCTAAGATTTACCTTGTCAAGAGATACAAAAGTGAAAGTTTTTGAACTGATGCCTCCTTTAGTTAAAACTCATTTTTCAAAAGGGATAGGGGGACTTGAAAACGGGATGCCTGCAGCCGATGTTGCACAGGCCCTGGTCGATGGCATTGAAAATGACTTATATGAAATTCATGTGGCGGGCACCAGGGATTTCCGGGATCTTTACCTGTCAAATCCAACAGCGGCATTCGATCTTCTCAATCAGAATTAATATCAAAAGACAGAAGGCACCACGCTTTCTGTCTTTTTCAAAAAAAGTCAATCCTTAGTATTGATTGCAGTACCTGGATCGGGAAAATCAGAATTTCTATCCTGAAAGACAACATTCTTTCTTTTATTAACAGATGACAACAGCAAAAATCCTGCTATACCAGCTATCACCGAAGAAAGAAGAATAACAAATTTTGATTCTGTCTGAAGCGAAGGATCATCGTAAGAAAGCAGCGCTATAAAAATCGACATAGTGAAACCTATACCGCCGAGCAGGCCGAGACCAATGATATGCCACCAGGTTGCCCCGGTTGGAATAGTACCAAGTTTCATCTTCACAATCAGCCATGACATCAGCGTGATCCCAATAGGTTTACCAATCACCAATCCAACCAAAATACCAAGTCCAACATCACTGGCGAGACCCTCAAACATGGACGACCCGATACGGATATTCGTGTTTACGATGGCGAACAGTGGCATGATGAAATAGCTTACCGGCCTTGTAAGAAAATGCTCAAGCTTTTCAAGCGGCGATTCAGCAGCGACTTTATTGGTAGGTAGTGTTATAGCAGTGAGCACACCGGCAATAGTTGCATGAATACCCGAGTGATGAACAAAATACCACATCAAAGTGCCCGGTATAAGATAGGCAAACAATGATTTTACTTTTAGGCGATTCAAAATTAACATGAAAGCGAACAGGCCACCGGCTATCATGAGGTTTGTAGTATTTAGCCCTGATGAATAAAAAAGCGCTATTACCAGTATTGCAATCAGATCATCAACGATTGCCAGCGCGGCAAGGAAGACTTTTAATGAAGATGGCACCCTGTTACCCAGCAGAGATAAGATGCCAATGGCAAAAGCAATATCGGTGGCCATTGGAATTCCCCAGCCTGCGCTCGTTGGACGATTGTAATTAAAAAAAGCAAATATCAGCGCGGGCAGAATAGCTCCCCCGAAAGCAGCAAGTACAGGTAAAGATGCTTTCTTTGGTGAAGAAAGTTCACCTTCAACCAATTCCCGTTTGATCTCCAGACCAACCAGCAAAAAGAAAATAGCCATCAATCCATCGTTCACCCATAACAGCACAGGATATCTTAAATGAAGATAATTGTTCTCAACACCGATTTCCAAATCCAGGAACTTACTGAAACTTTCGTTGAAAGGTGAGTTTGCAATTACCAGTGATAGACCAACACATATTAGCAAAATGATACCGCCAATGGAGCCCGAACGTACAAATTCACGAAATACATTGTAGTTGATCCCTAACTTCATTGACACCTGGTTTGATTGAATATTTTGGATGAAGGACCGGTCCTGACATTAAATATCAAAATAGAAGCGATCCCAAATCAAGGATGCAATAATAAGTTTATTCCCGGTAACATAATTTTCTTAGGAACCAAGGGTCAATCAAACTGCATCCTAATAATCTTCAACACATCAAACCGGTGAAAAAAATATTTTTTGATTTCAAATTATATCGTAATATTGCGATATGGGATTGACGAAATCGGAATTGTTTACCAAACAGCAAAATGACCTGGCTAATGTAGCCAAGGCACTGGGACATCCTGCGAGAATAGCAATCCTTCAATATCTTGTAAAAAAAAATGCCTGTATCTGTGGTGACCTTGTTGAAGAACTCGGGCTGGCACAGGCAACTACTTCACAACACCTGAAAGAATTGAAAAATGCAGGAATCATTCACGGATCCATCGAAGGTGCCAGTGTTTGTTATTGCATCAATCCGAAAGTCTGGAACCGCTACCGGGAATTATTCAATATTTTTTTCAAGGAAATAAACCCGGCTGACAATTGTTGCTGATAGCGAATTAGTGATTAATGGTTTTGTGTTGGTTGTTGCCGATGGCATGTCGAATGAGAACCGGCACCACGGTATTTTGTAAGATGATTTTTTTTGCTTCATTGAATCGTAATATTACAATCAATTATTTAAAACCCGATATATGCAAACCCAGGAACAATTAAAAGAACTGGTTAAACAAAAATACAGCGAGATAGCATTGCAGGACAAAAGTGATAACCAGTCTTCATGCTGTGGCTCTGGTGGATGTTCAACTGAAGTTTACAATATCATGAGCGAAGATTATACCCAGCTCGAAGGTTATGCAGCCGATGCGGACCTTGGCCTTGGCTGCGGTTTACCAACACAATTCGCAAAAATCAAAAAAGGTGATTTAGTAATTGATCTTGGCAGTGGCGCCGGAAATGATGCATTTATTGCATGTTCTGAGACTGGCGAAACCGGCATCGTAATCGGGATAGACTTCACACCTGCGATGATAGCAAAAGCCAGAACAAACGCTGAAAAACTCGGTCTCCATAATGTTGAGTTCAGGCTAGGCGATATTGAAAATATACCCGTAGCAGGAGACACAGCTGATGTTGTGATCAGTAATTGCGTACTTAATCTCGTGCCTGATAAGCAGGCTGTTATAAAGGAAATCTACCGGGTACTGAAAACAGGCGGTCATTTCAGCATTTCCGATATTGTTTTGAAAGGCGGATTACCAGCTAATCTGCAATCAGCAGCAGAAATGTATACCGGATGCGTTTCGGGAGCGATTCAGAAAAACGAATATCTTGACCTGATACAAGAAACCGGATTTGAAAACATTATTCTGCAGAAAGAAAAAGTGATTAATATTCCTGATGATATACTTTCAGAATATTTATCAGCTGAAGAAATTGAACAATTCAGGATAAGTGATACCGGCATTTACAGCATTACAGTGTTTGCACAAAAACCTGTTGAAAAGAAGAGTTGTTGTGAACCAGGATGTTGTAATTAATCATCCTATAAACCGGAACATGAAAAAAGTGTTGGTATTGTGTACAGGAAACAGTTGTCGAAGCCAGATCGCAGAAGGCTATTTAAGGCACTTCGCAGGTGATCAGGCCGAAATTTATAGTGCAGGTGTTGAGACACATGGTGTAAACCCGCTGGCAATTGCATCGATGATGGAGGACGGTATAGATATTTCAGCTCATACTTCGAACAACGTTGAGGAGTATTGCGAAATTGATTTCGATTATGTTATTACAGTCTGTGATCATGCGCTTGAACGTTGTCCTTATTTTTCAACCCGGGCACAGCGCTTTCATTATAATTTTCCTGATCCCGCTAAAGCTACTGGTACTCAGCACGCAATCATGAATGAATTCAGAAAAGTAAGAACGCTTATAAAAAACTACAGTTTTGATTTTGTGAGAAAAAATTTGTCTGTCGGGGGACAGAATGTGAACAATTAATCTGATAAAGAAAGTGTAAAAAATGCGGCATCATTTTTATGTATGATGAGTATTAATCATGATAAATACTCTTTATGTCAGAACAAAAGAATGCTGGTACAAATCCTAAACTTCAGAAATTCTTCGTCACTTCACTCGAAAAAATGTACTGGGCTGAAACTCACCTGGTCAGTGTATTGACCACCATGTCTAAAGCAGCTACGGATCCTAATCTCAAACAAGCCTTTGACCTGCATGCCCAACAAACAACTCAGCACAGGGAAAGGCTCGATAAAGTTTTTAACCTGTTGAATCTGCCAGCCCAGGCTGGGCCATCTATTGGTCTCCAGGGACTATTTAATGAAGGTTGGCAGGTGATCGACGAAACGGAAGATGGAAGCGCAATTCGCGATGCAGCACTGATCGTGGCGGCCCAGAAAGTTGAACATTATGAAATTGCCTGTTATGGCAGCCTGATCACGCTCGCAAAAACGATTGGGGAAAATGAAATTGCGAAAATACTGGTTCCCAGCCTGAATGAAGAAAAGGACACTGATGCTTCACTGACTGCTATCGCCGAAGCAGGTATTAATGAAGAAGCAGTCGAAGAAAAACCCAAAAAAGCGTCAAAAAAAACCTCAAAAAAAGTGAAGCATGCGGTTCAGGAGGTTAAGGAAATCATTCATGGAGAGATGGTAGAAAAGCCAAAAAAAGTCCCCGACCAAAACAAAATCAAAAACGAAATCTAAGAATGAGGTGAGTTAAATCGCCCATCAAAAATATATTTAAAAATTCAGGGTAGATTTAGATTTCAAAAAGCTGCAGGTTTTGAACGCCTGCGGCTTTTTGCTAAAATTTTTTATCCATTGATTAATAAAAAAATTATGCTTCCTGTCGAAACCATAGCCCCCGATTTTAATTTATTTTCTACTACCGGAAAGAACGAGTCGCTTTATGATTACCGGGGTAAGAAGATTCTCCTTGTGTTTTATCCGGCAGACTGGAGCCCGGTTTGCGGTGATGAGCTTGCTTTGTACAATGAGATGCAAAACATCTTTGATTCATACAATACACAGGTGCTGGCAATTTCGGTTGATGGCCGTTGGTGTCATGCCAGTTATAGCGAAAACCGGAATATCGGTTTTCCGCTTTTGGCCGATTTCGAACCAAAAGGCGCCATTTCTACTCTCTACGAGGTTTATGATACGCAGGAAGGAACTTCAAAAAGAGGACTTTATCTGCTCGATGAAAAGGGGTTAATAAAATGGAACTATCTTTCTCCTATCGACCGGAATCCCGGGGCAGATGGAATTCTGGCAGCATTAGAGGAACTCAATCAAAAGTAGTCTGCCCGCCCAAGCTGCTTAATAACCATTAATACTCCATACCCATGTCCGAACCATTAATAATCCATACCCATGTCCGGTCCACCAGGAGTTGGCATAGAAGGCGGTTCCCTCTTTGGCTTATCAGCAACCACACATTCGGTAGTAAGCAACATCCCTGCAATGGAAGCGGCGTTTTCGATCGCTATCCTTGTGACTTTTGTCGGATCAATAATCCCGGCTTCCAATAGTTGTTCATACTGTTCAGTCCGTGCATTGAAACCATAGTCACCCTTGCCTTCTTTTACCTTCTGAACTATAATACTTCCTTCAAGACCAGCATTCTGAACAATCTGCCTCAATGGCTCTTCAACTGCACGTTTTACAATCGCAATACCCGTGGTTTCATCTTCATTGGCTCCTTTGAGGGATTTCAAAGCATCAATGGCGCGGATATAAGCAACACCGCCACCGGGAACTATTCCTTCTTCAACAGCAGCACGTGTCGCATGCAGGGCATCATTAACCCTGTCCTTTTTCTCCTTCATTTCAACTTCAGTTGCCGCACCAATATAAAGTACAGCCACGCCACCTGAAAGTTTAGCAAGCCTTTCCTGCAGTTTTTCCTTGTCGTAATCAGAAGTGGTTGATTCAATCTGTGCCTTGATCTGGTTCACACGACCTATGATGTCTTCTTTGTTTCCGTTACCCCCCAGGATAATGGTATTGTCCTTATCGATCGTTACTGAATCTGAAGTGCCGAGAAATGAGATATCTGTATCCTCCAGCTTGTAGCCTTGTTCTTCGCTGATAACAACTCCCTTGGTCAAAATGGCAATGTCCTGTAACATTTCTTTTCTCCGGTCTCCGAAACCAGGAGCTTTAACAGCAGCAACTTTCAATGTGCCACGAAGTTTATTTACAACCAAAGTTGCAAGCGCTTCCCCTTCCAGGTCCTCAGCGATGATTACCAGGGGTCTTCCGCTTTGTGCTGTCTTCTCGAGTAGAGGAAGAACATCTTTCATCGCAGATATTTTTCTATCTGTTATCAGGATATAAGGATGATCCAGCACCGCTTCCATTTTTTCGGAGTCGGTTACAAAATAAGGGGAGATATAACCGCGGTCAAATTGCATGCCTTCCACAACATCAACAGTAGTATCAGTACCCTTTGCTTCTTCAACGGTTATCACTCCTTCTTTGCCAACTTTTTCAAAAGCTTCGGTAATTAGTTTACCAATTGTTTCGTCATTGTTTGCTGAGATGGCTGCTACCTGTTGAATTTTTTGGGCATTAGTTCCGACCGCTTGTGACTGCTTTTTCAGGTGTTCAACAATTGCGACCACTGCTTTATCTATGCCACGTTTAAGATCCATGGGGTTAGCACCTGCGGCTACGTTTTTCAATCCTTCGCTTATAATGGCCTGCGCCAGCACGGTGGCTGTTGTGGTTCCATCACCGGCAATATCAGCCGTTTTGGAAGCCACTTCTTTTACCATTTGTGCGCCCATGTTTTCGATCGGATCTTCGAGCTCAATTTCCTTTGCAACGGTTACACCGTCTTTTGTAATGCTGCCGGCGCCAAATTTCTTTTCCAGGATTACATTTCTTCCCTGTGGCCCGAGCGTCACCTTAACTGCATTGGCGAGGATGTCAACGCCTTTTTTCATCTTGTTTCTTGCTTCAATATCGAAGAAAAGTTGTTTTGCCATAACAATAGGTTTTAGTGTTAATTGTTTTGATTCAACTGCCTGCCATTTCAGTTTACCAGGTTTGATCTTCCGGTTGTAGGCAGGTATCGCAAGAATTCCTGATTCAGGCATAATCAGAAGGTCTTCACATGTAATGGTTTAGCGTCAAATTGTTTTCCATGATTTTGATAATTTTTGCAATTGGTTAAACATTGGAATTTTTTAAAGAAGTCATGTGGATTAAAAACCTTTCCGCAGCCGGTTTCCTTTAAGTACGCAGATCCCATGAATTTCCTTTTTCAATGACCATGCCATTTGGATGCAGTAGCCGGCATCATGAAAAAAGTGTCATTTCTGCTGAAAAATTGTCGGCTGAACCTCTGGAGGTTGCAGGAAATTTGACAGCGGAATCTCTGTTATGCGAACTAAAACTCTGCCAAAAAAGTTAAACGGGAAGTCTGAGAGTTTCCGGATTTGCCTCCCTGATTTATAAAAAAAGGCTGCCTCTTTCGGGACAGCCGTTGGGTGTTTGAAGGTTAAGGATTTAGCGGTAAGTTTAGCTCTGCTTCAACATCAGGGATGCAGAAGCATTTCAATATTAACGATTTCAACATTGACGCAGACAGAAGTTGACGGGAATCAATCTGTCATTTTCAAATTACCAACCCTGTCACCTAATTCCTCTGCCAGGGAGAGGCCGGTCTCAATAGAAATACGATAATGTATACCGCCATAAAGCCTGGAGATACCGGCTTCCTCAGCTGCTTTGAACATTGAGTTATAAACTCTTGGTGTCCATCCCCGGAAATCGTAAGTGTGATCAGTGAACTTTACTTTGCCCAAAACATGTTCGGCCGCGCGGAGTGCACCGCCGCTAACAAAAGCATGAGCCGCAGGATATTCAGGATGTGGTGGTGTTACAATAAACGGCAGCCATTTCGGATCAATCACTTTTTGAATATAGGTAACAGGACGCGTTACATTGTACTTGTATTTCGCTTTGAAACAAACTATAGTGGCATCACGTTCCCCTATTCCACCCTTCGCAAGCGCTTCTGCAGCTGTAAAAAGATTTGCGTCAGTGACTTCAATACACTGAAGGATTATGTTCATGTCATGTCCCGGCGGTGTATAGGCAATACCATTCCCCTGGTCAACCCAAAACAACGCGATATTTTTTTGTTCGGTACTCAGGTTTTGAGAAACCGTGTACACCTCGCTAACCATTTTGAAATAGTCAGAATTTGCGAATTCAGAATATGCATATGGGAATGTCGCCGCATCAGCGTTTATGTTTGCAGACAGGAATGTCCGTGCCGCGCTGAGGTAGGGGTTAATGCCATTTGCAAATGCTGGCGGTGTTGGAACCCATGCACCGGTAAATACTGGCGGAACATAACCCGCATTGCTTCCATTAAAAAGATCGGTGAGGGACCAATCGTATACCGCTTTAGCAATACTTTTTCCATAAGCTTGTGAACGTGCAAAGGTTGCTGCGCCGGCTTTTGCCATCAGTTTATCATTATATAGTTTTTCGAGTGAATCAATTGAGAAATTATTCGCCGGGGTGAGACCGGTATAATAAGATCTTACCATAGCTGCAAGAGCAGCATTGGCACTAACCTCCCAGTTATAATCCTGCTTTTTATCGATAGCGGGCATAGCTGGCATCATATATAGTTTTGAAGAGAAGCTGACGGATTTTTTATTCTCATAGCGTACCGCTTCATATAAGGCGACACCTATATAACCAAAATAAATCCCGTTAAAGGCGGAATTCCTTTCAAGCAGAATCCGCAGCTGGAGCTTATACCAGTCAAGCGCAATCGTTGATTTTGAACTAACGGGGTCTTTAGGAGGGTGCGGAAACTCAATTTTCTCACAACTGTAAAAGAGACATAATGTTGAGAAAAGAATAGACGTGAGGATTGTTTTCTTTTTCATATTAAAGAGTTTAGTTTAAATCTATTCTAACCCCTGATAAAATAACAGCCCCGGTGAGTAAGTGGAGACTTTAACAGATATATCGCTGTTGCAGGCGGGTAGTTTGCATCAGGATAGTTAGCAGCAGATTAAGTTAGCATCAGGATAATTAGCGGCAGGCAAGTTAGCAGCGGCTCTTAAAACAATTTCAGCAATGCATCTTTCCGGCTTCTTGAAACATTCACGGTGGCCCCGTCAGACATCACAAGATAACCTCCTTCGCCCCTGATGTATTTTGCGACTTCATTTAGATTTACAATATAGGAATGATGCACGCGTACGAACGAACCGAATTGACTTAGCTGTTCTTCCATTTCCTTAAGCGTGCGGCAGGCAACGATTTTTGTTTTGTCTTTTAAAAATAACCAGGTATAATTATCGTTTGCTTCGCATCTTATTAACTCCCCGGCAGGAACTAATTCAAATCCTTCTGCTGTTGGAACCGCTACTTTGTGGAAAGGGCTTTCACGATGTTTGTATTGATTCATCAACATGTGGAACTGTTCGGCCGTAGGTAAATATTTTTGTGCCTGCACTTTGTTTACAGCCGCTACCAGTTCTTTTGGATCGATGGGTTTTAACAGGTAATCCATGGCACTGAAACGAATGGCCTTAATTGCATACTGATCATAGCTTGTTGTGAATATAACGGCAAAGGGTATAACCTGAAGCTGCTGCAACATATCAAAACCAGTTAATGTAGGCATTTCAATATCAAGAAACACCAGCGAAGGATCATGTTTCTGTATCGCCGCCAGGCCTTGTTTTGCAGACATACATTGTTCAACAACCTCGACACCCGGACAATAATCTCCCAGCAGGATGTTCAGCGTATCCAGACAGTGCACTTCATCATCAACCAGAATAGACTTCAACATAGTTATGAGTTATGAGTGATGAGTTATGAGTTAGTTGATGAATGTTTGAGTGATGAGTTCTATTCCATTCCACAATTCATAACTTCACTCATAACTCATCACTCATCACTCATCACTCAATAAAAGGTCAATTATAAATCACAGGAATTTTAATAATTACTTCCGTTCCGGCCGGTGAGCCATCCGGCGCAACCAGGTCAACTATCCTCACCACTTTATCCGATGATTCCCCAGGCTGAAGTATAGCAATCCTGTCAGCGGTTATTTTCAATCCCATAGGTTTATGCCGGGTATCAGACTTCTCATGTATCGCTGCCGATTGCTTTCTGCCGATGCCGTCGTCGGCAATTTTCAGAAATAAAAATCCATCTTCTTCCGTAATCTCAATATCAAGATTTCCTTTTTCCTCCTTATGCATCAGGCCATGCCAGATAGCATTTTCGGCATAGGGTTGAACAATCAGGGGTGGCAACTTAAACGCGGATACATCCATGTCGGAAGAAAAAGAAATGCGATAACTAAAATGATAATTGAAACGCAAAGATTCAAGATCAAGATAAAGACGCAGTGACTCTAATTCACTTTCAAGTGTTATAAGAGAGGCCTGGGAATTCTGCAAGATCATACGCATTAGTTTCGAAAATTTCGTCAGGTATTCTGAAGCCTGTGTCCGGTTGTTTTGTAAAATGAAACGATTGATTGAATTGAGCGAATTAAAAATAAAATGCGGGTTCATTTGGGTACGTAAAGCCTGCATCTCCAACTCTGTTGTTTTTTGGCGCATTTCAGCAAGCTGCATGTCTTTAGCGGAAGTTTCCAGTTGCAATCGAAACTTCTCTTTTAACCGGAACCGCGCAATGCCATAAATGACTCCAAGTATAAATAAAGCCATGAGAGCCATGAACCACCAGGTTTTATAAAATGCCGGGCTGATTGCAATGAACAGGATGTTTTCCGGCCCGGTAAAATTATTCCCTGAGTTCGATGCCTGGATAACAAGGCGGTATTTACCGGGCGGAAGTTTTTCAAAACGTATCGAATAATTTCCTGGCGCATATTGCCAGTTCTCATTAATGCCCTCCAACCGGTAGCGAATACTGCTTTTACCTTTTGAATAAAAATCTATCACCCCCGTTTCAATGGCGATCGGGCTTTGATCATACTTAAGCTTTAAAGTATGAAGATTATTGATACCTGTGGGAAGATCAATCGGTTGTTGATTTATCGCGAGTGATTTCATGTAAACGATAGCAGGTGGAAAACGGTCAATTTTATCCGGCTCTATTTTATCTATCCCATCATGTCCCAGGAAATAGAGGTTACCGCTTTCGTCTCTTACATGCGGCGGCATCCAGCTAAATACCTGTCTTTTATATCCGTCTTTCTCCGACAATATCGTGATCACATCAGATTCTGTATTGAGCCGGGATATGTCACCATCAGAACTGTTAAACCAGATATGGCCATGTTCGTCCTGCTGAATACTTAATACATCATTGCCGGCCAAACCATCATTGTCAATATAACGTTTTATCAATTTGAAATTACCATCATAATGATATAGTTGTTTAACACCACCTACCCAATAACTTTTATTAATACTGTCATAAAAAATACAGGACCACTCAACACTATCCAGTGGAGTTGAAGACCGGGTCCATTTCTTTCCGGATTCAACAAAACTGAGATTTGTATAGCCAAAATGTAATCTTAAGAAGATCCGGTTCTGCACAGCCATAGCAACATTAGTGACATGATAAGGCAAATCAATAATCTGTCTTGCTACAGTGCTATCGCTATCGTAATAGAAAATACCTTTGTAATCGATTAGAAAAATGAAACCGTTTTTATAAGGTTTTATCGTGGTGGCCAGCAGATTTATCTTTGAGAACTCCTTATTATTTAAGTCCCGCACTATAATTGTTAACAACTTCCTGCTTTGCAGATCCATGCCGATTAACGACATATTCTTCCAGTCATAAAACCAGGCTTTGGTTTTTTGATCATTTATCCCAAGTGCTATACAATGATTTTGTAACGAAGAAGGGATTGATGTGTCTTTGAGCAAATTTGATTTATCTGTTCCGTAACCAGGAGTTTTTATGCCCCGGATTGTGGAGGCCCAGACTTTTTGCCCGTTTCCTTTAGAGATAAACAGTATACCGTCTTCCTGACCTTTTCCATCCCTCGTTGTGTACGGAATGCTGAGGCGGCTAACAGACGGTGAAAAAGGGATCAGTTGATGTACTCCTTTTGATGTTGAGAGATTTCCGAACCAGATCATTCCATCCCGATCGCAATAAATATCCATATTATCCTCAGAAAAATAATGTTGAGTGACGGGATCTTTGAAAAGTGGTTTAGCAATATTGGTCGACGGATTATAGATCAGTATGCCGCGGCTCTGTGAGAAATACCAGACATTGCCAGCTTTATCAATATCCATCCCTGCCATGATTTCATAGTTGGCGAGTTCCATCAGATCGCTACAGGCAGGTACATCATGAAATTTTTCCCCGTTCAGATTAAACTCAAGCAGTCCATCAACACTATTGATCCATAGAGATCGTCGCTTTTTATCAAACTGTATCGCATAGGAAAAATGTGCATGTTTTTCAATATTATGATAACAGGGCCATTGATAATGAATGGTTCGTTTTTCGTTTAATAAAATCTGGAGCAATCCTCCCCCGTTAATTCCGGGTCCGCCGGTTAATAAATACAAAGAATTTGAAACGGAGTCGTACACTGAAGTTCTGACGGTAGCATTTGTCACTTGAGGTCCGGCTTTGTCCAGGGTAACCAGTTCTGTCTTCTTTAACGAATGAATATTATACCTGACAATTTTATTCCCGGCTTCTAGACAATAGAGTTCATCTTTTGTTGCCCAGAAAGGAACAACAGTGGCTATTGAAGTTACCGAAATCACCCCGGGTGAAAAGTTTGTGAATGTATCTGCCTTGATATCGTACCGGGAGAGTCCCTTATTAGTACCCACCCATATATTATGCAAACTATCTTCTACCAGTGAAAAACTATAGGAACCGGAGACAGAGCCAGGCGTGCTTTTGTCAGGGTAAAAAATCCTGAAAGTATTTCCATCAAACCGATTCAATCCCACGGGACTGATGATCCATAAAAAACCATAGACATCCTTGATCATGGCATTTTTCTTTGGCAGGGATAACCCGTCAGTTCTTTTCCAAAGAACCGCACGGTAACTCTGGGAATCGATCGTTGTTATGAGTTGCCGGTCCTGGGGAGGTTGTTGAACCTGTTGAGCGAGATTTATGTTTGAAATAAGCAGCACCAATGGCAAAATGTAATAAACAGCATTCACCCGGCGCAGTTCAGCAAGACCTATTAACTTGAGAATTCCGCAGTTGACAGGTTTGCCATTCATGCACTTATTATTATATTTAAATATAAGTAAATTCTGCCTCATGGTTTGGGGATTCAAAGGATTTGCCTGCGGACAATGTACCTGCCCGATCAAAAAATATCAAGCGCCGGTGAGTAATTGGCAGTATACAAATGGTAATTTTCACACTCGTTTTCGGGTATGCGGGCCGGACTTCATAACTTAGAGGCTGACCCCTTCCGATGCCAATACTTTGCTTCTGTTTATGAATCATGAAACGAAAATCATTATTGAAGCCGAAAGCGAAAGTTCAGTGCGAATGTCCTTTGGTGATTCAATTGATGAACAAATCCTTCAGCGCATTACTGCAATTAACGAATCGTTACATCAAGCTCCATTTCCCGGCTTCATTGAGTCTGTTCCGGCCTATACCACGCTCACTGTTTTTTATGATCCTTTGCTTGTGAGCTCAGCAGCTGAATCACCTGGCATTTATGCTTTTCAGCTGGTGATAAATTATTTGAAGAAATTCACAAATGAGATAAAACAATCGCGGTCGGTACCAGACACCAGCCCCATTAAAATACCTGTTTGTTATGGCGGCAAATTCGGCCCCGATATAGAAGAAGTTGCTGAATACAATAAACTCAGTATTGAAAACGTGATCCGACTGCATGCTGAAAGGATTTATATTGTTTATATGGTTGGTTTCCTCCCTGGATTTCCTTATCTCGGTGGGATAAACGAAAAACTTGCAACACCGAGACGCCTCAACCCACGTAAGACTGTTCCTGCAGGTTCGGTTGGCATTGCCGGGGCGCAAACAGGCATCTACCCGTTAAGTTCACCGGGGGGATGGCAATTGATCGGACGCACTCCAATGCGGTTGTTTGACCCACAGTTAACTTCACCTGCATTGCTGCGCGCCGGTAACCGTATCCAGTTTTCGAGCATTACTTATTCAGAATTTCAATACCTGAGTTCAGATGAATGAGACAACGGCGGCAGTAAGTATACACAAATGAACGAATGAAACTAAAAGTGATAAAAGCTGGCTTATCGACTACCATCCAGGACCAGGGCAGAACCGGGTTTCGCGATATTGGAGTTCCCGTATCGGGCGCGATGGACCGGTTTGCTTCGCGGTTGGCTAATCTATTGGTAGGAAATAAAATCACCAGTCCTGTGCTGGAGCTCACTTACGGTGATATACACCTGAAAACAGAGACCGATGTGCTGATATCGTGCACTGGTGATGGGAGCCGGCTTTTTGCAGATGGAACCGAACTTGCATTTTGGAAAACATTGTTTATCCCGGCCGGGGTTGAACTACGATTTAACTCCGTACTTACGGGATGCCGTACCTATGTTGCCATTGCAGGAGGATGGCAGGGCCAACTCATTATGAACAGTGGAAGTACTTATATCCCAATCAGGATCGGGGGCCTGGATGGCGGTTTAATAAAGTCCGGCGATACGCTGACCGGTGAACCCAAAATCAGTGTGATTTCGATGACGATGATTTCAAAGCTTTCAAGTTCAGGAATAAATTTTTTCGATTGGGGTATTTATGCAAACAGCATGGTGAACTACCAGTCAACAGAAATAAGGGTGATGACTCAGCATGAGTTCGATTGGTTTGATCCGTTCTCCCAGGAGACTTTTTTTAAGGATGAATTTACATTGAATGGGAATTCGAATCGCATGGGTTACCAGTTGGATGGAGAACCGCTCACCCAAACTTCCTCCAGGCAGTTATTATCTACTTCAGTTAGCATGGGCACCATACAGGTAACAACAGCCGGTTTGATGATCCTGCTTATGGCCGATTGCCAGACAACCGGAGGTTACCCGAGAATTGCCCAGGTAGCTGCGGTTGATCTTCCGGTTTGCGCGCAACTTAAGCCGGGAGATAAGATCAACTTCAGGGAAATTACTATGCAGGAAGCCGAAACTGCATTTATTCAACTAGAAAAAGACATCAGTTGCCTGGCAAAAGGAATTGTTCAAAGGGTTGTTGCCGGCATACAGTGATTAAAACTTAAAGTTCGTCAACAAAGACTGTATCCCGATATAAGTCATAGCCGCGACCACTACAATACCAAGCGCCGTCATCCATTTCGGATGTTTATAATCACCTACTATTTTTTGCTTATGCGCAGCTATCAGCATTATAGTCAAAGCAACCGGCAGAATCAAACCATTTAGTGCACCGGCCAGCAACAATAGTTTCACCGGCTTCGGATTGAATAAAAAAACGATCGTTGAAACCAGGATAAAAATGATAATCAGCTGGCGATAATATTTGTCAAGCAAAGGATGAAAACTCCTCACAAAAGAAATAGATGTATAAGCCGATCCGACCACAGAGGTGATAGCCGCACTCCATAATACGATACCAAACAGCTTGTATCCCAGTTCACTGGAAGCTATCTTGAATACCGATGCAGTTGGATTTTCCTTGTCCAGGATACCACCGCCGGCAACTACACCCAGGGATGCGAGAAACAATAATATACGCATGATACTTGCAAGGCCGATAGCATGCATGGAACTTTTACTCACTTCGGCAATATGTTCCTTTCCTTTTATGCCGGCGTCAATAAGCCTGTGTGCACCTGCGAAAGTGATATAACCCCCAACAGTACCTCCAACCAGTATAAGGATAGCCTGCAAATCAGTTCTCACAGGCACAAAGGTTTCCCTGATGGCCTGCAAATAAGGGGGACGTGATTCCCAGGCAACATAAAGTATAAGGCCTATCATAAGTATTCCTAATAACTTTGTGGCAGCATCCATTGCTTTACCTGCTTCTTTGAACACAAAGATTGCTATTCCAAGCACACAACTGATGATCGCACCAGTGCTGGTATCTACGCCAAACAATACATTGAGCCCAAGCCCCGCTCCGGCGATATTACCAATATTAAAAGCAAATCCGCCGAAAACGATTAGCAACGCTAATGCATAACCGAGACCGGGCATCAAAGTATTTGCCACATCCTGCGCCCTTCGTTCTGAAACTGCTATGATACGCCAGATATTTAATTGCGCAGCCAGGTCCATGAGCACTGAAATGAGGATAACAAATCCAAAGCTTGCTGCCAGCCGTTCGGTAAATACCGTGGTCTGGGTCAAAAACCCCGGCCCTATTGCTGAAGTAGCCATGAGAAATGCGGCACCAGTTAAAACCTTACTATAAGAACGGCTCAATTCGAGTTATGAGTTATGAGTGATGAGTTATGAGTGAGTGACGAGTTGGAATACATTTAAGAGAATTATGAATTATGAGTTATGAATTATGAAAGAAGATATGAAATAAAAGAACATCAGATCAGGATTTTTAGGTAATTACTCATCATTCCCATACTCAACTCATCACTCAATAACTCCTCAACTCACTCATAACTCATCACTCACAACTCATAACTTTTTTAAGTTGATTCCCGCAATTTTAAGTCCCTGACTTATCGCTTTTGCAAATTCAATTGCATGTTCAGTGTCACCATGTATGCATATTGTGTCGGCCTGCACAGTTACCTTTGTGTTATCTGTTGAAATAACAAAATGATTTTTAACCATGGAAATTACCTGTTCTACCGCGGCTTCCGGATTTGTAATCATCGACCCGGGTTCAGATCTTGGTGTGAGAAAGCCATTGGATTGATAAGTACGGTCGGCAAATACTTCATTGGCAGTTCTTAATCCCTTTTGTTTACCAGCCTCAATCAGTTTACTGCCTGCAAGACCATAAAGTATCAGTGAATTGTCAAAGTCCGCTATGGCTTCGGCAATTGCGTTAGAGAGAGTTTTGTTTTCAGCAGCCATGTTGTACAGTGCACCATGTGGTTTTACATGGTGCAGGTTTCCACCGGCAACTTTTACAAATCCGGCAAGGGCTCCTAATTGATAAAGCGTGATCTGGTATGCCTCGTTTGGTGTGATAGCCATATTCCTTCTTCCAAATCCCTGCAAATCCTGTAAGCCAGGATGCGCACCAATCGCAACGTTCTTTTGGATAGCAGCAGCAACAGTTTTATACATAATAGCTGCGTCCCCGGCATGAAATCCACAGGCAATATTAACCGAAGAAACATACTGCATCAGTTCTTCATCATGGCTATACCTGGTGCTGCCAGGACTTTCACCCATATCACAATTCAGATCAACTTCAATCATAGTTTTTATGTTCCCTTTAAGATTGCTGTTTTACATGGATTCTTCAGAGCACTATTTGATATAACGTTGTTATGATAATTGTTAGTCATAAGCCGTTAAAATAACTGACTGTCACAATCTGCTATGATAATTATTTGTCATAACCAGTTAACATAACTGTTTGTCATAAACTGGCAACATAACCGCATTTTCATATCCTCATCTTTTCAAATATCGCTTTCGGATTGCATCTTTCAAATAAAAATCGTCAAAGTTATTGGACCAAAGCAATTGGACTATCGACCAAATTTGGTCAAGATTAATGTATTGAAAACGACCAACCGCAAGATTTCAACCGTATCAATTCCGTACACAAGGACTTACAGCGCCTTGTTAATGTTTTGATTACTAAGTCTGTAAATACTGGCATTTGCTTGGATGCAGTATTAGCTGCTTTAAGCTATTCCACCTTAAAAAATACACCTTTCATGTTCAAAATCTATTTCAGAGTTGGCTTACGTAACCTCGCGAGGAATAAGGTGCTCTCTTTCATAAATATCGCGGGACTGGCAATTGGCATGGCTGTAGCAATCCTGATAAGTCTCTGGATTTACGATGAATTATCCTTCAACAAATACCACAAAAATTATGAAAATATCGCGCAGGTAATGAAACATGCCGTTTATGATGCTGAACAGAACGATAACAATCACCTGCCCTATCCTCTCACAACTGAATTAAAAGAAAATTACAAAGGCTTATTCAAACATATCGTTACAGCCCGCCAGGCCGAAGAGTTTGACCTTTCGGCGGGGGCGGTAAAAATATCAAAAACAGGCCAGTTTATTGATGCCGGCGCCCCTGAGATGTTTACACTAAAAATGGTAAATGGCAACTGGTCAGCATTAAAAGAGCTTAACTCAATCATAATTTCCCAATCTACTGCTAAGGCCCTGTTTGGAGATGAGGATCCAATGGGTAAGCGATTAAAAATCAGCAACAAAATAGCCGCGACTGTAACCGGGGTTTACGAAGATCTGCCCCTCAATACACAATTCCACGAAGTAGCATTTTTTTGTCCCTTTGCCCTGGATCTATCTTCCAATAGCTGGATTAGCCAGCAAGGCTGGGATAACCAGTTTCTTTTTACATATGTACAGATCAATCCCAATACTGATTTCGAAAAAGCTTCTGCGGCTATAAAAAACGCCGAGATTAATATAACCAGCAAGCTTGATAATTATAAAGAGCAGGCAGCGCGTAAACCACGTGTTTATTTAAACCCGATGAGTAAATGGCATCTGTATTCAGAATTCAAAAACGGTAATCGGGAATCAGGACCAATTCAATTTGTAAGATTGATCGGAACCATCGGCGCATTTGTACTGCTATTGGCTTGTATCAATTTCATAAATCTCAACACAGCGCGCTCAGAAAAACGGGCAAAGGAAGTTGGCATTCGTAAAACAATAGGGTCACGACGTTTGCAACTTATAATACAGTTTTTCGGGGAATCGTTGCTCGTGGTTTTAGGAGCATTTGCAATATCAATTATCATTGTAAGTTTATCGTTGCCAGCATTCAATGAACTGGTCTCAAAAGATATAAATATTCCCTGGTCAACAGAACCATTGACCTGGTTATGGTGCCTGGCTTTTATTATTATGACTTCAGTAATTGCCGGTAGTTATCCTGCTTTGTATTTATCGTCGTTCAGACCTATCAAAGTATTAAAAGGATCTTTCAAAGCTGGCCCACTGGCCGCGCTGCCACGAAAGGTGCTGGTGGTGATGCAATTTTCAATCTCAGCTATCATCGTCATTTGCACTATTATTGTTTATAACCAGGTGATGTTTGCAAAAAATCGACCAGTAGGTTATAATGCCGACGGTTTATTGCAGATTCAAAAGAGGTCAGAGGATTTTTATGGAAAATCAGATTTACTGCGCGATGAATTAATGAAGACCGGTGCAATTTCATCTATGGCCGAAAGTGGTGGAAAGGTGACGGGAGTATGGCAGTGGAATGGAGGTTTTACATGGAAGGGTAAGGATGCTTTCCTTGATCCGCACTTCGGAACACTTGGCGTAACACAGGAATATGGCAAAACCGTTGGCTGGCAATTTATACAGGGAAGGGACTTTTCTAAAGACCTGGCAACCGACTCAACTGCCTTTATCATAAACGAAACCGCAGCAAAATTAATGGGGCTCGAAAATCCGGTAGGTGAATACATTAGCTGGGAAACGCCGTGGAGAAAATTAAAGCAATATCAAATTATCGGTGTAATAAAAGATATGGTTATGGATTCTCCCTATGAACCGATTATACCGACGATGTTCCGGCTTGAAAAGGATCTTTCATGGATCAATCTGAAAATAAATCCTTCTTTAAGCGCAAATGATGCATTGCCAAAAATTGAAGCTGTGTTTAATAAGCTGATACCATCGGCTCCTTTCGATTATAAATTTGCTGACCTTGAATATGCAAACAAATTTGCTGAAGAGGAAAGGATCGCAAAACTCACAGGCTTGTTTGCAGTTATTGCCATTTTTATTTCATTTCTTGGTCTTTTCGGCCTGGCCTCATTTGTGGCGGAACAAAGAACTAAAGAAATCGGTGTCAGAAAAATATTAGGTGCCTCAGTAATCACGATCTGGAAGATGCTGAGCAAAGACTTTGTTATCCTCATCATGATCTCACTATGTATTGCAATTCCTATTGCTTATCAATTTATGTTTAGCTGGCTGCAGGGATATCAATACCGTACAGGAATTTCATGGTGGATCTTTATATTGGTAGGCCTGGGTGCATTATTAATAACAATGTTGACAATAAGTTTCCAGGCAATTAAAGTAGCTATTTATAACCCGGCTTATACTTTAAGGTCAGAGTGATTTTGCCCGGCCCAACTTTATATATATAATAAACGCAAGTATCGCGGATAAGATGGCAGAGATGAGCAGTATAAACTGAAGTGCATCAGTAAAAGATTCTTTTGCTATCATCATTAAAGCTTCACCACCTGCTTTTAAATTAGTGGCCTCAATTAAAGCCGCTCCAAGTGTGTCTTCCGCCGCATCCACGACTGAGCCTGGAATTGAGGCAGGCAGCTCATTGGCAAGTTTAAGTCTGTAGATGGCGGTGCCAATACTTCCCAGGATTGCAACACCCAGGGCTCCACCCATTTCCGCACTTGTTTCTGAGATAGCTGAAGCGGCCCCGGTTTTCTCGGGCGGTGCTGAATTCAAAATAAAATCAGTTGTCAATGTAAAAATTGGTGCCATACTTATGGAAGTAATCACTGATCCTATAACTATTGCCATTAATGGTGGCAGGTATTCCAACTGAAGCAGTATGGCATAGCCAATCGCTGCCAGCACAAATCCAATTGTCATAACCCTGACAGGTTTCATGAACCTTATGATCAGAGGGGTTAACAATGAACCAATGATGAAACCTATTGTCCAGGGAAGCATCCAAAGTCCTGCCTTCAAGGGCGATAAACCAAGCACCAGTTGAAGATACTGAGCGAGAAATACGGTTCCTCCAAATGAAACAAATGCCCCGGTCATATAAGCAAGTAATGAAACACTGAAGGTGGGAATGCGGAACAACCGGAGATCGATTAGCGGTGACGCAAGTTTATTCTGACGTCTGATAAATATGAAAGTAAAAATAATCCCTATAAGAATACTTGTCCCGGCTTGTAAGGTAGGCCCATCTTCTGCTATCTTTTTCAATCCGAATATGATTGAAAGAATGGCAATAATCGACTGGCCTGCGCTCAGGAGATCAAGCTTACCAGCATCCGGATCCTTATACTCGGGTAAAAGGAAAGGTGCAGTTATCAATAGTAAAACCATTACCGGAACACTGACCAGGAAAACGGATTGCCAGGAATAGTGGTCAAGCAATGTTCCTCCTACCAATGGCCCAATAGCACCGCCAACAGAGTAACCTGTTATCCAGACCCCGATGGCAAACGTGCGTTGCTTTTCATCAGGAAACATATTTCTTATAAGTGATAAAGTGGATGGCGCCACCGTGGCACCTGCAAGCCCGAGTAGAGCACGTGCTGCGATAAGCATGACAGCGCTGGTTGAAAACGCCGCTAATATTGAAGTAATGGCAAAAAATGCCGCTCCAATCATCAACAGTTTGCGACGACCTATTTTATCTCCCAATGTACCCATGGTTATCAGCATACCTGCCACCATAAAACCATAGATATCTATGATCCAAAGTAATTCAGAACTTTTTGGTTTCAGATCTGCGCTGATATGTGGAATGGCAAGATTAAGAACTGTTAGATCCATCGCATATACAATGCATGGAAGTGCAATAATGATAAGTCCTATCCATTCCTTCCTGGTTGCTTTGGGCGCTATGGAATTGTCCATGATATCATTTATTGAGACACAAACTTAAACGAAAGAAAATACATTGACAGGGTGCAGATAAGACAATCATACGGCGTGATTGCGACGAGGCTGTCTGGCCGGCACCATTCCGCGATTTAGTTTTGGCCACGCAGCCTTTAAGAGGTTTCTAATATATTTCTGAGTGAAGTCCGTCCAGCGTTGGGTGGTCTGACATTTCATATTTTTTTGAAGAACAAACCGGGCAATTTTTGCCATGGCCATTGCTGCTTTATGAGAACAGCAGATCCAATATGCCCTGTTGCGTCGGAAATGATGTGCATGACCATTGTTTATTATAGTTACTGAAGATGACGAGAAGTTGAGCTGATTCGATTTCAATGATTATGCCACGATGAATTGAATATATTCGTATAAGAATTTTCACTTATGAGGTTTTGTATTCTTCTCAATACCTGCATGTTGATTTACTTAAACACTCATTCTCAAAAAATGGATACGGTGATAAATGTGGTAAGGTATCCGCAGGAAATGAATATCGCTTACTCACAGCTATATGTATTGAATTCAGATATCGGGGATATCACATTTTTCGACCAGGGTCATCCCGACAAACGTCAGTACATACTGAACGCCAATATCATCCCCAATTTTTATATCACACCAAGAAAGTGGAGATTCAATGTTGTGTTGACTCCTATTGTGCGTGTACGGATAATCGCAAATCAAAAGTCATTGCCGGTACGTACGCCAAGCTTCAACCCCGGTGGACAAATCTATTTCCCCATTGACCGTACAAAACTAACTGACTATAAGTACTTAAGTGTAGGTTATTATCATCATAGCAATGGCCAGGATGGCCCACCACTTGATTCAATAACAGGTAATCCTAATTTGTACAATGGCAACTTTGTTACCAATTACCTGGTAGCGAATTATCATTTTGGAAAAATCACAAATCGTCAAAACAACTACCTGAGACTGGGTTTGGAGGCACATACCGGCTTGATAAAGACAGGAGACGAGCCTGCTTACCGCGATCGCTTTGGTAAGTTCAGGATGAACTATTACTATGCCTATACAAGATTTGCAAGGATAGTTAACAAACTAATGGACAGGAACATTCAGGAACGCACAGAAGTAACTGAAGAAGAAAAATACCGTTTAGTGATTAGTGGAATGTTCATTCTTGAAAATATCGAAGCTAAATGGAATCAATACTTCAACACAGAAATAAAGTATTACCGGAAAATACAGGGAAGCGAAAACGCAGCTTTTTTCGGCTCTGTTGGTTATATGGGACATGACTATTATAATATATACTTTTATCAGCCCTATCCTTTTATCCGAATAGGTCTTGCCGCCAGCAATGCTTTTTTCTATAATCAGCGTTATAGAAATCAGCAAAGGAAGGTGGAGAGTATCAACAAGACTTTGCAGAAATAGTAACGGCGGCTTGTATAAGTAATGTTGGCTCTTTGGGAAATAACGCATAAAAGCATTTTCGAGAGCAAAAAAACAGTACTGTAGGTGCGCATAAATACGGGATCCGGAACGCTGGTTTAACAGTATTCCGGACGCCGAGGACATATGACTACTAATGGACTACACTTAGATTATGTGGCGAGCAAGCTCCTTTATTTGAGCACGTGAGCTTGCCTTATGTTAATTGATATTCTCTAAAGAAAATGCTGATATAATTACTACAATATCAATTAAGATACTTAGGATCAATACAGGTATAGTGATTTTTGTAGGCAGCGCTGCAAGGTTTACAATCAGTGATATTGTCATGCCAACCATTGCGGACATAAACAAAACAAGGTTCATTCCGGTCAACGCCACCATCGCAACAGTTAACGGGGTCAGGAAACAGCCATGTCCCGCTATTGATAACCCAAGCCACATAAAACGATTATTTTCCTGGCCAGATGCCCAGGTAGTGAAACGGCTGACTAAAGATGTTTTTGCAGGATAAGCTAAAGAAGGTTGAATGATTTGATTAAGAGTGCTTAGCATGTGTTTGAATTTTGTACTGTAAAATTCAGACATCTGACTTATCCCTACCATGATCTGCGTTTTGCAAAAACATGATTTTTATCAGCCTCGGTACTGATGTTGATTTCTGACTTTCCGATTCATAAAAATAACTTAGCGAAACAAAGTTCACTAAGCTTTCATCTAATTCAATTTTATAGAATTGCTATTGACTTACCTGGTATTACACATTAATATGTCCGGCCTTATTTATAATATCTTAAGAATTCACTATGTACCCCGATGTTATCATTTGCCAGCTAAGGTTGCTGGAACCTTTCCTTCAACACCAGGCATTGAAAGTCCAAGCAACTGCGATATATAAGGTGCGATATCAATAAGATTCATTTCCTGGATAACACTTCCCTTTTTTATTCCAGGTCCGACTGCGACAAACCCTGTCCGAATCTCCCTGAAATCCGGAAAGTGCCCGTGTGCTCCACCTTTATTCCTGGATTTTACAGCATCTCCGGTCATTGCATTTCCAATTGCTGCACCATTCTGAGCTGTAATAGCAAAAGCGACTTCTGGATTTGCCCCTGCTTTATCAAGTTGTTTGCGATCGATGATTTTAAAATATTTTTTGTCCTCCGCCGGAAGATTATTGAGCATAGTCATTACTGCTGTTGCCGTTTTTGTATCGTTTTTATCCTTGAGATAAAGATAACCGGAACCCGAAACAGAATAAAACTGAGCCTTCCATTCATCTTTTTTTACATCGGTAATAAAGCCTTCTTTGGTGAGCCAGACATTTGGACTTACTGAAGTAGTAACATCCATAAAGCCGTGATCTCCTGTAACAATAAAGACAGTTTTATCCCAGATGCCAGCTGATTTGATTGCATCGATAACAATTGCTAAGCTACTATCTGCATGTGCGATAGCGGCGCTTACTGCCGGACCTTCACGACCTTCCTGGTGAGAATAATGATCAACACCAAAAAAGTGGATCGTCATCAGGTTTGGTTTTTCCTTCTTGATAATATAAGCGGCAATTTTTGCGACATTACGGTCCTTACCATATTCAATACGGGGTGAATCATTAAAAAGATTTTTCTTAAGCTCTGCGACGATTCCTGAAGGAGTTGCGCGCTGTTCCCGGTTTTTTTCGCCCATGCTTCCAACATCTGAAATATCATAGTCGATAGGGGCACCTGCCGATACCGGCCACATCAACGCAGCAGTCTTCAATCCCTTTGTTTTCGCAGCGGTCCAAAGCGTAGGTACTTTGATTGAGCTGTCCTCCCAATATATCTTGCCTGTCGAACCATTGGGTTCAAACATTCCATTGAAGTAAATGCCATGCTTAGCCGGTCTAACCCCTGTTACTATGGCTGTATGTGAAGGATAGGTCATTGATGGAAATACGCTGTTAACGCCCTTTGCATGAACTCCGTCTTTCAGCATTTGCGCTAAGTTGGGTGTTTTCCAGGATGGGTCAAGATAATAGTCCGGGCGGAATCCATCGATCGTAATAAGGACAACATGTTCCACCTTTTGAGCGAATCCCATCAATGAAGCGACAAGTAAAAATGTAAACAGATATAACTTTTTCAAAATGATGATGAATTATGTTAAGAGAAATATGTGAAGAGAAATATGAATTATGAGTTATGAATTATGAAACTTAAATGATGAATTTTTAAGGGATGAATTATTTTATGATTAGGTAGCGGTGCATTTTAGTGGTGTAGGATTTCAAATAATGTGCAATGTTATGAATTATGATTGATCGGGTTCGACTTAATGATTTATTAATGTTGCCTGGGATTTTCATGGGTGAAGATAATAAACTAGGTGATGACAATTAAAGTTCATCCGTTGATTTCCGTGGTTAAGGTTTTATGCCAGCGGCAGGCAACTCATTTGAAACTCTTATCAATTGATCAAAGATTTTTCTCTGCATAGGCTGATCATTTTTTGGAAACTTGTTCCAGAGTTCCGTACCAAGAAACACTTCATTTGTTGAAACGTTCCAGATACCTGGCACTTCTAGATCTGGTTGATGCTGAATTGCAACGGTAACTGGCTCCGTTTCCCCACCCGGAATAAAAATGATTAATCTGCGCATCAATATGTTCGCAAAAATAACACAACCCTCGCGGTAAATAATTATAAAATTGCCGTGGTTTCACCCATCCACGTGGTTTCACCTGTTCCCGGGGTTTCCACTCCGGGCTATGCGAAGTCACCCCCCCATCGGGGGTTGGGCAGTATTCGCAATTTACGGGCTTTCTCATGACCCACAACCCCAACTCCTCACTCTATCACTCAACTCACCACTCGCCACTCACAACTCACCATTCCACTCATCACTCATAACTCATCACTCATAACTCATAACTATAATAATACTTAGTTGGCAACTGACGGCGGACTACTGACTCCCCAATTTACGTTGGGTTGCGGGCCCATTTCAAGTACAAGTTTGCCGCCCTTTAACAGTTCGCTCGCGGGAAACCAGAAGGCATCTAATTTTTTGCCATTTAAGGTAGCAGACTGAACATATTTATTTAATCTTGAAACATTGTTAGCTTCAATATCAAAGGTCTTGCCTCTTCCGTATTTATTTCCAAGATCAATTGATACTTTTGAAAAGATAGGACTGCCTATTTCATAAATCGGATTGATGCGCGCACCACCATCTATCTGGAACAATCCAATGGCAGACATAATAAACCATGCACTCATCTGTCCCTGGTCCTCATCGCCGAGATAAGCATTGGCAATATCGTATCCATAATACCTGTCAACAATCGAACGGCTCCATTGCTGCGTGAGCCATGGTTGCTGCACCCAGTTAAAGAGATAAGCAAAATGCATAGACTGTTGATTGCCCTGGATCACCGGGTAATCCCAATAAGCATCGTTCGGTGCATTATAGCGCCATTTCTCAGATTCCTTAAACCCCCAGGCAAGGCGTTCTTTGAATTTATCTATACCAATGGTGCTCGCCAGACCAGGTACATCCTGCGGAACAAAAAATGTTAACTGCCATGCATTTCCTTCAACATAATGTTCATTGGCGCCAGACTTAAAAGGATCGAAGTCAGGGTACCAGGTGCCATCTGATTTACGTAAGCGGGCATATCCCGTTTCAGGGTCGATCGCGTTTTTCCACCACAACGATCGTTCAGAAAATTCTTTATATTTTTCAGTCTTTCCTAAAGCCTTCGCAAACTGGGCAACTGTCCAGTCATCATAGGCATACTCAAGTGTATTTGAAAAGCGACCCTTATCATAAGGTACAAATTTGTATTTTATATAGCTATCGAAATCCTGGTTACCTGCCAGGCCGCCACCAACTTTTGTTTGTTGGGTTGATACGGTTTTTTCAATTGCTGCGAATGCTTTTTGTGCATCAAAATCCCTGATGCCCATATGATATGCCGAAGTGATTAACGGAACTTCATGTTCAGCAACCATTACCGGTATATATTCCATACCTGCGGGACCCTTTGCCAGCCAGCCATTTGCATCATACATAGCAAGTTGTGATCTCACCCATTTTGATGACCATTCCGGTGTAACAAGGTTCCAGAATTGATTAAGGTTCCAGAAAGTGTTCCAGAATGCATCGCAACCAATAGCTACATCATCAGCACCTTTTAATTGTTGTATTTTTTCAGTTGCATCCACCCACTTACCATCTACATCACTGAAAATGTTCCGGCTGCAGATACCGCGATACATATTTGTATAGAAACGGAGCTTCTCACGCCGATCATTAGTCGCAATTTTCAGCCTGCCGAACAAATCATCCCAAACCTTACGCTGGTTATTATACACTTTCTCAAAGCTCCATCCGAATGGTTTGCTTATTTCGGTCTCCAGGTTTTTTGAAGCACCATCGATGCTTACATAAGATATGCCTGTACGAACCTGTACTACCTGGTTTGTGCGTGTATCAAACTCAACATAGGCCCCGGCGTCTTTGGCATCTTTTACATTTATCAGGTCGCCGGTTCCGGTTTCATCATTTGTCCAGGTTCCGAATTTTCTTATAGGTTGATCAAATTCAATCACGAAATGAACAACATAATCGTTTGGTATCCCATTCCAGACATCTGGTGAAACCTGTTTACTGAATCCTTCTATACGGCGATCACTTACCTTTTTAAGCTGCACCTCGGGTAATTGATATTTATATTCAGCGGGCGTTTGCAGATCAATCATGATCCTTGAATCCGTATCTTTTGGATAAGTGTATCGTTGGAAACTGGCGCGGGTCGTAGCGGTCAGTTCGGCCTTGATATCATAGTTGGTCAACTGAACCTTGTATAAACCCAGTGGTGCTTCTTCTGTGGATTTATCAATGGCGGATCGATAGCCTTCGCCAGGAGCACTCCTGGGACTTCCAACCTTTGTCTTCAGCGGACCATTTACAGGTAACATCCCAAGTCCGCCCATAGTCCATTCATGGATATGGCTAAAAGCTCCGACGGTTTCAAAGGTTGGATCATAGCCGGCCTGCCAGCCATCATTCTGATTGTCAGGGCTGATTTTAACCATACTAAATGGCATCCAGGGACCAGGTGCGATCATCCAGCGTGAATGCGCTGTTCCAATCTTAGTATCCACATAATCTGAATAGGTGGCAAGCGGCTTTGCTGAACGCGAAACAGTACCGGTTTGAATAACCTTTCCATCAACCAGGATCTCGTAGTTGCTTTTTTTAACGGTAGTTGTCGCTGGCATCGGGACTTCAAACTGGTAGCGACCAGTCTCAAGCTTTTGTTCGAAGACCTGCTTACCGTCCAGTTTCACGGCTACAGCTGGATTCCCTTCCAGGTGTTCCATATCCACGAGTAAGGGTTGAATCCTTTTCCCATCAAGGTTCAGTTCATAACTGGCTGCCTTGGCTTCTCTTAAAAATACGCCGGAAGGATCCCGCACCGCTATGATGGCAGGTCCCTCCAGGCGTAAATTGTCGAATACAAGCCATGAACCATCCAACGAAGTTATTGTGATCTCGTTTCCGCCGGGGCGTAGCAATCCCGGCTTTACAGGAATCTCTATGATATATTCTGCTGGCGTAAAGGCCGAGTCTGGCAGCAGGTTTTTTGAAGAACCTTTAGGCAACTCCTTTACTATTCCTACACCATTTATACTTACTTTAAAAAGCGGTGGTATATTGACGTTATAGCCTAACAGATCTATAATAAGCTTTGCTTCAGCCTGCTGCCCCTGCGGCGGGAGTTTGTCGAGCTGAAAAAGGATGTTAACCAAATGAGATCTGATTCCGGAGGTCGGTGCTGTGCCACCCCATTTATCTTTTGGACCAGGCAGTACATATGGAAAATCTTTTTCTGCTTTTGAATATCCTATGATAAAATACCGATCCTCCCATCCAAAATCATGTTCAAGAAATTTTTTATAGTCAATTGGTGACAGTGCAAGCTCTGATGACTGGTTATCAGCTTTACCTATCTCCCAAATAACCTTGTTTTGTCCGAATGAAGAAGTTGTTACTGCTAATAAAATAACCGTAAATACCTGGACTCTTAAGAACCTGTTAAACTGCATCTTTGATTTTTTATTTGTTTCACCATAACGGTTTTTACTTCAGGGCTTGATGTATGATATCAGATCTTTGCACCTGCACCTTAATTTTAGTCGATTTTATTTCGCCGCTGCTAATTTCTTAGATCCCGATGATGAACCCTTAATGCCTGAAGACATGGAAGGCGGTGCATCGCCGGGTTTGCTACCCCAGTCTTCATTTGGCTTCGGCCCCATCTTCAATACCAATTTACCACCATCTACCAGGTCTGCATGATAAAACCATGGTTTGGTTAAAGCTTTACCATCAAGTGTTGCGGATTGTACATAAATATTTTCATCAGAAACATCCTCTGCTTCAATCACAAAACTTTTACCCGGATAATATTTTGAATCGAGTTCAATTGTTGTTCTTGGAAACAGCGGACTACCAATTTCATAAAACGGTTTTTCAGAAGCACCACCATCTGTTTGAAAAAGACCCATTGCACTCATTACAAACCAGGCGCCCATCTGCCCTTCGTCTTCATCACCTGGCCATCCATTATAAGGATCGGAGCCGTAATACTGAGACATGATTGCCTTCACCCATTTTTGCGTTAACCATGGCTTGCCGGAATAGTTAAAAAGATAAGCCGCCTGCATGTTTGGCTGATTACCATGATTGATATAAAACAATTCCATCTTATCACCGATCGCATTAAAATCGGAAGGTGAAGATTTTTTGAACCCATCATCCAACCTGTTATTGAATTCATCCACACCAACCAGGCTTACCAATCCATTCATATCCTGGGGAACAAAAAAACTGTATTGCCATGGATTACCCTCGGTATATCCTCTTGTATGGATGGGATCAAATTCATCCATCCATTTACCATTCTTAAATTTCGGACGCATGAACTTTGTCTCCGGATCAAACATGTTGCGATAGTTATTCGCGCGCCTGGTGAATGTATCATACTCTTTTTTCTTGCCGAGACTTTTGGCCATCTGGGCTACGCACCAGTCATCATAGGCAAACTCAAGTGTATTAGATACCGGACCGGATTCTCTTGGCACATAGCCGTACTTAATATAATCATTGAGATCCCTGTTTCCTGCAACACCGCCGCATTCATGTTTGATGCCCTGAACCGTTTGCTGATGCAACATGGCTTCAAACGCGGTTTTTACATCAAAGTCGCGTATGCCTTTCTGGTAAGCACTTACGATCAGTGCGATCTCGTGAGAGCCTTCCATGATACCTGAATATTCAAAACCGGCAGGACCTCGCGATAACCAACCGCCATGTTTATACATTTCCAGTTGGGACTTTACCCATTTGCTGGCGATATCAGGGTTAACAGTTGTCCAAAGCTGGTTGAGGTTCCAGAACGTATTCCAGAAAGCATCGCAGCCAAGTATCGGAGATGATGGATCATCAAGTTGTCTTATATTTTCGCAGGGATCAACATATTTGCCATTCACATCACTCAGGATGGAACGCGCGGCATAAGATCGATATAGATTGGTATAGAACTTTATCTTATTAGTCTCCGAACTTCCCTCGACTTTTATCTTACTTAACATTCCGTTCCACACATCCCGTGCATCTTTACGGGCCGCTTCAAAATCCCATTTAAAGGGATCCATTTCTGTCTGAAGATTTAATCGCGCCTGTTCAATGCTAACATAAGAGATGCCTGTCTGCATCAGGATCACCTCGCCGGCTTTGGTTTCAAAATCAACAAAAGCACCTATATCACCATTGCCTTTAATTTCACTGAGCTTATGTGTTATCGTATCTCCTTTCCATCCTCCAAAATCTTTAAAAGGTTTGTTGAAGCGGGCGACGAAATGAACTGTGTAGTCATTGAAACCACCTTTCTGCATCCAGTTCCCACTCTGCTGTTTTGAATAACCTTCAATTTCTGTATCACTAACGCGGGTTATCTGTGCATCAAGCACATTAAAAGGATATTCAGCAGGGAACAACAGGTTAAACATCAGGTGTGCATCCTGTGACACGGGAAAAGTCATCTTAAAAAATCCCGCCCTTGTTGTGCTGGTTATTTCCGTTTTGATACGATAATTAATAAGATCGGCTGAATAATAACCCGGAGAAGCAACTTCAGTACGTTTATCGATTCTTGAACGGTGACCGGCCGTTTCCCCGGTAGTGGTTGGCGCATCAGGAGGATAGATTTTCGGATTTACAGGGCCCGTTGTTGGCATTACTGATAAGCCAGCCATGGTCCAGGCATGAATATGACTAAAGCCTGAAACACTGGCCAGGGTATATTCGTAACCGGCTTTCCAGTCATCACCCTGGTTGTCGGGGCTGAGTTGTACCATGCCAAAAGGCCTGCTGGCACCAGGATTAAGCATCCATCTTGATTCCGAAGTTCCAATCAATGGATCAGCATAATCAACGGGTTGCTTTTGTTGAGCCTGTGTAATGAGGCCAGCAAACAAAAAACCTGAAACAGATAAAATATTTTTGATTACTGATCCGGATAGGTGTCTACTGGTATCGGACTTGAACAATTTCATTCTTAATTTTTATAAAATATTGCTAACGAACTATAGGGTTTTAGATAATACCTTTTGAGATTTTAGAAGCCATCAATTAAACAACCATGTTGAAATTAACTTCTGGCATTTTGGAAGCCATTAATTAAACAACCAAGTTGAAATTAGCGTCCCGCATTATTAAATAATATTATTTCATCAGAGCTTTATTTAATACAGGAATATGATCATAAAATTTATTGCCAGATTAGTAACCGGAATTCTGCTTAATGGCATTGTTACTCCTTTTGATCTCATCATTCGGAATCGGGAAAAGATAATAATGATCTCCCTTCCATGGCCTCCTTATCTCAGCTTCCGGTATTATGCCATAAGTGTATGAAAGTTTACCTAAAAGATCGCCCGCCTGCACACCTGTCCAATCCATTGTCACAGAAGTAAGCCCTCTTGTCGGAGCATCTATATTGCCCGGAGCTGCTTTCCAACGTAACAAATCAAAAAATCTTGAGTCTTCCAGGTGAAGTTCAATAGCTCTTTCATTTCTATATTCATTTACAAGTTCAGCACCGGTTGATATGATATCAGGCATATTAACCGATGGTCTTTTTCTTATCTTATTGATGTATTCACGGGCAACAGCTTCATTACCTAAAGCTATTTGTATCTCGGCATAGTTAAGATAAAATTCAGCAAGTCTTAAAAACACGATTGCCTGGCTGTAATTATAATCATAGCTTGCCCTTGGGCCAGTAAAATCCAGGAGTCTTCTGAAAGTATAACCTGTTTGAACACGGTGATGAAAAGGGGTTAAACCCTTAACCCAATATGTTTTTGAATCACGTCCAAAATCAAAAAGATTCTGCCCGTTTTTGGGATCAACCTTGTTTGGATTTTGAAAAGGCGCAACATTGTTTGGGTTCGGATTTGCATCTTCCCAATACTCATAGGTCCTCACTGTACTTTTTGCACCATCGCTGATGTTAAAAGGACCTGCCCCCGGGTAAATTACAGATGTATAATAACGGGGATCCCTGTCTTTATTTGGTTGTTGAGGATCATAACCTGAAGCGGCGTTTACAGTTATACCATCTGCGAGATAAGGATATTTTCCATTTTTAAGTTGAAACATATTCACGAACCGCTGTGTTGGCATGATACGTTGCCTGGCATCAAAACCACTTGGCCAGTAATCATAATTAAAACCCCAATCTGGTATTCTTGTACCGGGTGTAAATGTTTTTCCAAGAATGATCTCATCAGTTTTTAGTGGACGTGTGAATAGATCTTCATGGGTTGGATGCAATTGAAATCCCGCATCAATAACAGCCTTAGTGGCTACTTCCGCTGCCCGCCATTTGGACAGATCGTTGGAAGGATTATTGAGCGGACTTGCAACATATAGTAGTACCCTGGCTTTTAAAGCCAGTGCAGCAGCCTTGCCTATCTTGCCTGAAGGCGCTGAACCAGCCGGAAGTAATTGAATAGCCTTCTCACAATTATCCAGGACATAAGCAGCACATTCATCAAAAGTATTTCTTGATACATCAAATGTTGTTTCCGTTAACTGAAAACTTTCTTTTATGATCGGAACTCCACCATAACTACGCATCAGTTCAAAGTAGATCCAGCCAAGCAGGAAATGCATTTCACCTTTCATCGGATCAAGTTTCTCTTTCTCAATCTTCGATTCTGCAATCTCTTCAAAAAAGATATTGGCTTTCCGGATATAACTGTATTCTTCATTCCAGATATCTGTTAGGTCGCGGATATTATCCGGTGAGATGTTACCCTCCAGGTATTGACGTATACCAGCTGCCTTATCATGAGTTTCGGGTTGACAGACTGCAATATCAGTCAGCGCTTCGTAACTGCCGGTGCCTGGACTCCAGGGCGGTCTTATGCCGTTATAGACATTGTAAACATAGTTCTGAAGAAACGCCGGATCGGTGAAAACAGCATCCCCGGAAATAGTATCAAGCGGACGCTTGTCTAACAGATCACGTTTACATGAAACGACAATCACTATAAGGCTAAGAAACAGTATCACAAAAGCCTTGACAGATTTACTATTGGTATATTTTGAATTATTCATCTTACTATAATTTTGATCGTGCGCCGTTAGAAAGTTATATTCAGACCCACACTTACAGTTCTCATATTTGGATATACCCCTCCATTACCGCTCAGGAATTCAGGATCACCTGCACCATATTTCTCAAGGTTATTATAAATCAGAAACAGGTTGTCGCCTGAAGCATACAATCTTAATGCTGATATCTTAACCCGTGAAAGCCACTTGTTTGGAAGCGTGTAACCTAGCTGGATGTTTTTCATTCGAAGCCAGGTTGATTCATGATAATAAAAATCGCTGTTCGATGCGCCGGTACCATTTGGTGCAATCATCGGAAGTTCAGCATTTACATTATCGGGACTATAGCTGTTGTTTGCAACATATTTCAGACCATTGCCTGCAGCACCTGAATTGAATCCATTGTTCAATCTCCACTTTGCACCACTCTGACCTGCCATTAGTATGCTGAGATCAAAGTTTTCATAATCGAGACCGATATTTATACCGAACTGAGCTTTTGGATAAACACTAATGGTACCATCGGCTTCATTCACAATTGTGGGATTAAACATATAACGGTCATTACCGTCAATCTTGCCGTCCCCATTCAAATCTGCAAAAATCAGGTCACCCACCCTTGCACCGGGATAGTTGATGTTTTTAGCCAGGTCTTCCGGTGTCCGGTATATACCTATCGACTTGTATACAAGACCTGAACTCAGGGGCTGGCCTTCTCTTTTCTGATAAGGTTCAGACTGTGGCGTCTCATCTATAAAAACGATCTTGTTTTCAGTATAAGAATAATTTGCACTTAATCTTAATCCGACCTTGCCGATGTTCTGGCGATATCCTGCCTGTAACTCAAATCCTTTGCTGTCCATTTTACCAATGTTTTCATCTGGCAGTACGAGACCCGTATAAGCAGGTATAGATGCCTGTCTGCGCGCCAGGATATTTTTTGTTTTGGTTTGATAGATATCAGCTTCAAATGTTAACCTGTTCTGGAGAAATCCAAGTTCAACACCAAGGTTGGTAGTTTCAGATACCTCCCAGGTGATATCCGGGTTTGGTGTTGAAGTAGCTGCGATACCCCTGACATCAACACCATTTACCACCCAACCAGGTGAATATCCAAACGCCCCTATATATTGAAACGGATTTACCCTGTCATTACCCAACTGGCCCCATGATGCTCTTAATTTAAACGTGTTGAACAGCTTCGGCATAAACTTCTCGTTGCTTAAAACCCAGGCTGCGGAAGCCTGCGGGAAGAATCCAAATCTTGTGTCTTCTGGAAATATTGGTGAGCCATCATAACGTGCACTGAATCCAAACAGGTATTTACTCCGGAATTCATAACTGGCTCTTCCAAAAAAGTTTTGCCTGGCTGACTCAGATGCTCTGCCATCGTTGTTGAAATTTGCACGATCAGTGCTTCCTGCAAATAACTGGTCGATAGTGGCAGATTCAAAGCCGAGGCGTTGAGTCCAGAACCTATTGTCTTTGTATTCCATCTGCTCATAAGCAACAAACACATTGATCTTATGGTCTTCGTTGATAGTAGTTGCATAAGAAAGCTTGAGATTATTTGTCAATCTCTGAGTCTGGTAAAATTCTTCACGCAATCCAATGTCCTCTACTGTTCTCGAAGGTTTTTCTACGATTTCACCAGCAGGATTTCTTTCATAATAGAGCCAGGTATAATTAAAGACCTTATCATAGTTCATGGTTCGTACCAGGGAAGAAAAACCGTCAAGGGCCAATCCTTTTACAAATGGCATATTGTATTTAAAGCGAACGGTGCCTGTGAAAACATCGGCTTTGTATTTGCGGTAACCCGGGCTAAGCAATCTTGCGGCCGGGTTTGATTGTGACCAGCCTTCACCAGGATAACGATAATCACCGCCGATATAAGCTTCCTGCAAAGGGCTAACCGTAGCGAACTGGCTGACATCTCCACCGGGATTACTTTGAGGTGTTTCAGTTTGCTTTTCACGAACAGAAATATCAAGACCAACTTCGAAATTTTTTGTAACAGAAACATCCACGTTGCTCCTTAGATTGTATTGTCTCAGTTTTGTTTTATCATCGCCCCTGAGTATACCACCTTGTGAAGCCGCTCCAACCGAAAGAAAATATCTTACTTTATCAGTACCACCCCTCATCGTTAGAGAGTGTCTTGATTGTTTAGCCGGCGCATCTACCAAAGCATCATACCAATCTTCCGGCCTTCTTGTACCATTGCGAAAAGACTCAACCAATGCATCAGGAAAGTCTGGTGGTGTACCTTCCAGTTTTCTACGTGCATTGAGAACACCCATGTATTCAAATACATCAGCGGACCTGATTTTCATAGTGGGTGAAGACCATGAAAATGTTGAACTGAAATCCAAAGCCGCTTTGCCGGATTTACCACGTTTGGTTGTTACCAGTATAACTCCCCCGGCAGACTGGGCTCCGTATATGGCGGCGGCGGCATCTTTCAGCACCGAGATAGATTCGATATCGTTTGGATCTATACGGTTTAATCCATCAGGATCAGCATTTGCCACGCCATCAATTACGATGAGGGCTGAGCTGTTACGAAAGGTCTTGGCGCCCCTTACTAATATTTTTGCGTCATCAAAACCAGGTGCGGAACTTGTCTGGCTTACAAATAAACCCGGAAGTCTTCCTGCCAGCGAGTTTGAGACCGAAAGCGAGGTGGTCTTTTTTATTTCCGTACCTGTCGTTTGTACGACAGCGTTAGTAAGCTCAGATCTTCTCTGAGTACCATAGCCAACTACCACCACATCATCCAGATTAGCGGACAGCGATTCTATCCTGATATTATTGCTGCTTTCACCAATCGGGATCTCCTTTGTGTCGGCTCCCACATAGGATACAACCAGGATACTGTTTTTATCTTTTACAGTAATGGAGTAATTACCCTCCTTGTCAGATATAACGCCGTTGGTGGTGCCTTTTTCCAGTACATTGACCCCAGCCAGTGGTGCTCCGGCCTGATCAATAATCTTCCCGGTGACAGTTGTATCTGCAAAAGGTTTGAATTTTTCAATTCCCGGATGATAAAAATCGTCTTTGTTTGCGTACAAACAATCGGAGAGTAACAGCGAGAAAATTAAAGTACAAATAACAGACCCCGGTATTGGCCAGTTGTTTGCGTACAGTTGTTTTTTCATATAGCAATTGTTAGCAGTCAATATGTAGACTTGTGTAGGAGCGTGTTCCGGAATAACCAGGCGCCATGATTAACCTGAAGCCTGAATTTCAGCACCGGCGGCAATCAGGAGCTGTTGTTGTTTTTCTTCATACCAGGTTGTTTTTAGAGATGGACCAAACGGTTTACATATTGAAGAATTCCTTAGCTTGCCAATGTTACAAACTATATGTATATACATTTATACATATCAAATCTAACAAAAAACTTGATATTCAAAATTTTTTTTGTAGATATGGGCTTTTAGAGGTGAAATTTAGGTCTCGCGGAGGTAAAACCGAATTTGGACGATTGTTACTACATGACATGTTTTCAAACCATTAACCAATGAAATCATTAAACTTTTACCTATTCCTGGTTTTCACTGCGCTTATTGTTTCTTGCAAACAATCGAACCATATGTTTCAGCTTGTTTCAGGAAATCATTCAGGAATTGACTTTAATAACCAAATCATAGAAAACGATTCTATCAACCCGATTGATCTCACAAATATTTATAATGGCGGTGGGGTCGGTGTGGGTGATTTTAACAATGATGGTTTGCAGGACCTGTATTTCACCGGCTCCATGGTTTCAAACAAATTATATCTCAACAAAGGTGATTTGCAATTCCAGGATATAACAGCAACTGCCGGTGTTAATGGTGAAGGACGCTGGAGCCGGGGTGTTGCCGTGGTAGACATCAACAATGATGGCTGGATGGATATGTATGTTTGTACAGCGATGAATATCCTTGCTGGTAAAAGAAAAAATCTGCTTTATATAAACCAGGGTCTTGACAAAAACAAGTTGCCATTTTTCAAAGATCAGGCAGCTGTGTATGGACTTGATGATACGACCCATACCACCATGGCCAGTTTCTTCGATTATGATAATGATGGCGACCTTGATGTTTACCTGGTAGTAAATGAGATTCTCAAAACCGTGAATCCATCTGTGTTTAAGCCAAAGATTACGGATGGTTCATTTCCCAGCACCGGGCGCCTGTACCGAAACTCAATGAACATAGCAGCCGGTCACCCTGTTTTTACAAACGTGTCACGCGAGGCTGGTGTTATCGCTGAAGGATATGGGCATGGAGTGACCATAGCTGATATAAATAAAGACGGATGGAAAGATATATTTGTTACGAATGACTTCATTGCAAATGATCTGCTATATATAAACAACCATGATGGCACTTTCACAGATAAGGCAGCCAGCTATTTTAAACATACTTCAGCCAATGGAATGGGCCAGGATATTATTGATATCAATAATGATGGACTATCTGATATTATCGAGCTTGATATGAACCCCGAAGATAATTACCGGAAAAAAATGATGATGAATCCGGGGAGTTATCAAACCTATCAGCTTAATGATTTTTTTAAATACCAGCATCAATATGTGCGAAACACCTTGCAGCTTAACCTGGGCCCAAGGGTGAATTCGAATGATTCTGTTGGCGATCCAGTTTTCGCTGATATAGCTTATTTCGCTGGGATCGCAGAGACTGACTGGAGCTGGACACCGCTCGCTGCTGATTTTGATAACGATGGATTCAGGGATCTGATCGTTACCAATGGATTTCCGAAAGACATCACTGATCACGACTTTATTGCTTATCGGAAAGAAGCAAATTTTACCGGCTCTGAACACAGTACACTTTCACAGATCCCGGAAGTAAAGTTGCACAACTATGCATATCATAATAAGGGCAATGGAAAGTTTGAGGATGTTTCAACACTATGGGGCCTGCAGCAACCTTCATTTTCAAATGGGGCAGCTTATGCAGATCTCGACAATGATGGCGATCTTGATTTCGTTATTAATAATATCAATGATCCGGCTTCGGTTTATGAGAACACGATTTCAAAGGTTGAAGAAAATACAAATCAAGGTGAGAAATCAAATAACCATTATCTATCGGTTCAGTTATCAGGTGATACCTTAAACCGGAATGGCCTGGGCGCATGGATTGAAATTTATTATAGTGGCGAACAGCAGGCTTATGAGCAAACGCCGTATCGTGGTTATCTTTCCACCATCCAGTTGAATCCGCATTTCGGTCTTGATACTATTTCAACAATAGATTCGCTGGTTGTAAAATGGCCGCTTGGGCTAAAACAGGTAATAAAAAACATCAGGGCCGATCAGACTATAAAGATTGATATAAAAAATGCCGGGACAACCCAGGATTGGAATCTGCCTGTTTTAACTACTAATGCTTTATTTAAGGAAGTCACTGCTACCGTTAGTCTGCAATATCATCATAGGCAAGCCGATCAGATTGATTTCAACATTCAACGTTTGTTACCGCATAAGTTTTCAGAGTATGGGCCTGCCCTTGCAGCCGGTGATATAAATGGTGATGGACTCGACGACATCATCGTTGGTGGAAATTCAGATTTCACCACAACGGCTTTGATTCAACAGGCTAATGGCAATTTCAAAGAAAAGCCAATAACCAATTCATCGCCGGTCCGGGAGATGCAGCATAACCAGGGCATTCATAACAAACAAAATGCACAAGATCTTCAAGACGCCAAAGAGGCCCAAGCTGCTCAGGATGCCGGGGATATGCAAGGTACACAAGGCATTCAAAAAACAGGATTCCAGGATATGGGCTTGTTATTATTTGATGCTGATGGCGACAACGATCTTGATTTATATGTAGCACGTGGGGGCTACGAGGCTAAGGCCAATAGCCCGGCTTACCAGGATGTATTTTTTATTAATGATGGGAAGGGCAGCTTCAGGTCCGATCCAATGGCTTTGCCCCGAAACCTGACCAGCAAATCATGCGTGCGCGCGATTGATTTTGATAAGGATGGCGATCTTGATTTATTTGTTGCGGGCCGTGTGGAGCCGTGGAACTACCCAAAGCCTGTATCTAGCTTTATTTACCGGAATGATACGAAAACAGGCCAGGCGGGCCAGGTAAAGTTTACCGATCTAACAGCGCAGGTCGCTCCGGGATTATCAGGTATAGGCCTTGTTTGTGATGCATTGTTCACCGACTATGATAATGATGGCTGGGCTGACCTGGTCTTAGCCGGGGAATGGATGCCCGTTACCTTTTTAAAAAATGACAAAGGTGCTTTTAAAAATATCAATCCGCGACTTAAAGGCAAAACCGACACGGTCGATAACACGATCAATAACACGACCGGCAGTCCGGAAAATAATGGTGTTGCCCAAACATTATCTTCCCAGGTAGGATGGTGGAACTCTATCACAGGAGGTGACTTCGACAATGATGGCGATATTGACTATGTGTTAGGAAATCTCGGCAATAACAGCTATTTCAAGGCAGATGCCGGGCATTCTGTTTCAATCTATTCGAAAGACTTCGATAATAATGGAAGCTATGATGCATTTCTTTCTTTATATCTGCCAACAAGCCAGGACACACTGACGAAAAAAGAATATCCTGCTTCTTTGAGAGATGATGTGATTGGTCAGATGACCGGGATGAGATCAAAGTTCCGCAACTATAAATCCTATGCACACACAAGCATGGACCAGTTTTTTAGTGCAGAACAACTGACTGGGGTCTTGAAATTAAAAGCAAATAATTTCAACTCTGTCTTTTATCGCAATGATGGTGGGAACAAATTTACCCTCATCCCCTTGCCCGGTGTTGCGCAGTTATCTGCTTTGAATGGAATGATAGCCGATGACTTTGATGGCGATGGAAATCTTGACCTGATGATTAATACAAATGATTTTGGTACTGATGTTTCTGTTGGTCGTTATGACGCATTGAATGGACTTGTGTTGAAAGGAGATGGCAAAGGAAACTTTGAGCCTCAATCTATGTTACAAAGCGGGGTTTATATTCCAGGCAATGGCAAAGCGCTGGTAAAACTGAGAAACAAAAATGGAAAATATCTTGTAGCTGCTGCGCAAAATCGTGGTCCATTGAAATTGTATGAATTGAAGCAGTCATCTAAAACAATTGCTATTTTACCAAATGATGTGGTCGCAGAATTAATCTATAAAAACGGAAAGAAACAGCGACATGAATTTTATTATGGCTCATCTTTCCTTTCGCAGTCAACGCGCTTCATGCCAGTAGCAGCAGATGTAGTATCGATTGAAGTGATTAGTAGTAATGGGCAGAAACGAAGATTTTGAGATCAGCGGCTAAAGCGTTGAACAGGCCCCTTTAAGAGAATTATGAGTTATGAATTATGAGTTATGAGTGGAGTGGTGAGTGTTATGAGTGCTGAGTTTGTTTCATAATTCATAACTCATAATTCATAATTCTCTTAACCTAATGCTTAAACATCGGCAGAGGGTTCAACGGATGCCGTACCAGGTTTTTGAATATTTTACGAAGAAGGAACAGATGAAAACCGCTGTTGGGAAATTGTTTGCGATAGGCACCAGCTGTATTACGGTCGGCTCCAAAAGCCAACACCCCAAGTGAAACATCAATCCAATCTGCTTTTCGAAAGTTATTTACTGTATCCTGAAAGTCTCCTTTGTAAGAAGTAGTTTTGTGATGCCAATAAATCATCAGTTCAATCTCTTCAGCCATCTCCTGTAAATTTTCCTGGACGAGGTATTTTCGGGCAACTACGATCGAAGGAGCGAGATAATCAATTGTGTTATTTGTCCAGATGCCAATGTCGTGGAATACACCTGCAATGGCATATTTCATGAAATGTGCCGGGTTCTTGTCGAGTAACATGCAATTTCCAACCACCCGGCAAACATGGTTCCGGTACTTTTCATAATCACGGTCTAGCACAGCCTTATACGGAAGCATTAACTGATCAACTGTATCTTCAATATTATTCAAAAATCAGAAATATTATTAAGAGAATTATGAATTATGAGTTATGAATTATGAAAGAAGAGACATTCAACTCACCATTCAAAACTCACCACTGAACTCATCACTCATCACTCATAACTAAAATACTTAATAGACTTGCCGGCTTTGCTCACTGTTTTTTTATCAGCATCTTCGATCAGGATTCAGATCAATGTTTGTGCTCAACGACATTGCTACAGCATTGGTCGTTTCAGCATCGTTAGCTCACAATTTTTCTCTTCATATTGCTCAACACTCCGAATAATCCGAAGCAAACCTGCCATTAACTGCGTACAATTTATCTATCCGTATATCAAGGTCCTCATTCAGTCGCATCCATTGAAATCCGTCCTTCTCATACATCGCTGTGATCAGACCATTTGCTCTTGTTACCCCACTGTCTTCATACAACACTCCGGCCTGTTGCTTGTTATTGTAAAGATCAAGCACCTGCTCGTAGAAACTTCCGTTTACGGGATTGGTATCTCTGATATCTTTTTCCATATATAGATATTTTATGCAACACAAATTTAAGAAAAAAATGAATTATGAGTTATGAATTATGAAAGGAATAACACTCTTCATTCATAACTCCTTTCATAATTCATAACTCATAATTCTCTTGTCAGTGTTTGCGAAGCCAGTCAAGAATGAAACCAGCGTCTTCTTTCCAGGTGGGAAGACCCAGTACAAAATGATTACGATCCTTCACCACATATTCGGTTACTGAATTCTTGCTTTTATAACTATTATAAACCCTTTTGCAGAGATGCGCTGGTATGCATTGATCCTGGCTTCCGGCAAGCATCAATAAAGGACCATGTTCTTTCTTGAAATCAACATGTGCTGCACTGGTGAGACCGCCTCTTACCGCTCTTTTTGATTCAGGAATGGCCAGCTCGTTATAAGTTTCTTTTTGTCTTTCGAGCGACATTCCATTTGTAAATGCATACTGCCAGCTTGGAAATGAACGCAGATATGTTTTGTTGATGTCTGTAAAGTAACCAAGTGCCTGTGTATTTGATTTCAGGAACGCAAATTCATAAGGCAATATACCCTGGGGAGGCGCAGCATGCATAGCAACCGCGGCCTCAGCCAGTCCTTTGTTTAGCAAAACCTGAGCCATTTGCCCGCCAAACGAGTGCCCAATCAGTATCGGCTTCTCTGGTAAATTTTGAATGAGACTTGTAAAATGGCTGATTAAAGCGGGGAGCGTCACCGCTGCCAGCGCCTTATCAGGATGCCGTTTCCGAAGTGTTGCTGCATCGCTGTCTTTTCCAAGCCAGGGCGGTGCTGTAACTTTATAACCTTCATTGGAAAAGAAACCTTTCCAGTTGTCCCAACAGGCATGACTAACAAATGCACCCGTTAGAAAAACGATTGTTTTTGATTGTATCATTGGTTGCTATTTTTGAAATGTTTGTGATGTATTAACCAGGTGATACTAATAATCAGATCCAACACTAGCTCTATCTTAATAGACAATCTTTGACATATGTATTTATGGCTGATAGTTTTCTAAAAACGGATTAATGAGTTCGGGAAAGATCAGTTAAATCCCGACTAAGCCTCAATTCACAATGTCGTTGGCTCAATATTCGGATTAGCTGACCGGATTACTTCAATCGATTCGAAGATATTTTTTTGCTATGGCTCGCAAGACTAAGTAGAAGGTTTTATATTTTCCACCGGCGATATGCCCCTATTCAAGCAGGCCGATCTGACAACGGATTCATAATAAATATAAATGAAAATTAGCTATCTATCAATTTAAAATATCCACGTGCTACCCAGCTGAAAAAGGAGATCCTTTGCACAATAACAGTCATGCACAACTGCTAAAAACAAAAAAGGCCTTTATACCGACAACAGCTATGGATACCTGAAATCAGGTTACTTTCTATCCACTTCAATTTCATTTAACAGACTCACCTGAGGGATACAAATCAAGCAACTTATTCAGACGGGTTGTGATTTCCGGATACTTCGCAGTAAGGTTCACACGCTCTGCCGGATCCCAGGACAGGTTAAAAAGCTCGGTGCCTTGTTTTGTGCGACGCAGTTTCCACTCCTTGTCCTTCACTACTTCGTGGGTGCCATTTAACTGGTAATAAATCGGCTTATGATTTCGTGGTGCATTTTTCTGTGTTAATAATTTCGATACCGATTCGCCATCCAGATGGCGTCCGGCCGGAAGTTTAGCGCCGGTCCATTCAGCAAGAGTAGGCAAGATATCCAGGTTAGAAAACGGTGCAGTAATCACTTCATTGGCCAGGGTCTTATTTTTCCAGTACGCTATAAACGGCACACGAACCCCGCCTTCATAGGTTTCTGCTTTTGACCCGCGAAAGATACCAGCGAACCCTGTATGATATTTTGTGGAAAAACTATCCGACTCCATTCTTGGCGGCATGTTGTTCCAGGGGCCGTTATCACTGGAGAAAATAAAGATGGTATTGTCGGCCAGGCCCTGCTTTTCTACCGCAGCCCAGATTGCAGCCAAACCAGCATCAAGGTCCTCTATAACATCTCCATACTCACCACCTTCAGAATGTTTGCTCCTGTTTTTGGTAACCGCTGACCCAACCGGCAAATGCGGCAGGTTGTGCGCGAGATATAAAAAGAAAGGTTGAGACTTTTTTTGTTGATTGATAATCTTCACTGCCTCATCCGTATACAGGCGTGTGAGTACTGAATCTGCTGGTTTTAAAATAGCAATTGTTTTGTTTCTGAATATTTTCAATGTTGAATCAGTGGCCACATAGGGCCTGCGATAATCATGACTGTAAAGCAGGCCATAATAAGAATCGAAACCTTGTGAAACCGGCAGACTGCTGTCCATATCACCAAGATGCCATTTACCAATCATATAGGTTTTATAACCGGAGGGCTTCAACATTTCGGCGATAGTAACTTCTGCAACAGGCATACCGTTTTTTGCACCGGGACCAATTGCATTAGGCAGATTCATCCTTGTTGGATATCGGCCGGTGAGCAATGACGCGCGCGATGGTGTGCAGACCGGTGTCGTTACTACATAGTTCGTCGCCTTCAAACCCTTCATCGCCATTTTGTCGAGAAAAGGTGTTTTGATGAGCGGGTTTCCAAAACAGGTAAGATCGGCATAACCCATGTCATCGGTAAGAACAAGGATGATGTTGGGTTTCGACTGGCAGAATGTTGGCTTTGTGCTAATGATTAACAATAAAATCAGGAAAATATTTCTCATATGCTGTAGTGATATAGATAGTGAGTAAACTCAACTTGTTCGACGATCAAAATTTACTTTCTAACAATCAATCTTCACCTTCTAACGATCAAACTTTCGACATTAAAATGCTATAGTTTTACTTAACCTCAGAAAACTAACCTAGTTCAGCTTCAATTCCTGCGCAGTTTTGAATTTTGGATTGATGAATTCCCATTCACGAATATGCGAGTTCTGATGTTCTTTTTGTAAAATGGTGTCAAATTTTTTTATCAGCTCCGGGTGAGACGAACTGAGATCTTTCGTTTCATTTCTGTCGTTTTTGATATCATAGATTTCCCAGGGAGCGTTCGGGTTTTTCTTGAGATTGGATTTTACTCCTTTCATATCACCTATCCTGATTGCGACCTGCCCGGTGCGTTCCGGGAACTCAAAATACAGAAACTCACGTTGCCGCTGGCGATCATTTTGTCCAAGCAAGGTCGGAAGAAATGAAATCCCATCAGTTTCCGGGGTCTTTGAGCCCGTAAGCTCACACATGGTAGCCATAAAATCGTATTGCACGGTTACAAAGTCGCTTGTTTTGTTTGTTGCAATCTTACCCGGCCATCTTGCGATAAACGGTATTCGAATTCCACCTTCATACAGCTCTTGTTTTCTGCCTCTCAAACCGCCTACACTGTTAAAGAATTCTGTCTCCACGCCACCAACGTCAAAGGTCGCCCCGTTATCACTCGAAAACATGATGATCGTATTGTCATCCAAACCAAGTTTTTTGATGGTATCGAGAATCTTACCAATCTGCTTATCCATATAGGTGATCATGGCAGCATAGGTTGCACGGGGATATAACGTTGATGCATATCCCTTTTGTCCACGATATGGCGTGTCGTCAAATTTGTCTGCATATTCTTTTACTGCTTCATCAGGTGCCTGTAAAGAAACATGAGGCCCGGTATAAGGCAGGTATAAAAAAAATGGCTTTTGCTTGTTTTCGCTAATAAACTTCATCGTTTTTTCAACCATCTTATCCAATGAATATTCTTTGCCTTTAAACTTATCAAAAGCCGCAGGATCATTTTCATTTATATCCAGCTTTGTATGAACCGCGATGAACGGATTATTCAGTTTGTCTTGTTTACCATTTTCCCAGAGATGCGTGGGATAAAAATTATGGGCTTGTTTCTGATCGAGATAGCCATAGAAATAATCAAAGCCGTGTTTGTTCGGATTGCCGGAATTGTTTTGCATACCCAGTCCCCATTTACCAATGGCCCCCGTTACATAACCGGCATTTTTGAACATTTGTGCAACAGTAAAAGTACCTGCAGGCAAGGGCATCTGCCCACCTTCTTCTTCATCCCTGAATCCACCGAGTTCATAATTGCCCCTTATATAAGATTTGCCTCCATGTCTCCCTGTCATTAACATACAACGTGCCGGTGCACACACAGGCGTGCTTGTATAGCTTTGTGTAAAACGCATGCCTTCCCTCGCCATCCGATCAAGATTCGGAGTCTTGATTTTCGTCTGCCCATAACAACCTAGCTCGCCATAACCCAAATCATCCGCATAAATAAAAATCACATTTGGCTTTTGTGCATTAGCACTTGCAACAGATTTCACCTTAGCCGTTGACTTTGTCTGAGCCGTTGATTCCGCCGTTGACTTTGTCTGAGCCGTTGATTCCGCCCGAGCTGTTGATTTTGTCTGAGCCATTAATTTCGGTTGAGCAAAGCCACGCACACAGTTCAATCCACAAACTATCATTACAATAAGAACCAGCGGTTTTTTCATATCAGGTCGTCTATTCATTTCATTTTTAATTATACATTTCTCCAACCAGCACTAGAAGTATCCATTATTTTTTAACAGAAACCATTTTAAAAAAACAATTATCATGCAAAGGAGTTATGCGTCCCAAATATCACATTCATAATTCCCAACTCACCACTCACCACTCACCACTTCACTCATAACTCATAACTCATAACTCATAACTTTCCTCACCATCCTTGGTTTTGCGTAAGATTCGTATTCAATTCCCTCTCCTTCTGCGGCACCGGCCATAAGTAGTGGCGGTTCTTATCAAAAACCCGCTGATAAGCCTGCACCTGGATTGTTTTTAGTTGCCCACCTTCTAAATAAGTCATTCCATAAACAGGACCGGTCATCACGTTTTCGGCAATTTTCCACCTGCGGATATCAAACAAACGGAGACCTTCAAATGCCAGCTCGATCGTTCTTTCTTTCCTGATAATATCACGAAGCGCAGCCTGGGTATAGGCTCCGGTCAGTGGTGGCAGATTTACATCGCCCCGCTGCCTGATCAGGTTAACAGCACTCAAAACCGTTTGGTCAATCTGGTTCAATTCAGTTTTTGCTTCAGCATAGGTGAGTAACACTTCCGGATAACGGACAAGGATAATGTTGACGCCGGAGTTTGAAGGGTTCGCATAGTCTTCGTTGTTGATGTATTTCTTCAATCCAAAACCCGTTCCGCTTGCGAGATAGGTATTCCCCACGGCATCCGGCGTTCCGCTGGTGGGCACTGAATTATATGTTTTACCATCAGGAAGAACATCACCCGGCAAATAGATACTTGCCTTCAAACGCGGATCACGATTTACATATGGCGTATTCGGATTGAAACCTGAACCCGGATCAGTAATGGCAAGGCCATTTGTCATTGGATAAGCATCAACCAATATTTTTGTTGGCACATAAGCAGTGCTACCGGTTTTCTGACTGTATGGCGCTAAAAACTGAAACACATTGTTAGCGTAAGTGTCCTTTACAAATTGTTTGTCCAGGATTATCTCTGTATTGTTTTCAGCCGCATAACTAAACAGTCTTGAATACTGCGGGTAGATTGTATATACATTCAGATCCATCACCTGTTTTGCGGCATCAGCGGCCTGTTGATATCTTCCCCGGAATAAATTTGCCCTGGCTTTTAATGCTAGCGCGGCTCCTTTTGTGATCCTGCCTTTGTCAGCAGCGGCATAAGTTACTGGCAGATATCCCGCAGCTTCAGTAAGCTCTGCATCTATAAAATCCCAGACCTGGTCCGCAGTTGAACGACTAACTTTTTTGCCTTCGTCAATTGTCAATGGCGTTGTTACCAATGGCACATCACCATATAAGCCAACCAGCTTTATATATTGGTATGCGCGCAAAGATTTGACTTCGCCTTTTAACTGGTTGATCACAGTAGCAGAACTACCCTGCACCTTATCGACATTTGCAATAAAATAATTTGCCGCAGAGATACCGGCATAGGCATCGCTCCATTCATTAAATATTCTAGAATTCAATGCATCGTAGGTGCCGTTTTCAATAAAGGCCTCCGGATCGAAAAGGATATTTTTATGACCGATATCGGTTATGCCATCACGCACAAAAATGGTCGTACCATCAAGAAATGGATATACAGCATTGGCCGCAAGACGGGCATCGGCTTCGCTTTTCCAGAAGAGTTCTGATGAAAGCCGGTCATTCGGCAACGTGTTAAGCAGATCCTTCTCGCAGGAAGAAAATAACACAGCTGCAGCAATGAATATTGAAGTATTGAGTTTATTTATCTTGTTAATCATATAAATCAGGTTAAAAATTAAAACTGAACATTCACACCAAAAGTTATCAAAGATGTTTGCGGGTAATAATTCGCACGGCCGGATGGCGTTTCCGGATCAAGGTTCCATTCATTCAGTTCTGAAATGGTCAAAAGGTTAGTACCCGAAACATAAACACTGGCACGGTTCATCGACCATCTTTTTGTAAGAGCCGCCGGTAATGTATAAACCAGTTGTATATTTTTCAACCGGATATAGCTTCCGTCAACCACGAGGCGATCAGCTGTAGCAGTATTTGTCAGACTCAGCTTGGTTGGCCTTGGAAATCTTGCATTGCGGTTTTCGGGTGTCCAGTAATTGTTGGTGATGATGGTGTGGGTGAAACCTTCATAGTTACCTTGTTCAGCCAATGCCCCTGAGATCCTTGTATTTACTTCCGCGGCGCCCTGGAAAAACAGGTTCAGATCGAAGTTTTTGTATCCGACTGTTATATTGGTACCAAAGGTGTATTTTGGAAACGAGTAACCGATGTTTGTCATGTCTGCAGCATTGATGATACCATCGGAATTCAGATCAACATATTTTACATCACCTGGTTTTGTTCCGGCTGCAAGCGTTGGATATTTCTGTATCTCTTCTTCGGTCTGGAATAGCCCTGCTGTTTTATAACCCCATTGAGTGTTTATAGGTAGCCCTTCGGCAATAATAAATCTCGGATCGATATCGCTACCGCTGATATAAGGACCGGTACCTGCAAGGTTTAACACATTGTTTTCATTGATTGAAAAATTAGCTGAGATATCATATCGGATCTTTGCCTGCCTTTCGCTGCGGTATCCTGCCTGTAATTCGATACCCTTATTTTCAACAATCCCGGCATTTTGAGGAGGAGCTATTAATCCGATCACAGCAGGTATTGGTAAATTAAGGAGAATACCTTCTGTTTGTTTGTCATAATAGTCGAAGGAAGCGGTGAGGCGGCCATTCAAAAACTGTGCATCAAAGCCAAAATCTGTTTGAATGGTTGTTTCCCAGGTGATGTCTTTATTTGCAAGATTCACGGGACGATAACCATTTACAGGAAGGCCACCAAACGTGTATGAGGTTTGACTCAGTGATTCGAAATAACTGTATAGTCCAACTGTTTGATTACCGGTTTTACCCCATGAGCCGCGGATTTTGAATTCATTAACGATATCACTGATACCGGCCCAGAATTTTTCCTGTGATAGTCTCCATCCTGCAGAAAACGAAGGGAAAAAGCTGTATTGATTTTCACCGGTGAATCTTGAGGATCCATCGTATCGTGCACTGGCTTCAAACAAATATTTGTCATCATAAGCATAGTTGACACGACCGAAAAATGATCTCAAACCAAATGCTGCCTGGTTGCCACTGTTATTACGTGTACCATCGTTAGCGCCCTGGCTGAGAGACTGTATATCATTATTGTAGAATCGCTCGCGGTAGGCTGATAATGTATCAGAAATATTATCGATTTCAGAATACCCAAGCAATCCTTTCACATCATGTTTTCCGAAATTGTTTTCATAGGTGAGTAGGTTGTTCCAGGTAAATTCGCGGATATACTGACGTGCTTCGGTTAAACTGTTAATCGCAACGGTCCGGGAGATGTTTGTGTTTTTGTCTGTGTTTGTATATGCGTTCGTAAAACTCTTTTGTCTTGCACTGATAATCCGCGCTCCGAACTGTGATGAAAGTTTCAATCCTTTTACAATTCCCCATTCACCTTTAAGATTACCGATCAGGTTGTCTGTTACTATTGTGGAAGAGCCGGATTTTTCTGCAAACATCAGGGGATTATTACCTTGTTGACTTAATCCATAGGTGCCGTCCGCGTATTTCGGTACAGCCCAGAGTGAGCCGTGGAGCATTGTATTGAAAACGTCTGCTATCGGTACAGTTGAATTGTTGTAACGATAGTTAGCATCAGCACTAACCTTGATTGTTTTTGTAACGTTGTAATCGGTGTTCACGCGGAATTCGCGGATACCTGCATCGAAGCCGGGCGCAATCCCTTCCTGGTCCATGTATCTCACGCTCATTCTGCCGCGAAAATTTTCACCACCACCGCTTACAGCAAGGGTGTGACTGTGTTGAGGAGCTGGCTTAAGGATCTCATCGAACCAGACATTGTGCATCGGGTATTTTTCACGGTCGGTTGTGGTGATATAGGTCTGGATGGATTGTTCAGAGAACCTTGCCGGTACTGTTGCACCCACGTTTGTGTAGGCAGCGACCTGCAAGCGCATATATGATTCGAGGTCCATCATTTCCGGTTTGTTGATAGCGTTCTGGATGGCATAATAACCGTTGTAATCCACCGCTACTTTGCCTGCTTTTGCTCTTTTTGTTGTTATGAGCAGAACGCCATTGGCTGCACGTGAACCGTAGATGGCGGTTGAAGATGCGTCTTTTAGGATAGACATGGTTTCGATATCCTCGGGATTCACATCGGTTAGTCTTTGTTCGATACCATCAATGATTACGAGTGGGTCATTGGCGCCGATGGTAGTGATACCGCGTACGCGCACTGTTGCACTGGACCGGCCGGGGGCACCACCGTTATCTAGTACGGTAACACCGGGTGCGAGGCCCTGCAATGCCTGTTGGGCATTGGACACTGGCCGGCGGGTGAGTTCGGCTCCTTTAATATCTGAGACTGCGCTGGTAAGGCTGGTTCGCTTTTGCGTACCATAACCTACCACCACAACTTCCCCGAGATTGGTGTTTGCCTGGTTAAGGGTGACTATAAGGTTTACCTGACCCCTTACCGGTAACTCAGTACTTTCATACCCTACATAACTGAAGATCAGCACTGCAGATGAGTCTTTCACGTTGATGGTAAAGTTGCCGGAGTCGTCTGTACTTGTCGAAGTAACTCTTCCTTTTTCTGAAACGGTGACTCCTGCTATGGGAGCTCCTTTGTTGTCGGTGACTTTGCCGGTAATTGGCGTTGCGAGGTTTGTGACATGAGCGGTTGCTTGTAGCAGCAGTGTGAGGAAAAGCAGCGTAATCGGCAGCTTCTTCCGGAAGGCAGCAGGCATTTGGTTGTACATTTAAGAATTAAGAAATGACCAGCTATAACAATCCGGCAGAAATTGCTGCGATGATGTCAGAGCCAACCGTTTAGTCTATCGATTTGGTGGGGTAAAGATAAAGGACAGATACAGGTATACGGTAATTTAACGAAATTTTTTTTCAAAACATCTGGAAGTAAGCGTGCAATCGATTGTGCAAAGGCGATTGGGGATCGCGATTTTGCCATTGCGGTTTTGCACATTTGATTGTGCACATGTAATTGCGCAGGTACGATTTACAAGTACGATTTTTCTATTGAGGTTTTACTATTACGATTTACTATTACGATTTTACAATTGAGATTTTGCTATTACGATTTACTATTACGATTTTACAATTGAGATTTACTATTACAATTTTACTATTGAGTTTTTATTATTGAGATTTTACAATTACAATTTTACCAATGCGATTGTGAAAATGCGATTGTGTAAATGCAATTGTGAAAGTGTGGGCATACATGTACGGGTATGCCCGTACTGGTATCCAACTGCATCATACATTATTCATGCAGGTGTAATCAAACGGAAAAGCCTCTACTTGTGTAGGAGCTTCTGCAATAGTTGCTATTGAATCTGGTGTTGTGTTATCTGAATATTTATGGCGCTAATCGGGAAGATGAATCATTGGATGAAAAATACCTGGAGAAAAGGATCATTCGAAGATCGGACCTTCGATAAACCCAGGATTCGATGAGCTACTGATTCGATCAAAGATAATTCGATCAAAGACCATTCGAAGAAGGCTGATTCCATTAAAGACGATTCGATCAAAGAACATTCGATGAAAGCTGATTCCATTAAAGACGATTCAATCAAATACAATTCGATGTTCAGATTCGATCAAATTTGATTCGATATTCAGATGATTCGATGTTCAGATGATTCGATGAACGGGTAATTGGATGAACGAATCATTGCATAAACCGGCTATTCGATGAACGAATCCTTCGACCAGAAGCATTAGATTAGGATGCAAGCTTATGCCCGCCATCGATTCTTTGATGCTGTAATTTTTTTATTACCGGATCGGAATGGGTATACCCTTCGGGGTGGCATGAATTCATGGCCCTGACCATTTCATCTGGTTCCCGGGATGAGTTACTCAATCTTTCCCAGGTATCGGCGTAAACGAGCTTTATCAGTTGTAAAGCAAGTTGTCTTGATTGGTTAGAAAACTGGTTCATGGTGTTTGTTTGATAAGGTTAAACAGTTGTACAAAATTACCCTCCGGGAACCTTCAGGATAATACCCGAAGTCGTTGCAGGCGACCCCTATTTTGGTGATCCTGGAAGGTTGTTTTTTGATCGCAAGGGAAACAGTGTTCTATTTGACAACTATGAAAGCTTGTCCCCTTATCCGACCATAACTTTTCTTAGAAAACATCGGGCACCGTTTGCAAGATTAAGACGATTATTTCCCTTAGAAAAGCGCTCCTGTAGTGAGTTGAGCAAAACGATGGAGGGATTGAGGAAAATCTATAATATTAAATTTTCGCTCCCCGAGTTCAATAATAACCTGGATATGAATTAACCTGGATTCCCATCAAATGGGTTCTCATTCAAATGGGTTTCCCATTCACATGGATACCTTGCATTACAATATCTTCCTGACTTAATCGACTAGCTAGAATAACTTACCATTATGGCGCGAAAAAGTGTACGAATTCTCAAACGCATCCTGATAGTATTCTTCTCTATCATCATGTTATTTATTATTGCCACTTTTTTTTATATGCGGCAGGATAAGTTTGGTCAATTGGCCGAAGGCAACCGGTTGGAAAGAATTAAAAAATCGCCCAATTACCACGATGGTAAATTTCAAAACATTCATCATACACCGCAGATAACCGAGGGCTATAGTTATACAGAGGTGCTGTATGAATTTATATTCAAACACACTAAAAGGCGGAAGCCGGATGATAAGATTCCCTCCATGAAAACGGATCTGTTGCATTTGTCGCCAGACCAGGATATACTAGTCTGGTTTGGGCATTCATCTTATTTCATCCAGCTGGATGGAAAGCGGATACTGGCCGACCCGGTTTTTAGTGGAGATGCTTCGCCGGTACCTGGGGCTAACAAGGCTTTTGCCGGAACAGATCGTTATACGACGGATGATTTACCTCCCATCGATTATATCTTTATTTCCCATGACCATTATGATCATGTTGATTATACCACTTTGTTGAAGCTGATTTCAAAAACCGGTAAGATTTTTTGCGGCCTTGGTGTGGGTGCCCACCTGGAACTCTGGGGATTCAGGCCAGAACAGGTCATTGAATCGGATTGGAATGAAGAGATCAGGCTGGATAGCGGTTTTGTTGTCCATACAACGCCGGCAAGACATTTTTCCGGCCGTGGTCTTTCGGCCAATAAATCGCTTTGGCTATCCTATGTTTTGGCTTCTCGGACGATGAAGATTTATATCGGTGGAGACAGCGGTTATGATACTCATTTTGCAGACATTGGTAAGAAGTTTGGGCCGATCGACCTTGCCGTCCTGGAGAACGGTCAATACGATATCAAATGGAGATACATTCATTTATTGCCCGGGGAGGTGATAAAAGCTGCAAAAGACCTGAAAGCGAAGCGATTGTTTCCTGTGCATTCATCCAAATTTGCGATGGCCAATCATGCCTGGGATGAACCTTTGATTAAAGTGTCGGAGCTAAACAAGCAATCAAATATCCCGCTGGTTACACCAATTATTGGTGAGTTGGTAAATCTGAAGGATAGCACCCAGGTTTTCAGCCAGTGGTGGGTTGGCATAAAATGATGATCCACCCCTTTGTGCATTGATTTTGAAATGATTGACATCAGCTTCTTTATTTTTGGCATTGCACGATCCAGACTTAGAACATTTTAGACCTTCCATGGTTAGAACATATTAAACCTTCAATGCTTAGAACATTTTAGACCTTGCCTTTAAACTTTTATCCAGCAAAATTCTGTCTGATTCATCTTCTATTCCAAGGAGTAGCAGATCCCTTTCCATTCCAAGCATATACATTACCCGAATATAGGCGCCGATAGAAACGCCCGGGCTGCCTTTTTCAATCCCCTGGAGCGTTGAGCGCGCAACCCCGGCGTTATTAGAGAGCTTTGTCTCAGTTATCATGCGAAGCTTTCTGCGAAATCTGATCCTTTCCCCCAATGCAATCAGGATTTCCTTAGTGGTTGGTGCAACATGAATCTGGCTGTTTTTCAAAATGACCGTTATTTCAGCCAAAAGTATGGGAGATTGACTGGAATAGCGGTCATTTTGAAAACCCCTGATTTGCAGGGTATCGTCGATCCCTACCGGGCCTGAATTAGTGGGGAAAATACAAGTCACTGATGTCAAAAAAACTATTTAAGGTGTTGAAAAAGCGGTGAAAAGAAGGCCCAAATTAGTTGCCTAAAAGTTCAAAAAAATGACTGTCCTCCACTTATCGAACCCTATTGTTGAAATCCCTGTTCCCGGCTAATTAAAGGCAATCAGACAGGCCGGATCTAACCAAATTTTCCGCCTGACTTGCAAATACGACAAAAAAGTAGTTTTTTGATGAAGGAATTACAAATCCAAACCAACCCCTATGCCCAAAACCAAACTTCTTGCGTTGACTCTGCTTTGTGCAGTCTCAATCAATCCTCAACAAGGCAGCGCTCAAACATCCAGCGCAAAACAAACGAGCCTGAGTCAAACATCCAGCACAAAACAAACGAGCCTGAATCAAAAAAGTGTTAAACAAACCAAGACCAGTCAGTCAGGCTTGAGTCAAACGAGTGCTAAAAAAACAAGCACCAATCAAACAAGTATAAAGCAAACAAGCGTAAAACCTACAAACACAGCACAAACCAGTGCAAAACCAACTAGTAGCGCAAAATCAACTAGTGCCAAATTAGCAAGCATTCAACCGTCAAGCACTAAACCATCAAACACTAGCTCAACAAACAATAAACCATCAAACACTAGCTCAACTGGCACTAAACCGTCAAGCAATAGCTCAATAAGTACTAAACCGTCAAACACTAGCTCAACTAGCACTAAACCGTCAAGCACTAGCTTAACAGATAGTAAATCTGTTAGCGCTGCGCCAGCAAAAGCAGCTCCTGCCGGCACAAACCAGGTCACTGCAAATACATCCACGGCGAAATCATCGACAGCTGCGGTAACCAACTTGAAATCTACACCTTCAAATCAAACCATAGCCAGGTTAGAGGAATCATCTGCCAATACCGCGGTAAGCCTGTTAAAAGAAAAACAAGCTGTTACTGCAGTACCACGTGAGATAACCCTACCCTATTCGCCAAAGTTGATTGATGTAACGGATCAGACAATCCGTTTGGGTGGAGGAAAAAAAGAAGAACTGATGTTTGGTTTTGCTGCAGGTGATAAAATTATCTTCAACTTCCTGGAAGAAAATGGCAAGGATGTCAAGGAAATTGAGATCATAGAATATCCGACCCTTTCAAGATTTTCAGACTATAAAACGGCGAGTGTAAAAAATAAAGAGATAATAGTTAGCCAGCAAGGGGTGTTCATTTTCAGGTTGAAGAACTCATCCCTGGCCAAACGGATCTGCAAATTAAAAATTCAACGTGTTCCAGCATCTGCAGCAACAGAAAGATTCAATTCATCTGTTAGCTGGATCAACAAACAGGATACAGTCTGGCAATCATATACCACCGATGTCGTGATAGGTTATGATACCTCCTATATTGCCAGAACAAAGAGAGTATTGGTGAGATCGGAAGTTGAAGAGCAATTGATTTCTGACGAGATTCAAAAAATCAACTCTCAACAAAAGATTGAAAACAGGACCAGCGTGGTGGTTTCGCTACCAATAAACAATCGTACACTTTATAAAACAACAAGAGTTGTAAGCTGGGCATATTGGGTGGGCGTTGGACCCGAAGCAACCCGTGCCTGGCAGCAAAACCAGCGCACAGTTCGTACCCAGAATATGGACTATTACACACCATTGGGTGCTTATGCTAATAACAATCTTACTTATCTCGCTTTACCAAAAACCGGCCAACAGATTAATTATTTTATTGCAGACCAGGCAAACCGAGACCTGTTTATGCAAAAACAACCGTTCCGTTATATTGATGATGGGAAAGGGTTTGGTGGTTATCGGAAATTCACAACCGCTGATCAGTGCCAGGGATCTTATTATATCTGTTTTGAAAATCTGAACCTGCTGGGTTATGCTGATGTTACTATAAAAGTGATCGCACTCGTTGAAAAATCTTATTTCGAAGATCAGGCTTATGAAGAACAGGTTATAACTCCCATAACTGAAAAACAAATCAAACAACAACCTTATATCAGGAATACAAATTTGCCGGTTACGGGGATGTAATGATAGATATGCATCTAACCTTAATACATGATGCTATTAGATGTGATTTTTACTGGCAATCAACCACCTCGTGTTTTGATCCGTTGAAATTATCTGTTTTGGTTGTTTCAGGTTTAGGATCATTACGATAATAAAGATGTATCCAATGATGGTAACAACAAAATAAGTAGCCAGGGATTTCCTGTTGCCCTTTCTTTTAACCAAGTGATAAAAGCCTGATGAAATAAGTATTAAAGCTCCAAAATAATAATATCCAACGTCGTAAATGATAAATAGAATAAGCAGCGGTAGATGGAGTATATACCAGGTAACCAGTAGCATCTCCATATGATTGTTTGCGAAAAATCGTTGAATCGACCTGGCCATATGTTCAATTTGGTGATTTGTCGATGTTACTGTAGGAAATGGTAACAATACTTAAAAATAAACCCAGGCATTTTGAAAGCCTTTGGCAGAATAGGACATCTTCATTTTGTTAATGACACAACGCCGGCTCCATCTTTGTTAATGACAAATCCCAGGCTTCATCTTTGTTAATGATATAACCCTGCTCCTATCGGCGCGACAGCCAGAACGATCATATCGTTACTAGTCGCGTATAAATTTGCTGGAGCAGCCTTCAATACATCTTGAGGGTTCAAGCGGAATTAAATGCAACTGGTTGTTGGCATCGGACAGGGTGTAACCCATGATCACATAACCAACTTCATTGGGAGCCGGAGAGATTTTGACCCGGTCCTTGTCAAGCAATTCATACCGGGTGCCTTCTTTCTGAAAACTGGCTGAACCAGAGAAACCGCCATCTTTTTTAAACTCAATTGTTTGACCTCCAGGAACTACCGCGTTCCAGGTACCGGCCCCCCCGGTAGATATAAATTCTTCAACGTATTTCCATTTACCGGTCAGGGGTGATTTTTCATCCCCACACTTGCCGGGATGCAATTTATCACAAGCCATAAGACCCGATATCAGCAGGAGAACACCAGCAAGTCGTTTCATAACAATGGTTTGATATATGACATACATACCAGGCAATTCGTTGTCCACGAAAACTATCTTTTTAAAAGGCAAACAATATCACCCTGATAACAATATCACCCTGATAACAATATCACCATAATAACAATATCACCCTGGTAACCTTCCGAAACTGCTTTTCAGTTGCCTTTTTCTTTTCCCGGTTACAGGTTAATTTAGAAAGAATCTTATGACCCGCCTGTTAATTATTCTTAACAAACAATTTCAATTAAATCATAGGCAGTAAATTCATAACACACTCCACAACCTGCCTATGTATCTAAAATTTACTTTTTTCATTTTCGCAGCCTTTCTCACATTAAATAATTGCCTGGCGCAAACAATCAAGGTCACTGTTGTAAAAGGACGTGCCATCAATGCACTATCAGGTGAAGCGGTTAGTTATGCCACAATCAGCAATCCCCGTCTTGGCATCAACACTATGAGCAATGAAAAAGGTGATTTCCTGCTGAAAATTCCTGTCACCGCCTCCAGCGACAGCCTGTTGATTTCGCATGTCGGTTTCCAGCCCGTGATCATACAACAAAACGGCAGCTTTATGATCATCAAACTTCAACCGAAAACAATGGAGTTACAGGAGGTTGTTGTAAAAGTGCCTGATGCGCTTGCCCTGGTGAAAAAAGCCATTGAAAAGATCCCCGACAACTATGCCAACAGGCCTTATCTGATGCATGGTTTTTATCGACTCACCGGCACTGAAGAAAAACGGATCGTTCAGATGTCTGAAGCCGCATTCCAGATTTACAATGCCAACTATGCGCGAAAAAACAAACAGGTCAAATTAATCAACGCCCGGGTCGACAAGGACCTGACTGCATTTAACGGCAATGATGATTTTCATTTTGGAACTTCGCCAAAAGGCCTGCTCGATATAGATATCGTAAGCAATGCAAATGCAACGGACATCATCCATGAAAATGGTATCAAACAATACCAATTCACTTATAAGGGCATAACTCAATACAATGGAGTGGAAGCTCATGTTGTCTTTTTCGATCAGAAAGATGGCATCCGTAAATCTTTGAACCAGGGCAGGATGATTATTGACGCACAAAGCCTGGCTTTTCTCGAGTTTTCATTCAGGCTAAGTCCTAAAGGGATCAAATACTGGAGCTTCCCGGGCGCTCCGAAGCTGCTCATGAAACTGGCAAGACTACGCATTGACATGTTGCAGGACAGTTTCAAGGTGACTTATCAAAAATATGGCGACAAATATTACCTGGGCCATGTACAGGAGACCACACTCTGGCATATAATGGGAGGTAAGGAACATTTCGAACTTGACCCGTTAAGAATGAAATACAATTACCTGGTTACAAAAATTGATACTTCAGGTGCTATGCCTTTCGAAAGTGAAGAATTGATGCGACCGACCCGCTTCATGGAAATGACGGTTCGCAAAAATATCAGCGATAGCATTGATCCTTTCTGGGATGAATATAACCTGATCCTTCCCGAGTTTGATGTTGATTCAGCTGCGCTTATAATTCATCAAAATAATGAAACGCTGAATTTCAAAGCGGAATTGGAAAAGCGACTTCTAAAAATCAAAGGAGATAGAAGGGTTCGTATTGATTCGATTCTTGGTTATTATCATAGAATGAACCGCTTCAACGGATCTGCATTGGTTGAATACGATGGGAAAATCCTATATTCAAAATCATTTGGCCCGGCAGATAAAGAAAAGAACATTCAAAATAATGTGAATACACAGTTCCGGATCGGGTCCGCGACCAAATCATTCACTGCGATGTTGATCATGCAACTGGCAGATGAAAAGAAACTCCAGGTAACCGATTCGGTAGGCAAATTTTTGCCGGGTTATATTCATGGTCATTTATCCATTGAGCAATTACTCACCCATCAATCCGGAATTCCCAACTACACAAATAATGAAGATTACCTGGCAAAGATTATTCTTAATAAGTATACAACTCCTGAATTAGTAAAATTATTTTGCAGCGATTCACTTGAATTTGTGCCAGGCACTGTTTTCAATTATTCGAATTCAGGCTATGTGGTATTGGCAGCGATCATTGAAAAAATCACGGGATTAACTTATGCGAAGGCATTGCATGACAAGATCTTTGTGCTGGCAGGCATGAAGTCAAGTTTTTTTGGATTAACAGAACATGGCAGTCAGATTTCTTCAGGCACATCAGCTTCAATATCATCTTCTGATTCATTATCATCTTCTGATTCACTAGCATCTTCTGATTCACTAGCAACTTTTGATTCACTAGCATCTTCTGATTCACTAGCAACTTTTGATTCGCTAGCATCTTCTGATTCACTAGCAACTTTTGATTCGCTAGCATCTTCTGATTCACTATCATCTTCAGCATTATCGCAAATGGCAATTGGCTATGTTAATGAAGAGCCTGAGATCAGCTTCCCGATTGAAAACATAACCGGTGCTGGTGGTATCAGTTCAACAACAGGCGATCTGTTATTATATAATCGCGCAATCTCGGCTGGCATTTTAGTTTCTCCTGAAGCCAGGAAATCAATTTTTCAACCGCGGGTTAACTGGAAAGAGTGGGATGCAGATTACGGTTATGGATGGATGTTAGATCGCGGAGTCTTCGATGCGGGCACCAGGCACGAGATCCAATATCATCCTGGTACCGAGCCTGGGTTTTATGCAATGATGATCCGGCAGCCTGACAAAAAGATTACCATCATTCTTTTAAATAACAAAGGCGATTTTCCCAGGTTTGATATCGCCGATCTGATTTTAAATGAACTGAATAGATGAGCTAACAATTGCGTTATGGGTAGAACCTAATAAGGCAATTTTCAAGATTTACAATTGCGGGGCACAACCGGCTCCCCGATGGTATCTTATTTTACACTTTTTGAAAATGACCGCTATTTCAGTCATTGCAGCCAGACTTTGACTGAAATAGCGGTCATTTTAAAATTTACGTTTTTAAGATACCCTCGTGGTCGTTCCAAACGGTCGTACCAACGGGCAAAAAGAACAACACTATCCGCGCAGAATCATTGGTAGAATCCATTTACAAATTACACAAAACAAAACAGTCATTTAAGCAGCAGAGTAAATGCTGGAATTCTGCTGGTGCTTTATTCAATTGACTTGATCCATTTCCTTGCTTTATTAATTTCCGGACGCTATTGCAAATTAACCTGGATTACCGTGTCATATAAATCGAGTTTTAGGTTTACCGTTTTAATGGACAGTCCTTCGGCATTTTGATTATATTCCAACCTGCTGCCCCCCTTTAAGAGTTGAACACCGCCTACCTTTTCGTTCAATCCAGGTATTAAGATCTCTGCGCTCTCCGGTTGTTTAAGAATATGAATGAACAAGGTTTTATCTTTTTTGGTAATTACTCCCCAGGGCTGTGGTGCAATAAGATTCCCCCTGGTACCATAAATGCTAACACCATTACTGGCCATCCAACGACCGACTGCCGCTAATGTATCTGTAAATTCGGTTTGTATTTTGCCATTAGGCATGGGCCCTACATTCAACAGGAAATTCGAGTTCCTGCCTGCAGCGTTCACTATGTAATGAATGATCGTCTTTACACTTTTATAGCTGGTATCTTTTATGTTGAACCCCCAGCTCCCGTTAATGGTTTCGCAGGTTTCAAGGGGAAGGTTACCAACCTTCGAAGTAGCACTGAAACCACCTTTGTTCTCACCAGGTAAATCCTTTTCATACATCTGGAAATCTTCTCCTGCGAAAGGTGTAAGATGGTGATTATTGCCAACTAATATTTTGGGATTTAGTTTGTGAATAAGGGTATAAATCTCATCATAATGCCAGTTAGCAGTTTTCCTTTCCCAATGCCCATCGAACCAAATGCCCCTGATATTCGGATAATTTGTAATCAGTTCGGTCAACTGTGTTTTCATGAAATTGATATAACTATTCCAGTCCGTGTTCTGAGGAGCTCCATTGACTATGGATTTTCCAAATCCATAATCTTCCCGGCCCCAGTCTAACAACGAATAGTAAAGATTTAATTCTATTCCCTCTTTCAAACACTCCCTGGCCAGTTCTTTTATCGGATCGTTTTTGTATGGTGTGGCATCAATAATATTATATGGTGAGGCTTTAGTGCGAAACATACTGAATCCATCATGATGACGAGAAGTGATGGTGATATATTTCATGCCTGCAGCCTTTGCCATCTTTACCCAATCTTTTGCTTTAAATTGTTCAGGCTTGAAAAAATCTGCAAGCTTTTTATAATTCTTATATGGGATTTTTTGCTGGTGCATCACCCATTCGCCATTCCCCATAATACTGTAAATGCCCCAATGGATAAATAGGCCAAACTTGTTATCCTGGAATGTTTCTCTCTGTGCAAGATTTTCCTGGGACGGAGTGTAACCGGACAAATATCCGGGCTGTGTTTGTGCCACTGATGAACCAACATAACAGTAGACAAGAAAGGACAGAAGGTATTTTTTCATTTTCTTATTTTGATGCGCTTGAACATTAAATATAAGACTCCGGAGTTTAAAAAATGGCCAGGCGGATAATTAGGCAGAATATCATTTAACAGAATATCATTTAACAGAATATCATTTAATTTTGCAGCCGTCTAATATGCAGCCGTCTAATATGCAGCCGTCTAATATGCGGTCGACTAATATGCGGTCGACTAATATGCGGTCGCCTAATTATTCAGAAAAGATGTCAATATAACTTTTGTGGGAATAAGTTTTTGCCATAGCGGCTGTTTCATCTAATTGATGAAGAATCCCAAGGTCAATGAAGCGTTCGATAGACAGGTTTTGGAAATGACCGCTATTTCAGTCAAAGTCTGGTCAAAATGACTGAAATAGCGGTCATTTTGAAAATCGTGTATTTAAAGAGTTCCCCGGTCACCAGATCGCTGGTCAATTTGATCAGAATACCGTCGCATTTGAGACAAAAATGTAAAGGCCATCATCGCGAATGTAAAGTCCATCATCGCGGCTTTATTTTTTATCATATGTGTAAATATTTGGAAAAAAACAAGCGCATTTTGCCTGCCCGAAACTTGCAAAATCCTGAAAGAATTGCTTTTTTTACACTGTACCAACACCTATTTAACCTATGTCGAAGACCGTAATTATTGCGCCGGCAAACCTGGTGCTCCAGCCGAAAACAATTTCGCTTCCAACAAATTCAGCTTCCCCCTACCGCAAAACAATTGTCCTTGTTCCACTACCTGTCCGAACTTGGCGCTGATAGTTCATTGCCCCTTAAGTCAAGAGCCCCGAGCGGACAAAGATGATGCGCAAACTAATCAACAGGAAAATTGCTGAGATTAAATAATACCTGTTGAGCTTTTTTCCCGTCGCGTTACCCTAGAGACGCTGGGGCAATTTTCGTTCTTCAACAATTTTTTCACGAACCAATGCGATCTTTTTTGCTTTGAAATAAGGGATAAACGCACTCAATAAAATAACTACTGAAATACTACCGACAACAACACCACCTTTTGAAGTCACAAGACTGAGAATAAACATCAATAAAGCAATAAACAACAATGAAAATGAAATCACATTCAATCCAAACTTGTTTTGCTTTTTTATTTCATAAGCCTCTTCATTCGTAACCGCCAGGGCCTGCTCTTTACGCGTCTTACGCATTTGCTGATAAGCAAGATATTCTTCGCTGATCAGCCCTTTGTTTCGCGCATACAATTCATAAGCAGCCAGCATCAGGGCAGGCAGCAGCACACCAACCAACATCTCCTGCGCACGGCTTAGTTTCAAGCCGGTTACCAATGGCAATATAATTTTAAACAAGAGGTTAACCGATAGGCTCACCACTGTGATAATAATAGTTGCCCTGCCATTCAAACGTTTCGAAAACAATGCCCAGATGGGGGGCGCGAGAAGGGGGCCTCCCGTAATGGCACCAATACTTAAAGTAAGTTCAACAATACCTCCTATATATGGAACCATCAGCCCGATGATGATCATACCAAATCCAAACAACCAGCTTGAAATACGCGCCACCTGCATCAGCTTTTTATCGGAAGCATTTGGATTATAAGTGCCTTTATAAATATCATTTGTGAAAACTGCTGATACCACATTAAGCGCGGTATTCGCTGAAGCAGAAGTTGAAAAATACATGCCTGTCAACATCAATCCCATCAGCCCGGCAGGCAACACCTGCTTGCAAACCATCAAATAGGCATTTTCGGTTTCGAGTCCAACCAAACCAGGATTGATAGATTGATAAACCATCGGCGGAATCATCCATAATACCGGGCTCACGATGTACAGACCAGCAAAAAGGAAAGCTACTTTTGAGGCAGACTTCGGGGTATCTACGCTGGTATATCGTTGCACAAAGGTCCAGTTACCACCGATATAAAAGATATGATACATGGCAAATGCAAGCATAAAAGCCCAGGTATATTCACCATTGAATACATTGAAGAAATCATCAGGCACCTTTGCAAGAAACTGATCTACACCTCCCGCTTCTTTAAATACCAAAGGTATAATGATAAACACGGCAGCAGTCAGGATTACAAATTGTAATATGTCAGTAACCATCACTGCCCATAGACCACCCACTGCTGTATAAGCAATCATACAAATACCAAGTACCAATGTCGTGGGCATAAGTGGAAAATCCAGCGAAGAACTTACTAACCTTGAAACAGAATACAAAACCGAACCCTTGATAAACAGCGACACAAACATAAAAATGTAGATGAAACTTTTCTGCACTTTCTCTCCCAGCCTTTCTTTAATGAATTCGGCAGCAGTGAGATTGCCGGTCGCTTTCCATTTTGGTGCGATGAGGAAACCTACTATGATACCGGCTATACACATGGTCCATTGAATCGTGATGGCCACCCAGCCATATTTATAAGCGATAGAACCCCAGGCCACAAAAGTACCTGCTGAAAAAAAGCTCATGAATAAGGAAAGACCACCGATAAACCAGGGCACAGCTTCGCCTCCGGCAAAAAATGATTTCAGGTTTCTACCGGTTCGGGAAAACTGGAAACCGATTATCATGATAAAAACAGAAAAAATTACAATTACGTAGGTATCTATTGCTGGATTCATTAGTTGAGTTGATGTCTTTTTTCAATGAAAATAATTTCAGCGAATTGTTGAATCATGGTTTATGCTATTAGCGAATTGTTGAATCAGCGATCACGCTATTAACGAATTGTTGAATCAGAGTTCACGCTATTAGCGAGTTGTTGAATCAGAGTTCACGCTATTAGCGAGTTGTTGAATCTGGATTCTTGCTATTATGAACGTCCTTACTATTATGAACGTCTTAAGGAGAACTAAAATCTGACCTTAAGACTTGCCGTATCGAATTACCTTCCTAGTAGCACCTGATTTCAAACAACGCAGCCGGGATATTCTCAGACGGAGCTTCCATATATAATGACAGCTTTTTTAAAGCAACAGGTTTTTCCAGGTTGATAATGTTCCTGGTTTGATAGTTACCTTCCTTGCTGAATATAACATTCCCGTTTTCATCTTCCAACCGATAATTCCTGACACAAAAAGGCATTATATTTTCAGGATGAGTCATCAGTACTGATTCCATCGGGTGATCAAAATCAGTATCGAAACTCAATACAACCTGGCTGATCGTTGTGTTCTCTTTCCACTCAAGCGTTATCCTTGGGTCTTTATCGGAAAAATCTGCCACCCAGGCATTGGGCAGATTGGTTGGGCGTGTAATTCCATTCCGAATATTTTCAACTTCAAAAACATTGATCGGTTTCAAAAACTTCAAGGCAAGGTTTTCACCCGCCGGTCGGCGTTTAGGGCACCAGAATTCAAAGGCGTCGATCCCGATATCTTCCGTCGGCTCCTGTTTTCCAAAATTAGAAACCGCGGCATTAATACCGTTGAAAAGCGATAAAACACCCGTTACCCTATTACGCGAGCGGCATACCTTCACTGCGGGATTTTTCATCAGGCACAGGTAAAAATAACCATCTTCATCAAAGTGATGATCAAAGTTTAACCGAACGCAGTTACGCCCATTGTGTAAACCGATGGTCAACCTTTCGATTATATTTTCCGGTGTATGATTGAACTGGTTGTGGCTTCTCCTCAGTTGAACTTCGAGATTAGTTGCTGTGTCGCAGTATGCATGTAAAACAAGTTCCGGGACATGTCCAATGCGCAACGGAATCATTTGCATCATGGATTCATTAATTGCAACCTGCGGACCATTTTCCGGAAGCTCGTGAAGAATAAGAGCAGAGCTGGCAGTGATCTTTGCCTGCTGAACAAGATCTTTTGCAGGAAACTGTTGAGTATCTGCAGCGTTGCTGTTAGACTTGCCATTGCCGTTTTCGGCAGCAGCGTTGCTGTTAGACTTGCTATTGCCGTTTTCGATATGTATCCCCGGTATAAAATGACCATTGGCCAAGAGCCGGCTTTGGAGCTCTTTCATACGCACTTCGTCAACAAGTTCCTTTGGCAAGAGTTTTCGCTCTGTACAAAATGCAGCGGCCTGTCCAACAGTCTGACCGGTATACGCACTTGTACCCATTACGCGGGTTGAACCAAAGGCGATATGTGTGGCACTAATGATACGACCGGCTATAAACAGGTTATCAATATTGCGGGAATACAAACAACGGTAAGGTATCTGGTAAATGCCCTTCACATGCCACTGGTTGCAACCTGGCTTTTCGCTGAACACACCATCCGCGGGATGCAGATCGATGCTCCAGCCACCGAAGGCCACCGCATCATCAAACTGTTTTTGTTCAACAATATCCTGTTGCTTTAATATATAATCACCTTCGAAACGGCGGCTCTCCCTTTTGCCGGGTATAGTTCCAACCCATTCCAGGGTAAGGTTTGCTGCTTCAGGAAATCCACCTGAATTTTTTATATAGTTCCAGACCCCATAAACAACTTTCCAGAGCTCCCATTTTATTTCTTCGGTTTGATGCACAGTATCCAACCGGCCTCCATACTCTAACCACCAAAGCCGGCACCCATATTCCTTAGCATTGAAACTGCGGTAGCGGGGGATCTTACTGATATCAGTAAGCGCAAAAGATGGCGGCACAAATTTCACAGGCACGCCTGTATCTTTTGAATAGAAATAAATCGAATGCCCAAGCAGCTCGCCATATTCTTTGGTCGGCGCAAACTTCTCACCAAATTCTTCTTTGCCTTCTGCTCCCATTCTAAACGCTGCACCAGCCAGGAATCCAACGATACCATCACCCGAAGTATCACAAAACAAAGGCGCTTTCAATTCAAACTCATTCTGGCCCTGGCTACAGAACGCCCTTACCGAACTGATGGTTTGTTCATCTTTTTTATCAACCTGGTAAACAGCTGTGTTTAACAGCAATGTGATATTTGGTTCAGATACGACCTTGTCAAGCAAAACCGTATCAAAAATGATTGCGTTTCCTTCGGGATTGCGATAAGTATTTTCAACCAGGATCTCATCTATCACACCACCTTCTCTCGCCCAACGATTGTTATTACCCATATGCGAAGTTGCACCCAGCACCCAAAGCCTCACCTCGCTCGACGAGTTACCGCCAAGTACGGGTCTGTCCTGCACCAGTATCACTTTTGTACCGGCACGCGCCGCTGTTATTGCACAACAAACCCCTGAAAGGCCGCCGCCAACAACCACTAAGTCGCTTTCTAAAGATTGAACCGGCAAATTCCTACCCGGTGTTTTATCTGACCTCAACATAATTTCCTGTATTTATAGTTCCAATATTTATGGTTCCGATATTTATAATTCTGATATTCCAATCATTTTGAACGACTTCCAATCATTTCGAAACGATTTCCAATTATTTCGAAACGATTTCCGTAAACGCTGATTGACCACATGCATTCAAAGCCGCTAACCTGAACTCATAAACTTTACTCTGCAGACCAGGTACACGGATATGTCTGATTTCAGCTGTATTGATATCCATCAGCTTCCAGTCACCTACCCCTTTTTGCCTGAATTCAAGGGTATAACCAATCGCTTTTTTAACCGGTTCAAAAACAATGATAGCTTCATTACCAGCACGAATCAAACCCTGGATCACCGGCTTCACAGGTGCCTGGTTACCATCCGGCGTTATGCTTTGCTCTTCTGACCAGCCGGTGGTATAATTATTATCCTTGATGCGGCTCATCCTGAAGAAATATTGTTTCCCATTTTCCAGTCCAGGCACAAACAACACTCCTTTTGCGCTGGTCTGGATTGTTTTTGCATTGGCATAATCACCTTTGTTCAGCGTGTACTGGATTTTGAAAACATAGTCATCGTTATCGGTACTATATCCAACAAAAAATCCTTTATCTGCTGCTTCCGTATAATATACTAACGGTGGTGCATAACCGGGATCAACCCTTATATTTTTTGTTTCACCCAACTTACTTTCACCAAAAGAAGTCACAGCAACCAAAGCCACCTGGTAAGATTGATTAAAAGAAAGTTTTGAAATATCAATATGGCTGTTTAAAGTCAGAGGCGTCTCTTGCGATAAATCGCCGGCACCATATTTAGCTTTATAAAGAGTAACATCATCTTTCCGGTCAATAAAGATCCGGATGCCACCTGAATTTGCAGAAGTATCATTTTGCCTTGTCCTAACCCCGATCGCTGCCCCAATAACCGGTGGCTCAGGAGCTTTAAAATGTATAGTGGTATCAAACACTGAATAATTTCCTGGCGACAACAGCTCGATCTTCAGCGACGAAACATCCCCGACAGACTTAAATCCTACGGCTTGTTCCAGGTCAGCGCCGCCCGGCATGATAAGTGGCAGTTTTGCGAAACCACCGTCTACGATTTTATCAGCATTGTTGAACGCCTGCCAGATCAATACATAGTCTTTCAGGGGATAAGCCGGGAGGTCCAGCAGCTTACGCGGGGTGATACTGATTTTCGCAGCGTAGCCTTCGTTGGATTCAATTTTTGTAATCTTCACTCCCCTGATCGGAGCGTACTCCCTGCGAAATGAATACCAGGCTCTTTTCTTGCGCCTGAATACATCAACTATTCCCCAGGGCCGGTTCTGCGAAAATTCTTTGGTCCCGATAAAGCTGCTGCGATAATCATTAAAGGTCCATAATGCGCCACCAATGAGATAAGGTTTGAACCGGATCGAATCGATCATTCCTTTTGCATCAACATCACCATCAAGATCTTCCTCGAGCTGGCCATAACCATATTCGGAATAAAACAATGTTTTTTGTGGATGTAAGCCATGAATCCTGTCTGCCCGGGCACCAATTCCAACGCCATAACCATTCACAAGGCCGAGGTCCGAATACTGTACCGGGTCTCTTGGCCGGTTTGCAGTATGACTTACCATCACTCCAAGCCTTGTGGTATCGATCGACTTCACAAATTTGATAGCATCTTCCACATATTCCATCACACCCATCGATTCGCCGATTTCATTTCCAACACACCATCCAATGATGGATGAATGATTGTAATAGTTATCAACCATTCTCTGCAACCATTGCTTTGGTATTGGATTGTTTTTATCTACCAGCTGATCAAAACCCCAGAGCGGGATCTCGGGAAATACCATGATACCTTTTTCATCGAGATAGTCAAACATTTCATCGGGCAAAGGCAGATGTGTTAGTCTGGCCAAATTTGCACCGAGTGATTTCATCATGTCTACATCCTGTTTGATGCGCCAGGTTGGTAATGTACTGCCAGTGGTCCTGTCGTCCGGAACAAGATTAAATCCCATTACACGAATCGATTCTCCATTTAACTTGAAGACATAATTCTTATTATCTATTTCAATTTTGCGTAAGCCGAATCTGTTGATGAAACCATTTCGAATGCCGGTGCCAGCTCTCAAATCAGCGTTGTTTTTGGCCTTTGCATTACCTGCCTCCGGAGCACTATTTGAGCCTGGATTGTCAATCACGACAGCTTTAGCACTTGTATTATGGTTGTTATCCCTTGCACTGACGGAGGATGCCCCACCATTTCCATCTTTTAAGATAACCTGCGAAGTATATAGATAAGGATCATCACAGTTCCAGAGATGAACTTCCTCTTTCTTTAACGCCGCACGCACGATTACATCACTTGATTTACCAGCTTCCACCTGAACAGTAAATGGCAAAACTTTTTTCAGGCCATTATCGGCTGACAATATTACTTCTCCTGCAAGCATTTGTGTTACAGAACCACTGTTCTGGCAAACCACCCGAACCGCCACCGTGGCTGTTTTTTTATCAAGATCAACTGTTGGAGTAATATACTGAGCCTTCACATATGCGTTACCGGTAGTTATCAATTTAACAGGACGTCTTATGCCACCCCAGTTCCAGACTGCACCTAAGCGGAAAGTGTTGTTACAACTTACCACTATGGTATTGGAATCTGAAGGATTAAGAAATTTTGTCACGTCAAATTCGAAAGGGAGGTAACCAATATTGTTGGATCCTACAAGCTTTCCATTTATCCAGACTTTCGATTCAAAGTTTACACCGTCAAAATGCAGGCGGATGGTTTTACCCTGCCAGGCAGCATTTCCTGGTATGGTTTTGCGATACCAGGCGGTACCGACATAATTAGCATATTCATTCTTCAGATCCCAGTTACCTGGAACGGTCATCAGGTCCCATTCATGATCATTAAGTGAAGCATCAAACCAACCCGAAGTTTCTCCTTTGGAATTCGGATCTGTTTTGAACTTCCATTCGCCGTGTATATACTCGGTGCCGTCCTTTGGTGCAGCTATCTTATCCCGTGCATTCTTATCCTGTGCATTCAAAAAGCAAAAAGTGAAAAAGAAAAATATGATCAGCAATGATTTCATCAATAATATTTTAGTTGGAAATATTTTAGTTGGATTTCAGACTTGCCACATATTCCTGTGACTTATCGCGTATTAAAATTTTTATATAGCGTTTAATGATGTATTCCTGGTTAAGAGCGATTCGTTTTTAGAAGATTTTTTGTTGTTAAGGTTTCGCGATGATGATAAGCATTGAACCTGCTGTTAAGGTTTCGTGATTGATAATAAAGTTGCCCCTAATGTCAAGGTTTCGTGATTGATAATAAAGTTTGAACCTAATGTCAAGGTTTCGTGATTGATGATAAATTTTATCAATGTTGTTATTGGTTAAACTCTTAGCATTACATGTTATTCCAGCACCAACACTTTCAAACCAAATGGCTCCAGGTCAATTGTCGTGTTTGCATTTGCACTTTCATTTGAAATTGCTTTGCCCGTTTGATCCTTGATAACAACCTTCTTAAACGAGGTTGCTTTTACACCCCAGCTTAAAGAACCAGTTGATGAGGTCGCACTATTGTTCATCACTATTACAAAGACCTTTTTGTTATCGGGTGATTTACCAACCAGGTATTCAACCTGTGGTTTGTCGCAGGTAACCATACCTTCTGTTGTAGTTAATTTAACCGCTTCACCAAAGATTTTTCCATTCTCAAATCCATAGGTCTGGTGCGGACCAACCTTTGGAGTTACAAAACCCTTTGGAAAAGCTACCTGACCAGCAGATCTCATATTCGCCTCAGATAACAGGTAATCAGTGATCCATCCGATCTGCCACCAGGCATGGTGTGGATAAGGACCAGCACCTTTGTTCATCGCCCGCCAGTAGTATGAAGCAACGCTTGTTGCAGGATCGTTGAATGCTTCCCGCCCGATTGCCGCTGACCGAGCCATATCGAGGAACAAACTATCTTTTGTGAGCTGGTACATGCGAACAAACATGCCGGCATGACTCGCTAAGGTGATAGGACCATTACTATTGGACGAACCAAATATGCCCCCGTGTTCAAAGCTCAGACCGGATTGCGTGATCTCCCAATCTTCTCTTTCAATACCATTCACCATTTTCTTTTGATGACTGGCAACCGGATGTGTATAGACCGAAGCAGTGTAGATCCTGGCCGTTGCTATAGCAGCGTTTTTATATGACTGGTTTTTCGTGATTTCAAACAAATCGAGAAATGCCTGCGCAGACTGCCCGGTTGCAAAGTCTGGCGCGTATCTGGCATCACCACAGACACCGAGATAACTACCGGTATTGACGGCTTCTTTGATCAGCCAGTCTGCTCCTTTTTTTGCTGCTGCGAGATATTTTTCATCTTTCAAAATCCGGTAGGCAACAATAAGCCCATAAAATGTTGGACGAAGATCTTTTATATCTTTAAATATCTCTTGTTCCGTATGCCTGTCGTAAGCCACTGCCCAGCTGCCATCAGGCTTTTGCCATTTCAGCAAAGATTCAGCACCTATCCGCAAACGATCTTTCAGCACGGCATTAGCCGGATCGAACAACAACATATTACCAACATCAAGCATGGTATAATAAGTAAGGGCGATCGGTTCTACTACTTCACCCCATTCTTCTACAAATTTTTTCTTCTTGGCAAGATAATATTGGCCAACAGCTGCACCTTTGAAAAATCCTTCTTCGGTTTGCTGTTGAGTCAGTTTGAAGTTAAGCGCAAATGGCAAACGGTTACGGGTTAGCAGGCTATCTTGCGTAGCATAAGCCAGCATCCACATAGCACCATAATCAGAGTTTTTCATTGCGTCTTTATCTGAGCCCACAACTCCACCCAGGTAAGACTGTGCACCTATCTTAAGATTCATATAATCTTCCACATTCCACATCGAAGTGATGGGATCAGTGAGATAATGATGCATCTTTTCAATTCGTGCAGTGAGGGATTGCCTGTTTTCGCGCATGTTGACTGATTCCTTAAACTTGTATACATCATAAACAGCATGTGTAAGCGCTTTATACCAATCCCCGCTACTAAGGCTGTAGCGAAAGTTGTAGGAGATTTCTTCACCCGCCTTCAACGAAGAGCGAGGTTCGCCCAGCACCGGGTAATAAATAGTGGGGGTTAATTCCGATCTGCGGTTTTTGTGCGATAATCCAAGATACCAGTTAGCATGGGTGTTGGTATCTTTCGCCCAGGGATCCCGTGCCAGACCCGGCTCTGGTATCACTGAATAAGTGATGCCATTTTTTGAAGTGATGATGGGACATAATGTACTTGCAGATCTTTCCCGATATATAACCGGCAGTGTTGGTATTCCATGCCCATAAGCATAAGCCAGCGCAAAGTTCTTCTGCATTTTATTCCCCTGGAAATAACCAGGCACGGTAGCCCATGATAAATTGTTCTCACTGACCGACGCCAGGGTTGGACTAGCCAATGAAAAATAACCAGGACTTTTAACTGCTAATGTTTGTTTAACGATGATATCAGTTGGAAAGTCAGGATCAATGCTCCACTCAGTAGTCACCATACCGACCTCGGTACTATGCTTAAATTGAATGCTGTTATTGGCCAGCTTTGTTCCTTCAGAAGGGAAAAAATAATAAGCCTTTCCGGCAGTGTTCAACGAAACGGGGTTGGTGCTCTCGGCCCATTGCCTGATCTGATACTTATATAATGGCTCAGGAAAATCAATACCCGTAATGGTTTGAAACGCCGTATCAGGTGTTTTCTTCGGCATCTCCGCAGAATACAGCAAGGTATTTTCTCCGGTTGGATTTGCAGCCTCAATCCATTGTTGTCCTTTGCGAACCGAAAGCTGGTTGATCTCCCATCCTTTTGAAGTTTTCTTCCACCCTATCCGTATATGATCATTGCTCAGGCTTAAACCAGATTTTGATTGTGCATCCAGCGTTGTCCAAAAGAACAAGTTTGCACAAGCAAACATCAATAGAACCGGTAGGTAATTTATTTTTGCCATCAGCACTTTTATTTTTTTCAAAAACAACGTAATCGAGTTATGAGTGATGAGTGATGAGTTAGTGATGAGTGAGTGATGAGTGAGTGATGAATTAGCGAGTGATGAGTGATATCTGACGAGTGCAATAAGATCGATATTACAAAACATCTCTCAGTCTTCATCTAAAACCAAAATCCGTAACTCATCATTCATCACCTATAACTCACCACTAACTCATAACTCATAACTCATAATTCATAACTCTGTTGACCTATTTCCAGTCCGGGTTCTGTTCAAGTAAGTCATTCGCATTAAGCTCATCCTGTGGTATAGGAAAATACCTATGTTTTGCAAGCGGTGTGCGTGTCGGGAAAACATTATTGACTGCTTTCGGAATCTCGGTCAGAAATTTATTGGTGCGGGTAAGATCATACCAGCGATCACCTTCGGCAAACAGTTCCCATGAACGTTCCTGTAATACTGCGTCAATGAAAGCATCTTTACTTAAACCTGTGGTTAAGTTAGCAAGGCCGGCCCGGCTTCTAACCGCATTGATAAATCCATAAGCAGCACTGCTTCCTCCGTTTAACCTTGCTTCTGCTTCGGCAGCAATCAGGTAGATATCGGCGAGTCGCAGCAGGGGAATATTCGTGGAGGTTGCACCACCCACTGAATTTGCATCCTGGTATTTTTTTATCAGCACGCCTTTTGGAGTAATAGGTGTGATGTCTTTCTGTGCAATGATGGCTCCTGTACGGGTTGTATAGTTTGTATCAAGCAACAAACGGCGTTTATCGGCAGGATTAAAAGAATCGAAGAAAGTCTGATAAGCAAACATCGATCCGAAAGTCGTCTTACCATAATCAGGAGCAGTGCTACCGACTGGACCCATCAAACTCATCAGCTGGTGTTGGCGACCGGGAGTATAGCTCTCCGCTTCAAAGGCCCAGATATTTTCTACCCTGGCCAGATCTTCCTTATCATAACGATATACGTCGCGTACATCAGGCATCAAAAGATATTTGCCCGAACTGATTACTTCCTGCGCTTTCGACAATGCCTTTGCCCAATCTTCATTGTATAAGGCAGCCTTTGCATACAAAGCATTAACCGCTTCTTTGGAAGGGCGGCCCCTTTCAACTGCCGGGTATGAAACCAAACCTGCAGCCAGGGCGAGATCCAGGTCAGCATAGATCTGTTTGTACACATCTGCCTTCGGACTTTTAGCTACATAAGCTTCGGCTTCTGTTACGCTGGCTTTTATCTTAACAGGCACATCTCCAAAGTTTTTTGTTAGCGTCCAGTGATAAAATGCACGCAAAAAATATGCTTCTCCAATGATCTGCTTTTTACGTGTTTCATCCATGGTTGCATCAGGCACTTTCTCAATAATCCAGTTGGATTTTTCTATGCCATCGTAACATGATTGCCAGGTTTGCTGGGGAGATTCAAATAAACGTCCGTTAGATTTCTGAACGGTATAGTTTGCATCATAGGTAAATAAAGTCAAAGTATTTCTTCCAACCACCGGGCGGGGATAAGTCTGATCATTACTGAAGTCAGACAATACGGTGAGCGAAGGTCCATTCGCCATATCGCCCAATGGGCCATAAGCTGCAATCAGGCCTTTTTCTGCATCAGAGGCAGTTTTATAAAATGCTTCGGTATAAATTGATGAATAGATGGTTTCGTCGAGTTTTGAACAGGAGTAAAATACCAGAGACGAAGCCGCGATGAGTATGGGGAATTTTAATGATTTCATTGTTTTTGTTTTTGAAGATTACAAAACAGGATTAGAACGTTACCTGGATACCACCGAGGAATGAACGCGCCTGTGGATACACCAGGTTGTCGATACCGATCTGTGTATTTGAACCGGCAAAGGTGTTCACTTCCGGATCGAAGCCACTATAGTTTGTAATCGTAAACAGGTTATTAGCACTCACATATATGCGAATATTATTAACTCCCTTGATTGGTGGAAAACGATAACCAAGCGTGATGTTTTTGCAACGCACATAAGATCCGTCTTCAAGAAATACATCACTCAATGGTAATCGACCACCTTGAGAGGCACTTGCATATTGATTGTTCGGATTTGTTGGAGTCCAACGATTCACCATTCCACCAAATTGATTGCGTAAACCGAGCGGGTTCTCAAAAGCAAGGCGGCTCAGGTTATAAATATCGTTGCCTTGTGAGCCTGAAATGAAGGCAGAGAAATCAAATCTTTTATAAGATAAGGAAGTGGTAAATCCAAAAATGAAATCAGGATTTGGATTACCGGTGATAACCTGGTCATCGGAAGTAATCACCTTATCACCATTTATATCCGCCACGCGATGACCGCCCAGCCTTCCATCATAACCTGGTAAGATGGCCTGGCCGGTTTGGTTTATTCCTTCGAATTTGAAAGTTTTGAACATTCCAAGTGGCTGACCAACTTTCAATATAGTGTAGTTAGTTACGAATCTTTCCTGGGTAACACCGCCATCAAGATCCAATACTTTGTTCCGGTTGATGGTCATGTTGCCGGCTACGTTCCATTTCAAATCGCCGTCGAGCACCAGGGCATTGACTGAAAACTCAATACCCTTGTTTTCAAGTGAGGCGAAGTTGCCCGTGATGCTGGTATAACCAGATGACAGCGGCAGTGTTTTTATATAGAGTAGATCTTCTGTAGTTTTCTTATAAGCATCAACCACGATATTCAACCGGTTTTTAAAGAAGCTGAGATCCAAACCAATATTTACCTGTGGTGATCTTTCCCATCTCAGGTCAGGATTTGCGATACCGGTTGGATTGATACCTGTTGCATAGATATGATTGAACTGGTAGTTGCTACCGGTTGAAGCCACTGTACTTAAAGACTGGTATGGCGAGATGCCACCGGCATTACCAGTGATACCATAGCTGGCGCGCAATTTCAGATCTGAAATAAAGGGCAGGCTTTCCATAAATGATTCATCGATAATTCTCCAGGCTGCAGATATAGCCGGGAAAAATCCACGTTTGTGATTTGCTCCGAATTTGCTGGATCCATCATAACGTGCTGTAACATCAACAAGATATTTGCCTTTGAAACCATAGTTGATACGACCCATGAATGATTCCAGTTCCTGCTTGTTGCGGCCGCTGCTCACGGTACGATTAAGTGCAAGTTGTACCGCTTCGTTTTGAGTTGCATCATTTGGAAAACCGGAAGCAGAGATATTGTTGAATTTGAATTGTTCTTTCTGGAAAGCATAAACACCGGTGAATTTCAGGCTGTGGTCTTCCGAAAAATCACTGGTATAGGTGAGGATAGATTCGTGCAGCAGGTTATTTCCGTAAGAACTGTTTTTTGCACCGGAGCCGGAGTTATCGTTCAGATCTGTTTTGCTGATAATATAGCGTGGTGAATATTGATCGTTCAGGCTGCTTTGTATGTCTGCATTAAATGAAGCGCGATAGGTAAGTCCTTTTACGATAGACCATTCGCCATAAAGGTTGGCGAGGGTTCTGAAAATTGATGTACGGTTCAGGATTTCTGCGAGCCCGAGTGGGTTGGTGACTTCGCGGTATTGTCCGTTGGCCTGTTCGCCGAAAGGAAATAAAGTGCCATCGGCTTTATAAGGTTGAAGTGTTGGTGGGGCACCTATTGCAGCACCAAGCACGCTACCGGTAACTGCAGCACCATCACCCTGGCTTTGTGAACCTGTAAGAATACCTGAGTTTATTGAATTTGATCCAAGTATACTTGTTCCTATCTTGATTTTGTTGCTGAGGCGGTGATCGAGGTTCAAACGAATTGAATAACGTTTGAAATTTGATTTGATGATGATACCATCCTGGTCAAAATAATTTAGTGAAAGTGCAAGCTGGGTTTTTTCGTTGCCACCTGTAATAGAGAGCTGGTGATTCATGATTGGTGCTTCCTGGAAAATCAGGTCCTGCCAGTTAACTCCTTCGCCCAATGATTTTGGATCGGGGTAGAAGTTATTGCGGAAGACTTCATTATCAAGCGTTGCAAAATCAGCGGCGTTTAAAACAGGTAGTGTTTTGTTTACTTTCTGCATACCGAAATAGCTGTCGAATGTGACCCTGGTAGCACCGCTTTTGCCGCGTTTGGTTGTTATCAGCACCACCCCGTTTGCAGCACGTGCGCCGTAGATAGCGGAAGCAGAAGCATCTTTCAACACTTCTACCGATTCGATATCATTTGGATTGATGGTTGAAAGCGGGCTCACATCTGTTATACCACCACCGTTGGAAATCTGGATACCGTCTACAACGTATAATGGTTCAGAAGTACCGGTGATGGAGTTGGTACCGCGGATGCGTACACTCACGTTACCACCCGGGGCGCCGGAGTTCTGGTTGATCTGCACACCTGAAACCCGCGCCTGCAAACCCTGGGCAACGTTGGCTATCGGTGTTTGTGTAAGTTCGGTGGCTTTTATTGATGCGATAGCGCCGGTGGTTTCTCTCCGGCGTTGCGTACCATAACCTACAACCACTACTTCACCCAGCGAGCCATCTACCGGTTTCAGGCTGGCATCTATAAATGTTTCATCTTTTAATTTTATTTCGAAGGGGCTGTGGCCGGTAGCAGTTATCGCCAGTTCATCACCGGGGGAAGCCGAGATACTGAATTCTCCGGCGGCGTTGGTAGCGGTACCTTTCGTGGTAGTTTTGTTGACTACACTGGCAGCTTCGATGGGGCTGCCGTTTGCTGTTGTGACCTTGCCTTTAATAACCGTTGCCTGCACCTGGGCGGAGAGAATAGTTGGGGCGCATAGGGCAAGTACCCAAATTGCGATCAGAAAGACTCGTTTAATCATATAGCAATCGTTTGAGGTTTTACAATCGTTTGAGGTTTTGCAATCATTTGTTATCCTGGAAAGAACCGGGGATAAAACTATCAATTCTTTGCATCCAACGTATACCGGGAAGAATCCGTATCTTGTATTTATCTATCGGTTTCGTTTGCACAAACGTTTGCGATAGCTAATATTTTTTTGTCACAAACCTTCGTTTTTGCCATATGCCAAGAGTAAAATGCAATAAGTGTGATAAAGCCGAAACCGTGCTTAGGTCGGGATTTGTAAGAGGTAAACAGCGGTTTTACTGCAAGGAATGTAACTATCATTTCACCCTCCATCATGAGGGTAGAAAACCGCAAGGCAGACAGATAGTTCATCAAACTACTATTATAGATATAGCAAAAGCAATCGGGGTTTCAAACTCAACTGTTTCACGTGCCCTTCGTAACCATGCTGATATCAGTTTTGAGACCAAGGAAGCCATCAAGGCGCTGGCAGTAAAGATGGATTACCAGCCGAATCTTTTTGCACAGAGCTTTGCAAAAAAGCAGACCAATATCATTGGTGTGATTATACCTAACCTGGAGACTACTTTTTTTTCAATCATGTTATCGGGCATTCAACATGTTGCAAATCGATATGGATATAAGGTGATGATCTGCCAGTCTAATGAATCGCATAAAACGGAGGTCGATAATATCCAGGCCCTTATGCGTAACTGGATCGATGGCTTATTGATTTGTCATTCCCTTGAAACTGCATCATATGAGCATATCAAGGTGCATATGAATAAAGGGATTCCCATCGTACATTTTCACCGGGTTTGTATGGAGACCGAGACTTCCAAGGTGATGGCAGAAGACGTGAAAGGTGCCGAAGAGATGACTGATCATCTGGTGGCTCAGGGATGCAAAAGAATTGCGCTTATCATTGGTCCGCATCACCTGGGGATCACGGTTAAACGTTTATATGGTTATCAGAAAAGTCTGAAAAAACATGGGCTTCGTTTTGACGAGGACTTGATAGCTTATACTGATTTTACGCATCAGTCGGTGATCATGCATGTTGATCGCTGGCTGGCAATGCCGGAACGACCCGACGCAGTATTTTCTATCTCAGATAAATGTGCGATCCACACATTGCGTTATTTGAAGCAGCTGCGGATACCTGTACCTGCCGCGATCTGCGTGGCCGGTTTTGGGAATGATCCCATGGGAGAAGTGATTGAGCCCGGACTTACGACATACAATTCAAATACACTGCAGGTGGGCGAAACTGCAGCTCAATTGTTTTTCGACCAGATTCTGAGCGGCGAAAACTTCAAACCAAAAACCAAGATTATAAAAGGCAATATTATTATAAGAGGATCGACAATAAGACATGGGAATGTCCAGGACCTGTAACATGAAATTGCGCTACTCGTCATAAGCTCTGCAAGTCACCGTGAAAGCCTTGTCAGTCCCCGCGAAAATCTCTGCGAGTCCAAGCGAAAAAGCTCTGCGAGTCCAAGCGAAAAGCTCTGCAGGTCCACGCGATATATGTTTAAATCCGGTTTTTAAAAATGACCGCTATCTCAGTCAAAGTGCGGATGGTTTGACTGAAATAGCGGTCATTTTAAAAAATCAGTAAAAAAGAGTTCCTGCGGCTTAGTGTGCGAGAAAGTCAATTCCATACCTTTTCAATTAGTGGATCCCGGGGAGTTAGTGGATCCCGTAGTGGATTCCGGGGAGTTAGTGGATCCCGTAGTGGATTCCGGGGAGTTAGTGGACCCCGGGGAGTCGAACAGCAGATCCCCGGGAATCAGTTCATTGATCCCGCAAGGGAGAACCCTATTTTGTTCCTGTTGTTGAATTTGGAAGCTTGTCTTTTACCCTTATTTCTTGTATTTTGATCGGGCCAGTGTCGGCATTTGTCTGAAACTGGAATATTCAGCAGATACAAATGTAATGACCATCTGTGCCAACGCGCTTAAAAACTATGCATAAGCTTCTCATTCAGACCACTCTTTTAGGCTTCCTTTCGATGTACGCATTAACAGCGTTTGGCCAGGATAGGGTTCTGCTTTGTACCGGCAAGAGTAGCCATAGCTATCATAAAAAGATTTGCACTGGTCTTAAGCAGTGCGGGGCCAAAATAATAGAAGTAACAATCAAAAGTGCAATAGAAATAGGCAAGGATCCTTGCGACTTTTGCTATGGTCATAATAGCAATAGCCGAAATATAACTGTATCTGCTCCCAACAAATTGTTTGACGACCGAAAAAGCTCTTCTTCTGCAGCATCATTGCAATGTCAGGCAACCACGCAGAAAGGATCAAGGTGTTCGCGGAAAGCAGGCACCAGTGGCTACTGTTGGCAACATGACTAATTCCCCGGCCAGTCTTAAAAACAAAACGCTGCCTCAATCTCTGAGACAGCGTCTGCCCGATCTCTGGAACAACGTCTGATTAGATTACATTTTATTATAGGAGATGAGAATCATATTATAACCACTCCTCATCAACGACAAAAATCCTTTATCTAATAATAACTATCGCCGCTCATCAACAATGAAAATCATGGTTCTCCTGTAAAATTCCTCTATAAAATTCTTCTATAAAATTCTTCTATAAAATAACGGTTCCTCAAATGTTGACTATGCCTGCTTGATGATCCATCTCTGCGTATCATTATTTTGTTCCGGTCTTGTTACTACTGTAAAATCCTGGGCTTCTACTTCATGCGCATCCAGGTAACGCCGGGTATTTAACCGTTGAAGGGAATAGGTATTGCCACCTTTCGAAAGTATGATCCATTTTTGCGAACTGTCGTTTTGTGCCGGTCTTGTTACCGCTTTGAAATCATTCGCTGCCTGGTCATGCGCGTCGAGGAATCTGCCATTACTCGTCTGCTGAATTGTATAAACACCACCGATCGCCGTAAGCGCCCAGCGTTGAGAATCATTTGCCTGGCTTGGCCTTGTAACTGCGGCGAAATCCTGGCCTTCAATTTCATGCGCATCCAGGAACCTGTTATTGACCCGCTGTTGAATTCTGAAACCATTTCCATCTGTCGTTAATTTCCATTGCTGTGAACTATTATTTTGCACCGGTCGGGTCACTGCCTTGAAATCATTTGCCGCTTCCTCGTGAGCATCAAGAAATCTAAGATTACTCAACTGCTGGATTGTATAAGTTGAAGCCACTCCTGAAACCGGGATCGCAACCCAACGTTGTGTATCATTGTGCTGGGCAGGACGAGTGACGGCAATATGCCCATTCAACTCATGTGCATCCAGGAATCGATTGTTACTTTTTTGCTGGATCTCGTAGATCGTTCCAACCGGTTTTAGATGCCAGACCTGTGTAGGATTATTCTGCGCGGGACGGGTTACTACTATATGATCACCAATTTCATGCGCATCTACAAACCTGTTGTTGGATTTTTGCTGAATGGTAAAGTTACCCTCGACAAGCGGAAGAATTCCCTGCGGAAATAAACTTTCATCCCAACCAATTTGCTTTTTACTCCAGGCGCAAAGTGTAAGGGTATTGGTGTCCATCAAACATGGAACCTTAGCACCAACACAGTTTGTACAATTATTATTCGGAACACCAAGATGACCGTGACTGCCGCCACATGTGCAAGAGCCATATTCATCTGCAGCACCAAAAATATGGCAGCTTTCATGTGCAAACACTTTATTGATCTGATCTGTACCCCATCCATCATTATCGAAATGCATAACCGTTTTTTCTGTAACCGCGTATGCAAAATGATGAAGCGGATATTTTGTAAAATAACCAACATATGCCCATGCGGTATTCCTGATGGCCCTGAGATCGTTGACATAATCGATGGAACTTTGTCTTACAGGCGGATAACCCATTGCCTGAAGCGCAGCATTTCTCCAGGGCGCCTCGGCAGATTCGTATGAACCAGTTGAACCGGGAGCAGCAGACACGGTGATTATCCTGATGTCATACACAAATGTAATCTTAGCTCTGGGCTCAGCGTTGGCTAAAAACCCCAGACCTTCCTGTACTTCCTGGATCACTTTAATATTATCCGCGTTTGAAAATCCGAGGCCCGCACCTGTACCTCCTACTATTATTATCCCCACGGCAATCGAACCATTCATATGCAGGCTTGTAGGAGTACCTGTAGATCGATCTGTGGCTTCCGGTGCCTGGCTTTCGAGGTCATCGTGACCCTTGTTGGGAGGCTCAAAACCTGGTGTATCCCATTTTATACCCTCTTCCGAATCCGCTGATCTGTCTGTTGCTTTCTTTTGAAGATTTTTCCAGGCCTCTGCCGCGATTTTTGAAATTTCATCAAGATCATTTGGCTGTTTCGTGGATGAGGCCTTCAGCTTAGTTTCCTTTACTTCGTCGGGGAGATTAGCCACAAAAACCTGGTCGGTAAATTGTTGAGTGATCTGCGCGCCAAGATTGTCAAGTTCTTCGCGGGCAGCGTTGATGTCTTTGGTAAACAGAAGAATGTTTTTTTTCATGTTGCAAGATTTATCGTTAAGAAATGTTTGTGTGGTTGTCTTTGATATTATCTGAAGAGCAGTGATTTGATATTATCTAAAGAGCAGTCAAGAATACTGGTCAATATTCAAATGATTTTTATAACCTGGGCATCGTTCGTTAATCTCCATGATATATTCCATTATATACTTTCAATTTTATACTTTCAATTTTATACTTTCAAAAGACATAAATATTATCATAAGACATTGGAGTTTCCGGTCATTGAAATATGTTCAACCCGACCAGGTAATCGAAGTGCAGGTAATCAAGCGAAATGCAGATAGTCAGGCACTAAATCTTTTCAGGATTACGGAAAAATTGTTAAGAATTATTTCGCTTTAAGATCGCGGACATGCTCATTGAAAAATACTTGAATTCAGAAAGGCAGGACCAGATTGTCAATAGCAGATATCAAATTATCAATAGCAGTTATCAGATTATCAATAGCAGTTATCAGATATGATTATTTAAAAAAATGTGCCAATGCCTGACGATTCTCCCCTGACAGTGATGTTATTTAAATAACAAATGATATTAGTTAAACCAAACAGTTAAGTTGGTTACACAACAAATGGTGTTAATTAAACAACAAGTGCCGCTTTGCTTAAGCAACTAACGGTGTTGGTTCAAATAACCATTGCCGCTTGGTTTAAATATCAAAAGGTGTTGATTTAAACAGCCAGTGCCGTTTGGTTTAAACAAAAGTACCGCATAGTTTAAACAACAAATGGTGTTAGTTTAAATAACCAGCGACGTTGACTTAAATAACCAGTCGTAAATGAGTCTTTTCAACCAGGAACCTTAAGAATTTATAGATTTTTATTAAATAGAAATGGACGAAATTAATTCATCTATTGCTATATTTCGATAGCCTGTTAGTGGTATTTTCATTGGATAGATAAATACCCTGTTAGAAGTATTTACATTGACAGATAAATATGCTGTTGGTGGTATTTACATTGATAGATAAATACCTGGTTTAAACATCAACCTTACCAAAAACAATGAAAAACCCGAAGGATTCTGACAAGGAAATTTGTCAGAAATACAATAGAGTCCAAAAACTACAATACAGTTCACGAAACTGCAATACAATCCCGATGCTACGATAAAGTCCAGATACTGCAATACAGTCTTAATTCCTTCTATTAAATTAGTCGTAACGATTGCATTTGAGGTAACATTCTCAGAATAAAATTATTCGGCTGGAAAATCAGCAAATACTCATCGTGAAGCGATAATCAAGCTAGGACTTAATAAGCAATTGAGCTTCAGTTACCAGTCATTCATTGCTTTGCGATTACCTGGTTGTGGAAAATTCAGAACTTCGATCAACTACTTTATTTTTTATTGATAGTCGATCAATTAATTTTATATTTTGATTGATTGATTAATTAACAACCAGGATCAATGTTAAAAAATCATTTTATTTTTTTCAATTCGTGGTCTTTTTCTTCGTGTGAAATAAATTTGACGACCTCTCCTTTTGCGTTTTTTACAAAATCAATTTCGACCCCGGCAACTTTCAAAAAGAAAGTGGTATTTGATTGAGCGTACATTGGAGATTTTGGCAGATTGTTATTGGGTCCGTAAGCATGAAGCCGGCCGTTTTCTAACGTAATGAAGATATGATGCGCAGCATCCAATTCATATTCACCGGTATATTGTTGTAAAATAGCGTTGCTGACCGCCACTTCCGGACGATTTTTCCATTTAACCCATTTAATCGAGTCTATGGCGCTTGACCTGTCTGCACAGTCATCATCGAGAAGAGTGAGATATAAAACATCATTTACGATTCTAATCCGGTATTTGCCTGGCGTACTGTTGTCACAATCGCTGATACCGTCAATTTTATGGAGGGTAAGCACCAAATCCTTAACAGAATATGTCATTGTTTCAACAATGGAACTATCGGATAAAGTATAAACCACGGCCGTATCCTTTTTGAAATCAAAGATCACGTTCTGCGGATTGTCTCCCCGGAGTGTGCCCTTCCACCTTGAATTGCTTATTTGCGCTAAAAGAAAGGCCGATGTCATTACAAAAAGCAACGTAACAATTGTTTTTTTCATATCAAACTGGTTTGCGGTGATAGTGAAGATTTCTGTACGATGATCTGATCACAAACATCCTTTCAAAACGTAGAAAAACACAAAAAATAATTGCTCAAATCAGGTAAATGGGTGCTTAAATCCGAATTTGAGAAGTATCCACTGCAACGGAGCCACAGGCCACGCTGATTTAATACAACAGGCTGCGCTGAGATAATACAGATGATTCTTAAAAATTATGCCTGAATCGCAGCAAGCTACTAATCCAGGCTACTAATCATTGCTTCGCAAGCTATTAATCATTACTTCGCAAGTTGCTAATCATTGCTTCGCAAGCTATTAATCATTGCTTCGTAAGCTACTAATTATTGCCTGGCAAGCTATTTATCATTGCTTTACCTTCTGCTCTTTCCCATCAACCAGTAATTGCCGCATCGCGCTTATCAAAGCATCGGAAGTATTCGAATTGGTGAATATCACATACCCCGATTTCAGATCCTTGTACACTTCAAACTGGCATTTGAAATCGCCGTTATTGCCGCCATGCCCAAATGATTTTCCAAATGGAGTTTCCCTGATCTCAAGACTCATACCCATATAAGTCGGAATAGACGGTTTCTCATCTCCCGGATCGTAAATATATTCCGATTGTTTACTGAACATACTGTCATAGGTTTTTGCACTCAACCCTTTTTGTTCAAGCATGTAAATCATGAATTTCGTAAATATAATTGCCTCCGTATGCATGGAATATGCCATGCCCGGCGATTCAGGCAGATCATCAAAACTGGGCATCATATCAAAATGCCCGTTAGCAACCATTTGCCTTAAAGAATCATTCCTGGAAAAAAAAGTATGATAAAGTCCGATGGGTTCAATCACTTCTTCTTTTAGTACCTGTTCTACCTTTTTGCCCGTAATCTTTTCGACTACCAGCTTCAGGTATTCAAAACCTTCACCAGAATAATTATAGCTTGTTCCGGGAGTGAATCTCAGGTTCAATTTTCCATCGGCATTCATTGAGCGCCAGTTTGGAAAGCCGGTACGATGGGTCAAAACGTGTTTTGCCGTTATCAGTTTATATCTTTCGTCCTGCGCAATATCGGGATAAGGAAGATAGAGATACAATGGTTTGTCGAGTTCAATAATACCACGTTCTGCAAGTTTCTGCACTGCAAAAGAAAACACCGGCTTTGTTACCGAAGCAGCTTCAAAAAGGGTGTTGTCATCAACCTTCTCGCCGGTCATGGTATTTTTAACGCCATAAGTTTTATGGTAAACCAGTTTTCCGTCTTTGATTAGTGCCAGTGAAACCCCGGGGATGCTAAAATACTTTTGATATGTTTCAACAAACTCGTCAACCTGCTTTGCAGCGGCTGAATCAAATTGATGCAAAATGCCCTTCGCTGGTAGCAGGTCAGGAACCGGGTCACCTTTTACGATAAGTTGCTCAACAGCGAGCTTTTGCCCCGCCTTCGCAACAACTGTTACGGGCTTTTGCCCGATGGCAGAAAAAGTTTTATAGTCCCTGTGAAAATAGGCATTGGGGAATGTGATATCGTATTTACCAGGTGGCATTAATACGGAATAATTGCCCAGGCTATCGGTTTCTGTAGTCAGCCAAAACCTATTGTCCTGAACAGATGTAATCCTGATTGTTTCGGGCAATTTTTCTTTCATTACCCTGTCCCATTTTACAATGCCTGAAACGGTTGACATGTTTTGTTTACCGGGCAACAGCACCACATCCCCAAGACTGCCAGGAATACGAATTTTCGATTGGCCTTTACCCCATGAATTAATGGTGAAGCTTCCATCAGCGTCCTTATCGAAGAACTGGAAGTCGAGCCCGACAGATTTTCCAACGATCAGCTGTTCGCCGAGGCTGATTCGCCACTCATAATATCTTTTATTACCCTTACGTTCTACTGCTACTTCCATGATATTCCAGTTTGCGGATTTGGCAAATGGATCGAAATTAGCAAGGTTTAAATTGCGGAGTTTTTTGCTATACATAAATGCCGCCACTCCGGAGCCGAAGGGTAGATGTCTTGCATCAAGGCAAAGCTCGAAACAATCCTGGGTATTAAAGCGCACATTTTCAGAAGTATCTTCTATAAAATCGTCATCAGTAATAGTAAACGCAACATATAGGGAGCGGTTTTCCAGCCGGTAACCAAGCTGGAAAAATCCAGAGAAGTCGGAATCGTTTTTGGGTTTTGTATCTGATATTGTTGTTCCCAGGTAGAATTTTGTGGCATCTTTCGGCCAATCATTTAGATTCCCATCTACCTTGATATCGCCTAACGGATATGCATAAGCGATTTTACCATTATGTGCATTCGAAGGTGTGCAAAACAGGAAACTCAATACAAGGATGCAAACTGTTCTGCCCGAATTTTTGAAGATTTTCATTGCGACAGTTATTTATGGTGGAGTATAAATGACGTTTAAAAGTATAGAAATGTTACACTTTTTCGGATATGAATGCGATGGTGCCCCAAAATCGGTGAATGATCGACCCGTCCGGAAGCTTGTATAAAGCTGATCCTTCCGTTAGATGCCGGTGCTGCCCTCATGCCAAACAGGGAGAATCGTCGTCACGACCGTCGGAAGGCAGGAACAAGCGGCGGCAGGAACAAGCGGAAGGCTGGGACCAAGCAGAATGCAGAGAACAAACGGAAGACTGGGACCAGCGGAAGGCAGAGAACGACCAGAAGACTGAGACCAGGCAGAAGGCCGACAACGACCGGAAGGCTGGGACCAAACGGAATGCAGAGAACAAGCGGAAGGCTGGGAAGTCTCTTAAAATCAGATTTTTTATTTTGACTGATACACCGGTCAAACCTGCCTTTCTTTGACCGATGTACCGGTCATTTTTAAAATTCCTTCAAAAGCGATGTCCCTAAGCGATAGGTTTGGGATAGATAATAAGGGTTGGGATAAATAATTATTATTACGAAGTTCAATATGCGGTAGCTGAGAAGTTCAATATACGGTAGCTGAAATGTTCAATCCTTATCTGATCATTCGCGATATAAAATCCGATCATCCGCGATATAAACAGGTACGATTCTGAGAACGACGATAAAATGATAATACTGCAGACCGAAATGCCTTATGCTAATCAAGCGAAAGGAAAAAAGCAAATAATTAAGCTGGCGCTGATATCCAGAACCTGATATCCATGACCTGATATCCAGAGCCTGATACCAGAGACTGATACCCAGGCCATGGTGCTCATGACCCGGTACCCAGTACCAGATACCGCTGTTCGACGGTTATTTGTACATTTGACTGCAACACTTGACCGCAACGCTTGACTGCAACGCTTGACTGCAACACTTGATTGCAACGTTTGATTGCAACGTTTGATTGCAACATTTGATTGCAACATTTGAAACGGCCTGTGATTTTATGAAACACGATTATCAAAAACCGGCTCCAACATTAACAAATTATATCCAGACTGTTTTGGTGGTGAATGGGACCTCTGCGGGCCTGGGATCTGATCTGCCATTATTTACAAATGGTATGCCCGCATTATTATATCAAACTGATAATGCCGCTTTACATCAATTAACTATATATGGTGAATCTACTCCTGATGATGCATGGAATATTGACGACAATATAATACTGATTGCATTTTTATTCAAGCCATTCTCAGTGGCACCTTTATTTAAAGTTTCAGCAAAAAAATTAAAGGAGAAGCCAATCGGGTTAGAACTTTGGAACGCTCAAAAGTCGATGGCGCTGCATCTGCAACTTATTCATTCGCATACAACTGAGGAAAGAATCGAAATACTCAATCATTTTCTTACCACTCAACTCGAAACAAATAAAAGAGAATGCGAAATCATACAATTTGCAACCGATCAGATGATACAAAATTCAGACCCGGAAGTGTTGGGCGATATTCTGAAAACATTGAACCTGACAGAAAGAACCTTCCAAAGGATTTTTAAACAATATACTGGAATTACTGCCAATCAATACAGGCGCATCTGCCAATTCTATTTTGCATTTTCTCAATTAAAAGGCAGACATTTTGATAAGCAGACTGATGTTGCCTATACCAATAATTACTTTGATCAAAGCCATTATATCCGGTCCTTCAAAGAATTTACTGATACAACTCCAAACGACTATCTTCAATTCGGTCTTGCAAAAAAATAATAAGTCGGTTGTAAATGATGATTTCAATTTGCAGATGATGATTTCAATTATTAACGGCTCCGGCTCACCAAAAAATTAAGGCCATTTTCTGATGGTAAGCTAGCTCTCAAAAAACAATAATGTCGGTTTTATACAATGGGGTATTTTTGTTGATGAGTAGCTTGCATATATAAAACTTAAAAAAATGAAACAACAAATCACTCCATGTCTCTGGTTCAATAACCAGGCAAAAGAAGCAGCAACATTTTATTCGTCCCATTTTAAGAATGCGAGGATTGTATCTCAATCACCGATTGTGAGCGAGATTGAAGTCTCCGGCCAAACTATCACGCTACTCGATGGTGGACCTATGTACCAGCCCAACGCCTCCATTTCATTTTTTTACATCTGCGAAACACCCGAAGAGCTTAATAGCATATGGGAAGCGTTCTCTAAAGAAGGTTCCGTTTTAATGCCATTAGATAAATATGACTGGAGCGAAAAGTATGGTTGGCTGAACGACAAATTTGGCATCTCCTGGCAGTTTTCGCTTGGCAAGATTGAAGACGTGGGACAGATAGTTACCCCCAGCCTGCTTTTCGTCGGCAAACAATACGGTCGCGCCGAGGAAGCAATCAATTTCTATTCTTCCATCTTCAAAAATCCATTGCTGGATGGAATACTTCGTTATGGCAAAAATGAAGCACCAGAAGTTGAAGGGAAAGTAAAACATGCACAGCTTGGATTGAATGGTCAGAAGTTTATGTTTATGGAATCTGCACAGACTCATAAATTCTCCTTTACCGAAGGCGTTTCTTTGACGATTCATTGCAATACACAGGACGAAATAGATTACTACTGGAATAAACTCACCGAGGGCGGAGAAGAAAGTATGTGCGGATGGCTGAAGGATAAATTCGGTGTATCGTGGCAGGTTATTCCAAGCATTCTAAGCAAGGTAATGGCTGATCCCAATAAGGCCGGAAAGGCAGCCAAAGCGTTTATGCAAATGCGGAAGTTTGATATTGAGAAAATTGTGCAGGCAACGATTGCCTGAGGCCTTTTGCAATATTCTTGTGAATTTTTTGTCAGCTTGAGTATGCAACATTTTTTGATTGCTTCTTCGCTCCGTTTGGCACAGGGGGCACCTTTTTTTGGGCTGTGTCCCGTGGTTAATACCTTGCGTTATGCCGCTATCTGCTGTTGTCTCCGGTGGGCTTTTTTGCCCTGATCGGCTTTATTAGGTATGCTTGTAGCGCCGGCTTTCTGTTTAGCCCTGATCGGCTTTGGTAACTCAGACCACGGTACGAAGGCCCAAAAAAAGGTGCCCCCTGTGCCAAACTCACTCATCCACTTTGGGGGGATATGCAACTAGTCATAACAAATCTTACTAATCCTGTATTGCTTAGATAGAAAAGGAACATTTTTTCAGCTAAATTTCAACGACAAACTCCGTACAAGCATTTCCGATAAATGCATTTCAATAATAGCGATGCCAGTAACTGTGATACCAATTATTGCAATACCGATACATGCAATACAATGCTGATTCATGCAATGCTAATAACTCCAATGCTGATACTTGTAATAATTGAATATTGATCTTGATAGTGCTAGTCGCATATCCCCTAAGTGAGTGAGGTTAGAACGTGCAGGATGGGCCTTTCGGATGGTTTGATTGCCACAGTACCTTCGATTCCTGCCCGGAGTTACCCAAGCCGATCAGGGCCTAACAGAACCTGGCGCTACAAGCATAACTAAAAAAGCCGATCAGGGAACAAAAAGCTGATCGGAGACAAGAACCACCAGCTGCATGAACAATGGTATTAACCAGGAATCACAGTGGCAAATCAAACCAACCGAAAGGCCCATCCGGCGGAGTGAAGAACCGAGGGAACGCCATGCACGCGCAAAATCGAAGTTTCACTAAGCAGGAATCGTTCATCAACGTAAACACCGGTAGTTTCAGCAGAAAAGCAATGAGCTTTATAACAAACCATCTTTGAGCCGTTCAACAAAGCAGGCAGAACAGTTGTAGAATAACTTTGCTCTGAACAAAAAAAATAACAATGAAAAAAGTATGGTTCATTACTGGCAGTTCCCGTGGATTGGGAAGAAATCTTACAGCAGCAGTTTTAAAATCCGGCGACTCTGTTGCAGCCACCGCAAGAAACATTTCACAGTTAGATGATCTTGTTGCTCTTTATCCTGGACAGATACTACCACTGGCACTTGATGTCACTGATTATGAAATGGTACACCAGGCAGTTGAGCAATCAATAAAACATTTTGGAAGAATCGACGTGCTTGTGAATAACGCTGGCTTTGGCATCATCGGTGCAGCAGAGGCTTATTCAGACGAACAGGTTCACAGCCAGCTCGACACCAACCTATATGCCCCGATAGTGATAACACGTGCGGTGTTGCCACATATGCGCAGGCAGGGAGCCGGACGTATTATGCAGATCAGTTCTATTGGGGGAAGGGTTGGCAATCCCGGCCTCACCATGTACCAGGCCGCGAAATTTGGTTTATCAGGATTTACCGAAGCTCTTGCAAAGGAAGTAGCTCCCCTGGGTATTTATGTCACCAGCATCGAACCAGGTGGATTTCGTACAGACTGGGCAGGAGCCTCCATGACCTATGCAAAGGAAATTGAAGGATATGAGATGGTGAAGCAGCGCACGGATTTTTTCAAAAGCGGTGATTTCGTGCCGGTTGGCGATCCGGAGAAAGCTGCACAGGTGATGATAGCTCTTGCGGTAAACCCGGCTCCCCCGGTACACCTTGTGCTTGGATCTGAGGCCATTGGCATGTTAAAAGCCGCCAACGAAAGAAGAGACTCAGAAATGCAGGAATGGATGGATGTTAGTTTGTCGACCGACCATAGTGACTCCGGTAATTTTCTCGCTACACCACAGGGCCAATGGTATACCGGTGACGTCACAAGAAAAAACTAATTTGTATCTTATTAACTTATGGCACAGTTATCACCCATAGCATACTCCTGTTATTTTACACGCAATCGTGAAGGTGAGCAGTTTGCACCTGAACATGTTTTCAGCTACCAGGTCGCTGGTACGCTCACAGTGTATAACGGTGAAAAGGAGTATGTATTTAATGAAGGCGATTTTCGTTTTATCAGGCGAAACCAGCTGCTGAAATTTGTAAAGCAACCGCCCGCCGATGGTGCCTTCAAATCTGTGTCCATCTATCTCGACCAGGAGATGTTGAAAAATGCGGGTGTTGAGTTTGGATATGTATCAAATCCTGTCAAGACCAGGGAGGCAGCATCTATTATTCCTCTTAAGGAGAACCTGTTGTTTAAAAGCTTCATGGATTCCCTAATGCCTTATGTTCAAAATGAAGGACTAATCAATGATCAGTTACAGTTACTCAAACAGCGGGAAGCTTTACTCATCCTGTTGCAATCAGCCCCGGACTTAAAAAATATTTTGTTTGATTTTAGTGAACCGGGCAAGATTGATCTCGAATCCTTCATGCAAAAAAACTTTCATTTCAATGTGCAGTTGAATCGCTTTGCTTATCTCACCGGGCGAAGCCTTGCAACATTTAAGCGCGATTTCGAACATATATTTCAGACTTCGCCCAGCAAGTGGTTATTGCAACGCCGCCTGAAAGAAGCGCATTACCTGATTAAGGAAAAAGGGAAAGCTCCCTCCGACATCTATCTTGAGATCGGTTTTGAAGATCTTTCCCATTTTTCGTTTGCATTTAAAAAAATGTTTGGCATGGCGCCCTCGAGACTTGCAGGATAATTTTAAGGTCGCAACAATTGCAACAATCGGAACAGCTATTTATCGATGATTAAACATAGGATGATTAATGTCACACCAGATAACTGCTCACGGAATAATTGCACAAGGAATATTGGACAAGGAATATTGTATAACCGATATTGTACACGAAATATTTGTGTCCGGAATATTGTATACCTAATAATGTAGCCAGAATATTTGCACCCGGAACATTTGTACTCGGAATATTGTATACCCAATATGTAGCCGGAATATTTGTATCCTGAATATTTGTACTCGGAATATTGTGCACGGAATACTGCACACAAAATTTTGCTCACGACCCGGATAGGGTTTTCTAATCGCTTTTTAAAATGACCGATATTTCAGTCAATCAAAGGCGGGAATGACCGGAATAGCGGTCATTTTAAAAAATCGCCAAAACATCATATCCAAGTGCAGTTCAGGAATATTGAAAGATACATCCCAGGCATCACAACAAGGATATTGTCCCGTGTGCAGAAAGAAATAGAAACCAACCACCAGATTATTCGCCGGACGGTTAAACCTACCATCCGGATGACAGTGGAGTCACCTCAACAGAAATTTGGTATTTATTTGGCGACATTATCCTGGAAATGATCAAATGAAATAAATAGTAAAAGAAAAGGGCGACAAATAAAAAACAGAATTGTTCAACCTAATAGAATTGTTCAACCTAATAGCAATATTCAACCCAATAGAAATACTCAACCCTTAGAATGGCTGCTTCAGGGTTTGATTTGACTGGCTTAGGTTAAACAGGTTTGATACTCTACCTTGCTTTGATAGTTTTGTAGCACTAAAGACATCATTCACATAGTTAATAAGATATCAATAGCTCGCATAAAATTCAGGTAATACTAATAGGACATTAATGGATCCAATAAAATATTAGGTAGTATTAATAAGATATCAATAGACCCTATAAAATATCGGGTAATGCTAATAAGACATCAATAGATCCAATAAATTATAAATAGTCCAATAAAATATCGGGTAATATGGAAAATATTCAGAACCTTAATCGTCGCAAATTTCTTGGCCTTTCTACCATGTCTATTGTAGCTGCACAATTCAGCGCCATCGACCTGGCCCATGCACAATCTTCTTCCAATATATTCAATAAAGACACAAAACAAGATTTAGCTCCACATTCATTCAAGCAAATCAAACAAATTAATGCTGGCTTGCTCAATGTCGGCTATGCGGAAGAAGGGCCATCAAATGGTAAGCCTGTCATTCTGTTGCATGGATGGCCATACGACATCCATACTTACGCTGAAGCATCATCCTCCCTTGCAACAAAAGGTTATCGTGTTATCATCCCTTACCTGAGAGGACATGGAACAACCCGTTTTCTTTCCGAAAAAACCATTCGAAATGGCCAGCAGGCTGCCTTAGCTGTTGACATCATTGCGCTGATGGATGCACTTAAAATAGACAAAGCCATCATTGGCGGATGCGATTGGGGTGCAAGAACTGCAAATATCATTGCCGCACTGTGGCCGCAACGCTGTATAGCTCATGTTTCAGTAAGTGGATATCTGATCGGCAGCCAGGAAAAAAACAAAGCCCCGCTCCCACCAAAAGCTGAACAGTCCTGGTGGTACCAATTTTATTTTGCTACTGAACGAGGACGCCTGGGTTATAAAGCCAACCGAAAAGATTTTGCAAAACTGATCTGGGAAACGGCATCACCAAAATGGAAATTCAATGACCAGGTTTTTGAACAATCTGCGGCAGCATTTGACAATCCCGACCATGTTGATATCGTGATTCATAACTACCGCTGGCGCCTCGGACTCGCTGATGGTGAAAAACGATATGATGACCTGGAGAAAAAACTGGCCACAGCTCCCCCAATCTTAATACCAACTGTTACCCTTGAGGGAGATGCCAATGGCGCACCGCATCCCGCACCATCAGATTATGTGAGTAAATTTCAAGGCAGCTATAAACATCATACAATCAGCGGAGGCATTGGTCATAATCTTCCGCAGGAAGCACCTGCAGCTTTCACAGATGCGATTATTGAAGCCGTAGGTTTTGCAGGATAAGGATGTTATTGTTTTGATTAGCACGTTTTGATTGGCATGTTTTGATTGGCAAGTTTTGCTTAGCATGTTTTGCTTAGCATGTTTTGATTAGTATGTTGTGATTAGCAAATTGTGCTTAGCATGTTTTGATTAGTATGTTGTGGTTAGCAAATTGTGATTAGCATGTTTTGATTAGCAGCGTTTTGATTAGTATGTTGTGGTTAGCAAATTGTGATTAGCATGTTTTGATTAGCAACGTTTTGATTAGCAGCGTTTGGTTCGGTTAAGTTATTTTTGTTGGAAATGAACTTATCATATGTATTTCCATCATATAGTTTTCCGTCCCATGCATTTCCGTCCCATGCATTTCCGTCAAATGCATTTCCGCGTCATACCTTTCCGCATCATAAGTTTCCGCGACATGCGTTTCAACCAAAAAATGATTTCGATAATCGCTATTTCAATAACTTTATTTTGTATTGCAAATCCATCTCAAGGCCAGCCTCTCAAACCAAATGACAAGGCTGTCAAACCCAATGATAACGCTATCAAATCCAATGATAACGCTATCAAATCCAATGACAAGGTTACCAAACCGAATGTTATTTTTATTTTATCTGATGACCAGGGCGTTTCAGATCTCAATTGTTATGGATCTAAAGATTTGATCACTCCCAACCTGGATAAGCTCGCTTCAAACGGTGTCCGTTTCTCACAGTTCTATGCCGCCGCACCGGTTTGCTCTCCTTCACGCGCCGCATTGTTAACAGGAAGGTTTCCACAAAGGGCAGGCCTTGCAAGCAATGCATCATCCAACGAAGGGATAGCTGGTATGCCAGGCGAACAGGAAACGCTGGGCGAACTTTTCAAATCAGGTGGATATAAAACTGCGCATATTGGTAAATGGCATGTCGGGTATTCGAAAGAGACTATGCCTAATCAACAGGGATTCGATCATTCTTTTGGATTCATGGGTGGATGCATAGACAACTACTCGCATTTTTTTTATTGGGATGGGCCTAACCGACATGACCTCTGGCGAAATGGCCAGGAGGTTTATGAGCCAGGCAAATATTTTCCTGACCTGATGGTGGAGGAAGCAGGATCTTTTATGGAACAACATAAAAAGGAACCATTCTTTATTTACTTCGCATTAAATACTCCTCACTATCCTTTACAGGGTGATAAGAAATGGCTCGATCATTATAAAGAGATGCCATCGCCGCGAAGACAGTATGCTGCCTTTGTTTCTTCGATGGATGAAAGGGTCGGTATGCTATTGACAAAACTTGACCAGCTTGGACTAACCGAAAACACCATCGTTATTTTTCAATCTGATCATGGTTACTCTGAAGAAGTCCGAACCTTTGGTGGTGGAGGTTCTGCTAAAGGATTGCGAGGTTCAAAATTCAGTGTGTTTGAAGGCGGCATCAAAGTTCCGGCAATCATAAGCTGGCCGAAAAAGTTACCAAAAAACATCGTGAGAACACAGTTTGCCACCAACATCGATTGGTACCCCACACTGGCAAAATACTGCGGCCTGAAATTACCAAACCGGAAAATTGATGGTCGCGATATCAGTAGTATCATCGAATCTCCCAACTCAGCTTCGCCACATCAAAACTTTTATTGGCAAAGCGGGGGCAGTAAAGAAAATCCGCAATGGGCCGTGCGCGAAGGTGACTGGAAACTGATTCATGCACCGTTACAAGCAGATAAAAAAGAGCTTGATGCAAATGGGTTGATGCTTATCAATCTGAAGACTGATACTGCAGAACGGGTTAATCTTTCCGCTAAACATCCGGAGATTGTTTCCAAACTAAATAATCAATTTGAGCAATGGGCGAAGACTGTTTCTGAACAATGAGAGAAGATTAATAAATTGACTCTTGCTACTTTGGGATAGTTTTTTACCCGGTTTCTCAATTTCGTCAAAATTTTTTATCAGATAGTACTGGCTTACTCTTACTTCTCAAGATGAAACAATGGAAAATCCGTATCTGGCAATTCATTTACTATTATGGGTGCCTGGTTCCCAAAGGATAGTGGATAAATATTAATTGACAGGTACCTGTTAAGTTCATTTACCGAAATTACCCCATCTCCATTTGTATCCGCCCGGCCATCCTTAGATGCCAGTCGAACTACATGTGTAAAAACACCATTTTCATAATTCGGGTTTTGCTGCGCATTATCTGCCGATGCAGCTATTATCACATTCCCTGTAGTATTGTTAAACCCAACAAAAGTATTTTGGAGAAGACTGATAATAGCCGCCTTGTTCAGGACACCAATACCGCCCGCTTCAAGACCTTTGATCAATTCAATCTGCGAACTATTGTATCCACTATTACAAGCATCAAGCAGTAAGATTTTTTTGCGTGCTGGAATTCCTTTTAGTAACTCCTCAATATCCTGCAACGAAATTCCGGTGCGCGCCGGGTTTGCGGCGTCAAAATCATAGGTAACAAAATAAAATTTTCCATCGGTACCCAAAGTGCCATGGCCCGAAAAAAACAATACTATCTCATCTTCTATTTTTGTTTGCATAAATAAGTTCCGGCAGGTCTCCAGGTTCTTCTTTACCGCGTCCCTGTTATAGAATGTTTTTTGAATGGTTTCGTTAAAAAATCCCTTGTCTTTTTCAGCCATAAAGACCTTTGCCATATCATTGCCATCTTTTTCCGCATGTTTTAAAAATTCAAATCCCTTTGCCTGGATTTCAGGGGCACAGAAAGCAATAAAATACAGATTATTTCTGACAGGAATTTCCGGCTTATAGTGTATGCTACGGTTAACAACATAGCTCTTAATACCTGAACTGTTTTGGGCAAAAACAGAAATGTTGTTAGCGCCACTACTAAGCTGAATTGTGGTTTTCAGAACGGTGTCCCGGGCCTTGAATTCCTGGACTGAATTCACCGGCTGTCCATTTACTGTAATCTCGACTTTTAATGCGGGTGAAAGCGAATCACTGACAGCCAGTTCCAACTCCAAAAAACCTATTGCAGTGGTGTCAGGAATTTTTTCCGGATGAACAAGTACTATGGTTGGCAGTACGGTTGACTGGAGTGCAGCGGAAGAAAAAGGATTAAAACCTGATGAACGATTAATGTACGCTTGATAAAAGAGTTTTGACAGTGTTGTATCAGCCAATCCGAGCCTTTTCATAATTATGTCGGGTCTATTGAACCATTTATCTACCTGTTCTGGTGAGTAGGAATCAAATCCGGAAGTCATTGCTATCCATTTTCCCATTCCCCTCGAACAGGTGTAGTAACCTTCCTCTGTGATGCTTATCCATTCTTTCTGCTGCAGGTAGTGGCTCATTATACATTTACCATCTGTTCCCCAATATTTTACAGACCCATCTTTCGAAGCGGTGTATAGTCGTTCTGATTGAGACGACCAGAGCAAAGCCGTTATATCACTCGAATGTCCGGCAAAACTTTGGATCAACTTACCTGACCTGAAGTTCCACTGTCTTATTATGAATTCATAATCTACCGTAAAAAGGTACTTCCCGTCGTCACTTATGAAGGCCGCGGAAATACCCTGGTAGCCATCATCTCTAAATTTGAAACGGATCTTTTGTTTATCATTTACTTCAATTATGGAATATTGTTTGTCATTGTCGTGAACCAATATAAATTCCTCATGTTCCTCAGTGGTTCCCCTGGAACGTAAAATCGGTGAAAGCCTGGAACCAGGAGGAAAGATGATTTTTTTCGCAGTCAAAATATTAAACAAGTAAATCTTATTGCTGAGATTGTCATAAAGTTCTAAATGCCCCGCAATGTCACGTGTATATTTGTCTGCAAATTTATAAGAAGTACCATTTACGAGATTATGTATATGCAGGCTATCTTTTATCCGGGCAACAACATAATTGCTACCCGAAAATATATAAGTGCCCACAGGTAATCGTTCAGTAGTAAGTATTGGTTTTGTAAGGTCCCTGACATTGTAAAATACTGTGCCTCCATCATAAATACTCAATCCCAGAATACCACTTACTTCGTCAAAGTAATCAACGTAAAAAAGCTGGGGCACTACTAACCTGGACGTTTTGAAATTACCGGCATTAAAATAAATCAGGGTATCGTCATTGTTCAGGAAGATATGCTCATTTTGCCGTCTACCTGCATAAAGCAAAATATAACCGTGAAATTTATTGTGAATGTTAAAAACTACAGAATCTGTTCTGAAATCATTTTCTTTTTCAAAACTATATTTCATCCAGTGGCTTTTATCATCCTTCTCAAACCTCGAAAAAAAAGTACTGACTGTAGAGGTCAACCTGGCCAATTTCTCACTATAATTATATTGAATAATATTTTCATTATTAGTTCTTATTTCAAGGGTGTCTCCTGATCGATTAACGCTGACAGGATAATCAAAAGCAGGTGGCTCAAAATTTTTGACAAGTTGTATGCCATCGCCATAATAGTAAATCGAAAAGGCGGTATTTTTTTTTGCCCCGGATAGAACTGCAACCAACTTTTGTTGATCATCGTAACCTACATATTTGCCTGGAATATATTGCCTGGCGGCAGGACTTCCTTCATCAAAAATTACAGTCGTATCAATATAAGATCCACCTGCCTTATAGAACCAATTGAAAAATGTTTTTCCGCTTTTTATCATATTCACATAGACTCGGTTTAATGTCGGAAAGGAAATAATAACTGAGTCTTTTCCCTGCGCATTTGTCATCATCCAGTATGACGGTTTTGTCGCCATACCGCCACCCTTAAAAGGGTCATAGCTAAAACTATTAACGTTGATCAATATTGAATCTCCTTTCAAAAACCATTGTTCAACGCCATAGAATTCACGCATTTTTCCAAGATTATCTCGCCGCCAGATAAAAGTTTTAAGATTATTCTTGGTAACAAAATATTTTTGAGAACTCCATTGAGCAGCATAGTACCCTGGAAATTCCGTTGGAGGCGAAGCCTCCGGGTTGCGAATGTTAACGATTTTTGATATTACCCCTTCCCCTGTATCACTCTCAGAGTAAATGTCGACGATGATGAGGCTATCATTCAATGTTGCTATCTGCCTGATAGGTAACGCAAAAAGCTCCTTATTGAAATATAGATGAGGGGAGAGACCTTTATTGAGGCGATAAAGCATAAGAGGCCTTGCACCACTGGCAACCGCAACCACACCCCCTGCCTGAAACTTCGCACTAACAAATCCATATTTATTGTCAAAAGTTATGAATATCGATTTTCTTGTTCTGATCTCGAAAACCTTCAGGCTATCATTGGCAACATATAATATCCTGCCCTCTTGCTCATCAACGTCAAATTGTTCTGCATCCTGATCAAATATTTTTTCCCCGTTCAATACGTTGAAGACTATCAACCTCTCGCCCGCCGTCACCAGCAAGCTATCATGGAAAATAAACTTCAATAGGCCCGGGGCTCTCTTATGTCCCGCCAGGTGCCGCAGTTTCCTACCCGTTAGCCAATGCCATAAAATCACGGAATTGTCTTTTCCAGTTGAAACAACCAAAGGATGTTCGCGCGCAAACACTACACTTAGTACTTCTGCCATATGCCCGGTCTGTACAACCATTTGCTTTTGCTGGCAAAATGTGGTTGCCGGAATACTTAGAAAATAAACAAAGCACATGAAGTGCTTTCTGATCGATCCGACAAATGCTTGCCACTTGCTGGTCATGGTGTTGATAGAATTTGTCAAGGTGAATCTAAATTTATATATTTTTAGTAGTAATATCTTAATCTATTTCGAAATATGATGCTCCTATCCCGTCTGTATTTGCGTCGAAGCATTACTATATTCAAATTCGTGACAGTTTGCCTTTATGTAGAGGGGCAGGATTCCACGGCTCCAAATGTTGTCCGCTTTAACGACACCGTTTTCACCGGAGGTAGTTATATAACCGGTAATGTACAAATTGAGAACAGCCCGGCAGTAGGTGTGAATGTGATGGTGAAAGGGAAAGTTAACGTGTCCCTCACTGACATAAACGGAAATTTCCGTTTAGATGCGGACAGTAACGCCCGTTTGGTTTTTTCTTATGTCGGTTTCAACGACATTGAAACAAATGCCAATGTTCATTTTTTAAAATTAGGCGACATGTCGGTTCGTATAAGTAATATTATCAATAAATCCACTGGGTCAAAGGTGATTACAAAAACAGTCCCGGTATTTCCTATTCCATATCCGCCACCTTCCGCAAGTTATTTGATAGACCTACCTGTCCGTTGGAATATTAACAGCTATGGCAAAGCCGACAGTGTGATGCGGTCGGCACTCAAATCCTGCGGATATTCAGACCGGCGCTATTATCCCATTAAGGATGGTTTCGCCCTGGTTACGCAAATGGAACAGATAAACGGCGAAGGATACTCTCTGAAGGAATCCCTGAGATGGACATATAGCATTGCCCATGAACTGAACTCTCCATGGGAATATCTTAAGTCACTGTTCCTGGCACCTAAAGGCAATTTCCGGGTTATTGTTTTTCTGATTAGCAAAAGTGACCCATCAACTAACCCCGGCATTGTGACTGCGGAAAGTGCAAGAGATTGGATGGCAGGAGGTCAGGGAAGCTTACCCAAAGAGCTTTCTGGCATAAGCGGTCCCGTTAACATTTATATGCTCGTTTATCAATACATAAAGTCGCCAGGAACAGATCCCTTGTTTCTTCGTCCGGGGAACATAACCGGTGAGCAACATTTTATCAGGTCGAAGATTGAAAGGAAAATGAAATAGATTATGGTATTTAATTTGTGGTCGGCTAATAAATTTATTTAATCAAAATTACATGAGACCAAAGAGCGCTTTCGAAAACATAGAACATAAAAACGCGTTTAAAAAATTGCTCTATTGTTACATAAGTGTCTTTGCTTCACTGCTTCTGATCGTTCTTATTCAAATCTTTTATGAACGGTATGGGAATCAATCGCTACAAGCCTGGGGTTGGGTAATACTTCATACAGTTCCGGTTACACTTCTTTTATTGTTTATATTTTTCTATGGCAAAAACCAGTTTGTTTTATTTTCTGTAAACGAACAGATAGTTTTTAAGGTCGTCTCATCTTTGTCCCTTTTTTACCTTGCAGCTCTGGTATCGATATTACTTATCCAGCCATTCGGGAACCTGGAGGTGCCTCCGGCAAAACGGCTTCATCAAACCAATACCGGGCTTTTTATTATACAAGTATTGTTAAGTCTCTTGCTTTTAAAATTTGGCAAAGACAAAATTTATTCCAGATCGCCCGAAAATAATAATCAAATCCCCTCCTATCAAGGCTCATCCGCGTCTACTGTGTTTTTATCATATAATCATCTTGACAGGGAAACAGCTGACAAGCTTGCCGTTCTTTTGAAAAAGTCTGGGGTAGATGTCGTTATTGATCGGGAAGAAATGCGGGCAGGCGAATCCATTAAAACATTTATTGAAAACTCAGTCCTGAATACTTCAGTGACACTTTCGCTTGTATCAAGAAACAGTCTTTTGTCAGGATGGGTTTGTTTTGAAACTGTAAATACATTTTTTCTTGAAAGATTTTTTCCGGGTAAACGGTTTATAGCAGTCTATCTTGATTTATCTTTTCTTGATATTGATTTTGCTGTAGAGGCTGTTCGCAGCATAGATGCCAGATTGGAAGCAATAAAAAAACAAATTTATGAGCACGATAGATTGGGTATAGACAGTCGCAATCTTAACTCTGACAAAACCAGGTTAATTGCATTGCGAAATAACATGGATGTAATACTCGACCGCCTTCGCAATTCTCTTTGCCTGGATGTAAGTGATGACAAAATTAATGAGACTTTCCCAATTTTACTTCAAAGTATCTGCAATCCGAAAATACCCTTAGACAGATACAAATCATAACTTATATTCCCCGACGAAATCTATCGTCATAAACGGCATCGGCAAAGCGGGGGTAGCAAGTCAGGAAACACCTTTTGTGATTACCATATTTTCATTCTAACTTCATTTTTACCCTTAATGATTTGATTATGAAAAATATTCTCATAAAAAATGTATTACCCGGCATCATGATGACTTTAATCTTTGCCTGTAATTCCAGTAAGGAAGAACCCGCATCGGTGCCAGTGATTGACAAAGAACAGATCAAAAAAGAAATCCAGGCAAAGGAGGATGAATTTGCTGCAACATATAATGCAGGAACATTAAAAGATATTGGCTATTATGCCGATGATGCAACCAGCTTTTACCAGAACAGGGCACCATTAATTGGCAAAAAAGCAATTTCAGAATACTTGGCCTCTGGCCTGGTTGCCAATTCTAATAAGATTAGTTTCAAAACCAATGAAGTATTTGTTTCCAATGATGGAAACCAGGTAGTTGAACTTGGCTCTTTCAAAGTTGTTGACTCTACAAATAGGCCCATCAATACGGGAAATTATATGAGCCTGTTCGAAAAAAGAAATGGTAAATATGTATCCGTAAGAGATATGAGTGCTTCAGATATACCCGTTCAATAACAAAGCACAGGCAAACAAAGCAAGGGCTGATTATCTTCTCCTGCCTCCGCCACCACTGCCTCTCATTCCACCGCCACCGCCACCCCCGCTATTCCGTGTTCTTCCTGATCCCATTGAAGAAGCAGACCTGTTTGATGTGGATGGACCTTGAGAGTATGATCTTCCGCCACCGGAAGCACGGTTTGAGGCCCCCGCTGATTGTCTTGTGGATGCGGATGGTCCACCTGTTGATGGACGATTCGCAGAACCAGTTGATGGACGAGTTGTTGCACCTGTTGAAGGACGTGTTGATGCAGATGGTCCGCCAACAGACGGACGATTCGATGCACCAGCTGAAGGACGGGTTGACGCAGATGGCCCGCCAACAGACGGACGATTCGATGCGCCATTAGCTGGTCTCGTTGATGCAGAAGGCCTGGTCCCGGCCCTATCTGTTGATCCATTGCCATAACTGCCCCTGGCCCTGTTATCTGAAACCGTATTGGATCTCATTTTATTGTTATTGTAATTATTATAATAGTTCCTGTTATTAATAATTACTGTATTACCACCTCCATAATGACCACCATGATAACCTCCATGGTAATGATAATTATTATGCCGGTAAATTCCCACCGCCACCACGGTGAAAGCTGCAAAATAAGGCGGATAAAATCCGTAATGATATGGTGGCACATAGGGCACATAAACCGGCGAATACACATACTGCACAATGGGAACTGTTTCGACAACTACAATTGTTTTGGCCGGAACATTTACAACAACGGGCTCGGGACCAACATAAGCCGGGTTACTGGTAACGGCAGGAGTGGTGGTCTTTGGTTCAATTACATAATCCTTACCGTACAATTCTTCGTCACCAACAATCTGTAATGAAACCTTGCCTTTGTTTTTATCTATTAAAATCACGGCAACATCCTGGGTTTCTGTTTTACTTACCGCAACCTGGAGAACAAAAGAAAAAGAAGAATCGGCTTTGTTTTCTTTGGTAACTACTTTAATAAAATCAACTTTTTTATCAAGATCTAAATCCAGGTTATTAATGGCTGTTTTTTGATCGTTCAGTGACTTTTCAAAATCTTCAATGGTTTTTGATTTTTGAAAAAGTTCCAGTACAGCATAAAGGTCGAGATTATCACCTGCCAGGCCCAATATGGCCGTATCATTACCAGTTTGATTATCTGTTTGAGAAAAAACAGGTTGGCTTAGCAAAGCGAACAGCGCTGCTAAATATGGTAATATAAATTTCCTCATTTTTTCATGATTTATCAGGTGAGATGCATAAGGGGAGAGGAATATGCATGATTAAGTAAAAAGCTGCATATGTAAGGTAATTAATTGGCTGCAAATAAATATTACAAATAAAAGCACTCCCTGTCCAAATACCCTGTGCACCTGGTCTCACACCGATAAACCATAAATAAGCAAAAGGGGCTTAGATACTATTCGTTTCGCCTTAAATCCTTCAGACTATCCATTTTAATCTCTCAACCTCGATACTATTCCAATTCGCCATACAGCTTATTGGGTTCACTTTGCTTTGCAAATTTCGAACTATTCAGGTTGACTTAATCCTTCTATAGGCTTTATTTCGTTTTCATTCAAGTAATTGAGGAATGCCTTAAAGTTATTTTTGGATTCCTGATACGTTCTTGAGGTATCACTGAGATATTATTGAGGTATACCCGAAAATGCTTTTGGGTTTGTATTGTATGATAAATTTGTTGTGCTTTTAATCTTTCTCAATTTCTCATAAGACAGGTAAGAAGCGATAAGGATTCCGAAGATGACAAGCGGAAAGAAAGTCAGACCATTAACTCCATCAACCATCGCATTGCTGATAAATGCAAAAATGAAGTTGAAGGCAAAACCAGCATAAGCCCACTGTTTAATGCGGTCAGGAATTTGAGGAATAATTAATGCCAACACACCAAGAATTTTAAAGATAACCAACACAGGACCAAAATACTCCGGGTAGCCCAGGTGCCTGATACCTTCTTTCGCGAGTTCAGTCTGAGAGGTCAATGCAGGCATCACACCTTCAAACAAAAAGATAATAACGGTCGCGATCCAAAAAATGATTTTTGTCTTTTTCATCGTAGTAATTTTTAAATTGAATAATGATTTGAAATGATTTCGTTGATTAACACCTCAAAGCTAATATTGACAAATTCCATTTCGCGGGTGTGATCATGACTTGTTAGCGGGCCGATTGCGACTGGATGTTTGTAAAACTTAATATTTTTAAACGCACAGCTATGTCAAGTTCTTTAAATAGCGAGTCCGTACTCGAAACGCTGAAAGCTAAGCCTGCTAACACCCAAACGGGTTCAGGTGTTAACATTCCGTATCCTTTTCCCTCCCCCGCCGATTGGCGCGATCATTGGATTTATTTTCTGTTGGTCGATCGGTTTAACAATCCTTCGGGACCGCCGGTTCCCAATATTTATCCCTGCCTGCCTTACCAGGGTGGAAATTTTTCTGGCATCCGGCAACAACTGCCCTATTTAAAAAGCCTGGGTGTCGGGGCGATTTGGATTTCGCCAGTCTTGATGAATCCGCAATGGTTCAACGACTATTGGGGCGGTTATGGAACACTCGATTTTATACGTATAGAACCAAGGTTTTGTGATAATCCTGCCGCGGCATTAGCAGATTCCTCTATTGGTGATAACGAATTTCGGGCGCTCGTCGATGAGATACATGCGCAGGGGATGTATGTGATTCTTGACATCGTACTCAATCATGCGGCCAATGTTTTCAATTACGAAGGTGCCCGTGATATTAAACCCTGGAAAGAAAATGGAGAGTACGATATTTTCTGGCGTGACGAAACCGGACAGGCCCTTGGAAACTGGACTGATGTTGAGAACATTCCTAATCCTCCATCTAACGGTGTGGTATGGCCGAAAGAATTTCAGCGCAATGATTATTTCCGACGTAAGGGAGAAGATGGATCACGCGGTGATTTTACCGGGATGAAAGAACTCGTGACCGAATACCTTATCCCTGGCACTTCTGTTTACCCGGTGCGGAATCTTTTGATAACTGCCTATCAATATCTGATCGCGAAATTCGATCTCGATGGATACAGGATAGATACCCTTCAATATGTTGAAGCAGCATTTGCCCGTGTGTTCGGAAATGCCATGCGTGAGTATGCGCTTTCCATTGGCAAGAAAAACTTTTTCACTTTCGGGGAAGTCTGGCAGGACGATGATGAATCCAAAATCGCGGAATTTGTTGGACGCAATACAGAGAACAAAGATCATTTTGTTGGAGTGGATGCCGCGATAGACTTCCCTATGAAAAAACGCCTGGAAGCGGTGTGCAAAGGTTTTGCTCCCCCGAGGTCACTCTCTGACCATTTCGACTATCGTTTGGAAACGCTGCGGAAAATTGTCAGCTCACACGGTGACGCCGGCAGACATTATGTGACTTTTTTGGATAATCATGACCAGGACTATCGGTTTCATGATCCCGGGTTTCCCGAACAGACAAAAATGGCTTTAACCTGCATGATGTGTATGCAGGGTATACCTTCTGTTTATTATGGTACTGAACAGGCATTGTCCGGTGCCGGTGGCAATCGCGAATTTGCCAGGGAAGCATTGTGGGGCAGACCTAATGCATTCAACCGGGGGGCCAACCTGTATAAATTTCTTCAGGATTTAAGCATCTTCAGGGCTTCGGAACCGGCTTTGCGTTATGGGCGTCAATATTTTCGTCCCTGCAGTGAAAATGGAGGAGCGTTTACACATTCATCATCCGCTGGCGGTGTAATAGCTTTTTCGCGGGTGTTAAATAATAAGGAAGTTGTTGTGGTGGTGAATACCAGTGTTTCGCAACCGGTAGTTGCAGATATCCTGGTTGATAAAAATCTGCATGATGCCGGCAAGCAATGGGAATTTCTTTTTCCATTTTTATCAAGAGGAGTTCTGCCCGATTTAAGCAGGTCGCAGGAGGATTTGAGGACGATCAGGGTGAGATTGGAGAAGATGGAATTTGTGGTTATTGCGGAGATTTAGAGAAAGATATTTTTACGATATAACGGTTCATGCTAATTTGGAATATTTAGAAATGACCGCTATTTCAGTCAACAAAGATCTTTTTGGCCGAAATAGCGGTCATTTTCACCTTTCTGCCCGGATCACATGGTCGCTATTTGGCAAATCGCAATTATCCTTTTATTCAGTTACACTCTGATTACTACGTTATTCAATCCCCAAAGAAGTTACTGATTTTTTATTGATTATCAAGTATTTACAATCTAATTTCTAGCATTATTAATTTATCAATATCTCCAAAAAAAATAAAAATTAGGAGATATTTCCATAAATCTCCTAATTTTGGAGAAATTAGGAGATAGCATGAAGATCCCCGAGAGACCTCCACTCTTAACAACTAACTACGATTATAGCGAGGTAATTAATGAGTTGGTTCGCCTGGGTAAATTAGAGGAATTCACACGACTGAATGATGTTGAGTATTTTTTTTGGGACAAATGGAAATACATCTCGAATGAATGGGGGATTGATCCGTTGCAACTATGGTCGGCTGTTAAAACAAACAGGTTATCTCACAGGCCGATAGAATCCCTTGGACTCCCGGAACTGAAATTTAAAATCGGGGCACCATCAATCGTTCAAAAATATCTCCATGAATTTGATCTGAACATTGGGGGATCGATACAGGCAGACAGCATTATTCCTTCAGCTGACCGCGACCGCTATTTAATCGGTTCGCTAATGGAGGAAGCCATTGCGTCCAGTCAGCTCGAAGGAGCTGCAACATCAAGAAAAGTGGCGAAAGATATGCTTGAAAACAATCGTAAACCAAGGAACGCCTCAGAACAAATGATATTGAATAACTATGAGGCAATGAAATGGATCGTAGAGAACAAACATCAGCCCCTCAACGCAAAGAGAATAAAATATATTCACGAGGTCTTGACGCGTGGTACACTAAGCGATGCTGAAGTCGGCTCCTTCCGCCATGACGATGAAACAAAAGTATTGGATACACAAACCGGAAAGATTCTTCACAGTCCCCCGACTTACACGCATCTAAATGAATTGATAGAAGGCTTTTGTAATTTTGCTAATGATAAAAACGACGGAACAGTATTCCTGCACCCTATAACGAAAGGGATAATTCTTCATTTCCTGATTGGATATATTCACCCTTTTGCCGACGGAAATGGAAGAACCGCGAGAACGATATTCTATTGGTACCTGCTTAAAAAGAATTATTGGCTTATTGAGTATATGTCTGTTTCGAAGGCAATTCTAAACTCCAAAACAAAATACGCTAAAGCATACCTACACACTGAGTTCGACAGTAACGACCTCACGTATTTTCTGGTTTATAATCTTAAAGCGATGGCGAATGCTCTAAAAGACCTTGAAGAGTATATTAAGAAGAAAACTGCAGAGAAAAAAAATATCTCTGCTATACTTCGTAACACTATGTTTAACGAAAGACAGGTGGCTATCATCCAGGAAGCGCTGAATGATGGTGCAGTATGGTTCACTGTAACGGGAATAGAAAATAAATTTGGCGTCAGCAATCAAACAGCGCGGAACGATCTGAACGTATTGGTAGCAGGTGGTGTATTCGAAGAACGCAAGGCGGGCAAACGCTCGCAGTTTTTTCCGGTTCATGAATACATGAAAAAACTACGAAGTTCGCAGAGAGGGTATTAAGTCCGTTTAATACAAAAAAAACATTGTCAGAAGAAAACATGGTAAATAAAATCCTGATCTTCCGTTCTCTTTTCAAGGGCCGTGAAGACGTCTTTGCGGTATATTGGGAAAAGGGGGCAAAAAGAGGCTATATACCTGCCTACTCTTACGACCCATATTTCTATAGAGCTCTTAAAATGAAGGGAGGCACATTTCAAACCTTCGCTGATAAAACCTACCTGCCGTTTACAGATGAACAACTCACAAAACATTTAAATGGCGAACAACTTATTGGGATATACCCATTACTACAGGATAATACATCATGGTTTATTACGGCGGATTTTGATGAAAAAAACTGGGTAGTGGACTGTCAGAAATTCCTTGACCTTTGTAAAGTCAAAAATATACCTGCTTACCTGGAGCGTTCGCGCTCAGGAAAGGGTGGACATGTATGGATATTTTTCAGTCGACCTTATGCAGCGGTCAAAAGCAGAAAGATCATCTTATCATTGTTAACCGAGTCCGGGGCTGTCTCAGCCTTTGATAAAAATTTAAGCTTCGACAGGCTTTTTCCGAACCAGGACTCCCATTCTGGAAAAGGGCTGGGAAATTTGATAGCATTGCCGTTTTACAAACCAGCTTTAGACCAGGGAAATAGTTGCTATGTTGATCCATATACTTTGCTGCCTTTTCCGGACCAGTGGGATTTTCTCACACGTATTCAAAAAGTATCCGTTGAGCAATTAGATCGGCTTTATCATTCATTGTCTCTCATCAATTCCGACCAGGAAGGAGTCGTCGGGCCGAGGGATAATAACAATCTAACAATATTACTAAGCAACCATGTGAGGCTTAGCAGATCTGCAATATCGCTCTCTCTCATCACATTTCTTAGAGAGGAATTAAATTTTATTAATTCAGAATTTATCGTCAAAAAGCAAACCGGGAGAAATCTATTCGGAACCCAACGTTATTTCCGGTTTATAGAAGAAACTGATAACGAGGTTATTTTTCCCAAAGGTTTTACAGGAAAATTAATCCGGTTTTGCAGGGATATGGGAATCGCTTTTGAATTCAAGGATCAAAGACAAAAAAAAGAATCTGTTGCTTTTAACTTTCATGCAGAGTTAAGAATCTATCAGATTCCTGCGGTGGAAGCCACCAACAAAAAAGACATGGGAGTGATAGTTGCTCCACCTGGTTCAGGTAAAACTATTATAGGTTTAAAGATCATTGCAGACAAACAACAACCTGCTTTAATAGTGGTCCACCGAAAACAACTGATGGATCAATGGATCGAAAGAATTGAAGCCTTTTTAGGAATTCCTAACCACGAGATAGGAAAGATCGGCCAGGGAAAATCAAAAATCGGAAAACATATTACCGTTGCTACTATTCAAAGCCTGGCTAAAAATAAAGAAGGCGGTACCATGTTAAATCATGCATTTGGAACAATACTAATTGATGAATGCCATCACATCCCGGCTGAAAGTTATAGAAACGCGATCCAACGGTTACACAGTTTTTATTTGTACGGCCTAACAGCAACACCTTTCAGGAAGTACAATGACGGAAAACTGATCTTTATTCATTTGGGAGAAATAATTGCAGAGATTTCTACACAACAAACAGGCAAGCAAAAGCAAGCCTCGATAATCATCAGAAATACTGATCTGGATGTTCCTTTTGATTCAAAAACAGATCGGTTTGAAACCCTTTCCAAAATCCTGGTACATGATTCCGCCCGGAACAAATTGATTTTGCAGGATGTCACCAACGAATTGAACAATGGTAAAAGGGTAGTTATTCTTACAGAACGAAAAGAACATTTAGATGTTTTACAACAATATCTCAAGCAATCTTACGAAGTAATTACATTGAGTGGGGAAGATTCGGAAAGTAATCGTGAATCCAAATGGAAGATATTGAAAACAGGTAATTATCAGGCCTTGATTACAACCGGGCAGTTCTTCGGTGAGGGAACTGATCTTAACAATGCAACCTGTTTGTTTCTTGTATACCCCTTTTCCTTTGAAGGAAAATTGATACAATATATGGGAAGGGTGCAGCGCACGGAAATTGCTCCCGTAATTTATGATTACAGGGACATTAAAATTGATTATCTAAACAAAATGTTTCTTAAACGCAACGTTTATTATAGAAAACTGGCGCGCCAGGCGAGTTTGTTTGACGATCCCATTGAAGAGGATATAATTGTAGAGAATATTATTGCAGAGAAAATTATTGCAGAGAAAAAAGATAGGATCCTGACAATTGACAAGGAAATTAGCATCGCTATCGAATTGCTTGAGTTCAGATATGGAAGCGTTTCCTTTACATACAGTTCTTTAGAGGCGAATTTGAAAATAGACTTCGAGATTCAGCATGATGATATCCGGCCCGAATTTGAAGTTCTAAAGCCTTATTTCGCGAAGTTTCTGAAGTCTAAAAATGTTAAGGCGCATATTTATGCAGAGATTGAAAATGGACAATTGGTTTCTCAACTGGCTTCTTCAGAAGACATAAATAAATTAGACAGGCAAATTATTGAAGGAGTTCGTTTCCAGTTCGTAACTAAACCCATTTTTAATCGAACGAATCCAACTATTAAAGATGAATCAGGTGAAGTGCTTCATGTGAATCATCCCTTATATGAATCAGGGCAAGAACTTTTGGAGGACATATTGAAACATTCTCAGTTCAGGCATCACCGGCATCTTCGTTACCTGGCTGATAAACATGCTGGTCATTTATTGAAAATCCGGTTTGTGTTACAGCCATTTTCTTTTGTTTTTCTGCTGGAAGGAACTGATCAATATCACATTATACTGGAAACCCTGGATACTGAAGAGGCGAGCTATCTGTGGCATTTTCCCAGGATAGTCTCCAATCTGCCGTTAAAGTTGAAGGAGATTGATGCACATCTGGACATTATCCGGAAACAAGGCAGGCAGGGATTTCTGACATCACCACCAGAGAACTTCAGTCGTATTCTTCACGATTATTCCGATGACAATAAAGGATTTATCGTCTGGAAAGATATGTTGGAAGAACGGTTGGTTTAAGGGTTACAGATTCTACTATTTACTTCAAAGCAGTTCATCTAGCTTAACCGCCTGGAACACGAGATCTGCCTGGCTGCTTTCATATATTACCCCGATGGTGTTTTCATCGATAGATGTAAGACAAGAATATCCCCTCGCCTTTTTTTCATCCATCAACAATTTCCGATGCCAGGTTTTGCCGTCGTCATAGCTCACCTTCAGCGTTATGTTATGGCGCGCGACTTTTGAATCCGGGTTACAAAAAATGAGTAGCGATTTCTTTTGGCCGTTCTGTTTGTAATCATGCCGGATGATACTGGCCATACATACAGGTTCCTGTAACGCTTTGTGCGAAGCCGGATGAATGTTCCAGCTCTGACCGAGATCTTTTGTGACAGCTATCGCCCTGCCGTTTCCCGCGCTTGTGTCGTTCTTATTTTCGTTCGCACGCATATTCAACATGATGCTTCCATCCTTAAGTTCAACAGCCATGTTTTCGGTTGTAGCCTCATCCATCGCGGGTTTGCTGGTTGCCCAGGTTTTACCGCCGTCTTTACTATAGGTTATATTTGAAAATGGTTTGCCTTTTGCATCGCGCCCTTGTGTTGGAAATACGAGCGTACCATCGGCAAGGGTTATGCCGGCACCGGGTGCAGGGGCCCAGAGCCACCATTCTTCTTTTTTGCACATACGGGTGAGATTGACCGGCTCGCTCCAGGTTTTACCGTTGTCTATGCTCTTAGTTATAAGAAACTGTGATGTTTGTTTTACATCGAAACCCGGTTGTGAGCCTTTAGAGCGCCACTGATGATTCCAGGTAGTGCTGGTGTCGGTAAGATTCTCCACCCACTTACCATCATGGTCAATTACTCCGTACATCCATAAGCCGGCGATAAAGATGGTTCCGGTTTTTTTATCGACCAGGATACAGGCATCAGATACCCCGTTAAATTTTTGCGGCAGCCCGCCCCATTCACCCATATCCAACACAACCTGCATAGGCTGCCAGGTTTTGCCTTTATCAAAACTGCGCGATAGTCCGATGTCGATATCTCCCTGGAGGTCCTGGGCCTTGAGTCGCCGCGCATCATAAATGGAAAGCAGGCTGCCATCACTGGCGGTGGCGATTCCGGGAATGCGGTGTGTAACTACGTTCTCCTCACCCGCACGTCTAACCGAAGTGGCAATGCGTTGCCAGGTTATTCTGGATGGCGCAGTGATGTTCATTGAGCGTTTACCAAACACTGCCTGGGTTGCCAGCACCTGGATACTATCATACAATGATGACTGTTGAGATACCGATACTGTAATGAGGAAATAATTCTTTCCGTTTTTCAGGGATACTCTTCCGTTTATCTCAGCAGAACCGTCACTCTTCCCCGGGGATCGTCCCACCTCGATTGCCTTTGCCATTTTTGTATCTGCTGCTGCCGCAGAATCCTGGCCAAGTGATAAAAGAGAAACACTGGTTATCATTCCCTTTCCGGAACTGATGATCTTAAGCCGCAGCGTCGTAAGATCAATGGTTTCGTTACTCATGTGCGTTACCGTTAGACCAGCCACCGGGTTACGCTCCTTTCCCGGCAACACCGGTAACCGGTATTGATCGAATGAGATCTTTATATCCTGTGCAAATACTTTTTGTGCAAACACTTTTGTTACCGGGAAAAACAAAGTAACAAGCCCCAGCGAAATATGACAAATCCGTAGTAATTTTTTCATAGTAAACAATTAGTTATTTGAAAGAGCTTAAACTCCCGCCTGATTATCATCCATCATCAGCAACTCTGAATAAGCCGAAGCGCCGGTATGTACTGAAAACTCCCTGGGTCAGGTGTTTCTGTAATCCGTACTCATTTGATGGCCATGTTGGTCCTTATCGAATCAGCCTTTCAAGCTTATAGCTTGTCAGCGAACATCAAGACCGTTCGCTTCGCGCATGAGTTGGAAAATATGATCCGGGCGCACTACAATATAATCTTCATTGAGTGAAGACGCAACGGCTTTAAAACTCGATGGATTTATACCTTGCCAGGGCTGAGCCTGGATTATGATAAACCTCGGTTCCGCCCGGTTCCATCCTGATGAAGCCTTAGTAATATGATTTTTCATGGCTTCTTCATTCGTACAATAATTACAGGACAGCGCCATCCCGGGAAGTTTTTTATCGAAAACCGTAAGGCCACCGCCGGTATTTTGCGCGGTGAGGCCAAGCACAGATGGTGCGAGGCGCGCAAAAGTTTCACCCACCTTTTGGTCTATGCCGCCGGTGATCGTATTCCAGATGGTAACTACCCGGAGACCGGCACGCCGGTTATAATCTTCGGTCTTCGAAACAAAATCATTAAGCGATTGCTGGTTTGGAAATGTATTCGGGTAGGCATAACCGTAACCAGAAGGACCGGAAATGAGATTGTCGTTATCCGTTGCAGAGTTCGAGTAATAATTCAGTGCACCGGGCATTGCATCGAGCATCGCGGGAGATATAGTCCAACCCATCGGAACCGAGCCCCGATCGGGATTGTTCCATAGTTTACGCATATGATGCTCTACATACTGCAAATTATCGCCGTCGCTCAATATAAAAGCAACATAGAGTTTGTTTTGAAGCGGAGGTTTCGGCGGTATGGGTTTCGGATTGAACTTCCTGGGCATACCGCTGTGTACAGTCAGGTTGGTAGCAAAATCGCTGGCAATGGTTGCGATACCGAAAGTGGATGCGCGCCCGACTCCAGGTGCCTCCTCCGGCCACCAACCCATAAAATTCGCACCAGCCGGCATGGAAGATAAAAATTTATCAAGCAATTCACTTTCACCTGCAACCTTCGGATCCAGCCAGATAACGGCTGTACCTAACGCTGTTGCATATTCGCGGAGAGCACCCTTATGTGCATTGGGATTTAACCCGATAAGTAACCGATGATCCAGCTTCGGCCAATATTTATCATAGATCGCCTGGTATACAGCCAACTTGCTGGCAAATTGTCCCCTTAAGTCAACAAGCACAGGAAGATTGTAGGGAGCAGAGGTCAACCGCGTGATCAGAGCCGGCGAAGCGATGATTGCTTTTTTATCTTTCGCAAGTAACGTTGCAAGGTTTACCGTATGTATCTGTTCGGGGTCGTAAACGATCAGGCCCGATAACTCGCTTCGGTATTTAGTAATCAGATCCCATTTGTTTGGGTACTCCTTCCACTTCAAACCGAGAGACTGCAGCCAGGTATATGGTCCTTCGCCTGATGCATTGCCTTCATAAGAAAAGATTCGCGGATTTCTTTTATTAACGATGCCTTTCAATGAGGCGAACAGGTACATCTCAGCAGAAGAATTGTTTTGCTGAATATTCACGCGGTCAACTTTTGCGTAAGCTGTTCCATGCCAGAATACACGCAGTTCGATAGACTGCTTATCTGCTGAAAGGGTGAAGGGCAGGGTAAAATTGGTATACTCTCCGACGGTGGGAAATTGCACCCGGGTGATTTTCCGGAAGACGATGGTCTCACCGGTTGTAGCGTTCCTCACGTCGATGTCAACTATCGGGTCATCGTTCACTGTGTTGTTATCAGTCTTTATTCGAAACTCTGCTATGTTCGGACCGGCGGTTATATTCGTATCATAAGGTCCGTAAATCATGTATCGGCGGGCAGTATCAATATCCGGCTCGCAAAGCCAGCCATCTGTTTCAAGCCTTCCTGTTTCATGACGTAGCATCGGCCTTTCCGCCTGCCATTGTGTGGGTGTTTCCCTAAGAATTATGAAGTCCTGTGTCTGGGCCGAAGCCGGAAATGAGGGAAGCAACTGATTCGACGGCCATTTTATCTGGGCCTGCGAAATAAACGACACTGATGATAACAATAGCAAAACGACGAGTCTTGTAAAAGCAATAACTTCTCTAATCAAAGCAACCTGGCCTGGCATGTAAAATGAGGTTTTCGTGATCAATCAATCAGGAGTTTAGTAGTCAGTCCAGGGCCAAAGGTCTCAAAGATATTAGTTTTACGATTATCCGTGCAGCTGGCTTTATGCTGGTTCTTACTTTGCCCTGATTCAAACCTTGTCTTGGTTCATGCTCTGTCATGGATTCATGCTTTGTGCTCATTCATTCTTTGTGCTGATTCATTCTTTGTGCTGATTCATTCTTTGTGCTGATTCATTCTTTGTGCTCATTCATTTTTTGTGCCGATTCATTCTTTGTGCCGATTCATTCTTTGTGCTGATTCAGGCCTTGTCTTGGTTCATGCTTTGTCAAAAATCAGCCTTTCAACACCCGGGACTTATGTTCCTTTTACGAAAATATATTTTTGACCGCGATTTCAGTCAAAATGGGGTCATATTGACTGAAATCGCGGTCATTTTTAAAAATGCGATTTAAACCCCTCCCCGTCTTCGTCATCTGAGTATATAAATCTATATTCACAAACACCGTTTGTAAAAGAATGATAGGTATCAGACAATCTAATCATTCATTTATTGCGATCATTTATTTATCCCGATCATTCGTTGATTCTGATCATTTGTTGATTCTGATGATTCGTTAACTCTGATCATTCGTTGATTCTGATAATTCGTTAACTCTGATCATTCGTTAATTCTGATGATTCGTTAATTCTGATGATTCGTTAATTCTGATGATTCGTTAATTTCAATCGTCCAACAGGTTAACCATGAAAATCAATTTCAAATTATTAATACTGGATTTATGCGTCAGCGTTATTACACAGGCGCAGTCCAATACCCGCAAATTCAGCAGCTGTTTCAAACCAGAAAAAAAATACCTGGCATAACCCGTTAAGAACGGCGCGCAAAAAAGAAATGCACAGACCTGGGTAGGTGGTGTGCTGACAAGATATTTTGACATCGAACTTTCCGGAGAAAATGCTGACTGGTATGCCTACCTGCAGATCGATCAATGGAAAGGAAATAGTTGACCAAAATGCTTTCATTAGTTGTGTAAGATGCTAATAATAGTTGAGCAAAATGTTTTCAACAGTTTGAGTTAAGATGCTTTGATACTTTGTTAGTCAACATAAGTTTTAATATTCATCAGTTTTCAAAAAAAAGGTTGAACGGCATTAGAGTCGTTGCAGAAGTGGAGCAATGTCACTGCTGAGAATATGGCAGAAAGCGAGCACTATCACTTCCGGGTAGTTGTGCGTGAGGCAAATTCATATGTCTGTCCCGGCCGCGTATCGAATTCGAAAAGTATGGTGGGTTTCAGCAACGGTTTATCCACCTTGATATTCGGTGCAACTATGGGTGCTGGCGTTGGTGTTATCTCAAAAAATGGATTTGGATTGTTGCCCGTTGCGGATTTTATATTGGCATTTGTTGTTGATTTAATAGTATTATTTTTTGCTGATACAATAGTGCTGTTTTTTGTTGCATCCAAATTATTTGGTACACGGATCCGGCAACTGCCGCCAAGATGGGACTTAATAATTAGCTTTGTTATTTTACCTTCTTTCCATTCCATATTTACGATTTCAAATCCTCCTCTTGTCCTGATACCTGTTATTTTTCCATCCGGCCACGCATCGGGTAAAGCCGGAAGCAGATGTATGGAACCATCATGCGATTGTATAAGCATTTCGGCAATACCCGCAGTACAGCCGAAATTACCATCAATCTGGAATGGCGGATGTGCATCAAACAGGTTGGCATAAGTACCGCCCCCGCTGTTTTCCTGGCCCTTATTCATTCCAACCGGCGTTAACTGATTTTTGATAAGTTGATAAGCATGGTTACCATCCTGGAACCGCGCCCAGAGATTCACCTTCCATCCCATTGACCAGCCAGTTGAAACATCGCCGCGATACACCAGCGATTTCTGTGCAGCACTGAACAACTCCGGTGTGCGGTAAGGTGAGATGCCATTGCCCGGGAACACGCAGAACAAATGAGAAACATGCCGGTGTTTATCGTTCGGATTGTCCCAGTCCTCCAGCCATTCCTGCAATTGTCCATGCTGCCCGATCTGAAGTGGCGGCAAACGATTGCGGGCGGCTTTCAGCTTTCCGGAAAATTCTGCATCCTTACCCAATACTTCCGCGGCACGAATAACATTTGAAAACAATTCAAACATCAATTGATTATCCATCGTGGTTCCGGCTGCTATTGAAACGCCTTTGTTCACCGAAGGATTGTTTTCAGGTGATGAAGATGGTGAAGCGACCAGCCATTTGTGCGTCGGTTCTTCTACCAGGAAATCCAGGCAAAATTGTGCGGCACCTTTAATCGCCGGATAAACTGATTGCAGGTAAGTTTTATCACCGCTGAACAAATACTTCTCCCACAAATGACGGCTGAGCCATACACCGCCCATTGGCCACATGCCGGAATAAATGCCATCCACAGGACCGGTGATTCGCCAAAGATCAGTATTGTGATGCGCCACCCAGCCCCCGGCACCATACATATCCTTTGCTGTTTGCTGACCCGTCACTGAAAGCTCCTTCACCATCTGCACAAGGGGCTCATGCATTTCTGTGAGATTTGTAATTTCAGCGGGCCAGTAATTCATTTCTGTATTAATGTTGATGGTGTATTTGCTGCCCCAGGGCGGATCCATCTTATTGTTCCAGATACCCTGTAAATTAGCGGGCTGACCGCCGGGTTGAGATGAAGCAATCAGCAGGTAGCGTCCGAACTGGAAATACAGTTCTACCAGTTGCGGGTCATTACCGTTCGCAAAATCCCTGATCCGTATATCAGTGGGATTTTTTATCGAGTCGGTTATTCCAAGGTCCAGGCTTACACGCTTAAAATATTTTTGATAAGTACGGACATGATCGGTCATTAAACCGATATATGATTTTTTAACCACTGCTGCCAGGTAGTTTTCTGCCCTTTTATTTTCATTCCCAGTTATATTTTTATAGTCGATGAAATTAGTGGCAATAGAAATATAGATGGTTAAGGCATCTGCACCTGCTATAGTCACAGCTGTATCTGAAGATGAAACTCTGCCGCCATCAGCATTCAACCTCGCCAGTGTTGTGAACTTCACCTTACCAGCAACGCCATCTTTCTCGCTGGTGATGCCGGAAAGGGATAAAGTATTTTGCCCGATCACCTTACGCGATGATTTTTGCGGACTTGCGAAATAGGCAGTTGTATTTATAGCACCGGGCTTGTCGGCGGTGAGCCTTATCACGATTGCCTGGTCAGGTATGGAAACAAATGCTGTGCGGGTGAAGCTTGTGCCATTCACCACATAGCATGTTTTTGAGATAGCAGAGTCCAGGTCAAGTTCGCGATGATAATGCTCATATTTTTCGTGACCCGCGAATTGAAGATTAAGATTTGCGACCAGTTGATATTTCATTCCGTTGTTCGGGTTGGCGCGGATAGTTCGTTGTGCAAGCTTTGAGGCATCAGCATATTTGCCTGCGAAAATCAAAGCTCTTATTTCAGGCAGGGCCGCCAAAGCTTCTTTGCTATCATTTCTTGAAGGTCCACCGCTCCAGACACTGGATTCATTCAACTGTATTATTTCGCTAGCCGGATTACCATATACCATGGCAGCTAAACGGCCATTACCTAATGGAAGTGCCGCCTCCCATACATCGCCGGCGGGTTTATCATACCAGAGTTTCAGATTCTTTTGTTGGGCCGAAGCGATAGTACAAAATAATAAACTGATCAACAGTGAAAGTATCCGCATGTTAAGTATCCGCATGTTAAATAAATAAGAGTAAATGGTATTTGGAAGCATACGATAGCACAAGTAAGTTAAAACGACAATCGAAGCACCCGATTGACAAATAAAGTAAATGTTAATCGGAAGGTACGATTGAACAATTAATATATCGCATAATAGTAAAGTGTATGATTATATAATTAATCTATCCAATCGTATGATTCTACAATTAATCTAATCTATACTAGTAAGTGTACGCTTGAAGAATGATCAAACCAGTATTTGTATTACTTCTCATGAAAAGTAAACGTTATCAGGCATCGTATACCGCGACAAGTTAAGACGATGAATCAAGCAGCAATCTTATGGATGATTATTTGGCAACGCTCCAAATTCCTTGTTTGGTTTATCACCCATTATAATCTTCATTTTTCCGCCATTGATGATATCAGCATGACTGATATAGGATTTGAGATAATTCTTGCCATTCAGTTCTATGCGCTGAATATAAATATTTGCAGCATTATTATTCACTGATTCAATCACAAACTGCTTTCCGTTCCCAAGCTTTAATATCGCTTTCGGAAACAGTGGACTTCCGATAACATAGTTTCCCGAAGCTGGAAACACCGGGTAAAACCCAAGCGAAGAAAAAACATACCAGGCCGACATCTGGCCGCAGTCTTCATTACCGATCATACCATCCGGTTTGTCATGATAAAATTCTTTCATGATATAACGGATTTTCTCAGCGGTCTTCCATTGCTGGCCAGTATACGCATACAGGTATGCGATATGATGGCTGGGTTCATTACCATGAGCATACTGACCAATACCCCCGGTAAGATCAACCAGGTCACCTGTTAATGGAATAGAAAAAAATGTATCCAGCTTTGCACTGAACTTTTTCTCGCCACCGAGTAATCCGATCAATCCATGCACATCCTGTGGCACCAGCCAAAGATACTGCCAGGAGTTTCCCTCGGCGAAATCGGTACCATAAGGACGAACCGATTTCAAGGGATCAAAATTCGGGTTCCAACTGCCATCGCTCATCTTACCTCTCAGGAAACCCACTGATGAATCAAAATATAATTTATAGTTCTTACCGCGTTTCGTGAAATATTCATAATCCGCGGTTTTTTTCAAAGACTTTGCCAGCAGCGCAATACTACCATCACCAACTGAAAGTTCAAGTGCCTGCGCCACAGGCCGGCCCACATTAGCATCCGAAGGTAATGGCCTGAACTCCCGCAAATAATTCTGCCCACGCAGATCAGACATAGCTGTTGTTTTCATAGCCGCAAAGGCACGTTCCGCATCAAAACCTTTGATCCCTTTTATATAAGCTTCGGCAATCACCTGCTGACTGCTGATGCCAACCATGGTACCTGTTTCATAACCCGCCAGGTGCCAGACGGGTAAATGACCCTGTTGATCGTGAATTGCAAGCATCGAGTTTACCATATCTCCCACCCTTCCGGGTTGGGTCAACACATAGAGTGGATTGGCAGCACGATAAGTATCCCATAAAGAGAATACGCTATAGTTCGCAAATGGCGCCGCTTTATAAACTTTTTGATCAGCACCGCGGTAGTCACCATTATGATCATTGAACAATGAAGGGTTGATCATGGTATGATACAAAGCAGTATAAAAAACGCGCTTTGCAGTTAAATCCGAAGTTTCTATTGTTAATTTTGATAACTCTTTGTTCCATTTCGTCTCAGCCTCCTTCAATACAGATTCAAAATCCCAGCCGGGGATTTCAGCATCAATATTTGCCAATGCATTTTCTGAACTAACCGGCGATATGCCCACTTTTATTTGTAATAATGCCGGCCCCTCTTTAAAGCTGATTAAACCTTTTATCGCCGAGTCCTTACCATTTGTTCCGGCCAGTTTCGAGTTTTTGTTATAAACTGAAAAATCCTTTACCGGCATTGACGTTTTGATGGCAAAATATATCAACTGTCTTTTGGCCCAGCCCGATGAGGCCCGGTATCCTTTGAATGTATATTCATCTACCTGTTCAATAAATGTTTCGGTTGACCTGTCATTGATTCCTTCTTTCAGATCAATAATCACATGTGCCTCACCGTTAGCAGGAAATCGATAACGGTGAAAACCTACTCTTTCGGAAGCAGTCAGTTCCACTCCAACTCCATTATTTAGTTTCACCCCATAATAGCCTGGTTTTACTTTCTCGTTGGCATGAGAAAACAGCGAAGCATAGCCGCTTCCGGGAACCTTCTCCTGGCCCTTATCCGTTTTTACATCACCGGTAAATGGCATCAGGAGTATATCTGAAAGATCACCGATACCTGTGCCGCTCAGATGGGTGTGGGCAAATCCCCTGATTACACTATCCTGGTAATTATACCCGGAGCACCAGTCCCAGCCTTTGTAAAAGTTATCAGGACCCAGTTGCACGGCACCAAAAGGAACACTTGCACCTACGAATACATGTCCATGACCGCCGGAACCGATAAGTGGATCAACAAAGCTGACCGGTTGCTGCGCCGAGCCAGCTGTTGCCCCGGCGAAAAAAAAGATCGCCGGGCAAAGCAGGAGGCTACTAAAGAAGTTTTTCATGAACGTTCCTGGTGTTTGAAAAATAGTTTGGATACGCATTCCTGGAATTTGAAAAAATAGTTGGGATTGCATTCCTGGAGTTTAAAAAAAAAGTTTGGACTACAGGAAAGCAATCATCCTTTGCGGGTGTTCTTTACCACCGGCGCCGGAATTTCTTTTTTGAAAGGAATTTCCTTCCTTAACATTTTTGCAGCCTTACCGGTAAGCTGCAGGTAATAATCACCGGGGATACCCGGTTCAAAGGTTACAAACCTGCTCTTGCCTTCCGGTGGATTATTTGAAATTTTAAAGATAGCAGTTGCTTCATCGATCTCATCAAACATGGCCACATAAATCATTTCACATCCTGCTTCCATTGCACCGGTTAATTGCTTCCAGAAGAATGATCCTTTGTTACGCGGAATCTGGTCAAATTTACCGGTCTCATACATGTTGTGCCAGCTGAAGCCGGGAAATACCACCGGTACATAATCAACCATATTTGTTTTGCACCATGCCAGGTCCGATTTAAGTTGATCTGCAAAACCGGGGTAAGACGATTCGTTATAACGCCCCACCATCCAGGGCTGAACAATATCGCATTTCCGGATCACATCATGGAGACGAGGATCGGTATCGGCATCGCGGGTTAAAGTTCGCCAGTAAGTAGGCAGCCCAAGTAAAATGGAACAGCCGCCATAGACACTGTCATTTTTTAGAAAGTCGATCACCTTCTCAATCGTTTTGAGACTGTAGTTCCGGCCCTCAAAGCCAACTCCCCAGATAGCGACCAATGGTTTCCCGTTATGAAAAAGATAGGTCTGATCATTGCCCCCTGCCGTTAGTTTCAGACTATCAACAAGATTTTTCCAATCGTTTATTACTGTGGTATCATCGCTGTCTTTCATGCCCGATAGATCATACATAAGCGCGATCGCCCTTCGTTGTTGACGCGAAGCCCGTATCGCATTTTTCAGCACCACATTATTGTGATTGAGGCTTGTAGTATTTTTAATATTACTCACAAAACGTTGCACAAAAACACCATCAATGCCATAATCTTTCATCCATTTAAAATGAAGCTGAACCGTTTCAGCATCATAAGAGCTGAAAAGTTTTGCTGCTTTGCCTTCAGGCAGTTGAAAGGGTGAATTGTAAGTCTTTGCATACTCACTGACATCTGGCCACATATCAAATTTACAGGACCCGTCCTTCAAACCTTCCTTGCCGGAATAATGGTTCCATTTCCTGTTGGCACCATCTTCGGGGGCATTGAACCAGCCCTGGTAACCTGCCAGGACAAGGCCTTTATAACTTTTAAAAATCGAACTGGTACTATGCCGACTTTGGCCTGAACAGAATGATGCGACAACCAGGAAAGAAAAGACGAATATAGTTTTCATGAAATACATTGCTGTTTTTTGTTTGTCGGTTACTGGATTATTATTAAAAGCACTTCATACAAGTGCTACCGCATTATCATCTAAGAATAGCATTTTATACAAGAAGCTACTGTATTATCATACAAGAATAGTATTCATACAAGTGCTACCCTATTATCATACAAGAAAAGTATTTTATACAGGGTCCTACTGTATTATCATCCAGGAAAAGTATTCATACTAGTTCAACCGTATTATCATCCAGGAAAAGAATTATTAAACAGGTTGCTACAGAAAGTTATCATCATTCAAGTTGCTACCTGGAATTTATCGTTGGTTCTTATTGCTTTTTGAACTGCTGCCTGGTTATTTTCAGGTAAAGTTCACCATAACTGTTGGCAGGTTCAAGTTGCATATCCTCATCCCATTTGTTCCAGGAATCAATCAATATGAGCCTGGTTGTTGGGCTGGCATTCATTTTCGCAACATTGCACAACTTCTTATAAATTTCGCCGCTATCATTTCTCAGGTAATTTGGGTTTGAACTTGCAGGTTGTGTAATCTTCCAGTTGTAAGCCGGTGTTATATTAGGAACATAATCCACCTTGATATTATCCGCAAACCATTGCCTTGAATATTTCCAGTTCTGATCCATCGCCTGTGGAAGCAGGTTCCAGCGATCCCAGTCATTGAGCTGTGAGCTGAAAGACTGATGATAAACTGCATCGACCCCATTCTGGTAACGGAAAGGGTACCTCGCGGGAGGAGTCCAGCGATCCTGCATACCTACTATATAAAGCTGGAAGCCCAAAGCCGATAACCGGTTCCTTAATGTTGTATAGATCGCTGAATTGTTAGAGGAGAAAAGCGTTTGTGCATTAACGATATATAATAGGACTTTGTCATTCACTTTTATATAATTCGCATTTCCCAACAATGGAGCCATCTTTAATATATCCTGGAAAAACTGCTCCAATTTTACAGCATCATTCTCCAGCGGTGCCGCGGCAGATATACCATAAGTAGCACTGGCGAAATTATATGCAAGTGCAAATTTCATATTAGCCGTATTGACGTCTAAAAAAGATTTGACAACTGTTGAATCAGAACGGAAATTATTCAGATCCCTGCTGACAGATCTGAACTGAAAAAGAAAATAGTCTATACCACCGCGGCCAGCCTGTTCGATATGCGTTCTCATTACCGCCGGCGGAACCAGCCCGTTGGGCATTCCATATTTTCCGGCAACCGGGACTTCGGTAATATTAGCGTTGAAGGTTCCGAAATTATAATAAAATGCGCCGACTGTAAAATCATTGACTACAGGCACTTCCTGAATCTCATAATTCAGAATATTTTCTTCAGCTGTCGGATTGTCTGCCTTTTTTACACAGGCAGTAAAGGTTACCAATAAAGCTGCTATAAATATGAAATGTTTTTTCATTACTGTTATTTGAAAGTTGAAGTGATGGTTACTGTAAATCCACTGGCTGCAGCTGCGGCCTGTACAGATTGGATGGTTGTGCCATACCATTTTCTCGACGCAGAATTATCATATACTGCCGGGATGGCATTGTAGTCAGGCACAACATATGGCTTCTCAAATTTCAATCGCAGGTAGGGATTAGTAGTTTCGTCAGCAAAGCCGGCAGCTCCTAAAAGCTGAAGAGCACCCTGGTATCCCGAAGGGTTTTGCGTATTCACAGTATTCGGATATACTGCACGGTCAGGTACATCCTGGAACAAAATGGTAGGAAGACCTGGTGTTGTATGTGGAGACAGGCTTAACACCCGGGTTTGACGCTGCAGGCACCAGGCATCAAAAGGTTGATCCGGGAAATAGCTTAACCAGGTCTGAAAATAAATTTTATTAATATCGCCAGCCGGAAGATCGGCTTTATTGGTATGAAGATAATTCCAGAAACCTGTTCCATTCGTACCGAATTTTATACCATCACCTGCCTTATATGTATTTCGCATGGCGAGTGGTACACCCCAGAAAGCAAAGCCTGCATCTATACCGGAATTGTAATAGTTTTCAGCGGTCTGGGATCCGCCCAATGAAAGTATTGCCGCCTGTGCTTTTAGAAATTGTGCTTCAGCAAATCCGAGTATAATAATAGGACGCGACGGATTGTTTATGATGTTCAATGCAAGCATTGAATAAGCACTGTTACCGTTCAGGCCACCCTGGTTTGTTTGTCCCTGTGGACTGATCTGCCCGGCAAGCGTAGCCGTCCATCCCGGAAGAACCTGGTTGGATTTATTTAAACCATAATGCGGGATGGGATAGTTTACCACCCTCAGCGAATCATCTGCTGTGCTGGTTAAAGTATCCGTGACCCGGTACCTGTTTGCCAGGCGCACTGAATCAAAAAAGTAATCGATCCTGGGATCCTTATAAGATCTTAAGTAAACAAACATCTGGTCGGCCATCCTTGGAAAGTTCCCGGTGAATGCTCCCTTGATATAATACTTGAAATAAGGATTTTCATTGTTATTCACCGCTTCATATGGCACCTTCGCGGTTTCCGCTTCCGAATTGATCAAGGCAGTTTCCGCTCCCATCAGTTCCCTGATTGCGGCGTCGGCCTCAGTTGGCAAATTGAGCCTGCAACGAAGTGCAATCCGCAAACGAAGTGTGTTGGCAAATTTTCTCCAATTCACAAGTTGATTAGCACCATTGCCGTAAACAGCATCATAGGTTAACTTATCCCCCGCAGTATTTATCGCTGTGCCCGCTTCTTTCAGCATGGCGAGAATTTTTACATAAACCGCATTTTCAGATTCGAAGTTGATCACGTTGAGAGATTCAGGATTGTTTGCCTCGCCCACCGGGATAGGGCCAAAATAACCAACCAGGATTGAATAGACATAGGCCTTCCATATCCTGGCGATCTGTACCCTGTTCGCAAAGGCCGTATCACCACCATATTGTTTTTCAAGCTGAACCAGGTTCTGGAGAATATTTACATAACTGGTTTGCCACACTCCCTGGTCATTCGCGGAATACCTGGCGCCGGGTTCAATAAAATTTGCGATCTCCCACATGTTGACATTGATGCCGGAATTCAGGCCGGCGCCGCCAATCATATCCCCGGTTCTTTTTACTGCTGTCTGCATTAATGCTTCCGGCGAAACCGTAACAAATTGTGTGGGATCAGTATTTAGTTCCTCAAATTTTTTTGTGCAGGAAATAACACTGAAGAATAAAATGATATAAATAAATGTGCTGATTTTCATTGCTGGAGATTAATTACATTAAAAGGATAGCTTCAGGGTGAATCCCAGGATGGCATAAGGAAATGAGCCGCCTGATTCGATGCCAAGTGTACCGTTTGTGGATCCTGCGGCAGCTTCCGGATCAATTCCAATCGGCGTTTTCTGATAGATCTGCCAAACATTTCTCCCGGTGACTGCAACAAAGGCTCCTTTGACAAATCCCTGGTTCAACCATTTTTTTGGTAAGGTATAGCCGAACACGATCTCACTGATGCGGATTGAACTCGCATCAAACGTGAGATAAGGAACATCATTGGTTGTTTTGTCATTTCCCAGCACCAGTTGCGGATATACCCATCCGACGCTCCTGTCACCCACCATATAACGGCCGGTTTTCGGATCGATCAGGAGTACTCCACCGGGACCGGTTTGTGCGAGGTAGGCATTGGCATACTGAAGACCCTTCACCCTGTTTGAATCCAGGTAGCGTGTACGGCCCGGGCCCACCTGTCCACCAATATTCCTTCTTTCCTCATCGCTTTCGCCAAGTATGAAATTGCTGAAAAAGTAATCATCCCTGCCCTCAAGGCTTTTAGCAGTGGTGCCCTGGAACATTGCCCGGCCATAAGACTCTGAGAATACAACTCCGCCCCATCTTACGGTTGCTGTTACCGAAAGACTGAAGCCCTCGTAACTGAATGAGTTTGAAAAACCACCCGTGAATTGCGGGCGGGGATTGCCCGTGATCACATTTGGCTCGGGGATGTTTCGGCCACTGGTTGCTACCAGTATGGTATCACCGACATGATAAGGCTGAATCCCGATATGCGTTCCGTAAGGTTGGCCCACCAGCGCATTAACGGTCATCCCTAAACGACCACCAAGCTGGATCCTGTTTACGTTCGGCAGCAGGGAAACCACTTCGCTTTTGTTGGTCGCGAAATTTATTATGGATCTCCAGCTGAATTTTTTTGTTTGATATGGTGTGGCTGATAACGTCAGTTCAAAACCACGGTTTTGAATTTCACCGGCATTTACGACACGGTTATTAAAACCGGTTTCATATGCGGTCTGAACATTTACGATCTGGTTGATAGTGCTGTTATCATAATAAGTGGTGCTTAAATTCAACCTGTTTTTGAACAGTGAAAGATCAAGCCCGATTTCCTTTGAAACCTGTTGTTCTGGTTTCAGATCTGCATTTTTAAGTTGATTGGTATATGCGAGATATGGATTACCCATGTATAGACCCTGCGGCGAATAGGTATTTAAGAGTTGATAAGGCTGTGTGCTGTTACCAACCCTGGCATAGTTAACCCGCAGTTTGCCGGAACTCAGGATATTATTTTCCCTGATAAATTCAGTAAAAATAAAGTTTCCGCCTATGCTTGGGTAGAAGAATGAGTTGCTTCCAAGGGGCAATGTCGAAGACCATTCGTTCCTGGCGGTTACATCCAGGTAAACAAAATCCCGGAACCCGACAGATAGTTTACCAAAGGCGGATTGTTGTTTGGATCGGGTGAGAAATTCAGTAGCAACCGGTATCGTATTGGCATTACCGATGCTGGGCATATCGTGGACCAGCAACGAGTTGATCGAAGCCGCGCGGCCCAGCACGTTCACGTCGTTTACAGATGCTCCGGCCAGTGCATCAACAACGAAATCCGAACCGATGCGTTTGGTATAAGTGGCCAGCAGCTCATAAAACCAGTTATTCTGCCGGTTTATACTATTTGAATAGGAGCCGAGTGGATTTGTTCTTCCCCCCAGTTCACGGTACATATAATTTTCGGTTGTAGCGAGATCGCCCACCACCTGTCCCCTGATTTTGAGATCGGGTGCCAGGTTAACCGTTGCGATCACAGCACCGTTCAGCGCGTTGCGGGTATCGCGGTTGGAATTGGAATAGATGGACCAATATGGGTTTTCCGTATTGTTTACCTGTCCCGTGGCAACAGCGTTTCCGTTTGCATCTTCATAAGGAAGAAAACCATCCAGTCTCACACTCCGGGCCATGTATACATAGGTCGACAGGGGATTGGATGCATCGAGGTTTTTTAACATCCTGTTTTTTGTGTCCCAGTAAGTATAACCGATCCTGGTGTCGATTCTGATCTTAGTACCAATGATTCTTGAGGCAGTCAGGGTAAGATTATGTTTCTTAATAAGATTCAGGTTTTCAATGACATCATTGCTTTTCGTGAACCCATATGAAAGCCGGAAAGCCGAAGCGGCGTCCGATCGGCTGATGGAAATATTTGAGCTATTGGTAAAACTCGGCTGGTACAAATCGCTGACATTGCTAGCCTGAGGTGCATATCCACCTTCGATCGGAATACCAGCATAGCTGTTATAAGGTTGTCCCAGCATCGGCGCACCCCAGCTTTGATTGCTGGTACCCATGTTTACTCCGCCATTTGCCTGGTTCACATTATTTACATTTCCACCCGACAAACGCATGTTGGATCCTTCGCCATAAACATTCTGGTATTCCGGAAATGCCGTTATTTTATAGAACTGGAAATTCTGATTTACATCGATGCCGAGCGTTCCGTCGCCGCCGGTTTTCCCTTTCTTTAAAGTGATCAGGATGGCACCGTTTGCCGCTTTTGCTCCATAGAGTGCCGCACCGTTGGGACCCTTTAGGACCGTGATCGTTTCAATATCATCGGGGTTGATATTCGCCACCGCATTGCCATAGTCAATGTTGCCTGCATCCCCTGGATTGTTTTCAATGGGTACGCCATCAACAACGATCAATGGCTGGTTTGAGCCCGATAGTGAGTTATCACCCCTGAGCGTTAACCTGACGCTGCCGCCGGGCTGGCCGGTTCCGGTAACCTGGAGTCCCGCGATTTTCCCGGCGAGGCCATTCATAAAATTCACATCCCTGGCTTCAGTAAGTGTTTTGGGATCTACGTTCTGGGAGGCATAGGTCAGTGTTTTCTGCGCCCGGTTTATGCCCAGGGCGGAAACCACCACAATTTCTTCCGACTTGGTCTGGTCGGCCGCAAGTTGAACTTTTACCAGCAATTGGTTATTTACCCTCAATTCCTGGTTTGTATACCCTATATGAGAGAATACCAACACATCATTTACCGGATCCTCCACCCGGATTTCGAAAATACCCTTGTCATTGGTTGTTGCATGAAGGGTTGGCTTATTTTTTACGATGATGGAGACGCTTTGGAGTCCGTCGCCTTTTTCATCAGTAACACTTCCTTTTATAAGCACTTGTTGCGAGTAAGTAATGGCGGAAGCGAAAGCAGTGATTAAACACAGTAGCAGTTTTTTCATAAAGCATAAGCAATTGTCGGTTAGCAATAGTTATACAAATAAACCCGCAGCGGTTTAACAACAGTTTAATTATCGGTTAACGCCGACATTAATTTTCGGTTTTCCTTGAAATTTATCTGGTTATGGCGGGAGAAAATTCCTTATAAGCGAGGCGTACTGCCTGATTTTTGCAGGATTTTAATTATTCCTAAATTTGAGAGATATTGCACCAATACAACTCCGAAGTCTTTTGGGGACACAAATACCTGCATTCGCAAATTTTTTTGAGGATGCTGTTTAACCGACTGCATCCGTCTCTCACGATGATGGCTATGAGATATAGAAAATCGCTTACCCTCCTACTGCTGATATTGCTTTCATTCACATGGGAGATTCCCACCTTAACAGCACAGGAATATGGACTTGCCTTTGCCAGTCATGAGGTTATTCCCGAGCATAGAACAACCCTGGATCTCTCGGGTCCGGCTGGCATTTGTTTCGATGAAAAAATGGAAATATCCTTTGAACTTGGGTTTGTGCCCGGTCAATCCGTGTATTTTGGTTATATCTTCAGACTGATAAATTCGGAAAATCAGAATATAGACCTGATCTATGATCAGCACAAAAATAATTTCAGGTTCATAAACCTCGGGACATTCACCAATATCGATTTCAATCTACCTCAAAACACACTGTTCGAAAAATGGACCAAAATAACGATCGGCATTGATGCCCGGCAAATGGTTACCTGCAAAGTGAATGACCAGGTGGTGCAGACAAAACAACTCAACTTCAAAAACAAATGCGTTAAGGTAGTTTTCGGAGCAAGCAATGAACGTAATTTCATTTCAAGGGACCTCCCGCCCATGAGGTTAAGGAATATTTCAATAACAACTGAAGGCCGGGCGAAGTATTTCTGGTCACTGAACGAATCTTCCGGCACGTCTTCAAAAGACCGGATCTCTGCAAAAGCAGCAGCAATTGTAAATCCAACCTGGATTCAACCAACGCATAGTAACTGGCGCATGCTGAGAGCCTTCACAATAAAAGGATCTCCAAGTGTGGCATTTAACGATATAACTGAAGAGCTGTATATAGTAACTGCAGATTCGCTGCTTACGCTTCCGGTGAATGATTCAAATCTTGTTGCCAGCGGTTTGGCGTCCCATCATTTTAACTTCCTGAGGGGTAATCAATCCATTTTTAATTCCCGTTTGAATCGCTTATTTAATTTTTATCCTGATCTTAAATTGTTAGCCGCTTATGATCCCGGTAAAAAAGAATGGAGCAAAAATTTTGACTCTGTACATCTGTCCGAGTTCTGGCAGGCCAATAAATTTTTCTCCGGCAATAATGATTTGTTCATCCTTTGCGGGTACGGGCAATTGAAATATAAGAACAGTATTCAAAAGACAAATCCGGCCAGCACTTCGTGGACAAACATCTCACCCCGCGGCGATTTTTTGGCTCCCCGGTATTTATCGGGCCTGGGCGTTACCTCGAGCGGCGATACCGCATATATACTGGGAGGTTTCGGAAGCAGTGAGGGCGATCAGTTGCTGAACCCGAAACATTATTACGACCTGTTGAGATATGAGGTAAAGACAAATACCATAAAAAAGTTATTCTCGCTCCGCGAGCCGCAGGAACAGTTTGTGTTTGCCAATTCAATGGTTATTGATGATGAGGCCGCGAATTATTATGCATTGATTTTTCCGAACAGCAGCTTTAATACCAATCTGCAATTAATAAAAGGTTCTCTTAGCGAACCATCATATAAATTATTGGGAAAACCTTTTCCTTATTCGTTCAAGGACGTGAGATCATTTGTTGATCTTTTCTATTGTAAAAAAAGCAAGAAACTCCTGGTGGTTACACTGTACACCAATGAAAATTCCATCACTGAATTGAAAGTGTTCACAATTAACTTCCCGCCTAATGAGATAAACCCGGTTAATGAAATAAACCCTATTGATGGATCAAACAGTGACACGGAAGAAAAACGATTTCCATGGATGTTGGGGCTGATAGCGGGTTTGATGGCCGTTATTGTGGCTGTGCTCGTTGTGTTTTTTGGGAGAAGACGAGGGGAAAAGGATATGCGCATTGCCGGTAGCGGCGCTTCATCAAGAAAGTTCGCGGGAGCGGATCTTGTGCAGGAGAAAGCGTTGGGTGGGGAAAATTCGAATGATGTTGGTAAAAAGTTAAGTGATAGGGTGAATAGGTCAAACAATAGCGGGAAAAAGCTGAGTGAAGGCGGGGAAGAATTAAGTGCTGACAGGAATAATTTAGATGATCGTGGAATTGACCAATCCTTAACCGGTAAGCAGTTAAATCATGGCGGGGATAAGTTAAATGATGGCAGTGTTGATCGAACCTTAACCGATAAGCATTTAAATGATGATGGAGATAAATTAAATGATCGCGGAGTTGATCAGTCGTTAACCGGTAAGCAAGAGAATGATGGTGGAGTTGATCAAGCCTTAAACCGGAAGCAAGTGAATGATGGCGGGGTTGATCAAGCGTTGAACCGGAAGCAAGTGAATGATGGCGGGGTTGACAGAGCGTTAACCGGTAATGAGTTGAATATGCCGGAGAATTGGCCACCAGTTCCCGGTTCCACAGGCTTGCCTGTTCAGGAGAAAGACACGTCTCCTGCAAGCAAGAGCGGGTTACCAGGTGAAGGTGGAGATTTGAGAGATATAAGTGGAGATTTGAGTAATGCAGATTTTAGGTTGATTGATAAAGATGATCCTTCTGATAAAGGCGATTCTTCTGATAAAGACGATTCTTCTGATAAAGACGATTCTTCTGATAAAGACGATTCTTCGACTGATAAAGGAAAAAAGGATTTGCCTGTTGAGGTGAAAGACCCGGCAGTTGCACTAAGGGATATTCTTGTAGCTAAGCTGCCCGCATCACAGGGATCTGAACTTACCAATAGAGATATCTCCGAACCTGCCGATGAAAAATATGCTGGTGAAGATGATGAGTATGCGTTACCAACAGCCAGGATCACAATGTTTGGAAATTTCGAAGCAATTACTGCCACCGGGCAATATCTTACAAAGCATTTTTCTCCATTGCTGAAAGAGATGTTTTTGCTGATCCTGATTGATTCTTTGCGATATGATAAAGGTGTTTCAGCCGAGAAGCTGAATGAGACCTTATGGAACGATAAAGAATTAAAGGATGCAAAAAATAACCGGTCGGTAAATCTTGTTAAGCTCAAAAACCTTCTGGATAAGATCGGGGGCTGCACGATCAGCCGCGAAACCGGTACCTGGAAATTTGAATACGACCCTGCCCTGGTTTATCTGGACATTGTTGAATACTTCCGGATAATAAACAGCAAGCCGGCATCAAATCCTTTTTCTAATGCACATCGCATATTGGAGATCGTTAGATCCGGCAATTTTCTACAGGATGTTCATTATGAATGGCTGGATGGAGTGAAGGCAGAGATCTCGAATAATATCGTCGAATATTTGCTTAAATATTGTGACTACCTGAACACACAGGCACGCATAGAGGATATTATTTCTGTTTGTGATGCCATCTTCCGGTTTGATGAACTGAATGAGCTTGCGTTAGTATTGAAATGTAAGAGTCTTGTTGCCGTTGGAAGACATGCGCTTGCCAAAAGTTTCTTCAACAAGTTTTCATCGAAATACAAGGAAATATATGGGCGGGAGCCTGACCGGTCTTATATATCGATGTTATCATAAATAACATTTCGATGTTCTCAATATTTCGATGTAGTCATAATAACATTTCTATGCTGTCAATATATCGATGTTATCATAATTGGCATAGTATGATGCAGCTGATTTAACGCTTAACGAGTGCTTCTTATGAATGCCCGAATATTGTTTTGAGAATTGCCGCCTTCGAACATTTCGCTCATAGCACATTAGAATTTGAGTATTTTGTGAATATTATTTTGTGAATATTCTTATTATGCTTGTATGATAAAGCTTTGGAGAACCTTTTTATTGAGCCTGTTTTTGACTTTATTGAGCCTGTCTTTGACGGTAAGGGGAATTGGTCAGTCTAATGAATTACAGTTTTCAAGCGATGAAGTTATTCCTGAAAAAAGAACAGCAGCACAGGAAATCAACGGTCAGCTGGATTCGAAAGGTGTTTCAAAAAAAGTGTTGGAAAAATACCTGGAAAGGGCTATCACCATGGTGTACCTGCTTATGCCGGAAAAGCCTGAAGGTAACCGCGAATATCAATATCACGCAGATGATATCAGGATGATCAAAAATATAGGTGCAAAGTTTATTGGACGTGCGATCTATCGGTGGGGAGGTGAAAGCCTGTTGAATAAACCAGCATTCTGGGACACTGCGCGATCAATCATAAATGATCTTCATAATTACGACCCCGAAATCATGTTTCAAGGCTGCCTGTTCGAGATAATTACCGGGGAAGTAAACCAGGTTCCGGTTCCTGCCTGGGTTTTCGAAGGATATAATTTGCCGGTTGAGTCCAGGAATTTTTCTTATGATTCGATGTTGAATCGCCAGGGAAAATTTGTTGATCATTGGCGTAAAGGCAGCAGTGTACCTGATATCAGCGAAAGAGAAACGCAGTTATGGTTTTATTTTCTTGCCGGATCTTATATTAAACTTGGGTGCGAGGCTTTGCACCTTGGGCAGATCGAACTGATCGGGATGAATGATCCCGGTAGAATCAACTGGGCAAAAACAATTGAAAAGATTCGTGGCTTTGCTGCAGTACATGCACGCCGGCAATGGGTGCTACTGGATGCACATACCCCGCGCGGCGGTATGGTTAAAGATGGTAGAAGCCTGATTGATTTTAATTCTTTTCCTCTTCGGATCAGGCCGATCCCTGAAAAGCCTTATGAAGGTAAACTGCAGGTGGGTTATCTCGATGCGATCTTTAACAAAAGCCTGGGTTGCATCTCACCGAGCGGATGGAAAACAGATCATCTGCCATACCTTGTTGAGTTCGACAATTTCGGGAGAAGTAAATCGCCAAACGTGGCTGATACCAATTCTCATTTCATCTGGGGCTGGGATGAAATTTCATGGCTTTCTCTTCAGCCGGAGACATACCGTAATAACTGGCTTGTATATGCGCATAATTGGCTCCGCAGCACAGATCCGAATGGCCATCTCCAAATGCCTGGCAATCGTATGATCAGTTGTCCCAACGAAACACAGGGCAGCTATCGGGCCAACACGAAAAGCGCCGCCTGCCCGATCGGCTACTCCCAGGAGGAAACCATCAAAAGCTTATGGCAACGGAAACGCTAGGGCAGGAAACTAAGATTCTACTTATCTACCTATCTATCTATCTATCTTTCTATCTATTAATCCCGGCATAGCTTTAACGACATGTTTATCAAACCTAAGCGTCTTTGCGAAGCAATATGAGCTGCTCATATTATTATTCAACATTTCAAAAGGGAAGAACTAATAAAAAATGGTAACCGCCGATATTCGTTTTTGCGGAATTTTTTTTTTGACCGCTATTTCAGTCAAAAACGGGTCATTTTGACTGAAATAGCGGTCATTTTGAAAAATCGCTAAAATAGAATCCTTCCGGCGAACCTTGCCTGAATTTTTGGAACCCGGGGTCTTACGCAATCTCATCATTCATTCGTTAATTTCATAAGTCCATTATCATAATCATGTAAATGAAGTTTCAATATTTTTGAATCTCATAAATGTTTCAACCTACTATTATAATGACAGATATCAACAAACAGATACCTGGTGTTTTGGAAAAGATCAATGGCAGCGGCACTTTTGTATGCGCAGGCTGCGAATTATCCTTTGATTTATCCTTTGATTTATCTTTGATTTATTCTTTGATTTATCCTTTGAATTATCCTTTGAATTATCCTTGAATTATCCCAAATAAATCATTTTATAATTAAGAATCCAATCCCAACCCATGTTAAACCAGTCGTCACCTCAATTAAACCTTGAAATTAACAGTCAAACCAGGAAAACCGTTGAAGATAGTTTTGAAAGAATTGCAGGTGCTCTGCTTTCAGATTACCAGCTACTGGTGAATGATAGTGTTTACCGGTTAATTGATATTGAATTTTATTATTTTGCGCAAGACCAGTTTAATGATTCGTATGCCCATAAACATGAAGCCCAGCTTCGTTCCGGCAAATGGTATTTCCACGGTTCAGGGATAGACTTAACAATCGGAAATGGCATAAATTATGGCGGTATTCTTATCCGGGCAATGGCAGAAGTTTCCCCGCATGCACCTGCAGCAAAATATTTCATCCTGAAAGAAATACATGGTCCCTTGAAAGTAAAAACTGAAATCTCTTCAAAACTGCATGGTGCTTTTGAAGCCTTTCCCAATCATTTCCATTTTAATAATATCTCTGATGATAAAATAAAGGCAGGAATGAAGGACGCGGAATTTATCATCAAAACCAAAAGGATCGGATTGAACGCTGAAAACGATAGTCAACCAGAATCTTTCTACAATTCAAAATATCGCTTCGTTATCTTCCCCTCATTAAAACTGAAAGATAAAACCACGATTGCCCGCGACATGCAAGAACAATTCCCTGGCATGTCAATATTTGAGATCAATAAAGCATTAGGTTCAAAATTTTTAAAATGATCATAGATAGCGAGACCAACCTGCTGTACCTCGCAGATTCACTTCCAGTCAAGTATCCCGAATTCACGATAGGATTTCGGAAATCGCTGGTTCATCACAACATCGCTTTCAATTATCTCAACGGGACCAAAGACATTTGGGCGGTTGACTATATGCCCATTCAACTGGCAGCCAATAAATTTGTGGGCTTTAAATATTTGCCGGATTACCTTTTACGATCTGCAAAGGAAAGGGAAACTATATCCGACACTGATCAGATTTGCACAACGTTGGGTATAGATGTTGTAAAATCTGAGATCATCCTTGATGGCGGCAATATTATCCGCTGGAAAAACAAAGTCATCATGACTGATAAGGTGATACGGGAAAATCCTTCTCACAAAAAAACTGACCTGCTAAACTTGCTCACTGAACTATTTGAAGTCGATCAAATTATCCTGATACCACAGGATCCTTACGATGAGATAGGTCACTCGGATGGAATGATAAGGTTTCTTGACGGAGATACGGTATTGCTGAATGATTATTCGAAGGAAACGAAAAAATTCCAAAATGCTGTTCATAAGGCCTTGTCAGAGGCCGGACTAGCTTTCGAAATCATCCCCTACAATCCCTATGCGAATAAATATGATTTGCAGGCTACCGGAGTTTACATAAACTATCTTCAAATGGAAGATGTATTATTTGTGCCGGTTTATGGAATGAGTGAAGACGATGAGGTGGTTCGAAGGCTAGAAAATCTTTTTCCGGGATTAAGCATTGTTCCTATTGAGAGTACAGAGATTGCAGACCAGGGCGGCGTGCTCAATTGTATCTGCTGGAATATTCTCAAGCCATAGTATATTCTTTAGCATTCAATCTGAAGCCAATCAGCATTGGTTCGAAGGCAAAGATTTATAATTGGAATTGGCTGCCGGCCCAGTTCGTTCAACCCTAACCGAAATGATTTTTTTTTCTATTTTGTAATATTTGTCAGACTTTGTTGTCTTTAAGTCATTTTAAGAAATTGCAATTTTAAAACATTAGCATTCATTTAGAATTCAATCAGAATTCAATCAGAATTGAACATCAGATGTATCAAAAACGCAAGCTCTGCGATCAGGCAAAAACCTAACTTTCCACCTATCAATATATCCTTTTTTGCGGAAATTTTTTTTTGACCGCTATTTCAGTCAAAAAGGGGTGATTTTGACTGAAATAGCGGTCATTTTCAAAAATCGCTAAAATGGAATCCTTCCGGCGAACCTTGCCTAAATTTTTGGAACCCGGGTATTACAAAATCTCATCAGAATTGAACATCAGATGTATCAAAAACGTACGCTCTGCGATCAGACGGGAATCTAACATTCTCCTTATCAATCGATTAATCTCCGGCATAGCTTTAGCGATCTCTAAGCCGAACGTGCTAAACAGAGTTAAGCATAAAACAAGCTCTGACTGCAAATAACACAAACCCAACGCTATGCTAAAAAACTATCTGAAAACAACATTTCGATTTCTGCAGCGGAATAAAACTTTCAGCATCATCAATATTGTTGGACTTTCAATTGGAACCCTTTGCTGCCTGTATATCCTTTTATATGTGAGGGAGCAGTACCAGTTCGACAAACATCATAACAATACAGCTGATATTTTCAGAGTTGGTTCGGAATTGAAAAAAACAAGCGAAGGCGTACAATCGTTTCGATCATCTGTGGTGGCGCCGATAGCACCATTGCTAAAAAAAGATTTTGGGGAAATACTGCAATACACGCGTGTGGTACCTATGCTTGGTATTGAGAAACACCTGTTTCGTTACAAGGATAAGGCTGTATTTGAAAAAGACGCGATCTATGTCGATTCTATATTTTTTGATATGTTCAGTTACCATTTTGTTTATGGTAAAAAAGAAACGGCGCTGTTAGAACCTTATTCCATTGTATTGCTTCAATCTGTATCGGAGAAAATATTTGGTAAAGAAGATCCTGTTGGCAAAACCATCACCATGGAAAATGTGAATGGCAAACGGGAATTCGCCGTGAAAGGGGTTGTGGATGAAAGCCTGGGTAAATCGCATCTTAAAGCAGATGTATTTATCACCATGAACAGCGGTGATATCGGCGAATACGTTCTTTATACTGATAGCTGGATAAGAAACGGATATATTGATACCTATATAAAACTGAGACCCGGTACTTTGGTGGCTTCGCTGGAGAAAAAATTCCCGGCCTTTGTAAACCGTTATGCAGCACAACAGTTAAAAACAACTGGCACCGAACAGCGACTTTTTTTACAACCTCTTACCGCCATTCATACCGACAACCAGCTCGAGGGATATAAATATTCAAACCCGGTAAGCAGTACTTTCCTCACTATCCTGTCGGTAATCGCTATCCTTATCCAGGCCATAGCCTGTATAAATTTTATGAATCTCTCAACGGCCAGGGCATCAAAAAGAGCAAAAGAAGTCGGCGTAAGAAAAGTTATCGGAGCGGAAAAGACACAACTGGTCCACCAGTTTTTGAGCGAATCTTTCCTGATCACTGTGCTGAGTGTTTTTGTTGCAATACCCCTGCTTGTTATACTACTGCCTTTCCTGAACAATATAACAGAGGCCAATATCTCCCTATCCCATCTGGCGGATCCGATGGTATTGTTATTATTAACAGCCATTATAATCGTTACCGGCCTGGTGGCAGGAAGTTACCCGGCCTTTTATCTATCGGCATTTAGTGCCATCAAGGTGATCAAAGGAAATTTCTCGAACCATGTTTCTGCAACGGGCATACGAAAAACACTGGTAGTATTTCAATTTGTGTTATCTATAACACTGATCATCGGCATCATCATTATTTATAGCCAGCTGAATTATTTGAAGAATAAAGATCTTGGTTTTAAAAAAGAACAGCGCTTGATTTTCAACTTTAATACCGATGCGGGCAAGGGTCATATCCCGGCGTTTATGGATGACATGCGGAAGATTTCCGGGGTTGCAACAGTAAGTAATGCGAGCAAATATCTAGGCAGTCCTTTGTTTTTTTCCAATGGATTTTTTCTGAAAGGAGAGAAGGATGCAGATTCAAGGATGACTGATTTTGTAATCAGTGATGAATATTTTGTGAGGGCCAATGGCATAAAGTTGATAAGTGGCCGCGATTTTTTACCGACAGATTCAGCAAAGGTGTTGATCAATGAGTCGATGATGAAAAAGCTCAATCTCAATCCTCAAACCGCACCAGGCACTTTGTTATATGACAATCAAGACCGTGTGGAAGAAATCGTGGGAGTTATGAATGATTTCAATTATTCTTCTCTACATAAAGAGGTTAGCAATTTTCTTGTGTGGATGCGGCAGCCAAAGGATAATATCTGGTCAACCGTTATTGCCAGCACCAATACCGTTAACTATAAGGATTTATTATCAACCATCGAAGCTGCCTGGAAAAAGAACATCCCCGAAGAACCTTTTTCTTATTCATTTCTTGATCAGAAAGTTCAGCAACAATATGAATCTGAGATCTCGCTCTCGCGTATCATAAATTTATTTACAGTGATAGCCATTTTGATTTCCTGCCTGGGCTTGTTTGGTCTTGCTGCCTTCAGTGCACAACAAAGAAGCAAGGAAATTGGCGTGCGCAAGGTACTTGGAGCAAGTGTTACAAGCATTGCGCGTTTGTTGTCGATGGAATTTCTGAAACTAGTCGCAATTGCTTTTGTTATTTCAGCGCCGCTGGCCTGGATTGCAAGTAACAAATGGCTGGAAGGATTTGCTTATAAAGTAGATATTAGTTGGTTGATGTTTGCTATTGCAGCGTTAGTGGCAATGGCGATTGCGGTCGTGACAGTTAGTTTCCAGGCGGTGAGAGCGGGTATGATCAACCCGGTGGATTCGTTGAAGACGGAATAGTAGTGTTTTCCCATCTTGAATATTGGAAGAAGGCATATTGGTGCGCATTTTCTTAAAGGGAACAGCACATTATTTTCAGTATATGACCTTTGTCCCACCGAAGAGGTGACCGAACCCTGAGACAAACTTCACTTTGTGGCAATATTGATTGAAAGATTTTCTGCGAAAATTAAACACAAAAGCGAATTCAGCATACTTCAAGGATTTGAAAATATTCTTTTGCCATAGCTGCTAAAGCAGCCCCAAACTGTTCCTTGAAACTGCCGTGCAATTGTCCCTGCTTCGGGTTCAGGACAAGGCCGAGTCACGATTTTTTCCTTACTTGCACCGTTATGTCCTTATTCAATAATATAAACGAGTTAATAAACACACTTGGCTGGTCAAAAGAGCTGCTGGTTGAGATGTTTGAGAAACGAAGGTCGTTTCAATACAAATACGATCATGCCGTGGAAATCCTGGATGAAGATAAAATAGGTGCGTTGATAAGCCGGGGTATCGTCCGGCAAAATGGCCTTTATCTTGAACTGGATGATCAGTTCCAGGACTTCTTCGAACAAGTGCTCGAAGTGAACGAAGAAATAAACACCTCATTTATCAATGAAAATATTCTCCAGATCAAAGAAAATATAAATTTCTATCTGCAGGAAACCAATACCAACAGGCAGTTTAAGTATCTCAAACAAATCAAGTCGGCTTTGCGCAAAACAGGCCGCATTACCCTCCGGAATATCATTGATTTGAACAGAAATATCGAAAACGCCTTCAAAACCGAACCCAACTATAAGATCAAGATCTCGAAACTTGAATCATTCGACGAAAAAAGACGGGTGATCTTTAGCCTGATCGAACAGACAGAAAGATTGATATCAGGAGAAGAAAAAACTTTCTTTCTGTCAGCAACCGACGAAGAGTTAAAACAGCTCAATCAACAGCTTAAACAACAGCTTACCGAAGCAAGACATAACCTGATCGAGACCCAAAAGCAGATCATCCAATACCTGAACCAGGTGAAATACCATTCAAACCTCTTAATAAAAATCAAACAACTAAAATACCTCAAAGATCAATTCGAATTGAGTTCCAAAACAAACCTGCACGATGTCCTGGTACAAAAAAACGATGTGATATTTGAACCGAATCCCTCCTACTCAATCAAGTTATCACTCGATTTTATTCAGACAGACGAAGCATTTCAGAGCATTAAAAAAGTTGCCGTCCGCATGAAGTTGCCGAAATCCTCACTACTTCCGGCGGCAGATATGATCTCCCCGGAATACCTCGCAACTGTAACCGAAGAGGAAATATTTATCAATCTCCAGGAAATAAAAAACAGCTTTATCGCCTCGGGAAATCACCTCTTCAATTTCCTGACAACGTACCGCTTTCCAAGACCGGTAAGCTATGAAGAAAAGGTAACCGTGTTTTGCCAGATGATTGGGATTTTTGAAGATGAATTTGATGTTTCCGGCAATTACCAGCAGGATGATCATGTAGAATATGCATTGGTGTATCCAAAGCAGCACCAAATATTATAAACTAAAACCAGTATATCAATAACCACATGTCAATACCCATATATCAATACCTTACATATCAATAAGCGAATATCAACATGAAAAGTACCCGATACACAAAAGATATATTTGAAAAATTAAGTAAGGGAGAGTTTATCTGCTCCAATAGCAAGCCTGAAAACGTTAATCTGTATAACGTTGCAGATGCTCATTTCGAAGAGCTTGAGAGCTATTTTTCGGCAATCGGTTTTATCCTCGAACGTGGAGATGAATATTTTTACTTTTCGCGTCCCGAACAGAAAGCAGATCTTGAAAGAAAAATTGAACAAACATATCGCTGGATCGACATCCTTGACTTCTTTAAAACTTTTGATACCGGCTTTAGTGCAGGACATCGTTTTACGGTCAGCGATATCATCGGGCAAATGAAAGTTGATGCAAGCCTGAACGAGAAACTACTGGGCATGCGCAAGCTTGCAGGAGAAGGAACAATACGCCAAAAAATTGAAAAGCTTATAGGTGAACTTGAAAAATATGATGTGGTAGAAATAGAAAACAGCGTCACCGAACAATACAAGGTCCTCTCTTCATTTAAATACCTGGAACAACTGGTAGCAAATATTCATATATCGGAAGAAGTTAACTATGAGATTTCTTAATAAAGTATTTTTTATCAACAGCGCTACCATTCCATTTGCCGAAGTGATGCTCGATGGCAATGTTCACCTGATCGGTACACAAGGAGTTGGAAAAAGCACATTACTGCGTGCGGTGTTATTCTTCTATAATGCTGACACCATAAAACTCGGCATCAGCAAAGAGAAAAAAAGCTTTGCGGATTATTACTTTCCGTTCCGAAATAGCTATGTAGTCTATGAAGTGATGCGTGAGAACGGAGCATACTGCATTCTCGCGTTCAAGAGCCAGGGAAAGGTTTGCTTTCGTTTTATTGACACTGCATTTGACCGCAAATATTTTGTTTCCGGGGATGGTGTTGCATTTGAAAAATGGGAAGATATCAGGCAAATGCTGGATGCCGGCAAGATCTTTTACTTTAATAAAATCGATCGTTATGAAGAATACCGAAATATTTTGTACGGAAACCCGGAAACAACAAAAAAGGATCTTATCAGGTTTTCACTATTGCAAAGCAAGCAGTATCAAAATATTCCGCGTACCATCCAGAATGTATTCCTGAACTCAAAGCTTGATGCTGAGTTTATAAAGCAAACAATCATCATGTCTCTCAACGAAGACGATATCGTGATTGATCTTGCCAGTTATACTCATCACCTGAAAAATTTTGAGCGACAGCTGTCGGATATTTATCGCTATAAACAACCGGCTGTTCGAAAAACAGCAGAAGAAGCAGTGAACCGGTTGCTTGCTGTCCGTCATCACGAAAAAGAAAAAAATCAGCTATCGTTACAACTGGCCTGGTCAGCAGCTGAAACAAAAAGAAAACTGCCCAGACTTCAGACCGCATATAATTCCTCTCTTTCCGAAAGAGAAATATTGAATCAAAGCGCCAGCGCCGCTGCGACAAGGTTCCAGAATAAATCAGTAAAGATCCGCGATGAGATCAGTGCAATAGAACACGATCTTAAAAAGGCAAAAGAAAAGGCAGATCATTATAATAAGGTGAACATTGAACATCTACTTGAACTGGCAGCCAGCAAACCGACCCTTGAAGCGCGGCTAAATGAACTAAGTGTAGAAAGGCAATTGCTCACTTCAAAGCATGGAGAAATTACCCAAAAATATGAGGCGATTGACCAGGCTTTACAGAATAGTCTTATGCAGACAGAACATGAAATTGCAAAGGAACGGCTTGCAATAATTGAGCAAGTGTTCAATGAAGAAAATACCGCCAGGAAATTTTTTGAGGACCTTGCTGTTCAGTTGAGATCAAACACGGCAGTAGCCATTGCACAAGCCAGGGAAAAAATCCGGGATCAACAACAATCGCTGACGGAGATCAAATTAGAGCGTGAATCAGCACGCCACCGGAACTATTACGAATCAGAAAAGCGGCTGGTATCGCAGCAGATCCAGGATCTGCAATTATCGATACGATTCGGTGAACAGGAGTTAATTCACCTCGCTAACCAGCAGGAAACCCTGAAAAAACAATGGGAAATTGAGGACACAGGTATCAAACTTGAGACCGGGAATATCCTTGATAAACTGCAGGCAAAGGTGGATACACTGAAAATGCAGCTGAAAGAAACTGAAAGTAAATTGAACGACGATCATTCATTTTATTCGTGGCTGAATACTAACGTGTCAGGATGGCAAAATAATATTGGCAAAGTCTGCACAGAGAAAGTCTTATTCGATCGTTCGCTTGAGCCATCGCTTAATACTTTATCCGAAGGAGATGCGACATCACTAGAAAAAGATTTCTTTGGGGTAAAAATCAATCTGGGTGAAATAGATTTCCAGGTGAAAACACTGGCAGAACTGGAAGAAGAAAAAGAATCATTGAAAATTAAATTCGCTGAGCAGCAGCAAAATTTTCAATTAGCACAACAGGAAAACAAGGATCAACTTGATAAACTAAGAAAGAAGTTTCAGCCCCAAATAAAAAGTTTAAAAGATGCAGCTATTGAGTGCCGTTATAAACTCGATCGCGAGAGCGATCAGCTGCAACAGGCACAGTTATTTAGCAAAGAGCTTGAATTAAAAGCTGTCCGGGAGAAAGACCAGGTGCTTTCTAAACTTGAGGAGAAGATTGCTTCTGCCACGGATGTACTTACTGCATCAGATTTCGAACTATCTTCTATTGAAACTGAACTTACAAAACAAATACGGACAAAAGAGAAAGAGCATCACAAACGTGTTGGTTTAATAAGGGAGGCCAAAGCCGTCCAGGAAAACAAAATGGAAGAACGGCGCGTCGAAGTCAGAAAAAATTACCAGGATCAACACGATGAACTGTTGTTGCGTCAAAAGCAGGAACTACGGGGTAAGGGCGTTGATACAGGACGGTTGAGCGAGATCGATAACCTGGCGGAACCGTTACAAAGGGATCTCGCGCTGATTGAAAAAAACCGCGATATCGTTACCGAATACAGGAAAGACAAAAGGGAATTTATTGACAAGGCTGATGATTTCAAAATGTTGAAAGCGTCGTTTGAGAAGCAGCATGAAACAGAATTGAAAAAGTTTAACTATCAGAAAACGATTTACGAAACAACGTTGGCTGATCTCGATAAAAGAACAGAAGATCTGAAAGATGAATTGCGGGAATCGGCAGATAATATAACGGCATTTAACAATTTCACTGTATCAGATGCATATGCAGGTATTGACCCGGTATATAAAGAAGAGAAAGATATCTACCGGAATGAAAGAGTTTGCCGCGCTTTGATCGATCTGATAAACGAATCGATCTATATAGCCATTAATAAGTTGGATGAACTGAAAGAAAACATCAACAAGTTCTCCGGTAATTTTTCGCCTGATAATATTTTTAATTTCAAAACAACCTTCACAAGTAAACAGGACTATACAGAATTTGCCGATCATCTGAATGAATTTGTACATAACAGTAAGATCGAAGAGTTTGAAAAACGTGTAAATGAACGATTTGCGAGTATAATAAATACGGTAGGCAATCAGACCGGTTCGCTGATGTCGAAGGCAGGTGAAATCCAACGGGTGATCACAGCGATCAACAACGATTTCCAGAACAAGAACTTTGTCGGCGCCATCCGAAAAATAGAACTGAAGCTGGATGAAAGCTCAAACCGCGTTGTTCAGTTGTTACTTGAAATTAAAAAATTCAATGATGATCATAGTTTTGACCTGGGTGGAATGAATTTATTTTCAACATCTGACCAGTTTAATAAGAATCAGAAAGCGGCGGACCTGCTAAGGCATTTCGGCAAAGCGATCACTGAGTATAAACTGGATGCAATTTCCCTGTCAGATTCGTTTGAGCTTAAATTCAGGATTGAAGAAAATGATAACGATACCGGCTGGGTTGAAAAGCTTTCTAATGTTGGTTCTGAAGGCACGGATGTGTTGGTTAAAGCCATGATCAATATCATGTTGTTAAATGTTTTCAAGGATGCTGCCTCAAGAAAATTCAAAGACTTCCGGCTGCATTGTATGATGGACGAAATCGGCAAACTTCATCCTAATAATGTGCGGGGAATTCTCCAATTCGCGAACGACAGGAACATCAATCTGATCAATGGCTCGCCTACTGAGAACAACCCACTTGATTACCGCCATATTTACAAACTTGAAAAAGATATTAACCGGCACACCAGGATCAAAAGGATAATATCAAAAACGGATAGATAATAAATTTCAACAAATGAACCTCCCCTAACGGATTGATAGTAAATTTCAACAAATGAACCTCCCTTTAAATCTTGCAATTAAGATTGAAGACATGATGATGGAAGGAGCGGCATTTCCTGCATCCTCTTTGAAGTCGGCTGTTATTCAAAGGATGGTGGAGGATGGTGTTATCCTTAAAATCCATATCGGCCGCACCCAGGCCACATACCGGGTTACTGATCCCGCAGCTATGAAAGCCTATCTTCTAAATAATTTCGGCATCCGCGACCTAAGTGCCTATATCCGGCAGTTTAACTCGGAAACACTTACCCGGGGCGAAGCAATAGAAATTTCCGGCAATTCAAAGTTTCGTTCTCTACGGACTTTCCATGGCTTTTTAGTGAACTGTTACGAGCCGATCCAATGCATATTAAAAAATGAATCGTTTATTATTCAACCTGTACCCGGCAGTTTTATATTTATTTATGATTTTCGCAGTTTCCTGCCCGACTCTTCTGTTACCATTGTTGGCGTAGAAAATCCGGAAAATTTCAGGTATTTAGCAGAACAGCAATACTTATTTAACAACATTAAGCCTTTATTCGTGAGCCGCTATCCTTATAGCAGTGATCTCATCAAATGGCTTCAGCTTATCCCAAACAAGTATTTACATTTTGGAGATTTTGATTTCGCTGGATTAAATATTTATCAGAATGAATACCAACGGCATCTTGGAGAAAAGGCATCTTTGTTTGTGCCTGGGGAAATAGAAATGCTTTTGCAAAATTATGGTAATCGTGAATTGTATATTAAACAGTCGCGCCTTGCAAACAACTTAGCACAGGGCGGCAATTTTGATCACCTGTTCATGATGTTTCACAAATACAAAAAAGTACTGGAGCAGGAAATTTTTATCAGGAGAAAAATCAATTAATGAGAGCTTCCCAAAAGCATGTATGCGGGATTTAATAAAAAGTGTAATTCCCGACTTATCCGGTTTTGCGAAAATATTTTAATGACCGTTATTTCAGTCAAGATGGTGGTTTTGCCTGGAATAGCGGTCATTTTAAAAAATTGCAATTTTGAAACGTTGCCGCAGTGTTGAAAGCTGGTGAGATCTATTTCCGCAATGCCATTGTGATTAGGAATTGAATCAGTGTTCCCATCTGTATGAACAATGTTGAACAACACAAAGCGGGCTATCTCTATCAATGGACTTAAATATTCTTTAGGTCAATATTACTCCATTAGTAATAATCGTCGCGGAAGTAACGCCTCCTCCCTCCGTAACTATAGCCAGGGCCGAATCTCCTGGTGTCATACTCATGTACTCGGCTGTGTTCGTACTGATTACGAAACACCCATAAATTTTCAGGACAATTATTTAGCTTATTTCTGTCCATGTGATGGACTACCTCTCCGGCTCTAAGTGCTCTGCCTAATTTCTTCTCTGCGGCCCATCTGGAGACGGACTTCCCGCTGTCTGAAAAGCGTTCATAACCGTATTGGTCAATAAAGGTTCCTGCATGGCATTGGTTGTAATAGCCGTTACCGAACATTACGAATTTGCGGCTTTTCAATACTGTCCAATGGGTTAAGTAATGGGGCAAATAAAATCCTTATTATAATGTTGATTAGAGCAAACATTTTATGTATATTTGTTTACTATAACAAACATTATGACTACCCGAAGCATCGTATTGTTACCAAAACAGCAAGCTATTCTCGAACAGCTGGGTGAAAATATCAAGCTGTCACGCCTTCGCCGAAAACTGTCAACCGTGCAGGTATCAGAGCGGGCAGGCATCAACCGGACAACTCTCTGGAATATCGAGAAAGGCTCTCCGCAGGTAGCAATGGGAGCCTATTGCCAGGTATTGTTTGTGCTTGGCCTGGCAGATGATTTACTCAAAATAGCAACGGATGACGAACTTGGCCGGAGACTGCAGGATGTTGAATTGGTAGTAAAGAAACGAGCCCCAAAGAAGAAATAATTATGGACATTTTTGTATATGCAGACTGGGAGAAACTGAAAGGACCCTTACCATTGGGAACATTGTCGGTAATCCATACTAAGGGCCATCAAGTGGTCTCGTTTGAATATGATAAAGACTGGATCAAATCGGGGCTTGCACAAAATTTGGATCCTGATCTGCAATTATATACAGGTCCGCAATACCTTGGGAAAGACAAAGCCAACTTTGGTGTCTTCATGGATTCATCTCCAGACCGCTGGGGAAAAACATTAATGGACCGTAGAGAAGCAATCCTTGCAAGACAAGAGAATCGAAAACAGAAAAAGCTTTTTGAAGAAGATTACTTGTTAGGTGTTTATGATTTGCACCGAATGGGTGGAATCCGATTCAAAGTTGCGGGAAATGACAATTTCCAGCACGAAGATAAAAGCTTTGCCGCCCCTCCTTTTACTTCGCTCCGTGAACTGGAACAAGCAAGCATAATATTGGAACAGGATGCATTGAAAGACATCGAAGCACTAAAATGGATCAACATACTTATAGCACCGGGAGCCTCCCTTGGTGGCGCAAGACCAAAAGCAAGTGTGCTGGATGAAAATGGTCATCTTTGGATCGCGAAATTTCCCAGTGTGAAAGATGGTCATAATGTGGCAGCATGGGAAATTTTGGCCAATGATCTGGCGATACAGTCAGGAATTATAATAGCCGAGGGAAGCGTTCGTCAATACAATAGTGAACACCACACCTATCTATCCAAACGGTTTGACCGTACAAGCAAAGGTAGTCGGATACATTTTGCCTCTGCCATGACACTTCTTGGCCATACGGATGAGGCCGCAGGAGTATCCTATCTTGACCTTGGAGAGTTCATAATGCAACAGGGTGCATCCCCCAAACGCGACCTTGAACAGCTCTGGCGTCGCATAGTTTTTTTCATTGCCATCAAAAACACCGACGACCATCTTCGCAACCATGGATTCCTCCTTACAGACGCCGGGTGGGAACTTTCGCCTGCATATGATATTAACCCCATTTATTACGGCACTGGCCTTTCACTTAATATTTCGGAAACGGATAATGATCTCAACTTTGACTTAGCCCTTGAAGTCGCTAAATATTTCCGGCTTAAGGATCTACAGGCAAAGGAGATTATCGCCGCTACCAGGAAGATTGTCAGGCAGTGGCAGAAGGTGGCAGATAAATACCAGATTCCTTCGAAAGAAAAGGATCTAATGGCAGGGGCTTTTGAAAATAATTGACACTTTCCTATCCTTTTATTTTGTTTTAATATTTCGCGGTGCACTTTCCAGAATAAAGCAAAACCAGGCCTCTAATCAACCTTTGCAGCAGTTCGTCTTTCCCTACCATTTTGTTTCGTAAGGTCATCGCCCAGCATTTCGCGATATCTATCTCCTATCGCCATTAACTGCCGGACAATTTCAGGATGCTGATCTTTGATATCAAGGGTTTCTCCCGGATCAGTGCGCAGGTCATAAAGGGCAAGACTAACCGAATCGGTAACTACTTTCCCCGGGAACCCATCAGCACCTCTTTGTGTCTTCTTATAAGTTTGTGAAGTGGCCGGAAAAACCAATTTATATGTTCCTTTGCGAATTCCTTTAAGACTGTTGGTATTATAATAGTAAGCCAGTTCATCGCGTGGATTAGCAGCTTCGTCTCCCGCGAACAATTGATAGATATTCACTCCATCTATCTTCTTTGCAGGTAGCGTCGAATTGGTAATAGCTGCGATAGTTGGTAGCAGATCAATACTGGATGCAAGCTTATTACAGATAGTACCAGCCTCGATTTTTCCGGGCCAGCGTATCATGAACGGAACTCTTACTCCTCCTTCCCATACCGTGCCTTTCCCCTCGCGCAAACCACCGGAACTTCCGGCATGATTACCATAGTTAAGCCAGGGGCCATTGTCGCTTAAAAACATAACAATGGTATTCTTTGCGATCTTCTGTTCATCAACTGCTTTCAGAATCTCCCCTACCGACCAGTCGATCTCTGTCATCAGATCTGCAAAAAGTCCCGCGCCGGTTTTGCCTTGAAAATTTTTAGAGACTGCTATCGGCACATGCGGCATGTTGTGTGCCAGGTAAAGAAAGAATGGTTTGTTCTTATTCTTACGGATAAAGGCAACCGCTTTTTCGGTGTACATCTTTGTCAGTTCGCCCTGGTCACTTAGTGTTTTGATTTCCCTGACCATTTTATTTCCTTCTATCAAAGGTAGCGCCGGAAATTTTTTTCTTGGGTTGGATGTATCTGTTATTGGATTACCATCAAAATCAACAGGCCACATGTCGTTTGAATAAGGAAGGCCGAGGTATTCATCAAAGCCCTGTTGTAATGGAAAAAAAGGCTGTTTCTGACCGAGATGCCATTTACCTACCATCCCGGTGGCATATCCTTTTTTCTTCAGCAGTTCAGCCATCGTTTCCTCTTCCGGGTTTAATGCTATCGGGCTCCATGGCATGAAAGCACCAGATATGCCGAGCCGATTTGGATAACAACCGGTAAGCAGCGCAGCCCGGGACGCGGTGCATACTGCCTGCGGAACATAAAAATGAGTGAAGCGCATACCCTCGCTGGCGAGGCGATTGATATTTTTTGTCTGATAGGGAAATCCTCCATAAGCACCTACATCGCCATAACCCATATCATCCATGAAGATAAGAATGATATTGGGGGAAGGGTCAGCCACCGGTATCATATTATCTTCTGCCGGCACTATGGGATAAAGACCAAATAGTACAAAAAGTACAGGAAGATGTATTAGATTTTTATGCATATACCATTTATTATGATTAGAGGAAGTTAAGCTGAAAGTTTGAAACCTCGTTTTGGTTCAATGCTTAGCCTGACCAGAGCAGTGCTTACCAGCAGGAGACTCGGGGACAAGTATCAATAATCTATTTACGCTGATAGCCATTTCGACCTGCTGACTTCAACTCCAAAAATAAATGTGCAAAGCATATATGTGCTGCGAATTCGCTTTTCAATACTGTCGCATGGATTAAGTAATGGGGAAAATAAATAGCTATTATAATGTTGATGTCACTGCCGACATTCTTTTTTGCGAAAAAATTTTAATGACCGCTATTTCAGTCAAAATAATCCCTTGACTGAAATAGCGGTCATTTTGAAAATTAATTGTAATCAATCCTTCAGGCTATGCCTGACTGATGTTCAGTTCGCGATGTTGTCCCGTATTCAACGGCCCAACCTTTCTTCTTTATCTCATCCATTAAGAAATCAATTTTGTTTGCATGTGTAGCTTTTGCGGAAATCCTCGCTTCCCAGGCGTTTGATCTTGCAGCTGAATGTGGAACATTAATGACTCTTTTATTTATTTCAGGAAATGCTGTATGCATCTCTTGTAAAGCAGTTTTTGCGGGTAACCCGAAGGCTATGATTCCCAGGGGATTCACCAATTTAATTTCTTCACCAAGAGTTCGCACAAACAATTGCCGGATTTCAAACGGGATGAACTCTTTATGACCAGGTGGCGAGGACTTTTGCCGGTCACCTTGAGCAATATTTTTTTTAATCCAAATTTTATTAATGTCCGTCAAATACACCCCGAATCCCTGATCCATAAGCCCGGAAACTAATTTCCATATTAGCGAACACTTCCGTTGTCTGCAAATTCGTGTATGCAACCCAAATGGGGATCCAATGACGATTTGCAATTCGGCATTTTGTTGACTGTAGTCACGATTTCGCAGGGGATCCTCGGCCAGCAACATGATATAGTTGCCATTGAAACCTTGTTTCGGCTGTAACCATGATGGCAAATCAATTCCAACTGTGTTGTCAGGGCTGCTATAGGCGGCTGCAAACTTTTCATTTGAATTTCCACACTTAAATAATAAGCTCCTTTGCCAGACAGGCTCTAAGTGGGGAGTAATTTCCTGATTGAAAGCATTAGTAAAATCCTGGTAAACGTGAAAGATCGGAAGATGCTCGACCGTATCATAAGCAATTTTCAATGCCGGTTCAATATCCTTAAACAAGTGCGAAGGGCAGAATTCATATTGCTCCGAAAGTGAAAGCTTCATATTATAGGATTTGGATTGGCTCAAGATAATCCGCGATTACTAAATCTACAAGTAACAATTTATTTTATTAGCATTCAGATATGTTGATTGCCAATGCGTGGTCCATCGAAGTTTTTTCTATTTCCCGACTTCAATGTACATAGTTGGGATTTTCAGTATGTACTAATAAAAATGATTATATTCAATATGCATTTCACAGTTCCATACAAACTCTCATAGTTCCCCATTCATCCTATTTAAATTCTGCAATTTATCCCCTGGTTAACTTAAGTCACGGTTGAGGAATTCCTATATCGATCTCTGTTAGTGGTTCAATCTACACTTAAACCAACCAGATATGAAATCAACAGTCATGATCCTTGCGTTATTCGCAATCGGTCTTTCCTCATTTTGTCAGACCAAACTGGAGGAAGATCTCAAAAAAATTGTCCTGGACGAGACGGAATACTATAGAAAGGGTGACTCCATAAAATGGGCCTCTTTTTTTAGCCACGACGACAAAGTTTTTAGATATTATACCGGGAACGGCTTCCACGCTTCCCAGGTGGGCTGGAAAAACTTTGGACCTTATATTATTGAATGGATGCGGGAAGGACCAATTTCAAAAAATGCGCTCAGAATTCAGCATGAAAACTTTGTGATCAGAACATCAGGAGATTTATCCTGGATGACTTACGAACAAAAATCGTTCTATCGTGACAAGGATAGTTTGCCAGTTACGAATACCCTTGAAACACGAACCCTGCTGCGCGAAAAAGGTGTTTGGAAGATCATCTCAATAGGCACCATTGATTCGCTATCATATAACAGCACCAAGCCGTCCAATGTCGAAAACCTGTTCAATAGTACAGGATATGCTTACATGAATGCAAAAAAATATAAAGAAGCCATAGAAGTATTTAAGCTCAACGTAACGCTTTTCCCCGATTCCTGGAACGTGTATGATAGCCTTGGAGAGGCATATGCCGCAGATGGCAATAAAGACCTGGCTATAAAAAATTATGAACGCTCGATTGAATTAAATCCTAAGAATGATTCGGGTGTGGAAATTCTGAAAAAGCTGAAGGGGGAATAAATGACTTCCTGCAATCTGCAACCTATCTTAAGGCTGGTCTAAATTCTAAAAACAAATAATCAAAAACATACTTAAACTGCGAATTGAAACCTGAGTGTTTTATCCGCTCAAATTAATTTCTTAAGACTAACGTGTAGAGGATTTAATAGGTAGAGGATTTAATAAGTAGAGGATTAAATAAGAAGTGTGCCTGCCGACTTATCCTGTTTTGCGAAAATATTTTAATGACCGCGATTTCAGTCAAAATGGGATGGTTTTGACTGAAATAGCGGTCATTTTAAAAAATCGCAGTTTTGAAACATTGTCGCGGTGACCTTGAAAACCTGAGCTTACCAATTGCAGTCATCCTCATCACAAAGCAGGTGACTTAACACGGGATTTTTCAATACTTCGGTATAATCCATCCATTTGCCATCGACACGTATTCTCCGGCTTACCAGGCGAATGCCATGGCTGTAATCAACATACCAATTGACGTGGCCGGTATATAGCGCTTGAATGGGTTTGCCATCAGGTTTATGCCAGCCGTAGATTGCTACACGATCGCGTTTCGGGTATTCGTTAAGTTTAGAAGTGTTTACTACATCTTTTTTAATTCCCGCAATCAAGCCGTTTTGACCTTTGCGTTGTCCTTCAATGATCAGGTGATGATGCCACATAGTGGGTGTGCTATCGCGAAACGCGTACATCGGAACCGGCTCCAGTTTAACCGTGGCCGCTTTATAAATATCATTCACCATTTTTCGCGAAGGGAGGAAACATTGTAAACTATCGGCAATTTGTTTAGCGGCCATTGGTGTGAGCGGTACACGTGCCCAATCATCATTTGTACCTATACTGAAATAATCGGGAGTAACATAATAAGTCGCTGTGTACGTTTTGCCGGTGGCGGAATCTTTGTATGAAGTATGGATAGGTTTCAGCAATAGCAAAAACGCGGGCACATTACCAACCCGAAATTGTTGTAATGCAAACGAATCACGCTCCTTCCACGACATCGCGGCGGCCTGTTTATAAAATGTCGAACCGGCAAGTGATGACTGTCGGTTGATTTGCAATTTCCTCGCCGGGCTATTACAGGCAGACATAAAAATCGACACAGTGATTAAAGACAACACCGATTTCAAAGACAACATCGACTTGAAAAACAACCTCGATTTGAAAACAGGACTGATATGTAATGATCGGCTTACCACTAAAACCCATTTAACTTCAGCCATTCCAAAGCAAGATCAAACCAGCGGGTGCTGGTCTTTTTATTATTAAGCCCAAACCCATGCCCACCTTCCTGGAAAATAAACATCGAAGATTTCGTGACTTTATGTTCGAGCAAAGCCTGGTAAAACAACAAGCTGTTTTCTACCGGCACAACGTTATCATCAGTAGCATGCACCAAAAATGTCGGCGGCGTACGTTCCGTCACCTGTAATTCATTGCTATATCTTTTAGCCAGTGGCCCAACACTGTCATTTCCCACCAATGCCTTCCGCGATCCGCGGTGGGCATACTTCCCAAAACTGACTACCGGGTACATCAGCATTGCAAAATCAGGACGAAGATTTATTTTCTCTTCGTTCGCGATGGTTGTCATATCAAAGTGAGTCTCCACTGTTGAAGCAAGATGTCCACCCGCGCTAAAGCCGATGACGCCTACTTTCCCGGGATCAATACCATATTTGGTCGCATTCATCCGCACGAGCATAAGCGCTTGCTGCGCATCCTGAAGAGGACCGACAGATTTGTCGACCATAATAGAATCCGATGGAAGCCTGTATTTCACAACAAAAGCAGCAATACCGGCATCCTTAAACGCTTTTGCAATATTAGCTCCTTCATTCAGCACCGATAAGCCTGAATAACCACCGCCGGGAAATATGACAATTGCAGTTCCCGTGCGCTTTCCAGGATCCGGAAGAAAAGGTATCATCTCAGGATCAGTAACTTTTCTCGACCAGGCCTTATCGTTTGTTTCTTTATAACTGGCAGGCCCTATTTTGCTGTTTGGCACTTTACCATTGTATAAAGAAACCGGTTTGCCTCCACCGACACTATCCCAAAAAGTTAAAGCATTACCCGTAGATGATGGATTGTTAGCAGGCTGTTTTTGTTGAGCCGATAAGTTTTCGGTTATACTTACCAGTGATACGAGTAAAATAGTAATTGACTGTATAATGTTTGCGCTGGTTTTCTGCAGATTTGTCTTCATAATTTTTGCTTAAGATTTTATGGCTCCCAACATATGGGCTCCCAACAACGGAACAGTTTTTTAAAGCCCTTACCTGTAAGCGTGGAAATTACGTATCCTTTTGGTTTTATTGACGCTAAATATTAGTGACTTATGAAGAAAATTGCAGATATAAAGGCGGGCTTTCAGACATTCATCTGAATGAGTACAGAGGCAAAATCCTCCAGCTTGCCGAGCCTGATATCGATGTACTGGCCATTCGGTTTAACCAGGCATTCTCCCTGGGAACGCATGACCTCGTACCTTGTAACTGACTTGCCGTCAAGCCGAACCTTTACACGAATATCATGAACAGGTATCAATTCGCGAATGGGACGAACAGGCCCTGAAGTTGTATTGACCAGCGAAAGTATATATTGTCCTTTGGTAATCAACGATTGCGTTAAGCCGATATTCACACTGGATGGGGCATTAGTTTCTATGGGTATGGCGTTACCAGCCAGGAGCCTGATACTTCGCAACAGGAGATTCCTCATATCCGGATGCCCAACTTCATAACTTAAAAGGTCGGGCTGATTTGAAAAATACAACACTTTGCCTTTGCCATAATTGTTTTCTACGATAGTCGGAAACTCGGTTGAAAATTCGGCTACCCATGATTTATCAGGGGGTTGATTTTGAATTGTCGGAACCCAGGTGCAAATCACCTGCGAATTATTTGTTGGTTTACATAAAGCGGTGAACCCTGCATTAAATAATAGTTCTGTTTTTGAACTGTCCGGCTGCACCAGCGCGTGCTTTTTATTTAAGATGTATTGATAATTATCCCTGCGTGTATTTTCTTTTTTGCCCGCGTAGTGCACTCCGAATAATTCGTTCAGGCCATAGTCATTAAGTTCTTTTCCTTCAGCATCATAAAGACTTGTACAGTAGGTGGCAATCAGGTTGCCTCCCTTCCTGACAAAATCTTTCAATAATATAATTTCCTTGTCAGACATACACCTGACATTTGGCAGTATAACCAGTTTATATTTTTCCAGGCTTTGACTGGTAACCTGGTCATCAATGATGAAATCATGGGGAATATGGTTCTCCATTAAAACAGCTTCCACTCCTCTTATTTCGGAGCCAAAACGATCGTTTTCTACCAGCTTTTCGCGATATGATAAACGCGTGGGGCGTGAATAATAGATTCCAATATTTGCTACCGGAGCATGTCGCTCGAAAACCCTTTCATGTTTTTTTACGAACAAAAAGACCTCTGTATGATCATAAATATTCCGGCGGTCAGGAGCGGCATCAGGAATGTTGGTAAAATAATTATCCCAATACCTGCCACCTGCTGAAAGCACCTGCCACAGCCAGATTTTATAATCAATTTTAGGATCACTAACCATTCTGTGCAGCGTTCCGTTACCACCGCACAAAACAATGGCTTCCCGGTCAGGCACCATAGACTTAAGAAACTTTGTAATGGTGTTGGCATAGGTTAGGTCCTGGTAAACATGCTGAGGATCGCCGCTATCCAAAAAGGCCACGCTCACCAAAAAGTCAAAATGATCACGTGCATTATTGAGGTCGATACCTGAATTAATTCTGCCTTCCACGCCAAACATGCTGAAGATTTCAGCACAGTACACCTTGTCCTCTCCATAGTCTTTAATAAGTTTTTTAATTCCGGCCATGTGGTTATCAGCCACCTTCACTTTCCAGTTCATATAAGTATCCAGTTCATCAGCCGGAGCCAGGGGTTCCACAGGAAGATCTTTTCCAGTATCCTTTTTATATGCGGAGGTACATACGTTACAATAACAAATGCCAGGAGCACCGGGCGCATTATGCCAGATGCCATCAACGGCATAATTTTTCATGATATAACTTACCTGCTCCTTCAAATATTCATTGCGATGTTTACCGAGATAACAGCCTGCATATAATTTAAGCTGTCTTTTCCCATGATCATAGGTGGTAACAACCGGTAGTTTTTTTGCATTCAGCATAAACCAATCGGGAAACTTCCTGTAGATCTCCTCCTCGGCCCCACGAAAATCTATTCGTGCAATAATCCTGATACCTGCTGCTTTACACGCAATGGTAATTTCTTTCAGAATGTCCCTTTTGCCCATAAATTTATTCACCATGGCTGCGGGCAAAGGATTCTGAAAGAAATCAACAATAGCCCCCGCATTTATCACTAATACATTGCATCCTGTATCCTGCATGTATTTCACGACAGCGGCTGCATTATAATCTCTTGCATCAATTTCACGAATATTTGTTTGCAGTATATTCAGCGGCTTGTGGTACCAGAAATTTTTATCAGTAACCGTGGCGGCTCCTTTTACATCCATAGCTTTAGCTTTTTTGTTTGATTTGTTCCGGATTTTTCAAAAATGCCACTACCTGGCGGCCTATTTCGAGATTTTGTTTACCAGTTGAAACAAGAGAGCAAATGTAGCCTGCGCTACACTGGTAGAATAATCAGCAACATTTTTTACGGCTATCCCTCTATCATCCGCAGCTTGAATATCAATATTGTTGGTACCCGTGGCCGCAACACATATAAGCTTCAGCTTAGTGGTCCCGTCAATGATTCCCTTATCAATCACAACCTTGTTGGTGATTACTATGTCCGCATCTTTTACACGGTTAAATGTTTCTTTGCCCGTAGTGGTATCATAATAAGTGACTTCCCCAAAGCGATTTAATAACTTAAGATCAGAAACTTCTCCAATCGTTTTCGTATCGGGAAAGGCTAATTTCATTTGAGAAATTTGATATGCAATTTTGGACGGATCAGATCTCTTGCCAGAATGGCCTGCTTAAAATCTATAGGCTCTATCTATTGGCTCTATCTATAGGCGCTATCTATTGGTTCTATCTATTGGCTCTATCTATTGGCTCTAACTATAGGCTCTAACTATAGGCTCTTTTTTATCTTAATAACCACTTTTTTAACTTCGGGATAGCCTTCGATGGCAACCCCGGGACAATGAGCAACCGGTGATACAATGATCAGGAAGTTACTCGAATCCGCTACCTGGAAATTTCCGGTCCCGGTATAAAATCCAATATCTTTTGTGCTGTCATAAGGTGTTTTGACAGCAAGTGAATCAACTATTGTAATACCGATTTTCTCTTTGCCTGCAATCATCCAGTGAATATCTGCGTGACGATGGTGACTTTCCCATGCTGCAGTATCCTGGCTTTTTGTTGCACCCTTTGTGACCAGCGCAAAAACGTTATCGCCGTCAATAGGATATTTCCCGGTTTCAAGTGCAGCCAGGTCGGTATTCTTCAGATATTGGAATGCCTTGTTCCAGGCTTCAGGATTTGAATCATATTCTTTTTTAAACTCCTGGTAATCGATTGTTTCATTTGGTATCCGTTGCAAACCATTCAGCCAGGTTTTACCTTCGAACCAAAGTTTGGCCTCGTTGCCATTACTTACAACGGTTTCGGTTTTATCATTTTCGCCGGAGCCACAGGAAGAGCATACGGTTAAGAGAAATACAGTTGCAGTAAAGACCTGTAAAAAGTAATATTGTTTAATAGCTATTTTCATTTTGAAGTGGTTTTATTTGGAAGTGGTTTTATTTTGAAGTGGTTTTATTTTGAAGTGGTTTTATTTCGAATTTATGCTTTTACCAACTGGTGTTTCCTGATATAATCAGGATCAATGTCAATACCTAATCCAGGGCCTGTAGGAACTTTCACTTTCCCGTTTACACTTTGAATTGGCGAGGTTTTGCACTCGTAAACCACGTTTGTTTTGAAGCCCTTGAATTCATGGTATTGAATCGCATTGGGCAAAACCGAAACAAAATGCATCATATAAAGGAACCCAAGATCGCCACCTGTCATGTGCGGAGTACATTTAATACCCATCGCATGAGCCATCCTTGCTACCTGCATTGAGCGAATAAATCCACCGAAATAGAAGGTATCGGGCTGAACAATCTCGATAGCTTTGTTGGCAATTAACCATCGGAAACCGTGCATACTGTTTTCCTGTTCGCCGAGGGCTATTGGAATTTTAAGCGCATCGGTTACCTGCTTTGTCTCCTCACGCCAGTCGAAGTAAACAGGTTCTTCAAAAAATTCAAATTTATATTCCTGCAGCAGTTTGCCTACCCGAATAGCTTCTTCCACCGAATAAAAGCCATTGGAATCCGCATATAAGGTCATCTTATCTCCAAACACCTTTCTAACCAGGGGTATAATTTTTTCTGTTCTCCCGGCCGGCGGCACATGCCGCATATCATCGAACATAAACATTAACCCACCTATTTTAATCTTAAGAGCTTTTGCATTGTATTCTTCCACATCCCTGGTGATCAGTTCCATCGATTCCTCAACTGATTTCTCACGGTACTCGGTTGCCTGGTATACTTCCACAAATGGATGCTGAATATCTCCTATCATCTGCCCCATTGTTTTGTTGGCAATTTTTCCCATCATATCGAGAATAGCGAATTCAATCATCGCAGAGGGCACACCGAGCGCCATACCATTTAAGCGGAAATTCAGTTTATAGATATATACCTTCTCCATTATTTCGTCGAGGTCACGGGCATCCTTATTAATAAAAAATGACTGAAGAAGATTAACAAAAATCGGATACAGGGAGCGCATATTTCCACTATGACCAACTGCAATACCTTCTGCGCCATTGGTAGAACGCACACGACACAAAAAATTATTTTCGTACCTCAGCAACTCAACACTTTTAATGATCACCGGTTCAGAAAAATGCTGCCTCCTGAATACTGGTTGTTTGAGAATCTGGTCCAGCCTGGCGTAATTTTCTTTCACAGAACCACCGCCCTGCAAAGGTTTGTCAGTAATATCGTTCCCTTTTAAATTAAAAGGAAGCAGTGGTAATGCTGCGGCGGCCATGCCACCTATTATAGATTCTGAAATAAATTTTCTGCGGTTTCCTGACATAAAGAGATTATTAAATATGAAAAAATATTATTCGGTGAATTAAACGATGCCAAACAGATAATATAAAACTATGATTAAAAACACCCCTGCGGTTTTAAAACCTGTCAATACAAATATGTCTTTATATGATTGTTTATGGGTCAGGCCTGTAACGGCCAACAAGGTAATAACTGCGCCATTATGTGGAAGCGTATCCATCCCCCCGCTTGCCATGGAGGCAACTCTGTGCAATACTTCGTTTGGAATCCCCAATTTCAGAGCTTGTTCGATATAAGTTTCGTGCATAGCGGCGAGCGCTATGCTAAGGCCGCCCGATGCGGAACCTGTTATACCGGATAAGGTCGTAACTGTAATTGCTTCATTTACCAGCGGATCTTTAAAGGTGGAGGATATTCCTGAGCTTACCGCTTTAAATCCCGGAAGCATTGCAATTACACCTCCGAATCCATATTCCGAAGCGGTGTTAAGCGTGGCCAGGAGTGCACCTCCGATTGAGATATTTATTTCACTGTTGAAGCTCCGTTTTATTTGTTTGAAAGCAAATATTAAAACCGTAATGATACCGATCAGCAAGGCAGCTTCAACGGCCCAGATTGCGGTGAGCTTCGGTATATCAATCGGCGGAACATCACTGATACCTATCAACGAAAAATCGAACGATTTGCCATAAAACTGCGGAATAACTGCGGTGAACAGTTTATTAAAAATACCCACGAGCAATAATGGAAGAACAGCTATAACGGGTGAAGGCAGTTTTTCACCGCTGATCTGCGTATGTTCATTCACGTGACCTTCACCATAACCTTCACCTTTTTTTTCAGCCTTTCTTTTTTGCCATTGAAGATAAATCATGCCCATTGCGAAAATAAAGCTGCCACCGATCAAACCCAGCCATGGTGCTGCCCAGGCATCTGTATGAAAAAATGAGGTGGGTATGATATTCTGTATCTGCGGTGTGCCGGGAAAGGCATCCATTGTAAAGGTAAAAGCCCCTAAAGCAATGGTTGCGGGTATGAGCCGTTTAGGGATATTTGCTGCTTTAAATAGTTCGGATGCAAATGGGTACAGCGCAAAAGCCACTACAAAAAGCGAAACCCCTCCGTAGGTAAGTATGGCACCAACCACCACGATCGCCAGTATCGACTTATCGCGCCCAAACATCCTTACTATAAAAGCAGTGATGGATTTAGCAAAGCCCGACATGGCAATCAACTTACCAAAAATCGCCCCTAAAAGGAAGACAGGAAAATACAACTTAATGAAGCCTACCATTTTCTCCATGAATATGGATGAAAAATAAGGAAGCACGTGTGATGGACTTGTCAGCAAAACAGCCAGCAAAGCCGCTATGGGAGCAAACAGGATAACACTGAATCCACGGTATGCAACAAATATCAGAAATAGTAAAGCGAAAAGAATGATCAGTATATCCATAGTAACAATACAATGATGTTAAATACTATATTCTTATCTGGTACATTGGTGGCTGCAAGCAACATCAGATAATTTTCATAAATAAATTTTTGATCATTTCTTGTGAAACACCAGGTTTTAATGATCAAGCCTTCATCTGTATATGTACGGCCGCAAAATCTTCCAGCTTACTAATGTTCAGTTCAATGTTTTGCCCGTTAGTAGTAACCTTACAGGAGCCCTGGCAGCGCAATACTTTGTGACTCTCTACCGAACGGCCATCTAATTTTAGCTTCACATTTATGCCATTGACTGGTATCAGTTCACGTATAGGACGAACAGGACCCGATGTAGTATTTACAAGCGACAATATATATTGCCCGGGCTTAATCAGTGATTTTGTTAAACCAATATTTACACTCGATGGAGCATTACTTTCAATCGGTATCGAATTGCCTGCAAAAAGTCTTATTGTTCTTAAGAGCAGGTTACGGGAATCGGGATGACCCACCTGGTAACTTAACAGGTCCGGCTGGTTCGCAAAATACATCACCCTGCCTTTGCCATAAGCGTTCTCAACAACGGTTGGATATTCTGTCGAAAACTTATCAACCCACGATTTATCAGGTGGCTGGTTTTGAATGGTAGGAACCCAGGTGCAGATCACATCCGCTGACTTTGCCGGTTTGCAAAGTGCCGTAAAACCAGCATTAAACAACAGCTCTGTCTGTGCGCTATCGGGAGCCACCAAAGGGTGCTTTTTATTTAAGATGAACTGGTAGTTATCGCGACGGGTGTTCTCTTTTTTGCCTGCATAGCTAACACCAAACAATTCACTTAACCCATAGTCCTTTCGCTCTTTACCATCTGCATCATAAAGACTGGTTGCATAAGTCGCTATCAGCGTACCACCATTACTTACATATTCTTTCAACAACGCTATTTCTTCATCACCCATGCACCTTATATTGGGTAATATAATTATCTTATAACGTTGGAGCCTTTCTTTGCTGATCTGGTCATCCAACATAAAATCATGCGGAATATGATTTTCCATCATGATGGCTTCAACACCTCTTATTTCCATGCCGAAACGATCTTCCTCTATTGATTTTTTTCTATATGATATGCGGGTAGGCTTTGAATAATAGATTGCTATGTTTGCCACCGGTATATGCTGTTCCAGTATTTTTTCGTTTGCCTTTACAAACATGTATACATCTGTTTCATTAAAGGCATTCCGGTTGTCGGATGTTTGGGTAGGCACATTTGTAAAATAACAATTCCAGAACCTGCCGCCAGCTGACAATATCTGCCACAACCAGATCTTCAGATCTATTGGCGGATCAATTACCAGCCGGTGAGTAGTTCCATTGCCACCATACATTACAACTGCCTCTTTTTCCGGAACCATTGATTTTAGAAACTTAATAATGGTACTGCCATAGTTGAGGTTTTCGTAAGGAAAGAATTGCCCCTGCCCGTTTTCTGTAAGAAAAGCAACACTCACTAATATATCAAAATGCCTGCGCGCACTGTCAAGATCTATCCCGCCATCAATCTTCTGACCTACACCATAAATACTAAAAACCTCTGCCGTATAAGCCTTATCCGCGCCAAATGATTTCACTGTTTTCTTAATCCCATCCATGTATTTGTCCGCTGCCTGGGCCTTCCAGGTCATGTAACTGTCGAGTTCTTCTTCGGTGGCAGAGGCAATTAGGGGAAGTTCTTTACCAGAAGCTGTTTTATAGCCGGCTTTGCATGAAGGACAATAGCAGATTCCGCCGAAACTTGGGGCATTGTGCCAGATTCCATCTACTGCATATTCTTTAAGAACTTTGCTTACAAATTGATTTCCGTATTCATTGCGATATTTACCTGTATAGCATGCCTCATAAAGTGCAGGGTTGGTATAATTCGTCTTTACCGGTTTCTGATCCGGATCTTTTTTAAACCAGTCGGGAAATTTGTTATAAATATGTTCTTCTGCACCGCGGAAATCTATACGGGCGATTACTTTTATCCCGGCATTTTTACAAGCCGTGGTAATTTCTTTCAGTATATCCCTGCTACCCATCAATTTATTTACGTTTGCAGCAGGAAGATCATTCTGGAAAAAATCAACGATACCACCAGCATTAACACAAAGAGTATTATAACCGCCTTTATTTAGGTAATCGACTACTGCTTTGGCATCATAGTTTTTGGCATCTATTTCACGCAATACTGTATGCATGATACGTAATGGCTTCTGGAACCATGGCAGTTCTTCGGCGGCAGTAATGTCGGATATTCTTCCTGCCTTTGTTAGAAGTGGCGTAAGCATGAAACCACCAGCCATAACAGTACCAAATTGAATGAAATTTCTCCGGTGCAGTTTTCCACCGCCTGAATAATTGTCTAATGAATCTTTAGGCATAGCTATCGTTTAATTTGTAATAAGAGGTGATATGAAAACACCTTAACCAAAAAGCCATATTTATTTTATCTCCTTCTCCTTGCCATAGCGCCTGACCCTCAGGGCTGCCTGTTCCTTATGTCCCATAAAACCTTCTATCTCGCATAAACGCATCCCGTATTCGCCAATGATAACACTGGCTTCGGGAGTGCATTTCTGATAAGTACAGTTTTTCAAAAACTTACCTACCCATAGTCCGCCAGTGTATTTGGCAGCCTTATTAGTCGGCAACGTATGATTTGTACCTATGACCTTATCGCCGTAAGCAACATTTGTTTCGGGACCCAGGAATAATGCGCCATAATTTGTCATGTTGTTAAGGAAAAAATCGGGATCCCTTGTAAGTACTTCCACATGCTCATAAGCAAGATCATCCGCTTCCTTTAGCGCCTCCTGTTCATCGGCAACCAGTATGATGGATCCGTTTTCTTCCCATGCTACGCGGGCTATATCAGCGGTTGGCAGAACCTGTAACTGCCTTTCTATTTCCACCAGCGTTTCGCGGGCCAGTTTCTCTGAAGTAGTTATCAAAGCACCGGGAGAGGTGGGACCATGCTCTGCCTGCCCAAGTATATCGCAGGCGACCATTTCTGCATCGGCAGTATCATCTGCAATAACGAGTATTTCTGTAGGACCTGCAAAGAGGTCAATTCCAACTTTTCCGTATAATTGTCTTTTTGCTTCTGCCACATAGGCGTTGCCGGGACCAACAATAATATCAACCTTCTCAATTGTTTCGGTACCTACTGCCATTGCCACCATAGCCTGCATGCCACCAAGCAGGTAGATCTCATCGGCGCCTGCAAGATGCATTGCCGCCACCGTGGCATTAGGAATTTTACCTTTGATAGGCGGGGTAAAACCAATTACTCTTTTAACACCTGCAACCTTAGCAGTTAAAATGCTCATATGTGCAGATGCCACCATGGGGTATCTTCCACCCGGGATGTAACATCCTGCACTATTAACAGGAATATTTTTATGCCCTAGTATAACGCCGGGCATAGTTTCAACTTCAATATCTGTGATAGAAGCTCTTTGCTGTTGTGCGAAAAAACGGATCTGCTTTTGAGCAAACTTTATATCATCAATTACCTGTGCGGGAACTGATGCTACAATTTCATTTATCTGCTCCGGGCTTAAACGAAAGGATTCCGGGCTCCAATTGTCAAATTTTTCTGAATACCTGCGAACTGCAGCATCACCGTTTGTTTCTATGTCTTTAATAACTTCACTTACTACCTGTTTTACTTTTAAATCGGCCTCCTGTATTTCCGATATACTCTTTCCCCGCTTTAAGAATGTAGCCATGTAATAACGATTTATACTTTATAAAAAAATTAAACCCAATTTGTTCGTCAAGCCTTCATCTGTATGTGTACGGCCGCAAAATCTTCCAGCTTACTAATGTTCAGTTCAATGTTTTGGCCGTTAGTAGTAACCTTACAGGAGCCCTGGCAGCGCAATACTTTGTGACTCTCTACCGAACGGCCGTCTAATTTTAACTTCACATTTATGCCATTGACTGGTATCAGTTCACGTATAGGACGAACAGGACCCGATGTTGTATTTACAAGCGACAGTATATATTGCCCGGGCTTAATCAGTGATTTTGTTAAACCAATATTTACACTTGATGGAGCATTACTTTCAATCGGTATCGAATTGCCTGCAAAAAGTCTTATTGTCCTTAACAGCAGATTACGGGAATCCGGATGACCCACCTGGTAACTTAACAGGTCCGGCTGGTTCGCAAAATACATCACTCTGCCTTTGCCATATGCATTCTCAACAACGGTTGGATATTCTGTAGAAAACTTATCAACCCACGATTTATCAGGTGGCTGGTTTTGAATGGTAGGAACCCAGGTACAGATCACATCCGCTGACTTTGCCGGCTTGCAAAGTGCTGTAAAACCAGCGTTAAACAACAGTTCCGTCTGGGCACTATCGGGCGCTACCAATGGGTGCTTTTTATTTAAGATGAACTGGTAGTTGTCGCGACGGGTGTTCTCTTTTTTACCCGCATAGCTAACACCAAACAATTCACTTAACCCATAGTCCTTTCGCTCTTTACCATTCGCATCATAAAGACTAGTGGCATAGGTCGCTATTAAGGTACCACCATTGCTTACATATTCTTTCAACAACGCTATTTCTCCATCACCCATGCACCTTACATTGGGTAAAACGATCACTTTGTATTTACTTATTCCCTCACTGGTTGCCTGGTCATCAAGTATAAAATCGTTGGGAATATGATTTTCCATGAACAAGTTTTCCCAACCCCGCATTTCATTACCAAACTGGTCGCCTTCTTCAGATTTTTTATGGTATGATAAACGGGTTGACCGGGAATAATAAATACCAATATTCGCAACTGGCACATGCTGCTCCAGCAATTTTTCATTTGCCTTTACAAACATGTACACATCTGTTTCATTAAAGGCATTCCGGTTGTCGGAGGTTTGGGTAGGCACATTTGTAAAGTAACAATTCCAGAACCTGCCACCAGCAGACAAGATCTGCCACAACCAGATCTTCAGATCTATTGGCGGATCAATTACCAACCGGTGTGAGGTTCCATTACCACCATACATTACAACCGCTTCGCGGTCAGGCACCATCGATTTTAGAAACTTAATAATCGTACTGCCATAATTAAGATCATAATAATACTTATCAGCCCCTCCTCCTGTTAAAAAGGCTACACTAACCAAAATATCGAAATGATCTTTGGCATTCTTCAGATCAATCCCCCATTCTGCGTCAGTTCCCAAACCATAAAGGCTAAATACTTCTGCTGTGTATACTTTATCGTTTCCAAATGATTTTATTGTTTTCTTTAAACGGATCATGTACTCATCCGCTACCTGGCGTTTCCACACCAGGTATTCATCCAGGTCTGCTTCGGAAGCCGAACCGGCAACCGGGATTGCCTTGCCCAGAGTTTGCTTATAAGCTTCCTGGCAACGTGAACAATAACATATACCACGGTAGCCTGGTGAATTATGCCAGATTCCATCTACTGCGTAATTCTTTAAGACATAACTCACGTATTCGTTGGCATACTCATTACGATGCCTGCCCAGGTAACAGGATTCATACAGTTGAGGCTTAGTCCAGTTCATTATCACCGGCTGTTGTGAGGCATTACGCATAAACCAATCCGGGAATTTTTTATAAACATGTTCCTCAACCCCGCGAAAGTCGATTCTTGCAATAACTTTAAATCCTGCTTCTTTACAGGCAGATGATATCTCCTTTAAGATATCCCGCTCGCCCATGATACGATTGATATTGGCTGCGGGCAAAGGATTCTGGAAGAAATCAACGATGCCCCCGGCGTTCACACAAAGGGTATTGTAGCCGCCCTTTTTCATGTAATCGATAACAGCTTTTGCATCGTAGTTCTTTGCATCGATTTCACGTAATACGGTATGCATAATACGCAATGGCTGCTGGTACCAAAGAAGCGGTCCTTCCGCGGCTTTATCACTAATTGTTGCAGCTTTACTAAAAAAAGGAGTAAGCATGAACCCACCGGCAACTACTGAACTATATTGAATGAAACTGCGGCGTGGCAAATTACCACCTGGCAAAAAATTTTCTTCCGTATCTACTGGCATCAAATTTATTTAATTCATTAAAAGATATCGCAAACCCCCTGTTGATTAAACAGGCAACTAAATGATCGGCGCTTAACTCTCATTTCAAAGTAACTCCAGGTAATTCCTCACCTGGAGCTACGATGTTGTAAAGAATAATAATTAATTATAGCCCGGGTTTTGCGGCAAAATAGCATCATCGTTTATCAACTGTATCTGGCTAAGAGGCACAGGGAAAACAGTCATATAAGCTTTCATACCTTTTGATTCCATTTTTGCAAGAGCTCTCCCGGTCCTTACCATATCGAACCATCTGTGTCCTTCAAGATATAATTCAAATCTTCTTTCCAGGTAAATGCTTTCGCGGGCCTGGTCTTTATTGAGTCCTGAGAGAGGTGTTAAACCTGCACGAACATGTACTTTGTTAAGATTATCAAGTGCCAGCGGAGTTTTATTATTTTCATTTAGGGCTTCCGCATACATTAACAGCACATCAGCATACCGAATTACCTTCCAGTTTGCCTTGCTGTCGTTCATACGCACTGTTTTAGTAAAATATTTTTTGGTGAATGTTCTTACATCAAAAGTCGGTGTCGGAATATAAACACCGTTATTATCAGTATAACCTTTTGCTACAGTGATATCTTTACGCTTATCGTTGGCGGCAAATAAAGTGAACAGTTCTTCTGAGGGAGAACCCTGGCTGGCACCCTGCCCGGTTATCCCATAAAAATTCAGAACGTTTGCATAAGCCGGGGCAAAGTTATTCGTGAATGCACTGCCCAGGTTGATGCCTTCCTCGTATTCAATATCAAAAATGTATTCGCTGTGATGTTCATCCTTTTGATAATTGAATAATTCATTGAAGTCTGCCAGGAGGTTATAACCCATGGTAGTTACTTCCTGTAGTTTGGTTTCAGCTTTAGGGAAATTTTTACGTGTCAGATATACTTTACCAAGCAGCGACTTTGCCGCACCGCTGGTTGCCCTTCCCAAATCGGCACCAGTATTCCTGGCGGGCAATTTTGTTTCGGCGTCTAACAAGTCCTTCTCGATTATGTCGTCATAAATTTTGTCTACTTTTTCCCTGGGTACCTTATAGGCTTCCGCGGTAGTCAGAGGAGTGACCACTGCAGGAACATCTCCAAAAATGCGAACGAGGTCGAAATAAGCAAGTGCTCTAAGAAACCTTGCCTCCCCGATGTATTTGTTCTTGTTCGTAACGACAGCTGCATCGGCAGTTTCAATTTTCTCCAGCAGCAGGTTACAGCGGCTGATCATGCTATAGTAATTGCGCCAGCTGCTTATAAGCAAATTATCATTGATATTTATAGAAAAGTTATCAATACCAACCTGGGTAATAGAAGTTAAAAACTGTTGTTCAGTGTCGTCACCAGCAAGGTCTCCAAAATTCCAGATGTTTGGTCCCTGCCTGGTTAATATACTGTAAGCACCTACAATAGCATCCTGGAAATCCTTATCCGTTTTGTATAGTATATCAACGCTGACAGTTGATTCCGGTGTCAATTCAATAAAATCTTTTTTGCAGGACATCATTAGAAACAATGATGTTACCATTAAAATATTTATCTTTTTCATTCTCATTAATGTTTAAATCATACTAATTTTTGAATCCGATATTTAATCCTAAAACCAGGCTCCTGGGAATAGGATAATCACTAAAAGCGCGACCTGGCCTCAGGGGATCTTCCAGGTTGCTTGCCTCAGGATTAAAGCCGAGGTTCTTTGAAAAAGTAAATGGATTGTTTGCACTTGCATAGGCTCTTACCGAACGAAGCCCAAGTTTACCGGCAATTGCTTCAGGAAGCGCATAACCAAAATTGATGTTTGTAATTCTCAAAAATGTTCCTGTATCGAGAAACCATGTGCTGAACTGGCCACGAACATTTCCTGTTGGAGCATTGTTGGGCCGGGGTGTTTGACCGTCGCCCGGTTCCTGTTCTGATTTCCAATAATTGTTAAGGGCAGAAAGCTGGGGAAAACGCCCCCTGGTTGCCATCGATGCTGCTCTTGATTCATCAAATATCAAAGCACCTTTCGATCCCTGTAAGCTAAAGCTCAAACTGAATTTTTTATAAGATACCCTGTTGGTCATGCCATAGTAGAAATCAGGGTAAGGAGAACCAATGATTGTTTTATCCAGGTTATTGATTACACCATCTGGCTTTCCGTCAGGACCACTGATATCCTTGAATCTTATATCGCCGACACGTGAACGGTCAACACCGGTCGGATTAAAAATCGGACCGCTGTTCAACTCGGCCTGGTTCATAAACACCCCGTCAGTAATCCAGCCGTAGAACATACCAATTGGTTGACCGATCATTGTGATATGACTATTGCCGCCATAAATCGGATCTCCAGTAGGTCCTAATTTAACAACTTCGTTTCTGAAAGATGAGATGTTGAAATCGGTGGTCCACTCGAAATCTTTGCCTTTTATGTTTGTTGTTCCCAAAGAAAAATCCCATCCATGGTTTTTCACCTCCCCAATGTTCTGCAAAGAGGTACTAAACCCGGTAATATCAGGCACATTAACATTCAGCAAAAGATCCGTATTGGTAGATCTGAAATGATCGACACTTATACGTATGCGGTTGTTCAGGAATGACAGGTCAATGCCGATATTAAGCTGGCGTTGTTTTTCCCATGTTAACAATGAGTTCGCAAGCTTTGCCTGTGAAAAACCTCCGGCTACCCCACCACCCAGCACATATCGTTCATAGTTGATCGTCGCAAACTGCTCGTAGTTTCCAATGTTGTTATTACCTGTTTCTCCATAGCTGGTCCTCAATTTTAACTCACTGATAAAGTCCAGATCCTTCATGAAATTCTCATCGGATACGCGCCATGCCAAAGCGGCAGATGGAAAAAATCCATATTTGCTTTCAGAGCCAAACCGCGATGAGCCATCGGCACGAAAGGAAGCAGTGATATAATATTTACTCTTATAATTGTAGTTTAGTCTTCCCAGGTATGAAAGAAGTGACCATTCAAATATCTCAGAAGAACCGGCAGTGATAACCCCACTCGTTGCATTTAAGGTCGGAACCAGGTTATTGGGAAACTTGTTACTGGATAAGGTATTGATTTCGGTTGTTTCCTTTTGGGCAGTATATCCGCCAAGGACCGAGAAATTATGATCGCCTACCGATTTACTATAATTGAGCGTATACTCTGTTAACCAATTGTAGCTCATCGATGCATTATCTGTTCCAAAAGCTGGTTCGTTGAAGAATGCAGGGAGTTGTGGTTTAAACCTGTAACCTTTATTATTCTGTACAACACCACCTGCCATTACATTAAACTTAAGATCATCTGTTATCCTATACTCCAGGTTAACATTTGCAAACAGGCTGAGCCTCTTTTGCTTATTAGTGATCTCCCTGGCCAGGGCAGCAGGGTTTTGAGCATTGGAGGTCACATCCAATCCGGGAATAAAAACAAAATAGCTTCCATCCGGATTGTATAGTGGATACATCGGGTTTACACCGAAGGCGCTGCCTATTACACCTTCATTGGATGAGCTACTCGATCCTGTTGCAGTTATGAGATTCCTGTCGATGAATGAAGGATTTAAATTCATCTTTACTGTGATCTTTTTGGAAAGCTTTGCATCGATGTTCGCCCTTAGAGAAAACCGTTGGAAGTCGCTGCCTACCACGATACCGTCCTGGCTTAAGTATTCGCCACTCAGGGCGTACTTGACATTTTCGCTGCCGCCGGTGGCCGATAGTTGTACCTGGTGCTGTGGTGCAGTACGCAACACATCATCCAATGCAAATTTGTCGTAGGTCAGCTTACCCGACATCACGTCTAAAGTAGTAGGTGGTACCGGGATAGCCCAGTTTTCGGGTGGCCCTGAAACATTATTGCCAAGATCAATATTGTTTTGTCGCAACCCTTCATAATGATATTGCGCAATCTCCATTGAATTCATGTAATGAGGTTTCATCGAAACTTGCTGCCAACCAGTGTAGCCACTCATTGAAATGTTTGCTTTCCCACTTGAACCTCTTTTAGTATTTATAATGATAACCCCATTTGATCCACGGGAGCCATAGATAGCAGTAGCCGAAGCATCCTTTAAGATATCCATGCTTTCAATATCATTCGGATTCAGGTTTTCAATATTACCTGTCGGAAATCCGTCTACTACATACAATGGACTTCCGCCTGCAGAAATACTTCCGATTCCTCTTATCCGGATTTGCGGAGCTGCACCTGGCTCACCGGAAACGGCTTTAACCTGTACCCCGGCAACCTTTCCGGCCAAAGCCTGGTCAATACGCGCAACCGGCAGATCCTGGATGTCTTTACTTGAGATAGATGATACAGAACCAGTAAGATCCTTTCTTTTCTGAGTACCATATCCAACAACTACTACCTGTTCAAGCGCAGCCGTAGTGGAAACCATCTTTACGATTAGTGATAAAGTGGCATCATCTTTTAGGTTGTAGCCAGATAAAGTCTGGGTTTCAAAACCTACTGTGGAGAAAGTAAAACTGTAAGGCCCTCCTGCGGGCACACGTAAAAAACTAAATGCGCCGGTACTATCGGAGCTGGTACCTAAAGTGAAGTTGGTTTTGACATTCCGGAGAATAACAGAAACACCCGGCACACCTTCACTTTCGTTATTTTGTACCACGCCTTTTACAATGTTGTCTTTTACCTGCGCATTTACAACATTTGATCCAAGAATAAAGAGGAGAAAAGAAAGGGCATAGCAAGCCCAGGACTTAATTCGATTAAATCTCATACGACAGCAATTTTAGAATGTTGAAATAATTATCTGCACCATTATATGCACGAACACACAAGTGAAATATACCTGCTAAGTCCGGCACTTATGGTTAAGTGAATGATGATTTTTATCAAATACATCTATCACTAAAATAAACCTGGAATTCTACCTGTTACTTTCGTTACCGGTAATTGTTCCGGGAAAAAATTTGAAATAAAAAATGTTTGTGTGTGTGCCTGGAAAAACTTTAATAAATAGCGCTACTATCTACTGACACGTTATTCTATGAATACCGTGAGCTTTTCAAGACCTGCACAGATGAATAAGAACAATATCTTCTGATAATGAAAATATTGGTTTGCGACCACTAATGTCTGATGGCTAACGCGACAACCATGATACGAAATCTCGTTTGCTTACCAGGGGTTCTTTTTAAGGGATAGGTTCAGTAATATTGAGGGATCTAAGATCTCAATGACGGTACAACACTACAAATGAATTGTATTGAGATGCGCATCTTATTTAATAACCGTCACGATACCTTTTTATAGTTTGCTGATTATATATTTATTATCTTTTTTCGTCACAGTCAGGTTATTCAATTTCGCTATCTGTTTTAACACATCGTCAATGGCTTCCGTTTTCTTAAACATTCCTATGAAATAAACCTTCTCCAGATCTTTTGCATCGTATCTGATATCGACCTTATACATGCTTTTAAGCTGATCGAAAACCTGGCTTAACAACTCATTATTGAACATGTACCATGAGCCTTTATCAAATGGAATGGAAGGATTTTCCATTGCCTCCTTACCGGTATTTTTATTAGTTCCTTTAGGACTCTGCTTAGCTACTCCAAAGTTCCGGACGCTGGCAGTAGACTTTTTCTTATCATATATAAGTTCCTGTCCCGGAGACAATATGAAATCTTTATTGAGATGTTTTTTAACCTCATCCCCCGAACTCACCTTCACTCTTCCCTCAAAAAGCCTTACGGTAATATGTTGAGAGTTACTATAGGCCGTCACAGTAAAGTTTGTTCCCAGCACAGTAGTTTTAATATCGCTGCTAAATACAGTGAACGGTCGTTTTTGATCCTTCACTACAATAAAGTTCGCTTTACCTTTTAAAGTGACATTTCGTGTGTCTGACGCAAACGGTTCATAAAAAGCAAGTTCACTTTTCCCCTCTAAAATCACTCCTGATCCATCGCTCAATTTTAATACCCGGGGTTTATCTTCATTGTTAATCTCCGTTCGCAAAATGGGTTTGACAACGACTGGCAACTGATCAACTACCACAACAGATCTTTCAACAGTTTTTTGTTTGTTGAAATATTGCCAGCCAAAGCCAACAACCAGGAGCAATGAAGCTGCGACAGCAGTTGCAGCCACTATGCGATAAACCTTTGATCTTATAGCGGTGTCAGCTATATTTAAGCTTTCGTCCCAGCTACCAATGACTTCTGTCTTCTCCGCCTGGTACTGGTTGTTCCCTATGTTTTTACTAAATTGATCCCACTCTTTATTTATATCAATTAGTTCAGATGTTCGTGTAGCACCAATTAAGCCGATGGTTTTTTTTAGTTCCTGCAGATAATCCTTGTTTGCATCGTCTTCATTTATCCATTGGCTAACAAAGGCTTCCTGTTCAGCATTCGATTCATTTAACAAATACAATGTTAGTAATTGGTCTAAGTTGCTGTTATTGTTCATTTACTTGAATATTATACGGATCAGCAGTGTTTCACCCCTACACCAGGAAAAAATATTTTTTCAACTAATTGTGATGGAGAATATATAAAATAAAAAAAGGCAGGTAATCAGCAAGTTTTTGCCTGAGTTTCAACAAGGCCCGGCTCATTTGGGTTTCCACCGTTTTTATCGATATACCAAGCCGGGATGCAATTTCAAAATATTTTAATCCTTCATACCGGCTTAACTCAAAAACTTTTCGCATCTGCGCAGGTAGTTCTAAAACAGCCTGATCAACATGATTTTTTAGCTCTTTAAAATCTGCTCCATTATACTCAATTGCTTCTCCGCGATCCCCCTTGCTTTGAATGGCGTATTTTTCATATTGCTGTTCTACTTTTCTGTGTCTCAGTATATCTAAACAGATATTGGCGGTTATTTTGTAAGTGTAAGCTTTCAAAGACAGGGAGGGTGATATATTGTGCCTGTTTTCCCAGAGTTTTATAAATGCACTGTGAGTGGCTTCTTTGGATAAATCAATATCGAATCCAAATTTATACTGGCAAAACATACACAGATTCGTAAAATTGTCTCTGAAAAACACTTCAAATTCGGTATCGCCAATACAGGTTTGATTCATCTCTTCTTTTTCGGCTTGATTACACGCAGAATCAGAAACTGCTTTCAATTGCATACTTTCAGCTTTATTACCAATAAAAGACAAACTAACTAAAAAAATCAAACTTCCGACATAAAAGGCAGTGGGGAATCAGTATATAAGAGCTATAACCGCGAACACATCAATCGTGACTTCTACCCCATAAAAGCTGGTTTTCGTCACGTTTCGCAAAGGCTACGGCAATCTTTTGCACTATTGTTGATATTTTAGTATTCAGGCAGCTACCATTCATCATCATTTTTCAGAATGCAGGTTAAATGACCTGTAATATTTGCATGAAATCGACGACAAAAACTTTGAAACCAGACAGGAAAGCAGATGTCTTTGTATTGAGCATCAAGGTGACCGGCCTGGCGAGGAATGCAAAAGCAAGTGAACATTACCAATTCTTTCCAAATGAAATCATACTGCTATGTTTAAGAACTTCTTCCTGACCGCCTGGCGTAATCTATACAAGAATAAATTATTTACGGTATTGCATGTATTTGGCCTGGCGCTTGGGATGTCGTTGTGTTTGCTATATATAGCCTGGTTGGTTTTTATATTCACTTACGACGACTTCCATACCAACAAGGACCGGATCTACAGGGTTACTACCCTAATGCAAAACAATGAGGAAAATCCATATTATGCCTCGGCCCCGGTTGAGCTTGCACACAACCTCGAAAAAGATATTACAGGCGTAGAAAAAGTCATCCGCATAAATACATTTCTTGGCGGGGAGATGATACACGGCGATAAAAAGATTTATGTTGACGGCTATTTTGCAGATGTCTCATTTTTCCAGGTTTTTAATTTTCCTTTAGTTAAAGGTGATAAGGCTACCGCGCTGAGCCAACCGAACTGCATCGTTATTTCTGAAACCGAAGCGAAGAAATTTTTTGGCGATAAAGAGCCTATGGGTGAAATGATTAAAGCCGGACCATATGGGGACCTGATGGTTACCGGTATCTGCAAAGATGTTCCGCAAAACTCGCATATGCAGTTCGGTGCAATTGCTTCCTATGCCACATACGAATCGCATATGAAAACTTTACCGCCGGTGAACCTGGATATCCGACAGGCGTTCATGGATGCTTACATATATATGCTGCTTTCCAAAAATGCCAAGCCGCTCAACATACAACAATCACTGAATACAATTGCAAAACAACGCTATACACAGAAGGATTTTAAAGCCTCGTTCAAACTGCAGCGCCTGGATAAAATTGCACCTGGCCCTGAAACAGCTAATTCGATTGGACCAACCTGGCAATACCTGTCAATATTCCTGGTGGGTTTAATCACCTTAATCATACTAATACCAGCTTGTTCCAATTATATCAATCTATCTATTTCTCAATCGCTGGAGCGCATGCGGGAAATCGGTGTAAGAAAAGTATTAGGCGGGGAAAAGAAACACATCTTTTTGATGTTTATCGTTGAATCAACAGTGGTGGCGCTGCTGGCACTTGTTTTTTCATATTTGATTTTTGAGGTAATACGAAAAGACTTTCTCTTTCAGATGGTGGAAACCTCGCCGATGAATTTATCTCCCACATTGACGACTCTGATTGGTTTTGTAGTATTCGCAATTCTTGTTGGTGCTACAGCAGGCGTAGTCCCGGCGCTTTATTTCCTGAAGGTTACGCCCATCAATGCATTGAAAGGAAAAGAATTAAAGTCAAGTGGTCGTTCTTATTTTCGAAAAATTATTTTAACCTCCCAGTTCATACTTTCTCTTGGCTTTACCATGGCTGTGCTGATCATGATCCGTCAGTATAATTATTCGGTTAATTATGATTTTGGGTTTGAACAGCAGAATGTCCTCGATGTTGACCTGCAAAATATCGATCCGCAGATTTTTGCAAATGAATATTCAAAGCTATCGCCGGTAAAAAAGATTTCTTTATCGTCGCATGTTTTGGGGATTGGGGCTGCGCCTGAGCAATATGTGAAAGTTTCGCAAGGGGTAGATTCGCTTAAGACTTCATCTATATCAATAAACGAAGCTTTTATTTCGAATATGAAACTGGAGTTGCTGGCAGGAAAAGATTTCAGTAATAATGCTAATGAAAATGCGCGGCACATTATTATAAATGAAGAGTTGGCGAAAATCCTGAATCCCAAAGACCCTTTTGCCGCTATCGACAGATCATTGATCTTAACTGATGGATCTGAAGTAAGAATCGTTGGTATCCTGAAGAACTTTCATTACTCGGGTCTTAAAGAATTAATCAAAGCTTTCTTTTTTGAATATAAGGCAGACAAATTCAGATTTGCGAATCTAAAATTGCAGTCAGCCGATCTCGCCAGCCTGATGCCTGCCATGGAGTCGACCTGGAAAAAGATTGGCGGTGAAGGGAAGTTCACCTCGCAGCTTTTTTCTGATGAGATAAAAGATGCTTATAGTTTTTATGTTACCATTATGAAGCTATGGGGCTTCCTCGGTATACTTGCAATTACAGTGGCATGCCTGGGTTTACTTGGTTCGGTATCCTTTACAACAAGAAAACGCTTCAAGGAGATCAGCATCCGTAAGGTGATGGGCGCATCTTCCAAAAATCTTGTGTTATTGTTATCGAGAGATTTCCTGATCCTGTTGGTGATCGCCACCTTCATCACCATACCGCTGGTTTATTTTATGTTTGATTATTTGTTGTCGACGATTCAGTCTTACAATATCCAGATCGGTATTTTTGAAATCGGCATTAGCCTGGTGATCGTGATGGTTTTGGGACTGACCACTATTCTGTCGCAAACGTTGAAGGCAGCGAATAGTAATCCCGTTAATAATTTGAGGGCGGAGTAGCATATTGGTGACCAATTAGGATGACAACCTAAAGCATGGTCACCTCTCGGAAACTTCAGTTTCAATCCGGTACCAAAGAAGGTCGGACGAAGAACAGGAAGGACAACACGAAGGAGAGTTTTTTAAGTGAGATGATAATTTGAAGCAGCGGACCCTGTCAAAAATCCGAATTTTTTAAATGACCGATATTTCAGTCAAAAACGAGTCATTTTGACTGAAATAGCGGTCATTTTGAAAAACCGCTAAAAATGAACCCTTCTGGTGATCCTTGCCTGAATTTTTTAGAGTCGTGGTATTATGCAATCTTATTATTGATTCATTAATTTCATAAGTTCAACATCCTAACCCTGAAAATGAAGTTTGCAGGACTTCCATCAACTATTGCTGTGACAGACTTTAACCTATGATTACAATTAAAGAATTCAACCAACAATAACAATGTCAGACTTCAACCAACAAATACTTGGTGTTTTGAAAAAGATCAGTGGCAGCGGCAGTTTTGTGAGCGCAGGGGCCGAACCGTTTATTTTCCCGGGAATGACAGTTAGGGATATTGGCGAAATCAGTTTTCCGGTAAATGCAACACAGGCACAGGCATTGATCGGCAAAGCCCGTAAAGCCCCGTTCGGCAAGGGAAGCAAAACAGTATTGGATACAAATATCAGAAGTGCATGGGAGATTGACGCTGATAATGTCAATTTTGAAAATAGTAACTGGCCAAAGTTTGTGCAAGCGATCGTCGAAAAGGTAAAACCTGATCTGGGTATTCAGGATGGAAAAGTTGTGGCAAATCTGTATAAACTATTGATCTACGAAAAAGGAGATTTCTTTCTAGCTCATAAAGACTCAGAAAAAGAAGCGGGAATGTTCGGGACTTTGATCATAGGGTTACCTTCAAAACATGAGGGAGGCGAACTACAGGTTCAATTCGATGGAAATACGCGCAGCTTCGAATTTTCCCAATCGACTAATCAATACCAGATCCCTTTTGTTGCATTTTATGCAGATTGTGAACACGAGGTAAAGCCACTGCGTTCAGGTCATAGAATCTGCCTGGTGTATAACCTTGTTCAGAAAAAGGGTAATAAGAAAATAAAGCCACAACAAATTGGAAACTATGCCGACCAACTCGCGATGATTCTGAAATCCGCTGAAAATGATCCCGATTTTCCAAAAATCGTATTACTCGGCCACCAATATACTCCTTCAAATTTCAGGATGAGCACGCTCAAACTTAATGATCGTCCAAGAGCGGAGGCCCTGATAAACGCAGCGGCAAAAGCCGGGTTTTATGCGAAAGCCGGATTGGTCACAAGCTATCAGATAGGAGAGTTGACATTCGATTATGATGAAAGGCCGTCAAGCCGGAGGCGTCGCTATGGCGAGTTTGGCGAACTTGATAATGAAGTTCTGGCCGAAAACGGCACCATGGGTGAAGTATTTGATGAATGTGTACAGGTAGAGCATTGGATGCCAGATGGAATTCCCCCCTTGAAAAATCTATCATTTGAAGAAGATCAGCTGATTTCGCCTATAAAACTTAACGAAGGTAATCCGGTTGAAAAAAACGAAACTGAGTATACTGGCAATGCGGGCATGGAAATGGAATATTGGTATCACTATGGGGCCATATTTTTATGGTCACGTAAAAACCACTATCAACTTCTTATAGATCAGCCAGCGGATAATAAACTAGAGTGGATCAATTATTATAATCAACATTGGGATAACCTTGATACGTCCGATCACAAGCTTATAAAAAAACTTGCAGAAGATGGTTTTGAACATTCAAACGACAAAGAATTAAATTTTGATCCTTTGGCGGAATGGTTGATCAATCTGGAAGATGAGAAATATCTTAAACGCAGCGCTGTAAAAATGTTGGTGGATCATTTTAACCAGGTATCAGTTGCAAGCTGGATTAAACTTTTGGGAAAATATCCGTCAGGTTGTTTTGAAAGTATATTTACTGGCGCCGGTGAAAGGGCTGAAGCCGGCATATTGCATCATTTGCTGGCCGTTCTTCGCGGTATAATCAATACGGGTAAAACCTACAGCGCATTCGTGCTGGCAAGGTTGAACAAGCTGCCCTCCTACCTGGAAGCTTTGAATCTCACAGAAACAAATATTAAACAAGCTGCACAGAAAACATTAAGGGAAACATTGATATTGAGTAAACTTAAGGCTGCTGATGACCCATGGTTCGAAAACACAAACAAAGCATTTACACGAAAGCTGAACCGGTCCTATGTGAATGATGTGCTGTTAAAGGTGATCCTTGAATCCAAAGAGAAAACCCGGCTTGGCGGAATGATACTTAAGATTTGCATAACGGACCTGGAGAGGAGGGTTGGCAAAAAGCCCGCTCCACCTTCAGATTGGACAAGAGCTGTTCCAGCGCACGCCAACCATGATAAAAAATGCTGGGAGATCCTGGCGCCTTTTCTACTGTCACCGGTACAACAGGTCTTCGATTATAGAAAAGCGCAAGCTGAAAGATCAGACATGGAGCATGCCATTACACGAGTCACTGTTGATCTTAAAATGGAAACAATCAGGATAGGATCGCCTCATACGCTCAGAATAAAAAAGACTCAGGCGGCCTATGAAACAAAACTGGCGGAGTGGAAAAAGGATGTTGAGTTGTTGAAAAAAGCGGGCAGTTTTCTTTTATGAGATTTTTCATTTCGGATGCTTCATCATCCAGCGGGTCTACTATTACTGCCATTGAATCAATTTGTGTTGAAGGGAAATAGCTTCTTTTTAAGGCATCTATCAAAATCGCTTCGCCCAATCCCTGGCGGTAGTAGTTTTTGCTAACAGCTAATCTCCCTAATAATACCGCTGGCAAGTCACTATATTCGGTTGTTATGCTATTGTCACTTTCACTATTTCGCCTTATGTTTACTTTTGTCTATCACAAACAAAAGTGCTTCCGGAATGCCGAAAGACTACAATAAATATCCGTTCCGCAACATGTTGCTCGAAAACATGCCAGGAGAAGAATGGGGGGATCTGCCGGGTTTTGATGGATACACATGCGTGTCGAACTATGGCCGGGTCTGGTCTTATGCGCGGCTGGTGGAGCTTTCAACAGGGCAGTGCTATTATACAAAAGACATGTTCCGCAAACAAAGCATCGCAAAATCTTATAATCAATATACAAAAGAATACTCCGAACAGCTAAGGGTTAAGATCAGATATGGAGGCATCAACCATTCTTTCATGGTAAACAGGCTCGTTTATGACCTCTTCGTTGCGCCCCTGGATACCGTTCCGGTAACTGCACTGGTCGTTCATAAAGACGGGGACAATTGCAACAATCATTTCAGCAATCTTGTGCTGATGAATGGAACCGAGCTATACATTCATGATCTTGGTCTGAAGCGAAGACCGAGATCAGGGCGGAAAATTAAGGTCGGCGAAAAAATTGTTTGGGCCGAAAATAATGCTCCAAGGCCCGTTGTACAGTACCTGTTAAACGGCAAAAAAGTAAATGCATTTGAAAGTATAGATGCCACAGCAAAAGCTACAGGTTATCATCGTTCAAGCATACGCGACTCCATAAACCAAAAGGTGATACAGTTAAATGGATTTGTTTTTAGATTTAAGGGTGACAGATACCGGGGAGAATATAAATCATTTTCTTATGAGAAGGAAATAACTCAATATAGCCTGGAAGGCAAGATTATTCGCAGCTATCCCAGTCTCAAACAAGCTTCGGACCTCACCGGGATAACTGCAGATACAATCAGCAGCTGTGCCCGGAGAAAAGGGAAACTCGGAGGTGGATTTGTGTGGCGGTTTAAAAACGAAAGATACAATGGTGAATTTGTCGGAATGATGAAAAACAAGAGAAGGGTCATTGTTCAATATCTTCCGGATGGTAAAAAAATAAACACGTTTCCGAGCATCCGTCAGGCCGCGATATTTCTAAAGGTTTCAGAAGCAACTCTACGCGATTGCGCAATGAGGAAAACAAGAATTTCCCACGGGTATGTTTGGAGGGTCGAGGGAGAAACTTATCATGGCGAATACGAACCCTATATCCGAAGCAAACCTGTGGCCCAATATTCCTTAAAAAATAAATTGATAGCCATACATGAAAGTATAGAACTGGCAGCTAATGCAAGCGGTTTAACACCCGCCAATATTCAGAAAAATGCTTCCGGAAAAAATTATACTGCGGGAGGTTTTATCTGGAAACCTGTTACACAAGAACAACGTTTTACCCTTATGGCATCCAGGGCAAAGCATGCTGCAAAAACACCTTTATTCGAAGCACCCGCTGTGAAAATCAAGACCCGGACAGGCAAAAAAGTGACCCAGTATAACCTGGCAGGCGCTAAAATACGGACCTTTACAAGTACCAAAGAAGCAGAACGTTTAACCGGGGTTCATGCAACTTCCATTTCCGCTGTAGCCAATAAGAAGTTCAATACCACTGGCCGCTTTATCTGGATTTACGGCGATGGACCGAAAAAACTTGATATTACCAAACACTTTTCATCAACCGCTGAAAAAATCAGGGCCATCAGCATTCCTGTTATTAAATTCTCCATTGAAGGCGAGCTTCTTGAGACCTTTCCAAGTATTGCAGAGGCTGCCAGATCAGAAAAAATCGCTGTAAAAACCATTTCCGCAGCCGTCAATGGAAAAACAAAGTCTGCCGGCGGATTCTTATGGGAACGAAAGCCAAATGATTTAACTCGTAGCTGATGCTCTATTTTGGATTTACTTAAATGACCGCACTGGAACACGCCATCGGGGATGATTCCACAATAAATGAAGGTGATGAAGAAAAGATTCAAATGATTGTAACCCCGGTTTTAGAAAGATCTATTCAAATTGCTTAAGCGGGTAAAATTATTGAGGCTGTCGAACCAGTGCTGATAATTTTCACTACCATAGAAAATGAAATGGATCACGTTGCAGACGAAGGGTTTACTTTTCAACTACTTGTAGAAGACTGTTTTGAGGTTCTAAAAATTTTTGCCTCTGCACTTTCCTTTCTTGCAATTTTGCTAACCGGTCTTTTACTGAACGTTGTAGAGTCTTTTCGTATTCAACGGTAATTGAAATGCCTAGTATCCGTAGTTCAGCAATGCTACACAATAGATCTGTATTGTATTCCTGGAATATGCATGTACCAGTTGTTTGCCGTGAACGGTTATAGTTTTCAGCCAATTCGCTGCGTGCTGCAGGCGCTGTGGGCGTTTCAAAGTGCGTTTCTTTGAAACATCCCGATTATTATTTCTCTTCATCGGACTCTAAAATAAGAAAAGTCAGTCTAACCCCACCCGGCCACTTAAGTGAAATCGGTAATAACAAGTCGCAGATTTTAGGAATCACGAATACACAACTCTTAATAAAAAGGTTCACTCTGTGAATCCTGGCTGTTAAAAAATCACCTAACGCCTATTCATACAATTCTGTTTTTTTCAACCCCTGCTGAGGTGGCACACCATAACTTCTCCATAATCCCACCGCTTCACCATTATTTCACCACTTCCCCATTATCTCACGACAAAGCGCAATGATGAGACCGATTTATCTTCTGTTGAAATAATATATGTTCCAGGTCTTAACGTATTGAGACGTTTAACTCCCGTTTGCAGAATTCCGCGATCAACAACACGTCCATTTGCATCGGATATATAATACTTAGCTGCCTTTGCGCCTGACCAGGTGATATCGATATTATGTCCATCGTTGCTTGTCCACGAAAGCTTTGTTGCTAAGGCTGAAAGATCAATCACCCTTACAGCTGAATAGGATGATCGACTGTCCTTATCAACTGATTTGAGCCTGTAAAAATTCTTGCCGGTCAGTGGTGTGCCATCCGTGTATGAGTAGTTTAATTTGCCGTTAGAATTACCAGCCGCATTAACAGAACCAATAGTTGTAAATGCAGAACCATCTGCACTTCTCTCAATATTGAAATGACTACTGTTAGATTCGGTTGAAGTGAACCATGAGATCAATGCCGATTCGTTGACTTTTGTTACATTGAATGCACCAAGGGTAATGGGAAGCGTAATGGCTATGGAACTGCTAACAAAGTTTGAAGTAGAACCGGTTAAACCAAAATTGAAAAGTCTGCCATAACCTGCAGTTGAGCTCTTATCTGTGATTGAGGTAAAGCCGGTATTGTTCCCTGTTGAAATGCCCTGGTCGAAAGAAAATAATCCAACGAGCCCGGCTTCGTTACCTTGCAGTGCGAAGTCTTTGGTAGCCTGGATTTCCGATTGCGTTCGGACAACGTTCCAAAGTCGCACTTCATCAATCGCCCCGTTAAATCTTTCAGATCCGGCTGATTCTACCATACCAATATGCAAAGGCATACCAACGCTGGTTCCATAGGTCATGCCAAGAGTTCCTATAGGTGATCCATCTACATAAACTGTAGTATTAACGCCATTACAAACAAAAGCCACATGGTACCATTGCCCGACATTAAATAAGTGATTAATAAACGACACTACAGAATTGTTCCACATACCTATTCGCGTGTTAGATACATGAATACTGAACCGTGTAATACCAGCTGTATTTCTCAGGCCAACAATCATTCGGTTATCTACGTCAAGAACACCTGGTTTCATCATGAATTCGATGGTTCCGCTACTGAAGTCATAAGCTGGGTTTGGCTCAACGCGCACATAGTCATCCAAACCATCAAAATCTACTGCATTGTATGCAAACTGAACAGGTGATGCAACCCGGCTTCCGTTAAATATCGTTCCGTCTAATCCTGAATTAGCAGTGCTGTTAACTGCTGTAGTTCCACTTGCCTCATTGAATTTGTAATATGCTATCAGGTTTGGTGTATTTGAAGGAAGATTGGATAACATAGTTTGTTTGATTTGCGCTGCCGTGCGATTTGCGCTCCAGATTCGAACTTCATCAACCTGACCCGGCAAGAAGCGTGGATCACCTGCTTCGGACCACTGTCCGATTTTTAAAGTGCCAACATTAGCAACTCCGGTTGATATATCACCGGCTCCAGTCATACCACCAACTGCAACACCATTTACATATAAACGTGCACTGTTTCGGTCAACGCCATCCCAGGTACCAACGATATGGTACCAGGTAAGTATTGCAATACTTGCCGGGTAGTGGATAAAATAATAATTATTGACATCTTTCATCAGGTAAAAATAAATCCCTGCATTGGACACCAGCAATTCCATACCATTGGTGAGGCTGGACTTACTCACAATCTCGCTGTATCCGGGTGATAAAGATGAAAATCGAGCCCAACATTCCATTGCTTTCACGGAGGTTGTTGTATTAAACAAAGGATCATTTCCACAATCAACATAAGTGTTTGTACCGTTAAACGACAAGGCATCGTTTTGTGCAGATCCGGTGAGCGGAACTGAAAACATGAAAGCCAGGAGCATACTAAAAAAGCTGGAATGACGGGAGGAGAAAAGACGCATAGGGGTTGATATTAGATTGTTAAAATTGTCAGGTAAAAATAATGGAAAACAGTTTCGCTTTCTTTTCCTCTTACATAAACTAATAATAGTACCTAACACCGCCTAAGTGTAATCATTGAATTATGTTTATTCTTTTTAATGTGTCCGGGGTTTTATAACGGTCATACACAGCCTTTTTTTCGGCATGATTCAATTCGCGATATCGAGTCAGCGTATTTAGCACACAAAACTGCTAAACAAACTGGTATTTTCCAAAGCTGCCCGATTTTGACTGATGTCACTAAATGTCCTGATCCCTGCTATTCGGAGTATTCGGGAGCCAATGTCTTAATTCTATTTAATCTTTAAGCAACGATAATGTAATTCGTTGATTCAACGATTCTCCTTCCAACGCAAGCTGATAAATTCCTTTTGGGAGGAGCCCGGTGTTGATCGGTATTACATTTTTGCCCGGGGTTAGCATAAACTCTCCCTGTAACAACGATTGTCCCAGCGGATTGGTGATCCTGAACGAACACCTGCAGGCAGAGCGGGAAACAATACTCACAAAGGCATTGGATACTGTAGGATTCGGCCACATACGGATATCCTGAATTTTTTCTTCCGCAATTGTTAAAACCCTGGAGTAGTAGTCAATATTTGATTTACTGATGAGGCGGATGCGGTATTGATCAACATTTGATACAGGCGCCCATAAACTGGTTTCCTGTGCATTGAGAAAAGCAGCGGGTGAAAAAGTATTTACTGCTTTGAATCCGGCTCCCGACTTAGCTTCAATAATAATGGATTTTAAACTATCCAGGCCTGCTATCGAGGCTTTGAAGTAACGCCTGTTATCCCGGGTTCCATCAGCTTTGAAAGATATGACGCTATAAGGTAATAACACCCCGTAACAGTTGAAGATAAAAAAGTCGAATGATTGCAGATTACAGCCTGATGAGGACCCCACTGTGATCCGGTAGCGCCCGTATGCAAGATTATCGATATCAATAGAAGGTGCACTGTTGTCGGACCCGGAGGAATAAATATCTGTGTCTTCAAAGACGTTATTGGCGTTTGCATCGAAAGCAAGCAAATAAGTCATTGGAAATAAAGAGGCCAGGTCTGGAGCACTTACACCAATAGAAATACTTCCCGTAGAACCACTACACTGCGATGCGTTTAATGTTGTAAATGTATAATTGGCTGACGAAGTGCTTCCTGTTTTGTTTGGCGCTCCTGCACTGATCGCGGTAGTCTTCACCCAACCGCAGTCTCCATCTACACGCCTTGAATAACTATTATCAATACCCGTGGAAATACCAATGAATTCATAAGAGATAGCCATCCCGTCAAGGTCAAATGTTGTTGCAGTACAGGCTCCTCCAATGGAAGAGGTAGTTATCGCAACAGATGCCGAAGGGGTTGACCTCGAAACCGCATCAAGCACGTTGCCGGACGGATCCATCAACACGATTTTTTCATTCGCGCCTCCTCCGTTTCTTAAAAAACCATCGCCGGTAGTTGGGACGGGTTTGTCGGTACAATTACAGGTAGTCCAGTTAAGATCGACTACAACTCCACTGTCGGTGTTTCCACAGTCGGCAGCCAGAATATCGCGGCCAGACAGCACAAAATATTCTCCTGGTTGCAGTATAGTATTAGTTGGAATAGTGACTGCATATTGTCCATTGGTTACAACATAACAACCGATATTCATCGGACCAGGGCCGAAATTCAGGAGCTCAATATATTCGCTGCTGGTATTACATCCCGACCAGGACATGAATTCATTGACTACAACTCTTCCCTGGCCAAATGACATGGTTTTAAGTACCAATAATATAACCAAAATTAAGCCTGGCCTCAGGATATCGTTTCTACAAATTTTCAATTCAGGGTATTGATCGTGGTAAATTAATAATGGAATTTCCTTCTTGCAAGCTTGTAAGTGTTTATACATACAAGTCAGATCTTTTTGCCCGGAGTTTTGCAAAAAAGCAAACCAAATCCATCGGTGGAATTATTCCGTTCAACCCACCGGAACATTCGTGTAAACCTGTTACAATATGAGTTGTGATCGTATTTGGCGGACGACGAAGAACAGGAAGGACGAACGAAGAACAGGAAGAACAAGACGAAGTAGAGTTTTTTAAGTGAGATGAAAGTTTGAAGCTGCGGACCATGTCAAAAATCCGAATTTTTAAAATGACCGCTATTTCAGTCAAATAGGGCCTATTTTGACTGAAATAGCGGTCATTCTAAAAAAACCAGGAAAAGCTGTTATATGGTTTGCCTGTTTTGTGCCGAATACAAAATCTATCTGCGCAATATAACTTTATAGAATGTCCGTTTCTCCGTCTTGATGTTAGTATAAGTGTATACATACCGGAAGGCAATGTCATAACGTTCAGATCTAAACGATCCATTCCCCTGATGTCCTTTGCAATCATAACAGGTTTTCCATGCATCCCTGTAATACTTAAACTTTGCCATTGATCCGCAAGATCGAGGTTGCGCAGATACAAAACACCGGAAGCAGGGTTAGGAAAAACGCTTACCCCATAAACAGTTGCAGGATCGGGATCCCAAAGCCAAAGTACTGCATCAATCAGTGCAGCTTGAATCTCTATCTTAATCGTTTATTTTATTCCGTCTCTTCGTCTCATCGTCTCTTCATCTCTTCATCTCTTCTGAAAAAGCATGCCTCCAAAGACCATTTATATCAGCAGTATCAATAGTTGAATTTCGTCGGTAACGTTTATTTTTAAAAAGCATGGTTCCGTTATTAATTGTTAGGGTATCAGTTCGAAGTCTGCGGATTGTGTCGCCGGTAAATTTAATAAACCGATATACATTTCTATATTCCGCGATGATTAAACTATCAGATACTCGCATTTTTCCCAGGTATAAATTATAGCCAGACTCTGTATACAGGTAAATTGTGTCTTTATCACCTGGCGCATTTGTAGATTCAACCATTAAAAATACTGACCCTCTCAACGAAAGGGTAGCAAATGAAGCGTATCTGAAGTTCCGGATTTCCGGATCATCAATATCAGGTCGCTCCCAGGCAATACTTTCCGGTACCCAGGTGCCGTCGATATTAGTTGTTGCGGAAATCACATCTGGTTGCGAACACGAAAGTGCAGAGATCAACAGAAAAGATAGCGTCCGGATCATGAGTAAAAAATTTGCCAAAAAGATTATCATCCCAATTCCTTTGGCGCGAATAATTTGATCGCTTTGTTCACCAATAAAAGCTGGTGTTACATACTTCTCCGATTACTCTTTGAATTTAATTAAGATGTCTTTTTTTGCACATTCCATATTATCTGACGATACCAGGTAAATACATCGAGCACTCACTTTCCTGGCTCTTGTCCAGATATCGGTATCAGCCTGGCTGATAAATCCGGATCTGCCATATCCTTATCAAATGGAAACATCGGTCGCTTGATTCGTTTATAAGGCAGTTGTTCGATCGCCTGGTCTACTCCACCTGGAGTCAGTGCCATGATCCAGTCTGCCCGCATGGCGTACAATTCTGGCTGGAGGTAACCAATCTTCACTACCACGATATCGGTTTTGCGTGGTGCAAGATTCAATCTTGTGAAATCGACTTCGTTGTGATATGGTTTTCTTTTTTGAGTGACTATGATGTATATGCTCCCGGTTTTGATGACAACTTCAACCACTGCATCCTTATCGCCTTTTGCAATTGAATGAACAGTGCCCTTGATATGTGCCGGCGGAGAGAACCTTGAATCGACTTTTGCACCGGCGTAGCCATCAACACTGCCACCAATACCTGCCTCGACTGCCTTAGCTACCAATTCCGGTCCGGGGATAGAAGCATAAATCAAAGAAGGACCGTCAGCTGATTTAAACCTGGAATCATTGAGCAATTGATTGAGCGTCCAGGTAACATCTCCTGCCCCACCAGCTGTGGGGTTGTCTCCCATATCGCTTATAAAGAATGGATGTTTTGAACTTATTAATGCGGAATCAAGTGTTTGTTTCCATGGCAAGGTTGGCGCAACAAATCCAAATTCTTTTCGGGCGGTCCAGAAACGCTTTGCTAACTGTTCAGCAGCGGTAGTCACAGCAATTTTATCATCACCGGTCACCATTACCACGGCATGATTGCGTGGTTCATCTGCCCAGGCATAACCGATCCAGATCGCCGCGTCGGTTACCCCTTGCCGTTTGGAAGCGGGCTCAACCTCCGCATAGATTGATTTACCCGGTTCGATCCGCGTGCTTGTCTTTTCACCCGGCAACAATACCGGTATTGGTATCCAGGCTTTAAACGCAGGCTTACCTTTTCCGCCTTCAATGCGGTCCAACAAGTTTTCAATTGCACGACGTTTTGTATCCATGGCATCTTCATGTGGAGCCATACGATAGCAGGTTATAAGATCGCTATTCCCCGCGAGTGACTCTGAAACATTGCCGTGCAGATCCATCGAAGTCGATACGATGGTGTTGTATCCAACCACTTCTCTTATTCTTTTTAAAAGATTCCCTTCAGGATCATCGAGGCCGACTACACTCATAGCTCCATGGATGTCAAAATATAATCCATCATATGGTCCGTTCTTTTTCAACGAGTCCAGCAATCTAATGGTTAAAGCTTCATAAGCCTCACGCGTAACCGCACCGCCGGGAAGCGACTTACCGACAAGTACAGGGATCCATTCGGCACGTTTGCGGAGAGAAGAATCAGTGGCCATGAATCGATAGTTTTTGAAAATATCATTACCGTATTTAGCGTGGAAGGCTGCTGAATCGGTTAATGCAGGAGAAAATGTACTCGACTCTATACCCAGTCCCGCAATGGCGATACGCGGATGTTTCGATTTTAAAATTTTCTCCTGGCATGCCAACAGGCAAATGGAAAACGAAATGAAGAATATGATTGATTTCTGATTCACATATTATATTTTATTCAAGATAACCATATCCGTCTATATTGAAACCTATTCTGACACCTGGCATCTTATCTAACGCCTGGTATCCTATTGACATGGATGGGCGAAACTGCTACCGGGATAAGAAGTGGTGAAAACAATTCATCCGGTACCTATACCTGGATAACTGTATTTACAGATGCAACAGGCAGGAAAGAAATTAAGAAAGGTATTGTTCTGCTCATAAGATAAGACAGAGACTCAATGCCACTTTCAAAATAACCGAACTTCGTGTATGCTTTGACGGTAAAGTGAAAGATGAGAACAGTAGATAGACTAAGAAAAGTAATCGATGGCTATTGCAAATCCCAGGTTTCGCTGATATATTTGTGAAAACGTACCCAAACAACATGAAAAAATCCTTCATGAGCAAGGCATGTCTTGCCCTGTTCCTCTCCGTTACCCTGAGTATTGCCTCTTGCGAAAAAGTGTCTGAACTGGATGAAGATATAGATGAATTGATTGATCAGACGCTTGGCATCAAAGCACTGACTGAAGACCTGAGCAAAACCAGCAGCAATTTCAATGAAATTAAAGGTTTCATGATCGACGGCAAGGATGCCTCGTCGGAAATCAAAGTTAATGTGTCTGCGGGTGTGCCTTACAGTTATGACCACAAGCGTTATACTTTGTCCGGCTCGGCGTGGACCATCAAAACCAATTCTTATTCCGGCACCATCGCGAAATCGTATTTCACCAACACCTCCACTGCCAACATTGTAAAGGTGAGTGTGCAGAACAATGTTCCCAGCTTATCTGTAAACGGAACGGTGGTTTCAAGCGGGTCTTCCTCAGGCTCTACCGGCGGTGGCACGGGTTCGGGTACTACTACACCTACTTCACAGGTACTGGTAGACAAAGACCTTGACGGCGATTCGTACGAAAAGAAGACCATTTCCTTTACAGTGCCTTCAGGCGTAAAATCTATGGTAATAAGAACCACTGAAAGCAACACAGCATATCGTAACACTGCCGACATGTTTGTACGCAAGGGTTCCGCACCGGTAGTAAACGGACCTAAGCCACCATCCAATACGCCCGCATACTCCTGGACGGCCGATTGCTCCGGCACTAAGCCTAACCGCGAAGACGAGGTTTGCACGTTCAACAATCCCGCATCCGGCACCTGGTATGTTACGCTGTATGGTTACAACACTTATTACAGCAGCAGGGTATTGGTTACCATTACCAAATAAAAATTCGGATCAACATATTAATCACCAGAAAAAGAGGCTGCTTCAAGTAAATTTGAGGCAGCTTTTTATTTTCAGGATCATCAGTCCTTACTACAGTTAAGCCTCGTCACATTTTTTAAAAGCATGCTTATGTTAACGGATTTGAAAAAATCCGCGTGTTCATTTTAAATATTGAATAGGCTGAAAATTATTCTTTGTCGATCCGGACCAGAAACCCGCCTCCGGGGGCAAGGTGAATATTTAATTCCTCCACTTTTTTTACCGGTACATTTTTCTTTAGATCATAGTCTGCGGCATACCGGTCTGCATTAACGCCATCCTTGCAGATCGTAGCGCTATAATTTCCATTATCAAGAAAGTCCAGCTTGATTTTGATATCGCGAGGCGACCAGTCAGTCATTGCAGCAATAAACCAATCATTATCTTTCTTCCTGGCTGTTACAATATATTCTCCCACTTTTCCATCGAGAATAATTGTTTCATCCCAGGTAGTTGGAAGATTACCGATAAGCTCCATGAAGTCGGGTTCTTTTAGTCCTTGCGAGGGATTGCCTGAGAAAAACTGCATGGGGCTGTCATATACAACGTACATGGACAGCTGGTGGCAACGTGTACCGGGACTGGTAACAACACCACTTACAGGTCTTGTACCTTTTTCTGTTGCATTATTCAGCAGGCCGGGTTCATAGTCAAGTGAACCCGAAAGCATTCTCGTGTATGCAAGAGTAACATCGTGACCGGGAGTAATCCTGTTGCTCCATGCATTAAATTCCGACCCCAACACCCCTTCCCTGGATACGGCATTCGGATATGTTCTGCTGAATCCTTTCGGTGGAAATGCTCCATGATACATGACCATGATCTTGTGATCGGCGCAGGCCTTTGCGATCCGGTGATAATAATTTATCATTTTCTGATCATCGCGGTCCATGAAATCAGTCATTATAAAGTCGACTCCCCATTTATTGAATTGGTCAAGTGCAGAATCTAATTGCCGGCCGAGCGTCATTGACAGCGTCCACATAGCTATTTTAATTCCCTTTTCCTTTGCATAAGCCACAAGTGTGTCCATACTTATGGCTGGATTTATTTTGAACAGGTCGTTATTATCGCTCCATCCGGCATCCATCATGATACGCTCAAATCCAAATCGTTTTGCAAAATCAATATAGTATTTGTAAGAAGCAGTATTGAGCCCTGCCCGGAAGGGTACATCAAAAAGATTGATATCAATGATCCATTCATCAGTAATTTGTCCGGGTTTTACCCAGGAAAAATCACCTGCAATCGTGGGTGCACCCAGGCGATACACCAGGTCGTTACCGGGAAGCGACTTGTCTTCTGGCGCAATGATTAAAACACGCCAGGGGAAGCTGCGTTTTCCTGATGTTCTTGCAATAAAAGGAGCACGTTTTGTCACGAGCATTTGCGAATAGAGCTCGTTCGTTGATTTTTCTTCAAGGGGATAGCCTGCAAAAACCCCTTTGAGTTTGTTAGTGCCGGTTCCACCTAAAAACATTCCGGGATAATCATAAAGATCAGATTCGGTGATAGCGATCTTGGGACCTGTTTGTGGTGCAACAAGCACAGGTGAATAACCCAGTACCCCATTTTGAATACTATCCAACCTTATGAGTGGATATTCTTCTTCAAAACTGGTATGAAAAATATCAATATTCGGTCGTTTTTTTACCGTGGGAAACCAGGCTGCAGCATTACCTGGAAAATTAAACTCCGCCAGTTCATTAATAACAGTTATTGAATCCCTGAATGAAGTGGATATTCTATAGGCAACCCCATCATCATAAACCCTGAACTCGACCTTGAAAGGTTTTTTAAACTGGATGGTCAGCAAAGAATAGATATCCGGTATTATTTTTCTTTTTTCCGGTACAGGAGAGATAATCTGTTCGTTAATTTGTTTTACCGATGACGAGCGAATTGAATTTGATGAGAGAGCTGAATTTCCCGCAGCGAGCGCCACGTTATTCTCCAGTTCCAGGTCAATTGAAGAAATATCCAATATGCGTTTATTTTCATAAGTAATATAATAATTCAACTGTTTTGCCATCCATGTTTTTACACAGATTTTGCCCGAAGGGGAATAAACCCGAATTGTGTCAATTGCCCGACTTTCGGTAAACACACTGAGAAAAGCGAGGATAAGAATACAATGCCTGCAACTGGATTTAATCATATTTTTGGCAATTCACCAATCGTAAAATTTATCAATTCGGGTACAATTTCGTGTTTTTCAGATCAGTTTCATTATCCGGCTTCTCTAACATATATTGGATGGATATAAGAAATGATCTTATGGCTCCGTTCTAATGTTGGCGGGAACTCCATACGCACCTGGGGCAGCAATAATTATTCAAATCACAATCTCCTTACTCTTATATTTTTAAGCCAAACTTTTTCGCCATGATGCTGGAACATGATAAGCCCATCGGACGATTTGCCAAAATCCGGATTTTTGCTATACTTGCTTTATAGAATCAGCTCTGTCATTTCAGGTGAGCCCATTTCATACTCCACAACTTTGTTACCATTGAGCCAATGCTCTACATGGTTGCCTTTCACGATTAGCTTTGCTGTATTATATTCACCAACCGGTTTCAGGTGTTTGTGCTGTGGAATAATAAGATCATACAGTGATCCTGCAGAACGTATAGCAGCTGTGTCGTTAAACCCTATATCGTCCAAAAGCTGCATTTCAAAATTATCAAGCCAATTAGGGCTATTGCCATTATTTGATTGATGGGCGGATGATTCCTTCATGTGAAAAAAGATACCGCTGTTTCCGGCTTTGGATACTTTCCATTCAAAAGCAAGTTCGAAGTTCTTATAAGCTGTTTTGGTGACAAGATCAATATTGGGAACACCCGTTTGTGTAACCAGGGCGCCATTCACAACCCGCCAAGCTTTGCCTGGAAAGCTGTCCATGTTATAACCACGCAATTTGCCGGTTGAGCCGCCATTAAATAAAGTTTCCCATTTACCAGTTTGAGCATTGGCCACATCAGTTAGCAAGAGCAAAAAGCTGATGCAGAATAAAAAAAAGATTTTCATAAATAGCAGTTGACTAGATGATAAAAAAGAATAACCGAAACGCTCTCATAGGATGTCTGAAACTGAAAACTTCCTTTTCCATCTTGGGGCAGGACAGGTCTGCTCAGAGTCATTGACCAGTAATTAAGTATAGGCCTTACTGTCCAGTAAGATAAAGGGTAAATGTGATTAATAATTACTTTCTGCATAATCCATCGGATTTTTGACAGCCTTATGATACATAATGGGGATATGAACGAACGCATTTATCATTCATTGAATCTTCTAGCTTCAATAAACGTTTTTTGATTGGATCAAATCCAGCTTCATGTGACTTAATGTTATTAGCTGAGCTCCATGTGTGATCACTCATGTACTATTGTTTGGACGTTCGGAATGCCAGGAAGGCAGCTTCCTGTACTGCTTTTACGTAAATAAATTTTAGCTACTCATTTAGGTGATAAAAATATACTTTCATAATTTATATAATTCGCTCGCCGCATTGCTGGTTTCATAATTACCATTAAATTTATACAGACTATTTATACCAAAACTTGCCATTAGAAAAAGACTTGCTGATTAAAATTACCGAAGGCGATGAACTTGCCTTTAAGCAGTTTTTTGAATACTATGTAAAAAAAATTTACCAGTTTACACTGGGCTATGTTAAACATAGTGCTGAAGCCCAGGACATCACGCAAACTGTCTTTATAAAAATTTGGGAAAAACGATCTGAAATCAACTTTTCCCAGTCAATTGATGGTTTTGTTTTCACCATTACCTACAGAGTTATCATTGATGCGTTCAGGCGATCCAGCTCTAAATTCCCCGAAAAAAACAGACGGGAATTTTCTGACAATATGGCTTCGTCTAATCGTTCCGATGACCTGTTACATGCTCACCAACTTGAATCGTTGTATGAGCAATCACTTCGGAATTTGCCACCGAAAAGGAAGGAAATTTTTATACTAAGCAGGCATTTTGGGCTTTCAAACCGGGAAATTGGAGAACGCCTTGGCCTCTCCGTAAAAACGGTAGAAAATCAAATGACTGCAGCCCTGGCTACTCTTAGACGATTCTTTTTAAATTCAGACCTTATCCCGGCAATCATCTTGTACCTGTTTTATTAACCGGCTGAAAAATTGAGTTAGACCTTTGCCAGGCTCTTTTTTACGATTTCCATAGTGGCTTTCTGTCTGCCCACCACTATTTTCTGTGCTTCGGCTACTTTTTGTTTGGCTTTTTTGGGATTCTTCGCCACCCACAAAACGGTTGGTACAATGTTTTTAACTTCGTCATCCACGTCATGGTCAAACAGCCATTCACCCAATCCTATATCGCGCCACATAATTCCTTTACTGGTCTGTTCTTTAAACCGGCACACTATCGCGGGAATGCCATGCCCGATACACATAATGGGAGAATGTTGTTCATTGCCAAATATACCGGCCGAAAGTTTGTAAGTACTAAGCGCTTCATCAGTGAGCCAGTATCGATCGCGCCAAACAACTTTACTCTTGATATCATCAGGCAATGGATCGTACAACATTTCCTTACCTATTGCTACCTGTGTCTGATCTTCCGGAACGATCAGAATTTTCAGATCTGTTTGCTGCACTACTGCGATGATGGCATCCCGTAATGGTTTGTGATCATGTTCTTTCATGGCCTGGTTTCGGGCATCTCTTTCCGCGTTGAAAGCGGCGTTCTTGCTAGGAATTAACCAATAAGGGGTATTGCGATATTTAGGAATTACGCACATAAATTTCCCTTCTTTTAATCCATGCTCTTCCAGGAAAGTTTTTGCTGCAACATCGTTCAGTATATCAGTAGCAAATGCACCATCGGGTCCAAACTCCATTATTTTTGATGCAGCTCCATTAGATTTAGCAAAGTTCAAAGAAGCTGAATCCCTGAAAAAAGCAAAATCCGCCTTTGTTAGTAACTCTATCCCTTCCGGAGATTTATCGCTATAGGTAATTCCATAGATGCCATACGGTTTACCGGTTTCCTTTGACCAGCGGGCAACATCAGTTTTGGCAACCAGTGAGGGCCCTGATCCATGCAGGAGAAAATCACATTCGCTGAAAGCCCGGGCCACAGCTTCTTTGTCCGCACCCGTAAAAATTTCAAGGTTTGGAAAACGTTTTGAAATTATTTCTTTCGCGCCATTGTCCAGGGTATTTGCCCAGAGACGCACTTCTGCATCCGGAACATATTTCTCCAGCAGATGAAGTACACCGGGTGTATGCGCTATATCACCAATGTTTACCGTTTGCCAGCCAGATCTTAAAACGATCTTCTTTTTAGCAAGCCCTGCTTTTAAAAAATCCGGGAAAGTGGTTAACAGTCCCAATCCAAGGGTACCGTTTTTGAGGAAATGTCGGCGTGTTTGCATATAAAAAAATTAGTTAGAAGATTTAGTTAATCAGATAATTAAGTTGCTCAGATAAATTTGTGGTCAGATATTTTAGTTAGTCAGAGAATTTATTTAGTAAGACAAATTCCGTTGCCCAGAATTTAGTTGCTCAGAATTTTGTTGTTAATAGAACTTAGTTAATCGAAAAATTAGTTAGTCAGATACTTTGGTTACTCAGATAATTGTAGTGATTTTAATACTTTGGACGCTTACTGCATACTTTTTTCTAAATGCTCCGGAAGTTTTCTGCATAAGGATTTTTATTAATGACTTAGGAAGATTACTGTATATCGTTTGTTTTAGTTATTTCGGAAGCTTACTGTTTATTGTTTTCCACTAAATACTTCTAAGCTTACTGTATACTGTTTTTACCAAAGACTTCGGAAAGCTTATTTCATACTGGCTTTGATATGGTTCATGGATGCCCTCTGTCTTTCTTCCACCACCGCCATGGCAGCTTTTACTTTTGTTTTTGCCGCAGGATAATTTTTAACAATGGTTGAGAGCGCAGACACCAGTTCATCCGTCTTTACCACATCAATATCAAAAAGCCATTCAGGCAAACCGATATCTCTGAACATCCAGCCTTTGCGGCCGTTAGAAACCGGCCTGGCGTGCAGTATTGGAACACCTAAAGTGAGTGCCATAATAAGAGTATGTGGCTCCATTCCAAATACCACGCTGGCATGTTGCAAAATACCCATGGTTTCATCAGCATTTGTCCACCACTCTTCACGGCACACTACATGAGATTTTATATCTGCGTCCAGCGAATCATACAATTGAATTTTTCCCTGCAGCCCTTCTTTCACTGCTTCAGGAAATATCAATACGCGTTGCCCCGTATTTTTTACCCAGTAAGTAATCATTGCTTTCACTTTGTCGAGCCGCAAGCGGTCTTCCGCCAACTTTTCCGGGGTGGAACTAGGGTTCATCAGGTCGCCTGGCTTACCATCCTTCGAAGTATTGGTTCGGATGTTCACTGCCAAAAACTTTCCTTTCTCCAGTTTATTGGCCTGCAGGTAACGGAGCCCTGCTTCATTGTCAATAACATCAATTCCAAAACATCCATCGGGTGCAAACTCAAGAACCCTGGGTTTGAATGCATTTTCTTTTACAAACGCCAGTGAGTTTTTATCACGGCAATATACAAACGCAGCCCTGTTCAATACATCGCGGTAAAACAACATCGAAGGGGGTGCCATTTTATCAAAGGACTGCCCATATGGTCCAAACGGTATCTTGTTATTGTAACAATACAGCATAGGCGCTAACAAACCAATCATGCCATCCCAGTTATAGTTAAATAGACCATAGTTGAAACTCATGCCGGAGTTGTGGATATACATATTAGCTTTATCAAAAGCTTCTTTCAAATCGCTGTTCATAGGCGAATCTCCTTCCGAAAATAACCCGCGAACTATTTTTACTTTCGGAAAATATTTAGCTACCAGCGCTTCTGTAATAGGCCTGGGTGCTGCGTGCCAGAGTACAATTTCTGCATCCGGGATATAGCGTTCCAGGAGCCGGATTGTGCCGGGTGTATGGCCAATATCCCCAACATTATAATCATTCCAGGAAGAACGCAGCAATACCGTTTTAGTTGCACTTCCTTTTTTCTCTGGTGCGTTTGAAGTATTAACTGGTGCGTTTACAGTATTCGCAGGTGCGTTTGAATTAGTCGCAGCAGTAACAGATCCGAAAGCCAACGGAAGCAAACCTAATCCGGATTTCTTAAGAAAATCTCTTCTTCCCTGGTTAGTCATACGTTATTATTTGTGGTATCCATATTCGTTTGAATATAGTTCAGGTAAATTATCTAAGGAAGTTCAATAACCGGGATTTTGTTGGAATACCGCATCTGTATTGGCATCTATCACCTTTTGTGGTATTGGCCAAAAATTGTTGAAATCGCGGATGGTATTTCCGGATGATGGTCCATTGGGAACAGAAGGTTTAGAATTATATTTTCTTACCCGATCAACCAGGCGTCCCATCCGGATAAGTGTTCTCAACCGGGGTTCTTCTACCACCAGTTCCCTTGCTCTTTCATCGAGTATATAATCTTCCGTAACGGCAGCAGGTAATACGGGAATAGCCTTGGCCCGGTTTCTAACCACGTTAATATCGGCAGCTGCCATTGTCAAATCCCCCTTGCGGAAATATGCTTCTGCACGAAGCAGATAGGTTTCTGCTACCCGCATGCGACTAAAATCTTTTACGGAGTTTCCATTAAGATTATTGTTACCCAATTGTGTGCCTTCAATTTTCCGGAAATAAGGATAGTATTGTCTTAATGTATCTACAATGATATTGGTGAGTGAACCATCAAGTTTTACAATAAATAATTCGCCATTTGGCGTCGCTCTTCTTGTTTGAATCAGCTTACCGAAATATTGATTATCTGCCGGGTTATTGTAATAATAATCACGCCTTATATTGAACCTGGAATTTCTGATATCCGTATTATCTAAACTCCAGACATCATATTTAAGATAATTTGTAGGAGAGTTAACGCCAATTCCACGGCCTAAACTATCATTAGGCAGGCATGCTATATTATTCGGAGAGCGCAGGCGGTCATACTCAGGTCCCCAATATCTTATACTATTGTTAGCGGAACTTGCACTAAAACTTCCGCCAACAGTAAAATTTTCAAACTGCCATGCCCACATTACTTCTTTATTACCTCTCGACTTGTTGATCTGTCCATCTGCAAAAATATCGGAGAAAACATCTCCTGGCCTTGAGGCAGCAGCTCCGAATCTTGCAGTCATGATTTCATAATCTCCGGCTTCTTTGCTGATAACCTTGGATGCGGCCTCAATAGACTTATCATAGTTAGATGCATCCTTAGATTCCATCCCGATTGAAATATAAATTTCGCTTAGCAGGTGATAAGCTGCCGCCCTTGGTATTCTACCATCCGGCACAGTAGTAGGTAAAATAGCAACAGCTTCTTCCAGGTCCTTTGCTGCAAAATTTAGTACCTCCAATCTCGGGCTGCGCACAAAATCAAATTTTGGTTCAACAGTTCGTTCCGCCACAATGGGAACACCGCCATAAATATTAGCCAGGAAATTGTAGGTATATGCCCTGAAAAACAGTGCCTGTCCTTTTATGTTATTTCGTGCATCCGTGTCGATTGGTAAATCCGGGTTGTCAATATCCTCCAGGATCTGGTTTGCCCGTACAATCATTTGCTTATAAGCCCAATCCCAGTAAATGATCGTAGCATCTAAATTCGGATTAAGTAAGCTGTAATCTTTGTTTCCACGAGAATCGTTTCTTCCCCATTGGGTTAAATCGGTACCCACCGTCATGTATTCAAAATTGTTGGAAGCGATAATATGTTCCTGCCTGGCACCTTCATATAATCCTACAACAGCAGCATCATAACCGGCTTTATTGGTGAGCAGGTTCTCCGGGCTGAACCGATCCAATGGAACTTCATCCAGGTAGTCTTTACCACAGGAAAAACTAAATATGGCTATTGCGATATATGCGAGGTGTAATTTGTTTCTGTTTTTCATAATCACGCGCATTTAAAATGAAATATTTAATCCGGCTACAATTGTCCGCAGCAATGGCCCATTATTTCCAGGGCCTCTTCCACCTCCTCCATACTCAGGATCCCATCCTTCCCAGTCTGTCCAGGTATAAAGATTTTTACCACTTACATATACCTGGAGAGCTGACATCTTTACTTTACTCAGTAGTTGTTGCGGGAGATTGTATGAAAGCGAAACATCCTGTAGTCTTACAAAACTTCTGTCACCATACAAACCATAACCCAGCGGATTGCGATAATTAATGCGTGCTGCAGTGTTGATAGGATTTTCGGATGTCCAATAAGGCAGGTCTAAAAAGTTTGCCTGGTCGTAAAAGTTGCTACCAGGATTTATTAGAGATGAAGAACTATAACCACCCTGTCTAATGTTAAACACAAAGGAAAATTGGAAATTTCCGTAAGTCAGCATATTGGTTATTCCCATATTGTATTTAGGCTGGTTGCTACTAACTACTCTTCTGTCGGCAGGAGTGATTACGCCATCAGGAACACCATTGGGACCGCTGATGTCTTTGAATTTAATATCACCGGCTTTCGCCCCCGGAATAGAGGACAAATCATCGCCTTTTTGAAAGATGCCGTCAAAAACATAATCGAAGTTAGAACCAAGGGGATGACCGATGAACCAGCCGCTGGCAATATCGTCATCTTCAACTCCATCTCCATTAACATCTCTGCCAGTGAGCGCTACAATCTTATTCCTGTTGAAAGAAAATGCAAGATTGGTACTCCAGCCGAACATTTTCTTCTGAATGTTTACGGTTTTAAGATCAACCTCAAGTCCATAGTTTTTTGTTTGGCCGATGTTTCTCAAAAATGATTCAAAGCCATTGGTATTCGGAATAGTCTGGTTTAATAACAGATCAAATGTATTGGCAGTATAAAAGTTGATTGAAGAAGTGATCCTGTTCGAAAAGGCCTGCACATCTACTCCAAAATTAAAACTCTCTGTTGTTTCCCAGCCCAGGTTTGGATTGGCCAGGGTTGTTGTATACAAACCGACCGTTGATGCACTGCCATCGCCAAAAACATAATTTGATTGACCCACCTGGCTAAGTGAAGAATATTCACTAACGCCACGGTTTCCATTCCTTCCCCATGACGCACGAAGTTTTAGAAAATCAATTTGATTAACATTTTTGAAAAAATCCTCATCACTAACGTTCCAGCTCAGTGCTACAGCGGGGAAAACACCATATTTGTTACCTGCACCAAACGCTGAGTACCCATCTCGTCTAACGCTCAGCGTTAACAAATATTTACTTCTAAAGGCGTATCCCAGCCTAGCCATCGCTGAATTTTGTTTGTTCTCAGCTCCGCCCGATTCAATATTATAGCTATCGCCTATCTGGAGTGAATTGTAGGTAAGTGCATTATTGAAAATATTCTGGCTCGAAAAAAATGAGAACTGGTTTTTAAATTCATAGATGCCGTAAAGCAGGGTCAAGTCGATGTCGTGATCCTTTGCTATCAGCTTCTTATATTTCAGGATATTTTCTACGGTTACATTCTGACTTTCACCAATTCGTTTTGAGCCCGATCCCAATCGGTTTAAGGGCTCGTAAGAATTGTTATAGCCGAATTGTTTGGAGTCGGTTCTTGTATAGCCGGCATTTAGTTTATAGGAGAGTCCTTTGTAGATATTTACATCTGCGTAGGCATTGGTGAACAAAATATTTGTAACGGATTTGGCGTCGTTCAGGGTATGACCCAAAATAGGGTTGGATACCAATCCAAGATCCTGCGGTAATGGTCTTGGCGAAACACCGTCATCGAGATAAAGGCTTGCAAAAGGACTCAAATAAGTAGTAGCAGTAAGGTCGGCTCTTACGCCCGAATTATCCCTGGATGAATAACCTGAATTGATTCCGATTTTCAGCCAGTCGGTAGCATTCACAGAAAGATTTAAACGTGTAGAAATCCTGGTGAAATTATCTCCTATCACCGGCGATTTGGCGCTTGATCTTGCGCCGGAAAAAAAGTAGTTCACCCGGTCTGCTTTTCCTGAAACGCCTACTTCAAAATTTGACATAGGTGCATACTGCTTTATTTCTTCAAATGGGTCGATAGAAATTCCGGCGTCAATATTTTTTTGTTCAATTGGCTGAAAAGGAACGGGCCCACCTTCTGCAATTACCGCGTCTTTCCTGGCAGCGAGGTATTGTTCTGCATTTAATAAATCTGGTTTATTGGCATAGTCTGACACACCGTAGTAAGAGTTGACTGTAAATTTCGGTTTGGAAGATTTTCCCTTCTTGGTAGTAATTTCTATAACCCCATTTGCTGCCAGTGAACCATAAATGGCGGTGGAACTTGCATCTTTTAAAATATCGATGGATTCAATGTCACTTGGGTTTATATCTGCTAAACTCCCACCTGCATACATGATACCATCCAATACAATCAAAGGGTTGTTATCGGCGGAGATGGAATTAATACCACGAATAATGATATTTCCCGACTGTCCCGGTCTTCCATTATCTGTCATCTGCACACCGGCAGTTGTACCTCTTAGTATCTGCGCTGCGTTCATATTCGGCTGCAGTCTTGTTTCTTCGATATTTACTCTTGCAACCGCCCCGGTTAAATCTTTCTTCTTCGCTGTACCATAACCGATCACCACTACTTCACCAAGACTGCTGGTAAGACTTTTCAACTCTATCGTTAAGTCTGCGATATTCCCGGTTAAAGTCATTTCCTGTGGCTCGTATCCAACATAAGAAAACACCAGTATATCGCTTTCCTTATTCGCTTCTATAGAAAAACGACCTGATGTATCTGTGGTAGTTCCGGAAAGCGTTCCCTTTATGTTTACGCTTACCCCTGGCAGTGGCTTTCCTTGTTCTCCCAATACCGTTCCGCGAATAGGGATAACAAGCGCTCTGTACTTGCTATACTCAGTAGTAGCTTTATCATTAGTTGCCTTATAATTATTAACAGGTTCATTTGCCGGCAAAGTAGTTTTCACTGCACTATAAACATATTCTGAAGGCGTGACCCGGGCGATTTTGCCATCTGTTGGAACTATAATGATATAGGTGTCTTTTTTTACTTTCCTGAATTTTAAGTGAAAGTCTTTCAGCAGTTTAGTAAGCGCGTCTTCCGCATTGGATGAAGTGGACCATGGGGCTTCGGTTTTTACCATAAGGCCATTCACCATGCTATCATCGAATAAAATATCAACGCTGTAAGTTTTCCTGATTTGAAAAATGGCCTCACGCAAATGAAGGCTTGTGCCTTTAATTTGTTTGTACTGGTTTTGTTTGCTGTTAACAGCGTAATCCTGGGCTCTAAGGAGTAGTGGCAAAAGAAAAAATACCAGGGCAGTGATAAATTGAAATTGTAAGTGCAGGGTTTTCTTTTTCATAAACAATCGTTTTGCTTTTCTAATCAGCATTTACATTAAATGAATTCAGTACACGGATAATAGTTATTGCTCTTTCAAGGGTTATCGCTCTTTTAAGGGCTGTTGCTCTTTTAAGGGCTGTTGCTCTTTCAAAACCGAAGTCTTTTCTCTTAAGATTATTTTCTCTTTTGATTGTTCTATTTCCAGATTGTAGATCTCAGATATTATGGTCAATAGCTCACGTGCAGATGTTGCACTAAAGGAGCCGGTTATGGTTTTATTACCAATCGTTTCGTCATTTATAACTATTTTGTCGCCAAAAAATTCGCTGATATGGCCTATCACTTCATTCAGGGTAGTGCTTTCAAATATGAAGCGATGATCTTTCCAGGGAATAAAATTGCTGACAGGTTGCTGGTGTTTAACAGACAGCGATCCGGCTTTGTCAGCAGTCACCACATCACCCGGTTTCATCAGAACGGGCTGATGTTGTTCATCATTAAAGCGAACCTTTACCGAGCCTTTTTTTAGTATAACCCTGTTTTTTTGATTACGGCTATACATCAGGAATTCGGTACCCAGTACTTCAACATTTAACGGGCTGTTGGTGGTAACGAGGAATTTTTGATGATTAACCGTGTGAGTCACATTAAAAGCAGCTTCTCCCTGTAATGCAACTTTTCGATCTCCTTTATTAAAGCCCCATCGGGGAACAAGCAGGCTGGAATTGGCATTGAGCACAACATGACTCCCATCAGCCAGGTTAAACTCAGTGACTTCTCCAAAATCAGTTTGGTAATGAATGTATAAAATCGATTCCCGGTAACCATATGCAAAAAAACCAAGGGCAAGGATGACAGAAGCAGCTGCGATCCACCCGATTTTAGAAGCCCTAGCAAAAATATTTTTAACGTGACTTTCGGTTACGGGAGCCTGAGCTATCTCAATTTCAGGCACATGAAATGAAATTTCAGGATATTGGGAATTTGCATTTGACTGATTAACCAGGTGATTAACAGTTGCATCCCGAGATGCATCCCGGTCAAAAAGTTTTGTACTCAAATTGTTCCAAATCTGTTGTACGTCCGGTTCACCGGGTTTCTTTTCAGTATCTGTAAGTGACATCAGGTCCCAGTTTTCCTTCATCCAGATTTTGATTAGCAAGTCCTTCTTTGGATCTAATAACCAGCCGATCACCTCCTCTCTTTCTGCAGGTGAACATTCATTGAGAAAAAATCTATGTAGCTCGGATTTATCCATAACAAACAATCTTCTTACAGTTACAACGCATAAATTTTCCCTAACCCCTATTCTGATTAAATATTTCTTTAAAAAATTTTGAAGAAATTGGGAGAGTGACAATCAGCGACTTAACTGGATCGGGAAGAACTTGGGGTCTTCATGGACGAAATTGGTTTTATATTGTAAGGTAACATGTATCTTCTAAGTGCTGTACGTCTTTATCCTTTAGATCTTTCTTGTATCTCTCCTAAAACTGAGATAATCAATTTACCTCCGTCCGTAATCGATGTCGGTATTACGATTTACCGTAACAAAGAGTTTCTCCGCATACTAGAGTTGAAATGAATTAGGTGCCTTTGATAGGTTCCGGTGGACTTTTGTCTTTATCTGTTCTGCAATATCAACGCTCATTATTTAGTTGTATGTCGAAATTGGAATACTAGTATTTACGAATGCGGCGGGAGCTAGATATTCTGGTGCGGTGTTGCTGACTTCTATAGTAGCCTGTACAACGTCGGTATAAGCGGCGATGTAACTGAAAAATACCCTGATGGATCACCAAGAAAACTTTCCTTTGTTCGCACATTTAAAAAATTCATTCAAGTTTTTTTATCGATGTGCGAAAAAGCAAATTATTGGATTCAATGATTTAAAAGTTTTCAGAAACGGAATGAGCTTATAGGCCATTCCAAAGATGGTCATAGCGCTTATCTTAATGTAAGATACTTTGCAAAATTATGTTATCATGTGTTCTTCGATTTTTCGACTTAATAAGTAATGCATATCCTGGTCCCAACAATTCGGATGAGAATGGTGAGAAAATTTATACAACTATCATTAAAACCTCAACTGCGACGGTGGGCGTGATAATTTTGCATTGTATAAGGAACCTCAATCGTTACAGGATTCAAGATTTGTTATTCCTACTATCGCGGAGAACATTTGGATAGCTAAATTTTGTTAAAATGGTTAATAGGGATTACGCCATTGTAATACGCGATCTAGCTACTCCATGTGTTTTGAGATAAATACCGCACGGTAAAACTCCGACTCATAGAAGGGTTTAATTGTTAAATAACTACTGATGAAGATAACTAAAAACGTCCAAGGTTTCTTAAATTTCGAGTTCTGTCTCAAATTCCCACAACTCCTTGAAATGCCGGGTTTAACGCCCTTTTTCGCTATAATTTAGGTTCGCTTCCATTTAATCAAAAAGAAGCTTATTTTGTTTAGCAAATGCAACATCTTACCACCCCAATTATATATAATGTATGCTAAAAGAGGTTGAGTGGTCCGCAGACCGAGCCTATCGATCTGGAAGCGAAAATGAACCTTTAGAGTTCTATCTTGACGGTTTGTGTAATAGCCGACAGTTCGACCTGTTGTTAGGTTATTTCAGTTCTTCTGCCATTAGTGTTTTATCCTTGGGGTTTGCCACCTTTCTTTATTCTGGAGGGATAGTAAGAATGGTTGTTAATAATATTATGTCACGAGAAGACCGTGACATAATTAGATCAGCAAAACAAAGAGATAACGCAAGTCATATTATTGATTTAAGCGATATCAAACAATTGAAAAGAACCTTAGACGATTATGGCAAGCATTTTTTTCAATGTATTGCTTGGCTGATTTCTAATGATAAGATTCAGCTAAAAATTATAAGACCTAAAAGCGGAAAAGGTATTGCCCATTACAAATCAGGAACTTTTTCTGACGGAAATACTTCAATTGGATTTAAAGCGTCTTGCAATTTCACGGCATTCGGTTTATTGGAAAACCTGGAAGAGTTGGATGCTTTTTTGAGCTGGGAAAACAGTCGTTCCAGTAAAATGATCAACAGGCAAAATCATGATTTTGAAAATATATTCTCTGGTAGAGCTGAATTTGTTGATTACCTCGACGTAGACGATGTTGCCATCGCCATCAAAAAAGAGTTTGGAAATAAATCACTGAATGAACTGATTATCCAGGAAAAAGAGCTGATAGAAAGAAAAAGTCGTGTCTTAGAGAATAAACGACTTAGGAAAGTATTTGAAAAAGTGATTACCCGGATAGAAGAAATTATTAGAGAGCCGAGGTTTCCTTACCCATCCGGTGCAAGAGGATACCAAGCTGACGCTTATGAAAGTTGGAAAGCCAATGGATACAAAGGCATATTTGCAATGGCGACCGGCACAGGTAAGACTATTACTTCTCTAAATTGCGTCTTGAATGAATTTAGGGACAATCAGGACAAAATATATCATGTGCTGATTTTAGTTCCGACTATTACCTTGGTGGAACAATGGGAAAAAGAAGTTTTGTCCTTCAACTTTCAGGAAGTTTTCAAAATCTCATCGAAGGTAGATTGGCAGAATCGCGTGACTACATTAATCTCAACGGCAAGGCGAATTCCAATCTCATTTGCTTTAATCAGCACATACGCATCTTTTGTAAAAGACAAGTTCCAGAGTTTGATTAAAGACTTGCCCGATGATACCATATTTATTGCTGACGAGGGGCATAACTTGGCTTCACCTTCAGTTATTGCAAAAACTAGGGATTTCAAACTTAAAAAGAGAATTGGCCTATCAGCAACTCCTAAAAGGATATATGACCCGGAAGGCACTGCAGAAATGGAAGTTTTTTTTGATGACAATGAACCCTACACTTATTCCTTTTCAATGGAACAGGCTATAAGAGAGAATGTATTATGCCAGTATTACTATTATCCGCATATCATCAAACTAACCGCGCATGAAATGGCCGAATATGTAGATATTAGTAGCCAGTTGTCAAAACTATACCGGTTCGGAAAAGGGAATCCCGACAATGAAAGCAGAATTGAACGGCTGCTTTTAAAAAGAAAACGAATAATTCATAAGGCTGAAAATAAACTGGGAGAAACGATAGATATTTTAGGCCGGCAATTTCAGCAAAAAGGAAATCTCAAATACACATTTGTATACGTACCCGAAGGAGAAACTTTTGAAATCCGGGAGGAAGGCGATGAACCCGTTGTAGAAAACATAAGATTGATAAATCAATATTCCCGTGAAATTGCCCGGATAAATGACAGTATTCTGGTCAATCAATTCATCAGCGGCATGGAAGACAGAGATGAAATTTTAGAACAATTTCAAGAGGGAAAAATTGATGTAATTGCTTCAATGAAATGTTTGGATGAGGGTGTAGACATTCCCAGGGCAGAGACAGCGATCTTTTGTAGCAGTACCGGCAACCCACGTCAATTTATCCAGAGAAGGGGAAGAATACTGAGAAAGCATCCCGCTAAAGATAATGCTGTTATTCATGATCTGGTCGTATTACCAGATTATGAAAAAGAAGTTGAAGGTGCTGATACATTCGAGCTAGAAAAAGGGCTAGTAAGAAAGGAACTGGAGCGGGTCATGTATTTTGCTTCGCTTTCCAGAAACCCTTTTTTTACAGAAGATGTATTCAGAAATGTTTGTGCGCACTACAATCTTAATATATATACTATTCAAACCGAACTTTCAACTGTATGACAAAAGAAAATATATACAAAACCTTCCTTGACGACCCTCTTTTTATCGAGAAGAATTATATCACCCAAGACAAGGTTGAAAAATTGAAAATGGCGGAGCCAACCAATACAAAATTGTTAGAAGTAATTAAGATAGCTATTAATGGAAACGTTGATGGTGATTCTGAAGGTGTGATTTCCAGGAAAATAAATCAGTATCTCAATAAATAATACCATGATAATTGATAAGATTGATCTTGAAAATTTCATGTGCTATTCCGGTAAAACGAGTATGCTTTTCAAGGAAGGGATTAATGTGATAGTTGGGGATAACGGCTATGGCAAATCAAAACTGTACGATGCCTTCTATTGGGTGCTTTATGACCAGGTTTTTGAGAGCAACAAAAAGGAATTCATAAAGACGGGATTGTATAAAGAAAACCTAATATCAGACAAAACCCGGTATGAAACTCCTGTTGGTAAAATCACTGCCAAAGTAGCCATCACATTCCGTGACCTCGATAATGATAAGGTCATAATTATTGAAAGAAGATACTCCGCAAATAATGACAATGGAACAACAATAGGTGACAATGGCAGCGAGCTGTCAATTATGAAAAAGGATCTTTCCTATTTAACGGCACGTCTAATATCCGATGAAGAAGAAAAGCAACGGATTCTAAGAACCATCCTTCCTTTTGAAATTAAAGATTATTTGTGGTTCCAGGGCGAACAGGTGGAATCTATCATTGATTTTAATAAACAGGACAGTCTCACCAAAGCGATTAATGCGCTTTCCAGTATTGCAAGATATGATGAACTCAAATCAATCGCCGTTACTGCTGCCAAATCGGCGAACAATGAATATGATAGGGACGTAAAAAGATTAAGCAAAGACAGCGGCAAAAGCGAGCAACTAAGTGCAACCAAAGTCAAGCAGGAAGCTAAAATCGTAGGCCAACAGGCTGAGTTAAATGAAGTAAACGAAAACCTGTCAAGAGCGGAAGCGAGATGCGAAGAGCTATTAAATAAAATTGAAGATGCACAAAGAGTCAATGAACTCCAGCAGGAGAAAAGGAATATACTAGCTCGGCTGAATGAATTGAATGAAGAATTAAAAGGGGAACAAACCTCTTTCCACAGAAAAATGTTTCGTAGCAAGTGGGTGCTTAAGGGCACCACAGTATTGCATGAGCAATATGCAAGGAAGTTCTCCGCTTATGAACAAAGGAAGTTGCAAATGGCAACGGAAAAGGCGGCACGCCTGCAACTGGAAAATGAGACTGTCAATCAATTACAAACACGCCTGCCGTTTAATGTACCAGAGCCGAATTACCTTGAATGGATGCTCGAAAAAGAAAGGTGCCTCGTTTGTGACAGAGAAGCGAAAACTGATTCAGAAGAATGGAGAAAAATAAAGGAGTTACTGGACCGGCCGCAACAGACGACTGTGAAGAAAAGTGAGGAACCCTTGACACTTCATGATTTTAGTGACGATTTCAAGCGGTTATACCAAAACGGGCTGTCACTCAATGGCAGAATCAATGAAATTGACGATGACATCAAAGAGGCCCTTGCAAAACGAAATAACCTTAATAAGAAGGTCAGGGATGCAAATAACGAGGTGGGGCGAATAGAAGAAACTATTCAACGACTGCTGGCTGAGACATTATTGACTACCGAAACCGCTAAACACATTCTTGATGAATACTCTGTCCATAATAAATATGTAAAAGATTATACAGAAGAAAAAATAAAGCTTGGCCAGCAAATAGAGCATTCAAAAAATATTTTGAAAGGTGTGGAAGACCAGCTAAAGGAACTGGTAACCGGTGAGATTCCCGCATGGTTGATCGAAAAAAAAGAAATATTGACTGATTTTGAAAGCGTAGCAATTTCAACAAGGGACAGGGTCTTCAATAGCCTGATTACGCAATTGGAGAAGGAGGCTAATACCCATTACGAAGCGATGACCTCCGGTAATAGGTCCGCGAAAGGGCAGATCAAATTGCGTAAGCTCCCCAATGGTAATTACATGCCTGAGATAATTGACGATGCCGGAATACCGCTGCGGGGCATAAATACCGGCAATTTGATTTTGGTAAAATTGTCAGCGATTATGGCAATTATCTCAGCTAAAAATTCCGGGAGGGCAGCAGAATTATATACGCTCATTACAGATGCTCCGACGTCTGTCTTTGGCGAAGACTATACAATTGGGTTTTGTAAAACTGTCAGTAAAGTTTACAAGCAGAGTATTATAATGAGCAAAGAGTTTTACAAAAATGAAAGTCTCAGGAACGAATTATTAACGAATGCTGAAATTAAGATTGGAAATGTTTATATGATTTCGCCTTCGATACTCGCAACCGAACGGGATAACCGGAATAATTTGTCCACTAACCTTAAAGCATTGAATTAACATGGAACTCCTTAAAAAAATTAAAGATAGAGCACCTGAATACGATGCTGTTCATGAAGACCTAATTACGAAGTTTACGGTCGTCCAGGGAGGCCGGGCAGGAACCGCCGGTGAAGGAACTGCTTGGGAGCAGGGGAAATATTTCTCTACCAAATATGAAATCTATATTTATGCTGCCTTACTTGGACTTAAAAACGATTACCATATTCCGCTTAGCGTAAGCTCGAAAAAGGAAAAATTCATAGAGATCAAACACTGGCAACCGCAGGATTTGGCTGACTATATTGTAATGAGTGTCTTAGCTAAATACAGTACTGATTTTAATGAGCTAGAGAATAAGGATGATAAAGAAATTGAAAAAGACATTCTGGCCATCAGAAAGCTAATGGAAGAATATGCAAATGGTGGATTTGATAAAATGCGTGCAAAACTGGAAACCGAACCATCTTTTTTTGACAATAACGATAATTGTTTTATTGATTTATTAGAGAAGCAAAAAATGGTTACTTAGAGATTCCTAAATGACCATCCCATAGTAAATTGTTTGAAATAAAATCATACCGACTTTTCACGTAAGCTGCCTTTCCATTTATTCCATTAACTGACAATTTTCGTATTAGATCCTTCAATTTCGGAAAGTCGGCATACATTTTTTTATACCCCCCCTCATGTAATGTATCAAAAACAGATTCTAGTTGATTCTCATATAACATGTCTAAAAGATTTGTCAAGTAAGATTGGAAGATACCCTTAATATCCCGTTCCTTGATTCTGCTGATTGTTTGCTTTAACTCATTTAACGGAGAACTATAGAGACCTAAAATCGCATCAACATTTTTTAGCAGATGCTTCTTAGTTATTAAACCCTTCAAATAGAAAATGCAAAGAATGTCAATAGAATCAATGATTGTTCCAATTTGATTAGATAAAAAAAGTTCAATGAAAAAAGTATTAGCCCTGCCATCGTCGGTCGCAAAAAGAACCCGATTACTGTTTTCCATAAAGTCATTTTCACCCCATCGACTAAGGTATAGAGACAATAAAGCACTCTGAAATTCACCATCGCTTTCCTTGAGTGTTTGTCCAGATACAATTGCAAAGTTTCTTACAAAAGGAATACATTCATATTTGATAGAATCTAGTTCACTGACATAATCAGATAAATGTAAGTCACTAATTAACTGATTTAGTGTTTCTCGGGAATTGTCATAATATGATAAATATACAAATTTGCTACTACCAAATTCAGCTATAACTTCTTTAGTTATAAAAACATTCTCAAAAGATTTATCTAGAAGTTTAATTAGACTATTATCCTGAACAATGTGAAGTAAGTTGGATATTGTACATGCATCTAAAACAAGAATCATTTTGCTATTTTTTCCATGAGGGAATTTCTGAACTTATCTTCTCGACAAATTCTTTTGTAATACTTGGTGGGATTGGGTTTTCTAATAAGGCTAATTCTAAAATTAACGACAATGTCTCATTAATTTTTCTTAACGATTTTCTACCAATGTTAGATATAATGAACTTAATTGACGCTTCCTGATATGGATAATATAGATCATTATCATTTATAAATTCCGGTTTTCTAAAATTTGGATGATTTAGTAAATTTCTAATGTATATTAAAGATTCTTCCTCATTTGGTTCATCGAAATCAATATGAATTTTTGCCCTTGATGCTAAGGCCTCACCAAGAATGATCGACAAATCTTCGAATGCATCAAAACCTTTTAATGTAAAATTTAGAAAAATTGTAAGATTATTAGGGGTTTTATCAATTAACTGTCGAAGAAAAGTAGTGAATCTATCTTGAGTAATTTTTGGCAATGACTCAATGTCTTCGAATTCATCTATCCAAAGAAAGACTGCGGAATAAATTTTTTTTTGATGGGTGATAGTATTAAAAATACCGCTTAATAGATTTACAATTTGCTCATCATCCTCTAATCCGAGGGGCAAATTGAGTTTTTTGAGAGTGGCTTTTGTTATATCACCATATAGATAGTCCCTTAAGGCGTCCTTTGAATTTTCAAATCCTATTTCTGGAAATAGAGAGTTTTGAACTCCGTCCACTCCAAGAAATTTTTTTAAAAAAAGTCCTATTATACTATCTGTAGTATTTGCTTCAATAATACGCGGAGCCTCTGCCTTAAACTCGGTCTTCACCAGGCCAAAATCTTCCACTATATTTTCAAAATTTAATTGCCCCATTAACGATCTTAAAAACGATTGTACGGGATCTTTTGTACTTCTAGGTAGATTTACTTTTATATTTTTAGTCTTCTTGCCAAAATTGTCATGAATAAAATTTGTTTTGGTATAATAATTAGCCGCATGAGTCTTACCGCTTCCATATCTTCCCCAGTTAATCACTATTCTTGAAGGAGATGTTGCTATACTGCTCTGTATTCGTTGATTAAGTTTTTCTTTCAATTTGTCCATGCCTATCCAAACTAACTCCTCTGCTGTGTTAGATGGGCTAATTCGGAAAGGGTTATTTGTCAGTTTATAATTTTCAAAATCCATTGCCTAAGTAATTTTCTTTAATGAGCCGTCATTTTCAGAAGGAAACCAATCCATTATGTAACCTTTTCCATCTAATTTAAACAAATATCTTTTTATCTCCCCATATTCGAGAAGAATTCCTTCTCTAAGCAAACACATAATAGCAATATATTCAATAGCTTGAGAAGCAGCAATTCGATTTGGTGCAAGGGTCTTAAAATTTATGAAAGCATAATTTAAATATTTCTCTATTTTTTTATCTGATTCGAAGTCCGCTTTTGGATTTAAATCATAAATTAATGAAAAGGTTTTTACGTAGTCACTCTCCACAAACGCGTCAATGTCGAATATCTCATTAATTTTGCCTAACAATTTAGTTCCGGACCCGGAAAGCTTTAAGATGTTTTGTTTATGCTTAACTTGATCTATCAAATCAAGATCTAGAAGCCAGCTGATGCGAGGCTCAATGATGCTTTCATAACTTCTTATCTTCAAGGTCTTACTTTTTTGTTTTCTTTCAAAGTCAATCGCCTTGTTCCTCAAATCTTTATCTAGATACGGTATAGCAAGATAACGTGTAATCTGATCACTTAATTCCTCAAGAAATAATTGCTTAACAAATGCATATTTACCAAATTTTGTGTCGCCAGAAGATGCATCTTTTGAAAGAATTGATAGTATTGTTTTGATGTAGAAGAAATCTTTTTGCAACAACTGTTTTAGAAAAAAAAATTTATCCAATGCGTTTAAAACGAAAACATTTCCAGTTCCCACATTAAGATCAAACAGTGATATTGGCTGAATAACTTTTTGCTCTTCAATAAATTTGAACTTATTCCCTTCCTTTTGATAACGTTCTTGAATCACTTTGTAAACTTTAGCGTATTTCGTTAAAATGTATGAATAATTGTTTCTTGCTATGATCGAGAGAGATTCAGCTAGTCGAGTATAAGGCTCAGACGAAGCACCGGTTCCTAAAGATTCAATAATCCCTTTACTATCCTTCCTATAATAAAAGGAATAATTTTCTAGTTGCTGTTGAATTTCATTAGACCCACTGATTCTTTCAAAGTATTTATTGAAAGAACTAATAGATATAAAATCTTTATCAAAATATTGCTGCACTAGTAGCTTTAGATAGCCAAGACGGCGAACTTTTGTATGTGTATTTATATGGTCAAACAAAATTCCAGAAAAATTTATTCTATATTAATAAATTAGATAAAACAAGCAGCACAACCTTCCCCTTCAGCTTCTTCTAAAACAATATCTTTCCAATCTTTTTTTGTAATACCGGCCTTCTCTTGTTTTTTGATAAAATCTTCTTTTATCCGTTGCATTCTTTCGGGTAGAACTAATTCTGCAAGCGATTCATCCTGGCACCAAGTATAGCCATCCTTTTCATATTCCATTGCTTTGGCAAACCGTTCAGGGTGCTGCTCATAGAGCCATACCCATTCAATTTTTTGCTGGAAGAAACAGAAATAACAGCCAGACCGGCTGCGGGCATACTGGCCTTCTTTACCATTTACTACAAAATCAACTTTCTTATAATACTGTGGTATACCCACGCCACTTTTTTCAAGAATATTGAAAATATCATCCCTGATTAAAATCTCATCATTGTCAATAAGGCCAAAACCATGTTCCTGTGCCAAAGGATAGTCTGTTGTTTTGAGGAAGGAAAATACCATAGAATTGAACACCTTTACATCAGTTTCCATGAACTGTTGGAGCTTTTGAATGGCAGTATAAGATTGGGAAACCGGCTGCGCCAAGATTTGCTCAAATCGGTTTGTAGTAGCGGCGAAATCCAGACTCTTATACAACCTTAGAAGCTGATCAATATTTTTATTGTAAAGGACTTTAATAATTACGTCTTCACTCCAAATATTCTGCCTGAAAGGAAAAATACTTTGAATATTGGACTTTCGGGAAATATATCCTTCCCGGTCCTCATCACCTCTTATACCAACATAAGAAATCACCGGGTCGTTGCCGACAAATTTCTCAAAGGGTTCGAGTTTCAGTTTCTTTGTACACCATCTTGAATTGGAAGACGGCAGATACCCCCCATACATCTTTAGAAAATGATCAAAGGGATCTTCATTTTTTCCGTCAGTCGCCTGGAGCTGAATAATCTTTTTTCCCAGATAAATTTCAAGATTTTTAATTAACTGATAAGTCTCTGCTAATTCTTTCCCCGTATCACAGGTATAATACTCAATATCCAGTTGAGGATATTTATCCTTCATATAGATAGCAAGTGCAGCACTGTCCTTTCCCCCTGAAATTCCTAATAAATGCCTGACTTTTTTCATTTTTGTAATAAGTCTTTTAGAATATTTGCGAGCGCTGCTATATTAAGTGTCTTATCCTTTGAAAGCTTCGTCCTGATAAGATTTTCAACTTTGCCTACTTCAGCTCTCTTCGTTTTGGGCAACCGCACTAAACTCTTTTGGATACCGTTAACAAATGAACTCATTTCGATGCCTAATATGTCTTCCTTTTCCTCATCGAGATCAGCGGGAGAAAGATTGGTCAGGCTGTCGAGCTCCAGCATGATGTTTTTAAACTTGTCATGCAGCAAAAATTCCTCCTCGTCCCGGATAATTTCAAGAGATTTACCGAGGACTGCTTGGCCTATTGAATTAAGCCACGCTTTTCTATCATCCAACCCTGAATCTAATCGTTGAATGAAGGTCTTCTGATGCGGCAAACATAAATGCTTTTTCAGTTTTTTAAACCTGCCCTGCAATCTCTTTTTATAATTATCAAAGGACAGCTCTTCCCCGATAAATTCTGATAAGATAAACACTTCAAAGCGGTTTAATAAGCCATCATAACTACCCCGCAATTCACGAATAGAATCTTGCAATTTAGTTATATAAGCATGTAATTTTTCTTTAGACTTTTGTAAGGACTGCTCAGTATAACCTAAAGCCATTGGAAAATCTTCAAAGAATGATTTTTCCGGATCTTTCGGATTCCCGATTGCATCACGCAATGCAAGGGTTTCCTTTTTTAATCGTTTTGTATGCCGTGAATATTCTGGCAACCCTCTATAAAAAGTAAGAAAAGGCTTAATCGTCTCAATAAAGGTTTGGTTATCGAGCTTTTCTTTGGAATGCTGATTCAGGAATACGCGATAACTGTTAAAAATATCCAGCTTAACACCTTCAATATCAAACGTTTTAAATTCGTAATCATTCGGGTATTTTAACATAAGCTCCAGCACTTCATCCGTAATGTAGGGGATGTAGCCGCTTTCACCAAACAATGCGTAATCATCACGTTTAATAAAAAAGAAAGACGCAGCCCAAAAGTCTATTAACCCTTGTTTCAATTTGAATGGCCGCTTCGTAAGTGGGGCCATGTATTCAGCAATCGACCTCCGGGATTGCTTTGCACTGTTTAAAAACTCAATTGAGTAATCCCATAAGTGATTAAACGACGATTTTTTAGAAACCTGTGTACTGAAATTTATCTGATCTGAATATAACGTAATACCATTTTCCTTTAACAGCGTTAGATAAATCGTCTTTTCTGGCGGGAACTTATTACTCTCAAAACCAAGATCCGGCTTGTTCCAGTTATCAACCAAAGCTCGGAGATAGTTCTTCTTGGCGGTATGAATAGAACCGGATATTTTATGCTTATTAACCAGTTCGTTCTTAAACACCGGTGTTTTTGGATACACCTGCAGACATATTTGAGAAAGTAATTTGTTGAAATCCTTCTTACTGGCAATTTTTATTACCTGCCCTTTGAAAATCCACTTCAGGTCAGATTTCTTTGAGTACAGGTTGTTCATGATATAGTGCGTCAGCAAATTTTTCTGATGAAGCAAAATGTTATTGAGCTCCTTTACGGCGACGCGGTCTTCTTCATTTTCCGCAATTACTTTTTTTGTTTTTTCAATCTCAAAAAGCTGATTATTGATCACTTTTGAATTTTGATAGAATCCGTAAATGATAGCTTCTTTCTGATCGACAGATTCCTTTTTGACTTCATTAATAGTTATTTTTTCATTGAAAATTAGATTAATAAACCCATCAATTTCATCCATGGGAACTTCCGAAATAGGATGCTCAGAAATTTTGAATTCAAAAATCCGCGGTGTCCCGTTGAGATAAGAATAAGATTTAGCAAAGACAGGTGGTAACGGGTAATACCTGTTTAACAGTGTCGCTATATCGCTGATTTCATTTACTTTTTTCCCCGCTTCTATTAAGGCAGAAGAAATATCTAAGTCCGTTCCCTCCGACAATACAAACCGCCTATTATAACTACGGAAAAGAATTATTTTTTTGTTTTCCAGGTTATCTATCAGTTTGCTCGCGTCTTTAATACCCAGACAAATGGCTGCATATTTAACTAAAAACTCCTTTCCCAAATCAGACCCCGCAACTGAATTCATATTAAGCAGTCCAATGGTCTTTAAGATTTTGCCATAGTTTGATATTTCATCATCAAACAATCGCTCTGCTGCATCTAAAGAGCTTTTGATGGCAGCCCAGGTCGCGAAGTCCGGGTTATATCGAGAACTGATAAAAGAGTAAAAATTGAATTCAAGATAATCATATACACAGGCAATATTATAAAAAGGATTTTGCGTTTTATCAAAGCTGTTAATTCCGGTATGATCCGTGGATTCGAGAAATGAAAATAATGACCTTTCATTTTGTCCATACTTTTGCAAAGAAAGCGTTAGTATATTGGCCGCCATCAAATCAAGGGGAAACAGTTTTTCGGAAACCTCGCTCGCATAGCCGGGATTAATATTAAACACTTTTGACTTTTTAGTAAGTGCCAAGGCGAGTTGTATATCGGATTCAACCTTCTTTTCCATTTTTCCAGTCTTCAGGTGTTCTGAAGCAAGGAAAAGTAGCTGTTCGATTGGTTCGTTGAACGTAATTTCTCTGAACCTACCTTTTACTTTTGACCATTCCTGTTTCTGCGTATTGTTTAAACCAAATGCATACGCATCAAAGTTTTGATGAATGGTGGTGATCAGAATTATGTTGTGATCAGGATTATTTGCAAATTCTGAAAGTTGTTGTATGAAGTATAACTCTTTTTCCGGAGAATTTTGAGATGCAAATTCCAGGAACTTACCAAACTCATCAATGCAGATGACAAGTAATGGGCTTTTCTTGCCTAAATCATGATACTGGTTAAAAATTTCCGAGAGTATATTTTCACTCTTGTGCTTTGATAGATTGATCTCAAAAAAATCTGCAAACGCAGTAATGACAGATTTATATTCTCCGATGAAATTGATCACTTCAACTGCGGGGTTGGACAATAAATTAATTGCAAAGAATTTTTTCTTCTTAATCAAGCTTTGCTGAAATGCCCATAAAAAAGAGGATTTACCCGTACCATACGACCCGATAAGATTGAAAGAACGAATACCATTCTTAAAATCACTGGTGATCTGATTGACAACTCTGGTAGCATTCGGTGTCGGTATATAGTGTATTTCCCGGCCGGAATCACGTATAATGTTGGTAGATGTGGTGAATTTAGTTTGCATAATATTTATCCAAAATTGATAATGCGGAAGGTTTCTTTTTGAATTGTATTTCCTTAACGCCTGCCTGATCGTTAAAAATGATGTACCGATGCTTTGCAGCAATACTCTCAATCTTTGCAAGTATTCCTGACCGGTTCATTGCGAAAACAGTTCCTACCCCGTTGTAATCCTGTTCAAGATTGATTAAATTAATTGATAAATCGAAACCTTCAGTGTCGAGAATGGCAAATAAGATTACTTCATCAGGAATTTCGCGCCTTTCACTATTTTCAATTAAGAAAAAGTCTTCCCTCCCTTTACTGAAAGACTTAACAAGGTCTAATTCTGTGAGTAGTCCGGAAAAATTATCTTCTTTGTCCTTAACTTGCGCATCGGAACGCAAATACATTTTTGACAGCACTGAAAAATCTTCCAAGAGTGTTTTTTCATTTGCCTGGAAAGATTTTTCAATCGATGATTTTCTTTTAATGTAGGCAATATAATTGTCTCTGGTAAATTCCATTTTCTCTCTGCGCAGCTCATTAAAGACAATTGAGTAACTCGACGAAAAACCTCGCTTTACTAATTGGTAGTGTAATAACCATAGGCTTGCTTCATCCTCCAGGTACGGGTCGTAACCATCATCAGCCAATAGCTTATCTGCGAATGGAGTTAGCACATCGTCAGCTGACAGGAGATCAAATGCCTTCATCCAAAAACGAATGGACGTCACCATATTTTTTCCCACTCCCAGTACAACTACTGCATCTTCATCATTGAAAGATTTCCCAGATTTAATCAGGTCATAGCCCTTCTTTAACCAAAGCTGCCGGCATTGAAAGGATTCATGACCACTAAAAATGTATTTTTTTGCCATAAATTCGGTAATTCGTAAAGCTAAGTAATTGTGTTATAGCATATTCGAAGGTTGTAAATATGTGAAGAACTAGTATTTTGAAGTTAGCGACCTCAAAATACTACATTTTTTAGCAAATTAACCAGACGGTCTATTCTTGGAAAACCTAAATCTTCAAATTGGCTTAAATACCTAATTGCGGCGGAAAATCCGCAAAGACATAGGGAGTACCCTAGTGTAGTGTTATCGCCATTGTCAGCGTTTCGTTCCATAGCAAGTCAGAGAAGTTCGATAGAAACTCTTTCTTCCAGTTATAGATCTAGTCATAGATCCGGCAGGATTAATGGTAAAAGATAATTTATCACATAATGTTGGCTAAAAGAGTTCATATCAACTGAAAAATATTCATTCACTTAGCTGGAACTTAACACCAAAAGGCTACAACTAGTGAAAAATATCTATCATGGATAATTGCTGCAGCTTTTGAACTACAGGTATGTCAGCCGCTGCCCAGTCAAGTTGCAGCAATTCAGTTGCGGCAAGCCACTGATAGGCAATATGTTCGGTCAACGATATCTTATTATTAGCTGCAGTACATACGAAACTTTGTAAAAATATCCTAAAGTCCGGATATTGGTGATCTACCACAGGCAATTGCTGAACTACTTGGATTTCGAGTTGCAACTCTTCGCGGATTTCCCGGATCAATGCTGCCTCTTTAGTTTCGCTAGACTCCACTTTTCCGCCGGGGAACTCATACTTATAACTGATATATTCATATTTATGTGCTCCCTTTTGTACGCACAAAATTTTCTCGTTCCAGATTACTACTCCAGCTACAACGTTGACTATTTTTCCCTGATCATCCTTCATACAAGTTGGAAGCATTTTGGTTAAAGGAACATTATCGGTAATCTAACCAGCGATGCAAGCTTTATCCCACTGCAAGTTTTCCACTATCCTTCCATAGATAAGCAGGCATAGGTTGCTTTAGTCTCCATTCGATGCTCATAGGTTTTGATCCTTGTGAACTAACAAATTCCCCCTCTCCAAGAAATATATAGGGCATCGTGATTCCATACTCATCGTCGTTCTGTTCGCGAACAAAAATTAAAATCTTCTTCCCTAACCTTTGGTGGTGTATATAAGAAAGTCCTTTGACGGAGTTTTCTGATGTTGCATTTTGTGACTGCCAATGGAAAAGAGTGTCATTGATAGCATAATCCTCATACATTGTGGTGGGTGAGTATTCCCTTTCTGACTTTTTCAAAGTGATAAAGAGGGCCTCCGCGTTGATTACCTTATTTTCAGCGACTCCTTCCCGATTTGAAGATGCTTTTTCAAAGGTGTGTAAGCCAAGCGCGACCAGAATTTGATTTCTGTTATAGCGACTGTGCAACTTGAGGGGAAAGATGAAAGGAAGGTTTGCTGGTCGCTCAATAAAATCGATTGAATATTTCAACAAATCCAGAATTTCAGCCAACTCTGATTTCAACGTTGGATTTAATGCCAATCGTGCTAGCCCACCGGTTATCGCCGTAATATTTATTTGAGGGCCAGGTTGCTGCCATAGATCATAGTGTAACATCAAAAGCATAACTTTTTCCTCTGAGGACAGCGCTTGATGATCGAATTGATCTGATATTACAAAAGTCGAAAAGTTCAAATAAGTCATCGAATTACATCTTAGCAATCGTTTGATGCATCCAATAATTTCCTTAGCATTGGGTTCATCGAACTGCGGAATAATGTCAGCCTCATAACATAATTGTTTCCAACTACCTTTTTTGTAAATCAGTTGTGGCTCTAGCCCATGAAAATCTAAAAAATTCTTCAAAGTCAAAGGCATGGTAGATTGATGTCTGAAATTCTTGATCTTTTCAACTAGTTGCTTGCGATTAAATCCAGTCGCTTGCTTAATATTATCGAGGATAATTTTCTTTGCCTTCTTTTCAAGTATAATTGAACACCCAAGCGGTAAGTGAGGGAAGTCATCTTCAATTTCTTTTACAATTGAAGTATGAGTTTTACCAACCAGCGCTCTGAATTTATATTCAAAATCATATTCTGGCCTGGAGTTGCCGACGAAATCAAGCACTGTCAAACAATCCTTGCCATCGGCTAAACGAAGCCCCCTGCCCAACTGCTGAAGAAAAATAGTGAGACTCTCAGTTGGCCGCAAAAACAAAACTGTATCAATTTCAGGAATATCAACACCTTCATTGAAAATATCTCGCACAAATAGGTAATTGATTTCGCCCTTTTGCAGTTTCTGTCTAATTGCAACCCGGTCATCCGAATTTTCACTAGTGAGACAAGCCGCCTTTAGACCTGCAAGAATGAATTTATCAGCCATGAACTTTGCATGTTCAATGCTTACACAAAAACCTAGAGCGGTTACTTTATTTATATCAGTTAAGTACCTTTCACAATTAGAAAGAATATCATTCACTCGCCTGTCATTTTCAGTGTAAACTCTCGTCAACTCGCCAATTTCATATCGCCCGTTACGCCATGACACTTGGGTAAGATCTACGTTATCAGACAGTCCGAAATATTGAAAAGGACAAAGCAGCTTCCGGTTTAGCGCTTCTGGCAATCGAATTTCGGCAGCGATCACATTCGAAAAATCTTTTAAGATGTCAGCACCATCGGTCCTCTCTGGTGTCGCCGTTAAACCTAAAAGTACTAATGGTGTAAATCTCTTCAGTATAGGTCGGTAGCTTTCAGCTGTAATATGATGGACTTCATCGATCACTACATAATCATAAAAACTGTCTGTAAGACTAAGTGTGTCGTGCTGGTTTGTTAGTGTCTGGATCGATGCAAACACATAATCAAATTTTGAGGGGCTTTGGCCGTCGACCCATAATTCACCGAAGTTTGCATCACGTAAAACATGCTTATATGTCTGCTGAGCTTGTTTTAAGATCTCTTGCCTATGTGCTATGAAAAGTAATCTGGCTCGCGGATTGTTATTCTTAAATTTTTTATAGTCAAATGCAGAGATTACCGTTTTTCCTGTTCCAGTTGCGGCGACAACCAAGTTCCGGAAGCGATGGTGAACTTCACGTTCTGATTGAAGCTTTTCTAATATTTCTGATTGATACGGAAAAGGGTTTAGATCGAAAAAAGTTGAAATCGCGTTGGCTTCTAACAGACTTTGTTGGCTTAGCGCCGTACGGAGTTTCTGATCATCCCGACCTGATTCATACAATTCGAAATCTTTATCTTCCCAATAGGTGTCAAACGTTTTCTGACATTTGTCAACTATATGATGGATCTCTCTAGAGGTGACTTTCAGGTTCCACTCTAAACCGTTCGTTAATGCGGATCTGGAAAGATTAGATGATCCAATATATCCGGTGTGGAACCCTGATTTCCGGAGGAAGAGATAGGCTTTGGCGTGTAGTCGTTCGTGAGAGGTATTGTAAGATATTTTGATCGTCGTATTGGGAAGTTTGGACAGGAAGTCAATTGCTTTAGCCTCAGTTGCACCCATGTAGGAAGTAGTAATTATTTTGAGCTTTCTACTACTATGCGTGAACTCCTCCAGCTCTGCCGCAAATATCCTTACTGCTGAAAATCGAATAAAGGATACAAGCCAGCAAATTTCATCCGCGGATAGTATTTCTTTTTTTAATTCGCTTTCAAGCGATATACCTGCGTTGCTTCCAGTAAACAATTCACTTTGACTCAAACGGGTGTATGGCATAATTTCGCGCACCCTCGCGGCAAGGTCGGCATATCCGCTATCAAGATTGATTAGCACCGCTTCCAAAATTTTTCCTTCAGTGTCAATGAGGTTTTCACTAAAGTCGGAGTTGGGCAGTTCCTCTGCCAAAAATCCGATAATCCGGTTTGCAAGCTCTATTTGCTGAAGCGCCCTGTTTCCATCCTTAATTTCATCTAAAGCAAATCGGATGGCCTCGGATAATGATAAGCTCAGATACCTTGATGCCTCTGCAGGATCAAGCTTGGTGGTATGAACATAATAGTGAGCTCGATCAAGTTGGGAGAGCTTTTGCGAGATTACGGTTGTGATAAGTTGTTCGTAGAGTCCGGTTTGAAGCATGTAAGATGGATTTGGATTGAAGGCGACACACAAGATATTAAATTTCCATTAACACAAACATACTAAATGCATGCCTGGACTCAGGTAGTACAACTTTAGAATGCCACGAGTTATTAATTTTAGGCTTGAGTAACAGTTGTATTTTTCTGAGCTCGTAATTAGGCATTACTCTGTCTTACTCATATATTGTGTACAAAATAACAATGGAAGAACCGATAATACCACCCAACGAAAAAACACCATCGCAGGCTACCCAAATTATTGGATATGTTTTGCTGGCACCACCTTTATTAAGTGTACTTTTATTTTTTGTGAATCTGTTCGATAGCACCGGCCGGATAGTAAAACTTTCAAATCTAGGGGCGCATTGGACAGGTGACTATGCGTCAGATGGTGGAGGATACACTTCTGCTGCACCCATTTACCTCGGCCTTATGGCAATCGCTGGTGCATCCTTATTGAAATCACGATAAAGAACACCACGTTTCGTAGAAACAGATTGCCTTAATTTTTTGGCTCTCATAGAGAGACAAATCAGAATAAGGCATGCAACATCTTAGAGGGCAACTTTGCTGTCAAAGATCGGATCTTATTTTCCTAACTTGTACCTATATATGAATTTCTCTGAATAACCCAACCTAGCAATGCATTTGTTATTCCGTCGCGCAGATAACTTCCTGTGCATAGGAAACACAAATGCGAATCTGGATTTTATGGCCAAATGAACCGAGTCGCGAAAACCTATTAACTTCTATGCTCTTTCCCTAAATCGTTTGAACAAGTTGATTGATGAGACAATGCCGTTTATCAAAAAATTCTTTTCCTGGGTAATAAATTTCGATAGCTGTTCTGTGAACCCATCAGAATTTCAACATGAACCCAGCCAGGACCGGCACAATTTTTCTGATAATATTTCGTTCTATCGATCGTCGCTAAAGTCGGCTGAATTCGTTTTATATCCATATCCCTTCCGCTACCCTTATCAACCATGAAAAACCTGATTCAAGAACTTTATAAAGATGAACTCGCATCGCCAAGTACCAATTTTTTTATTCTAGACGCGGCCGGCGAGCCACATTCGCACGAAGACGTCGACTTTGTGAAATATGGATATTCTACCGCTAGATATAATAAGATCAATCCAGGTGATCTCTTCCTCTACCGCCGACCCAAGAACGCCTCCCGTAACGGAGTATTTTATTTCTATGGATGTGGGAAAGTAGGTGACTTGGTAAACGTTACTAAACAGAAACAAACGTTCAATGACGTCAATATAAGCATATCAGTTGTAAAACCTCTGCGCTTAGAACGATATGTTCTGGCTTCAGATCTCCAAGATTACTCGTGGAGCTGGAAACCTCGAGGGAAAGATTGGGCGAATTTTTTTAGTCAGTATGGAATGAATCAGATCAAAAAAGAAGATTTTCTTGCGATATCACATCTGGGTTTTGACGGGAGTTCCGAAACTGATGGCGAAACTTTAGAACTCGAGGTTATGCTTCATAAAAAAATGCAACAAGAAGATTATTCAGTTGAGGACGTCTACGGAAAAGTCAAAACACGCGGGACTGCTCAAAAAATATTCGCGCAGCAATTGCAGGAAAATTATAGAGGCGCGTGTTGCATTACGGGCATCTCTACAAGATCATTACTATGCGCGTCGCATATTATCCCTTGGAGCGAAAACACCATGATAAGAATCGATCCAACGAACGGCTTGCTCCTTTCACCACTAATGGACAGACTATTCGACAGATATTACATAAGTATCGATTCTCAATATAAGATTCTTGTCTCTGATCGAATCGCTAAGGATTAACCCCTATTCAAAGAGGTACAACCCATTCATGGCCGACCAATTACTTTGCCGAAGGATGAACGCCTTTTCCCTAAGCAAGAATATCTAGAAATCCATCGAGCAAGGTTAAACATTTAAGTTCCGTTTTTGATCGACTGTATATGTCGAAGTATTCGGGTATTAGTATCTGAGCATGTAGTTGCCTTTTCTAAAACGGGCTTCCTTGAATTCAAATCAATTGTATCCTCTGCGTCATCCCTATTTAGGCTGGGGAACCCTTATTAAGACACTTATGAACCTATCGAAAAAGAAGCAGGTTCAATCTTAACACGTAATTATTTTCAGAGACAGCGGGCCATAGTAATTGCAATTAATCTGAAATTCCTATAATATTCAGATGACATCAACGTTTTGATCGTTTCAAAGCAGTTGCACATCTAAAGACAATCCTTATGTCGGTCACTATAAACATTAAAGGGAATAATGAAACCAATGAGTTTCAAGATGCCCTTTCGTTGAAACAAATGTTCGAAAAGGAGTTTAGTACTAAAGAAATAAACGGAGAGATATTAATCATTTGTAATGCAACGCTATTCGGTCAGACTACAAAAGATGTGGATCTTATAGCATTAGGCTCTTTTGACAATTATCGATGCAAACTAAAAACAAAAGCGGTCGGGCCAAATAAAGACGAGTTATCTCTGACTGAAAGAACTGTTTTTGTTAATAATTTCTGTTTTTGTTTCGAATCAAAAAGACATAGGGCGGAAGATGTACAACTAAATGGTCTAAATCTGTTAGTAAAGTACAAAAATAGGTGGTCCGATGCTACCACTCAAAGCGAAAATCAAAAGTATTCTCTGAAAAACTTTTTCGCGGATCGCCTCAACTTTTCTCCATATATCGCAAACTTCATTTGGCTAAAAAATATAGATTGGCAGTCTATTAAATCTTTGCTAAGTAACAACGATAAGCTGTATACCAAGCACAATTATCTTCCAAACATATTTTCCTTCCCTTTTCTTATGCAGCTCGCTTGCGTACAGCAACCACCCTACAATGGGAGAGACAAGGATGGAAACTATAAAAATTACTGCAGCTTTTCGAGCTTAAAACATAACGACCAATTTGACTACAATCGAATGTCAGAAGCATTTGATTTGTTTACAAAAGTGAAAGAAGGGGTTGGGAATTTAACTAGGAAGAAGATTGAGCAAATCACAAAGAAATTACTTGACGATCAACAGTATGCGCAGGCAATTGGAGTGAAGCTTATCGTTATTGCCGGCAGAGCTGGAACGGGGAAAACCATGAAATTACTGAGGATCGCATGCGATCTAGCTATTAACAATGGTGCACGATCATTAATTCTTACGTATAATCATGCCTTAGTTAGTGACATTAAGCGAACTCTGGCATTGGCTGAGATCCCTGATGGCGTGGACAGTTATTCGGTGAACATCACAACGCTCCATAAATTTGTGTTCGAGTTAATAATCGGATTCGGTTTGGTAAGCAATCCTGTTGACCCAGAAAAAGATGTCAAGTTTATCCCTGATTTTATAACAAAATACCAGGAATATCTGGAAGAGTTGAACAATTGCATTGATGAAGGTCTCATCCAAGAAAAGGAAATTCAGGATTTAATGCGCAGCAAACACGATAAAGTGGCTTGGGATTACATATTAATTGATGAAGCCCAAGACTGGAATGATCTTGAGAAAAAGCTAATCTTTAAAATCTTCGGGAAAAATAAAACCATCGTGGCTGATGGTATCGACCAGTTGATTCGATCGGCTAAAAAGTGTAACTGGATTCAAGGGCTAAAGCCAGATATCGATTTCAAGAAGACAAACGAGAAACGAGGTCTCCGTCAGGAGGTTAATTTGGTCTCATTTGTTAATAAATATGCGAAAGCCGCTGGCATAAATTGGGAACTGGAGCCTAAGCAAGAACTGATCGGTGGGAAAATCGTAGTTTCCTTAAGTGCATATACTAAAGAGCTTCATGAATTACACCTGAAGGAATGCAAAAGAAAAGGAAACTCCGAATATGAAATGCTGTTTCTCGTTCCCCCCAGCCTTGTGACAAAAGGAACTACCATAAATAAATACAAGGATACAATTAAATCGAGCACTTTCAAATTCAAGTCCGAGTTTGAACAGATGGGCATCAACATTTGGGATGGGACAAGCCTTGACCTAAGAACCGAATATGCTGTTGACGTAAATCAGCATAGATTGCTTCAATACGAATCTTGCCGAGGCCTAGAAGGTTGGACGGTAGTTTGTTTGGAACTTGATCAATTCATTAAATGGAAAATGGAAAAATTTTCTGATGACGGTGGTAACGAGTTAGCTCTAGAATCCCTAGAGGAGAGACGACATAAGTTTGTGTACTTATGGTCTTTGATTCCGCTTACACGCGCCATCGATACGTTGATTATTACGATCAAAGATCCTGGCAGCGACGTAGCAAAGCTTTTGAGGAAAGTTTATGAGGAAAATCCTGATTTCGTACAGTGGGTTGATTAGATAATGGTTTAAACAGAGTAAAGTTCTAACTATGTGACAAGTTAAAGTTTCATGTTGATTAGTTAGGACGACAGCGATATTAGAAGAGCAAATTGAATTACGGTATACTGGCTTGAGGTAGAGTTTATTACCTTCAAGACCCGACAGGCTCGCAATAGCTTAGTAGTTAAAAAGCAGTAATGAGATACGTTCATAAAGGAAAAATTGAAATTGGAATTGAAGTTTTCCATATCAGAATTTTTTTCGAGCTTACAACGAACTCTATGAAGATATTTTCATTTGCACCTTGGGGGTGTGAATGAGATTTTTTTATAGTGAAGGAAAATGACGGCGAATGGTACGATTACTACGAAGGCGGCACTCACATGGCTTTGGTCCTTGGTCAGTATATTGAAGAAATGGAGGTATGCTCGTCTGAGAGGACGTGGACTCCTTTTGCACTCATGAAGTCGAGTCAAGAATTCGGTGTTAAGGGGTTAACTGCCAAAAAGATATTGTTTCTATCACAATTTAATTCAGTATCTCTACAATCGTCCCCTGGACCACATAATGAACCAATTTCCCAACAATCGGCTGTCCAAAACTCTGTGTTAGCACTTTCGCATAAGCATCCAGCTGTCCGGAATACTTCCCTGCGTAAAATTCACTCTGCGGGTTCATTGCCATTGATTCAAAATGCCCTGGGAAGCTTTTATGATCAATCAGCACAAGTCCTTTGTCTGTTTGCAATACCAGGTCAGCAATACCGGAAACCACCTGGCCGGAGTCAGGGCACATACTTGTAAGTGGTAGTTCGTGAAACATCGCTTGAGGCTTATAGGTATCCTGAATAAAGCTTGAGAACACTGCACACCGCCGGTCCAACTCTTCGAGAGATAAATATGCGGCCATTCCATAACCTTCTATCAAACCTGCTATCTTCTTCAATCGCACGGCCTGCGGCTGTGATGCCTGCCACGAAGTAATGACGTTGTGTACACAGGTTCCAAGATTCGCATATTGATCAACAGAAAGGTTATTGACATGAATCATTTCCTGCTTGTAGCCCAACAGCTTTATCAAAACGCCTGAGCCGTCCATATTTAAAGACGATGGACTGATGTATTTCAGGTCGTATGCTGTTGGAGTACATACAGCAGAGCGATAGATCTCAACAGTACCAGCCTTTTCATTTTGGTGGACATTAGCCATTAAATTGGCTAAATCTACCGCACTCAGAGCAGGTCTTTTGATTACCCTTGCAGTTATGCCTGGTGACTTCTCTCGCAACGATTTTTCTTCTTTGCCACCAAGCCAGGAGTTTAATTCTTCCGCATTTAGAAACCCGGTTATACCACCACGGCTATTGCTTTCCAACTCACAAAATGTTTCGCCGTTGAAAATTGGTAGCACGATATGATCACGTGCACGGGTCAACGCAACATACAGCAAGCGATCTTCTTCTTTTTGATTTCGTAATCCTGATCCCAGTCGCAAATCCAATTCGCCTGCACGGATATCAAGATCCTGGGAAACACCAGCCAGGCTTTTTTTCAGCGCAAACGGCCAGGGTAAAAAGATGATTTTCTGACCACTTAGCAAATTACTGAGCCCGATATCCTGCGGATGAGAAACGTGAATCGTATTAAACAAAGTTCTGCAATAACCGGAATCATTCAACTTATTCATGGCAAAAACCACTGGCCATTCAAGACCCTTTGCTTTATGCACAGTCATCAATACTACTGCATCCACACTCTGATCTGCCGGCACATCTTCGCAAGACAACAGGCTATTCAGAAAGCCCTGCATACTTGCTGCTATGCCAGCGATAGCAGATTGCTCCTCAAACTCAGCTGCCTGCGCTATCACTTCGTTTACTACAGCCATGCGCTTGCCCTCATCTCCCCATCGCGCGCAATAAGCCGGTAAACTTGTTGCTGAAATAAGATGCGTAATTGCCAGGCTAAGCGGCATCTGGTCCAATGCTTCTGCCTGCTCCAATACAACCCTGGCTGCAGATGAATGCGCTGCCCATGTTAGATTACCAGTTTCGTTTTCAAGATGCTGTAACCGCATCGTGATTATTTCTTCCACGTTATCCACCGTGTCTTCCAGCAGCATCAGGTTTGCGGCAGCAAGAGAGTCGCGCGGATTAATTCTTAAGCGGATGAGGCTTGTTATCCAAAGTACTTCTGCCCGGGACGAAAGCCCAGACGATGGTGCAGCGACCTGTATGCCTAATGAACCAAGCATTTCCGCAGCTTGTGAAAGATGACTATTTGACCTGAATAAAATGGCTATATCTCCACCACGAATGACACGCATGCGGCAGAGTTCTTTGTCCCAGATCTGCCGGCCTGATTCAAGCAATTCCCTGACATAGATGCCCACAGCTCCAAATTTGCATTCATTGTTCATTTTTGGAAACTCAAGCAACTCCAGGGGTGCAGACGAATAAGATTTCTCCCGATTGAGTGCGTCTTTGCAAGGCTTAAGTACGATCTGTTCATCCTTCAAAAAATTGTTGAAAATACCTTTGAACATTTCATTGACAGCATGGACTAATCCGGGACGTGATCTATAACTCGTGTCCAGGTTATAACGTTTGTTGACAGGGTCTCTGTCCACCGACTGCATTGCTAGTTCAAACAGTTGACTGTCAGAATCGCGGAAACCATAGATCGCTTGCTTCGGATCCCCCACCCATAACGAGTCATTCACAAGCATACTTAGTTCGGAAAATATCGCCAGCTGTACCGGGCTTGAATCCTGGAACTCATCAACCATCACGAGCCGGTAACTATTGCTGATCTCGTTTCTCACTATCTCATTTTCACGTAACATTTTTAAAAAAAGAATTTCCTGATCCGCAAAATCAATCAACCCCCTTTCTGCTTTGTATTGTTGATACGCATCAATCATTTGGAATGCCGTATCATAAAGCAAATAAATCAATCGCGTGTAATCTTCGGCGAACTCGACAGTTCGATGATATGTTGATACCAGGGCACATAATTCAGTGTACCACGGATTTTGCCTACCGAAGTTTACTCCCGGGGAAGCAGTCATCCCACTAAATTCTGCATATTCCCTAAGTACTCTTTTTTCACTCTTCTTTTGTAGTTCTTTGAGCGCCTCAAGATTTGATGTATCCTTTTGTGTCGGACTGCCTTCCGTCACCGATTGTTTACTCGCATGAATTTGTTCCCAAATTCGTTCGATTGAAAAACCTTCGTCTGTGTGTAAAAATTCCCTTGCCATGAGTATTGTTTCTTCCCTGGAACGTTGCATAGCTTCCATATCGAAACGATAAGCCCGGAATCTAATGGCCAGATTTTTTGCGAATTGAGGCCATAACGTTTTCAAATTGTTTTTTCCATGACTTGTATGCTGGGATGAAAACAGCGAAAACCTGGCTGACAGTTTATCTAATTCTGTTACTTGTCCAGGGTCCACTGCAATCTGCACGAACTCATCAAAAAAGCGGTCGGCCCCTGTCTCATCCAACACTCTCAGTTGAGGACTGATTCCAACTTCCAGGGCGAATTGTTCAACAAACCTGCTGCATACCGCATTTATTGTACCTATAGATGCGTTGGCCATGGATTGGGCCTTTTCAAATTCACCTCGTTTAATCAAACGCTTACGTACTCTCTCTTTTAATTCATCTGCAGATTTATTTGAAAACGTTGTGAGAATAACTTCTGAAGGTTTACCGTCACCAGTTATAAGGAATTCTGCCAATTCATGTGCAAGTGTATATGTCTTACCGGAACCAGCGCCGGCATTGAAGAATTTAATCATGTCAAAAAATCATTTAATGTTTCCAAAAAGCAAATCGTAATCGGCATCCCACGGAGTTTCTTTGTGTCCATCGTCATCCTGCGCCAGCGAATACAACCCCTCGCGATCTTGTGACTTAACATAGTCTAAGTCTGAAGTATCAGTCGCATATCCAAGCTCCAGCTTACCCGATTGAATTTCATGAAGACGGTATGCTAAGCCTTTCTGCACCTGTTGAATGGTTGTGTGAAAATCAACAGCTTCATCTGCTGCAATCTTTTCCGAATTAAAAATGTTGCTGGTAGCAGGTTCATCGCGCGTGAGTACTTTGGCTTTATTTACCAGGATATAACCTGACGCGATCGAATTCGGAGCGAGTTGTCGATACACGGCAAGCTGAAGATCTCTGCCGGTTACAATTTTTTCCCGGTATGTATTCACGGCATCTGACCATTTAAGATCAAAAATATAATCTCGGTTTTCTTTATTCAGAATTAGATCTGCCCACCCTTTGAATGCCTGTTCACCAATTTTACCGGTGAGTGCGACCTGGCTGCCAACAATCGAGAATTTGTTTGATACCACAAATTCGCGAAGACTTATCACTGATTTCACCAGCTGCTCAGTGTACGCTGACAACATTTGCCTTTCCCTTACTTCGAGAAAAGGAAATCCTTCTTCTGCCAGTATGTTGTTCAGAGTTGAACGTATGAGTTTCTGAAACCGGTCTTCATCATTCCAGCCAGGTGTATTTTGATTTTCGGAAGTAAATAATTTACGGATCACCCCATCAGCTATGTTGCCCCGAAGCTGTCGCGCTTCCGGAATATCAACAGAAGCGTAATGCCGCAGTTTAAGCTTGTAGCGAAAATACCAGGTGGCAGGATGTTGCAACATATTCTCTAAAGATGTGAAGGACTCTTCCTCAATGCTCCCGGTGCCTTTCGGGATATTGAGATATGTTACAGCTTTAGGCAATGATATACTCGTTGCCTTAGCCAGGAGTATTACATCAGAATCCCATGGCATGCTTGCCATTCCGGATTGATAAGATTTCGTAATAACCTCCATGTTGATTTTGCACTTCAACTCTTCCAGGCAAAACGGAGCTATTACATTGACTCCATTAATTCGTTCAGGCACCACAATTACTAACCTTTCTTTCGCGGACAGAATCATTCGTTTCAAACCGTGCGCATATATTTTTGCTTCGAAAGCTTCGTCCTGTACCTCCCAACCCTGGTTGAGGAAATAATCTTTTTCCTCCTTATACCAATGCATGCTGAGACATGTTTTGGATTCTCGCCACGAGGCATTCATCCATAAAATATCCTGGCTGGCTGTCCAAACTGCGCCAGGTTCGTTTACCACATTTTCTGAACCGCATTGCGCTTCTGTGATTACGGAAGGCGCTTCCAGGAATATCTGGGATTGAAGTCGCTCGAGGCGACCAGGTGAAATTAATCTGTCTTCTTGTGTAAGTGTGAAATTTAATCGTTGGCACAGCACCGATAGATTAGCCAATTGAACAGAGCTCTTTTTATCGGTTGCAGCCCGTTGTAAAGACCACTTTTCGAGTTTAGAATAAACGTCTTTTAAAAATTCAACATCGAAGGAAACAGGGCCGAGCTTCTTTTTATTTTGTAACCAGAAATTTATCGCTTTTGTCTTTACTATTGGTTGCGGTAAATCTTTTATTTTCTCGATATGTGTATCGATTGCACTCTGCCATTCCGGATGATCGAACCCAGGCTTTTCGGCGAATAGCCCTGCTAATTCTCTCGCAAGTGTGCGTGAGAATGGTGAAGCAGGTGCATTTAGAAATGCCAACACCTGCCTTGGGTCAGCCGGACTGCGAAACATGGCCGTTGCAAGAAAGAAAAGTTGTGAAATCTCTCCGGTGCCTGAAGCGGGTTGCCAGTAGCCAACGGGTCTTTTGGCAGATAGCTTCAGTCCGTGCAATAGCCCATGATCCTGGTTGACGATTAAAGGTTTCCACTTTCCTATTTCCTGCATGGCATGGATGGCATTTGCAGCAGCCATATCATCGGGGAAATGCAGAATTAATAAGGAATTATCTCCTTGAAGTGTTAATGATTTATCTTCTTTACTGAATGACCGCTGCAATACACTAAGATCTGTTCCTGATTTTGCTTTTGGAGTCGCTGGCTTTTCTGTGATGAGTATGTTTGAAGGCAGATGTCGAATCAATTGCTTGAACAGTTCAGGGAAGAATTTTAAGTCATTGATTAATTCTACGCTGGCATCAGGTAACGATGATCCAGGGAGTTCTTCGAAGATAGCATTGATACGATCAGGCAAGCCTGCCCCTGCGGCGTTCAGTTGTGTTTCAATTCTCAGCAGCTCCTGCATGCGTCGCGGGAGATTTGAATTATTAACAGATGGATTCCAGCCAGACATTCGCCAGCTATCCCAGAGTTCGAGGATGCGGCGTGACAGTCCGAGCGAATCCGTTTTCCAGGAAGCTTCGAATGGGATCTGACTTTCGGGCAGTTCCGCCAGGAGAGCTTTCAGTTTCAGGATCCGGTCCATCGCGTGAATTTGCGGACGTTGCAGGCCGAGATGAAGTTCAATAAAGTTGACAAATTTTTCGGGGCCGGCCAGTAGAACGCCGGCATGCGTACCGGGGTCGCAGTTGCTGCAATGGGCAACGGTTTTATCTCCGTCGAGGCCGAGAAATATAGAAAGACTCTTCATATGGCTTTTTGTGGACGTAATGAACTTTATAAACGGATTTTCAGGGCTTTATTGTACTGAACACATTGCTAACGTATCATTCGCCCTCAATTAGTTTGTGATGGCGATGGCATGTACCCACTATCTGGACAGTTTCAATAGATTTTCCCAAGTCAAACATTCGTTATACTTCAAATATGTAGTCATTATTGATTAACCAGCTTCTGGCTATTTCAATAAATTTTTCAATTGGCTCGCTGGCGAGTTCAAGGTAGTGTTCGTCAAGCAAGTCGAAATCATCAGAAAGGAAACCAGTTATAGTTTGAACATCTGGCTGTTTATACAACCGCGTAGGTGTTATCCTGTAGAAAAGCCTTCCATGCAACCCTGCACCTATCTGCAGTTTTGCACCAATCACTGGTACAACGGTCATGTGGCTATATGAAGGTTGATTTGTGATATAGGTACTATCGCTAAACTTCAGCTCCAATACTGTAAAATGGTCAATTTTAAAGAATTCAGGTGCGAGGTCGAAACAACCATATGTTGTACGTAACATTTCCATCACTTCATGTATAAGTTTCAGTCTGTGCGGGACAGTCCTTTGTCGAGCATCGCATGCGAAGCCGGTGATTTGGAACAGCTGCATAACAACCTTTATTCTCTCTGACATATGATGAAGTTAGAATTGCTTTGGAATGCAAGGCTCGATGTGGACATCTTAAAATATACACTTTTGTGAGCATCATTTGTTCAATGAATGTTAACAATGACAGAGATTGTTAAAAACTCAAGAAGTGCTCATTCTTTTAAAGGATTAATGAATAACAAAAGTAGAATCCCAAAAATTTTCTATGTTTTCATGCGTTTAGGTGAAAGCGCCGGTGATGCACAGAAGCGTTAGCGATCGTTAAAATTAGATAGTGCCAATAATGACGAACCACTTTTACAAAATCAAAAGAGTCTTGCACAACTAACCGTCCCTTAAAGATCTAACGAAGTATGAAGAACAACTTTGATGAAATTGAACTAAAATTAATTAGAACATTAAATGATTTTCTAAGGGAAGCCAAATCACACGGAGTGGCTAGCATCGAACCGTGGAATAATAAAATGTGGACAAGAGGTCTGCAAGAAAAGATATGTAGATTAGGATTGGATGAAGATTACGGAGTTGCCCCAAACATAGGGATCAAAGCATGGCTATACGACATTGTCTGGTACGTGGAGGACTCTAAAAACAGGCTGATAAAGATTCCCCTAATTGTTGAATGCGAATGGAATCTTCGTTACGACGAGATACAATACGATTTTGAAAAACTCCTGGTTGGAAATGCTGAGAGAAGATTAATGATATGTCAGTGTCCACGGAAAGGGATAGAGCAGTTAATCAGTAATCTTGTAACAGCTATAGATCTATTCCAGGAGAACCACGGCGATAAATTTTTGATTGCTGTGTTGGATAGCGACACAGAGGACGAGTTTATTTTTAGGACATTTACAAAACCACCCCTAGTGAAAAAATAGGCGATAAAAAATGGTTGTCCTGCATTAGTTTGGGCGCCAAGCAAATAATCAGGAACCTTGTCAACGCTTTCACAACTCTTTTTCTAATACACAGTCAAGGTTGATTCCCCATAAAGAGAGACAGACAATTAACTCTCACTTGTATCGTTAAGTGTCAATATTTCATCAAACAAACTTAGACATATGGTTCTATCCTACAAACTACCAGCACTACTTGAGGCAGTGTCTCGTATAATAAAACAGGAAGCGGAGATAGAAAGGATCAAGGGAGAAAAATTCAATATTTTTTCTGTTCTCAAGATGGAATCAAAGGAAAACGGGACACACTCCGCTTTCTTAGTGGAACTCCTCAACCCAAAGGGAACGCATCTTAAAGGCCCCATATTTCTTCAGCTATTTTTAGAAAATTTAAATCTCCAAGACGTTATACATCTCGAGACTGCAAAAGTAAGCGCGGAAGTTGATATCGGACCACTAGATGAAGCTAACAAAACTGGCGGCAGAATTGACATCTATCTATGGGACCGTAAAGGAAATACGATTTGCATTGAAAACAAGATTTATGCAGGGGATCAAAAGTATCAAATCGAGAGGTATTGCAATTATATCAAGGATAAGTCTAAAGGTAAGGTGATCTATTTAAATCTGCATGGCTGCGAACCCTCAGATGGGAGCAAAGGAAAATTAACAAATGGCAATGACTTTCACGTTATCTCGTATAAAAGTGAAATTAAAAGGTGGCTAGAGGCTTGTTTAAAAGAATGTAGTGAGCAACCAATTTTGAGAGAAACTATTCGACAATATTTAATATTAATTAAGAAAATGACCTCAACAACTGACAATCAACATCAGGCCGAGCTGTTACAATTGCTTGCTGCGAACCTCCAGGAAGCATCATTTGTTAGCAGTAACTTTGAAAAGGCAAAACAGCTGATCGCAGAAAACGTACGTCAAACTGTTATCAAACAACTTTCTAATCGTTTAAACGATTTGACTATCGCTATTGGGAAAGATATCTCTGAGAAATATGCCCAAGTCTGGGTTTACCTCCCTGAGTTTGGACATAAGAACGTTTGCTTTGGAATAGAGGCTTTTAATGGTTTGGGGAACTATGGCGGTGACCTTTATATTGGCATTTTCAATCCCGAACCAAATAGTATAAGTTCTTATGGGGGAATGGAAAAGAGCGAGGGTGAGCACTGGAGTCTACTGTCTTTTATAACATTCGAGGGTTCGAATATCAATCTCGGCAACACTGAATTACTTGCTCAGATACAATCGGATACCGATTTTACAAAACGATTAATTGATTCTATCGTTGAATTTATTATTCAATATATTATCCAGCACAAAGCTAATCTACATGCTTGGCTGGTTGCTAATACACGGCCAGAGTTGAACAATTGAAGACTGATCTCAAACCTGTATACATAGCTGACCCTTGTATTCAGACGACAATAGGACTGTCGAGGAAGTATTGCTAGTTTAATAATTACTAAATTAGGTTTATATTGTAAGTAGTTTGACTGTGCAGCTAAAGAAAATAGTTCAGCTCTTTCTTTGATATAACCTCAACATAATCTATTAACGGCCACACCAGTTGCTTTTTTGACTTACATACTCCGCTGCGCAAAACATTCTTGTTGATTCATATTTCTATTTGATTGACCCAGGACGAGTATGTGAATGTAAAATGCATTTTGATTTAATTTTATGAGGCTAGCCAATAGCTGACAATATAATGCTGTGGACGGTTAGGCTATCGACTATCAGATGTAAATGCTTTCTGGGGTATTTGCGAAGCCCTTTGAGAAAGGACAAGTCTTTTGTTTAAAAATTGTTGTAGATAGTAGTAATATTAGCTATACCCGTAGCCATGAGGACCAGCATGCAGATATTGTTCTCAAGCGGGCAAGAAGTTCCTGATACTTGACACTTTTTATTGCAATCTAAAAACAGTACCACGATAAAAATTAGCACCTGTTGACGTTTCTACGGTTAATGTTCTGGGATTGGTAATGCGAAATTTAATCATTCCTGTTGCTCCTAATTTATAGCCTGGCATATAAGACCATTCCGCAAAAATATAATTCCCTATTTGTTTGCCATGCATGATTGTCGGTGTTGATAGTTCGTTTGAACTTGTCCACCAAACCTGACTTCCAATTTTATTGATGACATATACCACACCTAAATTATCTTTATAAGTCCCGGCTGTAAAGTTATTAACAGCTGAACCCCCTACTAATTGCCCATATGAGTATCCTAAAGGCGAAACCTGGTCATGTGTAGCCCCAACACCAGCTATTAGGTCCCTATTATTTCGTACGGTCTTTAAAGCAGCATTAAGTTCCCAATTAAGTTTCTGGTCCATTTTATATTGCTCAGTATTGCGTTGAATTAAAGCATATAAATAAACCTCAGCCTTCCTGTAATTTTTGTCTCTGAGGGATTTATCGGCTTCTCTAAATAAAGCAGCGTTTGTAAGAATGGGTTCTTGTGAATTAGCTTTAATGATTGGATAAAATAAACCAATACCGACAATAAAGAACCAAAATAATCCTGATTTTGTTCTTTCTAACCAGGTCTCATTCATTAGCTGTTTCATATTGCAATTATTTAACGGAATCCGCAGGAAAATCCATTGCGGATTTTTCCTCTTTTTGGGGCGTGGCCATGGACTTTGTATTGGAGTCTATATAGACCGCTCCATCATTAACATAAATGGTATGCTGCATAACAATTGTGATAATCATTAAACAAGTCCCTAATACAACTAGTATAATGCCCGGTGATTAACGCGTGAATTTCAAAATAAAGATCCCTGGTCCGGCGATTTCGACAAGTTTAACAAGGGCTATACTAACACAAACGCAATTAGAAATATCTCTGTTTATAATACCAGTCAAATTTCTCCTGATGTGATTGAAAGTGTTGTTTCATATGAGGACGAAGTACTTTTATACACGAATAAATATCTAAGCGATCTTGATACACTTACGATTCAAGATATTGATGAGTTTACTGTCAAAGTAAAGTCATTAACAGCTCATCTTGAAAAACATGGAGTGCAAAATGTAGATAAACTCGAAATTTTTAGGTTGTTCGACAAAACAGTCTCCGAGTATATCTGGTATAAATGCGGAATAGACAAAGCCCAGTTGCCGAACATCTTCAATTCGCCTAAATCACACCTAATTAAACGGCTAGGCACAGTAACTTGTTGTTTTGTCGATGGAAACTGGCGAATCAATAGGATTCTCACTAGTCGAACAATACCGCTTCGCTGAAATAATAACTGTTTATTTCCAACGCTTACCTCTTCAAGCCATTGTGTTTAACAATGGCTTTTATCTTCCAGGAAATACTGTATTTCCAGAATGCATTTAAGTTCCGACATTTTGTTTTCTTTTATAAAAGCATGTTAGTTTTTTATAAAGATTGGTGTCAGTTGCTTGGCTGGTTTACAACCAAAAATCTCTAATCACGATTGATTGTCGGTTGCCAAAGGTGACGTTGCCAATGATGACGAACAGTCAAAATTACGACAGGTTAGATTACATCAGGTTGTGAAAATGCACAAAATCGTGTTTCATATCGCCATAGCAATTCCAGCCTTGCGAACCTGAATTTTGGGTTTGCTATTTAACCATCAAACCAGGGTCATAAATGTTGCGCTTTCAACGAGCTAACCGACCCGAGAAATTGCGTTAAAATCTGTACATATTAGATCTGCCGAAATAGCAATTAAATGTCAAATTTTAAAATCAAACGCCATGAAATCAATTCTAATTACAGGTCACAAAGGAACAATAGGTCAAACTTTGTTCTCAGGATTGCAGGAACACTATCATGTAACTGGAGCAGATTTGCCGGAACACGATTTAACGGACTATAAAGAGGCAATTGTTTTGACAGAACATCAGCACGCTGTCATATATCTGGCGTGGAATACGAATTCGGAGAATTACAGCAATGGCAAATATGATGTTAGCAACTCTCTGATGTTTTACAACATTTATGAGGCAGCCTTCCGTAATAAAGTTAAAAGATTGATCATGGCAAGTTCTATTCATGCGAAGGACTTTTATCCAAATTCTTCAAATTCGGGCATCGTGTCCCCAGATAGTGTGTATGGAGCGAATAAAATATTCCTGGAAGAACTGGGAAAAGTCTACTCGCGTCGTGGTATGGATGTTACATGTGTGCGATTTGGAGGAGTAAACCTGTCTGATTCGATCGATTTGACTGAGTTCTTGTTTGAAAAAATATGGCTGAGCAAACGCGATTGTAATAATTTGATCGCGGCATGTCTTGATGCTCCAGTTGTTGCAGGGAGGTTTCAGTTAATCAATGCCGTATCTGACAATCCAGAAAAGCTACATGATTGCTCCAATGCTGTTGGCTGGAACCCTGTTGATAACTCGGCAAAGCAATTAACCTTAACTGCAGTATAAAGCCAGGAGGCTTGCCAAGAATAGATCACCTTTACTCGCTACCAGATAAAAAATGTTTGTTATTTCATGGGTTTAAAACTGCACTAAAAACAGATCCCTGAAACCAAAACAAAATTGAACGTTGGTTGACGAATAGGCAGATGGACGAAGTAGTCGAACCTGTCGAAGTCAGGTTAATGCCTCTGGGATATTTGTCATTCAGCAATTGCTAATCACGCAAACTTTTTCCGATGTTAAATCTGTATATTAATCCGATTTTGTTGCAACTACACGGTAGGCAAATTGATGCTACGACTCTCGCTATTACAGCCATTGCGACCGTGATAACTTCGTTACTGACGGCGTATTTTACGACCTTAAAGACGATACGGACAGAGCGGGATAAAATAAGATCCAATGTTCACCTGGCCTACTCAAACAAAATACTAGAAAAAAGGCTTGAAATATACCCGCTTTTTTATGCTTTGATGAGTGACCTGGCCAAAGATATTTTTTACAATACATGTACGCTGGATAAAATACAAAAGTTCCAGAAACACCTGGATATGCTGGATTCTGAGCATGTTATTTTCTTCAGTGGTGTTTCAACAGTCGAGCTAGGCAAGCTACGTCGATTCCTGAAGAATATTCTTTTTCATAAGACTGCCTTAACCATAGATCAACTATCCGAATTGAAAGGATTGCTGGGGGATGTTGAAAATTCCTTAAAGCGAGATATTGGTATTTATATCGTTGAGTTTAATGATCCTGAAGGGAAGCTGGAGACAAAAACTTATAAGGATGTGAATAATCAAGCAGTATCTCAAAGTTGTAATCGGAATAACAATACACAGCTTTCGAAAATTAACGATATACAATTTTGGTCGTGTTTCTAATGCCGGAATTTTGTCGAGCTGGTTATGGAAGGCCAGTTAACAGATAAACCTGATGTCTGATTGTAATTTACCATGGATCCGAAGCCGGGTTCTGTCCCGGAAATGATAATTTCATATCAAATTCTGATAACATTGCAAAAGATCAGGTTCGATAGCGACCTGATATTTGCAATGGCTTGCCTCATAACGGAAACCGCCGATTCCGAAAAAATGCGTATATGAAAAAACTACTGCTGTTATTAATAGTTGTGAACGTGACAATGATCAATGAAAGCATCGCACAGGAAAAAGTTCCGGGATCAATAGTATCATACCAACCCGCAGCCGGCAAAAAATATATTGGCTCTCCCAGCTTCGTGATCCTGCCTTCCGGCGATTATGTCGCCTCGCATGATGTGTTCGGACCAGAAAGTTCCGAATGGTCGCAGGCTCAAACAAAGGTATTCAGATCGAAGAACAAGGGAAAAACCTGGAAACAGATAAGTACTATCCAGGGAGCGTTCTGGAGTTCGCTATTTGTTCATAGAGGTATGTTATACCTGCTGGGACCCGATCGCCACCACGGAACAGTGATGGTGCGCAAATCAGAAAACGGCGGCAAGACATGGACAAAACCAACTAATAAGGAAAATGGCGTTATACTCACCGGCGAATTTCATTGCGCACCCATGCCGGTGGTTGAGCACAATGGCCGGCTTTGGCGCCCCATGGAAACAGCACATGGACCTATCCTGCAATGGGGCAAACGTTATGGTGCCATGGTAATGTCGGCGCCGGTAGATGCAGATCTTTTACAATCAAAATCATGGCAAACCAGTGACGTGCAATTTTATGACAGCACATTCCTGAACGGAAAATTTGGCGGTTGGCTGGAAGGTAATTTCGTGGTAGATAAAAAGAATCAACTGTGGGACATATTGCGGGTGGACGACAGATCTACTCTCGAGGAAAAGGCAGCAATGGTTTCTCTCTCTGCCGATGGAAAAAAGACAGCTTTCGACGCTGCCACGGGGTTCATTCCTTTTGATGGTGGTAGCAAAAAGTTTGTGATCAAATATGATAGCACATCCGGCCACTACTGGACGCTGGTAAATTCCATCCCTGCCAGGTTCCGCACGCAATATCCAACGCGCAATGCAGCCTCGTTCCGTAACGTACTGATGCTTCGCAAATCAGAAGATCTTATCCACTGGCAGGATGTAAAAATCATCCTTGAACATGAGGATGTATTAAATCATGGGTTTCAATATGTAGACTGGCGCTTCGAGGGAAATGATATCATCGTTCTAAGCCGTACGGCCTTTTTCGATGGAAAAGAAAATGCGCACAACAATCACGATGCGAACTATCTGACCTTTCATCGTATCAGAGATTTCAGGAACGTAAAATAATCCTTTTAAGACCCGTTTCCTGCACCGATAATATTGTATAAAACCCTGCGATAATATCGTACAAAACCCTGTTAACATGCTACAAACCGGGTGGTGTTCAAGTTGTTAATTTCATCGATAATAACTTATCCATGCATAAAAAAGAAAAGACCTTTACACCGGTGATGCTCACGCCTTTTAAAGACAATGGTAGCATCGATTATCATGGTCTAACTGAACTAACCGAGTTTTATCTACAGGCAGGTGCAGGTGGATTGTTCGCCAACTGCCAGTCTAGCGAAATGTTCGAACTCACCGATGAAGAAAGAATTGGCATAACAAGCCATGTAGTGAAAGTGGCAAATCGACGAGTACCGGTGGTAGCAGTTGGCACCTTTGGTGGCCAGGTAACTAAACAAGCGGACTTCGCAAAGCGCCTGTACAACACCGGTATAGATTCCGTTATTATCGTCACCAGCATGCTCGCAGGCGAACTTGAATCTGACGAAGTATTTGATGTGCGTTGCCATGATCTGCTTCAGCAAACAGGGAATATACCGTTTGGGTTCTATGAATGCCCGGCGCCTTATAAAAGGTTATTATCGCCAGCGCAACTGAAAACGTTCGTTGATACGGGGCGCATCAGTTACCATAAAGACACATGCCTTGATATCAATACAGTAAAAGAAAAACTCAAGGTCACCGAACAGGCCGCTGGCTTCGGTTTATATGATGCCTATATAGTGCACGCAATCGAATCACTTAAGGCGGGCTCTGCCGGGCTATCCTGCATCCAGGGGAACTTTTTTCCGGAACTGGTAACTTTCATCTGTAAAAATTATGATGAGCCTTCCAAGCGGGAAGAATTGAACATCATTCACAATTTTCTTATTACGAACATGGATGTGATGCATGGGGTATACCCAAATATTGCGAAATACTTTCTGCAACAAAGAGGTTTGAAAATCGACACTTACTGCAGAACATTCTCCGGCGTGTTCGATGCAGGCGTAAAACAGAAAGTCGACAAGTTGTATAGAGACTACCAGCAGATTCATGAAGTTGTTGAAGCAGATCTGACCACTTAAGCAACCTCACTCTTCCGCTGGCAGTTCAACTATACAATTAAAAGAGCCATAACCATCGAATAAAAAAGAGCCTTAACCATTCAATTCCAAAAACCTTTACCATGCGATCAAAAAAACAGTAAGCATGTTATCAGGTTCCATAACCATAAACCAAAAGAGTCATAATCCTAATAAACAAAAGAGCCATAATCATCCTCTCAAAGGAACCGTAACCTTATAGTACAAGAGCCATAATCCGCAATCAAAACGGCCATAACAACACCGTTGAAAGCCCTTCACATTGTCTACGATCAAAAAGCCACGAGACAAACCTATCAGAAAAAGAATTTAAGTCAGGTAAAAGAGGTATCCCCTACTTAACCTCAACATGCTTTGCCGGAAATCTAGCCTTTACCTTCTCCAGGTAAGCAAGCAACTCATCTTTTAATTGTTTAGCTATTCCCCGCTCTTGCTCATTCAGATCTTTTTCTTCGCCTATATCATTATCCAGTTTATACAATTCAGTGCCACCAGTCTCGTGGTAATAAATCAGTTTATATTTGCCCTTCCTGATCGCCGACTGCGGCCTTGTCTGGCTCACTACACCGTCTTCCTTACCAATCTGAATTCTCGCCGTATCGAATGCCTTTCCTTCAGGATGGTAGTAAGGAAAATGCCAAACCATCGATCTATCCGGCATTCGCTGCTTCGGACTACCGGTAAGTAAACCGGATATATCCACGCCGTCGATCCCCTGATCGCGATAATTTTTAGCAGCTGCTATCTTGTAAAAAGTAGGCAGGAAATCAACCTGCGACACCGGATCATTACAAACCGATGCTTTTGTTAAGCCCGGGGCACTTATCAACAATGGTATCCTGATGCCGCCTTCATACAAGTTCCATTTGCTCCCCCGGAGCGGACGGTTAAGGGAAAACTCGGGCATGCCGCCGTTATCGGAGGTGAATACAACTATGCTGTTTTTCAGCAAACCTGCTTCTTCTACTGCTTGTAAAAACTGACCAACATAGTGATCCATCGTCTCAACGAAGGCTGCATAACGGATATGCTTGTCCGAAACGGTGCCACCGCGCGTTTTTGCTTTTTGCCTGTACTTCTCAATCAACCAATGCAGATCAGCATCTATGGGCGTATGAACATAGTAATGGCTTAAGTAAAGGAAAAAAGGCTTTTCATGTTTTTGCCTGATATAACCGATTGCCTGGTCGGTGAGGGAATCCGATGGAAACTCTCCTGCTTTCGAATCCCGCCGCGCGGCAGCATTACTCCTCGCCCAGGCACCTGTAACATTTGCCGTCCAGTCAAAACCCTGCCTGGCCGGTCCATAATCAGGATTCCAACCGTTATAGGTATTGAAATGTGAAGAGACATGCCATTTACCTGCAATAGCCGTTATATAGCCGGCCTCTTTGAGCAATTCCGGTATTGTTTTCTCTTGCAAAGGAAGGTTTAACGTGTATGGAGGTGGAACCAGTTTGAAGTTTCGGAATTGCGCGGTCCAGGCAGTGTCGGTTGCCTTGTATTTATCCTTCTCCCATTTTGTTACGAATTCGAAATTTAACCGCGCCGGTGTTTTGCCGGTGAGCAGCGCGGCACGCGAAGGTGAACAAAGCGGTGCAGCGGCATAAGCATTTGTAAACTTGATTGATTGCTGCGCGAAGCGATCTATATTAGGGGTTTCAATAAAGTCTGCACCGTATTCTTTCCCGTAACAGGCAAGGTCGCTATATCCAAGGTCATCGATATACACCAGGATTATGTTTGGTTGAGATTGCTTTTGTTGTCCAAGCAGAGAATGGCACGGAATGCCGGATAAGAGTATCATCAAACATACAGAAAAAACGGAGCTACCGCATAGTCGAAACCTTGTCAATCCGCTTAGGATCAGGTTGTCGTTCCAGCTGCCGTCCAGTCTGTCGTCTGGCAAGTAAACTTTACAAACTTTGAAGCATCCCACCACTACGCGCATTTATCCAATAAATTTTTACATGCTCAGCACATGGTCCGTAAAGACCATCTCTTTAACAAATTAATTTTGCAATCCGCATCTCCGATATCGTTGGCTCTATCCATTTCGTTATGTCGGAGCAATAAATCCAATCCATCACTTCCCACGCCTTAAATCCGAATCCATCATTTCGCCCGGTATCTAAAACAAAAAATGAAAAGGGTTTGCATGCAGTTCTAGACCCTGCCATTAATACCCTGGATTCTGCTCCAGCAATTAATCCGAATCCATCACTTCACTCTGCATCTAAAACAAAAAAGTGAAAAGGGTTTGCATTCAGTTCTACACCCTGCCTTCAATACCCTGGATTCTGCTCCAGTAACGGATCGGAATCCATCACTTCCTGCGGTATCGGGAACAACACATGATGCGGTTTTGCATTCGTTTTGCCCCTTGCTATCGCATTCGAAATAAACTTATCCATCCTTAACAAATCCATTCGACGATGTCCCTCTGAGAAAAACTCCCAGCCCCTTTCTTTCAAAATATGATCACGAAGAGATTCTTTGGAAGGAAAGTTCGCCAGTTGCAGATTGCTAACCCCCGCACGTGTGCGAACCAGGTTCACCAGGTCGATCGCTGCCTGTGAAGGTCCGCCGAGTTCATTCAATGCCTCCGCACGTGCAAGCAATATATCGGCATACCGAATCTCCGGAATATCATTGCCATGAGAAGCACCCACGGCGCCCGGATCAGGCAGGTACTTAAAAGACCGGATATTGTCACCACCCAGTAATGAAACCGTTGCGCCTGCTGTATTCACAAAGGATGTAACCAACAGGTTGCGTCTTTTATCATCAGCAGAGAAAGTCTGGTAAAAATTATCATATATGCGAAACTCATTCGGCCAGTTAACATAGGTGGGCCGGAAGGTTACTCCCAGAGAAGACACTGAGGCGAAGTTGTCAGGGAAAGATGTATTCATCCAGCTGTTTGCGGTGGCGCGGTCGGCGCTGGCAAAGGCCGGTCTGACCCAGATATATTCGTTATTGCGTTCATTCGCCACACTAAACATATTCTGGTAATCAGCAAAAAGCGCATAATTGAATTGCGTCATAATAGCAAGCGCCGTCTCACTGCATTTCTGCCATTGCTTCGTGTTGAGATAAAACTTACATAAGTAAGCCATCGCAGCGGCCTTATGTGCTCGTCCAACCGGCACACGCGCTGATGGGTTTGGCAGTTGGGCCGCAGCTGCGAGCAGTTCGCTTTCTATATATTGCCTGGTCTCTTGATCGGTAGCACGCTTTAACTGCAGTTCCTGTGTTGCTTCGGTGCGAAGCGGAACAGGACCAAAATTGAAATACAGTTTATAATAACTGGTTGCCCTGATAAACCTACTCTCAGCAGTATAGCCAGCTTTTGCGCTGTCAGAAATCGGCACAGTCGGTATACTTTGCAGTAGCAGGTTAGCATCACGGATGGCCTGGTAGGGAGCATCCCAGTTATTTGGCAAAAAGGTAATGGTAGGATCCCAGTTGAAGTCGATAAAATTCCGCGCATCTCTTTCCACATTATCACCTGATTGATACAAAATATCGGTTGTCCATTCCTGTGGGGCGATAGCATAAATGGAGTTGTTGGTATTCATGTTAGCCGCCCGCGCATAAGCATCGGTCAAAACTGACTTGATACCATCTTCCGTAGTCAGAAAGTTCTCAGGAGCCAATTGCGAATAGATTTTTTCGTCAAGGAACTTCTTGCACGAGCCCGCAGTGATCAGCACAACTGCTGCGAGCAAAATATATCGACGGTTTTGTAAAAACATAACACGTTGGTTTAAGAATTATAAATTGATGTTTACACCAGCCAGGAAGGTGGTGGCAGATGGATATGCATTCCAGTCAATCCGGAAGTTTGCACCACCATAAGGATTCAGCGCAGGATCATAACCCGTATAATCGGTGAGCGTCCATAGGTTCTGCCCGGAAACATATATAGTGGCCGACTTAACTACACTTCTTTTAATTGGTATAAAATAGCTCAGCCGAACCGTATTCAGCCTCAGGTAAGATGCATCTTCAACGGTATAAGTGTTCACTGTTTTCTGCCCCTGTGTATTCGGTGTAACAAATGAAGGATAGATGTTGGATGGATTCTTAACTGTCCACCGGTCCAATAACGGCGTTGCCAGCCGGTTGCGTTTTAAGTTCGCAGGGAAGTAAGTATCAACCATATTATTGTTGAGCATGTTTACACCCTGAACGCCTTCAAAAAACACATAAAGCTGGAAGCCCTTGTATTCAAAGGTGTTAGTGAATGACCAGATATAATCCGGGAACGAATTACCAACGATCATTCGATCACTTGCATTCACCACCTTGTCGCCATTAATGTCGCGGTATTTCAGGTCGCCCGGTTTTACGTTATCATTCGTCACTGAAAAATTATCACCTGTCTGCCAAACACCATCGATGGTGTAGCCATAGAACGAATTGACGGGGCTGCCCACCTGCGTGATGGCGATCTGGGAGGTTGAACCGGCGGCACCGGAGATGATGGGTGGGGTACCGCCAAGATCAAGTACTTTATTCTTAAGTGTGTTGAAGATAATCGATGAGTTCCATGAGAAGGCGCCCCTGATGTTTTCGGTCGCCAGCATCACTTCGAAACCACTGTTACGCATGCTGCCCACGTTGGTTAACATGGTTGAAAAACCGGTCGACCTTGAGATAGGCAGACTCAGCAACATATCGTCTGTCGTTTTCGAATACCATTCTATGCTACCGGAAATGCGGTTGCTGATAACGCCAAAGTCGATCCCAACGTTTAGTTGTTCTGATGTTTCCCATTTCAGATCGGGATTGGCTATTCGCGTAGGTGCACTCGAGCTAACCTGTGAGCCATCGATAACATAACGAAGTCCCGAGCCAAATGTCGGCATGGATTGATAGTTGCCTATCTCCTGGTTACCGGTGCGTCCCCAGCTACCTCTTAATTTCAGGTTGCTGATTGCACTGATATCTTTCATGAAGTCTTCCTCGTTAATCTTCCAGCCAAGCGCAACCGAAGGGAAATAACCAAACTTATTATTTTCTCCGAAGCGGGATGAACCATCTATACGCATGGTGGCGGTGAACAGGTATTTGTTATCGAGCACATAGTTGATACGACCGAGATATGACAACAGGCTGTTCTGACTTTTACCGCTGCTGTTGATAGCCGAGGTCGGCACGCCGAGGCCGAGGTTGTCAGTACCTACAGCATCTGAAGGAAAGCCCCTGCCCTCGCCGGAGTAAGAGTTTTCAATAAACTTCTGCCCGGTCATACCAATAACTGCATTGATACTGCTCCTGTTAAATGTTTCTTTGTAACTCACTGTTCCTTCCACCAGGTAGTTGCTGTTTTTGCCATCGAGGATACTCGCTATACCGCCGGCTGCACCACCATCGATCGTGCTGCGTCCTACATAAGTATCACGTCGTTGATTCACAACATCGGCACCTACGTTCAGTTTAGCAGAAAGGCCTCTCCAGATTGAATATTCGCCGTATACCGTTCCGAACGTACGATATAGATTTGATGTACCTCTTTTACCATTAGCGATGGCCAGCGGGTTATCGATGTTCATGTCTTTCGACAAAGTGTACTTTCCATTGGCATCATATATCGAAAGCGTCGGATCATAATTGATCGCTGCGTACACGATGCCCGCGCGTTCGTTCAGATCCATTCCATTGGGAACATATTCATCTTTTACATAACTGGTGTTTAGGTTGAATCCCATCCTGAACTTATCCGAAGCGCGGTGCTCAAGGTTGATGCGACCGGAGAGACGATTGTTGTTTGAATTGATAAGAATACCTTCCTGGTTGTAATAATTGAATGAAACCATGAACGTCGTTTTGTCGGACCCACCCGATAACGACAGGTTATGATTTTGTATGCCTGCATTTTTTGCATACACTTGTTCGAGCCAGTCTGTTCCACCATTTGCAATGCCGGTTACCTTCTGGGAGGCCGTACCACCACCCTCGTCGATGATGCTGTTGATGGTGGTCATATATTGTTCCGGGTTCAAAAGCTTTATGTTGTTCGACACATTCTGGATGCCGCCGTAAACATCATAATTTACTTTCAATGCACCTGACTTGCCGCTTTTGGTAGTTATCAGCACTACACCATTCGCACCACGTGAACCATAGATTGCCGTGGCCGATGCATCTTTCAAAATCTCCATGGAGGCGATGTCGTTTGGATTGATGGAGTTAAGCGGATTACGCGGCGTGCGCATACCCGTGAAGTTGGCACCGGACCCAGTGACGGCACTGGAGTTATCGAGCGGCAATCCGTCAACAACATAAAGCGGGCTGTTACCGGCATTAATAGAGCCGACGCCGCGAATATTAACGGAGATGCCACCGCCGGGTTCGCCGCTGTTTTGCACAACCTGCACCCCGGCAGCCTTACCGGCAATTAACTGGTCGGCAGAAGTAATCGCGCCTTTGTTGAAATCTTTTGCAGTCAGGGCTACCACAGCACCGGTAAGATCTGCCTTTTTAACGCTGCCATAACCAATTACCACTACCTCGTCCATTTCCTTTTCGGCAGATTGCATTGTTATGTTACCGTTTTGCCTTAATTCACTCGCCGGCACTTCCTTTTCGCCAAAGCTAACATGTGAAAATTGTACAATCTGGCCGCTGCCTGCGCGGATAGTATAGAAGCCATTTTGATCAGAGGCGGCGGACACATTCGTTCCCTTGATGCGGATAGTGGTACCCCCGAGGCCTGCATTCAAGCTGTCTTTTACCTGGCCTTTGATTTCAAATGTCCCGGTTTGAGCTTTTATGGATGCTGGCAGGATGCCAAAAAACAGGAGGGCGATCAACCCATACTTTAGCAACAGTCGTTTGGTATTCATACAATGAAAGATTTCACTATGATTAAATATGGTGAGAGCCTTAACCGAAAGGAAGTAGTGGTGAGTCATCGTTATAGCAAATCGTTAGCAATGCGAAATCAGAATCCGGCAATTCACCAAATGTAACCGGCTTATGTTGCTGACGTTTATATTTTGTAGGCAAAGATTTATACGATATTAACTTGTTCGTGACCCCTTTGGTAAAATTTGCTTTTTTATTGGCTCAAAAGCTATAATAGAATGCAAAGATTTTATAATCGCTCCCCGGATCTTTATAATAGGTTTGTGAATCATGAAGACGTTACCCGTAATTGACCTTGTGGTGATTTTCGCATACTTGTTGGCAATGGTATGGGTAGGTTATTATTTCTCGCGCAAGAATAAAAATGCAGATCAGTTTACGACGGCTTCCGGTCATATACCCGGATGGGCAATCGGGCTTTCCATCTATGCCACTTTTTTAAGCAGCAATACCTTCCTTGGTGTGCCGGGCAAAGCTTTTGGCAGCAACTGGAATGCGTTTATGTTCAGTATCTCCATGCCACTGGCCGCATGGGTGGGTGCGAAATATTTTGTTCCTTTTTACAGGAGCACGGGCGAAGTTTCTGCGTATACCAATCTTGAAAAACGATTCGGCCCCTGGGCAAGAACTTATGCCGTGATTTGTTTCCTGCTGACACAGATCGCGCGGATGGGTTCAATATTTTTTGGTTTGTCCCTTACATTACAAGCATTGACAGGTTTCGACATGAGACTGATCATGATAATAACCGGAATCTGTATTATTCTTTATACGGTGATGGGTGGCATTGAAGCGGTGATATGGACAGAAGTGGTCCAGGGCGTTTTGAAAACCCTGGGTGCCGTGCTGATCCTTTACCTGGTGATATCAAATGTTGATGGAGGTGTTTCAACAATAATCGATGTAGGTCTTGAGAAGAACAAATTCAGCCTGGGTACCATGGATCTTGATTTCACCAAAGCAGGGTTCTGGGTGGTGTTGTTGTATGGCTTCTTCATTAACCTCAATAATTTTGGGATGGACCAGAATTATATACAACGATATCATACGGCTACTTCAGAAAAAGAAGCGGCGAAGTCGGTGTGGTTGTGCGTTTGGATCTATGTACCTGCTTCTTTATTGTTTTTTGTAATCGGCAGTTGTCTATATGCATATTATTCGTTCAATCCTGGATTGCTCGATCCGGTCAAATTGCAGGTTGCGGTTGAGCGGCTCGGTAGCGGGGCTTCGTCCGGCGAGTTGCAGGCTTATGCTTCGCGCCTGGTTCCGGAGGATTATGGCGACAAGGTAATGCCGCATTTTATGGTTACGATGATACCGGCCGGATTGGTTGGGTTGATTGTTTCTGCGATACTTTCGGCCGGTATGAGCACCATCAGTTCCGGCATGAATGCATCAGCCACTGTATTTACTGAAGATATATACAAACGCTACATCCAGAAAGATATCACCGGCAAACGGGAACTAAGGTTGCTGCATGTGGGCACCGTTGCATTCGGACTTCTCGGTATGATTGCCGGTGTGCTGATGATCGGTGTGAAAAGTGTGCTGGATATCTGGTGGCAGCTTTCCGGCATTTTTGCCGGTGGCATGCTTGGCCTGTTCCTTCTCGGCATTATCAGCAGGAAGACGGGTAACAAGGCGGCCCTGGCGGGCACCATTACGGGCTTACTAGTGATTCTGTGGATGACTTTGTCTGCCATAATCCCGGAGCAATACCGCTACCTCCGAAATCCGCTTCATGCGAATATGATAATCGTGGTAGGCACACTTACTATTTTTCTTGCCGGCAGATTGTTTACTGCGGTGTGGCCACGCCGTGATGAGCATCAATCAAGTGAGTTTTGACATTATCAAACTGGTTGGCCACTTTTCCTTGAACCCGAACCTTTATACTTTCTAAACAATTTCTTGTACTATTTTACCATATGCTGAATCAGCCGGCAATTAAGGACCGTTTTTGCTGGAATGCTGTGTAATTAACAGTGAGCGAATAACAAAAAAGATTAAATTGGATTTGAATTCTACTTTTAAATCCTACTACTCTTGCCAATTTAGTATACTGGGTGAGGGTAGGATTGCATAAACGGAAACTATATTTTATACGAATGATTGCTTGCCACACGCTGAGGTGACCCGTGCCATTCACATGCTATTTATGGTGTGTTAAGCGAAGCAACATAAAACCAAATTCGGATGAAACCTCATTTTCACAAAGTGCCGGTTCCTATTCATAACTCCTTTTCAGTTCGGCATGACCGTCAACATCAGTTTGGAAAATTGCTTCACTACCATCCGGAGTTGGAATTGCACTACATGATTAAAGGTGAAGGAATACGCCTGATCGGTGACAACGTTTCACACTTTACGGGCGGAGAAGTGATCCTTCTTGGAGAAAATTTACCGCATGCGTGGAAAGAAAAAGATTCCGATAATGCAGATGACTATGTGGAAGCCATCGTGATTCATTTCTCACCCGGCTGCCTGGGCAGGGACTTTTTTGAATTACCGGAAGCTTACCTCATTCCGCGTGTATTCGAAGCAGCCAGGAAGGGTTTATTAATACAAGGCGAGTCTGCGGAAATGATCAAAAAGTTGATGATTGAAATCACCCAGGCTACGCGGTTCGAGCGGATCTTAAAATTATTGCAGATTCTGCAGATCATCAGCGAAAGCGATGAAACTAAAACGATCGCGTCTGCCCATGCCTTTTATAAAGCCAATGAAAACGAGTCGCTGCGCTTGAATAGTGTGATTGCTCATACCCTTAAGAACTTCAAGAAGGAGATTAACCTGGAGGAGATTTCGGAGGTGGCCAACCTGAGTGTGAATTCGTTTTGCCGCTACTTTAAATCGATGACGAATAAGACTTACCTGGATTTTCTTACCGAGGTGCGGATCAGTCATGCCTGCCGCATGATTATGGAAGATCGTGATGCTATCCCGATCGTTTGTTATGATTGCGGCTTTAATAATGTATCGAATTTTTACCGGCATTTTAAACGCTTCACTGGTTATACACCATTCGAGTACAAGCGTAAGTATAAAGAAAAATGTGTGGCGTGAGTGGCATACGAGGCAGTCATGCTGCATTTCTGTATTGTGCTATATCAATCTTTATCTCTGCTTGCATGAACGACCAACCATACCTACACGAACGCCAGGTTACGCACGACAACAAAGGCCATTGTCTTAACAGCACCCAATGTTTTTCTCCTGATGGGAAGTTGATTGTTTACGATACCCGCAATGTTGATTCCGCACTTGCATCCAATGGCGAGATAAGGGTGGTAAATCCGGGGACAGGAGAAGATAAACTGATTTATCAAACGGAAAATCAAACGAGGTTTGGACCAGGTGTTGGTGCTGTCACGTTCTCACCCGTCGACAACCGGGTATTATTCCTGGCGGGAATCAGGAATGCTGATTCATCGCGGCCTTATAGCATGACCAGGCGAACAGGTTTCGCTGTTGATATCGACTCTCCGTTGCGGGCCATTCGAATGGATGCAAGAGATATATTGGACCCGTTTACACCGGGCGCCTTACGCGGAGGCACACACGCACACACCTGGAGTGGCGATGGCAAGTGGATAAGCTTCACTTATAATGACCATGTGCTTACCGAAGCAGCAAGTAGGGCGTCAAAGACAGATATCATTAACACCCGAACGGTCGGAGTGATGTTTCCACGTCACACTGAAGTTGCCGCCGCTGATGATGTGGAAAATATCAGCGGAAGCATGTTTAGTGTGTTGGTAACGCAGGTAGTGAAAAATCCGACTCCGGGTTCAGATGAAATAGGCCGCGCTTTTGATGAATGCTGGATTGGTAACAACGGTTACCAGTTGCGTGATGGCAGTCGCCAGGAACGCGCGATAGCCTTCCAGGGTGAGTTGATTGATAAGGTGGGAAATAAAAAGGCCGAAATTTTTGTTGCTGACATTCCTGGCGATTTGATATCAAGACCATCGAACGACTTTTTACCTGGAACCGCCACAACCCTGCCTTCGGTGCCAAATGGTGTGAAACAACGCAGAATTAGCTTCACAGGAAAAGGGGTAAGTACCTTGCCGCGGCATTGGCTTCGCAGCACACCGGATGGCTCGATGATAGGCTATCTTGCAGAAGATAATAAAGGCGTAATTCAGCTTTGGACCATTTCTCCTAACGGCGGCAGCCCTGTTCAACGCAGCTTTCTGAATGCGTCCATAACAGGTCCTTTCAACTTTAATGCAACCGGAACTCTTGCGGCCTTTATTGCGGACGGCTCTGTTTATCTAACCCGCTTGTCCGATTCAAAGAGCTACCGGGCCACTCCCAAAAATTCCGATAAAGGCGGGCTAGTCGGTGCAGTGGCGTGGTCTCCAGTCGAAAATAAAATTTCCTACAACCGCTATGTAAAATCCGGTGATGCTGAATACCTACAGATATTTACCGCGGAAATTGATGAGGCCATATTCCGATAGGGCGGAACGGGTAGCGATGTGGCTGTGGGCATACAACCAACTGCTGATGGTGGCTATCTTATCATCGTAAACACGAGCTCCAACGATCTTGACATTCAAAATCCAACTGGCAAAACCCAGGTCTGGCTCACGAAACTTGACGCAGCCGGCAATACTTCCTGGAACAAACTGCTCACGACTCAATATACCAACTTCGCAACCGACTTTGAAAAAACCGAAGACGGTAACTATGTTATTTGCGGAGGCACATCGGATTATGCAGTCTTCGGGAACAATGCTTCCAAAGGAGACGCGTTGCTGATGAAATTCAACGACCAGGGTACCGTTCTGTGGCAACAGCATATTGGTGGCAACGCCGACGATGAAAGATTTCAAAAGATTTCAGTGGACGGGAGCGGCGCCATCTTTGCTGCGGGCTATACCAGATCAACAAATATAAGTTCCCAACAAAACCGTGGCGGGTCAGACGGCTGGATCACTAAGGTTTCGAATGATGGCGATATATTATCAACGAAATTAATCGGCGGATCAGGTGATGACAAGCTAAGCGCAATCGCGGTTTCGGCCTCAGGCGTCGTTACTGCGGGCGGTAGTACCTTATCGTCTGACGGAGACTTGCTTGATAACGTAAATGCCAACACGATCTGGGCAACTAATTACCAGGATGGCTCACATAATTTAAGACATGGCTTTTTCGGACATACTGCTTCGAACCCATCATCGATAGATGATATTGCTGTCGATGCACATTCAAATTTTTATTGTGTTGCAAACTCGAGCCCTGTTAATGTTTTTATGCGCAACCCATTAGGGCTCAAAGATGGCTGGGTATTCAATATCGCCAAAGCCAGCCTGGTGAAAGGTTCTGTTTTTGTCGATATGAACAATAATGGAACAAAAGATGCCAACGAAAAATTCTACAATGGTGGTAAACTGGAAGTCATTAAAACAAATGATCCCTCCCACCCTGAATATTATTCATCCGGCAATGGCAAATTCGAAGCTAATATCGATACCGGGGCATTCACCGTGCGCTTTATCAGCGATCAACCCTATTACACAGTTACGCCATCCGAACGTTCAGTAGTTTTCCCGGTGTTTGATATGACCGATTCTTTTACGGTGCGATTGGTTCCTTCCGGCTTGAAGCACGATCTCGCAGTAAGTATAACTCCACTCAATATCCCACGCCCGGGATTTGATGTAAGTTACGCGATAACCGTTGTGAACAGGGGAACAGCCGTTGCCAACAATCCTGTTATTCAACTGGTGAAAGATCCGCGCGTGACGATCGTAAGCGCCGTACCGGCAATATCTGCTTCTAACCAGGATATCATTTCATGGAACGTTGGTTCGCTGTCGCCACTCGATTCAGTTCATATTCGTTTAAATATGCGCATTGCTGCTCCACCAGCAACAGCGATTGGAGATACACTCGTCTCGGAATTATCTGTGCAGTCTGATGCTGGCGACGAAACGCCCCTGGACAATGTTATTGTTCTATCAGAACTGGTAGCCGGATCTTATGATCCCAACGATAAAACCGAATTCCACGCCGGCCTTTTCCCGGTAAATCAGTTAGCTACCGATAAACTTTTATACCTTATCCGATTCCAGAACACCGGTAATGATACGGCATTCAATATAGTCATCAGGGACACCTTAGATAATGGCATTGATGTATCCGGCTTTCTAATGGGCGGAGCCAGTCACCCTTATCGATACACTATCAAAAATGGCAATCAAATCGAATGGACATTTGATAATATCCGGCTGGTAGATAGTAACCGGAACGAAAAGGCGAGCCATGGCTTCGTTGGATTTTTGGTAAGCCCTAAGTCTTCACTTGTTGTCGGTGATGTGATCACAAACAAAGCAAGTATTTATTTCGACTACAATTTACCGGTTGTAACGAATACAACTTCCACCCAAATCGTTGACCTCCCTGCAGTGCTGCCAAAACCTGTTATCACCGGATTGAAGACAACCTACTGTGGTAACGACCAGGCACAACCGATAAAAATTTTAAATATCTCTGCTACAGCCGGCGCAACCATATCAGTGAAGTTAAACGGAACCCTGTTAATTGTTGACAATAACGGCAATTTCTTAATCGATCCAACGAAACAGCTGAGCGGCAACCAAAACATCGAAATTACTTTTAGCAAGGGTGGCACATTGTCAACCCTTAATGTAAGCTTTATGGTTACAACTCCTGTTAAACCAGTTGTTAAACTAACGTCTAACATTGCAGTAGTTAATAACGGCACAACCGCCTTGCAATTTACAGCCACAGCAATAGCGGGCAGCGGCAACTTACCGGTATATACTTTCTCGACCCATCAAGACTTCTCAGGGATTCTACAGTCCGATAGCCTTTCAAACACATTGAATGTGGCATCACAAATTCTCAGCGAGGGCGACAACTGGATCTACGTTAGGATGAAATCGGGTGAACAGTGCGTTACTTCAGCTACAGCGATCGACAGTATTAAGATTGTACGCAACGCAGTAACCGGCATTGTCGATGTCGATTTTCCAACAACTGCAATCACTGCCTATCCAAATCCATTCAGATCAGATATAACCATAAAGGGATTGCAGCCATCAGCACAGTATACTTTACAACTGATAAATGTTAATGGAAAAGTTATTGATACAAAAGATGTAACAAACTCCGCTTCATTCGCATTTCATAATATTAATGTGAGTAAAGGTCAATATCTGATCAGGGTGTATGATAAGAAGAAAAAAAGGTTGATTGGAACGATGCCTGTTTTGCATTTATAATCAGGATCTGATGTTCGCAACAGATACAAGTTCGGAGGTGATGTTGTTGCGATGAGTTTAACTTCCGCTCAGTTCAACTTTCCCGCTGCTCTTACTTCGCTGCCTTCGGTTTTTGTAAGTCCATCTCCGAAGGCTTGCCGGTACTTGTCGGCGATTGTACTGAGTTGCTTCACCACATCAGGATATACACCAGCGAGCTTGTTCAATCCATGCGCGATGTCATTGTTACCGGGTTGTCCGTTCACCCTGATGTTTTCACCGCAATGCCTGCAGTATTGACATAATCAAATCCTTGATAACAGGTTGTTTAACCGGTTAAGTATGTCTTCGGGTTTATGGTCATCGAAAGTGGGTGCCTGCCCTGGTTCTTTAGCAAAGAAACAATCGTCCCACCTATTTGCTGGGACAAGATACCTAATCTGTCTTCCCTGAGCTTTGCCAATACCCATTAAAAACGAGCCAGGATCCAATGGGATGCCATTGCTGTCTTTAATAGATTTCCATATTTCACCAGTATCAGCCGTCAGGTTGCAGGCTTTTATTATTTGACAAAGAGTAATAATTAGTTCGTTTTTATGATCAACTATTTCCTGCATGTCTTGTTTTTTCATAAAGGATATTTAAATATCAATGTACAAAAAGATGTACAGTCAGAATAAAGTTAGACAGCCTTCAACTCAAATGCATAATCCTGGTACCCGATCAATTCTCTGTTAGCTTCTAATTCCTTCCATGCTTTTTCTTCGTGACTTAAGTCTACGATATCCCAGGTAGAAATGTCTGCAAACTTTTCAATAATTGTGTTTATAGTTTCTTTTTCTTCTTCTGTAAAAAGGTTCTTATCAAAGTCTGCTTCTGAAACAAAAATCTCTCTGGCACCACCATTCGGTAGTTTCAGGAACTGTGAGCTGATAAGTTGTTCATTTTCTAAGTATGCATAGATGTTATCGTAATTAGATGGAACTGGTCCATATTTTATAGCACGATAGCTCAAGCCACAAATTGATGTTCCATGGTTTTTATAGTGCGTAAAATCCGTAAAGAATAATTGCTTATTTAATTTAAGCTTATCATTAAAATCGGGCTTCGAATGCTGGATATAATAAGTAACCAGGTTTGCGATTTTAGCCGGTTCTGGTTTTCTAAATCCTGTATAATTATTTGGTACATTATATACATTCAAAATCGAACAGATGTCTTTGCTTTCATCGGCACTTTGAATGAGATACATTACTCTTTCCCTAACTTTCTTAAAAGCGTTCTCTGAGAAGTGTTCTTTTGCTTTATCAAGTAAGTTTAAAAACGTTTGTGGCTCCGAAACAGCACTTATTAAATTTCCATATGCTGGCGTTGGTATTTCTCCGTTTTCATAGTTGCTATATCCATTTGCACCCAGTCCAAGTACCTCACTCATTTTTGAAGCAGGTATATCATACTTGTGTCGGATAGCGGCAATTTCTTCAGGAAAGGGTATGTTGTTCTTTTCCCGGTATTGATTATAGGCTTGTGTTAAACTTATAGTATCTGCCTCGGTAGTGGTAAATTCCTCTTGACACTTCTCGCATTTGTAAAAATGCGCAACGATCTTAAATACGTCTTTTCTATAGGTCAATTCTTTTGCTTCTTTATATAGGATTGCAATACCGTCGCAATATGGGCATTCGATTTTCTGTTTCATGTTCATGCTTTTTTGAGTGGGTAAGTGACCTGGAATTCTGCAGGGTGAAATGACATGCAATCAGCAGATTTATTTTCTAAGCCTTTGCTGATTTTAATGTAAACTTCAACACCCTTTATTTGAATTCCAAACTCATAATAGTCCGGTAAACTGGCATCGTAGGAATCGTTTTTAGGTCCTGCATAATAATCTTCTTCTTTTAAGTTCATTATACATTCTAACCGTTTAGTCGCCGTAATATCCAGGTCTGCTAATCCCTGTAGATTTTTAGCCCGTGGACGAAAGCTGATCTCCAAAGAACCTAATCTTTTCCTTCAGCTCTTTTAAGAATTGTTCAACCTGTGCTTTGGTCGCCATTGGGGCAGCAAATTTATACTTTTTCTGCCATATTTCCACAATATATTATCTTTTTATGTGCTTTTACCATAAAAGAACCACTAATTCGTGGAATCATAGACATGTAGTCTGAATATGGTAAGGCATGGAACCCGTCATGACTATTTTGTAATGGCTGCTATTTTTTTAATGTGCTGTGGAAGCCTGTGGGATTATGCAGATCACCGGTCAAACGTAAAAATGGTTCAAAACGCTGCAATAGAAAAAAAATATACGACTGAGGGAAAGCCACTTACAAAAGAATTAAAAGATGCAGAGAAAAAGTGGATTGTTATAACTCCTGCTCAGTTCAATTTTCCCGCTGCCCTTACTTCGTTGCCTTCGGTTTTTGTAAGTCCATCTCCTAAGGTTTGCCGGTACTTGTCGGCGATGGCACTGAGTTGCTTCACCAAATCAGGATATTTATCTTTCAGATCTCTGTCTTCACCGGGATCAGTTGAAAGGTCGAATAGCGATAAAGGAACTTCCATAGTGCCATGTTTGCCTGGATAACGATTGCCGCCGATGGTAGCAGGTGGCCCATAGGTCTGCGAGTTATGCGGAAACATCAGTTTCCATTTTCCTTTGCGTATGGCCTTCAGATTATTCTTATCATAATAGTATACAAACTCATCCCGGGGATTTGCATTCATGTCGCCCAGCAACACGGGTTTGAAATCAACTCCATCAATTTTAGAAACGGGCAATTTAGCACCGCAGATATCGACCAATGTCGGCAATACATCCATGGTAGTAAGCAGCTTGTTGCAAACAGTTCCGGGCTTTGTATTACCCGGCCAGCTTATAATACAAGGCACTTTTAATCCGCCTTCAAAGGCAGATCCCTTGCCTTCACGCAAACCGCTTGTATTGCCTGCATGGTCTCCAAATGTTAACCAGGGTCCGTTATCACTGGTGAAAATCACGATGGTATTATTAAGCAGGTTATTTGTCTTTAATGCTTTGATCACTTCACCAACCGACCAGTCCACTTCTTCCATAACATCTCCAAACAAGCCAACACCGCTTTTCCCTTTAAACCTGGCTGAAACACCCAATGGTACATGCACCATAGAATGAGCCAGGTACAAAAAGAAAGGATTGTTTTTATTCCTGTTGATAAATGAAACGGCACGTGTGGTGTAATCTGTTGTCAGCTGATCCTGGTCTTCAAAGTTTTCTAAGATCTTTATGGTTTTGTTACCTTCTATCAAAGGCAGCGGCGGGTATTTTGCTTTCGGGGATGAAGTGTCCTTCACTTTTTCCCCATTATAATCATAAGCCCACATATCGTTTGAATAAGGCAAACCGTAGAACTCATCAAAACCATTTTGCAAAGGCAGAAAAGGCTTTTTATGGCCCAGTGCCATTTGCCGACCATAGCTGTTTTGTAGCCTTTGAGTTTCAGCAATTCGGCAATGGTTTGCTCTTCCGGGTTGAGAGCAATTTTTGAGCTGTGATTTATCGCTCCGCTTATACCAATGCGCGTAGGATAACAGCCCGTCATCAAGGCACTTCGCGATGCGGTACATACAGCCTGTGCCGCATAAAAGTTTGTAAACCTTATTCCCTGGGCTGCCAGCGCATCGATGTTAGGGGTTTGGTAAGGACCGCCTCCATAACATACAGGATCCCCATAGCCCATATCATCCATAAAAATGATGATCACGTTTGGGTCTCCTTTTACCCCCGATGATTTTTCAACAGTTATCTCATTCTTTTTAAGCTTATCAACCGAAAAAGCAGTTAATGAAATAAGTATAATCAAGCTCAAATACCGGGTTGCTGTTTTCATAAGCATTATTTAAACAATTCATTAAATTTCATCGACATTAAACATTGTTGGGAGTGGCCGGTTGCAAATTGTCCAGGTTGGATTTAAAATCCCCACTCATATGCCTTCCTTATTACCAGCCTTTGATCCTTCGCCTAATTTTAGCAATAGTCACAATATTTCTCCCACCAACCCGTTTCGAGCTTTACACCCAAAATGATTCGAATGTCAAAAAAAGTCGTTTCAAAATATTTAGGCAAACTATATGTTATCAATGATGATGAGTTACAAGAGTGGTTAAGTGAACAAGTGCTTCCAGATTTAACATATGTTGAATTAAATGAAATGGCATTGATTGAAGACAGCGTCAATAAGACCCAATTTCTTTTGGGTGATTTCCCCGGAACCTCATCCGCCTATGGCTTTACAATAAAGATATTTATCTATAACAAAGATCACAGAGCATTAGGATCGCTGAAATATGTTGTTGATGCATCTGTCCCCGAATCGAAAATTAATGCACACTTTGTAAAAACAGCAGATGGATTAACGATCCACGGGCACTTTACACGAGTTGATCGGGATGGAAAAGAATGCTTCCTTTTAACCATAGCTGAAAGTTCGGGGTCAAACAATTAAGCCACCAAAGCTGTCCAATAATAAATTAGCTCCAGTTTTTACGCATTGTAACAGGAGCCCGGGTTCAATTGAGACTTTGTCCTAATTGACGATTGTATGGTCATTTTGAAATACACAATCTTATCAGGCTTTCAAAAAAATAATATTTTCCTCTGTAGTCATCTTCATTTTGGAAATATTTCTATAAGTTTTGTAGGACTTAGCAAATATACGGGTCCACTAACTGATCCATTTAAAACTCCTATTGGCAGATCTGCAGAACAATAACCTTGTAAATCGGCGTAACGTTTGGCATTTACCTGACTAAGGTTTTCGCCATTACCGATATAGGACTCCCATGATGAAGTGGTGGAACTGTAATAGGTTCCATCAGAAGCGTAGATGGTTGAGCCATTAGTGCAGATATTGGCAGTCGCATTACCAGTAACTTTCAGTTCCCCTATCTTTTTAAAAGAATTCCCATCCTGTTGATAAACTGCCTTACCAAACTGAATAACAATGGAGGTTCCAACTTTAATAATGGCTGTTATACTGTTTGAGGTGGATATCTGGCTGAAGTTCCAGGATCTTCGAATCCCTGGCTTTGTTCCGGCACCGATCCCAACAGACCCAACCTCAAATAACCGCGTCTGCGTAGCACACCATAAGGAAGTTTCATCCTGAGGATCTGCACAAAATGCGTCAATAAATTCGCCGGCAGGCACAGGAACATCATCGATGTGTTCAAAAGTTTTAGGGCTTGCAACGACCGACTCAAGCCATACTTCATCTCCAAAAATGGCCCAGGATCGCATTAAACCTTTCCTTGAGGGAATAACTTTTTGAAACCTCTCCGGTCCTCTTGATCCACCTGGAACTTCATATTCAAATGTTGGCGAGCCATTATTCAAATAATAATTTCCATACTTATCCGGGTCCAAATCTGTGGAACACCATGTAATAGCAAACTCCCTGTCTTTCTCATTGGAGAAATTTGTCGGCAGGAAAAAGCTAGCTGAAAAATTTGGATTAAAGGAAGACCAGGATTGGCTTCCGAAACTGCCATGATATTTATAAACACTCCAGCGAAGTGCTGATGTGTTTTGGACCTGGATGTACGGCCCCCGGTTTGTAACCCAAAATGATTTCAAATTCGGGATTATAAGCTTATCCAGGTTAACGGTTGGCAGATCTATCACATTATAATTTGCGAGCGTTCCTTCGGGGGGATTGCCACCGGGAGGATTGTCCTCATCAGCAAGATTATCTTTGCCACAACTTAACATTGTGAAAAGCATGAATAGTTGGAAAAAGTATGACATTAAGTTGTAGGAGATGCGCAGACCGGTGATTGACCCGGTTGTTTTACTTCGGTGCATTAGGTTTTGGCTTAGGGGGTTATACCATAAAGACCTGTCGATGCGTTGCGGCAGCGGCAGAAATTCAGGCTGTTCAATCCCGCAATATACTTAAACGATTAATAATCTGAAATTTATCAAAGTTTATGGATTTAAAGGTTAGAGCAGGTCATAGACGATTTTTCTCGTAATATTTTAATGTAGAATATCCCCCAAATCATTGCACACATAAGCAATATCATTGTATCTTGGATGCAATCTCATACCCGCTAAACCAAATTGACCTATCCTGATGTTGAGGCGTAAATTGCTTTATTGCAGTATTATATCTGCTGTAATTTTTTGCATCTCCACAACCGCTTTGTCGCAGACTCCAGTAACTCCCAACAACTGCCTCATTTCATATTTCAAGACCTATGAGTCTGACTTCGAATCCGAATTTGTACATAAGTATTTCCTGCTCCGTAATAACCGGCAATTGCTGCATACAACCGGTTATCAAAAATTACCTAATGGCGCATTAGCATCCATTCCTGGATTGAAATTACTGGACGCCGAAGGAAACTTCATCAAAGGAGTTGATTTCTCACGTGGCTTTAACACCATAGCCGTTGATGACCAACATATACTGCTGGTCGACTTCGTTGGCACCGATAATAATTTCATACAAACTTTGGTTGATGAAAACCTCGACATAGTCTGGACCCGGACAATAAAGGGAAAGGATGATATGTACTACGGAGTCAACAGCATTTCGGATGTGTATATTGACGAGGATAAGAATGCGTATTTGGTTTCTACGTATCCTGGTTATGTGACTGATAATGGCAAAGTTGTCATTTCTAAACTGGATTATGCAGGCAACGAAATCTGGACCAGTGTACATGAAATTGACGGGCCTATACTGGCGAGGGCTGATATTACGGCTTCTCCAGCCGGTCTCATCGTGGTTGCAGAAGGCGAACTGCGTTATTCTTTTCTTTATAATAAGAGCACAGGCGACATCATCAAATCTTATAGTTTCCCCAGCAATCGGTTCTACCGTGATCACAACAGGTATCTTAAATATGATAACGGAAAAGTGTTCTACACAGCTTTAACAGCTGATTTCCGGTTGCTGGTCGGGATATTCGACAGCCTTGCCAGGCCAGTCAAAATGAAGTATCTCACCAACTCCTCTACTCCGTTAGGTGTCGATTCACGAAACGGATTTATGGTTATAAGTTTTAAAAGCTCAAGTGAAGTTTTACTCAAGTTAGATACAGCTCTGTCAGTACAGTTCATGAACGCATATACGATTGGCCCTCTACATGAAATCAAGGGTTTGGGTATTGATCCTGCCGGCTATATTTATTCAGGGGGATTTAAAACTACGACTGCACCCTCGGTAAACAACCCATACCTGGCTAAATATGGCTTACAGGGAGAAATTGGAACTTGTACTTTTCAACCCTTTGCCGGTTCCTTTATCGATATTCCCATTACCGGGGGCACTATCGGCTATTCAAAAATATCACGCGCAACTAAGCTACTGCCCCCAATGATGAAAGCAGCACCTTCAACTATTGTTCTTTATCCCGATGTGGATGTATGTATTAATGTTGAACCCTGCAATGCCATCAGCATTTCGGATCCGGGACGTATTTGTAAAACCGGAACTGATTACGCAATCCAGTTTACGACCAACCCGGGATGTACCCTCCAACCTGCCTGGACCTTCGATGCCGCATACATGAAACTTGTAAGTAGCGGAACGGGTACGGCTGTTTTTCAATTTATCAAACCGGGCCTCACCTCAGTCATTGCCACAATAAAAACAGCATGTGGCGGGTATGCCGACACAATAGCCATTCAAATCGATAATGATCCTGCATCACTAAACCTGGGAGCAGATACAACCATCTGCCCGGGCGATTCATTAATACTGGATGCTGGTGGAAACTTTGCACAATATATTTGGCAGGATGGATCATCCGACAGATCGTTTATAGTAAAGAATTCCGGTAAATACAAGGTTTATGTTGCAAACTCATGTGGTGAAAGTTTCCTCGATGAGATTAATATTATTGTCAGAACAATTCCGCCATTGTTTAGTGTGTCATCTTTGACTACCTGCGCCAATGACAGCTTTATGATTTCAGCAGAACCATCGTTTACAAATTATAACTGGCAAGCTGCAGGTTATGTTGCCGGGAAAGGTTCAACAGCTATATCGATACTTTCATCACCAACATCAATCATAGCAAATGCATTAAGCCCCGAACATTGCCTGGTAAAAGATACGATCGCTATAAATCTTATCTATGCGCGACAAGTTAATCTCGGCGCCGACACATCAATATGTTATACGGATTCAATACTACTCAGGGCTGGTACAGGATATACCCTTTATAGTTGGTCAGATGGTTCCGGCAACGCTGAATTAAAAGTATCGGCTGCAGGCAGATACTTTGTAACTGCAAAGGATATCAACGGATGTAATGCAAGGGATACATTATTAGTACATAAATTCAAAACCCCGGTATTAACCCTGGGAAATGATCGCAGTATATGTATTAACCAACCGATACAATTAAATGCCGGGAATTTCAATTCATATATGTGGCAGGATGGTAGCACAAAGCAGAATATAACCATCCAGGTAACAGGAATTTATTGGGTCTCCATAACGGATCAAAATAACTGTAAGGCATCAGATACTCTTATAATAAGAGATATGGTTGCACCTCCATCCGGTTTTCTAAAAGCCACCGATAGTATTTGCCGGTTCAGAACGCTTGAGATTGCTGCATTAAATGATTTTCAAACTTTTAACTGGTCAACAGGTGCCAATACGTCTAAGACAACTATCTCAAAAACCGGTAATTATTCACTCACTGTCAGTGATCAAAATGGCTGTATCGCAACGGAAACTATAAGAGTAATTGAAAAAGATTGTCTGGAAGGGGTATTTGTTCCAAACGCGTTTAGCCCTAACCGTGATGGCCATAACGACTTGTTCCGGGCAGTGGTTCATGGACCGGTTCTGCATTATTCAATCACGTTATTTAACCGATATGGAGCGATAGTCTTCTCAACGAATGATCCATCAAAATCCTGGGATGGATTCTATAAAGGCAGACCTGCCGAGACAGGAAATTACGTATGGAAATGCAGTTACCAGTTAGAAGGTGGTAAAACATCCGGATCTAAAGGAAATATTTTGCTAATACGGTAGTCGAAGAATAAATTCACCAAAAGATTTTATTCTGTCGAGATCTCTACCTCATTTCACAATGATGCGGCCTTATTTCACAATGAGGCGGCCCTTCATAACCGGATGTATTGTGCAGAAGTAATCTGCACTTTTCATTACAACCATGCTCCACGATTTTTCCGCCGATAGGGTGCCCGATGTCCAAAGTTTATTTAATTCTTCGGTTATGTTGTGGTCTACTATATCCTTGTTAATCCATGTTACAGTGTCACCTTTATTCACCGTAATTTCTGCAGGCACAATTTTCTTTTGCTGTATTAAAATAACATGTGTTTGGGTCGCCGTTTTCTTTTGTATTTGCCTGGCCCGATCTTCTGGTGTTGTGCAACTGCAATTGAAAACACCATAGAATATAAGCAGCATGAAGATGCCATTCAACAATCCTTTTTGCCGTCTCATTTGGAAGCAAATGTTTTCTGAACCATTTGAGCATGCCCGAGATGTGCCTGGAATATGGGTACCGCAGATTGCAGCAGTTTTTTCAATTCATCATTAGTGGCCTGGGGTATAAGTACCGTTTCCACCGCAGCTATAACTGCCTTATGGTAGCCCACTTCGTTATCAATGTAAGCTTTATCAAAAGCTTGTGCAGTTTGCGACCTTAGCATCTTTTGTGTTTCAGCTGCATCAGCTTTCATTTTTTTACTAACTGCATTGTCTTTTGGTGTTACTTTCAATTTGGTAACCAATGCTACAGCCTGATCAATTACTGCTTTGTGGTCTTTTGCCATAGTCTCTGCAAACTTTAACACTTCAGCGTTTTTCGACTTCTCCTTTGCAATGGCCGCAAAATCTATATCATTTTGATTTGCTACTACAGCAGCAGAAGCTATTTCGGGGTCAGTAAGTTTAGTGCCGCTTTGTGCAGAAGATGGTAGAGAAAATAACATCATGATTACCCCAAAGGCAAGAGCAACCCCTGCAGCTAAATTTTTCTTTTTCATTTTATGTGTTTTTAATATTGAGTAAATGAACTACGAAAAGGTTACAAAATATTCAGTGGAAATACGGGACTTGATAAAATACCTGCAATTCGGAATTGTGCGATCACCGTGTTTTTTGGACGACGGGTTTCCTGCATTTAGCACAGGGGCTGTGAATGCGATCAGGAAAGTGCTGAGTAAGAATCAAAACGTAAAAATATTATTGACTACTTCCCATAAAGGAAATTACAGTCGGCAACAGTGGATACAGATTTTCCGCAATCGTGGAATTGATCATCAGAACCTGGACAAATTGAACGACAATACTTCAAATGTATCCAGGATGGAAGAAATTTTGAGTTGGCTTACCGAACATAAAGTGAGCAACAATGAGGCAATCATGATTATCGATGATGATAAGTCCTTATTCGATCTGCCTGCAGCTTTGAAGCAGAAGCTAGTGAGTACAAGTCCAATGATTGGTTTGACCGAAGAACTAGTTCCATAAATTTTCAAATAGAAACCCTGGATATTCACGCAACGGTGTCCCCCAGCCTGGAAGTCACAAGTATACAATAAGTGAAGGTCAGCCTTTTTAATCCAGGGTCTGCTTACCATCAATAAGCATTGGTTTCAGCCATTTGCCAAACCTGCAACTTCTTTACAGTCAACAAATCCTTCTCGCTGAAAAGCTTTATTTGATTGCTTGATGTCAATTCCGGATATACAACCTGGGTTATAACTTGTCTGCCATTAGCAAACACTTCAATAATCGACCGGTCCAGGAAAATATTAAGCTTTAAAGTTTCGCCGGCTTTCAGTTCGAAAGGCGCCCTTTGCTGAGATACAGTTGGAGGAAATCCGGGTAATGTGGGTTCTGTAATTACATGTGATGGCATTTTCACTGGGCCAGAAACAGCAGACTTTTCAAAATCAATGATCAACTCCTTAGCCACAGGGTCGTAACGAATCACAGTCTCTTCGCGCCCGTCCGGAGAACAAAAAACTTTCACACCATAAGCAGACTTTGCAGATCCTGCCAGTTCCAATTCTATTTCCACTGAGGTGCCTGCTGATTTTATGAAATTTTCCTTCCCTCCTGTAACTTGTTTTATTGTCTCCTTAACACTGGTTGTTCGCAATGATTTGACTTCTGCAGGTGGATTGATCAGCATATCATTTTGTTTCGACAAGGTTAACACACGAGGCAAACTCATGATACCAGACCACCCAAAATTTTTAAGATGTTTTGGCTTACGTTCCAACACCCAACCCCAGATTATATTCCTGCCCTTATTATCAACCAACTGCTCCGGTGCAAAGAATGTTCCGCCAGGCCAGTTCATCCGACCATGTTTCTGCACGGAAAATTTATCATTGGCGAAATCGCCGATATAATATTGTGTGCCGATATTATGACTGATAAATAATAATACTGATTTACCTCCGATAGTAAACATGTCCGGGCATGATAAATCCTCAGTAGCATCACGCATGGTATTTTTCGGATCAATCAGATCTCCCAAATATTCCCATTTGTACATATCTTTCGATTTGAAAAATCCCGCGACATTGCCGCCTGATATCTGGTAATAGTTGCCTGACTTTTTATCATACCAACCTTCGGGATCCCAGGCAGTATACTTGCCGCCTTTGGGATCACGTGGATTGCCAACAGTTTCTGTTTTAAGAACCGGATTCCCATCAAACTTCTTCCATACTTTAAGGTCAGGGTCAGTTGAGAAAGCCACAAGATTAGAAGATGAGCCTTCGCCATGGTACATTATATGGGGCACGCTGTCTTTCGATAAAAAAGCGCCTCCACTAAAAATACCTTTTTCAATATCACCATCCTGCACATTCAGCATATCGGGATATAATGACCAATGTAACAAATCAGTACTCACCGCATGTCCCCATACATGTTCAGATTTCCCACGTTTACGTGACTGATAAATGTAACCAAGGTGGTATTTGCCGTTCCAATAAATTGCCCCATTTGGATCAAATGGCATGGCATGACCTTCGGGATTTACAAAATGATAGATAGGACGATGAGGATCCGCCTGCATTAATGCACGCAGTTCTCTTGACTCGTCTATCATATCTTCGATTTGTTTTCCCGAAGGCTGCGCCATTATTGCCATGCTACAACAAATCAGAACCATAACATAACCAAAGCGAAGGTTGCTAAAGCCTCCTGCTGCCATATTAAAACCAACTGTACCAAAACGAATGACTGAGTTCAAAACCAAATGATGAACATCATTCAAAACTCTTTTATTTAACATGTCAATGATATTTATAAAATAAAGGAAAGATAAATCAGGGCTTCGCCCGGGCGGATGGGTTTATGTCGGTTTTCAAAAAACCATGATCTGTGATTTCTGCCTTCGAAAGTTCAATGCCAAGTTCTTCCAGCGTTTTCCCCTTGGTTTCAGGAAAATACTTCCAGACTACAACCGCCTGCACAACCATCATTATTGCAAAGAATGCAAAGGCATGACCGCTTCCAAACTTATATTCCCCCGCTACCACGGGGAATAAAAAAGTAATGATCGCGGCAAACAACCAATGAGTGAAACTTCCCAATGACTGTCCCTGGCCACGTACATTGTTGGGAAACACTTCGGATATTAACACCCAGATCACAGCCCCGGTAGAAAACGCAAAAAACATAATATATCCTACAAGGAAAAACAAAAGCTCATAACCTGCAAAATCTTCGAGATAAAATGAACGTGCAACCAGCCCAAGGCATACTGACATTCCCACTGAGCCAACAATCAATAGTTTTTTTCGTCCGACCCGATCAATGATGAAGAGACCCAGAATTGTGAACAACCCATTTGTGATACCGATTAACACGGGCTGAAACATTGAATCTGCTGCTGAGAGACCAGTGAGTTCGAATATGCGCGGTGCATAATATAATAAGGCATTGATACCTGAAAACTGGTTAAACATTGCCACAAGAAATGCGATTGAAATTGGCTTGTTATATCGCCCCGAAAACAATTGTTCTTTTTTCTGAACAAGGCTCGAGCTAATATTATCCATCTCAGAACCGATATCTTCAGCTTTGAGCTTCTCAAAAACTTTTCTCGCCTGGTCAATCTTACCCACCTTGACAAGGAAACGTGGACTTTCCGGTACCAGGAAAAGCAGGAAGAAATAGAGAACAGATGGGATCGCCATCACGCCTAACATCCATCTCCAGGAGCTATCACCAAAGTTACTCAGGAGATAGTTGGAAATATAGGCTATCAAAATGCCGAAAATCACGTTAAACTGAAAGAGTGCAGTCATACGTCCTCGCACCCTTGCAGGTGCAATTTCGGAAATATACATAGGTGCCACAACCGAAGAGGCGCCGACACCGATACCTCCTATAAAACGATATATGACAAATGATATCACATTCTCAGAAAATGCACTGCCGAGAGCTGAGAGAGCAAATAGGATTGCGATGATAAACAGTATAGGCTTACGACCATATTTATCCGTAGGTTTACCAGCCACCAACGCCCCTACAACTGTTCCAATCAATGCGGAAGATATAGTGAGTCCGTGCCAAAAAGGCGAAAGATTAAACAGTTGCTGAATAGATTTTTCAACACCTGAAATTACTGCCGTATCAAATCCAAAAAGAAAACCACCGAGAGCCAGGATGATCGACCATCCGAAAACACGCAAATCTTTTATTGCCATAATTGTAAATTAATTTTTTTCGAGTCTTATTTTTTCCAGGTCGAGTTCAACTCATAAATCTCAAGTGAATGAATACTGATATTGCCACCGAATTGAAAACCTTCATTGTTTTTTGGCGCTTCCTTCGGTCGCACAATACTGAACTTGCCCCCATCAGCAAATACTTCCAAAGAAGTCCTGTCGACAAGGATTTCAAGTTCGAAGGTTAGTTTCTCAATGTTCTCGCCGGGATAAAAAGTTCCGTTAAGCTTGTTATGATTCATATCATAATGAGCCAGCTGATTTCCCTGGTATTTAATATCGAACACTGTGCCGTCAGTAATTTGAACTTTCATTTTGATATGAAACAAATCGCCCTCAACGTTTTTTACTGCAGCATTTGCAGTGCTTGCATTAAGGTTCGTCCATAGATGTGATTTTTTATGAAGTTGCTGCAGCTCGCGTATTGGTTGTGAAAACAATCGCACACCACTTCGCGTGTTCTTAAGCGTTAGCTCAGTGGGAAACATCATCATCTGGTTGAATGGCATACCTTTTTGGACAATTGAACCCCAACCAATCTGAATTCTTCTGCCATCAGACACCGGGATATTGTTAAAGGTTTGAGGTGCCATTTGCGGACCTTCATAATATTTAAGTTTTTCGGTTTCAGGCTTAAAGCTTCGACCATCAAAGTTGCCAATCATGTAGGTGCCAGACATGCCATAAAGCACCCATTTCATTTGTTTCTTATCCCCGTCAACAGGCAACCCGAAAATTTCGGGGCATTCCCAGAACCCCCCAAGATGGCTAAGGAAGGTCCATTTTTTCAAATCGTCTGAATTATAAAACGAGTGACCATCTTTTTCAAATAGAGCCATCACCCATTTTTTAGATGGCTCATGCCAGAACACCTTAGGATCCCTGGTATTACCAGATTTCCATTTTGCAGTACTGTTGATAACAGGGTTCTTGTCGTATTTAATCCAGTTGCGACCTGCATCATTACTGTAAGCGAGACACTGAACTTCCGCACCGTCTTTATGCGCGGTATACAGTGCTACAAGCGTTTTTTCATTGCCTTTCTGAAAGCCGGCGGTATTATTGAAGTCTACGACCGCTGAGCCCGAGAACATAGCACCAAGACTGTCCGGATACAGCGCATCCCCAAGTTCTTCCCAATGCAAAAGATCTTTACTGACAGCGTGACCCCAATGCATATTTTCCCAATTAATTTCGTACGGATTATGCTGGTAAAACAAGTGGTACTCACCTTTGTAATACACCATACCATTGGGATCGTTATTCCAGCCGATCTTTGTGGTGAAATGAAACTGCGGCCTGTTCGTTTCGTGGTACAAACTATCAGCGCCAGGTAAAACATCTGATTGATAAACGTCTTTCAATCCTGCCGCATCCAGGGGATATGATATCGATATCGTTTTTCCCAGGAAGTCTTTCATATCAGCACCTACCCAATAATCAGGTGTGTTTTGAGTCACACGTATATTGAAGGCACGCAAATCGCGTCCATTTTCTTTTATTATGAGCTGGTGCCTGGGTTCGGCGTTAGTTACCGGAAAATTCAAATATCTTTTTGTGATAGTAAACTCCCGGGCAGGATTCTGTGCTTGCAATTGCATTGCGCTAAGGCCTATGGCCAGCATCAAAGTTTTTTTCATTTTCATAATACAAGTTTACTATGTCTGAATTGTTGTAGTCAATAGGGGTTGGTCGGCATCATTTCCCAGGCTTTAACTGATATGATCCTTGCATCACCGCCGTTTGCAAATAACTTAACACCAAGCCCACCCAATTTTGGATAGATGCTTCTGCCAATTGCCTGCTTGTCGTTCGCAAACACTTCAACGATGCCTTTGTCAACAAAAACCCTCAGCACCAATTGTTCTCCTTTGAGAACCTCCAATGGCGCAGATTCAATATCTCTCCTTCCCATATTTATACTTGATTTTGTGGCATCACAAACCAGTTGCTTTTGCGCCGCGTCATAATAAAGCGATGTTCCTTCGCGGCCATCATCAGAGCAACCGATCCTGACGCCAACCTGGTTTGCAGCGCCTGGTTGAATCGTTATTTCCAGCTCCAGCATCTCATTGCCAAAGCCATCCAAAGAAAATTCTGACCCATCTTTCACAACTATCGATCTTCTTATTCTTTGATTCTGCCGCAGCGCTTTGAGTTCTTTAACAGGAGCCATTCTTAACTTACCATCTTTGCCAAGCCATAAACTACGAGGTAGTCCATAAACACCGGTATAGCCATAGTAAGCTTTCAGACTATCGGGCCTGTCATCAAAAACCCAGGACCACATGATCTGGCGTCCATTACTGTCAATAAGCGCTTCGGGCGCAAAATAGGCGTTGTCTTTCCAGGTCATACGACCATGATTGTCGGGCAAAAATTTATCATTTTTATAAGAGCCCACATAGTACTGACAGCCTTTGTTATGACTTATAAAAAGTAACAAATGTTTACCACTGAATTTGCCCCCATCTGCACCTGATGGCAACGGCATAAAACTCGCACACATATTGTCTTCACTTTTGTCGGTCCATTTACGGTCTGACTTATAAAATTCATGCAGGTAAGTCCAGTTTTCAAGGTCACTTGATTCAAAAAGATAGGCATGATCGCCCTGCATTTCCGGTTTGGAATCAGGTTTTCGGCCATATTTATTTAGCACCAATAAGTTGCCGGTAAGCATATAATATTTCCCGTCTTTCATCCATATATTGGATGGATCTGCCGAACCATATATAACCGGGTTTCCTTTTTTATCCGTTGTTTCTGTTATGCCCCAATCAGTAGAACGAATCACAGGATTGGCGGCACTTTTTACCCATTGGTCATAATGTTCATCTGAACTTTGAGCAATGCTGATTCCCGTTTTTCTTTCGGCGAAGTTTACCTTGTTGGTTTCGCTTTGATTTATGAATTCCCAGTAAGTAAGTGTAACCTTGCCATTTTTGTCAACGAAGGCTCCACCACTGAACACTCCGTCGTCACCATTGCCGGGAACCAGCGCATCCGGATGATGACGCCAGTGCAGCAAATCTTTACTGGAAATATGTCCCCATGAAAATCCACTCCCTTCCCTCTTGTACAGGTACATCAGGTGATACCTCCCGTTATGATAAAAGGCTCCATTAGGGTCGCCCGGAACAGCTACGTCTTCGGGTACCACGAAATGATAACCTGGCCTGAAAGGATCTGCCAGCAATCTTTCCCGAAACAGCCTTGTCGTTTCCAGCACAGTTTTAGGAACCGGCTTGTTATCTGGCAGCGCATCATGTGAAACAGTCTGGGCAACCTGGCTGTACAGTAACCCTGGCATTGATACAATCAATGCCAGGTATAAACTTTTTAACTTCATCAGTATCCGTGATTTTGTTTATAAAGATTTTGGCTGAGGTCAATCTGGCTTTTGGGTATAGGCAGATACTCATCGCGTCCTTTAGTAAATATTGCATTAGCAAGGTGAGGCCGACGATTTTTTTCCACCGCCAGGTAAGCATTCATCTCTTCAGCCATGATGCCCCAACGCATCAGATCATAAGCCCTGAAACCTTCACAGGCCATTTCCAAACGCCTTTCCCATTTCAGTGCCTTCCAGGCATTTTCTTTAGTCCAGTTGATGTTTACACCGTTTATATAGGGCTTTATGTCGAAGTTGCCTGTTGGTTGAGCATTCTTATCTACGAGCCGGGCGGTACTCTGTGCAGCCCTTGCCCGTATCGCATTGATCAGGGTCAGCGCTTCGTTTTGCCGATTGAGCTGGATCAGGGCTTCAGCTTTAAAAAGTATCACATCATCTATACGCAATACATCGCGATTCTTCGAATCACTTTTCCATGGGTTCACGGGCTGATAACATTCACTATCAAATGGCACCGTTTCTTTCATTGACATGAAAGAGCCGTATGATTCAGGTTGACGGGGCCAGGTAAGACCATTAAACACAAAGTCTGTTTTATATTTATAAGGCAAGCCATCCATAGCCACTGTATGCAATAATCTTGGATCAATTGTAAAGCTTTTGATATTGGCAGCGCCCGTAATATTAGTGTTATTGTAATTGTCAAAATCGGGTACGCCATTTACCGTTTTGAATGCATTCACGAGGTTTTGAGATGGGGTATGAAAACCACAGCATCCATACTCGGGTGTCATCGGGTATACGACCTCGTTAGTACCATTGATCCGGCCGGTTGGCGTACCATCGTTATGTGAAAATTGAATTGCCCAAAGCGACTCCTGGCCGTTCTGTGATTCACAGGAAAAGTTACTCGCAAAGTCAGTAAACAGGTTCTTACCTGAACCGGTCAATACTTCGTCGCATAACGTAACTACCTGGTTAAGTTTGGTATTATTGATGTTAACCACCTGGTTGGACTCGTTCTGTTCGTATGCAGCATATAATAATACTTTTGCGAGATAAGCCTTCGCTGAATACCGGGTTGGTCGACCTACTCCCTCATCATTATTTGTTTCAGGAAGATTTGCCGCTGCAAATTCAAGATCTTCAATAATCTTACCCCAAAGTTGTTCATCGGAAAGGTCGTTGCTAACCTTGTTGTATTCGTTTACCGGTACATTCTCATCTATAAAAGGAACATAACGGAAATTAACCTTCAGCCAGAAATAGTTGTTCGCACGAAGAAATTTCATTTCACCAATACGTGCGTTTTTCTGCGGAAAATCGACTGCATTAAGTATCGCCAAAGCCTGGTTAGCGCGGGAAATACACTGATACTCTATTGCCCATTTTCCAGCAACACCTCCTTCATCTGTTGTCATATTGACAAAGGTTTCCGCAGTGTTCCATTCAGGAAGATCACCCACTCCGGCGCCACCTTTATATGCATCACCGCCTCTCAGATCCCCATACGGCCATGGGGTCAATGGATGAAGATAATATCTTTCATTGCCTTGTGCTGCATAGGCGGCAATCACCATTTTTTCTGCATTTTCCGGTGTTGCAAGTAACTCTTCAGTAACAATCCCTTTAGGGGCCTTGTCCAGGAATTCTTTCCCACACGATACAACGACTGATATAGCAAATAAATAGACTAATATATGAATACGTTTCATGATAGTAAGTTTAGAAGATGACATTAAGACCAAATGTTACTGAAGTTGGGAGAGCAAAATTGACATCAGGACTTTTTGGATCGAAGCCGGTGAAAGTATTACCTGGCAGAGCGATGGTCCATAAATTATCACCCTGTATAAATATGCGCGCCCGGTTCATCAACAATCTTTTTCCGATTGCTGAAGGCAGTGTATATCCTATACTAAGATTCTGCAATTTTACATAAGATGTGTTTTCAACAAAGTAGGTAGAAAAACGATTTTCATTGTTAAGATCAGCCTTTGTAATAGCCGGAATACCCGAAGATGTGTTTGTTGGTGACCAGCTGTTCAACACTTCCTTACCATAGTTCTGTCCGCCAAAGAAGCCAAAGAAATGAGTATAACTTTTTGTTGTACTGCCCACCATTCTGCCAATTTCTGAACCCCAGAACATTGAAAAATCAAATGCTTTCCAGGTGAGTTGAATGTTGAGACCAAGTGCAACTTTTGGATCATCGACGCCTATCCATGTACGGTCGTCAGCATCAATTTTACCATCCGGTTTGCCTCCAGGTCCGCTTACATCCTGGTAACGTAAACGACCAACACCTTTGCCAGGCTGAACCGCAGCAGCATCTACTTCCGCCTGGTTCTGAAAAATGCCTTGTGCTACATAACCGTATAGTGAATTCAAAGGTTTCCCAAGTATCGTCTGATCGCGACCGTTACCCGGATAAGCTCCTACGGCTTCGGGAACTATATTCGTAAATTCGTTCCTGTTCCTATAGGCGTTTGCAGTAATCGTGTATCCAAGGTCACCTACTTTGTCATTGTATGAAACAACAGCTTCAATTCCACGATTCTTCATAGAGGCTCCATTGATCCATGAAGAAGCGCCACTACCGGTTACACTAAGGGTTGGAGGACGAACAAGGATATCGGAAGTAGTCTTGATATAATAGTCGACTGAACCTGACAATCTCCTGTCGAGAAACGCGAAGTCCATACCAAAGTTTTGTTGCGTTGTTGCTTCCCACTTAAGGTTTGGATTACCAAGTTGCAACCGGCGGTAACCGGATGGGAGGTTTCCTTCATCATTTCCATAGATATCATAAGCAGTACCGTTGTTATATGGCCAGTCATCATCCCCATAATGTGCCTGGTACATTTCATACGATGCATAGTTATCTATCTCCTGGTTGCCGGTCTTTCCCCAGCCATACCTGAATTTCAAAGTAGATAACCAGGTAATTGATTTCATGAATTTTTCTTCAGAGATCACCCAACCTGCAGAGATCGAAGGAAAAGTTGCATACCTGTAGTTGGCACCGAATCTCGAGGATCCGTCGTGCCTTAAAATCCCGGTAAGCAGATACTTGTTATCATAGTCGTAATTGATACGCCCAAAGTATGAGTTTTGCGCATTGTCCCATGCAAGTCCGCCATTGCGCACATTACCTTCGCCTACATCCAGGTACATATAGTCAGGATCCTCGCTCGCAAAGCCGTCTCTTGCACCATAGAGGTTTTCCCCGCTGGCTTCAGTCGCTTCCTGCCCGATCATGAACTGAAAATTATTGTTGCCCAGGCTCAGATCGTAGTTGACAACATTGTTCCAGGTCCAGCTGCCACCATAGCTCGCATTGTTATTCACTTTAGCGACCGTCTCCTGCATGAAACCTGCCTGGTATGTCAGGTTCATATTTCTCGCCCAACTACCAACATAATCAGCTCCGAATGTTGAACGAAAATGAAGATTTTTCATGATCTCAATATCCGCGAATACAGAGCCAAGCAATCGAATATCATCTGAATGATTTTGCCTGTTGCGCATGATGTCTAACAATGGATTGTTCCGATCGCTCATACCCATCACAGGTCCACCCCAACCAATCCCATCAACTGTTCTCACCGGTACGATCGACTGGATATTAGCCGTGTTCGCCAGCCAGGAACCACCGGTATATCTCATTTTAGTTACTGAGAAATTCTCGCCGATCTTTAAACGACCGTTGAAGAATCGATAATTTGAATTAATACGCAGGTTAAGTTTGTCCCAATCATTGTATTTGGTAGTGCCAACACTATTGAGGTAATCGAAAGAAAGGAGTACGCTCCCGTTTTCTCCACCGTTAGATAACGTAATGTTATGGTTTTGCGAAAGAGCTGTTCTTGAAATCTCTTTTTGCCAATCTGTATTGGCTGCGCGCATTGTTTGAGCCGGATCAAGAAACTCGGGCCACATAATCTTGTCCAGTACCCAGCTACCATTAGCATCCTGGTGATCAGTATAGCTATACAGTCCGTAATTGGGATCAACTTTATCATTCCTGGCTGCAAGCCATTGCGCTCTGCCATACTCCTCTGTGTTCATCAGGGGAATGGAATTTTTTGGCAGGAAGCCTGCGGTAACTGAGGAGTTGATTTCAAGTTTAGGGCCTTTCTTTGCAGACTTTGTGGTAATGATAAATACGCCGTTCGCCGCCCTCGAGCCATAAATGGTGGCGGAAGACGCATCTTTAAGCACCTGTACTGATTCGATATCGTTGACGGGAATCTCATTCAGACCACGATTGGTAGGCACACCATCAATGATTATTAATGGAGCAGTACTGCTGTTCAGCGATCCACGTCCGCGGATTAAGATACTGGCAGCAGCATTTGGATCACCGTTGTAGTTAGTGGTAATACCCGGCACCCGGTTATCCATCGCCCGAACAATATTACGGGAACCAACAGCCTGGTCCTTTATATCACTCATCTTAACCACATAGACCGATCCCGTAAGGCTTGCCTTTTTTTGCGAACCATAACCAACAACTACCACTTCTTCCCCGGTAGAAATAGCTACGTTCATTTTAACTGATAATTCCGTTCTGTTATTAACGGCTATCTCAATTGATTCAAATCCGATATACGAAATTACCAGCACGGCAGTCGGTTCGGCTTCAATTATAAAATTTCCTTTCGCATCGGTTCTGACTGCATTGCTTGTACCCTTTTCCGTAACAGTGGCCTCTGCAAGAGGTGCACCATCGTTACCAAGTACCTGGCCTTTGATTGTAATGGGAAGTGATAAGAAGTTTTTGTCTGCATCGCGAAACATTCCATTGTCATTATTTGCAAAAAGACTAAGAGACGTGATCAGTGATGCAATAAATAGCGTCAAGATCCTGGTGAATTTTATTGGAAAGGAGCGTAGGGAGACGCCAGGCTCATAAACAGGTGTTGAATACATATGGCATATATATTAAGTGATTGAGGCAATAAAGGGAGATGTTATTGCATGAAAAATTAATCAGGAGATCCCGTTTGTTCAGGGAGGAATACTGCTTAGCAATCTGTTTTGATAATTCATTTGGCGAGTTTCAGAAAGCAATATACCCGCAGTATATAAAAACAGCTTTCGATTTTGAAACATTAGATTTCAAAATCGGGATGATTTGTTATTCAGTTAAAAATCAGAGCATTGCCTCAACGATAAAGATATCAATCTTCCAGGCCTTTCGAATTTGTATTGCCAGTTTTCAAATTTGAATCATGTATTTGATTCTTGTCTTTACATTTCATTTTTGAGTATTTACATTTCATTTTTATCCAGGCACAACTAAAAAAAATATATAAGACTGCGAAACTGTGTGCGCATTATTTCATTTAACTTACTAAAGGAAACAAGATTGCAGTTTCCTTTATCTGCAATAATATTACTGCGGATATAAAGCTTCATTGGATCAAATCTGGAACCTACTATTTTGTGATTGCTGATTAACGTAGCATCCCGCTTATGAAAAATTTAAACCATGTAATATCCCGGGGCAGTGCCATTGCCGGTAAACTTACCTCAGCCCTTGTTTTTCTTATATTATTTTTTTCATTGGTCATTACCAGTTGCGAGCGAAAACCCAAGCAACGGAACTTTATCATCGGCTTCTCACAATGTACCGGCGATGAGAATTGGAAAAATGCTACGCTTGAAGGTATCAAGAAAGAAATGGCATTTTATCCCGGCAGCACTTTCATTTACCGCAACGCCTCCGATAGCAGTGATTTACAGATAAAGCAGATCCGTGAGTTACTCACTATGCATATTGATATCTTGCTGGTATCTCCTAATGAAGCCCGGCCACTTACGCCGGTTATTGAAGAAGCATATAAACAAGGTATTCCTGTAGTCGTGATCGACAGGCGAACCTCCTCTGACCTTTATACAAGCTTTGTTGGCGTCAATAATTTTGAGATCGGAAAGATGGCCGGAACCTTTGTTGCGAACACATATAAGGATAGCACGCATATAATAGAAGTAACAGGTCTTCCCGGTTCAACGCCCACTGGCGACCGCCAACGCGGTTTTTCCGAAGGCCTAAGAAGCAATCCAAAAATCCGGATCAAAGCAAGGGTACCGGGCGACTGGTTACAGGCCGTAGCCGGGCAAAGGCTGACAGATATTGCAGACCAGCTATCACCACGAGACGTAGTTTTTGCGCACAATGATCCTATGGCCCTTGGCGCCTACCAGGTATATAAGAAACTAGGCTGGGCTGAGTCTGCGCATTTTATTGGTGTGGATGGTCTTGCCAGCCCTGGAGGTGGAATGGAGCTGGTGTCTGATAAGTTGCTCGAGGCCACTTTGCTCACCCCCACAGGTGGCGAGGAAGCTTTACAGATCGCATTTAAGATCCTTCAGAAGCAACCTTACGAACGCGAAAATACGCTCCAGACCATTATTATAGATTCCACCAATGTTCGAATGATAAAGTTACAGGCAGATAAGATCACCAGTCAGCAACTTGATATAGAACATCAGCAGGCGATTCTCGGCCAACAGCAAAAGATATATGAAGATCAAAGCAATGTGGTCTATGTATTAATGGCCACCCTGCTGATCACTTTAACCATGGGTGGGATTATTCTTTTCTCCCTGAATGAGAACAGGAGAATAAACAAACGTTTGAAACAAAAAAATGAAGAAATACTAAATAATGAAAGGAAGTTAATATTGATGTCTGAAAAAGCACAGGCTGCCAATGATGCCAAGCTGAAACTTTTCACAAATATTTCCCACGAGTTCCGCACCCCGCTTACTTTGATACTGGCACCGCTGGAAGAGTTGTTGTTTAATACCAGGCAAAATTTCAGACTCAACTCCAGGCTGCAGCTGGTCCAAAAAAATGTGATCCGGTTATTGAGAATGGTAAATCAATTGATGGATTTTCGTAAGATAGAATTTGGTCAACTGAAACTTCGTGCCACGGAAAACGATCTCGTGGAGTTCATTACCTCTATCGCAGATGCATTCAAACCTTTGGCCGAAAAAAAACAGATAGACCTGCAACTGATAATCAAAGACCGAAACATTCCACTGTGGTTCGACACCAACATGCTCGACAAAGTACTATTTAACCTGCTTTCGAATTCTTTTAAGTTCACTGCAAAAAACGGCTTTGTACATATAATCATTGAAAAGACAACAGATAAAAATGTGTCTATTATTGTGCAGGATAATGGTGTCGGCATGACCCAGGAAGCACTTAGTCATGCCTTTGAGCAATTTTACCAGGGCGAGTTTGAGAACTACAAGGGTACCGGACTTGGGTTGGCTTTGTCGAAAGAACTTATACAATTGCATCATGGCAGCATCAGGGTCGAAAGCGAAAAATGGAAGGGCACTACTTTTTATATAGAATTACCGCAGGGCTACCAACACCTGGAAACACAGGAGCTGGCAGAAAAAGAATCTGACCCAAAGTTGATGTATGAAGATGAAAGAATTTTCATCACCGATCTTGAAGAGGAGATAGCGCTTGAAGAAGCCAATATTGATGTAAAGCATTCGCAGGAGTTCTCCGTTTTGGTGATTGAAGACAACGCCGACTTGCGGAGCTTTATTTGTACCAAACTAGGTCATTTGTTTCAGACCTTCCAGGCAGATAATAGCAACGGCGCTCTTGAGCTTGCCTTAGCCGAAGTGCCGGATGTGATAATATGTGATGTTGTTATTCCCGGCAAAAGCGGTATCGAACTGACTCAAATCCTCAAATCTGATATACGCACCTCTCATATCCCGGTGATCCTCCTGACAGCTAAAACCGGAATTGAAGACCAGATCGAGGGGATGAAGAATATGGCAGATGCATATATCACCAAACCGTTTAACCTTCGATTATTGGAGCAAACGATTAAAAGCTTACTGGCAAACCGGGCGAAACTGCGGGAACATTATAGTGCTGATATGCCGGCAGCACCGAAGACAATGCAGATTTCACGTCTTGATCGAAAGTTTCTTACTGATTTCAAAGCCCTTGTAGAACAGAACATAAGCAATGAAGACTTCAATGTCGAAGACATTTGCAAAAGTCTTTGTGTTTCCAAGGTGCAATTATATCGAAAGATTAAAGCATTGCTTGATTGCAATGTGAATGATTATATCCTCAATTGCCGTTTGCAAAAAGCAAAATATTTATTACAGCATGAAGGTTTGAATGTGGGAGAAGTTGCTTCCCGTGTTGGCTTTTCATCACAGGCTTATTTTGCCACAGTTTTTAAAACGAAATTAGGCGTAACGCCAACCGCGTTTAAACTCAAATAAAAGTTAACAGATCTATATCTTATTCTGAAACCAGCTAACCTGCTCAATGGCGGTCCTTACATAGCAGCCATGCTAAGATTCGTTGCCTGCCCGGTTATTTTATCAAGCTCAACAACATACTTACATCCATATGTATAAGAAGTTGCGATGCAGCGACTTTTCTATAAAATTATATGCAAATACATATAATTTTTTATAGAACGTGATTTTATATCCCTTTACATATAATTTCTGAAAATAGCCTATTTTTATATCCAAACACATATAAAATGAATCCAATCGCTGATTTTGTAAAAACCAGGAGAAAGCAGTTAGGTATAACCCAGGAGGAGTTTGCTGAAAAGGCAGGTGTGGCATTAACAGTTATCCGTAAGGTTGAACAGGGAAAAGAAAACCTGAGTCTGTCAAAAGTGAACCAGGTATTGCTGATGTTTGGACATACTTTAGGCCCGGTAAATATTCAACATCATGAGACAGGCAATAGTTAAATATAAAGATATTAAGGCCGGAATGTTACAGGAAACAGATGATGGGGAATATACATTCTCTTATTCTGACGATTATATAAAAAACTTTCCACAGCAGTTCGTAAGCTTTCAACTACCGGTAAATAATCAACTATATCGAAGCAAGCGGTTATTTCCTTTTTTTGATGGTTTGATTCCCGAAGGCTGGCTGCTGAACATCACAATAGAAAGCTGGCGTATCAACCGAAACGACAGAATGGGATTGTTGCTGGCGGTGGGCAAAAGTTGCATCGGTGCAGTAAGTATTCATCAAATTAAGAACGAAGATGCCGGCTAAATGTTTAAGCTGTTATTTGCCTTTGGAACAAGGACAGCAGGACTATCATCCAAGCTGTGCCAGGAAGTTTTTTGGTACAGAGCAAGCTCCTCAATTGTTATTTGCCCTGGATGAGATTGAGCAATTAGCTAAGAAAACCATAGAACTTTCGGTTGCAGTACCGGGTGTCCAACCCAAGCTTTCTTTAGGATGGCTAAAGTCAGCATTGAATGATGGACACCAAAACAAGTTAACCATTATGGATGCCTTAGATGGCAATTATATATTAAAACCACCGGTAAAAATCTATCCGCAAATGCCGGAGAACGAGCATTTGTCGATGAAACTGGCAGCCTTATTTGGTATTGATATTGTGCCGGTGAATATGATTCGCCTGGCTTCAGGTGAATTATGCTTTATTACCAAACGAATAGACCGAAATAACGATGGCAGCAAAAACCATATGATAGACTTTCTGCAAATCCTGGAACTGGAAGATAAATACAAAGGGACTATGGAAAAATTAGGAAAAAGGATTGGAGAACTTTCAGCCAATACTTTATTGGACAAGCTGCGCTTTTTTGAACTAACTATTTTCAATTATCTCATTGGCAACAATGATATGCATCTTAAGAATTTTTCAATGTTTCTATTACCCATGGGATGGGTTTTATCTCCGGCATATGATTTACTTAATGTGAAAATGATTTTGCCGAAAGACAAGGAAGAAATGGCATTACTGCTTGGGGGTAAAAAATTTAATTTTAATAGAGCCTATTTTACGCGCTTTGCTACCTCACTGAGGTTAAATGAAAAACAGGTGCAAACCGTGTATAAAAGAATTGACAAGTGGTTGTCTAAGGCAATTGAGCTAATTGATATTTCTTTTTTAAGTGAGGAAAGAAAAATTGAATACAAAAATTTGATTACCGAAAGAGTTAGATTGTAAAAAGGGCCATAACCACTCTTGACATTTATTATTAACTTCAAATATGGCTGAGAAGCTCCTCGAATGCATAGGCAATACGCCGCTTGTGAAACTAAGCAAACTTGGTTCTTCAGAAAATGCTGACATCTATATTAAACTTGAATATTTAAACCCAACCGGATCTTACAAAGACCGGATGGCAGATGCCATAATTCACGGAGCAGAGAATCGCGGGGATCTTCGCAGCGGAATGACTGTAATAGAATGCACAGCAGGAAGCACTGGTACCTCTCTTGCCTTCGTATGTGCCTTGAAAGGATATCCATTAAAAATAATAACCAGTGATGCGTTTGCTCCTGAGAAACTTCGCGCGATGAAGGTCTTTGGGGCAGTGCTGGAAATCGTATCTGCTCCCGGAGGAAAGATCACACCAGATCTTATCCCCCAAATGATGAAAAAAGTACAGGACTTAAGTTTGTCACAGCAATATTACTGGACCAGGCAGTTTGAAAACATTGATGCTTTGAGTGGCTATGAGGTGATGGGCGCTGAAATCACTAAGCAGTTTTCCGGAAGAGTTGACGCTTTTTGCGCTTCGGTGGGTACTGCCGGAATGTACGTGGGAATGACGAAGATCCTTCGCGAAGCAAATGAGAATATACTGACATTTATAGTTGAGCCTTCATCCTCACCGCTAATTGCAAAAGGGATTAAGGGTACACACTCTATTGATGGAATTAGCGTCGGATTTGTTCCTCCTTTACTTAGTAATTCAACGTATAATGAAGTGCTCCTGATTGAGGAGTCAGAAGCAAGATTAATAGCCAAACGACTGGCTAAAGAAGAGGGAATATTTGCTGGTACCTCTACCGGACTGAATGTTGCGGCGGCATTACGGCTTGCAAAAAAATTAGGAAAAGGGAAAAACGTGCTAACCGTTGCCTGCGATTCAGGAATGAAATATATTAACACAGGGCTGTTTGACTAATATGAGCCTTTCAATCATACGGCGGGTTATTTTCAGACTGTCCTCTCACACTACCTTACGTTTGGTATACGGCGGTTCCATCTCATCAAAATCAACAATTGCCTTCACTGCTCCGTAGGAAAAATCCTGCATTTTTGCGGAATTAAAACTACCTACAAGTAGGTATAGGTGTCAATGCATGGTTCGCATAGCTTTGATGCTTCAAAGCACTATGATTGACCGTAGAAAATTTCGATTAAAATTAAGACACTCCTTAAATGAATTCTACCAAAACTGCAGCTTTACTGGCATTGATCGCCATTACCATCGTCATGTCCAATTGCCGGAAAAATGGTCCCGAAAATGATGAAAATGAAGTTCCAGGCACCTCGGATACTACAATGGCACTGCATCGGGACGTAAGAATTATTGATTCTACAAAATTTATTCTATCCAACGATACGAATTTACTGAAGCAAGGAGACTATGAATTTACGCATTCAGAAAACTTAATAACAATTAAAGCCGGTGATATTATCGTGGGCTCGACCGGAGAAGGTTATATAAGAAGAGTCAGGAGCGTAGTTGCACAGGGAAACAAGGTAACGTTTAAGACGGAACCTGCTGCCCTTGACGAGGTTTTTAGCCAGGGGAAATTCTCGTACGAATTTGATTTAAGCGAACTGATTCCTAATAATAAAAAGTTGCCCAAACAGCCTGATGCTGAAAAGGGTATTGATCAGGATGAGAAAGTAATGAATAGTGTTGATCTTCCCATTCAAGAAAAAATTCTTTATAACGAAGGTGGTGCGATCATCAAACTTAATCAAGGAATGGTTAATCTCGATGCCACCTGGAAATTTGACCACGAGTTTTCGGCCGGTAGTTTAAGCTATCTCCTGGCTGCCTGCGAGGATGCTGGCATAAAAGCTACAGCCGATTTTGAAGTTATACTGGAAAAGAATGTAAATCTCCCGGCAATCAAGGGTTCGCTCGCAAAATATAAAAAAATATATCCCCGGGTAGTATTTGTTGGCGTTGTGCCGGTACCGCTGATTACAACGATTACAATCGATCTACAATACAATGTTTACGGTTCGGCTAACGCCAAAATTAGCAGGTCGCTTCACACAGAAGCTGCAAGTACAGTGGATTTCGGCATCAAATACGAAAAAGGTTCAATCTCGCCAATCTATGATGGGAAGTTGGAGGGATCAGTGAGAGCTGGAGGTAAAGAGAGCCTGGCAAACGGAACCCTGAATATGTCAATAAGTCCGGTTATCACAGTCACCCTGAATGGTATGGTTGGTATAAATGCTTCGTTGGCGCTTATGGAGGAATTGAAAGTTGCGGGTAGTGATAAACCCGAAACTGGTACGGTCTGGGATATTTCCGCCGCAGCCTGGTTGCAGACAAATATAGGAGCTCATGCTGGTGTGTTCGGGAAGAAGTTGGTAGAGACTTCGAAAACCTGGGATACAGAACGCCTGATTTATTCTACACCTGTCAAAATCGAAAAAGTATCAGGTGATGAACAGGATGGTATAAAAGATAAACAGCTTCAAAAACCGCTTGTTGTAAAAGTAAACGACATAGTGCTTTCGCCGCAGGGTGGTGTTAATGTGAATTTCAGGGTTAAAAGTGGTGGCGGCACTTTAAGTTCAAAATTTGTAATGACCGATCCCCAGGGCCTGGCGGAAGTAAACTGGATATTAGGTAATAAGGAAGAAGAAGATCAACTCGTAGAAGCAGTATTAAGGAAGGGAGATGGTTCTATGATTGGAATTGTTACATTTCAGGCAAAGCTACAAGGGAACGATACAGTGAACATGATTATAAATCACGGCACCTGGAAGGCTTTCGCAGGAACTGACGACGATGGTGGTATATTTAATGATTCCGCATACTACACCAACGAATATCCCCGTTGCAAAATGACAACATATCACTGGGACATTCAGGATAGCCTACACATCACCTTCAAAGCAGATGGAACTGGTATTTTTCAACGCTGGCAGGTAGACTGGGGGACTGAAATAACAGATGAATTTAATTGTAAGCTCACCAATTATTCCAGGCCAGATTATGCCACCGTTTCATTTAACTGGAGATATAACAGCCAAACGAAATCAATAGATGTAAAATTTCCTGTCGATTTTTGGGAGATTCCGACAGGAAAAGAGGTAGTCTTTTCAATTTTATCGATAAGAAAAGATCGGTTACATCTACACACTGATGCAGATCCCGATGTAGAAGAAGATTTTGATTATCAATTTCAGTGATAATGGGAGTTTATTTATGCAACCCAAATGCAACGGAAAATTTATATAGCGCGGCAATACTCCTGGTTTCGAGTTTAACATTTATGTTTCGGCGATGAGTATTAATTGTGAGTGAGGAGACTTGTAACTCGTCAGCTATTTGACAGCTGTTTTTGCCACTGATGACCATTGAAATTATTATTTTCTCCCGTGGTGTGAGTAGACAGAACTTTCGAAAGTTTTTCTTCATCCAGTCCGTTTCTTCCAGTACACTGTTGATCTTGTTAGCTATTTGTCCGGTCGAATTGACTTCGTTCACTATAAGTAATATTTTGTCCGAGACCTGTTGACCAGGAGTATACATAAGTTTGGCTGAAGCGAAATACCATTTGAAGGATTTTTCATGGAGAGCTTTAGCCCTGTGTGCAAAGGTGAAAATTTTGGATGGATCCTGAACCTGCTGCATTTTGAGATAAGTATTCACAATAATCTCCGTTTCTGCCGGTACAAAAAATTGTTGGAAATATAGAGGCCCTTTCTCTTCCAACTCTTCTATACTATGCTTTAAGCGGTTGCAACCATTCTTATTCATATACACGGTTGCCATGCGCCCTAGATCCGTTACGAGCACGTTCCCGGGCAGATAATCACCAATTGCATCAAGAGAAAGGGCACCATTATAAATTTTTCTTTCGAGGGTATATACCTGCTGGCGGTTTGCCTTTTGAATTTCGGTGCTTGTTATATAGCGGCTCATGGTGTGGTTGTTGATTGATGACTTAATCCAAAAGCCTCGGCATACTTTAACAAACCGACATGGTCTTTGATACCTAATTTTTCGATTATCCGCTTACGATGTGTATTAACGGTATGAACTGATATGTAAATCTTTTGAGCGATTTCCCGGCTGTTTAAACCGCTTGCCAGTAAACCAACAATCTCTCTTTCTTTTCTTGTGAGACTGGAAACATTATTAAAATTTTCCTGAAAATAAATCTGAGACTCAAGTGCGTTGTAAAGCCTTGGTTTGATGTCTCCTAATGAATCAAGATCATATGTAAAAACCACGATTTCTTCTTCCCCCGAATCTTTGGGGATATGTAAGTGGGCCGAAGACAGTAACCAGCTCCATTGAGATGTAACTTTGAGAGCGTAACGTGAAAAAAAACTATAAACGGATCCAGGTTCAAGAGCTTTTAAATAATCTGCAATCTGAACCAACAATTCGTTCAATTGGTCGTCAATAGGTATCGCACTGAAATTCCTGTGAAGCAGGTTCGTGTGAGAACCGGAGATTCTATTTCGTAAACTTTTTAGATTATAAACTTTAATCTGATCAGGGAGCGTAGAAAATGCGTCGATGGAGATCATCTATATTGAAGAGTTAAGGTTTTATTTAGGAGTTTTCTGTCGATGAACTTCCTCAACAGATTCCCACACTGGAATCCATCTAATTTTTTCGTAGAAAAATACGGGAAACTGACGAAGTAAACCTCAGTATTACTACGGTTTTTCCCTTGAAGTAAAACAATTTATGGTTTTGCCTTTCGCTTTCGGTCGCTGAAGTCGTAATTATTTAAGTGATGAAAGCCAGGTAATTGGATGAAGTGATTCCCGTAAATCCCGCATCAGGATATGCTTTTGCAAACCCAACAGGAATTTTGATTTTTTCTTGTTTCCATTTACATTCAAAAGCTGCCATCTCCTGGTTATTGTTTACTTCAATCAGGTCCAGTTCCTGCTGGTCATATGTCCGCCAGAAATAATATTGCGGATGGTAACCGCGGTAACTATTGAATTTTATTCTTTCTGATAAAAAATATTGTTCCCATAACTGTCCGACATCATTGCGGTTTTGAAGCGAACTGAAATTACTTAGTGAAGAATAAGTAGTTAGAATATTTCAAAAAAATTAGGGGACTTATTGTTTTAGTGTTGCCGAACATCGAAAAATACTAAGCTTGTCGAAGGATTAGTTGATTGGTTATGATTTTTATTGACTTCACAATCTCTGTTAATACCTGGTCAATATTTGCATGATCAGCAATAGGGATCATATTTTTAGGAAGGCCCTGAAATTTTGCGTAAGGCATTTCATCAAACATACAGGCTCGACACATAATTGGTATTACAACTGCTTCTTTCTTTTCATATTTTTCGATTGCCGGCAAGACTTCGGATTTCCATATGTATTCGGATATAATAAAATCTGCACTAAGCAGAAGTAAAATAATTGATGACTCATCAAGCGACTTCCTGATTTTAAAATCCCATTCCTCACCAGGTAAAATATTGCTGTCACTCCATGCAATGATACTTCCACTTCGATAAAGCGGTGCCAAATGGGTAATCAACTTGTCTTTGATTTCGTTATCCTTGTGACTATAGGAGATGAAAATTTTTAAGGCTTCGGCCTCTACTTTCCTGATAGTTTGAACAATTTCTTTATTCTCAGCATACAGGTTTACAGTATCTCCGTTAATTAACTGACCTACAGTTTTGGCATTGATTGTTACTTTCATATTTCTTATACACTAACCTTTTTGTTATCGTTCGCTGTCTTATTGTTTGATCCAACTGCCTCTTTCTTATCCTCTTTCATGTGAATTACTTCTCCAACAATTAGCTTTTCAATTTTTTCGGCATTGATTGAATATTTACCTTCTTTGTCTTTGTATTTAGAAATATCATATCCATGACTTTCAATACACTCAAGTACCAACTTAGAGATTTGTTCGTAGGCTACGGAAATAGTGCCGACCAATTCAGGATAACCAAAGAAGTCGCCACCAAATGTCAGGGATTGTTCTTCTCGTAAATTGTATGGGTAGTAATAGTATCGGCCAGGCCAGGAAGTTTCATGGCTGATGATCTCTTCCTTTTTTGAGGTAACACTTTTTTCATTTTCACCTTTTTCGTTCAGTGGGTCTAATCCAACTAATTGGTCAACTGTGATGTCGTGGTGGAATTTCTCCTTGAACTTTTCCCGGATTTCCTTTAGAAGCTGTTCATTTTTATCAGATTCCAAAATATTATTGACAGTAAATCCATCGACAGTTTCTCCCATTTTGAACTTCATCAATCTGTTTTTTATGTAGGGTTTACCAAGCTTTGGAGGGCCAATAGTTGTTAATGCTATCTGGCAGCCGGCAGAGTTCCCTGCTCTGAACATGCGAATAAAGAAACATGCTGCTGAATCATATTTTGGGAACAGAACTTCTACCATAAAAAAGAGCCTGACAGAGGCATTTTCATCAACGGCATAAACGGATTGTAAATTGTAAATGTCTTTCTCAAGAAGCGGGCATTTATTAGCGTCAAGCCATGGACTATCAATATCCAGGCTTTCGCGGTTTAAAACAATAACTTTCCCAAAACCAATGTTTTCTATTCCTCCTGCCTGCAATGAATTTTGTAGTTTGGAAATGACCGTTTGCATTAGATACTCCTCCTCTTTAGGTACAACGTTATCCAGGTTTTTAGGTGGGCAGAAAAATTTATTCTCGAGTTGTAATCTTCCAAAACCAGGAAAGGGATGGTCCTCTTTAAAAGCAACGAGTACAGGGAATGTTTCCTTAGTTGCTTGTCCCTGGCCACTAAGCGCAAGTAAGCTTTTAAGCTGGTCGGGAAACGGAAAATCTTGTTTCTCCTCAAACGTATTGCACAATAGTTTTTCCAGGACTTCTGCCTTTTTTGCAGCAATTTGTTTATTGATTTTTTGATTGTAAATATTCACAGAAATAAAATATGCAAGAGCCCCTATGATGGCAGGAATAGCGAAATGCATTGGGATTAGATTTTCCATCCCCACTACAGTCACAATTATAACGCTAAATAGCAAAACCGTCCCGATCCCCCAAACCCATTTAATGTCCTGGCCGTTTTTATTATTACAGTGCTTTAGTTCTTTGATAGTTTGATAGATGATTTTTAGAAACTTTTGGTGGTCGAATAGATAAAAATGGCCAAAGTTGTTAAAAGGCAGCGGTGTAAATTTTGGAAGGGTATGCGATTTTGGAAAATCCTGATCCGCAATAAAAGAGGCTGCAACATTATTTGTCGCAAGGATGGTCATACCATCTTTAATGGTTGAGAAGTTTTCTACCTCCACCTCAATTAGTAATTCGGCAGAACTTAGCATATAGGTATAGGTTTATTTGTCGGGTATATATTTGCAGTAATACATTCCTTCATTGTCCATAAAATTTGTGCTTTGACTTTCGATTTTATGGATCTGATTTTTTGCAGCTCGCTAATTTTAGCCTGGCATATTGCAATAAATGGTGAAATGGGATTACTAAATAGTTTTGGTAGGGCGTCAGTCAATATTGAAAGAATAATTTTCCAGAGTGGGATTGTAAAAATTAAGATATAAAATATATATGATACAAAAAAGCTTTTGCACTATTTATTCTGATATTGATATTGTTTGAGCACCTGCTTTCAAAACAATCTCTTTTCCATTCCACACAAACTTCCCGGTAATGTTTGATGGCAAAGAAACTGTTCCGCTTACGCCTTTTTCACCAGTTCGTTTAAGCGCCACCGCTATTGACCCTTCCGGATGCGGAACAGTAGCGTTTACTTCTGTCAATTCACCCAGTGAAGGAGCGATAACGACAGTCGAAAAGCCAGGACTACCAGGAACTACTCCGCAAATGGTTGCCAGGAAATCATAGTTGGGACTTGCGCTCCAGGCATGACAATCGGATCTTGCAGGTTCGGGCATTTCAGCAAAAGTGGTCAGGCCAACTTTTAGCATTTGGCGCCATGGAGTAAGCTGCTGATAATATAGATTGCCCATGCCCGCTTTTTTCAGAGCCTGGTTCAGGTAAAAGCGGAAATAAAAAGTAACCGGTCCGATCTTTTGATCGCTCAGCACTTTTGTCATTACATCCTTTTCATCTTGTTCGGGAATTGCCCCGGTAAGTACGCCCAGTAAACTCGCATGTTGACTGAAAACCTTCTTATCCGGTGTATTTGCCATTAAACCCCTGCTTTTATCGAAGCAATTATTATATGTATTTGTGTTCAACAGGTCTGCCAGCTGAGTATAATGTGCAGCTTCATATTTTTTATCGAAAGCATTGAATAAAGCTGCAGCATGTTTCAGTGCATAAATGTATTGAAGCGTAATAACCGAAGAATTTCCATCTACTGCACCCTCAGGAACACCATCGTTGAAAGCTTTGGTGTAGTCAACGAAGTTCCACCAGTTCATTGGTCCAAGCATTTTTTTATCCATGTCTATTTTTTGCTCGTACCAGTTCAATACACCCGCAATGGGGACCAGGAATTGTTTCAGAAATGCATCATCTTTCCGGTGCATCCAATAATCATAAACCATAGATACCCAAATAAGGGAATAAGGCGGAATCAGCTGCAGCCTGCTACTTGGATAGCGGCCCTGGGTAAGTCCTTCAGGCACGCGCGAATTATTAAAATCGATGATTGCTTTACGCATCAGCCGGTCATCGCCGGTTACATACAAAGAGATAAGCGCCTGGATGCGGGTGTCGCCTTCATACTGCAATTGCTCATAATAAGGACAATCAAAATATGTTTCACCCGCACAAAGCCTGGCTGTGCGCCAGCTCACGTCCCATAACGACTTCATACTGGTGTCGTTGCTTGCAAACGACGCTTTTACTTCGAAAGGATAAGTGCTGAACATACCATAGAGGTCGTTTATGGTTAATGCTTCGTCGGCGGTACTGATATCCAGCTGCAGATAACGATATGTTCTTAGCCAAAGTGGCCTGAACAAACGGCTATTGCCGCCATCAGGCAGAAAAATATCGTAGTTACCAATGATTTCTTTTTGGTCGACCTCGTTGCGATTTCCTTTTTCCCGCTTACTGTTGAACAAAGCCTCGGCATAGGTGAGCTTCACCGAAGATCCCTTGCCACCACTTACCAACAATTCGGGATAGGCCACCGTGTTAAACTCCTGGTCAAGTAAGATGGTAACCTTTTTATTTGGCGATATGGTTAACGCTTTTTTGCCGGATAAGAACTCCTGTGAAACATTAGCACCTTTAGAGCGTCGAATAACGTTGATGCGTTGCAACGTCTCTTCCATCAATGGAATATTGCGGGGAGTGAGAGTCCATTGATTATCGGTACCTGTTCCGGATGGTGAAGGAGTTGCCACCGTGATAGCCGGCTTCCATGATTTGTCATTAAAACCCGGCTGTTCCCATCCCCAGAGATATTTTGATGCATCTACCTTATCTCCCGGTCCAATCACCATATACGCTTTCATGCGCGCCATGTTATCCATTGAACATGGTTCATAAGCTTTACTTGTTATCACTTTCCAGTTAGATCCCGAGTTAACCATTTTTTCGGCATCACCATCACCCTGTATTACGAAAGCAGTCTGGTTAGAAATCTGTGCTACCGGGGCCAGCGTACCCATGTTCCAGACCAATGCAGCCAGGGTATTGGCGCCAGGCTTTAGATAAGAAGCAATATCCATCGTTTCGAAGTACCAGTTATACAGGTCACCTCTTGCCGGTCCACTGCAAACCGGCACACCATTTACAAAAAACCGATAGCGGTTATCGGCCGATAAATGGATGATAAACTTTGCAGGCCTGGTGTTGAGAGTGATAGTATTCCTGAAGTGATAAACACCATAAGCTCTTGGGTCATTATCCGGGGAGGTGATCCATTTTGATGCCCATTGCTTACGCAACAGATTCGGGTTAACACCTGAATTTGTGTTTGAAACAAACAGCTGCTGTGCCGTAAGCAAATTTATGAAGATCAAAAGAATGCAGGTGATTAAAATATTTTTCATATGTTATGAATTACGACAGAACTTTTTTTTATCCATTACCAAAACCTCCAATAAATATAACACCAGGCAAATGCATACAAGGTCAGCCAAAATGCAATGCTTTTATACCAGGGGTGCTTTACACCTTTATCTTCAAGGCTCTTCAGCCAGGATAAACGCCAGGTGAACGGCTTTGCCTGCTCCTCGGAAGGCGGAGTAGAATATAGCGAGACCAGGACAATCAATATCATGGTCAATGCCTGCGCAATCGCACCCACATATAGCCAGTGCAGCGTAATATCAAGTGAAAATAAAATAACGGCTAAGGCTACCTGTATTACCACACCACCAATCAATCCGGCTATAGCTCCCGCATAACTGGTTCTCTTCCACAAAACACCAAGTAGCAAAACAGAAATAAACGGTGTTGCCATATAGGTTACACCTGTCTGAAAATATTTAAATAAACCAACGCTGCCAACCAGTGGGGCGATCAATGAAGAAAACAACAATGCCGCACCACCGGAAACCTGGCCTGTGATGATCAACTCCCGGTCACCAGCTGCCTTGCGAAAATATTTTTTATAGACATCAAGGGAAAATATAGTGGCTATCGAATTCGCCAGGGCACTAACAGTCGACATCACCGCTGCAAAAAAACCAGCGAGTATCACCCCCTTTAGTCCTGATGGCGCAAACAGTTGAAGTGCCAGCGGGAAAGTGCTATCCTGGTTATCCGGAAGTAGTGAAGGCCCCTTATGCATCACATCCAACCAATGATAAACCACAAGACCCAATAAACAAGTTACTAGTGGCCTGATGATATTAATAAAGCCGGAGAAAATCAAACCCATCATACCATCCCAGGTACTCCTGGCAGACAGTATACGCTGTATCATTACCTGGTTAGATGACTGGTAAAATAAAAACACACCAAATGAAGCCAGTATCAGTCCTGCAAAAGGCGCTTCCGGATCAGAAGGCGGCCGATATAAATGAAATCTTTCCGGCCTGGCAGATACCATTGCATCCCAGCCACCGGGTATTTTGTCGAGCGCCACAAAAAAGAATATCACACCACCACCAATGAGCATTACGCATTGAATGGCATCGGTCCACATTACAGAACTCAAACCACCGACAAGCGTATAACTTGCTGTTACCAGCACAATGCCTGCCATAACATAACCCTGGGGCCATCCAGTTAATTCACTAAGAGTAATACTGCCGCCGTAAATAACAGGTGGCAAAAACACGAAGAGGTAACCGACTAATATTACAACGCTGTAAATAGCACCACAGGCAGGTCCGAAACGACGGTTTAATAATTCCGGTACCGTCATGATTTTGTTCCGAAGGTATAAGGGAATAAAAAAGACCATCATCAGGAGATAAGTAGGCAGCGCCCACCACTCCCAGTTTGCTATAGCCATTCCGCCTTTGTAGGTAGCACCAATGGTACCAACAATCTGTTCACTTGAAACACTGGTTGAAACAAAAGCGGCACCGATCAGGTACCATGGCATATTGCCCGAAGCAAGAAAATAACCTTCTGCTGTCCGTTTCACTTTTCTTGCTGCCATAAGGCCTATCACAACCACCAGCAAGGTTTCGGCAACAATTATTATAATATCAAGTACGGAAAGATGGAATTTATCCATAAACTGGTTCCTGGTTTTTAGAGTATTAAATAAGTTGCGCTATACTTCGGTTATCCGAAACAAGCCAGTGTTGAGCATGCTGCGTAAAACCGCCTGAGGCAACTGAAACCATAGCGCCAAGCGTTTCTAGTTCTATCCAATCTTTGCAGGCAAAAATTTCCAGGTTACAACCGTTATCCACACAATCCGCCGGTTCAGTCTTTTCCTGGTGTTGAATAATTAATTTCCCACCATCCTGCCCGGCGGATAGCCAACCCTGGCTTTCATGCCATCCTGCTTTACCCCGGAAATCACCTGGTTTTACAACCATAAACCCGTCTGAAGAAGGCCAGTTCCTGCTTTCCGTTCCCGGCCAGTAAACGATATTTTCTGTAGAACAGGAAGCTGTGATATTAGCTGATCCCGGTATGCAGGTGATGGCCCAAAGAGCCCCGGACCATGCTATGCTCCCGTAGTTTTCAAGTATATGAACAAGTTCAAACCCCGAACCACCAGCCAGCACACTAACCTTAATGGACAAACGCAATTCATCGGTTCGGATAGGTGCGGATATAATCGCCAGTTCTCCCGCTATATTTACGGAACAGGTTTCGTTATCCGGGTAATAACTGCTATCGTTTTCAGGCGCAATAGTGAAACGATGACCGCCATATAGCCGCCACTCTCCTACACCAAAGCCGGTAGCATCTTCATATAATAAGTTGGCTCCGCCGTTATATGTGAGGGATAGAATTCTTGGACCTGCGGAAAGGCCGATAATTAGTTCACAATGGGTGGTGGTAATTCTGGCAGCCTTGCAATTTTTCCACGTTACGTAGTTCAGGTTCATGGAAGCACACGTTTGGTAAGGCCCCGTTGATAAGCTTCGAGCCTTGTAAATCCTTCTGCAAACCGGCAGCCGGCACCTAGTCCCCGGAAACGCGCCTGCACTTCAATCATTTCAATCATATCCGTGAACGCAAGCTCTTTCATAGCCACAACCTGGCTCTCGTGGCAGGACAACATTTGTTTTTTCACCTCGAATTCATTGCTGATGTCAACATATTCAGTTGGCAGAAACCCTATCCCACCAAGATTATCCATATAATATAGCTGGGCCTGCCCGAAACGACAGGCCGGGAAAGATTGACCGGGAATAAAAGGCAGTCCTTTTTGAAAATAAGAATCAAATACAAGTTGGCTCACATACCTGTGATCGGGATGATAATCATTTGGTGAATGGGTAAATATTAAGTCCGGGTCAGCTTCGCGCAAAACATCGATCATGATCCGGCGTTGATTTTCATTTGGAAATACATGTTCGTCATCCACTCCCGCCCAGATTAGCTTTGCATCAATAATCGCCGCAGCAGCACGTGTTTCTTTTTCCCTTATTGCAGCAAGCTCCTGTGGTTTTATATGAGTGTCGCCCATATTACCTGTCGTAAAAACAGCCATCGTAACCTGGTGACCCTGTTTGGCATATTTTATCAAAGTGCCCGCACAAAGAATTTCAATGTCATCAGGATGGGCGGCCACACATAGTATGTTCATAGTACAGAATAATTAAAGTACGCCATAACGGTCAAACACTATTTTAAGTGAATCCCCATTAAGCAGATCATTACGGGATTGATTTTCTTTATGTCCTTTTTCAAATGCCAGTTCAAGCACCTTGTCTTCAACCTCGCGTGGGATCACAACTATACCATCAAAATCACTGAAGATGAGTTCGCCAGGATTCACAACTACATCACCGCATCTTACCGGCACATCATAAGCCATTACCTTCCCCCTACCCAAACTATCCAGGGGCCTTATGCCGCCATAAAACACGGGGAACTGCATCGCCATGATTTTCCGGCAGTCTCTTATCATGCTGTCGCAGATACAACCAACAGCACCGTTTCTTTTGGCGATCGTGCTCATCAATTCACCCCAGGGAGCATTTGTGCCGGCAAAGTCGGTAGAATGAACAACCACATCACCTGTAGTTAATGAATCGACCGCTTCTATTTCCAGGGTATAAGCATCGTCCTCAATATAATCTGTTTCCATCCATCGCAATGTTTTTGCCCTACCAACCATAGTACTGTTTTGGGGATCCAGTGGCCGCAGGCGTTGATGCATGGCCTGGTTGCGGTATCCAAGATTATCGAGGACATCGCATACCAGCGCTACATAAAGGTTTTCTTTGATCCACTTAAATTTTTGTTCGTCGGTCAACATTTCAGTTGTCTCCATATCAGTAATTATTTGTTCAGAAATTATTTTTGATAAACATATCGTTGGTTAATTCGCATATGACAATAAGGGTTTGCATTGTTGTTATTCCCACACAAATGACTTCATCCTTTCAGATATTATGCATTTTGCCCCGAGGTCCTTGTTTTCACAAAACCATTTGAAGACTTCGGGATTTTCAGCATTCAAAGCCATCGTATCATAATGATTTGGAAAAACAAATCTTGGTTTCACTTCACCGGCAAAAAATGCTGCCTGCTCCGGCCCCGGGTTACCCCATTTACCGTTGATAGGCACTAACATAATATCTGGTTTTGCTGGTGCCGCATCAACAACAAGGGGATGAAATTGAGTGTCCGATGTATGATAAATACTTCTGCCATTTTCAAATCTTACCAGGTAGCCCGTGGTGTCTAAAACATCAGCTCCTGTTGGTAAGGCAAAAACACCGGTAATCTCTGCCTGGCCGAATCTATGCGTTTGTCCTGCATTAACTACCACCACGCGCTCCGCAGGAATGCCAACCTTAACAAGGGCTGCAGCTGTTAGCCAGGGTGCAACAAACCATGTTTCGTTTTTATACCTGTATTGCGAAAGCGTTTCAGGATCCAGGTGATCAGCATGATTATGTGTGATGATGATTATATCCGCTTTTAATTCATCGGGGCTTATGGGCGGTGGATACAATCGCGAAAATTCAGGAGCGCCATTTGCTGCAGAATCAGATAAATACGGATCTATCACAATGGTAAGCCCGGTAACCTTCAACACATAACCCGCCTGGCCCAGCCACCACAATGCGGCCTCGGCTTCAGTCAGCTTATGTTCAAGTATAGTTTTCATCAGTTCAATTTAATTTCGACAACTACAGATTTACACAAAAACGTTTAACTGCTTTTTCATTTATATTAATTCCCAGGCCCGGTCCTCCAGGCACTGCTATATAACCATCAGCGTCCATCTGAACCGGGTTTTCTATCACTTCCCTTAACATTGGGTTATCGCAAACATTGTATTCCAGGAACAATGATCTTGGCAGTACTGCATTCAGGTGAAGACTTGCAGCTGTCAGCAAATCAGTGAGCCAGGCATGAGGACATACATCAATACCCGCATGTTCCGCTTCCCACAAGATTTTTCGTGCTTGTGAAAAACCTCCGCAGCGCGAAAGATCCGGTTGTGCTACGTCAACACCACCACGAACTATCAACTCGCGGAAACCCCAGGCAGTTGCTTCCTGTTCACCGGCAGCAATACGGGTTTTAACACCAGCAGCTTTTACTTTTGCATAGCCTTCATAATTTTCAGGATGAAGAAAATCTTCGAGCCAGAATATATTGTAAGGTTCAAGTGCGCGGCAAAGTTCGATGGCGTCATAAGCACTTCTGTCAACCATCCAGCCTGCATCAACCATCAGTTCAACATCCGGACCCAGTGCATCACGGGCGGCTTCTACCAGTTTAATATCTTTTTTCTTATCCTGCCCAAAAACTCCCCAGCCAAATTTTACAGCTGTAAATCCGCGTTGCACATAAAATGCACAGGCATCACGCATAGCTTCAGGTGTTGGCCTGAACAGCGTGGATGCATAGGCCCTGACGCGATTGCGTCTTCCGCCCCCTAATAATTTATGCACCGGCATGCCGATAGCCTTGCCCATGATATCATGACAGGCTATATCAAAACCCGAGAGCACCTGGATCGCTACGCCCCTGCGGCCATAATAAATGCTACCCCGATAAATCTTATCCCAAAGACGTTCAACGTCGAAAGGGTCCTCGCCGATAACCAATGATTTAAGACCTTCAAAAACACCCATACCGCTTTCAGGGGCGTTAACCGCCGCTGCACCTACGTGAGGGGCAGTTTCTACATCTGCCCATCCAATAATACCTTCGTCAGTGCTTACTTTAATCAGCAGGCAATGTTTTACGCCACGTGCTTCATCGCTTCCTTCAGGGGGACGAATTTCAAAGGGTGATTCTAATATGAATGCTTCAACGTTTGTTATTTTCATTTCTATCTTTTAGAGGTCATTGCCCTTTTATTATTTTATGATTTGAAATCAACTGAAGTTTCCAATTTAAAAAATAATCGAAACCTTCAGCGCTTTATCATGACCGTTACGTGCAAGATCAAAAGCCTGCTCCCAGTTTTCAAAAGGCAGCTTGTGTGTTATAATTTCATGAAGCGCCAGCGAAGGATCGGTTAAACATTCAAGCGACTCCTGCATTCTATCCTCATCATTGCATGCACCGACAATTTCCAGTTCAGACAGATGAATAGTAAATAAATCAATAGCAACCGGCTCTTTAAGGCCACTGAATATAACCATCCTGCCACGTGGTCTCAGCGCTGCGATACAATCCCTGGCTGCTTCAGCTGAACTAACAGCGAGTATGGCAACATCTACCGACTTAACAGGCAATTCAGTTGCAATAGTAACCCCCGGAATCATCGAAAGCCTGAAAGGTTCTTTACCCGAAACAATTACTTTGCCCGCACCGGCGCGTATAGCCAGCCTTGCTATAATATTTCCAAAGGGGCCATCTCCCACAATCAACACTGTGCGATCTTTAATATTTCCCGCCCTTGCAATTGCCTGCAGACAGACTGCGACCGGCTCAAGTAATGAGCCTTCAGCAGCCGTTAAATTGTCAGGTAAAGCCATTACCCGGTCCGCTCGCTGTACAAAATACCCTGCAAAGGTTCCGTTACGATCATATCCAAGATGACCCATGTTGGCACATACATGTTCAAACCCTCTTTTGCATTCAACACATTCCTTGCATGGTATAACAGGATGTTCTGCTACCCTGGTACCTGGTGATAAATGTTTTACTTCCGCTCCACATTCCACGATCACACCCGATGCCTCATGACCCAATACGCGGGGCAAGACGATGCCAAAAGGATTACTGCTGATATCATGCAGATCTGATGTGCATATAGTTGCGGCGGCAGTGCGAATCAAAACTTCGTTAGCGCCTGGCTTTGGCACCGGCAATGTTACTCTTACCAGTTTATTGAGTGCCTGGAGCTGCAATGCCTGCATATTCAGCGGTATCTCTTTCATCTGCCTACAAGCATTGGATTAGGTAATTGAAGAAGCGTCAACGTATCACGGTTGATAATCCCTTCAATAACATTTGAAGGGATACCGGGCAAGCCACTGTTAGCGATGATATGATTGATATTTCTCACCCCTTCCAATGAACTACGTGTTGTAGTAAAAGGGAAGTCTGACCCAAAAAGCACTTTTGCATAAGCACCATATTCTACCAGTAAACGCATTGAATTATAAAACTGCCAGGGCCGGTAGTACAATGCAGAAAGATCAGCATAAACATTTGCATGCCGGCGTATCACCGCAATCGTTTCCCCCTCCCATGGATGACCAAGATGCGCCAGCACCATATGCAGGTCCGGAAAATCTACTGCAACCGCATCAAAATGAACGGGCCTTGAATAGTCAAGCGGTGTGCCACTTACGAATGAAGTGCCCGCATGGAAAAGTACGGGTAACCCATGTTTTATACAATAACTATAGATATCATAACATCTCGGATCTGCGGGATGAACATTCTGGTAGAGCGGAGACATTTTCACTCCCACTGCCCCAAGATCCTGGTGACATTTTTCCAGCTCATCCATAAAGTTTTTCTTAGCCGGATCGATAGAAGCAAAAAACAATAATCGTTCAGGTGCCTTTGCAACATGTGCTGCAACGATTTCATTCGGTATGTTCCAATCAGTTTGTGAAGCCTGGAGCCCAAACACGACGGCTACATCCGCGGCCTGCGTTTCTTCCAGGTGTCTTTTCTCAACATCGCCCCAAACTGTTTGATCTACTCCACACCGCTTCAAATCAGCTTGCAACTTTGGGCCAAAATCCAGTTCCGGCCTGAACACATGTGTGTGAATGTCAACAATCATATCAATAACTCATTTTAGGGTCAGCATTATCATTCAAATGACCAGTAATGTACTGCCCATGGTTCAAGTGTTAAAGAAATTTCCCTTGTTCCTTTTTCAAGATTGATAAAAGGATCCGGACGAAGCCGTTGATTTTCGTCCTGTGCGCCGGATGTAGCATCCAAAATCATATGACGGATACGCATTTTTTTGGGTAGATCTTTCAGGCTAATCTTTACCTTTTTCGCTGTGTCTGAAAAATTCCAAACCATCATGTTGTGCATATTCAGCCTGGGATCATGACTCGCAAATCCGTGCACCTTGTCGCTTTCAGAACTTACCTTCAATTTATTTCCTGCCATTCTCGACAGCAGTTTGAACGTAAAATATGCTGGTCTTAGATTATTCTGATAATCAATTAATCCACTGAACTGAGCCTGGCGGTTCCACCAACGGGTCATGAATGCTGTACCCTGCGGCGAAAACACTTTTGCAAATGTTTCATAAGACACATACCAATCGCGGATATGATAGTAACACGACCAGTCGAGTCCGACATCTTTCATTTGCCAGATGGTTTCGGCAACATAGCAGGGTTGAAAACGCGGATCAAGAATGGGGTTAAACAGGTCAACGTTCCATTCATTCATGATTGTCTCCGCACGAAGATCCGGATATTTTGCCAACAGATCTTTTACGTATTGAATCTGGCCCCTTATCGCGGTCGGACTGTTATTATAATTGTGAAAGGATACAAAATCCAAAGGTATTTTTTCCAGTGAACAAACACGCAGCAGCTCCGGCAAAATGGGTGATTTAAACCAGGCCAGTGCGGGACCGCCAACTTTTGCAGTAGGATCTGCGCGTCGGATGGCGGCTACCGTATGTTTATAATATCTGGCATAGTTTTCTGGCTTAAAGCGATATGGTGTTCCGCCATCTTCGCCGATATCAACTTCATTACCAACTTCCCAAAACTTTATGCCCGCCCCTTTATTCAGGTAATGTTTAACAACATTAAATACAAACTCTTCCCAGCCTTTATAGTCGTTTGGCTCAACAATATCATGGTCTATCACCGGAAAAAAAACCTTTGGCTTTAAGCAAAAGCTCATAAAGGGTTTTGCACCTGTTGCCAGGATATTGTTCACCATGCTATCCAGTGTTTTAAAATGATACTTCCCTTTTTGCGGAAGCACTTCATAATATTCACTAACGAACAGCCTTATTATTGCAGGATGCAAAGCTTTTATTTCGGTTGTACGGTTCGCAAGCATTGGCTCTTCAGAGAGACCACCCTGTCCCAGTGCCATCTGTTCCATTCGCATTGGTCCAAGATCTTTTGAAAAATCAACTTCAAGATTTGTTTCCTGGGCAGAAGCAACTCCTGAAAGGATAAGCAGGGAAAAAAAGAAAAAACCTTTTAGCTTCAAAATAAATAAGTTTTGCAGGTGAAAAGACTTGCTATTACAACGATGCCGGGCTAGAACTTTGCTAATATTACATAGTTCTTTTCAGATGGCTCCGGGATGATTACAAACTCTTTTTTTGAATCGAAGTTTCTCCAGGGTTTCCCATTCACCGTCACAGAACGAATGGATTTTTCCTGTTGATGACGAAATCTGATCAATAATTGTTTTGGAGGATTACGATCTGAAAGGTTGACTTCTGCTTTAATTTCATTTGCATTTTCAACCCTGAAGCTTAATGAAAGCGGTCCAAAATTAGTGGGTGCGTTTTTAACCTCGATCTGTTTGCCCGTCTTTAACCATTCCCGCGGAACAGCCTGTCCTATCATCAGCGTATCATCTCCGAATTCATTGATCAGCATCCTCCGGTATAATTCAAACCAGGCCCCATCAGTGCTGGGCGGACCGTAATATTGTCCCCAGGCCCATCGATGTTCAAGTGAAGTAAGTTGCTCATGAGAGAAAGCGCAAGCCATCATACTATAGAATGAACGTATTACTCCTTTGGGATCATCGCGCAGCAAATAAGTATTTCCCTGTTGTACGTAGACCGGCTCATTTGCTGCCCCGTTATTCAGCAGGAAAAGATTGTCTTCATGATCATTCAACATAGCTGTTGTCATCCAGCTGTATGGTTCAAACACACCAAGGCGAGACAGGTGTAGGGGTCCGCAATCGACATCGGTAGGATACCATTGCTCCATCATGCGTCTCGGCGTCATTGCATCTGTAGGAACATAATTGGTCCAGCTTCCATCAGCCAGTTGCACTACAGGTGATTTTACACTACTGCCTGCAAAGGCTGTGACTACATCTTTTTTCATTTTTGCAGCTACCTGCTTTACTTCATCCGCGCGTTGATGACCATATCTTGAAAGAGCCCGGGCAAACTGTTCAAGCCCCGCTACATAATAAGCCTGGGTAAAAGCCCATTCGCGTTCAGCATGCGTCAGATCGTTCAGTGCACCTAAGATCAGTCCTGTTCTGTTGGTTTGAGAATCGGATTTATTAATCTGGCGAAGGCACCAGTCAAGTGCTTTTAATGATTGTGGTAGCAATCGGCCAAACTCTTCTTTATTCCCTGAGAGCAGATAATTCTGCGCTATCGTGTACAGGTGACCGGGAGAGTAAACGCCCCAGTTAGCAAACCCACCGATTCGTCCATCGGGCTGTTGCTGACTTTGAAACATTGCTTTCAGTTCGTTTTCGGCAACTTTTTCATAACCTCTTAAACCATAAATCATGTAATCAACATAAACAGCCTGGTTGATTGGCCAGTCCGCCTTTTTTTGTCCATATGCTGTGTTTGCATAAGGCAGGTCCATGTGTTGTTGGTTGTTATCATTGATAGTATGACGGGGCAGTATCAGTGAATGCCAAAGGCTGGCGCGATATAACTCGTTCACTTTTTGTTCCGGCACTATAAACTGCGCACCGGCGGTGAGCCATTGTTCCCAATACGCAATGGTTCTTGTTTTTTCAGCGTCATATTTCAATCCATTCAGCACTGCAGTTGCCTGTGCAGAAACCGCGGGAGCAGGCAGTTTTAAAACAACCTCTTTAGTTTCTCCATTCGCCAGGTTTCCAGTTATATTAAAAGTTACCTGTTGTCCTTTTTCTATCAAACCATTTTGTGTCGTCGTAACTGTCAGGCCCGGTCCTTCAACTGAAAGCAAAGTTTCATTTGTATAATCATCTTTCAGGTTCCACTTACCGTTGAGGTTAGCAACTGAAAGCTTACGATCCTTCTGTTCATTGTTAAAACTAAATCCAAAGTTCAAATTGCCGGCTTTACCGGAAACCTTCACCCTGGTAAGCATTACGCTGCGTACATAGCCGCTTATTGCTGCTGATACATCACCGAAGGTTGATGCGAATTGTTCAACCTCAAACTGCTGTTCATTTTTTTGAAGATTGGTAACAACTACAGGCAATCCGTTTTGAATCTTCTGACCTTTCCATTCGCTGCCGGGCAGCAGGAAGTCTAACCTGAATCGATGTGGTGATGCAAAATCTGGTCTCAGGTTCGCCCATCGGTCAACTGCAAACTTATAGATCGAGCCATGTGTGGCGGCGGTAACTGTAAGATGACCCGTTGTACCCATGTATCTTGTTTGCCATGAAGCTTTCCAGTCGTTTGGATTCCCGAAGTCTGCCCAGCGTTTTTTGAATTGATCAAGCGAAGCTTCAGGCGAACTGCGGACAACATCGAGCGTACGTTGGCCTTTCAAGGATGCGAGGTGCTTTTTAAAATCTGTTCCCTTACCTGCTATAGCAATAAACACATCATGCTCCGGCAGCCACATGGCGCCGTATTTTAAGAGATTTTCCATTGACACAGAAAATCCTTCAGTGCCTTCTGCATTCAATTGTATGGTAAACATTGGCGCATCCGGCTGATTCCATTGATCCTGCTGCAGGCGAGCTATCTGGCCCGGTGATCCCTTTTCTAAAAGATAACCCCACATGCCATCACCGTTGATTGAATAGTCATCCTTGTGTTGTGCTACTTTTAATGGTGTTGCTGAGGGTGTTGTCCAGGCTACATGAGTAATCAGCTCATCAACATCGCCTGCGCCGCAATTAAATGCGGATTGCTCACCGGCCTTATCATTTCTTTCGAGCTTGCTTCCTTTAATATTGGAGATGCTAAGAGTTGTTGAGCCCTTTAATTGTATTGATCTGGAAGTTTTTTTTGGTGCAGTATGACCAAATGAAATTTGTATATCCGCCTCAAGCCGCCCCGCGTTCTGTGCATAGGCTGACTGTGACACAAATATCAAAAGACCTGCTGATATTATTCCTGAAAGTTCTTTTAAATTAAACATGTTTATTAATAGTTTCATTATTGCGATTCAAAACCGTCCCGCGGCTGCGAAGGCTGTGTTTTTCAGGAAGCTTCTCATGGCATTATTCACCCTGGATTTGTTCATAACTTTCTCTTTCATCTTATAAACCCCTAGTAATTCGGATTCTGAACAAGTTGAGGATTTTTATCGATAGCCGACTGTGGTATCGGCAATAGATAATTTTTTGCAGGATCAAACTTTTTGTTACCCCCACCTGCAGGCACCACTGTGTAAACCCAGACATTCCCTACCTTCTCTATCTTCATCGCATGTACTGTACCGTTAAGCTTCACTTCAGCAAGTTTAAGTCTTAGCAAATCAGGCAACCGCTTTTCTTCAAATGCGAGTTCAACTCTTCTTTCTCTTTGAATAGCTATTCTCATATTTGCCTGTGACAAACCTGTAGGAAGATCGGGAAGATCGGATCTATCACGGACCTGGTTCACTGCATCGATTACAGATGCATCGGGACCCACCGCTTCGTTTTGTGCTTCAGCATAACTCAACAAAACTTCGGCATATCTGAAAATGATCCAGTTTGCACTGTTACCATTGTTCTGCGCGCTTGCATATTGCGGATTCACACCTTTACGTAAATAATAACCAGTACGGGTTGATATACTACTGTTATTAAGATCCGTCGCATTTAAGCTACCAACGCCCTGTTTCATAACAAATATATCATCGAGCCATACAGATTCATCATATACGATCGACTCATAAAATCTTTTCTCCCTGTTGAGATAAGGCTTCTGCGGATCGTAACCCGAAGCAGGATCAGTGATAGGCAAACCATTGGCCATTGAATATTCATCCACTATATCCTGTGTAGGATTCTGATGACCCCAGCCTGTCAGCGAACCTCTGACAAAACGCGGCCCCAGCTGTCCATCCCTGAAATTTGCCAGGGATGTTCCTCCCAGGTGCTGGCGGCTGAAGATAACTTCAACATTGTTGTTATTCGCTTCAAAAAACATAGCGTTATAATCAGAGAAAAGGCTGTATTTATTCAGATCGATTACCTTCTTAAAGGTAGCTGCTGCAGTTGCCCATTTTGTTTTATCATTGCTGGTATTCTTTAATGGACTTGCGTTAAACAATTCGCAGGACCCTTTCAATGTCAGCGCCGCACCTTTTGTGGCCCGGCCTGTTTCGGCAGACACCGGCAGATCTGCTTCAATCTCCGTGAGCTCTTTTTGTATAAAAGCAAAGGTTTCTTCTGAAGTGCTTTTTGCCCTGAAAATTTCATCACCTTGCTCAGTTTGATTCAGCACTTCTGTGATAATTGGAACTCCACCATGAAAATTCCATAACAAAGAATAAAAATATGCGCGGAGATAACGGGCTTCTGCCAGGGCAATTTTTTTCCAGTTGGCAGACAAATCAGATGCAGCGACATTTTGTATAAACAGGTTGCATTTACGGATATTGGTGTATTGTCCCCACACATTCGGTGCATTGCTTGCGGTATAGAGACCGGGGCCATAAATATTTGTGCTTACTCTACCGGCCTGGCCATTAAGTGAGTTATCAGAAAAATTATCCCATGGATCACTGGTTTCCATGGACGGTATCGCGGCATAGATGTTATTCAAAAACAATCCTGCATTTTCGGTGTTTGACCAAAGTGTGGCATCAGTCACCTGGTCTTTCGGTGTTACTTCCAGGAACTTTTTACAGGAAGAAAATGAGACTGAAAAGACCAACAGTACTATAGCACTGTAAAATTTTATTTTCAATGATTTAATATTCATGACCAGTTGTTTTAGCAATAATTAAAAAGTGACATTAGCTCCGACAGAAATTGCCTTTTGATTAGGATAACCCCAGCTTCCGTTTGGTATCCATGAGTTATTTTGTCCAATTTCAGGATCATAATTGATCAGCTTGGTCCAGGTAAAAATGTTCTGACCTGAAAGGAAAATCCTGGCACTCTGAATCCTTACTTTTTGCATAACGGCTGAAGGAATTGTGTAAGAAAGAGTGGCACTTTTCAAACGCAGGTAGCTTGCATCACCAACCCAGAAAGACGAAACCTGTGAGTTGTTCACTGTTGGTGAAGATGTAAGTCTTGGATATGGTGCGTTTGTATTCTGAGGCGTCCAGTAATCAAAGTTCTGTCTGTAAGGAAGCATTGTTTCCCAGAACGGCATCACTGCTGAACCATGATAATACCAGCTTGCTTTGGCAGCACCCTGGAACAAAAGATCTAACCCAATTCCTTTGTAACGAATTGATGGAGAAAATCCATAGATGATGCGTGGTGCTGCAACGGGCTCGCCTATAACAGTGAGATCATTGTCATTGATTTTGCCATCGCCGTTCATGTCATTATAACGAATGTCGCCAGGCTGAACTGCGCCCCATGGCTGTGTAGCAATGCCCGATTTAAGACCGCCGCCCGATTCAAAATCACTAGCCTGGAAATAGCCAAGCGATTGGTATCCAAACTGCGTTCCCAGCGATCTTCCCGTGATTCTGCGATTAGGATTGTTTTTAGTAGTTGGCCCTTCAAAAACCTGGAGCAGTTTATTTTTTGCATAGGTCATTGTAGCGCCCAATGATACCTGGAGATCTTTTGTAAAGTTATAATTAGAAGTTGCAGAAAAATCGAAACCGCGGTTCTCCATGATTCCGTCATTGACCTGGCTTAACCCAATACCGTATTCTGAAGGCACAATCACATCAGGATTGACCAGCATGTTTGAACGTTTTTCATAGAAATAATCTATTTCAAAATTGAACAGACCATTCCATAAATTTACTTCAAGACCTACATCAGTTTTCTTTGCACGTTCCCAGGTAATATTTGGATTTGGTTCTGCCCTTGCAGTGATCCCCTGCACAGCATTTCCACCCAACACATAGTTAGTGCCCAATACATTATATGTATTCATATACTGGAACGGACTACCTGCAAGTGCACCTACCTCGCCATAGGATGCTCTTAACTTCAGATTGTTTAACCAGCTGAACCTATTCTTCATAAATTTTTCTTCAGATAAGCGCCAGCCTGCTGAGAATGCAGGGAAAAAGCCAAACCTATCATCCGGAGCGAAGTAATAACTGCCGTCGTATCGACCACTCGCTTCGATCATGTATTTTTTATCGAAATCATAAGCCACACGATATACCAGGCCCATCTGGCGGGCAAGCGTTGAAGCGCCACCTGTACTCATATCTGCCTGGCTGGAGCTACCCATGTTTATCTCGTCGATAGCAAGGTTAAAATTTCTTCTTGATGCAGCCAGACTAACAAGGGAATTGCTTTTTGCTTCAAACAGTCCAAGCACGCTGAGTCCATGCCTTCCGAAAGTACGATCATAGTTGAGCCCTGCCTGGTATGTAAGCTGGTGCGCATTATCAGTACTCTGGGAAAGAGATGGTTTTGTTTGTCCCCAGATTCCGTCGTTGATAGTATATGGAGTTGTGGATTTGTCAAGACTTGCTTTGTGCACCGGCAATGTCCAGTTTTTTATCATTGCATAAGAAGGATCGTAGGCAACTGTTCCCTTAGCTTTCAATCCCGGGACAAACGGAATGATTTGCTCAATAGAGATCTGCGAATAAAGTGAAGTATTATTATTGTTTTGATAACCGCTGTTGAAAAGGCTACCGGTGAGGAATGTTCCCGGCATACCGTTACTGAATCTGAGTGGCCCATATAACGGATGCAAATAACCGATCAGTTCAAAGATACGTCCTGTAGAGACTGCGGGGTACTGATCTTTCTGATTCCTGCCGTTAATGTTTATAGCAACCGTTGTGGTTTTGGTAACCTGCGCATCAAGACTAAGTGTTAAATTATATCTTCTTGAGTTGGTAGCGGGCCACATACCTTCCTGGAATTGATAACCAAGACCGGCATAATATTTTACTTTTTCGCCGCCACCAGTTACTTCTATATTGTGATTGGTAAGAATTGCGTTCTTGTTGGTTATATCGCCCCAGATATCTTTGAAAGTTGGATAAGCATCGGGGTCTGAGCCATCCTGGAACTTGCGGAGATCTTCTGCAGAATAAGGTTGAGAAACGCCTTCATTAACTGCTGCTGCATTTCTGAGCGTTGCATATTCAAATGAGTTTACAAAATCGGGCAACACTACCGGATTCTGAAAGCCGACATATCCATTATAGGTAAGTGTTGGTGCACCCGATTTACCTTTTTTTGTTGTCACTAAGATAACGCCATTAGCGCCGGCAACTCCATAAGGCGCCACTGCGGCCGCATCCTTCAAAACGGAAAACGATTCTATAGAATTTGGATCAAGTTGTTGAAAGCTTCTTGGAATACCATCAACTATCACCAGTGGTTGATTAGCGCCTGTTGATGAGATCCCCCGTATAAAGATGCTTGATCCGTCTCTTCCGGGTTCGCCAGAACCTTGTTTTACAATCACCCCTGAAACCCGGCCTCCGAGGCCATTGCTAAGATTTGAAATTGGAAGTGATGCAATTTCTTTTCCTTTTAACGTTGATACAGCCGCCGTAACTGATGTTTTTCTTTTGACCCCGTAACCGATAACCACAACATCATTAAGTGTACCCGAAACCGAAGTCTGAAGCACGATATCGAAAGCTTTCTGCGCACCCACTTTGATGACTTGCTCACTAAAACCTTCGTGAGAAACTACAAGCGTTTGACCTGACGTGACTTCGATAGAGAAAACCCCTTTCTCGTCGGTTTGTGTACCAAGTTGGGTTTCTTTTACAATTACAGAAACATTGGGCAGCGGACCCGTTGCATCACTTACCTTACCGGTAACAGTAGATGCTGCCTGGCCAAAAAGGTCAGCTGCAAAAAGAAGGAACACGCCTTGCAGCAGAAAGATTTTTGCGCGAAATAAGAGTTTTAGTGATTTTAAGTTCATAGCTTCTTTGTTTTGGTTGTATGAGTGGCAGTTAAGCAGTGAAAAACTAACATTCCAAAACTATTAGTTAGGCGGACAGGTTTAGTACACAATCTTGCTCATTCTTTATCCTATTTTGTATTTCTTGGATTTACAGGTGGTCGTACGTTTAGAAAAACGCTGGTATAAAATCATCTAAAAATAGTTTTACCTTATATTTAGAATATGAAACCGCATTTTAAACCGATACCATCGGAGTCGAAATTATTTAAGGTTGAGTTTCAGGAAACCAGTAAAGAGTTTTATTATCCCTGGCATTATCATCCTGAATTGGAGCTGGCTTTTATACTTAGTGGAAAAGGAGTGAGGTATGTTGGTAACTCAATTGAGAATTTTTACGCAGATGATCTTGTGTTGCTTGGTTCGAATTTACCACACTCCTGGCAGAGCACTAACAAGGATGAGCCTGTGACTGCTATCGTGATTTATTTGAAGGAGGAGTTTTTTGATCCGACCTGGGTACAGAGCATTGAGTTCGAATCCATCAGGAAGCTGCTGACCAATATGAGTAAAGGTATCAAGGTTGACGACAATGTTGCGCGGGGATTGAAAAGCAGCTTTTTTGCTTTGTTAAAGGCATCACCTTTTGAGAAACTGATGATCCTGTTGCAGATACTGCAGGATCTTTCATATAATATGTCAGCCAGGTATTTATGCGAGCAAGGTTTTGCCTGCGATTTGAATTATACGGATAAGGGCCGGATAAACATGGTATATGATTATATACAACAAAATTATCTGAAGCAAATTACACTTGCCGATATTGCGTCCAGGCTTAATATGAGTGAAGAATATTTTTCAAGATTCTTCAGCAAAACAATGAAAAAACCTTTTTTCGAATTTCTGAATGAGTTTAAAATAAATAAGGCCTGCAAGTTGTTACTTGAAACCGACAAACAAGTTAGCGAGGTGTGTTACCAGGCAGGCTTTGAAAGCATTCCGTTTTTTTACCGTCAGTTTAAAAAGTTTAAGAACTGCCAGCCAAAAAATTACCGGCAGAATTATCAGCAGGTGTCTGTGTTAGAAGTGGTGGAGTAAAAAATGCAGTTACAGCTAAAAAAATACACCGTCATATTATGACTATTTAGCGACATGCATAAAGTATAGACCATCCCGTTTATTTACGATTATTGTATCCGATCCCAACATTCGTTCTGCAGGCCTGCGATACGCTGCATCATAATCGCGCGAACGGGTTCTATAATTCGGCTTAGGTTTTCTACCGAGAAGGAAAGCAAGAAAAACAAACAATAATAAATGCTGGATAATCATCGTAGTAGGTTTAGCTTGTTAATTGGTGTTGTTAATTGTAGACTTGTTAATTGTTATTGTTTATTGTAGAGGTGCTCATAAACCGCGAACAACTTCCAGAACTGCTTTTCTTCCTTAAACTCAAATGAATATTTCTTAAAATCATTCAACACCAACTCTATAACGCTGCCGGACAACCGATACTGCCCGATCATGATTTCTGAAGCGCCCGTAAAAAAGCCAGCCTTCCCATCACACAAATGCACATTCTCACGAGTAAGTTCTTCAAACACCAACACATCATTCATCCGGTAATCCGGCAAAGCCTGGTGATGCGGGATATTGTTATTAAAAGAGAGCGCAAGCAGGTTATTGCTACTGGTTTCGGGCAAAACGAGTTTTGGAAAAGAAGCCCAGTCATTAAAGGCTAACTCCTTATGACTACAACGCATATATATCGCATCACTTATAAAAGGCACCTCGCGAAGCTGCAGGTTGGTGATCCGGTTTTCGTCGGTTAACAGGGAATCGCCATTGTATTGCAGAATCTCATTTACTGTCAAAACCTCGGATACAAATTTATTTAGCGGAATGCTAAAATAATTTGCAATTTTGATTACAGATTCCAGTTTTGGTTCCGCGCGACTTTCCTCGTAAGACGAGATATTTCCCCTGGTTAATTCAAAAAGATCCGCAAATGCTTGCTGGCTCAGGTTTTTGGCGGTCCTTATTTTTTTTATGTTGGTTCCGATTTTGAGCATAGATCAAATATAAAGCAAAATATTTTAACAAATATGCAAATATTTTTTGCATTTTAACAAAATATTTTTTAGCTTTATCAGACAAACAAAAGCCAAATGATGGATTTCATGTCCACAATTCAAGATTTCGCCACCAGCTCCGGTTGCCGCATCGTTTACAAAAATGAAAAAGACGGCATCCTGAAAATCGACAACGAGGAGGATGGCATTCATAACCTGATCATCGGTATCGCACCCCCTATCCTGATCATGGAACATTTCCTGTTTTCGTTTAAAAAAGATAATGTCGGCATGTTCAAACAACTGCTCCAGAAAAACCGCGACATGATCCACGGTGCCTTTGTAATAAACGAAGAAGGAAACAAGGTGCTTTTCAGGTACACGATGCAGATTGACAATATCGATCTCAACGAATTTGATGGAGCCATCAATTCACTCGGGCTCCTGCTCAGCGAATACTATCAACAAATCATCAGCTTTTCAAAACTGTAATGTTATGAACCTATTTAAAAGAATTTTCAGGATCGGACAGGCAGAAATTCATGCTGCTGTCGAAAAAATGGAAGACCCCATTAAGATGACCGAACAAGGCCTGCGCGAACTCCGCGACGACCTCGCCGAAGCCACCGAAGCATATGCCAAAGTGAAAGCCCTCGCTATCCGGACGGAAAATGACGAAGCCACCTGCCAGAAAGAATCATTGAATTATGCCGAAAAAGCCATCCTGATTATGCAGAAGGCTCAAAAAGGTGACGTCGAGCTCAATAAAGCCGAACAACTGGCCCGCGAAGCACTTTCTTTACGTCGCAGATATTATGCTGATGCCGAGGACCTGCGTTCACAGGCGCTCACGCATCACCAGAGTTCGCAGGACATGCTCAGGAACATCGAGATCCTGAAAGAAAACATGGGCAAATGGGAAAAAGAACTGAAAACCCTCAAGGCACGTGTAAAAGTGAGCAAGGCAACACAACAGGTGAATAAACAACTGGCTCAACTCGATACCAACGGCACCATCGCGATGCTGGAACGTATGAAAGACAAAGTCGAAGACCAGGAAGCACTGTCAAAAGCCTATGGAGAAATCGCTCATTCAAAAAACGATCTTAAAGACGAATTAAACAAGATTTTGAAAGATGATACGTTATCCATCGAATCAGACCTGATCGCCATTAAAAACAAATTAGGCATGGGTCAAAACCCGGAAAATTAGAAAAACAGTTATTACCTTATGCCCTTGGCCAATCACTTGGACAAACATTTACCGATCACTTAGTCAAACATTTGCCGATTACTTAGACAACAACATTAACCTTAACCTGTCATGTCAGACTTCTTTAACCTCCTGTTTCACCCGCTTTCAAATGGCATAATGACCGTACTAACGGGCATCACTGCACTATACTGGGTGTTTACCCTTATAGCCGGTGATTTCCTGGGCGACCTTGACTTTGCACCGGAGGTTGATACCGGTGTTGATGTTAGTCCTGATACCGATGTTGATGTGGATGGTGAAGTCAGCGCTGAGCAAGGATGGTTTTCAAAAGCGATGGACTATGTGAATGTCGGCAAAGTGCCATTCATGGTAGTATATTCAACCTTTAAATTTATCGCCTGGATTATCACCCTCGTTAGTTCTGTGTTTCTCGGAATGGCAAGCTGGGGCTGGAAATCAGCCCTGATCTTAATACCTGTTTTCGCTCTCGCGTTTTTTGTAACCCGTTTTGTTACCAAACCATTAGTAAAAGTTTATAAAGCCATGGGATATAACGGAGATGAATCACTGGACCTTCTGGGACGCATAGCAAAAATGCGCTCCTCAGTAACCGGCGACAAGATCGGCGCCGCAGAACTTGTAATCAACAATGACGTGATCCGCCTAAACGTAAAATCCAAATCCGGCGATACAATCAATTACAACGCCGACGTTATGATCGCTGATGAATCAAAAGATGGGAGGTTTTATTATGTGGTTCCCGAAATAACCCTAAATAACATCGTATAACCCATGATTTCCCTCTACAATTGATATCCTTTTAACCATAATCACGTCTAATTCCTATCATCATCGCATAATTATATTTTTTCATTCAACCTTATCCCAAATAAAACACAAACTCATCCTCAAAGAACTCATAACTCACTCATCACTCCTAACTCATAACTCATAACTAAACACTCACCCTCTTAACTCTTAACCATGCTAGAATCTCTTGGCGGAATCACTCTCCTCATCGTTGGTGGTATCGCGTTTTTACTCTTCATTTTACTTGCTGCCTTTGCCAGCTTCTATAAAAAGATCCCGCAAGGCAAGGCCATCGTGAGAACCGGTGTTGGCGGTGGTAAAGTAGCATTTAACCAGGGTATGTATGTGATCCCGATTCTTCATAAAATGGAGATCATGGACATCTCTGTTAAGAAGTTACAAATCGACCGCCTGGAATTCGAAGGACTGATATGCAAGGATAATATCCGGGCAGACATCAAGGTCGCGTTTTTCGTTCGCGTAAATAAAAATGTGGAAGACGTATTAAACGTTGCACAGATCATCGGCACCGAACGTGCTTCTGATACGGATACGCTGACCAATTTGTTTGAAGCAAAGTTCTCAGAAGCCTTGAAAACAGTTGGTAAGAAGTTTGATTTTATCTCCTTGTATGAAGCCCGTCGTGAATTCAGGGACGAGATACTAGGTATCATTGGTACAGATCTGAATGGTTATATCCTGGACGACTGTGCCATTGACTATCTCGAACAAACTGAAATGAAGTTCCTCAGCCCCGGTAATATCCTTGATTCACAGGGTATCCGCAAGATTACTGAACTCACTGCCGCACAGAATATCCACGCAAACCTGATCCGTCGTGATGAGGAAAAGGTGATCAAAAAACAAAACGTGGAGGCACGTGAAGCCATTCTTGAACTGGAAAGACAACAAGCCGAAAAAGAAGAAAAACAAAAACGTGAGATTGATAATGTAAAGTCACGCGAACAGGCAGAGATCCTGAAGGTTCGTGAAGAAGAAAGACTGAAATCAGAAACAGTGCGGATAAAGACCGATGAAAGCCTGGCCATACAGGAAGAAAACAAACTTCGCCAGATCATCATTGCTGCAAAAAATAAAGAACGTACAAATGCGGTTGAAACGGAAAGAGTAGAGAAAGATCGTGCATTGGAAGCAACCGAAAGAGAAAAAATCGTAACCCTTGCCCAGATCGAGCGCGACCGTAATATTGAAGTTGAAAAGAAGAACATCCAGGATGTGATCCGCGAAAGGGTTAAGCTTGAAAAAGGCGTGGTGGAAGAACAACAGAATATGAAAGACATCGAATCTTTCCGTGAAGTTGAACGCCAGAAAAGTGTGGGTATTACCAATGCTACACGCATGGCTGAAGAAAAACTGATCTATACTGTTAAAGCTGCTGAAGCTGATAAAAAAGCCGCTGAAGAACGCGGTAAACAAACCATCATTGATGCTGAAGCGAAAAAAGAAGCTTCAGTTAAGGAAGCCGAAGCCCGTAAGATACTGGCTGAAGCCCAGGCTCGTGAAGATGCAACGCTTGGTTTGTCTGAAGCTGAAGTAATGATTGCAAAGGCTGAAGCTTCCGAGCGCCAGGGTACGGCCGATGCCGGTATCGTTGAAAAAATGGCCGATGCACGTCGTAAGCAAGGTCTTGCTGAGGCTGAGGTCACCAGGGAAAAAGCTTTTGCTGAAGCTGCGGGTATTGAACATAAGGCTGAAGCGATGAAAAAGCTGGATGGTGTTGGTAAGGATCACGAAGAGTTCAAGTTGTTATTGGCGAAGGATCGCGACATTGCACTTGCTGGTATCAACATACATAAAGATATCGCTATGGCCCAGGCTGGCGTTTTGGGCGAGGCGCTTAAGAGTGCGAGGATCGATATCGTTGGTGGTGAGACCATGTTCTTCCAGAATATTGTTAACCAGATCTCAAATGCCAGGGGCTTCGATCGTTTGATCAATGAAAGCGAACATGCTACTGATATCAAAAACGCTTTGATAGGTGATGGCAATGGTAACGGGGACGGGAAATTGCTGGAACGTATCCGCTCCTTTGCTTCAAAATACAATATCTCGACCAATGATCTGAAGAACCTGACTATCTCTGCAGTGTTGATGAAGATGCAGGCGAATAGTTCGGACACCGATCTGCCGGCGATCATGGATCTTGGAAAATTGGCGCAGAGTCTTGGTTTGTCGAATAAAAAGTTGGGTGCATAAGAGATTCTAAATAGTAACAGTAGCTGCAGCTTTTTATGAGTGCAGCTACTGTTTAGTTTGTTCTATAATTTTTGCGGATTCAATAAGGTCATTCAGGATTTATAAGATCATTCAATTGTATCATTCAATGAATTATTCAGGATTCAACAAGACCGTTCAATAGTAACATTCAATAAATCATTCATTCCAAAAAAAATCATCTGGCATCGTTTTTTAATGAATCAATATTGAATCCGCCAATCACGGATTTATATCAATTTCCTTATCTCGGTTTAATATGGCAGTAACAGAGCAAAAGACGGGATCTGCACTTGATTCCGGAACTTACGAGATTATCCGGAACAGGCTGAACGAGCAGCGCATCGAACTTGCCGCGAGACTGGCCAAGCTAAATGTAGCCAGGCATGAGGTATTCAGTTCTGATGGATTTGAGCTGATCGCTAACCAAAGGATCACAACTGAAAATCATGGGGAATCGCGGGGCATTATTGCCCTGGGCGATCTTTGTATATTCGGGTACAATGTGCAGTTTGGTCTGAAGGAAGATATCAAGCTGAGCGATGTGTTCAGTATCTATAAGTTCGCCAATGATCATTTTGAACCGCAGCCTTTAACGCTGATTGATGATGCAGCTTTTGTTACTGACTTTACCAATCTCTATAAATATTACCGCGATTCATTGTTCGCCAGGTTTTTCCAAAGCGGGAACTACCTGTATATGATTTTTCAGACCGGGAAAACGGTCGATGATCGAAAGGCGTTTAAATGGCTGATCAAAAACAACCAGCTTACTTACGTAGATGACCGGTCTATCCATGAGGTGCAACGCGCACCACAGCATGATTTCCGTTGGATCAAAACAAATTTGGAAGATCGTCGCCTGGGTGCTTACCCGCATATCTCGATTCTCGACAAGGTGTTTATTGAAGCCATTGGAGGTGATATAACCTTTAAAGTTGAAAACAATACCGCATCCGGTCGCGGTATCTATCATGAACCGGTGTTGAACAAGGATCAGCAGCTCGATGATGCCGAATATTATTATGCTGATCTTGGTAACCTGGTGGCGTTGAAGATAAAGCCTTACCAGGAAGAGGCGCGTTCCTATATATTTAATGCACGCACCCGGGAAGTGAAGCCAATCAAAATGTTGCTTGATGCGGGTATTTTGTTGCCGGATAACCAGGGTGTAATCTTTCCAAACGGATATTATCTCCAGAACGGCGATTATAAATTGTTTGAATCCGATCTGACTGGCCTCGAATTTATCCGCAGTGTGGCTTCCCCGAATGGTGAAGACATCCTTTACATATTTTACCAGGTTCGGAGTAACACTTATGTGCTGATGTCTTATAACATCATTGTACAGCAGGTTGAAACCCCGATCATCTGTAATGGCTTTACAGTTTTTAATGATGGCAAGCTCATTTATTTCCGGACCGAAGCAGAAGCTGTGCGTCATCACCAGGTGCAGATCTGGCAAACACCTTATACAGCTGTGTTGAAGGAAAACGATGGCATGCACGACAATGTGCTGTATAAGATCGGGAACAAGGATATTGTGAGTGCGATGTCTGAGAGCCAGGAGATCATCCAGTTGTTGAGCAAGGAGGATTCTTATTCGCGGCTTTATGAAGACATCCAGAAAAAAGCGAATGATGTTATCGATTCTTATTTCTGGATACGTGATCCGGCGACTTTTGATTTAGCTACACCGTTGTCTTCGATAAAAGACATTGCGAATACCGCTATTGATGAATTTGCAAAAGTGCAGGCACAGCGCCAACATGCACGCGAGACATTGGCGACAATGCAGAAACGCGTTGATCAGCTGGTGATTGATATCAAGAACAATGTGGTGACCTCCCTTGATCAACTGGTGCAGATGCTTGCAAACACCCGCAACATGCAGGGTGCGGTGATTGATCTGCGAAACGTAAAATATGTTGCGCTCGATAAGGTTGAGGAACTGCAGAAAGTGCTCGATGGTTATAACACGACACTTTCCCAAGACACCATAAACTTTTTGCTAAAAGACAAGGCACTGGAACCATACGAGCAGAAGGTTGTCGCCCAAAAGGCAGCTGTTACCGGTGTTACCAAGGCCATTGATGCTTTAGCCATAGAAGCCGCGGTAAAAGGTATTGCGGGCGAACTGGAGATGTTGATTGATATCCTGAACAGCCTGAAAATAGAAGACACAACGCAGAGCACTCGAATCATTGAAAAGATCTCCCTGATCTTTGCATCGCTGAACGAGGTGAAGGCCGACCTGGCCCGAACGCTGAACTCATTGCGAAGCAAGGAAGCAACCGGCGAGTTCTACGCACAACTAACTTTACTTGAACAGGGCATAGTTTCCTTCCTTGATCTCTCTACCTCTCCTGAAAAATGCGAGGATTATTTCACCAAGGTGAGTGTGCAGGTGGAAGAGCTTGAAAGCAAGTTTGCTGATTTTTCTGATTTTGTTTTGAAGATTGCAGATAAGCGTGACGAAGTGATCAAGGCCTTTAATGGCAAGAAGGAAATGTTGATCGCGCAGATCAACAAACGTTCTGCTTCATTGGAACAAATCGGATTACGTGTTCTGAAGAACGTCGAAAACAAGGCGCGATCGTTTGATAGCAAGGAAAGCATATATGCGTTTTTCTCAGCTGATTTAATGATTGGCAAAATACGCGGTCTTGTCGCTGACCTTGCTGCGCTGGGCGATGTTGCAAAAGCCGAAAATCTTGAGAACTTATTAAAGGTTGCACAGGAAGATGCACTTCGCAACTTAAAAGACAAGACCGATTTGTTCGTGGATGGCCAGAACATCATTGCACTAGGTGATTATAAGTTCGTAGTGAATAAACAGGTGCTTGACTTAAGCATAGTCCGGAGAGATGAGAAGCTGTTTTTCCATTTGATCGGTACGAGTTTTTATAAGGAGGTTAAAGCCGAGGCATTATATCAATATCGTTTTATCTGGGAGCAGGAGTTGATTTCGGAGAACACGTCGGTATACCGTGGTGAATATCTGGCATACCAGGCTTATCAGGCTTATGAAAATTCCTTGACAGGCGTGGCATCTACTATTCACCGAAGTACAGATGCCGCAGTTGTTACAAATGGTACAGGTGGTGCCAATGACACTTCAGGTACTGCGGGCACTGCAGGGACTGCAGGGACTGCAGGCGCTATCGGTACTGCAGGTCAAAATAATTTTGATCATATCAGCTATATCAATGACAAAGTCGAGCGTGATTACGCAGCCGCTTATTTAAAAGGTGTTCATAATACTGATGCGATCCTGATATTTGAGCAACTTCGTTCTCTTCGGGAAGGCCTGGGTATCCTGAATTATCCGCCTTCAGTTCGCGTAGCCGCCCAGCTATTTTGGTTACAGATAGATGAAGCAGCTACAAATAAATTGTCGCAGTTAATATCTGCAGCTCATTCTATTGAGAAAAGTTTTCCAGGAAGCAGGCAGTCCGCTTATGTGGTAAATGAGATTGTAAATAAGTACAGGCTTTATGTAGGTCTTAACACTGGCGACACTACCAGCGCTTCAAATAACACAAACGGAAGCAATTCTGCAAGCACTTCCATTACATCCAACACCGTTAATGCCATTTCTACTAATACACATAATGGTAATGGCAAAAATACGTTCAATGCTTCAAATACTGCAGGTGCCATAGGGCTTGCCGGAGTTGCCGGAGTTACCGGCGCTCACGGAGCTAACGGAGCTAACGATACATACGTCATTGCACACATTAATGATGTTGCACAATATCTTTATGAGGAATTTGCATCAAACCTAAGTTTCACTGCCAGTGAGCAGGCCATCCACATCAAAAAAGGATTTAATGAATTCCTCCAAGCGCAAAAACGTTTTGATGTTTTTGCAAAGGATACAGAAAATGCAGGATTCAGTGTTGAAGACCGGTTCCAGATTATAAAGAATTGGCTGCAGGCATTTTTGCAGCAAGGCGGGTATGATGCAACCTATATTGATGAAGCCGCCTGTCTACTTCTATTCAAGAGCCATCCTTATAAAGAGCGCGCCACTTCAGACTCAAGCCAGATTAATGGATTGAAGGGCACGCATGCTGTCATTTCAGGGCAGCAATACAACCTGAACTTCCATTCTTTCCTTTCAAAGATGGAGAACTACACCTCGACCGTTGTTCCCGCTTTTGAAGCCTTCAACAAAGTCAAGAGCGACCTTACAAAAAGCTACAAACATGCTTTGAAGATCGGTGAGTTTGAACCGCGCGTCTTGAGTTCATTTGTACGAAACCGCCTGATCAATGAAATATATTTTCCTTTGATCGGTTCAAATCTCGCAAAGCAGATCGGTGCAGCTGGTGATGATAAACGCACAGCCCGTATGGGTATGCTACTCCTGATCTCCCCTCCAGGTTATGGTAAAACCACCTTGATGGAGTACCTCTCCAAAACGATGGGTCTGCATTTCGTGAAAATCAATGGGCCAAGCATTGGTCATCGTATCACATCTATCGATCCCGTCGAAGCAACCACTTCCGGTGCCCGTGAAGAACTCAAAAAGATCAACCTGGCTTTTGAGATGGCCGATAACGTTATGCTTTACCTGGATGATATCCAGCATTGCAGTCCCGAGTTCCTGCAAAAGTTTATCTCCCTGGCCGATGGTCAGCGCAAGATGGATGGTATCTTCGAAGGTGATAGCAAGACTTATGATTTGCGCGGAAAACGTTTTTGCGTGGTAATGGCGGGTAACCCCTACACAGAAAGCGGTGAGCAATTCAAGATTCCCGACATGCTTGCAAACCGGGCTGATGTTTATAACCTTGGTGATGTAATTGGCACTTCCGATCATCTATTCAACCTTAGCTTAATTGAAAACGCCGTTGCCGAAAACCGTTACCTGCAAAAAATCTCAAACCGAAGCTTTGAGGATCTTCATAAACTCATCAACTACATTGAAACATCCGCGGAAATGCTGCCCGCTCTTGAAGGCAATTACCAGGGCCAGGAAGTCGATGATGCGCTCGCTGTTCTTCGGTCCATCTTAATGATTCGCGACATTGTGATCCGCGTGAACCAGCAATACATCGCAAGCGCTGCCATGAAAGATGCTTATCGCACAGAGCCCTCTTTTAAATTGCAGGGGTCTTATCGGAACATGAACAAGATGGTCGGCAAAGTTGTACCATTGATGAACATCGAAGAGGTTCGAACACTGATCCTCTCCCACTACGAAAGTGAATCACAAACATTAACCTCGGATGCTGAGGCAAACCTGCTTAAGCTAAAAGAACTTGGCGGTTATATTACCGCACCTGAACTCGAACGCTGGGAACAAATCAAAACAGTTTTTCGAAAGAACAACAAGTTTGGGGGGTTGGATCAGAATGATACTTCTGGTCAAATGCTTATTCAATTGAGTAGCTTTAACGAGCATTTGGAAGCTATTGCGAAGGCGATTAGCAACGGCACATAAACACTAAACAGAAAAATAGACTGATCGCGGAAGCAAATGCATGACATCAAATAAATTTTTACAATCTGGTAGTTGACTATGAAAAGATGCCTCTTATACCAAAAATGATGAATATGACCTAAATGAAAAATCGCTATCCCGCCGCAAATATGCGAAAGATAATCGTCCCTCTTTGTGATTATATAGCGTTGTCCTTGCCTTCGACCATGATTATTTTTCAACAAATGACACAGAATTTTGATCGCTTGATTAAATATCAGGGGCAGCGTGTATAAAAAGTATTTTTCCGAATACCGCTGTTTGCAAAGTAGGATTTATCTGATTGAAAAAAATCCGACCCTCTGTATCCAAAAAAGAGCCAGGTTTCTGAGACATCCGCCACTGATCAAATGACTGCAATGGATGCAACGCTCTGCCAGCTTCTTGAAACGTTTGAGAATTTAGAAGAGCATAGCAATAGGTTCTGATTAATAATGATCTATCAGGAGTTTGGGTTCTTATACTTACTACAAAGACTTTTATCACTGATTAGACATTGCAAAGCCCTATGCAATATATGATTATCTAAATATCGGCAGTATTGATAATAAAATTATTTAAAATGGCAGAATATTATAAAGGAAAAACTATCGATCTTGATGATAACTTTATCAAAATCGAAGGGGAACGATATCCATATATAAAAGAACATGGGGAATACTATTATGATTATGCTCATGCAGACGGTAAAAAGGATTTTTGTAAAGGCTTACATGGAATAACCCTCAACAATTTAGGAATTGAGATCATTAAAAATCATCCCACAAAATGTTTGTTTGCAAAAAAGCGACGCAAGCACATCAAGGAACTAGCACGAGGTGTGCAATCGTGGAACGAATGGCGGGTAAACCATCCTCATATCAGACCAATTCTATATGAGCTAAACTTTGACAAAATTAAAGAAAAAAACCAGGGCATTAAATCCAACGGGTTACAAGGCATTAATTTTAGCAATGCAAATCTCATTCAATCCAATCTAGTGGGTGTTGATCTTACAAAGGCAAACTTTCATGAGGCAAACCTTGGAGAGGCAAAACTTATGAAAGCAACTCTAGTAGAAGCAAATTTCTGCAGAACGGATTTTTACAAAACTAAGCTTTGGGGAGCAAATCTTTCAGGAGCAAACCTTCAAGGAAGCCAAATCGCTGGGACGGAGTTTACGAAAGACCAGGACCAGAAAACTCAAATCAAAAATTGCAAGGTTTACGGGAGCTCAGCCTGGGATATAAAAGATTTGGATCAAGCAGATCAGAAAGAACTAAAGATAGTTTACAAAATGAGTGAAAATGAGGAGTTAACCACTTTATCTGTGGATGATCTAAGTATGGCACAATTTCTTTTTTTTATCTTAAATAATAAAAACCTCACTAATGTTTTTAAATCTACCCATTCTTCAATTGTCTTAATATTGGGACGTTTTAGAGATGATAGAAAGGAGTTTTTGAACAATATTCGTGACAAACTTGCGAATAAAAAGATAAACGGGACAAAATACATTCCGATAATTTTTGATTTCGAAAAAAGTGAGAACCAAGACTTCACACAAGTCATTACTGTATTAGCGGGCATGTCCCGCTTTATCATTGCAGACCTAACAGATCCGTCATCAATTGCCCAGGAGTTACATGCTTTTGTTGGTGAATTTCAGATACCTGTTATTCCGATAATTGAGAGCTCTGAAAAAAGCAAAACGAAGCCGTTTAGCTTGTTCGTAGACTATTATAAATATGGATGGGTTCACTCGATCATAGAATATAGTTCAAAAGAAAATTTCTACTGTCATTTCGACAAACTCATTTGTGAGGCAGAAGCATTTTATACACAAACCAATAACAGGAAAAAAAATGTTTACAGCATTTCGATCGATAAACTATAGTATCGACTGGACAGTGATTGCTACTTTCATGAGACTTTTAACAACTATTGCATTAATAGGACATTTGAGTAAAAACTCTGAATAATAAATTAACCTGCCAGGTTGGATTTCTAGCACACTCGATTAATTTATCAGCCGGTGTGCGATTGTGTTTCTATCTTGCGTTTGACTGCTTCCAGTGATTCCATTTTTTCTTCTTTGAGCAACATCTCTTTGGGATTAAGCTTTCTTATTAACCCAACGATCGAACTTAAATAGCTGGTAAAAGAATCCCTGGAATTCTCATCGCCTTCCTTTTTCCACGCCCCTTCGAAATTATTTATAATTAGTGTTGAAAATTTGTCTATCTCCTCTGCGTTGCTGGCTAATAACAGAAGGGCAATGTAATGGGAAGAACCTGCTGTTTTTTTGGAAAAATTAGGTTCTTGCAAATCGGATTTTTTTGCGTAGTCCAGCGCTTTCTTGTCCAGCTCTTCCCTTTTTCCAGGTATTTTGAGGAAATCATCGCCGTCGCCGTAACCATCAAGTAATATGGCAAAATGCAGCCAGTTAAAATAAGGATAAGACTCGATATAACCAGTTGTTTTTAGCCCATGCTGGTAAGCCAGGTGATAATACCTGGCGGCTTCAATCAGGTGAGCGATATCGTCGTTACTGATTTCAGAAAAACGACGGTAACTGGCTGCAATCAGGCTATATCTTTCCAGGGTGTTTCCGTTCAACTTTTTTAATCCCTCAATAGCATTATCAAATATTTTTGACGCGTCCTCACTATTTATTTTTTTATTCTTCCATTGATCTATTGCAAAACGGATTTTTACATTGTAGTACTGTTCGAGGGATTTAACAGTATAGACAGCGTTTTCAAGATCAAAAATTTGTTCGTAGTACTTGATGGCATCTTGGTAGAAGCCAATCGTTCTGTAGGCAGATGCAATCTTTTCCATTATTGTCGCATTCTGGCGCCACGAAAAATACAGGCCATCAATGATGTCTTCAATTTTTTTCTGCCATTCTTTTTTTTCTTTTCTTTTTAATCCGCTGGTCATCTCTCCAATCAGATTATCCATTTCAGCAATGACTTCAATGGGGGACACAAAATTGTATTTTAATTTCCTTATACTGCTGCTATTCTTGAAAGCATAAAAAGGGTCTCCGTAGCATTGATAAGCGCCCCAGGTATTGGTAAGTGGGTGTTTGCTGTAGGTTTTCGAACGTGCTTCCCTTACGGAATCACCGAAATTATAACCTTCAAACATGTATTTATAAAAGCATGAAGAAAATGTTTTTGCGGCTGAATCGTCAATTTCCCAGCCGGTAACAATCGCAGCTTTTACACCCATCTGGATTAATTGAGTACCCACACTCGCAGCCAGTCGGTACTTCTGTTGCATCTGTTCTGCAATGGCAGGGTCGTACTTATCAGATGAGCAACAGTTAATAAATACAAATTCAGGTACAACCCTTATCTGGTCAAAATCACCGGCAGTAAAAATGATTTCCTTGCCAAATATGACGCCTGTAGCTTCTTCGGCGGTTTTGCCCACAATTCCATGTGAGGCTATGTGAATGATCTTATAACTCCTGGTTAACAATTTCTGTATAATGTAAATATCCTGTTCGGCTATGCTGGGTGTCGTTTCCAGCCCGTTGTCCAGTAAAATTTGCTGTACGGCCTTTGCTTCCATTTCTGCAGCAGGTAGAGAAGGGTATCTGCCATCAGTAAAAGGGTTGCCAATTACCAACGCCCGGTTACTACTGTTTATAATAATATTCTCACGTTGTTCACCAGATTTCAATTGGCGAACAATACCGGTATTTATCACCATTGGTTTATCTGATATGCCGTTAGCATCGTGGAGCAATTCCCAGGGGTAACGTGCAGTATGCTTATCTACAATAAGCACCAGGTTATGTAAACTGGAGCCAAAACCTTTAAAGTTATTGGGAATCAGCAATTCATACAAAGTTTGGGAAAATGCTTTGTCCCATTTAGAATGTTTTGAAAGTCTTTCCATGAGTGTATCTACTATCAACCTGTTAGCAGGTAATAGATTTTCATCCGCATGGGCCTTATCGGTGAGTGCGGTAAAGCGGATGGGTAAGGTATTTCCTGCAGGACTTTTTCTATTTTTCTCTGTATCGTCATCATCGTTTTTATTGGTATTGGTGAAATCATTTTTATCAGTCACGGTCACTTCCAGCCGGTGCCAGTTTTCCATTACGTTTTCATTTGCAATCCTGCTGAGTGCGCCTGATCCCAGGCGTATCTCTGGTGGCACAAAACGGAAATTATTAAACCCGTCCTGAACAAGCAGATCGCCAATGATCCTGCCCACCTGGACGGATTTGTGCTGGTATATTTCAACCACTTCAATGTGGTTGATTTTCTTATAATTAAACTTCGCGCTTTCACGCCTGCTCATCGTATCCAGCTTTTCATTTGCCTGCAGCACTGCCAGAAAAATTGTTTTTACGGAGGTAGTTATCCGCAAACCGGCAAAATCACTTCCGACAGTGAGCGCAGAAATACCAAACTCGACCACATCGTTTGGATCATTTTGTTTATTCTTCAATAATTCATTGAACCTGATAGCAAGTGTAAGAAACGCCTGTGTTAAAGAGACCAGGAGCCTGCCTTCTGTAAGTGCGCCAAACTCACCCAGGCCCACTACAACTCCTTCGCAGGTCATGGTGCCCTTTTTTTCTTTGTTGTCATCCAGGATAACAAGGTGCGTTCCGATTTCTCCAGGATAATTATTCATGAAATGATATTCGCTTAACCTGAAACCCAGGGCCTGGTCGAGGTACTTTTCTGCGTTTACAATCCCATCTCCTTTAAAATGGCCCACTACCACCGGATACTTCGAATGCACCAGGTCTCCATTCATAACGCTTACACCTATGGGATCTTTGGGGACCGATTTTCTGACGGGTTCTGTATTGCTAAGCAGATGATTTGTAAACTCAAACTCGCTGGGGATGGTAACATAATCACTGTCGGGCATTTGCTTTGGTCCCATAGGGCTCCGATTGACAGGCCTCTGTTTTGACAATGCCGGCGCATCGGTTTTGCCTCTAAGTAGCAAATCCCTGAAACCTTCAAATCCCTGTTCATATTGGGGAATACTACCGTGGTCTGTATTGACGTAATAAACATTTTCTGATTTTAATGCGTCCGGTATGGTGCTCCATAAAACCCTTCCGTCCCCTTCAGCGCTACCGATAAAAGAAATTCTGTTTTCCATTTTATCAATAGTATAACCTATCGGGGTATCGTCAGCCTGACCTGCAACATACCTGAATATTTCATTGTCGAATTCGGTATCTTTTATTATGTTAAAAAAATCCTCGGCCATTTTTAATTGTTCTGCGGACGGCACTGCGCCTGCATTGTTATTGGCTGAAACCATCTCTTTCCATAAAGCTTCACCAAATATGCGCGAATCGTTTTTGGGCAGTAGCTGCAACAAACCTGTGAAGTTCTTAAAAATCTCCAGCAGCTCAGTTTTGGAATGCACAAAATCAAGCAATGCCAGCTTTTTAATCACTGCGTCCTTTCCCAGGAGGAGTCTTATGATCGAATAAGATCCATCATTGGGCACACCAAGCATCAACACTTTTGTTTTTTTATTTACGGTGATTGTTTTCCAAAGATCGTTGTGTAGACTAATCATGGCTCTAAGAACCAGGCCACCCATTGAATGTGTAATAAAGTGAAATTCTTTGTTGGTTCTTTCATTACTGTCAAGCACCTGTTGAATATCCTCAGCCAACTTATTGCCAGCGTCAGCGAGATCGAGTCGCCAGTCGTACGGAAAAGGCTTTACATCAAAATCAGTATTCAGATAATTCATCAATTCACCATATACCTGCTGCTGCACTGCAGTGGGTTTAATACCGGCTTTACCGGCTTTGAGTTTGGAAATGGCCCCCGTTGCAATTCCAAGAAAATTGATCCACAATCTTTCATTCCTTGTATTGCCAACTTCATCAGTAATAGTAGATTCCAGCTCGGTGTTTGTAATGCCAGGTATGATATACACCAGGGGCTTTTTACCGGTTATACCACGTTCATGAAAAACTGAAATCGTTTTTGAAATGCCCAGACTCTGATAGCTGCTTCCGATCTTTGAAGGTTCGGTAAGAGCCTCAATCAATGCGTCCTGGCTGGAGGTATTGATAAAGTAATTAAAATGATTGACTGCTGGATCCTGTTCAAAATGTTCAAGAACATTGGTCTTTCTGTAAGTGCCTTTAAACATGGAATTGCTGTTTACTACCAGGTCATGCGCTTCACCAAAATAAAGGTTGGTGGACATTACCTGCAAGGTTTTTACAATACCACTCGCTTCCACATCGCCTGAAATAACAAATAATTGAGATTCTATTTCCCTGTTGGGATTATTTAGTAGCCTGATAAGCGGCGAACCGGGTATTTGCGCAGCAACTCCCGGAAATACATTGATATCCGTTCTTTCACGGACCACAGCCCTGGCAAAATCAAGGAATAGTCCCAGAGGCATACAGGCCGCTGCGCCAGGAATAAGTTTTATAAGGTTGCAAAATACATTTACGAGATTATCAAGCCGCGAGTCAATCAACACCGTTCCGGCCGAAGGGGCCGCTACCCTCACTATCTTGGGAACTGTGATATTTTTATTAGTTGCTGCATGATTAGCTGCTTCTACTTCCTTTTTTAGCGGCAGAAAATCCATGTTCGCATTGATGATTTTAAGTTCGGCGTCGTCAAATGGGAGTCCTGATTTACTACACCGGGCAAGCAGGTCCGCAATCAGCCCTCCCCTTGAATGAGAAACAATATCGAGTGTTATTTGATCCGGCAATGCAGTTAATAAATCGGTGGCATTCTTCAGCGGGCTCTCTGAAAGGGTTTTGTGTTCAAATGCCAATACCCGTCCTTCATAGAATTTATATAGCTTATCAAAGGCTTTGTTTTTTTTCAAACCACTAAAAGCGCCGCTCGTGTTAGAGTTAGTACCGTGGATAAACAGCAAGTATGGTTTGCTGTTTTCGATGTTTGCCTTATCAAATTTTATAAATTTGAAATTATCATCCAACCTGTGTAAGCCTATCTCAAGCTTGGCTTCCATTTTTTCTACCAGGAGTTCTGCAGTATGCTTTGCTGCCAGGCCAGTAATTACCTTTAAGGCTTTTGTCACAATTATATCTTCGAATCCCCGGGTATTGGTCGTCGAACTGAAAAAGCCTGGTACTTCGGGGATATTATCAGCACTTCGGGTACCAGGTTGTTTTTCTAGAAACTCTTCAAATTCTTCTTTATTGTAATGCCATTCAACATCGTTGCTCATCTCAAGGGCCACAATAGTGTCTTCTGAGACTGTTATTATTTCCGGTTTGGATTCAGCTGAACGAACTGTGATGGCTCTGTACTCGGTTATGATTAAATCCGGCTGTATGCTCCTGAGTTGCAGGTTGGTTTCTGAAGGTATTTCAACAGGCGAACCATAAAACTTAAAAGTAAATTCTGCCATAAAATTTGTCAGGGGGTTTTATTATAGACAAGGCCCCGTGCATAATCTTTATGCAGAGGGAAAAGTTATGTTCTGTTCGTACTAATACAAAAGCTCTCTTATCAGGAAATCGATAAATAAAATTATTTTTTAAGAATTAGCCCTCGTCGGCTACTAATGCTTTGCTTTAACTATCAGAGGGATAACCGGTCTGCAATCAAATGTAAATTTTATTAACGTCGACCCATCATTCTGGGATGTTAATCAACCCCGGTTTTCCAGGATAATACTACGCAGCAGAGATTATGGGATATTAGATTAGTGATATTTAAAGTTAGTGAAGTTCTTAATTGCTTTTCATTTTTTTGTACTCAGCGACCTTCTTTTTAATTTAAAAAATGATTCTAAAAAACATAGCATTATATCCATTCCCTCATACTGTGATTGAAGACCCTCAGCGAACAAAAATGCTGGAGCCATTGAAGGGTTAGTCGATTATTGATTATTGTATGAAGGTTTACAACAACGAGTGAATGCACAAAGAATACATAACATTAAGGACTATAAAACGGTGAAGCCATCTTCTAAATTGCTATGCTTTTACTTTTCGCGGCTTTTTTCGATTTTCTGCAGCCATTTTATTTGACAGGTCCAATAAGGGCTTGCTATATGGAGAAGGTTTTTCAACAGCTTCGATTACACGCAGATTACGGGGCCGTACATGTTCCATGGCGTCTTTAGTTATCACCGCTACTCCTTTGTTTCCCCATTTAACCCAGGGAGTAAGTAATTTGATTTGTTCATTCACAGGGTTCCAGCTTATTATCACTCCTACTGTTTCGCCTGGCATGGCCCCTTTAGTCATGACAAAATCAATCAGTCCCGTTTTTGAAACTTTTTTATCAAACCAGTATTCGTCATATTTAAAGCTACAAATAACCGGCCGCTTTAAAGCTAATTGCGCAGGCACATCACTAATTCCTTGTAGTGGCATTGAACGAGCAACATATCTTTTTTTCCTCTTCTTGCTTTGATCCCGACAAAGTCCACCACATAAATCATATCATCAAAGTAAAAGGCGCCATATTTCGTTATTTCAGCATCCTGGAACTGATCAAAAATATCATGAAAGTCTTTTGCATCAAGTAGGATTTTTTTGCCCAATCTCTGTAAAGAATATTCCATAGCTGTTAAAATAACCACTCTGCCGCCATTTGGGTTAGCATTTCCGAAAGGAGAATGAAGCGTTTGATCACTTCCGGGAAATTAGCGCCAAGCTTTATTGAATCCAGATCGCGAAATATTTTTTCACTCCCGAACTGGTTAGCTATTATTGCTCTCAGATATGCCGCTTCGTCTTTACTGTCGTCCCTGCGGTAGTTAATAAAAATAGTCGCTTCAGATTTTATAAAAGTGGTTTCTTCCATATAAGAATCAACCTTCGACTCTTTTCTTTCTGCGGGTTTTTGTTTCATAGAAAATTAATTGTCTTAAGGTTATGATGGCAAGGTTTAATATCAAGAGGCCAAGCTGACAGGCGCTGAACATTGCATAAAAATCGGGGGCTCCCGGGTCAAAAATTTTTGCTTAATAAGTTCTTTTAGTAGCATGTATGTTAACGGGTGTACCGACCAGCCATTTATGTACGGCTCTACTTTTTAAATTTGAAAACCATTTTCGGTGGAATTCCAAAAATCTCCTATATTCATATCCCAAACCGAATTAACTCTTCTTATAGCTCCTGATTATTAGTGAAATTTTGTCTCGCAACTTTGTAAAGTATTTTGGCTGGTGAGTTCTTTCACCAAAACCGTTCCCTTCTGGATACATGATCTACTGATTAGTATGAACGCGACCTACGGTTGCGTAGTTAATTTTATTGTCTCCTAAAAAACCACAAGTGATTGGAAACGCAATGATATTATTGCGGGAGGAATTGTCTGCCTATATGGTAGCACAAGGTGATCCTGCCAATGTCGTAATCGAGAATATCGGTCTCTTCGATACAGACGAAGGGCAGAATCTTGAAAATAGCCTCGTGATTTCCGTTGTAAACATCGAAGAGGAAAGTACGCTGAAAAACGGCAATCTGTTTACAAAGCTCGGTGATGGCACCGCGAGATATGAAAATCGGCCGGTATTCCTCAATCTGTATGTACTCTTTACTTCCAATTTTACAGGTGGCGTTCCCCCAAATAACGCCTATGTACAAGCGCTGAAAAGGCTTTCACTTGTGATCAGGTTTTTCCAGGGAAAGAACACATTTACACCAGCTACTTCCCCCGTGATTCTGCCCGGCGACCTGGGCGACCTCAGCAAGCCGGAAATAGCAAATTTGAAGATTATCGCTGAACTATATACGCTGACGTTCGAACAGATCAATCACTTGTGGGGATCATTGGGTGGAAGACAGATTCCGTTTGCGATGTACAAAATGCGCCTTGTAATGATCACGGATAAAAGCGTTCAGAAGATTGTTCCTCTTATCGAAGAAGTTACGACCAATATTGTAAAAATTACTGACAATCATTAATCATGTCTGTTGTTTATAAGATATTGTTTGAAGTCATGCTATTGCATGAATATTACCTGATCAACAGTAAAGGTGAATCCTATTTCAATATCACTGATGCTCAGTCGAGAGAAAAGCTGTTGCAGGAAAAAATTAAAGACAATTTTTACCGGCTGCAATCTGACTGGGAAATTAAGGTGTTGGAAAGTTCTGAAGCACTCTTAAAGGGATGGCGAATGCGTCTTCTGCCGACCATCACTGGCTTTAGGGTAGCCATTGAGGTTAAAAAGCAAACGCTTCCCGACGGGTCTGTTACTTATACCCCCTTTGTAACTCCCAAAGAAGATTCAATGATATTTTTCAGCATTCGCGCCCATAATTCCGACGGCAATCAACTTGGTAACTTCCCCTTTCAATCGACAACAAAATCGATTTATTATTTTGATAACGACAACTCAGTGAATGATAAGATCTTCCCTTCGTTATCTAAACCGATAGATCCAATCAACACCACTAAAAAATATGAGCAGGGCGAGCTGGCAATAGAGACGGGCCAGGGAATCTTTGAATTTATGAACAAGAAAAACACTGCGCCAGCAGACCAATGGAGGAAAGTTGAAGGTACGGGATTTGTTACCAGCGCCGACAGGACCTTATTGCCGCCAGCCTTTACTTATTATTTTCCACCTGATTCCAATGTTACTCAATGCAGTTTCTCACTTAAAAAATCTGATGGTGATCTTGTTAAAAATATTGATTTTAGCCAAACCGGGCGAATAGCCACAGCCGCCCTGAATTTTTCGAGAGATGAAAATAATCAGGAACTACAAGCGGGGCGCTATGAACTGGAAGTGATCGGTAATAACAATTTCACTGACACCAGGAGTTTTTATCTCGATAAAACAATATACAGTGGAGACAATCTCGCTGTTATCGGAATAAAGATCAGCAAAACAGGTAACACCTTCGCGTTATTGCGGGGTGACGGAACTCTTACAACGCATATTCTTGCCGATGGCACAAAGGTGCCTCATACTAAATATGAACTGAGATTCAAGAGCAGGATTGTTTATTTCCGTTACTTCAGTAAGGACGACAAAAAACTCAAGCCTGCGCCAGAGATTCTGCAATTCCACCTTGATGATGAAAATGGAAAACTGATATCAAAAGCTCCCCGTTCCTCGTCTTTCACTGCCTTTCCTTTCAAAAGAAACGGGTCCACACCGCCTGATTATCTCCCTCATCCCGAGTCAACGGTTATCACAGTTGGTGAGCAACAGCGCCTGTTTGCTGATATCGTTGTGCCGGTCGCCGGAATTTTTTCAAAAGGGCCCTGACCTAACGGTATCATCTAACCGGACAATATTCTTCACAAATAAAACAATTTTATATGCCAGAATACAAAACGCCAGGTGTCTATATTGAGGAAATCAGGAGGCTTCCACCCTCCATCGCCTCAGTTGAAACCGCGATACCAGCATTTATTGGTTATACCGAAAAAGCAAAACGCAAAGAGGACGATGATTTGCGAAACGTTCCATTCCGGATTACTTCAATGCTTGACTACGAACTCTATTTCGGCGGCCCGCAGCCGGAAGCAGGTATCATCGTCACCATCGATACAAGCGGTACAAGAGTGGAAGTACAGGGTAAGGTCGAGAACAGGTCAAACTACCTGATGTTTTATTCACTCCAAATGTTCTTCATTAATGGAGGAGGACCCTGCTATATCGTTTCTGTGGGCGATTACACCGGTGGAGGAGTCATCGGCCAGGCAACGCTGAAGTCCGGATTGGATGAAGTTGCAAAGATCAATGAAGTAACGCTTATCGTTTTTCCTGATGGCCTGAACATCACGGAGGCCGCCAGCTATTACTCTCTTTTCGTTGAGGCGCTCGATCAATGTAAAGATCTTAAGGACAGGTTTGCGGTGGGAGATGTTTATATCAATCCCGAATTCCTGAAGTCTGAAAATATTGCGGAAGCAAGGTTGCGAATTTCAGGTGATACAGATCGTTTGAAATACGGAGCCATTTATTATCCGCGCATTAACTCACAGATTGAATACAAATATGGCGGTGATGAAACGGTGAACATCATCGGGAAAGGAGATGCAACACTCACAGGCACTCTGGCAGAATTGAAGACAAAGAATAATTCCTTCTACTTTATGGCTAAGGCTGCAATTGACGATATAGAGGTTTTGCTTCCGGCTTCATCTTCGGTTGTTGGTAAGTATGCAGAGGTGGATAATTCCAGGGGAGTTTGGAAAGCGCCGGCAAATGTTAATCTCGACTTTGTTGACAGCCCGGAATTCCTGGTCACGCATAAGGAGCAGGAAGACCTGAACGTGGATAACGTAGCGGGAAAATCCATCAATGTCATCCGAACATTTACCGGTCGCGGTGCTGCCGTGGTCTGGGGGGCGAGAACGCTTGCCGGCAACGACAATGAATGGCGATATATTCCTGTCCGACGCTTCTTCAACATGGTGGAAGAATCAACAAAAAATGCAACGGAACAATTTGTATTTGAGCCCAATGATCTTAATACCTGGATCCGGGTGAAATCCATGATCTCAAATTATCTCACACAACAATGGAAAGCAGGCGCACTTCAGGGCACAACAACAGCAGAAGCATTCTTCATAAAGGTTGGACTGGGTGAGACGATGACTGAAGTAGACATATGGGAGGGACGAATGATCGTCGAAATAGGAATGGCTGTTGTTCGGCCGGCTGAATTCATCATCTTGAAATTCATGCATAAAATGTTATCTGAATAGTCGCCTTATAAATTCCATTAACCGTTAAATCATATCAAAATGGCAAATGATCAACGAAAATATCCTCCCCGGCCGGATGACCGGGATAAGGACTGTAAGGACTGTGAGGAGAAGGACCTGCCGACGCAGGCTGCGATCAATTTCGATCGGAAAGGTATTTGTGATAAACTTTATGAATGGGATGGTGAGAAAAACAAGCAGGAAAAAAAGTTTGATGGCGAAAACCTGGTGTACAACGATAAGAAATGCCTGTTCCGGTACTCCGAGGAAAACTATAGACGCTTTCGCAATTTCGACATCACAATAGGAACTGAACTTTCACAGACCAATGAGTCGCTAAAAGCGAATGTGACGCAGTTGAAAGACTGGAATAAAAAACTTTCCGACAAACTCAAAGAAATCGCAAAGGGTGTAAAAGAAGCTAAGGGTAAATTCAGCGACCTTAAAAAAGCGGCCTGTGATCTTGACAGTTGCTTTAAGGACAGTTGCAATAGTACCCAACGAAGGGCATTAACTGGTAAAACAACCGAGGATTGCAAAGATCAACCAAAGATCCCGGACGCATGCAACGGTTCGGACAATTGGATAAAAGAACTGATTTGCATGCCAAAGGCACTTGCAACAGATATTGATTCCATTTTCAAGTCTGCACACGACGTAGTTGGGATACAGGTATTTTCAAACATTGATACGCTTGAGCCACAGCAGAAATTACTGGATGAAAAATCAAAATCGTTCAAGACGCTGATCGGAGACATAGTGAAGGCCCGCGAAACGGATCTGAAAAAACTACAGGAAGATCTTGTTAAGTCTGTGCAGGATATTACTAAAGCTGCAATCGATAGGAATAATGCCCGTGCTACTTTCGAAGGGTATTACGACGCGGCAAAATTCCTCTGCTGTCCAAAATGCCGTTGCCTCAAACAGCCGGACGATAAGATTTGTGAGCCGCGCCTTAAAGGAAGCGAGGAATGTATCTGCGAAATATGTGGTGAAGTAAAGGTCACGTTTTGCTGCACTGAAACAACCAAACCTCCGGCGACAACTCAAAATCACTACGCAGACTAAAAAGTTATCAATAATTGTATTTAACCAGTAAATGAAATATTATGTTAACACAGCATAATTATCAACCCTCAGATAAAAATATCGGCGAAGGTAGTCAGCTATTCGACTGCTGCCGGAAAGATCCACCGGATGATCCAAAATGTACGGATTGCTGCTATGATGATTGGAGAGATGAATTGAAAGAAGTAACCTGCCGTTACACCAGCAAAGTAGAGGAAGTGCTTCAAATGGAAAAGCAATTGAGTGTTATCATGGACAGGCGTAACCGGTATAGGAAATGGATCGATGAACTGATAGACGCCGAGGACAAAGCGCGTTTGATTTGTCATCAACTTGATATTCTCGCCAGTCAATCAGAAAAGATCTGGTATAACTCCTGCAAAGCAACTGAGGCGATAGAAATTCTTTTTTGCATGATCAGGGATTTTTATTTCCAGGTCGATCAGATTAAAATCCGGTATGACTTCCTGCAAAATTGCATCAATAGCAATAATGATCCGTCGTTGGTCAGGGACCAGGGAATCCTGAAATGCCTTGGTGAGTATTACAAAAAGCTGGAGGAAGTTATTAAAACCAGGGCAGCACTGATAACCGCTATTGTTGAGGCGATCCGACTCGCCCAGCTTATCCGGAATAATATTTCTACACAGAGTTGTCCACGCGATGATGATTCCTATAATCCCTGTGATCCAAACAGAAAACCCTGTGATTGTAATGAGGCAAAACCGCGGTACGGATTCAAAACCATAATCTGTGAATGGTATTGTGCATTTGAGTGTTGGGACGATTGCAAAGATGCGAATGTCGACTGCAAGGATGAGGATGAAACAAAACCACCTGTAAAGCAGCAGGGCTATGGACAGCAGGAGCAGAAACCATCGAATGATCCATGTGAGCAGGAAAAATGCGATTTAACGCCAACAATTGGTTTTCCTATTTGCAGGGATGGTTATAAAGGAAAGATCAAAAAAATGCTTGACAAGGACGAGAAGTGTGTGCCTGAACTTTCGAAAAAACTGAATGACGCAAAAAAAGAAAAAGAATTGCTTACTGCTTGTAAGGTAAGTCTCGAAAATGCAATCAAAGAGGTTAATCCAAAAGACAGGTGTAAATAATCAATTTTATAATCATCATTAAAACAATTCATATGCCAGCGAAAGGAGATTATCCCATTCCAAAATTCCATTTCCAGGTTGAATGGGCAAGTATTAAACCCGATGAAAAAGAGTATCGGATCGGATTTACTGAAGTCAGTGGATTGGATTTTGAAACAGAAGTTATTGAGTATCGTGAAGGCAACAGTAAAAAATACAATAAGACCAAACAACCTGGATTGACCAAATTCGCCAACGTCACGCTGAAGCGAGGCACATTCGAAGGGGACTTCGCCTACTTCAATGAATGGAAGAAAACCTATTATTTCCAGGAAGGAAATAAAACAGGATCGAAATTCAGGCGGCCTGTTACAATCAAATTGCTGAATGAAGAACACAATGCGATCATAACCTGGACGCTTCAAAATGCATGGCCCTCAAAAATTCAATCAACCGATCTGAAAGCGGATGCGAATGAGGTGGCGATTGAAACTATGGAACTCGTGCACGAGGGATTGGATATCCTATTAAAATAAAACTGAGTAAATGGAAAAACGTAAAAGTCAGGACGAGTTTTACCAGCTACCCGGTTTTCATTTCAGGGTTTGCTTTTCTCCGGATGATACGGAGTCTTTCGATACACGTTTTCAATCTGTAACCGGCCTCGATTCGACGATCGAAACAGAGACGGTCAAGGAGGGAGGTGAAAATCGTTTTGAGCATGTTATCCCGGTAAGAAGAAAGTATGGACCATTAATCCTTAAGAGAGGTGTACTGCTTTCTTCGGAATCGGGTGTGACGAAATGGCTGAATCTTGCATTCCAGGATCAGATCGTAATTCCAATTGGAATCGTGGATATACAATTACTTGATGAGGAACACAATCCGCTTTTACAATGGACAGTGAATAATGTATGGCCGAGGAGTTGGAAGATCGGTGAATTGAATGCTGAACGCGGTGAGGTATTGATCGAAACACTCGAACTGAATTACAATTATATCTCTTTTGTAAACAGATAAACTATGCCTATTGAAATTCGTGAACTCATTATTAAAGCCACGGTAGTTCAGGATGATGCTGCCGGAGGAGCGACGCCTGCGGGCGCAGAGAATAACTCAGTATCACCAAACGAAGAAATTGTCAACATATGCATTCAACGGATTATGGAAATTCTGAAAGATAAAAACGAACGCTAAATGGAATTACAAAAAGTAAGGATATATTCCTTCGAGGATAAGGAGTTTACAGATCCGGGAGAAGAGTTGGATAAGAAGACACCTACATTCGTTACTCCGATCAATCCGGAATCGTTCACCAAGACCCTCAAGATCGATGTGGATGTTCGGAGAGGGCACGGTGGCCGGGGGACGGATGTACGGTTCAAATCTGTTGCACCTGAAGAATTAAAACTGGATTTTATTCTCGATGGCACCGCAACAATGGAAGGATACCGGCGGGTCAATGTCGAAGCGAAACTGGAAGACAGAAAGATCGTCAATGAAGTATTGCCTGTTGAACAACAGTTGAAGAATTTCCTGGACTGTGTATACAAGATGTCGAAGAAGATCCATCGTCCGAAATTCTTACTGCTCATTTGGGGCTCTGAAATACGATTCAGGTGTGTATTGTCCAGCCTCGATATCAACTATACATTGTTCAACCCTGATGGCAAGCCGCTGCGGGCAAAGCTTAGTTGCACTTTTGTTGATTATAAAACGCGGGAACAAAGGATTGCTGAAGATAAACCCAGTTCACCGGATCTAACGCATTACCGGCGGGTTAAAGAAGGCGACCGTCTGGATTACCTGACTTACCGTATCTATAACGATCCGAAATACCTGCTCCAGGTCGGCAAGGTAAATCATTTGACAACTATTCGGCGGATCAGGTCTGGCAGCGATCTCTATTTTCCACCCTTTGATCAAAAAGAAATATAATGGGAGATTTACTGATACCAAATACTTCGCGTCATGACATGGTCACTTACACGATCATGATCAATGATAAAGCTGTCAGCCCTGCTTACCAGGTTCTATCCATTCTTGTTACAAAGGAGATCAATCGAATCCCTTCGGCAAGAATCGTTTTCCGTGATGGCGAAGCATCCGAGAGAACTTTTGAATTAAGCAATACAGACGAATTCATTCCGGGTAAAAAGATCATGATCAAAATCGGTCTTGATGGGGAGAACGCGCAGCTGTTCAAAGGAATCATCATAAAGCATGCGATCAAAGTGAAAGAAAATGGCAATGGCGAACTGGTGATCGAATGCAGGGATGATTCTATCAGGATGGCGGTGGGACGTCATAGCCATTATTTCGAAAATGTAAAAGACAGCGATGTTTTTGATGAATTGATAAAGAAGTATGCGAAGTATTCTCTTAAGGCTGACGTGTCATCTACAAAAACGAAACATAAAGAACTGGTACAGCATCATATCAGCGATTGGGATTTCATGTTGCTCCGGGCTGAGGCAAATAGTATGTTGGTGAACGTTAGTGATGGTGTTATTAAAATAGCAAAGCCGGATAGTTCCGCTAACGCCGTCCTGAATCTGAATTATGGGTCCTCGATTCTGGAATTTGAAGCAGAGATGGATGCGCGTACGCAATGGAAAAATGTGCAGGCTTATTCATGGGACTATAAAAATCAGGATCTTTTTGATGCTGAGTCTTCAAAAGCTCCTTTTGGTGAGCATGGGAACTTAACAGCAACCGAACTGGCAAACACTATAGACCTCGAAAAATTTGAGATCCGGCATAGCGGACATGTGCTCGAACAGGAATTAAAGGAATGGGCGGATAGTGTGATGTTGAGAAGCAGGATGGCGAAGATCCGGGGCCGGGCTAAATTCACCGGTTTTTCTGGAGTAAAGCCAGGAGATCTTGTTACTCTCGAAGGAGTTGGTGATCGTTTCAAAGGGAAAGCATTCGTTACTGCTGTTAGACATGAAATGGGTAACGGAATGTGGGATTCACATATCCAGTTCGGTTTGGATCCGGCGCGTTATGTATTTGAGCACGACGATTTGAATGATGGACTTGCCGCTGGACTTTCCGGCGGTATCCATGGATTGCATACGGGAAAGGTGGTGCAATTGGAGAATGATCCGGATGGTGAAGACAGGATATTGGTAAAAATCCCGATCATAGATAATACCGCGCAGGGAATCTGGACCAGGGTTGCAAGCCTCGATGCGGGATCCGATCGCGGTGCTTTTTTTCGTCCGGAGATAGGCGATGAGGTTATCGTTGGATTCATCAATGATGATCCGCGTGATGCTGTTGTACTGGGAATGTTGCACAGTAGTGCAAAACCTGCTCCCATAAAAGCAAAGGACACGAATCATGAGAAGGGATTTACTACACGAAGTAAAATGCACATAAGTTTTAAAGATGATACTAAAACAATCACCATTGATACACCTGGAGGCAATAAGATTGTACTGGACGAGAGTTCAATGAAGATCGAGATAAAGGATCAGAATAGTAATTCGATCACCATGTCACCCACAGGCATTAAAATGGAAAGTCCACTTCAGATTGATATCAAGGCGGGAACAGTACTGACTCTTGGCGCGGGTGTTTCGCTTGCGATTAGCGGGCCATCGTTATCAATGAAAGCCGATGCCTCGGTAAGCATTGAAGGAGCATCGGCAAAGCTGGCAGCACAAGGACCGAACGTGATCAGCGGATTACCGGTCATGATCAATTAAAATATTAACCTTAACGATATACAACTATGCCATCTGCAGCAAGAATAACGGACATGCATATCTGCCCTGCATTCAACGGGCCGGTGCCACACGTAGGAGGACCAGTGACCGGACCCTGCGTACCCACTGTTTTAATTGGCAATCTTCCTGCCGCCGTCGTCGGTGATCTCCTGGTTTGTGTCGGACCGCCCGATTCAATTGTGAAAGGATCAACGACGGTAATGATCGGCGGACGACCTGCAGCAAGGCAGGGCGATCTTACTGCACATGGCGGAGTGATTGTAAGCGGATTTCCAACAGTACAAATCGGTGGATAAAAGAAAAATAATAAAAGATGAATCAGACATTCAATTCATTTCTGGGAACAGGTTGGGCATTCCCTCCAACATTTGATCCGGAAACCGGACAGGTCGAAATGGTAAGTGACGTAAAGGATATCAACGAAAGCCTGAACATACTTCTTTCAACAAGTCTTGGCGAAAGAGTGATGCAGCCAAAGTATGGATGTGATATGCAGGAATACATATTCGAACCTTTGAACAGTTCATTGATTGGGTTTATCAGGGACAGGATCGAAAATGCGCTTTTGGTTTATGAACCGCGGATAGACGCAGAGAGAATTGAAGTGACCCAGGCGGATTCTTTTGACCTGATAGAGGGAAAGTTCTTTATATCTATTGAATATACGATCCCGGGAACAAATTCCCGGTTCAATTATGTGTATGATTATTATTTAAACGAAGCATTGAAGCCAGTTTGACGATGATGAATAACGGTGAGTCTTCAAACTATTCGTATTTTCTAAACTCCTTTTATGATTTGTTGTGACAACCTGATACATCCCTTGCAGAATGATCCCGGTATCAGCCAGCGTCAACGGGTTATTGACGATCTGTTGTCTGGGTCCGCGCAAATCGACGGTCGAAAAACCGCCGATCTGCTGGATTATTTTTCACAACTTTCAAGGCATATTAATTTTTATGACAGCCAGTTGAACATTAGCGACTGGCAGGCGTTCTTCCGTAAAAGCATTCCATTTTCACTCACTGGAATTATCAAACATAATAAGGATACTGTTCAGCAAAAATTCGATAAGTATAACAAATTGTTCGATAAGCGTCCAAACAGGCAGTCTCTGCAATTGATCGTTCATTTTATTTATTTTCAAACAATTCATCTTGTCAATCGCTGGCATAGCGAAATGAAAGGAAGCGACCTGCCGGTTGAAAGATTACTCGAGAAAATGATTCGGGATAAATTGCTTGAACCCGTAAAGAAATATATATGTCTTACCAACACCGCAACCGAGAAATACCGGATCAAAAAGATTGATTTTAATAAACTGCAACAATCAGGTGTTTGGGAATTAAGTGCCTTTGATCTGCGGGATACATCCTGCTTTGTTTCAAATGCCCCGACCAAGCGCAAGCGTTTGATCGCTTTGCGGAATGAAATTGTATCTCTCTTTCCGGCATTTATGAATATAATCAGTCTGACCGGACCGGGTGCAGAAGCGAGCATGGAACTCAGCCTGTTTCCTTTAAAAGAAGAATTTCAGAAAAAACATAGTCCGCATCTTGCGTTACTATTTGCTTTTTTGAAATTGTTCAGATACCTGCAGAACGATCTGAACGGGTTCACCAAAAAACATCTTGATTTTTTTTATCAGGATGTGTTGAAATTAAACCCGCGGGATGCAGTACCGGATAAAACGCATATCCTTTTCGAGATCCAGAACCAGCTGGACAAATACCTGATCAAAAAAGAAGTACAGGTAAAGGATGGGAAGGACAGGAATAAGGAAGATATAAATTTCGCACTGAATGATGAGATCGTGGTGAATAAAACAATAGTGGCGGATTTACGCACACTATTTTTGAATAATCGTACCGTATTCGATCAGACTTATCTCGAAGGAGTTTATAAGGCGCCGGATGCACGGAAGGCAGATGGAATTGACAAAGACTTTAAGGACGATGATGCAAAAAGCTTTCCAACCGTTGGATCTAAACTGAGCAAATACATTCCTCCCGAAAAGAAATTTTTTCAGCCTTATCCTTTTGCCCGACTGGGTTTTATCCTTGCTTCCCCTGTGTTGTTATTAAATGAAGGAACCAGGAATGTTACCATTACGTTGGCCTGCGAATTAAAACAATCCTGCAATAATCCTTTGCAATTTTATTCTCCGGAACTTTTATATCCGAGGATAAAAGAATTATTTGCCAAAGGATTTTACTATATCTCGCAGGACCTGATTAAGGAAGCTCAAAAGCTTGGAATAAAGCAAACTTTGATTGACCAATTATGGAATTTTTTATTTGATAAAAAAAGACAGGGTTGTTGGGAAGAAGAAACTATTTATGATAAAGAAACCTTTGTTACAGCCCGTAAATGGCGGGTTGAATTCTATAATGGTTTGACAGATGCAGAACAAACAGCAGTTTCGACCTTGTTTATAGAAAGACGATTATTTAAAATTCACTTTAGCGGAAAGAGTGAATGGATAGAACCAAGCAATATAAGAAGAATAAGGTTTTCTTTATTGGATCCTGTTACCAAACGGTTTTCAATTATCATTAAAACAAGATTAAAACCGGATAAGGACCCCGTTACTTTTTATGATAAGGAAAAATTTAAAGAGGATTTCAATACAACGCTTCCAATGGTTAAAATTGAGTTGGACGAAAGTATTAAACTTTTAAGAGGAAATGATTCTGAGGCAACTCCTTGTTGCGTTGAGGTTGATCCGGGCAATTCAAGGAAGCCAGTTTCATTTTATCATTTTTTAAGGGACGTTGTAATTGTAGACAGTTCCGGAACAAAAGCAACTCAGATTGATGTCCGGGTCTGTGGTATCAAAAAGTTCATTGTTCAGAATGATGAAAGTATTCAGGATGTGAACGGTCCTATTTACCCCTTTGGGGCAAGACCTGAAATTATTGATTTTGATATTAACCAACGTCCACCGCTCTACAATCCCCTGGGACCACCCCTTGTTACGGATAGGAACCTGATAGGCCCGAGCTTTTATGTTGGAAGTAAAGAAGTATTTTGTAAAAAATGGAATGAAGTATATATAAATATTGAATGGAAAAACAAACCAAAGGATTTCAGGGAGTATTATAAAGCCTTTTTAAGGGAATCTCCCGGAGGCGGACCTTTTGGCCTGAATGAACAATCGTTCCTGATAAACCTTTCCATTTTGCAGGAAGGAGGATGGGTGAAGGAAAATGCGCACATTTTACCTAGTACGGAATTAGTAACGATCCGAAATGTCGCTTATAATGACCGAAAATTATTTGAGGATAATGGGAAAGCTGCGTTTTGTAATACTCCGGATACATTAATACAAACCTTTTTGCTTAAGAGTTCCTTCTTTACGTTGAATCAAGAATTCTTTACGGATAATGAAGAAACCATTAAACAGGAGCTTGCGAGCAATGGTTTTTTGAAGATCAATCTGCAAATCCAGGATTTTTGTCATAAAAACTATGCGTATGTTCTGGCCCGGCAGATGATGGCACTTGGGAAACTTCCTGATGCCAAAATCGAAGATGCAATGTATTATGATGCTGCAGGCAATCCCATTGTTTTCAGCACAAATTCGATAAAAAATGAAATGACCGCGGCTGGCAATATTGCCAACCGTGTTGAAGCAGATATAAATTTGAATCCTGGAGGTATTAAAAACCTGGCTGGAAATCTTGGAAGTGGCGCAATTAATGATCCCAATGCAGAAAATATTCGAATAATAATACACCCCAATCCGCCTGCCCCCGGAGGATTAAATCTAACCCAGGATGTTATTGATTTAAAAAATAAGATAAATGAAATTAGTGGTATCATTTCGAACAATGATAAATTTCAGGCCATCATTCCCAACGAGCCCTGGACACCAATCATAAATTCGATATCACTCGATTATACCGCCACAGCCACTATCACCGATATTGACCTTATTCACCTGTATCCTTACGCCGGAACATATAAGCATGAAGAAATTGAATTGCAGCCTACCCTTTTTGCAAAGCATTGCGATGAGGGTACCTTGTTTATCGGGCTCAAGGACTTTGTTCCCGGCAGTAATTTGAATATCCTTTTTCAACTAGCCGAAGCAACCTCCGATTCGGAATCCGAAAGGGAAAAACTTGCCTGGAATTACCTCGATAATAATGAATGGAAAGAGTTGCGTGAAGGATTTGAGGTGTTGGATGATGCAACAGATGGATTGACCACATCAGGTATAATCAAATTCGCCTTGCCTGAGAACATGACTAAGGACAATACCATTCTTCCGAAAGATCTGCATTGGATCAAAATATCCATACCCCGAAATAGCGGATCAGTTGCTGAAACAATCGGTATACATACCCAGGCCATTCAGGTGGTATTTACGAATGAACCCGAAAACGATAAACTGAGACTGACCGAACCACTAGTTGCGGGATCGATCGGAAAACTTAAAGAAGCTGATCCCTTGGTGAAAACTATCGTTCAACCTTATGACTCGTTTGGAGGACGGGAACCGGAGGTAGAAAAAAATTTCTATACGCGCGTGAGCGAGTTATTGCGACATAAAGGAAGAGCTATCCAAAAATGGGATTATGAAAGGATCACCCTGGAGAACTTTCCCACCATTTATAAAGTGAAATGCATCAATCACAGTTTTGCGCTTGATGCAAAAAAATTCCACAATGATTTTCCTGTTGCCCCCGGTTATGTGCTGTTAGCGGTGATTCCGGATCTTAATCAATTGAAAGCGGGAAATTCTTTTGAACCAAAAGCCCCCGTCAGTTTGCTGGATGATATTGAAGATTATGTAAGATCGAGGACTTCCCCATTTGTAAGATTAAGGGCTATGAACCCACGCTATGAAAGAATTCAAATTTGTCTTAAAGTAAAATTATACAAGGGCAGGGATGAAATTTTTTATAAAGAAAAACTGAAAGAAGATATTCTCGAATTTCTTGCGCCCTGGGCGATAGGCGAATATTCAAAGCTAAGTTTTGGACAGTGCATAAACAGGTCTGACCTGCTTCGTTTCATTGAAGGACTCGATTATGTTGATTATATCCTGCTACTCTCGATGAAGCATGAAAGAGACGCAGCTATGAATGCAAAGATCCAGGAGATCTGTCCACGAACGCCGAGATCCATATTAATTGGAGGAGAAATAGATATCTGTATCAAACAGGATGACTGTGAAGATTGGGAAAAGGATCAGACCGGGAACTATGTGAATAGTTGCCAGAATGAAAGTGTACCAATAAAAGATTTTTGTAAACCACCGATAGTTATAGAATAAGTAGATAATGGCTGAAGAGCAAATTGATATTAAAGTAATCAGCAGAAAGAATTCGGGCTTTCCCGAATGGCTCGACTTTGAAAAGTTAAGAACTGAAGGCATTGATTATCTTGGCCGGCTTTCGGGAAAAATCTGGACTGATCACAACGTACATGATCCCGGGATCACAATCCTTGAAGTGCTTTGTTATGCGCTGATGGACCTTGGTTATCGGGCAAACTTACCGGTAGAGGAAATATTTGCAAGAGACCCGGAGAATACAACACGTGATGATAATTTTTTAACGCCGTCACAAGTATTAACCAATAACCCTCTTACGATAACTGATTTCAGAAAACTACTCATAGATATCAAGGGTATAAACAACGCATGGTTAGCGGTTGCAACTGATCAGGATCCAAATGTCTTTTGCCCACCGGACGAACCAGAACCCGAGCCAGATCCAAATAATCCGGAAGGCGGTACAATCCTTTTGCATGTTCCTGCCGGCCAGGATCCCTATTGCACTAACTACCTGAACGGACTATATCATGTTTACCTTGATCTGGAAGTTAATCTTGAGAAAGAGTACAGGGGAAGACCAAATGAAAAGAAAAAATATACTGATTGTTTGATCGAAAAGGTCAGTAAGGCATTGATGGAGCACAGGAATATTTGTGAGGATTTCATAGACATAAAAATTCTTTGCAAATGGGAAATCGGGGTTTGCGCGGAGATAGAAATAGAGGATAATGCAGACCCTGAAAGTGTTTATCTCGGGATGGTGGACAAACTGAGAGAGTTCTTCTCCCCGTCACCACGTTTTTATACCCTGCAGCAATTATTGGATGCGAATAAAACGATGGACGAAATATTTGCCGGCCGTCCATACGATGTCACCGAAAGCCATGGGTTTGTCGACGTTGCCGAATTGGAGGCATTGAAGTTCCGCAAATCCATTCATGTTTCTGATGTGTATGGCGCATTGTTTTCGGTTAAGGGTATCAAAAAGATCCAAAGATTGCGTTTGCGCAATTGTACAGGTTCCAAGTCCATTAAAACGGAAGAATGGGTTGTCAACATTCCCGAAGATCATGTTCCTGACTTTTCAGTGGAATGTTCAGGTTTCGAATTCAACCGCGCAGGTATTTCGGTTTCATTTGATTTCCGGAAATATGATGGACTACTTGAAGTTAATTTCCAGCATAATGGGAAGATCCTTTATACTGCTCCCTCAGATAAACTTGATAGTGAGATACCGAAAGGATTTTATCACAAGGAGCTTGGAACTTATATATCTATTCAAAATGACTTCCCTCGCGTTTATGGCATTGCGGAAGGAGGTTTGTCCGACAAGGTTTCACCTCTAAGGAAAGCGCAGGCCCTTCAATTAAAAGGTTATTTGCTTTTCTTCGATCAATTGCTGGCAAATTACCTGTCACAATTAAAGAACATGAGGTCGCTATTTTCTTTATCGATTCCTGCAAACGATTCAAATGAAGGGCGGCATACTTATTTTTCATCTCTGCCTGGTGCTGTTCCCGGGTTTGGAGAATTGGTTCGTTATAAGGTTGATGAAACAAGTATTCCTTCAGGTGAAACCGGCTATCTGGCTTTTCCCGTTAGTAAGAAATACCTGAAGGACCTCGCTGATCAGGGAAAATTGAGACAATTGGAAATTGACAGCGTTCCCAATTACCGGTTTACTACCGCTTCCGAAAAAGATACTGCGATCAGTTCCATGATGGAAGATTTCTTTAACGAAGTGATCTCTGTCGAATATGTGGTAAAGAATGATGAGTGCGTATATTATTATATTCTAAGCTCATCAGACGACTATGCATTGATCGGACGAAAATATTATAAGAATGAACAGGCAGCAAGGGAAAGTGTTGCTTCGCTTAGATACGCCGCAAGTGTTCGAAGCAATTATCGTTCATCTACTATGACTTCTCCGCCAGGGTTTTCATTTTCGGTAGAACTGAATATTTCCACCTATGCGAATTTTCTCCAGGCTTTAATCGAAGATGAGGCCCTGTATCGTAAACGCAGACACTCTTTTCTAAATCACCTGCTTTCCAGGTTTGCTGAGAGATTTACGGACTATGCCTTGCTTTCTTATGGATTTTATACAGATGAAGTATTGCAGGGCAAAGATATCGAAGCAAAGGAAAGATTTCTTTCTAACCTGCCGTTGCTGACCAGCACAAGAGGAAAGGCATTTGATTATCTGGCGGATGGCTGGTATAGTGATAATAATGCTGGATTTGAAAAAAGGATGCGGGCTCTGCTTGGTCATGAAGAACTGAAAAGAAAAAGCCTTTGCAATTTTGCCGTTTATGCTTACGATGAAACGTATATGTTCAGCCTCTCCCTTGGCGATGACATATCCTTTAAAAGCAGCGAAAAATTTGAGACCAGGGAAACGGCTTCAAAGGCAGCAGCTAAATTGTTAGATGCATTGACAGATAGAGCCAATTACAGGACTGATAGGATCGCACGCCAAAATGATTACCTGCTTCGCGTCAACTATGGAAGCGGTAAAGAAGCAGTGTTTTCCAAAACTTATTCATCTCCTTCCATTGCGGAATCGGTATCTGATGGATTTCAAAAAATGATGATGAAACCGGAATCTAAAGGGCAACTGGAAATTGCCAGTTACCGGCATTCAGCATCCTTAAGAGATACACATGAACAGACGGTGCGGGTGCTTAGTGAATCATCATTAAATCCGGAAGAAATAAAGAAAGTTGCATTAAAAGCGATTGGCAAAGTGAATGATCCCGGGACATGGAAGCAAGGAGAAAAACCGGTTGAAAAAATTGGAAAGCTTATAGCAAACCCGGATCCTCAAAAACCACTGTTCGTTGATCGCGATGAATATAAGGTCGATGTAGACAATACCATCGTTGGCAAGCCGGATAAATTCAATTTCGAGTTGCTGGACAAAAATCATCGTTTCAAATTCCTTTCCATCAATGAATTTGACAAGAAAAAAGATGCTACTGACGCCTGCCTGCAAGTGCTGAGTCTGATGACCGATGCTGACAACATTGTAATTGAAGAAGATCCCGGATTCCGGAAATGGAGTATTTATGTCACTGAGAAACAAAATAAACTGGCCGTTAGTTCCTGGGTAATGGATTCACACCAGGAAGCTAAAAAAGTAGTGGATCAGATAAATGAAGCCGTGCAGCCGACTGTCTATCATCTTACCATCGACGCAGTTCCTGATAGCTGGAATTTCAAGTATGAACTGGGTTATGAACCAGGTGAGATCCTTACGGTCCAAAGTGTTCAGACCTATCCGGGCGAAGCAGAAGCCCGATCAGCATTAGTTGATTTCAGCAGTTCCCTTGTTAATTCAACTGCCGAAAAAACAAATTCTGACTGGGTGATCAATACCGGTGGTTCCGGGAAAAAGTCACCCCTTGCCAGATTTATTAATTTACAGCCACAGCCTTTTGAAGATCCTGAATCGGCCCTTCCCTACAAAGTATTGGAGCTTCAGAAAAAAGTGAATCGCTTATCTGAAAATCGTGATAACCCGGAAACATTTGCATCATATGTGGATGTGCATGAAGACAGCAAGTGCAGGTATGTTTATCACCTTGTAGATAAGGATGCTTTATATGCTGTGCGCACCAGTACAACGACGACAAAATCTGATGCGGAAAAATTAAGGAAGGATAGTATTCAGAAAAATATTGAAGACTATAATTTCCTTGAGCTGTATATGAAAGGGGAAAAGATCGTTGTTGAAAGATCAGGTACTGATGGGAAAACAAAATGGTATCATTACCGGATAAGTTCTTTGAATCTTATTAAGAGTCCGATTGGAGGAATAGATCAAAAGATTGTTCTGTTTGAAAGTACTAAGGGATTTCCCAACAGGGAAGAAGCTGAAGCCGCTTTCCTTGAAAATTATATGAAGATCCTGACCCTCGGTCTTGACCTGGCTAATTACGGAGAAGGTAAGCCGATCAGCGAAACGCCAATCCTAATTCAAATCGAGGATATCTGCATCAGCACTGAAAGTATGGTTTACGTGCCTGCCGAAACCTTAAAGCACCTTGGTACATATCCGCAACAGTCAATTGCGGAACTTATCCGGGTGGTACAGTCGTACCCCATAAGGAGCATCAGGAAAATTGGTGACAAGGAAAAGTTCGATGAACGTTTTCTTCCTTGTAAAAAAGAAGAAGTGTGTAAGGTCGTTGTTCCGGAAGACTGTGCGGTCAAAAAAGAAAAGCCCGTTTACTTTTTTGTATTGTATGATAAAGCCACAGATCAGGAAGATTGGCAAAGTCCCGATTATTTCGATAGCGCAGACGAAGCGATGAAAGCTTTCCGGTTTTTCCTGTTGCTATTAAAGTACGAAGGGAATTATTTTATTGACTGTGACTGCACCGGTCTGTTTAAAATCTACATAAGGGAAGTATTGGCAGAAAGCCTGGACCGGTTTATGAACGAAGAGCTGGCATGGGGGAAAGATGGGATCCAGCATTTTATTAATGTTTCACAAACTGAAGACGCATTCCATGCATACGTGGACGATTATTGTTGTAACCGGTTCTTCGTAGCATGCAAAAATATCAGGATTGTTCATCCATGCAAATTCGATACACCGGAGATCAGGGACAATGTCATAAGGGAGCTGCAAAAATTTGCTCCGCAATTACTGAAATGGAAGTTCGATACGTTTTGTGATACCGTGTGGAAGGATATCCTGGTTGATCTCGAAGGCAATCCTCTTGCACATGTGAATTTCAGGACTGAAGGCGGAGTTTGGTCGCCGGATGATATCCTGGAAGGTTATATCGGGATCATCAGCTATATCGGCAGATATCCGTTGTGTATTGATGAAGACAAGAATGAAGTTTACCTCAATATAGATACGAATCATTCCATTCATTTTACACAGACTCCTGGTTCCGGCATCAATTCTTTAGAAGAATTAAGGAACAAGCTTTTGTGGCTTGCCTGTTATTTCCCATTCACTAATAAAGAATCAGGTAAATCTTCTACCGGACGCAATGTTGAGCGATTTTGCATTGAGATCAGGTTGCCAGGTTTTAATCCCTGCGCTGACTGCAATGGGAATGAAGGCAAGCCTGAAGAATTATGTCCCCTGGCATGGATCAGCGAATGTTGTTTTGGATCCTGCGATGAATTGATTGCAGCGTTTAAGATAATCGTTAACCTGCTTCAGCATTTTCGGTTGTACCTGCCCGTTTTTGATTGTAAATGTGGTCCCTATGGGATCGAACTTTATGATGTTACGTCCCGCTGTATAGACGAAATGCGGCATCCGGATTCAAACACTAACAATGCCAATACAATATCTCTGAACAGGATAGTGGCCAGAAATCCGCAATGCTATCCAGGTGCGGAGATAATGTGCGAAGCCATCACGAGGTCAAAAAAACTGATCAATAGTGAGGGGCTCCACCTGGTGGAACATATCTTGCTGAGACCCCGCTGCCCGGAGGATTGTGAATGTGTACTTGAGCCTTGCCCGAATCCCTTCGATGATTGCAAATTTCCTTATTGGGATGATCTCGATGATGAAGATCCCTGTGATACAAGAAAACCTGTTTGCTTTCAACCCGGGCATGATCCTTATTCGTTTATTGCAACGGTTGCATTACCCGCGTGGCCTGAAAGGTTTCGGAAAAAAGAAAGTCGTGCAATTATTGAGAACATGCTTCACCGGGAAGCTCCGGCGCATGTTGCCTTACGTGTTTTATGGTTAACGCCACATGACCTTTGTTGCTTTGAACAGCAGTATAAACGATGGTTGATATGGATCGCATATAAGAAGTCCTGTCTTGATAATTATAAAACCTGCGACTTCGTCAACTTCCTTTTCCACCGCGAATTTGAATGTTGGATTGATAGACCAGCCTGCGACAATTGTGAAGATCCAATTGAAGAGGATAGTTGCGTTCAGCGTATTAAAGATGAGGAAGGAGAAAACAACCAGAACAAATGCAGACCCCAGAAATGGACGGAACAGATCAATGAATTGTTTTGTTGGAAAGATAAAAATTGCAGCGATAGCTTTTACCTGCCCTGCGAGGAACCTGTTGTCGAAATCAATAATGAACGGAGCGCAAAATTAAAAACCAGAGAAAAGCCGAAGGCGAAAACGCCTGTTAAACAAGAAAAATCTAAAGAAGCGCCAGAGACGAAAATACCTGGCGAAAAAGAAAGAGCAGTTGAAGAACCGGCAGATGTAATTGACCCACCGAAAAAGACGAGCAAGACAAAATTTGTGAACAGCCGCCTGGCCGCTTATAGAAGGGAATTGGACTCAATTGTCGAAAAATCCAAAGGCAATGACCTTATGCTGCGGGCAAGACGTTTCCTGGACTCCGGTTCCGCATCGTCTGAAGAGTATAACAAATTACTTACAGAGCTGAATAAGGCCTGGGATAAGGCTAAGGCAAAAAAGACAGAAAGCAAAAAACTCTTCGACATTATTTCGAATATTACCCGATTTTATCTGGACAAATTGTTGTTCAATGGTGGTGTAACAGAAGAATTAAGTGAGCTCCGCACGAAATTTTTATCAATGCGCAAAAAAGGTATGAATACCGGCAACATCTATAAGTCATGGCAACCTGGGATCGTGCAGGAATATCAACCCGAGCTTGATTTTGCAAATCTGGAGAAAATAATAAAAGGATAGTAATAGTATGCGACATGTAATCAGAAAGCAGGTCCTTGACATTAACCTGAACAAAACACAGGATGCATTTCGCGTACAAAATGATCTGAGCCGCTTTTATTGGAATCAGATTGTTCCAACACTGGAACGGGTATTTAATGAAATATCAGTAGAAGATGAGATCATTCAAATAGATCAACTCGAACTGGATCTGGGTAAGCTCTGGTTGGAAAGCATCGGTTCAGGAAAACCTGACAATGATTTGTTTGAGCGATTATACAAACAGATAAAGGAAGCAGTTGCTACCAAAAAGAAGACTTCAGCACAAGGCAAAGTTAAAAGCATTGCCGCTCAATGGTTGTATTATATGGAAAGGGGTTGGCTTGATTGGAACACGCTGGAAATTGATCACGAATGGAATCGCAAAGTATTGGAAGCCTTAGCTACGGATTATGCCAGCATTACAGCGTTGCGACATCTCGTTCAAAAGGATTCAAGGGTACGCGCCAGGATAGCAATGCGGCATGATGAAGTTTATTTGCTTCAGCTCATTGAAGTATTGACTGCTCAAAAGCAAGATGATATAGCTCATGTCATAAGAGAGTTGATTAGTTTGTTTACATCTTTGAACATTCAAATTCCGGCCGATCTTTCATCCCCTGGAACAATTGAGAAACTTCTATGGAGTCAGGCAATTTTTCTTGCTGCAATTCAGGGTAACAAAATGAATTCGCGGGAGCTGGCTGCAGAAATCCTTAACCTGTATATAGGGGAGAAAACTAATCCGGCATGGAAACGAATTTTATCAGTGACTGACGCCACCGCTCCCTATCTGAGTAAGTTTTATTTATCGGAAAAGTACAGGATAGAATTCGACTATGAGGAAAAGCATTTAACCTGGAAGTCATTAGAAAAAATGACTCAAGGTCAGAAAAACATACAACGTGAAATTGAAAAGCAATTGTTCGAAGACGGAATTTTCTTGAACAATGCCGGCCTGGTATTACTACATCCTTTTTTGTCAACGTTGCTGACACGGATTGGATTAATAGAAGCTGGTTCTTTCCGTGAGCCTTTAACGCATCAAAAAGCCCTGCATGTGTTGCATTACCTCGCCCTGGGACGTCATGCAACCGAAGAGCACGAACTACTGATGCCAAAGATTTTATTGGCTTATCCATTGGAGGATCTGGTTTTGCTGGATTTGCATTTAACAGATGCTGAAAAGGAGGAAGCCGATAACCTGTTGGAGACTGTAATTGCACGATGGCAAATTCTTCACAATACTTCAAAAGCCGGGTTAAGGGAAGGATTTCTTCAACGAAGGGGAAAATATTTCTTAAAGAACGATAACTTCTATTTACAGGTTGAACAGAGTAGTATTGACATGCTTCTTGACCATTTGCCCTGGAACCTGAGTATTATAAAACTTCCGTGGATGAACCAGATGTTGAGAGTTGAATGGAGATGATATTAGACCTATAAACCAATTATCCGAAGTAAGGAGTCCGGATTTTATCTGAAAAATATTGTTCAGAAGCAGATAAGCTGCACTTAAAAATAAAATGACCTGAATGACTTATCAACGGATCATACTTAATGTTTTAAAGATGAGGAAATGAAGGCTGTTGGACAAACCACGACCTCGGCACCTCCAAAAAGTGAGTCTCCTTTTTTCAACAAGGGGGGCGAGGGGGATTTTGTTGGGGAGTCTGCCGGCAAACAACCTTTTTTTAAATCATCCGGTGCAGCCAAACCCTTCTTTCAAACCAAACTTTCAATAGGACAAGCCGGGGATCATTATGAAAGAGAAGCCGACGCAATGGCTGATAAAGTGGTGCAACGTATGGCAACTCCGGATATCAGGGCCAAAAAAGATCCTGCTATACAGGCAAAGCCATTAACGCATAGCATTACACCACTTGTGCAAAGCAAATGCGCTTCTTGTGAACAGGAAGAGAAACTAAAAAACAATGACGACGAAGCGGAGGGAGAACAACCAGAATTGCAAAAGAAACCAATTTTTGAAAGTAATGGCGATCCCCCGGAAGATAAGTTTTCGCAATTTCAACGCAAGCCGATATTCGAAAGTAACGCTGACCCAATAGAGGAACAATTGCAACGCAAGGAAGCCGGAAACCCTGGGACTGCGGCCTCCTCTGCTGTTGAAAGTGGAATAAGCAACAGCAGATCGGGTGGCAGCCCACTCGCTCCGGAGACTAATGCTTCAATGAGTAACGCATTTGGAACAGATTTTAGCGGAGTGCGCATACACAATGATTCATCAGCTGCACAGCTCAGCAAGGACTTGAATGCCCAGGCATTTACACATGGAAATGATATTTATTTCAATTCTGGCAAGTATGATACGAATTCTACTGCAGGAAAACATCTGCTGGCTCATGAATTAACTCATACAGTTCAACAAGGGAATACGATCCGGAAAAAAGATGATAAAAAAGACAAAAAAACTGATACAAAAGAAAAGTTACCGCCTCTGCATAAAGCTTCTGACGCAGAACTACAGGAACAGAAAAAAACGAAAGGCGATTACAAGGGTTGGTTCACAAAAAAAGGAAAGGATTATGAACTGCATCTTGACAAACTTGAGGCAAAAAGATATCTAAAGGAAAAGGATGTAAAGATTGATACCCCATATCGTCTTCCGGGGCCTGCTGAAGAAAGGGAAACAAAGCAAATGTCTATTTGGAAATCTGAAGTGAAGGAAGATGTTTTTAGTTTACTCTCAAAGATATGCACGGTTGAAGAGAAGGATACAGATAAGTTATTAATGCTTGCTTTGAAAAAGAGTAAGGCAAAAGGTCTGATAGGAACATTTAAGCAGGTTATTAATGAAATAATGGTTCCGTTTTGGGGAAAGAATGGAAAGTCTATGTTGTATGATGTAGAGCATATGATCGACTGGCAATTGGTTGGTAAGAAAGCGGACAAAATTGAGAATCTGATACTACTTGACCGCTCTTATAATCGCACCCTTGGTAACGAGGTAAAAGCGAGTATCGACACTCATATAAAAAAACTCGCTGAGCATTATAGCAAGGAATTTATAGTTAATACCAATCCCGATAATGTTCGGGCTAACTATCAAATAGTAGTTGAAAGTCTGGATTTTCGGGAGGAGCGCATAAAGAAAGAACAGCTCTACAGTAAGGAAGAGCTTTTAGATGCGGCTGCAGGTGCCTATCAAAAAAAGCATATTGAAGTTGGACCGGCTATAATTCCCAAAGGACATTTTCTATTAAAGACAACCATGGGAAGGGCTGGCTATATTCTTCCAAACAATGCTAAAAAAGAGAGAATAGGTACATGGTTCGTTACAACAAAGTATAATAAAAAAACAGAAGAGATTGAGTCGATAAAACTCGAGTTAGCAATCGAAGATAAAGACAAGATCATTGAAGTTGGTAAAGGAGATATTGAAGCGATTGAATACAAGAAGTTCGACTCCAATGTTTACCAGATTGAAGGAACAGACCTGCGAAAGCAATTCGGATCAGCGTTCAAGGAATTGCAGGTTAAGCCCTTTAGCCCAATCGTTTTGGATGAACCCGATATTGAAGGATTTAATGCTAAAGTGAGTGGGAAGGTCGTTTCCAATCTCAGCTTCCTGAAAGACGTTGACATCAGATTCAACTTCGAGAACGGTGAATTCCTGATCCGGGCCGAGATTCCGTTAACTAATATCGGAAAGAATATTCCAAAGCCTTTTGAAGTAACCAGTTGCAGTATTATCATAGCCGCGGGTTCAAGGGAAGGATTAACTCTGGCCGGTAACCTTGCATTTCGACTTGGCAAATTTGGTGAAGGAGAATTAACAGCTGGAATAAACAACAGGATCGGTTTCTTCTTGCACGGAAGTTTTGACTTTGACAGTAAATACTTTAACCCCGCAAATGTTTCATTTGAGTACGAAAAAGGAAAATGGAGCATAAAAGGTACGATAGGAATCGAGGAAGGAGTGATAAAGGGTGTGAAAAGTGCTACCCTGGAGGTTGGTTATAAAGATGAAAAGTTCACGGCAGCGGGTAACGCGGAATTAACGGTGCCAGGAGTTGAAAAAATAATCCTGGCAGCGGAGTTTGATTTACAGGGAAACTTCGCATTCAGTGCCGAGGTGGCACTTGGAAAATTACCCGGAATAAAGAGCGGTAATGTAAAGGTTTGGGTAAAGTCAAAGGAAGGCGAAGAAGGCGTGAAGGTGAGTGCTGCCGGCAAGGCCACTCCTGATTTTCCTTCGATCCCTGATCTGAGTGCTGAATTTTCCGTATTGTATGATGATGGTGTCTTCGATGTGAAGGGCAGCGCCAAGTATAAAAAAGGAAGGTTTACCGGATCAGTTGAAATGGGCGTAACGAATAAAGCGGTTGATGATAAAGGAAAGCCACAGGGTGAAGCGCCACCTGAAAAAGGACCCGTCATTGTTTATGGTTTTGGCCAGCTCACTGTAGATCTGTGGAAGGAGAATAAAGGAACTGTAAGCGTCAGGCTTACGCCAGAGAAAGAAGTGCTGGTTGCCGGAATAATTCTTTTAAAGAATTTGAAACCATTCGGGGATGGGTACCATTTCAATGAACCATTAATAACTTTCCCCACTATAAAAATTCCGTTGGTTGGACTTCCCGGATTAAGCATCTCAGCATTTATTAATGGCGGTGTATACTTCAAATTCGATTGGGATCCGCTTGTATTGAAGGAGTTGAAGGTTGAATTGAGAGAGATCAACGTAAACGAAATTGAAAATGCAACCCTTGATATACATGGTTCGGTGGGTTCGATAGCCAGCGCTGAAGTTTATATGGTAATTCGTGCCGGCCTTGAAGCTCAGGCACTAATTGCAAAACTCAGGGGCAGCATCGGAGGTGAAGCAGGATTGGGAATTACCGCAGAGGCAGGAGGCGAACTGGATGCAACCTTTAATAAGGATAAAGGCCTCCAGTTTAAGGAGGTCAGAGCGTTCCTGAATGTTACACCAAAGGCAATATTTCGGTTAACCGGTGAGGTTAGTGTTGATCTTGACCTCTGGTTCACCGAAATAAACCTTTACTACCATAAATGGATATTCGCAGAAAAGGAAATAGATCTTAGTGGTCTGGTCCTGAAACTGGACTTTCCGCTCAAATTCGGTGAGGATAACTCGCTAATACTTCCTGATGTCTCACAAATGAATCTCACAAAACCTGAATTTTCAGGTTCACAGGGACAACAGATCCTGGATGACGCTATAAATGGGGATGCCAAGAAAGAGGTGGAAGAAAAGAAACGGCAAATCAGAGAAGATGTTAAAAACGATTTAAGAAAGGGCCAGTATGATGAGAAGTTTACTTTGAGTGATTACAAAAAGAAAATGCAGGAAAAGTATGAGGATAATGCAGCGCTGAGAGAATATGTATTGAAAACTATCGACGAAGAAGCAAAGGTTCTCGAATATGAACTGTTTGAAAGGCAGAAGAATATTATCCGCGCATCAAGCGTGCCATTGAGTACAAAACTGGCGTTTCTCAACATTTTCACAATGTGGACCTTGTATATTTCTGAATCAGATGTACAGGCATTTAGTACGGAACTCATCAAAGCTGATGAAGAAAAAAAACTGGCTCAACAATCAAGTCAATTACCTGATCAGGACCTTAAAGATAAATTGCCAGGAGAAGGATCCCCTGCAGCAAGCAGCAGCACACCACCACCCAATAGTTCCTCAACTCCAGCCGCAACCAACTCTACCGTACAGAAAAAAGAGGATACGGCGCGAGGTGGGGGAGCCGATAATCCGGCTATTGGAGTGCCTTCTACAAATCAAATCGAGTCTTCCCTTGCTTCATCCGGCGGTAAGGGCGAGCCATTATCTGAAGGAACGAAACACGAAATGGAATCCTCGTTTGGTGCTGATTTGTCAAATGTCAGGATTCATGACGATGATCAGTCTGCACAAATGAACAAGAGTCTGAAATCTCAGGCATTTGCTCACGGATCAGATATATATTTCAATCAGGGAAAATATGATCCGGGAAATAAAAATGGAAAGCATTTACTGGCTCATGAGCTAACGCATGTAATGCAACAAAACCCGGAGGGTGTGGATCTGGAAAATTCTCAGGTTCAACGGCAGCCTGAGCATGCCAACCCGCCAACTACGGAGGTCCGGGATCTAACGGGAATAGTCAACCTGGGTTCTGTTCAGGATTTTGATGCAGCAAAATGGCTGAAACAATTAAATATCCCTCAGGAAACAATTCCACCGGGTGTAGTACAAAATCAGGATTTTAAGCTGGCGCTTCTCAAACGACTTAATCCTGCATCGGCAAGCGTCATGGTTCCGTTGGATAATATTCCTGATGATTTCGCTGGTCTGCAGAATAACCAGATGGCGGAAGTGCATGGCGAAAGTGTTCTGGATATCTTTTTAAAAAACCAGGGGGAGAACGATACGACCATGCCGAACTATGCCGGCAGGGCTGCAACTAAAGGTGTGAATACAGCTCTCGGCGCTGGAGGTTTTTCAGCCGCCGGACCTAATGCAATCGGAATTGTAGCTTTCCCCATGTCCAAAACAGCGCGTGTTACAGTTGGCGGTGGAAAATGGGGCACTCCCGGGCCGTACCTGCCCGGATCTCAAATTGTTCTTGGTCACACCGCTCTATATGCAAGGATCGATGGAAAAATTGCAATAATCAAAAGTTATGGCCCTGCATCTTTAGTGGATGCCGCGAAAAATATAAAAGGTGTCAGCGCTGGTACAAAAGGTGTTGATTCAAAGATTCTCGATCATATGTCAGGGCAAGGTCCGGGCGGTAATATGTTTGAAGTTAACCAGGCCCGTTCAATCGAATATCCACTCTCCAAAGAAAACGTTGAAAAATTCATTAAAGACCTTCCACCTGCAGGTCCGGTTTCCGGAGGTTCTTATACCGCCAGGCCCGAAACCGCTGGTCTGTGTAAAGGGCGGAATTGTGTTCATTGGGCAGTTGAATGGGTGGAAAATACATTAGGGACGCAGATTGGTGAGGGAGGTACTTCACAAAAGGATATTGGTGGAAAGAATACAGCAAGGCAGGGGAAAGTAATGGAACTGCTTTCAGAAAAAAATCCAAAACCATTAAGACTTCCTGATGGATCAACGATACAGCCTAAAACAGGCAGTATTCCAACATCTATGAAAATCATTAAATATGGAGGGAAAATATTTACGCTGGTCGATATAGGTTCAAGTATTCACAGGATCTGGAACGCCAGTGATGAAGATTTAATACAGGTAATTGGTGAAGAGGCGGGAGGATTTGCATTTGGAGCTATCGGTGCGGAAGCAGGCGCAGGAATTTGTGTAGCGATTGGTGTACCCACAGGTGGCCTGGGTTTGATAGCATGCGGCATAGTCGGAGCTATCGGTGGCTCGAAAGTGGGCAAATATGTTGGGGGTGCTATTTTTGGATTACCTATGGCTATTCTTCAGGGGATGCACATAGTATCATGGTTGTTGGAGAGATTTATGGATGTTACGGAAGCTGGCGGCAAAGCGATCCACGGGTTCTTCCAGTTTATCTTTGAAGAACAGGTCAAAGCCCATGAAAGATTAAACTTTGAGAATTGGGATTTAAGATTTCTGCCAGAGCCATTAAAAAATGATATCAATCTATTGGGGCAGAACATGTGGAGCCTTTTGAATCGGGAAGAAGTCGGAGCGCCAAAGCCAACCCAGCCAATGGATAAAGTATATTCTGTTCTCAAAAAATCACAACTGAAATTAATCGAATTAGGCATACCGCTTCCTCTTCTCCAGAGCATGGCACAAAAAATGACAGAAATTAATGTAAAGAACGGCGGAAGCCCATATTCAGCCGACCAATTTGTCAATATGAATTCCGTCGAGTTCGTGGAATTTCTTGAAATGTGGAAGCTTCAATTTAAGCAAAGCCCCGTATTTATTGCAAACCCTGAGAACTATTGGAGTGCTGGTGATCCAAACACGCATATGGGTCATTTGAATATCCACTACAGGAATGTCATTGAAACAAGATCAAAACTCAATATTCATAATTGGGGAAGCTTTGCAATTAAAGAACCGCTCTTTGAATTCTTTGAAAGAGAACAGGCCAAAGAAGAGGCAAAAAAAGCGAAGAATACTGAACCAGAACCAGTCTCTGCGGACGAGGAAATGCTGCCCGGTGAAACACCTGTCGATATGGTAGCTTTTGGCTATGATTATTACGATAGTATCGGGCAGTCACTTGAAAATCACATCCGGGAAATAGGCAGCCTTGTTTGGTCGGTTATGGGCCCATTAAATTTTAAAGATTTTACGTCTTTAATGTATAAGCCGCTATCTGAATTTAATCCGGATCAGGCAAAGGTGAAGCAAATAGCTCATGGCCTTTCACTGGTTATAAATGCCATCGGAAATAAACAGGGTAGTGGGATTCTTCAAATGACAGATGTTGACGCAGATTTCATCTTAACGCAAACACCTGCGGATTTGGTCGATTCATTGGTCCAATACAATTTATTAACATATAATAAAGCGCCTTCGGAAATCGCTGAAATTGCATTGATTTGGATGAATGTTGGTTTTGAGCCATGGTAAAGACTTTGAACAGATTCCAGTATCGATGTTGAACAAATCAATGAGCGAAAACTTTTAAATCTAAAGTGATGTCTATAATTTCCATTGCTATTTTGAAAGGAGGTACCGGGAAAACAAGTACAGGAATAAACCTCGCCGCAGCGTTACAGCACCGTGAAAAAAAAATTTTGCTAGTCGACGCTGACCCCCAGGCAAATCTTTCGCAATCACTCGGCATACCCGATGAGCCGGAATACAATCTTTATACAGAACTTAAAAAGGAAATGGCAGGAGAGGATGCCAATGTGCACAGGGCTATCCTTGAAATTAAGCCAGGCTTGTCAGTCTTGCCGGCATCAATTGAGTTGGCAGGAGCAGAAATGGAATTGGTTAGCGTGTATGGAAGGGAACAAATGCTGAAGTCCATTCTTGAACCCATTTCCGGGAAGTATGATTTTATATTTATCGACTGTCCTCCCGCAATCGGATTGTTGACAGTGAATGCATTGGTGGCAAGCGATTTGGTACTGATACCTATGCAGGGAGAATTCCTCCATTTAAAAGGCGTGTATAGTTTCATGCGTCATTTCATTATGATCCGTAAAAAGCTGAATAAGAAGCTTGATTTACTAGGCATAATACTCACGCGGTTTGATGAACGTAAGCTGATGAACCAACAGGTGAGGTCAGGATTGATTAATGAATTTGGCTCAAAGGTTTTTCAAACAGTGATCAGGTCAAATATTCAATTAGCGAAAGCACAGGAAGCCGGAAAAGATATTTTTGAATTTGATCATCATTCCCATGGCGCCGAAGATTATCAGCGCCTCGCTGACGAATTTCTGCAAAAATTAGCCAATTTTGAAAACGGGAATTCTTCAAAGGAGTTTTCTGAGTTATCAGTGAGTCCAAATAGTTCTTCAACCTAATCCTTTTTATATGTCCTACGCTACCCGGGTTTATCGTCAGCGCAATGCGCACACTCACGATGAAACAACTGACCAGGCGCCTTTTTTTACGAGATCTGAGAAACAAGCTGACCGTTCAAAAAGCAGTCAGCCATTCTTCCAGCCGAAGTTGGAAGTAGGTGCGCCGAATGATAAGTATGAGAAGGAGGCAGATGCCGTTGCAGGCGCAGTGGTGAATAACCAGAATAAATCTGCCGCGACAGTTCAGCAGAAAAAAATAAGCAGCATTCAACGCCTGGCCACTCCTGAGGATGAAGAAAAATTATCCACCAATGAGGACCGGATGAAGGAAGATAAAAAGGTACAGCAGAAACCGGAGATCCAGGCTAAATGTGATGAATGCGAAAAGGAAGAAAAGGATAAGGCTGTACAAAAAATGGATGATCCCGAAAAAGAAAAGGACAAGATGGCACGGGGACCTGTTCAAAAAATGGGTGATCCAGAAATGGAAAAGGAAGATGATAAGAAGAGTGGGGTCAATCCGGTCCAGAAGAAATCAGATGGTTCGAAACCGGCATCTTCTCAATTGTCATCACGGATTGAGCAATCTGCCGGCAAGGGCAAGGGAATGGGCACGAAAACCCGCGACGCAATGGAATCTTCCTTCGGTCATAATTTCAGTGATGTTAATATTCATACAGGAGCGGAATCTATGGAGATGAACAGGGAACTGGGAGCCCAGGCATTTACTCATGGTAAGGATATTTATTTTAACTCGGGCAAATACAACCCGGATACCAGTAGTGGCAAACAATTACTGGCACATGAGCTCACACATGTCGTCCAGCAGAATGGGGCAACTGAAGCGCCTATTGAAAGAAAGATCTCGGTCCAGGATCCTCATCAGAATATTCCAAATCCAGACGGAAAAGGATTAAAGCAATCCAACGAGGTTACCGTTTTAGAATACCTGGGTAAACTCTGTCCTGATACCGGCATTATGGTTGGGGACGGACAGGTTGATCTGTTGGATACAGGTTTTTGTTTCCCTTCCGAACAACAGGAAGACGGTTCATTTAAAAGCCCTGCTGAACTAAGCGATCATCCGGTTTCCTGTGAATGTTTGTGTGAAATGATCATGGATCCGCTTGACCTGATTACCATCCACATAGATGATAATGTAGCAGGAACCGGATCTACAGGGTCTGCTGGTGGGATAACTGTAATATCGGTTCCCTCACCAAATGCCAAAGAGCAGCCGGTAAGAGGCACAACCGGGGAAAGCGTTGAATCACCTCCTCATATCATCCTTGCCCATGAAATGTGTGGACACCATTTCCTTGCAAAACATGGAGTAGATGAGAGGGAAAATGTGGCAAATATGGCTCGTGGTGGCCATGACTCTGCAATAGGCCGGGAGAATCTGATTCGTGAAGAACATGATATAAAAACCCGTGGCACTTTCCGTGACCCCTGCTGTGGTCTTGGTGAATCTACTGCTGAGGATCTGGCTAAACCATCAGGGAAATGTGGTAAGGAATTCGAGGAAGCTAAGAAAACGCACCGGGGATTTGCTTTTGAATGTCAGCACTGGCGGCAGGAATACAATAAATTAAATGGTACCAACTTCACTACCGACGATGCTATTCCGGAAGCAGAGGATGAATCCCTTCCTGCCAAATGGAGATTCGAGATAACTTTTAAAATTGACACTCCACAGCCCTGGTTAACTCTTCAACAAAGTCTCACGGAGGAAGGCAAGGAAAGTTTGCAGATCGTAACATTACTTTTAAACAGACACCCCGATTTGAATGCTCAATTAGCAGGAAATGCTTCAACAGATAATGCTTCGGGGGATCCTGATTATAATAACGAGCTTGCCAAACGAAGAGCAGAATTTGTTTTCAAAGACCTGGTTGAAAAAGGAACCAGTGAGGAAAGGTTTACTACTTTCGACAGTGATTGCGAAGAATTGAGGGACGGAGTTCACAATTGCGGTGATACGGAAAGTGAGAAAAAATCAAATGCCCTTGATAGAAATGTGGAAGTGAAAATGTTCGATTAATGATGAGCTGGAAGGGATTATTCCCACAATTAATATAAAATAATATGGAGAATATAATAATAGGAGAAACTCCGGTTATTCGAAAGCCAGTTGATGAACTGGATTACGTGCAGGAACTTATCAAATTCAGGCTAGCCGAATATTTTAATCCTACTGATGATCTAATAGAACCACAACTTCCTGAGTTGGATCAATGGATCTTGCCTATGGCTGATTATGTCAGGCGCAAAACGCTATCCCCGGATCTGACGAAAATTCTCCTGATCGCTCTGATGCCACATATCCGGCCAGAACTTTTCGATAACATAATTGAAGAAAGCCTGAAGAAAGCAGGCGACTTTCCAAAGCTCGGTGGCGCCAGAGGAAAAAGTTTCCGTGGTTTTCTTCCGACGGGAGAAACAGTGATCTTTCTGCTGGGAGGGAGTTCCCTGCAACGAAGGTTTGACATTCAAAATTATTTTAATGCTGAAGAATTCTTTGCGAAGGAGAAAATATTGTTGTTGGAAGATGTTCCCCAGGGTGAACCCCTGATGAGTGGAAAGCTGGTTCTTTCCCCGGAATTCGTTGATCTGTTTACGATGAATAAAATCAGTCGCCCGCATTTCAGCTCCAGTTTCCCCGCAAGATTTATTCAAACAGAATTGGAATGGGAAGATCTGGTACTGAATGATGAAGCGATGACGCAGATCAAAGAATTGGAAACATGGATCAATCACAACGAACAATTAATGAATGGATGGGGTATGCGAAATCGTCTCAAACCCGGATATCGCATTCTGTTTCATGGCCCTCCCGGCACAGGAAAAACCTTTACAGCTACATTACTTGGAAAATATACCGGTAGGGATGTTTTCAGGATCGACCTGTCGATGGTTGTTTCAAAATACATCGGGGAAACTGAAAAGAACCTGGAAAATCTTTTTGCAAAAGCCGAAGCAAAAAAATGGATCCTGTTTTTCGATGAGGCAGATGCGATTTTTGGAAAACGCACGAGTGTAAGAGATGCGCATGACAAATATGCAAACCAGGAAGTTTCATATTTGCTTCAACGGATTGAGGACTTTGATGGAATGGTGATACTAGCATCGAATATGAAAGCTAACATCGATGAGTCATTTATCCGCCGCTTCAATGCAATGATCAGGTTTTCGCTACCCGACGAAAATGAACGACTGGTATTATGGAGAAAAACATTTCCTTCCCATATCGGCTTTCATAAAAACGAGGATATTCCCGATATCGTTAAAAAGGTAGAACTAACCGGTGGTAACATTAACAATATTGTTCAATATGCATGTCTGAAAGCTGTTGAAAAAAGCAATTCAAATATCTACCTGGATGATGTGATAAACGGCATTAAGCGTGAATTACATAAGGAGGGAAAACCTTTTACTGCAATTTCCTGACAATTGCCAGCTAATACGGCTACAGCTAATTGCCATCTGATACTACAAACCTGTTTCTTTATAACCTCAAGTGTTAAGCTGACAACTATAACCTGCCTGTCCAGAAATACACTGCGGGGCTGAGTCTCCGCACAGCTCATCACAGTTAGGGCTCAAATTATGAGTATTATGCTTCCTGATTAACTCTTCGTATGCATAAAATCATCTCTTACATTTTTATGTTCCTGATATTTTCGCCTGAAATTGTTTATTCTCAGAATAAGCTCCTGTATACTAAACCAGCTGTGAATTTCAATGAAGCATTACCTCTTGGCAACGGAAGAATAGGCGCAATGGTATATGGCCGGGTTCAAACCGAATATATTTCGCTTAACGAAAGCACTTTATGGAGTGGCGGCCCTGACATACAATGGAATAATCCTGATGTAAAGAAATATCTACCATTGATAAGAGAAGCCGCATTAAAAGGAGAATATAAAAAAGCAGATAGCTTGTGTAAGTTCATGCAGGGACCATACACAGAATCTTATATGCCGATGGCGGATTTGAATATTGAGTATAAAAATATCAGCGATTCATCAAACTATAGGAGAATGCTTAACCTTGATAGTGCTGTTGCAACAACAACATTTAAAAGTGATAACATAAACTTTAAACGAACTGCATTTGCCAGCTTTCCTGATAGCGTGATTGTAATCAGAAATGAGGCTGATAAAAAAGCTGCTTTGTCTTTTGATATCCTGCTTGCCAGTAAACTCCATTTCAACATAAAAACTATTAATAATAACGAAATTATTTTAACGGGTAAATGCCCGAAACACGTTGAACCTGCTTACCTATGGAAGATAAAAGAGATTGATGCAATGCAATATGGAGATGAAGGCATGAGCTTCACGGTTCGGGTGAAAATAATACATGAAGGTGGCAGACTAATGGCTGATGATAAAGGCCTGCACCTTTCAAATGCAAATGCAGCAACGATCCTGGTAACAGCAGCAACAAGCTTTAATGGTTTTGATAAATCGCCATCAAGGCAGGGAAAAAATAATGCTTTGATTGCTGAACAGGCTATGCAAAAGGCAACATCGAAAACTTATTCAGATTTATTAAACAATCATATCAATGATTATAAACCTTTTTATGAACGTGTCAGATATGACTTTGGTAAAAGCCACAATGAATATTTATCTGCAGGCAACAATGAACATCTACCAACTTATGAACATCTACCGACCGATGAACGATTGAAGAAAATGTCATCAGCGTTCGATCCGGAACTGTTAGCAACCATTGTTCAATATGGAAGATATATCCTCATTGCCAGCTCAAGGGCCGGGGGACAACCCTCAAATCTGAAAGGCTTGTGGAATGAAAAACTTCGTCCGGAATATAGTAGCAACTGGTGTATTGATCATGATGCGCAGATGAGTTACTATCCGGTTGAAACTAATAACCTTTCTGAAATGCACCAGCCTTTTTTACAACTCATAAAAGAGCTTTCGGAGAATGGCTATAAAACAGCCAATATAAATTATGGTATGGGCGGCTGGTGTGCGCATCACAACACAGATATCTGGCGGAAGTCTTCACCCGTTGGCAACTGGGGTGAAGGAAATCCGCATTGGGCCAACTGGAATGTAAGTGGGGCCTGGCTTAGCGATCATTATATGGAACATTTCAAATTTACGCTTGATACTAATTTTTTAAGGCGGCAGGCATACCCAATAATGAAAGGTGCCGCAGAATTCTTTTTGGATTGGCTCATTCCAGACAGTACTAATAAATATTTAATTTCTGTTCCATCGTTCTCTCCTGAAAATACTTTCATTACAAAAAATGGGGATACAGCACAAACCAGTGTAAGTACGACAAGTGATATTGAACTGGTGAAAGATCTTTTTAAAAACTTTATCAAGACAGCCGAAATATTGCACATAAAAAATGCATTTATTGACTCTGTTCAATCTGCACTTAATAAACTGATGCCTTATCCCATTGGCGCAAACGGGCAACTATTAGAATGGCAACAAGACTGGCGTTCAACCGATCCTGCACATCGCCACCTTTCGCACATGTATGCGGTGTTTCCCGGCTCGGAAATATCCCCGCTAACGACACCACAGTTAGCAGAAGCTGCAAAGAAGGCATTATCGTTTCGCGCAAAAACAAATGGCAGCTGGGGCTTTGCCTGGAAGGCTGCATGCTGGGCAAGATTAAATGAGGGCGACAGTGCATGGCAAACCTTGCAATACCAGTTGAATTATGTAAATCCGCAGGCCAAAACAGCGGTGAACAACCTGGGCTTATACCCTAACTTATTTAACAGCGAAGTACCGGGGATTATTTTGAATGGCAATACCTGCATTACTGCTGCTGTAACTGAAATGTTGCTGCAATCACAAACCGGAGTGATAGACCTGCTGCCTGCATTGCCAAAAACATTTAAGCAGGGGGAAGTAAAAGGTCTTGTCGCAAGAGGTGGTTTTGTTGTCAATATTGTCTGGAAAGGAAATGCATTAACGGCGGCAACCATTTACTCAAGGCATAACAACCCATGCAAAATAAAACTCAATAACAACTACGCCGTGTATCAAAAAAATAAGCGGGTTATTTTAAAAGAAGAAAGGAAGAACATTTATTCGTTTGATACAAAGGCTGGGGAGACTTATGTTATTAGTAAACACAATTGATTTCTAAAGTGCGAAAGTATTTATTACTTTTTTCTTGTACTGTCACCGTCGGAAAATACATAGTCGAAAGAACGAATTCATCAATATCGAAAACTTCATCCGCAGTCAGACTTGTATTCGTTAGCATGAACTATCGACGGGTTAACCAATGGGAAGCTAAGATTGAGAGATAATTTTTAATTTCCCTTGACATGAGTTAAACAACTTTTTAATAGTGACCGCTAATTAAGTCATTACAGCCAAGTTTATAAAATGAGCGCTACTTGAGTCATTACAGCCAAGTTTTTTAAATGACCGCTATTTCAGTCATTTTGACCAGACTTTGACTGAAATAGCGGTCATTTTAAAAATCACGAAAATAAAAGGTTCGCAGACTTCAACGCCTGGATCTTAATCCGGCTTTTCGTTTAATTTATCAAAATGCGGTTTTAGATGTTCATACATCCCTTTGCGGAATTCTTCGCGGGTGCCGTTTTTGAGGATATTAACCAGGTCGATATGGCTCACCTTACCTGAACGATGTTCTTTTTTTTCAGAGATCATGACATAACCAAATATTGGTAGCAACATGTTCTGAAAACGCTTCAAGGTATCATTACCGGTCATCTCATAAAGCTTACCGTGAAATTCAATTTCATTTTTAATCCGAAAAGTATGCGGCTTATCCTTGATCTGTTTTTTTGCTATGGCTTCCAGTTCTTTCAGATCCTTTTCTGTTTTTCGCGCGAAGAGTATATCACCCAGGCCGATTTCGATGACCAATCTCAGTTCGAAAATTTCTTTTAAGATATGATCGTCGATCAGTAACGGATTCATCACCTTTTCGAGTGAGCCCAATACATCCGGCCTAGCCATCACCATACCGCGCTTCTTCCTTGTTTCTATCATGCCAAGCATTTTCAACCGGCTAAGCGCTTCACGAATAATGTTCCGGCTTACACCCATGGCCTCTACTAACTCTATTTCCTTAGGTAAAGGATCACCGGGCTTTAGCGCACGCTCCTTAAAATATGTCTGCAACGACTGCTCAACCAGGTCGGTCATAGTCGCTTTGCTGATACGTTTTAAAGTTCCCGGCACTCCGCTCATAGTTCGTTTTTGAACAAAGATAATTGAATATAGTTATGAGTTATGAGTTAGTGATGAGTTAGTGATGAGTTTTAGAAATGACTAATAACGGCAACCTTTGATTAGTTCAGTGGTATTGTTATCAATCCAGTCCCAGTCAATTTCTACACCCAGGCCAGGTCCGTTTGGGAGATGTTGGCATCCATCTTCACGGACATCCAGGGGATTGCCTTTTAATCCAAAACGAAACATGGAATGATGATTTTCGACAAAGTTTGATAAGTGCGTTGCGCAAGCAACATGAAGATTTGCCACATCCAGCAATGGCGATGAGGCGGTGTGGATCTCCAGTTCATAACCCATCAGTTCACAAATGGCCAATGCTTTCATCAGGCCCGTGATACCTCGTTTGATATGGGTATCAGCACGCATAACATCTACTGCTCCTTCGACCAGGTATTGAGGCATTTCAAACAAGCTGATTGTTTCGCCGGCAAGTACGGGAGTATTCACTCTTTCACAGATCTTTTTTAATTGTTGAATATGCCTGTCTGGGATCGGTTCTTCAAACCATTCAAAATTTAATTCATCCAATAGCCTACCTATTTCCAGAGCATCTACAAAGGATAGTTGTGCTGATGCATCGAGCATCAGGGTAAAATCTGGTCCGGCTTTTTCACGCGCACAGGTTAGTCTTTCGATATTTGTTTTTACATCACCAAGCAATTGGAGTTTCAATGCAGTATATCCTTCTTTCTTTGTGAGATCTATGGCTGCTCCTACCTGTTCCACGCTCCTGACCTTATGTGGCGGATGGGTCCGGTATAACCTTACCCTGTCCCGCACCTTGCCTAATAATACGGCGATTGGCAAGCCAGCAACCTTTCCTTTGATATCCCATAGTGCCACATCCAGATCGCTTTGCACAGTGTCGGTCATATTATATAAGTGTCTGCCTTTTTTTCGCATCTCCTGCCAGATGGATTCATGGTTAAGAGGATCCTTGCCTACGAGATCATGATAATACACATCATGAATATGATATGCAGAACCACGACCCTGGCCGAGTGGACCATATCCCATGGTATATCCCTCAATTCCTTCATCCGTATGTAGGATTGTAAATGCCATCTCCCAGAATGGCACATGACCGGCTGGGATTGGTTCGGGGGCGAACCAGGCCTCAGACGGGAGTTGTATAATACGGGTGGTGATATCAGTAATTTTCATTTATGCCAGTTTGTTTTCATTTGTCCCGGCTTGTTTTCCATTTCAGCATGTCACTACTGTCGGACAGCTTTTAGCCATAGATTCGTTCCCTCTGGTATACATTATTCTGTCGGTCAGTTTATTCAGACTAATTATCATTGATCTTTTTTTATCTTAACTGCAAACAATGACCAGGTAGCTATCAGCAGCAATACCGCAGCTCCTTTATAAATAACGGAAAGATCAATTTGCGCATCTTTCAATGCACCACCAACATAAACCATCAGGCCACCTACGATGGTGCTTAAAAAATTAAGAACTCCATACCCGGTTGCCACATAACGGTTATCAATAACCTGGTGAACGATCGGCATCAGGTTGGAATCATTGAAGCCTCGTGCAAGACCGAATGCAATCATCGCAACAATGGCAATGCCAAAAACATAGGTTGATGACATCAGGAATAAAACCGGTGCACCCACACTAAAACCGATAATGATCATATATAGCCGGCTGCGCTGATTGGTACGGAACCACCGATCTGCCAGTATGCCCCCAACGATCACTCCAATAAAAGATCCGATCTGTACATAACCCGTTGCGGAAAGACCCGCTTCACCAAGACTGAGATTAAACTGATCTTTCAGGAAGGTTGGCAGCCATCCATAGATCAGCCAATTCGCCACTCCGAGCATCACAAAATAAAATAACAAAACAAGGAAGGATCGATTGTTAAGAATCAGGCGCATAGAAGACAGGAATGTAATTGGCTCCGACACGGCGATAACTGGACGGCTTTCTACACGCCCAAGGCTGTCACCAGGTTCTAGGTTATCAATAGGCGTTAGGCTATTGACAGGCTCCTTGCTTTTATCTTTTAGATAAAACAGAATAAACACTGCATAAAGACATCCAAAGATCCCGAACACCTGGAAGCCATAACGCCAGCCCCACCATTCGGCAATAAATCCACCGACACCACCAAGAGCCAGGCCAGTATACAATCCGCTGAAATGTATACCGGTTGCCAGTGAACGGGTTCGTCCTCTATGATAATCTGAAATCATTGCCAACGCAGCCGGGATATAGAATGCTTCGCTGATGCCCATGAAAATACGGGCCACAATCATTTCCTGAAATGAAGAGACAAAACCAGTCCAAACGGTCACAGCCGACCATACAGCTACACTAAATACAATCACTTTTTTACGGCTATACTTATCTGCCAGGTATCCACCGAAAGGACTTAAAAATCCATAAGACCAAAGGAACACGGAAGTGAGCAAACCAAACTGTGCATCATCAAGTGTAAACTCTTTTACGATCGGATCACGCATGGAAGTGATAAGTATCCGATCCAGGTAATTTAAAAAAGCAACTACCCATAATACACCTACAACTCCCCAGGGATACCACGATGCCTTTGTGTTTACATTCTTCATTTATTTGTTTTATGCTCTTTATATACAGAAGATATTATTGGATAGATGTTATTCAGTTCCCCCTTAATCATTTTATCGATACATATTGATGCCTGCTATTTAGAGTTGCCGTTTTCGTTAGGAAGCCTGTTACTTCTAGTTGCACTATCTATATAGTAAGGTCTATTGCATTATTTAAATAGTAAAGCCCATTATTTTAAAGTTGCCCTTAGCACACGATTTGTTCTCACACCTGGCCTAACCTCTCCACCTGGAATTATTATATCGCCATTCCAAATTACAAGCGGGGTAGTGACTGATGCCCAGGTGCTGCCATTGGGATTATTTTCCGGATCAGGCATTTTTTTAGTGAGTACTTCTGATACAGGTGACCAATCATTATTATGATATGCCAATATACCTGTTCTGAATCCCGGATGTTTATCTTTCAAAATAGTGTTGCTGTCAGCGCGACTCCCATCATCTCCGCCGATAACCAATAAGCCCAATTCCTGGCTCGCATATGAAGGACCAGGAGCTGCGGCTGTCGAATATGGAAGATCAGAGATCTTTTTCCATCCATTGCCCGGTGTATAAGCATAAGCATCTTTCAAATATTCACGATGAGCGGCTGTATCATCAGTTGCAACAGCGAGGTGAACACCACTCATTAAATAAAATTCGTCATTCATAGATCCCGCAACCGCCAACATACGTGATGGTCCCGGCCAGGTAATAAGTACTTTCCAGTTGCGATGCATGACCGGCTTCGAAAGATCAAGTGACCAAAAAACATTGAGAGTTTCTTTTGCTGTTGGAGAAGCCAGACCCCCGGCTACATAAATAATATCATTTATGATCACACCACTTGCGTTGGCGTTTGGTGCAGGCAAATCAGGAAGTTGTTCTGTTACAATACTGTCGTTCACATACCTTATAAAATAACATTCCGCATAATGTTTGTCTTTATCTGCTCCACCAAGAATGATCACACCATCTTTCCAGGTGAGGGAAACACCATATCCCATTGGTCTTGGCAACTTGCCTATTTCTTTCCAATTACTTTTTGGATTTTCTAAAACAAATATGTTATCGTACCAGGTTTTAGTTCCACCCGACCATGGACGGGTATTAGCAGGAAAATTTGATCCGCCTGCAACAATCAGGCTACCATTGCTCACGCCTGCAAAAGAACCTGCAAAACCAGTTGAATCAGGAATGATAGGTAATTGATCCCATACAATCATTTTATCAGTTGGTACCGTACAGGAAAAGTTTTCAACAATACTCATAAGGGTAAGGATTAATAATGAAAGGTTTTTCATTTTATATCTTTTCAAAAAATTCGGGCAACCATGATCTTGCCTTTAAAGCTACATTTCTTACCTCCGATTCCGGGATCCATTGATAGGGCCAACGAAGCCTGGTGCCAAGCTCTGCCCATCCCCCTGCCGCCGCAAGTAACTTGTCCAGGGCCGGGTTGCTATATCCTGCATTTTTAAAAGGCACAATGCATTCGTCGAAAAATGATAAGATACGCTTCTGTATTTCCAGTGCAGCCGGCATATCGACCTTCATAAGTTTCCACCAGGATTGTGATCCCATAGGACTTAAACAGGCAACATTGGAATAGGCACCGTCCGCCACTTTAGCTTGCAAACCCGAAGCCAGGAAATGCCCGGGGACAAAAACAGAAAATGAATTGATACTCCATTGCATTGCATCGAACCATTCCTTATCACCACCAGCGAGCTTCACACCTATTAACTGCGGAATAGTATTACACAAGTTTTCAAGCTCCGCCGGGGTCAATACTTTTTTTGCATGTGGTGGATTATATAAAACCAATGGAATACCTGAAGCCTCAGTCGCAAGTCTTTCAAGATAATCGACCTGCTCCTTCTCATTTGCGGTCACCCAATCGGGTAAGATTACCTGGAAGGCATCCGGCTTTAATGAGACTGATCGTTTTATTCGTTCCAATGAAATTACCGGCGAAGGATGAGCCGCACCAATTTGAAATGGCATCCCCTCACGATGACATTTTTCAGCCATCAGGTACTGGATGTTATCAAATTCCTGTTCTGTCTGGTTATGAAACTCGCCTGCTGTTCCGTTTGAGTAAATGCCATCAAGCCCGGCAGCGATAAGATAGTCAAGTTCATCTGCCAGTCTTGAATAATCAATGCTATCATCAGCATTAACAGGCAACAATAAGGTACCCCAATTTCCTCTTAGGTTTTCACGGGTCAGCAATATTGGTTAATTAAATTTATAAGAAGTTCCATGATCAATTTTTGCGTTGCTAATTATTTGAATTTTCAGCTACCTGAATAGCCTGATGGTTTAATCGACATTTTTTGCATCATTGATAGTTTGCATCATCAATCGTAATCTTATTTGAAATCACCCAACGAAAGTTCTTCAAATACAATTCCTTCATAAGGTTTTGCATTCCCGGCTTCATATAAACAAGCCAGGTTTCCGTTCGGCAACACCACCAGGTTTGAATATGCGGCCGGACCTTCATGCAGCACATTTTTTGATTTCCAGGTGCTACCATTATCATAACTAATCCTCACAGTCATATTGGTACGCGCCTTTTGATTTGCAGGATTTGAAAATACCAGGAAAGATTTTTTGCGTTTATAGTTATACGAAAGCAAACTACCCTGGCAAACCGGTTCTACAAGCGTGGTATCGCTTTTTAATTCGGACCATGATTCACCCCCATCTTTACTTAATGCAACCTGCCTGTTACGGCTTGTACCAAAGTTGCGCATATTCAGCATCAAAACACCTTTTGGTAGTTCTGCAACGGTACATTCATTTACACCATCAGCCGGGGTGGTTCCACCCAGTTTCCAGTTATCACCTCCGTTGTCAGAATAAATAGCATGCGAGAAATATTTTTTTGTATCAGCTTCAATATGATCACAGGCAATCACCAGCCTGCCCTTATGTTTCCCTTTGCGAATTTGAATTCCATTTACAGGACCCGTAGCATACCAGGTCCAGTTATCTTTTTTTACATCGGTTGTTATTTCCTTTGCCGCAGACCAGTGTTGGCCGTCATCAGCGGAATTCAATACAAAGACCCGTCTTGTATCTTTTGCTGTTTTTGCAATGATATCTTTTTCATGATCAGTGCCCAGGTTCCAGGTTGAAAGCAGGATAATCTTCCCGCTTTTCTGGTCAACTACAGGCGCGGGGTTGCCACAGGTATTCGTACTGTCGCTCCAGACAAGTGACAAGTTTGACCAGGTCTTCCCGTTATCTGCTGAACGTTTTACTACGATATCGATATCTCCCGCATCACCGCAGTTGTTCCTTCTTGCTTCTGCAAAAGCAAGCACTGTTCCTTTTGAAGTAGTGATGATTGCCGGGATCCTGAAACAGGTATAACCATCTTCGCCGGCTTTATAGAGGTGGCTTAGTTCCTGGCTATAACTTTGCATAGAGACACCCGCTAATAAAACAAACACCACTATCAATCCTGGCTTGATAACAAATATTGGGCGCAGGAGCTGAACTAACCGCCGTTGAACTAACCGCAGTGGAACGGAGTGCAGCTGAACCATACGCAGTCGCATTGAGCGCAGTCGAATTGAGCGTAGGTTTGGAAGAGAATAATTTCTTTTCATCAGTTGATTTTATTTTTTGCCAGACCTCTTGCCGCTTTAGTATATGATTTATATGGGATGAATACAAAGCAAGTGTAGGCTGCGATTACTGCTTATAAATTCTTTTCAAATGCATTCACTTCATCAAAGATTGTCGTTCCCCGTACCAGTCTTCCCAGCCTTGGTCTCCGGTCATTGTACACTTCCACGGCATCTGCATCTGCATATCGAAGAAATAATATTCTCCGGTCACGTTCATTCGAATAATTGCCATCAGATTTATGAAGCATCCAGCAATTAAATATCAATGCATCACCTGCTTTCATTTCCATCGGAACAGCAAGATTATCCTCAGCCTCAACTATTATTTCGGATTTATTCTTTTTTTGTTCCTCTGTCTGGTTAACTTTTATCTGCCCGCCTTTGTGACTGCCTGGTATCAACCAAAGACAACCATTTCCCCGGTCTGTATCATCAAGTGCCGTCAGGGTAGTTAAGGCTGTATAAGGTTCCAGTTCACCATAACCATTATCCTGGTGCCAGCCGAAGGGTTTTGTATTACCCGCCATCTTGAAAGTAAGTTGTGAAGTAGCTCCCTTTATATTCGGCCCGATAAGTTGAGTGGCTATTTCGACCAGTGGTCCATCAAAATAATATGATTTCACGGCCCTCGATTTATGATGAATATTTACCAGCAATGAATTTTGCAACCATGACTTGTTTGGATCAAAAGCAACTTTTTCTTCATTCCAGGCGGTCATACATTCATCGCGCATTTGGGCCAGGCCCTCTTTGGTCAATATGTTTTTAATAACCAGGAAGCCCTGTTCTCTGAAAGTTTCCAGCTGTTCGACTGATAATAAATTGTAATTAAAATATTGTTCTTGTCTTGCCATATCAATATTTATGAGATCGGATTCAATTAACTGCTATTTCTGAGTCGATATTTGATCTATTGCTATAATCGTACTCAAATAACTTGTTATACCCGACCAGGGATTTTATTTATTTCAATAATCCTGATTAAATAAACTTACGCACTGCACCTACGTGTGTTATCTATTTCAACAATCAGAATTAAATAACCTGTTTTTTCCTGGCAGGTACTTTGTCAAAAAAAGAAAGCGCGTTTAGTTCCTGGTAAAACTGCTCGTAAGCCTTTTCATCCAATGTGGTCAAAGGAAGTCTCGACGGACCTAAATCCCAACCCAACATTTTCATGATGGCTTTCTGACCCGGTATTGGCGGATATTTGACCAACACACGTACTATATCAACGAGAAAATTATGATTCTCACGCGCAGCTTCTATATTACCGTTATTAAACAATTCAATTGTTTTAAGATAAAGAGGTGCCGCAAATGTATAGGTACTGCCGATGGCCGCCCTGGCACCAACAGACAATGCAGGTAATAACATTTCATCCAAGCCAAACAGGATATCAAATCTGCCGTTGTCATAATTGAGACATGATTGGTATTCCTGGAGTGTAGTTGCCGTGTACTTAATACCGGCAAGATTTGGAATAAGCGGCTCAGCAATCTTAAGAAATTCGATCATATCCATACCAACACCGGTAAGATGCGGGATATGATAATAATAGAATGGAATTTCCGGTGCTGCACTGGCAATTTCTGCCATGCAATCGGCCAGGTTCTTTACCGAAACCAGTTTGAAATAAAAAGCTGCAACTGAAGAAACCGCGTCAGCACCATTTTCAGCCGCATGCGCAGCCAGTTTTTTCGCATCGGCAATACAACTGTGGCCCACATGAACCACGATCAGTATCCTTTTGTCAGCCGCCTTTATAAATGCTTCGGCAACCTGCATTCTTTCTTTGGTTGTCATGTTGGGGCCCTCGCCGTTGCTGCCACAAACAAAAATTCCTTTTAAACCATCTGCAATAAGTTTATCCACCACCGCCGGAATCATTTTGAAATTAATCGTTCCATCTTCATTAAAAGGTGTAAAACTAGCTGCAATTAAACCATCCATTTTCTTCATAGTTATGTTTTGTCTTTTTTATTCCAGGGTCGGATATTTGAATAGAAATCTTTTACTTCACTTCTTTTTCGAAATAAAATCCTTTCCATCAGTCAGCCATTCAATATTAAATCTGCGGATCACCATGCGATAAATCCAGTCGGTATCATCGCCGTCTCTTATTTCATACAAACAAAATATCATTCCTTCTTTATCAACCGCAAGATCCGAATATCCTGAACCGCGGGCATGCATCACCTTATGAACAGGCCAGGTTTTGCCTTCATCATAACTCAGCCTTGCTGTAATATTTTCTCTTGGTTTATTAACTCTTGAATTCTTTCTTACCTGTATCTGATTATTCCGGCTATCGGGGTTAGCAAAGATCAGGCGGGGCTTATCATCTCCCTTACCGGTAACCCTGATCAGGCTCGCCATACATACCGGTTCGAACAGATCATTATCGAAAGCCGGTTTGCTCCAACCTGAAATACCATTTTTACTATAACTGATCAGTCTGCGGTTTGAATCTGATTCATTGCGCATATTGATCATAATGCTACCATCTGTTAACTGCACCACAACTGACTCATTTGGATTGATGATGGTATCGTTTGAATTCGCAGGCATATCCAGGTTGTTTGAAATGATGTCACCGCGTTTCCAGGTTTTTCCGTTGTCGTCACTATAAATAGTAGCAACACAGCTTGGCCTATGATCCCCACCCGGCTTGCTTCTATCGGGAATACATAGCCAGACTGGAACCAGCAATCTCCCATTGGTCATTTGAATGGCATGGGCAGGACCCGGGGCCAGCACTTTCCAATCATAATCTTTTTTGAAGAGATCGAATACATAGGTAATATCGATAGGGGCAGACCAGGTCTTTCCCTCATCGGTTGATTTTATATAATAAGCATTGGCATAGTTTACCTGGAACAAAACATGAACTGTTCCGTTTTTATCCGCAATCGGAGTGATATTACTGGTTGGTTTTCCTTTTGTATATGGGATCACCACTTTTGAAGGTTCCCAGGTATTTCCGCCATTAACACTTCTTCTTAATAACAGGTCCATATCATCCCAATCCTTACCTTTTCCATATCGTCCTTCTGTGAATGCGAGCACAGTTCCTTTCTCAGTGATCACCAATGCAGGCACATGGAACATGGTGTAACCTCCCACAGCTGGTTCGTATAACAAGGTTGTATCAGTGAATGCAGCCTGTTGTGCTTTTACGCTATGGGCTGGTAACATGCAAGCAAGAAGAAACGTTGCAAACAAAAACCTGGTGATGATAATTCTGCAATTCATAAATATGTCCTGATTCATTTTGTGTCCTGATTCAAAAAACATTCTATTCTGGTGCATAAATTAATATCCTTCAGTTTGAACGATCAGGTTGTTATTTGCCAGCACCGTTGTATTAACCGGCCAGAACAACGGTGTTGTTTTACCGACCAGGTTTGGAACATAAGTGTACACATTAATAGTACCACCGTAATGAAAACGTACCAGGTCATACCATCTTTTATTTTCGAAAAAGAGTTCCCGGCCACGTTCATCAAGGATTTCTTTTTCCACTGTTGTTTTATCGGTTGCACCCATGTATGGACCATTACCGGTGCGCACCCGAACCCTGTCTATGTACTTTATAGCATCAACAGTATTGTTGATAGCTGCAAAAGCTTCCGCTTTCAGCAGGAATATATCTGCCAACCGGTATACAATCAGATCATTGTCCGGGACACGGTCTTCCGGATATTTTGTGCCAGGATATTTTGTGATCCACGCGATTTTTGGCCCGCTTGATTGTCTTTCGACTATCCAGGTATAGGGAATTCTTTTATCAGCCGGATAAGCATTGAACAGCGCCCTTGATTTGGGGCTGATCTGGTATGCGCCCTGGCCATTGGAAGCAGTAGCGCACCATGGTATGCTGTCAAGATTAAGAGCACCGGTTATACCAGCTAAAAACGGCAAAGCATTGATTACATAATTATTGCTGGTTTCATCGCGGTTAAAATAGACAGAAAATATTATCTCTGGATTTGAAGTTGCTCTTAAACCTACAACATTTTTGAAGTCAGCGTTTAAATTCACCCCGCTCAGTTCTACCTCATTGATTGCCGCAATGGCGGCATTAAAATCAGCAGCACCGCCACCTAATACTTTACCACTCCACATCTTGACATCAGCCTTCATGGCCATTACTGATCCATAGGCAAAACGATATTTGGATGGATATAAGGTCGGACTGAAAGACGGGTTTGTTTTCAGCAACAGGCTGGCAGAATCAAGATCACTCACAACCTGGGCAATTACCTGGACTGCAGGCGAGCGTGGCAGCAATTCAACATTTTCATCTACCACTGCCTTAAGCATCAAAGGAACATCCTTTAATATCCTGGTTAACTGGAAATAAAAGAAAGCCCGCAATGCATAGGTTTCGGCGATGATTCGATTTTTGCTCGCCGGGTTAACGGTAAACTCAAAATCCTTAATGCGTTCAAGCAACAGGTTACAATGCCCGATGGCGCGGTAATAGACGTCGTAGTTCACTGCACCCGAAGTTGGTGATAAGGTATGAGTCCAGGCCACAGTAAAACGGGAATTTTGGGCCGAGATCAGTTCTTCGCCGCGCTCGATGCCATAAGTCACATTGTTTTGTAACGTTCTTAACTGGCTGTATATTCCCGTTACATAAGGTTCAAAGTCGCCTTCGTTTTTAAAATATACCTCTTCGGTTATACTTGACTGTGGTGTTACTTCAAGAATCTTTTCGCATCCGGAAGCGATCACCAGGATAGCTGTAAGAGAAAGTAGTTGTTGAATTATTTTTTTCATATCTGGCATATTATACCGGTTGGCCCGGGTTTTCCGGATGGCCGGAATGTTAGTCCCGGATGACCGGAATGATGAATCATTTATTAAAAACGTAATGTTGCGCCCAGAGTATATTGTCTTGGGCGTGGATAGCCAATTGCATCAAAGCCAGTATAGGTTTCGGGGGTGATGCCTGAATATTTGGTGATATATGCAATATTGAATGCAGAGGCAAAAACGCTCAGCCCGGTTGAATGGATTTTCTTCATTATTGAAGCTGGTAACTCATAGGAAAGCGTGATTTCACGTAAGGCGATGAAATCACCTTTCTCGTATAGCGCTGATACATCAGAACCATAAGAATTATTGGCTCCGAGGGTGCTCGAACGAAGATAGTTACGCTGTCCAAAGTCAAAATCAGCAAACGAAAACCTTGCGTATTTTTTTCCAACATCGCCTTCTTTCTGCCAGATGTCCGGACCAAGTGCTTCTTCGGGAGCTCCTTCATTAAAAGCACGACCCTGGCCAAGTGAACGCGCCAATGCCCCATTGCTGATAATATGACCAAGCGCATAATCCAGTCCCACCCTGAGTGAGATGGCCTTATAAGAGAAAGTATTTTGCCATCCACCAGTAATATCGGGCGACCTGTAACCCATAAATACCTGGTCTTTTGTATCAATAATTCCATCACCATTTACATCTTCGAAGATGAAATCACCGGCGTGTTTTTTGGCGATGATTCCCTGTGGGGAAGCCAGGTTATCTTTTGTTGTTGCATTCCAGGCGGCTGCATCAGCTTCAGTTGCAAATACTCCCAACACATTGTATGCATACATGGCAAACGGGCGTTCACCTTCGGCAATTCCACCGACTTCTATATTTGTTTTTGTTCCCTTATCATAGATTATGTCACCACCCTGGCGATTGTTCGCACGACCATTATCAGGCAATTGAATTACTTTCTGATTGTTCTTTGCAAACGCAACAGAGGTGCGCCATGAAAAGTTTCTGCCTTTGATTATTGTTCCGCCTAAATCAATTTCAATACCCCTGTTCTGCAATTGACCATTGTTATAAACGATGGAAGGGAAAGGTGCTTCAGATGGAAGTGGTTTTGAAGCAAGCCTGTCTTTTGTAAGTTTATTATAAATGTCAACAGTTAATGTTATCCGGTTGTCGAGGAAGCCCGCATCAAATGCAAGATCCGATGTTGCTGTAGATTCCCATACAAGATTCGGATTGGAAAGATTGGCGCGAAGAATACCGGAACCCAATGCATAACTGGTAGGGGAATAGCCGCCATAAGTATCGGTGAGTGAAAGGTCACTTAACCCTGCTTCACCCCAGCTTGCCCTTAGTTTCAGCATGCTGACAGGTTTTATTGAAAACCATTTTTCCATATGCATGTTCCAGCCAACCGAAGCCGATGGGAACAGTGCATATTTATTTTCAGGTGCGAAGTTTGAGAAGCCATCATTCCGTAATGAAGCACTGAGCAGATATTTACCGGCATAGTCATAGTTCACCTGGCCAAAAACGCTGGCTGATTTTGATTCTGATAATTTTGTCATGAAATCGGTAACATTTGAAACGGTGATACCGTTTATTACCGCGGTGGGTGGTTCATTAATCGTGAATATATAATCGCTCGTAGCGCGTTGTGAACCGATGTTTATTTCATTCGCACGGTTTACGGTATAGTTAAAACCGCCAAGCACCGTGAAATTATGATCGCTTCCTAAATGAAAATCATATTGCAGGATCTGGTCGGTCATTAATTGTCTTGAAGCAATGGTGCGTTCAAGTTTTTGCCTGATCGTGGCTGGTTGTATCTCATCAGCCGGTGTTCCCAAACGTCTGAACATATAGGTATAGTCCTGCATTATATAAGATACAGATGGCTTAAAGTGCAAACCCTTGTAAATGGTGATATCACCACCGACCCTGGCAACAAGTCTTTCGGTAGCTATCTCCTGGTCATCATATTGCAAGACATGGAACCGGTTGCGGGTAGTGTAATTTTCACCAATGGCTGCGTTGCCATCATCCTTATAAATACGGATCAGCGGTGTGACCCTGGTGGCGCGGGTAAGATCATTCTGAAATGCTTCAACATAATTTGGCCGCACATCCTGGTAATTTATCATCGCATCGATCCTGGCATTTTTCGAGACTTTGAATCCGAAATTTCCTAGCACATCAAGTCTTTTATACCTGGTTCCTGCGAAAACTCCTTTCTGATCGGTATAGGCGGTCGATAAATTATAATTTGCATTTTCTCCTCCACCGTTGATGGCTACGCTGTTGTTCTGCGAAAGACCAGTTTGCCAGAGCTTATCCTGGTAACCATTATCCGCATAAATGAGTTTTGTGCCGGGGTTGATGGGGTCATCCATGGTCTGATAACCTTTCGATAACAGGTTATCGACATAAGGCTGGCCTTCAATAGCAACGAGGTTGTCGTATAACGCCGTCGTATACACGTAACGACCGAATTGTCCTTTTGCAGTGAAAGGCCTTGTTCCGGCAGAAAAACCGCCATTGTATAACAGGTTGTTTTTATCTAACAGATCGAATGTGTTCTTAACCGTGGTGCGCGCGAGCCGGAGATATTCTGTAGCGCTGAGATAATTATAATCTCTTGATTGTGTTTCCCAGGTTGAGCGGTGGTTAAGCGTAAGGTTCATTTTGGTGTTAAACTTTCCGCCTTTGGTCCTGATAACGATAACACCGTTAGCTCCTCTTGCGCCATAGATAGCTGTAGAAGCAGCATCTTTCATTACCTGGAAGGTTTCAATATTATCAGGGTTGATATCGTCCATGGACCTGAATACACCATCAATAACAACCAGTGGGCCTGTATTATCTGCAGAACCGACGGCGTTGCCACCGCTGTTTCCGAGGCCACTACCATAAACGTTCAGCTTTGTACCACCGCGGATAATTATATTGGTAGCACCGGCTCCGGGCTGACCGGAGGTGATCGGAACGGCGACCCCCGCGATTTTGCCCTGCAGTGCCTGGACCGGGTTCGGACTGGGCCTGTTCTGTAATTCAGAGATATTGAGTTTCGAAATTGCTGCTGTCGTTTTTGTCTGACTTTGCTGGGTATAACCAACAATCACGACATCCGTTAAGGTTTCATTTACGGTACTTAGAACAACATTAAGTGGCCCGTTACCCGCTATTTTTTCCTGTATTCCAAATCCTACGCTGGAAAATACGAGGGTGGAACTTGTCGAAGGCACCGGCAAACTGAATGCGCCTTCAGCATTTGTTGATGTACCGCCTTTTGCGCCTTTAACCTTTACACTTACGTTTTGTAAAGGGGCGCCAAGACTGTCTGTTACAGTCCCGGTGATGGTTACAGACTGGGCTGAGGCGATTGAATGGAAAAAAAATAATGCTGCGAACAGGGGGATGAGTCGCAGTTGTAAACACGAAAAGAGCCTTTTCATATGCAGCAGGGTTTAAATCGTTTTTTTAAAAGTAGCAATTAACTATGTAGTTATGTCCTACATAAGACAAAGATGGGAAAATATTTGAACCTTCCAAAAAAATTTGGTTTTTTGTTTTTTGGGGGATGATGATAAGAGAACTGTGTTGCCTGCGTGTATTGTTATTCCTGCTGATTACTAAGACAATAAGTTTTTTTATTATCTTGAAGGTATATGCAGACCTGCCAAAACTGCGGAGATACCAGGCAAGAAAAATTCTGCCCCAACTGCGGTGAAAAAACATTTCATGCAAAGGCTCTATCCATTAAACACCTGGCGGGGGAAACCTTCGAAAGCCTTTCACATTTTGATAATAAGTTTTTTAAAAGTGTTGCAACCTTACTGATCAGGCCGGGTGTACTGAGCTATCAATACTGCAATGGGGTAACGGTGCGATTCATGAAGCCGTTTTCACTTTTCCTGGTGGCCAATCTTATTTTCTTTTTATTGCCGGTTCAAAATCCATTCAGTCTTCCCTTATATAATTACGTTACTTATGAGCCGTTTACAACAATGGGAAACACGAGAGAAGCAGTGCGGGCTAAATTGCGCGAAACCGGGCTGACTGAAAAAGAACTCACAAGCACATTTAACGAAAGGATCAGATCAAATTCTAAAATCTTCATCGCATTATTCATTCCTTTTTTTGCCGGCATCTTTGCTTTGATTTTCTTCAGCAGCCGCAAGCGATTTGGAGAACACCTGGTGTTTGCCACGCACTTTATGACTTTTTTAATTTGCCTGATGGTTTTGCTTACCCTTTTTTTTATGTTGACCCCTATAAGTTTCAACGCGGGATCAGGAGATACAGTTGTCACTATAATTCTTTCCCTGATTTTATGTACCTATTTATCTATTGGAGTGCACCGTTTTTATGTCAGATCCTGGTGGAAGGCGGTCCTGGCTTCGCTAGTGATCGTAGTCAGCCTGATTATCAGCGAGCAGGCTTTCAGGATGTTTTTATTTTACCAGGTGCTGAGTGGAATCGGATAATTTATCAGATGGTTCTACATCTCAAAATTCACGAAATCCATATAGTTCTGCCTGGTTATAATACCAGTTATAGTTCCCGGATAAGCCTCCAAAAAGCTGGATGGTATTTTTGCCTTAGCTCTTTCATTCCATTTAAATTCCCACGCATATAACTTGCCTCCCGTTTCTTCGATCCGGTCAATCTCCTGCTGTTGATGAGTGCGCCAGAAATAGTTATTTACATAATGATTTGTATAGTGATTGAACTTATCCCTTTCAGCTGCCAGGAAATTTTCCCACAAAGCACCTGTATCCTGTCTAAGCGATAATGGGGAAAAATTTTTTATTATGGCATTCCTGATGCCATTATCGTAGAAGTATATTTTTTTTCCTTTTTTAATTTCGTTACGAAGATTGCGACTAAATCCGCTAACCTGGAAAACGACGAAACATTTTTCAAGCAATTCAATATATCTATCTACTGTTTTATTATCAGTACCAATTGTTTGCCCTATTTCGGTATACGATATTTCATTCCCTATTTGTAAGGCAAGCGCAATAAGCAATCTTTCCAACAATGCCGGTTTTCGAACATCCCGCAGAGAAAGGACATCTTTATATAGATAATTATTTGCGAGTTCAAGCAGGTTTGCCTGGGCCTCAGCTGGCGAGTTGACAATATCCGGGTAAAAGCCATATATCATTCGTTGTTCGAGCAACCTGGTCTCCTTCAGCACGGAAGTGTCGGCTACCATTTCGGCTGTTGCAAACGGGTAGAGACGATACTCTCTTTTTCGCCCGGTTAAAGGTTCATTTATCTCGTCAGCAAGTTCTAATGCGGATGATCCAGTAGCTATCACCTGTATGTTTTTGAAGTTATCTACCAGGAGTTTCAGGGTGAGACCAATGTTTTTTACCCGTTGGGCTTCGTCTATTAGTATCAGTGAGTTATTACCTATCAAAGCCTGTAAAGAACCAGAGCTGGCGTTTTCCAACAATGACCTCACATCAGGCTCATCACAGTTCAGATAGAGCACCTTAGATTCGGTGCCCTCCATGATGGATTGCAATAATGTTGTTTTGCCAACCTGTCTCGGACCTGTTATTATTATGGCTTTCCCTTTAAAGAGAGACTTGACTATTTGTGCATATAAAGCTCTTCTAATCATAATGTTAATAAAAGCTGCAAGTTACTCTAAAGTTTTGATCTATACTATAATTTGCCTATATACAGGGTTTATAAACCCTATATTATATCAAATTTAAGGTTTATAAGGCCTACATTTAATATAAATTAAGGTTTAGAGCTGAGAATTTAAGGAGGCGGATCCCAGGAAGATGATGATGATAAATTCACCCATCCAGATAATCATCGGCATCAAGGCAGGTTGACGGGTATCAGTTCGACCTTCTTTTTCTTCACCATCTGCGGGGGCAGGTTGTCGATAATGGTTTGACTCAGAAGACCGATCAATCTTGTTTTAGTAAATGTTTTCAAGGAAACCAGGCTTATTTCTCTTACAGGAGCCGGACTCTTGAAATAACGTAACATATTCTTTCTTGCACTGCTCATGTCATAGGTGGCCAGTTCAGGCAACAAAGTAATGCCGCCATTTTTTTCGACAAATCGTTTAAGTGTTTCAATACTACCGGCCGCATAATCAAAATGTTTTTCTCTTGACGCATCTTTCTGCAAAGCACAGAGATTCATCACCTGGCTGCGGAGGCAGTGACCCTCTTCCAGCAGCCACATACTATTGACATTAATATCAGCGGGCAAAATGTATTTTTTGTTAAAGATTTTTTCGGCGCGCGATACATAAGCTACAAACTCTTCATTAAATAAAAATTCCTCTTTCAGATCGGCGTGATTGAGCGGCGTGGCCATAATGCCGGCATCCAGGGTTCCATTCCTGAGTTGGCGAACAATATTTTCTGTAGTCATCTCATGAATGCTGAGACGCACATTCGGATAATTTTTAGTAAAGGCTTCAATAAATTCAGGTAATAAATAAGGCGCCAGCGTAGGTATCACCCCAAATTTAAGACTACCTGTAATGACACTTTTTTCCTGCTCAATAAGCTGGTGCATCATACCAGCTTCGGCTAATATCTTTTTGGCCTGTTCGATTACAACCTGGCCGGTTTCTGTCGTAGTAACGGGAGTGCTACGGATAAAAATCTGGGTATCCAGCTCTTCTTCCAGTTTCTGAACCTGCATACTGAGCGAAGGTTGGGTGATATGACATTCTTCCGCTGCTCTTGCGAAATGCTTCAATGTATCCAAGGCAACAACATATTCTAATTGAACTAAAGTCATGATAGGTTAAAACTATTGAAGTATAAATTTAATTGATTGTAGTTATATTCCAAATGTCATAATATTGTCGGCTGATATCAATCTCTTTTTACCCGGTCTGTATATGCAGGCGGGAAAGAGTGTTTGATTTTGGGCGGTTTGCAAAATGGCCGCAATTTCAGCCAAAAAGAGGCGATTTTGACTGAAATAGCGGTCATTTTGCAGCCATTGGAAATTCACATATAACGAAATAGTCAGCGCTAAGTATTCGCAACGCCTAAGTTTCCGTAACACCCAAGTATTCGCAACACCTAGGTTTAATAAACACAAAATTCACCATAGCAAATTCAAATTCAGTATAACAAAAAACTATTTACAATGGGAGACAACGACATCAGCAAATGCCCGTTTCATAACGGAAAACTAAAAGAAAATGTCGGCGGTGGCGGCACCAGGAACCGTGACTGGTGGCCTGACCAGTTAAAAATAAATATTCTGCGCCAGCACTCTTCATTATCAAATCCACTGGGTGAAGATTTCAATTATGCAGAAGCGTTCAAAAGCCTTGACCTGGAAGCAGTAAAAAAGGATCTTCATGCACTTATGACCGATTCACAAGACTGGTGGCCCGCAGATTTTGGCCACTATGGCCCCTTGTTTATCCGAATGGCATGGCATAGCTCAGGCACCTATCGTGTCAGTGATGGACGTGGTGGCGGAGGAACAGGTCAGCAACGATTTGCACCCCTCAACAGCTGGCCCGATAACGTGAGCCTTGATAAGGCACGCCGCCTGCTCTGGCCGATCAAACAAAAATATGGACGTAAATTATCATGGGCTGATCTCATGATCCTTGCCGGAAATATTGCGCTCGAATCAATGGGCTTTAAAACTTTCGGTTTTGCCGGCGGACGTGAAGATGCATGGGAACCACAGGAAGATGTTTATTGGGGATCCGAATCAACCTGGCTTGGCGGTGACATCCGCTATGCACATGGTTCTGAAGGAGTAGCCAAAGACGGAGCGGTTCTCGTATCAGATGATGATACTCACGGTGATATACATACGCGGAATCTTGAAAAACCACTTGCAGCCGTGCAAATGGGCCTGATATATGTTAACCCGGAAGGACCAGATGGCAATCCCGATCCGGTTCTTGCTGCAAAAGATATCCGTGATACTTTCGGCCGTATGGCAATGAATGATGAAGAGACCGTTGCGCTGATTGCCGGCGGACATAGCTTTGGTAAAACACATGGCGCGGCTCCTTCCACTAATGTGGCACACGAGCCCGAAGCCGCTGGAATCGAAGCCCAGGGTTTCGGTTGGAGTAATAGCTTTGGTTCAGGCAAAGGCGCTGACACTATTACCAGCGGACTTGAAGTTATCTGGACAAAAACACCGACTCAATGGAGCAACAACTTTTTTGAAAATCTTTTTGCCTTTGAATGGGAGCTGACTAAAAGTCCCGGCGGTGCACAACAATGGGTTGCAAAAAATGCAGACAATATTATTCCCGATGCATTTGACCCGGTAAAACGACATGCTCCCACGATGCTCACCACGGATATCGCGCTGCGACTCGATCCTGAATACGAAAAAATATCAAGACGATTCCTGGAAAACCCTGATCAGTTTGCTGACGCATTTGCAAGAGCCTGGTTTAAACTCACGCATCGTGATATGGGTCCACGTGCTCGTTATCTCGGTGCTGATGTGCCTGCTGAAGAACTGATCTGGCAGGATCCTATCCCGGCTGTGAACCATCCTTTAGTTGATGACAATGATATTGCATCTTTAAAAGCAAAATTGCTCAACGCTGGTCTCACGGTATCACAACTCGTATCAACAGCATGGGCATCGGCCTCAACTTTCCGCGGTTCTGATAAACGTGGTGGTGCAAATGGCGCCCGCATTCGTTTGGCGCCTCAAAAAGACTGGCATGTAAACAACCCTACACAATTATGGAAAGTATTGTCTGGCCTTGAAGGCATTAAGAAAGAGTTTAATACATCAGCAGCAGGTGGCAAGAAAATTTCACTCGCTGATCTGATTGTCCTGGCTGGTAATGCGGCTATTGAAAAAGCAGCTAAAGATGCAGGTCATAATATAACTGTTCCATTTAAGGCCGGACGCATGGATGCTTCACAGGAACAAACCGAAGTGGAATCTGTTGCATTCCTGGAACCAAGGGCAGATGGTTTCCGCAATTATCGCAAACCAAACGCAAGGGTATCAACAGAATCCTTGATGATCGATAAGGCCCAGTTGCTGACACTTACGGCTCCGGAATTAACGGTGCTGATTGGTGGTATGCGTGTATTGAATACAAATTTTGATGGTTCCGCTCATGGTGTGTTTACAGAAAGACCAGGTATACTTACCAACGACTTTTTTGTAAACCTTCTCTCCATGGGCACTGCATGGAAACAAGCTTCTGATGATAAGGAATTATACCAGGGTTATGATCGCGCAACTGAGCGACCAACCTGGACTGCCACCCGTGCAGACCTGGTCATTGGTTCAAATGCGGAACTGAGAGCTGTTGCCGAAGTATATGGAAGTGCAGATGGACAGAAAAAATTTGTAAATGACTTTGTTGCAGCCTGGACCAAGGTAATGAACCTTGATAGGTTTGACCTGGCATAGTCGCTGATGATTGGTAATAAAAGCTGATGATTGATAATAAAAAAGGTGGCAGAAATCTGTCACCTTTTTTTATTGCATCTTATATGGTACAATTGATTTAAACGTCTCACATTGTACAATTGATTTAGATAATAGATAAATAATTCAGAGGCACAATCACCATTGATTAATAAGTTTTAAAATATTGACTAATTAGTTTTAAAAATATAAAAACAATAATGGCTGGAATACTTCCGGTATCAGTAGCCCTCCCAAAGGCAGTTGCCACCTAAATCCGCAAGGCTTATAGCAATAAAATAATATAGCAAACAATGCTAAATACGGCATAATATGACAAACTGAATCCAGGAGCTTCTTTAAAATGAAAGAAAAGACAAACTGTAAAATGAAAGCAAAGACAAACCGGATAAATGATCATATTATAACTGTGAGGCGATTTAATATTTAGATAATATCAGCACGTCTCCAAAAGAGGAATATTTGCACCTCGGAAGCAACCTGCTTTCGAATGAAAATATTTAAACACATGTGCAGTATGCAAAGAGTAAAAATGGCGGGACTCACCTCGTTCCTACTGGTTTGTTTAGTTGTTGTTAACGCCCAGGATTCAACCAGGAAAAAGATCAGCCTTCCGGACATTCCCGGCTATGTTACTTTAAGATGCGATTTTCACATGCATACCGTATTCTCTGACGGGCATGTATGGCCGACATTTAGAGTGAACGAAGCGGTAAGAGACGAGCTGGATGCAATATCGCTCACCGAGCATATTGATTTTGAAGGGCAGCCGGATGATATCAAAAGAAATTATAATCGTTCGTTTGACCTGGCTACGGAAGCGGCAAAAAATAAAAACCTGTTGGTGATCCGTGGCGCGGAGATATCGCCGCGGGTACCGCCTTATCATAATAATGCCTTATTCCTGAAAGATGCGAATGTGATACCCAGCCCGTATATGAAGGACTGGAAGAAAAAGTTTGTGATGAAAGACAGTATCAAACATGATGAGCTGATGGCGCCCTTCCTCGAAGTAAAAAAGCAGGACGCATTTGTGTTTTACAATCACCCGGGTTATTCCTGGTGGGATAAAAAAGATACCAGCATATTTACCAGCTTTCATAAAGAGTTACTCGAAAAAGGAATTTTGGCCGGCGTAGAAGTAGCCAATTCAGGTAAATATAATATTATCGCTCACCGTCTTGCCATGCAATATAATCTCACCATGGTTAGCAACACAGACGAACATTATGACATGTTTGCAAGGTATTACGAAACGCACCGGCCCATGACACTCGTATTTGCAAAAACCAAGTCCGAAGCGGCTATTAAAGAAGCATTAAAGGCGCGCAGAACAGCGGTGTTTATCGACAACTACATCATTGCACGTCAACCCGAAGCTGAAGCTTTCTTTAAGTCATCTATACAACTTTCCGTTAAAAAGCAATTGCGAAACGGCGAACCAATACTTGTTGTTGATCTGCTTAACAAATCCTCTGTCCCGTATCAAATCAGGGCGACAGCGCAGTATAATATTGAAGAATTTCCACTTGGACAAACAACATTACAGCCAAATGTCAAAACAACGATCATACTAAAGGCTATCTGGAAATATCCAAAAGAAATACCCCTGGGAATTGAAGTATTTAATATCATCGTATCTCCGGAAGAGTCATTGAAAACAGAGTTTAATCTTGTTATTCCTCAATCCTGATTTCAAACAGTAGTACTTCAACTTGTAAAGCCCTTTAAGTACTACAACTTGTAGTCCATTTAGTTCTTCAACTTAAAATTTATACGCAATAGAAAACCGCAATGATCTTGGTGATTCTGTTTGCCAGTTATATGCGTTCAGGGATGGATACCATGAACCGCTATAAAGATATTCATCCAACACATTGAAAACATTTGCATTCACCCTGATCTTATCATTTTCCCAGAACAATCCTGCATCGAGCTTGAAATAATCTTCCAGCTCTTTGCTGGGATCGGGAGCCTTTTCCCAATAGGTTGCACGATCGCCTAAGTATGTTCCGCCGGCAGAAAAACCAAGGCCTTTCAAAGCACCACCCTGTATCTTATAACTCAACCATGCATTTGCAGTATGTTTCGCATAACCAGGAACGATATCTCCTTCCTTCACAGCTGTAACACCTTTCGCCACCTTAATCACCTTTGCTTCTGTGTAAGCATAGTTGGCAGTTAAATTCAATCCTTTTATTATAGTTCCGCGCAGATCAAACTCTAGTCCCTGGGCTCTTTTCTGTCCAAGTTCAATACTCAGGTTTGAAGTTGGCGGACTGTTGGGATCAGCTATAAGTTCATTGTTCTTAAGAATACGATAAGCAGCCAGGCTCGTAAACCATCTGCCTTCAAACCATTCTTTTTTAACTCCTAACTCCATGTTGTTACCAGTGATAGGCTGCACTTTTCCACCGCCAGCGAGTACCCCGGTCTGGGGAACAAAAGCCTGGTCGTACAGCGCATATAATGAAGTCGATTTATTCGCAGAAACACTCAGGCCAACCCGTGGTGTAAAATGTTTTGCTTTATCCGGTGAAGCACCCCAGGCTGATTGTTTCAGATCTGTGTATCTGCCAGCCAGCGTAAGTCTTACCATATTGTTGAAAAAGCCAAGTTCATCCTGTACATAAACACTGGTATAGGATTGGTCCATTAGCCCACCTGCTTTGATAGCTCTTTCTTCCAAAGGTGTATTGCGGTCAAATACAGGATAACCATTTACCGGAACTCCATAGTTGGGATTCTTTGGATCAAATTCAGCACCGGCAGTATCGAGATCATGATACTGACCCCAATCGGCCATGTAGTCTTTGTTTGCCATATCAACCCCGGCAAGGATGCGGTGACGGATAGCACCAGTAGTGATGTCTCCATTCACAAACACCTGCGCCATGGTCATCTTACTTTTTGCATCCCAGATACTAACATTGCGTATGAGACTGCCATCTGCATTCACTGATGTAGGCCATGAAGAAGACCCAACCTGGTTATAGATAAAATGTGAACCCCGTCCTGTAATCTTCCAGCCAGTTGCGAAATCATGCTGGATGCTGGCATAAAAACTATGATCGTTGATCTTTGTTCCAGGCAAACCACCAGGCAGATTTGTAAAATCAACCGGAAGTGATTTAAATCCATCTGGTGAAAACACATAGAATGAACCAACGTCGCTCATGTTGGCACGTTGATAATTATATTCAAATGTCAGTTTTGTTTTTGGATCGAGTTGATAGGAAACCACTGGCGCAATTACATATCGATCATTATATTCATTGACACGATGTGATTTTTTGTTTTGTGCAGCCAGGTTAAGCCGATACAATAAACGTCCGTCTTTGCTTAGTTTGCCATCAAGATCAAGCGTTGCTCTGTATAATCCATAGCTGCCTGCCGTGAATGAAACTTCTCCCTTTGTCTGGCCGGTTGGTTTTTTCGTTACCAAATTATAAAGTCCGCTCGGATCTCCATTTGATAACATAAATCCTGCAGGGCCTTTTACAAATTCAATCCTGTCTACAAAACTCATGTCCTCGGTGAGCGGACCCCAATAAGAACTCACAACATTAAATCCATTGCGAAATGCCTGTATCTGTGAACCACGAGCCGTAATATTGGTATACATATCGCCCCAATGTTCCAGCCTTGTGAGGCCGCTAACGTTGCGGATAAGTCCATCACTCATACTGATAACCTGCTGATCCTTTAAAACATCTTTTGTAACAACCTGGATATTTTGCGGAACCTCTAATATTGGCGTTTGAAGACGAAGACTGCTGGAGGGAGCTCTTTCGCTATATCGGCCGGAATAGGAAGTAACCACAACCAGCTCCAGTTCTTTGCCACTTTCATTTAGCATAAAATCAACTGTCTCTACCTGGTCGGCTTTTACTTCCACTGACTGTTCCTGGGTTTTCAACCCGGCAAACGAAGCCAGCAATGTATATGTTCCGGGGTTGATATTCTTAATCAGGTAATTGCCTTTTTTATCGACGATAGCGCCTTTGCGATTATCTTTCAAAGTGATATTTACTGCTTCACCGGGATGACCGTCCTGCGTTTTCACAGAACCTTTGATCGAACCCGTTTGAGCTATAGCTGTAATGCCAATAATTAGTAATAAAGGTGTAAAAATCTGTCTCATAGCAATAGTATACCCCATTTTCTTTTTGTATTTTCTGAAACGCGAAAGTATTATCATCCGTTTGCCAGGGCTATAGCTGTCGGGAAATTCATTGTCGAAAGAAGGAAATTCATCAGTTTCGGGAACTTTAGATCGCGGGCAGACCTGTACTCATTAGCGTCAACTTTGAACCTGCTTACTGAGGAGTAAATAAGATGGTAAGATGATGTTTATTGCACGCTATATATTGGTAGACCGCTACAAATGAGTAGACCGCTATAAATGGGTATCCCGCCACAAATGGGTAAAACGACTTTTCAATAATGACCGCTATTTCAGTCATTGCCTCCAGTGTTTGACTGAAATAGCGGTCATTTTAAAAATCACCAAAACAAAAGGCTCCCAGGCTCCAACGCCAGTAACTAAATCCGGCTTTTCGTTCAGTTTATCAAAATGTGGTTTGAGGTGTTTATGGGCAAGGTTTCTTAACAAATAAATTAAGAACACCCCATGACGATAAAGCTCTCCACAACCAGCCATTTTTAGATAGTTGTGGAGGGTTATAAAAAATTATATTCCTCCATAACTATACAATTTTGTTTGCTTGTGGAGGATTTATTACCATTCACCAGAATAACATAAGTCCTAATTTTGTTTTGCGGTTGAAATTACGCGCTATGTACTGCAGAATAAAACAAAGCCTGTTACTGGGGTTATTCATTGTCATGAATGAGGGTAAGGGATTTTGCCAGGCAGACTCAATGTCGAGACTTAAACCCGTATTCAGCATTGGAGCGGGTTTACAACACGGATTTTTTTTCGCACATTCACCCGAAGTTCAGAATACGAAAGGAGCAAAACCGACAGGCGCAGAACTGATATTTTCCTGGCAACGAAATGATCCCGCGATCTGGAATCTATGCAATTGTTATCCGCGCCAGGGATTTCTGATCAACTATTACAATTATGATACAGAAATTCTTGGATCAGCATTAACCTCGGCATTTTTTCTTGAGCCATCGTTCAGGATCAGCGAAAAATTTCATTTATCTTTTGAAGCTTCAGCTGGTTTGTCTTATCTGACTAATCCTTTCGACTCTGTACATAATCCCGGCAATCAATCTTACAGCACAAAATTGAGCGGATATTTATTGGTTGGTGGGGGAATCTGGTATAAGATAAATGGGCATTTCTGGCTGAATGGATCTTTAAACTATCAGCATATCTCCAATGGTGGATTTCGTCAACCCAATAAAGGAATCAACTGGCCTACAGTTGGTCTCGCCGTTAGTTATCAAAAAGAGGAGCGGAAATTTTATTCGGGCAAAAAAGAATTAAAGAAATATTGGAAGGATAATGGCCCCCGTTGGGATGTTGCTGTGTTTGGAATTGCAAAAAGAATAAGGGATGAGAATGGGAATAGTAAACGGCTTCCATTGATCGGGCTTTCAGGACAAGGTTCAAAGCAAATTGGTGCTATTCATGCATTAACAGCCGGGCTTGAATTGTTTTATGATGATGCCTTGAAAACCAAAATCGAAAACGATACACTACACGCAAGTGAAAATGTCAGCGCTATTAGATCCGGCATATTGATTGGCCACGAATTTCTTTTAGGCAAGTTTATTTTTAGTCAGCGCCTTGGTGTATACATAATCAATCCTACCGATTATTTTACGACAATCTATCATCGGTGGGGTATTCAATATCGCTTCAATAAACATTGGGGCGCAGGTTTTAATCTACAGGCTCATAAACATGTTGCGGACTTTATTGATCTAAGGATTGTTTATTCATTTCAGCGAATGGGAGACTGAAGTGTTTTGAGACTTGATGACTTTCCGGGATTTATTTATACAATGGTTGGTTTCATCTCACATCGGATTCAACAAAGGTTCTAATAGTCCAGGATCATCTGCATAAGCCCTTCCAACGATACTGCAGTCACACCTTCACCCATAGAGAAAGTATCAGTACCGGAATACACAACAAACCGTCTGTCAGCCTTTATATCATCACAGGCGATATAAAATCCCTTAGAAAGTGATGGAAGAGAATTTCTCTTAATTTCGATTGCCCATTTTTCTTTTCCAGAAAACTCCAGAACAAGATCTATTTCGGCTCCATCCTGCGTACGGTAAAAAAATGGTAGCACCCTTGAATCCACTACTGACATTATATTTTCAATTACAAAACCTTCCCAACTTCCACCAACCACAGGATGCCCGAGTATTGTATTGTAATCACCCAAATTTAAGAGTGCGTGTGTGAGGCCAGAATCTCTTATGTATACTTTTGGAGATCGAGCAAGTCGCTTACCAATATTGAATGTCCAGGGCTGAACCTTTCGTACCAATAAAAGGTCAATCATCAGGTCAATGTAACGCGAAATAGTTACCCCGGACACTTCGAGATTTCTTGCCAGTTGGGCGTTGTTGAGTAGCGTTCCCTGATTGTGCGCAAGCATGGTCCAAAGCCTGTCAAGTGTCACTGCAGGAATTCTTGGACCGAGTTGAGGTATATCTCTTTCCAGGTAAGTTTTGATAAAATCTTTTCGCCAATCCAGGCTATCCTCATCAGAACCAGCAAGCAGACTTTCAGGAAAGCCACCTCTAGCCCAAAGCGAGTTTTTATTTTCAGGAGCACTGGCAGTATATTCCAGCATGTCTATAGGAAACAACTCGCGATAAGCAATACGGCCAGCCAGGGATTCACCTGATTGTTGCAGGAGTGATAATGATGCAGAACCAAGGAGAAGAAATTGACCATTCTTTTTCCCGCGTCTGCGGCTTTTGTCAATGATGCCTCTTAAAGAAGCGAATAGTTCAGGCATTCGTTGCACTTCGTCAAGAATAATCAGTTTGTCTTTATTCTGGTCATAAAACGCTGTAAAGTCTTTTGCCTTTTCCAGGTCAAGGCGGTCTTCAAGGTCAAGGTAAACAGCCGGGATTGTCTCGGAAATGTCTAAAGCAAGCGTTGTTTTACCGATTTGACGTGGCCCTAACAACGCTACGCTGGGTGTCCTGGCGAGCGCACTGACGATTTGTGTATGGAGTCTTCGGGTTATCAACCCTGCAAATATAACATTAAATATTACATTTGCAGGGTTCAAAATCTTTTATTCTTATAGTCATTATTTAGCTCCTGGCAACATCACCCAAGCTGCTACTTTCCCGTTATCACAAATTGTTTTGTAATCAAAATATCCTTGCCGCTAACTCTGACAAAGTAGGATCCACTCGCAAGCGCATGCAATGGCACAATAACTATTTGGCCTGTATTGTTAGGCTGAAGACTTCGCTTTAAAACCATTTGGCCGACACTATTGTATATAATCATATCTACAGGTACAGGTGACCGGTAGCTTACCCAAATTAATGTCTTTGCAGGATTAGGAAATAATTTTAGGTAAAAATTTTCTAAAGTACCCCCCGAAATAACAGGTCCTGGACCTCGGATTGGATTTTTTATTTCGCAGATTGGATTACTGGCACAGAGTTCTGCTAACGCTGTTTCCAAACCAGTTATAGCTTTGAAAGCATCAATCTTACCATAGCCCGATATGTTGTTGGGAACCGGTCCGTTTACAGCAGTAAAGTCATCATTATAAGCCGAACTTTTTATCTTTTGAATAATCACATTCCTGGTAAGTGTTGAGTCGCTTTCCCAAATCAATGCCGCGATACCTGCAGCAATCGGGCTTGCTGCGCTGGTACCACTAAAAGACTGAAGGCTGGTATCGATGATAAACTGGTGACCCGTGTAGGTATCCATCCTGGACCTTGCAGCCAGCACATTTTCACCGGGGGCGATAATATCCGGTTTAACCCGGCCATCAAGTGTTGGCCCATGACTTGTGAAATAAGTTACCTGGCATGATGGAAAGGAACTCACTACTTCATTGTGAATATTACTCACATAGCATGAACGAATATTATAAGCACCTGTACTCAGTACAGTGAATGCATTAGACGGTATGCCCGTGGTATATTGATTGTCGGTAGACCGATATGTTGGATCATTGGGATAGGGATTGCGATCAAAAAAATAAATCGGGTGAAGATTGGCAAATGGATACCAGCCATGAACGGTTCCGATGCCTTTGAATATAAAACGGTAAAGATGGTCATCGAAAGGTATCCCGCCTGTTCCGGAACTATGCTCGAAAGTAGTTACGATCAGTTCATCATAGTCTTCATTGTAATGTGATGCTGAAAAAGTGATTGTTGAAGAAAGATGACTGGTTTTAGAATAGCTCTCGAATTGAACAGGCGCATTACTATCTATAATCGCAGCAATATTTACAAAAGGTGTCTGGTAAAATATTGAGTCGCGACTGATATTTGGATTGCCCACGTTCCCCAGTTTCGCTTCTGCGATACTGAATGAAAGGTTTGCACTGTGCTGCTTTGGAATAGTAAAATACATTGAAGCTTTATAAGCACAGCGGAAAAAACCAAAACTGGAGTCTTTATGGATAGGCATGCCACCCCAGTGTTTCCAGCTGTTCCCTGAATTGCCCGCAGAGACTGCAACCAGGATATCCGGCTTTTCTGAACAAAATTCATCAATTGCCCTCTCGACCATACTCTTTCCATCATGCGGGCCGCCATCAAGAACCCCGAGGCTGATATTAATCACGCATTTTTTATTGAGTGATCTGGCCCTGGAATAAATATATGCGATAGCGTCAATGAGCCGGTCAGATCTAAGAAGAGTATCAGCGAAAGCGGAAAGTGCCACTGAAACAATTGCTGCACCGGGCGCCGTGCCATTTTTACCGGCAGCCAGGCTGGTTACCGGGGTTCCATGTCCACCATAACCAAACAGCTTCTGCATGTTCAGTTCATTGATCCCCTTTTTATTGAAAAGATTCGCATAATGGTTGATAGAATCCTGTGTCCATACATGACCGTAACTATAACCAACCGGCGGATTTCCTCCCTGATCCATGTTCCAGAGTTCGGTCACCCTTGATTTGCCGTTAGAATCTAAAAAATCGGGATGAGAAATATCGAGTCCGTCGTCAATGACACCAATCAGCACATTCTTCCCGGTGAACCCTCGTGTTAATGGAGAATGGCCTTGAATAACCCGGTCGGCTGTAACGAGCCTCTTCATCGTGGTATCCAATTTAGTCAGCAACAGAGGCAATTCCATCCGCCGGATCGATTTTTCGGAAGCGAGGTTCCAAATTAGATTTATTGGTACATCAACAGTCATGATGTTTCCTGTCCTGGTGCGTAGGCGAACAATCTTTGGATTGAATGGAAGGCCGGTAGAACCTGGTTCAAGCTCGATAAACAGCGGGACATATGTAGTTCCGTGACGAGCTGTAATAAATCGTGGATCAGGCACATCTGCTGCCAGGAATGTTTTCAGGGAGGCGCTTAAGCGGGAAATCCCCGATGATTGGGCAATGGCATTCTGGACAACCAGCAGCCAAAAAATAGCGAGGGGCAGGTAGCGCAATTTGGGGGGAGTTTGTTGCCTGACAATGTTTTCGTCGGTATTGTTGCAAACAGATTGAAACTAGTTTCCATCAATGAAGATAAAATTAAGATTATAATAGGGTCTCATTGGAAATGTGGGCAGGCATTTAAATTATCCTCTTGGGGATTCAGACTATTGGGGAAGTTGAAAGTGGCTATTTTGTAAATAGTTCACTACTCGAGATCGCTGTCACCCGTTGAGTTTCCTTCCGCTTAAGTTATATGATAATCTAGAATGCCAAGCAAAGATTTCAATGTATGTTTTTCGACATCAACTTATCAACATGCAAAAAAAACGTTACCTTTTATGACTGCAAGCGATGACTACCAAGTTTATATAAAAATCTTATTCCTATGCCTTTTATTGATGACAAATATGGTGAAACAGCCCTCAGGGAATCGAAGCCGGCGCACATTTATGCTGTGTTAGTTGGAATCAATAACTACCCGGTTAAACCCCTTGGTGGTTGTATTAATGATGTGAATGCCGTTGAAGAGTATCTACAGAAAATGTATGGGACAAACAAAAATATAACGCTAAAGATTAAACGAATTACGGACGAGGATTCCATTAATCCTACAAGAGAAAATATTATTGCCGGTTTTGAACATTTCAACAACGCAGCTGAAAACGACACTTGCTTTTTTTACTATAGTGGTCATGGCTCCTGGTCACCCGCACCAAAAGAATTCTGGTCAGAGGTTGATATGCGCAGCGAATCATTTGTATGTATCGACAGCCGAGTACCGGGTGGAAAAGATCTGATGGATAAGGAAATGGGTTACCTGATCTGGAAAACGATGGCCGGTAAAAAACAAACACGGTTTATCGTAATTACAGATTGTTGCCATTGCGGTACTATAACTCGTGACTTGGAAGATAGTGGCATTACGGAACGCATGATGCCCTATGCGTCCGAAGCCGTCAGTTTTAAAGAATATCTCGGTTACGAATCGCGCGTTAACGGAATAAAATATTATAACCCGGAAAAAGATACTGTGACAGGTGAAATAAAAGCCACATTTCGTCAAGGCAACCATATTCATCTGGCTGCTTCCCGCGAAAATCAGACTGCAAAAGAACTCAATATTGATGGTGTGAAGCGGGGCGCCTTTACGTATTCTTTACTGAAAACATTACACTCTATCAATGGAAATATTTCTTATCAAGACTTGATTAAAAAAACGTTGCTTGTTTTAGAGAATCTAGTCTATGATCAACAACCCACTTTAAATCTTTACGAGAATGAAAAGACGGACTATACTAATGATTTTTTTCTAACACGGGCGAGCTATGAAAGAGAAATTCTAGAGAATAATTGGACGGAATTACCCGAATTAACTCAGTTGCCTGCTAGCAAGCGACCGTATGAGCTCGGCTTATACAGGAATAATATTGCCGGTTATTATAAAGAATCAAATTTTGAAAAACTTGATTTAAATGATGTTATTAATGACTTTAGGTATCTTGAAGATGAAGGTGGCGAATTGCACCAGCCTGCTTTCAGACTGTTTATCAAAAACACCAGCCAGGAGCCACTATGGGTCAGCAATGCATATCTCGGATTTGACAATAAAATATCGACAGACTTTTTTGAAATTATTGAGCGGCTAGCTCCGGGTAACAAAGCTTGGCTCACATTCGTCAATGAGGAATCACAGGAAGCCACCGTACTACTTAACATTGATGAAAAGTATGCCGAGTTGGGTTATAATGAAATCACGGAATATCTTAAGCTATTTATTTCAACACAGCCAATTGATCCTGACAAAGTAAAACAGGATGGCCTGGACATACCTGTTATGAAAACTAGATCAGGTGATTACCACAGCCCTTCGTCTATTGCTGCTAAAATTCCGGTAGGAGCCTTCAATTGGTACACGGAAACAATTGGATTCCGTATAATCCACCCCTCCCGGAAAAACAGACATTGAGCCAAGCAAAGCCACAACTTTACTATCAGTTACAATTGGTAGTCAAACGATGTATTGGTAACAATTAGGAGCATCACCGAACGCGTAGATGTAACCGGCTGGAAATATAGCGCAGAATTGGTTTAAGTATAGCAGACCGTATGAATTATTTCACCAACAAGGTTGTACTGGAGAAAATATCGACCATATGATCATTATTTTCCTTCCTGCCAAACTTTTGCTTGAGAATCAGGAGAATATTCAATTTGAATATGATGCCGATAATGTAGCATTTCTAAATGCATAATTGAGGTTTCCATTTGGGTTGATTTTTAGTAAAGGCTCTATCGAACATTTAAGTTGACTGGCATAAGATCAAAGTTTTAGATTTGTTAACTCCTTCGTCAATTTCGTCTCTAGATCTTTTATTGTTGTATAAGCCAAACATCGCTGGCCGCGTGTATCAAATGTGAGTTCTTTCGTATCCTTTACTAATAGGACCGTTTTTTTGTTTAGGCCCCAGGCATAACCTACTTCCAAATATACATTGGGATTTGCCGTAGTCAAGTCCGCTATTATTAAATCGGCAATTTGAATCCTTTCCTTAACAAACTCCATCACATCCCCAACAAAAGATTCAAGGTCTGCCCTTTCACATAAATAGCCACAAGATTTTACAGCTCCTTGAATTCCATAATGAAAACAGTCATCAAATTCAGAAGCGAAAGGCATAGCCACAAAAACACGCTTTTTATACACTGAATTGTCACCAGCGTTATTCAACACCTCAGACGAAGCCTCATCCAGTTGTTTTATCTCTTTACCATTATGCGAAATCGGGAACAAACTTTCGAGAACTATTCGAAGGCGTGTTACTCGTCCAAGTGATTGTTCCACAAAAATAATTTCTGAAAGACTCCTGGGTATATCTCCTTTATTGATACTTTCTAATATACCTCCTAGCTGACTTTCAAAGGCTTCGCATTCATCCAACCCATAGCCTGGTCCGTGAATTGTCATTAAAACAGTCTTAACTGACGGGTCTGAATCTCTTAAAGCAATTAGAGCGCTTTTTCCAAATTCTCGAATTTCCTTATACTGAAAATTCCTGAGATTCGCGACTCCCAGGAACATAACGCTGTTAGTGTTTGTGATTTTATAGCTATCGGTTAAAAAACTTTTTCCAATATCGGGAAGCTTGTTAGCAATTGGTTTTCCTAATCTTTCAAATTTAGTCACAACCTCTCGATCAAGACCATAAACTGCTTGTGCATACTTTAATACTAAAGTGTCAGCTTTTATTCTCAACGCGTCACCGTGTATAAGCGAAATATTTACACCTGATAAATTCATTTTGCTTGTACTCATAGTATAGCATTAGTAATTGAAATTGACCATTGGAGCTAGTTAAATATTATTAAGTTTATAAATCTCACTTATGTAAAATAAAAGCTGGAAGATACAAAAATCCAGAATCGGGATTCCCTAATAATATTGGCAAGCAAAAATGAAACACGACTATCTTTTCGCCCAACCATGGGAAACCATGGGAATCTTAGAAAATTTTCCATCCCCTCTGATTGTAAAATTTTCATCCTAGATTATGAACTTGCTACCCAACAATATTCCACCTATAACTGGGATTATAAACTTCGAAAAAACCAGTAAATTCGTTGTCAAATTTGGCTTCTGCTTCAAAATTATCCATTCCCCAAACAATGGTCATTTGAGTTAATTCCGGACCTACAATGTATTTACAATTAACTTGTTCTTTGGTTAAAAAATTTTTGTACACAAAGGTGTTTTTATCCTGGAAAGTAATAGTTTCATAATTATTCGCTTTTTTCCAAGTAGTATAAATGAGGAATTTTTGCAAATGATCTATAGACAATATCTTTCGAAATTGTTTCACAATTTCAGGAAAGTCGAAGCCGCCTGTGGTGCCTTTTGATCTTGAAAATTGTTGAACATCGTTTAGTATCTGGTTTAATAGCTGAATTTCAAGCCTATCTTTCTGAATTCCTATAGTTGACTGGTGCTTGATGCCAACCTTTTTCGCTATAGAATAGCGACGTTCTTTGTCATTTATAGTTTGTTCAATTACTAGCGAAAGCTCTTTAATAGACTTTTGAAGTTGCGACGGTTGCAATAAATGAGAGTACTGATATGTATAGTACTGATTTAAATCAAAGTATTGAGATGTGATGTCATCTTTAATTAGGATAAACTTTTTGTCTGATCGAAGTGCCCATCCTAACTCAAGAAATGTATTGGGATTTCCTGAGGACAAATCGCAAAGTACCAAATCTGCATCCTCAATTTTGTTCCAAATATTGTCCACAATTAATCGACTTTGCAAATCATCGTCGTCGCGCTGTACTTTAAAACCAGACTTTTCAAGCGCGGGGACAATCAACCCATCGTATACTTCAATCCAATGATTTGTATCATTAAGATATTTTTCGAGATCTCCCGGTTTGACTGTAAAAGGCATGATTACAAAACAAGCAGGTTGGTGTGAAACTACCGTACTTTCAATTACGCGGTAAGTTTTACCCGGAACTTTATTTACTCCCATTTTAATGATATTTTTCAATTATCTGATCGCTTTTGGACCCGAACTATCCATTGTGTCATTGCCAAAAGCGTTAATGAAAGTAACATTCGTAAAGACCTTCAGTACATTTGACTATCTAGCAATTTCTGAGAATGCTATAGTTAGGCTTATTAATTTGAAGTTAATACTTTTCAAGAAAAGGTGTCTGTTTCTCATCAGGGGTGTAAAGAGGTTTAACCTTAGGCCTCAGATATAATCCTCCACCGTTACCACTTTCAGGTATATATGGAATAACTTTATTAATTTACATTTGACTTGGCCTAGCAAATTCCCACCCTCGATAACTCATTACCAGGTACGACCTCCGATCACGACGGCAATATTTGAATAAATAAACCTGGAATTGAAATCAATAGTCTGCGCTGCTGAAACTCTAAAGCCTTTCATATGACCCAAAACCGCTCCATTCAACTAAATCACATTATAACCCCGCTTATACTGGCTGTTCTATTATCATCCTGTGCAGTCAGCGACACCGTCCTATCCCGCCATTATTCTGATCAGCCGGCCAAGGCCAAACAACTATCGCATGTGGGTAAAACGCATTGGTCATATTTCTGGGGATTGTTAAAGCAGGATGAATGGCCCGCGGGTTGCCAGGCCGGTAGTAACATGAGCAGGGTGAAAGTGAAAACGAATCCCGGCTTTATAATCATATCATTTCTTTCGCTTGGAATCGCCGTTCCTCAAAAACTGGAATGGGATTGTAGCCCGCCGGTCAGAAGTGATGGTGAGATCGGGAACTGAATTACTATCGATTGTGCGTTAGCGTTAGTTGCCCCTTAGCTCTTATACATGTTTTCCTTACTCAAAATAAATTCTCATCATCATGCCGACCTTACCAACGGGTGTGGAGCAATTTCATCCCGAAGAACCCTGGAGCAATGCACATCAGAATTTCACACATAAGTTTAAGCGGGGGGCTTCCTATGCACTTCGCGTGTTTTCTTCCCAATCTACCTTACCCGATTATAACGCAACAACTGCAAATATTCAGTTTTTAATTAAGCAGGCCATTGCCAACGGAACCACCTTACGCGCAATGGGTAATAACTGGTCGTTTTCAAAGGTTGCTGTCTGTAATGGTGGATTGATCAGCACAAAAGCACTCAATCTCCGGTTTCGCCTGGCGAATAGTTCTTTTGCGCCGGAATTTCTTGCATCAGGGAAAACCAAACAGGATGTTTTATTTGTGCAGTGCGGGATGACGATACTTGAACTTTCCGAATACCTGGAAACCATGTCAACTCCCCGCAGATGCCTTGTTGCCTGCGGTGGCAGCAATGGACAGTCGGTGGCAGGCGCTTCCTCAACCGGTACACATGGTGGTGCTTTACATACCGGTGCATTGCACGATGGCATCCTGGGCCTTCATATTGTGACAGGACCAGATACACATGTGTGGCTCGAACGATCTTCAAACCCGGTGGTATCGGATGAGTTTATAAACCGGCTCGGCGCAGTAAGAAAAACGGATGATGACCTGTTCAACGCAGCCTTAGTAAGCTTTGGAAGTTTCGGCGTAATTCACGGCATACTCCTCGAAACTGCACCATTGTTTTTGCTCGAAGAACACAGGTTCGATAATGTTGTAGTCAACGATGTATTGATCGCTGCAATACAATCACAGGATATAGCAGCACTTAAAACGATCATTCCAAACTGGCCGGAGGAAAGTGCTGAGCGCAGCTTGTATCACCTGGAACTCGCGATTAACCCGCATCAATTCGAGCACAACAATGCAGCTAAAGGTATTTATATCCGTACTTTTTATAAGATCCCCTGCCCCGACACTTATAAACCTGTGCACGACCCGGTTACAGGTGGTCTTACATATGCAGATGATACTATGGGCATTGTTTCTCAAATATTGGATAAGGTGGGATCAAACGTGAGTGCGTTGGTGATTAAACCACTGGTAAACGCACTTTTTAAATCTGCTTTACGTGCAGCTCAGCCAGCACCTAAGACCATGGGTGAAACGTTCAGGCACACACGATTTCGCGGACAGATTGCCAGCGCCGCTTTTGCGGTTGACTGCTCAAATGTATTTGCCGTTGTAGATATCATTTGTGCGCTTAATGAAAAAACGCCGCTTGCTGGTGGACTTGCTTTTCGCTTTGTAAAAGGAACAAAGGCCACGCTCGGTTTTACAAAGTTTCCCAAAACTTGTGTGATAGAAATGGATGGACTCGATGCAAAGGTGACAAGGGCTTTTTTTGAAAAGGTCTGGCTCACCCTGGAAGAAAAAAATATTCCTTATACACTTCACTGGGGTAAGATGAATTTTATTCTTAACGGCCCACGTGTAAGAAAGATGTATGGCGATGATAAAGTAAATGACTGGATAGAATCCCGGCACGAGCTACTTTCCGAACCTGCCAGGAAAGTATTTACCAATGATTTTATGGTTGAATGCGGGCTTGATATATGAAGTCAGGGCATTTAATTTAACTGCATTTCTGTTTTAGCTTACATTGACAGAATTATCTAAAGCTTTACATAATTCTGTCAACGTAAACAGTAACCCGGGATATCCCTTAGTAATAATTTTAATAACCGCGAGCGCATTCTGAACTATTTCTTTGGCAGTATTGGGTAAGGAGTATCATATCCCTTAACCGAATGCCACAAGATCAGGTTTAGCGTATCTTCATCCGCTTCATCGATAGCTAAATTCATTTCCATTGATTTTTCTGCCCAGTATTTTTGCTTGCCAGACAGGGTTGTCAATTTAGGATTCATCTCATCAAGCGGAATTAAATTAGGCAATACTTTATAGGGTGTAAAATCGGGTTCGCTTGTAAAACAATCCACCATTGGCGTTGCTATCAAATCAAACTGGCTCATGGGAGCAACCCCTAAAATCAGTTGAATAGTCCGCAGAATACTGTTCTGATTATAAAGTGTACTCACTACAGATTTTCTCTTCGTATATGGACTAATGCAAAATGATATTGTTCTTCTTCCGTCTACGTGATCAAGACCATTCTGCGCATCGTCCTCAATCACAAAGATCACCGTCTCCTTCCAGAATTTGCTCTTGCTTACGGCTTCAACTATTCTTCCGAGTGCCAGATCATTATCGGCTACCATAGCCCGCGGTGTTGGAAAATCTTCCTGCGTGGCTGATGTGTGGTCGTTTGGCAAAGACATGATCATGAAGTTGGGGAAGGAATCATTTTTTTCAAATGCATTAAGTTCCTTAATAAATTCCGTTGCTTTATACTGGTCGTTTATGGTGCGGGGAGAGCCGGTATAGGTAGGACACACATAGGGCCTTATGGTATGAAGTCTTGCGGACGCATGTATTTTTATTTTGCCTGTTCCCTCTTTATAATCCTTGTAAATGTCCATCCACGTCGCATTTTCAGGTGTCACTTTATCCTGTACGAATTCACCGTATGTCCGAAATTTAAGACCCGATTTTATCACATTATCCCAAATAAAGCCTGAGGATGCAAACACCAGGGGATCATCCCCGCTCCAGGGATAACTTCGTGCGAAATCCGGGAAGGCTTTTTCGAGGTAATCTGTTACATATCCCTGGCTGGTCCATTGATGCCCTTCAGCGCTTTTCACGCCATTGCAATACATATTATCCAGCAATACGAACTGCTCGGCAAGAGAATGGTGATTGGGAGAAATCTTCCTACCGAATTGACACAATGTGCTGTCTCCGTTACCCTGCGGCATGTCGCCAAGTACCTGGTCGTAGGTCCTGTTCTCTTTAACAATATAGATAACGTGCTTAAATACTGATTTCTCGCCTGGCCTGGTGGGAACAGGAACTAATTTTTCTTTTACCTGTTCAAGAGGAATGCTCCTTGCAATCCCGGGCAACCGCATATTCGTAGCGGCTTTAATAGTATAGGTTTCCAAAGTGCTTTTATCAGGCACGGTAATAAAAGAAACTGAACCCAGTTGATCAGTAACGCTGTGGCCGTTTGGCCTGTTGCCTGTCTGCCTGCTGCCAACACCCTTTGTATTAGCTACAATAAGTTCCCTTCCATTATCCGACAAAATAACCGCACTCGGATACCAGCCTGTCGGTATCAGTCCTTTGACCTTGCCGGTGGAAAGATCAATAACTGCTAACACATTATTACCGGCATTGGCCACATAAAGTGTTTTTCCATCAGCAGAAAGAGTTAAAGCATTTGGCGCGCTTCCAAAAGGCAGCTCCTGCATTGGTTTCGTGCTAATTGTTCTTATAACCTTATCGGATTTGGTATTAATTACAGAGACGAGGTCGCTGTTTGCATTAGCCACATATAATTCTGTACTGTCCTGTGAAAAGGTCATCCCGCTCGGATGCAGATTCACAGTCAGTTCCTTAATTACTTTATTAGTGACCAGGTCAATTACCGAAACTGTACCCGATGAAGCGATACCTGTTTTTTTATCAACAACAACCGGGCTTCCCGAAGAAAAACTTGTAAGGTCTTTCGAATTTGGTCGTCGGCCACCCCAGTTGGTAACATAAGCCTTGTTCTGTTTAAGAACTACTGAGTAAGGTGCAATCCCGACTGGAATTTTCCTTTCAAGTTTCCCCGTCTTTAAATTAACTATGCCTATTTCGTTATTTCGATTCAGGGCCACATAAATGATCTCATTCTTATTGTCAATCGCAAACCCTCCGGGATATGACCCTTTTTGTACCCGGTCAAAAAATGCCTCTTCCTTAAAGGCGATAGCGGGAAGTTCTATTGCATCATCCCAATTAAATGAACTTCCATTTTTTTGACTTGCAGAACGGAGAAAACCTTTGGAATCGGTAGTCCAGACTTTCTTATCGCCCGCCCCCCAGCCTATTCCATTATAAGAATTGCCTACACCTTTCGGTAGTTCAAGCGTCTGTATTATTGAACGCGTTTTTACGTTGAAGAATACTATACCTGACATGTTTTTCACGGCCATTATCGTTCCTTCAGAATTTAATGCAATATCCACAGGTCGTCCGGGGAAAGTCTGCGTATACCCAACCGGATCGATTATTTGTGATGTACCGACAATATAGCTGCCATCTTCCTGGGGCCCCACAACAGCCTGCCCGTGAAAAGAATCCCTGCTTTTTTCTGGCGGAGTTCCAAATTTCGGTTTCTCATTTCCGGTAGTTTGCCCCAGGCACAATAACGAGACCAGAACGGAGAGAATAGTTAAATATGAATATTTCATTTTGATTTTCAGTTTTTACTTGTAGCCCTGGTTCTGAATAATTTTGCCGGCGCTTGCATCAACTTGTTCCAACGGGATCGGGAACAATAAATGATGCGGCTTGATATCCAGGACAAATGCAGAGCCTCCTACGGCTGTGGACATTACTTCAAGAGCCCTTCCGGTCCTTAGCAGGTCGAACCACCTGTGATTTTCAAATGTTAGTTCCAGTCTTCTTTCAAGTTCAATTGCAGTGCGGAAACTTTTCTGATCGGGTAAAGTAGACTGATCATAAACGGATGCACCTGCCCTTTGCCTTACCTGATTCAGGTAATTAAATGCATTGCCATTGTTATAACCGATCTCATTAAGGGCTTCGGCTGCCATCAGCAAAACATCAGCATACCTGAGTACAACAACATTAGAACCGAAAGATCCATCAGCGCCCCTGACGGCTTTTTGTTTTGCAAACTTTGGAGAATTGAAAGTTGTATCTACTGATGCATCAAATCTTTTGTCACTATTGTTGACAAATAATTTCAGCATATTAGCTGATGGCCAGTTATTACCGTCCCCTGAAGAAAACAGACCACCATCTCCTCCTCCCTCTCCAAACGCATCACTTTTATACTGGATCTCGAAAATCGATTCAATATTATTTTCATTTTCCACACCAAACACCTTTGCAAAATCAGGCACCAGCTTATATGTTCCTGAACTGATGATATTTGCCAATTCTGCATTGGCTTTTACAAAATCTTTTCTTGTTAAATACACTTTTCCAAGAAGCGTTCTGGCGGAACCTTTGGTAGCACGTCCTATATCGTTTGCCCCGCTCCATTTAACAGGAAGCGCTGCAATCGCGTCTTCAAGATCAGTAATGATCTGGGTGTACACCTTATCAACGGGATCTCTCTGATGAACAAAGGCTTCGAACGGATCATCGATCTCATCAACGATCAATGGAACATCTCCCCATATTCTTACCATGTTGAAATACAATAACGCCCTGATGAATTTAACTTCACCCTTCCTGTTCTCTTTGATGCCATCGTTCATCGTAACTGCATCAATTCTGTTCAGAATAATATTGCATCGCTGGATATCCCTGTAGCAACCATTCCAGGTATCGTTCAAAATAAAATTACTGGAGGCGAGCGTAAAATTATCAAAATCAGCATTGGCTCCCCCGTTGCCGGTAGTGTTGCTATTATAAGAATTATCTGATGGAACTTCCATGAAATAAGCGAAGTTTCCCGAATACAAACCCTGAAGCCCATCGTAAGTGCCGATCACTGCCTGCGCAATGTCCGTTTCTGTTTTATAGAATGCTTCAATGCTTTGATCCGAAATTGGCACCAGGTTTATAAAGTCTTTACTGCAGCCTGTGCATGCTGCTATGATTATAAGAGTATATAGCTTTTTCATTATTTAATTCTTTGAATAAATCAAAATGATATATTAATCCCTGCTATGAAGGACCTGGCAACGGGGTAATTTCCGAACTCCTCTCCTGCTCTTATAGCATCACCGAAATTGCTTGATACTTCAGGGTTATATCCTGAATAACTGGTCCATGTAAATGGGTTTAGCGCTGATAAGTATATCCGGGCAGAGGCACCGTGCACGCTCTTTAATAACCTGGATGGGAAAGAATACCCAAGAGAAAGATTCCTTACCCTTACGAATGATCCGTCTTCTACATGCCAACTTGATGGTCTTGTATGGCTTTGTGAACCTACTCCCCAAACAGGGCGGGGTGCATCTTCGTTCAGATAGACGGCTAAATTGTTGCCCCATGTTTCAGCAAGATACCTGTGCATTGCATTGAACATTTCATTGCCCTGTTTAGCCTGGATATTGAAACCAAGATCAAAGCTCCTGAACCTGAGGGTACTATTGAACCCCCAGGTAAAATCGGGATTGTTGTCACCAAGAATCACCCTATCATCAGCATTCACCACTTTATCATTATTAACATCGGCATATATAAAATCGCCTACGTCCTGGTTCACTCCCTGCAGATGTGGTGTGTTATCAAATTGTTCACGTGTTTGAAATGTTCCCAATACCTTGTATCCAAAATACGAACCGATGGGTTCACCTACACGAACAATGAATGCAGGTTCCGTTAATCCACCGCTTGCAAGGAATTGTTCCTGGCCAGGGCCTAATGAGATAACCTTGTTCCTGTTCGTGGAAAAATTAAAATTGCCTGACCAGGTCAGGTTGGAGGTTATGCGCTGATCCGTCGAAATCATAAATTCAAATCCCTTATTTTCAATTTCTCCGATATTGCGTAAAGAATTGCTGAAACCGGAAGAGCCCGGCACTTTTACATCCAATAAAAGGTCGTTGGTGTTCGACTTATAATAATCAGCTGTAAAATTTACCTTGCCTCCAAAAAGTCCAATGTCGAGCCCTACATCTATTGTCCTGGTGGTTTCCCACGACAGGTCAGCATTGGGTGAGGTGACGGGCGACAGGCCGTTCTGGCCATTATTTCCTAAAGGATAATTGGTAGCTCCCAACAAAGCTGTGCCTCCGTAATAAGGAATATCAGTATTGCCTGTAAGGCCATAACTCGCTCTCAGCTTCAGATCGCTTACAGCAGAAAGCTTCGGAAAAAACGGTTCTGAAGAAATTCTCCAGCCGCCTGAGAATGACGGAAACCATCCCCACTTGCTGTTCTTGCCAAACCTTGATGAGCCGTCTCTTCTTACAGATGTTGTAAACAGGTATTTATCATCGAAGGAATAAGACAAGCGCCCGAAATAGGAAAGAAGCGACCATTCTCTTTTTTCCGAATACCCATTCGTGCTGCTTGCTCCGTTCAAAGTGGTCACATTATCATTAGGAAAATTGCGTCCTTCCAGGTACTGACGCGAGTTGACCTCTTTCTGACTGGTAAATCCCAATAAGCCATTGAATTTATGATCGTTGATGGACTTATCATAAACCAGCGTGTTTTCCGACAATATGTTAAATGTTGAAGAATTATTTGTGAACGCATAGTTCATTGTCGAAGTTGGTGCAGGCTCAGCGGCAGAGTTCAAAACCTTGGGCCGGTAAAAGAAGCGGTCCATATAATTGATATCTAATCCCAAAGAAGTTTTAAATGTGAGGTTCTTTAAAATGTCCACCTCGAGAAATGTATTTCCCAACAACCTTGAATGCGCAAGAGTGTTATCAATCATTTCGGCCAGCGCTACGGGATTTTCTATGGTTGCAACATTTGATTCTCCTGATCGTTGTGTGTTCAGCATTCCACCGAGCGCCAAACTGCCATCAGCATTTCTTACAGGAAGGTTTGGATGATACATAAGACCTATGATGATCACACCTTCCTTACCATGATTTTTTTCTGTTTGCACTATTTTATGCGATGAATAGGATGGATTCAAATTTGCGCCGATCCTTACGGAATTGGTCAGATTGGTTTCGAAATTTATTCTTCCGCTATATCGTTTCATCCCGGAATTCACAACTATTCCCTGCTGGTTCATGTAATTCCCCGAAACGTAATACCTGGTTTTGCCTGTTCCTCCGCCGGCTGATATTTCGTAATTCTGCGTAGGTGCATTCCTGAATATCTCATCCTGCCAGTCGGTATCCGTCAACCCTGTTTCACCGTTCAGATATGGAAGCAAATAACTTGGATATCTTTCCTGCGGCCCCCTGATATTTAATGGGTCGTCTGGTGAATTGTTTGCCGGATCCTTAAATACCCAGGCCAGATCTCTTGTACGTTTGGTATACTCGGCAAACTGCTGTGCGTTCATCACATCAATTTTTTTAGTGACCTGCTGAACCCCTGCGTAAGCACTGAAATTAATTTGCGCCTTCTCACCTTTTTTGCCTTTTTTGGTCGTGATAAGGACCACGCCATTCGATCCCCTTGAGCCATATATGGCTGCGGAAGCGGCGTCTTTAAGTACTTCTACCGACTCAATATCATCGGGATTGATCGTGCTTAACGGGTTAACAACATAAGGAGCGTCGAAGGTTGAGTTTGATGATTGTCCTTGTGAAAAGCGATCACCGAGGCTGGAGGAGATCGGTACGCCATCCACAACTATCAGCGGACCATTTCCGCCACTAATTGAAGATATTCCCCTGATGTTAATTGAAACTGCTCCTCCCGGTGCACCGTTGGATTGTGAGATATCCACCCCAGGTATCCGGCCCGCGAGACCCTGGTCAAAACTGGCTATTGGTTGGCCCCTCAATGCTTCCCCTTTAACCTGTCCTATGGAAGAGGTTAGGTCTCTCTTACTTCTTGTTCCGTAACCGACTACTACTACTTTGTCGAGATCTGAAGTAGCTTCCACTAATTGAACATTAATAATAGTACTGCCGTTGATTTGAATGTCCTGACTTGCAAAACCAACAGCAGAGACCTGCAAGATGCTATTGTCTTCAGCATTGATTAAAAAATTTCCGTTTGCGTCAGTTGAAGTTATTTTATTAGTTCCCTTAACTGCGACGGTAGCACCATCCAACGGCTCATTTTTGCTATTCATTACGCGTCCCCTGATACTGATGGGAAGTACTGCAGGAATAGATTTGACAAGTCTGCCGGTGTCCTGTTTCTGCCCGATGACGACGGTATTCTCTATGATTTTCCAGGCAAGCGGTTGATTAACAAAACACATATCCAGGACTGCTTCAATGGAGGCATTTTTCACGTCAACGGTTACGGGCAATGTATTTTTCATCAACTGCTTGTCATACAGGAATTGCAAATTTGATTGAACTTTGATTTGCTTTAAGACATTTTCAAGAGAAGCATTTTTTACTTTCATTGAAATTTGCTGCGCCAACGTTCCCGCACTGACATGTAGAAAGCCCACGATAAGCAATAACCCCGTCATTTTCATAATCAGCAATGTTTTTGTAGATAACCGGTACTTGAAAGTCGGAGGTTGGCGATTAATAGCCTTTAATTCCATAATTTTGAAGAGGTTTGGGTTAAACGATAATTGTACATTTCGCAAAAAATTACTGATTCGGTGATCCTAAACTCTTCCGCTGCGGGGCGCAATCCTGTAGCGGTTTTTTATTTAGACATCACTATGATCTTCTTGTTTTCAATCCGGAATCGAACGCCGGTAAAGGCCAGCATCTTTAACACCCCGGATGCATTTATATTTCTTGAAATATTTCCTACAAGCTCTATATCGGGCACATCGCCTTCGAAAATAACTTCGGTATCATACCACCTCGACAATTGTCTCATTACAACTTCCAGGCTTGTGCCTTCGAAGTGAAAAAAACCATTTTTCCAGGCCAGCACTTCTTCAATATTCGCGTCATTGATGATCTTAATCTTGCTGTTAGCACTGATGGAGGCCTGTTGGCCGGCAACCAAAATTTCAGATGACCTGGCATGAATTATCCGGATACTTCCTTCTATCAATGTGGTATTGATAAGGGGTTCATCCTTGTAGGAGCTGATATTGAAATGAGTTCCCAAAACCCTGACCTCGGTTTGATCATTAATGGCAACAATAAATGGTTTTGATATATCCCTTGCAACTTCAAAATAGGCTTCTCCTGTAATCGATACTCTTCGGGTATCGTTAGAAAAACTAACAGGGAATGTGATGGATGACGCGGCGTTCAGCCAAACCAGTGTACCATCGGGTAGCTGAAGACGATACTGGCCTCCTCTCGGAGTTGTCATAGTGTTGTATTCGTTCACATCGTCCCTGGCACCATGGTTGGTGTAACTGACCTGTCCCTCAGCAACCTTAATTATTTTTGAATTTCCCTGCGTGCCCAAGCTACCGTTCTTTGCATCGTCGAGATCTATCGTTAAGCCATTAGACAGGGTGAGTACCGCTTTATTACTACCGGGTGGCACGTCAGTCAGGCTGATCGCAGTCTTATCCGGAATTTTTTCCGAAGGCTTCTTGTTATTTATAAATATAAAAGCGCCGACGGTAAACAATATTAACAGTGTTGCGGCATATTCAAGCCAGCGCGTTTTGCGAACAGGTATTTGATGGACAGTTTCTTTTTGTTTGTTTCTCTCAATGATACGGTCCAGCAGCTTTTTACGCAATTCCGCCTCCGAAGTAGCTAACGCCTGGGGTATTTGTACAGGTAGTTCCGGAAGACTATTATACCAATCAGCATACTCCTGTGCTTCGTCTACATTTATCGTTCCGTTTAGCCACTTTTCAGCTAGTTCCTGGTGTCGCTTTGTATTTTCCTGGTCGTTGATAATTTATCCTTTGCTACTATAGTCAATCAAATAAACCAAATCCCCCTTTATTTTAAAAAAAAAATAAAGCGTCAAGAGCATAAGGGATATGAAGGGAAACCGTGAGTATGCCTATTAAACCTGTAGCCAACGTTTGAACGGCACGAGCTATATTGCGTTCTACTGCCTTGGAAGAAATATTCATTACTGAAGCTATTTCCTTATGAGAGCAACCCTCGTCTTTGTTTAGCCTGAATGCCAAACGTGCTTTTTCGGGAAGTTGTTCTATTAATATTGCAAGTCTGTCCTTCAATTCTTCGAAGCTTAACCACTCTTCAGTTGAATTTACTCCTTGGGGAAGCGTGGCAAGCATTTGCTTCTCATATTCTGTTGCACGCTTTCTCCTTGCCAGTATATTTATTACTTTATATTTGATGGCTACTGCTAAATAAGCGCTTATCTCGCCTTTCAGCTCCAGACTTAAGCGGCGCTCCCACAGATCGCAGAAAATATCCTGTACTGATTCTTCAACCGCGGTCAGGTCATTTAATTTATTTGCTCCTATGAAGTATATCTTCTTCCAATAACGGTCATACAATTCAGTAAACGCCGATTCATCACTATTTTTAAGCATTCTCACTAATTCCCGGTCACTGTATTGTGAATATCTGGTCAAAGTTTTGGTTTGTATTGTTATATAGGCAGGTGAGGCAACCCTTGATTTGATAAACTGGAACAGAAGTATTTGAAAAAGCAAAAGTAGGTGGTGAGCGATATTAAATGGCAAAGGCAATTATTACCAAATTGATAAGTCTTTAATTGGCTTGAAGAGACCTGAGCAATGGCCTTCTGTTGAAGCAATGAACATTATTACTATGTGATGCTTTTTCAAAATAATGCCTGGCGACAATGACAGTACTCCTCTTCGTAAAATAAAAATAAACAGTTGAACCTTTTTATTTCAATCAATGCTGGTTACCGACGATAAAGTAAATGACTGGATAGAATCCAGGCCCGAGTTACTTTCCGAAGCTACCAGGAAGGCATTTACCAATGATTTTCTGCTGAATGCGGGCTTGATAGATAAATTTGAATGCTGGAAATATTTGAAGAATAAACTTTATTTCAATAAAATTTGAAGTTTAAATCTTTTTAAACAATCCCACAAATTCTCCATTCCTTATTTCCAACTGCACATCTGTACCATCCCTGAATAAAGTACAATTGAACTGCATCCTGACCTTTACACAATAAGTACCAATCACATCATAGTTATCTTCAACACTTATGAACTTAAAACTGCTTGTTGCAGGTTGCCTGGCAGAATCGTGTGTACTGCGCCAACTACGGCCCATCTTATCTCTCCAGCCAATATCAATGCCATTTTTATTATCAGGCCTGGTATATGGATATGTTCCCGGGGTAAAAAATGCCTTGAATTGAGCATCAGTGGACTTCAGATATCCAGGCATCATTCCCTTTGTAACGCCGAAAGCGGTTACTCCTAAAGGCATCGGGTCCGCAGTATGATAGATTGCAGCGTTAATGGAGACCTCATCATCTCCGGCAAGTCCCGAACCAGCTTCGAAATCACCCGGATCAGTCACGGCTTCAAAATAATTCTCACCACCTATCGTTGCTTTATAATAGTATACACCCACAGCGCCTGGACCTGACTCATCCGCAGCTTTTACTGCGACTTTAAAAGTACAGTTTGCAGTACCGATCGACAATGGGAACTCAGCAATACCATTTGAATTTGGAGTTCCGGTTGCAATAAGAATAACCTGTTGCTTGCCGGTGGTGGTAAAATTACCTGAGTTACCAAATTTAAAACTTTTTACCGTGCTGGTATTGCAGGTCCAGGTCCCGGGCAGCGTAACTTCTACTGTTAATACCACAAAGCTCGTTAGCGCAAGGGCCTTTCGTGCTATATAACTGCCATGTGTAACCGCATCTGAACAATGTCCGCCGGCGGGTACAAGAATAATTTAGATGTTCCGGATACTGAACCGGTAGCGGTTACATTTACAATCCCGGCTCCGCTTTTATTTACGGATAGATTACTATTTCCTGCAGCAGTTGTTTCAAAAGATCTTTCTCTCTGGCATCCTGTAACCACTAATAGAATTAAGAAAAACAATATTGCAATCACGCGATTAAGAACACACCCAGGGTATAACATATAAACTTATTTGTTTTTTAAAACTCAGGTGTGCGACCAGGGCTTTCGGTTAGCTGTTTTAGTAAACGGCAGAACCCTGAATCAAAAATTCAATATTTCTTGCTTAACTCAAAAAATTCACGTGAAAGCAGCAACGATTTATATAATTTTTATGAAATGCGGATTGGCAAATTTTTTTGCTATGATGTTTATTTGCTTCTTTGAATCCAAAATAAAAGAGCAATCAGCATCAGCAATGGCTTCTGCTCTCCTGTTTTAATAGAGCACTCATTGATGCAGGAAACATTGTTGTAAACTCACTGATAATTCAATATCATTACACAATGCGGGAAATAATACTTGAACAATTATTAAAAATCGAAACCGACTGCCGGGTAAAGATTTTATATGCCTGCGAATCGGGCTCAAGAGCCTGGGGCTTCGCATCTCCTGACAGCGATTTTGATGTTCGGTTTATATACAGCAGAAACCCCAGGGAATACCTCAGGATAAATGATGCACATTCTGTGATCGATCTACCTATAAACGAATTGCTGGATATCGGAGGATGGGACCTTAGGAAAGCACTCAGACTTTATCTGAAATCAAATGGTCCATTTTACGAATGGCTACAATCACCTATCGTATATATGGACACCCATGGATTAAAACAGGAACTTTTAAGCCTGAAAAATAAATATTTTTCACCAAGAGCCGGGTCACATCACTATCTATCAATGGCAACCAATGTTATTGAAAATGACATGAATTCAGAACAGGTAAAATTAAAGAAATATTTTTATGCACTCAGATCGTTACTGGCGGCTCAATGGATTATACAAAATAAGGAAACGCCGCCAATGGAGTTTGGTCAATTGAGAACCTTAGTAACAGATAGTAAATTCCATACTGAGGTTGATAAACTGCTGGAACTTAAAAAAGCATCCACTGAAAAAGAAATGATAAATCATGTGAGTATCCTGCAAAATTGGATGACCGAAAAGCTGTCAGAATTGAAAGTGTTATCTGGCATTTTTTTACCACTCAGGAATGAAACCGAAGAGCTCGATGGCATCTTCACGAAACATATCGGATATGACTTATGAACGTCTTCAAAACGAGCCGCAACATCTGCTACTTAAATGTATCAGCGGAAGCAAAGCTTATAATTTAGATCAGCCGGGTTCGGACACTGATTATAAAGGGATATATGTGCTGCCACAACATGAGTTATATGGCTTAAGATATACGGAACAGGTGGCAAATGAAACAAACGATGAAGTCTTTTATGAAGTAGGCAGGTTTGTTGAACTTTTGTGTAAGAACAATCCAAATATTCTTGAGTTGTTAGCATCTCCTTCCGATACTATTGTATACAGGCATCCATTAATTAGTTTAATCCATCCCGATAGATTTCTTTCAAAGCTTTGTAAAGACAGTTTTGCCGGTTATGCACAAACGCAGATAAAAAAGGCGAAGGGCTTAAATAAGAAAATTAATCGCCCAATAGAACTGGAGCGGAAATCAGTGCTTGATTTCTGCTGGATCTATAATGATGCCAGATATGAGGATGCTGGATATAAAGATGCTAAAACGATGCCTTTAGCGGACTGGTTAAGGTTTCAGCAGATAAACCAGCAAGATTGCGGTCTTTCAAAACTTCCACATTTCAGGGACAGCTATTTGATTTTTATCAACGATCAGTTTCCCGAACCGGTTTTACTAAGAGGTATTATCTCCGGTCCCGAATCAAACGATGTTCAGTTAAGCAGTATTCCGGAAGATCTCATACCAACTGGTATTCTTCATTTCAATAAAGATGCATATTCTGTTCACTGCCGGGAATACCGGGAATACCAGGAATGGCTGGCAAACCGGAATGACACCAGGTTCGTGGAGACCCAAAAACATGGCCAGAACTATGATGCCAAACATATGATGCATACTTTTCGTTTATTAGCAATGGCAGGGGAAATTGCGCAGTTCAAGGAAATCAGGGTTCATCGGCACGACCGTGAATTTTTGTTGAAAATCAGGAGCGGAGCATTTCAATTTGAAGAATTAATGGAAATGGTAGAAGCAAAGATCAGGCACATTGAGCAACTTTATAATGAAAGTGACTTGCCCGAGCTACCTGATGAAAATGAAGGTGAGCGCGTTTTGATAGCGATCCGGGAAGCGTTTTACTCAAGCCCTGCCCTGCAACAATAAGCGCTATCCCTACCCTGTAACAATCACCGTAATCCCACCCTTAACAATACCTGTGCTGGTATTTGTATTCACAATATTAACTGCAATGGCTTCGCCGGGCTTAAGACCAAATTGCGGAACCTGGATACTCAATTTAGTTTGCTGCATAAACGCACTCATTTTTCGCTTCTGCGCAAACAATTCTTTGAATTTTGAGGGTCTTGCTTTACCGGCACCTATCTCAGCAATAGCATTTGTGTAAGCCCTTGTAATTTTTGCTTGTTCGTGAATGTCTGGCCCCTCTCCCTTCGAAATTACTGCAAAACCGACCCGCCCCCTTTTCATAGTAAGCTCGCGTTTTTCAGTCAATACTTTTATCTCGCCACGGGTAAATAATGCGGCTGAAGCATCTTCTTTGAAAGTGAATTTGCCCAATGCCTGTTCACCAAGCCCAATAATATCTTTCATGGCTACCGGTAAAAACTGAATTACCTCGTCGGTGTTTGGCATATGGACCAGGTTGAAATTATAGTTTGCGGCCTGGCCTACGATGTTCAGATTTTTCTGACCTGTATGCCGGTCAGTTACAGGATCAAGAGCAAAAATATCATGTGGTTTATCGAGCGGACTAAAAGAAAATGTCCTGGCGAAAAAGCATTTATGACCAGCTTCTTCCGGTGGCACGCGGTAGATGAAATCTGCTTCACCGATGCCATTAGCAAGTAGCAAACCATCCATCTGGGTAACCCCTATAGCAGTTGCAAACCGGGTGTCAAATCCAAGGCTTGGATCGGTGAGATAAAACTCAACCTTCGGATAAGGCACTGTTACATCACCGCGGTTATACAATTTACATCTCACCCGGTAGGTAGCACCGGCCTGGAGTTGGTTTGTTACTATTGGGGTTGTACCAGTAATCGGGGTAAAGCTGATATCAGGTGTGTTCCAGAAATTCATAGAGGGCAAAGGCCGGTTCCCCAGATCCCCGTCATAAGTCCGGATGAAAAGAAATGAGCTATCGTTAAATATTTGAGGACGACGCTGCTTACGGGAAACAGATTTGTACAATTCGCCTATGGCTGTTACTCCACCAGGAGTATAGGCGTCGCGACGTTTATTGAGTTCGGCTATGAGGGCCTGGAGCTTTTTACTATTTTCGGACATGATAATATTTGTATAGGTAATTATATCGGTGACTATATGGACGGTTTGTCCTGGAATTTATAATGATGATTTTCAGTTGTATACTATGGAGCTATAAACTGCAACTCCACCGGTGTGATGGGCTGGCCGCTTTCCTGTTGACGATGCTGTTCTAGTTCTTTCGGTTCTTCACGATCGTTAGAGCGTTGTGTCCAGCATGTATAGGCATAGCCGCGGTCGGCATCAAGGTTGAAGTCGGGAATTTTTGAGCCGTTTTTCCAGCGATCATAAATTTCTTCCGTAAGCATAAGGGCATTCCCAAGAGTAGGTGATTTTTTTGCAGCAATTTGTTTTCGAATAATCGCCCTGAATTCATCTTCATTGCCCGAAAGGGTAGCCAGCTCGTCTATAAATTGTTGGTTCAATGGTATGTCCCCGAACGCATACCATAAAGAAGTTTTATCAAAATACGAATCAGGGGCTCCCATCACGGAACCTGGTTCGCTTGGTGTTGCTCCGGGTGGATAAGCCAGGTGTTTCTCGCGATGGTAAAGGTCTGCAAGGAAGCCGCCGGATGGCAGAATCACATTCATTTTTGGCAACATATTTTTCAGATCACCTGCCACAACTCCATTTGGATCAGGGAATGATGTATTCTTAAACTGGCCGAATCTGGGTTCATCCAGGTGCTCCTGCATTGGGTACGCAAGACCGTTTAATGAAACAGCCAGCCGGAAGTTTTGGAAAGCATTATACAGCTGCTCATAAATCAGGCAGGCCGCAGCGCGTATACCCGCTACCGTGAGAGTTGTAATTGCGCCAAGTACTGCATCAATAAGCGCAGCAGCCGCGGCCACAGCGGCAGCCACGAGGGCGGCAAGTGCCAACAAAATATCCAGGAAACTAAAACTGCCGGCGTTATCAATAGCATCTTCGAGCCAGTCTCCTATGTCACCCAGGTTATCCATGGCAGTATCCCACACTTCTTCTAATTCAGCCGACAACGAATAGGGCACCGGCTTTGGCAGGGTACCTGTATCGGTGGAACTTCTAAACCATTTGTAATATAGCCGGTAAGCATTATTTACATCAGTGGTGGTGATGTTCTTTCCATATTCGTTGTCATCAGCATCCCCGTTTTTATAGATTTTATTGATAGTATCTACTATAAGTTGGGCCAGATCGGCCGGCATATGCGAATTGGCATTGGGTATTTCATCCTCATCGCCGGGATCAGATACAGTTCCGTCAAAATTAAAATTATAATTCACATGCGTCTTCGAACGGTTCCAGTCTTCTGTAGTATGATTCAGGTGATTAAAAACATCCTGGTAATTCTCTCCCGTTTTATGACGTGCAGACTGATTACGATAAGGGCCACCATCATTGATATTTACATAGGCATGACCAACAGTATCTGCCGTTACATGGGTAAGATAACCCGTGGCATATAAATGAAGCGGGGAATCAGCAGGCGCGGCATCAAGCAGGGCTTTTGCAAAACGGGCTGTTTTACGATAATGCATCACATCGAACCACCACCAGGCATTCTTCGCTTGTCCATCCCTGTAAGGATGTTCGAGTACACTGTAAACATCAAAGTCAGACACAAACTTCTTTATCCATTCAGTAACATTCGCCATCAATCCATCAACAACTGCCTGCATATCACCAAACAGTTGCTGTAACTCAGTGAGGGTTGACGAATTCTGAACTACTTCGTCGGCAGCAGCACCTACCGCCTCAAGGGCATCAAGAACAGGTTGCGGTACCAGGTCAAGTAATGCCTTTTTAAAATCTTCAAAGGCATCATATACTTCGTAATATAATTCCACAGCATCACCAATTCCGGCGGGCCAGTCCTTAGTATTAAAGAAAAGAAAATCCGGTCCCTGGCAACCCAGGAACAGGTAGGGATGATTCTTTTTGTCCTGGAGTAATTTTTGAAGATTAAGATAATCGGCCATGGGACCAAGTCCTGTGCCGTTATTGATGTTTTGTCTCAGCCTGTTGGCAATCATGTGATGTAATGCGGGTCCTGGCATAGCAACTACTTTTATAGATTTGATTGATTTAAGAAATGTGACGCTGGCCTCTGCAATCGCAGTGCCTCCTGCAATCACAGTGTATACGATGGTCGGTGGCTGGTTACTACGGATTTATTTATGGAAGAGGTTTCGTTTTGTAAGGGGCAGATAAAGCTAGAACTTATTAAAAGATCGCCAATACCCTTTAAGTTGTATTTATTAATCTTATAGAAAGTTTGCTATTAGTGTACAAACGCCGGCCTCCTTGTGATTATTATGAAAACAGTTTAACTCTACTTTGTCAAATTAGTTCTTTGATTTTTTTTAGGGACGAAACGCTTATCACAAAAGGAATTCGCGTAAATTAGCGGTAAGAAAAAAGCAACACCCCACGAGTAGAATCCCACGGGGTGTAAATAAAAAAAATTATGGGACGAAAATATATAATTTTCGGCTCGTAGAGAGCCGTTTATTGAGTTTTCTTTCCGGCTTTGAAAGTTTGTTTAAGACACTTACCCGCAACGTTTCCTTCAATGCGCTGATTTATCTCAAAGGATTATTACTCTGTCGTCGACGCAATTGTCAGATGATGGCCGAAGAACTGCAGCAATCGAACTCTCAAAATCTTCATCATTTCATCACAGCTTCCAGGTGGAACTGTGAGCGTGTAATGGACGTCGTAACCGTCAGTTTTGCGCAGCAGTTGAACACCCTTAATCTGGCTGACGATACTTGTCTGATTATTGATGAATCGGGTAATCCAAAAAAGGGCAAACATTCAGCGGCGGTAAAGCGTCAATACTGTGGCCAAAGCGGTAAAATCGATAATTGCCAGGTTGGCGTTTTTGGAGCTTTATGTGGAGGCTCGCTGGTAAATTTAGTACAGGCCAAATTATCGGGAACAAGTGATAGTGGCAGCAAAATTGACCAGGCAAAACAAATCATTACTCATGTCACTAAACAGTTAGATGTAAAAGTTAGGTGGGTATGTTTTGATGCTTTTTATGGAAGGGATGCAGCGCTGCTGGCCGACTTGATACAGGAGCTGGATTTTGTAGCCGATGTTCCGGATAATTTGAGTATTTGGTTAGAGGCATTTCAAATGAGAGTCCCAAAGAATGAACCAGGAAAGCGAGGTAGAAAACATGTGTTTGCAAAACCCAATAAAGCGTCGGTAAGCATAAAACAATATAGCAGTATGCTTAAAGACAACGATTGGAAATATCTGGTAATAAGACATCAGAGCGGATTAAGAAAATTGAAAGCATGGTTTCATGCCAGACCTGTTTATATATTAAATCCACTCACTGGCCGAAGACAACAACTTACTTTATTAATACGAGCCGATAAAGACGGCACCATTAAATATAGTTTATGTCACTGTTCGCATTGCGACATCCGGGAACTTGCTTATCGCCAAAGCAAAAGGTACTTTGTAGAGAAAGCGTTTCGTGAAGGAAAAAAAGAATTAGGACTGAACGAATACCAAACCCGCAGCGAAGAAAGCTGGCATAAACATATGGCAATGATCATGCTTGGACAGCTGTTCCTAAACCAGGAAAAACATATCATTACCAACAATCAAATCTGTGGCTGACATCACAAGATGTGCTCAAAAGTTTAAAAAATGTACTCGGTTTTGTGAAAACCACTCTGGAAGACTTTCTGAATGAAATCATTACCAAGCAACCGCCAGGTAAGGGTTTGCTAAAGAAGCAACTATATTTAAGAATTTGACAAAGTAGAATTAACTTAAAATCATAAAGTGATGAAAGAATTTGTTTTATTTTTCAGACAACCATATTATCATTAGAAAAAAACCACCCTTGCACTGTTATCTCTTTCAGGTATATATAAGAAGAAATAAAACTATTATTTCAACGCATTTATGCAGCCCACGCATTATGACCCAGCGATAATTAACGAGCTCATAAGCAATACGCGAAAAGCGACCGCGAAGACAGAAGCGTTTTATTGAAAATAAGGAGCGGAATTTTGCTTTTAGAAGGACTAATAGAAATGGTAAATTAAAAAAATTGAAAGGGAGCGGGTGTCGATAGCGATTCGGAAAAAGTTCAACCGCGGCAATCCGTTGAAGAAACCCACGGCCTTGAGGGAGTCAACGACCCGAGTGAATTTCCTGTTGGGCCAGCGTCTATGCGAGCCTGCTTGTGGATCCGCCGCAATCATTGTAATTAACCCTCCATTCAGACTATCCGCCGCTAATTGACCAAATGCATATTTAGTTATTGAGGCTTCTGGCTCTTTTGCTACAATCGAATTAATTCCATCTTGAGCATTGGTTAATATCTCCATAGGTACCGGTCTAAGCCATCGACCCTGCTCCCTTGCTTTATGCATTCATATTTAATAATTTTCATAACGGTTCTTCTCTGATAGGAATGATAACATCTGCTTCTACCTCAATACGATTAGAAATTTCAATCAACTCGTAAATCTCATTTTCTTTGCTGATTGCTTCTAAGCTGATAACGAGTGCGAATGGCAATTCCTGAACCGTATCTTTATCCCATCCTTTATGGCCCACCACAGCGAAGGATAATTCTTCAGGTAAAATGTTTGATTTTAAAATTGTCCAATCTTTTTGAGTTGCACTATCCTGTCGTTTAAAATTAGCAACTCGCCCGTAAGCTGGAGAAGTAGATATTGTCCACCGTATAGATTTTGGATCAATTGGTTCTTCGTCAGGGTCGTTCATGTTCTTAAGCACCCTGCTAGAAAAGATTTGAAAATTTTCTCCAAGCTTGGAAGTCTCCCAAGTTAACCAAGATCCAAAATAAGACTTTAGCCGTCTTCTTGTTCGACGGGGTGTAGCTGTATAAGATAATGTAACTTCAACCAGAATGTCGAAGTCTTTACCAGCACGTCTGAGCTCCTTCGGTATGTTTACCGAGTACAAATTGGCCTGTTGTGCTGATACAACACCCTCTGTAACAAAAGTTATCCTGTATGGGTTGCTTTCCAAAGCCCTGCCTATATCGGGTATGCCATATCCTAAAACACGCAATGCTGCATCGTTAGGATTATGAAATACGTGTTCCGGCAACCTTGCAGACTGAATGACAAGCGCCTTATATAAAAGTGTGCTGTCATTAGGAAATTTTTTGGCTAATTGAGCAATAATGTGTCCAACTTTTGGAGCCGCAAAGGATGTGCCTACCGCAAATCCAGTCCTGTTAGCCCCTGTTTTGACAACGTGTGCAGACGTCGTGTTGTGCTGGGTAATTAAAAATCCGTTTTTTTCCCGAAGAAAGTCTCCGCCGTATTCAACCACATCCGGTTTTATACAACCCCACATGCCGGGTCCGCTCCGGGAGAATGAAGAGACATAGCCGCGTTTTCCAAAAGATGCCCGGTCGACGTCTTCAAATTCATTAACGCAAACAGATCCCACCGTTAGCCCTAGAAAGCTTTGAGCAGGATTGGCAACCCTTGAAGACGGCTCCAATAAATAATCAGGATATTGTCTCCCTGCCAGCAAGTGATCAGCAACTCCAGGTCTTTGGTGCTGGCCAGTACTACTTCTTATATTTCCACACGCAAGTAAAAATAAAATCTTCCGCTCATGAATTAATTTATCAATCGTGGCGGCCCATGCAGACATATGAATTGTGCGGCAAGCCCCTCTTGATGCGATCGACATATTAAAAATCCGTACGCTGCTAAATTCATCAGCAATCTGTTCCATCAATTCAGGCGGATACAAGCTAGGGGGAAGAAAGTTTCCTGTATCAAGGATTCTTGCATTCACCAAAAAGCAGGGCGGCTGAAAGCTTCCACTTCCAGGAATATCATTGCCAAATAGAATAGCGCCTGCCACTTTTGTGCCATGCCCTCCATCAGTTACTTGGTCCGATGTCGTGTTTTCATATGGAACATAGTTCCTGGAATATGCGCTTAGCACCGCAGGCGCTAATAGGATATGTTGCTCCTGTAAACCACTATCAATGACACAAATAGTGGGAGAATTATCTTCCGGGCGGAGAATCTCTATATCCTCCGGATTATCAAATTCACTCACCGGTTCGCCTCCATCTACCTGGTCACTTTCACTGATTTCAAAAATATAAGCATATCCCCTAATCAGATCTTTTAAAGCCTGGCCAGACATGCGTGCTCGGAACCCGAAGCTGTCCCTTAGATCGATAAAGCTGCTAAGCAACAGACCACCATAAATATTGACAATGAAATTCGAAAGATAATCCTGCCTTGAACTAGCTATTTCATCCCTTTCCAATTCCGCACTTTGGAGATTGCTTCGCCAACGGTCAAGACGTACCTCGTACTGGCTATCTGTCTCGGCTACACGTTGATGCCGGAAAGGTTTTTGTTTAATTCCAGGGGGGGTCTTTTGTTGGTATTTGGATCGCGCTAGTTTGAAGTTTTCATCCGATTCAGCCTCAACTCTAACTGGACGCTCAGGTGCTTTTAAGTAACAGGCAATTGAAATGTCAACATCAAATTGATCATTGTCGCGAATTCCGGCAATATATTTTTCTCTTAAGCTTTCTGATAAAATATAGTCTACCCGCCATTGGATACCATGAACAATTTGCCAAAGTTTTGCGGCTTGGTCTTTAGACCTACCTTGTTCATTTATAAACTGTTCTATTTTTTCACCTAGTGAATGAAAGTTATCTGTATTTGCGCCAATAATAAATCCATTCTCCTCTTCTGAGATGATTTCAATACCAAAACCCTTTAATGCTTCAATATCAAAATCTTTGGGATCTACCTGCAGAAGCAATGACACGATATTAGCTTCAAAAACTGGTTGCAATCCCAACTGTTCCCTTTCTTTCAAAAAAACAGCATGATTTTGCAGTAGTGCTTTGGACTCAATAGCCAATTGGGTGCCATGATTCGTACGGTTATTTAGATTAGCTTCAGTTTGCGGCTCAATTGTATTTTCAAATGCCCGGCCAGCAAATTTATAACGGCCATCAAGTTTCTGTCTAAGATTTAAATGCGGAAAATCAGGCATTAATTATTTATTGTACAGCTGGTTTTCAGAAAACGATTGATCAAAGAATTCATTTCTGATTACTCCATCACCCTGGATTACAGAAAACTTTGCAGCGTCTGTTGCAACTTTAACAACCAATGCCGAAGAAAACCCTACCAACCGTTCTGCCACAATGCTCCAAGTCACATTTTTATCGCATTTCATTGATGCCAAAGTCGACTTTAAGAGACGTTGTATTTCTGGCTTTCCGGGTTTGGGTAGTTCAATAATATCATCAAACCTTCTGAAAATTGCTTTGTCGATGGTACCTTCGAGATTGGTCGTGGCGATAATCAATCCGGGTCCGGAAAAATCCTCCAAAACATTCAATAAAATATTAACAACACGGTGCATTTCACCAACATCGTGTTTACCATCCCTTGACTTTGCAATGAAATCGAATTCGTCCAGTAATAATACGCAGGCAAAAGTCTTAATAGACTCAAAAAGTTTTGACAAATTACTGGCGGATTCTCCCAAATAAGAAGATACAATCGCTTCAAACTTTACTTTCAAAAATGGTAAGCCAATATTCCAGGCTATGCGTTCTGCACTCATACTTTTGCCGCAGCCAGGATAACCATGAAACAGAATGCGCCTTCTAGGTTGAAGTCCAAAATGTGCCAATCTTTCCCGAGCCAAAAATTCCTTTTCAATCCGTGCTATCTTTTCCTCAGTATCTTTTGACAAGATCATTTCGTGACGCAAAGAATCCCTTTGCACCTGAATAGCCAAGGGAATATTACTTCTTTTGTCCGTAGGAATCAAAACCGAATTGCCGAAAATATTCCTTAATTCCCCTTTAATAGATTGATTTGCCTTAATGTTCTTTGATAGAATACCTTTTAAACGCTCAGCCAGCCGACCATGTCCCTTTCTTCGTTCATCCTCAATAATTGATTCTGCCACCAAAACGATGTCATCGTCAGGGTCTCCATCAATAGATCGAAAAAGACGTAACAGCAAATCCTGATTCATAGACTTTAGGTAATTCTGCGAAACAAATATATCAATATTAAAAGCTATTTCAGGCTAAAAAAAACCAATACTTGAAATCACAATTGCCTTACTTCCAAAAAGATAGAATATTCTCCTGCGAACTATATTTATTGAAAGGTTAAAAGTGTTATTCTCACGGATTAAATCTAAAGTCAGTCAAGGGAATAAATAGATCCCTTTCCCTGACAACCGGAAATGTATGGCAATCATAGAGAATAGGGATTTTGAATTTCTGTGCAAACTCTTTGATGCAATCGAAATCTGGTTTTGCAGTAAATTCAAATATCATGTTATAGCTTTCTCCATTATTAGGGCAGTTTTTGGCAGTCAACCTTTAGCGTTTCAAAAGCTGACCATTTAGCCATTGCTCAAAAAGGCATAGCCCAGATTATTCATATCGTTTTTCATGAAGCTAAAATAAAATTTAAATATTAACAGCCTAACGCCGTCGGGCCGGGTTTGAATAACGCCAGGTTTACCAAAGCTATCAAAATAAGGAATTGATCTGACTTGCAACTTTTCCGCAAATATTTCAATGCCATAATCACTTAACTCGTCCCGCAGGCCTTCGGTGAAGGCTTCAACACCAAATTTCGAAGCCAGGTAAGGAACCATGGCATTTTACAATCAATCAATAAACCGTTTTAACTGTTTTGGACGAGTTTTTTAGGTAGTGTATTAAGTCTACACATCTACCAATTTCCAGCTCATTAAAAATCTTGGTCATGCTTGAGTGGATTAGCCCTTGCCAGGCGCAGTAGAAGTACGATCTCGAGTAAAGTTTATGTTTATCATAGTTATTGCAGGCAATTATGAGACCCACAAGAACACCTTATGCAGAATTAATTTAACAGCAATTCAAAAGATATAGGCGCATGGTCTGAAATCATATGCGCTTCTTTCAATGTGGAAAATGACTGATAGAATGGGATCATCTTTGCATCCCTGGTTATAACCTTCGATTTATTAAAGAAAGCATTGTCGAATTCAGAAGCAAGACACTCGCCCTTGAAATATTCCCTTTTGATTGTGGTTTTCTGGTTTCGCAGAATAGGTGAATATCCCATTCCCTTCAAAGGATTGAACACGGTATGGCTTTGAGGGAGGTTGAAGTCACCGCAAAATATGAGGTTGAGATCAGGATACCTGGCAGGCAAAAACCTGAAATATCTTACCTCTGTTTCCGGTTGTTTTGATTTAGTGATAGCGTGAAAATTTACAAGGGTAAACTCCTTACCGCTTTTATTGAAGGTGGCATAATATGGCTCCCTGTCTATCTCCAACTTGTAATGTTGTTCCAGCCATGCGGATCCGACTTTCTTTATTTTAGAAGGTTTCCATAAATATGCATAGCGTTCTGTTTTATAAGAATCACCATAAGTAGGGTCGCTGACACTGTAATCCCATTTTGCTCCCTTCCGGTTTAGTTCATCATTTAAACGGGCGACTGCTTGTGCTCCTCCAAAACCAGCAACAACTTCCTGCAGCAAAATGATATCATAATCTCTAAGTGTATTGGCTATAAATGCAATCTCCTGGTCACTCTTAGTCTTGCCAAAATCACGGATGTTCCATGAACATACTTTTACCGGTTCTCCATTATCAAAAGAAACAAATGAAAATATAACTGAGGATATAAGGAAACCAGAAAGAAAGATTATAAATTTTTTCACATTAAAGCGCTTAGGCTTCAAACGCTTCAACCTTTGTTTGATTGTGATTACTAAATTATTTTAATATCCTGCGGGTTGTATTTTACCTTGAATTGACTATGTTAACGTGCTTATTTTCTTTTGCAGACTTATAGATAGCTTCGACTATTTCAATGGCTTTCCTGGCTTCTGTTCCATCAATTTCGAAAGTCCTGCCTTGTTCGATGGCCTCAATGAAGGCACCGATATTTCTTGCATGTGGTTCAAAGGGTATGGCTTTAGGATCTGAAGCGCCACCGCCGCCCTCAACGTTTGCAAATTGTTTTCGTATTGCGGCATCATCTTCCTGCTCCTCTGCAAATTGCCAGTTTTCAAAACTGTTGTCCAACATAGTTACAGTTCCCTTTGTGCCGGTAATAAATAACCGGCGGAACTGGCCTGGGAAAGAAGCAGTGGATCCATAGATATTACCTAAAGCATTATTTTTAAATCGCAAGGTAGCGGTGGCAGTATCTTCTACTTCTATATCATGTCCCAAAGTAGCTATATATGCATGCAAAGATTCAACAGGTCCCATAAGGTACTGAAGTAAATCAACCATATGAACGGCTTGGTTCATCAAAGCACCTCCACCGTCCAGTTTCCAGGTACCATGCCAACTTCCTTTGTAGTAGTCTTCGTTTCGCCACCAGGGAACCTGGATGGATGCATGCGTAATTGTGCCAAAGCGGCCTGAGTCTACGGCTCTCTTTAGATGACGTACGCTGTCATGGTACCGGTAATTAAAAATGCCACCAAGATAAGTGCCCGCTTCTGCATGAGCGGCAATCATTTTATCAATCCTTTCCAGTGTTATTTCTATTGGTTTCTCACATAATACATGTTTACCATTCCGGGCAGCTTCAATAGCGGGAGCCAAATGTGCGCCACTGGGCGTAGCAATGGTCACGATATCTATATCCGGGCTTGATAGCAGTTCCGCACTGGTTAAAAACTGCGGACACCTGTATTTATTCGCCAATGCCCGGGTCTTCTCAGCATTCGTACCATAAACCCCGGCAATTGTGGCATTTGCCAGGCTCGAGATTGCTTTCGCATGAAAATCAGCAATCATACCTGAGCCTATAATACCGAATTTCCATTTTGTCATAAAGCAAATCTACAAAAACGTACTGCTTTCCTTATCTAAAAATAATATCGCACCCATATGGTTCCGGATAATGGTCGAAGGATGTATTTCACTAATCTCTTTTCTTAAAGTATTGAAAACGGCATTTGCTTTCGCTTTCCCGGGAACGATACAGTAAACAAAACGGGCTTTCATTAAAGCAGGAATAGTTAAGGTAATTGCACTGGGTGGTACATGCGATAGAAATTCAAAACATTTATCATTCACCTGTTGCATTCTGCTGGCCATATCCAAATCAACAAGCTTAACCAATGCGTCGTCTTCAAAATCAGCTACATGTGGATCATTAAAAGCTATATGGCCATTTTCACCGATCCCCATACAAACTATATCAACCGGGTAGCGTTTAAGCAGCCCTGTGTAACGTGAAATTTCATCCTGTATGTCTTTTGCGTTACCATCTATATAATTCACTGAATGAAAAGGAAGTTTGGAAAAAAGGCTCAACTTAAGAAAATTACCAAAATTCTGCGGAGCATTCCCTGGCAATCCCAGGTATTCATCCATATGAAACGCATTCACCCTTTGCCATTCGATATCTCTTTTAGTTGCGAGTGTGGCGAGAAATTCATTTTGTGAAGGTGCAGATGCAAATATTATATTTACATAATCCTGCACTTCAAGTATTTCCCGTATTTTTTCGCTTACCAGCTCCGCTGCGGCCTCGCCCATAATCTGTCTATTATTATAGATCCTTACGTCAAGACCCGGTGCTTCTATAACTTCACTCATTTTTTTTGTTTTTATTATGCTCCTATTTTGCTTCTTATTCCAATTCCGACTTTACTCTAATTTTATTTTTGATTTAATCTTATTAACTAAGATAGAACCTCGAATTCTGTTTAGTAATTATATCTATTGGCATAAAATATATATTATCAACAACTGCATCAAACACTAAAGTCTGGTATAGTGCCATGATGCCCCTATAACCCTGTTCTTTCGGTTTGTCGCAAATAAGAAAGTCGATGCTCCCGTTCTCTAAATAATATATATTTTGCTTAATAAAATCATACCCGATTAAAAGAATATGCGGCAACTCCAGTTTTACTAAATAGCGTGCTACTGTAGAAACCCTGGAATTGGTGACAAACATTAATTTAATATCCGGATCAGTTTCCATTATTTTTGAAAGGGTTTTTGCTACGGAATCATAGTCCGTATTCTTGATATCCGTTTTTAATATTTTGATCTTTTTAGCGCTGTTTTCAAAATAATCATATACCCCTTTTTCCTTTCTAAGTAATTCATGATCCTTTTCAATTTCTTTGGAAATATTTACAATTAATATTTTATCGCCTTCCGCTAGTAAATAATTTGCCAGATGAGCAGCTACCGATCCACTCTGAAACAAATCCGGACCTATATAGCATAAGGAGTTTTGTTTTGGTAGGTCAGAGTTTATCAGGACATAAGGAATTTTTAATTCATCACAGGACTTTAAAAACGCTATTGATTCTTCAATAAATGAAGGAGCCAGTAATATTCCATCAGGATGGCTGTCAAGAACCAGACGGGTGGCTTCTAAAAAAGAATCTTTCTTATTGAGATTAAAGAAGTATTTGCTGATATTAATACCGTTTTGTTTTATTTCTAACTCAGCCTGCTCAACACCTCTAAGCGGTGCCTCCCAGAAATCTGTTTCTTCTGAAACTTCCGGGATCAACACAGCAAAATTTAATATTTTGCGGGAGGCAAGACGCCGCGCAAAAACGTTTGGTGTATAGCCAAGTTCATCGATAATACGATCAATATTTTCTTTTGTTTTTTTGGAAACACCCGGTCGATTATGAATAACCCGGTCAACCGTGGCAATAGAAACCTTCGCTAATCGCGCAATTTCTTTGATACCAAAATTGTCGGAATCATTATTTGTTTTCATTGGTACTTAAAATTGTTGCAAATATAAATTTTGATATTCATTGCCCATAATTAAGATATTCGTGACAAGGATGAAACTCAATTTTTCAGGGCCTTCTCAAGGGCCTGTGTTGTGGTGTAATATTTTGTTATCATACTGGATACCTCCCATTCAGGCATAGAGCCTTGCTGAAGATATTGCAGATACTTGTTGGTAACGAACTCATAGTTCATTTCACGAAGTTTAAGATACTTCTCAGGAACAATCACTTCCCATCCTTTATTTGTTTCTTTTAAGGTTATTCCAGGAAATTTTCTCTCTATTTTTAGTAATGTATTAGGAAGGGATTGTTGAATTTTTCTTTTTGCCTCGGGGCTAATTGCTTCAATAAATAAAGTAAGATTATACTGTTGCTCCTTTCCCTGCCTTGTAACTAAATTCGCCAAAGTACCGTGAAAAATGGAATTGTGAGTGTCACTATTTCCGTCAGTGGCCTTTACATCCCATTGCATTATAATTTTTGCATGAACTCCTTTTAAGGTATAGTTCATCTCACCATTTGCATACACATTTAAAATACTGTCTTCTATATCCTTTTCAAGAAAGCTGGGGTAGTGATCACTGTTAGTAATAGCCTTAAATTGGGTAGGGTTGATCCTGGTGGCCCATCTTTTTGCAGAAATCATTTTTACATCTTGCTTGTACTTGAAAATTGTCTCGGGAAAGCAGGCAGATTGAATCAGGTCCACCATATGAGTAGTTACATCGACGATGCCATTTCCTTCCTGTTCTATGTCAAAATACCATACGGGACGAATCAGCGGGGCACCCGCCACATATTTCAGAAAATAATGCACCCGTTTCATTTCCACAGCAGGTTGTTCCAGGGTACCTTGTTTTAACTTACCAAACAGTTCCGGCATTTGCATAAATTCCTTTTGCAGCATGTTGGTAATTTCATAACGGCTGGTCATGATATCATATAATAATACCTTTTTTTTCGCTGCCTCCGAAAAGGCATTTCTCAGCACTTCAAAATCGGTGGTTTTGATGGCCATTGGTTTATCGGCAAGTACGTTCAGTCCTGCATCAACTGACCTTTTTATGTACTCCGTTTTCTTCCTGTTGTTTCCAGCTATCACAACAACGCCTCCGGGTTTTTCTGCTTTAAGCATTTTGTCAAGGTAGTCCGGACCTGTATATAATTTTTCTTTCCAGGCTGTAGGATCCTGGGAACGCGTATTGAACTTGTTTATAACTTCCAAATGAGCTTTAACATCAGGTCCATCCGGCGCATATACATCCACGGTACTATCAATTTGTGGAAACATTGATTTCTGCAATAGGGCTGCATGGTAATGCCCGGGATCTAAAGTGATCAATCGTGTCAGACCAGCTTTCGTTGACGGTTTCTTAGAAGTCGGTTCTTTAAAACTGGTTTGCGCCTGCAGGCAGCCAGCTATGCAGAAAATTAAAAAAAATAAGCTTTTTATCCTAAGAACCGGCTCTCGCCACGCAACTGCCTGTGAAAAATTAAAATCATTCATGTAAATAAGTTTTCTATTCCTTTATCAATTCTAAATCGCCAAACCTATATGGGGAGCGGAACGGCGAGGCATTAACCCAGTCAAATAGTTTTCCGTTATCTCCATTTGCAAAATTGAATCCCAACTTTTTTCCCGATGCGGGTTCTACACCAAGTTCTTTCCATGAAATTGCTATTTCGACACTATACCCGGTATCCTTATCGGTATTATCATTTAATGATCCACGGATAGTAAGCGCATATACTGCATTCCCATTCCAGTTTGGATCCGTCCGGCAATCAATAGTCCCCCGGTCATCTTTTTTTTGTCCCAATAGATTGATATGATAAATGATGTCATCGGTATCCCAACATGAATCCTTGCGATTCCGGGTATCGATCAGGAACTCAACCATATCATCAAGATAAAGCTCCGGGTGATCAGGACTTGATTGCAACGCTGCTAAATTCACATCTTCCACGATAAAGGCCAGGTACAAAAAGTTTTTATTCCACATCGATTGAAACGACATCTTATTATTACTTTTTCTTCTGAAGCTATCAATAATTGTAGTTGATGCACATTTCGACCATTCTTTCAGATCCCCATCAATAGAAATTTTTGTTGGGGCATACTCACTGAATAGCGTCCTGGTGCCCCGTGCGTCCGGGATGCCCGGTGCATCCGGATTGTCCGGTTTATATAAGCCGGCGATAATACAAATCACCAGGTGCATCCAAATCATTCCAATCAATTTAAATTTACGTTTTCAAAGGGTACTTATCAGAGCTGGTTTTGCATAGGCTACTTTTCAGAGTTTGGGTCTATCGGTTTCAATTTCCAACTGGTACTTGTTAGAATTTGACCGATTTAATCTTTGGTTTTTCAAAGGCTACTTTTCAGAGCTTTAGGTGGAGGTCGATCGGTTTCATTTTTGGCGTAAGAAAATGAATTATCAACCAGGCAAGTAAAAATGAACTTCCACAAACAATAAAAATGATATTGTATCCAGCCACGATGTTGCCTATACTTTTATAATGATCCAGGATAAAGCCTATGAAAATGGGAAAGAGCACACTGCCTATGGCTCCTGCCATTCCGCCCAGCCCCACTACGGAGCTAATCGCTTTCTTTGGAAACATGTCCGGAACAATGGCAAAAATATTTGCACTCCAGGCCTGGTTGGCGGCAACAGAAAGGCTGATCAGGGTCACGACTACCCACATATCTGTTGTGTACCTGGTAACCAAAATTGGAAGCACACAAAATGCAGCTATTAATAAGGCAGTTTTACGGGCTTTATAAACCGGCCATCCTATTTTTATGAGCCAGGAAGACAGATAGCCACCACCAATACTTCCTATCATAGTACCTGCATACACGATGACAAGTGGAATACTAGGTTCTTTCAGATTAAGACTGAAGTAAGAATTAAAATAAGAGGGCAACCAGAATAAAAAGAAAAACCAGATTGGGTCCGTAAAAAATTTCCCGGCTATAAAGGCCCATGTCTGGCGATAAGTTAACAATTTCCCCCAGCTAACCGAGCCGGTGTTTTCTTCATCTTTATCATCTGCATCACTTACTATATATTCAGATTCGCTTTTACTTAAACGTGGTTGTTCAGAGGGTATTTTGTAAAAAAAGCGCCATAAGATTAACCAGATAAAACCAAAGGATCCTGTTATAATAAAGGCAGATTGCCAGCCATAAGAAGCTAACAGCCATGGAACCAGCATTGGGCCAACACAAGCGCCTATATTAGAACCTGAATCTAAAATTCCAATTGCCAGCGCCCTTTCCTTTTTAGGGAACCATTCTGCTGTTGTTTTCACTCCCGCAGGATAATTTCCTGATTCTCCTAAACCAAGGAAAGCCCTTGCCACACCAAAACCAAGAGTCGTCTTTACAGCGGCATGTAGCATGGCTGCAATGCTCCAAACCGTAACTGAAATAGTATAACCAAGCTTCGTACCAATCCGATCAATTATTTTCCCATATACAAGCTGCCCAATTGCATAACAGGCAGTAAAAGCCATTACAATCCTGCTGTAGTCAGTCTCTGTCCAATTAAAAACTTTTTCTAATTCAGGTTTCAATAAACCAAAGATCTGCCTGTCAATATAATTTATAGTAGTAGCCGTAAATAACAGAAAGGCAACAAACCATCGATAATTTCCCGTTTTCGTTTTTATCATTTTAGGATACTATTAATATGACACATGTTGTTTGGATTCATTAGCCTCATACACTACCGTTCCTCCGACTACCGTTTTTTTGATATTTATTTTTGAGTTCTCGATGGTGAATAGTACCAGGTCGGCCCTTAATCCTTCTCTAATAGCTCCCCTGTCTCTTAATGAATAAAGCGCAGCTGCATTCGTGCTTCCCATCTGAAACGCTTCTGCCATGGTGCATCCTGTTACTTTCATTACATTGGCCACTCCCCTGGTAACAGGTGAAGCAGATCCGCTTAATGAATTCCGGGCGAGGTAAATCACCGCGCCATCAGTAGTAAGCTGGATAGTATCTCCTTCTGAATTCAGGTATTTGCCAGGTTCCATTCCCGCATAACGATCTACGTCAGAAGTTATAATTGTTTTTAAAGGGCCTTTCACTTTATAAAACACCCGGATCTCTTCCGGAAGAAGATGGAAGCCATCACCAATAATACTGATCATCAGGCGGTCATCGGATAACTGGGACCATAGCGGGTTTTCATGACGGTTAATTGTATTTGCCAAAGCGTTTCCGAGGTGTGTGGCTATTCTTGCTCCCTTGTCTATAGCTTCTTTAACCAATGCCGCGGAAGCGTTATGGTGACCTAAACCAATAACAATATTTTTTTCCTTACATTTTGCGATAAAATCCATGGCACCTTCAGCTTCAGGTGCAAGGGTGACCTGCAGAATATTGTTATCAGATGCCTCGTAAAGTTTCATGAATGATGCCCAATCAGCTTTTCGCACATATTCTAATGCATGGGCGCCACGGTATCCGTTTTCTTTTGAAATATAGGGACCCTCGAGGTGATAACCGGCAATAGATCCTTTTGTGGCAGTGTCCGCTTTTGCTTTTGCCAGTATGGATAAGTTTTTTAAAAGATTTTCCTGGCTATTGGTCCGCAATGTCGGCAAATAAGTCGTTACTCCAGCCTTCCATAATTCCTTTGTTACCTTGATTGCATCTTCCTTTGTAAAAGGCAGATCACCCAATGAAAATGATACTCCAATATAACCATTAACCTGGTTATCGATAAGTCCCGGACCTATATAAAGATTTTTATTTTTTTCGGACAGGCTTTTTATTCGTGTAACACGGGTGATTTTTCCATTTACTACTTCCACACGCACCGGCGATTGATCAAGATAAAACAGGCCCTCAAATACTCCCGATTTTTCCGCTGTTTCCTTTAGCTCATGTTTCAAGGGCCTGCCAGAAGTTAATATCACTGTCATACAGCAAACAAAGATTATCCATCTAAAGACTATTGTTTGTTTTCTCCCGGCTGAAAAACTTTTGCCAAACTTATTATTCGATTTGCTGAACTTCATTTGATTACTATCGTATTTATATCCCCTACCAAACTTCAATTGATCACTATCCCATTATAATTGCGATCTGTTAGCTGGTTATGAGCCAAATTGATTCTATTAAACAGCTGCCAAAATTCCCCTGAAATGCCCCATACTTTCTGCCAACGCCATTGCTGGATCCTTTTGCCTGTTTTCCAATCCACACATGCCTGAATACTTCGTTTTCCGCAAGGCCTTTACAAAAGCGACGAAATCTATTTTCCCCCAACCATTATTCACGGCCTTTCCTTCACGGGTAGGTGCATCTACATCCTTGAAATGAACATCATAAATACGATCATGGTATTTGAGGAACATTGCAGCGGGATCATGTCCGCAGCGAAATGTATGACCAATATCCATGCAGATACCAAGTATCTTATCCATGTTTTTTATTTTGTCATAGGTACTGTCTATATCAGGAAACAGCAGATCTTCTGGTCCATGATTATGTATTGCGACAGGAATATTATATTGTTTTGCTTTCTTCTCCACGTAAGGAAGCAATTCATATTTTGGTACACCAACAATCATTTTTACTCCTGTTTTTTTGGTGTATTCAAATGCATCATCAATTTCTTTTTCTGTTCTCATATAAATTACACCCAATGCTGTAACAGAAATTCCGGCTGCTTTGAATTTTCCCATAACCTGGTCAATTTGTTCCTGCGAACTATTATAAGGCAGCTGAAAATCTTTGAGTGCAACATTTGTAACCCTTATGCCTTTTACTACTTCTATTGTTTTATCAATATCATTTTTATAGTCGGTAAAACTGAAGCCTACCACACCCAGGCCAAAAAGCTCGGGAGTTTTTGCGGATGAGTTTGAGGTCCCGGTTGCATTGGAAGAAAAAGGCATTCCTGTGGCTAAAGCACCAACTCCGGCTAGTTTAATAAAATTTCTCCTGGAAGACATGTTGAAGCGTTTAATGTTTTAATAAATTGGATACTTATATTTTGGGTTCCCAGCCTGGTTCATAACTGCGGGTCCATAATTTCATCGCCTCTTTATCGTTCAGAATATGCCCGTTGGCAGGATCGATATTAAGAGTGCGGCCAGTACGTTGAGCTATATTACCCAGTTGTACCAGCAAAGTACTTTTATGTCCACTTAGTATTGGTTGATTAAGCTGATCCGCGCCTTTACGAATGCCTTCAAAAAAGTTTTTTACATGCATGACATCCAATAGCTGGGACGGGCTTGAAAGACTTTTCGGATCACCCACTAATACATCGTTTTTTACTTCTTTCGTCAGCTTCCCGCTAATATCAAATATTTTATAGGAGTTACGATCACCCAGGTACATGGATCCTGTATCGCCATAAAATATGAGCCCCGAGCCGCTACCTTCTACCGGCCCGTCATTGCAACTGCGGCCTTCCCAACTGATCATGGAATTGTTGTTGAATTCAATATTGATCATTTGAGTATCGAAAGTTTGCCAATCATCTTTATAACGGTACCGGCCACCTGCAGAGCTAACGCTAACAGGAAAATCAACCCCTAAACCCCAGCGGGCTAAATCCACTACATGTATGGCATTGTTGCCCGCTTCACCTGTACCCCAGTTCCAGAACCAATGCCAGTTGTAATGAATAATATTATCCTTGAATGCCTGGCGGGGAGCAGGTCCCTGCCATAAGTCATAGTTCAGCCAGGAAGGAACGCTTACCGGTTTACCAATTCCAATCGAGGCCCGGTTATTGGTATACCAGGTTTTAGCGAAATAGGGCCTGCCGATTACACCGCCATGTAGTTCTTTAATAGCAGCCTGGAAATTTGGTAAGGATCTACGCTGGGATCCCATTTGTACCACGCGGTTATACTTGCGGGCCGCGGCAACCAGTAATTCTCCTTCATTTGGATTATGACTACATGGTTTTTCCACATAAACATTTTTACCCGCTTTGCAGGCGAGAATTGCTGCTGGTGCATGCCAATGGTCAGGCGCAGTTACCACTAAAGCATCAAGCTGTTTATCTTCCAGTGCTTTTCTGAAATCGGGTTCTGATTTAGGGCGCCGGCCGGTTATCTTTTCAACCCCTCCTATAAATTTTTCTGCGGCACGGCTATCTACATCACAAGCATATATTACTTCACAATCTGCCTGTTGAGTTGCGAAGTTTGTACCAACAGCAAAGCCACGGCTGTTGACACCCATGCAGGCTACTCTAATTTTTTCGTTGGCACCAATGATACTCGCATAACTTTTAGCGCTGAACCCGGGAAGAATACCTCCGAGAGAAACAGCAACTGCACCTTTGGCAGTATTTTTTACAAAATCGCGGCGGGAATTATTCATTATTCGTTTTATTTAATTGGTTAGGAACACCTGGTTTGCCAGAGATAATCAGTATCCTGGATTTTGAGCGACTTTAAAACCGACGTTTGCATCAATAAATTTTTGCGGTATGGGAAACACAGCATTTCTAGCTTGTATGGATGCAACTGTAGTGGCAAACCCATTGTATTTTTTTGTTCTCTCCACCAACTTTCCCATCCTGTTTAATGTAAGCCGGCGAGGTTCTTCAATCATGAGTTCGCGGAGGCGTTCATCCAGGAGATAATCCAAAGTAACGGCGCCGGCTGTTACGGGTTTGGCATTGGCTCTTGATCTCACTACATTAATATCATCTGCCGCTTTTTGAAGATCACCCTTCATCAGGTAAGCCTCGGCTCTTAAGAGATAAGTTTCAGCCAAACGCATAATAGGCCAGTCACTAAACGTAACTCCGTTGGTAAGTCCACTACGGGATGGCCCTTCCATTTTTCGGAAACTGGGATAGAGATGATAGAGCGTATCCAGGTTCGCATGTTGGGTAACAGGTTGTTTATAATACTTTGAAGAAGGATTATTATAATACCAGGTTCTCCTGATATTGTATATTGAGTTACGCATATCATTAGGGTCATCTTTCCAGATATCATAAATCACATGATTGTTCGGGCGCATCCACGCTACCCCTCTTCCCAAACTGTCCGAGACTACCATTCCCGCAGCATTGTCGGGATCCCTGACATCATAATAGCGGGGTCCCCAGGCACGAAGCCAGTTCTTACCGCCACTTCCTGCCGGTACACCTCCCGGTGTCTGGAACTCAAATTGTCCAACCCAAATGTTTTCAAGGTTGCCACCGGAACGATTTTGATTTCCTTCTAAAAACATGTCTGAATAAACATCACCTGGTGCAGTTTTGGCGCTTCCAAAGCGAGTGGTCATCATTTGATTACGGCCCGAACTTATTACAGCAGTTGCGGCTTGTATGGCAGCGTCATAATCACCAAGACTCAGGTTCACCTCAGTGAGCAAATGATCTGCAGCATTCTTTACGATTCTTCCGGGCTGCGATTCTGTTAACGGCAGCCACTGCGAAGCGAACTGGAGGTCGGCTTTAATAAATTCCAGCACTTCTTTACGTGGAGCACGTGTAAAATCAACCTTCACATCTGTTGCCAATTTATCAACCAATGGAACATCACCATAAAGATTGGTAAGCAGGTTATAAGTGTAGGCACGGAAAAAACGGGCTTCGGCGATAACTCTATTTTTCTGTATTTCATCTGTCCATTCTGCTGTTGGTTTTTCTGCGTACTCGATGATCTGGTTCACCTTCGGTAACATTTGTATATAGCCCCATTCCCAAAACCAATCAACTGCTTCGTTGGTGGGTGTAAGCTGGCTGGCATAATCACGCAGATAAGTATCTCTTACACCTATGGAGCCAATATCGGTAGCAAAAAAGAGGGTCCAGTAGGTTCGAAAACTATTGTTACCATAAAGATCCCTGGCACTTGAATGCACCGCTGTAATAGCACTCTGGAAACCCATGTTGTTAACCAGGGTAATGTCGGGGGATAAAAATGCCAGCGGGCTCTCATCAAGTATGGATTTTTTACAACCCGCGCTGGAAATAAGACAAAGTCCAAGTATCAAGCTTTTGCTTAGCTGATTAAGTATTCTCATTTTGCAATTATTTAAAGAGAATTAAAAACTTACATTAATGCCGAGGGAGACGGTTCTTGAAGAAGGATATAAACCGCTTCGGTTAGCGTACCCTGTTTCGGGGTCCATAGACTGCCAGTTTGTAAATGTGTATAAATTCCGTCCGCTCAAATAAGCTCTGAATGAATTCATTTTTAAGCGCTGAACCAGGGCAACGGGAAATTCATAAGCCAGTGAAGCTTCCTGTATCCGCAGGAAGTTGCGACTCTCATAATATCCATGGTTATAAGGATTGGTATAAGCCAGTGAAGGGCGGGTATTCGACTTGTTTTCCGGTGTCCACCAGCCTGCATCCAGGATATTATCTCTTCCCGGATAATTTCCATTAGAGCCCGACGCATTATCCAACGACAGTCTTGAATTGTTAGCAATCCAACCGGTCATTGCGCTGAGCATTACCATGAGATTGAAATTTCCATATCGAAAATTATTACTGAGCCCGAAGCGATATTTCGGTTGCAACGTTCCCAGTATAACACGGTCATTAGGGTCAATCACCTTATCGCCGTTTGTGTCTTCCATCTTCATAAATCCCGGCTTTTGCCCTACCGGAATGGTTTCGCCTTCCTGGTAAACACCAATCACCCGGTAATCGTAAGCCACCGATATAGGTTGTCCTATAAACCAACCGTTACCTATATCATTGTCTTCTTTCCCATCGCCATTAACATCACTGCGGTACAGATGCTCTATTTTATTTTTGTTGGTAGAGAAAGCCAGGTTACTAGACCATTCGAATTTTTTTGATCTGATGTTAACCGTATTCAGGCTCAGCTCCAGGCCTTTGTTATTAGTGGCACCCACATTTGTAAAGATGCTGGGAAAACCTGTTGGGGTCGGCAATTGGCGGGTCAGTAAAAGATCCCTGGTATCCATATTATAGAACTCTACCGTACCGCCTATCCTTCCATCAAACAATTCAAAATCGGCGGCGATGTTGGCGGTAGTAGTAGTTTCCCATCCAAGATTTGAATTAGCGAGGTTTGTTGGGAATATCCCTGTAGAAGTAGAGCCTCCATCACCAAAAACATATTGGTTCTGTCCCTGTCTCGTAAGCGACTGGTAAGCAGAAATGGCCTGGTTACCCACTGATCCGTAGGAAGCCCTGATCTTAAGCGTTCTTATCGCTTCTATATTTTTCAGAAAGGATTCATCTGAAGCGATCCATGCAAGTCCTACAGATGGGAAAACACCATACTTGTTTTTTTCGCCAAACACTGAGTTTCCATCGCGACGGGCGGTAAGCGTTACGATATAGCGGCTTTTTAAACGATAGTTAACGCGCGCCATAGAAGAAATAGCATCGACCTGGTCAGCAGAACTTGTATTGGTCTGAATTTTTGCAAGTGAAAGATTATTCCAGCCATTGGCACCGCTTGAGCCGGTGAAATCCGCGCCCGTAGCGATCACCGATTCATTATAAGATTGGTTTCTGCCATAGAGTAAGGTGACGTCAAAAGCATGATTATTATTTATCTTTTTATTGTAGGTTACGATATTCTCCAACACATAGCTCCGGTTAAAGTCGACCCTGCGACTGGCATTACCGAGGTTATTGAGCGTATTGCGCTGATAAATGGGTACAAAAGTGTTCAGGTTATACCAACGCTTATTAGGGGAATAATTGATCCGGTAAGACAACCCTTTAACGAAAGGGATATCAACCACACCATATATATTGGCAAAGAGATTTTTATAAAGCTCCTGGTTTTGGTTGGTCAGTGCGTTAAAGATGATACTACGATTTAGAGTTTCTTCAGTGGGGAAAGGGTTAGGATCTGTTCCTGCGTCATCCAGCCATACGGAACCATAAGGAGATGCCCGGAAAGCAAAGTCAACATCTCCCTCTTCACCCGACAGATCCCGTTCTGTATATTGTGCATTGATGCCTATTTTTAACCAGCTCGTAATTTGATTATCGAGGTTAATCCTTGTGCTGATTCTTTTGGCGTTGTCATTGAAGACAATTCCTTTTTCGTTATTATAACTCCCGGATATAAAATAATTGGTTTTATTCGATCTTCCGGAAACTGAAACATCCAGGTTCTGAACTCCTCCATCCTGTGAAAGCACGTCCCAGGGTTTGATGCTTTTACCGGCGAGATAATTTTTTGCTTCGGTTGGCTGTAAGTAACCAGCGATTTTTTGTGGATCATCGATTGCTTCCAACCCGTTTTGTCTTCTGAATTCCAACAATTTTTGGATATATCCATCGGCATCCATGACCTTCGGTTTATAACTCCAGCCCGATATACCATAGTAACTGTTAACACGAATGACCGGCTTTTCAGAAATACCTTTTTTGGAAGAAATCAGGATAACACCATTTGCAGCCCTGGCTCCGTAAATAGCCGTTGCTGCTGCGTCCTTTAGTATTTCCATAGATTCAATGTCACTGGGGGTGATGTCACTAAGACTTCCTTCGAAGATGATACCATCCAGTACTACCAGTGGATTGTTATTGGCAGAGATGGAGCGTTGCCCCCTGATTAAAATGGTACCTCCCTGGCCCGGTCGCCCATTCTCTGTAAACTGCACTCCGGCCACCCTGCCTCTTAAGGCTTGCCCGGGGTTATTGGTTGGCAGGTTTTCCGTTTGTTTGAGATCCACTTTGACGATGGAGCCGGTGACGTTTCTTTTAGTTTGAGTACCATAACCCACAACTACTACCGCATCCATTGATTTGGTTTCTTTTTTAAGCTGAACACTGATAACCTCCTTGTCGGCGGTAGTTTCAAGAGGTTCATAGCCTATCATGGAAAATAACAGGACTGAATTAAGCGCAGCATTGATGGAAAATTTTCCATCTGCATCTGTGGAAACACCACCACTTCCATTTTTGATGGTAACGCTAACACCGGTCAGGGGCGCCTGGGTACTATCGTCAGTTACCCTACCCGTTATGGGATTAGATGTTTGGGCAGAGAGGCGCCACGGAATAGAAAATACCAGGAGAACCAGCAGGAGTTTCTCAACATTAAAATAGTTGTTTTGGCCACTAACCTTCATATTACAGTTTTTGGTAATGAATGATATATACCTTGATTTAGAAAAAAATCAGGCAGCTGCGTTGAGGTTGATTTCAGAGTTGTGTACGTACCCGTAAGCTCCGTGTACGTACCCGAATGTAGGAGTAATTAATTGAAAGAGAGAAATATTTTATCAATTATTAAAATATTTTAATCCGGCACCTTTTAAAATATGCACTCAAAATCGAAAAATACACACAAATGCATATTTTTATTAATATATATAATTCTGATGAATCGGCGCCTGATGCTTAGCATTCCATAACCATTTTTACACGGACTGAGGAAAGGAGAACCTGGGATAAAAGTTGAAGGGAGATTATTTCATTCAGGAGATAAGATGTGGGTATAAAAAGATAAAAGCCAATAAAAGGATAATAGCCATTAAGCTTTATTCTAAAATGGAATTGACGAAGTATTTATCCTGCCATTGAATAATAAAAAAATATTTTAGTTGGTGCATGGCAGTTAGTAGTCCTGGTTCTGATTCATTTCATTTACCGTGTTATTAATTATACCCCATGCGGTTGAAGCAGTTGGGTATCCAGGACGATTGATTCAAATTTGGCGACACGTCTTTTGCTTTCAATAAGCTGTATAAGCATCCTCATTGCTACTTCGCCCATTTCAAAGGCAGGTTGACGAATACACATGAACTCCGGTTGAAAGGCGTTTAATATTTCAGAATTTGAAAATCCGCATACCGCTGGTTGTTTCTCGCGGGGTGAAAGCTTTTTAAGGGCGATCAAACATCCACTACTTAAACGATCACTGGCTACAAAAATAGCATCAGGTTTATCATCCATGCTGAGAAGGGAATGCACTGCATCTTCTACTTCCTGTTGAACGCGCCCGCCATGATGGCAATACCGTATCATTGTTTCCTTTACTTCAAGGTTGTTTCTAAGAAAAGCCTCCTCATATCCTTCCAATCTCTCTTTTGTAATTGATAAATGGCAGGCATTTGCCAGGTGTGCTATTTTATTATAACCCTTGTCGATAAGAGCCTGAATTGCATTTCTTGTTCCCTCTTTATTATTAGAAGTTACCTTATGGGTATCAAAAATATCAAGAACCCTGTCAAAAAATACGATGGGTAATCCTTGTTCATGGAGTTTTAAGATATGTGCAAAATCTTTTGTTTCCGCCGACATCGACACAAGTAAGCCATCAACCGAACGGTTTGCCAGGTGCTGAAGGTTTATCGCTTCACGTTCATAAGAATCATGACTTTGTGAAATAACAACGTTATAACCTTTACTATAAGCCACAGATTCAATGCCGTCAATTGCCTGCGAGAAAAAACTATTGGCAACTTCACAAACTGTTACCCCTATCGAATAACTCCTTCGCTGTTTTAAACTTAAGGCTATGGGGTTTTTTGTATAATTATGCTCCCTGGCATATTCAAGTACCCGTGTTTTGGTTGCCGCATTTATTTCATAACTATCGCTCAAAGAGCGAGACACGGTAGAAGTTGAAACCTTGAGAGCCTGGGCGATATCTTTTATTGTTATAGGCTTGAACACAATTCTTCATTTTTTACAGTAACCATATATAGAAAAACGCATACGTGTGGTATCGATTGCGTAGTTTTTTTTTAATATAAACGTGCATTTGGAATTATTAGTAGTTACATTTATCAAACAAAGAATCCTTAAACAAATCCTTCCTGTTCTCAGGTAAATTTCATAGCTAAAGGCTAATGCGAATTTAACCAAAATCCGGTCACCCACTGAATGAGAAGGTAAACATATTCCAACACTCAGATAGTTAAAAGTTTTATCGTGCAAAAACACGATATGCATCCTTGTGGAACAAAGCCGGGGAAGCTAAGCAGATTGTACTTTACTTAATTAAATTCAGATTAATATTTTGTTCTAAGTCTCTTAAAGTTTAATGCTAAGGAGCATAAGTTTTATCGATCTACCCAAATAAACGTTTGCATAACGATTGTTAATAAATTAAAACTACATTAAAATAAGCCAATGAAAAAAGCCTCACAAAATTCAAGAAGAGATTTTATCAGGAACGCATCTCTTGCAACAGGCGCAATAAGTCTTTCTGCTATGGGACTGAATGCCCGGAGTTACAATCGTATTATGGGAGCGAATGACCGTGTGCAGGTAGGCATTATCGGTTTTTCCAATCGTTTTAAAAGTTCGTTGGTTCCTTCTTTCATGAATCATGCAAAGGAACTGAATTTTGAGTTCGTTGCTGTTTCAGATATCTGGAACCGCCGTCGTGATGAAGCTGAAGCCTTTATCAAAGACAAAACGGGCAATACGATCAAGAAATACCGCAACAATGATGAACTGCATGCTGCAAAAGGAATTGATGCTGTAATTATCAGTACAGCAGATTTCCAACATGCTTTGATGGCTGCAGAAGCGGTTCGTAGCGGCAAAGATGTGTATGTTGAAAAACCAATGGCCGAAACATTGGAAGATGCCAAGGTTTTACTAAAAGCTGTTCAGGAAACTAAAAAGATACTCCAGGTTGGATCTCAACGCCGGAGCGCTCCTAACTATATTGCTGCAAACGAATATATCAGATCAGGTAAGTTCGGCGATATCAATATGGTTGAGATGACCTGGAACGTCAATCAACCAGGTCGCTGGCGTTTGCCAAAACTAGTTAGCGAAATCCGCCAGGAAGATACCGACTGGGATCGCTTTCTGATGAATCGCCCGAAAGTAGCCTGGGATCCACGCAAATACCTTGAGTTTCGTTTGTTCTGGCCATATTCTTCCGGTATATGGGGACAATGGATGGCTCACCAGATAGATACCGTGCATTGGTTCTCAGGTTTAAAACATCCAAGAAGTGTTGCTGCAAACGGTGGAATTTATACCTGGAATGATGGTCGCCAAAATCCTGATACAGTAACTGCAGTAATGGACTACGGACCGGCAGATGATATGAAAAAAGGTTTCCAGGTTCTCTACTCTTCCCGTTTTACAAATTCTGCCGGAGGCATCAAAGAATTTTATTATTCCAACGCAGGCATGCTGAATTTAGATACGAACCAGGTAACAGCCGAAGGCGGATTAACGGAGAGACAGGCAGCACAAATGGGTCTGAAAGCAAATATTTTAACTCCATTTACATTACCAAATGCCGCAAAAATGGAAACTGCAGCGGATACCGGCGGCGATCCAATGACTTCTCTTCATATGCGTAACTGGATGGAATGTGTACTTAGCCGGAAAACACCAAATGCTTCTGTGGAAGCGGGCTATAACCATTCTGTTGCAAACATCATGGCCAGGACAGCCATGGAAACCGGCAAGAAGGTTACGTTCGATGATAAAAAACAACTGGTTGTTGCCGGCTAAGACGAAAGCTATGCAGAGCAACCAGCATTGTATTACAAGCTAAGCAAGATACTTAGGCAGAGTCTTCATGTTTGTTACAAACAAAGTAAGATGTTGTTACTGTAATAAAAAATGCTTTTGCAGTTTAACCTTCACAACTTAACTCTTAACTCATTTTAATAAAAAACAAAAATGATTCAATATTATAAAAGAGCAGGCACGGTGGTTGTCTGTTCTTTAATACTGCTTACCGCCGGAATGACGCTTATCAGTTTTAATAAAGCGAAACGTTTTGCTATTACAGAAAACAAAGCCGGGAAAAGAGTAGATATCACCATAGATGGTAAGCCTTTTACGTCCTATATATACCCGGATGCATTAATGAAGCCGGTGTTATATCCATTACGTACTTCAAAGGGAACTTTAATTACCCGTGGCTGGCCCATGGATCCCCGTCCCGGAGAACGTGTTGATCACCCGCATCATGTTGGCATGTGGTTCAATTATGGCAATGTAAACGGTCTCGATTTCTGGAATAATTCAACAGCGATACCTGCGGATAAAAAAAACAGTTTCGGCACCATTAAGCATGTCGCCGTAAACAAAATGATTGCTACCGATGATAAAGCGGAACTGGACGTAACCACATCCTGGCAGAAACCGGATGGCACCAACCTGATAAAAGATGAAACCAAATATATTTTTACGGGAACAGGAGAACAGCGCGAGATTGAATTAATAACCAAACTGACCGCATTAAAAGAGGATATTTCTTTTATGGATAACAAGGAAGGCCTGCTGGGTATTCGCCTGGCCCGGGAACTGGAGCATCCATCAAACAAACCAGAAAAGTTTACCGATGCAAACGGAATAGCTACCGAAGTAGCAAAACTGAATAATGATGGGGTAACGGGCAAATACCGCAGCAGCGAAGGAATTGAAGGAGATGATGTTTGGGCAACTCGTGGAAAATGGGTTAACCTGAACGGAAAAATCGGAAGCGAAGCAGTTTCACTGGTGGTTCTTGATAATCCAAAAAATGTTGGCTACCCTACTTATTGGCATGCACGTGGTTACGGATTATTCGCCGCAAATCCACTGGGACAAAAAGAATTCAGTAAAGGCAAGGAGACCCTGAATTATAAACTCAAAGCCGGACAATCAGTAGTATTCAGATATAAAGTGCTTATTAACTCTGGCAGCAATCTCTCCGACGAACAAGTCAATGCGGCATTTAATAAGTTCTCGGCTAGCCGATAGTGTTATACTATCACTGGTCAGCAATGTTATACTATCACTAGTCACTAATGTTATATTATAAGAGAGAAGCAATTTGCAAAGCACCACTAATTGAATTAACCCGCTAAAAAAAGAACAACTTACGATGGTCGTGCTGCAGAACAACACCCACGTTGATCAGTGTTTCCTGTTGCAATAACCCGTTCATGATCTGGCATAAAAGCAAATTCATAACTCACAACTCATAAACCACTCATAACTCATCACTCATAACTCATAATTCTCTTTAGCTAACGATTAACATCACCATTATGAAAAGACTCCTGCTTATTTTTTTCCTATTCACTGTGCTTGGAAGTGTTACGGCTCAGGATAGTACACTGAGAGGAAAAGTCATTGACAATACCAATACTCCGCTCAGTGGTGTGAGCATTGTTGTAAAGGGAACAGCAATCAGTGCTGTTACCGATGATGATGGACAGTTTAACCTGAAGGTTCCATCAAACAAATCTTCAACCTTACTGGTTTCTTATGTTGGATTTCAAAGCAAGGAGATTGCCATTAATGGCAATCAACGGCAGGTATCCATTTCATTAGCGCCTGATTCAAAAGATATGAATGAGGTAGTGGTAATTGGTTATGGAACCATGAAAAAAAGTGATGTAACTGGTGCAGTAGCCTCAGTAAATTCCAAATCCCTGAACACCTTGCCTACCGGCAACCCGATTGAAGCATTGCAGGGAAAAATTTCAGGCGTTAATATTGGAGCAGTTACCTCTCCCGGCGAAACACCTCAAATCAGGATTAGAGGAAATCGTTCACTCAATGCGAGTAATGAACCACTTTATGTAGTGGATGGTATTCCACGAAATACTATTGAAGATATCCCTGTATCTGATATTGAATCGATCGAAGTATTAAAAGATGCCGCATCAGCCGCCGTTTATGGTAGCAGGGGTGCAAACGGGGTAATATTAATTACGACCAAAAGAGCAAAGACAAATTCAAAAACCCAGATTTCATACAATTCTTATTTTGGAGTGAACCAGGCGAAGTTCCCCAAGCTCATGAATGGCGAAGAGTATGTGAAGTTCAGGCAGGATGTTTTCCGGGCAAACCAAAACACCGGCTGGGCATCAGGAGTTCCTGCAAATGAAAGGGTATTTGGCCCTAAAGAACTGGCTATTGTGAACAGTGGTCAGTTTGTAGACTGGCAGGATATGATGTACAACAAAAACAGTTTGACCCAGGAGCACAACTTAAGCATTTCACACGGATCAGATAAAACACAGATGGTACTTTCACTTGGATACCGCAATGAAGAAGGTTATTACAAAACCAACGACATCCAGCGGATAAACATGGGTATTAACCTGGACCATAAAATCAGTAAAGCCATTAAAATCGGTCTCTCCTCCCGACTTACGAATACCAGTCGCAATCTTTTTACTACGCCAGATGTCAATATGCTTTATATGAACCCGACATCGAAGCCTTACGATGAAGATGGGAATATGATCTGGAACCCTTCCACACAACAGACAGCAGCCTGGAATATTCTTGCCAACTACCAGGAGCCATATATCAATAAGACGGATTATCTAAGAAGCTTCAATGTGTTGTATGGGGAAGTTACAATCGCCGATGGACTCAAGCTTCGTACGAATTTAGGTATCGATCTTGACCAGGGAAAAATCAGGCAGTATTACGGTTCAAACACCACGCTGAGATATGGACGGCCAGACTATGCCCGCAAAGAGGACGTAAATAAGACCGGGATTCTCTGGGACAATATCCTGAGCTATAATAAAACCTTCAATGAAAAACATACCTTGAATGGAACATTGGTTACAAGCTTTCAGCGACAGAATACCAATCGTTTTTCTGCCTCCGGCGAAGGTATGCCGGGAGAGGATCTTGAAGATTGGAACTTAGGGTCAGCAGTTCAAAATATCATCATCGGCAGTAGCCGCGAAGAATGGACGCTGGGATCTTTTTTAGGCCGGTTTCAATACGGATATGATGATCGGTTTATAATAAATTTCTCCGTCAGGGCAGATGGCTCATCAGTACTGGCCGAGGACAAAAAATGGGGCTATTTTCCTGCAGTATCTGCCGCATGGACCATCAGCAACGAGAAGTTCTTCAACGTCGCGGCGATCAATACATTAAAGCTCAGAGGAAGTTATGGAGTAGTTGGCAATTCAGCAATCAGTCCATATGAAACTATTGCCGGAACAACGCAAACGACATACAATTTTGGTGAAGCAACCTATTTTGGTTATAGGCTTGCCGGCCTTGTCAATAAAAACTTAGGTTGGGAATATTCCAGGACACTCAACTTTGGTCTGGATTTCGGATTGATGGGAAACAGGATAAGTGGTACAATTGAAGCTTACAACACAGTGACTTCGGATCTGTTGATGCAAAGAAGCATTCCCGATTTCACAGGTTCATCCACAGTTTTCCAAAACATAGGAAGTACAAGTAATTCGGGTTTTGAGTTGATGCTTAATTCGACAAATGTTAAAGGCAAGAATTTTTCCTGGACAACGGATTTCAACTTCTATACCAATAAAGAGAAAATAGTTTCGCTTCTTACCGACGATGATATGGTAGGTGACAAATGGTTTATCGGAAAACCGGTAGGTGTGTTTTACGATTATGAAAAGTTAGGTATCTGGCAAACAGATAAAGCGGCTGATGCACTTAAGTATAATCAAAAACCCGGGGATGTCAGGCTGATGGATCAAAATGGAGATGGCAGGATTGATGCAGATAACGACAGGATTGTACTTGGACAAACCTCTCCAAAGTTTGGCGTATTCCTAAGAAACAGCTTTATGTATAGCGGATTTACATTCTCGATTGCGCTCGAAGGTAAGGTTGGCCATTTGGTAAATAGCCCAACGCTTGGAGGTGATCTGTTTTTTGATGGAACAAGATGGGGACCTGCAGCTCTTGCAGGAAATTACTGGACGCCCGACAATCCAGGTGGCGAATATCCTTATGTAAACAGGGCAGTAGAAGCAAGGGTTAATTTATATGGAATCAGGGACGCCAGCTATTTAAATGTACAGGAATTATCTCTTGGTTATAATTTTTCAAAAATCAAAAATATTAAGGGATTAAATGTCTATGCGAGAATAAAAAATCCATTTTATATCTACAGGGCGGACACAGATTTAGATCCCCAGGCACCAAACTTTAACTACGCCGCCTTTAGAACAAACGTGATTGGCTTAAGTGTTAATTTATAAACCGACATCATTATGAAACTACATAGAATTTTATACCTGTCAATGTTTTTAGTGCTGGCTGTCTCTTGCAAAAAACAGCTTACAGAAGATCCAAAAGGGATAATAAACGAAAGTTTTCTTGCAACTGAAGATGGTTTAAGAAACCTGGTACTATCACAGTATTATCAAAGCAGGCTGATAGTCGAAGATCTTAGGCATCTTGGTGAGTTACCTTCAGATCTTACAACTCATTCGGTTAATTCAGTAGATATTACAGAGATGACCACCATGAATGTGAATACCATGCCGACACTGGGTGCAATGTCAACAAGCTGGAGACATTTATATACAGGCGTAAACAATATCAACTTCGGGCTCAAGGCAATAAAAGACAAACAATTTGATCTGCCAACAATAGAAGGTGAATTGTCATTTCTGCGGGCCTGGTTTTATCTTTTGATAGTTGAAACCTGGGGAGCGGGTGCGCATTTCGCTACTGAACCAACATCCGGGATTCTGACAGATGGCAATCAGACTACTATTGATGTGTTTTATTCATTGATCATTGCTGATATCAATAAGGCAATAGCCAAATTACCTGCAAGCTCATCCGAATCCGGAAGAATTACGATCGGCGCTGCAAAAGCATTGAAGGCAAGAATTTTACTGGCACTTGCCGGATATAACGATAACATTATTGGTAAATCGGGCATGGAAAGCAAGGCCAAAGTTTATGCTGAAACCAGGAAGCTTTGTGACGAGGTAATAAATAATTATGGCTATAAATTATTGCCAGATTACAAGCGCATTTTTGATACTTATAACCAGGGCAATGAAGAAGTAATCTGGGCCGTACAGTTTACTGGCGTCGAAAAATTCAACACCAGTGAACTATCAACAGGCGGGCATGGCTTACATAGGTATTGGGTTAGTAATTATAATAAGTCTGCACGCACGCAGGAAATAGTGCCACGTATGTATGGTCACTCTATATACTATGGCAGGGAATACCGGCATATCATGATGACCAGGTATTTTTTAACGATGTTCAACCAGGCTGAAGATTCCCGGGCTGATGCAACGATTCAGACTGTATGGCTTGCATTGTGGGACGAAACCTTAAAGCAGGAAAATGCATTTGGCGTACCGGTTAAGAATGGCCAGCCTACTGATACTGTTTTATTCAAACCGCTCTATAATGTTGACGATGCCACTGCTGCTAAATACAAGGCAAGAGGTATAGCGATTGATGGATTAAATCATATTTATCAGCCTGATGGCACACCGATAAGCGCAGCAAGAAGCTGGTATCATACGATGAAAAAGTACCTTGACCCTTCCAGGACAGTCCCGAAAGATGAGGCTTCGCATAAAGAGGTCATCGTTCTTCGTTTAGGTGATATATACCTGATGGCAGCAGAAAGTGCTTTAATGATGGGCGATCAGGGTGCGGCGGCTGGCTATATCGATAAACTAAGAGCAAGAGCCAGGCTGTTTCCGGGAGCCCTGCCCGTAACCACCAGCCAGGTGGATATGAATTTTATTTTAGACGAAAGAGGTCGTGAACTAGGTGGAGAATTGTTGCGCTGGTTTGATTTAAAAAGAACGCATACCCTTGTTGATCGTGTAAAAAAATACAACCCTGATACGAAAGTGATCAATACCGATCACGAGCTTCGTCCGATTCCCCAAAGTGAACTGGATAAGGTAACGAACAGGGATAAGTTTAAACAAAATCCGGGTTATCCTTCGAAATAGTTTGCCAGGAGAATTGACATAATTCAAAAAACATTTTCATCAAACGTTCAAGGCATACCAATAATTGGTGTGCCTTTTTTTTTACGATTCGCTTATCATTTTGTGCATGAAGCGGAGTATAACAAATTCAGCCGGTCGTACTACAGCCATACCAAACTCAACTATCATTCGGCCCTCCAGTATATCAAGTGCGGTCATAGTCTCTCCCATCCCCACATGTACAAAAAACGCTTCACGTGGAGTATTGCCCATCAATGCACCTGTCCTCCAAAGGATGGTGAGATAATTTTCAATCATCGCCTTCACCTTTACCCAGGTATTCTTATCATTGATTTCGAAAACAAACGGTTCTGTTGCTTTACGCGTAGATTCTCCAACCATGTTTACAAAGCGACGTACCGGTACATAGCGCCATTCATTATCATTGCCTGCAAGCGTTCTCGCGCCCCAGATGATAGCAGGTCCACGGCCAGGCAAGAAACGGACGGCATTGACAGATATCCCGGAGATGGAGTCTGTATTTAGTGCTGCCTGTTCATTATCGGTAATGATTTTTTCGGGCCGGACACAGGCGTTAATCCCAACATTAGCCGGTGCTTTCCAAACACCTTTGATATTATCTACCGTAACATACTGGCCAATAACACCACTTGATGCCGGCAGCAACATGTCAATATTTGTAATAGCATTTTTCGCAAGAAAATACCAGGTACGATTGAGGTTTTTCAATTCCGCCAGCGTACCGGCACCACTAATCCCGTTAATCCTGACAAGACTCTCATCAGAATAATTGTAATCAATGCTTGTAAAAACACGGGGATAATATGTTGCACCATGTTTCAATTCCTGGTGGTTCTCAAAATAAAAATCACGAAGAACTCTAATATTATCTATTGTTGAGTTTGGATCAATCCAGACATCCATCACTGCAAAACGATCCTGCAGTTCACCGCATTGTTTCAAGGCTTGCCTGTACAGATTATAGTAGTCTGAAGCCGTTGGAAGATTCAGCCCATCGGGAAATGAGATAAGTGTTACTTCATCAATTTTCGCTACTTCTTCGAGGCCGCTTTTCAGATCAGTAGCCATGATTTGTCCGGCAGTGCCTGAATAACTTCCAACTGAGGTGATGAAACAGGCTCCACCCCCATTGGCGTAGAAAAGCTGGATTGAGTAATACATCAGGAATTTTGAAGTAGCCTGGCGTTTTACTTTACCCGTAACATTTACTCTCCTGGGATTGCCGAGGTCAAAATTAACTTCAAGACTGGCCTCAGGTACTGCAAATCCAAAATAGCGTTCAAATTCAAGCATGGAAGAAATGCAATAAGGCTTAAGAAGCAGGTCATCTTTTTCGATCAAACTTGCCTTTTCCGTATAGCCTATGAAAGCCGGGATTGCCGTTTCAACAGAGTTGATTACAGGGGGGAGTTTAGGAATCTCGTCAATATACACTCCGGGGGTTTGGTATTCAGGCATACAGAAAGATTAGGGGTTGATTGAAAAATTCGGGTCATCTGAAGATACAAAAACTAATTATGCATTAACGCAGAATTCAGCAGGCAACTATAGAAAATGACCTTTACATATAAGCAACGCCATTTCAGTAGCTGAGGATAAACGAAAAAAGCTGACTGAGGCATTCGATATTGCTCAGCCTTCCGGTGATGTTCCAATGACGATACACTTAAAAAAAGATATTGTATTTTCACTATCAAAATAAGGATACCAAACTCCGCATATTTACATTGTAATTTCCTCCGTCCCACGTTCTAATCCGCCCCCTGGTTGCGATTTAGGTTTTGGTTTGACCGGCACAGTTTGCTGCCAATAATCAAAAACAATGGCCGACATATTCATTTCGTATTCTTCGATGGATCGGACTGCGATAAAACGTATAAGCGAATTTTTCGAATCTCAGGGTTGGACCACCTGGTGGGATCGACAGATTCCTGTGGCTGAATCATTCGAATCTGTATTGATGGCAGAATTGGAGAAGTCCAAATGTGTAGTTGTTGTCTGGTCGAAAAATTCTGTAAAATCACCCTGGGTAAAACGCGAAGCGGAGCAAGCATTACAATCTCATAAATTGGTACCGGTGATCCTGGGGCCGGTAAAGATTCCGGCCTCCTTTAGCCATATCGAGGCTGCATTTCCTGATAGCTGGATAAACACAGCAGAAAATGATGAAATGCAGAATCTGCTTAACTCGGTATCGAAACTTGTTTTACCTGAAAGTAAGAAGCTCAAAGAAAACCGTGCTGGTTGGCGTTCCTGGTCGATAAGGCATACCTATCTTTTCATCGGTATTTTTATAACATTGATTTTTTATGTTCTTTACCTGCTTATTTTAAAAGGCTGGGGACTGGAATATTTTCAAATCCTTCGTTTTGCAATTTTTCTTGGCATTTCAGCAGCAGTTTTATTTTGTCTTTTTAATAATTACTGTATTAATAAAAATATCATTGCCCCGGGAGTATCTCAAGCAAAAAAAACAAGCATATGGCTTATACCCGTTATTGCCTTCTTGCTGAATTTTTCACTTTTACCTGTTGCAAACACTTTCAGGATTTATGGAAACATCCAATCGAAAGACGGACATCCGGTTAACGGGGCGCAGATTTCTGTGGATGGCACACCAAATTACACGCACTCTCTGACTAATGGAGATTTCATCCTGGAAATGGCAAACTACAAGCTGGGCGATAAAGTTGTGCTCCATATAAATCATGATGATTTTGAAGATATTGAAAGAGGCATCAACTTATCAGCATTTGTGATAAAGGATTCTACTATTACTCTTCGCCCGATTGACACATCGACCTTAACCTTGAACCATGAAAAATACAAAGCCAATCCTTAAACTTGTAATTTTCCTTAGCTTCAACCTGCTAATATTCATTACCCTCTGTAGCCAGGGCTTCGCACAGCCGCTAACTATAAGCGGAACGATCAGGTGTATCAATAAAAGCGATAACTCAACCAGGGGTCTTGAAAATGTCCTGGTACGCACAGATGTTTCTAAAACTTCTACTCCGACACATACGAATCCGGCTGGATATTTTCAGCTACAGCTTCCTGAAGTGCAGTTCCGTGATCTGAAAAATCAAACAATCGAAGTGAAAGTTTATTCCCGTTGTGGAGATTGTAAGGAATCCGTTTACCGTCCATTTGTTGACAGAGCGAATATTAAAATTGACAGATGGAGGATGCCGGCAAACTGTTCATCTTACGAATTCACGCCTACCAGTCTTGATAGTATGAAAGACATAGTGGCGAAATATGAACCAAGAAACTATAAAAAGAATATTGCTGCAGGCTCTGCCATAGCTAGTCCCGCTTTATTAAATGTTTTCACATCCCTTTACAAAGCAGTTAATTTAATATCGAATATAGGCGGGCAGTTTCCTGCCAGCACAATATTTCCCGGTAAGATAACTTATGGTGAATTCCTTTTAGGATCACATCTGTATAAATCCGCCAATACTGGTTTCAATTTTTCACCGGACAGGGATTTTTCTGATGTTATGTTTTCCAATCCTGCAGCAGCTGTTCAAAGCAGTAAAGACAATAATATCAGCCTGATGACTAATTTCAGAAACTATGGAAAAACCGGTGGGTTTGCAAAGGTGTCAAAAGCTATAACAATTGGTGCAGGATTCATCTTTGCAAACCAGGATGAGTTCCGGCAAGTGGATTTTTCAAGGCCTAGTGCGCCGGGACTAGTGGATTCATTCCCCATGAAACTAAAGGAGTATGGCATAACCGTAGGACCATCAATCGCCCTCACTAATAAACTAAGCGTTGGTGTTAATTTAAAATTGATTCACCAGAATATGAATTTACCGGAAACGCTTTATGTAGATGTTACAAAACCGGTTATCAGCTATACCACGGATAGCACCATCAAAAGAAACACTGTTGATGTTGATCTTTCTGCTTATTACCAGGTTTCCGAATCTTTGGTAATGGGCATTAATTTTATGAACCTGGCCGGGACTAAATTATATGGAGATGCTTTTGTGCCAGGCGCGGATACCATCAATGAAATTCAACAACGCGCTGTCGGCATTGGTGCAACCTATAAAATAAAACGGGTTAACATCGGTGCCGATCTTGTTTTTGGAGATGGGGGCTTATATGATGTTTCGTTCGGTGTGAATGTAGTGCCTTTTAACTACGCGTTGATATCGGCTGGATATACGTTTAAGCAACACAGCTTTAGCATTTCATTCAGGCTGAAACATTTCAGGCTGGCTTATATCTATGATAATGATTTCATGATTTCCGAGAAGAAAAAGCCGAAGATCAATATAGGTAATGGGAAACTTTTTGGAGGGTTTGTGTTTGATTTTTGAAACAGAAATAATTATTCATGATTTTGTTTCCCTTTTCCTTTCCCGTCCGACTAATGTGCGGGCTTTGTCACTGTTTGATATTTTGACAATAAAACACTCAAAAACACTTTCAAGCGGAAATATTATTATTTTTTTGGATTCGATAATTCAATAGTTTATTTTAGGAATAAAGATAAGATGGACGATTTGGAGATAATAAGTGGCCTGGTTGATGACCCGCAGCGAAGGCAAATCGTCGAAAAGGAGCTCTATTCCAAATTTGTCTATTTCATTAACGAAGGCATAAATCATTATAATCTGAATTATGAGGATAGCTTCAGTGCGTACAGCGACGCCATTCTCACTCTAATTCATAATGTGAAGAACAGGATCTTTTCACAAAAATCATCCATAAAAACCTACCTCCATAAAATATATTCCAACAAATGCATTGACCTTATCAGAAAGAACAGTACAGTGAAAGATAAGGTTAATCAATCCGTATCCAAACCAGAACTACTGGATCAAATACCGGACAAAGTAAGATCGGTAATTGAAAACCTGATCCAGGATCAAAGAATAACCGCAATCAGGAAAAACATCCAGGAAATCGGGGACAAATGCAAACAGATATTGATGCTTTTCCAGGATGATTACAGCGACAAGGAAATTGCAGACTTACTAGGATATAATAGCGCATCAGTGGCGAAAGTCACCAGGTTAAGATGCATGCAGAAGATAAAAGAAAAAATGAAAAATTTCATTAGTCACGAATGAGGCCGGAAGAATTCCAGTATTAAATGAATGATAACTTAGAATATATTGATGATTATTTTCAGAAAGTATTAGACGATGTACAGCGGCAGGAATTTGAAACACGTTGTGTCTCAGACGAAGCTTTTGCGAAGGAGGTAGCTACTTATATAGCGATGAGGGAAGCATTGAGACAAAACCTACTGGAAGAAAAAAAGAAACATTGGTCGAAGCTTGTACATTCCGAGATTAAATCAAAAGAACCTGGTCCTGGGAATGAAAATGAACAAGGCAGGAAATCCGACACTTTTAAGAAAACACGACTGGTCAGAGAAACAGCGCAATTGAGTGAAGAAATGCCTGTTAGAGAATCAGCATTTCCGGGTGAGAGCTCAAAAGTCAGAACATTAGACTTAAAAAAATGGCTAAGCCTGGCTGCCGCTGCCTGCGTTATCACCTTCTTTCTGCTTTATCCTAAGTTGACCAGCAATTCGGCCCGTGACCTGGTTCATGAATACATTCAAAACGAGATGACTATCTCCAGTTCGATGGATGCTTCACGCGATTCGTTACAGACAGGAATTGTCGCTTATAATAAAAAAGATTACAAGGAAGCGATAAAGACATTCGGCTCAATCTACGCTTCGAACCCCAGTGATCAGCAGATTCTGAAATATCTCGGACAGGCTTACCTGATGGATGGCGACTATGAAAACGCCTTAAAGAATTTTGAATTGCTTAGTCAACTTGAAGGATTAAGAAGTAATCCTGGCTTGTTTTTAAAAGCGATAACGCTAATGGAAAGAAATGAAGCAGGCGATGAGCAACAGGCAAAGACCCTGTTTCAAAAAGTGGTTTCAGATAAATTGGAAGGCGAAAAGCAAGCGCAGGTTTGGCTGGAAAAATTGGATTGAGTAATAATTAATAACGTCCCCGTATTCCCCTGAATTTTTGAGCAAACCCTTTTAAATAACCTCATAACTTTTTAAAATGACTAACAACCTGCCACCATCATCCACTCAAAATGGGAAAGATCCTTATTGGTATAAATATATCAACACGAACGTGAAACAAAGGAAGAAAATGCGAAGGGATGAATCACCAGAGGCTCAAATGATCGTCTACAGGGGCAACAAAGATGATATAACCTTTGATCAATGGATTGTTTGGCTGGAAGGCGAAATATCTAAGACCGGCAAGCCGAAGGACTCCATTAGTATTGTAAGTATTTGTGGCACTTGTAATAATTCCCTGATGCTGTTATCCGGACAGGGAGTTAATGCTTTTGTCACAACTGAAGCTGCTGTAAAAGGCATTGGTGGTTCGCCACAACCTGGATCTACTGGCGATGAATTGGGCATTTATCGTAGCGCAAACTTTCCGATCGAGATCCCAAAGAAATTACCTGATCTAAAAAAAGGTGCTGGTAAAAAAATTAAGCTTAAACCTTCACAAAGTACCCGTAAGCCGGTGGTTGTAGCAGTACTTGACACGGGTATGGGACCAAAAGAAACAGAACTGGATCAGTTCCTGATTGAACCAAATAATCAACCTTGCATAACCGATGCAAAACAAGGCTGGAACTTTATTTCAGACAGTAAAAAATATGACGATGATCATGGTATCAAACATGGCACTACTGTTACGCGGATGTTAGTGGAGCAATGTCTGGCAACAACAGATGGTAACCCGGTAAAAATCATCCCGATAAAAGTACAGGATGGCAAAGGCAGTAGCGATTTGTATGATGTAATGTGTGCGATGGCATATGCTAAATCCATGGGTGCCCAAATTATTAACGCCAGCTTTGGATATTATGCACCCCTCAATTATAAGGACAATGACTCTTATTGTGTAAAAGTTTTTCGGGAGTTTATCAAAGAGGTTCTAACCGACAATGGTGTTCTCCTGGTAGCTGCAGCAGGTAATCTGACGGAGAAGGAAGAAATTAGAAAACGATTTAAGTTGAATAGCAGTTCATCACAGGCGCAACTGGATCAGACACCGGCTGAGCCAAGAAATCTTGACCAGGTGCATTTTTTCCCTGCATCATTTGCTTCAGATCCGGAATTGTGGAACGTGATCTCGGTAACGACAGTTACACCGGGAATCACCGAGGTCAGCAATAGTCAGAACTTCTCCAAAAAAGTGGTGGACATTGGGGTCCCGGCTGACGAAGATCAAAATAATGGATTTTCTAATCCAAGAACAGCAGGCACTTTTGTTGCCGGCTCCTCCTTTGCCACTCCTAAAGTAACCGGAATGATTACCGGGAATTACGATCTGATTGCCGGCAGACGTAATAAGAAGGAAATCATCGATATTCTCATGAAGAAAAATTTACTCAGCAAAGTACCAGGTAAGGTGGCTGTTGGGCGCGCAATACTTAACCGGCAAAATGGTAAAACAAAGCTCGCGTGATTTTAGGCGCATTTTATCGCAAATAACAGGATGCCTCATCCTGTTATTTGTGCTTTCCATGCCTGTGACTGGCCAATGTCCACACCATGCGCAGTTAAACGAACAGGTGGAAACAAGTGAAAGGAACAATAAAGACACGAAAACAAGGCTAAAGAACCTTTATGAATTCAAGAGAAGAATTGAGGATTGTAAGCTTCTTAAAGATTCAATCTATGCGAAGATCCTGCACAAAATTGGGATACTTGAATACCAGGACAATCACTTTATTCCCACTGAAAATTCTTTTGCATTCACAGCTGAAGCAGTTCGGATTAATACTTCCGGCATAAAAACAGCATACCCTGCATATGCCACAAAAAGTTTTTCAAATCTTGCTGTTCTGTACTCGGCGGCCGGTCTTAACAGGGAAGCTGTCCGCTTCTGCGACAGCACCCTGGAATACGGGAAACGTTATCCGGAGTTTAGTTCCTTTCTGCGTGGCGCCCTTGAGCTAAAGGCATTTGCGCTTTTTAAGACCGGGGACTACCAGGGTTCAATCGATCAGTTGTTATTGGGGATAAAGACTGCACTGGAATCCGGCGACTCACTTCAGGCTGCAAAACTCTACAACAAGAGGGCCGAAGCATATAAACTACAGGGCGATAACAAAAGGGCAATGAAAGATGCCTTATGGACTATGATCTGGATTGAAACGTTACTAAAGACGCATAGAAAGGAAGTGCTTTCAAATCCAAATGATTTCAATGACTATTACAGGGAGCTGGCAAATGCATATAAGGTTAAAGCACTTGCGACTGAGACTGATCAACCGAAATCCGATGAGCCGAAGGCTGAACTTAAGCGATTGATCCGGCTTTCGAATCATTACCAGGCAAAAACAGGCGACAGCAGTGAGCTATCAAATAACTTCAACGATTTCGGAGCTTATTATTTCAGTACTTACCACGACTATAAAAGTGCCAAGGAAAACTATATCCAGTCTATGCGGTATGGGAAAAATTCAAAATGGAACCTGGCCTTTGGTTACCTGAACCTGGGCGCTGCAGATTTTCCGGCCGGCGATTATGCCGCTGCCGGGAAAAATTATTTAAAGATGCTTTCGCTTATAGGTTTCGAAGCAAGCAACATACTTGAAAATCAGCCTGTGGCCCGGTGGATGGCCGTTCCTTATAAACAATTGGTGCATGTATTCCTGAATAACAAAACAGAATTGCTCCTTGGTCTTTACAAAAAAACCAACAACAAAAAGTACCTGGAGGCATGTTTATCAACAGCCCTTGTAACCGATTCAGTTATCCAGCTAATGCGACGCGAGCAAACAGCAGAACAAAGCAAACTACTATGGCGAAATAAAACCCGGAACTTTTTTACAAATGCATTGGAGGCATGTTTACTTGCAAAAAATTATCCGCTTGCATTTTATTTCATGGAGAAAAGTCGCTCCGTTATCCTGGCTGATAAATTAAATGAACTCGGTGCTGCTTCTTTATTGCCAGTTGAGGAAACCGTGCGTGAGCAATTGTTCAGACAGGCAATTGCGAATGAGGAAGAACATCTCAGAGCCCTCTCTCCAAACGATCATGAATATGATTCAGTAAGCGCAAGACTGATAGAAGCCAGGCATCAATTGAATAATCATATCACTTCCTTAGAGAAAAAATATCCTGAATATTACAAATATAAATTTTCAGGTGATGTTTTGTCTTATGATCAATTCAAAGTTTACCTGAAAAATAAAAAAACTGGTTTTGTATCCTATTTCCTGGGCGACACAACAAGTTATATATTATCTATATCGGGCGGGGGCATTACAGCGGAAGATGTCAAAATGATTAAAGTACCCGCATCAGCTTATAATAAAAAGCAGCTTGATGCATTGCTTGGCATATTTGCCGATGCTTCGTTTCAGAACCGTCGCTATGATTCCCTGGTACTGCAATCACATGAGTTTTACAAAAAAATGTTTGCTCCTCTTGGTATAGCAAAAGGAAATCTGATTATTTGTCCGGATGGTTTCATGCTCCCATTTGATGCATTGCATTCCGATGCATCGGGAAACAAAACACTATTGGAGGAATACTCGATCAGCTATGCATATTCGGCTAATTCACTGATTACAAAGTTCATCCCGGTAAGCGCAAGCCAGAACTTTGTGGGCTTTGCGCCGGTATCATTCAAACCATATCTGAATCTTGCAGCGCTTAACCCATCTGCAGATTTTCTTGACGAAGCAGCATCCAATTATTCTTCAACAAAATTGTTTATCAGGCAGGAATCAAGCAGAAAGAACTTTTTATCAAACCTGGGATCTTACCGGATAGTAAACGTTTTTTCACATGCAAGTACTGGTAACAACGATGAAGAACCGATTCTCTATATGGAAGACTCAGTAATCCGCCTCTCCGAATTACAGGATATTGACCAGGTGCGGACTCAACTCGTTGTGCTGAGCGCTTGCCAGACCTCTTCTGGTAAAAATGCAATCGGTGAAGGAATTTATAGCTTGTCACGCGGATTTGCAGCTGCGGGCATACCTTCTGTTATGGCAACAATATGGCGTGCAGACGAACATCCTGTCTATAGAATCTCAATACTCTTCCATAAAAATATCGCAGCTGGTATGCGCAAGGACGATGCGCTTAGATTGGCAAAGATTGATTATCTCAAAACTGCGAACAAGGAAAGAAGTCTGCCATATTATTGGGCAAACATGGTTATTATGGGAAATACCGACCCTATTGAACTTGTTCATCGAAATTATCTGCCCTGGATTTTAGCATTTTTTAGTTTGTTAGGGTTAATTATCGGACTTAGCCTATGGAGAAAAAGAGTGGCAGGCAAAAAATGATAAATCAATTTTCACCGAATCATTTCTTCAATCGAATGTCTATATTACCAGAGCCTGCGAAATAATCCAGTTTTTGCGACTGAAATTTTTCTTTATTAACAAATAGGATATATTGTTCTTTTTGCATACGGTAAGGCAAAGTAATTGTAAAATCTCCCGATGCATTAGTTATCACGCTGGTGTCCGTATCAATCTTTATCACGCAATCGGCAATAGCATTTCCATTTACATCTTTCACATTTCCATAAACTGATCCCAGCTTCCCGTCAGGGATAATCGAAAATTGGGTTTCAGCTTTTTCAATCACTATGCTATCATCCAAAAGCTTCCAATTCTTAGCATTAAGTTCTGCACGAACTTTTTTCTTTTCGTATAAAACAGGAAGTTGCCGATAATTTATTGCCTGATTAGGTATTACTTTTTGTCTTTCAACCTTTCCACCGATGTATAGGCTCAGTTCGCCTCCGTCAAATGCTGGGTAGCTGGGATTTATGTTTGAAAGCCGGTCAGGCATTAATGAAATAGAAACATCAAAGGGCTTACGACTCTCATTGAGATAATATAATAACACCGCCAACAGCGCCACAATTGAAATGCCAGGCAAAAACCATTTGGACCGTAAAAAACTTTTCCGCTTTGGTTTGTATGCAGGGTCCTGGTAATCCCTATCAACATATGATGCAATCTGATCAAAATTTTCTTTCTCAAAAAATATTACCTGGAAATAACGCAGACTCGCGGGAAGATCTTCGATCTCAATATCATTGGTAACGACGGTCAGGATATTGCCATTCTTCCTGCCCGCACGTTTTTCATTGATAAAAAAGCCCCATTCCGCTTCTACCCATGAGGAAGATAAGTATTCAACTTTGGAGCCAATAACAATCATATGCCTGCACTGATCCAGGGCATGATCAATGGCCTTTCTATAATCAGCGTTTCCTAGTTTTGGAAGAGATTCGGATGATAAAAAAACGACCAGACCTTTTGATTGTAAATAATGAAACAGTTCTTCGGCCATATCAATATCAGCACTTTTATAAGAGATAAAGACATCTATCGGGGCCGGGTTTTGATTCATATTAGTTGCTTGTGAGTCTAATACTATTTTTTTAACTGTCTGTATTCGGTGATGACCTATTAAACAGACTTATTCAACTAAAAATGACTTAATCTTCTCAAAGCCGGGATGTATAAAGCCTGCGTTTTTTAATTCGGTGATATCATCTAAAAATATGCTGACATAAGTTCTTCCATCCGTATAAGTTTTATCTTTCAGTGCACCATATAGCTTCTTTGCTTCATCATATTTATTTTGCAGCAAAAGAGACATGGCAAGATTAGCTTTCGCATACTCAATTTCTTTATCATAGTCAGCCGGCTTTTTGACTCCCGGTTCAAGAGATTTTCGGGCTGCCAGCTCAGCTTCAGCAAAATTCCGGTTTAGAATGAGATACCAGGATAAATTATTATAGTCATGACCGAGCGAAATCACATCTGTAAACTTACCAGATTTGATCAACTCCAACTTCCTTTGAACCAGGTACTTTAGCAGTATCAGTTTATGATAATCGGTATTAGCCGCTTGTATATCATAGCGAAGACCATCCAGTTCATATTCAGCTTTTTCTAAATCGCTTTTTGGACTATATATAGACGGATCAAGCGCTTGCACCCTGGCGATCTCTTTATTTATCCGTTCTATCGAAGATGAAATACTTTTCAAACTCTCAGCAAACTTACCCCCGCTTTTCTTATCAAGGCGATTATACAGCTCCAGCAATTCTTTATACTTCGCCAGTGATTCTTTTTGGTTGTTCAGATTGTCTTCCTTTGAAAAAACCTGCCTGGAGCTATTCCCGTTAATCGCAATCTCATACATAGTCTCAGCAATCTCCTCCTCCATTTCCAGGGGTTTGACTGAAGCATAACGCTTATAGATACTGATTGCTTTATTGAAAACTATGGTTGCCGATATCGGGTTACCCCACTGGTAAATTTTGCCAAGCTTTCGCAGCACCCTGGCAAAAGGCAAATCGAACATCTGGGGTACCAGCCCGGCATAGTTTTCATAAATCAATGCTGCTTCCGTATAAAATAGTTCAGCTGAGTCCCTGTCATTTACCTCGGTAAAGAAAAAACTTAATTGCTCATCAATCCCTGCCAATGACGGCGAATAAACAGCAGGTGCTGTATTTACAAGCCGCAGCATGGTAACCCTTGATTCTTCAAGACAATTCCTGGCCAGGGCGCTGTCCTGTTTTTCAACCACATAAGTCCCTAGATTAGCTGTCTTCGTATACAGTGAACCTAAATTGGCAAGCACGCCGGCAAGCAACCGATCATAAATACCAGGAGAAGTTTTCTGATACTTTTTGCAGACCGCCAGGGCATTTTGAAGTACAACTTCAGCAGCCTCATTTTTGTTCTGGGTTAAATAAAGGGATCCGAGGTTATTCTGAATTTCTGCAATAGATATCTGATTCGACAAAACATTGAGACTATCATGTTTTTTCAGCATGTTGAGTGCAGTCTTGAATAATGAGTCAGCCGGTTTATACATCCCGGAATGCAGATAAAGCAAAGCGAGCTTTACCTGTATGTCAGAAACAGCTTCCTCATATATATTTATGTTTATCTTTTCCAATGGCTTCACCGCACCCAGTGCCTTTATGAACTCCCCTTCAGCTTGTCGAAACAATTGTTTATCTCCATGTAATACTGCCAGCGCAGACAACGTTTCACCAAGTTTTTGGTTAAATAACAAACCATCTTCTTTATTCGCCTGCGTGTAAAGAGCTAAAGCCTCTTTAAACTTTTCTTCTGCTTCCTGGTATTGATATTTATTTTTGAGGATAGCGCCTGAATGATATAATACATTTGCAAGGTTTGAACCAAATGCTTTGGAATTTCCCTCTTTTAATTCCCGGTAAATCTTCAGACAATTTTCATAAACACCCTGGGCTTTATCGAACTCGTTCTGACTGTAAAGAAACTCACCATAATGAATCAGGTTCTCATGATCAAAACTGTCATTGACAGAAAGAAACTTTAGCTTATCCTCAGCAGTTTTCCAGTCGAGTCGCAGCTTTGCCAGGTTTATTTCTTCTTTGAGGTTTCTCCGGTGAAGGGCAATCAGCTTTTGTATACTAACTATTGATGAATCTGATCCTACCGGCTTATCCGGCAGATCCTTTAATCTTTGTGTAGCCAACAACAAATTCTTTTCGCTTTGCAATGTGCCCCGAAGTAAAACAGCCTCGTCGATCTTTCCTTCCGAAAAATAAGCATAGGCAGCTTTTTCAGTTTCAGACACATCGTCGAGGTTCACCCGGCTGAAAGCATCTGTCAATTCACTAAGTTGGCTTTGGGTTTTTATAAACTGATCCTCTAAAGAATCGATCGTCTTTTGATAATTCTGGCTTTGTTTGTTCAATTGTGATTTTTGCTTCCGCAATGCTTCACGGACCATCTTGTCTAACAGTTGGTAGTTAGACTGGTTAGCTTTCGCCCATTCATCTGCTTTGCAAATAACAACTGTATGGGGATAATTAAACGGGTCCGCAGGCAAATTTACTTCTAACCGGCTTTTTTCAACTATTACCCACTCATCCTTTTCAATTACCAGTACAGCATTATCGCCAGGCTTCGCGTTTTGAAAAGTAAGCGTAAATGTTCCTTTTTCTGTTGTTGCCGTCTGGTTGGCAAACCTGGCCTTAACCATAACCCCGGGAACAGGTTTACTGCCGCTATTTTGTTCAACCACATAGCCAAACAGCTTTTGTGCATGTGCGCGGGTTGCACCTAATACCAGGAAAGCAATTAACATCAGGGGCAGCTTATGCATTGTGGAGATGTTCGTTGCTGACAATTGCGATTTTGTTAGCAAAACTGTTTATGGCTTTATTTACTTTAAATTTAGGTAAATGGAGGGAACTAGAAACAATATGAATTGTTCCACCGGCCTATGATCAAAATGTCAATTATTTTTTACCTGATAGGTCAAGCTCTACTGTTACTCCAGAAACCGGGGCGGGGATTATGACCACCTGGATCTTACCATCAACAAAAAGTGAACTTCCAGAGACAGGCATCCACACTTCTTCAAAGGAATTTTCCGGATTTCGCATCACGACAAGGTTATATCCTTCGTATGCAAGATCATGGTATAGCAGAACTGTGTCGGTCTTACCAAAATTGCACTTTTGGCTCCCTGCACTATCATTTGCAATTGCCGGCTTTACTGTTGGGAGACGTTCACTAAAGAAATCATTTGTTGTGATGGGGATAGTTATGGTCCTGTTTTTCTTATTTTTCGAGTTGTTATGGACATCCCTGTAATTTAACGTCAACGACGGCCTGCTTCGCCTCTGGTGTCACTTCTACGTAGCTACTTGCGAAAAAGGTCAGGATTTCCTTTGATAGATATTGTTTATTTTCATAGTATCGTAAGTAGATTTACTTTGCAATCGTCACTTATCCAATCAAACACAGAATTTTATCCAACCACTCAAAAGAAGCGAGGGATAGTCATCGTAGCTCATGGGCTCAATGTGAAGCCTACCGCAATGCTTTCGTTAATAGGATGGTTTAATACCCACGGTTGTGATTGCTTCCTTCCCAGGTTTTCAGGCCACTACGAAAATCCTTCTGACACTGCCGGCATCACCGTAAAAGTCTGGCAGAAGGAAATGATAAATGGGTATGAAGCTGCAAAAGAAGCAGCCGGACAACATAACATCCCTTTGTTCTTTTTAGGTTATTCCCTGGGCGGTTTGCTCGGAGTAGACCTGGTTCTTTCAGCAGGTAATGATGTTGCCATAAGCAAACAGGTATTGTTAGCCCCAGCTATCGCTGTTCGAAACACGGCAAGCCTTTTAAAACTGTTCTTCTGGTGGAATTCTTTATACCTCCCGAGTTTTACTCCTGCAAAATACAGGGCCAACAAAAGTTTATCTATAAACGCATACAAGACAATGTTCAGGATTGTCTCAAACATCACACAGGCAAAAGCCAGGCTAATTATTCCTACCCTGGCCGTAGTTGACACTATGGATGAACTGATCAGCACTAAAAAACTAGTCAATTTTCTTGACAAGTTCGCTGATGGTCACTATGAACTGTTACGCCTTGATAGTGAGATGAAAAATCGTCAGGGAGGCTATCATCATCTCATCATAAACAAGGAAACTATGGGCGAAGCCAACTGGAAATTGTTCACCGAAAAAATGAAAGCTTTCCTGTTTAACTAATGAATCGTTGTTGGTTGCGGCTTTTTCTTTCTTAACCTGTTAAACATAAAATCATAGGTAACAGTCCAGCAACCAGTCATCAATTTATAGTTATTCTCTTTTATACCGTAGGTCGCATAAAGGGGATTTTCATTGCTGGTTACCATATCCTGCTTCACAATATCGCGCAATAAATAAGAACCTGTAAATCCTATATTTACGTAATTGCGGCCTACGCCAAATTGTGCAAACACCTGTAAAATTAATTCAAGATTTACCCGGTTTCGATAGTCCGTGACATTCTTAGCATAGAATACGTGATTCCCGTTAACATCGACGATAGTTGCATACGACCTGGAAAGGTAATCGACAGCGAAACCGCCACCGAAAAAAAGTTTTCCAATCGGTTTACCATTTTCATTTTTAAATAGGCCCAACTTATTGACGCTACTAATCTGAAACAACGCCGGGATCCTGACCCAATCCTGCTTCTCTTCGTGATAAAAATCAAAATCATTTTGAGATGAAGTTCTCTTCTCTGTATATACGATAGTTGCGCTATTTATCAGGTAACCGGCATTAATTGCAATTGTTGGCTTAAAAAAGTATTTGAACTGAGCGCCCAGTACAATTTTCGCTGTCGATTGATATCTGAAATTTAAATCATAACCACCATTATTTTGTATTGCAGCCGGCACGACATATAACCAGCCCAGGTATGGCCCTACAGACCATTGCCGCACCCTGTCTAATTCTTCAGAATAAGTTCTGTTAAAACCCAGGCTGTCATTAGCCAGTTCCACATCAGGTTCAATCAATATCGCTCTTAGTGCAAAATATTCAGAAAGCCTTATGGCCCCTAGTTGATCATACAATTTTCCAAGCAGCACAAAGGCACGGTTTCTTTCACTCGGCTTAAAGAATTTGTTCCTTTTTTGTTTGAATGCTGATTTTGTATTAACGAAATTAACCCAATAACCCAGCAGTGGACCCAGCTGTTGAGGATACATTGAATCGGCATTTTTCATTTCTCTCATCATAACCTTATAGCCAACAGGTTTAATTTCTCCTTTTTTGTCGTCACGGTAAATGCCAAAGCATTTACAAATCTTCGGTACGATGACTTCAAGTAAGCCGTTGCGATAATCCTGCTCCGCCTGTGACAATAATTCAGCGCACTCCTGCCCTTTGACAGCCGGTGTTAACAATGATAGTAGCAATATGAGTGTTAATCTAGGCATCTTAATTGTTGGCATTTAAGCAATCCGCGATTATTTCATTCCCCGATTCCCATAGATATTTTTTTTACGACAACTAGCAGCAAGTTCATCCTGGTTGAAATTTAGTATGTAAAGTTTTCCTTCTGCAGTCCCTATCAGCAGTTTCATAGGTGCAACAAATGATATCGCATTTACCCATGAATTAAATCTATATTCCAGAGGGGCACTTTCAACTAATTTTGTTGTAGTCAGCCGAAGCCTGGAATCAGCGCCGGCCGTGGCAAAAAACAATCCTTGTTTATCGATTGCAATATCATTGACACGGGAATTTGGCAATTGAAATAAACCTTTAAAATGTTGACCTGATTTAATTGGATATTCAGATAAATACAGCCATCCATTAGTTGTACCAGCGACAACAATATTTTTGTCAGCGCTCAATTCAAATGTGGATCCAAAGTTTTCATCAAAATTGAAGATCAGATTGTTGCCCTCTTTTGCCTGCGTTCTTAATTCCCTGGAAAATAATACAAGGGTTTCCCTGGAGATCAAAGAAGATTTTTCATTGCCTGCCAAATATTTTTCCCTTAGTTCAGCAGCTGAATTATGAATACTGAAAACATAAACCATATTGTCCATATCCTTTATGACTAACTGACTCTTCTGCCTGTCGAAGTATCCCGAATTGTTGACATAATGAAATCTCTTATCGCTCCAAAGTAATTTGCTCGAATCTTTTTTTAATAAATCGAAACTTCTGATTTCTCCGGCATCGGTTATTATCAAAAGTGTTGATCCGGCTACAGGAATGATATCAAGAACGGAATTGGGAAGCGAAAGCACCTCCTGCATGGAAGTATCGGGAACAGCTTTGGCCAACGCCTCTGTAATCTGGGGAACCCAGGCGTTGTGATTATGTTCCGCGTTCAGATCGTAAGATTGCGTTGCGAGACTGATTTTTTCGTAAGGTTTTTCGGACAGGATTGATTCGAGTGCAAATTGTATTGACTGGGTGATATTTTTTTTATTATTCTCAGCAGTCCTTAAGCTGTCTGCGAGGTGTTTCTGCTGATAAGCTACCCGCCTGCTTGAATCAGCAATTTCTGCAGACTCCCTTGCTTTATCCCGATCTTGCCTTGCCTGTTGCGCACTTAAATTTGCAGCGTGCTGGCTTATTGCCAGGCTTGAAGCATATCTTGTAGCTTCCAGGCTGGCAGCATCAGCACGTTTCCTGGCAAGCATTTCATTTTCGGAAGCAATGATTTGTTTTGCCAGTGCACTGTCCGCCTGTTGTTGACTCCTGATGGCATCCTCTTTTGCTTTGTCTGCAACTATCGTGGCATCTTCAGCTTGTTTTCTTGCATCCTGGGCCCTGTTCTTTGCATTATTCATGATAATAGAGACAAGAATTAGTCCCACTATAGTTGTAATAATGATTGCATTTTGAGACAGATTTCTTCTCCTCTCCCTTTTGATACTCAGATCGACAAACCGATTTTGCTCCTCCGTGATCTTAAGCTTACGGCGGATGGGTTTAATATATTCCAACTGCCATGCATTAAGAAAATCCTGTCTTGTCGGATCAGGCGAAAACCTGCTTTTTATTATTCTTTCTGCTTCCAGGATTTTTGATTGTTCAGGCGACCGGTTTTTTGCAATTTCATTTCCGAGGCTGTCATGTGCTATCTCAAACAAATTGTCGTTCTCAAGATATCTCAAAACACGCCTGCTCACCAGGGCATTGATAGCCTCCTCCACGGTCTTTTCAGGTACTTCGCCATTTAGGCGATGTTGGATTGAAGCCAAAGACGCCGGAGCCTTTGTGCCTTCCATTGTAACAAAAGGCCAAAGTATTGACCAGATGTTTTCCCTGGTGACCTGTATTCGTTTGTCCACCAATATTTTTGTCACTACCTGAACCTGGTCTTCAAGAAAATCTTTCAAGACATCATCAATCCCACCAAACGCCAGTAATGCCTCAGGGGAAAACATGGCTTTTGCTTTCCGGGTTTCATCGTTTGTAATATGCAGGTAAAGCTTATCAAGATAAACCTGCAGGTAGGGCAATTGGATGGTCAGCGTTTGCTCACGGCCCCTGACCTTTTTGAATAAATTATCGACAAACAATTCTATATCCGGCTCTTTCAGAATTATATTGGTCTTTCTACTCCCTGCTATGCCAGTGATAACCTGCCTCACTTTATCGAGGTTCATCTTTTCGATCCGAAGCTTTTTGCGCAGTAATTGTGGTACTGATTTTTCGAACTCGTACAAAAAAGCCAGGTATTCTTCCCGTATACTGAAAATGATTTTTACAGGTTGTTCAACCGTGAGGATATTTTTTACAGTTTTTATAAAAAGATCCTGTTCCTCTTTATCTCCAAGAATATAAATTTCCTCCAACTGGTCGAAGATGAGATATATAGGACGGAAATTGTTAAGATAAATTGCTCTGAAAGAGTTTTCAAGTGGGTTGAAATCGTCGGCGACTTCCTCAGTAGTAGTGATATGATCCGTTGAATGTTCATTGTTGCCGGCGGCTTCTGCGATCGCCCGGTCAAAAGATTGATTAATATTGGTGCCCCGACGGATGTTCAATGCCAGCCAGTCATGCGTCTGAAACTTTCCTGCCAGCCCACACTGGATTAAACTGGTTTTACCTGTTCCGGAAGCACCATATACGAGTAACACATTTGTCTGGAAAACCATTTCATAAAGTAGATCAATTTCTTCCTGGCGGCCGAAAAAAATCTCCTTGTCTTTTTCCAGGTATGCATCCAATAATTTAAAAGGATAAATCATATAATATTTATCTTAAGCTTGCTGTGCCGGCTATGCGCTGTTCGATAGCGTTCCTGTTGCGTTCTCAATTATAATTTTTTTTGCTTCGGCAAATTGCCACAATACGATATTTCGTTTCAGGTTTTTTATGCCTTCGCGATCTGAGATCAGCTGACTGGGGCCGCCGGCTATGTCCATCCCTGTAGCTGAAATATTTTCTATGCTATTGTCTTCCCATGAATAATAGTCAAGGCTCTGGCCATCGAAACTAATGTTCGAATAAAAGTAGAGTTTAGCGCTTCCCTCAAGATTTAATGCATTCATATTTAGCATAAAAGGAAAAAGGTTTGTTCCTTTCCAGTAATCCAATTTGAATAGAAAAATCGCATCAATGTTGCCGGGTATATCGAGGTAATGTATTCTTTCGATATTTGATCTTTGCTTCCTGTCGAGACCCAACTCCGTATAGTTGTGGAGGTAGTGGGGTATGGTATTTCTCAAAGCATAATAACTGATATCCTTAATGGAAACCATTTTATATCCTGTCAGGAATGCAAGTGAAGAGAAAAATGACGATAATTCTTTTTCTGCCTCAAGGCAAGTCTCAAAAGATATTTCAATAACTTCCATCTCTTTCTTTATGGCTTGCAGATTTTCGATTGCTTTTACAAAATTGCTGTCAGGATTAGTAGCTTCGTGCAGATCAGCGAATTCAGTGAATGGAGCTTCCTGCGGAAAAGCCTCAAAGATGGAGACCAATGCCTGCAACAAAATAAGGTATCGGTCAAAGCCTGGCGCAATAGTACGTTCAAAAAACTTTCTGATAATCTCAAGCTCTTTTTTTGGTATGATAAATAATTTGTTGATCTCATAATCCCATAGTCTTGAAATAAATGCAAAGGACAATAACTGCAGAGTCATTTTTGTAAGATGAAAACAGTTTTCCAGGTAGGTTGCATGTTTGTTATCAATATCGTCTGTTTTAGTTTTACCTATTGCCCATAGCCTGCTGAACTGTGTTCCGAGTGTACCTGGAAATGCAGAAGAAATAAGGTTTTTCGCGAGGTTGCTGGTGTCAGTATCCCTTTCCCAATTGTCGTAGTTGCCGGACGCATCTTTTAAAAAAGCCGATGCTTCTTCATTGTATTCTGCCATTCCCACCATTAGACTTCGTGTGAGTATTTCATTAAAAACAGGCAAAGGTCTACGGCGTCTCAATTCATCGAAATGAATATCAATGGATTTTTTTAATTCAGAAAAATCATTAGCAAGGATTTTCGCGAGGTCGCTCGCATTCATATCTGCAAGTATCCCCATCAACCTGGCTGTATTGGAAGCAATTTCCCGGTAGGTTGAAAGATCTCCTGATATTTCTGCGCGGTTCGATCCACCTTTCCTGATTTCCTCTTCGAGCTCCCGGTGCTTGTTTTCCCAAAAAGTTGTATGATTTGATATTTGTAAGCCATCAAATATTTTTACGTCATCCAGGAACAGTGGAAATATTTTCTTCTTCATCTCATCAGCATCAGAATTGGAACGCCTGTAAATAGTAAGTAACTCAAACATGCAGTTATGGGACTTCAGGTATTTATCGCTGATTACAACTATGATGATTGCGGCTGAGCCTAATCGTTCCATAAAAGCTTTGATATTGCCCCTGTATCCTACATCATATTTATCCCGAACAACAGTATATCTGTCACGCCGTAGCGATTCGTATAGCTCGTTGACGATCTTCTCACGGTCATAACCTTCTTCAGTGTTATCCGCCCAGGCATACGAAAAGAATATTTCCGGTTTAGGCATAACAATAATTTTCTAATCAGTAAACGCTAATAAACAGATGGGACATTTTGGGATTACTGTTGGCTATTATCAGAGGTTTACAAGAGGCCGGAAAGACGAGTGCAGACGAGTATAGAATGGCTAGTATTATACTAAAGTTAAATATTTTAGATCAAATTGATTGCTTTTCACACCAGAACGATTTTAAGCCTGCACCTTGGCCGTTAAAACATTGATGATAGTCTTCCACGCCTCATCATTGCCGGGGGTTCCAATAAAAAATTCTCTTTTGTCAGTATGGTTCGGGTCAAACATCATCTGGTATTTTTTCAGATCGGTTTCGCCCCAGCTGCAATGAAGTAATTGAATAAAAAACAGCTCGCATTGTTTGCCCATCTCCATGTTCATTGCATTTTTTACCTCCTCATTCATGATATAAGGCGTGGCAAGAAAATCCGGACTCAATAAAAATATTACAAGATCCGAGCTAAGCATTTCCTTCTGAATACTATCATCCCATTTAGCACCGGCTTCTATTTTCCGGTCATACCAGGGCTCAATGTATCCCGCGGTTCGCAATACATCAAGATGAGTCCAGAAACGTTTAACAAATTCAGAATTTTTTGAAGAGTAAGAAATAAATAATTTCTTGGGTACCTTTTCAAAATTAACCAGGTGCTTAAAATCATTAACCGTAAATATCTGTTTACTCCCCTGGAAAATAAAATTTTTGCCCTTAACCTGTTTAATCATTGAACTAACCTCAAAGTAATCTTCACTGTTTATTGAAACTTCCTTTGTAAAGCTCCAGCCCTGATTTAATTCGTCCATTTCTTTTTCTATCTCCCGTTCCAGGCCCGTTCTTCCAAATGGATATAAGGTGCGGATTTCAATCCTGCAGGCAGATGGTTCTTTCAGGAAGTTTATGAATACCATTTGTGGGCGGCCGCCTGTTTCCTTTGATAATATGAGGCCGTTTCGCCAGTAGTAAATAGACTTTATCGCGTTGTCAGCTTCGACTTCGCCAGTTTTTTTACTGACAAATTTTGCGAATAGTGACATCACCAGCAGTTTATGAAAATATGCGGTATATACATACCGGATCTGGCAATGCACAAATGCCCTCGCGAAATTAGCGACATGTGGATCTGCCACAACAGGAAGAAACTGCGGCACGAGGTAAGTTTCATCATCCAAAGGAATTACAGAACTATTTTTTATAAGCAACGGAAGTATGTGATCAATGTATTTAAATTCTTTTATCTGATTCGCTAAAAAAACCCCTTTACTACCACCTTGCTTCGCTTCATTCATTAGTTTCTTAATCAGGTCATTGAGTTCGCTAATACTTGTGAACACTATACCTTCATCACCATTTTTATCCGAAGCAGAATGATCAAAATACAAAGCTCCAAGATTGGTTAATACACTTGCAATTGTTTTAGCATCCGGTATATCCAGGGTCCCCTTGTACTTGGGAATGAGTGACTCGCACTTATCCTTGAATTCGCTAAGTGTCAGTACTTCGAAAGGTATTTGGCCCTGGAGATATCTTTCGATGATTTCATGCTGGTAAGTAACAAGTTTCCTTCCGGCCAGGTTTAGCTTTCCCAGGCAGGCATCGAGTACTTCATTGATACTGCTTACCCGGCTCTTCTTACTCAGTGATACGTTGTAGAATGTAGTGATGTTGGAATATTTCTCACGAAGCAATACCTGGTTAAGCAACCCTTCGCCCTGGTCGATTTTATTCTGAAGCACCAATACCGGGGCCGTAGTAGACAGATCCGCTTTTACAACTGATTCTTCAGCCACAATCTTTGGGTCAGATGGGCTGGTACTTTTTAAGACAGCCTTATTTGTGAGGTCATTAGGCTCTTTCACACCATTGAAGACATGCGCTTCCTTTCCATAAAGGATATATTTGATAGATTCCAACCAGTATTCAATGGGAAAATCTTCATAAATCAATTCAGTTTTGTCAGCAAGTTTCTCTTTTCTTTCAGCATAAAAATTAGTAGCGGTATCCCATAATAGAACATAGGCGGTATCGTGTGAATAATAGAGGCGATGGAGATCATGATAGTAATCCTGCCCACCGAAATCAAAAATGTTGACCAACATAAGCTCTCCACTTTCTGACTTTAGGAAAGGCGCCCTCCAACTTTGAATCTCAAGTGTGTCTGTGGATACATGATTCTGGTTTACTTCCTTATCCCTCAAAAACTGGCTAAAATTCGTCTTTCCCACGCCACTATTCCCCATCAGTATCAACTTAAGGACTTCCAGCTTTTTCTCGCCATGTTCTTTTCCCTTGCTGAAATGATCGACTATGGCAGGAGTTCCCAGCGCAATTACTTCTAATGGAGGGTCAGAAATTGGATTTCCCCTCACAAAGATTCCGGCCTCATCTTTGCTTAGCGCGAATTTCAAGTGTATAGGAAGTCCTCCTTGTAATCTTGGCAATAAAGACCGTATAGACGAGATCCTGTTGTCAGTTAATACAATCCGGTAAAGATTTTTTAACCCTGCAAGGATTGAAACGTCGATTATCCTGTTACGGGCGGCGTATAAGGTTTTTAGATTATTTAAATGCGAGATCCCGGACAACAATTCAATATTATTTGTGGAAAGCCCAAGCAACTCAAGCTTTAAACAGTTTTCCAATCCTTTAATTTCAGACAATCGGTTTCTTTCGAGGTCCAGGTATGTTAAGTTTACTAATTTATCCAGGTTTTCTATCGTTGTGATCTCGTTGTCTGATAAATCAAGATTTTCAAGTCTGACAAGCTTATCAAGGCCATCTATTTTTCTTATGGAATTTTTCTGCAGGTCAAGAATTGTAACCCAATTCATGTCAGCAATATCCCTGGGAATGCTATATAATTTACAATCCGAGAGGTCTAACGTTGTACTTCTTTCCTGGCGACATTTTTTTATTATCCCGAGCGCTTTAGTATTTCTAACCAGATAATAAAGAGGATCCAACGCTTCTGCAACCTGAGAGTATGCTTCTTCCCTGTTTTGAAATTGCGATATTGGCCTGCCAAAAGCAGGAACTGCCTGCCATTTTGCAAACGGCTCATTGAGCCATTCGCAATTATCCAGAATAACAGGAATCAGGTAAGCTTTCCCGGTCTCAACCCTCTCAATAATTTGCGGCATCTCAAAAGAATCAATCGTCCTGGATGTTAAATAATACTGGGATATCAACAATAGAAAAACGTCCGCTTCATTTCTCAACCTTATTAGCACTTCGCGCCAGTTATCGGAGGGTGTCAGCAAATGATCCGATAATATTTCGTACCGCGTACTTGACTGCATTAAGGTTCTTATAATCTCGTCTTTTTCTTTTGTATTGCTATGAGAGTACGATATAAACACTTTTAGCGGTGCGGAAAATTGTTCCATCATAAATAGATTTTCTCAGAATTAGTTACAATGTTAATTTATTCTGCAACTCGTATTGTGAACGCCGGCAACTAGCTGGATTTAAGCAAAGGGATTACTTCTGTTGCAATATCTTTTAATACAGGCGGGTAACTATCTTTATACATCGCCGGCCACCAGTTAATGTATCTTTCAAACTGGCGAAGCGTCGATTCCCGCGCAGCCAGGCATTCGTCGCCGGTTCCCGCTGTCTTAGTAAGATACTCTTTGGCAATTACTATGGCAGCAAGCAGATCTTCATCGGTAATTGGCTTACCGCTAAGTAAAGGTTTAAGAAGATGTATCTCGGCTAAGGTTCCCCATGCCCATGACCTTTGAAGATCCGATTTTGCATTCTTTTCATCTCTTTGCGCCATTCGTTTAGTCACAAACCAGATTTCAACCTCATCCAATAAGGTTCCTTCTGTAATTGCCTTCATACTTAAATACTGCATAGCCGTCCAATGACTGGTAGGATTTGCCTCAAAGCCACCATAGTAATATTCTTTTGCTTTGTTAAGAGCAAACTTTGAGTCCCGGATTAAGTCATGAGCCCTTTCAGCATCTAACCGACTCAACTTAAAAAAAAACTCCGCCTGTCTTTTATAAGCACTGGCGAGTAAACCCAGATGCTCTGCCTTCAGGGCCTCCGTTAATAAACGACTCGTACCGTTGTCTCCAGGATTCAGATGGCGGGAGAGTTGTTTAATGGATTCTGAAAGCCTTTCTTCAAGTCGCTGCAGAGCACGCGTTCTTTCTTCATCATTTAGTTGATCCCAGAATTTAAAAACATGATCAACCCATGCATTCGTGACCCGCATCGAATTAAACATCAAGTGAAGACTTGACGCTTCCAGCTGTTCGTCAATATTTTCGGGAAACCTGGTATATGCAATAAGGCTGGCCCAGTCATGGCTCTGCTCCTGGCTTAAAATAATCCTGGCTTCATACAATGCCAGCCGCGGGTCCGTAGCTTCAACCAGGTATTTGAATAATGTTTCTAACAGTATTACAGAGCCGTTTTGTGTAAGCGGAAATTGTGATGCAAAAACACAGGGTATTCCACAGTTGTGCAAATGATAAACCAGGCTTCCGGCAGAGAAAACTGTGTTTCCCACGTTGCCACTATCACAAACCGCCAATGAAATGATAGCCGGTTTTTCCGCTGGTTGGCCGATAACAATCGCTTCAGCTAATGATTTACCCGTCACCTTCTCTTTTTCTTCATGAGAACCGTGTTGACACAGGATCAACGTGAATTCTTCCGAGCCTCCCCGCAGCGAACGTTTGCCTCCATGAGCTAAAACATGAATATGTGTATAGGGTCGCCCTTCATCATTTGCTTTTTTGATTGCGGCTGTTATTTTTTCAAGCGAGGCGTCCGGTAATTCAGTCAGAATTTGAGATGTATCAGGTAAAGGAAAAGCACTGTCTTTCCGTGGCCTTACCAATGGAGAAACTATGTCTGTAAGTACCCGTCGGTGTTCATCGTGTGGAACGCGGAGTTCTTCCCCCGGTTGTGCCCATACAAATAGTATACGCGGGATCTCTGGCCATGCATATACAGACACTGATTCCTGGCGGACTTCACGGGTTAGTATTATTTTCCGGTTTGGATTTAAGAGTAGCCGCATCGGCTTTCCATCCAAATTCTTATCTGAAGCCAAAGCAAATTCAAACGGTATCTGCGCCAATTCCAATGGAGTTGTGACAAGTCTTAAATGCAGCGGCTCTAAACTCTCTGTCCCGGTTTCAACATATTCCAGACTTAAGAAAATATCGGTTGCCAGCTTCTGAAAATACCTGATGGCTTTCGAAGTAATTGAAGGATCATTGTCATTATAACGCAGATCTTCTATGAAACTGACAAATTCGTCCTGCCTGCAATCGATCGAAAAAGTGATCTCCGGCTTGGACCCGCACATTGAAATGTATCGGGTTTCGGGGTTAAGAAGAAAACCATTAGCAGTACCGGTCCGGGCAATTCCAACTATCAAAGAATTCATTTGTAAAGAATTGATACGACTTTGTCTAAACCGGATCTATTTATCCACCCACCCTCATAACTCATAATTCATAATTCTCTTCAAACGTCATCTCCCGGAACTTCCTGTGGATCTAAAAAGATTGGCATATCATCGTCACCACGATCACCGTCACCCATGATCAGCACTTTCGATCCACCAAATATCTTCGACTTGATACGGAACAAACCAAGACCAATCACGCCGTTTTTGCCATTAATCTTCAGGCCAAGCGCTTTATTTGTGTCGACATTGACACCTACACCTCCAAGTTTCATATCTCCTATCAGTGATGCTTCGCCGGTAAAATCGAGCTTGGTCCCTTTTTCGATAGTGGATACGATGATGGCATCAATGGCATTGTATACCTGGTGTACCACCTTCCATTGACCATCCCAGGCTCCGGTAGCTTTTAACAACTTGGACAAGGCATTCACGTTTTCAATAGTTTTTACGGTGATCTTTGGCGACTTTACCAGGAATGATTTTTCCTTTGAAAACGTAATCTGGATACCAGCTTTTACCTGTCCGGCAGCTGCAACATCTACCGTAGCATTTCCACCCAGCTTAACAACTGTTGCCCCTTCAGATGTAAAATCAATATCAGCTTCAGAACCAACACCTTCTTTGAAAGTCACTTTAAAATCATCAGTGATATTCCCAAGTTTTGAGAACACGCCGTCAGCGAAGATTCCGTAATCGCCAAGGTTAAACTGGTTAACAATTGGCACCCAGGCGGCAAAGACATTTAAATGTTTTTGTATAATATCATTAAACATATTAGGTACTCCCATGGTCGTTAAATGTTTTAAGGTGAAATAATTTGCGGAATTCTTAAATCTTCATTTTGTACAAATGCTGAAAATCAGAGAGGGAAGTTTTCGGAGGGGAGCGGTGTTAATGGCGTTATTCTATAGTAAAATAATAAATTTTATTCAGAACCCGTGAATCAATCCATTTTTCTTAAGACCAGAACCGGTAACGCTTGCTACAAATCCCTGAATCAGATTAGGGCATTAGAATTCAGACTTACGTAACTTCTACTAAATAACTCCAGCTATGAATCCAAAAGAAATTATAAAACGTTGTTTTGTCATCGGTCCTATGCGCGATATCGATCGTTTGCGACGACTGGCAAATGAAATAATATTGCCTATTGTATCCCCCGAAGGTTTTAAAGTGATTACTCCCGAAGAAGGGGAGATAGGCACCATCATGCACCAGATATTATTAAACCTGGAACAGGCAGATTTCCTGGTAGCAGACATATCGAATAACAATCCAAATGTGATGTACGAACTCGGCGTGTACCATTCTTTTGGAAAACCATATATAGTGTTGAAGGATACAAGTATTGATAACGAGGGCACCAAAACACCTTTCGATGTAGCAGCTTTCCGTTATTCATTGATTGATACAAATAAGGCCGGGGAGGCTATCGCCATACTAAAGCCGAACATTGTCAATCTTATAAGGAAAATAAATGTGCTGGATTGGTTCCCAAATCCGGTGACTTCATTTTATATGTCGCCTGTTGCAGAGATACCAACGGCCGTCGGACTGTCGAAAAATTATTTGAAAAATTTCCTTAGCATCGTTCTACCAAAAGTCTTTTTACGAAATGAAATAGGATCGGGATATGAGCTGGACGTGAAAGTGCAAAACGGTAATCACCTTTCTGAATTTGAGACGGTTCCCCTGACACTACGCGACAAACTGAAATTTGAAGTTTTGATTCCTTCAAAAATGCACATGGCAGATCATGATTACATCCGCAATCTCAAGGAGAGTGGAATATTAAAATACAATAACGCAAAAGTTTTCAGACGCTCACGCGATTTCAATGTTCATTTCAGACATGATGAAGAAGGCAACCTTGTCCTGGCCGATATACCAACGGTGTTGTCAACGCTCAATGAATCAATAAGCAAGCGCAGGGGAAATCAGGCAACACAGGTTAATGACGAAGACTGGAATTTACTGGAATACCAGGAGCTTGAACGATTCGCAACAAAATGCGAGATCTTCAAAAAAGATCTTATAAAAAAGTATCCCGGAATAATTGGGAGGATAGATATAAAATGGGGCTGGGATATTTAAAAAAACATTTTTCTTGTTACCTCCCTGTACAAACTTTACGTCCAATCCATCGCACCATTATACAAGGATGTTAATAAGGTCAATCGCCTCGCTGAAAGACAACAAAAAAAAGTCAAAAAAAATATTTTTCAATGTAAAACAAAACTATTTACCTTGGAGCCGGAAATAAAACCCCTTCCCAAATTAAATACTACTACTCTAACCCATTTTTCTGACAGTATTTCTGGTTTTTTCTCCTTATGAGATCTCTGATTTTTTGTAGCTGATCCGCACTTGCTAATTGCGTTTACTAAGAGAAAATTTTCAACCCTTAACAGGTAGGTGTATTCCTATGCAGGATCACCAAATAAAGTTATGTTTCTTGCCCGCAGTTCCGGCATTGCAAGAATCGAAACTTTTGGGGGGACTCATGGAGTACGCCGCAAATAATCGGCTCTTCAAATAAGGTCGGGCTTTAATGCGCCCGTTCAGATACTATTTTATCATACCGCCAAAAGCTATCATTCATAAAAATTTCCATTTGCTTGCTCTGAATATGATTTTCCTTTTGACCCTTTTTAATGTCCAGTTTAAACTATAAACTATGATTACAGCGAATCAGTTTGAGAAAAGCGCTTTCACCCTGGCAGTTGAGCCCGCAGTAATAAAAGCTGTTGCTGAGGTAGAAAGTAATGGTGAAGGATTTTTAGCCGATGGTAAAGTAAAAATTTTATTTGAACCTCACATTTTCTGGAAACAGTTAAGACAGAAAGGAATCAAACCAGAATTGCATCAGAAGGGAAATGAAGACATACTGTACCCTATCTGGAAACCAGGAAAATATGGGCCTGTAAGCAAGCAACACGACAGAATGAACCGGGCGGCCGCTATTGACAGGGAAGCCGCGCTCTTATCTTCAAGCTGGGGAAAATTTCAAATCATGGGCTTTAATTATAGAAAATGTGATTGTGATTCGGTAGAAGCGTTTATTACGCGATTGAAGTCAGGTGAAGATGAGCATCTGAGCACGTTCATCAGCTACATTAAGAACACCTTTCTTGACGATGAACTGAGATCGCGTGATTGGAAATCGTTTGCAAGATCTTACAATGGGCCACTGTACTGGAAGAATAATTATGACAAAAAGCTGCATTTGGCTTATGAAAAATTCAGTAAAGTTCATGCCTTTCCGGGTCAGTAATTGAAACTTTTTCCGACTATCTTCATTAAGTTAGCTATCCGCCCAATTCTCCTGATTAGCAGTTTATCCATAGCCTTTTTCAATCCGCCTTTCAAAATTATCCAGGCTGACAATATCTGCTTATGCGATTTTCAAAATAAGTGAATCATGCGACTTTCAAAGTTTTTTGATCGTGCATGGCTATTTTGTTCCCGACCCGCAAGTTTTACTCTATAAAACTTAACCGAACCCTTATGCCAGTAAGCATCATGGCCAATCTATGCCTGTTCACGTTAAACCTATGCCTGTTTATAGTCTGAAATCATTGTCCATAAATTTTTTATATGTCAACCACTATCTCTAAAATAAAAATTAACCAGGTTATGACACCGAAGGTTGTCACAAACCCTGTGGCAACACCGGTGTTCATAAGGGCTGACGAAATTGCAAAAATAAAAACACCGGCTACGACTGTATTAGTGCCGCCGATTGTTACAAAACCTTTAATTAATCCATTAGACCTATCAGTTCAACTTGTTTCGATAAAACAATTTAATCCCGCACTCTCAGCACTTTTATCAAATGTAACTCCTCCCGTCGAAGGGGTTACACGTAGCGCACTAACCGTTCCTGTCAGCTTAAAAGCTACAGTAACAGACGAACAGTTTTTTGAATCTGCACAAGATGCCTCCAAAAAGTTTTACCTGCCACGATACCGTATCATAGAAAATATTACTACGGCAGGAAGGCAATTTGCTGTCAGCATGAAAGAAACTTCAGACGGTGGAATCCTTACAGTAAAGCTTGAAAAATATCCAGCTTCGCCGATAGAACAAGCCGCACCATCAGCAACCGAAATACCACATCTTATAGCTTTGGTATTACAGTTTAACGTAGTGATTCCGGGCGGTGGTACTATGGTGAAAGAAATAAATTTTCCTCCGGCCCAGCCCCAGGCTTATGGACTGCTTGCGGAATTACCTATCAGGGGATCAGCATTATTTAACCAGGTTTACCTCGCTATAACAGAAGGCGGCGCCAGCGCACATCTTATAGTAAGGCGCGAACTGCCTGTAGCGATCCCGGTGTCTCCACAGGGAGGCGGCAATATAGCAGCGTCGCGCGATATCGGGGCAGCAAGTAGATTTAAACCTGTCAGGAGATCACCCAGGGTGGTAGTGGCTTCGCGTGTAGAGAATGTGCCTGTGCGCACCAAAACAGAAACAGTACCTGTGCCCCCCAAGGCAGAGACAGTTCCATCCCGGCCAGAAGTAACATTGCCATTTCCTCCACCAGTTGAAACATTGTACAAGGCTGTTAGCCGTTCCCTGGATAATGTAATACCATTTACATTCCCGTCGGCAATATCCGGTTATATTTTTACTGACATTACAAGCGCGGGAAATAATGGTGCTCCAGCCCTTCAACAACTGCCGGTGAACGGACACCTTTACTACAAGGATATAGTACAACCTGGTGTTATTTATTACCTGCCGGATAATTTCAAGATAGCACGCAAGCCGGCGCCATCTTTCGCTCCTTTTATGTGTGTGAGTATTGATGGAGATGGATCCCTGGAAGAGACAAGCGTTACCATAGAATATGTGGCAGTACCGTATACGGATCCGGAGCGCATAAAAGCAGCAGAACCACGGCTGAAGGAATCTATCGGGCAGGGGATTGAAATAGATTTTCAACCTCTTATAGCACCTGCAACTTTTGTCCTGGCTTTACCGGGTGCCGGAACGGGTACCACCGGTCCTTTCCAGGAAAGAAATGGTGCACTTGTGGAGATTAGAGAAGGCATACATGATTCTATAACCGTTTCACTAAAAAGTTTTCAGCGATTGTATGATGCACTAATGGGAGCATCGCAAACACTGTTTACGGGGCAGGTAATTGTCTCAGTTTCAGATAAGGATAAAATACAGATTCCACTTTCAGCAAGGATGAGCGACCTGGCAGGAGACATATGTTCAGTGCGCCAGGGTTATGATCCCGAAACTGGAAAAGGAACTGTGATTATACGTAATGAAATTGAAAGCCCTGTTGTTGTTTCTGCCATTGAGATTATGTTGAGCGAGGGATCAAATGCAATACCATTTAATAGTCATCGTAATGATGTGGATGACCAAATGAATATTTTACCACAGGAGGAAATTACAATCAACATTACTCCTGTCGATATAAGCCTGGCAAGAAAACCTCTCCAGTTAAACACGGCTTTATCAAAAGTAGAAACACAACCTGATAAAGAAGCTATCTGGAACGCTATCCTCAATCCTTATTCCCCGATCGATTATGAACGTACAATAACAGTGCAAACTTTTGAAGAAATTTTTGCGCCGGGTCCGCAGGACGCGGGCGACTCAGCCATAAAAGCAATCATAGTTAATTTTTTTAATGGGAATTCAGTGACACTAAAGCCGACTGTATTGGAAGGAACCGCTACTGTTAACGTTTCACTAAGCAATTTCATTTTAGGTAAGATGGACACAAGGGAATATAAATACCAGCTGGAGGTTATAACGCTGGCGGGCAAACGAAAAATAGGCGCACCAGGCGAATGGATAACCGATCAGTCAGATGACTTATTTATAACCAGGGATTCAATCAAATAAGACATGTCATTCAAAGGCACCCTCGACTTTCAACACGTTGTTCAGTTTGATACTGAAGAAATGAGGGTGTATTATGGCTATGAATCAAATGAGGTTTTTGTTTTACCGGATTCGCTTGGGATAGCCGTAAACGGATCCGGCAAGCCTGATTTTTCCATTACCCTGGTAAAAGCAATGCATGATCTTTCACCTGTATCATTATATGGAACACTTGATCTGCAATTATCACTAAACTACCCCTTAGAAAAGGCTGTCAGTACGATGCGGCTGGGAGGCTACACCACGTCAGTAATACCTGCCACATGTTCAGGCGGTTACCTGTCACTTGTGCCTGTCAACAACACCCTTGAGTTCCCTTCGGAACTACAGTCAACAATTTCCTCAAACTGGAATCCTGTTGGTCCAACAAAATATTTATTCAGGCTTGAAGCTACTACTGCTTCACTAATGAAAGAATCATTAAGAAACGGTTCGTTGTTGTTCAAGGCCATTGCATTGCTTGAATGCAAGGGGCTGTCACCACGACTCCCATTGTTAGTTGGATTCTCCCCGGCTGAAGTGTTGAATCAATTACATGCAAGTGTAGCAGATGCGAACGGTGCAGTGGATCCAAATGAAGTCAGGATGTTTTTTAACCGCGACGCTTCACTTCTTCCGATAACAATTACCGGTGACAGGAAAGATGAAATACCTGGCTTGTTTGCAGAGGCGATTTCAGATCGGATATTGAAGCGCTTTGGAAAACCTGCATTCCCAACAGACAAATCAGACAAAGATCTTGTTCAGCTAGGTACTTCTGTAGAGGCTGGCACGGGCTTATTTGAGTGGGACTTGTCAGAAGTTATTGAAGTAAAAAGACTAGTAAGAGTAAATCTGAATCCTGCAGAAGCCGTACAACTATTATCGAACCAGGAAGGGGGAATAGAAAGCAGCATCAAAGAAACATTGGTGCCCAGGCTTCAAACAGGCTTCAAATACCTGAATGTGTCAGCGATCCTTCCGGATCACCGGCCTAACGTGCTTAAAGCGGGCGTGCAGATTGATGTACCACCAAATGTACCCCTAAGAATGCAGGCCATAAGTGAAACGGTAAATTTCGCGGCACCTGGTGATTCATCTGATATAGTGCTTCGTTATTCGCCTGTCGAAACGCTCAACTACAATTACCGGCCGTTCATGCTCGTACAAAGCATTAACGGAGTCAGAAAAATTGCGGGCAGTCCCGGCACAGCGAATAAAGCCCGGCTCCTCTTGAACAGTGATCATTTCAAAGCTAAAATAATAACCATTCAAGCAGCTTCAGACCTGCTTGAAATTGCTTCTCTTAATGTCGTATTTGGTGATGAAACCAGTATAGCTACCATGGCATATACGATTGATAATACAAATCCCATATTATCCGTATGTATTCCTGAAGATGAAGCTTTGCCGGGGATGCAAATCAGCGCTATTTCAATTACATCAGGTGCTATTGCTTCTCTTCCCGATCAGCCTGCTGTTTCAATGCGGGTAGGTCTGCATCATTTTAAAGAATATGGATTTCATTCCGTGAAAGTATGCTGCAATTTCAGCAATGGTTCATCGCCCGTGAAAATTGAACTAATGCCCGATGGAACGACCGATGATTTGCAACCAACCCTACTGTTTTTTACGCCAACCGGGAATTGTAAGGATTTCGGATATTTTACTGAATCCCCTTTTTTATATACCTACAAATACCGGTTTAAAAAGGACGACAATACTAATGGTGAATGGTTTCCTATGCAGTCACCCTGGGTTCCGCTGATACTCGACAATTCGTTGATTTGATTAAAAAAACTCCTGATGACCACGATAGAGATAAAAGAGATTTTGAGTAAATATTTTACAAACCTTGCAGCGACATTGCCAGATGCCGACGCTTATGCTGATCTATTTTGTTATAGAAAGACAACAGACCCAGCCACGATCTATTATATACCACTAAAGCTTAGTCCCGAAAAAGGACAACAGGAGAAACTGCAGTTTAACTTACTTGTTACCGGCACCGTAAATATGATTCAACTGGCAAGCCGATGGGATACTGACCGGAGCCTTTTAAAAAGATTACAGGAATCCCTGCTTGAGAAACTAAAGCCAGAGAGCATTTCATCAATCAACTTTTCTACACCATCGACAACTGTGAAAGAGGCGCGCCTGGAGCTGGCTGATGACAACAAAAAATACAATGTTCTTCAATCAACCACAACATCAGGATTCCCTCCTTTCAATGTGATTTTTAATATAAGCATAGATAACGCACAAAAAGACCGGGTGCTCCATACTTTAAATGGCACAGATAACTATATGCGAACAATATATATTGCAACCATACCTGTTAACAAAACTGCCTCTGCTGCACTAAAAGGAGACCTTACAAAAATCCCTGAATTAACCAAACCAGAATTGGATCACGGAAACATTCCCGCTTTATTAAATAAGGCAATAGAAGACGGCGTTTTTGAATTGCAGATCCAGGGCGATGACGAAATGATGCTCGCCGAAAAACTGAAGCAGTTGATCTTTGATAAGGCAATAGAAGCTATAAAAAATTATGCTGAAAACAATAGGAATTACACCAGTGCCAGCAATGACATAGTCATGAAAGAAGGAAACCTTTCAGTTAAAGCAAGCGCGCAAACAACTGCAGACATAAGCATTGAACCGGAAGGAGATATTTCAAAATGGTTTGAAGGAAAAAATACTACTGATTACATAACCAGAATTTCAGAACAGGATACCATCTCAAATAAATTGTCACCAGGTAAAACAACGGCTGCAGATGATTTTTTTTCAAAACCCGGTGCTGAAATCACCGTTTTTGCACCTCCGGATTTACAGGAGTCTACGATAAACTTTATTACAATCATTTCAGACAATTCCAAAGCAATTTTATCGCCGCCTGATTTTGTACCAGTAAAGATTTCGAGACCTGCCGGGGGTAACCTAAAACTAAACACTACTTATACTGATGGAGGACCTCCTTTCGAAACAACCGTTGCAGAAAAGACTGGTAATGATGTCAGGTTAAACCCATCGGACATCGGTTTGTCGGAAGTGGTCTTTGATGCAGAGAGTCTTGAAACTGAGAAAGCCGATTCATGCAGGATACATATTGTTTATTTACCCAGGACTAGCGGCACCGATGATGATCGCACAATCTACATGAAGCCTGGTGAATGGAAGAGCAGATGGTATGTGTGCAGCAGGGATGCAACCTTAAAAGGCGAACTACGATATGATGTAAAGGTCAAAAACAAAGACGGGAGCAGCTCAAAGTATTCGGGCCGGTCAAGCGAACCGGTTATTCATTTCAAAACCAGTTAATCTTCAAAACCACATTTTATCATTAACACCTTATCATTAATCAAAAAGATAAAACCACAATCATATGTTACAACTTGATAAAACAATCATCCTTCCGGAAGTCGACGGTGTTACCATTTACACTGACGACAGATCCGAGAGCACTTATTACATGCTCGCAGACAGTCCACGTTTTCGCATTGAAAACGGAACACCAGTGTTCAAGTTTATTAAATACAGGAATCCTATCGACCGGCAAAATGGCAAACGCGGTGGTGGGTATGTATTCTTTGATGCCACTTTTGATGTACCAAAAGATAAAAAAGATGCTGCCATTGACGGGCTGCAACAACGTCTCAACAAGATAAGAGCCAACAGGGGTTTGCCCCCCGCCCCGGTGACCATTGGTGAAATTCCCTGGACAAAAGGCTCCGCAAAACTTGTTATGGAGGCTGCTGATGGCACCATGATCGAAAAAATATGGAGCCCGGGTAAGCCTTCTTTATTTGGCAGGAATATCGCCACTTTCACCATGGAGTTGAGCGCAGAAGGTGCTACACTTTTCGAACAGGCCTTGCAGGGCAAAGGCGGTGTGGTAAGCATCGTATATGACCTGTTTACCTTTGTGAAATTGCCTCCTATCAAAGTTGTAGGTCACTTCTCCTCAGAAAAATTTTATTCTTTTAGCCAGACAATCGATACAGAGTGGAATGTATGGGCAGAAGATTCATACCAGGAAACAATACGTGAACAGTTCAGGGATTCGTCATCTTATACGCTTGATTTTGACTGGGGAGCAATGACAGATCAAAAGACCAAAGACCAGATACGTGACTGGGCTACCCGTACCATGGAAGATAATATCGAGAAAAAGATGATAGAGGCCATCGCCCCGGTTTCTGCTGATGACCGGAAAAAGCCCGATGGTATCGAAGATGTGACACGTAACATCAGTACTCAGAAAATCGCGAGCTTCGACCTCAGGTTTAAGGAAGGGGTTACTATGGATTGGAACCCTGCTCCACAGGGCATTCTACCCAATATTACAAATCTTACAGGACCAGATGGCAAGCCACTAAAATGGGAAGACTATGCCAGAACTATTGACCTGGATGACCCATTTTTCAAAATGCTCAACGTCACCATGATCGTGAATGCAGATTTTACAAACCTCCCTATTCACAGTGTTGAGATGCTAATTAAATATCCTGGCGCTGATCCAAAGGAATTCAGTATTTCCAAAGTTGAAGACCGGCCAAATTACCAGGCATTTCTTGTTAATAACAGTTTCAAATACACCTATTCATATGTAGTAAATTATAAGGGATCAAGTAAAACTTTCAAATCGAAGCCCACCGAAACAGAGGAAAATGTGCTTACGGTAAACGTGGATGATCTCGGCTACATGAATATTGCAGTAAGAGCCGGTGATATAAATTTTGAACAGGTGAATAAAGCGCTGGTCACCATCTCATACGAAGACAACGCAAATGATATTGACAAGTTTGAAGATGTGTTTACAATCGATGCTGATCATCTCGAGCACAGCTTCGAAAAACTACTGTTGGTTCCCGTTAGCAATCCTTATACATATCAAATCAAATATTTCATGAAAGGTGGTAAAGAATATTCGGTTAAGCCAAGAGAAGGGAATTCCAGGACATTATTTATAGAAGATCCTTTTGTAGACTTCAAGGATATCATGATACGTGCCGGTGGAAATCTCGACACCGAAATAGATAATATTCTGCTTGACCTGCAATACGATGAACCGGACAATAACTACAGACAAAACAAACAAATCGAGCTGAGTAAGGCAAACCCATTTGGTGAATGGAGTATACCCATTATTGATTCCAAAAGCGGAAAGGTTACTTATAGTGGAACTATAAGATACAAAAGCGGTCTGTCTGAAGATATACCAATTACCACGGCTGAACGAAACTCAATCATCGTAGGGCCGCAGGTGGAAAAGGTTTTGAAAGTGCAGGTGCTCCCGGATCTTCTTGACTTCAAGAGAGTAAAACTCGCAAAAATCACCTTGCATTATACCGATACTGTTAATGATATCGATGAAGTGATAGACTGCATTTTCAGGCCCGGTGCTACTGCGCCATTTGAGTGGACAGTCAACCTGAAGGATAAGCAGAATAGCAAGTTCAGTTGGGAGGCAAACTATTTCCTAGTTGATGGTAGCGTAAAAAGGCCAACCCGGGTTACCACAGATGAATTAACCATTTTACCGGAATTGCCAGTTTAACCACCTAAAAATACAAATATGTTATATCTGAATCCTCCATTCATGATCATAAATGGCGTTGCCGTTTTTGGTGATCACAACGATCCCTTACAATGGTATTTCGCCCCGCTTATGCCGCATCTGACTTTAATAAAAGACCCGGACACTAATGTCGATATGCCCCAGATCCAATTGATCAAATACCGTGGCACAGCGGGTAACGGCGGCTTTCTCAATTTTGATGTGAACCTCGGATTACCTGAAGATGAACTGAATGTAATTGCAAGCAAAATAAGGCAGGACATGCATCTACAGGGTAAGCCGCGTATGGCACCTATTCAATTGGAAGATGGAACAGTCAGGCTGCTCTTGCTTGGTAAACAAACAGAAGTTCCTCCACCGCCACCAGCACCCGGAGCATCAACCCCTCCGCCTCCTCCGCCTGAAACCGCAACTGACCAGCCTCGCTTTGTTATCAAGATGGATCATCATGCAAAACCAGCTTTGTATGGTGATAACCAGGCGACATTTTCAGTGCAGCTTGATCAGAACGGAGTAACAGTTTTAGAAGAAGCACTTAAAGGTCAGATGAGTCCTATCGGGATAGTTTATTCACTTAGCTTTCTCGCACTGAGACCTGCTTATTCTGTAAAGCTGTCGGTCGACTGGAACCGGGTTCAAACACATATGGACGAAAGTTTCAGCGCCTCCTTTATGTTTTCATCTGTTGAGATAGAAAAAGTCGTTGATGAACTGATCGAATCGCGGGCAATTATTATCGAAGTAGACACTTTCGTAACGGAGGACCAGGAAAACAGCGGAGTAATCGGACGGCGTGATGAAGCGGTAAATGAAGTAAAGGAAATGATTACTGAAACTTTTTTTACCTCTTCTATAAGCCCGATCGACACTTCAGCCACCGACCTGGATAAAGCTACCTCAACCGCCCAGAAAGTATCATCAATGCTGGCAACAGGAGGGGCAGCAGGTTTTGCATCTTTCGGTTATAAAAAAATTGATATAACACGTATTGATCATAAAACACTCAATACAAATATTACCGAACGTACCACGGTTAAGAAAAACATTTATCCGCAGGCACATCTATCGGGCCTCGCCTCTGTGCTCCGGAAGCCAGGTGTAAAAATTGAAGACTTTATTGTTGAAGTGGACCTGGATAATCCATGGTTTATCAAACGCCGGATTGAAATTATCAGCCGTGGCAATTTTGAAGAAGATAACATTAGTTCAATAAATGTCACGGTCAGATATAACGGTGAACCAAAAAACATCATACTTGAATCATCTACTGACAAAAAATTATTGCAATGGACAAGCGCGTTTGAACCGGGTAAAAAACTAATACGAAAGGCAACTTATTCATACCGGGTATCATTCAAAAGTGGTGATGGCAGAGAGCGGCCGCTTTTTCTGGATTCGGAAGAACGTGTTATCGAAGCTGAAAATCTTGAGATTCAACCGCGTGAATTGTATGGAATAGTTACGGTGCCTATTGTGGCTTTAGACTTCCCATGGGATCGTTATTCAGCAATAGAGATTGAACTCAGATATTCTGACACTTTCAACAACATCCGGATGGAAGACAGCTATCTGCTTAATAAAGATAAAAAGGAAGCAGCCTGGAAAATTTTTATGATCGATGCTTTGAAGGATGAATTTTCATACAAAATCACTTATCGCTCCAATGATAGCAAGGACGTTGAAATGCCATGGAAAAACTCAACCGAAGAGCGGGTGACATTACGTGATCCATTTCCTCAAAAAAGAAAACTTTCCATTGTACCCAATGTGGAATGGCAAAAAGTGGAAAATGTTTTTGTAGATGTGTCTTATGAAGATCCTGAAAATGAACTGAGCGAAAGCGAAAGTTTTGATTTCAGGGAAACGGACAGCAATCCTAAACAATTCAGTGTCGAGCTGATTGATAAGAATAAACAACTTGTTCAGTTTGATGTGACCATGCTTTTTAAGGATGGATCCCTGATCCGTATACCACCTTCATTTACGATGGAAAAAAGAGTGATTTTAAGAAGCGATATGAAGGGTCATAGAATTGTTACTACACAAACCGACAAAGTCGCTTTTAACAAGAAAAACTTAAGGGAGATAAAAGTTGATATCAGGTACGAAGATGCGGCTCATGGCCTGAGTTATACGGATGCGTTTTCACTCAAAAGCAATGGAGAACAGAAAAATTTTGAGTATGACTATGTTGATGCGAATGCCAGTGCTTACGAGTATAAAACAAGCTACATCTATAACAATGGTCTTTCACGTAGCAGCGACTGGATAAAGGAGAAGGTAGGAATAATTACCATCCCAATTAAATAATGTCACAAATATCTTAAATCATTTTTTATGTTGTTATTAGGTAGCAAGTCAATGACAATCGATGGCATCACGGTATTCTTTGATCATGCAGACCCTTCTCAATTCTGGTATTTGCCAGGACCGGTAAGGATTGCCAGGCGGCGTGAAGACGAAAGGGCTGCATTCACTTTTATTAAGTATAAACCGGCAGCTGTATCCGGTGGTGCGAAAGGCGGCGGTTTTGTAACATTTGAAGTAAACCTAAAACTCGACATGGAACAGGAAAGGCGGATCTTATCAAAATTACGCTCGGTTTCCCGGGGCAAACCAAAACTGGCGCTGGTTCCTTTTGACGAAGGCACAGTACAGTGCATCGCACTTAATATCCAGGGTGCAGGTGGTACTGCGGCAACTGCAGCTACTGAAGGCACCTTTAATGCAGTTGAGAAAATTCTTGGGGCTTCGGTTCCTTCATTACACGGAGATAATTCTGCAGCTTTTAGCCTTACACTTAGCCAGGAAGGAGCAACTATACTCGAAGAAGCTTTCAAAAAGGGCACATCGCCTATCGGTGTTATTTATGATCTGAAGTTTACAGGTATGCGGCCGGCGCTTAATGTAAAAATAACTGCCGATTTCAAAAGAATATACGATCAGTTCAGTGCAAGCCTGAATGCACAGGTATATTTTGTACAGGCGGGTATTGATGCCGGCTTTGAAAAGCTTGTCCAGGATGGTGTAATCAAAATTGAAGTAATCAATTTTACAGGTGATGATGATTTAAAAGAGCAACAGACCTGGGCACTTAACTTTTTTAAGGATACCCTTTTAAATGATTGGTTCAAGCCAACACTTACTCCGGGCCAGCTGGCAGGAGGTGGTGCACAGGCGGGTTCGCTTGATGATGTAATCAGACGGGGAACTCAAATGCGTCCACCCGCAACACCGGCTCCGCCACCAAAAGGAACGCCGGTAGCCCCTCCCACCAACCTTGGCCCCAGCCCAACTGCAGGTATGGGGCCCGCTGATGAACATGCTAATCCTTTTGCAGTTCCGGCTGCAGCCGCCGGCACCCGGCCGGCGAGGCAAAGCACAACAGGTTCAACAACCGGCACGCCGCCCACACCTGCTGTAGGAGTGCCGCCGACACCTGTTGTAGGAGTGCCGCCGACACCTGCTGTGGGTGGACCAGTTCCAGGCACAGAGACTCCCGGCACCCCAACCGTGCCAACCGTAAGCCCTACCGAAGGATTAGGAGTACCTGCGGTGCCTACACCACCAAATACTTCACAAGGTGTTCCGGCAGGAGCCTCAAACGCAGGCGCCAATGCAATATCAGCAGGTTCCAGTGCTATACCTTTCGCTGTTTCATTCAAATTAAAATTTGTAAAACAGGAAGAGCTGAAAAAATTAACCTTCGAATACAATGTGCAGGAAGCAACACAAAGAACATATGCACCACAGGGATTTTTCGGTCTGTTATTGGCCGACCTGACTAAGGAAAATCATTTTATAGAGGTTGACCTTGATGATCCGTTTTTCAGAGTCTTTACAGTAACTGCGGAAGCTCCGATTGATTTCGCGCGTATAGGACTTCAGTCTTTACAGGTTTCACTTGATTATGGCGACCGTTCAAACCCTACTGATCATAAACACGGTGATTTTGTTTTTGACACTGTTCAGAAAGACGCCAGGAAATTTGAAGTCTTTATGAATAAGTCGCGTAACACTGCTTACAGTTATAATGTTCAGTATCATTTTGATCCATTGAGCGAATGGGAGGGATCGAAATTTTCGTATGAGATTCCTGAAAAAATAACTGAAGACAGGACGTTGATGTTAAATCCTTTTAATGATATAGGATTTCTCGAGATTAAAATTAAGCCGCATAAAATAGATGCAGGGGTTGTAGAATCGACAGACGTGTTTCTGAATTATGACGATGGTAGTTCATTCAGAAAAGAAAAGACCATCACTGTTTTGCCGGATTCGCCGGAACAATCATGGAAGCTTCGCATACCGAATACAGCAGGCAGAACAATCAGTTATCGTCTTATTCATCATCTCAAAGATAGATCAACGCTCGAAATACCGGTTGTGACAACCAGGGCAACAACCATATTTGTAGATGACCCATTCCCTGCTGCACTGGAATTAAAACTCATTCCATCGTTCGACGACACGGCTATAAGACAAGCATTCATTGACGTCGAATATAAAGATGATGCCAATTCATATAGCAGGAATGAGCAAATAACAATAAAAGGCACCGAAACGGATATTGTTCCGTTGCGTATTTCGCTTATGGATAATAAAAAGAAAATATTCAGATATCGCATAACCATGGTTGGCAGGGACGGCAAGATTCAACAAAACCCATTCGTAGAGACAGACAACGAGTTCATACAAGTTGCATAATTATCAAATTCAAAGAAAAGTATATGACAAAAAGAGCAGTTATAGTTGGCATCAACGATTATTCCGTAATTGACCCGACTGGAGCATCAAACCTTCGCAGCTGTGTGAATGATGCCAACGAAATGTACCACATGCTTGTGGATGCCTTTGGGTTCGATCCAACCCAGGTATTTTGTTACAAGGACAGGAATGCCAGCAGTGCTAATATCCTCCGGGCAGTGGCGTATATTTTACAAAATTCTGAAGCAGGTGATGTGGCTTGCTTTTACTATTCAGGTCATGGCAGCCGCTTCCCGGCGGTGCAAGGGCGGTTTGACAGCGACAGGCATTATGAAGCGATCATACCTGCTTCAGGTGCACCAATCACAGACTTTGATTTATTCCGGCTGGCTGATTCATTGAATCCATCGTTTGTAAATTTTAATGTGATACTCGACTCCTGTCACTCAGGCGGAATGCACAACGCAGACGATATAGTTAAAACCAGGTCGCTAAGAATGATCCAGGAATATATCGATGCATTACTCAGGGCTTTAAGAACACTGATTCCGATGGGTGTATGCATACCGCCATCATCCACTGTGATGAATAATAATATCAGAAACGTACGCAAGGGCGCAGATGACAGGTTAGACCTTGACGTGGATCCCAATAAAACGCTTGTTCAGTTTTCTAAGTCTACCCTGATTTCAGGATGCCGCTTTGATGAACTTTCATGGGAAGTGAGTGGTAGTAATGGAGCTGCAGGTCATGGACTACTAACACAATCGTTCATAGATTTGGTAAATGCAAGTAATTTTTCAATCACTTACCATGATCTTATGACGCAACTAAATACCAGGGTTAGCCAAAAAATAACTTCCCAGATTGTTCCTCATCATCCGGGAGTTACACAAACTCCCCAGTTGATGGGTCAGATGAACAGGATGGAAGAACAATTTCTTGCAGGATGGAACGACTCAAGATAAACTACCAGGCTATTGACCGGGTATTGGGGATATTCGGCGAAACCAATGCTGAACCTGCACTTCGTGCCGCATATTCACTATCAGGGTTCCTCTGGCCTCTGCAAGAGTCTATATGGCCCGAGATTAAGTATTCTTTTAGCAGGCTAACGGGAGATGGGTTCCCGGTTGAGTTTACTTTTTCTTCTGTAACCAACGCTATCAGTTATACAACTGAAATAGCGGGTCCGGAAACAGGAGAAGCAAAAAAGATTGAGATTGCATCTGCGTTGTTACAGAGAAAATCAAATGCTTTACCACCTGTTAGTATATCAACAACAATAAGCAAACTTGTGCAACAGCCCACATTAACTTATGGGGCATGGATGGCCGGGCGTCATGACAATGGAAAAACTGATCGCTTTAAAACTTACCTGGAAGTAACTGAAACCTGCGCTGAAATCGGTGCATCCTTTTTGCAAAGATTTTTACCTGATTTTTCAGTGATGAAAAGACAGCACTTTTCATTGCGCATGTTAAGTGCAAATTCTACCGGTAAAATTGAATACTATTTCAGGCTCTCATCGATTGATGTCTGGCAGTTGCTATATCTTATGCGTTGCCTGGGGTTTGCCGAACAGGGAAAAGAGTTACTTGAATTTGTAGGTTTACTAAGTAAACGAAAGTTCGACAAATCATTTATAGGTGATAGCCTTGGCTTCAGTGTAGCCCTTGATGAAGTCGGACTACCGGAAGCCATCACGATATTTACATTCAATTACAAAGTGTTTGAGCCAGGCGATCCCTGTATCCGCAATAGCTTATTAAGATATAGCGATTGGTTTGGCTGGGACTTTGGCATTTATGCGCAGATTACAGAGCCACTTGCCAATAAAACCGGCAGGTTAACCAATCACGGCCTGGTAGCTTTTACTATTACACCTGATGGAAAAAAAATATTTCAGATTGGATTAAGACCACCAGAAATCGCGTAACATGTCATAGCAAGTCATAGCATGATGTTAATTCAATCAATATCAGAGTTGATTAGCGTAAGCCAGCAGTTAGGTGGAGGTTTTGAAACAGTGATCCGGCTAAACAATGATAGCCGAAAAGATGTAAATTCATGTATCACTTCACTGGTCTTACGCGAGTTGCAAAAAAGACCTGGCCTGGCTCCTCCAAATGTAATTAACAAAGCATTTGACTTCCTCTCCTCATGCGCTTCTTCATCGACAAAGGGTGCTTACAATTTTTATCCGTCGGAACACAACGCACAAAATATAAGTGTGCCTTCGAAAATAACAGTGCCCGATGATGCCGATGATACTGCCCTGATCACTTTGCTTCTTCTACAAACAGGCAGGATAACCCGAAATTCAATAATCAGGGATACCTGCATCGTGCTTGATAAGTATCGATTACCGGCAGTTGGGAATCGTGATCCGCACTGGTTTAAGGCAGGGGCTTTTTATACCTGGCTTGAAGCCGGCAGGAATAATATGATGGATTGTTGTGTGAATGCTAATATCGTTGCGTTATATGCCTATGCGGGCCTTCAGCATTTAAGGGGACACAAGGAAGCCTGCCGGTTGATTTCAAATGCCGTCAACTGGTGCGGAAGGTCGGCTACAAGGCTTGCTTCAATCATGCCATTTTATGCAGATAAGCAGGAATTGTTTTATGCCGTTGAGCATGCAGTCAGAATGGGAGCGGCAGAATTGACCCCTGTTCTTAAAAAACTTGAATGGGCAAATCCAAAAAACGAACAATTCGATGCTGATCGTTCAGTTTGCTGCAGCGCTTATGGAAAGATAACCTGGCATTGCTCATTGCTGCAGCGATTAAGAAATCATAGCTCGTAAAGGCATTGCAGACTTCATCTTTCGGGTGCAATGCTCAACACTAAAATTTAATCTTATTATTGCCATAATAACTGCAGCAGCTTTCATATACCCGAAGTGCTTATATTCCCATTTCTAAAGCGCTCTTAAAAGGAGATAGACCAGTCGATCATAAAACAATGGCACCGCTCTTTTTTTATATTATTTCCAAATCTTTTGAAATATAGCTGCCATGGAGATTGATTAAGTTCTCAAGAATACTTAAATTAGTTAGAATATTTCCTCATTTCATTAGATTTTCTAATACCCCCATATATCGCTGCCACCGTTAAATGATACCAAATGACCGAACGGGAATGGAACAAATTGTGCAGAAATATTTTCGAAAGAAAGTGTATCCTGATGATTGGATCAGAATTTCAAATCGAGATCCAGGATGGGAATATTAAAAAACACACCACTTTCAATGAACTTCTAATAAAAAAGGTCTCTGAAGACATTCTCCAATACCGGCGACTTCCTGAAGACTACAGTAGGCAAATTGGTGAGAAGGATTTTTGCCAGATAGTCCGGGATTTTATTGCCTATAGTGACAATAGTCATGTGCAGGCAAGGGAGGAACTGGAGACCCTTATTACAGATTACCTTTTTGAAGTCTCTCCCGAATTATCATCTGAAGGTTTTTCAAAACTCGCAACTCTTCCTTTAAACTTTATCATTGACACAAATTATAGTAGCTTTTTTCTTGATCAGGTGAACAAAGCCGGCAAATTTCCAAAATCAGACTTCTATCATTTTAAAAGTAATAAAGCCACTTTTTCGGATGATGGAACAGATACAGACCCATTTCTGTTTAGTTTGTATGGCTCGGCTCAGCAACCAAACTCTTTAGTAATTACTGACTATGATATGATTCAATTTCTAAGTAACATAATATCAAAATCGCCGGCCTTACCGCCATATGTTCGTGCTAAATTGATTCATGAAGAAACTTCTATACTCTTTCTTGGATTTGGAATTCTTGCAAAAAACTGGTATTTCAGATTATTACTTCATGCACTTACAATGGGAAATAAAAAAACAATGTCATTTGCCTTGGAATATTTGTCAACCATAAATGATGAGAATCAACCAGCCATTTTATTTTTTAAAGACGAATTAAAAGTGTGTCTCTATCATTTTGATCAGGAATCTTTTATTGATACACTGACGGAAAAATACCAACTCTTTTATGAAAAGTTTAAAAAACATTCAGGAAACAACGATAAAATTCCTTCCTCATTTAAGGAAGAAATAAAGGTTTTTATTAGTTATAAAAGGGAGGACTTAAGATTTGTTAAACCAATAGTAGAAAGGTTAGAGGCAAAGGAAATCTCGGTTTACTGGGATCACGGATCTGAATTTATAGGCGATTGGAAAAACAGGATTGAAAAAATGATTGAAGATTCGGATGCGTTTATACTGTTACAAAGCAAAAACCTTCGGGATAACCCGGTGAACTTTTTAAACAAAGAGATAAGACTCGCAATCGAAAGGGCATCCAAGTTTCCACGTGACGAAAATTATCTCTATCCCGCCTACATTGATACAATAGAGTCGAAATTGACGGATACTGATTTCAAGTTTATCAATGCAATCAATAATTGGGATCTGAGTGTAATGAGCAATGTTGATAAACTTGCAATAGAACTATTTAGAAATCAGGAACGCCTTAAAAAATCAACCGCAAGATAATGTACAAAAGGTATCCAGGCTTCAATTCATTTACAGACACGGACCTTTCCAACCAGCTTTTTTTTGGTAGAGAAAAACTTAGCCAGACTCTCTTATTTTCAATTCTCTCTGAAAACCTTACAGTTCTATATTCTAAATCCGGGTATGGAAAAACTTCGATTCTCCAGGCAGGCGTTTTCAAATTGTTAAGAGAGCAAACCTATTATCCTTTGTATCTGCGCCTTAATAAAAACGATGGGAATTTGCAAGACCTGATAAAGTCTGCATTATCCGAAAATATTCATAAAGACTTTGAAATATTGGTCAAACAGGAACAAGTATCGCTTGAACAGTTTCTTGCAGAAACAGAGATATGGTCAGTTGACAATAAGTTAGCGACTCCTGTTTTAGTTTTTGACCAGTTAGAAGAAATATTTAGTGTTGACTATAGTGATTCGGATCGCAGGGATTTTATCGGGCAGATATCTGATCTTCTTTTAAAAGCTAAGGAAGGAAGATTACGTATAAAGATTGTAATCTCATTGCGGGAAGAGTATTTAGGAAATTTAGAAACCCTTGTTGATAAAATCCCTTCGCTTTATTCAAATCGTTTTCGCTTAGAGCCATTAACTCCCGATACAGCTAGTGAGGCAATCACCAAACCAGGTCTTATTGAGATAGACGATATTGTTTTCGCCTCCCCAACACTGAGTTTTGCTCCCGATGCATTGGATGAAATAGTTAAGTTTCTTTCTTTAAGATTGATAGAAAAAACATGGATAGAGACAAACGAGATCGACCCGGTACAATTGCAGATCATATGCCGAACCCTGGAAGAAAGATCAATACAATTAAAAGCAAATCACAAAATTAAAGAACATCAAATCACAAAAAAAGACCTGGCAGGATTTGCCGGGCTTAGAGGAATGCTCTCCGCGTTTAAAGACCGGTCCACCTGGAAAATACTGGCAGATCGCAAGCTTACTAAAACTTGGGGGACGACTTTTAAAAGTATCACGGTCCCCGGAAAAATACAAAAAGTATTGTCATTTGCAACACCTCCTTCCCTTCAGTATGTTGAAAGTTTTTTGCTTTCTGAACGTGACTTAGATAGTAAAATCACTCATTTGATAAATATTGAGCAAAACGATAAAATCTTTGAATTTGTTTTTGATGACAATTCGACTTGGATTTGCGATGCAACAACCATGCATGAATTATTTCCCAATTTCGCTGATACGACAATGAGTCCAGACGAGTCTTTTTGGATTCCCCTGAAATTGCCTCTGGTAGGAGACAATGAAAATGGGGTCTTCTTGAAAAACGTGCATGTATATCTTAAGAAAGAAGTATATGGAGGAGTGGTTATTGCTGCTGATAAAGTCGAAGAAAAACTTATGGCCCAGGGAGAAGGTTTATTTTCACTTAACCGTGATTTCTGCCTGGCTCCTCTGGACCCTACAATAACCAAGCAACCTTTTCTACTTTTTCTCCATGGAACAATTTCGAATACGCATATCACATTTTCATCGTTACAGGATTCAGACACATGGAGGTATATACATAAAACTTATGGGCCAAATGTACTAACCTATCAATACCGCTCTCTTACAAAAAGTCCATTAAGGAATGTTGTTGAACTCGTAAAAGCACTGCCAGACTTAGTAAATATTCATATTATTAGCCATGCAGGCGGTGGCCTGCTGGGAGAAATACTTTGTAGATATTCCCGAAACGGAAGCAATTCTATCGCAGGCTTTTCCAATGAAAATCTACAACTCCTCGAAAAATACGACAGGGCAGATGACATCGCCTGTATAGAAGAACTGAACATCCTTTTCGCAACCAAGAAAATAATAGTCCGGAAATTTATTCGGATTGCCTGTCCTGCAGCGGGCACGAGCCTGGCTGCAAGACGGCTAGATACAATTCTGAATGTATTCTTCAATTTCCTGAGCGAGCATTCTGGTCCGATTGCGGATTTGTCGAAGGAGCTCATTGTTGAAGCTTTAAGTACAAAAGATAATATCAGTGTATTACCTGGCCTCGAAGCCCAAAGTCCTGAATCACCTTTCATCAAGATCTTAAATGATATGGCAGATATGGAACTACCAAGTTCTGGCTTAGCAATAATTTCAGGTAACACCAATCTGGGTGGCACCCGGGAAGCATTGTTCGCAATCATCGGTAGATGGTTTCACGGACAAAGAAATGACCTGGTCGTTAATACCGATTCGATGTACCTGGGTGCAAAAAGAACTGGCAATATCCAGTATTTCTTTGATCAGGGGCCGGAAGTTGACCACTTCAAATATTTTATGAATGTCTCAACAAGGCACTCAATTGCCTTAGCACTAAAAACCTCTGATGGGGATGAAATACCGGGGTTTAAAAGTGTAAAACAATACGATATTCCGGCCAGCGACAGGGGCCTGGTCGGAATCGAATACGGTGAATTATATACCTCTCCGAATCTGCCGACCGGCAATAAGCCGATAATCGTTTTAGTTCCTGGTATCTTGGCTTCAAACTTATCCCGAAAAAACAATAAGTTATGGCTCGAATATACATCGTCAATTTCAGGAGGATTATTTGAACTGGGTGATATCACAGACCCTTCAATTACCGCCACATCAATAATGAAATCTGCTTATAGCAGCATCGTCGACAGGTTTTCTTATACCTATGATGTTATTGTATATCCATTTGACTGGCGCAAGCAGTTGAGCGCCTGTGCTAATGAATTTAACGAGGTGGTCATTAGTTTAATGAAACATAATCAACCCATCAAAATTATCGGGCATTCTATGGGTGGTGTATTGGTACGTGATTTCATCATTAATCATCCGCAAAGCTGGGCCAGGTTAAATACTTCGGCAGGTTTCAAATTATTATATCTTGGTGCACCGCTGCTCGGATCTTTCAGAATCCTTACTCTCCTCTTTGGCAACGATCCAATCATCAACGCATTGAATTTGCTTGACCGCAAGCATACTAAAAAAGAATTGATTGAGTTGTTTGCGAACTTCCCAGGCATTTTAAGTTTGCTCCCGCTTACAACTGAAGATAACAACGACTTCGCAAATCCGGACACCTGGAAAAAGATGGCCGAGGCGAGCGGCGAGAACTACTGGCCGGTACCAACCCATACTCAACTTGAAATTTTTAAAACATATAGGGATAATATTATTTCAAAGAGCAGCAGTATCGATTATTCAAATATTATTTATATAGCGGGTAAAGATAAATTCACTCCTTCCGGTTATTATAATCACATGATACCACCGAGGACGGAATTGGTCTTTTTGTGTACTAGTGAAGGTGACCAGACTGTAACCTGGGAGTCGGGTATTCCCAAACAACTGGTAGATTCCAAATCGGTATATTATGTGGATGTTACGCATGGTGCGTTGGCAGACGAGAGTGATATATTTGACGGCATAGAGGAAATACTTGAGAAAGGATACACCAGTATGCTTAGCAGTTCAAGGCCTTCCACCAGCAGAGAATCTGACATGTTCCGGATGCCTGAAGTGTACAATTTTAATTTTACAGAAAGAGGTGTTGGAAACGCCATATTCGGAAGAGCAAAACCAACAATAGCTGCTGTAAGCCAGATTCCAGTTTCAGTAAGTATTAGCAATGGCGATCTCGCATATACATCTTTCCCCGTGTTCGCAGGTCACTTTAAAAATGACGGAATTTTAAGTGCTGAAAAAGCGATTGATATTCTTTTGAACGGAAGCCTTTCATCAAGACTCCATTTAGACTTGTACCCGGGAGAGATAGGCACAAACACTGTTATCTTACCAACATATAAACAAGGCGATTTTCCCGGGGCTGTAATTGTAGGATTAGGTGAGCCCGGGTTTTTGACCAGCCACCAGTTAGCCAAAACGGTCGAGCAGGGAGTTATGAAATATCTGCTCAACATTAACAATCAGCCCACTACTAAAAAAGACGTTGGAATATCATCACTGATCATTGGATGCGGTTACGGTGGACTTTCACTCGAGAATTCACTCAAAGCAATCATTGACGGTGTTAACAATGCCAATAAAAAAATTAAAATCGTTAACCGTGCGGGTTTGAAATTAGTGAGGCATATTGAATTCATTGAGCTACTTGAAGACAGGGCCCTCGGCGGTCTCTACTCGCTCAGTAAAATTGAAAGCAAAGAGAATAGTATTTACAATATCAAAATTGCAAATAAGAAGATAAAGAAGCTGTTTGGTTTCAGAAAACGATTACCAATGAATATTGGTGAAGAGTGGTGGAACAGGATAACTGTTAAACATAAAACAGTTATCATAGGAACAGAAGAAGTATCAAGTTTAGTTTTTAGTACCTCTACCAGGCGAGCCAGCGAAGAGGAGAAGGAATTGTTTACCAACACAATGCTGATAGATCTTTTTCTCGAACGGGTTTCGACACAAAACAGGTGGACTTCAACATCTGCAAAAGCTTTGTTTGAATTAATGATACCCAATGAGTTTAAAGACCAGCTCAAAAAAAAGGGAAGCATAAACTGGATACTGGATGAGCACACAGCAGCCTATCCCTGGGAACTCTTGCAGGAAAATATTAATGACACCAAACCCCTGTGTATAGGTTCCGGGATGATCCGCCAGTTGTCTACAAGGGATTATGCCTCAAATATACAACGGGTAGCAACCGAGCTGGCGCTTGTAATTGGCGACCCTATGCTTAACGGTTTTGTCAGCCAGTTGGAGGGGGCCAGGGATGAAGCATTGCAGGTTCAGGATCTGTTAAATCAATACGAGTTCCCGAATATTACATTGGTGAATAAAAATGCATCACAACTAATATTAAATCTTTTCAGCAATGATTTCAAAATCATCCATCTTGCCGGTCATGGAGTTTTCAATCCCAACGAGCCAGGAAAATCGGGAATGGTTATCGGGAATGATGTTTACCTGACTACTTTTGACATAAAACAACTGAGCACAATCCCGGAATTAGTATTTGTGAATTGTTGTCATCTCGGAAAACATGAGACGGTCAGCAACAAATATTTCAGGGATAGATTCCGTTTGGCTGCTAATATTGGAACCCAACTCATACAGGCAGGTGTAAAAGTTGTTGTTGCCGCGGGATGGGCGGTTAATGATAAGGCAGCCCAGGACTTCGCAAAAATCTTTTATTCAAATATGTTTGCCGGTTACAATTTTGGGGATTCGGTCACTGCTGCGAGATCTTTCCTCTATGAAACCTATCCTTCCAATAATACCTGGGGAGCCTATCAATGTTATGGTGATCCATTTTACAAGTTAATAAACCGGACGGCGGAGAAAAAAGACAATATCCCCGACTACGCAATTGAAGAAGAAGCACTCGTCGATCTTAACAACCTGAAAAACAGTCTTGATACCCGGAACATTACCAGCGACAACGCTCTTGCAAGATTATACCTGATTTCTAAAGCTGTTTCAATAGCAGAAATTAACACCGGGAGTGTGCTCGAGTTGGAAGCTTCAATATTATTTGAGTTGGGTGAATATGACCTGGCCGTTGACAAATATGAAATATTAAGGCAGCAGGAAAATGCTACGTTTTCAGTGGCCTCATTGGAAAAGTTATGCAATCTAAGAAGCAAAAAATGTGTACAGGATTTCAGGTGCAATAAAGAAAAAGAAAAACTACCGCAAATCATGAATGATTTAATCAGCGAGTTAAATCAATTGGTTAAGATCAACCGTACTTCTGAAAGACTTAGTTTATTGGGAAGTGCCCACAAAAGACTGGGGCTGATAAGTGATAAAGAAAAAAAAGAAGCAGCCTACAGGAAATCGGTAGAATATTACCGGGAGGCGTATGCTGTCAGTAAGAAATCATATTCATTAAACAACTGGATAATGATGCAATGCATTTTAGATCTCATCCACCCAAATGATGCCGTCTTCGATCCTGAAAAACATCTTAAACTGTCAGAGCAGATAAAAAATAATAAATCACAGTTAAGGGTAAGTTATCGCAACATGGATTATTGGGAACTGCTGGAGGATGTGACTTATGATCTGAGTTTAGTGATGCTGAGCCAGGATACCATCTCAACCGAAAAATGGAATGACTTGTTCAGGAACATTACAAACATCTGGAATGGTGCCGGATCAAAAGGAAAAAAACTGGCAGAAATTGAGAATATGGAGATCATCTCGGATATGTTGTCACTCGCAGAAGATGAGCGGGCACAGGAGTTGAAATCGCAGTTTGATAAATTGAGGGAGCGATTACTGATATTGATCTGAAATTAATTATCCTCTAAGATATTAATTACTTAGATAGACGCTGATCTGGCTCTTGCCAGGCCGGGTTCATCAGGTTACCATTTACCAACAACAAATTCCTGAGTTTGTTTATCTGGCCTTCAAAACTTTCCATCATCCAGGGTTTATGTTCTATGGATTGGGCGAGTTTTTTGCCGTTTTCATATTGCTCAAACATGCCCAGGCCAAAATAAGCTTCGGCCTTGTTGACGGATATCCAAAACTTTTGTTCTGTATCAAGTGCCTGTTGATTTAAAAACTCTTCATCAGCATTTTTCTCCTGGGATTCCCTGTTTTTACGCTCCTCAATCTTAGCCAGATCTTTGTCGCATAGATAAATTACCCTTTCCCTGGCCCGGCTGGCATTAACAAGATCTGCAATCTGCTCTTCTTTAGTAACGCAAAGCGTTGAGTTTGCACGGCAATTCAACATATAAGCCAGGTTAATGCCGTTATATCTGTTATTCAACAAAAAATATCCTCTTTGATAAAATAAAATCGCGTTACTGAGATGTTCTTCGTTACCGCTGATATCATACCATTTTTTTTCTATGGCTCCTGCTATAGTCACCGTCTCCGGATCATTGGTGTGAGCTAAATCGAGGTGTACCAATAGTTGAAGGGCTTTCTGCAAAGCGGAGACAGGATCCGGTTCTTCGGATTTATAAACCGCGAGTGCGAGCCTGTGTATTACATAATCATACCCCGATGATATATTAGAGGACTCCCCTTTCCCAATATTGTGCGCAGATTCAAACAATACTTTTGCACGGGGATAGTCTTTTTGATCGAGCGCTTCTTCACCTTTTTCGATCAGCAGGGACAAAGTTTCATCCCTGGGTTTATCTCTTGTCTCGCCCGTTCCGGAAGCCGACACTTGTGTTTCCTTTGATCTTCTTTCACTTTGCACAGCTTTTTCTATCTCCTCCTCGAGCCTTGGTGGCGTTAGGCCATTTAAAAATGTGTAAACAGGACTATCAGCCGACTCACGGTCTAATACAGTTTGTAAAATTTCTCCCAACAATTTTCGGAACCTTTCTACTTCTTCGTACTCGATCCCTTCACCCAGGTGAGTATAGGGTGTAATATTAATATGATTTAGATCAAAAGGATATGCAAGTTTATCTTCTGAAATTACGATCGTGGTCCTGGGTCTGAGCGCATGTCTTATACCCAGTTCATAGAATGTATTCATATTTGCTGTTGACAGGTCGGCAATTACAACGTCTGCCTTTAATAGCTCCTGGTACATTGGAACATCGATCGCGCCCGAATGCCTGATCTCGTCTGCACGAATACATATCAGTCCTTTTTGTTCAACCACCGGCTTTATTAGTAGTCTGTATGATTTATTGAGATCAAGTTTACGCCCGGTAGCATAATCGGTTTTTGTACCAAAACCCATAACAACAAAACACCGCTTTCTTTGAGAAGAATCATTGGAAGTACTTACTGCCATAATAAAACAATTAGAAGCTGCAAGGAACTGACTTGATTAAAGTTAAATTTTATAATCACTCCATCGATGTATACAGACAGAAATTTTGAATAATTCTTTCGATATTATCCTTCCTGGAACAACCCGCAAAACAGTTTCCGGAGCGATGGCAAACAAATCTTATTAATTCCTGTTTGAAACCAGGAACCATGTATGCTGTTCTGTAAATTTGTATTATGTTTCTTTAAACAACGTTTTCCGTTTGTTTATATGAAACAAATATCTTTATACCGGCGATCTTTTTATAACCAGGTAGGCAAGTTGAGTTTTTGTACCCTTTCAATCAGTACGGCCCTTACAGCTTTTCTACCTTTTAATAATCATACCTGTTTTATGAGATTAACAAAATTGTTGCTGGTCGCGTTTATCCTCATGGAATGCTTAGCCTGCAAATCAAGCAACGAAATGGACAACAAGAAAAATGAAAATATTATCAAAGAATTGTCGGTGATTGATTCCTTGCTAAGAGATCAGGAGTTTGCATATCTCATGGCAGCCAACCTTGATTCGGCATATTATATTGGAGTCGGTGAAAACCCGCAGGAATTTATCAGTGCGAAGGATGATACCAGCTTTTTTTTTATTTCTGAAAAAGACGAGATGATTGCTACCAATATAGCAGGATTCTATGCCCTGGAGTGCGGGATAGGTTTTATCAGTGCAACTTCGAACAGACCATTCACTTCAGTATTGCAGGCAATGCTGGAGGGCAAAATAGATTCTGCTGAGATACTTATACTGAATCGTTTTGCAAACGCAACCTGGAAAGCAAGCCAGCCTTTCAGAGGATTCGAGAGAATTAAGCGCCCGATTTTTATGATCGCAAATTTTCTTCCGGAAGACGAGATTAAAAAAGATTATCACCAGGTTGAAATCGCAGGAAGAAAATTGTGGGAAACAATGAAGTCAGTTGCAGACAGTTCGAACCATGTTCAGATGCAAAAGTTGCGATCGTTGTTACAGGATACGGCCTATGCTTTTGAGATGGCCACATATATCGATTCGTCTTATGCTGCGACCCAGGGACAAAAGCAAAATCCCAATGACTGGGGTGATTCTACGATCCGTAAAAGCACAATGAGCCAAAAGATTGCCGGAAGTATTGCTGGTTTTTATGCCCTGGAATGCGGGCTAAACTATTTTGTAAAAACCAGCGATAGATTGCCTTCAGAAATGCTTAAAGCCTTAATAAACGATTCATTAAACCAGGAAGAATTGCAGGTCTTTGCGCGGTTTGCAAATGCCACCTGGAAAGCCGGCCAGCCCTTTAAAGGATTATCCAGGATCAAAAGGCAGACATTTACTCCTTTCTATTTTCTTACAAAAGCTGATATCGATAAGGATCTTGTTCAAATTAAGGCCGCGGCTAAAATGCTTTTACAATATTTATAATAATCCGGAGTCACTATGAATGCCCCATCTGTTAATGCTATTCGTATTATGCTTATGCCTTCAAGTCATTAATGTTTTAACTCCTTGATCGCGTTCAACAACTTCTGAAGATCATCTGCAATCGCAGGATCTTTATGCAATTGAATAGCCAATTCCAGATCCCCGACAACGGCGTCTCTTTTAAATGGCTGTATCCCGGTATCTGACATTTCATTGTATAGCTCGGTTGCCTTTTCTACATTTCCCGAATCAAAAGCAGCTGCAAGATATGTGGGCAACAACCACTCATTAGAAGGATCAAGTTTGCGGGCCCTCTCACAAGCAATTAAGGTAACGGTAGCGGCGGCTTTTGCTTTTTCAAAATCACCAGGCCGGTTACGGGTCTGATAGAGTCTGGAAAGGTTACTGGATGGATAAAAATCATTGAGATCAAGTCTCATACCCTGGTCATAAGCATTTATTGCTTTATTAAGATGGGCAGAATCTTTTGAGTCCTTATATAATTTTTTATATCTGCCGCCGATAAGACCCTGCCGTTCCGAAGTATCCCCGAAACGTTTTACAAGATCCTCTAAAACTGCAATCGCCTGGAGATGATCACCGGATTTCGATCTTGCCAGGCTCCGTTGCTCTTGTACAACCGGTGCACTTTTCAAAGGCTCAGACAAGGTATCAATAAAGGTTACCAGGTTTTCCCAATCAGCATTGTCCCTGAGCAGATAAATTATTTCCATGCTGATCAAGGGCATAATTGCAGTTAGCTTTTTATACTTATCAATCAGCTGCTGTGTAGATGCAGCTCTTTTATCTTGTGCCATCAAACGAATATTCTTCAACTCTGCAGAGAATACCGAAAGATCATCCATCTGTTTTCTAAATGCTTCAATATTTTCAATTTTTACCTGGCCGGGATAACCTGGAAGACATTCATAAACCGGCGAAGTACCATTGATCATGGGAATCACTCCTATTTTTAATGTGTCTCTTGCCAAACTCGCGGTATTGTCGCTGATAGTTCCTTCACTCAGCGGATACCTTACCTGGGCTATCTGGTTCAGATCAAAATTTTGTTTTGACCAATCTGCACTGATGAGCACACAGCCGGTATTTTTTGCCGCATGCCTTACACCTATTTCGTAATAAACATTTGCATTGGAAGTAGTTACCTCGGCAATTACAAGATCAGATAAAGCCAGGCGTTCAATCATTTTCTTTATAATCAAAGCGCCAAGATCCTGGTCTGCACGGATTGCCAGGTAACCAAGATCATCCTCAATAAGTGGTCGAAAAGTCTTTTCCCATAACTCGTCATAATTTATTGTGGCTGGATTGCCTGGCACATCTGTCATGGTAGGCTTGGTGCCATAAGGCATAATCATGAAGCAAACGGGCTTCAGAGAAGGTTGCGATGTATCGTTATGGGGCATAGGTTTAGGCTTTAGGCCTCTTTAAGTAAGTTAAGAAATTTGACTGTATTTAATTCATATCGATTAGGAATTTAAGAGGCGAAAAAATATCTCGATATAGATTTGATAATGCTACTAAGTTTCCGATTAGTGATATAATTATCACTTCCTACCTTCCTTATATTCTGTAAATCAACCTCCAAATGTGATACCCGAATCTTTTGTCAAGATCTCGAAAAGTGTTAATGATGGGTCGGGGAAGCTTACTACCAGATTTACGTTTATAGAGTTCTTACTATCGTTCATAGATTAACTCTAAGTACAGGCTCATGCCGACCCCATCTTTGATACGACAAAGATTCAAGCAAAAATAGGTCAGTCGCTTAGCAAAATCAATTAACCGCGGAATTGAACAAAACAGGTGACCCCAATCTCGCTCGGTCAATGCGCAGTATCGTTTGCAAATAAATGCAGGCGATGAATAGTCACTAAATGTAAACCTTCAAAATCAAACAAGATGAAAAAGTCAATTTTAATTATCCCGAAAATCGTTGCAATGCTGATAGCAATAATGTCATTCGGACAAGTGCCGTCACAACAAGAAAGTTTTAATGGCATTTACACAGGAATCGTCCTGGGAGAACTTCATATTATGCAATTAACAAATAATAATGGAACTGTTACAGGTACAGTTTATAAGGATGAGCCAGATCCAATTGTCGCCACCTTATATGGTAAAACCAATGGGATCAATCGGATGTCAGGCGTTCAGGAGGCATTGTTCATCCTTATTGAATTTGTTGCAATAGAGCATAACAACACAATTACGCTAGAGATAGTAGGGCATCCTTGGGTTGATCTGTACTCTCGTGACGAACTCACCTCTCAATTCAAAAAGGTAATGAGGTAAGCTACTAAAATCAAAGATAAAGATCAGTCTTACTAATTAACTCCCTTCATTCGAAACAACATCTTCAATAATTAAAAATTAAATTTATGTCAAACAATTCAATCAGAGCGAAATATCGCGCTCAAAAATCAACTACAATCCCAACGGGCGGTTTTGAATGGTATTTTGCAGACTTAAAAAGAAACCAGATTTCAGAAGATCAGTCTCAGGAACCCAAAGTTCTTGCCAAACAGGTGAACGGCAGAGATATTGTCGAAGTAGGTATTGGATTGAAATCCGCAGGTCCTGCATTTCAACAAAATGGCGCATCCAAAATTGTAGCTAATGGTGATATAAATAAGGAAATCCAACCGATGAAAGTGGACTTCTGCACAGGTGAGGACTTCGATTTGTATAGTACCAGCTTGTCAATATATCCGGGTCAGTTTGTTAGTATTAACTCATTGCTCACGCCGGGAATGTCAGCTTTTGAAAGCCCCAGGAGGAAAGCTTTCGATCTGGGAATAGACATATCCACTTCAACGAATCAAGAATTGAACATTCTTAAGGTGACTGATCTTACACGAAGTCCAGATCCTGAAATCACCCGGACTTTGCTTAATCGAAATCACGGAGCGTATTTCCCTGCAAAGGTCTTAGGTGACATTACAAAACTTAAATCTACCATTCAACTCAGCGCAAGTTTAAGTGTGAGACAAGGCATTTTTTTACCCCTGGAAGAGTTTGGAATCCCAGCTGATATAAACGCAGGTCTATCTGGAAACGTCTCTACTGCGAATTTGCTTGGAATGAAATATTTTATGTATAATTATTTCCAGCCGATGTATACAATAAAAGTTTTAACGCATCACAACGAATTATTCGAGCATGCAGGCGATCACAAATTATGCACACAAGGCGCTTACGTTGAATCGGTGGCATATGGAAGAAGAATATTAGTTATTATTGGATCGATGGAATCTGAAAACAAAATCCACGCGGCGTTGTCAGCGGCGCTGGGTGCAACAGTTACTGGTGGAGAATTTGCAGGTATTGAACTGGGATCAAAGTTTTCAGGTGAAACCGATATAAGCTTAAGGAATACAGCAAGCGTCTTTCATGCTGCGGTATATGGCGGAGAAGCTGGGTTCGGCAACCGGATATTCAGCGACATTGTGAAATTTAAAGAATCACTTGCAAACTATATCGAATCACCATCAGCAAGCCGGCTTTCGGACAAAACAACGGCCGTGCCCTTACACTATGTTCTCCGCAGAATTTCCGACAATGCGTTACTTTCAGTCAGATCGGTTGGCAGTTATGATGAATTAATATCTACTAACGTTGCGAAATACAAGGTCGAGGTGCATTGGAAAGGGGTCAAGGTTACTAAGGTGCTCGAGGGATTTGGTGACAATAAGGAAGATATCTGGGGTTCCCTGAAAGTCCGTTCTGCTAATATCAATGGAACAAATAAAATCCTGGACATCAATATCGTCAGTATCAAAAAAGGAGACCCCATATCCCTGCGGGCTAATCAGACGGATTCGGACAATATTAAGGTTAAGGTTCTGGACGGTCTTACTAAACAGCAGGTAAGTAATACCATTCTGAATTTTGAGCAAAGATTCTTTGATTGGGAGCCTTTGCATACCCCGGAATATGACGAAAACAACTCAAATCAGTTGAAATTTGATTTGTCCACAGAATCTCGTGACATACAGGCAATGAAATCGGGAGATGCTATATCATTCACGAAGGAAATGAAATTAACTGAAAGTGGATTTGCAAATCAAACTTCAAAAATTACACTATTAACAAAAATTGTCGTTAAGAAGTACTAATTCAAAGTTGACGAATTGATGAGCCAGGGCTTAATTTATGTCCTGGCTCATCATCTTTTTGCTGAGACTCATCATACAATTGGGGCAGCGTTAAAGTCACCTTGTAGACGAGATCCGAATCCTGAAATTCCAAATCGCCATTAAGCCTCTTAACAAATTCTGATATGAGTTGGTGTCCGAAACCATGAGCCCTTGACCCAGTGGCAATTTTATGGGATTCACTCAGCATCTGAAGGCTATTGTCTTTTGTATTTGACACTTCAATTTTGATCATCCCCGATTCTTCCGTCGTTAGAACCAATATAACAGTATCATTTTCACAGTAGCTGACAGCATTCTGTAAGATATTGCGAACAACAATCTTCAACATCTCCCTGTCCGTACTTAATTTTAGCCCCTGCGCAGGGCGATATTCAAATTCTGCATGATTATCATCCGCAATCGGCTCAACAATATGAAGGATTTCCCTGATCAGGAGATCAAGGTCAATGCTTCCATTTAAAAATTCAAATTGATCCAATTGTGACCTGCTCCAAATAAGAAGGTCCTCTAACGTATCAAGTAAAGCCTCACTTTTTTTGGCAATCGTATCTAACGCAAGATCAACTTGCTCTAACGACTTCCCTCGCGTCATTTCGCAGAATGAGTAGATATTGCTGATAGGACCCCGGATATCATGACCAATTACTGAAAATAGCGTAGTTTTTACGCGATTTGATTCATCCAATTTAGTATTCAATGCAACAATAGCATTGTTCTGGGATGTTAGCATATTATTTCGTCTTCTTATTCTTCTATTAAAGAAAATACTCACTGAGATCAGGCTGATCGCTAAACCAAGCGCCACTACCAAATAGACCAGATTACGTTCCCGAAGATTGGCTTCCAATAATTGGGATTTTATGGTTGCATCTTTTTTGTCTGACTCGTATTTCTCCGAAAGCTCAGACCTTGATAAGGCAAGCTGAGCATCATAAATTTTGTTTGATAGTACATTAGATTTCGCAGAATAATTATATGCATTTCCGTAGTCATTTAAATTATTATAAACTTCTGCAAGATTAGAGTAAGCCACGGCCAGATTACTTGAATCGCCATGCCTTAAACTCAAATCCAGTCCATTCAAAAAATATTTAAGGCTCTCCTTATGAAGACCCTGTTTATTTAATATCTCGCCTATATTATTATAGCAATAGATTAAAGTGACACTGTCCAGGGACCTGCTCGCCTCCCCTTCCACAAGTCTGAAATAATACAAGGCACTGTCCATATTCAGCTTTATGTATGAAGCGCCGAGGTTAAGAAGGTGATCCAATTTGGACTCCTTAGTAAGATGAGTCTGATAGCTGTTTAAAACCAATAAATGAGTAGCTACTGCTTGTTTAAAATTGCCATGTTTATGTAAAACTATTGCCAGATCGTTTAGAGTGGTCGCGGCTGATGAAGAATCCTTGAGGTCCAGATAGTTCCCGCAAGCACGCCGGAAATATTTGTCAGCATTAGCATAATCTTTTTTAGTGAAGAAAACTGCACCGATATTCGACGCAGCTGCCGCAATTCTTTCAGGCAAATTAATTTTCTCAAAGATTGTTAACGCGGTAAAATAATCCAGTATTCCTTTATCATTGAAGTCTTGAAGAACTAAACACTTTCCTCTTCGTAGATAAGCATTACCTAAATCCAGTGAATCAATCTTCTTATGCTCTATTAAATTACTATATTCAACTATTGCTTCGTCGAACCTTTGGAGATTCATTAAGCTATCACCTAAAAGGGTAGCAGGAAGCTGACCGTTTGATGACTGCCAGGTCAGCAAACAAGTGAACAATAAGATTCCCGTGAGTTTCAATTACTTTGGTTTAAAGGGAATACTTGGAATGGTACTAAACAATATTTTGATGAATTCTTGATCGAAGGCAGAGTCAGTCGTGGCATTGAAACTTTCGACCAGCTGCTCATCGACTATTTTTTTGCCTGCGTTTTCTGAAAGATATTCACCATTGCTGTTTGCTATAAAATCCATTGACAGGGATTCGAAGGTTTTATGGTAAACTGATAGTCTAATCGTTAAGTTTTTTCGTGGGGTAAATTTCAGCCTTGCGATTGATGCTAACTTTTTAAACATCTCTTGAATTGGGATACTCTTAACGCCAGATAATTTAACCATAATTTCTCCACTCAAACGGAAGCCATCCGCATTAAATGTTGGGATGTTCCCGCAGACTGTGTCCTTGTTAAAAGATTCATCTGCGCACAACTTTGTTGTATCGTTAAATTCGACATTACCAGGACGCGAAGAATTACAAGCTAAAATAATAAATGCAAGTATGACATAAATCCATCTCATAAAATCATATTTAAATTAGTTCTGAATGTTTTGCCTATAGGTAACTTCACCCCTGCAACCCAGACATCGTTGGAATCCTTTTTTACAATCTTATTTTTAGAAATAGTATAACTTCTATGGATCCGGATGAACTTGTCATTAGGAAGTCTTTCCGTTAAATGCTTCAATTTAGAAAGTGTCATTATAGAGCTGGAAACGGTGACAACTTTGCTATAATCTTTCAAAGCTTCAATGTATAAAATATCATCAAAGTTGATTTGATATTTAGTATAACCATCTTTGACAACAATTTGATATTCGTTGACCTGAGAATCATATATGTCTGCCCTTTTACGCAAACTAATGTATTCTTTAAGTCTATTCATGGATATTCTAAATCTGTCATCTTTCAAAGGTTTCAGAATAAAGTCGAATGCTTGCGACTCAAATCCTTCCCAGGCAAATTCGCTGTGGGCTGTAACAAAAATGCACACTGGAGCTGGCGAAATCATTTTGAAAAAATCCATACCATTCAGAAATGGCATATCAATATCGAGGAAAAGAACGTCGGGATTAAATTGATCCAAAAATGGTTTGGCTTCTAATACATTCCCAAAGCTTTGTTTAAGTAGTAAGAAATCATACCTAGTGATAAATGATGCAAGAAATTCTGCGTCAATCCGATTGTCTTCAATAATGACACAAGTTAGCTTGTCCATAATAATAAGAATTATGATTGCGCTACTTATCAGTCATCAACAAAGTGTGATTTTGATCCTGAATTTTATGAGTTCACTAAGAATAAAGAAGGATCAATTCCTATATTAATATAATAACTTTTTGTCACGTGACCAAAAGTATATGCGTGTTAACTGCTATAAATGATATGCCGAATACTGCACATCAACCCAGAACAAAAAACACTAATTTGTGCTTCGGCTTTAACAGGTTTTGATCAAAAACATACTGCGTTAGGGTTGACTCTGCATATTAAAGCCAGCGCTTAACAGGGAACCTACAATTAGTAAAATATTACTTTAGACCAAAACACTATTCCAAAGTTTTCAAGCCAGTATAATTAGACGGATAATTCATACAATGACTTCAAAACTGCTTGTAATTATAACCGAGGCTAGTATCATTTATTGATAATTAATTCTAAACAATATGTATGATCTCAATAAAATGGTCACCAAGTTTCTGCGTGATGATCTTAAAACATTCCGTGCCTTCCAGGTGGTGATCGCATGCATCTGCATTTTGATCCCATTGTTATTGAGGTGGAGCGACAAGGACACTTTTTATCCTAACAAACCACCGTCTGCGAAAATAGCTGAGTTGGATAATGCAGATTGTGGCTATGATCCTGATACTACGTCCAGGATCTGTAAAGACAAATTAGGATTCAGAGCCAGCCTTAGCGATTATGTATATAGCTCGAATAGCTACATATTCGGAATATTGTATTGTATGGCAGCAATGTTATTTATTTTCAATGGCGCTGTATATTTCAAATGTGAAAAATATTTAAAAACAAACCATAACGGAAGATGGTATAATATTGCCTTAGGAGTCTTTTTAATTGCGGTTATATTAAATCCCCAACATCAAAGGCCGTTTTGGCATTATGCGTTTACCATTTTGTTTTTTGTAGGTAATGTGATTGTCATCGCTTTTTTGCATCAGAGGAAGAACAGGATCATATCTATAATCCTGGCAATGATTACTGTCCTGGCAATGATACTGGCACTCATACCTTCAAAAATAATAAGCATTCTACTGGCCGAATGGATTTCACTTACCGCGATTGCTATATATCTGATATTAGAGGCCGTGGCTTCAAAACGTTATCATGAAGAAACTCCGGATGCCCGTTGGAGAGATGTCCAGGTTAGTTAGAATGTAAATATGATGAGCTTCATGCAAAATTAAGGTGCCCATGACCCTGGCCGGCGCTAATCATGAACATGCCTTAACATCGGGATCACCAATTGCACACATTTTTTCCTGGTAATTGACCTGCCAGCCATGACCTTTCCGTCAAAACTTTTCAGCAGCTTGAAATTTGTCTTCAGATATGGCGAACCCAGGCTGGGTGACGCAGATGTCAATCTACCAATATTTAATGGCAAACCAGCATAACTAATGACGCATCTGACATCCGAAGCAGAACCGTAAACACAAATTGAATTCAACCTTCGTTTCTGCTTAGTTATGATAACAAGCAAGTTGTGAAGGATCAGAAATAAGTAAAGGAAGTCTGTATTTGTCAATCTCCCGAACATCCCTTTCATCCTGATATTGGATATGCCTAGTTTCAAAACAAAATTAGCGACTTTAAGCAGATCCCGAAGTTGCGCTTCGCTTTCTATATCTGAAGCGGCGTAACATGTTTTTGAAAGTTTTCTCAAATCGCGGACCGACTGGAGGATAAGCCCCGAAAGCTCTTTAAGATCAACTGTTGATTGTTCCAAAATCGGGATAGAAGCTAATTTGAAATGAACCATCACCAGGTTTTGACAAACAGATTCATAAATCTCCAGCTCGGCACTCCTTGCAGAAAGTTCCGCAATCTTTAACCGGGCCTTGGTAAGCTCATGCTGAAATAATACTACCGGCAAATCTTTTAAATTCATAAATTGTGCTACGCGTTTCGTTGATTATAACTGCAATGATCATTGTAAATGGCGGTAAAATAAAAGGTGAAAACACGGTCTTAATCCCCTTGAATTTCTGATAGTTTCGTTCTGAAAACAGCTTGTTTATCGTTACACTCTGAAAACTCCAGCAGGCTTAATTCCTGCCCTTCTGTCTTAACAAACAGACATCTGTTTCAATCAAATCTCCACCACCTGGTTAAACCGTCCATAATCCCATCCCGTTAATTTTTATCAGAATCATTCCTTAAAACCAACCTCAAAAATTATGCACAGGCTTCACTCCGGACTAACCGTAGCGGTTGCTATCAAAGATGGCAGATCGCCTGAACTGCGGGCTCTCTTAAGGAGTCTGAATAACAGCATCGCTAAGTCCGAAGCCCGGAATACCAATCATCATAGCAACGAGCCTCTACCGCAGGGAACTGATACAAATTCCCCTGCAGAGGATTCCGATCAGCATGACAACAATAACAAGCTTTGTGATTTTGAAAATTCCGAAACGACATTAGTTGTTTCAGGCGTGATTCTTCCTGTTCAAAATTATAATGGTGAAACTCTTCCATCTACTCTTGTATTTGCAACAACTTACTCCGGCCCTCTTAAGAAACACCTGGAAGAATTAGTTAAAACCAGCAAGACCGGTCTATGCCAGATCTTTAAAAACTGTGTGGGTTTCCCTGATGGAGAGTCAATAAATGATGATGCACTGATCTCTTTTATCAAATCGCATAGCCAGGGAGGTGCTTTTGGTTCAAGATATACCTGCATCACAAAACAAGATGTGAAAAATGAAAAAGAATTAAGAAAAGAAATAGAAGACTATCTCGATAATGTACAGGAATCTAACTCTACCGTTCACAAAAAAGCCCTCGATGTCAAAACGCTCATCCAACTACACCTCAAATCCAGGGGTGACAAATTCAAATGGGCAATGAAACCAGCCCGGGACAACCTCGTAGAATTTTTATCAAAAAACAGGGCGTTTATACTGGTTGGCTTTTTAGCCTTAGCCATCATAGCAACTACAGTGATCATTAATCGCGAATCTTCGGGATGGCCTATGTCAATTCTGCTGGGTATTGCAGTTTTAATCGCTGTGATTGCTGTTACAATTATTGTTGGATTTGGTATGATTTATTTTATCGCGAGGTCAAAACATAATACAGCAGACCGCCCACCGGATGATCATGTAAGACAGGTAACAGCCACTCAACTTCGTCCCATTATCAATGAAATGACGGCTGCGGCACCACTGAAAAAAGGAGCATTACGCAGAGCTTTCTACTCAACAGCATTAAAGATTATCAATCTTCATAGCTGTTACCTGATGAAGGTGCCTACAGTGAGTAGCCTCCGGTGGCTGGCAATCGATAACCATAAAAGACTGCTGTTTTTATCAAATTATTCCAACACTACAGACTTCTATGTCCGTGAATTCTTAAACGGCAAAACCCCGGAGGGAGTTAATTTTATGTTCACCCATGGCGAAGGATTCCCGGATGCAAAATACTTAAGGAAGGGAGGCATTACTGAAGATCCCGAAGGGTATATGAATGTTATCCATACTCATCAGCATCCCACTGATCTTTGGTACGTCCATGACTCTGAGCTCACAATCGACCAGATACTTAGAAATCGACAAATACGCAACGGATTGTATAAAGAAATGAATGAACAGGAAGCGCTAAACTGGTTAAGATTATTATAGTGTATCTATGATTTATAGTGAAATCATTGCAAACCCCACTAAACCAGCAGTTATGAACCATTCTCAAAACAAACCAGAAGATCTAAGTTCATTTTTTTTGGAAATGGATAAACAAATTAATGATGTACAGGGATTGATCAGGCGGGGATACAAGTCGCTGCCCGCTGCTCAATTCCTGTTACTGAGAATAGAAGATGGCACTGAGGCAAAAAAATACTTTAATCTTTTAGCTGATTCATTTATCACAAGCTCAAATAAACCGAAGACTGGTGCACCGCCTAATTATTTTGATGACAAAAAAGCTGTTCAAATTGCTTTTACCAGTTCAGGGTTGAAGCAATTAGGATTAGCAGAAAATATCCTTTCTACTTTTTCACGCGAGTTCATAGAGGGAATGAGCTTCAGTTATCCCGATCCTCATAACCCCGGAGAAAAAATCAGGGAAAGATCAATCCTGCTTGGAGATGTTAAATCCAGTGATCCCAAAAACTGGCATTGGGGAAATGAAGATCAACGCGTCGATGCCATTTTGTTGCTGTATGCTGAAACAAAAGAAGCCCTTGAAAAATTAAGGACAGATTGTTACGAGAGTTTGCAAAAAGGTCTAAGCTTGGTTTATAATGCAGAAACATATCCTTACAATCCAAAAGAAGCAATAAGAGAGCATTTTGGATTCAGCGATGGAATTTCGCAACCAATTATCAAGGGATTCAAAAAATCAGCCGAAGCTTCAAAAGAGCAGTTGCTGAACCCGGGTGATATCATCCTGGGTCATAAAAATGAATATGGGAGTTTTTCTCCAAGTCCATGGTTCGAAGAAAATGGCATGAAGACTGACCTCGATCCTGTTCTGGGATTCAATACCAGGAAGGATCTCGGAAAAAACGGATCATACCTTGTTTTCAGGCAGATGGAACAACATGTTGAAAGTTTTTATCATTTCGTTTTTACTTCTTCAAAGGAAATTGCAGCTGATCCTGATGCTAAGGCAATCAAGCTTGCTGCGAAAATGGTCGGACGCTGGCCCGAAGGACAGTCGCTCGCCGTTTGTCCCGAACTGCCTTGCAAACCTGATCACGACCTGAACAATTTCCTGTATTATGAGGCTGACAAAGCTGGTACAGGTTGCCCATTTGGTGCCCATGTGAGACGAACTAACCCGCGTGACCAGGTACATGCCGGTCGCGATGGTGATAGCAATCTTTCACTTGCTATGTCAAAAAAACACCGGATTCTGCGCAGGGGAAGAATTTATGGTGAGCCATTGGGCAAGGAGCTGAAGGCTGAGTCAATCTTAAAAACTGCTAAGAACAATGCCTTTAAAAGCAAATGGATACCCAATGAAAATGCAAAAACAAATATTAACAGGGGCATTCATTTTATGTGTTTTGTGTCGGACTTAAGCAGGCAATTTGAATTTATTCAAAGCGTGTGGTCAAACACGTCATCCTTCGCGGAACTAAACAATGAAGTTGATCCCATCATATCTCCGAGACCAACACCGGATCAAAGGGAATGTCATGAATTCACAACTCCCCAGGCCATTGTCAGAAACAGGTATAAAAATGTACCCGAATTCACTACAGTAGTCGGAGGAGCTTATTTTTTTATGCCAGGGATCCGGGCCTTGAAGTTTATTTTGAAATAATTCCAACAGAACCACTACTCGAGGAACAACTAATATGAGTGTTATCAAAACATTTATTATAAAAACTTTATTGCTGATAATAGTCTTCGGCCAGGCTCAACTATTCTGCCTCGGGCAGGCAATTAATGTGACGATATGTGATAGCACTACCCGGTTCCCTGTAACCAAATACGTCTATTACCTTCAAACAACAAAACAGGTTTCTTTAGATTCAGTCCTCAGATCCCAATCAAACTTTAAAAAATCATTTAGAAGCACGGTGATGGTGTTTAATTATGATCCCTACTATTATTGGTTCAGAATCACTGTCAGGAATACGCCTGATACAAAAAAAGACCTGATGTTGTTAATGGCACCATTTGGTCTGAATGACGGCCATTTGTACCAGCAGATTAATGGAGCCTGGAAAGATGTAGCACACACAGGTCTTAAATATCGTTTCCGCGATCGAAGCTATCAATTCACTCATCATGTGTTTCCATTCACGCTTGATCCGAAAAGTGTAGACACACTTTATCTAAGCATCGACGCAAGCAATGCATATAAATCGTTTGGATTTGCGCTCTTAAGGCCAAGAGAGCTTTCCATCTTTGCAAACAAAATCTATTTTGTTTTCGGTATTATAGAAGGCCTGCTGATTCTGCTTTTCATTCTTAACATTGCTTTGTTTGTTGCGCTGAAAGAAAAGCTCCATCTATGGTATGCGCTGTATATAGCTTTACTATTCGTTATTGTACTAAAAAATGACCACCTTGATCAGCAGTTCCTCGGCCTGGATTCCGAGCTGGCTTTTCGGTTAACTCCCTATATGACTATCGGCGCATTAGCTATTGCAGTATTGATGCATGTAGCACAACGCTTTTTAAAACCCGTGCTCAGCCATAACAAAAAGTTATACCGGCTATCCATTTTTTTAAAAATAAACGTGTTGAGCGCCGCGATTGTTCATGCATTTGTATTTGCGTTGAGCCATGATTACCGGTTGCATTCAGCTGTATTCAGCTGGGCCAAGCTCAGCGTCTTTATCGGGGTATGTATGATCATCATTAATTGTATCTATTGCGTCAGGAGGGGGTTCACCGGGGCATTATTTATTTTGGCGGGCTCTTTGTTATTTATGATAGGCTCAGTTCAGCGGCTCTATTTCCCAAGTACTTTATCATTTCTGTTTCCGCCCACTACCTTCCATATTGGGATCATCCTGGAAACATTGGTGGTCAGCATGGCACTTATCTACAGGTATTGGTCAGAAAAAGAATTACAAAGAACCAAAGAAGAACAGATACAGACACAAACACTGAATGATATCTCCGAAGAAATACATGACAATATCGGACAAACCCTGGCGCTGGCTAATCTCAACTTAAGGACCATCAACTTTGACAACGAAACTTCCATTCAAAATAAGACAAACGAAACAAAAACGCTGATCAGCAAAGCAATTGCCGACCTGAGAGATTTGTCGAGAACGATTAAAACAGAATCATTTTCACGTATCGATCTGATCGACCAGATAAGAACCGAATGTGCAGAGCTTGCGAAGCCGGGCACATTCAAAATCGACTTTCAATCAAATGTCGAAACGCTCCCGATCGAGAACAAAAAACAGGTAATTATTATGAGAATAATGAAGGGAGTTTTTCAGAATATTATCAAACACTCACAGGCTTCAAAAGTAGTTGTTGCATTGTTTGTGAAACCAGGCTTATTGTCTGTCCAGGTAACCGATAATGGTGTTGGTTTTGAATTATCAGATGACACTTTAAACAGCAATGGATTAAAAAATATCCGCAACAGGTGTGTGTTGCTAAAGGCGGCCTGTTCTATTGAAAGCGAAGTAAGCCTGGGCACCACAATCTCCATCGAAATGCCGGTTTAACTATACGGTATTCAACCTTCCATGCCAATCGCGATAACATCTCCGGCTTCTGACACACTATGCATTCTAAAGATGATGAATTATCGTACAATTTTTACACAATCATTTCATTCGCTCTAAAATAAATACCACTGGTCGATCCGTCCAAGCCATTTTAAGGTGCAAATACTGATCTTTGATCCGGTAACTAATCTTTTCAGTTCGAATTATTCCATCGTCGCCAATGGCGTCACACTCAAGTATTCCACCTTTTTTATCTTCTCTGTACTTCCCCTCGTCCAATGGAAAGGAATCGTTAAGGAAAGCTTTGTACTTTCCGTCGTTACCAAAATGATATTGCATGTTCTGCCACATTACAATTTGAATATTAACCAATTGTTTTTGCTTTTCCGGTTCGGGGTATGTCAACTTTATTTCATCAGAAACAGAAAATGAATCGGTTTTCAGATTAAAATATATTTCGTCATCCGATAAACAAAATAACTTCCATTTGCCGACCAGCGAAGACGTTGACTGGCTGATACAAGTGCTATGAATAAGCAGAAGACAAGCCAGCCAGATTATCTTATTCATTTGTCAAGGTTTAGTTTTGTTGTCAATAGAATTTCTAATGATTGAAGTTCTAATTCACCCGAACAATCCCATGTCTGATTGCAAATAACACAAGGCCTACACGACTTTTTATATTAAGTTTATCAAACAGTGCATCCCTGTATCCATCAATTGTACGAACACTTAAGTTCATTTCAGAAGCAATTTCCTTATAAGTCATTTCGGAAGTTGCCAATTTTAGAAAATGAATTTCCCTGTCATTCAGTTTGCTGAAAACATTGTACTCGGATTTTTCTGAACCATCTTTATCCCAAAGTGAATGAACCAGCTTGCCGGTTACCAGGTCAGAATAATAAAACCCTTTTGAATAAATCGCATCTATCGCGTATTTCAAATGTTGTGGCTCTATATCCTTAACCACATAACCCCTGGCGCCATTTCTTATCATCCTGATTACCGAATCTTCATCTTCATACATAGTAAGAGCGAGCACGCGCACCAGGGGATAATTTTCTTTCAACCAAAGAGTAGACTCGAATCCATCCCTGTTTGGCATATTTATATCCATCAGAATTATATCCGGTTGATTGTCCTTATCCAGCTTTGCTACCAGATCCATCCCATTATCAGCTTCAAACAACACTTCATAATCGAGGCCGCGGACCAGGTCTGCCAAACCCTTTCGAAGCAGAACATGGTCATCAACAAGAGCGACTTTTATTGGCTGGTTCATACTGTTTGTTTATAAGGTTATTTGTTGAATGTTACTGACGAAGAAAAATTGCGAATCAATTTAAATATTGAATAACGCAAAGCAGGTATCTTGAAAAAATAAGGCAGGGAAGCGATTGAATAAACTATGAGTTAAATATAGACTCGAGATCAGGTATCAAAAACGAGGAAAACACCTATTTTATTAATAATTGTAGATGAACGGGTACACACCTTCTTAAATCTACCTAAAACCGCATTATAAAACAAATTGAGCATAATCACTATTAACGCAATCAAAGCTGTAGATCTATGCGGCCCTCGTAAAGTGACATTGCAATAAAACGCTGCTTCCCCTGTTTCGAGTCTTTTCTAACGTTTCCCGTGATTACACCTGTTAATATCAAGAGAAACACCCGGTGAAGGGTGTATTTCACCCTTCAACAATAGGTCTTATCATCGATAGGAATCGCTCCTCCCAGGGGTGACATTTACAATGAAATCAAACAATAATTTAACCACTTAAAAATCACAAAACATGAAAAAGTTTATTTGCTCAATCGCCATCATGATTATCTTCGGCTTGTTAATCCATAGCATGGCAAATGCCCAGTTGCGCACACTTTCGACAACCCTGGCCACCGAAAATTTTAATTCCGTGGCAGAAGCAAAAGCGAATGCCAAAGCCGTAGTGTCCAAAGCAAAAGCTGAACGGAATTTTAAAAAGAACTACAAAACATCTGCTGAAGTGCGGTGGAGTAGTAACGCGAAATCCATCCTTGCCTATTACAAAGAAAATGATGTGGCTACCAGGATCACTTATGACAACAAAGGCAGATGGTTCCGTACAATCAAAACCTACAATGCGGATAAGCTGGACAAAAGAGTTGCCGGTACAGTAAAAAGACAATTCAAAGGCTATACCATTACCTGCATTAATGACATACAGGAAGGCACTATGCATTGTTATTTCTTAAACATTATGAAAGACAAGGACTTCAAACAAGTCATTTTCTATCAAGGCGAGATAACAATCTATGATCAATTCCAACTTCAGTGATGTCTTTTAAACCCGTAGGTTAATAAAGCTGTTTCAGTACCTGGAACAGCTTTTATTTTGTATTCACAGCGTTGCCATATCAATCACAAACCGATACCGTACATCGCCCCTGATCAGTCTTTCATAACACTCATTAATATCCTTCATATTGATAATCTCAACATCGGCAGTGATATTATGATCCGCACAATAGTCAAGCATCTCCTGGGTTTCGGGAAGGCCACCGATCAGTGATCCGGCAACAATTCTTCCATAAAATATTACTCCAAGTGTTGAGACTTTAATCGGATCAGTAGGAATGCCGACACAAACCAGGGTTCCCTTTGGCTTCAGCAATGCCAGGTACATTTCATAATCGTGTGCCACTGCAACTGTATCCAGGATCAGATCAAAATAGTTGGCAACATTTTTCATTGCTGTTTCATCTGTGGAAAGCACAAAGTTATGGGCGCCGAGCTCTTTTGCATCCGCTTCTTTAGACGCGGTGCGGCTTATCATAGTAACCTCTGCTCCAAATGATGCGGCAAACTTCACTGCCATATGACCAAGTCCACCTAATCCCAATACGCCAACCCTCTGGCCTCTGCCAACTTTGAATCTTCTTAATGGTGAATAGGTAGTAATGCCAGCGCATAATAAAGGAGCAACATGTCCCAAAGGCAGTTTATCCGAAACCCTTAAAGTAAAATCTTCCTGCACTACAATTTCCTTTGAGTATCCACCGAAAGTGGGAGTTTTGCCGTCCATGTCGAGGCTGTTATAAGTTGCTGTCCACCCATTGAAGCAATACTGTTCTTCGCCGATAATGCAATTATCACATGTGCGACAGGAATCGATCAGGCATCCAACCCCGGCTATGTCACCTACTTTAAACTTCTTAACATGGTCACCAACTTCGGTTACCCGGCCTACGATCTCGTGACCTGGCACCATTGGATAAATCGAAAAGCCCCAATCGTTGCGAACCTGGTGAAGGTCTGTATGACAAACCCCACAATAAAGAATTTCAATCCTTACATCGTGTGGACCTGTTTCTCTTCTTTCAATAATAAAATCGGATAGCCGGTCAGTAGGAGATTGAGCCGCGTAACTTTTTGTTTGCATAATCCATGAGTTTAGTGATTACTACAATTGTCGCCTCCGGTGCTCGAGGTGGTACGACCTGGCTCACGGCAGATATAAAGCAGGCAAATTGATGGGGAGCTCTCGAATAATATATAAAAGTTATTTCATTTGTCTGACACTATCAATTCATTTTTTTAATTTTTTCAAACAATGGAGAATAAAATATCAACCAGTTCAAAATAAAATGGCTACAGGCTTGTTTTCGGTTTATGTAATTTGTCCGGCAATCGCATCTTCCCCTAAACTGCCTTATGAGAATTACATTGCTTGTAATTGTTTGCCTGATTTCCTGGCCGGTGTTTGCACAACATAACCTGTCTGGCACCCGCAAATCAGGAGCCTATACATATATCTATCGGATCACACCAGGTCAAACGCTTGCATTCACAACAAACAGTGCTTTAAAAAACAATTCTAAATCCAGGCGCTCAACGGCAGCTCTCATCAAAAAGCATCTCAATCAATCTAACAAAACCGACTCTTTTCTTACGGATAATTCCATGCCCAATTTATCTCCTGGCAATTACCTATTGGTTAGCGCTATAAAAAGTAAGCTTCATTATGAGTTGAAAACCTACGGTGACCTGGAATATAAGATCATCGAAAACAATCATGACCTCGCTGTTTACCTACATACAAAAAACGGCGACCCGATACCAGATGCCAAAGTTCAGGTTGGAAAAAAAGTGATTCATTACAACTCAGCCGGACGCTACTACCTGCTAAAGAACACAAAGAAAAAAGGCTTGTTACAAGTGCTTCATAAAAACATTCTGTATTTGGCAGATATTGAAACCAACAAACAAGATGAATATCGGAAACAACCAGGCGTTGCAAGGTTATGGTCAGACATCAAAACTGCTTTTCCATTAAAATATCTTATAGCCTTCAGCTCAAGACGCAATTCTTATAATGACTATCAAACCTTTTTTGATAATATAACAGGTTACGAAACAAAATTCAAAGGTTTCATGGTTTTTAACAAACCCATCTACAGGGCTGGAGACACCGTGCGCTTAAAAGCTTTCGTCACCACAAAAAAAGGAAATCCTGTCAACAGGCAGATGATACTCAGGCTGAGTGGGGCCGATTTTTATACTGACACCATATTGTCGACCATCGCTCCATACACTAAGGGTGGATATGAATTCTCTTTTGTATTAAACGATGACCTTGATCTAGACCTTGATGAAAAATATCTGCTGACCCTCGAAGAAACAAAAAGCTCAAAATACGATGTTAACGAATACGATGGGGATCTTGAGGAAGATGAATATGCCATGAAACGCAAGGTGGTGATGAGGAATACTTTTGAATTTGAGGAGTACGAACTGAAATCTATTACATTCAATGCGCGGACAGAAAAAAAGAAAACACATCGCGGTGAACAAAATTTTTTATACCTGAAAGCCAGTGATGAGAACGGCTTGCCGGTGCTGGATGGAAGGGTTGATATTACTATAGAACCAATTCAAAATAACAACCTGAGGTTTCACGACGAATCTATTTATCTAAAAGATACCCTGTTTACAAAAACAATTAACCTGGAACCCATGGGAGACACCCGTGTTTCCATTCCTGATTCTATATTTCCTGCGATTTCCCTGGATTACAAAATCACCTGCGATTTTCTAAACGCTAACAATGAAAGTCGGAACAAGACAATCACAAATAGCTTTGAAAATACAAATGAGAAGATCTTATTCGAACTGGTTAATGATAGTTTGCTGATTACAATCAACCGCTATAAAACAATGCGGGATGCCAATACAGGCCAGGATACAAAAGAAGTTCCGGATACAAACACAAGGAGGGAATCTAACACGTTTATAACGGCGATCAACACCCGGGGCGATACAATCCTGCAACAAAGTATTGAACTGCCCGCAAAAATTAAGCTGAACCCCTTCGCTTCAATATACAAATTATCTTCCGGTGAATTACAGGATTCGTTTGAACTGGACAATAGCAGTAATCTTATCTCCTGTGCCGTTATTCGTACCAAAGATTCATTATCTATTGAACTTAGCAATCCTCATCAACTTCCGGCCTGGTACACGATTTTCGCTGGCAAAGATCCGGTTCAAAGGTCAACAGTTGGTGATACCATCATCTACCTGGAATCAATCACAAAAAACAATTATTTTGTTTCGCTTCAATATGTATACGGAAACCGGGTGTTTACCAAAGATTATACTGTTCCGTTTTACGACAAACAATTGCAGTTAAACGTTGACCAACCCGGTTTTATATACCCCGGGCAAACAGCAGAAATAAAAATTAATCTGACAGATATCTCAGGTCAACCGGTAAAAGATGCAGATCTGACGGCCTGGTCATACACAAATAAGTTTGAAAACAGCCGGGATCCATCAATCCCATATTTTGGTAAACGCTACCGCAACCGTAAGCTGATCAATGATTATGATGAGGCAGAAGAAAGAAATACTGAATTCATACAGCCTTTAAACTGGACCAGGTGGAGCAAAGAAATGAAACTTGATGCCATTGAATACTATAAGTTCCTTCATCCTTCCGGCATTTACTACAATCATCAACCCGCACCAGGATATCTGACACAGATTGCACCCTTCGTGGTTAGCAAAGGTGAGTTACAACAGATCCATTTTTTATATATCGACGAACAGCCGGTGTTTTTCAGTAGGTCGGAGAATCTGTCTAGATATAGTTTCCCTGTTTCTGATGGAAGACATTCTATTCGTATCCGGACCGACAAAGCATTAATTTCTGTTGACAGCATTCAGGTTGTCTTCGGAATGAAAAATGTTTTCAGCATTTCTCTCGACAGCGCAAATCCAAAAGTCCGGATCGTGAAAATGCCTTCGAAGCTAACTCTCCAGGAAACGGCATTGTGGAGTAAATACATGATACTCATCGAGAGTAATTATGGCGAAAACCTGGCTTATATAAAACAGCACAATAGAATATTTACCATAAATAAAATCGAAAGATACTTTGGTTCAAGGTCGAAAAACTTCATGATTGGACCCCTAAAATACCAGTATGCGGAACTGGTAGTAAAGACCGAATTTACCCAACCTTTCGAAGCGGAAGGTTCATATCAATACCAGATACGCAAAGGCCTTGTCAAACAAAAACAACTGCCTTATCCCCTTATTCAAAATACAGAACTCTCTAACGGTGATATGGACAATGAATTCAGCGATCTTGCTATGACTGAAAAAGAAATAGACAGCCTCTGGCGCGATTATCTTGACCAGCGTAGTCAAAATGAAAACTTATTCTGGAACCGAACATTTAAAGGTTACAATAATGCCAGGTTGCGGATAGCGGTCACCCATGATGCACGATTGAAAGAACCATTTGTCAGGCAGGTGATAGTCTTCAAAAAAGACAATTCGGACTTTATACTGATGTTTAAAGGGAGCGAGCGGGATCTCGGTTATTTTGATCCCGGCGAATACAGGATCTTTTTACTACTGAAAGATGATGACTACTTTCTTAAAGAAGGGATAATAATAAAGCCAAATGGCATCAACTATTATACGGTAAATGTGAACCGTCTTAAAAGAAAAGACAGCCTGAGTACGAGTATTGCCAATACCATTGATGAAAAGAGTCTATACAGACAATTTGAAACTACCGGAGATCTTGATGCAATAAAACAATCATTCAACACTGTATATCTCGACCCTAAAACCTTTACCCGGCGGGTATCGGGTAGAGTGTTGGACGATAAAAAGACTCCTGTATCTGGCGCCACCATTTCCATAAAGGGATCTACTTTTGGCACCGTGTCAAACGAACAAGGATTTTTTTCGCTGGCAACGCCGGATCAATGTACGATATCGATTGGTGCAATAGGTTATACGTGGATCGAGATAAATGCAGCCAGCCTCAGTGAAATCATCATCCTGAAACCACTGACCAGTGCTTTGAACGAAGTTGTTGTAGTCGGCTACGGCGCATCAAAAAAGAAAGAGATGACCGGCGCCATCACTCAATCCGCGGAAATGTATGCATTAAGTGGCCGCGTTGCTGGTGTTAGCATACGTGGTGGATCGACTATTACTTCTGGCAATGCACCTCTCATCATTCTTGATGGCCTACCTTATTCGGGAAAACTGGAAGACATCGACAAATCGCTGATAAAAGATATAAATATTCTTAAAGGAGAAGCTGCCTCATTATATGGTGCAGCAGGTTTAAATGGAGTAATTATTATAACATCAAACTCAACAAAATCGGTGGAGGTAAACGAGCAGGAGTTACCACAATCACAAAACAGTATTCGTAAAAACTTCAGGGATTATGCCTATTGGCAACCAAAACTTCGCACAGATGCAAATGGATCGGCCAGCTTTCGCACAACATTTCCTGATGATATTACAAACTGGAAAACATTTGTGATTGCTATGGCCGATAAAAAAAGAACCGGTTTTACAACCGGAAATATCAGGGCGTTTAAGACAGTGAGCGCAAGTTTAAGCCTGCCTGCTTTCCTGGTTGTGGGTGATTCAATCAACATAATTGGCAAAGCTCAAAACTACCAGGCTGACTCAATCCGGATAACCCGCGTGTTCAGTATAAATGACAGCATCATCCAACAAAATCAATTTGCTATTACCAGTTCAAGGATCGACACATTTGCTATTGGTATTAAGGATGCAGATTCGATTTCCTTCACCTATTCGTTGCAAAAAACGGATGGCTACCGGGATGGTGAAAACCGGAAGCTGGAGATAGTAAAGGCGGGCGTGCTTGAAACTTCAGGAATGTTTGTGGCTTTGGATAAAGACACTTCTTTTCTCCTGGCTAACAATGTGGCGGCGGGAGAAGTAACCATCCATGCGGAGGCCGGGGTATTGCCTGTTCTACTGGACGAAATTGAGCAGATCCGGAGTTACGCATATTTTTGTAATGAACAGATGGCTTCAAAATTAAAGGCACTGCTTCAACAAAAATTTATCTATAAACTACTCGCAAAAGAATTCAAAGCAGAACGCGATATCAAAGACTTGATCGGCCGGATAACAAAAGCGACTTCAAGTGACAACCTCTGGGGATGGTGGAAAAATGACCGTTCGCAATTATGGATAAGCAAACATGTACTGGAAGCTTTGATATTAGCTGAGCAAAATGGATATCCTAATTCTATAAACAAACCTGCTGCGATAAATTATCTGGTTTATAATCTTGAGAAAGCGGATAGTATTTCAAAAATATCATCGCTGGAATTGCTGCATATACTGGGAGCAAAGGTTAATTATCAATCATACCTCGATACAATCAATAAATACAGGCACAATCTTCCGCGACAGTCTGCATTGGAATTGATGGCGCTCCGGCAAAAAGCAGGTCTTCCCATTGAGTTAGACTCTGTTGTCCGAACATCGCATCATACGATGATGGGTAACATATATTGGGGAAATGAAGGTTATTATCTTTTAGATAATTCGGTAAATAATACCATTAGCATTTATAAAATGATGAGAGCTTCGGGTGGATATGAGCGTGATCTCGCTAAAGTAAGAAACTATTTTTTCGAAAAACGGCGCGATGGAAGATGGCGGAACACTTATGAATCATCGCTGATTCTTGAAGCTATCTTGCCGGACCTGGTTAAAGAAGGATCAATCAACTCAAAGCCAACTCTTAATTTTTCCGGCACCAAAACGGCTGTGATCACAGAGTTTCCCTTTACTCAAAAGTTCAGCCCTTCTGATACGATAAGGATTACCAAAAGCGGCGTAGTACCTGTGTATTTTACAAGTTACCAGCAACAATGGAACAGCAAACCTGCCAGGGTGGAAAGCGATTTTACAGTGTCTTCGGCTTTTGAGAAAAACGGAGTGAAATTAAATACGCTTACAGCAGGAAAAGCTGTTGAATTAAAAGTGATAGTAAACGTAAAAGCTGATGGCGATTATGTGATGATTGAAATTCCCATCCCGTCTGGTTGTTCATATGAGAGCAAGCCCCAGCCATACGGCAACAATGAAGTGCATCGGGAATATTTCAAAAACAAGGTGAGCATATTTTGTACTTATTTGAAAACCGGTTCATATACATTTACGATTCCATTAATGCCCCGTTATACCGGCAGGTTTAACCTAAACCCGGCAAAAGCTGAGCTTATGTATTTCCCGGTGTTTTATGGAAGGGAAGGGATGAAAAAGATAGAGATCAGGTAATACCTTATCTTATACCAACTCAAAAACACCTCTTTAAAACTGTATTGCAAAATCAGGATTTGACGGCTACAGCATTTTTCAGTTGACTATTGCTGATAACAACATGCATAATCTTTTTCCTGTTCCATGTATAAGTAATATGAACTGAACCATCTTTGGATTCTATCACAGCCGGGTATGAATATTCGCCTGGCTCGTTTTCCAGCACAATTATGTCTGTCCATTTTTGCCCATCTTTTGATACCGCTACATTTAACGGACTTCTGAGTCCACCCCATTTGCCAGCCGCTTTTTCAGTCGGATTATAAACCAAAACATGCAATCCGTTTTTCAGTGTTACAGCGTCTGTGCCGGAATTAGGATTCGGCAGATCAGTAAGAACCGGTGCCAGCCAGGTTTTTCCGTTATCATTCGACCAGTTAGCGACTATTCGATTTTGTTGGCTCCTGCTTAACAACTGAAGTGTATTACCAGGATGAATGAGTATGCTTGGCTGAATGATATTAAAATGCTGACCGTCATTAATCGGTTCAGTTTTTGTCCAGGTTTTGCCCTTATCAACTGAGACTTCAACATGCGCCAACCAACGTCCGTCTTTGTATTCGATACTGCTTGGGCTCAACAATCGGCCATCAGCGAGTAATACCGGCTTATTTTTAATCGGGCCAAGTATACCATCGGGAAGTTTTTCGGGTTTTGACCAGGTTTTACCATTATCCTCAGAGCGTATGATTTCTCCCCACCACTCAACCGGATTGGGTCCTACTTTATAGAAAAGCAACAAAGGACCTGAAGGTAACTGGAACAACACCGGATTCCAGGTTGGATACCTAGTGGTCGCAGACTGGACACCATTTGCAACTGATACAGGTTTCTCCCATTTACCATTTATTTTTCGGCTTAACCAAATTTCCACATCAGGGTTCTTTTCGTGTTTACCACCAAACCATGCAGCGATCAATCCCGCAGGAGTTTCAACTATCGTTGAAGCGTGACAACTGGGAAAAGATGCCGTGTCATAAATAAATTCCTTCACATATAAATTTTTCGATTCTTTTGTTTGAGCTGTCAGCACTTGCGACAGCAGGATAACAGACAGGGAGAATGTACCGATGTATTTAATCATAATAATGCTTTTAAAAAATACCGATTATATATTTTACCTCGCTTGAATTCAGCTATTAAATTTTGATACCAAGATTGAGTTCGTTCACCATTGCAGTGTATTCGTCGTGAAGCCTGTTTATATTCATAATAACCGCTGCAGATAATTCACTAACCTTTTGCCTCGTAAAGGTTGTAATAGGCATACCTCTTTTCTGCCAGTAGTATTTTGTTATAGCGGGATAAACATCATGCATCAATTGCATATTTTTTTTTAAGAAATCCATGATCATAGTTCGCTCAGTTGCAACATCCGGATTTTTATAATTATCACATATCCAGACGATGAGCTCTGGCCAGTAATTTCCCTGTATGCATGAAAGACCTGCCGAACCCGCTGTTAGTGACTCAATCGCATGAACCATATAAGCATCATACAATCCAAATTGAATATAGTCTTTGGTAGCATTTAGTTTTTGTTTTACCTGTTCAATATCCAGGCAGGTATCTTTAAGATAGATAAGCCGGCTGGTATCCGCAAACAGTTTCAACTGGCAGGCATTGATCGTTCTTTTATATGGACTGGGGCATTCATATAAACCCATTGGGATATTTGATGTGTGTTGAAATAACTGAAACACTCTTTCTTCAAAAACAACATCGGGTTCGTCTTCGGTAGCCAGCATATTTGTAATCGCAATAACTGCATCAACTCCAAGATCATATATTTTTTTTACAAAAATTGCCTGTTCATTAATTGACCCCCCAAAAGTTCCAGTAGCCATGACGGGCACTGTACCATTCACTATATTAATTACGTGTTTTACAAGTCGCAATCTTTCCGTCTCGCTTAAATCAAACATTTCACTTGAAAGGCAATTGGCAAACAGACCCGTGACACCTGCTTCGAGGTATCTTTCGGTCAAGCTGGTCAGGCCATCGAAATCAATCTCTCCTGTACTATGGAAAGGAGTGATCATTACCGGAACAAACCCTTTTTTGATGGCCTTCATTATATTTGGTTTATAGTACCTGCTGAACCAGGTTATTTTCTTTTTATCGCCGTTAACAGAAGACCAACCAGGAAGATAGACAAGGTTCCAATAACTATGGCCATATTAACATGAAGTGTGTTACGCAGCATACCAAAGCTTGCCGGCAGACGTGGTGAAAATGTGAGCCAGAGTATCACCAGCAAACCAATTATTGTTGCTGTTAGTGCCTCAGTATTCCTGGTGTTTCTACTGATGATGCCCAGCAGAAACAAGCCCAACACTCCCCCTGCAAAAATTCCTGACAACTGCCACCATATATCGAGCAGACTCTTCACACCAATCATCATGATACCAGTTCCCATACCCAGCAGTCCAAAGCAGATAGTGCCAAAGTGTAATACCCTCAGGTTTTGTTTGTCACTCATATCAGGTCTGAAATATCTTTTATAAATGTCAACTGCAAATACAGTTGCCGACGCATTCATACCGGAACTGATAGTACTCATTGCGGCAGAAAGTAAAGCTGCAACGATGATTCCCATCAATCCTGTCGGAATTTTTGTGACAATAAAATAAGGCACAATTTTATCGCCATAATCGGCCGGAGTTAAAGTTGCAGCATAAGCTGACAAATCCAACATGGACGCGTTGGAACCCAATTGTTCCTTTGCCACCTGCAGGCGGACAATATCAATCGCCTCCGGATTCACCTGGTAGTATGCATATAAACAGCTGCCTATTACGAAGAACAAAAACGATACGGGCACATACATCCAGACGCTGAACCATACTGAACGGGAAGCTTCTTTTGCCGAACCAACAGTATGATAGCGCTGAACATAGTTTTGATCCATGCCGAAATTGTTCAGGTTGATAAAAAAACCATATAAAAGTACCATCCAGAATGTTGACTGGGTAAAGTCAGGGGAAAAGCTACCTAAACTGAATTTATTGTTTTGCTGACCAATCTCAATAATTTTTGATACGCCCCCGGGCATGTCATCAATTACCAGGTAAAGGATCAGGATTGCGCCCGCAGTTTTGATAATACCCTGCACTACTTCTGTCCAGATCACTGCTTCAATGCCACCCATTACAGTATAGAAAATAATACAAAGTCCCATCACCATCATTATTAGTGACATTTCATATCCGGTTAATGCCTGGAGTGCGAGGGCAATGCCAAAGAAGATAGAACCCATCCTTGCCAATTGTGTAAGTAAAAAACAAATGACAGCATAAGTTCGCGCCCAGGGGCCAAAACGATGTTCAAGATGTGAATAAGCAGAAACGCCGCCATTTTTTCGATAAAAAGGAACAAAATATTTAGAAGCGACCCAGGCTGCGAGTGGTAATGAAAGACTAAAAACAAAAGCATTCCAGTTGCTTCCGAAAGCCTTACCAGGAACTCCGATAAAAGTATTACTGCTTAAGAAAGTAGCATATATAGAAAGACCGATAGCCCAGGATGGGATTTTGCCTGAGGCTTTTGTAAACTGATCTGAGCTTTTTTTCTTCCGGGAAAAATAATAACCTACAACCATCATCCCCAGCATATACAAGATAACTATGGTAATATCTATAATTGACAATTTGCTCATATCGGTAGTTTACATCGTATCAGTTCTTCAACTTACCGAAACTATTATTATAAACTTTTCCTTTTTTAGGGAAAGTGAATTTTAATTTGGCTTAATTCCCATTTTGTCAGCAACTGACGTTTTCATATAATGAATAATTCCTGCTGTTGTAAATATAGCCTGAAATAAAATTATGTTTTGATAGAAGGCTTCAGCAAATCAATTAACTCTTCCTGCATTTTTAATAAATTTTTTTTGGTGGGAACTTAAAAATAAATCTAGATTTATGTGCCGGTACCTACCGGAACTATATTGCTCACATCACTTAACCTCACTGTTTATGAGAAAAAACGCAACACGTGTTTTGCTTTTCTGCATGCTCGTACTGTTCACTATTGCCGGTTTTAGTCAGCAAAGAAGAAGTGTTACAGGGCTGGTGCAGGATGATAAAGGTGTTCCGGTCGCGGGTGCCTCTTTTGTAGAAAAAGGAACACCTAATGGTACTTCGAGTAGTACTGACGGTACATTTTCCCTTTCAGTTCTCCCCAATGCAATTTTGCAAATTTCTGCGGTTGGTTTTGAGACACAGGAAGTAAATACCGGGAACGAAACAAAGATCACCGTTATCCTGAACCCGGCTACTACAGAATTGGGTGGAGTAGTTGTCACTGCCTTAGGGGTTACCAAGCAAAGGAGACAGCTTGGGTTTTCAGTTACTGAATTAAAAGGATCTGAAGTAGCAAGAACGAATGAAATAAATCCTATTAATGCACTACAGGGAAGAGTAGCAGGTGTACAGATAGACCAGGGTGCCGGTGGATTGTTTGGTAACACCAAAATAGTTATCCGCGGTAATTCAACTCTCGGCACTAACAATCAACCAATATTTGTTGTAGATGGTGTGATCATGGATAATGGAACTTTTAGCGGAACTGGAAGAGATTTCGGAAACGATTTTAAAAATCTGAATCCGGAAGACTTCGCATCAGTATCGGTATTAAAAGGATCCGCAGCTGCTGCCCTGTATGGCAGCAGGGCTATCAATGGAGTGGTATTGATCACAACAAAGAAGGGTTCCTCAGGAAAAGGCATCGGCGTTTCGGTTGCCCAGTCGGTTAATGTCAGCAATCCATATGCAGGTCCTGATTTTCAGAACGAATTTGGTGGAGGTACCGTTGGTGCATTTTTCACAGATAATCGTGAACCAAATTATAAACCTGATGAAGCCTGGACCACAAAAGTTTTCCCGGTTGATCCGGCAACCGGCGAACAATATATCGACAGGCAGATTTATCGTGAACTGGAAAACTGGGGGCCGCGTATGCTGGGGCAGGATGTGAGAAATTATGATGGCACGCCAACGAAATATCTTCCGCAGCCAGACAATTTCCTGGATGCTTTTCAAACAGGATTAGGCTCCAACACTAACATAGCCCTGGACGGAGCGACTGAGAAATCCACTTTCAGACTATCGTATAATCACAACCAGGGTAAAGGCATTGTTCCCACAAACAAATTTACAAAAGATGCCTTTGACATGCGGGCCACTCACCAGCTAACAAAGGCTATCCTGGTTGATGTTGGCGCATATTACAGCAATTTTGAAGGGGAAAATCCACCGCGCCTTGGAGGACTTGATGCATTCGCTTCTTATAATTTCGGAAAGCTATTCTCATGGATGCTTCCGCGGAACTATGATACCAAATACTGGATGCAACAAGATAAATACACAAGCATATTGGGCGGAACACCGCAGTTAAATGATCCCGACGAACCAAATAAAGCACCTGAATCAAGATTCTGGTTTAGTCTTTTTGAAAACAAATATTTACAGAACGAGCAGTTGCTCCGCGGTAGAATTACAGTAACCGCAAATCTTACTTCATGGGCAAAGCTGCTTGTTGAAGGAAACATTAATAACGTCTATATAAAAAAGGAGAATAAGGAACTGGGAGAGCAGAGAAAATTCGCCGGTGGATTGTATGGTATTGGCTTTGAACAAAAAAGAAGCAAGTTTCTTAAGGCCATGCTGATGATGAATAAGGAATTCAACTCAGACTTTGCCGTATCCGGATATGTCGGAGCAGAAACACAACGTTTTGAAAACTCTTATTCTTACAATGAAACAAGAGGCGGGCTAAATTATCCTGGCAATTATTTTATCACCAATTCAAGAAACCCGGGAACTGTTGAAGCGGGAATCAGCAGCTCAAAAAAATTCAACTCGCTTTATGCAAGTGCCGATTTCAGCTGGAAGAACATGGTTTTTTTACAGGCTACCTGGAGAGGTGACTGGTCATCTGCATTGACTTATTCTGACGGAACCGGTAACAACTTTTATAATTATCCTGCTTTAAGTGCATCATGGATCTTCACTGATGCCTTCAAAGGACTTCCTGCATTCATCAGTTATGGAAAACTTCGGGCTAACGTTGCATGGCTGGGTTCGGACACTGATCCTTTCCTGATCAATCCTGGTTTCTCATTCAATGGATTCAGCAACGCAAATGGTGGAACTGTTCCAACATCTACCTATAATTCATCATTTGTTTTACAAGAAAATCTTCAGCCTTCAAGAAAGTTCTCAAGAGAACTCGGCCTGGAAATGAGGTTCGCGAAAAGCAGGATTGGCTTTGATTTCACGTTTTACCAGGACAACACCAAAAACCAGATATTACCTATAGAGGCCCCATTTGAATCCGGAGCAACTTCAATTTTGATTAACGCAGGTAATATCCAAAACAAAGGAATTGAAATTACAATTGATGGTACTCCTATAGCCACGGCAGATTTCAGATGGAACACGGCGCTGAATTATTCGAGGAACAGGAATGAAATAATCGAATTATATCCCGGCAGAACTGAATACCAGCTTCCTGGAACAGATGTAGGTGAAATCAGTTCATGGGCTATAGTTGGCGGTTCATATGGCACACTCAGAACATTGATTCATTCGTCTGCATACCAGGCGAAAGATGCCAGCGGAAACGATGTAGCGGATCCAAAAAACGGTTTACCTATACTTACCTGGAGATCTGATGCAAGGGCTGCTTTCCCTGCCCGAAGCAATGTATGGCAGGATGTTGGCGATATGAATGCAGACTTCAGAGGCGGCTGGGATAATACATTCACTTACAAAAATTTTAGTTTGAATATATTGTTCGATGCAAAGATCGGCGGTGATTTTGCATTGATGAGTTATCGCCAGGGCACACACTCTGGTGTTTTTCCAAATTCAATATTTGGCAGAGATGCTCAAAGCGGCGGTATTACTTTCACCAGTAAATATGATAACAAACAATATGACGACGGACGTATTGTGGATGGTGTATTTGCCCCGGGCCAGATGATCAGCCAACCAAATGGATCGCAGGTTGACGTTGGTGGAATGAGTTTCAAGGAAGCCTATGATGCCGGCTATGTTGAACCGACACATACACCACAATTTTTCTATCGTTATGGTTCGTCTTCAACCGGTGTAGCTGATTTCTGGGTATTGGAAAATTCATGGATATCATTGCGCCAGGTAGCTTTGACATATAATTTTTCGAAAACATTTGTTCAAAAACTTAAACTGAACAACTTGTCATTCGCGGTAATCGGACGTGATCTGTTTTATGTCTATCAGACACTACCCCACAATTGGAACCCGGCTTCCAATAGTTCAAACAATACCGGCTTCTCCGGTGAAAATGGCTTCCTGCCAAAAACAAGAAACATCAATTTTACACTGAGAGCAGCATTCTAAACGGTTAACCGACTAATTATTTAATTATGACAAGTCTAAAAAAATATATCTCTGCAACCTTAATAATCGCTGTACTCTTTGGAGCCGGCGGATGCAGAAAAAACTTCGGAGAAATTAACACCAATCCAAGTGTTGTTATTAATCCTGATATCGGCTTTCTGCTCTCTTATTCGGAAGATAGGATGATTACTTATCAATACACAGAATGGATCTGGGAAAGTATGGAGCAGCTAATGCGTTTCACGCAACATCTCACTACCGATCCATATGAACTTACAAGTAATGTAAATCTCCGTTATGGTACGCTTTACAGAGACGTTCTGCCAAACCTGGTTGAAATAAGAAACCAGATATCGAAGAAAGAAGATAGCAGCAGTTATAGAAAAGCCACAGCGCTGACTTATGTTGCCGGTATTCTGCATGCATTGAAAGTAACCGATATGAATGGATCGATTCCTTATATCAATGCAATAAAGGCAAGAACTGAAAACCGCTTTGATCCGGAATACGACAGCCAGGAAACCCTGTTTGCCTTATGGCTCAATGAACTCAATGCCGCTATTGCTACGATGGGTGATAATTCACTGACAGGTCAGTATTCATTCGGCACCGCTGATGTTTTTTATAAAGGTGACTGGATAAAATGGATTAAACTCGCAAACTCACTGAAGCTAAGGATTGCTGCAAGGCTTGAAAATGTTGACAATGCCAGGACCAGGACAATCTTTCAACAGGTGCTTGCCGATACAAGAGGACCGATCACCGATATCGCAGACCAGCTTAACTACCAGAGCCTGGAGTATCTTCCTTTCGGCAGCGGCGGGGAAATAGTATATAGAAGTCAGCGTTTTGGAACTACTTCCATCATTGATTTCATGAAGAAAGTCAATGATCCGAGATTACCCATTTATTTTGAACCGAACGGACTTACAGGAAGTTTCAAGGATACGTTAACAAAATATGGATCAACACTTCCTGCGTTTATTGCTATCAATGATCCATTGATAGCATACCAGGGAGGACCAGCAGATTTTACTACAAACCCTACACGTGCCGGTTATATAAAAAATGCTTTCCCGGTTGGCAACAATAACCCCGGAAACTCTGTAACCAATTATTTCCTGATATCACCGGTTAACAGGTTTTTCTTCTCTCCTAAATTCAATAAACCCGATGGTGGTCAATATAGAGAAGTGGCAGTTAGTGCCGCAGAAGGCTGTTTACAGATTGCTGAATTTATTCAGAAAGGATATGCAGGTACTGTAAATACAAAAGGCACATTGAAGGAATGGTATGAAAAAGGCATCAGGGCTTCCATTCTCACAATGAATGAGATTGCCACAATTGCCCAGTCTACTACAGGCTTTTCGGGAAATGGTTTATCTGAAATTAATGCTTATCTCGCCAGCACAAATGTTGCGCTTAACGGAACAAACGATAAAGAGAGAATTTATATTCAGCAACATCTTAACTTCTATCGCAATCCGAACGAGGCTTATGTTTTTTCAAGGCGGACGGGTTATCCAAGAACAGGGTCTGCTTATTATGGAAGAGAAACATTTAATGAGCCAATCCCAAGAAGGTTCTGGCTTTTAGATCCGGGAGAAACAAACAGGGCTAACTGGCAAAAAGCAATGACCGACCAGGGCTTTACTCCCAATGCACAGGATCTTCCAACTTTAAGCACTCAAAGAATCTGGTACGATAAAACTGCACCGGCATTTGGAGCTGGCAATTAAAGCAAAGTAGCTGCTACTTAATTTCCAGTCCACGAAAAACGTCAAACAATAAAAAAAATGTCAGTAAAAAGGACTCTTGAAGTTTGCGCGTTTAATATTCAATCATGTATCGTTGCAGAGAAAGGTGGGGCAGTCAGGGTAGAACTTTGCGATAATCCTGTTGAAGGCGGCACTACGCCAAGCTATGGTACCATCAAACAGGCAAGAGAAAAAATATCAATATTGTTGTACCCGATTATTCGTCCGCGCTCCGGAAATTATTATTATAATGAAGATGAGTATGATATTATCAAACATGATATTATGATTTGCCGCGAACTTGGATGCAATGGAATTTCAGTTGGAGCCCAGAATATTGATGCGACTATTAATATTGAAATGCTGAAAAGAATTGTTGAATGGGCGGGACCTCTGGGTGTAACCTGTAACCGGGCATTCGATGGCACTCCGGATCCTTTCCAGGCACTTGAAGATATTATTGAGGCCGGCTGCGAACGGGTACTTACTTCAGGACAGGAATCGGCTGCTCCTGATGCAGGTGAACTCCTGGGCAAGCTGGTTAAACAGGCGGCGGGACGAATAATCATTATGCCAGGTGCAGGTGTTAAGTCTTCTAACATTAAAAAACTAGCTGAACAATCGCAGGCTACTGAGTTTCACTCGTCTGCCAGGGTAGTTGCTGTCAATCCGCAGACTTATATTAACGAACGGGTTACAGATTATGGCAAGGTTTATATTTCAGATGAAGATGAAGTGAGGGCAATGGTGTCTAACCTTGTTTAACCTACCTGGTCATATTCACGTTCACAATTTTTGCAGGTGTCAAATTTTTTTGCATCGATTCCTTCATTCTCTTGCAGTGTATTCAGGGTTTTATCCTGTTGTACTTTTTCAATACATCCAATACCTGCTTATGGGGCAATGCATATGCTTTGTTACCATTGATTCCTTCCATTGTTTCAGCAGCCACCATTGCATTCACAATTGCTTCTTCCACAGCCTGAACCGTTGCATCAAACAAAGGATTCATCAGGTCATTGGGCAACACATCTACCTTGGTAAAATCTTCTCTCTGAAAGGCACTAGCATTTGCCGTTGAAAATGTAATGAAAATATCGCCTGATCCGTTCTCACCGCGGCCACCCATTTTACCCACGCCAATTGCCACTCTTGCAGCTAATCTTTTTAACTGGTGAGGTAAAAGCGGGGCATCCGTTGCAAGCACTACGATAATGGAACCATCGCCTGGTTGATAGGAAGGTGGTGCTTTCAGTTCATAGTTCAGTGTATCTATTAATTCTTTTCCAACCGGAACGCCTGCAATAGTAAGATTTCGTTTGGAACCAAAATTGGATTGAACAAGTACACCTACTGTATAGCTTGAATCATTTATCTTTATAATCCTTGATGAGGTTCCTGTGCCGCCTTTAAATCCTAAACACATCATCCCCGTTCCACCTCCCACATTACCTTCCATTATATAACCTGATGTGGCGCTGTCTAAAGCTTCAAATGCATTGCTTTCCTTTACATGGAATCCATAGATATCGTTCATAAAACCATCATAGGTTTCTGCAACCACCGGATATGTATACCAGAAATTTTCCTTGTACCAGGCTTTCTTTACATACCATTTCAGCACTGCGTCCCTCACTACTCCTACACTGTTGGTATTTGTTATCATTATTGGGCCTTCCAAAAAACCAGATTCGGTAATCCAGGTTGTACCCGTCATTTCACCGTTTCCATTTAATGAATACCAGTTTGAATAAACGGGATTGTTATTTCTGGCCCGGGGGAAGATCGCCGTAACACCAGTACGCGCCGGACCTTTACCCCGGATATTATTTCCCTGCCCGGATATAATTGTACTGTATCCTACCTCCACACCTTTTACATCTGTGATGGCATTATACTTACCGGTAATCCCATCAAAGGGGATCCCGATATCACGTGCACGTGGTTTTTGCGAATATGCAATATGCGTAATGGAGCAAAAACAAAATAATAGAACAATGCTTTTCATGATGTAATTTTTTTTTGACAATTCTTATTTTTTATACTCAATAGCTATTGCGATCTTTTTTTTCTTCACAAGTTTCATGACGAAATAAATAATTGAAAATATCAGAATAAAACCCGCAATACCGATGAGTTCCGGTTTGGTTAATTTTGAAAGCAACCATAGAATTCCTGCTGCTGCGAGAACTGGAATAATAACGCCGCCGGGCACCCGAAAAGTTTTATCAGTTATTGCTGTTTCTGTTTTCCGGAGTTTGATGCTTGCCAGCACTACTCCCAGGTAAATGATCAACAAAGCTGCACTGGCAATCGTGGCTAATTGCTTGAATCCTCCTGAAACCGCCAGCACAAATCCAATCAAAGCATACACTGCGATCGCGAGATAAGGTGTATTAAACAAAGGATGCACTTTTGCCAATTGCTTTGGCATCAGGCCGTCTCTTGCACCGGCAAATAATATCCTGGGAATAGATAAGATTTCCCCTCCCAGGGCACCCATCATTGATAGTGCAGCAGCCGCAGTTATCAAAACAGCTCCTGCCTGTCCCATTGAAATCGTTGCAACGGCGGCTAACGGCGCATCCTTATATTGCCCGATATTTGACCCCAATACTCCCTGTGTTACGGTTTGGATGCAGATATATAAAAGCAACACGGCAGATAACCCAAGAAAAATGCCCAGGGGCACGGTTCGTTTCGGATTTTTCATTTCACCACCATTGCTCAGCGGACCTTCCAGGCCAATAAAAGCAAAAAACAACAGCAGTGAAGCAGTACCGATATTGTTAACAGTAGGCGCAATTTCCCAGGCAAGGTTAGAGGGCACTACAAATCGGGCGGCTACAATTACCAGTATAATCATCGGGATCAATTTTCCCAATGTGGCAAACTCAATAAATCGTATGCCGTTTTTTACACTGCGGATATTTAGCAGAGCCAATCCACCGAATACAATCAACAGAATCAATACCCGGAAGATTTCGATGCCTAATGCAGGAACAAAAAACTTTAATGTATTGACCAGCGCATTGGCAATAGCGGCATCTGACATTACGCATCCTCCTAACCAGAAAATATTATTTGCTATAAAGCCCACATAAGGGCCGAAAGCGTTTTCTATAAAAGTGTATGCTCCACCACTGATATTTGTTTTGCTACCGAGTTCAGCAAAACATAATCCAATTAAAAAAATCAATGCCCCACAAACCAAATAGGCTAATATCGCTGTTGCCCCGAGCCCTTCAGCAATAATCGCAGGGATCACAAAAATGCCCGAACCCGCCGTGATATTGATAATTGCCAGGGCCAGCGACCTGATACCAATTGCACGCTTAAGATTTTCTTTGGGAATAGTTGGAGTCATGGGTTTGTACCTGTTGTTTTAAGTTGAATTTGTAGCTGGTTTTTCACACAGATGCTTATTAACGCAGTATTAATTCAAAGGGAAGGATAATCAGATTAATTTTACCTCCCATTGGACGAATTTTTGAAGTACTGGATTAAGATGAAATATTCAATCTCCATTTTCGGGTTATTACAATTTATGGCATTAATGCTCTGGGTGGCACCTGCCACAGCTCAGCAGAAATACGAGCGCGAATATTCCATCAAAGGAACTCAAATACATCCGGACGCACTGAGTTTTGTGAATGAATACTTCAAAAATGTAAAAATCCATTGGTATGGCGAGGAAAGCTTAACAGGTACGAGCATTGAAGCTAAATTAAAATATTCCGGAAAACAATATAGCATTGAATTTTCCAATTCCGGTGAAATTCATGACATAGAAATTTTGACACCGTTGAATGCCTTGCCAGAAAATACCAGGAGCCTGATGATGAAACAGTTTAAAGATGAATTCAAAACTTTCAAAATTGTCAAAACACAAACACAATGGAGTGGTGGCAGGGATCTATTGAAAGCCGCACTAGTAAATGAAAAGTTACCGGCCGGTATATTAATACAATATGAGCTGATTTTAAGAGCAAAAAAGACTGACTTGTCAAAGTATTATGAGGTGCTTTGCGACCAAAGCGGCAATATTAAAAGTATGCACGAAATTATTCAACGAAACGTCGACAACCTGGTTTATTAATGCGGCGACTTATCATCTTTTGTTTGCTTTTTAGCATTGGCATGGACAGCCTGTTTTCACAGGAGAACTATCTTGCCGGAACCCTTACACAGGTTAACATAAACTTCTCAATTCCCAGGGATTTCAAACTGAACACGAAGCTCGAGTCGAGACAGATATTCTCTGAAAAGGAAACTTCTAAGGAAGCCAGCAAAAAATTTCGTTATGAAAGAACGGATCTTCATCTCGTCCTGACCAGGAAAATTTCTGCAGACAATTCGATTGGTGGTGGATACCTCATCCGTCTGGAGGATGGTCAATTTATTCATCGTTTCATTCAACAGTTTAATAGTGTACGTAAGTTTGAGATCTTAACGCTGGCCCATCGGGTAGTGTTGGATGAAACCTTGCGTACAGACGAGCCAACTGAAATCAGACTACGTTACAGGCTGGGTCTCGAAAAGGCATTGAATGGCAGGACGATTGATCCCAAAGAGTTTTATGCAAAATTTAATAACGAATACCTCGGGATCTGGTCCAGCGCCAACACCGATCTGGAAATACGTGCTTCCGGTGCGATGGGATATAACGCCAGGGATAATAGCAAAATTGAGCTTGGATTGGAATACCGCGTCAATGAATTTTATACGGCAGCCAAGGCCCAACAGTTCTGGGTGACTGTTGCGTGGTATTTGAGTATCTGAAGATTAGAAAAAAGGAATAAGTATTTCATAAAACAAGGGCAGATTAAATAAGAATCGCAGCAGCAACAGCGTCCCCGAGATGATCATCATCGCCATAGCATGGTTGCGGGAATATTTGTCATATCCAAAGATTAACTCACCGTCCGGAAGCGTTTTTCGGAACACCAGTATAGTCAAAGCCATAAAAAATCCAATGAGACTACCAATAACTGCGAGAACGTAGCCGATGACAATCCAATAAGTGCTGAGCTCAGCAGGCTTTTTAAGTTCCAGGAGCCTTTGTGAAGTGATTTCGTTTTCCGCTTCGCTGGTAATTGCCGAACCACGCTCACCAAGCAGGTGTTTCGCAAACACATAATCGAATTGGCCCCATTCATCTTTCTTTTGAATTAAATCTTGTAGTTCAACATCTGAGAAATTATTCAGATAATAATCTGAGGGGACATCACTAATCATTTGTTGATAATGGGAATCCAACAGATTCCCTGCCCGTTGAAAATCTTTTTGTTTAATTTTTAACTCAACTTCAGGCTCATAGGAAGTGAAAGTAAAAGTGGGATCAAATGGAGCTTTCGTGCCTTCCAGCTGATAGTCAATACCTGCAGAGCGAAACAATTCCACGATTTCTTCTGCCTGTGCCTGGTGAGTGAATTTCTGAAAAACGACGAAGTGATCAGACATATATATTATGATAATTTTGTAACTCTTTTCATTGAAGATGTTATATTGAGTAACAATTGAAGCAATGCCGTTTGTTATTACTATATCAAACAAGATAATATAATTCTTATCAACCTTCAATTTATCGCTGGAAGAATAAACATTCTATGTTAACCGAAAAGGTTTTAAAACTGACATGATTTTATGTATTTTGAAGTCTGTCCAAAACATTAACATGGAAACTCAATACCCGGAACTAAAAACAAGAATACAATCAACATTCATCGACACCATTTTTATTGTCGTGCTAATGTTTGTTTTTACAGGTTTGCTTGACAAAATGGCGAGCCCGCCAGACTGGCTCAGAGTTGTAATGTTTTTGACATTGTGGTTAGTTTATGAACCAGTATGCACAACGCTTGGTGGAACTATTGGTAACAGGATGAATGGAATCCGCGTCCGCAAATCGACCGATCTAAACGCGACTATAAATATCTTCCAATCGCTCTTGAGGTATGTATTGAAACTGGCTCTCGGCTGGCTGTCTTTTTTAACCATTCACAGTTCGCCGGAAAAACGTGCGATTCATGACCTCGCTGCAGATAGTGTAATGATAAAAATTTGATCGCATAAAAATTCTGATTGCAAACTTTTCAAATCATCATTCCTTTTGACGTATGCCAAAATTCATATATCATTGTGGACGACTTGATATGGTCTCATGCTATGAAATTGAAACTAACTGCAATACCAGTATTATTTCTTTCACTTTGCTTATCCATTAACGTTAACGCACAAAAATTCAAAATTAAGAATTACTCCTTCGGATATCGAATTTTTGAACTCAGTCCCGTAGGTAACAATCCGATCACAATCTCACCGATACTAAAAAATCCTGAAGCATATACTGATTACCTCAACTCTATACCTTACAATGGATTTTCTGGTAACACTGCACCCTTCCGGTTACATACTTTCTATCTCAACGCTGAATTTTCTAAATCCGGCACCTCATCGAGGTTCTGGAAGACACATACCCTGCAGGCAGGATTTGTTATTACCGGTAAACTGACCACAGATGCAGGTTCGGTTGAAAATCGTTATCATCCGGGGGATACAATGATGGTTATTGACAAATATTCTTTGACTAAGAATCAACAATTTTTTGGGGTTAATTTTGGCCTGAATCATAGGTTCAAAATCTCTGGGAAACTGCAATTTCTCGCTGGTGTGCATGCTCAAGGCAGTTTTGCCTTAGTTAACAACTATGATCAACGATGGGATAGCAGCATTTATCTTCCAAATGGCAGGGGAAGCCTTACAAAAACAACGGTTCTACCTGCTTTGAAAGGAAAAAACTTCTTTCAATGGCAGCTAATGTTTCCTCTTGGGATTGAGTATGATCTTTATCATAAACAGCTTTTTGTACGGATTGAATTTAATCCCGGCATTGTGGGTGGTCCATACAGGCCAAAATCCTTTGCTTCAAGAGAAACTTATGGCGCCGGAATCTGGTTTGTATATCAACGCCGATAAATGCTTTTTTAATGTGGATTCGCTATCCACTTCCCCTGATTTCCTTCCCAGACCCACTTAAGCGGATTGCCTGACATTTCCTGGGCCGGGGCGGCCTTTCGATGCGCCTTCCACATCGCCGTCACAAAAGGATCAAAAGTAGTTGTCTCCATTTTAGGCCGGCCTTTCTCACCTCGTTGTGCAACATATGGATCATCTTCACGCATCCACCTGTCTAAATAGTCAAAGAATGCATCATGTCCCCAGGTTTTAATCGCTTTCATATACCGCGCAGTCAATGCCATACCAACCCAGCTTGCTGCGGTGCAACAATTGCGATAGCTCTCAGATGTCTTATCCCATTGTTCCCATTCTGCTGGTGGCTTTTCTTCATAGGTTGTTCTCTGGCCATGATGTTGTATGATCTGCCATAAAACATCCTGTCCAAACCAACCCTTTCCATAATATGTTTGGGTATCTTCCTGGAAAAAAGCTGTATCAGGAAGTTTGCTAAATTGTGGTTTATTGAGCATAATGCCTGCAAACACAATTGGCCATTTACGACCACTGGAATGACCGCCCCCTTCATTCCAGTAACCACCGGCCATGGCAAGGCCATAAAGATCGATACCGCGTTGTATTAATCCGATCGCGAGTTTTTCTTTTTGTTGTTTTGGAACATCAAGTGATAACATTAAACTTGCAATGGAGATAATTCTCGCATGTTCGCGACCGTAAGGCGGCCCATTTTCATTAGGAACAAGCTGTTGTTGAGACCAGCTCATAAGATGATCTATCCATGGCCTTTGCAGATATCGTTCGAACTCCTGCCATGAAGGCACTTCACCTGCAGGTGAAAGTTTTGGCAACAAATTCCATCGGATATCTGAAGCCTTGAAAAAAGGCTTTGTTGTTCCGGCATATGGAGGGCGAAAAGCATCTGCAGGCGGAGTAGTCTGTACACAGGTCAGCACCGCTGCGGCTTTCATCACCGTCTCGGATTTTGTCTCTCCCTCCCACATAATATTTTTCGCAAAATGATCAACTGGCAATGTTTCATTACTTATTGATGAGATAAGGGAGAGCGATGGCTTGAGTATAAAAGGAAATTGAATTACATCTTTTTTGCTGAATGCAGCTGCCCTGGAATCATAGCTTTGTTTGTGACCTGCTTTTAATACAATCATAGAACCATTCCGAAGCGTGGTATCATTTTTAAGACTGGTATCATTCCAGCGATTAACCTTCAGCTTTACCGTGTCTGTGCGAACCGGACCCGGTGCGGGAGACACTTCCAATATTAGTACCGGTCCCTGCACCCACCAATCGCCTGTAATAAACCGGCCTGTCTTCATTGGCTTGTCGAAGGTCCAGGTTATTCCGTACTGGCTTATTTCCTTTCGGAAAGCTATATCTGTATTTACCTGGGCATTGACGTATTGCCCTGGATTGATGAGAAGAAATAAAAAGAATTTAACTCCTGATGCGGAATACATAGCCTTGTTTGTTCGAAAAATTGAAATGCTTTTTGAGGATAGAAAACCCATAAAATCGTTGATTTGAGATCCAATATAATGGCCAGCAATTTACAAGCAGCCGTTCTGTGAATATCAATCAAATTTTTTACCTAAGGTCGGTAACCGGATTAAAATGCATTGAGACGCATTTATTCAAGATCCATTTTCATTGCCTTTATCACCGTCTCCGATACTGACATAACACCAAGCTTCCGGCAAATATGTTTCACATTTGTTCTTACTGTTTCATAGTAGGTACCTATATTATGTACCGGAACCGCAAGTTATCTTGGTAATATCAAAACTTTTAAACTCCGGTGCGGTAAAGAAATCAGTCGAGCCTTTTTCATCAGCTGCAAATCCATCAAGGGAAAACCATTCCTGTAAAATGATCTTTCTCATTATTTTCTATTTAATGTTGAAAAAATATGCCGGTTTGTGCGAAATGTGATTCGGTTTTCGCTTCTCCAAGATAGGCAGTCGTAAAATGATGATAGTGATATCTTTTTTGCAGCGATATGCCGTAACCATCAAACTAATCTTAGTTAATCCTTTAATTATTTGTATTGCAAATCTCGCTTTATCATACTGTTTCCCTGACGGTAGATAAGGGGTGAGATTCCGAACTGTTTCCGAAAAACAGTGGCAAAATACTGGCTACTCGAAAAGCCGCATTCATAGCCAATTTCATTCACGTTTTTTTTCGGTGAACTTTTCAGCTCCTGTACAGCAGCTTCCAAACGTAAATAGGTTAAATAATTCATTGGAGTCTTGTTCGTATACAATTTAAAGTAGTGTACAAACCGCGTTACTCCAAGGCCGCAGTGAGATGCCATTGACTCCAACGTCCAGCTATTGTAAAATGTATTTTTGAGATCTTTAATAAACAACTCAATAGTTCGGCTACTATCGGTAAGCGACTCGTTATAAGAAAAATGCCCTTGCCTGAACAAAGCGAGCAAATTCATCAACAACTCATTGATATAGATAGCAATCCAGGATTCGTTTCTTTCCTTATCCGCCTCACCTAACAACTGACCTATTTTTTGAAAACATCTTCTTATTTCTGCATTCACTTTCCACACAGGTTGCTCATTTTGTCTTAGCATCCGGGAAAGTTCGTCAATGTCATTTTTAGTTAACACGATCCAGGACGGCCATTGCCACTCCTGATGTGGATGTCTTACATTGACATCCAAAATAATCCAGTAAAGTTTACCTATACCAATGTTAGGATCACCAACTCTATGTGGCTGCCATGGCCGGGTAATAGTAATCTCATCAGGCAGCAACAAATGTTTTTCATTTTCCAGTTCAAAAGATAGTGAACCTGTTTCAAGGTAAGTGATTTCCAGACCCTCATTCCTATGCCAGTCAAGACCCCAATCCTGGGTTGTGTGGGCATTCCAATATCCAATGGTGTTGATGCCAGGTAAAATATATTCATTCATCCTATAACCGGGATAACTTAAACGGGCCCAGGCCTGAAGTTCAATCTTATTCGCATTCCATGCGTTAATCAATGGCTCACAAGTATCAGGATGATACTCATGATCCTTTTCCAGATAGATTGGTTTGTTATCGATCATATGGCGCTTATGAGGACTCTTCCTGAAATTAACCAAAATATAATGATGTACATTATATTTAAGAATTATTATCCTTGAATAAACTTTAAACAGTAACCCCATTTTCACTTTGAGAGCCTGTATCGGAATTTAATAGAACGATTTTTTTAATCTTGTTTTAATAAGTACGTATACAACTTGCTAACTATTCAAAGCAAAAGCTTTCTTCATTGCTTCCGCAGTGGATTTGATTGCAGATTCATCATCCAAATTATTCAATCTGTCATTAAATGGTTCAGCCTGTATCGGGCCATCATATTCAATTTTTATCAGGGCATTTAAAAATCCCTTAATATCAATTACACCGGTCGCTGCGGGCAACTCTCTTTGATAACCTGGCTGATCTTCCCAGCTTATACCAGCTATAGCATCGTTTAAATCACAGCCAATTACTTCTCCGTTTGTAAGAGAAAGAATATCAGAAATGCCTTCTCCAGAAGTAAACCAATGCGCCGTATCTAAATGAAAACCAACGTTCGGTTGCCCAATCGCAGCAATCAATTCCTTTGTCTCCGCCATAGTGTGTATAAAGGGGAACCTGTTGGCTGACCAGATAGATTTTGGCCCCACATATTCCAAACCCAATCTTATATTATGATCATTTAATATGCTGGCTATTTCACTCAGCCTGACTGCCATCTGTCGAAAATTGCGGAGATAATTTAGTTGTTCGTGGTTCGACATGATCCAGGTCATCATTCGTTTCGCCCCAATTTTATTTAAGACACTGGCAATAGCCGGCAGTTCTGCGATTCCTTTTCTAAAAGTAGCTTCATCTTTCCTGTATTCGACTGTCAGGCCGGAAACACCCCAATGCAGCCCGGCCTCTTTCATTTTTGCCACCATGAGATCCAGTTGTGTCGTGGACTGTTTCATGATGTCTTTAGTGACCACGGATACAGATTCGAATCCATATCTAATAGCAAATGCATTCAACTTCTGCTGTGAAATATCCGAACTCACCCCAATGGAAAATGGATTCAAACTCATCGAAAACTTTCTTTTCGCTGCCGGCATATATGTACTTTTATCTGAGACGAAAGAAGACATCGAAAAGGGTATCGCAGTTGCAACAGAAGCTTTTGCTGAATGACTTAAAAAATCCCTCCTGTTTGTAAACATTATTTCTATCAAAATTTAATAAGGACAACACTATCCCAAACTATTGTTTGGATTTATTAAATCAGTGTTTCGCTACAGCACCAAAATTCTTTTGTGCAAAAAACATTAACTTATCCTGGATCATAAAAGCTTTGCCTTTTAATACAAAATACAAATCATGTTTACCATTCAATCCGCTAATATTGATTCTATACTTTCCAGACTTATTATTTTTGTTTATAGATTCAACTTTTGACTGCTTTTGAGTTGAATCTACCTGCCCTATTATTTTTCCCGTTGGCGAGTCAAGCCTTAATTCCAGTGTCCCATTGGCACTGCCCGAAAATTCAATTGCTGAAAGTTCAGTCAGATCGATTTGTGAAAAGGCAAAATAATCACCTGATTTTGGCAACATCTCTATCTCGCCACCAGTCGAAGGCAGTTTAACATTCATGGACCCTTTGCGTATTGGAATCTCTGAAAGCCGGACCTCTGGGTTTCTCAGAATTATGACATCTTCAGTAGTTACTGCAGTTGCTTCGTTCCGGCTATTATCAGTATACGAAGCCTTTAACACGTAAACAGCCTTGGAATTACTTGCTTTGGCTTCCATCTTATATTCTCCGCTTAATGGCAGCGATGGCAGTGCCGGTGCAGAAAGTGCAAGTATAAATTCAACCATCCTTTTTGCATTTTCAACTGGAAGATCAGGATGTGCACTCATAGCAACTTGTCCCCAGCTTCCGGATCCTCCATTGATAACTTTGTTTGCCAACGGAGTTAAGGCATTTTTATCGCCTTTATATCTGTCAGCGATATCTTTGAACTTAGGGCCGATAGAGTTCTTACTTATAGCATGACATGAATAACAGTCGCTCGAGTTAAGAGCCATACCTGCAAAAACCGACAACCCTTCTGTTTCCGGAGTCGGATCGCCTAAAACAGGACTGTATCCTCCTGATGCAAAATCAAAGTTCAGGCGTACCTTGTTTGCGGGAATTTTACCATTTGACAATGTCCCATCTTCCTTATCATCAACTTTCACTTCATACGTGATTGTTTGTCCCGGAAAGAAAAACGTACTGTTGCCTTTAACGATATCGAGTTTTACCTTCGGTGGTTCATTACCTCCGATCAACTCCAGGCTGGCGCTGTTGTTTGCGCCATGTTCATCCGTCACTGTCAGTACAGCATCGTAAACTCCGGCCTTCGTTAAAGTAAAAGAAGCATCAGTACCTTTTGCAGTTTGAGCTAAGCTTCCATCTTTGTTTGAGATCTTCCATTCAAATTTCAATTCGTCTTTATCATAATCATAGCTGCCCTTTGACGACAGAACCACTTTGAACGGCAGGGATCCTGCCATTTTTTCGGCCTGTACTTTAACCACAGGTTTGCGGTTACCACCATTATATTCAATGCGAACTAGTTTTGCGTCTTCATTAGCCTTGAACCAACCTTTGCCATATTCAAGCAGATACAAGCTTCCATCATGACCAAAAGTCATATCCAGAGGCCCATCGAATTTAGCACTGGGCATAAACTGTTCCATCGACTTATAGTTACCATTTTCATCAATAGTAACAACAAGTATCCATCCTCTTAACCATTCTGTGATAAACCATTTGCCTTCATAATACTTTGGAAAAGTATTTTTTGCATCTTTAAAATTTTCTTTTCTGAATACAGGCCCGCCGACAGCACTTCTTGCGCCGGTTCCCATCAATGGAAACTCTTTCGATTTAGCATAAGGATAATATAAAACCGCGGGTTGAGCCGGAGGCAATATAGATATACCGGTATTATTTCGCGAAGCATTTTCAGGTTTTGCAGAGTCGAAAGCATCACCTGATTCACCCGTTACAAAGTCATGTTTGTAGTAAGGCTTATTTGGACCTACAAAATAGGGCCAGCCATAATTGCCTGGTTTTTTGATGATATTATATTCATCATAAGATTCAGGACCAATCCTTGCCGAGTCTTTCCTTGAATCCGGACCTACTTCTCCTTCATATAACCAACCTGTTTTTGTATCCATAGAAATACGCCAGGGTTGACGATGACCCATACTGTAAATTTCCGGGCGGGTGCGCGGCTCTCCTTTTGCGAATAGATTTCCTTTCGGAATGCTGTAAGTTCCGTTTGCCTCTGGGTGTATCCGTAAAATCTTTCCTCTTAAATCATTTGTATTACCCGAACTTCTTTGTGCGTCCCAATGTTCCCTGCCTGGCCTTTCATCTATTGGGGCATAAACCCAGCCCCTTGGACTGCTGTTATCACCAACTGTAATAAAAAGATCTCCGTTTCCTCTTGGGTCAAACAATAATGCACCACCGGTATGGCTGCCATCCAGAATGTCTTTTGGAATTTCTAACAACAATTTTCTTGAAGCCAAATCTATCATCCCGGCATCATTCAATGTAAATCGGCAAACATTGAAAGCCTTACCTCCCAGGTTGGTATAGTAAGTATAGATCCAGCGATTATCGCTGAATCCAGGATCCAGGGCTAGCCCAAGCAAACCATCTTCATACTGACTGAATACCGGTATAGTACCTACCGATCTGGATATTTTTTTCTGTTGATCGTATTCTATAATCTCTCCTCTTCGCTGGGCAAAAAAAACTCTGTCATCATCTGCTATTGCAAGTTGCATTGGCTCATCAAGACCCTTCATTAAAACAGTCTTTACGAACCTGTTTTCCTCTGGAATAACATTTGTATAATCGAGTGCCTTAGGCTCCTTGCCACCCATGGTCCAGTTCAACCCTTCCCATAGCTGTTTTATAAAAAATGACTCGCTATAGGTTTCTTTTGTATGCCCCATTGAAGTATAAAAAGAACGTCCTCCATCATATTCATGATACCAGACAGCCGGATGATTCTGACCCATGTTACCTCCCTCGTACGAGTTTTCATCAAGCGTCATTAGCACTTTGATATCAGGATTTAACTGTTCAAAGTTGTAATATTCATCTGTCCTTTCAATACTGTCAGGCATAAATGCCGAGGCCGGATGATTTTTATCAATAGTGCGGTAGACAGCTTGCTGAATTTTGGGGTGACTGTGAAAATATCCACCTAATAATTTTCCGAACCAAGGCCAGTCGCGTTCGGCATCTGCTGAAGCATGAATAGCCAGGAAACCGCCACCTGCCTGGATATAACGTTGGAGACTGGTTCGTTGTGATGCATTTAATATGGAACCGGAAGCATGTAAGAAAACAATGGCCTGATATTTTTTCAGATTATCTTCATTCAGATTATTTGCATCTTCTGTAGTATCTGCAATAAACCCATGCTCTTGCGCCATCTTAGTGAATAGCAATTGAGCAGCGTCGATAGATTCTGAATGGCGATAGCCCTCGGTTTTGCTAAACAGCAAAACACGTGGTGTGCTTTTTTTCGAGGGATAAAACCATATAACTCCGACAATCAAGATCAATACGCCTGCACCTATGGCGAACAATTTTTTATTCCGCATATTTTATTATTATTACATTATACTATCCTCAACTATATAGCGATCTGAGTTTTACCCCTGGTATTATCCTTGATTAAAAACTTACCAAGAGCCTTTTCAAGGAATACAATGCTTCTTTCAGCTTCATCTATTTTTCCGCATTCAACACTTAGGAATATTTCGCGATCAACCGGTTCGAGAATTTCGAAAACCTTGTCCCAATTAACCACCCCTTCACCACAAGCACATCCAACAGGTGTTCCCGTTACCTTACCACGTTCGTGTTCACCTTGCTGAAGACTGATATCTTTTGCATGAATATGCATCACATGATCCCTCACCTGCATTAACCCATCATATGGATCTTCAACGCCGGCGAGGTAAGAATTGCCTGTATCCCAGTTAACACCTATCCAGGGAGATTTAACCAGGTCAACGATCTTCAACAATCCCTCTGCGGTTTTGGTGAATTCACCATGTGGCTCGATGCAGATATTCACTTTATGACGCGCTGCTACCAATTCAGCCTTCATTAGCGTATAACGCATAACCTCATGTGCAAAATCGTCAGTCATCCAGTCTGGTTTGATCATTTCGTCTGTATTCACGAACGGTGCGTTTAATGCGTCTGCAAATATTATTGCCCGGGTCAATCTTGACACAGCAGCTTCGGGCTTCATTAACGGGCTATGTCCACTCAGGCTACTTACCGTTACACCGTACCGGTCGCAAATCTCTTTCATAAGCAAAGTATCCTCCTCCATAGAAAACGAATGGAAATATTGAACCTCACTTAGTAGTTCCCAACCGGTATGCACCATCGGTTCTATATACTTATAGCCAATTTCTGAAGCGATACGCACACCTTCTTCAAAACCCTTATCCGCGCTGCGACAGTATTCCATATTCAAACTAATTCTGAATTTTGCCATTGTTGTACTTGATTAATTATAAAATAAGATTCTAATATTTTAATTACGATATATGCAAAACATGTGCTTCCGCGGGCTTTAGCTTGTGATCGTTAATGAATCTGCTTAAGAAAAGCCAGGCAGCCCGTTGTTATCAATAACCTGGATTTTGTTTTAAGGTTGGGGTTCCATCGACTGATGTTAAATCAATTTGTGCCTGTGGAATTGGATAATACTCGTTTCTGTTTTTTGCGAAAAGGGCACCTACAAGATCGGTGGTGAGTGGAGCTTCGTACTGAAAATACGCGTTCATAGTTTCAGCTGCAATTCCCCATCTCGATATATCATAGTAACGATGACCTTCCATTGCAAGCTCCAGTTTTCGTTCAAAATAAATTGCTTTCAATGAAAACGGTTTCCCCTGTGCGGCAAATGTACCGGTTGAGTAAGGTTGTATGTTGTAATTAGCAGCCGGAACATTGGAGCGGGGCCCTGTTGGATTTGAATTGTCAACATATTTATATACCCATCCTGCCGGATTCGCAGCACGGTTACGAACACGGTTTACATATTCTTCCGCCTTGGAAAAATTTCCAAGCTCGGCTTCAGCCTCTGCTGCCAATAACAGCACATCGCCAAACCGGATTAGATTCAGATTAATAGCATTACCAGGTGCCCAATAAGCATAATTTGCAAACTTGTCCTGCGTAGCTTTCATATGTACATTTTTTATCGGAGAGTATGGACCGGCTTCGGCCTGATCTCTGATCCATGCTTTGCCTTCATGAACACCGTAATCGAGATAAGGTATCCCACGACGGCCTACTGTCCAATCCAGGCGAGGATCTAAAGGACCAGCATCAGGTGTAAATGGATCATTTGAAGATAATCCCTGATCACTCTTAACCTGGAATTGATTATAATTATCAATATATGGTAGACCGCTTACATTTGTTCTGTATGAATTAACAAGATCCTGAGACGGTATGTAAATTCCGCAGCAAGCAAAAATCGTAACCGGATAGTTTAGTAAGTCTCCACCGTTCGAGTTTGATACATCGTTCGTTCCAAGGTTTGGAACCATTTGTACAACGAACACTGATTCTTTATTATTTTCTGTTGCAGCATCAAAGCTGTCATGGAAGTTTGCCACCAGGTCATATTTCAAGCCACTAGCTGTTGTTCCCTGTGTAATCACCTGGTCGAATATCGCTTTCGCCTCAGCCCATTTCTTCTGGTATAGATATGATTTACCTAAATAGGTTGCTGCACCCCATTTATTCACTCGTCCGATATCGACCCCGAATGTTACCGGAAGATTATCCATTCCAAATTTGAAGTCATTTACGATGTTGGGCCAGATATCTTTGTCATTTGGAACCGCATATTCCGTAGCTGTCTCATCGATCCATGGAACCATATTGAAGTTCTTTTTAAGATCAAAGTAGAAATGACCCCTTAGTGTTTTAGCCTGTGCCTCTACAACTAGTTTTTCTGCATCGGACATATCTTTTACGTCAGGCAGAATCCTCAAAACTGAATTAGCGCGTGCTATCCCTTCATAATCTGCTTTCCATTTCAAATTCAGATAAGGATTTGCGGCATCCATAGAATTCCATCTCTGGAAAGGCGCCATAGGAATTTCAGAACCACCGCCCGCACCCTTATGTGCTTCACTGCCTGCAATGCTTCCATGAAGAAAATTACTGGGAGATGCACCCCACATTGAGCCTCCACCACCAACTGCGGCTCCGCCTGTGGTTGCGCCGTCCATAGCAGCGTATGTACCAATCAATAATGAATTTATACCTTTTTTATTCGCCAGTGTAGAGGGAGACAATGCGCCTTGTACCGGTTGATCTAGAAAATCTTTGTTACAACTGCAGAGCAGTGCCAGTAATGAAACAACTGCAACTTGTGTTATAATATATTTTTTCATTGCTTCAGTTTTTTTGTGTGATTGAATTAAAATTGAAGGTTAACGCCAATCAGAAATTGGCGTGGCTGTGCATATCCACCTTCATCGATACCGAAATTGGTAGCAGCACCTGTTACTTCCGGGTCTATGCCACTATAATTTGAAATTGTCAGAAAGTTGGCCGCCTGAACATAAACACGAAGACTTTGTATTCCTGTTTTACCGATGATGGATTTAGGTAACGTGTACCCCAATTGTGCATTCCTTGCTCTGAGATATGATCCGTTTTCAACATAATATGAATTAGGAACACCGGTTGAACTAAAGGAAGCCACTGTTTCCTGGATGGCTACTTTGGCATTTTTATTTTGTGGCGTCCATGAATCATTTAACGCCGTATTGCTTTTTGCTCCGGGTCCTAACGTTTGATAAAAATCGGTCCACCACTTTGTTTGATTCCAAATCTCGTTACCCTGTACGCCATAGAAGAAAATACTGAAATCGACGTTTTTATAACTGAGCCCTATGTTTAAACCATAACTGAAATCAGCATTAGCATTTCCCAGAATCGTTCTGTCACTATCTGTTACACGTCCATCACCGTTAATATCTGCATACCGGAACCTGCCCACTTTCACATCGTTCTGGTAAACAACACTTACATCATTGGCTGCTTTTCTTGCAGCTTCATCTGCTGTCTCTATCTCATCGGCGTCATCCCAAAATCCCTCAATTACATATCCATAAAATGATGAAATGGGACTACCTACCTGGTTGCGTATGATATCAACTCCGAAACGCTTTGCATCTGAGCCAAAGAAATTTGAGATATTGCTAACCTTTGTAATCGTGTTTTTATAAGTTGTAATGGTCGCTGTTGTTGATAATTTCAGATCTGCACCCAGATCAAAATTACCTGTGATAGATGCATCAAAACCAGCGTTCTTCATGCTGGCGATATTGATAAACGGTTGTACAGCATTTCCTGCCGTTCCAGGAAGTGTTGGGTTATACAAAAGATCCTTAATGTCTTTTCTATAATAGTCGGCAGTAATTGCGAGTTTGCCATTAAACAGGCTGGCATCGAAACCAATATTTACATTGATGTTTTTCTCCCATCTGGCATCAGGATTACCTATATATATCTGCGAAACACCAGGCGCTAAAATACTGTTAGAACCTGTGATATCATAAAAGCTGCTTTGACGTACACCTCCATATTGGTAGTATGAATTTGGTGGTGCCACATTATTCTGATTTCCCATTACACCCCATGATCCCCGGATCTTAAGATCATGAAGCCAGGATATGTCCTGCATAAAATTCTCTTCTGATAAACGCCATCCTGCGCTTACAGCCGGGAACCAACCATAGGTATTGATTAGAAACTTCGAAGAACCGTCTCTTCTTAGAACAGCACCTAATAAATATCTGTCCATGAAGCTATAATCGATCCTTCCAAAATAAGACTTGATAGAAACCCCTTCGCGTGAGCTTGTTGCTGTGGGCGTTCCTGTTCCACTGCTTAATGTAGTAAAGTTTGGATCGAAGGTAAAATAGTCAGTGACTGTAGTTGATTGGGAACGGGCAGCACTATTCAACGCTTCTGTTCCAACCAGTAGTTTTAAATTGTGCTGTTTAAACTGTTGTGAATACGTCAATGTATTTGTCCAAACCCAGTTATAAACAAGACCGTTTGATTCACTATAAGCATTTAGCTGCGAGTTTTCAGCGTTTTCATATTCCGGGTATGTGAAAGATCTGGCAGAGTTTGTGGAATAATCCCCCCCGAAGCTTGTACGGAAAGTAAGTGAATTTAGCAAGTCGACCTCGCCATAAATGTTACCAAATAAACGACCTGCGAGGTTATTGTTGTCTTTAACCCGATCCCGTATGGCAACCGGATTTCTTGAGTTGCCCAGCAATTGACCACCAACTGTAAAGGTGCCTGCATAATTACCCATGATATCATGAACTGGTATAATCGGCTGTTGCCTGAATGCCATTCCAATAGCACTACCTTCGGAATTTGTACCCGATAATCGGTTTTCCATAATTGAATATGATAAGTTTTCACCTATTCTTATCCTTTTTGAAATGTTGAATTGAGAGTTTGCACGGATACCATAGCGCTTTAAACCGGTATTCAACATCATTCCTTCCTGATCAAGATAATTGAGGGATAATAAATAATTACCCTGGGGTCCGCCACCGCTGACTGAAACGTTTTGACTGTTAACCGGTGCAGGTTTGAATATCTCATGGTACCAGTCAGTACCTGTTTTGTTTGTTCTTACCATCCTGTTGAAAGAATTGAATTCGGCTGCACTGGTATAAAATGGATTAACATTATATAAAGATGGATCAACAGCCGGATCACCTTCCATCTTTCCTACCGGCATTATATAATCAGGTAAAACGGGATTGGTTCCCCGGCCATATAAATCATTACCCGGTGTTAATCCCGAGTTACGAAACGCGCTCCATTGCAAATCCGCCATTTGCTGCGGCGAAAGCAGATCATACACATTCCCTTGCTTTGGACGCTGGGTACCATAATAGGCGGAATACTGCACTTTCACTTTACCGGTTCCACGTTTAGTTGTGATAATCAAAACGCCGTTTGAAGCACGTGAACCATAAATAGATGCGGCACCCGCATCCTTCATGACCTGAATAGATGCGATATCATTAGGGTTGATATCGTTCAGGTTATCAGTGGGCACTCCATCTACCACATATAAGGGTGCATTGTTTCCAAATGTATTCAAACCCCTTATGCTTACTCTTGGTTGTTCGCCGGGCTGCCCTGATGTAAGAACTGTAACTCCGGAGGCCTGACCTTGCAATTGACTTGCTACCTGCCCCGTCGGTTGTTTATTCATTTCCGATACGTTGACGATAGCAACTGAACCTGTCAGATCTTTCTTTCTTTGTGAAGTGTAACCTGTTATAACTACTTCGTTAAGTGAGGCATCCACTTCAGTTAACCTGATAGACATTGACAGTTGCTTACCCACCGTAACTTCATTAGAAACATAACCTACAGATGACACTTCCAATACATCTGAGCTTTTTGCATTGATGCTGAAGGTTCCATCCGGCAAGGTTGCCACACCTTCAGCCGTTCCTTTTATCTTGATGGATACACCGGGCAATGGCTCATCCTTTGTATTTGAGACTTTGCCGGTAATTCTGGTTTGTGCGACGATGAATGAAGTGAAAAACATACATAAGATCGTTATGTACATTTTACTGTTCTTGCCAGGGAATTTTAGGAGCATAATCGTTAGTTTTTGAGTTGGTCTTAAATGAAGACTTTAAATAATAATGCGATAAAGAACCTGTGATGTTTCAAAATGTATCCTGCCAAAAAAGGCGATGTTAATTATGACTATGTCAGGTGCCAGTTACTTTTTGCACTGCAAACTTTCCTGATCTTTCTTTTTTTTGAATTATGTATAGGACTCCAAAAGCAATTATTAAAACAGCAGGCATGATAGAAACATATCTTAATGTATGAGCACCTGCTATCAGTTGCGCCTGACCTGTAACAGCTGCGATTTCCATTTGAGTACCTGCAAGGCCTTCAGAAACCGATTTGATTTGATTTTCATATAGCGCTCCCATAAACGGCAGAACCAAAGCAGTAGATAGTAAACCAACACCTCCCATAAGTGATAGACCCAGAGGGCCGGTTCTGGGCAGATTTTCAGAAACAAATCCTATCATAGTGGGCCAGAAGAAACATACACCAAGGGCGAATACACCGGCAGCTACAAATGCCATATACCCTTCTGCATATCCTAACCATAATAGTCCTGAGAAAGAAAGAACAGCAGAGATAAAGAGCAGAGCGGCAGCTGAAACGCGCTTTAAAATGAAGCCGGCATTAGCTCTTCCGAGTGCCATGATGCCGTTGATAAAAACTAACAAAAGAATTGCAGGGACACCAATATTGGAAAGCAGTTCGGCTATCCATTGATTTGTTCCTAATTCAGTAGCCGCTGTAAGAAACATACATAGTATCATGAAAATGAAAATAGGCCTGCAACATTCCTTTATCATTTGCCTGTCAGATATTCCCATAGTAATACGTTCAGATTGGGGAAATTTCTGTTTGAAAAACATGATACCATAAATCAGCGTTGGTGGAAGCATGATTAGTATCTGCAGTTTCCAGTTGCCTGGATCGGCTAAAGAAAGGCCATAGGAGATCAACCCGCCAATCACAATACCACCTGGAAACCAAATGTGCCAGTCATTAATTTTTTTTGTCTTATTGTCGGTATACATACTGCTTACCATTGCGTAGCTGGCAGATTCTATAAATCCGTTTCCCAGGCCTACAAGCAATGTTGAGAGAAATAAGGGCCAGTATCCTGCAGAAAAAATCGTTAAAATAATTCCGGCTACATGACTAATAAAAGCTATTAGATACATTCGTCCGATTCCAAGTTTATCACATAAAGGTCCCCCGATAAACATGGCGATGGTAAATCCCCAGAAAGCCGCTGATGCAATCTCTCCGATTTCCTGGAGTGACAATCCAAATTCCTGAGCAAGTGTTCCCAATAAGTTTGCTCTTATGGAAAATGTCATTGCTGTTACAACAAGAGCAAGCGAGCAGGCGACAAATAAACGCCGCTTATTAATATCAGAGCCCATATGCAGTTTAGAATTAGTTATCAGTTAATACAACTATCCAAATCAATCGTTAGATCAGAAATCAATACTATATACTTAACAAGGTTACATCTAAATACAACAGATAAAGTTCATTTATATTCAGTGAAGAGAATTATACATCCTTATCTACTTCGGATTTTAATCTCAGGCTTGCCATACTTCATGAAAAAAACAGAAGCTTTGTAGAAACAAAGCCTCTGACTAATACTGCTTTCAGAAACGTTTGTAAATCCTGCTTGTTCAATGTTACTAAACAATTGTATTAATCTCATTCAATTCTATTCATTGAATAATATTGAACAGCTTTTTTCATCGGCGCAATTCTTAATATGAGGCTGGCATGGTTAGAAATAATTTTTTTGCCGTTATAATAACATTAGCCATAATTATAATCGTCAATAGGACCATCTGTTACCTTCTACCGGCTTGGGATCATCCTTACGATTATATTTAATATCAAAGAAGTTTAACCAATATGTATGAATATTTTTACGCTTTGAAAAATTTTGATAATCAGTAACCGATCGGTCGGACCATGCTCTTTCAGCTAAAGCAAGTGCCCTTGGATAAATATGATAGTCTATTCTTGATTCGGTACGCGCGATATGTGACCAGAAATTAGCCTGAATTCCCAACACATGCTTCTGCTGGCCACTTGTGATATTATCTTCGTCGCGCAAAGGCTCATACGAATACACTTTTTCAGTATTGGTAGTAGCATAATTATAATCAAAGTAAAGATGAGAAGTAGGTGTCATGACCACATCATAACCGGTTTTAATTGCTTTTACCCCCCGCTGATGATTTTGCCAGGCCATGATGATCCATTTCTTTTCAAGATTGTCACCATCCAGTACTTCGTCCCATCCAATTGGCCTCTTTGAACCTGTGGGTAGAAAGTTGCCTATCCGGTTCATCACGTAGCCCTGCAATTGTTCTTCATTCTGTAATCCCAGTGTCTTCATTTTATTCTGACATTTAGGACAAACTTTCCAATGAGCTTTAGGTGCTTCATCGCCTCCTAGGTGAACATATTTTACTGGAAACAAGGATGTGACTTCGTTGAGGACGTCTTTAAAAAAATCATAGGTACCCTCGTTACCCGCACAAAAAATATCGTTTGCAATTCCTGGTCCGGAAAAAAATGGAAAAACCGCTGGAATGTTTCCAGTACAGGACAACTCAGGATAAGCATACAATGGTGCTATACTATGACCTGGTATCTCAATCTCAGGCACAATGGTTACGTGTCGTGCAGCAGCATATTTCAGTAGTTCCGCGATCTCCTTTTGACTGTAAAACCCTTCAAACTCTTTGGGTTCGTTATAGTTTTTCGCAAATGTTGCGCCCTTGGTTTGCAGCAATGGACGTTTCTTTATTTCAAGCCTCCAACCCTGATCGTCAGTCAGGTGCAGATGAAGTGTATTTAACTTATAAAATGACATCCGGTCGATGTTCCTTTTTAAATAGTCAATCGACAAAAATGTCCGGGAGCAGTCTAACATTATTCCTCTCCAACTGAATCTCGGTTTATCCTGAATTATTACAGGACGAACATTAAATAATTTTTTAGCTGTGTCAAGCGGAGTCAATAGTTGCACGAAGGAGACTCCCCCGTAGTAAATGCCTGCCGCATCCCCGGCTGTAATAATTACCTGGTTTGCATTAACTGAAAGAGTGTATGCCTCCGGTTGCAAATTGCCACTGGCCGCATCTTTCCTTAAAGTTATATTAGCATTCGGTCTTTTACTATCCGGTTTTTTTCTTACCCTGATAGTAAGTCCTGTTGCTGCTTTCAGATATCCGGCCAACAACTCTGCTTCTGTTGAGAAACCTTCATCCGCAATTATCTGGGTCTGTGCTTGTATTACAAAGTCATTACCTGGGTTCAGTGTCATTGACGCGGGCCTTGGAATAATTACATCCTGCCCCATAGCAAGAGAAATATTAAAAATTGAAAAGATTGCTAAAAAAATAATTTTCGTCATGTTTTTATTTATAATATAGTGAGTAGTAATGTTAAACAAAGGCAGGACGTGGCTTCGGGAGGCCAGCTTTATATCCGGCCGCTGAAAAATAAAATATGAAAAGATAGAAGGGTATTAGCAACCAGTATGCTACCTGTGGATTGGTTTGATCACTAAATGCTCCATATATTAAGGGTGAAATTGCTCCTCCAACAACTCCCATTATCATCAACGCCGAACCCTTGCCTGTGAATTTGCCCAACCCCGTGAGCGAAAGCGGCCACAGTGATGGCCAGATAAGTGCGTTGCCCAATCCAAGTAAAGCTATGAACCAGATAGAAACCAATCCATTGAATGAGAGCGCAAGTAGAGTAAAAACAATACCAACAATTGCGGATAGTTTTAATATATTTCTTTGGCTAATGATCAAGGGTATGATGAATATACCAATGCAATAACTGATGATCATGAAGATCAGTGTATAAGAAGCAAAATATTTTGCTTCTTCGAAAGCCAGGCCGGAATACTGCGCATAGTTGATAATAGTATCTACCGCCAATACTTCTGCACTCACGCCACAGAAGATTGCAATTGCTCCGAGCATCAGGTGCTTAAACTGAAATACACTTGTTTTTTCCGGTGCCATTCCTGTTAACTCAACCGAAACAAACCCTTCTTCTTTTATATCCGGTAAACGAGTAAACCTAATCATAAGAGCCAGAAAAGTTAAAACACCGGCTACAACAAGGTAGGGTACGATTAATCGGCGCGAAAGCTCATCTAAAGCAGCGTTTTTACCATCCGGTGTTAACAGTGGCAACTGGATCTGTAACTGGTCAATTTCAGCTGGGTTACGCATAATCACACCAATCAGGATCAATGGCGCTATGGCACCTGCAACCTTGCTACAAACTCCCATAATGCTAATTCTGGATGCGGCACTTTCGATAGGCCCCAGTATAGTTACATAAGGATTCGAAGCAGTTTGTAAAAGAGTTAACCCGGTGCCCTGAATAAATAATCCTAATAAAAAAATACTATATACCCTTGTCATTGCAGCTGGTATAAAAATGAGAGCCCCCGCGGCCATTATCAGTAATCCTGCTATCATTCCATTCTTATATCCAACCTTTTTAAGGATCCAGGATGATGGAAAAGCCATAACGAAATAAGATATATAAAAAGCGAATGCAACCAGCATAGCCGCGTTTGTAGAAAGTTCGCAGGCTAACTTGAAATATGGAATCAGGATTGCATTTAACCAGCTGATAAATCCGAAAATAAAAAACAGTACTCCGATTATTATCATTGCCCCCATCCCGTCTCTGGAACCATTGCTCATACTCATTTCTTTAAATAATCAACATTGATTAAGAATCTTTATCATTTACCGAATTCTTCATTTTTCAGTATCCGGTTTCCGGCATCATTTTTTCCATGGTCGAAGCCAAGGTCCCTCTCCGCTTTAATCATAGCAGCCGGCCTGAAATTTATTATGTATGCACGCCGTTGTTGTTCAGTTGAATTACCCCTGCTGTAGTGCAGCGTTCTTCCCTGGTGGAATGTACATGAACCGGGATTCAATTCCACGTTAACTCCCTCCTCTTCGAACGCCTGGCAAGTTAACGCTCCTCCTTTCTGTGCCGCATATGTATGTGGGCGTACCTCTTTCAGGTTTGAGCCCGGCACAAACCACATACTTCCATTGTTTAAGGTAGCATGATCCAATGCCAACCAGCAGCTTGAAGCACGTTTATCAGGCACATCTACCCAATATGCTTCATCCTGATGCCATGGAGTAATGGTATTTGTATAGGGAGCCTTATTTATTAACATATCAAAATCCATTTCTGAGTCTTCGCCTATTAGCTCTTTACTTATCGCCAGCGCTCTTTCATAATATGCCATCTGTAATAATTCCGGCATAAACTCGCTTGGCCACATGATTTGAGTAATGTTTTCCTTTGCTTCGGTTTGATTAATACCTGCACCTAAATCTGATCTATTTTTCCCAACCTCGATTTTTCCGGAAAGAAAATCGTCATAAATCAGTTTGTAAGATTGAACCTCGTCATTTGTAATGATATTTTCAATTACCAGATAGCCATTTTTTTCATAGAAATTAATTTGCGCCTCTGTCAGATGCCGTATTTTCATTTCAATTTATATTTAGGATCTATATATAGGTTTTACAACAACCTTATCATAGGAATTACTCTCCAAATGTGCTCAGGTTGTCTATTTCGTAGAAAGAAGATCGGTGAAAAATTTTATCCGCTTCAACAAATATGATTTCACCTAAATTTACTCTGGAACTATTATTAATGTATTCGTTTTCGTAGGAACATACTATTTCAAACATGAACGGATTTCTAAAACAATTAACCCTATAAGAAAGAATATCACAAATGAATGAGCATATCAATGAGTCATTGACCGGCAGAACTATTCTTCATTTCGATGAACTTGGTTTTAAAGATGTTTACCTGTTAGGAAAATATTCATACACTCATGTGCAAAACAAACTGGACTCACATTGTCACCATCAAATGATTGAGATTTGTTATTGCGATAAAGGGCAACAGGTTTACGAGGTGGAAGGCAAAGAATATCAAATTAAGGGTGGAGAAGTTTTTGTGACATTCCCTAACGAACTTCATAGTACCGATAATCATCCGGAAGAGAAAGGGGTTCTATATTGGTTACAGGTGAAAATTCCAACCACAGACTCCTTTCTCGGTTACTGTGGAGACGATGCACGTTTTTTTATCAACCAGCTATTAAGTCTTCCTGCCCGTCATTTTAAAGGTTCTATCACGATGAAGAGGACACTTGATGAAATACTGGACCGGGCTAAACAACCAACACCCGCTTTTAATAAATTAATTATTCCGAACTTAATAACCCAATTCTTACTGAATGTCATCAAGTCCAGCCAATCCGAATCAAGTACTTTGGATAGTAGTGATAGAATAATAATAATTAAAAACTATATAAGCGAACACCTCTACTCAAATCTATCGATCCTGGAGATAGCAAAGAAGTTTAACATCTCCACCTCGCATTTCAAAAGTTGGTTCAAAAAACAGACTGGCATTCCACCAGCAGATTATTTCCTGAGACTCAAAATTGAAGAGGCAAAAAAACAAATATTACAAGATCATGAGTTAACTATTACAACAATCGCCTATAGGTTGAATTTCTCAACTTCCCAATACTTTGCGACTGTATTTAAAAGATATGCAGGGATGAGCCCTCTTGAATTCAAAAAAAGATATGAGATCCCGAACCGATCTGTTTCATCTCCTTTTACCCATTCTACGCTCGCCAAAAAGTAACTGCCCGTAACAGCAATTACCTTCTACGAGACACTACCAAACTACAGCAGTCCATTTTTTCAATACTACTCTTCGCGTAGCTCAGCGCAATCTTTTTTTACTTTCATCCGGTGCCTCACACCCCATTTTCGAAGTGATTCTATCACTTCATTCAATGTTTTACTATACGGCGTTAGCGCATAGGTCACTTTTACCGGATAGCTATCTTCTACTTTTCGTAGAACCAGCCCATTCAATTCAAGATCGCGTAGTTCCCTCGAAAGCATCCGGTCTGTAATACCCTCTACCTCTTTTGCAATTTCCGTGAAGCGTTTCTCACCAAAGGTCAGCGCAATGATGATGGGAAGTTTCCATTTCCCACTTAGCATATCAAGGGCATCACGTACTGGCTTCAGGATCTTTTTGCAGTCGGATTTATCTTGTTGTACGTGACGCTTTTGACTCATGGTATGACTAATTGTATGATTACGATATTTGTAAAGTTGTTAAGCTTCTGCCAATGTCCGGGAGCAATGTCACTCAGCTTCGGTCAATGCAGTCTTCCTTTGCTGCAAAGCACTATACAAAAGGAGAGCACTATACAAAAGGATAGTACTTACAAATGTATAGTAATATTAGGTAAATTTGTGCCTGTAAGAATTTAAAACAAAATACAATGTCAGTCAATAGAAAATTAACCAGGAAACAAACACCTCCGGGACAACCAGGTTTTCTCGGCCACGGACACATAGCGCGTGCGGTAATAGACACGGATTTTAAGGACAGCGATCCTTTTATCCTGCTGATGGATGATATACTCGATAAAAAAGATGGTGAACCGGTAGGCGGACCACACCCTCATGCAGGATTTGAGACAGTCACTTTATTACTTGAAGGTGAAATTGGCGATGAAGCGCATATGATGAAACCCGGGGATCTCCAGCTTATGACAGCTGGTTCAGGTATCATACATACAGAAACCATCGACACCAAACTTAAAATGCGCTTATTGCAGCTTTGGCTTAACCTTCCTAAAAAAGACAGATGGGCAACACCAAGGGTGCAGGATATAGCTGCAGAACATGTACCAACAACTTCGGGTGCAGGTTGGGATCTGAAAGTGTATAGTGGTTCATTGGCAGGTATCAGTTCTCCGCTATTGAATCATGCATCTGTGATAATTGCTGACCTGAACATGCAACCAGGAGCCACTACAAATCTCAACATTCCTGCTTCCTACAGTACATTTTTGTATGTATTAAAAGGTGAAGTAAAAATCGGTGATGATGAAAGCCCACTAAACCAGGACCAGGTTGGATGGCTCGACAGGTTCGCAGAAAATGTGGACAGCAATCTGAAACTGAAAGCTGGTGCAACCGGTACGAGGTTTGTAATTTATTCCGGACAGCCACAGGGTGATCCGATAGTGTCACACGGACCATTTATCGCTGATAGCACAGAAGATATTCAACGGCTGTTCAGGGAATACCGTGAGGGCAAAATGAAACATATTTCGACCGTACCGTCAGCTCAAAGACATATGTGGTAATATTGAAATTACCACCCCGTATTTAAATTACCATCCCTTTCTGTATATGCGCTTTAAATATTTTTCTGCTTCCGGTTGATTAGGAAACTTCATTTTCTTAGCGTCCCAGTCGAGTTTTGTTCCGGCAACGCGAATCGCGATTGTACCAAGCAATATAGCCTCAGTCATCGGGCCGGATTGGGCAAAATGCGATTCGGTTTTTTCTGCACCAAGACAGGCATCCGCAAAATGATGATAGTGATTTCTTTTTTGCAGTGTAGGAGCGGGGAAACTGGTGAAATCGTTTTGTGGCAAAAGGACCGGCATTTCTGTGTGAGGAATAAGCAGAGCCCCTTTAGTGCCGATCAACATGGCTGATTCTGCCGGGTATTTTTCAATGGAATACAATGCACGGATATTTTCGGGAGGGTAAAATTCACCATCGAACCACTCCACTGTGAGTGAGCCGGACTCAGTCATAGCGTTACCAGGAAAAATCCAGGTGATATGATCGCCCTGCGGCCAGGTATCTGCCCGCCGGATGGGTGAGTCTTTCCAGGATTGCTGCACCTCGGCAACAATCGATGTCGGCGCGGTTAAGCCCAGGCCTTTCCACACTGCGTCAAAAATATGACATCCTATATCGCCTGACCATCCCGTTCCGAAGTCGAGCCAGCTTCGCCATATCGCCGGATGGTAAATCTCAGGCACATATGGACGCATAGGTGCGGTACCTATCCACAGATCCCAGTTAATATTCGCGGGTGGTTGCTGACCCACTTCGGGCCGCGGACCTACTTTCCTGTAAGTAGCCACAGCCCCCGGACGATTTGAACAGAGATAAACATGTTTGATCTTTCCGATAGCTCCTTCTTTAATCAATTGCACCGCTGTCCGGTCGCCGATACCAGAAGCATGATGTGTACCCAGCTGGGTGATGACATTTTTCCTGATAGAAGCTTCCGTAAGCGCACGTACTTCGGCAACGTCATGACACATCGGCTTTTGCAGGTAAACATGTTTTCCTGATTCGATGGCTTTCATAGCAATCACAAAATGGTTATGATCAGGAACAGTCACATTAACGGAGTCTATATTGTTTTTTTCTTTATCCAGTAGTTCCCTCCAGTCAGTATAAGTTCGGGCACCTGGCACTAATGCCGCAGCTTTCTGCAGATTATTATCATCGACATCGCATAATGCAATGATCTCTGTCTGCTGATGTTGAATAAAGTTTTGAAGATCGTGTCCACCCATGCCACCAACTCCTATACAGGCATGTCTTAGTTTTTTGACAGGCGTCGCAGTTTTCAGTAATCCGGTAGCTTCCCGCAAAGGCGGCACAGGTCGTGAGGGTTGTGATACTTCACTTGATTCGGTGGCTTTGGCAACGGATCCTATAATAGCGGGACCTGCTATAGCGGCACAGGCCGCACTCTTTAAAAATCTGCGTCGGGTAACTGAGCGATTATTTTTTTTCATACTGACAAATGGTGGAGGAAATTACGAAATTCAGCTATCAATTCCACCTTCACTTAATGATAACAGTGGCGTTATATGGTTTAGCAAAATTTCATAATATGAAGCTTAACTGTGTCAGGTAATGGACTAATTAAGCAAAGACGCGGATGTCGATGTCTTTATTTTTTCTTCAGGTTTTGAACCGAAGTATGGGAACAAATTAAGAATCCTATGTTCGAGTATCACTCCAAAACTCTTGTTATAATCTGAACTTGCATAGATCCATTCAGTTTTTCCTGAATGATAGATCCGCATCAATGCAGTATTTGGAGGCATCTTGCCCAGGTTTTCAGCATACATAATGATCTGGTTTCGTTGTCCCTTAACCATACCGATCCAGAAATGCTTCAGGTTAGCATTGATGCCAACATTTCCATGCGCCACTTTCCCATTCACAATTAAAGAGATGGTGTCTCCATCAATAGTACCATTATCAATGAGTGTAACGAGCACTGTATCAGTAATAGTCTCCACTACAAGCTGGGTATCAACTTCCCGGTTGCGATAGGTATTTAGAATAGAAGGAGCTGCAACTTTTTTGACAGCAGAATCCGCGGGTTTTAAAGTGGTTGGTGATGATATGCCAGGGATTACCTGTGCTGGCAGGTTAACGGGCAGATTTGCTATTGCAATCAAACAAAACAGGAGCGACAATATATTGTTCTTTTTCTTCAAACCGATGAAATCTTCCACAAGATAATCAAATTCGAAGCCACAATAATCTTTGCGTAATCAATTAGCTGGCGTCATTAAACAGATCACCTGGTGAAGTTTAGAGATTATATATCTTTCCTTCACTGATAAACCTGGTATCTTTTACAGCACCCAGACCATCGAAACGATATTGCACCCCAACAATCCCGGTAGGTTGATTTGGACATTTTAAGGAATAAGCTTCAACATCATTCACGTAAAAAGTCATCTTAGCATTTACTGTTACTACCTTCAGCTTTGTCCATTGATCGAGATCGCAACCGAACTTTGACAAGTCAGCCTCTTTGCTGTTTGCACCTGTTCCCGCTGCATATAAGTTTAAGTCACCTACACAGGCCGGTGCAGATAATGGAATGATAATAATATCATTTTTACATTGGATAAGCACCTGCACTTTCTGACAAACTCCTGTGCCTTCATTAAATGCATTCTTTAGTGTTGTTTCGAAAACAAAATTGTCATTCATCAGGTCACCCATATCTCCCTGGTTAAAAAAACGAATCCGGGGTGGCTTTGGATGAAGTGAAAGGCCGAATGTTTTCAGCGCATTGCTATCAATCTCTATCCTGTCATCTTTCAGATATTGTTCTTTCTTAAAATACAATGGTGAAGGCTCCTGTTCGGCGAGGCAAAGCCATCCACCGGAAGTAATTTGCAGATCATGTGATTTCACGATGGCCCCGTCTGCTATCAACCTTGTTCTAAAATAGCCGGGATAATAATAAATAGCGGAATGATTGGTTCCGGTTCGGGATACCAGTGTTTTTCGGTTAATATCCCAGGACTGGACAATATAAACCGAATCTGTTGTGGCTGCCGAAGCATCATAAGTAAAAACTACGGAGTTTGGCACCCCTTCACCAACGATCTTATCGGCTTTAAATTCAAATTGTGTAGCATCCGGGGCAAAAGGAATTAATGGCTTCTTTTTGGTAGTTAGAGAAACAAGGGCGATGATAACCAGGAATGCAACCAGCCCGGCAATGGTAAATCTTTTTACATTGTGATTTTTGCGCGGGCGAATCATTTCGTGGACCTCGCTACCGGTAACATTGTTGGGGTCTGAGTAATTTTCTATTTCTGATTTGATAATATCTCTTTGCCTGAATTCCCGCCAGTCCGCATAATTAAGAAAACGGGCAAGTGTATTCAACGTTGTAACACTGGGAAGATTATCATATTTCAATTTACCCCAAAGTCGCTTTAGGGTAGTCACACTAAGCAACACCCCGGTTTTTGCCTGGATAAGATCGCTTAGTTGACCAAAATCATAATTGCCCCATTGAGAGCTGTCGCCCCAATTCAATTCGTGTTCGATCAGTTGCAGGCAATCGTTAATGGGTTCGCGTGTATTTGACATATCATGATAATTATATTCCAGGAAATACTCCCGAACACACTTGCACGAACTTGGCGCCGATTTGAACAGCATACAGGCAAGCATAACACTAACTTTCGGCCATCATTAAACATATAGAAAGATAAAACTTATCGCCATGCTTAAAACATTTTTGTTCATTTTTTGCCTGGGTACAATTGAACTTTGTGCTCAAACAGTTAAGCCTGATCTGAAAACTGCAGGACTTTGGCAATCGTTTAACAGGGAATCTTCCATCGCAGCCGATGGAGCTGTTGAATTAAATGCCAAACCGGGTGACGGAATGTTGTTGCTAAAAGACAGTAAATTTTCCGATGGAGTTTTAGAACTGCAGATTAAGGGAGAAAATAAACAAGGTGCAAGTTTTGTTGGCCTCGCCTTCCATGTCCAGGATGATAAACATTATGAAGCGATTTATTTCCGTCCTTTCAATTTCAGGAACAAGGAGCGTGAAACTCATTCGGTTCAATATGTTTCTATGCCCGATCATCCCTGGGAAAAACTAAGGTCTGAGTCACCAGGCAAATATGAAAACAAGATTGATCCTTCGCCGGATCCGGATGGTTGGCTCAACGTAAAAATTGTAATATCAGGCAAATCGGTGAAAGTGTTTGTCAATAATTCGGCCCGCGCTTCGCTCGAGGTTGAGTCGATTGGCCAGCTTAAACCAGGTGGAGTTGCGCTTTGGGTGGGCAACAATTCAAAAGGTAGTTTCAGGAATTTAAGTGTTTCACCGGGCGCGGCTACTGCGAATAAATCCTCAAACTCCGCATCGCTGGCCGTCCAGGTGCCTTACGGGAACAATCCTTCTGCAGGGAAATATTTCAATGTCGGTGACGCAAAACTGTATTACGAAATCTACGGCAAAGGAGATCCTTTTGTTTTGCTGCACGGTGGCGTTTTTGGATACATCGATGAATTCAGCCAGTTCATTGCGGAGTTATCAACAAAATACCAGGTCATCTGTCTTGCTACCCGTGGCCATGGTAAGTCCGAGATTGGCAACAGCCCATTCACTTATCAGCAAAGAGCGGAAGATGCATATAAAGTAATAAGAAACATTACAAGCGATAGTGTTATCGTACTTGGATTCAGCGACGGAGGATACAGTGCCTTTAAACTTGCAGCCACATATCCTGAACTGATTAAGAAATTAATTGTTATCGGGGCCGGTGATATTGCAAAAGGCAGTCGAAGCAATAAGTTTGATTATAATGCGGAGAATTTGTTGAAACAGTATGGTGATTTGTTCAGAGGACGAATGGCAATTATGCCGGAACCTCAACGATGGCCTGAAACGCTGAACAAATTGAACGCCCTTTATAACAATGAATATATGAGCGAAGAGACCTTGAGTAAAATAAAATGTCCGGCGCTTGTAATGGCAGGTGACAGGGATGACTATGTACAGGTAACCCAGGTGCTCAAAGCAAAAGAGCTGATACCACATAGCCAGCTTTCGATTATCCCAGGCTGTTCTCATGTTGTCTTTTTTTGTAACTATATTGCCGTTAAGGAAAGCATAAAACCTTTTCTGCAGGTAAATTAGCGCAATACCTGTTATAAGCTTTATTATGATAAATTGTCCCGGATTTGCATGCAAAAGATGATATTAAGTAGTTTAACAATTTTGGCTTTGCTCCTTCTTTCAATTGGTCTGCTGTTGTACTTCATACAGGAACGATTGATCTTTTTCCCGCAAAAACTTCCAGAGAATCATCAGTTCAATTTTAATAATAATTTCGGGGAGATAACTGTCACAACACCTGATAATAAAAAGCTGAATGCTGTTCTGTTCAAAGCTGACAGCGCAGCAAAGGGAGTCATTTTTTACCTGCACGGAAATGCAGGCTCAGTAGAGTCATGGGGCGAGCTCGCCGGCTTTTATAACAAGCTGCATTATGACGTTATGATGCCTGACTACCGGGGATACGGAAAAAGCGAAGGTTCGATCAATAGTCAGAAACAATTTTTTGATGATGTAGCGGTGTTATATTCCCTGTTAAAGAAAAAGTATTCAGAAGATAAAATCGTGGTACTTGGTTATTCCATTGGAACCGGTGCTGCTTCACATATAGCCTCTACCAATCATCCGGTTCTCCTCATTTTGCAGGCACCTTATTACACGCTTACTGACCTGGTTAAAAACATTTACCCGGTAGTTCCTTCTTTTCTATTAAAGTATAAATTCGAAACAGCAGAGTATATTAAAAAATGTACGATGCCCATAGTGATATTCCATGGCGATCAGGACGAGGTAATTTATTATGGATCTTCCCTCAAACTGAAAGATCACCTGAAACCTTCTGATACGCTGATCACTTTAAAAAATCAGTCGCATAATGGGATCACCGAGAATCCTGAATACCAGGAAAACATGAAGCGGATTTTAGCCGCGCTTCCCTGAGCCGGCTTATATTTCCGCTGTGAATGATCGGACCGAATGATTTGGCCAGAATGATTTGGCCCGATATCGATATGTTATATCCAGCCAAATTCGTTAAGCGAAAATTCATTCCGGACTTTGCCGGCTTTGAAGGAACTTTGTGCCAAATTTCCGCTATGGATGATTTGATCGCAGCCAGGATGCAGATGGCTGTTTCGCTTGGCTTCCACATCGTGTTCGCGTGCATCGGTATGACGATGCCGATACTGATGGCTTTCAGTGAATGGAAATGGTTACGAACCGGCAGGCAGGAGTTTATGGATGTTGCAAAAGCCTGGTCAAAAGGCGTTGCGATATTTTTTGCAGTCGGTGCAGTTTCGGGTACGGTTCTTTCATTTGAACTTGGCTTATTGTTTCCAGGCTTTATGGAACATGCAGGACCTATAATCGGTATGCCCTTCTCATGGGAAGGCACCGCTTTTTTTGTTGAAGCGATTGCGCTTGGTGTTTTTTTATACGGATGGAATCGCCTGAACAAATGGGTGCACTGGATCTCTGGCGTAGTGGTTGGCATCTCCGGGGTGTTATCAGGCATCTTCGTGGTATCTGCCAATGCATGGATGAACAGCCCCACTGGGTTTACCTGGAAAGACGGTAAAGCATCAAATATCGACCCGGTGAAAGCGATGTTTAATGATGCATGGCTATCCCAGGCATTACATATGACACTGGCAGCATTTGTGGCGACCTCATTTGCAGTGGCAGGTGTGCATGCATTTTTGCTGATCAAAAACAGGAACAACCGATTTCATCGTACGGCGGTCAGATTGGCTTTGTCTTTTGGTGCCGTGGCTGCTTTATTGCAACCGATCAGCGGTGATTTTTCAGCCAAGGATATAGCAAAACGGCAACCCGCAAAACTTGCTGCACTTGAGGCATTATATAAAACAAGTAAACCTGCTTCGCTTGTGATTGGCGGCCTGCCAAACGATAAAGAAGAGAGAGTTGAATATGCGATACATATTCCTGGTTTCCTAAGTTTCCTGGCACATGGAGACTTTGAGGCCGAAGTAACGGGGCTGGATAAGTTTCCAAAAGACGAAAGGCCCCCGGTGATGATCACCCATATTGCATTCCAGGTGATGGTTGCCAGTGGTTTTTTACTTGCATTAGCGGGCCTGCTATTCCTCGTTTTCAGTGCCTGGTGGAAACCTCTGTTATACAGAAAAGGTTGGTTAATGTTTGTCGCTTTACTTACACCCCTTGGTTTTATTGCAGTGGAGGCAGGCTGGACCGTAACCGAAGTGGGTCGTCAGCCATGGATCATTTATGGTGTGATGAAAACAAAAGATGCCGTTTCTCCGATGCCGGGTTTACAATATTCATTTTATACCATATCCACAGTTTATCTTTTATTGACCGGTTTATTGATCTGGCTGATGCGGCGTCAGATTGCCACCGTACCGATGATTTATCCTTCTGCTGCGCCGGAATCAGATCTGAACTTAAAAACTGATTCATCTGTCAAAACAGGTACGGTGGTACCAGGAAACAAATAATAAAAAAATGCTTTCAATCATCATCATAATACTCGGCGTCTCTTTCATTCTATATACACTTTTAGGAGGTGCTGATTTTGGTGCCGGCATCGTTGAAACATTTGCCGGACCCAGGGGCACCAAAGCGATTTCCAAAGCTATAGCACCGGTTTGGGAAGCGAACCATGTGTGGCTGATCCTGGCCATTGTAATCCTGTTTTCGGCCTTCCCTCTTGTTTATTCTACTATCAGTACAGCACTGCATATCCCATTGATGATTGTTTTGCTGGGGATAGTTATCCGTGGTTCATCATTTACATTCCGGCACTATGATGTTACACACGACAACACGCATAAATATTATACACTTGCTTTTAAGATCTCAAGCTTTATAACTCCTTTCTTCCTTGGAATCACCTTAGGCGCGATGATATTTGGAGAGATAACCCTTGGTTCGCCTGTAAGTTTTTTTGAAGGATTCATCAAACCATGGCTGAACCTGTTTTGTATCACTATGGGATTGTTTTCAACCGCACTGTTTGGTTATATAGCTGCGGTTTTTATGATCGGCGAAACAAGCTATCCACTGGAACAAAAAAGATATAGAAGGTATTCAAAAATGTTCCTGCTTGCGATTATTGTTACCGGTTTGCTGGTATTTATTGCTGCAGAGGTCCAGGGGCATCACCTTGTATCAGCGTTCTTTAAATCCTGGCTTAGTATCACTGCTATGGGCCTCGTGGCATTGATCACCCTCCTGATTTTTTACTTCTTCAATCACCCGGTTATACGCTTGCTCCGCATAGCCGTGGCCATCCAGGTTTCGTTAATTATGTTGGGCTGGTTTGCGATACAGTTTCCCGTTTTGGTTTTTGAGAAAAATGGTAATCATCTCACGTTTTACAATACGCAGGCTCCTTATGCCACTTTATATCAGCTGGTGATTGCTTTGTTTATCGGCCTGATACTGATCATACCATCGTTTTATTTTCTTTTCAGGGTTTTTAAAAAGCCGAAAGAACAAAAAGAGGTGATTTAACCCAAGTTTCAGATTAGTGTTCTTTTCATATATAAACTGCTATACCTTTATACAACTAACAGCACTGATTACACAACCAACAACACAGATCCGCTCCCCATCTGTACTTCATTCGTATTTTATTTTACTCCATACCACTTTTTTGGCTTAGTAGCAGATCCAGGTTTTTCTTCGTAAAGAAACTAAATTAACCAGGCTTGCCGAACTTATTCAGTTCGACCCTGGACATGAGTCCATTTCCTGTAAGGCCACCGGCTTTAATCTATGTTTCGCGTAAAATCTATGTTACTGATTTTACAACATACAACGACTAAACATACAACGACTAATAAACAAGCTTTGGGCCGCATTTTATGCGGCCGGAAGCCGACTTGTGCATTATCATAACCCTCAATCCTTAACGTATGAGTGTAAGGGAAACCACGAACCGATTAACCAGGACCGTTGCAAATCTCAGCAGCCGGTACGCACCTGCGCTTATAACCATCATAGTACTGGCTTGCGGGTTTTATTATTATTTCAGTGTAATCGTTAAAACAAATGAAAGCCATCTCAAAGAGAGAAAGTTCCGCGGCCTTCACCAGGTGGCTGCTAATATCAAAAACAAGCTTGAAACCTACGAACAAAAAAATGCCAGGAATTTTATTGAAAGCATAGAAAAAACAAACACTACAGTCGACACTGCGACTATGGAGAAAGAGTTTGGGTTGAAATTCCATCAATATAAAAGTCTTCCCGACTCACCGATAAAAGAAAAATTTAAATATGATTCTGTTGAAAAACAGTTTGAGTTTTATCCGGGCGCTACCGGGTTTGCATCCGTGGAATTACGTGTGTTTCTGCAACCACTACTTCGCCGTGACATTTTCAACCAGTACATGCTCGCCGACAATGGTTCTATCATTTTAGACGAATTAAACATCTCACATAAATCACTCAAAGAATTTATTTCTACAACCATACAGGATGACACGGTCGCGAAAATAACAATTACCGAATCAGGCAATCTTGTCAAAAAAAATATCGGGGGGAAGGATCATTGGTTGTTCACTATTGCATTCGCTTCCGGCGGCAAAAACAAGTTTACGATTGGCGGCTATATTACAGATGACCAATATGAGGCCGAACGAACATATATACCTCCATACGGCATTCTTTGCCTGGTAATCGGAGTTATTTTAGTGATTGTTTTGATCCCTTTGCTGAAGGTTTTCCTGATGCACCGTTCTGAGCAACTTGTTACAATGACAGCAAGCTCCGCCTTCGCGGCAGTTCACCTGCTCGCCTCTATTCTTGTGCTTTCAATATTAACGCTATATGTCAACTTACATATTGTTCGAAACCAGAATGACGAAAATTTACAAAAGCTTGCAAACAAAATAGACACGACTCTCCGTGAAGAAATACAGGTGGACATGAAAACCCTGTGGCTTGCCACTGCCGACCTTAATATAAATGACACATCCCGAACTGATCCGGCCGAAAAGGATTCACTATCACTTGACACGCTTTTTGATGTTCTCATAAGAAAGGATTATACGATTAAAGTGCCACAGGACGGCAAAAAAGATACGGTTGTTCCCGCGCTGAATTCATCTAAGAGTATTCTCAGACAGCTTACTCATGTGTACTGGACTGACTCTAACGGACAGCAACGAATAAGATGGACCAAAGAAAAGGTGGTTCCTCAAAAAATAAATATCAACGACAGGGATTACTTTAAAGCGGTGGCTGAAAACAAAATGTTTTATGATTCCAGTGGACAGAAATATCATTTTACAGATATCTCTTCATGGATCTCCAACAGTAATTTCGCGGTGATCTCGATGCCGGTTAAGATACAAGTCAAACACAAAGACACCGCCCGGATAATCATGGTCAGTGGCGGTACCAGGCTCAAATCATTATTCTCCCCGATACTACCACTGGGCTATAGTTTTTGCATTGTTGATGCGACCGGTAAAGTTTTTTTTCACAAAGAAGTAATCAGGAATCTTAATGAAAACTTTTTGCAGGAGTGCAGCAACAGGGAACTGATTCAACCTATTTTAACGTTGCGGACGCCTGACTTTTTCGACGCAAGATATGCAGGTTCCAATTACAGATTCTTCTGCAAACCAATAAGCGGGACTTCTTATTCCCTGCTTACATTTCGTGACCTGCAACAGAGTTGGGCAGAGGATCTTGATATTATCAGTGCTACTTCAATACTTGTACTTTTCAACCTGGGTATTATGTTGCTGGCCATTCTGGCCATCAAGGCGCTGTCTTATACAAAAGGAAAAACAAAAACACAAAATCTTGCCTTAACATGGCTGAGACCTTCAGGGAAACTAAGAAGAGAATATGTATCAGTTACCTGCTTTTTTGCCATCTCAATGTTAACCCAGCTTTTATTTATTTACTGGTTAAGTCATGTTGATAATCTGGCCCTTATGGCATCAACATTTACATATACTTACCTGATGTTAGTTGCCACCTTTCACCAGTTCTCCCTGCATAAGGATCCACATAACAAAATTTATCTGCGGCCTAAAAAAATACTTATCGGTCTATTCAGCTTTCTGGGTCTTTGCATCGGGTTGCATTGGATAAGGTATGGCAATGTGGCCTTGTGGTTGGTTGCTGAAACATTTCTTTATTTACTGATCTACTTAATATTGACTTACCGTTGGAACCATATCACACCGATTGCGAGAAAAGTTATGGAACAAACGAAGACAACCTGGCTCAAGCCAGGTTTCAGGCACTCATATACCTGGTTTGTGTGGGCCTTGATTACTTCGACTTCTGTAATCCCTTTATTAATATTTTACATGCTTTGCCACGATGAACAAAAGAAAATGTCGGGCCGGTATGCACAGTGGGACTTCGCAAATCAACTTTCAGATGTTCCAACCAGGGTATTCGACAGCCTGAAAGGCCCATTAATAACGACGTATCGTTACCCTTTTCACTTCCAGCTGATAGCCAACGATGTAAAACGATATACCAATCTACCAGATTCTACAATATCATCCGATGCTTTTGCAAGCTTCTATAGAGCTATCAAACCTTCTTTTTTAAACTATAATCTAAATCTCGAATTGCTGAACGCAGAAGATAGCATCAACACAGAGTACTCATGGAAACAGAACAAGGATTCAAAGGTTTCCAGTTTATACTTTAAGCAAAGTTCGTTAGCGACTGATAGCATAAAATATAGCGGGTGGCAACTTTCGAAACCAACCAGGAATTCGTCGGAAGCACATTTTTTTAGTTTTCTTAAATTGCCCAATATTCTGTTGATTGCCGTTTTGCTGACTGGTTTATATTTTCTCCTGAGGTTGCTAATCAGGAAAATATTTTTTGACGGAGCTATGGAGCCTTCATATGCGATAGGTCTAGATATACTCACCAGCTATACAGCAGGGGTACAGGGAAACCTTTTTATTTATGGGCCACCGGGAATACAAAAACTTAATGCTGTCAAAAAAGAGATACTGAAGCAGGGAACGTTTGTGCATATAGACTTCAGCGATCTCGCAGATAAACCTGCCGAAACACTGATCGCTGAAAAGGAATCAGAGCTAAAAAAGACTGCAAAACATTCGACAATACTTTTGATAACAAATATCAATATTAATTCGGATGACCCTGTTATTACAGGGAAGAAACTTTCTGTCATAGAACATTTTCAAAAGCTTAAAACAAGAATATTCATCGTCTCCTCAAAATATTTTGAATCACTTGGCATGTTTGAGTATAATCAGGGCAAGCCAAATGAATTGAATTATTCTGGCCGTTGGGAAAATCTTATGAAGTCTTTTTATACTGTTTATCACCGCTGGCAAAAGAAACAACCTGATCATCTTTTACACAAGTACGAAGGTAGATTCGGAGACTTTATAATGAAGTCATATCATATTATGGCACGTCCGGCATCACCCGTGAATGCTGATTCGGATAATATCTATCTCCCATTGGCTGATGGCATTCACAACCATATACACGAAGAAATTCAAAAGCTCATAAACAAGATCATTGAAGAATGCAGTCATAGCGCATTTCTCAGCGAATTAACTGAACCAATGATTGCTTTTGCTTCGAAACTTGCATCACCAACCATGCGAAATGTTCAAAGCGGATCATCCTGGCCAGCAAACCGTATAATCAGCCGGCATTTTATATTTGTGTTTGAAAAGGTTTGTGAGCGGATTGAATCCCTTGCACAAAACCATTACCTATCAGTATGGAATGCTGTCACACCAGAAGAACAAAGAACGCTGTATGACATCGCGATAGACGAACTGGTTAACCCCCTGAACCGCAAAACTGCCGCAAGACTTTGCGAAATCGGTCTTGTTAAACCAATTGAAGGTATTGCCTGCTACAATATAATGAATGTAAGTTTTCGCAACTACATACTTAATCATGTCGCCAATAACGAAATAAGCCTTTTCAAAAAAGAAATTGCGGCAAAAGGATTTGGCTCCAGTATTCAATTACCATTGGTGATTGTGGCCATCGCAGCATTTGCTTTCATTGTTTTCACCCAGAAAGAAGCATTCACGAGTTTCATTTCATATATAGGCGCTGCGTTTGCGGGTATAACAGGCTTAGTAAAAATTATATCATCAATACCAGCTTCCAAAGCAGAAGGGAAAGCTTAATTAAGTATTAATTCTTAATATAAAACTTTAACTACCTGATAAAACTTTAAACTACCTGGCTATTCCGTCCTGATACTTTTTACCGGGTTCGCGAGCGCTGCTTTAACTGCCTGGAAACTTACCGTTATAATTGCGATGATTAGTGAAATACCACCAGCCACTAAAAATATCCAGGGACCAATTGTAATACGATAGTCATATTTCTGTAACCAGTTGTGAAGGAAATAAAATGCTATTGGAGATGCGATAATATAACTTAGAATAACAAGCCAAATGAAATCACGCGACAACATCAGCCACAATTGTGAAACAGTTGCTCCCAGTACTTTCCTGATTCCAATCTCTTTTGTTTTGTTGCTTACGATATAGGCCGACAATCCAAACAAACCAAGGCAGGAAATAAAAATTGCTAGGGATGCAAATATGCCGGAGAGTTTGCCAATCAATACTTCCATCTTAAATTTGGAAGTATAACTTTCATCCTGGAATTCATATATATATGGAAAGGCAGGATTATACTTGTTGAATATCGTATTCAAACCAGATAATGTTTTTTGTGCATCTTGCCCCGGCGCTAAACGGTACATCATGTAGCTTGCCGGTTTGGGGGAGCAATAAAACATAGTAGGATCTGCAGCGGCAAATGGGTTTATTACCAATGCATCCTTAACAACACCGGCTATATGGAACTCTGTATCATTCCATTTTATTACCTGGTTGACCGGATTTTTGAGCCTTAATACTTTAACTGCAGCTTCATTTAATATCACGGATGTCGAATCAAGGGCCGAGGTGAAATCACGCCCCTCTTTAAACTTCATTCCAAGTGTTTTGAAATAATCCTCCGTCACTATGATCGTCCCCATCTCGACTGTTTCGTTTCCAACTTTTCCGGGAAAATGGTCAAGATCAGAATGCCACTGAACATCGGTTGCACCGCTGCTGGCCGATGTTACTGAAGTAACAATTCCGTTCTGCAATAGCTCATTTTTAAGGGCAGGAAAGCTTTTCCTGAGATCTTCAGACAAATCAGTCATCATCACATTGTTCAGATCAAAGCCTGTATCCCTGTTTTTTGCATGATGAATCTGTTGATAAATAATAAATGTGGAGATGATCAGTACTATCGAAGCCGTGAATTGAAAAACGAACATCATCTTCCGTGGCAGAGAGCCTTTGTTTCCTATTGTGTTGATTCCTTTTAATACTTTAATCGGCTTGAAAGAAGCAAGCACAAAAGCCGGGCGACTGCCTGCAATGAGGGCTGTAAAGGAAACAAAGATGAGTAGTATGATCCAGAAATAAATATTGTTGAAAGGGATCGATACCCTCGTTTCCGCCAGCTCATTGAATGGTTGCAGAATAATTTGAACGATTATCAGTGATAAACCAAACGCAATAAGGGTTTGAACAAAAGACTCCAACAAAAACTGTAAAACGAGGTCGCTTTTTCTTGAACCCATTACTTTTCTTACGCCCACTTCCCTCGCTCTTTTGCCTGATCTTGCCGTGGTCAAATTAATGAAGTTGATACAAGCTATCAGTAGCACCAAAGCACCAATGATTCCAAACATTCTTACATATTCAAGAAAGCCTTCCGTGTCCTGTCCATTTACAAAATTTGAATACAGGTGCCATCTTTCAATCGGCTGCAGTTTTACAAATGAATTCATCGCATTGATATTCCCCTTTTCAGTATGCTGAATGTTTACGATCTTAGGAGCTACGGTTGCAAGAGAAACACCTGGCTTGAGTTTTACAAAAATTTGATTTGAGTTTGCACCATAACTTCCTGTTCTTCTTTCTTTGATGAAAGGTTTTGTCTGGTCGAGATAAGTAAATGGTACCAGGAAAGTAAAGTTGAAATTTGAATTGGCCGGCAGATCCTTCATAATACCGGTAACCCTAAGGTTATTTTGATTATCAAAACGTACCATCTTGTCCATAGGATCTTCGTCACCGAATAATGCTTTGGCAGTAGACCCGGCAAGAACTATGGAATAGGCATCTTTAAACACTGTGCCGGGGGTTCCCTTAATCAATGGAAATTGAAACATCTTTAGGAAATCAGTTCCTACCTGGCCACCGCGGAGGTATATTTTTTTATCTCCGACCATCAATCCATGCGGACCCATCCAGTCACTTTCGGCAACGTATTCAATGTCCGGTACAGCGTTTTTTTTATTCTTCCGCAAGCCGGAGCGAGGTAGTCCTGAAGGAGAGCGTATCACCGTTATTTGAGAAGTTACGCCGCACCCTATAGAGTCTTTCTGTATCAGGTAAAAATTTATCATAACTAAACTGGTGGTAAACCCACAGCCCTATCAACAGCGCTACTGACATCCCGATGCCAAGGCCGAGTATATTTAATACACTGTATCCAAGTGTGCGGACAAGGTTTCTCCAGGCGATTTTGATGTAGCTACGAAACATAGTGATGGTTTGTAACTAAATAACATACGCTAAGCCAAAAGATGAACCCACTAACTTTCAACAAGTTGTGATATGCCAGTCAGGCTGAACTGTTCAAAAACGGACAATTAATGTGCGGTCTTAAATAAAAAAAGAGTCGCTTATCCTTCGATAAACGACCCTTTTGTGTTGTTATAACTACGGAAACTAATCAGAATTTCATTGTTTACTAATCGGAGCTTCTTTTATTTGCTGATTCGTTGCTTGTTAATTCGTTGCTTGTTGATTCATTGCTTGTTAAAATTCGTTGTTGCTGATTCGTTGTTTGTTAATTCGGTTTTTATTGCTTTGGAATATTATTTCTTAGGATTATCTTTCTTAGGATTATCTTTTTGAGCTTCCTGTTGTTGAATCTTCTCCTGGTCTTCTTTTCCACCTTCTTCTGCCTCATGCTTAATTCCCTGCATCAGGGATGAAATCGGCCCTTTCATATGCTCCTGCGGGTCAGTCGTATGGAGTGTTTCTTCGTCGGGCTTTGTGATTGGTTTCTTATTGTCTTCCATAATATTCGTTTTTATTGGTGACTAGAATACTAACAATCAAATACCGGACCGCCGAAAACCTAATCCGAAACCATTATGAAACACACAATTATACTACTTAGCCGAAGGCGCGAGTAACCGCAGAATTGGGGAATTGACAATTATTTGGGTGACGTATAATACCCTGTACACGCTTAAAGTTTTATCGGGAAACTATATATGCAACTAATTCAGTTCAGGTAAATATTAGTCCCAGGCAAGAGAACACAGCATCTCTGAAGAGAATTATGAATTATGAGATATGAGTTATGAAACGTATAGTTATAAATCACTCCTCATTCAATAACTCAATAACTTCACTCACCACTTACCACTCGATTAAGGTTTTTTTAACACAGCAGCCAGGTTTTGACTATACGCTTCGCTAAGCGGGATCTTAATCTTGTTTATAGTCAGCTGGTGTCTTTCAATCTTATCTATCTTATTTATAGCCACAACAAAAGAGCGATGCACGCGGATAAACCTTTCTGCCGGAAGCATATTGCTTGCCTCAACAAATGTGCTTCTTGATAGAATGTTTTTATCTTTCATAACAAAGGTCACATAATTACCTGCCGCCTCCAGGTAGAGTATGTCATCATACATCACCCTTACCTGTTCATAGCCGGCTTTTAAATACATATGATCATTGCCCGGCGCGTTCGCCCTGAAAGTAAAGAGTTCAAGCGCCTTGTTACAGCTTTTTAAAAATCGTGCGAGCGAGAATGGCTTCAACAAATAGTCTACAGCATCAAGTTCAAAACTCGTAACTGCATGTTCGGAATAAGCGGTGGTAAATATTACCAGCGGTTTCCTGTTAAGGCTCCTGAAAAATTCAATACCTGAAATATCGGGCATCTTTATATCAAGAAAGATCAGGTCGATCTTTTCTTTTTGCAGGTATTCCAGCGCCTGGAAAGCATCTGTAAATACTGCCAACAATTCAATGAAAGGAACCCTGGCTGCATGAGCCTTCACAACCTCAAGCGCGATTGGTTCGTCATCTATCGCAATTGCTTTCATCCGCCTATGTTGGGGGTTATGGAAGTTACAGGTTTATGTTTTGCTTCGGCCGACGCGGTCCGCACAGATTTATAATAAATAATTGTATGCAAATTTAAGACAAGTAACAAATTCATGTTTAAGGCAAACAGTAAGGACAAGTACAAGTTTACTATCACTTTGTTAGTTTAATAGTCAGATGTACAAAAAATTCTTTGGTTGTTTCACGTATAATCAATTCATGTTTTCCGTGGTACATGTGCTGAAGCCTTTGTTTTACATTACTGAGACCAATACCACTTTTATTTTTTTCAGGATCTGCTTCCTGCCTTGGATGTTTGTTATTTGCAACATCAAAATAAAGAGTATTATCACGCACTTCTAAACTTATTTTGATTTGCGAGGGCTCACGAAAACTGATTCCATGTTTAAATGCATTTTCGACAAAAGGAATCAGGAGCATAGGGGCAATTTGTATTGGCCTAACTGTCTCCTCAATATTTGCATCGATCCTGACCTGGGGGATGGCATCTGTTCTCAGCTTCTGCAAACTAATATAATTATTCAGATACTCCGTTTCCCTGGTCAGTGGGATTTTATCCTGGAGATTTTCCTGCAACATAAACCGCATCATATCCCCTAGTTGCTGAATGCCTTCGCTGGTTTTTTCGGCCTTCTCCTGTATAGCTGTTCCATAGATGGTGTTTAGTGCGTTGAATAGAAAATGAGGATTGATCTGGGAACGAAGGAAATCAAGACTTGCGTTGGATTGTCCCAGTTCTTGTTTCAAAGCGTACAACTCTTCATTGCCTTTTAAATGTCTTTTGAACAAAACCCAGGTGAGGGGAATGGTGATGAAGGTTTGTATAAGGAAATTTATTCCGCCAAGAGTAAATCCAAAATCCTCGTTACGAATAAACATCAATAACAAAAAAGTAATTGCGAGAGAAGCTACCGCCAACACCCCGATAGCCTTTGCAATATATAGCAGGAAGGGCCTCTTGCTTCCTAAAGAACCGGGGATCAGCGTATGAAAAGAATACCAGTATAAGAGAATTCCAACCGGAACAGCGATTCCCCAAAGAACCAGCACAGGCCCGTCGCCTTCACCAACTGCCAGAAGGAAAAGGATAATGGCCCAAACTATAAAAGCTATGAGTCCACCCCTGGTAACGACACGGTATCTTGCCTGGATTTTATCAGCGTTTATTAAAAGATAGACGCTGGCGTATTTCAGCATACTATAAAATGCCAGTAAAATCAGCAGTCTGCAAGTGAATAGAAACGAGTCCAGGAAAATCCTGTTATAAGCATCCTGCCTCAGTTGATACTCAGCCAGCAAATAAGCCCTGGAATAAGTACCGGTGACCCCAAATATGATTGTAGCAACAGTTAAAATGAGTGCTATGATAAAAGTATTCTGGTATATATGCTGCCTTCTGAAAATTTGCGGTACAACGACAAAATTGAGATAGATGAAACTACCAAACAAAATAATATAGCGTACAAGCTGCGGAAAAAAATAATTATAGAAATAGTCGAACTCAACATTTGCATCCCTGAAAAGCCATTTATTTGGGGGATTTAGCATACCGGTGTCAAGGCTGACACTGTCGGTGATAAAGAAAAAAATAATAAATACAAATAGCGTTGTAGTTCCCCAGAACTCCACTTTTCTGAAGTTTTCTACTTTGTTTGAAGACTCATTCATGGTTAACATATTCAGCTGCAATACTAGCCCAGGGAACCCGTCCAATTTAATAAAAGTGATGAAACCATGATAATTTGGTTTGAATTCTCCCGTCACATTAAACCGGTAATTCATCACATTGAATTTGGTAATGGCAGTCTGCAGTCTAATGTTGCGAATTGTTTTCAGATCACCATTACATTAATCAAAGCATTTTATTAATGGCTACCGAACTAATCATCAAAACTACGGCACTGAACTATAGCTATGCAAAAGGAATAAATACCTTATCTAATATTAATCTTGAAGTGCCGGGGGGAAGCGTATACGGGTTCCTTGGCCCAAACGGTTCTGGCAAAACAACCACACTCAGTCTTTTACTCGGGTTGCTAAAAATTCAAAAGGGCCAGATTTCAATTTTTGGAGAAGAAATGCATAACGAAAAAACTTCCACCTTTCGTCGGATCGGCTCCCTTATCGAAACTCCTTCTTTGTATGGACATCTTACTGCCAAAGAAAATCTCGGCATATACCGGCAGGTATATGATGCACCAATGTCAAGGATCCAGGAGGTACTTAATATTGCTGGTCTTGAAGACACCGGCCGTAAAACCGTTAAAAAGTTTTCGCTTGGAATGAAACAGCGGCTTTCAATTGCCCTTGCCTTATTGCCAAATCCCGAATTACTGATACTTGATGAACCTTCAAATGGATTAGACCCGCAGGGAATTGTTGAACTGCGTGAACTGATAAAAAAACTGAATTCGAACGGAATGACCATACTTATTTCCAGTCATATTTTAGGAGAGATTGAAAAGATCGTTACGCATGTAGGGATTATTGTTAAAGGGGAGATGCTGTTCCAGGGTGCTTTACAACAGCTACATCAGTTTCAGCAAAAAAAAGGAAAACTCCTCATCAATACTTCTGATAATGAAAAGGCCCGTTCACTACTGACAGAGTTTAATCCCGGTGCCGCAAATGGCACACTGGCCCTCGATTTGACAGACCTGCACCAGGTAGCAAAAATCAATAGAATCTTAATCAATAATGATCTCGACGTATACCTCTTACAACCAATGAAACCGGACCTGGAACAATTATTCATCGACTTAACCTCTATACAATCATGAGCCTTCTTATATCTTTCAAATCAGAATTATTGAAAACAAGACGCACTTCCTCAAGTTATCTGTGTTTAATTGGAGCTGGGTTTTTGCCGCTTATGCATCTGGTGGATTTCTTATTTGATGATGGAGTCACTGCGGTTGTAAAAGATCCCTGGAACCTGTATTTATTTAATGGATTCGAGGCGGTTACAATTTTGATATTGCCATTGTATATAGTACTTCTTTGCACGCTAATCCCACAGATTGAATTCCGAAACAATACCTGGAAACAAGTGCTTACTTCACCACAATTAAAAAGGGAAATATTTATAGCTAAGTTTTTAACTATTCAAACGTTGGTTTTAGGTTTCCTGGTTCTTTATAATTCACTGCTGTTATTGTCTGCACTTGCAGCCGCCCTCTTTACGTCCAGCATCGATTTTTTCGATTTCAGTATTGACTGGGCTGCCCTTTTTACCGTGAATGCAAAAGCCTATGTTGCAACTTTTGCCATTAGCACCATCCAATTCTGGCTCGGGCTGCGCTTTAAAAATTTCATGGCCTCACTGGCCATTGGTTTCGGAATGTTGACTATCGCAGGAATGATCTTATTCGAATTCAATCTGCCCAATGCATGGCTTTTCCCATATACTTTTCCACTTGTGACTGTACTTCCAAAATTCGAAAATTTAAGTACTACAATTCCCTGGATTTCGCTTGGTTATGGAACTTTGTTCCTGTCACTTGCTTTTATAGACTTCAAAAGAAAAACGACTAGGAATTAGACAGTCCTAGGCGCAAACACCCTTCTTCCTATATATCAATGTATGATAATGGTTAACATTTCAGGAGTGAAAACGCCTGTATGTCGAAGAATCTGGGTTTACCAAGCCTGGCCTAAGCATACAAATTTTTATTCAGGAACTCATTCCTGAATTTCTCTTTTGGATCATAAGTCGCGACCAGCCTTTTAAATTCTTCCAGCTTAGGATACTTGCTGCGCAAGACATCGGGGGAGATGGAAAACAATTTGCCCCAGTGTGGACGGGCATCAAAAGGCGCAAGTGCAGATTCTATAACAGGGAGCAACTTGCTAACGGCAGGCCAGTCTTGTTTCCATGTAAAATGGATAGTTGTGCAAGGCTGTTTATAACAAGGACTCATCCATAAATCATCGGCTTCGATCGTTCTTATCTCTGAGATAAAAAGATGCGGTCCGATTTGAGCACCGAGTTTGGAGATTGCAAGGAATGCATCAAGTCCATGTTTTCGCGGAACAAAATATTCAGATTGCAGCTCTACTCCACTGCTGGGTGTAAAGCCCATTTTAAAATGTGGTAATCTTTCAAACCAGGGGCCCGGCACTCCCATTTGTTCAGTACAATTTTCAGCGGAAAGTTTTGCAATAGGATGCGTGTTTTTCGTAGCCGCTTTGGCACCATAAAAATTTTTAACTTTCGAAAAATCAAGCCTGTCCTTTTCATGTGCTTTTATCCAAACCTCATTGACTTTATTCGATTGCCAGTCTGTAAACAGACTAACGCTATATGCCACGGCAAGTATCGCATCAAAATGTTTTTGCAATTCAGCGACCGGTAGATCGAGATATACATATTGCCGCATTTTAAAGGTTGGCTTTATATCAAGCGTAACCTTTGTTATCGCACCAGCTGCGCCCAGCCCCACAACCATCGCATTAAACTTTTCACCATCATCTTTTTTTGTCAGTTGCACAACCTCTCCTTCAGCCGTAATAAATTCTATGGCTGAAACACCAGTGGCAAGGTTACCGTTCTTAACCCCCGAACCATGTGTAGCCGTCGAGCATGATCCCGCAACCGAAATATGTGGCAATGAGGCCAGGTTATGCAATGAGAACCCTTTACTTTCAAGAAACGGACAAAGGTCACCATATCTCATCCCGCCTTCCACAGTAACAGTGTTTGCGCCCGGGTCAAGTTTAACCACTTTGTTCATATCTCTGAGTGAAACAAAATAATCAACACTATCAGCGATTCGATTAAAACAATGGCGGGTGCCGAGGACCTTTAATTTTGGATGACTAACTATGAGTTTTTTGAGCTCATCTACTGTTTTCGGGTACGAGATCCTGTTAGTGCTGTATTTCAGGTTACCGGCCCAGTTTTTTAATTCATCCTGAGGCATCCAATTTTCAATCGGGGCGATCAGGGGAGAAGCCATAGCTGCAGTAGTTAATTTTAGAAATGTGCGTTTTTCCATGTCAGCATTCTTGAATTTGCTCCTCTGAATATAGGAAGAATAGATGGTTTAACGCATGGCGATCCCGCCGCCGGAAAATCACTTACTTGTTTCGTAAATCAGGATAACGACTCCTGACTTCCAGGATGTGGTCCGGATCAGCTTGAGACATTTCGTTTCGGCAATGTTCGCAAACAATGGTTTGCCCGAGCCCAGGATAACAGGGTGCACAGCCAGCCGGTAAACATCCACCAGGTTCAGATTAATAAAGGTGGTTATGAGTTTCGCCCCGCCATAAAGCCAGATATCTTTACCGGGTTGCTGCTTGATTGTTTCGACCTGTTGATGAAGCGCTAAATCGCTGTCAGAGTTAAGATAAATTGCGTTCTCATGGCTTTTATGATTTGTTGCCGAGAAAACATATTTCGTTTTACTATGTACAGATGCAAAGATTGATTTTATTGCAGCACCTGCATTTTCATCCGGTTCATAGTTGCCCCAGAGGTCATAGCTTATCCTCCCATAAAAAATGGTGTCTATGCCTGAGAGGAACTCGCCGAATTCAGATTTTTCGAAATCAGGATCTTCATCTACGACACACCAATCGATTTCACCTTTAGGTCCTTCGATAAAGCCATCTAGCGTCACAGCAAGATCCAGGATTATTTTTTTCATTATTATTATTATTATTTTTTTTTGTTCTGCTTACCAATTGTTATTGTAGGCATTGTTTTGTCGACATTGTTTGATGTTGTGCCTCATTGAAGTTACGCCTCCTTGATGTTGCTCCTCATTGAAGTTGCTCCTCATTGATGTTGCTCCTCATTGAAGTTGCTCTTCATTGAAGTTACAGCTCATTGATGTTACAGCTCATTGATGTTACAACAGCGTGTTGATTTTACAATCGCATTTATCTGTATTCAAATGCACTCATCTAATATTCAAACGCATTCATCTAAAATATGTATGTCGCTACCAGGGAAACCTTTCTTATCGTACCAAATTGCCGGTACAAGGGGATCATTTAGCAGAAAATCCTGTGCCAGTTTTTTATCTCTTCAAAAAATTATGAACCCGTTATTAATATATTTGATGAGTGGTACCACGTTGTCTTCTATATATCTATCATGCAATGTAGAAAAGCATGTTTCGATGCCGGGTCACTGATCGCCTGGCAGCATTTATCCTTTAAAGCATTATAAGCGCTATATGAAAAAAAGAAATTTGTTTTTGTTTGTTGGCATCTTCCTGCAAATACTAATATATGGCCAGCAGCCGACAGTTACTATGAAGTCGGAACTGGACAGATTACTAAACATCAATCATCTTCCTTCCTACATAGAGGGATCGGTAGTGAAACAAGTCTCATCATATGACCGCAAAGGTGGAAACAATGATGGTTTTGAAGGAACCTTTTCATATATCCGAAGAAATGTTGATAGCTCCCTGGTAATCTTTGAGTCTGAAGGCAAGGGTGTTATTGAAAGGATATGGACACCCACACCCACTGATGATACGCTGGATTTTTATTTTAATGGCGCTTCAAGTCCTTCCTGGTCGATAAAATTTAATGATCTGTTTTCAGGAAAGATTTACCCTTTTGTGAATCCGGTCGTTGGTAAAAAAGTGGGTGGATGGTATAGCTATTTGCCTATCCCATTTTCGAATGGATGCAGGGTGGTTTTTCGCGGTAAAAAAATGCTTTTTTTCCAATTGCAGTGTCGATTATACGAAAAAGGCGGGCCGGCAGGCAACTTCAGCCCGGCTTTGGATGATGATGCCAGGGCAACACTGGAAAAAACTGTGAGCCTTTGGTCGAAGGATAAGCTCGAACCCCTTGATCTGAACGAGTCGGAAATGCATTTATATTCCAATAAGTTTACGATGAAGCCCGGAGATATAACAACGATGCACAACATCAGGAATCCAGGCCGTATTACATCCATTGCACTTGGCAATGCAGTCTTGTATGAAGGATTAAGTAACAACTTTGACATCCGGATCACCTGGGATGATGAAAAATCACCCGCAGTTTATGCACCGGTTGCCGATTTTTTCGGGTATGCTTTTGGCGCTGCATCAATGAAAAGTTTGTTTGCAGGAGTTTATAACAATACGGCTTATTGTAATATTCCAATGCCATTTGATCGGAATGCAAAGATTGAACTTATTTATCGCAAGGATAGCACAGCTCAGCCAAACCTTGAAATTGAGTGCACCATCAATGTATCCAGCCACAAAAGAGAAGCTGCCAGAGAAGGCAAATTTTATGCATACTGGAAGAAGGAATCACCTCAGTTGGGAAAGCCTTATGTATTTTTAGAAGGTAGTGGCAAGGGACATTATATCGGTACAATACTACTCAGCCAGGGCAAGGATTACGAACATTTTACCGAATTTTTTGAAGGTGATGATTCAACAGTGTTGGACAACAAACATCTTTTGCATGGAACAGGTTCTGAAGATTATTTTAATGGTGGTTGGTATGCCCAACCCGGTGGCTGGGTTGAAAGAAAAGGCGCTCCTTTACATGGATGCCTGGACTATTCATTACCATTCAGCAGAACCGGTGGCTATCGTTTTTATATGCTGGATAAACTTCCGTTTAGTCAGCAGATCTATCACAGCATGGAGCATGGACCCGTTAACAATAACCGCAAGGTGGAATACACATCGGTAGCCATGTATTATGCAGACAAACCGCTCATTAACGGCGAAGCACCAAATAACGCAACTGCAAAGATATTTATACCTGATACCTTAAGTTTTTACTCCCGCCTCATGAATCATCTGAGCTATAGTGGCAATGCCAGGCTCATCAAAGGAAATGCAGAGTTGGATAAAAATCTGGATGGCACCATTCTCATTGATGTAAAAGAACTCAGCAAAGGAAGCTATAAAATATTCGTCCATGGAAAGGGTACTGAACAACTCAGTGCAGGCATCAATGATGCCTCGGTTACCGCTCTGGAATCAGGAACCCAGGCTGAAAAGGAGATAAGTACGCAAAAAAGTAAAGACTTGCAGCAACAAAATAAAACGCAGAAAAATAAAACGCAGAAGCCAAATAAAATGCAGAAGCAAGTTGCAATTCAGAAACAAGTCGAAATGCAGAAACAGGACGAAATGCAGGACAAATATATCGGAACCTTTGAGTTAAAAGACAACAGTATCCCGGTTCAACTGAACCTAAAAACCGGTGGTGACAAGTTGGTGCTCAACAGAATTTTCCTCGTAAAACGTCCTAAAAGTGATGAGTGATGAGTGATGAGTCAGTGGTGAGTTATAAGTGAACGTTCTAAAATGCAAATAGTCTCCACACCAAAAGCACCACTCATAACTCACCACGTATCACTCACTCATCACTCATAACTCATCACTCATCACTAAAAAAGGCTGTCTTCATCAAAAAGACAGCCTTCCTACTTGTTTCAATCGGGAAATTCTATCACAAAATTATTGCAGGTCGAATTGTTTGCGAACCATAAGTTCCCCTTCGTATGAAATCACTTCTTTAAGTTTCCTGCGGCTTTCGATGTTTACGAAATAAACGGTGTCTGCATTCGAAGAAAGTTCGGTTACTCCGGTGATGTCATAGCCATCATAGGTTTCCTCTATCTGGCTTCTTACGTCTTTGTTCAGGTGTTTAACCGAATATGTTTTCATTGTCTGAACCATGCTACCGTTTTTGCGATAAGTAATACGGTGTTGAATACCGTCTTTCACAAAGTAAGCGAGGTAGAACTGTTCATCGGTTGACCACTGAACCGGTGCGTCCATTTTGAAGTTCCTGTGAAATGACTTCAATACTTTTGAATTGACACTTGACTCTTCTGTCACAGTAGCCTTACGCACTAGATTATTGCTACTTAGATTCAGCATGTTATTGACGGAAGCTGAGGATTGTCCCTGTGCTGAGCTGAAAACTGCGATTGATGTTGCGAGCATAAATGCTGCGATTGAAATTGACTTTTTCATTGCCTTTGTTTTACTGAGTTATTGTTTGCTTTTTGTATAATGCAAAGAAACTTTAGATCAAACAACAATAAAATCACCACTCTAGTCAAATTACATCCCCAAAAACGGGAACCTCAAGAGAGATATGAATTATGAGTTATGAATTATGAAAGGAAAATATGAATGACAAGAGCTTTTATTTCATAACTACTTTCATAATTCATAACTCATAATTCATATCTCTCTTAAATGGTATTCCAGAATGGAGGTGGTTCTATGCCAAGTGAGCGCAGAAAAACATAGCCCTGGGCGCGATGATGAATTTCGTTATCTACAAAATAAAATAATGTTGAATAGTTTTCACCTTCATACATCCCAAAAGCTTTGTCCACTTCATTAAATCGCTCATTTGATATTTGAGGCCAGAGATCATTTATGTGTTCTGTGAGATCGTCCCACATAGTCAGCAAATCATTTTTATTCATGGCTTTTTCTGGAACTCCATGATGTGCTTCTCCTTCCAGGCTTTGCCATGTACCTGAAACAATACCGTTCATGCCATGATGGGCAAGACCAATCAGTTCGGCGACCATTTCAGAGAATGGCCGCATGCCGCCTATCGAATAATTGAGCAAAGCATCTTCAGGAAAAGCCATGATAACTTTACGGGTGAGCCGACGTTGACCTTGCCAGTGATCGAGAAGAACTGCCGGTGTAAAAACTGCTGTGGCTGTTGTTTGATGATCCATAACATTTTGCATACAATGAATTTTTAATGATGCATTGAAGGTAGAATCACCTGCTGACAACCCTATGTCAGTAACATTTCAGTATTTGAAAATTATTGTTTCCCCCGAATTTGGTGACGCAGTTTGCTCTTTAGGGGATTGAAAAAAATCGCAGGAAAAGACAGCTTTGCAAAAAAATATTTTATGCAGTTCCGTTTTTTATTAAATCTGATTATTTTTTCCCTGCTGGCGGATAATATCACAAATGCCCAGGAGTTCAGATCCTTCGAAATCAGTGGATATCCTGAATTCAATGAAATCATCCCAGATCGTTCACCCTTTTCTTCGCCTGCTCCTATCGTTGGCAAAATAAAACTACACACAGGTGTTACCCTCGAGTATTCAGAATCCGGTAATCCAAATGGCAAACCGGTAATTTTTCTGCATGGCTTTACCGACTCCAGGCATTCATTTAATTACCTGGTTCCTAAACTTACCGGTGATATCAGGTCAATCGTTATAACCCAAAGGGGACACGGCCAATCGGATAAACCGGTCTCCGGTTATCGTCCGGAAAACTTTGCTGCCGATCTGGATGCTTTCATGACTGCGCGGAACCTTGACAAGGCAATCATCGTTGGGCATTCGCTTGGATCTACGATCGCTCAATCCTTTGCAATACAATATCCTTCGAAAGTGAGGGGTCTTGTATTGCTGGGCACGATCCCTTATTTTAAAACGAATCCTGCATTGCTGGAATTCGGTTCACAGGTTGCGTTGTTAAAAGATCCGGTTGATCACGCATTCGCCAGCGATTTTCAGAAAAGTACGCTGCATCTTCCTATACCTGAAACTTATCTTGATTCTGTTATAAACGAAACTCTAAAAGTTCCTTCATTGGTGTGGAAGGCCGTGTTGAATGGATTAACTGAAGTTGATTATTCAACAAGTTTAAAAAACATAAATGCACCCGTTCTTATCATTTACGGTGACAAGGATAATTTTTCTTCTATCAGGGACCAGGAAAAACTCAGGTCGTCAATTCGCGGCTCCCATCTCCTGGTGTACAAAGGCGTGGGCCATGCGATCCATTGGGAAGATCCCAGCCAGACTGCGATTGATGTCTCAGCATTCGTAAATGATATAGACAAAACATAATCTTCGGAATTAAGCTGTAACACCAACAATATGCAAGAATAAACATGAACATTTATCCGGGGCGCGAATAAATAAACATCAACCTAACCTGAATTTCACCGGAATTGCATGAACTATTATCTTTATGACAATTGTAATATTGATTGCAATCTTGTCATCCAATCTTAGATAAGCCATCGAGCACCCGGGGAATCTTCATTCAAAAAAAACACTGACATGAAAATCCTTATTCTCATTTTCCTGGTAGGTCCTGCCATCCTGATTTTAGCCTCCTCGCAGCGGGAACAACTGCCGGAAAAACGGCTTGACAACCAGCCCGGGGCGGCCAAAGCGTTCCGCGACCAGACTTATTGTGCACCATCTTTTGATCCCTCAAAACTGGATGCTGCGGAGGCGCCTATATTTAAGGGCCTGGGAAATCTTCATTATCCGATTACAACCAACTCGGCAAAAGCACAGCAGTATTTCGACCAGGGGCTTACACTTGTGTATGCCTTTAACCATGGCGAAGCCGGCCGGTCATTTAAAGCTGCCATTAAACTCGACTCAACTGCGGCAATGCCTTATTGGGGACTGGCTATGGTGCTGGGTCCAAATTATAATGCAGCATTAAATCCAACCAGTCTTGATGAAATCAATGACGCAATTAACAAGGCGGTAAAATATTCTGCAAAAGCGTCCCCTTCGGCAAAAGGGTTGATATCCGCTTTACGCAAACGTTTTCCAGAGAAAGAAGTAAAAGACATGACTTCATATAACGAAGCATATTCCGCGGCTATGAAAAAAGTGCATGAGGAATTCCCCGGTGACGTGAATATAGCAGCCTTATATGTTGATGCCATGATGAATGAACATCCATGGGATCTTTGGTTCCGTGATGGTACTGCAAAAACATGGACCCCTGCTATCATAGAAACCCTGGAAAAATTATTAGCCATCGCACCTGATCATGTGGGTGCCAATCATATGTACATCCATCTTATGGAGGCATCACCAAAAGTAGCCCAGGCAATACCAGCAGCCAACAGGTTACGCGATATGTTACCAGCTGCGGGACATATCCTGCATATGCCTTCCCATATCGATATCCGTATAGGCGATTATCACAAAGGAGTTGTTGTGAATGAAAAAGCAAGTAGTGCAGACAGCAGTTACATTGCTCAATGCAAGGTACAGGGAGTCTATCCTATGATGTATTACCCGCATAATATTCATTTCCTGGCTGCCTGTGCTTTTCTTGAAGGCAATAGCAAAAAAGCAATAGATGCTGCCTGGAGCGTTGCAAGGCATGCCGACAAAACTTATATATATGAAAATGCAGCGATACAACACTATTCCATCATCCCTTATTATGTATTGACCCAGTTGGGTAAATGGGATGATATCTTAAAACTGCAACAACCCGATACCGCCCTTATATATCCTTTAGCAATCTGGCATTATGCGCGAGGCATGGCATTCAGTGGAAAAAATGATGCTGCAAATGCAGGTAAGGAATTACAGGCGATCCTTGAAATTAGCAAGGATCCGAGATTGGCCTCTCTTTCTATCTGGGGTGTAAACAATGCTGCTCAACTCACCCAAATCGCGACCAATGTATTAAGTGGTGAGATTAATGCTAAAAAAGGATTGTTTGACGAAGCTATCACTGTTTTGCAACTGGCAAGAGATATTGAAGATTCTTTGCTGTACCAGGAACCACCGGATTGGTTTTTTTCTACCCGTCACACATTGGGTCATGTTTTATTACAGGCTAAAAAATTTGAAGAAGCGGAGAAAGTTTATCTGCAGGACATGATTACTTATCCCGAAAACGGGTGGGCTTTGATGGGACTTTATAAAAGCCTGGTGGGACAAGGAAAAATACGAGAAGCAAAGTTGGTAAAAATACGATTTGATAAGGCCTGGAAGTGGTCGGATATGCTTATTAGTTCTTCGCGGGTTTGATCCGGATCAAGTTGCTGATTAGATTTTATGTTTTCCAATATTTGGAATGTATTTGCGTTACTTAGTTCCATACTGGATGTATGGTTGATTTTGACTGGTTTTTTATTTCGATCCAATAACTAAGATAACGTCATCCGATGCCCACACTGAATCAATTCCTGTCAGGGAAATTCACAATGTTGTGGATACTTATATGTATTCTTTCGATCCAATCCTTTGCACAACCAGGCTTGCCTGCTTACTCACCGGATTGTTATCCGAGCTACTATAAAAAGTTCAAGTCTGAACAGGAGCATGAGTACCCGACAAATTTTGCGCTTATGGGCAACAATCTCCAGTTGCTCGCAACCAACCGTTACAGTACCCTGCCTGATGGAAGTACCGAAGGCTTCAGTGGACTGAAATTGCTTGACGCCATGGGCAACCTGCTTGGTTCCGCAGATTTTTTTCATGGCGTCACAAATGCTGATTTTAGCATGTTCAAGCTTGACGAGAATCATGTGATGCTTGTTTATACCGGAGATGAAGCCGGACAAAAGGCAATGAGCTTCACTTTAGTAAATGCAAATCTGCAGAAGCTTTGGACCAGGCGTATATACACATTGGATGATTTCTATTCTGCCGGTGATGGCGTTGCTGACATACATAAGGATGAAGACGGGAACATAGTTATTCTCGGCACAACCGGTGATGGAGGTCCTAATCCCGGAAGCATTTCTCTTTATAAAATGGACATGTCTGGCAACGAACTCTGGACCAGCGTGCATCAATTGAATACTTCAGGTGCGATGAGTGGTAGCATAACCTCCTCGCCCTCAGGTTATATAGTGGTAACGGAAGGTTATAAAGGGAATTCATTCCTGGTTAATAAAAATACCGGTGATATTCTACAATCATATTCTTTCCCTGAAAACTGGAGCGGTTCAGTATTTCAACGTTTCCTGAAATACGATAATGGCTTTGCTTTTTATGCGGGCACTGACAAGGATAATCAGTTGATGATTGGCAGGTTCGACAGCGAGGCAAAGCCACTGGGATTTAAATATCTGCCTGGTGTAATCTCTATTCCATATGCTGATGCAAAGGACGGATTTCTCTACCTGAATTTTTCTTTTGCTGACTTCTCCATAAATTCTCATGTGGTAATGAAGCTCGACTCCGAATTGGATCCGGTATTTATGAATGAGTACCTGCAGGATCATGAAACCCAGATACGAGGTATTGGTGTTGGTGACAACGGCAAAATCTATAGTGGCGGAGGTTGGGGTGCTATGGGTGGGCCCACCTCCAGCACTTACCTGATGAAATTCGGAGCCAACGGCGAAGTTGGGCTTTGCGGCTATCAACCTTATCTTGCAACTTTCCAGGGATTTAACCCAACTCCGGGCACAGTTGATTTTCAGAAAATTTCCCGTACCTACATCCAGGCGACCATAGACGAAAACTTAATTCAGTCAAATACAACTTTTGATATTGATGAAGTGATTTGTGGTGAGTTCGATCCTTGTACCGAAGTGAGGATCCTTGATCCTGGACCAATCTGTACTTTGAATGCTGATAAAACTATCCAGTTTGTTACTAATGCAGACTGCGATAAAAATCCCGAATGGGCCTATGACTCTACTCATGTTAAATTTGTTAGTTCATCGGGTGGTGAAGCAGTATTCCAGTTTATCAAATCAGGTCCAACCTGGGTATTTGCAACAATAAAAACAGACTGTACTGTTTTTATTGACAGTTTAAGACTGCAGGTGGACGAACAACCATCGTCGCTGTTCCTGGGTAATGACACTTTGATTTGCCCCGGTGATTCGGTTCTATTAAATGCAGGCAATAACTATGTTCAATACATCTGGCAGGATGGTTCATACGAAATAACCTACCAGGCAAAAACCGCAGGAGTTTATGTAGTGTATGTATCAAATACCTGTGGTGAGCTTTCTTCTGATGAAATAACTATCACGACTGCAGTATTGCCTAAGCTTTTCAATATTGCCTCTATGGCACCATGTGTAAACGACACCTTTAGCATAACGGCAGAACCTTCTTACCTGGGTTATACCTGGGGTGCGGGTGAAAATCTTACCGGAAATGGAAATAAAGCGATTGCAAAATTTTCATCAAATGCTTCAATCGTATTGTCTGCAGTCTCAGACTATGGCTGTACTGCAAAAGATACGATGGCAATCAATTTGCTTTTTCCAAGGCCAGTAAAACTTGGATCAGATACAACGCTTTGTTTTACGGATTCAATTACCTTCCTGACAGATGGTGGCTATAGTTCATATAAATGGTCAACCGGTTCAACCAATAGTATATTAAAAGTGAATAGCCCAGGCCAGTATGATGTAACTGCACAGGATATGAATGGATGTTTTGCGCGCGATACGGTTGTTGTGAAGAAGTTTAGCCAGATAACATTATCATTGGGTGAAGACAGGGATTTATGTACCAACCAGCCTCTGAAGCTGGATGCCGGTGACTTTAGTGCTTTTCAATGGCAGGATGGCAGCAGCAGCCGCAGCATTAACATACAGGTTGCCGGAATGTATTGGGTGAATATCAGGGATCAGAACAATTGTATTGCATCTGATACGATGAGAGTCAGGAAAGTATTTGAAACACCTGTTTCTTTCCTGAAACCTGTTGATACCATTTGCAGGTTTAGAAATCTTGAATTATTCCCAACGGGAACTTACAAATCCTATCAGTGGAACACCGGTGCAACTACACCAGGAATATCAATTTCAAATGGTGGCACATATAGTCTGAAAGTAACTTCGAAAGATGGTTGTGCCGCAACCGAAACAGTTACAGTTACTGAAAAAGATTGTCTCAATGGTGTTTTTATAGCAAATGCCTTCACTCCGAACCATGATGGCAAGAATGATGTGTTCAAAGCAATGGTTTATGGCCCTGTTGTAAAATACTCCATCATCATCTTCAATCGTTATGGCCAGGTTGTATTCTCAACAAATGATCATTTGAAGGGATGGGATGGATTTTTCAAAGGTATGCCAGCAGAGAATGGTAATTATGTATGGAAATGCGTTTACCAGATGCAGGGCGGGCAGGTGACAGACGTTAAAGGACAGGTGTTGTTACTACGTTGATTTTGGAAAACGTCGTTTTTAGTGGTGAGTTGTGAGTGGTGAGTGAGTTGAAGAATGAATGAGTTGATGTATGAGCGAATTGATGAATCGTTTTACAAACATAGTTCATTGCACTCATAGTTTTCTTTTGTTACTCGGAACCACCATTTTTTCACCCTCTTCTTTTTTCATTCTCTTCTTTTTTTACTCATAATCTTTTGATGGATCGTTACTCAAAAAGTTGTTTTTTATTCATAATCTTTTATTGTATCGTTGCGCTGTTGGGTGATTTTGAGGTCTCTTGTGTTTTTTTGTACGGCTATTGCGGCGAACATGCTTAGTATAAAAGACATGGCATAAAATCCTTTTTCGCTTTTGATGAGCTCCGCATTCCAAAGCCCGACAGTAAGCAGGACTATAGACAGTAACGTAGAGAACCAGGCCAGTCCATAATAGATATTTGTAACGGGAATGTTTTCCATCTGATCCCGAACTGCTTTTTGAACCGAGATCGCGGAAAAAAGTCCGAACATAAGAACGGTGAAATAATATCCTTTTTCATTGAGTTGCATTTCTGCGTTCCATAAACCGATAATAAATGCGGTAATACCGATTAAGAGGGCTGCCCATGAGGCACCGATAAATGCGGATGAGGGTTGTCCGGGTTGTTTTTGCTCCATTTTTAATTTTTATGAACCAAAGCTAATAGCCGGCCAGGACTCAATTTTTGACTAATATCAAAAATGAGTAATCGTTTTGTTAATATAGGTTTGCCCAATGCGGTTGTAAAATGTAAAACTGGTGGCGGCCCGGGATAGTTTGTTTTAGTGTTTTTCAAAATGACCGCGATTTCAGCCAAAAGGTGGAGCGTTTGACTGAAATAGCGGTCATTTTGAAATTCCTTGAATTTGGAGTTAAGCTGGAGCCCAGGTCAAATCATTTCCGCAAGATGGCATGTCATTTTTACGCAAGTTTGAATATCTTTTTTCTGCAAGTTTGAATATCTTTTCTGCAACATGGAATTTCCTTTTTCCGCAACATGGAACATCCTTTATAGACAACATAGAATATCCTTAGATAGGTAATATCCTTTTTAGATTTTGCTTCGAATGCGGCTAAGTGTTTCCTGGCTGATGCCCAGGTATGAGGCTATTGCACCCAACGGAACTCGTTCAATCATATGGGGAGCCCTGATGAGGAGGTCATAATATCTCTCGGATGCGGTTTTAAAATGAGCATTTACATACCGTTCTTCAAGACGGATATAATATGTTTCATAAATAATTCTCACAAGGCGTTCGATTTCATGATGAGTACTGAATAGTGCTGTTAATTTTTCACGCGTGATAGACCACAATATGCAACCTTCGATCAACTGGATATTTTCGACTGCCGGACGATGGGTGATGAAGCTGTGGAATGATGTTACGAAGTCGCTTTCAAAAGCAAACCAGTGCGTTACTTCCTTCCCATCCACGTTATAATACCCACGCAGTGCTCCCTGTTGCAGGAAATACATCTGACGACAGACTGTCCCTTCAGTAATTAATCTTTCATTTTTCGGAAGAATTACTTTTTCAAAACTACCGGTCAGGGCATCAACTGCTGATTGACTGAGCGGGTAAAAAGTATTTATATGATTAACCAGGCGTTCGATAAGACGGAAGTTACAAATCAGGTTGGGTCTCACAAACTATATATCTGCAATTGAAATATAAATTCTTGTAATATTATCATTAATTCTATTTTGAAGCAAGGCCAAATCCGACCATCTATTGCCGAACACCCAGGTCAGCGTTAGTTGGGCAGCTGTCAAATCTCCGCGGTGCATTATTAAGGTTGTTCGCATGCCAGCTATAAACGCCACCTGTTCTTTTACAGCTATAGTAGTACATCCAGCGTCACTTTATTTAGCGGTGGGAACAAGACATATATCTGCATATGCGACGAAAAGGCATATTGCCTCGACGAACCGGCACTTCTTATTTTAAACATTACTTGTCATAATCCTTCTTATATATATCAATTCACTTTATAAAAAATGAAGGTTATGAAAAAGATTTTTACACTTTTACTTGCAGCAGGTTCTGTAACTTTTGTATCTGCCCAATCAATGGCGAAAAACGATAAAACGAACAAAAATGATAAGGGTTTTAATGACGATGGTTTTAATAAAGAAATGAAAAAATCTTATCCTGAGCCTAATCGTAACAATCAAAATGACTGGTCTTACCCAGGAACCAATAAATCATATGGTAACGACGGCTGGTCAAATGGAAAAGGAAACAATAATGACAACTATGGTCACCAGGATCAGCGAGATAACTGGGATAACATGGACAACTGGGATAATATGGATACCAGAGACATCAGAGACATCAGGGACATCAGGGATAACCGTGGCTACGATGAACACAGAAGGCAGGAAGAATCAGATCGCATAAACCGCGAGTATGACAGACGCATCAACGACTATAGAAATGATCGTTCAATCAATTCATACGAAAGAAACAGAAGAATTAACCAGGCCGAAAGAGAACGCATGCAAACGATAAAATCCTTTACAGGAGCAGCAACCGTCGGCGCTTTGGCTGGTTTTATCCTCGGAGTATTGGTTTCCAAATAATACTGTTCGGCTAAAACAGTTGATTTAAAAATATACAAGTAAACAGTTCAGGTAAGACGATTCTTTTAAAATAATTCGCTTAAAACGATTCATTTAAAACAATTCACTTAAAACAATTCATTTAAAACAATTCAATACTGATTACAAATAGAAAAGGACCAGTTAAGGCCCTTTTCTTATTTATAGAAATAGCTGAAAGATGAGTTAGGAGTGATGAGTGAAGTTATGAATGAATGAAAATTCAGAACTCTAAAGCTCACCACTTATCACTCACCACTTACAACTCACCACTCACCACTTATGATCCTATTCCCTGCATCGCGCCCTGCGCACCTTCTTCACTCTTCATATTTTTCCGTTTGAAAAGATTCATATCGATCTGGCCGAAGCGGAAAGCAAAGTTTAAACGAAACATCGGTACATCATTAAGGCGGTAGCTATTCTGGATAAAAAATGCACTCTCAGAATATTGATCAAATTTTCTTGTGCCGAAAATATCACTCACACTGAAGGTAACCGAAGCTGCATTGTTCTTCAGGAAGCTTTTCTGTAAAGCCGCGTCTACGCCATAGTTTGCGCGAACATAACCCTGGGATGAGCTTTGTGCACCACCGCCACCGGGACCACCGCCACCAGGACCACCACCAGTGTTCTGATTAACCGGAAGATTTGTTTTTGATTGGTAAGTTGCAGACAACTGCAGTTTAAAATTAGCCGGCATCTTGAAGCTGTTATTCACCTTTGCGAACCAACTCCAGATTGCGTCCTGGGAAGTACCTGTAATATTATCGGTATTGATTTTTGAATTATATACATTCAGGTTACTTGTAAGATCCCACCACTTGGCCAATGTATTTTGTGAAGTAAATTCCATACCGGTAGTGCGGCCTGAATTTGCATTGATATAAGTAGTGATCGGACGTTTTACACCGGTAGAGAGTGAAATGGTATCGATATACCTTGTTATAAGATCTGTTGTGCGTTTGTAATAGGCTGAGACGAGAATAGTATTGTTGCCCGCAAAGGTTTTTGAATAAGAAGCTTCTATAGAATTTGTGAATTCTGGTTTCAGAGATGCATTTCCTCTTCTCCAATTTAACTGGTCTGTTGAATCAATAAAAGGGATAAGCTGCATAAAGAAGGGTCTGTTGACTCTTCGTGTTACACTTAACTGCAACTCCTGCTGATTTTGTAATTTCTGGCTAAGAAAAACCGATGGAAAAAGGCTGATAGGGTATTTGTTTGTGAATTCCTCTTTGGTATCCGTTAACTGACCAACATAATCAGAACTTTCAGCGCGTAACCCAACCTTATATCCAAAATTCTTAATCGAGTTAGCAAACGAAAGATACCCCGCATACACATTATCCTTGTTTTTATAATTGCTTGTAGCTGAAGGAATCAAAACATATTGACCTGTGCCTGCATTATAAAAATAATTTGCCTGGTTATTGGTCAATTTATTCAACTGAACCCTTGCGCCTGCTTCGAGTTTTGCTGACGCACCGAAAACTGTTACATAATCAGTCTGCATAGTCAGAAAACCATTTGTACCGCTGCCTATAATTTGTTGCTGAATGTTTCCTGTTTTTGTACCACCATAATCAGAATATATTTCGGTATTATATAAAGCGCTGCTATTGTTTTTGCCGGCGAAATAGTTGACGTCTGCGGTTAGTTCTTCGCCTTTTTTAGGAAAGAGGTATTTAAATCCACCCTGCAGGCCGGTTGCATTAAACTCGCGGCTATTGCTGGTATTCCTTTCACTGAAACTTACATAGTCGCCGCCTTCATAAGCGCTGTCCGTTCTCAGGAAACCTGTAGGATCGAAACTACCATGTACTTTAACGGCTCCCAGCGAGATGGTTGTACGATTTGTTGCGAAATAATCCACTCCCACTTTTCCAAATACAAAGGCACCTTTCATCCTGTCATTGCTTGTTTGATTTACCAACAGGTTTGGTGTGGTAAGCAGATTCCTGATATCTGTAGATCCTGTGTTCCGGTTTCTCATCTGGTTCACAAATGAGCTTACACTGAAATTGAATTTATCCTGCCTTACACTCAGACTTGCGCCTCCATTCAGACCACCACGTTTGTCGACGCCTGCGTTAATATTACCATTATACCCTTTTTTCTTATTCTTCTTAAGAACGATATTTAATATACCTGCACCTCCGCCAGAAGCGTCAAATTTGGCAGAAGGATTTGTTATCACCTCTACACTTTCGATAGCATCCGCCGGAATCTGATCGAGCGTTAAAGTTGTTGGCCGGCCATCTACATAAAGCTGTGGAGATGCATTCCTCAAAGTAACATTGCCATCGATGTCAACATTTACAGAAGGAACGTTTTTCATTACGTCGACCGCGGTACCACCTGCACTCACAATATTCTGATCAACATTAAATACTTTCTTATCGATATCAAGACGAAGCCTGCTGCTGGAAGCGGTGACCACTACATCCTGCAGTTGCTGCACGTCTGTTTTTAATGTTAGCCTGCCAAGATCTTTTTCAAATCCACCGCTCATTGGTCCAGCTGCGCGACCAGGGGCGGTACTTGCTCCGGAAGTTACAGCCCCGGGTCTTCCACCGCCCGGCCTTTGGCTCATGAAAGAAATAGTATCACTGACCGGTACATAGCCGGTAGCAGATATGTTCAGCACCAGCAGCCCGGTTACAGGAAGTTCTTCCAGGTTAAAATCGCCATTTCCCTGGCTGGTGATTCCTTTAAGCAAAACCTGTTTCATTTGTTTAGTGCTTGTATCCATCTTCCTGTGCAGAAGCATAACGGAAGCATCACGAACAGCTTTACCATTGCTGTCGACCAGCTTTCCATAAATACGACCGATGTTGGCGATCGCTTGCACGGGTCTGCCTGCGCCTTGCATATTCGCAGGGGGCTGTGCCGAAATGGTTAACGAAGTAATGATCGTAACCAGGAAGAAGATAAATTTTTTCATAACAGATGATTAAGTGTTGGTGAGATCTGAAGCTTCGGTAGAATCTAGCAGACGATTAATCCCGATCAGGTCGCAAAAGTATCATGCAGATTCCCGGAAATCCGGCAAATGAGACAAAGGGGGAAAAAGCTGCGACAAATTTGAAAACAGTGGTGAAAACAGTGGTGAGTGGTGAGTGGTAAGTGGTGAGTGAAGTTGAAAAAGAGTTATAAATTACGAAAAAAGGACGGGCCTTTCAGCTTTCATAATTCATAACTCATAACTCATATCTCTCTTATCCATATCTCCTTTTAGTGGAGACGCTTGGCGATGATCAATTTAAATCACAATTCCATCTTTTTTAATTCTGCGAATTGATTGCTTTTTTTCTTCACCCCGGTGCCGGGAGCCAGCAATAAACAGGGGTTCGAAGGTGAACCAGGCCAGGGCCGGGAAGAAATGCATAGGAACTGTTAAACCGGGAAACAATTCGGGGAACTGGGCATCAAGCGGTAAGGTTAAGGCAAAAGACCAGGTAATACTCATAAAAGAAATAAGTACAAAAATCAGGTTGAAGATAAACCTGCCTTTCCGTCCCGGCGATAATTTCTGTAACAGGAAAAACAACACCGAGGCTAGCATGCATACACCGATATTGATCGCTAACAATACAGGAACATTCACAATTTTAGAGAAGTCTGTATAGGTTGCAAACTGGTGAATACGCTGAAAAATGACAGCTGCCGCTGAAGCCATGATGCCTGCAGTCAATCCCAAAAAGAATATACGTTTAAACATACTTATGCTTTTGAAACTGGTACAGAAAGAATATGCGCTTAAACATACTTATGCTTTTGAAACGGGAACAGAAAGATCAATTTTAATTGCCGGCTGCACTTTTTCATGTTTAGGATCGCCAATTCCGAACTCGTTACGGTTCACTTCAAAGCTGCCGGAGAATTTGTTTTGCTCAAACGTAAAAGGTACCTCGATTTCTTTCCTTACACCACGCATTTCAAGCACACCTTTAACAAGGTAACCTGTTGCGGCTTTTGTGATTTCGCTGGAAGTGAATTTTATGGTCGGGTACTTTGCTGCATCAAACCATTGTTCTCCTTTTGCATGCGTATTTTGCATACCATTTCCTGTATTAATGGTGCTTACGTCGATAGAAACGTCCATCACCGAATTCTTAAGATCCTTTTCATCAAAGCTTATATTGCCTTTTAATCCTTTAAAGACACCATTAGGATCTTTGCTTGAAAACTTCACCTCATAATCGTCTGAAATTTTCCACGATGGTACCGCGACAATAGTGAAAGCTGATGCACCAATGATGGCGATTGCAGCTAAAGGATAAAACAGTTTTTTCATTGTTGTATGTTTTTGATTAAAAAAAGAGGGATAAATTCTAAAGAAAGCGAATCTATCAAAATCAAAAACCCGGCTGGTGAAATTGAGACGTAGACCTAAAATTTTGCGACAAAGTTCAAGAGAGTTATGAATTATGAGTTATGAATTATGAAAGGAGTTGCTAAAAGTTTCATCACTCATAACTCATAATTCATAATTCTATTCAGGGTTTTTTCGTGAAAGATTCGATTGCGTCTTTGTAGTTTTCGCCGATGGGAAGCTCCATATCTTTAATGAAAACGCTGTTTTTGCGGATAGCAGTAACAAACGACTTGGAGACGATATATGATTTGTGGATACGCAGGAAAATCGGTGATGGAAGTTCTTCTTCAAGTGACTTCATACTTAAACGCGCTATAATCGGCTTATCTGTGCTTTTCAAATGAATTTTTACGTAATCTTTCAGACCCTCGATCCAGATTATGTCGGAATACATAACCTTGAGCAGGCTATAGTCAACATTTACGAAAAAATAATCCTGGGCGGTATCCTGCTGATCGGCAGGTTTATTTTTTAGTTTATGAAGTTCAAGTGCCTTGTTGCAGGCTTTGATGAAGCGATTGAACTCCACCGGCTTAACCAGGTAATCTACAACATTGAGGTTATAGCTTTCCAGCGCGTATTTCTCATAAGCAGTAACCAGGATAAACATTGAGTTTTGCAGACTGCTTTGAATAAACTGGAGACCGGTAAGTCCGGGCATCTGGATGTCAAGAAATATGAGATCGATAGATTGTTCCTGCATCACTTTTATTGCTTCAAGCGGATTGCTGCAGGTCGCCACCAACTCGAGGAAGGGTACCTTACGAATATTATCTTCCAGCAGTTCAAGTGCCAGTTCCTCATCATCTATGGCGATACAACGTAACATTAGTGCAGGTTTATCTCGATTAGGGCAGGTTTATTTCAATTAGTGCAGGTTTATCTCAAGTGAAACATTAAACCAATCATCTTTCTTCTCGATATTCAGCGAATAAGTTTTGTGATATAACAGTTCAAGCCGGCGTTTTACATTGGCAAGTCCGATACCGGAAGTTTTGTCCCTTGTTTCTACCACGGAGTCATTATACTTATTTTTAACACTGAACTGGAGTATGCCTTCTTTCACTACCAGGCTTATATCAATCTCGGCATTGGTGATCATTCCACTACCATGTTTGAAAGCATTTTCTACAAATGGAATCAATAGCATTGGTTCAATAGTATAATTGCCTTCCAGTTTTTGAAAACAAATATTGATCTTGATATTCCGTCCGAACCGTTGCTTTTGCAGATCGATATAACTCTGAAGATACTCAACTTCTCTTTCCAGCAACACTTTATCTTCATCGGTTTCATATAGCATATAGCGGAGCAGCGAAGAAAGTTTTATCAGCGAGGGCTCCAGTTCATCGGATTTTTTTCGTGCCAGGGCAACCATGTTATTCAACACATTAAACATAAAATGCGGACTGACCTGTGAACGTAGAAAGGACAACTCGGTTTTCAAATGTTCCGTTTCGCGTTCCTTATTGTTTCGATCCTCTTCCAGCTTATCCTTACCCATCCGGAATGCACCGCTGGCAATGATCAAAAAGAAAAATGGAAATAAATTAAATACAAAAAAGTTCCATATTTTATGTTCATGACCCGTAATCAGTAAAGAAAATATGAGGCGATCCCAAAACAATAATATTACTAACGAGACCAAAAGAATAAGCACATATTGTCCGTATTTCTTTTTATAAATTAACCTTGGTATCAAGATATATGCATTGCTGTAGAACAGCACTATTCGCATCAGGTTATTCAGAAAATGCAGGAAGAAAAAGCTTCTGTATTCACTTGGTGCGAGTGAAACTTTGTTGTCCATCACTGGTCGCAACAGTAAAGGAGATATAAAAAACAATATCCAAAACAGGACATGAAGGCTAATCCCCACCCATTTCTTTGTATACCATTGAGTGTTCATCCATGCAAAATAGCAAACTAAATCATTGCTTTTCAGGGAGAATGCGACGAAAACCCAATTTTCATCTACAACAACGATGCTCAGGTATCTTAAATCAATCTTTGGAGCACAGTAGGCAACATTGTAATCCAGCGTTTTGGGACAAGCAAAACAATAGAGCGTTTATTAATAATCGGGATTGGTTAATCAGAAAGGTTATTTGGGATTGCTTAATTGGGATGGCTTAATTGGGATTGGTGAATTGGGATTGGTGAATTGGGATTGGTGAATTGGGATTAATTAATCGGGAAAGGTTAATCGGGATTGGTTTGTAGATTGGGTTAATCGGGATTGGTTTGTGAATTGGGGACGCATCCATTTTAATTCCAGATGCAAATTGTGAAGAGGAGCCGATTAAACGCTATTTGCTTCGTAGAACATTAGAATTGAGTATTTTGCGCATATTCTAATCATGGGTTGTATGTTGAAGTATCCGGGGTTGCTGTTATTGGCCATGTTGTATGTGTGGGAGGGCATTTGCCAAACACATGGACTGCAGTTTTCAAGCCATGAAGTCGTGCCCGAGAAAAGAACTGCATTAAACCTCACCCCGAAGGAACCATTCTGTTTTGATGGCACTACTGAAATTAATTTTGATTTTACTTTCAGGCCAAATCTTGAAACGTATTTTGGATATGTTTTAAGGATCATTACCGATGATGTTAATGCTGCTAACAGCGGAAATGCAACAAACAGCAGGATTTCAAACCAGAAGCAAAACATCGATATTGTCTACAATCAGCGCCTTTTAAACTTCAATTTCATCATTGGTGAAACCTCGAATGTTTTTGAACTCGACTCCATCACCCTTCATAGCAAGTGGAATAATATCAGGATACGTTTTGATCGGAAAACAAGGCGGACATCTTTATATGTCAACGGCCAGATCAGATCTGAAAGTCCGCTGAAAATGGACAACAGGCTTTGCCTGAAAATACTTTTTGGTCTCAATGATCATGAAGGCTTTCAAACAGTGGACCTGCCACCGATGCAGATCAGGAACATAAGGATCATTGAAAACGGGGTACTCAAATACAGCTTTCCCCTGTCGGAGGTGAATGGCAACGAAGCCATCGATTCAGTATCAAACATAAAAGGTATCGCTAAGAACCCCACCTGGATCAAACCTAAACATCAGCATTGGCAGGAGATCTCTGCTTTTTCTACCGCAGGTTCTGCAAGCGTGGCATTTGATGACAGTAGTGAACTCCTGTACATCATATCCCGTGACAGTTTGTACCAGGTCTCAATGAAAAACATGTTGATGTCCGGTACCAGGCTCGCACAAAGCCGCGTCGTACTGCCTCCGGGTAACCAGGCTGTATTTGACAGATTAACTCACAAGCTGATCAATTTTTACATAGATGAAAAACAGGTTGGCATTTATAACCCTGCCGCCAATAAATGGGATTTGAATTTTACACTCAGACTACTGACTGAATTCTGGCAGGCCAATAAATTCTTATCTGCCCCGGACTCCTCTTTATATGTTGTCGGAGGTTATGGCCAGCTTCAATATAAAAACAGTATATACCGGTATCATTTTTCATCAAAAAAATGGGATACGATTGCAACAAAAGGTAATTTTTTCATGCCCCGTTATCTTGCAGCACTTGGAACTAATGCAGCAAGAGACACTGCGTATATACTGGGCGGTTATGGTAGTAACACGGGCGATCAAAAAATCAACCCCAAACATAGCTATGACCTTATGGCTTACAGCGTCCGGTCAGGATCGTTTAAGAAATTGCAACAACTTGAGGAGCCGGCAAAACATTTTGCTTTCGGAAACAGCCTGGTGATTGACTCTTCCACCCGGAATTATTATTCACTGGTATACGCGCGCGACCGGTTCAATTCATCCATTCAATTATTAAAAGGTTCATTGGATTCGGGTGCTTACCAATTATTAGGTGATACTATACCTTACGAATTTCATGATATCGAATCATTTGCCGACCTGTTTTTTGCGCCTTCATCAAAAAAACTGATTGCAGTTACTCTTTTCACCGGCAAAGACAGTGTCTCGGTTGTAAGGATTTACACACTTGATTTTCCGCCTAATGAAATTTCAGCAGCACAGACTGTAAGGACTGAAAACAATGGCGAGATATGGACCGGGCTGATTATAGCCGGATTTGTAGGCCTTGCGCTATCGCTGGCTTATTTAATAAGGCGCCAAAGAAGAAAAGTGCTTGTCCGCCGTGATGTAAAGCTTCCTGCAGTGCCGGGTAACCAGCGTGAACATGATGAACCGGGTTCACATCATGGCGGTGTTCATTCCGAATTCCTGCCGGGCAACTTCTTTTCCCAGTCTGAACCGGCAGAAGGTCCAGCGATATTTCTGTTTGGCCCTTTTCATGTAACCGACATGCGTGGCAACGATATCACCAGACTATTTACTCCACTGTTAAAAGAACTTTTCCTGCTGATTCTTATCAATTCCATTCGGGAAAACAGGGGCATCTCATCAGAAGCGCTGACTGAATTGCTCTGGCATAACAAATCTGAAAAGGATGCAAAAAATAACCGGTCTGTGAATATCGCCAAGTTGAAATCCATTGTAGAAAAGTTGGGTTCTCCGGTCATCACAAAAGAATCCGGCTTATGGAAATTTCAATCCCCCGATAATTCAGTTTACATTGACTTCGCCGAATTAACGGCTTTGCAATTTTCGGCTGCCACTATTGACAGGACTTACATTGAGAATTTATTAACCATTGTCCGTCGGGGCAACTTCCTGTCACAAACCGAATACAGCTGGCTCGATGATGTAAAATCATCGATCTCAAATTCCGTTATTGACCTCTGTATCCGTTACATAGAAAAAGTTGATATACACCAGGAGGCAGAATTTATCATTGAGATTGTCAACTGCATATTCCATTTCGACCGGTTGAACGAGCAGGCACTGGAGTATAAATGCAAGAGTCTGATCATATTGAAAAGACACGCCCTTGCAAATACAACATATCTCAACTTTACCAAAGAATACAAAGAAATTTACCAGGAAGATTTTCCGAAATCTTTCAATGAGATCATCAGGTGATACTGCGCCGGCTCATCAGAAGTAATCTACCGTATTATTAGTTGTCGCGTAAATTCCAGATTTTCCGTGATACGTCTGCCATCTTTCTTAAATGCATTAATGTACATGGCAATCCTGTCCTTTGCCAGTTCCAGGCTTTTGTTATTGAGGTTAAGATTGAGCAGATCTATGAACCAGGGGAGTTTCTCGCGGCTGTGAATATAAGCGACAACAATCTCTCGTGATATAGGAAGCGTGGTTGTTTTCGATTCATCATACACATCTTTATTTCCGGCTTTCAGCAACTTCTCATACTCCTCTTCAAGCAATTTCTCAAACAATGCAATCGAAAAATGGTCGCCCTTCTTAATTCCTGATTGCGGATCATCTTCAGTAAGTATTGCACTTTTATGCACCCATTCCCATAAGATACTTAACCTTATTTCTCCTGTTGCCATATCTTCCATCAGGTATAAGATATCGTCATTCCCAAAAAAATCGGCAGCCTTAAGTGCTGCTGCCTGCATTCCCTGTCCAAACGCATTTCCATATTGGATGGCAACACTCAGGAGGTTACGTGCACCACGGATAGTCGTTGGCGCAGTTTCAATAAGTATAAGTCCGTCAGCATCTTGTTGTGAATAGGTGAGCCGGGGGAATGCCCTGCCAGTCTGGTTTGGCTGACCAACCTTTTCCCATATGGGTCTTACAATATTCACCATCTTCCAATGTGCAACCCATTTTCCACTCGCACCTTCAGTTTGCTCGCGCTCAGCACCAGCCATCGCTTTTTTCATACTTGCCTTTACGCCTTCCTCCGATCCCACTGGTATATTAGGCTCCATACCGCCCTGCCATAAAGCAAAATTGCCATTGACATCAGGCGTATTGACAGCGCATCTAACGCGGTTTTCATAATTACGCATATAACCATAAGTCATTGTGATGGCTTCGATATCCGGATTGACAAAACTTTTGTCCCAGGCCATCGCATCTGCTACGCTATTGATATAATCCCAGCGTCCCGTGTTATATCCCACAAAATGTTTTCCCAGGGCAGCACGTATTTCCATTAGCTGGAAAGTTGCTTCAAGCTGTTCTACCAGTACGTAAACCTTAATGGTTCCAACAGGTAGCTTAAGATGATCTTCAAGCGCGGTAATTATATCGTTCCACAGCGCGGCCTCGCCTGCAATTTGGATCTTTGGTAGATAGAGTACTATTGACGATCCTGCCTTTTGCAACGCCTTATAATTGTTTACAACATATAAAGTCAGATCAACTATCGATGCAGCCATGGCCACACCTTCTCCATCAAGTATGTGACGATCGTCAAGATGAAGGCCGCGAGCACGAAAAATTTTTGTCGTAAAGTCGAGCTGTTGTTTCCAGTTTGTAATAATGTTACGCCCAAAGAAACCAGTACTCCACTTGTTCATTTCAACGGCCACCTGCTCTGCTACTTTCAAAAATACCGGATCTTTACTGATAGCCAACTTCAGGTTACGCTGGTTATCGAGCGACATCGTTGCTATCTGTCCAAGCGCATCTTCTCCGTCAAACATCCAACCGTCTGCACCTGAAAGCAAGGCATAAGCAACATTCCGGATACTATTTTCCAACGGCGCATTTGGTTTGGCAGCAGGACCAGTTCCCTGTATCCATTGCCTTTGCAGATCAGCAGGAATAACTGCCCCTTCAAATCTGCCATCCCGGGCATCCTGTACTTTTATTGTAGTGCGTGGAATAAAATTTTCAGCATCAGAAAATGCGATCCTTTTCTTTTGCTCAAGTCGGTCTTTTCTGCGTTGTATTCTTGCCGTCATCACCTCCTTTATGTCCCTGTTAAAATGCGCAAGCGCTGAAAGAGCCGAAAGTGATTCAGGGGTATAAATATCTGCATATACCTGCTGAAGATTGCCGTTAATTGCGATGTTATTTGTCATATTGGAAAATGAATTATTATAGTGAGTGCGGGTCTTAATGGTTATCTAAGAATAAACACCGTCATAGTTAATGGACCGTGTGCGCCAAGCACAAGTGCCTGTTCAATATCTGCAGTTTTTGAAGGGCCACTAATAAAGCCTCCAAAACTATAATCGCCAGTACCGATTTTTTCATAGGCTTCGTGCAGCGTTGGAACAATGCTTGCAGCAGAAACAACTACAGCAAGATGCTGGCATATATATGGAATTATTCGTTGCCCCATTAATTGATCTGTTAGCCATACCGCTCCGTTTTCAGCTACAAACAAATGTGCTTGTAAAACAGCCAGCTCAACATCTTCGTAGGTATGCGGATTAACAGTGCCTGATATCAATTCAGCTACGTCACCTAATTCGGGCAGCGTGGTGACTATACGTTTGTTAACATCAAAATTTTTATTGATCAGCACTTTAACTTCGGCTATATCATCAACCAACAAAGCAACACCGCCTATAGCATTAAAGACGCTGATATATCTTTGAACGGCGTCATTATGATCGCCTTTAAAATTACTTATATCTGGCAGCGGTGTAGTTTGAGGCTGATTTTTTAAAACCGCCTGCAATATCTTTTCCCTTGTATTCATAAAATTATTTTTGTTCCTCCTAAGGGTTTAGCGGGCTAAGTTTTAGCCGGTTTACCGGCTTCGGATTTAGCATACCACTCAGCAAAAGATTCCTTTGGACTTTCTGGCATCTCACGTTGTTTATACCATAAATTGAATTTATTATTTATTACAAATGGGATATTATGTAAAAACCATCTGCCTGCTTTGCCGGCATTTGTAAAAGTACTGGGTGAAGATAAAGTCCAGGCCATTGCTTTCATACTCATTGCTTTTGTATTTGCGGCATAACCCTCTTTAACAATTACCTGGCGCCATTTATACAGTTGCTCATGAATATTAATTTTTACCGGGCAAACATTTGAACAAGACCCGCAAAGAGTAGATGCATATGGAAGATCGGCGTGTTTTTTTATATCAAGGTTTGGAGCAAGGATGGCGCCAATTGGACCCGATATGGTATTATGATAACTAAGGCCTCCGCTTTTTCTATAAACCGGGCAGGTGTTCATGCAAGCGCCACATTTTATACACTTTAACGAGTCTTTGAAATCGGAACGGCCCAACTGGCGGGTTCTTCCGGCATCTACCAGGATCAAATGCATTTCCTGTCCCTCGCGCGGCTTCTTATAGTGGCTTGAATAAATGGTTATTGGCTGACCTGTTGCGCTTCTGGCAAGCAATCTGAGGAAGACACCCAGGTGTTTTTTTTGAGGGATTAATTTTTCGAGGCCCATGGATGCAATTTGCACTTCCGACAAATGCGCCCCCATATCTGCATTGCCTTCGTTAGTGCAAACAACATATTCGCCGGTTTCGGCAACCGCAAAGTTTACGCCTGTAAGCGCAGCACGGCGGCTCAAAAATATATTGCGTAAATGCTTACGCGCAACCCGGGTTAATAAGGTCGGGTCTGATAATCCCTTTTCGGTTCCGAGGTGTTCGTGAAAGAGTTCACCAATTTCTTCTTTCCGTTTATGGATACAGGGTAATACTATGTGACTTGGAGGTTCATTATCAATTTGTTGAATGTATTCTCCAAGATCAGAATTTATTACATCAATACCACGTTCGGCCAGGTATTCATTCAATTGGCATTCCTCTGTAAGCATCGACTTACTCTTTACCATCTGATTGATTTCCTTTGCCTTTAAGATCGAGTATACTATCTCGTTATGTTCTTCCGCACTGTCTGCCCAATGAACTATAATACCGTTCTTAATAAGATTAGATTCAAACTGTAACAGGTAATTATGAAGGTTTGAAATTACATTGTTTTTGATTTCAGACGCAGCTTCACGTAATGACTCCCATTCCGGTATTTGCCTGGAAGCTATGTCACGCTTTTCCCTGATATACCATAGTGCACCATCATGCCAGTCAACGCGTTCTTCATCTTTAATAAAAGCTTCAGCCAATGAGGGATGGTCTTTTTTATCACCTTGCTTCATATTTCCATTCTTCATAATGTCGCATTTAAAATTTCGGCGATGTGTACGATTTTTACTTCACTTTTACTGCGGTGAAGAATTCCTTCCAGGTGCATCAGGCATGAGAGATCTGACGATGTAATATATTCTGCGCCGTTCTTTGTGTGATCTCTTACCCTGTCTTTTCCCATTTTTACCGAAACAGCTTCTTCGGAAACGCAAAACATTCCGCCAAATCCACAACATTCATCAGCACGATCCAATGAGACCTGTTGTAAACCCTTTACCATATCCAATAACCGTTGCGGTTTTGAATATGGTGGTGAATTTAACTCACTCATTTGAGCTAAATGTAACCCACGCAATCCATGACAACTATGATGAAGACTAACCTTATAAGGAAACGTGGCATCCAGTTTCTCAACATTCAGAATATCTGTTAAAAACTCAACCAACTCATAAACTTTATTCCGGATCGTTAAGGCCTGTTCTTCATTTTCATGTGAGTGAAGATGATCTTTGATATGCAGAACACAACTGGCCGAAGGAGCGACGATATAATCAAACCCAGAAAAATTTTCAATAAACAGGTCATTGCATCCCTGCGAAAGATGTTCGAAGCCGGAGTTAGCCATCGGTTGTCCGCAACAAGTTTGTTTGCGGGGATAGGTAACTTCAACCCCTAATTTTTGCAACAATTGTAATGTCGCTTTCCCCGCATCAGGATAGAATTGATTTACATAACAAGGTATAAAAAGTCCAACAGTCATATGGCGTTCTTTAGGTTAAATTTACCTTTTTATATTGGCTCAATTTTTTCATACTCTTCGTGCTTTTTTGTCACCCTTCTTACGGTGACGGCAATAACTGCTATTACCAATGCCAGTACAAACATATATATGTATCCTTTAAAAAAGTTTTGGGTTGATACGGTACTTTTGGAGTTGATGATCTGGTATTCAGGAATTATCCATTGAAAAACATAAGCCTGACCGAGAACAATAAGACAGATAAACAGCAGCATGATGAAACTATGTTTCACTGTAAATCTGAATAGTTCCGATTCTTTCCCAACAAGATTTCCAGCTGCAGCTGCAATTGCTATAGATTGTGGTGAGATCATTTTTCCAATAACACCACCCGACACATTTGCTGCAACAGTTAACACCGGATCTACCCCGATAGATGTGGCTGTAGCAGCCTGCAGTTTGCCGAACAGGGCGTTCGCGGAAGTATCTGAACCTGTGATGAAGACTCCCAGCCAGCCAAGCATCGGGGCAAAGAAAGGGAACAGGAAGCCTGTATTTGCAAGTGCTTCTGCCATGGTGATGGCTATACCGGAGTCGTTTACAATATAGGCAAAGCCTAAAACCGTTGCAATCGTGATAATCGGGAACTTCAGTTGCTTTATTGTCTTCAGAAATATTCTTACTGCATCCGCAAACTTTAAACCAACCAGTGGAATTGAAATGATTGCCGACAGTAAAATAGCTGTTCCCGAAGCAGATAAATAATTGAACTTAAATATGTGTGGAATTGGGTTTCCACTTTTGTCCGTTATTCTATTGTGCAGACCGGGAAATTCAAACTGAATTTGCCCCACTGAATTCAGCACATCTTTTATCGGTTGAACGCCCCAGGCAATGATTATCACTGTCAGAAGCATAAATGGCGACAATGCCCTGAGGATTTGTCCGTTTGTATAACTGATCGTATCCGAAATTGTTGGAACCGCTTCATTCGGAAATCGCCAGGTGTTTTTAGGTTTCCAGTATTTTAGAAAAATAACGAGGGATAAAATCGAACCGATTCCGGCCAGGACATCGGGTAGTGCAGGTCCGAGATAATTTGACGAGAACCACTGGATGATGGCAAAAGAACAACCGGACACCAGGATTGCCGGTAATACTTCTACCGACTTTTTAAACCCGGACATTAAAATGACGAGGTAAAAAGGGAGGATTACGGATAGGATTGGTAACGTTCGTCCTACCATTTGAGAAATTGCCATTTCAGGAATTGAAGTAACCTGTGACGCAACCGTTATCGGGATCCCAACCGCTCCAAAAGCTACAGGCGCGGTGTTGGCGATCAGGCAAATACCGGCTGCGTATAAGGGGTTAAAACCTAATCCGATCAACATTGCCGCAGTAATGGCAACCGGCGCACCAAAACCTGCGGTACCTTCCAAAAAAGAACCGAAGGAAAAAGCAATCAGCAATGCCTGTAATCTTCTGTCGGATGTAAGGGAGGCCATAAAATGCTTTATGACCTCAAATTGCCCGCTTTCTATTGTTATATTAAACAAAAAGACAGCTGTTATTACTATCCAGCAGATGGGAAACAATCCATATAACGCCCCGTTTGCAGTTGACAAGAATGCAAGGTTGACCGGCATACCATATACAAAAATGGCAATGAGTATTGCAATGGCAGTGGCTATTAAACTGGCCTTATACCCCTTCATTTTTTTAATGATCAATGCCCAGAATATGAACAGTATGGGTACCGCTGCCACCAGTGCTGATAAAGCGATATTGTTAAACGGGTCTATTAATTGTTTCCAGTTCATATATGCTCCTCGTTAGTTTAATGTCCAGTATGCCCCTTACTATTTTGAGCGACACCACTTACTTCACCGAAATTGTTATCTGCAGATAGCTTTAAAAATTTCTCAACTGGTTTCAATAACCATTGCACTGTATCATTTTGTTGAGCTGAAGCTGATCCCGTTTGAAGAAAAAATAAAAAGAAAATGATAATTCTGAAGTACATAAGCTATATGTGAATGACCCAACCCCTGGTTGTGGGAAAGCTACTTTTATAGTGATCTACGGAAACTATGATAAGGGGCAATATCCAACTGGCTTTGTGCAAAGCTGTTTAAAAAGAAACGTTTCTTCGAAAATATCATCGTCAGGCATGACATTAATCCGCGGTTCAATAGACATATGCAATCGTTTTCTTGAAGTTGAGATGCTAAATGAAGTCATTATTCGATAGCTAATTTAATTGCAATTAAATAGAATCGGAATTAATTTTTATTAAGAATGCTGATTTACCCCTCACAATTTTTACTCAAAAACGAATAATTCTTTAAAGAAATTAAAAATTAATGACTCTGTTAATCTCTTATTAGCTGTTTTATTAAGCCTGCTGATGCTTTATTGCATGTTCTAAGAACTAATCGATTGCCTGCAATGAAAAAGCTAACGCTGCTTATTTTGCTTGGATGGGCTACAACTTCCATCTTTGCCCAGACCAACTCCAGACCAGGAGCTGATCCGGAAACCAGGACGAACCTGGACTATATAGATCCAACTATTGGCAATATCGGGCAGCTTCTTGAGCCAACCCGGCCTTTAACCCATCTTCCGAACCAGGTTATCAGGTTTACACCACAAAGAAAAGATTACCTCGATCAACAGATCACCAGCTTTCCCTTAACTATTGTGTCGCATCGTCTTGGTCAGGTATTTTCAGTTAAGCCTTCTATTAACCCTCTTAAAAATGAGAACTGGAGAACTCCCATGAGATATGATCGGGATCTTGAGGTGAATCGTCCCTGGTACTATTCCACTTACCTGATTGATGATGATATAACTGTTGAATTTGCACCCGGGAAAAAAGCAGGGTTTCTACATTTCAGTTTTCCCGAAGCAGAGTCCAAAGCCATTTTGTTTGATGTTTATAATAATGGCAAATCAGCTTATGATTTTGTTGGGGATAACATCATCACCGGCATCGAAACCTACCATAATGACATTCCGGTCTATATGTACGGAAAATTTAGCGTCGCCGGCAAAACCCAGATTGATGGCAAACGCGCTTCCATTGTTTTTCCCGGATCAACAAAACAAGTTGATTTCCGGTATGCCATCAGTTTTATCAGTGCTGAGCAGGCTAAGAAAAATTTTACTGATGAGGTCAGCAACATTTCCTTCGCTCAACTTTCGTCTGCCGGTAAGAAAAACTGGGAAACCGTTATGTCCCAGATCCAGGTGGAAGGCGGAACCGAAGCTCAGAAACGATCCTTTTACACGGCTCTTTATCGCTGTTATGAAAGAATGGTGGACATTACCGAAGATGGCCAGTATTACAGTGGATATAATAAAAAGATCGTCAGGGACAGCCGCCCGTTCTATGTGGATGACTGGTCCTGGGATACTTATCTTGCCCATCACCCCCTGAGAACAATTCTGAATCCGGCACAACAGGAAGATATGCTGCAATCTTATGTCCGGATGTATGAACAAAGCGGATGGTTGCCGACTTTCCCGGTATTATTTGGTGATCATGCATGCATGAATGGATTTCATTCTTCCATCGTTTTCCTGGATAGCTACCGGAAGGGGCTCAGGCATTTTGATTTTGAAAAGGCCTATGAAGGCATGAAAAAAAATGCTATTAGCGCCACCATGATCCCATGGCGGAATGGCGAAAAAACATCCCTGGATGATTACTACCTGGCTAATGGTTATTTTCCTGGCCTTGCACCTGGCGAAAAAGAGCCTGTACCGACGGTAGATAAGTTTGAAAAACGACAGGCAGTAGCCGTAACACTAGGCCATAGCTACGATGACTGGGCTGTAGGTCAGCTGGCAAAAGACCTTGATAAGAACGATGATTTTGCAGCTTTTAATAAAAGGAGCAAAAATTTCAGAGCACTTTGGGATAGCAGCATGAAGCTCTTTATGCCCCGTGATGACAAAGGACGATGGATAAAAATCGATCCCAAATTTGATGGCGGACCCGGTGGTCGCGACTATTATGATGAAAACAATGGCTGGACTTATCAATGGGCGGTACAACATGATGTTCAGGGATTAATCTCCCTGATGGGTGATAAAAAAACCTTTGAAAACCGGCTTGACCAGCACTTCAGCGAAGGTCTTGGCCGCTCGAAACATGATTTTTGGAAGACCTTTCCCGATGCTACCGGACTGGTGGGTCAGTTTTCCATGGGTAACGAACCAAGTTTTCATATACCCTACTTGTATAACTACACCGATGCGCCCTGGAAAACACAACAGCGCATACGCAACCTGTTACATGTATGGTTCAAAGACAATGAATTTGGCATTCCTGGTGACGAAGACGGTGGCGGCATGTCGGCCTTTGTGGTGTTTTCATCAATGGGCTTCTATCCCATTACCCCGGGATTGCCTGTGTACACCATCGGCAGCCCGGTGTTTAGCAGTGTGACAATCAACCTGACGAATGGAAAAAAGTTCAGCCTTACAGCCCGTGGAGCTTCTGTTGTAAATAAGTACATACAAAGTGCTAAAATGAATGGGAAAGTGTTGAACACTCCCTGGTTTTCACATGAATTATTGATGGCCGGTGGCCACCTCGAACTACAGATGGGGCCCAGGCCCAATAAGAATTGGGGCATAACTGATAGCAAAAATCAGCACATCATAACTCATTAAGTCCAATCATTTATTTAACTCATTCACTCAAATCATTCATTCGTTCTCATTTACTCAAATCGTTCATTCATTCTCATTCACTAATCAAAACATAACTGCCATGCCAAACCGAATCCTTTTCCCGCCTTAGTTATGATTACCTGTTGAATTCACAGTAATCATTCACTTAATCAATCAAAACATATGAAACGACCATTTAAAGTTTCTGGTACTTTACTCCATTACATTTTGTTACTCATTTGCAGTTTTCCCCTGCTTGTATCTGCGCAACAGCGAACCATTACCGGCAAGGTTGTGGACCAGGCTTCCAACTCTCCGCTGACCGGCGTAACTGTATCAGTAAATGACACGACTTCAAATATTGCCGGTACCATCACGGATAATGATGGAAACTTCCGGATCACAGTCCCTTCTTCAGCACGACAACTGGTCTTTACTTTTGTTGGTAGAAATCCATTGACAGAACTGATCAATGCGCGTTCAGTTATAAACGCAGTTATGACCGCAGCAGACAGCGAACTCACCGGTGTTATAGTGGTGGGATATGGCACGCGTCGCAAAGAAACACTGACAGGTTCGGTGACCAATATTTCCAATAAAGAAATTCAAACCACTACGCACGTAAGTCTTGCGCAAAAATTACAAGGCAAAGTTGCCGGCCTGCAGATCCGCCAGCTGGGTGGTGAGCCAGGCACATTTGATAACATGATAAATATCCGTGGCTTTGGGACACCACTTTATGTTATCGACGGCATAGTACGCGATGGATCGTCAGAATTTCAACGTTTGAACCCTGATGATATTGAAAGCATATCATTTCTCAAAGATGCTTCTGCAGCCATCTATGGCTTCGGTTCTGCAAATGGTGTTGTGATTGTAACCACTAAAAAGGGAAATAAAGGCAGGGCAACATTCAACTATAATGGTGTTGTTGGTTTTCAAACACCCACAGATGTACCAAGAATGGCCAATGCCGCAGAGTGGATTCAAATGCGCAATGATGCCGCTCTCTATGGCACCGGTGCACCATTCGTAACCGATGAGGAAATACAGAAATATATTGATGGTGTGCCCGGATATGAAAGCACCGACTGGTATGATGTTGCTTTGAAGAAAAATGCGTTTCAGCAACAACACGCGCTTTCTGCTTCAGGAGGCAGCGAAAAAACCCAATACTATTTCGGTTTCGCGTATGTAGATGAAGGCAGTTTTTTGAGAAGTAACGATCTTAACTATAAGCGCTATAACTTAAGATCTAACATAACTACTGAACTCACCAAAAATGTAAAAGCAGAAATTTTCATCGGCGGTCGTTATGATAAACGAACCACACCCGGCGACAACTTCTTCAACATATTCAAGGGTACAAGAGTAACCCTTCCGACTGAAACTCCATATGCAAATAACAATCCAATGTATCCTGCTGTAGTTACACCATCTAATCAGAACCCGCTGATATTGTCTGACAGGGATATTACCGGCTATAGCGAAACAGTTAACAGGAATTTACAAACAACTGTAGCGCTGACTTATTCTGTGCCTTTTGTAAGAGGGTTATTCTTAAAAGGGGTCGCAGCTTACGACATGAATAGTTACCAGGGCAAGGATGTTGGAAAACCTTATAAGCTATACACCTATGTAAACGACCAATACATTGTGTCGCCCCAGCGTGTCGGTACTTCTTCGATCTCGAACAACTATGGAAACAGTAACCGGCTTACATTTCAGGCGCAGGCCGACTACAGCACAAAAATTGCTGGTGACCATGCTGTTTCCGGCACATTTGTATACGAGCAAAGACAGGACTGGAGCCGGGATGCGGGCCTGCGTCGTTTGTACGAGTTTTATACCATCGACCAGATCAATGCCGCCAGTGAAAATAATCAGACTAACAACGGATCAGAAGGACAAGCCGCATCTCAATCGATATTGGGGCGTGTAAACTATGACTACAAAGGAAAGTATCTCCTGGAACTTGCGTTTCGTTATATGGGCACCTATTCGTTTCCACCTGAGAGCCGGTGGGGATTTTTTCCAATTGTATCAGCCGGGTGGAGAATTTCAGAAGAGAAGTTCTTACAAGATCTTATACCGGCAATTTCAAACTTAAAGCTCCGGGGATCTTATGGCGAAGTAGGATCATTTGATGGCACCATTCCTTTCCAGTGGATACAGGGATTCACACTTGGCGGTGGTGGAAGATATGAATTCGAAAATGGAAGTTTAACAAACGGCGCTTCTTCGCCGGGTATTGTTAATCCAAACCTTAGCTGGGTCGCAGCAAAAACTGCAGATATCGGAATAGACATCGGCTTATGGCAAAACAAGCTGACGATCGAGTTTGATGTTTACCGTCGCGACCGTGAAGGACTGCTGGCTTACCGGAACCTTTCCCTGCCAAACACATTTGGAGCCTCTCTTCCACAGGAGAACCTGAACAGTGACCGTACACAAGGATATGATTTTACTATCGGTCACAACAACCGGGTTGGCAAATTTCAATATGGCATTTCTGCAAATTTCAATTATGCCCGCACCCAAAACCTCTATGTTGAAAGAGGACCGTTTACAAATAGCTACGATCGCTGGAGAAACGGCACAGCTGACAGGTATAACGATTTAGTATGGTCGTACACATACCTTGGACAATTTCAGAATTCAGAAGAGATCTCCAGCTATCCCATTCAAAATGGTGACCAGGCAAACAGACGGGAACTGCCTGGTGATTTCAAATACCAGGATGTAAATAATGATGGCGTGATTGATGACAAAGATATGCTACCGCTTTTCCTAGGAGCGAATGGAACAAATGATAACCAGAATCCGGCTGGCAAAAATCCAAAGATCAATTACGGGCTTTCATTTAATGTTTCTTACAAAGGCTTCGATGCAAATATACTCTTCCAGGGAGCAGCCATGTATACCGTAAGATTCAATGAAGTGTATGCCGAGGTGCTGGCATTCAGAGGTAATACGCCTGCTTATTTCTACGACAGATGGCACCAGACAGATCCGTTGGATCCAAAAAGTGAATGGATACCAGGTACCTGGCCCGCTTCAAGATTCAACGGCGATGTCGGCAGCATGTATAAAGAAAGTTCTGTCTGGCGTAAGGATGCATCTTATTTAAGATTAAAAAGCGCTGAGTTGGGTTATACTTTCAATCCCAGATTGTACAGCGGTGCCGGGATAAAAAAGATCCGCATATACGCAACAGGATTTAACCTGCTCACCTTTGCTGATTCTTTTGTAAAAGCATTTGATCCTGAAAGACTCGAAGGATTATTTAATGCTGGTTTTAACTATCCGCTTACCAAGACATTCAATTTCGGTGTTAACCTTAACTTTTAAAAAACTGGGTATGAAGAAATATATATGGTTGTGTTGCCTGGCCACTTTCAATTTTGCCGGTTGTAAAAAAATACTTGATCTGCAACCAACAGACAAGATACAGGCAAGTGTAATTTTTGGTGATCCGCAGGGAGTCAAAATCTACATGGCAAATCTGTACTTTCAATTACCGATTGAAGACTTCACATATTTCCGCCAGGGCTTCAATCAGAATGGTGGCGATCCGAACAACGGTGGTTTCTTACCGGCAATGGTAACGGATGAAGCTATGCACACAGAGTTTGGAGACTTTGTTGGTGATAATGATTTTCAATGGTGGGACCAGGGTTACAAGCTGATACGTGATGTGAACCTGCTCATCGATGTTATCCCGACCCTGGATATTGATGCAACGGAAAAAGCTGCCCTGACAGGTGAAAGCTCTTTCATAAAAGCCTTTGCATATTTTGCATTGGCAAAAAGATATGGCGGTGTTCCATTGATGAAGACCTCGCAGGTCTATGAAGGGGACGCTGATGCGCTGAAGGTTCCGAGGAGCACTGAAAAAGAGACATGGGATTATGTATTTGAACTCTGTGATCTTGCTATTCAAAATCTTGGTACTGAAAAAGGCAGGCGTGCTTCAAAATGGACAGCATATGCACTGAAATCCAGGGCCGCTTTGCATGCTGCTTCAATTGCAAAATTCGGCAATCTTGCGCCACTATCCGGCAACGCTGTTACACAGAAACTAGTTGGCCTCGAGGCCTCCGTTGCTAATGCGTACTACAAATTATCTATGGATGCTTCCCAGGCAATCATGACTTCGGGGCAGTATTCATTGTTTCGCCCCACACCAGCAAATCCTACAGAAGCTGCGGAAAACTATCGTATGATTTTTCAGGATCCTAACGGTGCATCTTCGGAAGCAATATTCATCAAAGGTTTTACTCTTCCCGGAAACAACCAGGGACACAATTATGATATCTGGTTTCAGCCCGCACAGGCTGCGAACGGCTGGCCGCATCCAGGTCGTATGAACCCTACTCTTGACCTGGTTGACGTTTATGAAAACTACACAACACCGGGATTGAGTTCACCCGTTGTAACGACCGTTGATGGTAATACCACGGATTATAATGGATACAGTGCCGCAAAAAATTATATCAGGTATGATAATACCAACGACATCTTTAAAGATAAAGATGCAAGATTGTGGGGCACAACCATTTTGCCGGGAACTAACTGGAAGAACACACCCATCATTATCCAGGCAGGATACGTAAAACCCGATGGCTCTGCAGTGATCAGGACCAAAGATCAGATTACCATTGGTACCGAAACTTTTCACACCTATGGCGCTGCTTCAACCAGTCAGTACTCAGGTTTTGACACCTATGGTGGCAACAATACACGCACGGGATTTTCATTCAGAAAATTCATGAATCAATCCGGTCCGATTGTGCCTGGCTGGAACCAAAGCACAACAGATTTTATTGAATTCAGGTATGCAGAGATTCTCCTGAACTACGCAGAGGCCGTTATAGAAAGCGGAACAGGAGATGTTACCACAGCAGCAAAAGCAATGAATGATATTCGCAAACGTGCCGGCCATACAGGAGATATACCTTTAACGAGCGCAAACCTTCAGCGCGAAAGAAGGGTTGAACTTGCTTTTGAAAACAAAAGATTCTGGGATCTGATCCGCAGAAGGGAATATCATTCCCAGTTTAATAACCGCATGATGCACTCCCTTTTGCCTTTACAAGACCTGCGGGCATTGCCGGCTAAGAAATACATATTCGTAAGAGTTAATGTTCCGAATTCGAATCCAAGAACATTCGAACCAAAATCGTATTACCGGTATATTCCAGGCATTGGTTCTAACGGGCTCGTACAAAATCCACAATACTGATAAAAAAAAATGTATGAAAAATATAATGCTGATTTCTTTAATAGTTGTTGTTGCATTTTCATCCTGTAAAAAGGACAACTACGATGGTCCAACCGCGGGCCTCTCAGGTAAATTTATCGATGCAAAAACAGGCGAACTGGTTCAACAGGATATCATCCGCGGAACGCAGATCGAAATGATTGAACATGGCTATGATCCGGTTTCGCCACAATTCCTTATCGTGAAAACAGATGGCACCTACGACAATAGCCTGCTGTTTGCAAATACCTATACCGTGCGCCCTGTCCGCGGAAACTTTATAACACTCGAATCACAAGAGTTGCCTATAACCGGGAAAACAGTGTTGGATTTTACAGTTACTCCTTATATCAGGGTGCTAAGTCCAAAGGTTGAGCGCGTTGGTACAAAGATCATTGCTACCTTTCGTTTAGAACAACAGGTCGTAAATGAAGTACAGAAGATCGGGTTGTATGCACACTCAGACTCGAGGGTGGGCGAACCGATGCGATTACTGGCATCAGAAAAACAGCTTAATGCAGTTTCAAACCCTGCAACAACATATTCCGTTGAAATTGATCTTCCTTCAAACAACACCACATTAAAAACGGGCAATTCTTATTATTTCCGGATTGGCGCATTGATCGGTGTGGGCGAAGCAAAATTAAATTATGCACCGGCCGTGAAGATCGCGATATAGATTTGCAAAGCTTTTATCCAAGTTGAATAGCCCTTCGATTTCAATTACTATTTCATGGAGCGTCTGTCGTTGGCTGCTGCTATCGCCAGCGCCCCTTCATCAAAACTCAGCATTTTGAAAACCATCATATCGGTATTGCTCGCTGTTTTTATCATCACAATAGCCTGCACAAAAAAGACCGGAGTAGACCAAACTCCCGGGGAGCCTGAGACACCCGTTGTACCTGAAGTAGTTTATGACGAAACAGGCTGTCTTTTCAAATCATATAGTAACCTGGTGATGGCGGGATACCAGGGCTGGTTCGCTGCTGAAGGCGACGAATCCCAAAGAGGATGGTATCATTATCAAAACCGGTCCTGTGGTGGATTAGCACCGGGCTGCTCGGGTGTTGACTTCTGGCCGGACATGACGGAATACACAAAAAAATATATATCTCCTTTTAAAAATGCAGATGGTTCCCCCACTTATTTGTATAGTCCGTACGATGAAGAAACAATAGATCTTCATTTTAAATGGATGAAAGATTATGGAATAGATGGCGTGTTTATGCAGCGATTCGTTGTTGAGATAAAAGAATCAAATCCAAAAGGAAAAAGGCATTTCAACAAGGTGCTGGCAAATGCGTTGAAGGCCGCAAAAAAATATGATCGCGCCATTTGTATCATGTATGATCTCAGTGGTTGTACATCTGAGGATGTAGCCTATGTGGAGCAGGATTGGAAAGAACTGCAACAGCTGTTTTCTATATTTGACAACAAACAGCATCCTACTTATATAAGACATAATGGTAAGCCCCTGCTTTCGATATGGGGAATAGGTTTTAATGATAACAGGAAATATACAATCGCCGATGTAGATAAACTTGTATCAAAAATCAAAGGACCAGATAAAAAGATTTCGCTGATGTTGGGTGTGCCTTATTACTGGCGTTCACTAAGTCGTGATACAGAAAATTCCTCATTACTTCATAACCTTATCAAAAAAGGAGACATCGTGATGCCGTGGGCAGTTGGAAGATATAGTAATGATAGTTACAGCAATATAGCCGGTGTTGAATTAGCCGGGGATATTTTATGGGCAAAAAATAATAAAATCGATTATGTGCCGCTGGTGTTTCCCGGTTTTAGCTGGGGAAACCTGAAAAATGATGAAGCCTCTTATAATTCTATTCCAAGACTTCAAGGTGAATTCTTATGGAAGCAGGTAGCCGGCGCCAAACTCGCCGGGGCTCAATCTTTATATGTAGCAATGTTTGATGAGATAGATGAAGGAACGGCTATATACAAATGCGCCAATGAGAAAGACCTACCATTGCATGGTACTAAGAAGTTTATTGGTATTGAAAATGATTTGAGCTCCGATTATTATCTGTGGCTCACGGGTAAAGCTGGTCAATGGTTTCATGGACAAGAAGGTTTTAGTGTTTCCAAACCTGTCAGGTGATGATATTTATCAGCCTTCATTTAACTTTTAGAGTAAATAATTATAAGCAGAAATGAACTATAAAATCTTCACGTTCCTTGGAATTTCGTTCTTATTGAACCAGGTTCTAATAGCACAGTCGAAACATAACATACAAACCAACTACCCTTCGTATAAGGGTCTCGTAATGGCTGGTTACCAGGGCTGGTTCCGTGCCCAGGGAGATGGTTCACAAACTAAAAATTTTGCTTATGGTAATGAGCAAAAATCGGGGATCGATATGTGGCCTGATTTGTCTGAATATGAAAAGACGTATGAAACTACATGGAAACTTTCCGATGGCAAAAATGCAAGATTTTTCAGCTCCCTTGATAAAAGCACTGTTGATCTGCATTTCAAATGGATGAAAGACTATGATGTTGATGGAGTGTTTATGCAAAGGTTTTTTAATAATGCAAAGAGGCAGGATCGCGAGTCAGCTTCGATTCTGCGGAATGCTTTTGCCGCTGCCTCGGCCAACAATCGCGCTATTGGAATTATGTATGACCTGTCTGGCCTGAAAGGCTCCGGCGAAGACTGTTCTGTGATAATTGAAGACTGGAAATATCTGGTGGACAGTTTAAGGGTCACCAACCAGGATGGTAATAAAACTTATATCCATCACAATGGAAAGCCTTTGGTCACTATCTGGGGTATAGGCTTTCCTGACCGGCCATACAATATCAGGAAAATAGGATTGGAAAAACTTATCGACTTTCTGAAAAATGATCCCGTCTACGGTGGTTGTTCAATTATGCTTGGCGTTCCGGCATTCTGGAGAACGTTAAACGCAGATTGCATTAGCGACCCATATCTGCATGACATTATAAAGTCAGCCGATATCGTTCTTCCCTGGAACGTGCAACGTTATTCTCCATTGCTACATAACGATATGGACAGATTGCGCGATAATATACTGGAAGATCTGAAATGGTGCAGACAAAACCAGGTTGATTATGTTCCTTGTATTAGTCCTGGTTTCAGTTGGCATAACCTGAGCAGGTACGAATTTCCTGACGATGTAAAACCTGTTGGCTCAATACCCAGGCAGGGTGGACGCTTTTATTGGCAACAAATTACTACGGCTTTGAATGCAGGTGCATCGATGTTATACGTGGCCATGTTTGATGAAGTGAATGAAGCAACTGCTATCTTTAAAACCACTGATACACCACCTGTAAGTAAGGTAACATCATTCATAACGATGGACGGTAAACCCTCGGATCACTATTTATGGCTGACCGGTGAAGCGGCAAAAATGTTACGAAACAAGAAACCGATAACGATGAAAATGCCGGAACGATGAATACTCTCTATCAATCAATGCGCTGCAATTGCAAATATTCAGACTGCAAAATTTCATAAAAGAACCAGCCGCATCATCAGTAAAAAGTAAATGGGTCCTTCCGCGCGTGGAAGGACCCATCTGTATGGTTGGATATAAAGATGAAAGAGGGTTGGCGCTTTTCTATGGATTTCCAGGCAGACAGCTTAACCGACGGTATTCCAGGAGGCCCACTGGAACAAACCTTTGGAAGCATCATACTAAATGAAGCAGGCTATAAAAGAACTAGGAATCAAGTCACCTGTTATTGGTAAACAAATACTTTGGGACCGGGTTGCGGATACAAGTTATTATCTTAATGTAGTTGGTGTAGCAAGGGATTTTAATTTCACTTCTTTGAGAAATACCATAAAACCATTTGGTTTTATGGTAAGTCCGCGAGCAAACGGAACCATGATTGTTAAACTCTCCGGAAAAAATATAACCACAACTTTGTCTGCAATCCAACAGAAATGGAAGGCCTGCTGGGCCTTGCGACCTTCGCCGCTCAACAACGCGTAAAGGAAATCGGGATCCGTAAAGTTCTGGGTGCATCTGTTGCAGGTGTGGTTGCTCTGCTTTCCAAAGACTTTCTCAAGCTCGTTTTTATTTCGTTCGTGATTGCGTTACCGGTTGGCTGGTACGCTGTAACGAAGTGGCTGCAGGATTTCGCTTACCGGGTTGAAGTGAAATGGTGGGTGTTCCCCGTAGCAGCAATCCTTGCTATCCTGGTTGCGGTTCTTACCATTTCGTTTCAAACTATAAAAGCCGCTTTAGCCAATCCTGTCAAAAATTTACGGACCGAGTAATTACATCTCAACTCCATATTTACTCAAGGAGGTCACAAAATGATTAACCATCTCTACCGGGGGCGGTCCCTGCAGCATTGGCTTCGCAAACCCACCCGGCGCCGGTTCGCTGTTATCCCAGAACCATTTGTCCAGCCTGGCAGTTAACCCGACTACAAAGTCAGTTTAACTTACTATATTTACAAAATCAATATTTATGAAACGGGATATTTTATGGATGAATATGTAAATACCGGTGTTTATCTGCGTATACTTTGGGATGAACTGCGTTATAATATGGAACTTCAACTAAACAAAAAAGGCTACCATGACGTGACGCCTTCACATGGATGGGTATTGCATAATATCAAAGATACAGGGAGCCGGGTTACCAAATTAGCGACGATGGCGAAGATCACGAAACAAAGTATGAGTGCACTGGCCTGGCAGATGGAAGAAGCCGGGTATATTAAACGAAAGCCAGACCCATCTGACAAAAGAGCTTCACTTTTGGTGCTTACCAGCAAAGGAAAAAAGATGAAAGAGTTAGGGCAGACAATCAACCGGGAATTTGAAGAACAGTGGCAGAAAAAATTGGGTGATAAAGATTATCACACATTAAGATTACTGTTACAAAAGCTTTCAGAAAACAATGTTTGACGAAATATAAATCCATTTTATGTTTAACAATGTTGTATTGGATGTTTTCATGGGTTTGATCTTTATTTACCTGCTTTATAGTTTATTAGCCAGCATCGTTCAGGAATTTATAGCAGGTCGCCTGAACCTGCGGGCAAGAATGTTGCAGAAAGCCATCAGGCGGATGTTGGAGGATCATGCATCTCCCACCGGTAATGCATTTCAGCGTTCCACTTTCTATAATTATTTTTTTGAACTCGTTGAAAACATAAGGCGGTTTTTTAAACCATTCCGTGATAATGAATTATTTGCCAGAAAATTTTACAATCAGCCTGGCATAAAATACCTGGGTGAGGACAAAGCGTTTAGCAAACCGGCATATCTGCGTCCACAAAATTTTTCATTCACCATTATCCGGTTGTTACGTGGACCCGATTATGATGGAAGTACTCAAAACGAAGCGGAGTTAATCAAAAATACACTTGACAAAAACACGCTTAATATAACAGCTGAAACGCTGTACCAGTTCCGGAGTTTATTCGCTGACGCAAGGCAGGATGTGTCTGAATTCAGGAACCGGCTTGATGAATGGTTTGATGAAACTATGCAGCGGACCAATGGTTGGTACAAGCAACAAACCCAGACTATATTACTTTTTATAGGTTTTTTTATTGCAGTTATATTTAATGTTGATACTGTTGCGATAACAAAAATACTTTCGAAAGATAAAAAAGTAAGAGAACAGATTGTTCAGCTTGCTTTTAACAATAAGATCAATCCTGATTCAGTTTATTTGATGCTGGCAGAGGACGCTTCTTCTACTCAACATCTTTTTGGTTTAGAACATTCCAACAGCCGGATTTACCAGGCTAACCCTGCTTTGAAGACTGGAGGCTGGATTATCACGGCATTGGCTATTTCCCTTGGAGCACCTTTCTGGTTTGATCTCTTAAATAAAGTAACACAGGTCCGTAGTTCAGGGTCCAGGGTTCCGACCGGTAAATTATCGTCCCATCAGCTACGAACAAACACTGAACCCGGGGACAACAGTAAAGAGGAAAGTCCGTGACTAATTTGAATTTCTATGCCCCGATCAATTGTCGCCAGATACCAGATATAACGATCGATAGACTCACGATCAGGTGTTATTTCTAAGCTGCATGAAGTTTTTCGTTCGATTAAGGTGTGCCTTCCACCACATCATCATTATTTTCACTGCCCAGACTATAGTAGTCATTTTCTTCGTCACCCTGTTCCAGTGCATCTCGTTTAGGATTGTTCGGTTTTTCTTCCGGCATATCAAGATCTTCGCCCGTTGAAGACATATCAGTTGCTGCTTCGTTCAGGGGCTCTCCATCGAAATCAGTATCATCGAGCCCGGCTTTAGCAGACATTTCATCATCTCCGTCATCCATATCCTGGTCCTTGTCGCCAAGAATAAGCAAATCCTCATTGGTGACATCAGCTTCAGTGCCCATAACAATTCCAAGATCGTCCTGATCCTCCAGTCCCTTTTCTCCCATAGTTACAACTTCACCCGGGGCAGTTTGCTTAGATTGATCAGCGGCCCCCACATCAGATTCGTTTAGCAACTCTTTGTTTCTTTTCCCTTCAGTTGTCTCACTGTTAACGGTATAGTTATCATCCTGCCCTAATCTTTGAGTATTGATTGTAGCACCGGTTGAATCTTTACTGTTGCCATCATTTATTATCGTATTTAGATCTTCTCCGTCGTTTGCAATATTCTCTTTCTCTACTTTATTCTCTTTCTCTGCCTTTTTTTCCTCGTTCGCTACTTTTTTATTCTCTTTCTCTCCTTTGTCGTTTTTACCCGCATCCTTCTTTTTTCCTTCGTTTTTCATAATTGATCTTTGATTAACAGCATAAAAAATTATGCCGGCCATAATGCACCAGCACTCATGTGCCGAACCATGTGCCGAACCTTGTTTGGCAAATCATTGTGAGCAGGAATGGAACCACGTAGTCGATTATTTCCCCTTAAGATATTCCTCCACCTTCATCCTGTCATTACCAACGGCCGCAATAGCTGCCTTAACTTCTTCCCTGCTTTTGCCGAGTTTTTCTTCCAGGTAGGAAAGTTCATAATTCTCGGTTGTGGAAACTTTGGCACGATCACGTTGATCTTTTATATTTTTATTGTCTGACATGGCTTAAGTTTTTTTATCGAACAAAAAGATCATGCCAGTTCCCACAGTTGCTTTTAAAAATGATTTCATATGCATTAGATTTTGGCAGCGTCCCTGCACGCGCGTCCTGCCGCTTCAAGATTTGCAATCATCATTTCAGAATATTTGCGGGAAAGGATCACGCCATCCGCACCACCTTTGAAAGCGGCAAGTGTAGCGTCATATGTATCCTGCGGCGAAGCCTTACGGCTATTTTTTCCCGTTGGAATGTTTACGTCTATTCCGGGTAAAATAAAGCTTTTGCCTTTCACTCCAGCTTTAGCTCTTTGAGTTTCGCGCATCACATAATCGGCGCTCAGCCCCATCTTTGGCAATTCTTCCATTGAAGCTTCATTGGCATAATTCAGCAGGTGATTGTTCATTTTCATCAACGCTTCTGGCGGCACATCGCGAAAAACAGTGGAAGAAATATTACGGATGAAATTGCGATACCTTTCGCCTCCGCAATTGTTATAGACCACAACCTTCAGAAAATCTGCCATAGTACCCAGATCGTCATAACTCCGGGCCGCACGGTACAAAGGATTAAACGAATTGGTGTGTTCGATGTGAAATCCTACCTGCAGATGGTTGCGTACTCCCTTTGTGGCTTTGTAAACATCTTTAAGAACCTGGTGTTTCCCCATATCAAACAACTGATTGTACGCCATGATTTCAGGGTATTCCAGTAAGAGCCGGCTGAACGCTACATAATAGCCATCGCCCGGTCTTTTTTCATTTAATGAATCCTGAACGTATTGATTCAATTTATTGTAACCCTCCTTGGCTCGTTTGAAGTCGATACCAGCGGTTTCCGCGGCCTTCTGATGATGTTCGCAGAAACAGGTTACTTTGGCAGAATCAATTCCCTGGGCATGACTAACTCCAATAGCATTCAGCAAAGGACCGTTGCGTTCGTTAAAAAGCAAAATACCGTCAATGTTATATGAAGAACAAAGATCAGTAACAACTGCTTTCCAGAATTCACGTACATCGGGCTGAAAAAAACACATGGCTCCGCCTTTTCGGCCCTGGAGATCAACTTCTGCAAAGTCTTTAAAAAAAGGCACATCGGCAGGATAATTGAAGCCATCCTGTACTGAACAAAACACTTTCATTCCCCTTTTCTTCGCAGCTGGCAATACTTCCGCAACCAGATCACGATCCCCAAAATCCGGGGCACGTAATTGTTCTCCCTTGATTTTAGTGTTCTTGTAATATTTCGCATGTGGGATAGCGTTATTGCCTCCATGAAAGGGTTTTTCTTTTGATTCCGGTTGGCCGTGATCAGGAATAGAATCGCCTGCAACCTGTCTTCCCGTGATTCCCCGGTCATAAGAAAATGTACTGAGATAGATTGTATTTACTGCACCTTTTTCCTGTAGGATGTCAAGCACTTTATCTATGCCTTCATCATAAAATGAATCTGCACCTATTTGTATACCGATAGTTTTCGCCATTATTATTGTATTAATGTTGAAGTATTCAATGTTAACATTGAAATACAAGGATTAAGCTTTTGAACCTTCTTTGATTGCCCTTCCGGCCGCATCAATATCTGCCAGATCCATCTCCGAGTATTTGCGGGAAAGGATCACTCCGTGGGAACCTGCTTTGTAAGCAGCCGCAGTTGCTGCATAAGCATCTTCAGGGGATCCCTTACGGCTGGTGGCTTTTGTTGGAATTCCAATATCAATACCGGGAAGAATCTTGCATTTCCCCTTCACACCGACGATTGCCCTTTGAGTTTCCCGAAAAACATAGTCTGCAGACAAACCCGCTGTCGGTAATTGTTCTATGGTAGCTTCATTACCATAATTCAGTAAGTGATTATTGAAGCGCATCAATTCTTCCATTGGAACGTCGCGGAAAATAGTCGACTGAATGTTTCGTATGAAATTGGCATATCTTTCACCACCGCAGTTATTATAAGCGACCACTTTCAGAAAATCAGCCTTGGCGGCAAGGTCTCCATAACTTCGGCTTGCCCGGAAGAAAGGATTAAATGAATTTACATGGTCAACATGGAAACCAACCTGCAGGTCCTTATTGACGGCTTTAACAGCAGCAAACACTTCTTCGAGCACCTGGTGTTTAGCCAAATCAAATAACTTATCCCAGGCAACGATTTCGGGATAATTTAATAGCAGGCGATTGAATTCAACATAGTATCCATCGCTTGGGCGTTCGCCTTTAATAGAAGATTTGACAAACTGATCAAGTTTGATATAACCTTCTTTTGCACGTTGAAAGTTGATGCCAAGTTTTTTTGCTTCGCGCTGATGATGTTGGCAAAAGCAAGTTGATTTGGTAGAATCGATCGTTTGGAAATGACTCGCACCTAAGGCGTTTAAAAGCGGACCATTGCGTTCATTGAAGAAAAGCACCCCGTCTATGTCATAAGACTTGCTGATATCAGTTGCCAGGCTCGTCCAGAAAGCACGTACATCCGGATGAAAGAGGCAAAGGGTATTGGACCGGCGTCCCAATAGGTCAACTTCAGTACAATCTATAATACCCGGTACATCTGAACGCCATTGGTCCTCAATAGAAGCAAATACTTTCATACCCCTTTTCTTTGCAGCTGGTATTACGGATGCCAGTATATCAAAATTGCCATGTTCAGTAGCACGGACCTCTTTTAGCTTTGTATTTTTATAAAATTCAGGATGAACCGTTGCATAGTTACCACCATGGAAGGTTTTGCTATCTGATTCCTGTGAACCATGGTCCGGAAACTTTTCACCTGGTAACTGTCTGCCTGCAAGGCCACGACCGTATGTAAAGACAGTAAGAAATAAAGTATTAACTCCTCCGCGTTTCTGAACAATATCCAATACCTGGTCTACTCCTTCATCAACAAATGAAACAGCCCCTATCTGGATACCATGCATCATATCGCCCACAGCTACCTTATCAGGGACAAAAGCGCTGAGGGGTGAAATCCCAACAAAAGGAGCTGCAGCAGCAAAGGCACCTAGCTTTGCTGTTTTTTTTATGAAATCGCGTCTTGAATTTTCCTCATCATTTGCTGGTCTCATTGATTCTTCGAAATTCCTCATCGGTTTGAATTTATAAGTTAATAGAATAATATACGCAATTAGATTCCTTATCGCTGTTTATCATATCCCGGGTTTTGAGGTAGCATAAGGAACACATCAGCATAACGGATCACTTTCCAATTCGCTTTGCTTGTTGCCGGGTTTAGCGGAAGAGCAATATAAAAATTTTACCGTTCTTGCGTTAAATTATAATCATGGCGAAGTCAAAGGACATCAACACTCCCGAACAGGTAACAGCATTTATCAAAAAACTTGAACCTGGATTAGCAGAAGTTGTTCAGGCTGTTCGCGAGGTCATATTGAGTGTCGATCCTTCAATAGGAGAACAGATCAAATGGAACTCTCCCAGCTTTTTTTATACCGGAGAGATGAAAGCCTTCGATCCAAAAGATTACAAAAGTGACCTGGTGGTGGTGAACGTTCATCGTGGCAATGCCTTACTGGTTTTCCCAACAGGAGCTATCATCAAAGACAAAAGCGGTGTGCTGGAAGGTGATTACAAAGATGGCCGCAGGGTGGTTAATATCAAAGACATAAAGGACCTGGCTGACAAAAAAAAATCTTTACAATTAGTTATACGCGAATGGTTGAAAATGATTGAATAAAAAGGTTAGAAGCTCGCAGACATAATAATTCGCTTAAATGGATAAAACACCGGAGACTGGCTGAAATGCCGTTTTAAACGCATCTTAAATTCAGCCACAAACGCGATCGCGGCATCATCATTCAATCTTTCCAGATATGGTATCAATGTAGTTCCGGAAACCCAATCATACAAATCATCTGAATCGTTAACAACTACGGGGTAAATTTTTTCGAACACCTGTATGTTTTGCCCTCCATTCCGAAACAGGATCTCACCATATTCACCTGGATCCAGTACTGGTGATCTGCGATTCCAGTTTTGCAATGCATCACAATAAGGCTTGGTGTCCGCAAGTTCAACCAGTATTCTATTGGTAATATTGTGGTATTGGGCTGGCATTTGTATTAAAAGCTGACCACCAGGTTTTAACCGCGAGATCATAATTGACATCAGGCTACGATGATCTGCTATCCATTGTATAGCCGCATGTGAAAATATAAGATCCCATTTCTTGTTATCCTTCAGCTGATCCTCAATACCACCTTGACGGAATGATAATTTATCATGTTTATACCTGGAAGATTCCAGCAGCATTTCTGCCGATGAGTCGACACCCAGAACCGTTTTTGGTTCAGGCAAATATTCTGCAAGTTTTAGGGTTAAGTCGCCCATCCCGCAACCGAGGTCAATAACATCCATTGATGGTCTCAGTTCAATTAATTGAACACAATCATAAAAAGGCCGCATGCGTTCAGACCTGAAATTATTATAAGTTCCGGGATTCCATTTCATAAATAAATTTGTTAAGAGAACACTCGATACATTTTATCAACTCATCAAGGGTCTTATTCAATGATTCATTATACTTTAAAAATAATGATTAACTTAATAGTAGCGTTCTTCTGAAATTCTGAAGCCCTTTCTTGCACGATACCAACCAATCAAAACCTGGAAAATGCCTAACCAAATATTGTATACTCTAATCGTCATCGTCCTATTTGTTATTCTGGTGAAGTTGGTGACAATATTTATCTACAAAGACAAAGAAAAAAGCAAATCAAAGAATTTAATGAGCATTGCCATAGTTGATAGCCATAAACTTTTCAGAAAAGCTATCAGCATGGCTTTATCAAGGCAGGGTTTTCAAATCCTCTTCGAAGCCTCAGACGGAAAGGAAGTAATTGACCTTTTAAAAAGTAATGTCAACCCTGATATTGCTTTGGTCTCAACTCATATTGGAGGGATGAATGCGATAGAAACCGTGAGACTGTTGCAGGAATTTAACCCGGAAATTAAGATCCTGGTTCTATATATGGATCCCCTCCATGAACGTCCGGAAAAAATGATTGAGGCTGGTGCCCATGGTTGTATAGCTAAAACAGCCGATCCTGAAGAAATAAGAATTGCCATTCTTGAAATTCTGAACAAAGGAATTTACAGACAACAAAGAAAATACGCTTACCGGGCCCTCAATAGTTTTTGAAAAACTTAAAACGGAACAGCCTTATCCCTCAAATCCTTTAAATTAATTCAAATGAAAATCACCAACCACCTACTGTTTGACAACATGAACAGACAGGTTGACTTTCATCTTACCCCAAATAAAGGCGGTAAAATTACGCCCGAATACCTGGTTATTCACTACACAGCTGCCACACAGGAAAAAGGTTCAATAAGCTGGTTCCTTAACAAAGAAGCTAAGGCTTCTGCACATTTGCTGATCGACCGGGATGGTTCGATCACACAGTTCGCACCGTTTAATGTGATGACATGGCATGCAGGACAAAGTGAATGGAATGGACTGAATGGCCTTAATAAATTCTCTGTTGGCATCGAATTGGTGAATGGTGGCAGACTTGTGAGATCGGGTGCAGCCTGGATCTGCGCGGTTGACAAAAAAGCTGTTATTGATTCCGATGTCGTATTGGCCACACATAAAAATGAGACAACAGAATCAGCCTGGCATGCATATACCGAGGTTCAGATGCAGGTAGCCGCACAAGTTTCGGCAGCCCTGGTAAAAACATATTCACTGAGAGATGTGCTAGGGCATGAAGATATCGCTCCTCATCGCAAATCCGATCCTGGCCCTGCATTTCCGATGGGAAGTTTCCGGTCGAAAGTGTTTGGAAGAAAGGATGATCTTTTAAAGGCCCATATAACCAGGGTAGCCGTTAACATCAGGGCGGGGGCAGGAACTCAATTTCTGACTGTAACTGATGTGCTGCCTCCCAATACCAGGGTCAGGGTATTGAAGCGCAATGGCAACTGGAGCTTCGTCGAGGCGCTCGAAACCGTTCACGGCCTTAACGACCTGGAAGGCTGGATCATGAGCAAATTCTTATTGGAAGAATAGGTTTTCGATAAATGATGTAAATTCCAATCCAACAAAACATATTCATTAGCGATGGCAAATACAATGGGACGAACCCAGGTTGAAACGATCGATAACTATATCGCTGGCTTTCCTGAAGATGTTCAGAAGCTATTAAAACAGATGAGAGAAATAATAAGCAAGGCTGCTCCAAAAGCGGAAGAAGCAATTAAGTATGCTATGCCAACCTTTACTCTTCATGGAAACCTTGTGCACTTCGCCGGTTATAAAAATCATATTGGATTTTATCCGGCACCATCCGGTATTGAATCTTTCAAAGAGGAACTTTCACAATATAAGAATTCAAAGGGTGCGGTTCAATTTCCACTTGACAAACCACTTCCCGTTGCATTGATTACAAAAATCGTAAAGTTTCGTGTTAAAGAAAGTATAGCAGCTGCTGAATTGAAAACACTAAGAAAAGCTAAACGTTAATTGTATTGACAATAACCTCATGAAAGCAAAACGTCAATTGTATTAACCATAACCAGTACCAGGTTACCAGTACTATTTCGGATAACCATAACAGTGATCAGGCATTGAGATAAGCGTTCGGAACATTAGATGGTTTGTAATCTATTCCATAAGCGTGTTTCATAAGTTCATTGACAACGGCATAAATATTTTCTTCTTTTCTCTGAAACTGGCGAAGCAGCCCCATCATTGCATAACTGATAGGATTCACAGCCGGAATAAAAGTTTCCCATTGATGCCCTTTACCCCAAATAAGGCCTTTTACGGTTGTGAAAAGTTCAGCACCATTTGATAATAGTAAACGCATCATATCGATGCATTTGTTTCCATTTTGATTTACCGTATGAAAGATAGGAGTGTGGCCACCAAAACCATTTTCATCTTCACCTGCTTTTTCATTAACCCCTGCACCGTTTTTCAATAACAATTCAGCACAAGCAACATGATTATACTCTGCACAAATATGCAGCAGGGTTGAATCGAATAGCGGGGTGAACGCACAGTCTAAATTATACCGTCGGGAAACTACCCCGCTATCAGCTGCTAATTGTTGTGCCAGTGCCTCAGCATTATTTGCCAAAACCGCCAGCAGTGTTTTGTCTTCAAACTCCAAACCATAATCGATAAATACCTGGATACACTGACTGAATGAAGGTCCCCGGCTGTATTCATTTATCATTTCATAAATAAGCGGCTTACCATTATAAACATCATTCGGACTTACCCCCTCATCAAAGCAAGCCCTGATTCCTTCCACAGAATGAATCTCGATTTCACCCACCATTTTATTTAAACCAAACGTCAAGAGAGATATGAATTATGAGTTATGAATTATGAAACTTAGTTATGAAATAAAGTTTTGAAATACAGTTATGAAACTTAGTTTTGAAATACAGTTATGAAATAAAGTTATTAAATAAAGTTATGAATTAACCATTCCCATTTCACATCTCTCCAACTAACCTTTCATAATTCATAACTCATAATTCATATCTCTCTTGATCGCTGCTTTTTCTGATCACCAGTTTCGCAGACAATCTCACCTGCTCGCATTTTTTGTTTGAATTGATATTATCCAGGAGGATCCTGGTTGCAGTTTGGCCGATCTCCATTAAAGGCTGACGGACATAGGTAATTGGTACACGGAAAAAATCGAAAATCTCAGTTTCATCAAAACCTACTATTGCCAGGGTTTCAGGCACTTTAATACCCAGTTCATCAATGTACTTCAGAGCAATAGCTGCAATGCGGTTTGAAGCAAATAATATTGAATCCACCGCAATACCGCGGGACAACAATTCGTCAACAGCAGCTCTTATTTCTTTTGGATCATTGTTGATTTTTACCTGCTTCAACCAGTTTTTCAAAGGTTTGATTTCAGCCGTTTTCAGTGCCGTCCAGTAACCTCTTATCCTGTCATTTAGATGCACCATCGATGTGCGGTAAGTTATCATGCCGATTTTCCTGCGCCCGGCATCTACAAGGTGTTGTATTGCATCAAAAGTAGCTTCATAATTATCCAGCGTCACCTGGTTTGTTTCAATCTCGGGGAAATAACGGTCTACCAACACAAATGGAATTTGTTGTTTTTTCAGTTGAATTATCTGTCCTGCCGAATCAGCGGGTGGAAATATGATAAGCCCATCCACCTGGCGGTTAACCAAAGTCTCTATAAGATTTTCACATCTCTCAGGCTTTTCATCAGAACTACCAAAGATCACGGTATAACCCTGCCTGTGTGCTTCATCTTCTATGATACGCGCAAGACTGGATGAAAACGGGTTGGAAATATCAGCCACAATCAGTCCGATTGTATTTGTTTTATTTGTTTTCAGACTTTTGGCTATCTGGTTGGGCTTATAGTTAAGTTTTAAAGCCATTGCCCGGATTTTTTCGGCCACTTCTTTCCGGATCCTACCCTCTTTTTTGTTATTAAGTACATAAGATACCAGGGCTGTTGACACTCCAACCGCTGTAGCAATATCTTTTAACGAAGTCTTTTTTTTAATCGGCAAGGTCTGTAATTGTATAAAGGTTAATCGATTGTATTTGCTGGTTGCAGGAATTGGGTAGTCAACCAGCCCCGAAAACATCGACAGTCTGTAAATTTAATCCTTTTTGTTTAATCGATTAAACAATTATCGTAACTTTGTGGCGTTGATACACATTAAAAACACGTGAATATGGAAACGACGATGAAATATGTAGGATTAATTGAGTGTGGAAACGCAACTATTCCATCTTTAGCTCAAGATGTGAGCCTTTCTAACGGCTACCAGGTAACGAAGATCCTGGCTAGCGGTAAAGCAACCAATAATTTAGTCAGGGATCATTATCCCGACGCCGAAATAGTGAATGATAGCAGCTCTATAATAAATGATTCAAACATCGAACTGGTAATAATTGCCGGGACAGCCAATGGAGACCTCGGTGTTGTAGCCCAGGCATTAGGCGCAGGTAAACAGGTAAGGGTTCTTTAACATACTCCTGTAATACAATTCCTGGTCTTCTTTTTTGCCGATGTTGAAATAACATCTATCCAAACTTATGTGATAACGATTCTTGCCTGCCATTAGTGCAGGTTTTTGTGATTCCACGTAACCCTAAAAAAATAAACATGAACAAACAATTGAACAAAACACCAAAAACAATCGCCATCGTAGTAGATGACGAAAATAGAAACAGACTGATTGAATGGTCTTATTTTAATAAAGCCTTGTTGCGCCAGCATAATATTGTTGCCAACGACGAGATAGCATTGATACTGACAGGCACGCTAACAGTTCCCGTAACATCATTGCCCCATGGCACCTTTGGCGGATACCGTCAGCTGGCGACTATGATCGAAAATAAAGAAATTGATTTCCTGATTTGCATGGGTTCAACTGAAAGGGGGAATAACTTCCAGACAGGTATCACCGATCTTATATCATTGGCCACTAAACATGATATCATGGTATCATCAAATGCAGCAACAGCAAAGGTAATCCTTGAATCTTTGGATATGCAGCAGGCTGAACCGGCCTATATTCCAGGCTCGCAATCAGTTCAATACAACTATTCAAATCCAAACTAAAATCTATGAAACTCTTATCTGTAAATAACATACGCAGGATGTTTATCAACCTGTTAACTGAAAACGGCAGATCTGCTGAATTGACCAATGCTTATCGTGCAGGAAATTTATCCGAAGATGGAAGAAGCTATTTCCAGGACACAAACAAAGCGAGCCTTAATGAATTGCAAAAACGCGCCCATACCGGTAATTTTTTAGCCGGTGCACAGGCAGGTTTGAATCCGGGGTTTTTTAAATGATGCTAGCACATTGACTTCAGGATAAAAAGACCTCAGGATAGATAAATGAACACAAGACAAATGAAGTCAGGATAAATGAGGGTCGATACAGGAAGTACAGATTTTGCATAACATGGTGATGTTGTAATTTGCTTAAGCGCAGTTAATGGATATAATGCATTGCCATGAAAAAAACAGTAACCGGAAAAGAACTGATACATATAGGCTACCGCGAAGGAAAAATCCTCGGACTCGCCAAACAATTGATTGCAACTACACTGGCAGGTATGGAAAAAACAAAGATCCTGCCTTTGTTGAAAAAAGCACTTGCCTATCCTGAACTTTTCCTGGAGGATGAAGCACTAAAGCCACTGGCTGTTGCACTTGTTGAGGAAAAGAATATTCCAGTAAACGAAAGCATTGCATTATCACAAGACCCCCCAGGTTACCAGGTTTATGGCGGCGACTTCATTGAAGATGGAGCCAAGGACCAGATGGCAATTGCCATGCGATTACCTGTAACCGTAGCCGGTGCCCTTATGCCTGATGCGCACCAGGGTTATGGACTTCCTATCGGCGGTGTACTGGCTACAAAAAATGCAATTATTCCCTATGGGGTTGGTGTTGACATTGGTTGCCGTATGGCCCTGTCGATATTTGACATTCCTGAAATTCATTTCTTATCGAACGAGTCGAAGTATAAACGGGAACTGGTTTCACATACAAAGTTTGGTGCTGGCGCAGCTTTTACCGGTAAGAATAAGGCGGATCATGAAGTACTCGACAGTCCTGTTTTTAAACTAATACCATTCATCAGGCACTTGCAGGACAAAGCGCACACCCAACTAGGTACTTCCGGCGGCGGTAATCATTTTGTGGAATGGGGGATCATTGAATTTTCAGAGCGTGACGAAAAACTGGATATTGAAAAAGGCAGATACCTCGCGTTATTATCGCACTCCGGATCTCGTGGGTTTGGTGCCACCATAGCCGGGCACTATACAAAACTAGCCAAACAGATCTGTCAATTACCAAAGGAAGCTGCTAACCTCGCTTATCTCGATTTGAAAAGTGAAGAGGGAAATGAATACTGGCTTGCCATGAACCTTGCCGGCGATTATGCTTCGGCTTGTCACGAGACTATTCATAACCGGATCACAAAAGCTATTGGTGGCAACCTTATCGTTAAGATTGAGAACCATCATAATTTCGCCTGGAAGGAAGTCTGGAACGGTGAAGATGTTTTGGTTCACCGAAAGGGCGCAACACCTGCAGGACAAGGTGTGATGGGTATAATACCTGGTAGCATGACGGCTCCCGGCTTCCTGGTTCGTGGACGAGGTGAAGAACAATCAATTAATTCAGCATCGCATGGTGCGGGCCGCCAGATGAGCCGTACAAAAGCAATTCAGAATATTTCAAGGACCGAAATGAATGCGATCTTAAAGGATCACCAGGTAACACTGATCGGCGCGGGACTTGATGAAGCACCTATGGCCTATAAAGATATCAACAAGGTAATGGCAGCTCAAACCCAACTCGTTGATGTGGTTGCAAAGTTTGTTCCCCGGATCGTAAGAATGGCAAATGATGGAAGCCGCGAAGATTAAATATCTTCAGCCGAGATTAGAACCATTTATGCAAACAACTCCTGTGCCGCGTATTTCTCCTTTAACGCGTATTTCTTCGATAGATATAATTCGTGCCATTACCATGGTGCTGATGATTTTTGTAAATGATCTCTGGTCATTAAAAGACATTCCTTTATGGCTTGAACATACAAAGGCCGAAGACGATGGTATGGGACTGGCAGATGTTGTGTTCCCCGCCTTCCTGGTGATAGTGGGAATGTCTGCTCCATTTTCAGTTGCGGGAAGAAGGGCGAGGGGCGAGGATAATTTCGCGATCGTAAAACACATATTGATCCGGTCATTTGCATTGATTGTAATGGGCGTATTCCTGGTGAATGGAGAAACAATTAATGCTGCGGCTACCGGTATTCCCCGGTGGACCTGGTTTCCCTTGTGTTGTCTTTGTTTTATTCTTATCTGGAATAATTATCCCAGGAGTATGAATAAAAAGCTGCGCCTGACTTTGCAGGTCGGGGCTTCTGTTATCCTGTTTTTACTGGCCTGGTTCTATCGTGGTGGTGAAGAAGGCAACGATCGCTTTTCTACTTCATGGTGGGGGATCCTTGGGCTGATTGGTTGGGCTTACTTTGTCAGTTCGCTGGCCTATACTTTTCTGGGTCATAACTTATGGCTTATGACAGGTTGCTGGTTACTATTTATTGGAATCAATACTGCCGCCCATGCACACCTGCTGCCCGCCGAAGGACCGATCAATCAATTATTTTCTCCTTTTGAAGAAGGTGCAATGCCGGCTTTTGTGACCGGTGGAATAATTTGTTCAATGCTATTGATAAGGCAAAAAAATGATAATAACCAGTTCCGTTTTATCTGGCTTTTGTTAGTTATCAGTGCTGTGTTATTCGTTGCCGGCTTTGCTGTTCGCCCGCTAGATGGCATCTCAAAAATAAAAGCTACGCCATCATGGGTACTGATTTGCACTGCCGTTACTTTCTTCACTTTTATATTGATTTACTGGTTATCAGATATCAGGAAAAAAGAATACTGGTTCAATATTATCAAACCAGCAGGCACAAACACATTAACCTGTTACCTTCTCCCATATTTTGCATACGGCCTGATGAATGCATTTGCTGTTTCATATCCATCCGTTGTTTCGTATGGATTTATAGGTTTGATAAAATCTTTCGTCTTCGCAATGTTGATCGTAATGGTCGGAGGTTGGCTCGGCAAAAAGGGAGTACAGGTAAAATTATAGCGTGTAACATATAACACACCATTTATAGGATATGAAAAATGATCATCAGCTTCTAAACTTCAAAGCAACCATTTATCGCATTGGAATTAACCTGGTGGTTGATGTTCCTGCAAAGGTGACAAACAAACTTAAAGCCACTAAAGGCCTGATAAAAGTACAGGGCACCATTAATAGTTTTCCTTTCCATACAACGTTGATGCCGGTAAAAGACAAACCATATATTTTGTATGTAAATACTCCTATGCTAAAAGGAACCGGGGCAGTTGAAGGGGATGCCGTAAAATTCAGCTTGGAGCAAGACCTGAATCACTATGAACATCACTATCCAATGCCTGCGATACTTGCGCGCAAACTCAAAGATGAAAAATTGCTTGATCAGTTCGAACAGTTGACCGAATCGCGTAAAAAAGATATCCTCAAATACCTTAGTTATGTAAAAACAGAGGAGACTTTGCTAAAGCATATTACAATATTGTTGCAGCGGCTAAGGGCTGGTGAAAAAAATATCCGCATACCATAGACGCTGATTACGCATCAAACAAGCGGGTAAATTTGAGAAAGCATTAACTCAACCGGCTATTGCCTGTAAACTGCCAGCCCGCCACCCAGCATGCCGATCCATTTTCCTCCTGTTTTATCCCTTGCAATTGCAAGTATCTGGTTATCTGTTCCAGGTATTTGTATCACATGCGAAGCGGTATTGCCAAACAATGAAAGATTCTTACCTCCGACCCAAATCTTATCCTCCTCAAGCAACAAGGTTTTCAATCCATGAGCATCTTTAGGTTTCGGAATTTCTTCAAACACCCCTCCATTTAAACGCACAACTGCGGAAACTGATGTTCCGGTTAATAATGCAATAACAACATTGTTTTTATCAACCGCGATTGAATAGGGATACGTTGATGTATAGCCGGCATCATTTAATTTATAAGCCGTCCAGGTATCCCCTTCAAGTTTTCTTATACGCCCCTGGAACTGGAAATGATTAAACGCCCCTATCCATAGATTTCCTTGTTGATCGGTAGCCATAGAGTATAATAGGTCGCCGCTTGTTTCATCATGTAGTTTCCAGTTTCCTGCATTCTCAATCCTTACCAATCCTTTAGATGTTCCAACCCAGATTCTGTCAAATTTTGAATCATGTGTGATACTCATAATTGGATTTTCAGGGAGCGCACTATTGCCGCTCGTGTAAACGTTCCAAACAGACCCACTATAACTTGCCAGGCCCTTGTCTGTGCCAACCCATAGGCTTCCATTTGGCTGTACAGCGAGTGCCTGTACAAATGACGATGGCAGGGGTGAATTTTCACTCGTGAAAACGGTCCATGCATTATCAATGATTCGTACCAATCCATTTGCAGTGCCAATCCATTTCACATTATCCTGGCCAATCACAATGCTGTTAACCTGGTTATCCGGAAGCTTTGAATTTGCAGAGCTATATAATTGCCATTCAGGCTTAGGCGGATCCGGCATTTCATCGTTAGCGTGCAGCTTATCTTTCTTACATGATGAACTGAGGAAGATGATCATGACAAGAACTAAAACTATTAAACGATTCATGTTTTTAATTTTTGAACAGACTTGCAAATTGAGGGTATAAACTTTGAGTTGAAAATGCCTGATGAATAAACTGTCAAAAACGAAGCATTGACTGTTAAGAAACTTTTGCTAATAACCTGAAATCGGAAGATTGAAATGTTTAAGATCAGCGTTGGCAAAAAATTATTACCGTATCCGCAATTCTCTCCATGATCATCTGTTGCCTTGGTCTTTTTGGATTGGCACATATATCTGCTCATCAAAGACAAAAAGAGATTGGCATAAGAAAGGTTCTCGGCGCTACTGCATTGCAGCTGGTCGCCCTGGTTTCATCACGTTTCCTTAAACTTGTTGTTATCGCTTTTGTGGTGGCTGTACCATTAGCCTGGCTCACGATGAACAAATGGCTGGAAAATTTTGCGTATCGTATAGATATCGGGGCAGGCATATTATTATTAGCTGCTATTGCTGCCGGACTAATGGCATTGCTTGCGATCGGTATGCAATCTGTAAAAGCTGCTCTTTCGAATCCGGTCGAGGCCATTCGTAGTGAAGCTTAAGAAGTAGCGAATCACAAGCAGTACTGAAGCTGACGAAGTAGCAAGGCTTATGAATATGCAAGTGAATCCATATTTTATTCTGATATACAAATTGGAAACGTGGTAATCTAATTCTTTGGATCCCTGAAAATATCCTTATCCCAATTCCTGAATTCATAGTATTTCGATTTGGGTTCCGCTGTCCACCCATTTATTCCCTTGCGTGGCAGATAAAATCCATGGATATATATGACAGGGATAGAGAAAACTGCCAGGAATATCATCGCAGTCATTCTGCCGGCATATACTGAGATCAATATCACTATTCCCATTGTAACAAGGTATTTTATCAGCTTCCTGGCTCTCGGCGTTCTCTCCTCGAATACCCCGAACAGAATATTTCCTGCTGCAAAAATGATACTTACAATCGCAATTTCAAACCATAAAGATTCAGTGTACCACATACATTTCGTTTTATGTCATGAAGTTAAGCAAGTGAAATATCTTTCATCTGTTTTCCAATTGTTATCGTAATGCAAAAAAAGGAACCATTTCTAAAAATAAATTTGGATTCGTTTGAAAACTAACTGTAACTTTACTTAACGGTGTTAGATTATTTATAGCCGTAAAGCAAATGGCAAGCAAGGACAGAATTTTGAGGTTAAAGGAAGAAACCAGGATTAATATCCTGGATGCAGCTTTTCATATTGTCAAAAAAGAGGGATGGCAGGCGCTGAGTATGCGAAAAATCGCCGAGGAAATTGAATATACCGCACCCATCATCTACGAATATTTTGCCAACAAGGAAGCAATCCTGGAAGCCCTAAGTAAAAAAGGCTTCCTCCTATTAACAAAGCAAATGCAGGAAGCGAGCGGTAAAGTTGATTCACCAGAAGAAAAAATCGAAGCTGTCTGGATGGCCTATTGGAACTTTGCATTTGCCGAAAAGGAATTCTACCAGTTAATGTTTGGCGTTTCGATGAATTGCTGTACGCAACAGAAAGGCCCTGAAATTGCCGGTCCTACTAACCTGGTTAACGACCTGATCAGTCAGTTAACCAGCGATAAAGGAGACGATGAATCAGAAGTGTGCAGATGGTACTATACCTATTGGTCCATTGTTCACGGGCTTATCTCCATAAATCTAACAAACCGCGGAACCTCAGACAAACTAAACCGAAGAATTCTCCAGGATGCCATCCGGGGAATCACGAAGGCCATAACAGCCTGACAGTCAGAAAGTAGCCCGATATTAGTAGCCTGACATTTAATTAACGATGCAAGCCGGTTGAAAAAACCGTTTTTTTTAAACTTTATTCTTAACAGTGTTAAATCGTTTAATGTAGTTATGAGAACTCCCATCATTTTAAGTCTTATCCTCGCACTTGCAGCAGCATGTTCAGACGATAAACCCCAGCAACCAGCTCCACCGCCGGTTGCAGAAGTAATAACAATTAATTCCTCCCCGGCCACAACAGGTCATGATTACACCGCATCCCTGCAGGGAAAAGTAGACGTTGAAATCAGACCACAGGTTGATGGATTTCTCGATAAGGTGCTGGTAGACGAAGGTGCTTTTGTAAAAGCCGGTCAATTGCTTTTTAAAATTAATGATCAGCCCTATCGCGAACAGTTAAACAATGCTATTGCTAACCTTAAATCAGCAGAAGCACAGTTAAACAATGCCGCGATTGAAATAGAAAAGCTTACACCCCTGGTTGAAAACAAAATCGTTTCAGATTATCAACTCAAGGTTGCAAAGTCAGCACACAATGGAGCGACTGCAAATGTTGAACAGGCAAAGGCGCTTGTGGCATCGGCTAAGATAAAACTCGGGTATACGAATGTAACGGCCCCGGTTAGTGGATATATAGGAAGGCTTCCGAAGAAACAAGGATCCCTGGTTTCACCTGCTGATCCCGAAGCATTAACCAATCTTTCAGATGTCCATGAAGTATATGCTTATTTCTCGCTCGGTGAAACAGACTTTATCAACTTCAAGTCGCAATATGAAGGTGCGACTATCAGCGATAAATTAAAAAATCTACCTGCTGTTTCATTGATACTGCCAGACAACTCGGTCTATCCTGTTACAGGAAAAATTGATATGGTCGATGGACGATTCGATAAAACAACCGGTGCAATCACATTGAGAGCAATCTTTTCTAACAGCAATAATTTGTTGAGATCAGGAAATACAGGAAAGATAAGATTACAGCAGGAGCACCTGAATGCGATACTGGTTCCACAATCAGCTACAGTTGAAGTACAGGACAAAATATTTGTTTATGCTGTGGGTGATAGTAACAAGGTGAGCAAACAGCCATTACAGGTGATAGGCAAAAGCGGTACCGATTATATTGTGAAAGAAGGAGTGAAAGCGGGCGACAGGATAGTGATCAATGGCCTGGAAAATCTAAGCGAGGACCTCGTAATCAAACCTGAGAGCCCGAAGACCAATACCCAGCTCTCAATGGCAGATAAGAAAAACTGAAGGACAGCGCTGAGGCGTATGCTTCATGCTGATGCCTTATTAGACCTTAGCTATTTTAGCTTAAAGGTTCATTGAGTAGCTAAGTTCATTGAGTAGCTAAGCTGGCTCATTGAGCAAACCGAATACCAACTTTAAACACCCTAGACTTAACCATCTCACCCTTCCCGGAATAACAAAAAACATATAGCAGCCTGTTTAGAATAACCAGCAGTAATTGATTGATTACTGAACAGGCAGGCTATGTGAATCAATCAACAAGAATCAATACAAAGAATCAATACAACCATCATGTTTAAGAAATTCATCGAAAGGCCGGTCATGGCAACCGTTATCTCTATACTCCTGGTAATGCTGGGAGTACTCGGCCTCTTCAAACTTCCGCTGGAACAATTCCCGGATATCGCTCCACCGGCTGTACAGGTTGCCGCTTTTTACCCGGGAGCAAATGCTGAAACTGTACTCAGATCCGTTGCGCCATCACTTGAAGAAAGTATCAATGGCGTAGAAAATATGAGTTATATGAGTTCAACTGCCAGCAATGACGGGTCACTTGTGATAACCATATACTTTAAGCTCGGTACCAATCCTGACCAGGCAGCAGTTAATGTGCAAAATCGGGTAGCACAGGCCACCAGCCAGCTTCCTGCAGAGGTGGTACAGGCAGGTATTACAACTTCCAAACAACAGAACAGTTTGTTGATGGTGGTTGATTTGTATGCAGAGGATGAAAAAAACTATGATCAGACTTTCCTGGCAAACTATGCACAAATCAATATCATCCCTGAGATAAAAAGAATCCAGGGAGTAGGGCAGGCACTGATCTTTGGTGGAAGCAAGGATTACTCAATGCGTGTCTGGCTGAAACCTGCACAGATGGCCGCATATAATCTTACACCGGGTGATGTCTTAGCGTCTATTCAAGATAAAAATCTTGAAGCAGCACCTGGAAAGTTTGGAGAAAGCAGCGGTGAAGCTTTTGAATATGTGATCAAATATAAAGGCAAACTGAATCAACCACTCGACTATGAAAACATAATAATCAGATCCAACCCTGATGGCTCAATGCTGCGACTGAAAGATGTTGCGAAAATTGAATTTGGTTCGTACACCTATGGAAACTATACCCGTGTAAATGGAAAGCCAGGAATTAACATTGCCTCCTTCCAGCTTTCAGGTTCAAACAGTAACGAGATACAGATTGCAATCGCAAAGTTTATGGATAAAGCTTCAAAGAGCTTTCCGAAAGGAGTCAAACACCTTATCCTGTATAATACTAAAAATTCACTTGACCAATCCATTAGCCAGGTGATTCATACGCTGATAGAAGCATTTATTCTTGTGTTCATAGTTGTGTTTTTATTCCTGCAGGATTTCCGTTCAACGTTGATTCCTGCGATAGCAGTGCCTGTGGCCATTATCGGGACCTTCTTTTTTATGAACCTGTTTGGCTTTTCAATCAACCTGCTTACTTTGTTTGCACTTGTGCTTGCCATCGGTATAGTGGTGGATGATGCCATCGTGGTAGTGGAAGCGGTGCATGCCAAGATGGAGAATGAACACCTGCCTCCAAAAGCCGCAACCGTTTCAGCCATGCGTGAGATCACCGGTGCTATCATTTCAATAACACTTGTGATGAGTGCGGTGTTTCTTCCGGTCGGTTTCATGGAAGGTTCAACGGGCGTATTTTACCGGCAGTTTGCGTTTACACTCGCCATTGCCATCGTGATATCGGCAGTAAATGCGTTGACGCTTAGTCCAGCATTGACGGCTTTGTTATTAAAGGATAAACACGGGAATAAGGCGGGTAACAAAAAACGCAGTTTCAAAGAAAAATTCTTCGATGGATTTAATACCGGCTTCAATTCATTATCCAATAAATACCTGGGCAGTATCAAGTTCCTGGTAAGATATAAATGGGTTGGCTTTGCAGGGCTTGCTATCGTGTTGGCATCTACAGCCTGGATGGTATCTAAAACAAAAACCGGTTTCATTCCTTCCGAGGATCAGGGCTTTATTGCAATTTCTCTTTCTATGCCAGCCGGAGCCTCACTGCAAAGGACAACCGAAGCGGTGAAAAAGACAGAAGCTGCACTTGGTGATCTTGAAGCGAGCCGCACACTCATGGGCCTTTCAGGATTTAATATGCTCACTCAATCTTCAAGTCCTTCAGCTGCTGTTGTATTTGTTCTTTTGAAAGAAGCAAAAGAAAGAGGAAAAATAAAAGACATCAATGCCATCATGAATGATATCAGGCAAAGACTCGCCGGTGTGAAAGATGGAAATTTCTTTGTGTTCACTTTCCCAACCGTGCCTGGATTTAGTAATATAGACGGACTAGATCTTGTATTGCAGGACAAAACCGGTGGCAAGCTTGATAAATTCAGCGGCGTTGCACAAAACTTCATCGGCGAATTGATGAAGCGCAAGGAAATCGCAATGGCTTTTACTTCATTTAAATCAGATTATCCACAACTTGACCTGGAAGTTGATGAGGTTAAAGCAGAACAACTTGGCGTAAATGTGAAGGACATATTACAGACTATGCAGGCCTATTATGGCAGCACCCAGGCATCAGATTTTAATCGTTTTGGCAAATACTACCGGGTTGTTATCCAGGCTGAAACCGGTTCCAGGGCTGAGCCATCTTCTGTAGAAGGAGTGTTTGTGAAAAACAGGAGCGGTGAAATGGTGCCAATTAATACCCTGGTCAAATTAAAAAGAGTTTTTGGACCGGAGACAGTATCACGTTACAATCTTTTTAATTCTATCGGGATCAATGCTATTACCAAACCAGGATTTAGTTCTGGTGATGCCATCAGGGCAGTTGAAGAAGTCGCCGCTGATAAATTACCTGAAGGATATGCTTTTGAATTTTCCGGGCTTACCCGCGAGGAAATCTCATCGGGCGGACAATCGGTTATCATTTTCGCACTCTGTCTGCTTTTTGTTTACTTCCTGCTGGCAGCACAGTATGAAAGTTATATCCTGCCACTATCAGTAATTTTTTCAATACCTGTCGGAGTATTTGGCGTATTCGCTGCGATCGGCTTAACAGGAATTGAAAATAACATTTATGTACAGGTGGCACTTGTGATGCTAATCGGCCTGCTTGCAAAAAATGCGATCCTGATTGTTGAATATGCGGTTCAAAGGAGAAGGGCCGGAAAAACTTTACTTGCTTCAGCAATGGAAGCTGCGAAACTCAGACTACGTCCCATCGTGATGACTTCGCTGGCCTTTGTTGCCGGATTGATTCCTATGATGACCGCAACGGGTCCTTCTGCACAGGGTAATCATTCGATCAGTATCGGCGCCGCAGGTGGAATGATCACCGGGGTTATTCTTGGAGTTTTGATCATACCTGTGCTGTTTATAGTTTTCCAGCATCTGCAGGAAAAGATCACCGGTAAACCGATTTTGAGAACTAACAATAAACAAAAAGAACACGAAAAAAATCATCAGCCGGTGATAGCATAACCATAAAACAATTAATAAAAAAGAAATGAAAAATTATATAGCACACATTATTTTACCATTGCTGCTTGCTTTTATTGCAGCATGTAATGTGTCGAAAGACAATGTAAAGCCGGAAGCAGCACTCCCGGTGAAGTTTAGAAATGATAACTTCTCTCAGGCAGTAAGGGATAGCCCGGTCAGGGCAACTGTCGATAAGTTGGCAATTATTGACAGCTCAACAGCTTCAGACAGATTAGGAGCTTCAGACAGCCTGGCGATTGATCGTAATACTCATGAGGGCAACAATATTGCAGATTTGTCCTGGAAGAATTTTTTTACAGACCCGGTGCTCCAGAAGCTGATTGATACCGCGATCGTAAAGAACTATGACATGCAACTGGCAATAAAAAATATCGAAACGGCACAGTTGCTTTTAAAACAAAGTCGCTGGGGCTATGTTCCAGACCTGAGCCTGCAAATTGGTGCAAGCTCCAACCGGCCTTCAGACAACAGCCTCAATGGTTTAAGTGCAAGCCAGTTCCTGGGAACAAAACATATCGAAGATTTTACTGCAAATATTTCGTTGTCATGGGAAGCAGATATCTGGGGAAAAATAAAAAACCGAAAGGCTGCAGCGCTGGCTGGTTATCTGCAATCAGAGGAAGTAAGGAAGGCTGTTCAAACTAATCTTGTGGCGAGCATATCTCAGGCTTATTACAATCTGTTAATGCTGGATGAACAACTCCTGATTGCCGAGAAAAATATCAGGTTGAGTGATAGCACATTGAGGATATTGAGATTTCAGTATAATGCCGGACAGGTTACCGCCCTCGCGGTTCAGCAGGCAGAAGCGCAACAAAATACTGCTACAGCTCTTCTGCCACAAATAGAAAAGGACATCGTGTTGCAGGAAAATGCACTGCGTGTTTTATCGGCAGAACTGCCTTCAGCCGTTCTTCGTCAGTCAACTTTGGCACAGGTAAATATTTCTGATAGTTTATCGGCCGGTGTACCCACGGAGATGCTTAGCCGCAGGCCCGATGTAAAAAGACAGGAACTTGAATTGAATATAGCAAATGCACAGGTCGGCATTACCCGGGCTAATATGTATCCGGCTTTAAAAATAACTGCAGCTGGTGGCCTGAATGCCTTTAAAGCAAGCAACTGGTTTAATATCCCGGCATCGCTGTTTGGCGCAGTAACCGGGGGAATTGTTCAGCCCCTGATACTGAAAAAACAACTAAAAACGGAATATGAGATTGCAAAGGTTCGTCGCGAACAATCAGTTATTGAATTCCGTCAATCTGTGCTGTTTGCCGTTGGAGAAGTCTCCGATGCACTCGTAAGAATCGAAAAACTGGGTACTGAACAACGGATCGTGAGAGACAGGGTTGAATTGTTGCAAAAAGCCACCAGCAATGCACGCCAGCTTTTCAGTTCAGGCATGGCAAATTATCTGGAGGTTATTACAGCACAGGGCAATGTACTTCAAAGTGAACTGGAACTTGCTGCATTAACCCGGGAACACCTGGGAGCAAAGGTGGAACTGTATCGGTCGCTTGGAGGAGGATGGTGAAAGAGAATTATGAATTATGAGTTATGAATTATGAAAGCAGTTATGAAATTGAAACTATTGTATCTCATAACTGCTTTCATAATTCATAACTCATAATTCATAATTCTCTTAAAATGACTTTCTTAAATTCCTCTTCTTTTAGGGCCGGTTTGTTGGGTTTCGCGGTTCATTTCATTGATGTCGACAGGCTGTGAAAAATCTCCCAGTAGCCATTTTGCATAGTAGTCAGCAAGTACGTAGAAAAAATACTCGGTCATATCCGCATAGCCATGACGCTGACCAGGAAGTATAACCAGATCAAAACGTTTGTTCGCTTTTATCAGGGCATTGGCAACGCGGATAGTATTTGCAGGATGTACATTGTTGTCGATATCGCCGGTAGTCAGCATCAGGTGACCTTTCAGGTTCTTGGCCAGGTCCGGATTCTTATCGATATTATATACAAATGATGTGTCGCCGTTTTCCGCGATTTGTTCTTTCACACCATGATGTTTTTCACTCCACCAACGATTATAAATACTATTATCATGGTTACCGGAAGATGAAACTCCTACCTTAAAAAAGTCAGGGTAAACCAGCATTGCGGCAGTACTCATAAAGCCGCCACCGGAATGTCCATGTATCCCGACACGTTCAATATCAATATAAGAATGCCTGTCAGCAAGCTGTTCAATGGCCGCTTTCTTATCAGCTAGTCCGTAATCTCTTAGATTTCCATACCCATAGTTATGATACCATTTTGAACGTCCTGGATTTCCTCCGCGGTTACCAACGGTTACTACCAGAATTCCAAGTTGAGCTATCCGGTCGGTTCTTGCAGCGGGTTGTGTAAATGCCTTGTTCACTGCTTCAGTTTGAGGACCCGGATAAACATATTCAACAACAGGATACTTTTTTGTGCTGTCAAAATTGTAAGGCTTGTATAATACCCCATACAAATCAGTAATACCATCATCAGCCTTAACCTTAAATATTTCAGGGAACTTGTAGCCGGAGGCCATCAGTGAGCTGAAGTCAGCTGTTTCAAGATCAAGAATCTTTTTTCCTTCAACATTATAAAGGGCAGCTTTAGGTACAGTGTTAACCCTTGAATAGTTATCAACAAAAAAACGATTATTATCGTTCAGGCTTACCGAATGTTCAAACTCACCCTTGTCAAGAAGTCGCAGATCGGTACCATCAAAGTTGATTCTGTAAGTGTGCACATAATAGGGATCTTCATTTGGTTCACGTCCGTTACCTTCGAAATAAAGGATACGTTTCTTTTCGTCGATACCGATTATGTCTTCGCAATGAAACGGACCAGTTGTAATTTGATTTTTAAATTTACCATCGCCGTCATACAAATAAAAATGTGCCCAACCATCTCTTTCGCTCCACTCTATTAACTCAGTGCCACCATTAACAAGGCCAAGTCTTCTCAGTTCAACATAGGTGTTCATTCTTTCTTCTATGAGTGGTTTGACATTGCCAGTATTGATATCAACCACGCAGATGTCGATTCGTTTAAGGTCACGACTGGTACGATTGAAGTATAGCTTTTCGTTGGTGCCATGCCATAAAGACGGGCGCCAGTCATCGTCACGGTTGCTTTTCAACACCGGCGCCGACCAAAGACCGATATTCTGATCTTTAAATTGTTTAACATCGAGTTCCTTGCTTGTTTTTGCATTGATATCAAACACGAGCATGTGTTCAATAGGAGCTTCTTTTTCTCCAGGCATCTGGTATTTATATGTTTCCAGTGTTGGCCTGGGCTCCGCAACGCTGTTTATAACCCATAGTTCTTTAACACTGCGTTGATCCACACGATTTATCACAAAATGTTTAGAATCGGGTGACCATAAGATACCTGAGGGTTTGCGCTTATTTTTATTTTTTATCTTTTCAACATTGTTTTCATTACCCATGCCACCACCGCCATAAGAATAATACTCAACACCATCTGTTGTAAGTTTTGTTTCAGCAATGGTAGTATCGTCTTCATTTTTCATGGCCTTTTCATAGTTAGCCTGATCCATGAAATAGAGATTATTGTTTTTTGTGAAAACAATTGTTTTTTTATCTGGCGACACAGATGCCCACCGCTGATTTCTTTTCGGCTTTTTGTAGTCTGTCAGTTCAATTAATTTGCCGGTAGCCAGCTCGTACTCGAAATAAAATGTTTTTATCTCTTTTCTGCCGGGCACTTTCTTTTTTGAAGTAGTATCCTGTTTTACCGTTGAATCTTTTATTTCAACTTCAAGTGAACTCTTCACCTGGAACTGTATACTATTTTCATTTTTTATAAACTGGATACTATCAATAAGCAAGTGTTGTGCATCAAAAGGATCCCTCACAATCTTTGTTAATTCGGCAGCCATTTTATCGTTGTCGAACATTATCTTTTTCTGGCCGGTTACCGGGTCCACGATATACCATTTTTTTCCTTCAGTGGTTTCATAAGAATACCAAAAACGATCAGAACTCTTCAGCCAATGTGGATCTACAGAAGTACTGAAGACCATTCTTTCGAGTTTGCCGGTCGAAAATCTGGAAGCCAGCTGGTAGTTTGCTTTTTCAGCAGGTTGCTGTTGAGCGGTAGCAGACATACCTACGCTTAAAAGCATGATTGCAATTAATCTTTTCAAGAGAGTTATGAATTATGAGTTATGAATTATGAAAACTTAAATATGAATTAGGAGTTATGAATGTACTTCCTTATTCGGAATTTCCTGTTCGATAGTTAAATTTTATATAAGTCTGAGTTTAAATTTATTCGCGTCAGGCACAAATTAACCACTCGGCTTCACTCACCACTTACCACTCACAACTCACAACTTAGTCTACGTTGTTTCCGGGTTCCAGCACCTAAGTATTCTTATGTAAACGAATTATATATGACGATAAAGTGGAAAATATTCAAACATGTTAAAGCTCCGCAATAATTCAAATAAAAAAAATACTACATTCCGGGCACTACATATTCCGGGCACTTAGAGGTTAGCGCATAGGCCGGGAAACTTAATTATTCCTCTTATTGCGTATCTTTCAACCTTACACATTTCATTTTCAATCGGGTCTCCATCCCTTCTAAACAGTCACATATTCCAATGAATAAGCATCTGATTACGGCAGGCTTAATTGCCTTTTCAATTTCTGTATCCGCTCAATCACCCACAGTACTTACAGCAAAAGATTATCAACACGCGGAAAGCTTTCTTTCTTACAAAACCGAGTCATTGGTTTCAAGAAATAATCTACGCCCTAATTGGATGGCCGGAGATAAACTATGGTATCTCGTTACAACTGAGAAGGGTAATGAATTTGTAATGGTTGATCCAGCGAAAAAGACAAAATCTGCGGCCTTTGATCAAACGCAATTAGCAGCTGCGCTTTCAAAAGTTTCAGGCAAAACTTATGACGCACAAAAATTACCTTTCCAGGTTATCCTACCTTCTTCAGATGGAAAAAGCATTTCATTTGTTGCCGATGGCAAAAAATGGAAATTCGATCTTAAATCACATGAGATTACCACAGATACATCAGCATCAGTAATACCTGCACAGCCTGCGGTTATGGGAAGAAGGGCTGGCGGTAACGATGTTTTTTCTCCTGATGGCAAGAAAGCCGTCTTTATCAAAAACTGGAACCTTTGGGTACGTGATCTTGCAACGAAAAAAGAAACACAACTCACAACTGATGGCATTGAAAACTTCGGTTATGCCACTGACAATGCCGGCTGGTCAATGAGTGACAGGCCCGTTGTGAGATGGTCTCCTGATTCTAAGAAAGTAGCAACCTTTCAACAGGACCAGCGCAACATAAGTGACATGTACCTGGTTACAACAAATGTTGGAAAGCCGAACCTGAAGACGTGGAAATATCCTTTACCGGGCGATAAGAATATCGTAATGATTCATCGTGTTGTGATTGATGTTGAAAACGCAAAAGTGATTCGCTTCCAGATCCCACCTGATGCACATCGTGCAACTTTAAGCGATGATATTTCAAGCAGCGGAACATTCGATGATATAGACTGGAAGGCAGATGGTTCAGAAGTCGCATTTTTATCCACTTCCCGCGATCACAAACAGGAAAAGTTCAGGATTGCTGATGCTAATACCGGCGCTATCCGCGATGTTTTTGAAGAAGTTGTAAAAACACAATACGAGTCAGGCAGAGGTTTTATCAACTGGAGATACCTGCCCGCCAGCAATGAAATCCTTTGGTATTCCGAGCGTGACGACTGGGGTCATATGTATTTGTATGATGCGAAGACAGGACAGCTTAAAAACCAGGTTACAAAAGGAGAATTTGTTGTCGCCCGCCTGTTGGATGTTGATGAGAAGAACCGCCAGATCTTGTTTACAGCCGTTGGACGCGAACCGGGTAATCCTTATTTCCAGCATCTTTATCGAATTGGTTTTGATGGAAAAAATCTGAAGCACCTTACCCCGGTGAATGGTAACCACACAGTATCTCTTTCTCCTTCAAAAAAATATTTCATCGATACCTATTCACAACCCGATACCCCTTCAGTAACTGTATTAAGAGATTTAAACGGGAAGTTGATGGTTGAACTGGAAAAAGCAGATATTTCAAAACTGGTTGCACAGGGATGGAAGGCACCAAAGCCGGTTAAAGTAAAAGCAGGAGATGGAAAAACAGATATATATGGACTGGTATTCACTCCATCAAATATGGAAGCTGGCATTAAATATCCTGTTATCGATTATATCTATCCGGGCCCACAAGGCGGTAGTGTCGGCAGCTGGTCGTTCTCTGCTTCAAGAGGCGACCACCAGGCACTAGCTGAGTTGGGTTTTATAGTGGTGGTGATAGAAGGCACAAGTAATCCATATCGTTCAAAAAGCTTTCATGATATGAGCTATGGCAACATGGCCGAAAACACGCTGCCAGACCAGATTGCAGCAATCAGGCAACTATCAAAGCAATATCCAATTGATACGAATAAGGTTGGAATATGGGGACATTCCGGTGGAGGTTTTGCAACCGCTGCGGCCATGTTCCGTTACCCTGACTTTTTTAAAGTTGGCATTTCTGAATCAGGTAATCATGACAACAGGAACTATGAAGATGACTGGGGCGAGAGATACAATGGACTTGCTGAAAACTCAGATTATGAAGCACAGGCAAATCAGAACTATGCAAAAAATTTAAAAGGAAAGTTGATGCTGGCTCATGGTATGCTTGATAACAATGTACCGCCATACAATACCTTACTTGTTGTTGAAGCGCTGAATAAGGCAAACAAGGATTATGATCTTGTTATTTTCCCAAACAGCCCGCATGGATATGGACCATATTCTCCTTATATGATGCGACGTCGTTGGGATTATTTCGTAAAGCACCTCCGTGGAGTTGAGCCGCCAAAAGAATTTCAGTTTAATGCGCCTCAGTCACAAAGAGCTTTTTAATGTGTCAGATACCATTGTGCGGTCTTTTTAATTGCTTCCTCATAACTGGTTGGCTCCATCCTGAACTCGCGTTCGAATTTGGAAGAGTCAAATAGAAATGGAAATTCATCCTGGTAATGCATTTCATAGATTTCACGAAGAAATGGATTAAAGAAGCCAATTAATTTCAAAACGAACTTTGGTAAAACAGTGAACTTCTCTTCTGCACCCATATATTTTGCAGCAAGCTCTATAAATTCTTTTCCGGTTAAAGGAGGTTTTACTGCGGGAAGGTGCCAGACCTGCCCATAAGCTGATTCCGTCATTGCAAGTTTATATAGAGATTCTGCAGCATCCGGTACATAATTATAGGACCTTGGCACTTCAGCGTTGATAAACCACTGTGCTTTTTTCTTTTTCTTCATGTTGCTAAAAACGAGGGTTCCGGCAGCACTTTTATCAGTAACTCCAGGACCATAAAAGTCTACTGCGCGCGCAATGATGGCTTTAATTGTCCCCGCCTTCATTTCGTCCTGAAGCATAGTAGCAATCGCCGCCCTGACCTTGCCTTTCCGGCTGATGGGCTTGTATGGAGTTGTTTCGGATATATAACCATGCACGCGACCATACATATAAGCATTATCAAAGTATACCAGCTTTGCACCGCTTGCTTTACAAGCATCAATCACATTTCTCATGATCACCGGCCAGTCCCTTTCCCAGACCTTCGCTTCATATTTAAGCCCGATTAACAGGTATACTATATCTGCACCTTTTACTGCTTCAAAAACCTTATCCCGGTCCAATACATCAGCGGCAAAGGTTTCAGCGCCCTCAACCTGCATAGCACGTCTTGAAACCAGCCGCAAATCTTCGCCATTTTTTTGAATGAGAGGTATCAGCGCGTTTCCGATTGTCCCGTTTGCACCAAGTAAAATATGATTCAAGAGAATTATGAATTATGAGTTATGAATTATGAAACCAGTACAAGAGTTTAATAACAAGAAGCACTATGTAATATGCCAGATTGAAATTATCTTGTAACCATGATTTGCAAGCTCAGAAAATCTTCTTATCATAATATGCCAGGTTCTGATTAATTTCCTAAATCCAAAACTATCTCACAGTTTACAATATGCAAATAAAGAGTTTTTTAGTGTGTCTGATGGGATCATAGCTGGTTTTGTTTCAATCGGCATAATCACCACTTCAGTATATATAGGCTTAAGAAAACGCTCAGTATCAAAAGGCGTGAACGCATTTATTATGACTTGTACATCCCTGTTTGGAATAATCTCCGGGGGGATTTCAACCCTGGTATTGAACAAGATTTATACCTGGACTACTACAGGTCCGGCTATTGCCACCGGTATTGTGGCCGGCCTCCTGGGGGGATTGATCCTTGGCCTTTTTATCAACCGGATGTTCGCTCTTCTCATAAACTTCACAGATAAAAAATTCGGGATCACAGCGAAGTAATTTGGATTCGCAGCTAAATAATTGCGGCTTTTATTATTAAATAAATTGAAGATTATCACTTAGTTTCATCCCGGTTTATTCACTTTTATTGATTCAATTATTGCTGTATGAAAAAAACAAGAAGAGCATTCCTGACCGATTCTTCCAGGCTCCTCACCACTGGTGCTATCGCAAGTGTTTTCCCCCAATCAGGAATTGCCAGCTTAGGCGCTAACGAAAAAATCCGCATTGCATTAATCGGTGCCAACAGCCAGGGCAACTGGAACCTGGTGCAGGCATTAAAACAGCCTGATGTGGAATGCGCTGCCATTTGCGATATTGATGAATCAGTGTTGTCAAAACGTATAGATGAAATAACAAAACTGCAGGGCAAAAAACCACTGCAATACAGCGACTACCGAAAGATGCTTGAAAATAAAGACATTGATGCGGTCATCATCGGAACACCGGATCACTGGCATTGTCTTCAGTTGATAGATAGTGTAATGGCTGGCAAACATGTTTATGTGGAGAAGCCAATTGCCAACAGTGTTTATGAATGCGATCAGATGGTTAAAGCGGTCAGACGCTATAAAAAAATTGTACAGGTTGGACAGCAACAAAGAAGCGGTGACCATTGGAAGACTGCCATGGACTTTATGAAAGAAGGGAAATTAGGTGATCTCAGGAAAATAAATATCTGGGCAAACTTCAATTACGGTATTGGACAACCGAAGATGGCAGATTCCACTGTTCCGCCAGGTGTTGACTTTGATAAATGGCTCGGCCCGGCACCGGCCAGAAGATTTAATAAAAATCGTTTCCATGGCTCATGGCGAATGTTCTGGAACTATGGTGGTGGATTGATGACTGATTGGGGAGTGCACCTGATGGATATGGCTCTCTGGGCGAAAGACACAAAATCACTTCCGCTTAAAGTGTCTTCTACTGGCGGCAACTTTGCCTTCCCGGATCACGCCCATGAAACTTTTGATACCATGAGTGTTCAATATGCCATGCCTGGTTATAACATCAGCTACGAACATTCGGCAGGAATACAAACAGGTCCCTATGGCAAAAGTTATGGACTTTCATTCGTTGGTAATAATGGGACCATTGTAATTGATCGCGGATCATGGGACCTTATTCCTGAAGGTGAAAAAGATAAATTGAAGGTTCCGTCCATGCCACGACAAACAGGAACCGACTCTCATGGTATACATCTTAAAAATTGGATCGATTGTATGAGGTCGGGTAATGAGCCGATTTGCCCGATCGAAACAGGCAGGCTGGCCGCTGTTTATTGCCATATGGGAAATATAGCTTTGCGGTCCGGGTCCTCGCTTGTATGGGATGACAAGTCACAGAACTTTGGTGATAATAAAGCTGCGAATGCTTTGCTTAAACCGGTTTACAGAAAGCCTTATGTTTTGCCTCAGCTTTGATCGCTGTTCTGTTTTGAATTTTTGTATCGCCTCTTGCTGCAACAGTTTTATTGCATTCCTTCACTCCGTTGGGAGCGGGATTGTGCCGTTTTGCGGCTGTGTCCCGTGGTTAATACCTTTGCTCATGCCGTGAGTGGTTCTTGTCTTCGGTCTTCTGCGGGGCCCTGATCAGCTTTGTTAGGGTTTCTTCAAGTGCTGGTTGCAATATCCCCCTGATCGGCTTCAGTAACGCTGACCACGGTACGAAGGCCGCGCAAAGGCACAATCCCGCTCCCAACTAGCACATCCACTTGGGGGAATATCATACTAGTCATATCAATTCTTACCAGTCCGCTATAGCAGGCTTCACTGTCCCGTCATTCAATCAGCATCAAATCTTGTGTATAAGCCAATCACTTATTTAGCGAGAGAAGACAAAGTGAGTTGATATCCGGTTTTGCAATTCCCTTCCCGATCTAATATACAAACCAATCTCACCCTCACATTCCATTGGAGGAGATAACGCTGCCATCTGCAAAAAAACGCCGCGTGCAAATGCTGCCACCCGCAAACGCAGCCATCCGCAAACTTTGCTATCCGTAAACGTTGCTACCCATAAACGCTGTCATCCACAAGCACTAAATCATTACTGCGCTGAATCATTGCCAGGCTGGAACGAGCAATCGATACAATACCCATCGTTATTTTTTCCTTGACGCTATGGGAAATATTATTAATGCACTGTTACCAGATTGCTTGCGGATTAAAGATTGTTTGCCAATTAGATGAAAAGAGTGCAAATGCAGCGATGCGCAACCGAAATTTCGGTAGCTTAGATTGTTGCAAATGGATTTTGCCAATCGTTTTTCCGATAACCAGATGGCTGGCAACAGTAATTCAGAGAACGGTAACACAGCAATGTCATTTCAATTTCTGCAATGCCGATAATGTCAATGCCGGTTATTGCAATAAGTGAATGGCGAATTTTGTTGTACAAGTCGCGTATCCCCTAAGTGAACGAGACTAGAAGGTGCAGGATGGGCCTGAGGTTGGTTTGATTTGCCACATTCGATTCCTGGGCGGAGTTACTAAAGCTGATCAGGGCGGGACAGCAACTACCGCTGGAAGCATACCTAACAAAGCCGATCAAGGCACTAAAAGCTGACCGGAGACAACAGCAGCCACCGGCATGAGCAAACAAACTAAGCAGGAATCACAGTGGCAAATCAACCCAACCGAAAGGCCCATCCGGCGAAGTGAAGAACCGAGTGAACGCCATGAACGTGCACAATAAACGACTAACATTTTCAAAGCAGCCACAGAAAGCATCCACAGAAAGCAGCCATCTAAAAGAGCCAGGGGTGTACGCATACTTCCGAATGAACGCCTAACTTCGCTGCATAATCATAAAATAAATGACAAAAGAAATTTTCGTCCAGATGGCAATCAAATCCTGGAACATCCAGGTAAAAAATGCAAGCAAATTTTTTGAATCAGTAGATGAGGGATCGTTGAACCGGGAAGTAGCTCCGGGCAAAAATAGCATCCTTTATCTTTTGGGTCACCTGATCGCGGTGAATGACGGAATGATCAGTTTATTCGGCCTTGGTGAAAGGCAATATGCCCATCTTGATGAAGCATTTGTAAAGAACCCCGACAAGGCCGGCTTTGAAATGCCCGATGCCGCAACACTTAAAGCAGAATGGCGAAAATCCAATGAGACACTTTCAGCTTATTTTGAAAAGATGAGTGCGGATGATTGGTTTGCCAGGCATAACTCAATGACGGATCAGGATCTTATCAATGATCAGGGCAGAAACAAGCTTAGCGTCTTATTAAACCGAACCAACCATTTGTCCTATCATCTGGGGCAGCTAGTACTCGTCAACGAGAAAAATGATTGAGTTAGATTAACATGATTAAAGTTTAGATTAACATGATTGATACGTAGATTAATATGATTTATGTATAGATTATCATGATTGAAGCATGGATTAATATGATTTATGTATAGATTCAATGATTGATTGATGGATGTATAGATTAAAATAATTGAAGGATAATTAAACAGACCTGACATATACCGCTACACCAGCGCCTTCAACCCTGAATTTACCACAGCCATTTTTGTCTATGACAATCGGCGCGGCTTTCGGATCCAGAAAATCATGAAAGGTTGAACCCGCGAAATGCTGACCGACTATCATTTCTTTGGTAGCAGAACCTTTTTCACGGCTTCTGATAAGTACCGCGAGACCTGAACCAGGGTGATCATCATTTCCCGCCCTGGTCCAGCCGATACAGTTGGGCTCATCAAAATAATCAGTCTGTTTACCATAAGCATAGTCTACACGTAACTTCAGCAAAGCAGGTAGCACTGGTAATACAGGAAGTTCCACATCCAACATCTCATCTTTCTTATTTTTCCCGGAATACCTGGCGCCATAAATATCAGGATAAAATACGCATGGATAACCGCCCTCCCTCAGCAGTATCAGTGCATAACCATGCGGGCGAAACCAGGCCTGCGTATATTCTTCGAGGGATTGCAATGGTTGTGTATCATGATTGTCAACAAAAGTAACAGCCAGATCCGGATACACAGACACCAGCGTCTCATGAAAAATATTTCTCAGATCGAAATTTTCTTTTTCTTCGGATGCAATTGTAAGATTATGCTGCAGAGGAGCATCAAATAGATTCATCCGCTTGCCAATGGCATCAAGATATTTAATCAGGACAGACAAATCATCAGAGAGCCAGTATTCGCCGACAACATAAAGATCAGGATTCACTTCGGTAAGCAGAAAATCAATCCATTCAATAAAAAATGAAGGATTCATATGTTTAACAGCATCGAGACGCACACCATCAAAGGGAACAGTCTCATAATACCAACGGATCCATTTTTTAAACTCAGCTCTCACGCCTGGATTACGGGTTTCGACATCATCCAGAATCAGGTAATCGAAATTTCCTTTTTCATTGTCTACGACTGGTTCCCACTTATCACCGTATTCATTGATGATGTTGTAGATGGCTGGTCCCGGCCTCCCTAAGGCATGATCAACCCCGGTAAAACAATGATAATCCCATCCAAAATCAGAATAGGTGCCTTTGCGTCCGGGGAATTTAAACTTTGTAAATGCTTCGATTTCGATCTCATCGCTGATGAATTTTGTCCTGTTTGCCGGATCAACCTTTCTTGCGCGAAATTTTTCTGTCTCTTCGGCACCACCCATATGATTCAAAACCACATCAACATAAACTTTCAGTCCTGCTTCCCGGGCGCTCCATACCGCATTTATGTAATCTCCTTTTGAGCCATATTTTGTTGCAACAGTGCCTTTCTGGTCAAATTCGCCCAGGTCAAAAATGTCGTAGACATCGTATCCTTCTGACTCCTTGCCCCTCGTACCTTTATAAGCCGGAGGTAGCCAGGCCGCTGTAATTCCCATCGAAAGTAAACCCGGAACTGCTTCCTTAAAACGATTCCAATGATTGCCATCCGCAGGTATATACCATTCAAAAAACTGGATGATGGTTTTGTTTTTTTGTTTATTGAGTTGATTATTTTGATTCATCGGCGTCTTCTCTTCTTTGCTCATATTTTGGTATTCCGGCATCCTTTTTCCCTTAAGTTTCACTTGTTTTTTCGGAATCTTTTCTTCTTGTCGCATCTTCTCTTCTTGCCGAATCTTTTGTTTTTTCGGAATTTTCTCTACTTTCTGCATCTTTTCTTCCATTTGGTGAAAAGGTTCTAAAAAAAGCATTCCACCTGTCAATTCGAGTCCCTCTTCCACTTGTAAATTTGAATCGCTCTGTCGCCTATTAATTCGAATCCCCTTTCCACTTGTAATATTGAATCCTCTTCCAAAAAATTTTACAATTTTAATCCTAATAAAATCATTTTTGCCCGGTTGGCAGATAAATGGTAAAATAAGAATTGAAAATATTTTAGAAATGATAATACCCTCATCCACCTACCGGATTCAGTTTAACAGAAATTTTACATTCAACCATCTTTATAACATACTTGACTATCTTGAAGACCTTGGGATAACCACAATTTATGCTTCGCCCGTGTTGCAGGCTGCCAAAGGAAGCGAACATGGATATGACGGAATTGATGTAACGCGTATCAATGAAGAGTTGGGCACTGCAGAAGAGATGAGGCGCCTGTCCCAGGGGCTCAAAACAAAAGGGATTGGCTGGATCCAGGACATTGTTCCTAACCATCTTGCCTTCGATACAAACAATGTATGGTTGAAGGATGTGCTCGAACGAGGAATGAATTCCTCATACGCCACATATTTTGACATTGATTGGGAACACCCGTTTTACACACATAAGCTGATGGTTCCTTTCCTGGAGGCCCCGGTTTCGGATTGCCTGAAGCAGAATATTCTAAACGTCAGGTTCCGGGAAGACGGTTTTTTCCTTGCTTATCGGGATTTGTATTATCCCATAAGTCCTGAGACTTATCCTTTACTTATTTCCGGTTGCTTCAATGATGAATTTAATAATGTGAATTCACTGCTGAATGCCCTAATCAGCAATAATGGTCTTAGCTATGAGCAAAGTTGTGGAATCAAGTCGGAGTTGATGGCACAGCTGAATGACGAAACTGTCGCTTTCAATATAAATGAAAAAATCAAAGAGATCAATACAGATAATGAGTTGCTATTAAGCATAGTGAATTCGCAGCACTATGCCCTTTGTTATCATATGGATTCAAACACAAGCATAAATTATCGCAGGTTTTTTAATGTAAGTAGTTTGATCTGTCTCAGGATGGAAGATGAAGTTGTTTTTAACGCCTACCATGCATTTATTCATAAGCTATATGAGATGGGACATATCCAGGGGTTGAGAATTGACCATGTGGACGGACTACGCAATCCGGTGGAGTATGCGGACCGGTTAAGGGCACTTTTTGGCGAGGATTGCTATATCATCGTTGAAAAAATTCTGGATGATAAAGAGGAGCTACCCGAAATGAGTATCCAGGGAACAAGTGGTTATGAATTCCTGTCTTATATTAACCAGGTCATGACAGACAACAAGGGTTCTGAAAAATTGTTGAAAATCTACAACTCATATGTTCCTGAATTTAAGGATTATGATAAGATGGTTTTTGAAAAGAAGTTGTCGTTTCTTGAACCTTATCTGAATGGTGAATGGGACAACCTGCTTCGACTGCTTTTATCGTTGAGCCTGATAGAAGACGAAGAAATAAAAATGCCTGCATTAAAAAAAGCACTTGGTGTTTTTATGGCGGCCTTTCCCGTTTACCGCGCTTATGTTGAAAAGATGCCTTTGGATCCCAATGATGCGGAACTTGTGAAAGCCGGTTTTGACAAAGCGCTCAGGCTGTTTCCCGATCTTAGCTACGAACTTACTGTGCTTCAATCCTTGTTTGAACCACATGAAGACATTACAAAAACCAATAACAGGTTAACCTTCATTCAACGCCTTTTTCAGTTTACCGGCCCTTTGGCGGCTAAAGGCGTTGAAGACACAGCCTTTTACCTGTACAATCCGTTGATTTCGCATAATGAAGTGGGCGATCAGCCAAGGATACTTGGCATAGACATAAAGGATTTTCATCTTAAAATGCTGGAGCGTCAGGAAAAGAATCCATACTCTTTTAACTGCACTTCCACCCATGATACAAAAAGAGGCGAAGATGCGAGGGTCCGTATCAACATCATCAGTGAGATGGCAGACGAATGGAAAGAACTGGTGGCATACTGGCAAAAGATAAACGAACCATACAGGCAGGTTGTGGCTGGTGAAAAAGCGCCAATCGTTAATGATGAATATTATTTGTACCAGGCGATTATCGGAGGTTTTCCTGAAGACCTTAAAGTAAACAGGGACTTTGTTGAAAGAACGAAAATATTCTTTATCAAAGTGTTGCGTGAATCCAAACTCAGATCTGAATACATCAATCCAAATTATAGCTATGAGGCATCTGCGAGTGCTTTCATTGAACACTTGTTGAATTCGAAAGATTCTTTCCTGCCTTCATTAATGCCTTTTGTAAAAAAGATTATTCAGTTTGCTAATACTTATACAATGGTTCAGGTCATTATTAAGTGCGCCGCACCTGGAATTCCTGATATCTATCGCGGATGCGAGTTGTGGGATCTTAGTTATGTGGATCCTGATAACAGGCGTTATGTAAACTATGATCTCCGGAAACGATTGGTTCATGATATGAAAGCCAAAGACAAGGTGAGTCGCGATGCGTTGTTAGAATACGCAGAAAAAAACCACGAAATAGGAACTCAGAAAATGTTTGTAACCCGGGAAGTTTTATGTTTTCGCAAACAACATCCGGATCTGTTCACGAAAGGAGCATATATTCCTTTATATGGTGAAGGTTCAGAACGAAAGGTTTTAGCTTTTATGAGGAGGCATCAGAACGAATGGCTATTGGTGATTCTGCCGATGGGAATAGTGACTGATACAGGGAAAGCTCTTAATCTTGAACTGCCGGCAGACGCCCCGGCGAACTGGAGAAATCTTTTTACTCATGAGGAAGTCAGTGGACGGACTGTTGATGTCCACAAACTTCTCAAAAAGTTCCCGGTCGCGGTCTTAATACAGCAACCAGCACCTTAATACAATAACTTGCACCTTGCATGAATCAGGACGGGAGCTGCATCTGGCTAATTTAATTTTTACGATGGCAAGAACAATAGCAATCGGGGATATTCATGGCGCATTAAAGGCTTTGCAACAGGTGTTGGATGAGATCAGGCCTGAAAAGGATGATAAGTTTATTTTCCTCGGCGATTATGTTGATGGATGGCCTGATTCTGCACAGGTAGTCAGTTTCCTCATCAATTTTTCAACAGATAATCATTGCACTTTTATTAAAGGAAATCATGATTTGTGGTGCGAACGCTGGTTACATGGAAATAAGGCAGATTCAACCTGGTTGCATCATGGTGGAAAGGCGACAATTGAAAGCTATAAAAAATTGGAGGTTCCTGCCCGTCATGATCACCTTGAGTTTTTTGAGAAACTGGAGAATTATGTAGTTGACGAATCAAACCGACTTTTTATACATGCGGGCTATTCTACCCTGGAAGGTCCCGGATATGAATTCAGAGATGGCAGATATAACTGGGACCGTTCGCTTTGGCAAACCGGGTTAAAACTTGAACTGAAAAGTCGTTTAACGCGGGATCAATATCCTCCTGTGTTCCAGCTGTATAATGAAATCTACATTGGACATACTCCCACCATTTTTTACGATATCGATCGCCCGATCAGGGCGCTTAATATATGGAATATTGATACAGGTGCAGGCTTCGATGGAAAACTGAGTGCTGTTGAAATCAATACAGGTCAATTATGGCAAAGCCTTCGCATACCCGAACTTTATCCCGGTCTCCAGGGAAGAACAAGATGATAACCTGGTATGTTTAATAATTAGTTATGCCCGAAGTGTCAAATCATTTCGGGCATAATTATGATATGCAAACTTGTGACACAATTTGGGTCACCATTCATTTACATTTGTCCAAGTTGCTTTGAAAAATCAGTGTGATTCCAGCTGACGTTTATCCGGCTTATCATATTTTCTTCATTGATTTTGAAAATGAAGATATGATCGCTGTCAAAAGACTTACCCTGGTTGGTGATTCCTGCGAAATCTTTTTGTTGCTTACCACGAATCACTACCTGGCATCTTACAGTTGTTAAATCTTCCGCTACTGCTGCATCCAACGTGTTGTCGATATCGGGAAACGAATCGATCAATGCTGACCAAAGCCCTTTACCAAGTTCGTGAATCTTTCCCTTACCTGCATCGCCAAGTGGTTCAAAATAGATTTCACCTTCCTCGTCACAAAACGAGAGCATTTTTTGCACATTGCGTTGTTGGTAGGCAAGCAGGAACTGAACGCAAACATTTTTTACGCTAATGCCCTGGTGTTGAAGAATTGTTGATTCCATAAATAAAGTTTAATAGTTAAATACTGATAACAAGGCAAAGGTTCAAAAAAGTGATTGTCTGGCAATTGTAAAATTGCGTCAATCATGATTTTAGTCTTAATTAAATCCCTTTACTTTTCGTTAAATGATTTTATTCTTACAAATTTTCTGAAGAGGGTTTTCGGATGAAATTGGCAAGTTCCAGGTTCTCCTCCAGGTATTGCTGTGGGGTTCTTCCTGTGAATTCTAAAAAGTCCCTGATCAAATGAGAATGATCGTAGAAAGCAGCTTGTGTAAACATCTCGTTCCAGTCAACGGCTTTTTTTCCCGCTATAAGGTTTGCCAGGTAACCGATACGTCTTATCCGTGCATAGTACTTTGGGCTCAAACCAACCTTACGGAAAAAATTCCTTTCAAAGGTTCGCCTTGACATATAAATAGTGTTCAGCAATTCGGTAATGTTGAGCATCCCGTTTGTTTCAATAATCTTATTTGCCGCGATATCAATTGCGTCGATGGAGGGCTTGCGTATATTGTATTCTTCAAGTACAAAATGTTCCAGCAGCCTGGCTTTATCTTCCGCTGTCCCCTTTGCAATATTCCTGATAAACGGATCAAGAAATGCGTGTCGGAAAACTTTAGAGAGAGGTACACGTTCTTCCGTGTATTCATAAACCGGGATGCCATACAAAGTGTTAAGGGCTGCAGGCTTAAATACAATGCCGGCAATCATCACCGGGGCGGGCACATATAACTTATAAGAATAAATTGCCTGGCCGGCAATAAACTGGTCGGGAACTCTTAATCGCTCATATTTTGAATTGCCCAGGTAATAGGGTGTGCCGGAGTTGAAAACAATGGAACAAAATCCATTGGGAGGAGATTCAAATATTTTCCTTGGGTCATCATCGTAAGTTTCCCAAACATAATAACACTCCACGAGTGGTTCTAATTCCCTACATGGATTGAATTTCCGGTAAAGCATTGCCGTCTGTGTATTAGACCTTAAAATGACCAACCTATATCAACCAACCTTTATCAAATAGCCTATATCAACTAACCTATGTCACCTAGCCTTTATTAACTAGTCTCTATCAACTAACCTTCTGTTTGAACTTGGTGCGATACTGTATCGGCGAAAGACCGGTTATTTTTCTGAAAGTGGTACGGAATGCCTTTGTATCATTATATCCAACCTTGTACATAACTTCATTAACATTGTCATAAGATGATTCAAGACTGAACTTAGCCGCTTCTATTTTAACTCTTTGAATGTATTCGACTACTGTGTTAGATGTGGCTTTTTTAAATCTTCTTTCCAGATTTCTTCTTCCAAGTGCAAACATGGAAGCAAGCTCATCAACAGTAAGTTTTTCTGCGTAGTTTTTTTCAATAAAATTTTGCGCTTTGAGGATGGGTTCATCTTCATGGTCCTTCTGCGCTTTGAAAATTATAAACGGTGATTGCCTGTCCCGGTCTATATCTATCATAAAAGTTTTGGATGCCAGTATTGCAATGTCACGACCGGCATATTTTTCAATCAGGTATAGCAGCAGATTGGTAAAAGACAATGCTCCCCCGCTTGAATAAATTCCATTTTCATCAATCAGAATCTTTTCCGGAACCAGCTCCACATCAGGAAACATTTTACGGAAATGATTTGCAGCGCTCCAATGTGTGGTGCATTGCTTGTTCTTTAGCAATCCTGTAGATGCAAGTAAAAATGAACCAAGGCAGAGACTTGCTATTTCTGCTCCGCCACGGTGTTGTCCGAGCATCCAGCTTACAAAACCCTGGTTGAGTTGTACAGCCTTTTCCATATCAGCCCCTTGTAATGCAGGGATTATTATCAGATCCGTTTTCTTAATATCTGATATGGTTTTATCATGATGAACTGTATAAAAGCCCTTTTTTAAACCGGACTCTTTATTTAGTCCAACCAATTCGATCTTTAAGAGTGGATCGCGGTCCAGGTTCGCAAGAAAAACATTCACCTCTGAAAGAATCTGGTGACTAGCTTCTATATGGGTGATGCTGCAATCTCCCTCAGGTATTATTATCGAAATGTGTTTCATCCGTTCGTATTAATTTTTCTTTGGGAGTTGTGTCAAAAAGTTTGTCCTGGAAATTTTATATATCGAAGTTCAGCAAAACAATCGTCGCAATCAACCCCGCTTATTGTCGGAACCTGCCATACATAATTAATACAGGGCAAAGTAGCTTTGTATAAGCCCAAAAAGCTAAAATTAACAACAACTCTAAAAAGTGAATATATGAAAAAGACAAAAACTATCATTCAGAATAAAAACCTAATATGCTCACCGGCCTCGCTAGCATAACCGTCTATGTGTTAAATCTCGAGAACGCGCTGAAGTTTTATGTTGATCAACTTGGCTTCCAGGTTCATACAGATATCGTGATCGATACAGATAAACGGTGGGCTTCTGTTTGTATGCCTAATCAGCCTGAAAATCAATTGATGCTTATACCAGTTGAAGAAGGCCCAATATTTACCCGGAAACAGGTTGAAAATCTGCAGGACCTAATAAAGCATGAAATATTCAGTTATGGGGTGTTCAGATGCAGCAACCTGAATGAAACTTACCTTGAACTGCAAAAGAAGGGAGTTAAGTTCTTAATGAAACCAGGTGAAGGTTTTCTTGGCCAGTATGAAGCTGCATTTACTGATGATTCGGGCAATTGGTTCAGGCTTACGGAAGATCCTGATGCTGTGTAATAAATTTCGGGAAATTCGGAAAACTTAAGAAAAACACCAGGTTAAAAAGCATTCTTCTCACCCCTGATGGCGTTAAATACCGTCATAAAAATAATCCGGACATCAAGCCAAAGACTCCAGTTTTCCATATACCAAAGATCATGTTCAACTCTTTTCTCCATCTGCTCGAGCGACCTGGTTTCTCCCCGAAAACCGTTAACCTGCGCCCATCCTGTAATTCCGGGCTTCATGAACTGGCGAACCATATATTGCTCGATCTTTTTGGAATAACTTTCAGTATGTATAAGCATATGTGGTCTCGGTCCTACGATACTCATTTCACCGCGCAATACATTGATAAATTGAGGAAATTCATCAAGATTAGTCTTCCTTAAAAATTTGCCAACCCTGGTAAGCCTGTCATCATTTTTCGATACCTGGCGGGATTCGTGTTCATTGTCTACACGCATGCTCCGGAATTTGATGCAGGGAAATGGCTTATTGTTTTTACCGCTTCTCATCTGGATAAAAAAAATGGGGCCTTTCGATTCCAGCCAGATAAATAATGTAATGATCGGTATGAGCCATGACAGGATAAATACAGTTACAAACAGACTAATAGCAACATCAAAAATCCTTTTCCGGTACTGGCTCCGGGCACTTTCCAGTGGTTCGCTTCTGAACGACAGTACCGGCATATCCTTTACATAATTCAGATGCCCATGTTCTCCCCTGAATAAAGACATATCGGGAATCAGTTTAAAACGGATGCATTCCTGGTCTGCCTGCTGCATTATCTGGTAAACATGATCATTGTGTTCAGGTGCAATGGTTGAATAAATCTCATTAACCTCATACTTCCTGGTCATGTTCATAGCACCCGAGAAATCACTGAGGATAGGATAATGCGTTGGCTCCTTCACATTTTCATGTTTATCACAAAAACCAATTATTCGCGTATTGGAAGCTTCCTGCTCCAGGTATCCTGCAAGTTTTTTGGCCACATCATTGTAACCAAGTATCATCACATTTTTGACTGGCCGGCTGTTTGGATTTGGATACGTGGAAGTAAGAAAGATAAACCGGTTGAAAAGGATCAGCAATCCAAATCCCCCCATATTTACTGTAATGAATAATCTTGATAGCTCCATTTGCCGCCAAAAGAAAAGATAACCGAAAATGGTGATCGACCACGCAATGTATACATTCATCGAGCGCCGGCAAAATTGCTCAAAAGCAGAACTATAGGCATCCTTATAAAGTGAAAATATAAGGCTATGGGTAACCCAGGCTATATTCATGAAAAGATAAAACCTCAGATAAACTGATTCTGTCAGCGGGGTTAATTTGCTTTGAAAAATCTGTTCACAAGTAATAATTGCAACATTAAGGACTATAGTGTCCAGAAGTGCAATATGAATTCTGAGATTACGCAACATTTGTCATAAATATTGATGCTTATGCTGTTTCATTGTACCGGAACAGGATTGATACCCTGTTCTAATTACATGCCACACTTTTCTCATTACAGTTATGACGACAATTGTAAATGGTGACTAAGCAGAGTATACGAAGATCGTCATCTGGCGTCCAACAGAATAGCCAAAATTTTGGAAAACATACGGAGTTCACTGAATATACAAAATATGCTGTTACCCCAAATAGAATTTTATTTGGCAACTGAACTCCACAAATGAAAGAAATGGTTCACAAATGTCTGTAAATCAAAATAATACGAATAAGTGTTGGCCCCACGTCAAGATAAATTGATAAAAGAGTCTATTTTCCAGAATATGATGTTTTTGGCTGAATCATAGAATTTTCCAGCTGTTGGCACCTTTATTAAAAAAATGGAAATTCACAAATTCGCCTTCGAATGGAGATAATGCCTGCTTAATATTTAATCGTTTGAGTGGATCAACGAAAAACATCATAAAGCCACCTCCGCCGGCCCCGGAGATCTTACCGCTGTATGCCCCTGTACTAAGTGCAGTATTGTAAATCGCGTCAATATGTGAGTTTGAGATAGAATCTGAAGTACTCTTTTTGGCCGCCCATGAATCCTGCATAGTGAGAAACATTTTACTGAACTCGCCTTTGAGCAAATACTCCTTTAACAGATATGCATCGCTTTTTATCTGGTGCATTGCCTTCAACCTGTTTTCATTTGAGCTTTGCAGACTGTTTTTCTGGTCTTCAATGATTTTAGCAGAAGACCGTGACATGCCTGTATAATATAACATCATGGACGCTTCGAGTTCTTCTATGTGTTGTTCACGTATTCTCAGCGGATTTACAATAACCCTGTTGTCTGCATAAAATTCCATGAAATTGAAACCACCAAATGTTGCAGCGTACTGATCCTGCTTTCCACCACTCAAAGCAAGATCTTCCCGTTCAATTGAATAGGCCAGTTGGGCGATATCGTATTCACCCAATGGCAGATTGAGATATTCAACAAATGCCTGTAAAATCGATACAACCATTGTTGAAGAAGAACCTAATCCGGAACCGGATGGTGCATCGCTATGTGTTTTCATATCAAAGGCAAAGGGGTCAATATTAAATTCCCGGATAACGCGGTTATAAACGCCCTTGTGCAAATCAAGAAGGCCGTCGGTAACCAGGTTGTCTAATACCGGAGATTCAAAGATCTCATCCCGATCCAGTGCATGAAATGTTATCATACCGTTTTGTGTTGGAACAAGCGTGCAGTATGCAAAAAGGTCAATAGTTGCATTTAATATGCAGCCACCATAAACATCACAATAAGGGCTAACATCCGTTCCTCCACCTGCCAAACCTAACCTCAAAGGAACTTTCGACCTTACCTTCATAAACTGGTATTAATTTATATAATTGTCAAACTTAATCTTTTCCGGTTCATGGGAAAAGGGAAATCTGCAAGTTAGCCGGCGTTACCAGATTTCAAGGATGATATGCTCTAGTTTGTCAACAACAAACACTTCGCCTTCCGATTTTTTATGTAACAAATTATATAAAGGTGCTTCGTCGGAAACAAACAACACTGTACCATTATCCAATGTTTTTTTCCCAAGACCAACACAAATAAAAACACTAAGCTTATCCGTTATAACTACTGTTCCTTTTTTTATTATCCGGGGTTGAAGTTTTATTTCCGTCGACTTAGCCTTTAATAATTCATGACGAATCTTTTCTGCTTGTTGCTGGTACATTTCTTTTTGCAGGTGACCCATAGCGCGGCTTGTTTCATATTTATCCCCGGCAGAACTTTTGCCTTCATTATTTGCAGATTCCTGGGCTGTTACCACAAGTTTATCCACAGTTTCAAGGCGTTGTGCCAACAATTCCACGCAATAATCTTTTAACTTGTTTTTAAAGTTGATTTTTTCAGCTTCCATCATCATAACCCTTGGTAGTTGTTGATTTGCGAATGCCGGACCCCATCCAAAATCAATCCGGGCAATGGCTGAAACTATCTTAAATTTGCGGCAATGCAAAAAAACGTAATTTCTCATAAATCAATACTTTCCAATCTTGGCATTGACACATTCAATGACATGCAAATTGCTGCTGGCGAGGCAATTACGCAGAATAAAGATGTAATATTGCTATCAGCTACCGGTTCAGGAAAAACGCTGGCTTTCTTAATGCCGGTAATTGAAAAACTAGATCCTGAAAGCCGAATTACCCAGGCACTAATTATTGTGCCCTCCAGGGAGCTTGCCTTACAGATCGAACAGGTTTTTAAGTCCATGGGAACCGGGTTGAAAATTACCTGTTGTTACGGCGGTCATAAACGTGAAACTGAAGAGAACAATTTGTTGCAGGCACCTGCACTGATTGTAGGTACTCCGGGTCGTCTCGCCGATCATATCCGCCGTGAGAACATTCAAACAAAAAATATAGAAGTATTAATCCTGGACGAATTTGATAAGAGTCTTGAACTGGGCTTCCAGGAAGAAATGTCTTTTATCATTGGTTCCCTTCCCGGCCTCAGGCAAAGAATTCTCACATCGGCTACCGATGCCAGTGAGATTCCTGATTTTCTTGGTCTTACAGATCCCTTAAAAATCAATTTTCTTACTGGTGAACCTACTGAAGACCTGGCGGTTCAATATGTTGAGAGCGAGGACAAGGATAAACTTGATACACTGTTCAGACTTCTCTGCTTTCATGGCAGCCGTTCTTCAGTGATATTTTGCAACCATCGTGATGCTGTTGAAAGAACATCTGCCATGCTCACGGAAAAAGGCATTGTAAATGTATTTTATCACGGCGCTATGGAACAGCAGGAACGTGATAGTGCTTTATGCAAATTCAGGAACGGCACCTCCGATACACTGGTTACAACGGACCTGGCCTCCAGGGGGCTCGACATTCCTAATATCCGGTATATCATTCATTATCACCTGCCTAACAACGAGGAAACCTTCACCCACAGGAACGGGCGCACGGCAAGGATGGATGCAAGCGGTACAGCGGTATTCATACTGGGTCCCGAAGAAAAACTACCAGGCTATCTTGAAGCAGTACCCGAAAAACTTGAGCTGCCGGAACATACAGTGGTTCCTGAAAAGCCCAAATGGTCAACCCTGTTTATTGCTGCCGGCAAAAAAGACAAGGTGAACAAGATCGATATTGTAGGTTTCCTTGGTAATAAAGGAGAGCTTAAAAAAGAAGATATTGGACTGATAGAAGTGAAAGACTTCTTTTCATTTGTGGCGGTGCGTAAATCTAAAGTGGGAAGAACCCTGATGGCAATAAAAAATGAAAAGATAAAAAACAAAAAAGTTAAAATCGATATTGCCAAATAGGCTGGAATTTCTCAAAACTTAGGGTAATTTTGTTCAACACTCAATAACATCTCATGAAAAAAATATTCCTGCTTCTGACAATTTTATCTGCGGGCATTTTCGCTATGGCACAACCGCCCGCGGGAAAGGCCAGGGTTGGTAACACTTATGGAGAAGCTATCAGGGCGGATGGTGCAATAGCTATTTCCGAGCTTCCCAAAAAACTTGTGAATGAAGAACCTTTACCTACAAAGATCAAAGCGAAGGTAACCGATGTCTGTCCTAAAAAAGGCTGCTGGATATCGTTAGAGATGCCTGATAGCACTAAGGTGTTTGTAAAAATGAAGGATTACGGCTTTTTTGTTCCTACTGATATGATTGGAAAAACAGTGGTACTTGATGGCGAGGCAGTTATGAAAACAGCATCAGTTGCAGAATTACAGCACTATGCTGAAGATGCGAAAAAATCAAAAGAAGAAATTGCTGCGATTACAAAACCTCAGAAAGAAATCCGCTTTACTGCAAAGGGAATACTGGTAGTTGAATAATAAGAATCCCAGTCACCTGCAACAGGTAACTACTCATCCCCGATAGCTTACCTCTCATAATAGTTTCATCTAATTATCACTTACAACTCAACTTACCACTCATCACTCTTCACTCATAACTCATAACTAAATTACCTATCCTCCTGTACCGACCCGTTCAACTTCTTCGGTTGCACCCGTACGTTTGGCCGGGGCCTTAAAAGATTTTCCGAAACGATAAGAAAAGGCGACCGTAAGCACCCGCGAATCTCTTGTCAGTTTAAAATATTCAAATGCCTGCTCGAAATTGGTATCTCCTTTCATGGCCTGGGTATAAAAGATATCACGGAGAGTTAACCTTACAGAGCCCTTGTTTTTCAACACCTGTTTTGCGATCCCGACTGTTAACTGGCCGGTGGGATCAGTGATTTCCTGGAGCTCCTGTTCTTTTGTAACAAAAAATCCTGAAAGCTCGGCCGACCATCCTCTACCCAGCCGAAATTGATTATTCAGGTTCATGTTGAATTGAGTAAGCGCAGTTACTCTTTCATTCCAGACTACGCCTTCTATCTTCTTATTATACAAATTTGCCTGGGTACTTATTGACCACCATGTAGCTGCATCAAACTGACTGCTAACCGAGAGCCCTATATTACGCATTCTGCCCAGGTTGCCTTCTGAATAAATCAGGATGCCATCTGGCAAGGACAAAAAGATTTGGGAGAAGTAATCAGTTGTTACGCTGTAATTAACAGTTGTAATTAACAGCTGTTTGAGTTGATGACTTACCTGGAAATTCCAGGTATACTGAGGCCGGAAAAACGGGTTGCCCTGCTGGTAAGTATACTTGTTGATGACAAAAACAAAAGGATTAAGTTTTTGATAAGCCGGTCTGTCGATTCTTCTGCCGGCGCTAAGCGAAAAGCTGTGATTAGAGTCTGCTTTGTATTGCGCAAAAAGGGTAGGGAAGATACCATCATATTTCCTGCTGAACAGCGAGTCTTTACGTTGTATATTTCCTTTTTGTTCCGCGTTATATTCAGTGTTCTCATATCTCAGACCACCCTGCACTGTGAAGCTCTTAAATTTCGTTTCAGACGATGCATAAAAAGCATGAATTCTTTCCCGGTAAAGAAAATGATTTGTTTTATTATAATCAGTCTGCCATCTACTGCCGCCCTGCAGATAATATTGAGCGAGATTGTCAGTATTTACAAATGATGATTTATACCCTGCATCAAGTGTAACGGTATTGCCTACCTGCTGATGATAATCTGCTTTTGCAGAAAATATATTGATAGTCGAAGGAAGATTGCCTTTTACTGATTCCGTGTATTCAGTTGGCGTTCTTACAATGTTGTCAAAAAACTGGTTCCCTTGTATTGAATAATCGAGGTAATCAATATCTGCTGTTAGCTCCCTGCCTTTGGCAAACTCGTGTCTGAAATTCAGATTTCCCCCTGCATTACGGAATTTGTTACTGCTGGTACTCCGGGTAATTACCAATGAGTCAGTCACACCAGCAGGGTTCAACCACGAGCTTGTTGCATCGCCGGTACCATTGCGGTTCATTCTTATACCAGAGAGAGCAATACCAATCGTAGTGGACTTGTTGAGATAATAGTCTGCCCCTATCCTCACCGTATGATTTCTTAGTTTGGAGGTTAACCAGGTATCCTGGTTTAGCACCGCAATCGGCTTAACTGTATTGGCTTCATAGTAAGTTCTTAGAGCATACAGGTCTGTATATCCTTTATTAAACCCTGAACTGTAGGTGAAAAAAATATTGAACTTATCATGGCGGTAATTGAGGGAAAGGCTGTTATTATTTTTATAATAGTGTCCCTGGCCATAAGAACTGCTTATGTTACCGTTAAATCCGCGCTGCTTTAATTTTTTGGTGCGGAGATTAATAACACCGGCATTTCCCGAAGCATCATATTTTGCAGGAGGGTTATCCATTATTTCGACCTGGTCAATCAGGGAAGCGTTCATTCCTCCCAGCAGCTGAGCTATCTCAGCAGCAGGAAGATAAGTGGGCTTTCCATCAATAAGAATAAGCACATTCTGTTTGCCTTTAAGCGAAATGTTCCCGTCTTTGTCAACAGTAATTCCAGGAGATTTCTCCAGCACTTCCAATACAGTAGCACCGCTGTTTGAGATACCGGCCTCAACATTCACAATGGTTTTGTCGGGCATCAACTGGATAAATGGTTTCTTGCCTGTAACAGTGACTTCTGCCAGTATACCAACTGCCTGTTCCAGGAAAACGGGCTTCATTATTACCAGGTTATCGAGAACCTCCGCGACTTCGCTGTATTGCCCGATAAAACTGACTGCTGAAACCACCAGGAAATAACTGTCCCGGCTGAGTTCACTAAAAACTGCTATCCCGTTGGTGTCGGTCAAACATGTTTTCAATAATACTGAATCAATATAACGATGCAGTTCAACAGTAGCTCCCGGCAAAAATTTTTTATCAGTTGTTGAAACGGTAACGCTAATCTGGCCCTGCTTCGTTTCCTGGGCTTTCAGGTTCATTAAAATGAAACACGAGATGAAAAAGCAGGTTAGTCTGGTTCTCATATAAGGTTTACAAGATAATACCCATACTGATTAATTCTGCTGCAAATTGTTAAACGGCTTATTTATCAGACAAACGAACAAGCATGAGGGAGCTTATCGTTTGATGTAGATAAGCATGCGACCGGGATCAGTAAAATAGTAGTTGTACCTTGAAAATTAAAAAGGGACTTTGTTTAAATACAGAACTATGAAACTTGCATGTAAAGTGTTGACTTTGCTCTTTATTTTTTCGGTCAGCGCATGTTCGCGGCCGTCTTATAAAAACCCGCATATAGAAATCAGGACCAGGCTGGGCAATATTGAATTAGAATTATATCCTGAAAAAGCTGGCGCAACGGTGGCTGCCTTTTTATCATATATCGATTCAGGTTATTTTAAAAATTCAAGCTTTTACCGGGTCTTGAATGTCGATAACCAGCCTTCAGACGCACCAAAAGCTGAACTTATCCAGGGTGGGTTATTCAGATCCCCTGCGAAAAAGGGAATAAACCCGCCGGGTATTCCTCATGAATCAACTGATAAAACCGGGTTATTACATATTGATGGAACAATTTCTCTTGCAAGATTTAAACCTGGTTCTGCTAATACAGAATTTTTTATTTGTGTTGGAGATCAGCCTGGTTTTAATTTTGGTGGTGAAAACAATCCCGACGGGCAGGGGTATGCTGCATTCGGGCGGGTAGTTGAAGGATTAAATGTGGTAAGAAAAATTTATAATCAGCGCGAAAAAGATCAGTATTTTGATCCTCCTGTGATTATTTATGATGTCGTCAGGTTATAATATGTCAAAACATACTTTTATTGACTGTTAAGTTCGTTAAGTACGACCTCTGGCATGGCATCATTTTTTTGTAGTTATCTTGCATCCAATAAATAAATGTTATGTCAAAAAAACAAAGGCCATCAGGACCAGCAGAAATTCCTAATACTAAGCAACCGGCTGAAATAAATCCTGTTGACCCATCAGAAATTGAAGACAATCCCCTTGAGGAGCCGGAAATAAATCCGCTGGAAACGCCTGATATTGAACCTGATGAAGAACCTGAAATAAATCCCGAACAACCATACGAGCCTGAACCTGAAATACAACCGACTATTCCTGCGCCTACAAGGCCAATGTAATTAATACTTATTTATTGCGGTCGGCGGTATATTGATAAATAACAACTTAAGCAAGAATAAATAACAACTTCAACAAGTCATAAAGCAATTAAAGCAGGCGTTGATCAATGTGATTCACGATTAAATTAATCAAGTTTGATAAAAATTATAAAGCCGGGCAAGCCTGGCTTTTTACATTTCCAAAGTATAAAAACAACAAAATAAATTAAAAGCTGTAATATCCGCAACTAAGGGTCATTTAACCGTTAATCACTGCCTATTATTAGAGAAAATTTATATTTTTGTTTGAGAATTGCAACAACCCCTTAATCAAATTAACATGGCAAATGGAAAAGATGACATGATTTTTTCTTTTGCCCCAAACTTTGCAAGGTTCATATTGGAGAACCATCTGGAAGAATATCTTCGCAGGGAAGTATCCTTCTCAAGATCAATGAACATTCCGCTTTGGGAGCAATTTAAAGACAGCCGGGTCGAAGACGTTGTTGCCAATTCAAGGCATTATTATACTGAATTTCTGGAGGGAATAGCAAATAACAGTACCTGGCAGAATATCAATAAATGGGTTAATCAATACCGGCAGGATTTATTAGGGCACGTAAACAGGGCACAAATCTCTGCTGAAGATATCCTGCTGACCCATGCCGCACGGAGAAAAACCTTGTTATCCTTTCTTGGCGATTTTACAAATGATCCTACCCTGATTATACAGATAATCGGAGAACTGGACACATTATTCACGAGATATAATATCCTGGCTGCTCAGAATTTTATAGAGCAACTGAATCAAAAAGTACTAGAAGAGAAATCCATAAAGGATAAGCTGTTCACCACTTCTCCGGGGTATTATTATCTCCACGATATCCCCGGCGACACGCAGATTCTCCCTGCAGAAAAGCTGTTCTTCGAACTGGGTTATAACCGTTATGAATTTGCCGGCAACAATAAATTTTTCAGGCAGATCGTGCATCCCGAAGATCTTGCTAATGCAGATCACTACATCATGTCACTCGCAAACATGCAGGAAGGTGAAGTACGTTTTTTTGAATATCGTCTCCGTAACAGTAAAGGAGAATATCGCTGGATGAGGAACTATGAAACAGCGTACAAACGGGATTCTGAGGGTTTTCCGACTCAATTACTCGGGGTTGCTTTTGACATTACACAGGAACGTTTGTATGCAGAAGAACTCCAGGCAAAAGAAGAAGCTTTGCTGGAAGCTCAAAACCTTGCCAACATTGGCACCTTTACCTGGGATATCCTGGATAATAAGATTTGCGCATTTTCTAAGGACCTTGCCAGCCTTGGTTTACAGGCCGGCAGTTCTTTCGAGGAAATAATGACAAACGTTCACCCTTCTGATAAAATCCAGGTTATACAAATGTTTAATAAAGCCATCAATGGAACCCGGCCATATGAATGTGAATATCGTTGTACCGTTAACAATCGTGAACGGATACTTTGGTCGAAAGGAAAAGTGAAATTCATCGATGAAAAACCTGCTCAGCTAAATGCAACGATCATGGATGTGACTGATAAACATCAAATGATCCGGAAATTACAGCGCAGTGAGGAATTATATAAACAGGCCCAGGCACTTAACAGGATTGGTAACTGGTCATGGAACATTAGTTCAGACAGGGTGCAATGGTCTGATGAGTTATTTAATATTTATGGACTACCTGCGCAATCGGAACAAATAACTTTCGACCGGTATCTTTCCTTTGTTCATCCGGATGACAGGGAAGCGAGGAGCGCTGGAATCCAGGAGCAGATTAACAATCCAGGTCATCGTGAATACTATTTTCGAATTAAGACACCAGATGGTGCTGAAAAAATTCTTTACGGTCAAAGTGAGGTTCTCCTGAATGAAGATGAACTGCCTTTTAAAATGATAGGCACCTGCCAGGATGTAACAGCGCAAAAAACTCTTGAGAAAACGCTCTATGACCGCACCATTCAACTTCAGAAGTCAAATGCCAGTCTAAAGGTATTCGCATATATAAGTAGTCATGACCTGAAAGAACCGTTACGAAAAATCTCGCTATTCGGGGACAGGCTCCGTATGCTAAATGAATCCAGGCTGGATGAACAAAGCACTAACATCCTAAAAACAATTATTCAATCATCGCTTCGTCTTCAACAAATGATTGATGAAATTCTTTCGGTCTCGAAGATCAATACGGATGAACATTTTGAACATACCAGCCTCACGGAAATACTCGAAGATGTATTAATGAATATCGAACCACAAATAGAAGAGAAGGCTGCAGTGATTAACTATGAACCTTTGCCTTATGCTTTTGTTAACCCGATCCAGATACGGCAGTTGTTCACAAACCTTATTTCAAATTCTCTGAAATTCAGCCGGCCAAAAACGCCTCCGACAATTAATATCACTACTGATTTTCCTTCCATAAAAGAAATCACTGAGGCCGGACTTGAAAATTCAAAACGTTATTTGCGTATCAGGTTTTCAGACAATGGAATCGGCTTTCTTAATGACTATGCCGAAAAGATCTTCGCCATTTTTCAAAGACTGCACGATAAATCAACCTACAAGGGAACGGGGATTGGACTGGCCATCTGTCGTGAAATTGTGGCTCATCACGGTGGTGTCATCTCTGCAAAAGGAGCGCCGCAACAAGGAGCAACTTTTACTGTCATTTTACCAATGCAATAGTCCTGATAATGCAATAGTCCTGACATTAATGGTTTATTCTTTTATTGCTGCTAATATTAACAGCGCAAATCATCGCAGCAGCATAACAACTGCGGCGAGTAGTGTGGTTACAATGATGAATGTCCGATAAACTTTTTCTGACAGGTTTCGAACGATCACTATCCCAAGATAAGCACCCAACAGAATCGCTGGTAAACTCATAAGGTCAAGCAATAACACATCCGGTTTGATGGTTTTCCAAACAAATAAATGAAATGGTATTTTAAAAAAATTTACGACCGCAAAAAACCATGCGGTAGTGCCCACATAACTGTTTTTAGGAAGTCGCATCGACAGGAAGTATATAGCCATTACAGTGCCTGCGAGATTTCCAACCATTGATGTGAATCCTCCGGCAATACCAATCGCAATGGTAAAGCCAAGGCTGGCAGAGATATCCTTTGGCTTTGCTTTTTCAAGCCAAAGCATTATAATAATACTGATCGCGATAACGATGGCCATGATAAAACGGAACATCTCGTCATCAATATAATTTCCGGTGAATGTGCCAATCAAAACTCCAATAGCCGCCCAGGGGAAAAGAATCTTCAGATACTTCCATTCTGCATGGCGATGATAGTACCACACACCAAAAACATCTGCAAGAATCAGGATAGGCAACATCACTCCACTTGAGGCCTGGCCGCCGAAAACAAACACCAGTAACGGTACTGCTAACATCCCGGCTCCATGTACTCCCGTCTTTGCCATACCGGTAAGCATTGCAACAAGGGCGATGATCAGTAAATCAGTGTAGTGGAAGTTGAAGGATAAAAATTGAATCACAATGTTTAGTTTGGTTTGGTTCAAAAAAAAACCACTAAGAATTCTTAGTGGTTCCTGACTCTTGTCAGCAGATATTTTGATGGAGAAACCCGGTTAGGCGATACCAACCGAAGGTTTCCATGAATGATCTGTAGATTTCATGAATACCTCCTTTTCTTTGATGAATAACAAATTTACAAAAAAACCAAATATCAAAACAGTGTTTCCGGACCCTGGTTCTTAAAAATTTGCAAAGGATTTTTAATACTGAAGGCACACCAATTGATGATGCTTTATCACAAATCAAATTGCCAACAAATTAAAATTATCTAACATGGGAGACACAAAACCCTGTCTAATACAGAAGCGATAGAAAAGATCCAGGATATAGCCAGGGACGCGGACATCTGTTTGTTTGCCACTAATTTAACCAGGCTTCCGATCTCGGCCCGGCCCATGTCGACCCAAAAAGTGGATGACCAGGGCAACTTATGGTTCCTCAGCAGCAAGTCAAGCGTGCATAACGAAGATATCGGTAAGGATGGTCGCGTTCAGTTATTTTACACGCATAAAGGCAGTTCAGAATACCTGAGTGTATATGGCGAAGCAACAATCCTGGTAGACCGGGAAATTGCCAAAGAACTCTGGAGTCCAATAGTGAAAGCATGGTTTCCGGAAGGAGTTGATGATCCGGAACTCACCATTATTAAGGTTGTGCCTTCAGACGCATATTACTGGGATACAAAAAACAACAAAACGGTTTCTTTGCTGAAAATCATTGCAGGTGCAGTTACGGGCAAAACCATGGACGATGGTGTAAAGGGTAAAATATCTGTGTAGATATATCTCTGGATATACCCCGCATTGGGGAGCAATATTCCATTACTGTTTACAAACCGGTGATAGAATAACGCTATACCCTTACCCATAAAGAGGGAATGATTTTTAGACTTTAGTGCGTGGGAGAAAACGTTGTTTTATGTTAAAAGGAATCAAGCTCAGACCATATGCTATCCACTCACTTGTTGCAGCGCTACTTTATTGTTTACCGTTAATATTTTTTCTGAAGACGGCTGACTATACCAGGGCCTGGTTGCTGTATTTAGGCAACTTTCTTTTTATGCTGGTAATAATCTATTTTCTTTTTGTATTTAATGCAAAACGCGACGAAAACGCTGGAACGCTTGCTATGCTCACAGCCAGTTCTATTACGACTGTTATGGGGACCATAATGGCGGTGATACTATCACTGGTTTTGTTACTGGTATTTGTTCCCGGCCTTTTAAATTCCGGATCTCCAGCAAAACATTTGATCAACGAGCCTGCAAATAGTATTCAGGGTAAAACCGACGGCCTTGTTTTTATGATCATTGCCAACTCGATAATTGGCAATGTTTCATGCGGCCTGTTCGCCGCCATTATTTTTCCATTTAGCTTAAAGGGAGACCAGACGAAAGAGAAGGTCCCAAAGAAAAAACAAGCTGAATTATAAGGGCCTCAAAGAGGAATTGCAACGTTCGCGAGTTGCAATTCCTTTGCCGTGGCAACCCTGATTTGCAGAAATCAACTCCGCATCAACAGCTTCAGCAATTTTCCGTCCAGCTTCTGTCCATGCCAGTCTTCATAAGAGACATCCGCCCGGCCAGAATTGATTAGCCCAAAATCACCGTTGAATTCCCACAGTGCAAATCCGATATCATGCTGTTTTAGCACATCCAGCACATCGCCGAACCATGCCAAAAAAACATTATGGGGCGTTTTGTTCCAACATCCACATTCTCCGCAGTGTACACCGACACCTTTTTGGACGAGTTCAATCCACGGTTTGTAATATTTTTCAATTGCCTGTCTGTCTAAAGAGTTCGCTCCCGATTTTAAGGGCCAGGTTGGCGGTGGTGCGGCCATTGGATCTTTGTTTGCCCATGGTGCGCGAAAATGGGAGATTGCGCCAGGATAGTAACCGCGGCAACTTTGAGCTATATCCAGATCGGTAATTTCAGGTATTACGTTGTTTCCAACGCTGTTGCCATCTGCTATAACCAGGTGACCAGGGTTCTCTGTTCTTATTGATTCTGATGCAGCCTTAGCTACTTTTCTGTAAAGATCACCAGGCACAGGACCGGATTTCGAATGCTGATCATTCATATCTTCACGCATACTCGGTTCATTTACCAGGTCAAAACTGATTTTATCGGCTGCAGTATTTTTATAGATTTTTGCCCAATATGACCAGTGAAAGCAGAATGCCTTTAGCGCTTCATCATCTTTCCAAAGATTATAAGGTTCATGAAAGCCGGCATTGATACAATAACCCGGAGCGCGATGCAGATTCAGACTAACATGTAGCTTATGTTTATGGGCAAGAGCTACCAGTTTTTGTATTTTTTCAGTTTGTTTTTCATCGATCTTGTAAACCTCTTCTTTAGTGATATTCCTTGAACGATCGAAATCGAGGTACCATGGATAAGCTATTGGGATCCTTACAAAACTGAAACCCCAGTCATGCATCCATTTTAGATATTCTTCGGTTGTGGGTTTGCGGGAATTGGCAGGATCCGGGCTGAAAAAATCAAGCAGGTTGAAACCTTTCCAGCGGGGTAACTTATTGCCAGATTTAATAAATATACTTTCGGGAGAGATAAGCGAAGAGACAGATAATACGGCGCTTTGTTGAAGAAATTTTCTTCTTGAACTGTTATTGGTCGGCATGTGCCTAAATTACGAAAAGCATGCGATGCCAACCAAATATCAGGAACAAGGAATACAGCAAATTGCGCGATCATTATCCCCTAAGGACTGTGATCGCGCAATAAGAGTTCAATATCGGGCAGATTACGCTTTTAGGGCGCATCATATATTTATATTAGATCAGATATCTGCATGAGATCAGAAAGGCAGGTCATCATCGCCACCAGACATTGCATCAACCGGTGCAGGGGGCACATAACCGCCGCGGCTACCGCTGTCATTTGAATTGCCGCCTTCCTGTTTGCTGACTACCTTCCAGGCTTTTACATCTGTATACCAGCGACCGTTGTATTCACGACTTTCAACATCGAAAGAAACTTCGATAGAATCACCAACTTTGAAACTGCTCATATCTAGCTTATCACCCCAGGCAGCAATACAAACTTTTTTAGGGTATTGTCCGCCCAATTCGAGGATAAATTCCTGTTTTTTCCAGGTGCCGTTTTTACCCTGGCCAGTTTGCAAGGGAAGAAATTGAATTAGCTTACCACTGATTTCCATATCTGCTTTTTTTAGTGAGGCAAAATTACTTACTATTTGTCTTCATAGCGCTTCGAGTTACTCACAAAAGCGAGTCTTTTACTGTCAGGCGACCACGAGGGCACATTGATGGTCCCCTGGCCCCCATACAAATGCGCAATCACCTTTGGAGCTCCCCCCGAAGCGGGCATTAGCATCAGCCTGACTCTTTTATAAGAGGGGTGATCATTCGGAATAATTGTGGGTGGAAATGTAATAAATGCGATCCATTTTCCATCAGGTGAAATATGGGGAAACCAGTTGTTGTTTTCGTCGAATGTCACCTGTTCTTTCCCGGAACCATCGGGTTTCATCCGCCAGACCTGCATGGTCCCGCTTGCGCTTCCATTATAGTAAATATATTTTCCGTCCGGGGAATATTCCGGACCATCAACATGATGATCCTTATTATCGGTAAGCGCTACTTCTTCGCCTCCTTTAACAGATTTTTTATAAATATTATAGTTTTTACCATCTCGCATTCCGACATACAATACATGACTTCCGTCAGGAGCCCAGCCATGCCAATATGATGGTGTTTGTTCTGTGAGAAGCGTTGGTTCACCTCCGGATAACGGAAGTACATAGACGCTCGAACCTCCACCTGGCAACCCACTCCGGTGAGAGCTGATAGCAAGCATTTTTCCATTAAAAGAAATACCATGATCGTTGTTATTTTTGTCGGCTTTACCTGTATTCAATTTAACAGTGTCGCCACCATCAACGGGAATAGTATAAAGAGACCCATTTGCATTAAATAAAAGGCTTTTACCGTCAGGCATCCAGTTCGGCGCTTCAAATCTTCCCTTTGATTCGTGAATGATTTTTCGCTGCCCTGTAAATACATCAATTGTTTCGAGACGGCAACCAATAAATCCGGACCTGGAGGTTGAATAATTATCGGGTACCGGTTTATCTATCCGGACATTCCAAAACTGTGCGGCCTCTAATTTATCAGCATCATGAGAGGCCACGAAAAGACCTGCATAAACAGTATCAGGCATGTCTTTATATTCTTTCATAGCCACTACCTGTAATGGTTCCCCTGCATTTGCGATCCGCATTATAAACTGGTTACCGGATCGCTCAAGTTGAATTACATCCGTGCGTTTTTTTGGTGCACGAATTTCATCCTGGGGGTCGCGCATATATGAACCACGCAACGGCCTCGCCTGCATTGATATTAGTCCATCTTTATGAACTACCGCACTCACATGCGCCGCGGCATCGTCAAGAGATTCCCTGATCATCCAACCGGCCTTCTTGTGCATATTACCGGTGGTATCTGAGAATTTCAGATTAGTAGTCAGAATAAAATCCCCGTAAATCTTTGTAGGTAAATAACAAAACTCATCCCTGTTGAACCAGACATTGTAACCAGCTCCTTTGAGTGTATAGACCTGGGTGGCTTCATCAAATTGCATTGAGCCAGCCAGCTTAGGCTTGCCAATATCGAGTTGTTTATCTAATTCGCGTGTAAAAATTTCTTTGGTTGAAGTCTGGCCAAGCAAGCATTGGTGCATCAGCAAAAAAGCGAATAAAATTTTCATATTGCAGCAGGTTGTTATCAAATCAAGTTACTGGATTTTGTTGATCCCAATCGATTTTATCAACCCAACGCTAATCTAAGTGATTCCTTAATTGGTTTTTGAGCTTTGCTCTATTGCAGATTTTACTTGTTTTGCTTCCTTCGCTTCACGTTTGGCTTGTTTCTTAAAATAACCGCGGAACAAAAAATTATGTTTCAGTGCTTCAAGATTTTCGTCAAGCTTCTGGCTGCTGGTATTCAGGTTTTGAATCAGATCCTTGAACTCATTCCCGACTTCATCATCATTTAACAGCATACCCAAAGTATTATCAGTTGAGTTCAACTGTTTGCTTGACTTCTTAAGATTATCTGCAAATTCAGAAGCGCCGGCTGATGCCTGGTTAAGCTGGGTTACTGCCTGTTTCAGGCTAGTCATGATCGTAGTGTCATTTACCAATCCATCCGCAAGTGTACCAGGGGTTTCCAGTTTTGCGGTGAATTCAGCTATCCCCCCAGTCAGTTTCTGACTGTTTCTGGCAGCTATCTGCAAATTCACCATGGTTGCCTCAAGATTTTTAAATAGTTTATCATCCTGCAACAAAGCTCCTATGGTACCTTGTCCTTCTGCAAGTCTTTTACTGACCAGTTTGAAATCAGTGGTAATTGAAACCAGGTTTTCATTATTTTTCTGTAGAGTGGCCAGCATTTCATCGGTACTCATTGCCTTCTCCACAATCAGCGTTTCGCCCCCTTCAATTGGCTCTGCGGCAGGCGATCCTCCATAGATTACAATGATCTTATTACCAATTAATCCATCTGTTCCGATTTTTGCTTTTGCATCCTGCCTTATGAACTCCTTGGCCTTTTTTTCAATATGCAGTTGTACACGAACCTTTGAATCACCATAGAACTCTATTTTTTTTACAGTGCCTATCTTGACACCGGAGAAAAAAATGTTGTTCCCTATCTGGAGACCTGCCACGTCATCAAAGATGGCGCTGACATTGATCGCACGGACAAAACTTTTTTGCTGTCCCCCCAGGGTAAATATGCCAACCAGTAATATAATAAGACCGACAGCGACAAAAAGTCCTACGGTGACCGCGCGTTTATTTCTTTGTGTATTCATTAGTCAATAAAATTATAATCGTAAAAACTTTTGATTCTTTCATCCTTATCTTCAAATACTTCGTCAAAACTTCCTGTTTTCAGAAATTTCCCATCCATCAGGATGGCTATCCGGTCCGAAGTAGTTTTGGCACAAGTAAGGTCATGCGTTATTATTATTGAAGCAGTATTGTATTTCTGCTGAACTTCCTTAATAAGGTTATTGATCTCAATACTGGTTACGGGATCAAGCCCTGCTGTTGGCTCATCATACAACATGATCTGTGGCTGCATTATCAGGGTGCGGGCTATGCCTATTCTTTTTCTCTGACCGCCGGATAATTCAGAGGGATACTGATTTATTGTTTGTGAAAGCCCTACCGCGTCAAGAACGCCTTCGACTGCAGCATTAACATCTGTTTTTTTCCGGCTGCTTCCATTTCGAAGCAATGGAAACTCAAGATTCTCTCTTACTGTCATACTATCATATAAGGCACTGTTCTGAAAAGAGAATCCAATGTGCAATCGTAATTTCTCCAGGTCTTTAATATTGAGTTCAGCTACGTTTTCTCCAAGTACAATTACGGTTCCCTTATCTGGCTTTAACAACCCGGCAATGATCTTAATAAGTACTGATTTTCCAGTGCCAGATCTCCCAAGCACCGCCACGTTTTCGCCCTGGCGAACTTCAAGATCCACTCCCCTTAATACGTGATTAGTACCAAATGATTTTACCAGCCCACTGATGCGTATCACAGGATCTGAACTTCCATCAACCATATTCCTTCGGGTGTCCATCATCGTTATCGTTTTTACCTGAACCAGTTTACTACCTGCACTATTACTATCTCTTCAATAAAAATCAGGAACATGGAAATAACTACTGATGCATTCGCTGCTTTACCTACTCCCTGGGTTCCCTGTGATGCATGATAACCCTGGTAAGAACCGACAATACCTATCGTGAATCCAAAAATAAAAGACTTAATAATAGAGGACCAGATATCAATAAACCTGATACTATCAAAGGCTTTCTGAAAAAAAGTAACCAGGCTGGTTTGTTCATTTGCATTTACATTCAGGAACCCCCCAAACAGACCTATCATTGCTACATAAAGCATCAGAACCGGAACCATAAATGTGGTCGCTATTACCCTGGTTACAACCAGGAACTTAAAGGGATTGGTTGCCGAAACCTCCATAGCATCTATTTGTTCTGTTACCCTCATTGATCCAAGCTCTGCGCCAATATTTGATCCCACTTTACCTGCAGTAATCAGGGCTGTAATTAATGGTGCAAGTGCACGCAATATAGCAATGGAAACAAGGGATGGGAGCCAGGAGGTAGCACCAAATTCAGCAAGTGATGGACGCGATTGTTTTGTAAACACTATCCCTGTCACAAAGCCGGTAATAGATATAAGAGCCAGCGATTTATATCCTACCTCATAACATTGCCTTACAATTTCCCTGAATTCGAATGGTGGATGAAAAGCTTCTTTAAAGAACCTGATAATAAATATACAGGCATTATAAACTCCTGTGAAGAAATCATCAAGTCTCCTTGTAAGAAAATATTCCCGGGGCCGTTTTTGGTTTAGCTTCATCATTTAATCAAATATTTTGCGATATAGTGGGTAATTAAATCCCCACAGCAATTCCGGATTGATTTACAAAAGAAAACCTATGATTTTCCAAACTAACATGAAGCCGTCCGGTAAAGCGGCGATGACGTTTCGTGAATAAGGTATTTCTAATCTTATGCCATTTGAGTATGGGATTTCTTTAGAGAAGATTACAGGAATGCATAAACGAAAACACCCCCGCTCTGTTCAGAGGCATTTTACACATAATGAACGATTTGAATGTGTATAAGCGATTTAAATGAGTAAGCCCGGATTATGTTAATGCCTTTTATGGCTTTTAAGGAACTTTTCCCTGATCACTTCGCTCATTGTTTTTTGGGAAACTTTGCTTTCGACCCAGGATATTACATCCAGGTAAGCAAATGACCGGGTTTCAAAACGATTCTTCTCCAGAGCCTTTGTTTTATCCAGGAATTTTTCCAGTTCTTCCCTGAGCTTATGCCTTGAAACATGAAATGAATTCCTGAGAAATTTAAACATCTCTTCTTCAACGACGGTCAGGTTTTCCATTTTCGACATGAACCGGTACACGGACTTGGTCAGGTATTCCATCAACTCATAATTTTTGAGTTCATAGTGTGCCATCAGGTGCAGCAAACGTGCATAACATTGAAGATCGTTTCGCAACTCAACATTATCGTTTATGATTTTTTGCAGGTAGTCAATGCAGGTCTCAAAATCTCCGGATCCGAAATACAGCATGGCAATTTTATAATTGAGAACCATGATGCGGTGACTGTCGAGGAAAAGAGCGTACTCATTCAGCTTTTCATTGATGGAAGGCACCAGGGTCAGGCCTTCCTTGAAAGTGCCAAGCATAAAATGCTGGTTGATCTTTGCCGTTGTAATATAAATGAATGTCTGGATCCGGAAGTTGTCATGGTCCTGCACCCGGTCGGTCTGGCCAAAAAGCTCGAACTTCTTAAGATCCGCATCAAATTTCCGGTAGTTGCGTAAAACAAAATGCGCATTCATCAGGTTGTGCAGGCCTTTGATATAGTGACCTGTCTCCACCCGGATCATTAGAGGTTGTGCGTCAAAAATATCAACCCATTTTTGTCCATAACGGTAATACAGCAGGAAGTCCTGCCGGATAAACCCATACCAGGTATAACTTTGATACAGGTATAGCTTTTCATAAAAACCCGTTTGTGACAAGGCTTTTTCGGGAAGATTCTCGTAAAAGAAAAGTTTCACTCCAATTTCATCACGCTCATTCCTGGCGTGACCATTTTTAATGTACCAGCTATAAAGTTGGAGGGCCAGGTTAGACAGTCGGGCGACCATGTCTATATGATCGATAACCTCATTGGTTTCCGCGGCAAGTCGTTCAGCCCGGCTTTGCATTCCGCGGGTTATATGTAGTGCCTCAATTCTTTTTTCCAGGGCGATAACCTGGATCAGGAAATTGAATTTCTGATTTGCTTTGGCAATTTCTTTTGCCCGGTCAAGTATACGCAGGCTTTGGCTGAACAGGCCTTTTTTGTAAAGTATATGGGCATAGTCGAATTGCTCATTCAACTGGAGATCTATGCTATCGGTACTTTTCAGCAAACGAAGGCTGGCAAGTATTTCTTTGTACAGGTGACTTTTAAGATTGGAAAGTTGCGGTTTCTCGATTCCCGGAAGCTTTTTTAGCAACAATTTTTCGTCGTAGTCATCTAATTTGTCCAGCGCATCAAAAAGTTTTACAATTTTCAGGTCCTCTTTTGCGGAACTGCGCTTGATGTAAAGCTTAAAATGTCGTTTTTCGGACTTTTCGAGGGAATGAATTAAGGTAAATAAAGTATCCGTAAATCTGTTGGACATAATGAACAAATTATCCTGGGATGCAATACAGTAAAGACTTTCGAAATTGAAAAGTCCATTTTGGCGTAATTAAATCGCAAAATCATTGCTTAATAAAGATTGTAAGGCACACTATCTTTGATATATCAAAATGAGTTAATCATACGGCAGCAATCGGAAAAGCAGGCAATCGTGAGACTTATTTTAAGTAAAGCTGTGATACTCAGCTCAAAGAATACTTCGAACTATTTTCATATGGCAAGCAATCGTTAGCGCCCTCTGTTTCTACACGGGGCTTTTTTTTTGCAATCTACTGAAGAAACTTAAAAATAGAAAAATTCTTTTAATTAATTCCCCAAATTAAAATCGATCCCTCATTTACTGTCTCCCCTCAAGCAAGCCGCATCTTATACTTTGACAATTAATTAATTGCAGCAAGGTTCCTATGAGGAATGACTCGCAAGGGAGCCGGTAAATGTTTGCAAGCGATTCAGAAATCTCTGGCAATGGAGGTGGAAACGGGCCTTGAAATGATTGAATTCAGGTCGCGGCTGGTTGAAGAAAAGCTCTGGAGTCTTCTAGTTGGATCCCGCAGTTTGCAAAGCTGTTTTGCGGTATTCTGGTTTGATACTGGGGCGGTTTGATTTTACCGCTGGCTTGAATGCGCTGCTCCTGTTTATGATTTTCTCGATCGCGTGCTGGTCCAGTGTATTTGAAGGGGCGTAAATTAGGTTACGTGCAAGGGAGTCGATCAATTTCCAGTTTTCGGGCCTGGTGAGGAAATAAGATAGAGACTGAACATTAAAAGCCCGGGTATATGGGTCAGCAGGTTCAGTGCTGAGCTTGTCATTAAATTTAGTAAGCCGGTCGATTGGTGCAGGTGGATGTTGTAACAGTTCCTCTCCCGCGCGAAACAGGCATTGCTCGCCGAGTTCCGACCTTCGTTGCGCGAGGTAACCTGAAGTAAGCATATTGATCAGCCTTTCGGTAACAATACCAGCTCTTTTTTGATGATATTCGGGTAAATTATCAAACAACACCGGATCGATCGAATAACTAACAATCCCTGCAACCAACATCAGATCTTCCTTGTAATGGATGTCGATATTCTCTATTTCTTTCAGATCTACCCGGTGACATGAGTAACCGTAACTATACGCTAATACGATATGACCACTTTTGTGGTACGCTGTCTGTATAAGATTATTGGAGAGTGCCGGGGCCAGATTTAAATAACGCCTGACGATGTTTGTAAAGATCATAAAGCAAATTAAAAAGAAACAAGAGGTTGTTCTAGCGTGTTATTCCTCCATTTTCGGGTAATGAAATAGGTATTTTTACGCTTTGTTTTAATTTTGCATTATGTAAAACCCGGTTTGAAATTTCAACCAGGAAACAGGAAAGGCCCTTTTTAGAAAGTAAAATATTAAAAGAAAGTACATGGATTATGTAGATTATTATAAGATTCTTGAGTTGGATAAATCTGCTACTACTGATCAGGTAAAAAAAGCTTACAGGAAACTGGCCAGGAAGTTCCATCCTGATCTGAACCCCGATAATAAGGAAGCAAATAAAATGTTTCAGCAGATCAATGAGGCCCATGAAGTGCTGAGTGATCCGGAGAAAAGAAAAAAGTATGACCAGTATGGCAAGGACTGGCAACATGCTGAGCAGTTTGAACAACAGCGTAACCGCCAGCAATACAGCGGCGGTGGCGGCCAGAGGTTTGAAGGAGATTTTGGAGATAGCGATTTTTCTTCCTTTTTTGAATCGATGTTCGGTCACCAGGAAAGCCAGTCGCGACATAGGAGATATAAGGGACAGGACTATCATGCAGAACTTCAGCTGAGCCTGGAAGATGTAGCTCAAACTCAGCCCCGTACCCTGAATGTAAATGGAAAGAATGTTCGGATAACTATACCGGGTGGTGTGGAAAACGGTCAGAAAATTAAACTGAAAGGCTATGGAGCGCCAGGCGTAAATGGAGGCCAGGCTGGCGATCTGATAATTACATTTTCAATTTTAGATCATCCAAGGTTTAAAAGATCCGGCAACGATCTTCATACAACAACTGACCTCGATCTTTATACAGCTGTGTTGGGAGGCGAAAAAACCATTGATACACTGGATGGAAAAATCAAACTTAAAATCGCCCCGGAAACGCAGAATGGAACTAAAACAAGGATCAGGGGAAAGGGTCTGCCGGTATACAAAAGCGAAGGACAAAATGGCGATTTATATGTGATGTTTAACATACTGATTCCAACAAATCTTACCGAAAAAGAAAGGGAGTTGTTCACTCAGCTGGCCAAATTGAAATCTTAAAAACGCTTGTCATGAATACTGAAAACCTGGTTACAGCCACCGATTTCTGCTCATGTCACCAAATTGAAATTTCCTTTATCAGGTCCCTGTCAGAATTTGGTCTGATAGAGACCACTGAAATTCAGCAGGAGGTTTATCTATCGCGCGACGAGCTCGAAAAACTTGAACATATTGTGGAGCTTCACTTTAATATGGACATCAACCTTGAAGGTGTTGAAGCTATCGGTCACCTGCTTGCCCGCATGCGGAGTTTACAGGACGAAGTGACGGCGTTAAAAAATAAGCTTCGGTTTTATGAATAAAGGGAATCGGATCTTCGCGTTCAGCGGTTTATGGCGGCATAAGAAAAGTATCTTTACCTGCCATGGATTATGTTAAGGAATACCGGAGCTTTATAAGCAGCCAATATCTCTATGAAGGTGTTAGGGTTACATCGGGTATCCTTATCCCTTCACTCACAATGGGGTATTTAGGTCATATTGAAACAGGCATCGCTATTTCGTTAGGAGCGCTTGCTGTAAGCATAGCAGACAACCCCGGTCCGATCCATCACCGGCGAAACGGCATGATTATATCCGGCGCCATTGCTTTCGTGATGGTGCTAATTAGTGGATACACTTCTTCAGTGCCCTGGTTGTTTTTCATCCTGTTACCGCTCTTTTGTTTTTTATTTTCAATGATTGGTGTTTATGGTACAAGGGCGACGTCGATCGGGATCGCTGCTTTATTAGTGCTGGTTCTTCAGACGCAACATCATTACCAGGGCAAAGAAATTTTGTTTAACGCTTTATACCTGCTGGCAGGGGCTGCCTGGTATCTCTTGCTGAGCCTCGGTCTTTATACCATTCGCCCTTACAAGCTTATACAGCAGGCCATGGGTGATTATGTAATGTCTGCCGCCCGTTATCTGCGGGCAAAAGCGAAATTTTATGTAGAAGACCTGGGAGCAGAAGACAATTTTGGGGACCTCTTACATGCACAAATCAGTGTACAGGAGAAACAAAACCTGATTGCAGAGCTGCTGTTTAAAACCAGGGGTCTGGTTAAAGAGTCGACAAATACCAGCCGGATCCTGATGATGAGCTTCCTGGACATAAGTGATCTTTTTGAACGGGCAATGACTGCACACCAGGACTATCAGAAATTGCATGCTTATTTTCGGGGAACGGGTATAATGCAGGAGTATATGGCCCTGATACTTGCACTTGCTGATGAACTCGACGAGATTGGCATCGCCCTTAAAAGCGGCCACCGTTCCAGGTATACGGACTCGGTTGATGCCCGCATACTTCAGGCAAGGAAACATCTGCAGGAAATGAGAACCATTGTGATGAACACATCTAACATTGATGGTTTTATCAGCCTGAGGCATATTCTTGACAGTATCGAAGATATAGCCGCCAGAATCCGGGTACTTCACCAGTACACATCTTACGATGAAAAGCTAAAGCGCAAAGGGAATGAGGCACCGAATCCGGAAAACTTCATCACCAGCGAGCACCTTGATCCCAAACTTTTTCGTCATAACCTGGCTTATCGTTCAAACATATTCCGCCATTCCATCCGTATCGCGCTGGCAGCATTAAGTGCCTACATAGTCGGGTTGTTTTTTCCGCTGGGTCATAGCTACTGGATACTGCTGACAGTAATTGTTATTCTTAAGCCGGCTTATGGGCTTACAAAAAAAAGAAATTTCGAACGCCTTCTTGGAACGTTGATAGGGGCTGGTTTGGGAGCTTTACTCCTTCTGCTCATAAAAGACAGAACTGCCATTCTGATCCTGATGGCAATAACAATGGCCGGCGCCTACAGTTTCCTCCGGACGCGATATTTCATAAGTATGGTCCTGATGACTCTTTACCTTCTGCTTATGTTTCACCTGCTTGATCCAAACGATTTTAATTCGATTTTGAAAGACAGGGTAATAGATACCGCTATTGGTTCAGCACTGGCATTTCTCTTCAGTTATTTACTGCCACCTATCTGGGAGCATGAACAAATAGATGAATTCATGACCCGCATGCTCCAGGACAACCAGGAATACTACGAATCACTTGCGGTTGCTTTTATCGGAAAGCCGGTAAACCATGGTTGGGCCGACCTTAAAAGAAAGGATAGCTGGGTTTCGCTGGCAAACCTGACTGATGCCTTTAACAGGATGCTTTCCGAACCGAAAAGCAAACAAAAAAACATCAGGCATATCCATCAGTTCGTAGTGTCAAATCATATGTTGACATCACATATTGCAACACTGGCTTATTATGCAGACAATCTTCAACCGGAATATATCAGCGAAGATTATCAGCCGGTAATCAAAGCAAGCATACGCTCTCTCAAACGTGCTGATGCTACGCTTGCCGGAAAATCAGAGTCAGGTACGGTTGAGACCGATCAAACCCAGGTAACTGTACTCGACAAAAAAGTCAATGCCCTGATGGTTGAGAGACAGAAAGAACTTGAACAGGGACGGCTTGAAACGACTACCAGGAAAATGCTTTCGGAATTCAAATCCATTACTGATCAGTTTTATTTTATTTATAAAACAACGATGGACATTGAAAAAATATCGAAAAAAATTAAATCTCCTGCCAATCGCCCTGTGCAGGATTTACCGGTAGCCGAAACATTATAATTTGATTAATTTATCCTTTCATTATTTTTTCATTGGCCTTCCAGCCGTGCACTCATTATAAAAATGTATATTTAAATTTCCTGTTGTGCCGTGTCTACATACCGGTATTGCAGTTGAACCAAATTCTAACGAGGTGAAAAAATTAATGCCTGTCCTGTTCTTTTTTTGCTATGGTAATTTATGTGCCCAGAGCAGCCTGGCTTTAAAAGATTCGCTGTCTGTGTCAGCGGACACCGCGGTTTCATTCTATTATAAGTTCACTGACCAAAGATCCCGGTTATATAACGGTAAAGAATACATTGGCTATCTTCCTATGGAAGGTCATGCCTTTTTTGCAGACCCTGATTTGCATCGGGGTTCCATTGAATATGACGGCTTGTTCTTCGATAGCGTTATCATGCAGTATGACCTTGTAAAAGACGAAGTGATCATTCAGCACTTCGATGTCTTCTTTAAAATCGTGCTTATTTCTTCTAAGGTTAAGGAGTTTACATTTTTAAACCATCATTACAGGAGAATGGTTAAAGACTCTATAAACCAGCTGCCGGTAGCAACCGGGTATTATGATTTTCTGCATGAAGGCAACATAACGCTGATCGCCAAACGAACAAAGCGCATTGACGAGATGGTTACAGACAAAATCATCAGGAAGATTGTAGAAAAGAACTTCTATTATGTGATCCGGGACAGTGTCTATTATCCAATCAGGACCTATAGATCGTTGTTGTCTGTCTTCAAGGACCGGTCAAAAGAAATAAGACAGGATCTGCGCAGAAATAAGCTGAAGTTCCGCAAGCACCGTGAGGAGGCCATTATCAGGGCAGTTAAATTTTACGATTCATCAAAAAAATAATATGACGAGGTTATTTATCCTGTTGGCATTATCCTTTTTATTCAGCCAACCTTCCTCTGCCCAGCCAAATGGCTTGCCAAGGGTTACCGTCACTATTCAGGATGCCACGATCTCTACATTTGTCCAGGAACTGGAAAAACAAACAAAGCTTTATTTCTATTATGATAAAGTTCAGTTCGACAGCTTAAGAATAAATATCTCAGCCAAAGATGCAACACTTGACAAGGTCCTGGACCAGGCATTTGCGAATACTGATTTTCGTTATACTATAGTTTCCGGCGAAGCCTATGTTCTGCTTACCAAAGGAGTGCGGATCACAGCCGAATTACCGGGCGATTTTTTTGCAAGAGGATCTAAAGATACCTCGAACCTGGCGCTCCCTGATTTCGGCGATAAAAAGATTATCAAGATTGATGCTTCAATCGAAAACAAAGTATTTGACATTGGAATAAAAACAAACAGTGGCGCAGGTGGCAAAACGATACTAGCCGGTTACGTGAGAGATGTAAAAACCGGTGAACCGATTCCAGGTGTATCAATTTTTACCAGTACAGGTTCTATTAGTGCGGTTACTGATCAATATGGTTATTACTCTCTTACCCTCCCCAAAGGTAGGAATATACTCAATATGCAGGCCCTGGGAATGAAAGATACCCGGAGGCAGTTGATCATGAATTCGGATGGAAAGTTTGATATCTTAATGGAGGAGCGTGTCGTATCGCTGAAGGAAGTAATTGTGTCGGCGCAAAAGCTGAACAATATCCGCAGCCCTCAAATGGGTATGGATCGATTAAACATTAAGACCATCAGGCAGGTGCCGGCATTGTTCGGCGAGTCGGATATTATGCGTGTAATGCTTACACTGCCGGGTGTAAAAACAGCCGGTGAAGCCAGCACAGGTTTTAATGTACGTGGTGGCTCAACTGACCAGAACCTGATCTTATTTAATGATGCCACGATCTATAACCCTTCGCATTTTTTCGGGTTCTTTTCTGCTTTCAATCCAGATGTTGTAAAAGATGTTGAACTCTATAAAAGCAGTATCCCGGCAAAATATGGCGGACGCCTTTCATCCGTGCTGGACATCAGCAGCAGGGAAGGGAACAAAAAGAAAATTACCGGGTCAGCAGGTCTTGGGATTGTAACCAGCAGGTTTAACATTGAAGGTCCGCTTATCAAGGATAAAACTTCATTTATACTTGGTGCAAGAGCAACTTATGCCGATTGGTTATTAAAGTTATTGCCGGCAGAATATGAAAACAGCAAGGCCGGATTCTATGATGTTAACCTGCAGATCAGTCACCAGTTCAATCCGAAAAACAATCTTTATATCAGCGGATATTACAGTCGTGATAAATTTAGTCTGAATAATGATACAACATTCAGCTATAGCAACAGGAACCTTTCCATAAAATACAAACATATATTTAATAATAAATGGAGCGCTACCGTTGTTGCAGGTTATGATGGATATGAATACCAGATCGCGAGTGAAAAAGACAAGATCAACGCGCATGAACTGAAATTTGATATTCAGCAATTAAACTTCAAAGCGGATTTTACGCATTATCTTTCTAACCATACTATCGAGTTTGGTGTAAGCACAATCAACTATAAACTCAATCCCGGTTCTTATCAACCAAAATCCCCTGAATCACTTATAGTGCCGGATGTTTTACAAACCGAGAATGCAGAAGAGTCTGCAGCATATCTGTCAGACAAATGGAGCATTACTCCGAACCTTACTTTACAGGCGGGAATCCGGTATTCACTATATAATTTTCTCGGGCCAAAAGATGTAAACTCATATGCGCCAGGGTTACCTAAAGAACCCGATAACCTGTTAGAAACAACAAGTTATGGTAGCGGTAAAGTAATAAAGACCTATCATGGACCGGAATACAGGCTCGGCCTGAGATACAGCCTTACCGAAAGTTTCTCTGTGAAGGCTGGTTACAATTCATTGCGGCAGTACATTCATATGTTATCAAACACCACCTCTATCTCACCTACTGATATCTGGAAACTTAGTGATCCCAATATCAGGCCCCAGTATGGAGATCAGTTTTCACTCGGGTTCTATAAGAACTATAAGAATAACACCATTGAAACCTCAGTAGAAGTATATTATAAAAGAATCAAAGATTACCTCGATTACAAAAGCGGCGCAGAGCTTATCATGAATCACACAATTGAAACTGATGTGATCAATACGAAAGGAAAGGCTTATGGGATTGAACTGATGGTGAAAAAGCCAACAGGCAAGCTGAATGGCTGGATAAGCTATACCTATTCAAGAATTTTGTTGAAAATGGATGATCCGAATGCGGGTGAGATCATTAATGGTGGCGATTATTATCCTGCCAATTATGACAAACCGCATGACCTTACTGTTGTGAGCAATTACCGTTTCACTCACCGTTTCAGCATTTCATTAACTTCAACTTATAGCACCGGCAGGCCCATCACTGTACCAATCGGAAGGTATTACTATGGCGGATCTCAACGTGCTTTGTTTGCTGACAGAAATCAATATCGAATTCCTGATTATTTCAGAATGGATCTGTCTATGAACCTTGACGGAAACCACAAGGTGAAACAAAAGACTCACAATTCCTGGACCTTTGGAATATATAATCTTACCGGCAGGAGAAATCCTTATTCGGTTTATTTCGTTTCAGAAAATGGATTTATCAATGGATATCGTTTATCAATTTTTGGCAGTTTAATTCCATTTGTAAATTATACGGTCAGGTTTTAATTATTTACGATGAAAAAACTATTTAATGTTTTTCTGGCCCTGCTGGCTTTGAGTTGCAAAGATTCATACGATCTACCTGTGAATATACCAGCTACGGGCTACCTGGTTGTTGATGGAACCATAAACAGCGGCCAGGGAGCGACCTATATCAATCTTTCAAAAACAGTTAGACTGGTTGATTCGTTTAACGTCAATTATGTAACCAATGCAATCGTAACTGTCGAAGGGGAAGACAACTCGAAATTTACGCTTGCGCACAAGAGCAACGGACAATATATCAATAACCAGTTGAATCTCAACAGGGCGATAAAATACCGGCTTCGCATCAGATCGGATAATAAAGAATATCTGTCATCTTATATCCCGGTAAAGCAATCTCCGGCAATTGACAGTGTTAACTGGGAAAAAACTGATAACGGAGTTGATATTTATGTGGATGCTAAAGGTAATTCGAATACCTCTGGTTACTATCGATGGGATTATGATGAAGATTGGGAATTTACATCGTCCTATGCTCCCACCCTCAGGTATAATACAACACCGCTTGCTGAATATATCTACCGGGACCAGTCAGCCGACCTCACCAAATACGTTTGCTACCAGGCTGCAAGATCAACTACGATAGAAATTCTTTCCACTGCCAGGTTAAGCCGGGATACAACACATTACAGGGTAACCACAGTACCCATGGCAAGCTGGAAATTAAGTGTGTTGTATAGCATCCTTGTCCGCCAGTATTCTATCAGTAAGGAAGGTTTCGAATATCTGTCCAGGATGAAGAAAAATACTGAGCAGACAGGATCCATATTTGACGCACAGCCATCAGAACTTAAAGGAAATATCACCTGTTCTACAAATCCTGCTGAGCCGGTAATTGGTTTTGTGGAAATTTCAGAAATGTATTCTAAAAGGATATTTATCAAAAATTCACAGGTTACTCCCTGGGGTTATACCCAGGGTTGTACACTAATGTCCCTGAGAAACAATCCAGACTCTATTAGAGGTGCCGGCTATCCGACACCGGTTATACCTGAAGAGACATCACCACTAACGGGAGTAATTACCCGGTTATATACCACCGATATCTCATGTATTGATTGTACTCTCCGTGGAACATTGACCAAGCCAAGTTTCTGGCCATGAGCAGTTATCATTAAATAATATGAAAAGAATCTTATCAATCTTATTGGTTTGCGGCAGCCTGTCAACCCAGGCACAGTCATCTGGCGACTTGCCCGTTGTTCAGCAGTTTGCATCTTTCAACAGAAATAATATCCAGGAAAAGATTTTTGTGCATACTGATAAAGACTTTTACCTGGCTGGTGAGATTGTCTGGTATAAGATCTATTACATGGATGGAACCTTTCATCGCCCGCTTGATCTGAGTAAACTTGCCTATGTAGAAATCATTGATCAAAATAACAAGCCTGTAATGCAGGCAAAAAATGCCATCAAAAACAGCACTGGGAAAGGATCCTTTTATCTTCCATCTTCAGTGAGCTCAGGAAACTTCAAGTTAAGAGCCTATACCAATTGGATGAAAAATTCCGATGCCGGTTATTTTTTCGAGAAAAATATCTGCATTGTCAATTCACTTAAACCATTGAACCTGCCATCAGCCGCGCCAGCCAAAAAATACGAAGTTCAGTTTTTTCCTGAAGGTGGTAATCTTGTAAATGATCTTGAGAACAGAATTGCATTCAAGGTTAACGACCAGTTTGGAAGCGGTGTCGAGTGCTCGGGTTTAATTGCAGATGAAAAAGGCGATACGTTGATCCGGTTCCCGACTTTTAAATTCGGCATGGGCAGCTTTCTTTTTAAGCCGGCAGCGGGGCATAACTATAAAGCAATATTAACTACTACCGCCGGCAATTTGATTTCAAAGGATCTTCCGCTTGCTACAACTAGTGGTTATATTATGCGTGCGAATGAAAATGCAGGCACGATAACCATTACCGTCTCAACAAACCTGGTTAATAAGATGAACGGTGGAGAAATTTTCCTGCTGGCTCATACAAGACAGACGATCCGACAGGCAGAGAAAAAAACAATTGAAAATGGTTCCGCGAATTTTATTATAAAAAAAGATGGACTGGGTGAGGGGATTTCGCATGTCACCATATTCAACAGTGAACAACAACCTGTATGTGAACGCTTGCTTTTTCAGGCACCAAAAAACGCTCTTAAACTTAAGGCATCAACCAGTAGTGTCCGTATTGCAAGAAGAAATAAAGTGGATGTTGATATTAGCACTGATTTTGATGGAAAGGCGGTGCCCACAAAGCTTTCCCTTTCAGTTTACCAGGTGGATTCACTCTCTGGGGCTTCGGTTCCTGATATGCAGACTTACCTCTTATTAACTTCGGATCTCAGGGGCAGTGTTGAATCTCCCTCTTATTATTTTTCCAACAATACAGAAGCAATAACTGCTGCAGACAACCTGATGATGACTCAGGGTTGGCGGAGGTTTAACTGGAACCAACCTTTTAGAAAAACTGCGACCACTCCTAAGTTTCCCCCTGAATTCGATGGGCATCTAGTTGGCGCCACTATTACTTATAACAAAGGACAGCAGCCTGTTGCCGGGGCCAAGGCTTATTTGTCTGTTCCTGGTACCAAAACCCAGTTCTATCCGTCGATGACAGACCAGGAAGGCAAAGCTTATTTTGACATTCGCGACTATTATGGAAAAAACGAATTAGTGGTTCAAACTGAGGTACTCAAAGACAGTAATTATCGCATCGATATATCAGATCCATTTTCAGACAGGTATTCAGATAAACCATTGTTACCCTTTAACATTGATCGGTCCCAGGCCAACACGATAATAAATCATAGTGTTGCCGTTCAAACTCTCAATGCCTACATGAATGATTCACTTACCCGTTTTGATTTACCGGTACTTGACTCAAGTCCATTTTACGGAAGGTATTCAAAACGGTATTTGCTGGATGATTATGTAAGATTTACAACTATGGAAGAGGTATTACGTGAATATGTTCCGGAAGTCGGTATCAGACGTACATCGGGACAATCCAGGCTTAGGATCTCTGACTGGGAGCAAACAAAATACCTGGATGGTGAACCTTTACTGCTCCTTGATGGTGTGCCTGTAACGCATAAGCAGATTCTCAGTTATGATCCCATGAAGGTTCGTACACTGGAAGTTGTGACCAATCGTTATATCAGCGGAAAATTTGTATTTGATGGGATAGCGAGTTTCACCAGCTACGCCGGCAATATGCCTGAATTTGTGTTTGATCCAAAAACGGTAATCCTGGATTATGAAGGACTGCAGCTAGAACGCGAATTTTATGCACCGGTTTACGAAACAGAAAGTCAGAAATCAAGCCGCCTTCCAGACTTCCGGGATCTGCTTACCTGGCAGCCGGATCTTCAAACAAACGCTGCGGGCAAAACAAAAGTGCAGTTTTATACTTCTGACAGAACTGGAAATTTTGTAGGTATCATTCATGGTATTGATGCACAAGGCAATGCCGCAACCCAGGTCTTCAATATCCAGGTTACAAAATAATTTATCGGCCTTTCGGGTAACCAAGCTGGTTGATCAGGTTGCCGAGTTCTTCAGGTGCAAGAATCAAATCAACAGCAACTTTGTTAATGGCATGCTGTGGCATATAGGCCACCGATGCTGTTTTGGGGTCCTGTACTATGGTAAGCCCACCGGATGATTTTACTTTTCTTAATCCTTCCACGCCGTCATCATTTGCGCCAGATAACAGGATTGCTGCAAGCGTTGAATGGTATACGTCAGCAGCTGATTCATAAGTAACATCGATACTTGGCCGGCTGTAATTTACTTTTTCGGAAACATCCAGTGAGATTGTATGATCCTTTTCAATCAGCAGGTGATAGTCTGCTGGTGCGAGGTAAATATGATCGTGTTTCAGTACCTGTTTTTCGTCGGCTTCCAACACATTCCATTTTGTTTTAGATGCAAGTAAATCTGATAAAGAAAAATCATAGGTGATTTTCCGGTGCATAACAATTATGATTGATGCGCTACTGCCGGGTTTCAGCTGTGGCAATATCTTAAGTACCACTTCCAGGCTACCCGCTGAACCCCCTATTACAACAAGATTATAAGTATTGTTCAGATAACTTTGCGCCATATCTTTTCCTTGTTTTCCAGTTGAAGATATTTTTTACCAATCACAGAAAACTTCAGGTTTTCTTTTGAACCAAGTGCGAGAAATCCCAGTTTTTCCAGGCTGTCATCAAATAAAGTCAGCGTTTTATCCTGTAGGTCCTTATCGAAATAGATCATTACATTCCGACACATGATTAGCTGAAATTCATTGAACGATCTGTCAGAAACAAGATTATGTGTTGATGAGATCATCTTCCGGCTCAGATTTTCATCAAATTTGGCATGGTCATATTTCGCGGTGTAGTAATCTGAGAAATCTTTTTTTCCTCCCGATGCCATGTAATTTTCAGAATACTGTTTCATTTGCCTTAATGGAAATATTCCTTTTCGTAGTTTTTCAACTACGCGTGGGTTGATGTCGGTTGCGTATAACAGTGACTTTTGGAGTAAATTCGCTTCCTGTAATAAAATAGCCATTGAAAAAACTTCCTCACCTGTTGAACATCCTGCATGCCAGATCCTGATAAAGGGATGTGTAGCAAGAACCGGTAACACCTGTTCGCGGATAGTGCGGTAGAATATGGGATCCCGGAACATCTCAGTTACATTAACGGTAATCTCTTCTACCATCCGTCGCAGATAATCCTGGTCGGAAATCAATCGGTATCTGAATTCGGCAATACTGGGAAAGCGGTCAAGTACAAAAAGCCTGTTGATCCTTCTTTTGAGCGAAGCACGGGAATATTCAGTAAAGTCATAACCATATAGATCCAGTAAATCGGCGAGCAAAACATCTATATCTTCATCTGTGACTATATGTCTTTCCACTTCACAAAATTTATAGCAGACCGTCCAAGTACAGGTCAGCGGAATCAATGAAGATTGTGTTATCCAATGTATTGCTTTAATAAGGTCATCAGCAAATCTACGTCCACGGGTTTGGCAATATAGCCATCCGCACCTGCTGCAAGGCATCTCTCTTTATCACCTACCATAGCCTGCGCTGTTACAGCAATGATGGGAATTTTTTGTCCTTCTTCGAGGTTTTTGATTCTTGGGATAGCTTCATATCCATCCATGTCCGGCATCATCATGTCCATTAATATAATTCCTATGCCAGTGCCGGACTTAATAATTTCTACAGCATCGGACACAGTTCCTGACGACACGCAATTATACCCTTTTGAACGTAATACGGCTGACAGGGCAAAAATATTCCGGGTATCGTCATCAACTATCAATATTTTTTTTTCTGAGGTTTGCATAATCTGGTCTTCCGCTTTAAAAAATTGATGGGTATAATTAATATAATCCCTGGATGGATAGTTATTCGCTCCTGTCATATAACCATACACGTAGCAGGGAAAGTAACTGATCTATATCCACCGGCTTTGTAATATAGTCAGATGCCCCTGCATTAATACATTTTTCACGGTCTCCGGTCATTGCCTTTGCCGTTACTGCAATAATTGACAGCGTTTTGAATTTGCGGTTTTCCCTGATGCGTCTGATCGTTTCATACCCATCCATTTCAGGCATCATCATATCCATCAACACTATGTCTAATCCGGGATTTTCATTGAGTTGCTTAACAGCTTCTTTGCCATCGATTGCTGTAAGCACGTTCATTCCATAGGCCTCGAGCGCCTTGGTAAGTGAAAAAATATTTCTTACATCATCATCCGCTATCAGCACTGTTTTTCCTTTCAACACTTCATTGAGCGCGCCTAGCTTTTTATATCTCCCGCCAGAACCTTCCGGCTTATTGTTTTCTTCCACGAGGTGCATAAACAATGAAACTTCATCTAGTATGCGTTGATAAGAATGTGCAGTCTTAATTACAATCGAATCTGCGTATTGCTTTATCTTAAACTCTTCTGTTTTGGAAAGACTCTTTCCGGTAAAAATGATAATAGGAATGTTTTCAAGACCCGGACTTTTTTTAACTTCCTCGAGTGTTTCATAAGACTTCTGATCTGGTATTCCCATGTCGAGAATTACGCAATCGACCACGTCTTTATTGAGCGATTTAATCCCATCCTGCACGTTGTTTTGAATCTCAGAATTAATATTGAAAGTTTCGAGATAAAAGGCCAGCGCTTTTGCGTGCATGAGATTTTCCTCAACGATCAATACTTTCTTTGATTCATTGTTCAGAACGTGCTCGATTCTTTTAAATATCTGCTGCATCTGGTCGAAAGCAACCGGCTTGTTTATAAAGTCCACTGCTCCTGATGAAATGCTTTTATTCTTAACCTCGTAACTCGACATAATATGTACCGGTATATGCCTGGTTGCCGGATTGGTTTTGAGCTCTTTCATAACATCCCAACCGCTTTTTACAGGCAGCTGAATGTCTAGCAGGATACCCAGCGGTCTATATTTCAGCGCCATTTGCAAACCGAGGTCCCCTCTTACCGTGACAATGCCCTTATAATTTTTTTTCCTGGTAAAATCCAGCAATGACCTGGCAAAACTGGTATCGTCCTCAATGATCAGGATGATCCGGTCACCCTCATTAATATTATCACGATCATCAGGCACATCCTGGGGAATGATTGAACTTATATAGATGTTTTCTTCCCGGGTTAGCCCGGGTTGAGATTTTTCTTCTTTGACCGGTTCCTCCATACCCGGCTTCTGAGCTAAAGGGATTTCATTTTTCGCGATTTGGGTTTCTACTTTAGTGAGCGGAACATATAGCGTGAATGCGCTGCCCTTGTCCATTTCACTTTCAAGTTTAATTTCACCGTTCAACAAACGTGAAAGCTCACGACTTATAGAAAGACCGAGGCCGGTTCCACCATATTTTCGCCTTGTGGACCCGTCTGCCTGTTGAAATGCTTCAAAGATAAGTTGTTGTTTGTTCAACGGAATTCCAATACCCGAGTCTTGGACGGAGAACTGCAGAAAACCCGGTTTCTCAACTGGCATTTTTATTATGAGTTTTACAAATCCTTTCGGAGTAAACTTAAGCGCATTGGAGATGAAGTTTTTGAGTATCTGTTCCAGTCTTAACTTATCGGTTTCAAATTTTTCCGGCACGGAAGCGTCCTTTTCGATCGCAAATTGAATACGCTTTTCTGCCGCCATCGGTATAAACATAGAGTTGAGGTCATGAACAATCTCCTGCACAGGTACCTCACGGTATTCCAGTTCCATTTTACCTGATTCGATTTTTGAAAGATCCAGTATCTCATCAATCAACGAAAGCAGTCCGTTGCCTGAACTTTGGATAACTTTTGCATATTCCACCTGGTCATTCGTAAGATTAGTTTCAGTGTTCTCCGATAATAATCTTGATAAGAGCAGTATCGAATTAAGTGGCGTACGGAGCTCATGTGACATATTAGCCAGGAACTCCGACTTGTACTTTGTACTTACAGCGAGTTCTTCTGCTTTTTGCTGGATCTCAAGATTGCGTTCAACAATAAGTTCATTTCTTTCTTCCAGCAATCTTGTTCTTTCTTCCAGTTCCTGGTTTGCTTGTAACAATTCCTCCTGCTGAACCCTGAGTTCTTCTTCGGAAGCCTGGAGCTTTTCGGATTGCATTTCCAGCTCTCCATTCATGTTCTCGAGCTCGCGGTGCTGAACCTGCAACTCTTCGGACTGCGACTGGGTTTCTTCCAGTAATGCCTGGAGTTTCGTACGGTTTTGGGCGGTATTAACTACAATACCCGCACTCTCGGAAACTGCCTGCAGGTATAACTTTTGTTTTTTAGTGTAGCCATTAACTGAAGCCAGCTCCAGCACTCCTTTTACCAAACCGTCAAAAAACAATGGTATTACTGCCACTGATTTAGGCTTCAACTCCCCCGCAGCAATACTTATCATCACATCTTCGTAAGCCAGATCAGACAAGGTTATCATCTTTCCATCCAGCGCGGCCTGACCAACTAATCCTTCCCCGAGATTTATTGTTGGCCTGATCTTATTTCCCGGCAACGTATAACCGCTTACCAGTTTTAAGTGTTTGTCGGATTGCAAAATGTATAATGCAGCAACCTGGCTTGATGAATAATCTGCGACATTTTCAACGATCGCCTTTCCGAGCTCATTGATGTCTTTTTCTCCGAGCATTTTATCGTTTAGGCCTGCAATGCCAGCCTGCAGCCACTCTTTCTCAGACAATTCGTTGAAAGCGGATTCAAGTGAAGCAGCCATTTTATTAAGAGCACCGGAAAGTTCACCGAGATCATCTCCTTCATTCTCGACTGCCCGGACGGAATAATCGCCAGCCGATATTTTACTGGCAACTTCCCTGGTAAGATTAATTCGCCTGCGCATGCTGGCATCCTTCGCCTCCAGCTCTTGCTGTAATATGGCCTTTTTTTTGAAGTCGTTGTTCACACGGGCGAAAGACACTATTGTAATAACAAGGGATAAGAGGGCGGCAATAACAATCAGGATAGGTGTGAAGGTCGAGTACTTATTGAGGCTAAAATTCCTTTCCTTTAGTAATTCCCTTTCCTGCAATTGCATGTTGGATACCTGCAATCTTATCTGATCCATAGACTGTTTACCTTTTTCAAGATCGAGTCCGGTGATGGTGTAGTTTTGTCGCTTCATATCAATCAGTTGCTGCAGCATATTCATACGGGAATTGACTAAGTTCCTGAGTGTATCAGCATCTGCCCGCTGTGAGCTCGTGGTTGCTGCATTCCTGACTTTTGCCTGAGCAGCCAAAGCTTTTTCATGAGATCCCTCATATGGCTCCAGGAACCTGGGGTCACCTGAAAGCAGGTACCCGCGCTGGCCTGTTTCCGCATCTTTTAAAGAAGAAATCACGTTTTCCAGGCTGATGATCGTTTCATTTGTCTTTTCCACTTCCTGCGAGCTCTTCAGCAGGTTTACAATACTGAGATAAGACGCTACTGAACTAATGATCAGCAATAGTAAAGACAAGCTAAAGCTGATGATCAGATTACCCTTGAAAGTGGATCTCATTCAAATAAATTTAACTATGAAGTTTGTGCTGTTCGTTTGTTAGAAACTATTTTCCTGTATGGCTGGCAGAACTATGATAAATGTGGCTCCGTTATTTTCTGTGCTTCTTGCAGTGATGATGCCGTTATGTTTGTCGATTATTTTTTTTACGATCGCCAGTCCGATTCCCGTCCCTTCATATTCCTCTTTCGAATTGAGTCTTTGAAAGATCGTAAAAATTTTATCGAGATAAATTTCATCAAAGCCGATACCATTATCTGCGATTGTGAGACGGCAATATTTACCGTTGGCTAAAGCCGGGGCGTCAAATGATTTAGATTGTACATTTTCGGAACTTACCTTAATCACCGGTGCGACATCCTTTTTTGAGAATTTCAGCGCATTACTGATAATGTTCTGGAACACCTGTCTTATCAGGCCAGGGATTACTTCTATCTCACTGAGCCCGGTTACAACAATGAGGGCATTTTTTTCCTTCACAAGCAGTTCCAGATCTGAAAGAATTTCATTGACTATTACATTCAGATCAAATATGCTAAACCTGCCACCATCTGAGAGTCCTGAATAACTCAGCAGATCATTGATGAGGCTTGTCATTCGTTCTGAAGAAAGAATTATCCGGTTGATATAAGACAGCGCATCTTTGTTTTCATGAAGATGTTTATCCCTGATCATCCTGCTAAAAACCTGGATCTTCCTCAGGGGCTCCTTAAGATCATGTGAGGCTATCGACGCGTATTGCTGCAGATCATGATTACTGGTTTCGAGTTCAAAGTTTGTTTTTTGCAGCTCCCAGGTTCTTTGCAACACTCTTTGTTCAAGCAGTTGGTTTGCCATGCGTTGCTCATGTATATCAGTGAAAACCCCTACCCATTTAGAAACAGTTTTTTCGTTTTTAACCGGCGTCATGGTGAGCACATGATAGCGATACTGATTGCTGTTAAGGGGTTTTATGCTGATCTCGAACTGAAGCTGTTCGCCGCCCCTGATCGCTTTTTGCAAGCAAAATTCAACAGTTAGTCCATTGTCATCAGCCTGGGGAAACAGATCTTTGCTGGTTGTATAGTTAAACCAATGTTCATTAACAAATTCAATTTCACCATTTACATTGGTGGTAAAAGCAATCTGGGGAATTGATTCAAGTATGGATCGAAGCTCCTCCAGGTTATGAGATAATTTGCTTTCCGCTTCTTTCCTGAAATCATTTTCAACCTTAAGTGCGCGATGTGTCTCATTAAGTTCACGCGCCTGTTCTGACAACCTGTAAAAGCTTTTTACTTTCAGCAGCATCAGGTCGGGGTCGAAGGGTTTAGTTATATAATCGATCCCGCCAGAGGTATAACCTTTGGTGATAAACTTTTTCTCGGTGTTTACGGCTGAAAGGAAGATGATTGGGATATCCCTGGTTTTGCTATGGCCGGATATTGCTTCAGCCACTTCAAAGCCATCCATCCCGGGCATTTGAACATCAAGTATGATGAGAGAGTAAGTGGATTTAAGTATTTTTTTCAGTGCATCTTCGCCTGACATCGCCGTATCAACACTGAAGTTGTGTAACTCCAGCAAACTTTTCAAAGAGAAGATGTTTTCTTTTTTGTCATCTACGATCAATATCATTGCTGAAAATGGATATTTGAATCATTTGTGAGTCAGTGTAAGGCGAATATACGCAAATCGGGCTGTGATAGATTATATAACGATCTCTAACTGAACAGGTATTCAACATCTGCACGTGTAAGGCTTTTTACAAATCCTTCATCATCTGTGATCAAATCCCGTGCGAGCAGGCGTTTTCTTTCCTGTAACTGGAGGATTTTATCCTCGATGGTATCTTTACAAATCATCCTGTAAGCAAAAATGTTTTTCGTCTGACCAATACGGTGTGTACGGTCAATGGCCTGCTGTTCAACAGCGGGATTCCACCAGGGATCTACTATATAAACATAGTCTGCAGCCGTTAAGTTAAGACCCACTCCACCGGCTTTCAGAGAGATTAGAAATACGCGGCAGTTCTCGTCGTTCTGAAATCGCTGGATAGCTTTTTCACGGTCAACAGCTGTTGTGCTGCCGTCAAAATATTCATAATCCACCCCAAGCTCTGTAAGTTTAGTTCGAATCAGCGCAAGCATCCCCAGGAACTGTGAAAAAATCAATGCCTTATGATTGCCCATATTTTCAGTGAGCTCGCGGCCTATCTCTTCCAGTTTTATAGAATGGTTCGGGAATTTTTCCTGCTCATTTAGTATGGCTGGTGAATCACAGATCTGGCGAAGTTTCATAAGACCCTGCAGGATGGTTAACTGGGAGCGCTGTATACCCTGTTGTTCTATCGTGCCAAGAATCTTGTCCCTGAAATCATTTCTATACGCATCATAAATATTACGCTGTTCATCATCCATCTCGCAGAAAAGAATGGTCTCAACTTTTTCCGGGAGATCCTTTGCTACCTGCTCTTTCGTACGTCTTAATATAAAAGGATAAAGCAGTTTCCTTAAATGATCTTTACGATCCGGTTCACCGAATTTATCAATAGGTATTGAAAATTCCTGGCGGAAAAATTCAATGCTGCCAAGCATACCCGGATTCAGAAAGTTCATCTGTGCAAAAATGTCAAAAGTGTTATTCTGTAATGGAGTACCACTAAGGCAAAGACGGTTGCGGGTGTTAAGCAGGCAAGCCGCTTTGGTGACCTTGCTTGCCGGGTTTTTTATTGCCTGCGATTCATCCAGGATAACATAGTCGAAAGGCACATCAACAATCATCTTGATATCACTGCGCAATGTGCCATAAGTAGTGATAACAATGTTCGTATTCAGGAACATATTTTTGTCCCTGGTTCTTTCTCCGCCATGATGAATTAGGTATTTTAATTCAGGTGCGAATTTTTTTATTTCATTTTCCCAGTTAAACATCAGCGTGGTGGGGCAAACCACCATGGCATTGAGCTTACCGTTTTTCTTGAGATAATAATGCATGTAAGACAGGGTCTGTACGGTTTTACCAAGACCCATATCATCAGCCAGGATTCCACCCCAGCCTATATCCTGCAGATAGTTCAACCAGTAAAAACCATGTTCCTGGTATGGCCTTAGAATGTTTTTAAGGTGTTCGGGAACGGGGATCTCCGCGATCTTATTAAAATTTCTGAGTGTTTCGTATTTTTCTTCGAGTTTAATAACAAGTTCTTCTTCGCTCCGGTTATCATATAATTCATCGATCACACTCATGTGATATTTCGAAAGACGCAGCTGGTTTTGTTTGCCTTCACCCACACGGAACAACAATGAATATTTTTTGATCCATTCTTCAGGCAGAATACCAAGCGTGCCGTCGTTCAATTGTACAAACTGCTGGCGGTTTGCAAGCGCTTTCTTTACATCAGCGATTGTGACCTTCTGATCTCCGAATACGATATCAACCCTGGCATCAAACCAATCGGTATTACTACTGATATGAATTTTAGTCTGCGGTTTAGCAGTATTAAATCTGAAATTTTTAAGTGCCTCAAATCCATAGACCGGCACCTTCAGATCTTTCATGGCATCTATAAAAAGAAAAAACCAGTTATTTTTCAATACATCGGTTCCCTTAAGCGCCAGTTGTTCCGCACCATCCGGACGGATGAAATTTGAGTGGAGTGCTTCAAGCTTTTGGAGGAACAAGCCTTCTTTTTCACGATCGCGATGAACAGCAAGTACACGATCCCCGTCCGGAATAATAAGTTCATCCTTACCCCCGGGTTTGGTTTCGAAGCCTTTGTAGGAAAACAAAGGTTGGAATACGAGGTAATCTCCTTTTTCCTGCAACAGGATCCGCTTTTCCGGATCACCGTCCTTCACTTCACTGATAAGAGAAGATGCAAATTCAACATTATATTGTTTTGTAAGGGGCAGTATAAATGAGCGCATTTGTTCGGGCCAGGCCGACTTGCTGATTGTCATCCTGCCTTTTGACAGGAACCTGTCGACCAGCATTACATCCTCAGACTTCTCCCACAGGTACAGGTTTTCATTGTAGAAAAACAGAACGCTGCTGCTAAGTTCATTTTCCGTGATCTGAACATGCTGTCCGCTAAGTTTCACCCAGCATTCTATCTGGTAATCCTTACCATGCTGTTCAATCTTGAAATACGGGGAGATGAGATCAGTTACGATCCCGATTGATTTCAGGTTATCAGTCCTGAATGCTTTTTTCTCACCCAGTTGAAATACAAAAGGGCTCGCCGCAATATCAATAAAAAGCTTCTTAAGTTTTGGATGAAGATATTCAACCATTAGTGCCTTGGTTTCCTCAGGCAGGTCATCTTCTTCATGATGAATGATATTCTCCCACATACCGCTGAACGGCGAATTGCGGTTTAAATATTTTGTGATCTCTGATTCCTGCATTTTGCGCAGGGGAGCAATCAGCTGTTTATCGTTTTCGTTGTAAAGCTCAATGTTTACGAACTTAGCAAGATCAAGCTTTTCAACCTTACCGACATAAGCGCTAACGGCTTCATTTGATTCGCCCGTTACGGCATCAATTGTAAAGCCCGGGTAAGATGGATGATTGAAATTGAAAACAATGCCGAGTCTTTGAGCCGGATCTTCTGCTTTTTCTGTTACCGGCGTGTCGACCTCCGGCATCATTCCATAATGGAGAGGGTTCTCGCGGGTTTTAGAACGACCCGCATCCTGTGGAGAAATCCTTTTAATGGATGTATCCAGCAGGCGCAGAAAAGGTTTGCCTTCCTTATAAGTGAATTCAAACTTTCCTGTCAGGTCATCATCCAGGGTAAACCCGTACATCTCCAGTAATTTATTTTTCTCCTTATCCCAGTTTCTTATGGTATCGAAATAGTAGCTGCCGTACATTTTGAGCAGCTGGAGAAACACGATTACTTTAGGCAAACAAAGCGGGTGCTGTGTATCAGGATATTCGCAACTTGTATCGAAGTTTCTTTCTTCATTTTTTCGTATCACTACTTTGTATGGAACCCCTTCCAGTTCCACCGTGGCTTTCACTACCTCGTCTTTCGCAGATTCAATTACAGCTTTGCTTTTCGTAAGAAATTCCTCTGCAGCCAAGTAAGATTCAGGTGAACATAAAAGGCGGATGGATTTGTGATCAATGAACTTCATTTTGATCACCGTATGCATTTGGTCATATTCAACTTTTTCAGCCTTCAGCTGGTTCCTGTCCAGCATTTCCTGAAGTTGGATAAGTGCAGCGGCTTCATGACGACATATATCACCCAAATTATAGGGACATGCGCAGCGTAACGAAAGGGTCTTAGGATCCTTGAACTTTTGAATGTTTACCTTATAGTAAGTAGAGTAACTATCGTCTTTTACCCGGAAGGTTACCGAATCAAGCAGCTCATCATAATCAACAAGTTCAACATATCCGATCGCATGTATCTTTTTACCTCTTCTGATCACTTCATCAGTACCGTTGGTATATACATACTTAATTAGATGGGGTAAGGCCAAGCGATTTTAATTTTAATGGTTTAATCCCGGTGATTAACAACTGAACATCCACTTTGTTAATCAGTTTTCATCCCGCCGGTGCGGCCCTTTCCGGCTTCCGGATCAGACAAGGCCAATTGGCAAAAGTAAAGGAAAAAAATCGAGGAAACCCGCCAGAAAAACAGATTTCTGCATTAAACAATTGGTATAGCCTTTGCCAAATGTACCTTTGCAACCACTCAACGTTTTACTGACTGTTCGCCGCAAAGAAACTAAACTACTATATATGACCCGGAGCACCTGTTCCATCATCCTGGTTACCATCTTAACGTCTTCTGTTTCAGCCCAAAAGCTGACCCGGGCCGATAAAGCGATTGTTTCCGGTCTCAAAACCCATATTAGCTTCCTGGCCGACGATAAACTCGAAGGCAGAAGAGCTGGCACATCCGGGGAAAAACTGGCAATGGATTATATCAGCAGCCAGTTTGCCAGGGCGGGCCTGACTCCAAAAGGTGATAGTAGCTGGTTTCAGAAATTCGACATTTATGATGGTAAAGAGATCAGCCCGGCCACGCATTTTATCGTAAATGGTAATGATCTCAAATTGAACAGTGAGTATTTTCCGCTTGCTTTCAGTGCGAATAAAACTTCCAATGCCGCGGTCGAAATGGCCCTGTTGGAAAGCGGGGTCCCCTGGTTTATAGATATCGCTGACATTCTTGAGCAAAACAAAGACAACCCTCATTACGACCTCGAAAATGAGATTCGCAGCCGTGCTACCAAGGCAGCCCAGAAAGGGGCAACTGCTTTAATACTTTTCAATGATTCTGAACTTAAGGATGGTCTGAGTTTTAATGCAAAGGACCGTTCAGAAACCAGTGTCATCCCTGTATTTTATCTTTCCCGGCCTGCAAAACTTCAGTATTTTAAAGATGAGGATGCCACTTATGATCTCCAATTAAAAAGTGAGATTGGTAACAAGGCCCGGTCCGGAACCAATGTTATAGGATATATTGATAACGGTGCGCCCTCAACTATTGTATTAGGCGCCCATTTTGACCACCTTGGCTACGGAGAAGACAATAACTCCATGTTGCGCAATTCAACCGAAAAAATGATTCATAATGGTGCTGATGACAATGCCAGTGGAACCGCCGCACTCATTGAATTAAGTAAACTGCTCAGGAAATCGAAATCAAAAGCAAATAACTACCTCTTCATTGCTTTCTCAGCAGAAGAACTGGGCCTGAACGGTTCGAAATATTTTACGGAGCACCCTACTATTGATATTAAATCTGTCAATTTTATGGTAAACATGGATATGGTTGGACGATTAAGCGATAGTTCAAAGACGCTGACTGTTGGTGGTTATGGTACTTCACCGGCATGGGATGGAATATTGAAAAGCAACAATCCAAAATACCTGAAGATAAAATATGATTCAAGCGGCACCGGACCCAGTGATCACAGTTCTTTTTACAGGAAAGATTTGCCTGTTCTTTTTCTTTTCACCGGCCTTCATACGGATTATCACAAACCTTCCGATGATGCTGATAAAATCAATTATAACGGCGAATTACTGATCCTTCAGTATTTGACCAAAGTGCTTGAAACTGCGGCTGGAAAAGGCAAACTTGCCTTTACTAAAACCAGGGAACAACAAACCGGCACATCAGCAAGATGGACTGTTTCACTTGGAATCATGCCCGATTATACTTTCAGCGGAACCGGTATCCGTGTAGATGGGGTAAGCGATGACCGCCCCGCAAAAAAAGCTGGCATACAAACAGGTGATATCATTCTCCAGCTTGGCGATTTCAATACTTCTTCCATGGAAAATTATATGCAGGCGCTTTCGAAGTTTAAGACAGGTGACAAAGCAAAAGTTAAAGCGAAGAGAGGTGAAGGGCTATTGGAAGTAGATGTTGTATTTTAGCGCAACATAAATATTTTGTCCTGCCTTATGTCGAAGCACAAACTCGATATGGGGGATCTTACAGAAAATTTTTTTGAAGAGACCCGTTTATTAGGATTGGTGGCTCCTGTCAGTGACTATCAACTCTGCTGGCACCTGAACAATGAACTGCGTTTTAATTTTCGTAACAACCCCGACATAACCATCCCACTTAAGAAAAAGAACCTGGATACCATCTTCTATTTCACAGTGTCGGAATGCCGTGAACAGTACAGCGCACTGGCACATTATTTATACAATAATCATTTCAAGGGCGAATACCTGTTGCCTGATATGAAAAAGCTTGATTATATCTGGCTGATGAAAGGAGATACTGTTTCAGATGAATTCATAACTAACCTCGTGGAAATGGTAACAGAGCTGAGTTGCGTAAGGCTGGTAGTAGAGTTGAATCCTGGCACAATGAAAAATAGAGGGAATCTTATTTTTTAATACGAATCGTATTTTCTAAATGAACTTTTATTTTTAAGAGGGAACCTCAGCTTAAAGAGGGAATCTCCGTTTAAAGAGGGAATCTAATTTTAAAGGAAATTTTCATTTTTGAGAGGGAAACTCATTTTTTAAGAGGGGATTTCATTTTTTAATTTGATCAATTTGTTCTTATGTGGAAGGAAGAAAACAACTCATTACATCAGACCTTCGAATTCAAGGATTTCTCTGAAGCTTTTGCTTTTATGACAAGAGTGGCGCTGGAAGCAGAAAAGATGAATCATCATCCAGCCTGGGCAAACACCTACAATAAGGTTGAGATCCGCCTTTCAACACATGACGCCGGGAATACAGTAACAGAGAGGGATCATAAGCTTTCGAAAAAAATCGATGCTATCCTTGTGAAGTAAATGTCTTCTGGCAATCTAAGTAGTAGCTTCGGTCAAATTAAGTAATGGCTTCGTTCAAACTAAGTATTGGCTTCGTTCAATTGCCGGAATAAATGATTGCTCAAGAGATCACAGATGCCCGGCTACAGGTGTATGGTTTTAAACGCTTGGTTATAGATGCCTGATTAAAGATGCATGTTTTTAGACTCCTGGTTATAGATGCCCGGCTATAGGTGCATGGTTTTAGATGCTTGGTTATAGAGGTCAGTATACTGGATATAAATGCCACTATAGATGCCGGATTCAATGAAAAAATCTACAATGAAGAACTCGTTTACTAAGAAGAACCCATTAGCCTTCAAAAACTGGTTAACCCTGAAGAATTCGTTTACCCTGAGCAACTCATTTACTCAAAAGAATTCATCAATTCTGAAGAGCTCGTTCACTCTGTTGAACTCATTTGCCCTGAAGAATTCGTCAATCATAGCATTTCTCGCGGTTTGCATTTTTGCTTCCTGCGAAGACAAACCGGAACCGGACCGGGTTGCTCCGGCATCTCAAACTGCAGCTGAAGATTCTGTTGCCAACGAAAACATAGACACTGTTTTATCAGATGAAACAATTGCCCTGTTTAATCAATCGGGGTTTTCAACATTTGCGAAGTCAAAGTCGCCGGCTTTCGACTGGAGCAAGTTTCGGATGATGAACAGCTGGAAAGAAGATTCATTGTACATCACTCCCTTTGAACCGGCCAGTAATTTCTATGAAATTTATAAACCTTACCTGAAATATTCGCCTGATGGTTCGATGTTTATTGATCTCGACAGTTATAATCTCGCCCTTGAAAAAGATGAAAACGGTCGCCAGGTTGCCATAGAATCGGGGCCTGATACAGAGGTTAGCCTTGTGAATGTAAAGGACAAGAAAAAGACCAGGCTAGTTTTCCTCGGTCCGGGTAGTTCAATTGAAGACGGATCATGGATAGATAACGACAACCTTATCCTGCTTGGCTTCCAGGAGAGCGGTGATGCCGGCAACAAGTTGCCGGTAATCTGGAGATATCATTTGCCTACCACTACATTTTATATCTACGAAATGCCCGATCCTGCAGTAGCCAAACAACTGATGGGTCAATGGCGAAAAGAACGACTTAAGGGTTTAACAATTAAATAAGTTAAACAAAATCACTTCAACACAATTTCAACACAATTTCAAAACAAATCCTTTCAACAAAAATCCTTTTAACGAAAGCATTGGCACACAAAATCCTTCCAACAAAACTATCTCAACGAAATTCTTTCCAAACTTTACACATACGATCCCAAAAAAAAAGCAGCCTCATCTGAGACTGCTTTACTATTACATCAATTTATTAATTGTCTAATTGACTCACGAACAACTAACTCATAATTCCCTCTCTCACTCACTCATCACTCATAACTCATAATTCATAATTCATAATTCTCTTCTCAGCCGTTCATCGAAGCAAGAAATTCTTCGTTGCTCTTAGTTCCGCGCATACGACGAAGTAATTCATGCATTGCTTCTTCAGTGTTCATGTCATTCAGATAAACTCTAAGCAAATTCATCCGCTGAAGTACTTCTTTTTCAAGCAACAGATCATCACGGCGAGTTGATGAAGCTACCAGGTCGATTGCAGGGAACACGCGACGATTAGCGAGTCTCCTGTCGAGCTGAAGTTCCATGTTACCGGTACCTTTGAATTCTTCAAATATCACTTCATCCATTTTTGATCCGGTATCGATCAGGGCTGTTGCAAGAATGGTAAGGGATCCGCCATTTTCAATTTTTCTGGCAGCACCAAAAAACTGTTTTGGTTTCTGCATCGCGTTGGCTTCAACACCACCAGACAATACTTTACCAGATGAAGGAGCAACAGTATTATGTGCACGTGCGAGACGTGTAATAGAATCAAGGAGAATAATTACATCATGTCCACATTCTACAAGCCTTTTGGCTTTCGAAAGCGCGATGGTGGATACTTTAACATGTTTTTCAGCCGGTTCATCAAATGTTGAAGCAATAACTTCTGCTTTAACACTCCGTTCCATATCTGTAACCTCTTCAGGCCTTTCATCTACAAGCACCACAATCAGGTAACATTCCGGATGATTAGCGGCAATTGCATTTGCTACTTCTTTCAAAAGTACCGTTTTACCGGTTTTGGGCTGGGCAACGATAAGTCCACGCTGACCTTTACCTATCGGGGTAAACAGGTCCATGATCCGGGTGCTATAACTATTGGGAGTTGTAAAGAGGTTCAGCTTTTCGTAAGGGAATAGGGGTGTGAGATAGTCGAAAGGCACACGGTCGCGCACATCTTCCGGACTTTTACCATTTATTGTTTCAACTTTAAGAAGCGCAAAATATTTTTCGCCTTCTTTTGGAGGTCTTACGGCTCCGTAAACGGTATCCCCTGTTTTTAAACCAAAAAGTTTTATTTGTGAGGGTGATACATAAATATCATCTGGTGAGCTAAGATAATTGTAATCACTGCTTCTTAAAAAGCCGTAACCGTCGGGCATCATTTCCAATACTCCTTCAGCATTGATAACACCGTCAAATTCAATGTTAAAATTTGCTTCCCGGCGAGGAGGATAAGGTCGTTGTGGTTCGCTGGTGTTTACATTACCATTTGCGTTGCCATTTCCGTTACCATTGCCATTTGTATTTTGTGGCTGTTCTGATACAGGAGGTTGTGCAACTGTTTTTGGAGTACCTGATAATTCTTCCTGCATGTTGCCGGAAAAAGATGAATCATCGTTCGAAGACTGTTCAGATGATTGTTCGTTTTCATCCTGATCTTCTTCTGCTTTCCGTTTTCCTTTCTTGACGATTGGTTGTGGAGCACGGTTGGTTTTTTCAGATGATGCAGCGGTTGCAGTATTGGCATTAGCTGCAGCAGCTGCAGTTGTTGCAACGGACGCAGCAGTTGCGGCAGTTCTCTTCTTAGGAGCTTCCTTCTTTACTTCTTTCGCAGCTTTTTCCTCATGATCACTCTCAACAATTGCTTCTTCTGTAGCATTGGAAGTGCTCGTTTTCACGACGCGCTTTCGTTTTCCTTTTTCTTCACCTGGCGCAGCCTTTTCGGAGCTGCTATTTACAGCCTGTTTATCCAATATTTTATAGATTAACTCTTGTTTATCTAATTTCTTTGAATTGGTGATTTTTAACTGCTCGGCTATATCCAGCAGCTCAGGAACGAGCATGTCGTTCAATTGCAGAATGTCGTACATAAAAAAACTTGAGAGTTTAACACTTGATCCAAACAACCAATCTTAGTCGGTGAAATAATCTTAATGAAAATCTTAATGAATTGAAATTTTACCCGTAAGAAAAAACTGATGAGCTTGAGAGAATCGGGTATCTTATCAGCCTTATTCCTGCACAATAATACGTCAAATTTGCAAAAAGCAAAAATATTTAAGCCTTAACCGTCTGAAATTTAAGTATCTTTTGTATTATTCCCGCTGATTTTCAACGATTCCCGTCATTGCTTCCAGAATTCGCATTCATATCAACTGTTTTAGCTACCTGTTCAGTTTCTTCCTGTGGTTTGTCAATATAGAGCCTTTGTGTTGGATATGCAAATTCGATTCCACGAACATGGAAAGCTTCCATTATTTTCAGCAGAACTGATTGCTGAGTGTCCATATACTTCCCAAATTCCGGCGAATCCACTATATACACCACTTCATAGTTTACACTTGAACTGCCAAGACTTGAAAGATGTGCCCTGTCAAAAGTTGTTAACTCGTGAGAACTAACAATATCTTTCACTATGGTGGGTATTTGTTTCAGCAGATCTGTTTTTGTTGAATAAACTACCTGTAATGTAAATACCGACCTTCTTTTCTCCAGCCGCTTATAGTTACGAATGGTTGATTTTGTGAGATCCGTGTTTGACATTACAAGTTGTTCACCATCAAGACTTCTCAGCCTGGTAGTTTTAATCCCTATTTGTTCAACAACACCCGAAGCTGTTGGAGTTGTCACGTAGTCGCCAATCTCGAACGGTTTGTCAAAGAAAATCACGAAATAACTGAAAAGATCCACCAACACTGTTTGAGCGGCAAGCGCGATGGCTATACCACCAACACCAAGACCAGCGATAAAAGTCCGCACATCATATCCTAGATTTCCCAGTAACACGATGAAGCCGGTAATCCATACCAGGGCTTTCACAACCCCCAACAGTCCGGTTAACTGACGGATACGCTCAGCCGATTCGTTTCTCCGCCGCATGAAGCCGGTCACCATTAATTGTATTGCATGGTTGATTACCCTGACCAGGAAATAAATGGTAATCACTGCCATTGCAACAGTAAGTATTTTCTGTAGCCGGTGACTAAGATTAAGCTGGTTTATTATCTGGTAGTTGATAAAAAGATAAGCATAGGGTAAAATATATTTCCGGATCTCACTGAGTATTACATCATCGTAGGTTGAATTTGACTTTGATATCCAACGGGTGACGTGGGTCATAACAAATCCGCGTAGTATACGAATAATGACCCAGCTAACAAATATGCCTGCTAATGCGATGAAGTAAGATTGTACTGTATTGCCCCAGTAGACTTTATCCAGATATGAATCCATGATAAAAATTTTTATTATCCGTACCGGGTTGTCCTATTTTCTATGGATTACCAGTTTGCCTTCCTGGTAAAACGGCAATACGTTTGCCACATCATTGGTTAAGCAATATCGAATATCTTTTTCGAGATCGTAGCCCATAAGTCGCAGATAATGGGAAGCCTCTTTCTGTTTCATATATTCAAAGAGATCAGGCTTCGCCACATCATAAAGAGTTTCTGCAATTTTTGAAGAGTCACAATTGATCGCGAAATGGTCTTTGACCCGGTTGATAACTGCCCCGGCAAAAAGCATGTCTTCAATATTTACACGGTCCTTCCAGGCGGCACAGCCAAGTACTACATTTTGATGACGGCTTAACAGGAATTCACAGACCGCTGTAAGATTTGGGAATGATCCTGTTATAATCTGGCCTGCACCACGTTCCAGGGCCATATGCAGGAGCTTGGTACCATTGGTGGTGGTTAACACTAAAGTTTTGTTGCCGATAAATTCTTTTGAATATTCAAAGGGCGAATTACCATACTGGAGTCCTTCGGCAATCAGGCCATCCCGCTCTCCTGCTGTAATACAGTCTATCTTCCTGCCGAACTCCATGCATTTTGCAACACTGTCAACTGGTATCACAGCCTTGGCTCCATTAAACAATGCCGTAGCAATGGTTGAGGTTGCTCTTAATATATCAATGATAACAACAACTGTATTGTTGAGATCATATAAATGAAGAAGTGCTGGCGAGAAACAGGTATATAATGTAGGTTTTGAGTTGTTTTGATTCATAAATTTCATGTAACGAAAAAAAACCTACTTATCCAGGAGGTCTTTCCATTTGTTGGATTCCGCAAAGTTCCTGATAAATTCATTACGGCTTTCCAGCAGAGTACGCAGATATTTCGTAAGGTATATTGAGTTTAGCAGTTTTCCGATCTTTCCATAAGGCGATTCGAAGTCAACGATATCAATCATAAAGATACCATTATCTATTTGCTTGAAGTGATGTTGATGCCTGAAGGATTTAAAATCCCCTTCCACCATTTCATCAACAAAAGATACCGGTCTGTTCATGTCTGAAATCCTGATTTTCATGATCCTCGTTTTCATGAGGTGTTTTGCCTTCCAGGTAACCGTTTCACCTGTACCTATCAAACCCATCGTAGTGCCAGCTACGGCCTGCTCTCCTGTTTGAGCCATCGATTTTTTGTGAAGATCAATACTTCTCGCGAGATCGAATACCCGTTCAAGCGGGGCAGCTATAAAGGTGGTAAGATGGATATTGGGCATCGGGTTAAGACAATTTACTAGGCGGAAGTCAATCAAAAATCAAGCCTGCATTTGCTCATAACAACTTACGCAAAATTATATTTTATTGTGTCAGATAAAAGGAAATTTTACAATTTTTGCCTTTAGCTGTTTATCCCTTACGCTGATGTATATTTCATTGTCTATCGCCGACTGATCAATGGTGACATATCCCATTCCAATTGCTTTTTGCAAAGAGGGCGATTGGGTTCCAGACGTGACATATCCTATGTTAGTTCCATTGATATCACAGATATTGTAGTGATGTCGGGGTATACCCTTATCCACCATTTCGAAACCCACTAGTTTGCGTGTGACTCCTTCGTTTTTTTGTTTTTCAAATATAGGCCTGGCATTGAATTCCTTGGTAAACTTTGTTACCCAGCCTAAGCCAGCCTCCAGTGGAGATGTGGTATCGTCAATATCATTTCCATAAAGACAATATCCCATTTCGAGCCTGAGCGTGTCCCTCGCACCGAGCCCGATGGGTTTTAATCCCTGCCCTGATCCTGCATTGAAAATTGCATCCCATATTTTATCTGCAGCGCCATCGCTATCCTCAAAATAGATCTCAACACCACCAGCGCCGGTATAACCCGTCGCGCTTATAAGTACGTTTTTTACCCCGGCAAACACACCTTTAGTGAATGTATAATACTTCAGGTTCATCAGGTCTGTGTCAGTAAGCGTTTGAAGAATTTTCGTAGCCGCTGGTCCCTGGATTGCCAGAAGGCAGGTTTTGTCTGATATATTATGCATCTCAACATTTTTAGTGTTAAAAGATGAGATCCAGTTCCAGTCTTTTTCAATATTGGATGCATTCACAACCAGCATATAGGCCTTGTTTTCTTCCAGGCAATAAACGAGCAGGTCATCAACTATACCACCTGCATTGTTGGGGAGACAACTGTATTGTGCCTTACCGGCCACTAATTTTGATGCATCATTTGTGGTTACACGTTGTATCAGATCCAATGCATTTTCCCCTTTTAAGATAAACTCTCCCATATGACTCACATCAAATATTCCGGCATTTTTGCGAACGGCAGCATGTTCATCATTTATACCTGTATACGATATGGGCATGTTGTAACCAGCAAATTCAGCCATCTTTGCTCCCAATGCAATGTGTTTGTCTGTAAAAGGGGTGTTTTTCATCCTGAAAATATTATATTAAGTGCCTGCAAATGTAACAGAATCACCTAATAAGTTGCTTTTTTTAATGGCCAAACCATTACAATCAGGACAGCAACAGCGCTTTAGGATAATTTTCAATTAAGCGTTGGCTCGCCCGACATAAGGGTTTAACTTTACATCTTAATCAAACGAACAAACGCAGTTTGATGCAGCGTTTAGGCACGGGCGAAAGCTTCAACAATTCTGTACTAACAATTCTGTACTAACAATTCTGTACTAACAATTCTGTACTAACAACTGAAACAGTACGTTTAATTGTTTTATTGTCTTGATACGCAACATAAATGCATCTGCGCAACGGGTTTAAGTCCCGCTTTTTAAATTATGTTATTATTAGCGACTGATCTCGACGGAACGTTTTTAGGCGGCACAAACGCTCACAAACAACAACTTTACCGGCTTATCCTGGAAACCCCTGGGTTAAAGCTGATTTTTGTAACCGGCCGCGGGCTTGGGTCGGTGATGCCTTTGCTTCATGATGCAGAAATTCCAACTCCGGATTATATCATCTGCGACGTTGGTGCCACAGTATTAAACGGTAAAACACTTGAGCCGATTCAACCCCTCCAGTCACAGATAGAAAAGAAATGGCCGGGATCAACATTGATTCGCCAAAAATTAAAACCGGTAAATGGGTTGCGCTACCAGGAAGTTCCTCAAAACAGGCGTTGTTCTTTTTTTCTTGACAAACAAACAGACATGTCTCATTTAACTGAAGTTGCGTCTGCTTTGGGTTGCGATGTACTTGTGTCGGCAGGAAAATTTATCGATATTTTGCCTCACGGAGTGAATAAAGGGTCCACACTTACTAAATTGATCGGATTCCTTAACCTGTCGCCCGGGAGTATCCTGGTAGCGGGTGACACTATGAATGATCTTTCATTATATGAAACAGGTTATAAAGGTGTAGTTGTCGGTGAAGCAGAAGAACTGCTGCTGAATGCAGTCAGCGGTCTTAAGTCAGTGTATATAGCTGAAGAATCAGGAGCCGGAGGAATATTGGAAGCAATGGCCAATGATGCAGGATTTAAGTCTTTTATCTCAGGAAGTTCAACAAATTAAAGCTGGTGCGATAAATATTTTTATCTGACGGTCTTCAATACCAGGCGGCTTACTTTATAGATGGCCACTACCTGGGTTATATCAGTAGGATTCAATAATACATAATTTTTTATAGATGGAACCGATGTCGCTTGCGAATCAGTCGCTTGCGAATCAGTCGCTTGCGAATCAATAGTGCTATGGCTTTCAATATCCGCCATCCTTGTATTGTTTTTCTGGTCTGCAACGATGATCAATACCAGGGCAAACAACACGGGAACCATATGCATAGACAAACACGAGCCAAAAAATATTTTTACATCTCTAAAGGTCGATGCAAACCTGCTGCTTAAACTATCTGAAGAGTTCATAATCTTTTGTTTGAACGATCCGTTTTAAAATAAGGGGCCCTTTCCGGGGATCGGACCCCTTTACTCCAACTTCAACCGATCTTAGAATATATTTGAGAATGCTGCATAAGGTATCATTATCTCGCTGGTCACTCTTTGGCGTACTGTTGTATCAATTGCAGGCTCAGGCTGCTGGCGATAGCGATATCTTTTTTCATCTTTTGGTTCAATCTTAATTTCTGCACCGCTATCATTTGCCTTAATCCTTACCCTTTGGCCGTTGGTACGCCGTCTTTCAAAACCGGAGGTCGATTCAAGACCGGTCTCGGTCATCACATATTCAGTATCTGTGTTCCAGTCGTAAGTATAATCCCAACTATCATCCCAGTCTATATTGAATCCACGACGGCGGTTAAAGTTTACTGAGAACCAGTTGTAGTCGGTAACGCTGTGGTCAAGTTCGATTCGTTTTCCAACCGGAACTTCTACTACTACCAGTACCTGTTGGTTGCGGAACTTTTCATCTTTAGTAATTGAAAACCCCTTTGGTAATATCACCAGGCTGTCTTGTTGAGTTATATTGAAGTTGATACGCCCGGCGAGTTTTTTAGCAATATCAGGATTATTACCGCGACTGAATCTGACCCTGTAAACATGATACAAAGAGTCTTTGCTTTTTACAACATTTACCCTTACTGTATTCAACATCAGCGTATCGGGGTTGGTACCGTAGAAGGGCATATCCTCATCCCACTCAACTCCGAACCAGTCATCATTGTAGTAACGGATATTATTTTCGGCAACATCTACCATCAATTTTCCTGATGTGGGTTGATTGATGGGAACTGCATCTTCCACCCCTGATTTGGTTTTGAAATTCCTGGCAAACATTGCTGCAAGTGTGATGGCTGAAACAAGACCAATGAACCAGAGACTGCCGAATACATAGCCGAGGTAATGATTTTTTGACCTTGCACCAATGATGCGTCTCACGAGCCAGGTAATAAGAGAAAGCACAGGCACACCAAGAAAAAATATAAGTGTTGACCAGGCCAGGATATTTTGCCAGGATCCGTCAAGGATAAAGTTTTTCAAAGGGAACATTGCGAATCCACCGAAAAGAAATCCAACAAGCACTGCAAACAAACTAAGGGCGATCATTGCAGCAATGAACAAAAAGAAAGCTTTAAACAACACTCCAATCACATGGCCAATTCCACTTCCTGCTTTTCTTGCCAGTGGGGCAGCTTCACTGGAAAAGCGTTTTGCATAGGTACCTGATTCCTGACCCCATTGTTTTGCACGCTCGCCGAAATTTTCTGCTGTTTGCTTTACTTCTTCACCCCATTTTTCTGCCCTGTTTTTAAAAGACCCCATGTCATTTTTCACAGTATCACGAATTGAGTTGAGATCAACTCTTTCGCCCCGCATTTGCAATTTTTCTGCGGCAGTTTTCGCTACCGGTACCGCAATCCAAAGAATGATATAGGTAACAAAGAGGGTACTGCCGAGCGAACCTGTTACGATACGGGGTACGAAACCGAAATCCCAATCCCACCAGATTGCATTAAAAGTACCTGAAATGATGCCCAGTACCAGCGGCAAAGCGAAAATCAATCGTGGTATCCATATTTCCACGTTAAAGTATGCTGCAAGTCCTGAAGCCACCCCAGCTATTACTTTATCATCAGGATTTCTGTAAAGCCGGCGGGTAATATTTGTTTGCATAGATTCGGAGGGCACAATCAGCCAAAGCAGAATGTAGACCCAGAAGAGTGCACCAAACAATACAACGAACAGGATCCTGAGGATCACAGGGTCGATTCCGAAATAGTTCGCAAGGCCACTACAAACACCACCTATAATCTTATCGTCTTCGTTCCTTACAAACTTCCCACGTGCACTTCCGTAGTTACCGGGTCCATAGCTACCTGAACCCGGTCCGCCGGTGCCGGTTGAAGCCGAACCGGTATTTCCGTAAGCGGAGCCGCCGGCGCCGGTTGAAGCTGAACCTGCAGCAGCAGTTGAACCAGTATTATACTGAGATTCGCCCCTGGCAGAAGTTGCGTTGGTATCACCGGTTTCTGCATCAAAATCCTCTGGTCTACCCATGCTTGTGATGATTGCATTGATGTGTTCATCAGTAATGCAGACAGCACCTTTTTTGAGTTGTTCAGAGAAGAGTTCGGCAATCCGGCTTTCGATATCATTAACGATTTCATTCATGCCTTCTTCGTTAGCAAAGTATCGGCGAAGACTCTCAATATAGCCTTTGAGGATTTCGTACGAAGTTTCTTCGATCGGAATCACTCTACCTTGAAAGTTTATGTTGATGACCTTTTTCATTTTGTATTGTTTGACAGTTGAAGTTAGAAGTTGGGTTCTCCGGGTTCCGTTGGTTGTGTTACAGAGGATGATAAGGATTCTTTTTTGTTTGTGAGGGTATTGACTGCATTTGCAAGTTCGTACCAGGTGGAGGCCAGCTCATTGTAAAACTCATCGCCTTTCGGAGTCAGGGAAAAATATTTCCGTGGGGGTCCTGAGTTGCTTTCTACCCATCTGTAAGTAAGCATGTCAGCATTTTTCAATCGGGTTAGAAGTGGGTAAAGGGTTCCCTCAAGGATTTGTAGGTTGGCGCCCCTCATTTCGTCGACAATATCACTCGGGTAAGCTTCTCCCCGGCGAATCACCGACAAAATGCAGAATTCCAGTATTCCCTTCCGCATCTGGCTTTGTGTGTTCTCAATGTTCATACGATTTTTTTGATTGATTTTTTCTCGTTCACCCGTTTGATAGTGATACGTTTCGTTTCATTTACGAATCAAAGATAGGGAAGTTTTAGTACTATGCAACACAGAGTACCTAATTTTAAAAGGTAATGCCTATCGGCTACTAATGTGCAAAGCCGCGAATGCAGGCCTATCGCGCTTTTACTCAATTTGGATGGTTCTAATATTTCTTTATATTGTGATGAACGGTAAAATTTACTGATGAACGGATGAGTTTTTATCTTTATATATCCGCCTTAGGAGTGATTTGCCGATGTTGAACGTTCATGGCGTTCACTCGGTTCTTCCCTTCGCCGGATGGGCCTTTCGGTTGGGTTGATTTGCCACTGTGATTCCTGGTTAATACCATTGTTCATGTCCCGCACGTGCGGGATTGTCTCCGATCGGCTTTTGTTCCCTGATCGGCTTTTTTAGGAATGCTTGTAGCGCTGATTGCCTTATTGGCTAGATGTTGATGTTGCAGGTTCATGGAGTTCACTCGGTCCTTCCCTTCGCCGGATGGGCCTTTCGGTTGGTTTGATTTGCCACTGTGATTCCTGGTTAATACGTTTCGTTTTGCCGTTCTCTGCTTTTGTCTCCGATCGGCTTTTTGTTCCCTGATCGGCTTTGTTAGGTATGCTTGTAGCGCTGGTTGCTGTTGGGCCCTGATCGGCTTCGGTAACTCCGAACAGGAATCGAAGGTGGCAATCAAACCAACCTCAGGCCCATCCTGCACGTTCTAATCTCGTTCACTTAGGGGGATATGCGACTTGTACAACAAAATTCACCATTCACTTATTACAATAACCGGCATTGACATTATCGGCATTGCAGAAATTAAAATGACATTGCTGTGTTACCGTTTTCTGAATTACAGTTGCCAGCTATCCGGTTATCGGAAGAACGCTTGCCAAAATCCATTTGCTACAATCTCTTAAACAATTTTAGCTACCGAAATTTCGGTTGT